>Ga0209381_1000008_pt1 | contig 766219 bp, 689 predicted proteins | sample DewCreD2012metaG_FD_184111 | JGI IMG/M metagenome (GOLD analysis project Ga0209381, IMG submission 184111) | Hot spring sediment bacterial and archeal communities from British Columbia, Canada, to study Microbial Dark Matter (Phase II) - Dewar... ... | reverse complement strand
GGACAATGTGAACCTGGAAGTGGAGTTGATCGTGCCGGTGGCGTTGGAGCAGGGCTCGAAGTTCGCCATCCGCGAAGGCGGCCTGACCGTCGGCGCTGGCGTGATTACCAAGATCCTGGATTAGGTGCTGGAAAATGGCAAAGCAGAAGATACGCATCCGGCTCAAGGCATACGACCACAGGGTTCTTGACCAGTCAGCGAAGCGGATTGTCGAGACGGCTGAACGCACCGGCGCGCGAGTTGTCGGTCCTGTACCCTTGCCAACTCGCATAGAAAGGTTTACAATTCGGCGCTCGACTTTTATTGACAAGGACTCGCACGAGCACTTTGAAATTCGAACCCATAATCGTCTGATTGATGTCCTCGATCCAGATTCCAAGACGATCGATATGTTGATGCGCCTGAATCTCCCCGCAGGCGTGGACATTGAAATCAAAATATAAGCTGGTTTGATTCATCAAGCCTGAAGCCAGTCTGCGGCTTCATACAGACCTGGCTGAGGGTTATTAATGAAGCAGTTTTACAACAGGCAGCGTAAGAACGTCTCTGTGCGCAAACGAACCGACATCTTTGTTTCGCGGCAGGACGATTGACTGCGTTGCGGTCAGGGATGATGCAGCCCAGCCCAGGCTGACAGTCCCGGATATTTGAGAATAAGGAGAAAATTGAGATGTTGCAAGGGCTGATTGGCAAGAAAGTCGGCATGACCCAGATTTTCGATGACGCCGGCGTTGCAATCCCGGTGACCCTGATCGAAGCTGGGCCATGTTACGTCACCCAGGTACGCACCAACGAGCACGATGGCTATTCTGCGGTGCAACTGGGTTTTGAAGAAGTAAAGCCAAAGCGCCTGACCGCAGGACAATTGGGACATCTCAAGCGCAACAATTTGCCTCCGTTGCGCTTTTTGCGTGAGTTTCGCGAGAAGGATCCCGTCGTGCAGGAAGGGCATAAAGTGCTTGTGGCGGACGTGTTCACGGTGGGAGACCATGTGGATGTTACCGGCGTGAGCAAAGGGAAGGGATTCGCCGGCGCGGTGAAACGCCACCATTTCCGCGGTGGTCCAAAAACCCACGGTCAATCCGACCGGTTACGTGCGCCTGGTGCGCGCAGCTCGGGCACAACCCCGGGGCGCGTGTATAAAGGCTCGCGCGGTGCCGGTCACATGGGTCACGAGCGCGTCACCGTTCAGAATCTCGCCGTGGTTCTGGTGGATGGCGAGCGCAACTTATTGGGAGTGCGCGGCGCCATTCCAGGGCCGAAAGGCGGCGTGGTGATGATCAAAAAAGCGCGCAAGCAATAATCTGGCGAGCGTGATTGGAGTGGTGTAATCATGGAAGTCGATGTTTTCAACATGGAAGGGGAAAAGGTGCGCAGGATCGAATTGCCAGCGCGCATCTTCGAGGCGCCCGTGAATGTGGATTTGATGCACCAGGCGTACCAGCGCCAGATGGCTAACGCCCGCCTGGGAACGCACGACACCAAAGGGCGTAGTGAAGTCTCTGGCGGAGGGCGCAAGCCGTGGCGTCAGAAAGGCACGGGTCGGGCACGCCAGGGCTCGATTCGCGCCCCGCAGTGGGTGGGCGGCGGAAAGGTTCATACCCCAAAGCCGAGGGATTACACCCAGGCTATGCCGCGCAAGATGCGGCGCGCGGCTTTGCGTTCAGCGCTCAGCGTGAAAGCCCGCCAGAGCGATATTGTGGTGCTGGATGAGCTAAAGGTTCCCGAGCCGAAGACGAAGATCATGGCTGGCGCCTTGCGTCGCCTGGTGGGAGATGCAAGCGCCCTCATCCTGATCCCGGAAGCATCCGTCGAGTACGACGATGTCATCCGCTCGACGAACAACCTGCCGGACGCCAAGACGATCTACGCCAGCTACCTGAACATTCGCGATCTGCTGGGCTTCGATAAGGTCATCCTGCCGCTCAAAGCCCTGGATGTGCTGGTTTCCTATTTGGGTTAGGAGGGGAGGACGGTATGACGACACTTTATGATGTGCTACGCCGCCCGATTGTGACGGAAAAGTCCAACTATATGAACGAAAAACTCCATCAGTATGTTTTTGAAGTGGCGCCCGATGCCACCAAAACGCTGGTGAAGGATGCCGTGGAAACCATCTTTGATGTGAATGTGGTAGATGTCAATATCATCGTTGTGCCTCCCCGGCGGACGCGTAGAATCCGCAGCCGACGCGAGATGGTGCGGCGCAGCGCGTATAAAAAAGCCATTGTAACCCTGGCGCCCACCGATACGATCGATATCTTTGAAGGGGTGAAGTGATGCCAGTCAAGAAATTCAAACCCACCACCCCTGGTCAAAGGGGAATGACAGGGTATACCTTCGAAGAGGTAACCAAGAAATCGCCGGAGCCATCGCTGCTAGTGCCGCTGCGCAAGCACGGCGGGCGCAACATGTACGGACGGGTGACGGTGCGCCACCGCGGCGGCGGCAATCGGCGGCATATCCGCCTGGTGGATTTCAAGCGGGATAAACGCGATATCCCCGCTCGAGTGGCTGCGATTGAATACGACCCCAACCGCTCCGCTCGCCTGGCTCTATTGAACTATCAGGATGGCGAAAAGCGCTATATTATTGCTCCACTCGAGTTGCGCGTGGGCGATACGGTGCTCGCAGGCGCCAACGCCGAAGTGCGACCGGGCAACAGCCTGCCGATCGCCAATATCCCGGTAGGGACGCTGGTGCATAATATCGAGCTCAAGGTGGGCCGCGGCGGTCAGCTGGTGCGTGCAGCGGGCGCCGCTGCTCAATTGCTGGCAAAGGAAGGCGATTACGCCCAGATTCGCCTGCCCTCGGGAGAGGTGCGCCTGGTGCGACAGGAATGCTATGCCACAATCGGGCAGATTGGCAATGTGGAGCACAGCAATATCAAGCTGGGTAAAGCCGGTCGCAAGCGCCACCTGGGCATCCGCCCCACCGTACGCGGGTCGGCGATGTCGCCTCGCGATCACCCTCATGGCGGCGGCGAAGGGCGACAGCCGGTTGGTATGCCAGGACCGAAGAGCCCGTGGGGTAAACCCACGCGAGGCTACAAAACCCGTCGCAATAAAACTACAGATCAGTATATCGTACGTCGGCGCGGCAAAGGGCGCTAGACGGCGGTTGATGATTTGCTCGCGGAGTTGAGCTGGAGATAAAGCTATGGGACGTTCGCTGAAAAAGGGACCTTATGTGGATCCGAAGCTGCTGAAGAAGATCGAGGCGATGAACGAGCGCGGCGAAAAGAAGGTGCTGCGCACCTGGAGCCGCGACAGCACAATCTTCCCGCAGATGGTAGGACACACGATTGCCGTGCATGATGGCCGTCGGCATGTGCCGATCTACATTACTGAGAACATGGTCGGGCACAAGCTGGGCGAATTTGCCCCCACCCGCACCTTCCGCGGCCATGTGGCGGAGAAGAAGGCGAAACGAGGCTGATGAGATGGAAACCGACATTCGCGCTCACGCCCATTATGTACCTCACTCGCCCCAAAAAGTGCGCGGGGTGATCGACTTGGTGCGAGGCAAACCGGTGCTGGAAGCCCTGACGATATTGAAGTTCACTCAGAAAGCCGCCGCAGCGCCGGTGATCAAGGTGCTCTCGTCGGCTATGGCAAACGCCGAGGAGAACTTCGGCGTCAGTCGTGATGACCTGTATGTGTATCGCATTTATGCGGACGAAGCCCCCACGCGCAAGTGGCGGCGCTTCGGCGCGCGCGGCCGCTTCAAACCCTGGTTGCGCCGCTCCAGCCATATTACGGTGGTGTTGAGAGAACGTTCGGCATAGCCTGCTGGACTGTAAGGAGATATCATGGGTCGTAAAGTACATCCGATTGGTTTTCGCCTCAAAATCAACAAGACCTGGGAAGGGCGTTGGTTTGCCGAGCGTGGCGAGTATGTAAATCAACTCCACCAGGATTTTGAGCTGCGCCGATTGGTGCGCGAAGAAGCCGAAAAGGCTGGCGTCTCGCGGATCGAGATCGAACGTTTTCCGGGCAAGGTGAAGGTGGTTGTTCATACTGCCAAACCCGGCATTCTCATCGGTCGCAAAGGCGATAACGTCAAGAAAATCCGCTCCAAGCTGGAAGCGGTGGTGGGGAAGAAGATCGACCTAGAGATCAAAGAGATCAAATCGCCTGACCTGGATGCCTACCTGGTGGCGAAGAATATTGCCGAGCAACTGGAGCGCCGCATCAGCTATCAGCGGGCGATGAAGCGCGCCATTCAGCAAGCCATCCGCCAGGGAGCGCAGGGGATTCGCGTCGAGGTCTCCGGGCGGCTTAGCGGCGCCGAGATGGCAAGGTCTATCAATATGCGCGAAGGTCAGGTGCCCCGTCAGACGCTGCGGGCTGACATCGACTTTGCCAAAGCCGAGGCGCTGACTACTTATGGTCAGATCGGGGTGAAGGTGTGGATCTACCGCGGCATAGCCGTACCCGAGTTGGAAGAGAAAGTACAGCCGACAGAGGGTGTATACGTTAGCGAATGACCGGCCAGGTAGCTGCGGGTCAGGCGGATTGCATTGGGTTTGTCTCGAATTAGAGCATGCAAGCGCCTGCCCAGGATGAACGCTGGTCGGTGAGAACGGGAACGAGGATGTCACTATGTTGATGCCAAAGCGTGTTAAATGGCGCAAGCAGATGCGCGGTCGAATGAAAGGCAAAGCCACGCGTGGCGCGGAGGTGACCTTTGGCGAGTACGGTTTGCAAGCCCAGGAACCGGGATGGGTTACCGCGCGCCAGATCGAGGCTGCCCGCCGTTCGATTGTGCGCGCCCTGCGCCGTCGTGGAAAAGTGTGGATCAGAATTTTTCCGGATAAACCGGTCACCCGTAAACCTGCAGAAACCCGCATGGGAAAAGGCAAGGGCAATGTGGAATATTGGGTGGCGGTGGTCAAACCGGGAAGAATTATGTTTGAAGTCGGCGGAGGCGTGCCGGCAGATGTGGCTTTGGAGGCGTTGCGTCTTGCCCAATATAAGTTTTCGATCAAAACCAAGGTCGTTGCTCGTTATGACCAGGCTGGAGGCGAGTGATGAAACCGGCTGAAATTCGCAATCTCTCCACGGCGGAAATTCAGTCGCGCCTGGCGGATGCGCGCCAGGAGCTTATGAATCTGCGCTTTCAAATGGCTATGGGCGGGTTGACCGATTACACCCGCCTGCGCCATACGCGGCGCGAGATTGCCCGCCTGCTGACCATCCTGAACGAGCGCGAACGCCTTGCCGCCGGGGAGGAAAAAGCATGAATACGCGTCGCCGTATGACCGGTGTTGTTACCAGTAATAAGATGGAGAAAACGGTGGTGGTGGAGATCGTGCGTACCTACCGCCATCGTCTGTACAAGAAAGTGGTCAGCAGCCGCAAGCACGTGATGGCTCACGATGAGCTCGGATGTCAGATTGGAGATCAGGTGCAGATCGTCGAGAGCAAGCCGATCTCGCGCCACAAACGCTGGGTGGTGGAAAAGATCTTGCGCTCCCAGATTGGCGCTGGCGAGCCGGAAGTGGAGGCAGTGGTATGATCCAGCAGGAGACGCGCTTGAAAGTAGCCGATAATACCGGCGCGCGTGAGCTGTTGGTGATTCACATCATGGGCGGCTCGAAGCGTCGGTATGGTCGCGTTGGCGACGTGGTAGTTGCCACAGTGAAGTCATCTTCTCCACAAGGCTCGGTAAAAAAGAGCGAGATCGTAAAAGCCGTAATCGTGCGTTGCTCCAAAGAGTGGCGGCGGGAAGATGGCTCTTATATTCGCTTCGATGATAACGCTGCGGTCATCCTGGATCAGGACAGCAAAAATCCGAAAGGGACGCGCATCTTCGGCCCAGTCGCTCGCGAACTGCGGGAGAAGGGTTTTATGAAGATCGTTTCGCTGGCACCCGAAGTGCTGTAAGCAGCGAGTGCAGGAGTGGGAGCTGTGAAAGTGAAAATTAAAAAAGGCGATACGGTTGAGGTGGTCAGCGGTCGCTTCGAGGATAAAGGCAAACGCGGCGAGGTGATTAAAGTTTTGCCGGAAGAGCACCGCGTGGTGGTGCAGGGAGTAAATATCCGCAAGAAGCATCAGCGTCAGGTGCAAACCCAGGGGCGGACGATGAATCCCGGCATCATCGAGTTCGAGGGTTCGATCGACATCTCGAATGTGATGCTCGTCTGTCCCAAATGCGACAAGCCGACAAGGGTGGCATTGCAACGGGATGACGAAAAAGTGGTGCGCGTTTGCAAGAAGTGCCAGGCGCTGATTGACGGATAAACTGGCTGGGAGCCTAGGTATGAGTCATGTATTGAAAGAACGCTACAAAAAGGAGATCGTTCCAGCGCTGATGAAGTCGCTCGGTCTGGAAAATCCGATGCAGGTGCCGCGCGTCTCCAAAGTGGTGGTGAACATCGGCGTGGGAGAAGCCCTGGATAACGCCAAGGCTCTCGATGCGGCTGTTTCCGATTTGATGCTGATTACGGGGCAGAAGCCGATCATCACCAAGGCGCGCCGGAGCATTGCTGCCTTCAAGCTGAGGGAGGGTCGTCAGATTGGCGTGAAGGTCACCTTGCGCGGCGAGCGCATGTGGTCGTTCCTCGACCGCTTAATGAACATTGCCTTGCCTCGGGTGCGCGATTTTCGCGGTGTTTCACCCGACGCCTTCGATGGACGGGGCAACTACACCCTGGGATTGCGGGAGCAACTGGTTTTCCCCGAAATCGAGTACGATAAGATCGACAAGCTGCGCGGGTTGGAAGTCAGCATTGTGACCACCGCCCGCAATGACGAGGAAGGGCGGCAGCTGCTTCAGATGCTTGGCATGCCGTTCAAGAAGGAAGGATAGGCGATGGCAAAGAAGTGCATGATGATTCGAGAGACGCGTCGAAAACACCCCACGCGGGTGCGCAATCGCTGCAAGATCTGTGGACGCCCGCGCGGTTATATTCGTCGATTTGGATTGTGCCGTATTTGCTTTCGTGAGTTAGCGCTGGAAGGCAAAATTCCCGGCGTGGTCAAGTCTTCCTGGTAGCCGGTGGAGGATGTAAGAATGAATGTAAATGATCCGATTGCTGATATGCTGACTCGCATCCGCAATGCGTTACTGGTTGGACACACATCGGTGGCCATGCCGAGTTCTAAGATGAAAGTCGCCATTGCCAAAATTCTCAAGGAGGAAGGCTATATCAGCTCCTATGAGGTTGTGGAGGGCAAGACCCCCGCTCAAAAGGTGTTGCGATTGCGCCTGAAGTACGTGGGCGAGCGCCGTGAGCGCAAACCGGTGATCACCGGATTGGAACGGGTAAGCCGGCCTGGTCGCCGTGTCTATACCGGCAAACAGGAAATTCCCTGGGTGTTATCGGGGATGGGAATAGCCATCCTGTCCACCCCCAAAGGGGTGATGACCGGTCAGCGGGCGCGCCAGTTGGGTGTGGGCGGCGAGGTGCTCTGTAAAATCTGGTAACAGCATGTTCTGTTGCAGAGGATCAGTTGGGAGACCCTGCTGCCTCAGAACAGGCTGTGCCGAGCAGGAGGTAATACTGTGTCGAGAATAGGTCGTATGCCGGTGAAAATCCCGGCGGGTGTGAATGTGACGCTGGAGGGTACGCACATTCGCGTCAAAGGTCCAAAGGGCGAACTGGAGCGCGACCTGCACCCGCAGGTCACGGTTTCGATCGTTGATGGGCAGATCCTGGTCGAGCGCCCCACGGATGACAATTTCCACCGCGCTTTACATGGCATGACGCGCGCGTTGATACAAAACATGGTAACTGGCGTCAGCACCGGCTTTGAGAAGGTGTTGGAGGTGAACGGTGTGGGATACCGCGCCGAGGTTGAGAAGAACAACCTGGTGCTTTACGTGGGGTATTCGCATCCGGTTGTGATCCAGCCGCCAGCCGGAATCAGCTTCGAAACTGACGCGCGCACACGCCAGATCAAAGTTATGGGATATGACAAGGAACTGGTGGGGCAGGTTGCCGCCAACATCCGCCAGGTGCGCCCGCCCGAACCATATAAGGGCAAGGGCATCAAGTATTTGGATGAGAAAATTCGCCGCAAGGCTGGCAAAGCAGGCAAGGTGTAAGCGATGGGAGCGCAATCAACTCGTTCACAAGCTAGAATCCGGCGCCATATGCGCGTTCGCAAACGCATCTCGGGCACTGCCGAGCGGCCGCGTCTGAATGTGTTTCGCAGTTTGGCGGAGATTTATGCCCAGGTCATCGACGACGAAAGCGGGCGCACGCTGGCTGCTGCCTCCAGTATTGACCATGAACTCCGGGCGCAAATGAAGAATTTGAAGAAATCGGAGCAGGCGCGCCTGGTTGGGTTGAAAGTTGCAGAACGCGCCAGAGCCAAGGGCATCACCAGGGTTGTCTTCGACCGCGGCGGATACAAGTATATCGGGCGCGTCAAGGCGCTGGCTGAAGGCGCGCGTGATGGCGGCCTGGAATTCTAAGCCGGGTATGGAGTAAAACATGACGGAGTATTTGGAGTTTGAACCAGAACTGGATGAGCGCGTAGTCGAGATCGCCCGCGTTGCGAAGGTGGTCAAGGGTGGCAGGCGCTTCTCGTTTCGAGTGACCGTGGTGGTTGGTGATAATCGCGGCAACGTGGGCGTAGGCACCGGCAAGGCGAACGCTGTGCCAGATGCCATGCGCAAAGCCTCGGAGCACGCCCGCCGGAATATGCACAAAATCGCCGTATATTCATCCACCATCCCGCACGAGGTAATCGGTCGTTGTGGCGGAGCGCAGGTGCTGCTCAAGCCGGCTTCGCCTGGCACTGGTGTGATTGCAGGCGGCGGCGTTCGCGCGGTTCTGGAAGCAGCGGGTATCTCCGATATTCTTACCAAGTCGTTGGGCAGCAGCAACCTGCTCAATGTGGTTTATGCCACCATGAATGCCCTGGATCAACTCAAGTCTCCACAGGATGTGGCAGCCTTGCGGGGGAAATCCCCCAAAGATGTGATGCCTTTCTGGGATCGGAGGCGCAATGGCTAAACGGGAATCAAAGGAACGTGTGGTGCGATTGACCCTGGTCAAGAGCCCAATCGGGTATGGAAAAGACCAAAAGGCGACGCTGCGGGCTTTGGGGCTGCGCCATATGCATCAGCGGGTCGAGCATCTCGATTCGCCAAGCCTGCGCGGCATGATTGCCAAGGTGATTCATCTTATCCAGGTAGAGGAAGTTCAATGAGTGCAGCGCGGCGGTTGAAGGCGCTGACGGGTCAGGATTGTTGGCGAATGTCTCGCCCCAGCGCCGCCGAAGCATATGAGGGATGCGTATGAAACTGAACGATTTGAAGCCGAATCCGGGTGCAAAAAAACCGCGCAAGCGGGTTGGGCGCGGCATTGCGGCGGGTCAGGGTAAGACCGCGGGAAGGGGCACAAAGGGGCAGGGGGCGCGCTCTGGAGGCGGCACGCGGCTCTATCATCAGGGCGGCAACCTGCCGTTCTTCCGCCGCTTGCCTTTCATGCGCGGTAAGGGATTCAATCCCAGGAATCGGATCGAATATAACGAAATCAACCTCGATCAGTTGGGCGATTTTCCAGCCGGCAGCGAGGTCAACCCCATCACGCTGGCTCAAGCGCGCCTGTTGCGCGACCCGGATAACCCGGTTGTGTTGCTCGGGCGCGGTGAAGTCAACGTGCCCCTGCACGTGCGGGTGCATCGGGTGAGTAAGGGCGCCGAAGCCAAGATTAAAGCCGCAGGCGGCAGTGTGGAAGTTTTGGGTTAGTCGCTCTGAGGCGTGTAGGCTGGCGAGAGGCAAGAGTCTCGTGGTATTTGGAAGGAGTTTTTTATGAAGCGATCTGCCTGGCGTTATCTGTGGACATCAAAAGATATTCGCCGGAAGCTGCTCATCACCTTTATCATCCTCGCCATTTACCGCTTTGCGGCGCATGTACCGGTTCCCGGTGTCAACCGCGAGGCGATTGCCTCGATCTTGGCAGGGGGCGGGGCAGGCGGTACGCTGGTGAACCTGCTTGACTTATTATCGGGAGGGACGGTATCGAATTTCTCGGTGCTGGCGATGGGCGTCTATCCCTATATCACCGCACAGATTATCCTGCAACTATTGGTGCCCATCATCCCTGCCATGCAGAAGCGCATGGAAGAGGACCCGCGCGAAGGTCAAAAGTGGATGGAGAAGTGGACCTATATCCTGTCGGTTCCTATGGCAGCTCTGAATGCCATCGGGCAGATCAACATCTTCACCAGCTTTGCCGGCGGGGTGCCAATTATTGAAAACTTCGGCTTTCGCGGCGATGCGCTTCTGCCCTCGCTGGCGATCATCATCAGCATGACCGCCGGCACGATGTTCGCCATCTGGCTGGGTGAGCTGATCTCCGAGTTCGGCATTCGCAATCAGGGTCTGTCGCTGATCATCTTCGCCGGAATCGTGGCGCAGATTCCGACCAACCTGGGGCAGTTAATGGCAGATCAGCGCAATCGCTTCTTCATCCTGACCTTTGTGATCATCCTTCTGGTGTTGATCATCTTTGCCATCGTCTTTGTGCAGCAAGGGCGGCGTAACGTGCCGGTGATGTACCCGGGTCGTCGGGTGGGCAACCGGATGTCTATGCCGGTCAAGGGCACGCTGCCGCTGATGGTGAACATGGCGGGGATGATTCCGCTGATTTTCGCCAACTCGTTGCTCACCTTTCCGGCGGTTATTGCCAGCTTCTTTGCCCAGTCGAATATCGAATGGGTAGCCAATTTATCAGCCACCGTTCAGCGTTTATTCGGCGGGGGCAGTTCCTTCTACTGGATTTTCTACTTCTTCATGGTGGTTGGGTTCACGTTTTTCTACACCGATGTGCTCTTCACCCAACAGAACTACGGCGAGAATCTGAAGAAGGTTGGGGCGCAGATTCCGGGTGTGAGCCGCGGCGCTCCGACTCAGAAGTACCTGACGCGTGTACTGCGCCGCATCACCCTGCCAGGCGCCCTGTTCCTGGGGTTGGTGGCAATCCTGCCCTGGCTGGTGGGGTTGGTGCTGCCTATCGGGCAGAATACAGGCTTGCTGCTGGTTTCATCGGCGGGCTTGCTGATTGTGGTTGGTGTGGTGCGCGATACGTTCTTTAACATCCAGGCTGAACTGAAGCTGCATGGGTACGACGACGCGCTGCTGATCCGCTGAGGGATAGTGGTAAATGCCGACTTTTGTGGTGTTGCTTGGTCCCCCTGGAGCAGGCAAGGGAACTCAGGCAAAGCTGGTAGCCGAACGAATGGGTTTGCCTCATATCTCGTCGGGTGATATATTCCGCGAGAATTTGCAAGCCCAAACCGAGCTGGGCAGGCTGGCAAAGGGATATATTGATCGTGGCGAACTGGTGCCAGATGACGTGACGATTGCGATGATCCGGCAACGCCTGAGCCGGTCGGATTGCGCTCCGGGGGCGGTCTTGGACGGTTTCCCGCGCACGACGGCGCAGGCGCAGGCGTTGGAGCAGTTGCTGAATGAGTTAGGAGCAGGTGTGGATGCGGTTATATACATCAAGGTGCCTGAACCGGTGCTGATTGAGCGCCTCTCCGGGCGCTGGACCTGCCGGGCAGCGGGACACATTTTTCACGAAAAGTATAACCCACCACGGCAGGACAGGCGCTGCGACTATGATGGTTCTGAGCTTTATCAACGCGAGGACGATCGGGCTGAGACGGTCGCCCATCGCATCAGCGTCTATCTAGAGCAAACTGCCCCGCTTGTCGCCTATTACCAGCGGAAAGGGCTGCTCGTCGAAGTCGACGGCGCACAACCGATCGAAAAGGTTACCGAGGCGCTGCTGGCGACGCTCCCGAAGGGTGCATAGGGCATGGTCGTGCAGCGCAACATCTACATTAAAAATCCAAAAGAGATCGCCATCATGCGCGAGGCTGGTCGCATCAACGCCATGGCTTTGGAGGCAGTTCGCAAGCTGATCCGTCCGGGGGTGACCACGGCGGAGCTGGATGCGGCTGCGGCGGAGGTGATTCGTAAACATCATGCCAAGCCGGCTTTCCTCGGGGTGCCGGGCGCTTATCCCTATCCGGCGACCACCACGATCAGCGTGAACGACGAACTGGTTCACGGCATCCCGGGTAAGCGAAGGTTGAAAGAGGGCGATATCGTCTCTGTGGATTGCGGCACCATCTTCGAAGGCTATGTGGGCGATTCGGCGTTTACCACAGGCGTGGGTGAGATCTCTGCCGAAGCGCAACGGCTGTTGGAAGTGACCGAGAGGGCGCTCTACATCGGGATCGATAAGCTGCGGGCTGGAAATCGAGTTGGAGATGTGGGCGCAGCCATCCAGGAGTATGTGGAGGCAGCCGGCTATCACCTGACACGCGAGTACACCGGTCATGGCATTGGCAGGGCGATGTGGGAAGGTCCTCAGGTGCCAAATTATGGCATTGCTGGTCGTGGCACGCTGCTGCGGGTAGGAATGGTGATTGCCCTGGAGCCGATGGTATTGGTCGGCACGCCGCACACCCGTGTCCTGCCCGACCAATGGACCGTGGCTTCCGCAGACGGCTCATTGACCGCTCACTTTGAGCATACCGTGGCGATCACACCCGATGGACCGATGATTCTAACCGAGCTGTGAGCGTCTGGACGTGGATTTGGAGAACAGGTATAATCGAAAATTCGGTTGCCCTGATTGGGCAGGTTGAACAAGGAGAAATTATGAAAGTGACCGCATCGATAAAAAAACGCTGTGCCAAGTGCAAGATTGTGAAACGCAAGGGCATCTTGTATGTTATTTGTGATAATCCGAAACACAAACAGCGACAGGGATAAACGGCGATGGCACGAATTGAAGGCGTAGATCTGCCGCGCAATAAGCGGGTAGAGGTAGCTCTGACTTATATCTATGGCATTGGCTTGCCGCGCGCCCAACAGGTGTTGGCTGCGACCAGAGTGAACCCGGATAAGCGGGTGAAAGATCTGACCGATGCTGAGGTGGCGCTCTTGCGCGATTACATCGCCCAAAATTATAAAGTCGAGGGCGACCTGCGCCGCGAGGTGCAGATGAACATCAAGCGGCTGATTGAGATCGGCTGTTATCGCGGCTTGCGCCACCGGCGCAATCTGCCGGTGCGCGGTCAACGCACGCGCACCAATGCACGCACCCGCAAAGGTCCGAGGAAGACGGTCGCCGGGCGCGGTCGCCGGCGTGGTGCGAAGAAGAAATAATCCTGCATCGTTTGCCCCCTGGTGGAATGGGTTCCTTCCTCCCTGCGGCTGTCCACCTGGTGGAGGCAGCGAAACAGGCTGTATTGACTGATATAGAACGATAAGCGAGGAGTTATGGCTCAAACTGTACGCTCGACGCGAAGGAAAGTCGCTAAGAAGATCAAGCGCACCCTGTCAACCGGACAGGTGCACATCCTGGCTACTTTTAACAATACGATTGTCACTGTGACAGATACTGCCGGGAACGTTGTCACCTGGGGCAGCGCCGGTTCAGCTGGATTCAAGGGTTCGCGCAAGAGCACGCCGTTCGCGGCTCGTCTGGCGGCTGAAGAGGCGCTGAAGGCAGCCATGGCAATGGGTTTGCAAGAAGCGGAGCTCTTTATCAAGGGCCCTGGACCGGGCAGGGAGGCGGCGATTCGCGCCGTTCAATCGCTGGGGTTGAAAATCACGTCGATTGCCGACCTGACCCCGGTGCCGCATAACGGATGTCGACCTCCGAAGAAACGCCGCGTGTAATCGAAACAGGAAGGAAAAGGGAAAGATCTATGGCTAAGTATCGAGGACCGGTGTGTAAGCTGTGCCGGCGGGAAGGCGAAAAATTGTTCTTGAAAGGGGAGCGCTGCTTCACTCCGAAGTGCGCCCTGGAACGGCGTGGCTACGCTCCCGGACAGCATGGGAAAAGCTCTCAATTCCGACGCAAGCGCGATTCGGACTACAACCGGCAGCTACGCGCCAAGCAGAAGGCGCGCCGTATCTACGGTGTGCTGGAACGGCAATTTCGGCGCTATTACGAGGTGTCGTTACAACGGCGCGGACTGACTGGTCTGAACTTGCTGCAAATATTGGAATCCCGCCTGGACAACGTGGTCTATCGCTTGGGTTTTGCAGACAGCCGGGCGCAGGCGCGCCTGTTGGTTACGCACGGGCATTTTCTGGTCAACGGTCGCCGCACCGACGTGCCTTCCATGCTGTTATCGCCGAATGATGTGGTCATGGTGCGAGAAGAATCGCGCCGTCGTCCTTATTTCAAAGATATTGCCGCCATTGCTGAAGAGCGAAACGTCCCTGCCTGGCTGAGCCGCGATCTGCGCAACCTATCGGGTTCAGTCCTGCGACTGCCCGAGCGCGGAGAGATCGACGGCAACCTGAGTGAACAGCTCATCGTCGAGTACTATTCACGATAATGGATGACCATCTGGAGGCTGCCTGCTGCCATAAGCGGTGGACAGCGCACACAACAAGGATGAGGTGAACCTTGATCGGTTTAAGTAATATGGTCACGCCGAAAATCGAGCTTAAGGCAGAAGCGCGAAATTACGGCAAGTTTATCATCAGCCCGCTCGAACGGGGCTACGGCGTCACCCTGGGCAATGCCCTGCGACGGGTTCTGCTCTCCTCGCTGGAGGGCGCGGCGGTAACCTCCATTCGCATTGCCGACGTGCAGCATGAGTTCAGCGATATCCCCGGCGTGCGTGAAGACGTGATTCGGGTGATGTTGCAGATCAAGCAGTTGCGCCTCAAGCTGTACGATGTGGACACGGCGCATCTGCACCTGGAGGTGCGCGGCGGCGGCGAAGTCACCGCGGCGGACATCATCGCCCCGCCCGAGGTCGAAATCGTCAACCCGGAGCTTTACCTGTTTTCGGTGGATGACGAAAACGCCCATGTCGAAATCGAGATGACCGTGGAGCGCGGTCGGGGCTACTCGCCAGCGGATGACCGGATTGGAAAGCTGCCGATTGGCGAACTGCCTGTGGATGCTATCTACAGCCCTGTCAAGCGGGTGAACTGGGATGTGGGCTACGCTCGCGTCGGTCAGAGCACAAACTATGATCGCCTGGAAATGGAGATCTGGACCGACGGCACGATCAGCCCTGAACAGGCGTTAAGCACCGCGGCAAAAATTCTGATTGACCACTTGCGCCACCTTGCCGGCATCAGTGAAGAATCGCTGAAGCTGATCGAGGAGGGTCCAGAAGTGGGCGGTCGCTTGACCAGCGAGATGATCGAGACGCCAATCGAAAACCTGGACCTCTCGGTGCGGGTCTTCAACTCACTCAAGCGCACCGGCATCACCACGGTCGGCGAGGTGCTTGAGTTGCTGGAAAAAGGCGACGAAGCCGTGATGTCCATCCGGAATTTTGGCGAGAAAAGCCTGGAAGAGTTGCGCCAGAAAATGCGCGAGAAGGGCTATCTCCCGGCTGAGGACGAACGTGAAGCGGAGTAGGTAAGATGCGACATAAGGTAGCTGGAGTTAAACTGAGCCGCAACAAAGATCAACGGGATGCGTTGCGGCGCAACCTGATCAGGCAGTTGTTCAAACACGAACGCATCCAGACCACCCGTGCCAAGGCTGAAGCCGTGCGTGGGCTGGCTGAGCGTTTGATCACCCTCGCCAAGCGCGGCAACCAGGGTGATGAAGTCGTTGGACTGAATGCCCGCCGGCTGGCGGCGGCGCGCCTGGGCGATGCCGAGACCGTCAAGAAATTATTCGACGACATCGCTGCCCGCTTTGAAAACCGCCCGGGTGGCTACACCCGCATTGTCAAACTGGGGCAACGCCAGGGCGATGCGGCTGAGATGGTGATCTTAGAGTTGGTAGAAGAATAACCGGGGCTGCGCGCCGGCAACCTGTTCCGGCTTGTTCCCTGGCATGGCACGTTACCAAGTTATTCTCGCCTACGACGGCACGCAGTTCAAGGGTTTTCAGCGCCAGGCGCATGCGCCGACGGTGCAGGGCTGCGTTGAAGAGGCGCTGCGCAGCCTGGGCTGGAGGGGCAAATCGATCCTGGCAGCCGGCAGAACCGATACAGGGGTGCACGCAGTTGGTCAGGTGATCGCCTTCGATCTGGAGTGGAGGCATTCGACGCAAGAGTTGCAGTCGGCTCTGAATGCTCTCCTGCCGCCAAGTATCGCTGCCCGACAGGTGCGTCAGACGGTGGATGATTTCCACCCCCGTTACCAGGCGATTTCACGCCGTTATCACTACCGCATCTTTTGTCTGCCCTGTCGCCATCCGCTGCGGGAGCGCTTTGCCTGGCGGGTTTGGCCGGCGGTGGAACTGGATGCGCTGCGTCAGCTCAGCGCCTGTCTGCCTGGTAAACACGACTTTTCTGCCTTTGGCACGCCTGCAAAAGATGGAGGCGGGACGAGGCGCACGATTTCCCATGCCGACTGGCGCCTTGCTCGGGACGCGTTGGATGTGCCAGATTTGATCTTTGAGATCGTCGCAGACGCCTTTCTCTACCGCATGGTGCGACGTCTGGTTTACCTGCAGGTGGCGATCGCTCAGGGTAAACTTCCGTCTGGCTATCTTGAGGAACTGTTGCAAGCGTCGCCACGTAAGCCCGTGCAAGGCTTGGCGCCGCCGCAGGGGCTGACGCTGGTAGAAGTAGTTTACCCGGCGGTATAGCAGGGTTGCGCATGCACACTCTGACTGCCGGACGAAGGCGAGAACATGGTATGTATGGCATTATTTTGAATTGGAGAAGGACAACGTGGAAAAGACCTACGTTCCAAAAGCGGATGAGCTTGCCTCGGAGTGGTACCTGGTGGATGCCAGAGACCAGATTCTGGGTCGGTTAGCCTCACGCATCGCAGAGATACTATTGGGTAAGCACAAGCCCAATTACACGCCTGGGGTGGACCTGGGCGACTTCGTGGTTGTGATCAACGCCGAACAGGTGCGGGTGACAGGTAACAAGATGGAAGAGAAAATGTATTACCGTCACTCCAACTACCCGGGCGGGTTGAAGACCATCAGCCTGCGCCAGCAGTTAGAAAAACACCCGGAGCGCGTTCTCAGGAGCGCGGTGTGGGGCATGTTGCCACACAATAAACTGAGCCGACGGCTCATCAAGCGGCTGAAGATCTACGCTGGACCTGAGCATCCACATCAGGCTCAACAGCCTAAACCGCTTGGGTAAGGAGCGAGGAATGTCTGTACAGTATTATGAAGGTGTCGGAAGGCGTAAAGAAAGTACGGCGCGCGTGCGCATCATGTCTGGTTCGGGCAAGTTTATCGTCAATGAAAAACCGCTCCAGGATTATTTCACCCGCCTGGGCGATGTCGAGGCGATTCTTGCGCCGCTTCACGCCGCCGGAGAGAATCCCTCCCAATTGGATATCCTGGTGGTGGTCAAAGGCGGCGGCGTGACCGGGCAGACCGAGGCAGTTCAACTTGGTGTTGCCAGGGCGCTGTTGGGGATGAACCCGGATGTCCGTCCCAGTTTGCGCGCTGGTGGCTTCCTGACGCGTGACGCCCGGGTGAAGGAACGCAAGAAACCCGGCTTGAAGCGCGCTCGCAAGGCTCCGACATATACCAAGCGTTAAATTACTCACCCTTTGCTGCGTGTAGTGCGAGGGATGCCGGTTGCCTTCGAGCAACCCGCGCCCCTCGCGCTGCTTTTCCTGGCTTGGATTTGCCGGGGGTACGTGATGAGCTTTCGGCTTGGTGGAGAGGTGGGCATGAATACCACAGGTATAACGTTGCTGGGTTTAGGACCGGGCGGGGCGGAACTTATCACCCGTGAAGCATGGCGGGTGCTGGAGACCAGTTCCGAAGTCTACCTGCGCACGCTTGAGCACCCTGCTGTTAAGGGGCTTCCAGCGCAGCTCGTTCTACACTCCTTTGACGAGCTTTATGAGCAAGTCGAGAGTTTTGAAGAGGTCTATCGGCAGATTACAGAGCGCGTTCTGGAGCTGGGCAAGCGACCCGGCGGGGTGGTCTATGCTGTGCCGGGGCATCCGTACATCGCCGAAGCCACCTGCCCTGAGATCGCCCGCCGGGCGAAGCTCGAAAACATCCCGCTGCGCCTTATCGAAGGGCTCAGTTTTGTGGAACCCATCTTCAGCCTGCTTGGGGTAGATCCATTCCCCCAAACCGCCCTGGTGGATGCGTTGGAGCTGGCGGCGCGCCATACGCCGCCATTTCCACCCAGCGCGCCCGCCCTGATTGCGCAAATCTACTCGCGTCAGATCGCTTCTGAGGTCAAGCTCAGCCTGATGGCGGTGTATCCCGATGACCATCCCGTGATGCTCGTGCATGCCGCGGGGACGGCGCAGGCGAGCGTTCAGCGCCTGGCGCTCTATGAGATTGACCGCAGCCGGGAGATCGGCTTGCTCACCAGTCTGTACGTACCGCCTTTAAGCCCCGGTGCATCTTTTGAGGCTTTGCAGGAGCTCATCGCTCGCCTGCGTGCTCCAGATGGCTGCCCATGGGATCGGGAGCAGTCCCATCAGAGCCTGCGTCCGCATTTGCTCGAGGAGGCTTACGAGGCGTTGGCTGCCCTGGACGCCAACAATCCCCAGGCGATGTGCGAGGAATTCGGCGACTTGCTGCTGCAGATCGTCCTGCATGCGCAGATTGCCAGTGAATATGGCGAGTTTTCCATGACGGATGTCCTGCAGGGCATCCATGCCAAGATCGTCAGCCGCCACCCGCATGTCTTCGGCGACCTGCGCCTGAAAGACGTGGATGGCGTGTTACAAAACTGGGAAAAATTGAAGGCTGCCGAGCGGGCAGCCAATGGCAAGGGGGAGTCCAGCTTGTTGGATGGGGTTCCCCTGGCTTTGCCTGCCCTTGCCCAGGCGGATCAATATCAGCGCAGAGCGGCGCGGGTGCGCTTCGATTGGAGCGAGATCGAGGGGGTGATCGCCAAAGTCCGCGAGGAACTCGAAGAATTGCTTGCCGCCACGGATGCGCAACGTCGGGCTGAAGAATTGGGGGATTTGCTCTTTGCGGTGGTCAACCTGGCGCGCTGGTATGACGTTGATGCGGAAAGCGCCCTGCGCCAGGCGAATGCGCGCTTCCGCGCCCGTTTTGCTCAGCTCGAATCGGCTGCAAGGGATAAGGGTGGTTCGGTAGCCGAACTCACTCCAGAGGAAATGGATGCCATCTGGCAGGCTGCCAAGCGCCGCTCTGAACCTGGCGCATGAGGCTCACGCGCCGCCCTGACTTCCGAGTTTCTCAATCTGTGGCTTCCCATCGGGAGAAGATAGCGGTGGAGATCAGGCGTCCCGCGCTGCTCTCCCGCAGCGCCAGTTCACCACAGGTGGTTCGCCCGCCAAGTCCTGCCAGTGCTTCCTGAAGGCTGTTGCACAGGCTCAAGGCTGAGGCGCGGATGGCATAGGCGGTTACTACAAAGAAGAGGGGTTTCGGGCTGAGCAGGCTGCGACAGGCGTGTAACAGGCGTGGGAAGAGCTCGAAGAATTCCCAAACCTCCCCTTTTGGACCGCGTCCAAACTTCGGTGGGTCGAGGATGACGCCGTCGTATTGCGCCTGTCGGCGCGCCTGGCGCTGGACGAACTTGAGCGCGTCATCTACGATCCAGCGCACCGGCTTATCTTGTAATCCCGAAAGCGCCTGATTCTCGCGCGCCCAGCCTACCGCTTTCTTCGAGGCGTCCACATGGGTGACAGAGGCGCCAGCCTGGGCTGCAGCCAGCGTAGCCAGACCGGTGTAGCCGAACAGGTTGAGCACCTGGATCGGGCGCCTGGCGTCGCCAATCAGGCGGCTCATCCAGTCCCAATGGCAAGCCTGTTCGGGGAAAACCCCCAGGTGCCTGCCGCCGGTCAATCTAGCCTGGAACGCCAGCCCGCCGTAGCGCATATTCCAGGCAGAAGGAAACGGTTTCTTGATTTGCCAGCTCCCGCCGCTCTCCTCATGGCTGGGCTGGAAAATGGCGTGCGCCGCCGCCCAGGTTTTTTCATCCGCCGCTTTGCGCCACATGGCTTGCGGCTCGGGGCGGATGAAGCGGTAGGAGCCAAACCGCTCCAGCTTCAGTCCCTCGCCGCTGTCAAGCAGTTCGTAATCCGCCCAGTCGGAGGGGGAAAGCACATGCAGACGGGTTTCTGTCTGAACTTGGGGTTTTGATTGATTCATTTTCGCAGGTGGTAGGGTATATCGATGATGACACGCTGGTAGCCATGCGCCCGTCTGCGGTAGAGCAAGGCGGTCTTGATCAACCAACTGGTCTGGTTGTGCAAAAATCCGTGCCACCATTTGGCGGGGATAAATTCAGGCAAGATTAAGGCAAGGAGCAAACCCATGCTGCCAGCGACAACCAACCCCAGGTAGATCTCCTGGTTAGCATAAGCGATGGAAGAAATCGCGCCTGGCGAAAATGCCGCCAGGGCGCGGATTTTATTCAGCCGTTTTTCGGCAATGGCATAGGTCGGCAAAGGACTGCCAATGAGTATGTGTTTCAAGCGATATAACATAAGCGTGTAGGGATTTACCCTTTCTTGATCGAGAACGCCAGGTATCCCAGCAGCAGGATGGCGTAAACCGCTATGGTGATCCATCCAGCCAGGCTACCCCACAGGGTGACTTGCTGGGTGCCAGCCACCGCCAGCCCCATACCGTTGGCGATGACCATTGCCAGCAATATCGTCCGTTGGGTGCCTTCTGGCAGCGTCGGCTCGACAAGCCGGCTGATCGCCCAGATCAGAAAGCCAAATCCGAGCAGGGAAGCCCCATACATGCGCGCAAAGGTGACCGCCAGCCAGTATAACAACGCATTATCCTGGGAGGTGAAACGTGCGTACAAATTTATGGTCAGTGGGGCATAAAGACTAAAGGCGATTCCGGCTGCAATGAACAGCACCGCGTTAAGGTACATCCATTGTTTCATAGTCACAGGGCTTATCCTTTTCGTTGAGGGTTTTCATGTAATTCATTCTTCCTTTTTTGCCCCCTGGAGCAGGTAAAGCAGAACGATAGAGCCAACCACAGCGGAGATCAATGTGCCAAAGAGACCACGCGCCGGTATGCCGATGATTTCAAAGATGTAGCCGCCGATCACCGCGCCACAGACCCCGATGACCAAGTTGGCGAGCAGGCTGCGCGTTCGCCTCTTCATCACGAATCCTGCCAGCCAGCCTGCCAGCAAGCCAATGGCGATAATCAGCACCAGGTCAAGCATAACTGCGCCTCTCCATTTCCCACATAGCGCAGACCATCCGGTTCAGACCCAGGCGCAAACTACAGCGGTTCGAAGCGCGCCGTAAAGTGGCGCAGCAATTCGGGCGCATAGGTAAAACGGTAGCCTCTGATGGACTCGCGCCGGGCGTAAATCCTCTCCATTACGTTGACAATATAATCCAGGTGGCTCTGGGTGTAGACGCGGCGCGGGATAGCCAGGCGCACCAGTTCCAGTTTCGGGTAGAGCATTTCGCCGGTGATTGGATCGGGGTGGGCGAACATGACCGAACCGATCTCCACCGTGCGGATGCCGCCTTCCAGGTACAGTTCTACTGCAAGCGCCTGCCCCGGAAATTCGGCGTGAGGGATATGCGGCAGGAGCGCGCCTGCATCCACATATACAGCGTGACCTCCCGGGGGCTGAATGATTGGGATGCCCACCTCTAACAGGCTCTCCGCCAGGTAGGCGGTTTGCGCCAGGCGATAGGACAGGTACTCTTCATCCAGCCCCTCGCGCAAGCCGGTGGCGAGAGCGTCCAGGTCGCGGCCTGCCAGCCCGCCATAGGTGGGAAAGCCTTCGCGCAAGATCAGCTCGTTGCAGGCTCGCTGATACAAGGCTTCATCGTTCATCGCCAGGAATCCGCCAATATTTACGATGGCGTCTTTCTTGGCGCTCATGGTGACCCCATCTGCCAGAGAGAAAATCTCGCGTGCGATCTCCAGCGTGCTCTTGGAAGCATATCCTGGCTCTCGTAGTTTAATGAAATAGGCATTCTCGGCAAAGCGGCAGGCGTCGATGAAGAAGGGCAGGTTGAAATCATGGTAGGTATCGGCGACCTGCCTCAAGTTTTGCATGGAGACCGGCTGCCCGCCTCCGGCGTTGTTGGTGATGGTGATCATGCCAAAAGGGATATTCTCTACACCCACTTCCTGGATGAAGCGGCGCAATTTGCCGATATCCATGTTCCCCTTGAAAGGGTGGCGGTTTGTGGGCTCAAAGGCTTCATCTATCACCAGGTTGGTAGGATGTCCCCCGCGAGCGCGGATATTGGCGTCGGTGGTGTCGAAGTGCATGTTGGAGGGGACGTATTGTCCGGGTTTGACCAACAGCGCGGCGAGGATGTTTTCTGCGGCGCGCCCTTGATGAGTGGGGACAAAATAGCGGAAGCCGAATATCTCTTTTACGGCTTCCGCCAGACGAAAGTACGAGCGCGCGCCGGCGTAGGATTCGTCGCCTAGCATGATCGCCGCCCACTGGTTCTGGCTCATCGCCCCGGTGCCCGAATCGGTTAACAGGTCAACGAACACATCCTCGGCGCGCAGGGCGAACAGGTTGTAGCCGGCTTGTTTCAGCGCCTGCAAACGCGCTGGTTTATCAATCAACCGGATTGGTTCGACCATCTTGATGCGAAACGGCTCGGGGGGATGAAATGCCATAAACGCCTCCAGATTTTCTTATCAGTGTAGCACGCATTTATCAGGAATCAAGGTCAAAAAACCGCATCTGAGCGGCTCTATCCCCTTTTGGTCTGTTGTATAATCTGGCGGGTGCGCATTCGGGATCTCACTCTTCTCATGACATTGGTGCTGACGCTCGCTTCGCTAGGTTTGTTCGTCTGGGGCGTCTTGCCTGTGGCGCCTCGCAACCGTACCGTCTCGATTGAGACTGGGCGAGAATACCAGATTGCCATACGCTGGCCAGCCAGAATGCGCCTGGGCGACACCGGGCGAGTGCGCCTGATGATGAGTACAGAAGCGCAGAGCGGCGACTCCGATGAGCCTTTGCTAGAAGCCCGTGGCGATGGAAGCGGGCAGGCGTTGTGGATTGAAGCCCGCCTGGAGGTGATTGGCGTAGACTCAGCGCCAGCGGGTGAGCTCAGCCAGCCGTTGCTGCCGCAAGGGCAGGGTGTATTCTTCTGGAGCCTGCGACCAAGGCAAGCGGGCGAGTTCGAAGCGCTCATCTGGATCAGCCTGGTTGGACCGGGCGGGCTGGCAAGCCTGGGGGAAAATCTGGCATCCGAAGAGCGCCGGCTATTGAGCGCCCAGCGGCTGCCGATCGAGGTGAATAGCTTCTTCGGGCTGACAGGCGCGGCAGCGCGCCTGCTGGGTGGGGTGGGGACGGCGCTGGGCGCCTTCTTCGGCTGGGTGGAGCTGAACTTCTGGCGCAGAAAGGTGAGAGCCTTCCATGCTTGAGTTCGTAACCTTCACGCTTGGACCGGTGATGACGAACGTTTATCTGGTTGCCGATGCTCACGCCAGGACGGCGGTGGTGATTGATCCTGCTGATAATGGGGATGTGATCGTCGCCGCGGCTGAAAAACGCGGCTGGCGGATTAGCAGTATCTGGATCACCCATGCCCATTTCGACCATCTGGCAGGAGCGGCAGGGGTCGTCAATCGACTGAAGCCGCCGCCGATGATAGCCCTGCATCCCGAAGATTACCCGTTATGGCAGGCGCAGGGAGGCGCGCCGCTGTTTGGAATGCGCATTGAACCACTTCCAGAACCGAATATACCATTGGCGGATGGACAGATGCTTGACCTGGGGGAGTACCAGTTTGAGGTGCGCTACGCTCCAGGACACACTCGCGGGCATGTGGTCTTCTACTGCGCGGCAGCCAGCGTGGCGTTTTGCGGAGATGTGATCTTCCGCGGCGGCATTGGGCGCACCGACCTGCCTGGCGGCGATTACGATACACTGATGCAAAGCATTTTCACGAAAATCCTCACCCTGCCGGATGAGACGCGCCTGTTGTCCGGTCATGGTCCGGAGACTACGGTCGGTCTGGAGCGCAGGATCAATCCATTCATCACCTCCTGGCAGGCGGGAGACTGGTAGGTCATTTGGCATAATCGATGGCACGTTTTTCCCGGATCACGGTCACCTTGATCATCCCCGGGTATTGCATGCTCTCCTCGATTTGCTTGGCGATATCGCGCGCCAGCCTCTCCGATTCCAGATCGTCAATCTCCTCTGGCTTGACGAAGATGCGCACCTCGCGCCCGGCTTGCAGGGCGTAGCTCTGGCTGACGCCCTTGTGGGAATTGGCAATGTCCTCAAGGGCGCGCACGCGCATGATGTACTGCTCCAGGCTTTCACGCCTCGCCCCCGGACGCGCTCCCGAAATGGCGTCTGCAGCTTCGACGATCACCGCTTCGACCGATTCCTGCTCCTGCTCATGGTGGTGAGCGGCGATAGCATTGACCACCTTTTGGTTTACGCCATAGCGTTTGACGAATTCGGCGCCGATTTGGGCATGTGTGCCTTCGACGTTGTGATCCATCGCCTTGCCCAGATCGTGCAGCAGGGCGGCGGCTTTGGCGACCTCCACGTCTGCGCCCAATTCGGTGGCGATCATCGCGGCGATACGGGCGGTCTCTACCGCGTGCGCCAGTTGATTCTGCCCGTAGGAGGTGCGGTATTTCAGCCTGCCCAACATTTTCAGGATTTCGGGATGCAGTCCGGCAACGCCAGCCTCAAAAGCCGCCTCCTCGCCGGCTTCAGCGATGATGCGCTCGACTTCCTTCTGTTCCTGTTTCAAGATCTTCTCGATGTGCGCCGGATGGATGCGCCCGTCCAGCACCAGCTTGGCAAGCGAGCGCCGGGCTACTTCCCGCCGTACTGGATCGAAACAGGAGATGGTCACGGCTTCGGGTGTGTCGTCCACGATCACGTCCACCCCGGCGATCTGTTCGAAGGCATGGATATTGCGCCCATTTCTGCCGATAATGCGCCCCTTCATCTCATCGGATGGCAGCGGCACCACCGAGGTAGTGATCTCTGCCACATGCTCAGACGCCAAGCGTTGCACTGCGGTGGCGATGATCTCCCGCGCCCTGCGTTCGCCTTCTTCTCTCGCCTCTGCCTCCACCTGGCGGATGATGCGCGCCATGTCGCTGCGCGCCTCTTTTTCCACCTCGTTCAGCAAGATCGCCCGCGCCTCTTCTGCGCTCAACTGTGAAATCCGTTGCAATTCCGCAAGTTGTTGCTCGTGCAGTTTTTCGATCTCGTTCGCTTTCTTATCGATGGCACTCTGCCGTTTGTTGAGCGCCTGCTCGCGTTTTTCCAAACGATCGGCGCGCAGGTCAAGCTCTTCACGGCGTTTTTGCAGACGGTCTTCCTCGCGCCCCAGCTCGGCGCGGCGGCGCGCGATTTCTGTATCGGCTGCCTGACGGATTTCAAGCGCCTGATTCTTGGCTTGTAGCTCAATGTCGCTGGCTTGCTGGCGGGCTGCTTCCAGGATGCGTTGGGCTTGCAGCTTTTCTTCTTCCAGCGCTCGGACTGCAATGGTCTTGCTGATATAGAACCCGATCCCAATGCCCACGATCAGCGCCACGAACGCGACCGCGAGCCACAAAACAATTCCATTCATCTCGTTACCTCACCCTTGATTTGTTCTGCGTTCCCCTGATCCTTTGCAAGTTTCATCTGCTCCCAGGCGCGCAGGACCACCGGTGCGACGGTATCGTAAGAGAAGCCGCGCCGCGCTAAAAAGCTGTACATTTTCTGGCGGAAGTCGTGCCAGGGCAAATCTCGATATTTGAGCGCTTGCTTCAGTGCAGCCCGATAGGCGTTCTGCTCGTCGTCCACGCCTTCCAGCGCGGCTTCGAGCGCCTGGGGGGAAACCCCACGCGTTTTCAGCTCGTATAGCAGCGCTCGTCGGCTGCGCGGTCGGTGCTCGATGCGGTTTTCGACCCAATACCGCGCGTAGCGTTGGTCATTTACCAGACCAGCGTGGCGTAAACGCTCGAGAACGTCTTCCACCAACGCTTCTGGCACATCGCGGCTGAGCAAACGCTTGCGCAGTTGTGCTTCGGTATAATCGCGCTGATTGAGCAGCCTCAAGGCGCGAGCATATGCCGCTTCAAGCTCATCCTGCTTCACCAGCTCGGAGATTTTTTCTTCGCTCAGTTCCTGTCCAACCTGAAGCCAGGCAGCCACTATCCGCGCCAGCCCGAATGCATATTCGCCGTCGAGGTAGATGTTGACCCGATCTCTATTGCGCTTTTGTGCCTTGATGGCGGTGATCTTGCGTGTCACGCTTTGCTATCTTGCTCCTGACCCAGTGGATTAAAACTTAAAAGCCGTAACTCCTGTCATCCAGGCCACGGCTACTCCAATACGGCGCTCAACAAAACTTGCGTGCCAGACGCGCTACTCGGACAGAGACGACGAAGCTCTACCCGCTTTCAGACGCTGAAACACTCCACGCCCATCCAGATACTGGATGCGTCGATGAGGATTTGATTGGTGCGGGAAATATCACTCCTGATGACAACTTTGATATGGTGACCAGCTCAATCCCAATATTTACCAGACACTCACGCTTTGTGAGAATTTATTGCCGAATTATTTTGATGTACCGTGGCCGCTTGTTCGGAAGGTTGGTATAACTGGTTGCGGCAGCTTATTTGTATCAGTCGGCGCAAGGGCGTTTGGATCACTCTGGTTCGGGGATGGTGAATGGCTCAATCGCCCAATAAGTGTAACGCCCACGCCCGCCTTCGCGGTTCTCTCCTTTTTCTCGAGGTAATTGGAGCAGTTCGCAACTATTACCTATGGAAGCAGACGTAGTTCCTGACGGTTTCTCATTGCGCGAGCCTGTCTCAATGGCAACAGGCATGAACCAGGGAGCGCCTGCGTGATTTTCTCTGATTTGCGAAACTCCATTAATATTATACATTATATCTATAATGCTGTACATCGTGATCGTTCCAAATTTGGTAAAGCTTGACCGTGGTGAAAGATTTCTCCCACTTTGAGCCTAATATGTGCAATTGTGTGGAGGAGAATCGCTGAAAGGCACATGTTTGGAGCAACTCTGCCCCACTTTCCGGGAGCGAAAACGATGTTTACCAATTTTGGAACAGTCACTGTACATCGGCGAGCAGATGCTGCTGCTTGGTGGAGAGAACTCAATCAGAAACGCCAACCGTTTTGTTGGTTATAATGTGGACAAATTAGAGTAAAAGGAGCGAATCATGAGCACAATTACGCGTGAGGAAGCCCTCGAGTATCACCGCCTGGACGGACGCCCCGGGAAGATCTCCGTCGTCCCCACCAAACCCATGGCAACCCAACGAGATTTGAGCCTGGCATATACCCCGGGCGTGGCTGTGCCGGTGCTGGAGATCGAGAAAGAGCCGGAGTTGGGGTATGAATACACCTCGAAAGGCAACTTGGTCGCAGTGGTCTCGAACGGCACCGCAATCCTGGGGCTGGGCGACCGGGGAGCATTGGCGTCCAAACCGGTTATGGAGGGCAAGGGGGTGCTTTTCAAGCGTTTTGCGGATGTGGATGTGTTTGATATCGAGGTCAACACGCGTGATCCGGATGAATTGATACGGGTGGTGGCTGCCATCTCGCCCACCTTTGGGGGGATCAACCTGGAGGACATCAAAGCCCCGGAGTGTTTCTATATCGAGGAGACCCTCAAGCAAATGCTGGATATCCCAGTCTTCCACGACGACCAGCATGGTACAGCCATAATCTCCGGCGCCGCCCTGCTGAACGGATTGGAGCTGGTGGGCAAGAAGCTGGAGGAGGTGCGGATTGTGATCTCGGGAGCCGGGGCTTCGGCGATTTCTTGCGCAGAATTGATGGTGCGTCTGGGCGCCAGGCGCGATCATATCCTGCTGGTAGATACGCGCGGGGTTGTCTATAAGGGACGCAAAGAGGGGATGAACCCCTATAAAGAGCGTTTTGCTGCCGAAACCGATTTGCGCACCCTGGCGGAGGCGGTGCGCGGCGCGGATGTATTCTATGGTCTTTCCATTGCCGATATCCTGACGCCGGAGATGGTGAAGACCATGGCAGAGCGACCACTAGTATTCGCCATGGCAAACCCCGACCCGGAGATTCGCTATGAACTGGCTAAGGAGGCGCGCCCGGATGCAATTGTTGCCACGGGTCGCTCTGATTATCCGAATCAGATCAACAACGTCCTCGGTTTTCCGTTTATCTTTCGCGGCGCGCTGGACGTGCGGGCCCGGGCGATCAACGAAGAGATGAAAGTAGCTGCTGCTCATGCCCTGGCGGCTCTGGCGAAGGAAGACGTGCCAGACAGCGTGCTGCGCGCTTATGGGCTGGAGAGCCTGAAGTTTGGACCGGAATATATCATCCCCAAACCGCTGGATCCGCGCGTGTTGCTCTGGGAATCGCCAGCGGTAGCTAAAGCAGCGATGGAAACCGGCGCGGCTCGACGCCAAATCAACCTGGATGAGTATCGTGAACAGCTCGCCTTCCGGCAGGGCATGGGAGAACAGGTGCGCCACTATATCATGAACAAAGCCCGTTCCTGCCCGGAGAAGAAACGCATCGTCTTCGCTGAAGGAGAGGAAACCAAGATTATCCGCGCCGCAGCTCAGATAGCCGATGAGGGCATCGGTTTACCGATCTTGATCGGACGACCAGCCGTGGTGCGAGAGAAGATCGCCTCCCTGGGTCTGGATTGTTGCCCGCAGATCGTTGATCCGGATCATTTCGACAAGCTCGAAGCTTACGCCCAGGTGTACTACGAAATGCGCATGCGCAAAGGAGTCAAGCGCAGCGATGCACTCAAACGCATGCGCGAGCCGAACGTCTTGGGCCCGATGATGGTGAAAATGGGCGACGCCGACGCTTTCATCTCGGGTTTGACCTATGATTATCCGGATGTGATCCGACCGGCTTTGCAGATTCATCATACGGCTCCGGGCGTGCGCCGGGCGGCGGGCGCCTATATCATGATTGTGGATCATCGCACTTTCCTGTTCACCGATGCCACAGTGATCATCGAGCCAACGGCGGAGGATCTGGCGGAGATCGCCTGTCTGGCGGCTGATTTTGCCCGCCAGCTTGGCATGGAGCCGCGCGTGGCATTGTTGTCCTTCTCGAATTTTGGCAGCACGCCTCACCCGCTTTCCGATAAGGTTCGTCGGGCGGTGGAAATGATCCGCGCCCGTTGCCCCGATTTTGCCGTGGATGGCGAAATGCAGGCGGACACGGCGGTGGTGGCAGACATCGTGGAGGAACGTTATCCCTTCAGTCAGGTGAAGGATGCCAACGTGCTGGTTTTTCCCTCTCTGGAATCGGCTAATATCGCCTATAAGCTTCTGGCGCGCCTGGGCAAAGCCGAAGCGATTGGCCCGATTTTGCTCGGCGTGGGCGCCCCCGTGCATGTGTTACAGACCGGCGACGATGTGCGCGATATTGTGAACATTGCCGCGGTGGCGGTGATGGATTCGATGAACCGAAAAGCCTGCGCTTGAGACCGGAACGCCGTTGCGCTGCCGGTGCTCAAATGCACAAACTGGTTGTGGAGAAGCCAGCACCTCGATTTGACCTGGCGGAGCGCTCTCAGGGCGCGCTCTGCCAGGTAGCCATATTGGAAGAGCAAAACGCGTCCGAGCGAGATGAAGATCGGCGATGGAATACATTGGTTTTGCGAATGATTCGCACGCCAGACCATCCCCAACCGGTTGGGGGCAAAGAGTGATCTTGCGCTAAAATTAGAGAGAAATTGTCAGCAATTACAAATTTGTTGACAATTTTAAGGTTATAGAGGGGGATTCTGACCAAAGTACTACTTGCGATTCACATCAATATCGTTTATACTGTGTTTACCTGTGGGAAAAAGTGGGAGAAAGTGGAGCGCCGGACGTATTCCGGCGTTCCCGCATTAATCATTGGAGTAGAACAGATGTTCATGGGTGAATATCAGCATAGTCTGGATAGCAAAGGGCGGTTGACCATACCGTCTCGTTATCGCGACTTGCTCGAAGGTGGCGCTTACATCACCCAGGGCTTCGACCGCAACCTGATGGTCTGGCCGGCGTCTGCCTTTGAAAAGATCACCCAGAGCGTCAGCAACAAGAGTATCACCGATCCTGATACACGCCTGCTCCAACGGATGATCTTCTCCCGCGGCGAACGTTTGGAGATTGATGGAGCTGGGCGAATCCTCATCCCACAGTTCCTGCGCCAGTTTGCGATGCTGGACAGCGAGGCAGTTGTGGTGGGGGTAGGTAATTATTTCGAAATCTGGTCGCCAGAACTTTGGGCGCCGCAGGTTTCCCAGATTCAGGACGCCCAATCGAACGCGATCCGCTTCAAAGCGTTTGATATTTCATTTGGTTAGTCGGTTCACGGGCGAGATTTTCATGCATCGTCCGGTCCTTTACCAGGAAGTGATAGAGAATTTGCGCCCGCGAGCAGGAGGGCGCTATGTTGACGGCACACTGGGGGCGGCTGGGCATGCGTTTGGGATTTTGCAAGCCAGCCAACCCAACGGTATGTTACTGGGATTGGAGGTGGACCCCTCGGCTTTGGCGTTAGCGCGTGAGCGGCTTGCTGCTTTTGGAAAGCGGGCAATTGTGGTTCAGGCTTCTTATGCCACATTGAGCGAACAAGTGCAGGCTCTTGGCTGGACGGAGGTAGACGGGATTTTGCTCGACCTTGGCGTTTCTTCGATACAACTGGACGACCCTGAGCGTGGTTTCTCTTATCGGGTGGACGCGCCGCTGGATATGCGCTTCGACCCGGCGCAGCCTGTCAGCGCGGCGACGCTTGTGAACACCCTGCCCGAAGAGCAGCTTGCCGATTTGCTCTTTCGTTTTGGCGAAGAACGGCGAGCGCGCCAGGTGGCGCGGGCGATCGTCCGCGCTCGCCCGGTTACAACCACCGCTCAGCTTGCCAGCCTGGTTGCCAGCGTGACCTCATCAGGAAAGCCCGGTATGCACGCGGCAACCCGCACCTTTCAGGCTTTGCGCATCGCCGTGAATCGCGAGCTAGAGGCGCTGGAACGAGTCCTGCCGCAAGCCGTCGCCTGCCTGGCGCCGCAGGGGCGGTTGGCTGTTATCTCTTTTCATTCATTAGAAGATCGGATGGTAAAGCATTTCTTTCAACAGGAAAGCAAGGATTGCCTGTGTCCGCCGCGCCAGCCTGTCTGCACCTGCGGACACAAAGCCAGTCTGCGCCTGTTGACCCGCAGCCCAATCCGCCCCTCAGGGGCGGAAATAGCAGCAAATCCGCGCGCCCGCAGCGCTCGCCTGCGTGTGGCAGAGAAACTCTAAGGCGACATGGCTTCTATCGCTTGCGCTCTCGAACTGGCACGACACTTGCAAACAGACTGTATGCAAATTAGCAGCGTACTTTATAGCGGGAGGCGCGCATGGAAACGATGAGAAGCTTTGCCCAGGCTTATTATCAAACTCCCTGGCGCAGGCAGGTCAAGTTGATTGCCCTGTTTCTGCTCTTGGCGATCTTTATCACCCTGGTGGCAGGCGTCTACCTGAGTGTGACTGCGCGCGCGGCTACCACCGGACGCGAGATTCTGATCATGCAGGCTGAGATCAACCAGCTCGAGCTGCAGATTGCCGATCTGAGGGCTCAATTGGCGATGATTACCTCGGCTACGGAGATGGCAAAACGCGCCGAAGACCTGGGCTTTGAGCCCATTGAGAAAGGTCAGATGCTGTATGTGGTTGTACCGGGCTACCTGCCTCGGGAACAAGCCAGGCTTGCCCCTCCGCCAGCGCCGGAGATGCCGGTTGCCGCAGCGATGCCGCCAGCTTACAGCGAATCGCTGATCGATTGGTTGAGAGGGCGCCTTTTACTGATCGCCGCGCAACGGGAGGATTGAGATGAGCACCGACCGCTTTTGGCGCTTTACCCTTCTCGGCACGCTCCTATCGGCTCTGGCGGGCTTGATCATCTTACAGCTTGTTCGCATTCAATTGAACCCGGAGGAGGTAAAGCATTTCCGCGATCTACGCAGCGCGTCGATCGGCACAATGGTCACTGTGAAACCCACGCGTGGTTTGATCTATGATCGCTACGGCGGTGAGTTGGCTGGTAACAAAAAGGTCTTCGAAATTGGCATCGAACTGGCTCAGGTGAAAAATCCCCATACGATTGCCCTGGCGTTGAATGTGCTGTTGGGTTTGGATTATCAAGAGGTGCATGCCATCGCCAGCCTGCCGCCGACGAAAGAACGCGTATATCGGGTGGTGACAGATTTCGTTCCCAAAGAGAAGATTGACCTGTTGGAGAAATACCGCCAGGAGATCGTGAACACCTATGGCGGCAGCCGGGATAAGGATGCGCCAAGCCTGGACGGGCTGGTCTATACTCCCCATCTGCAGCGCCATTATCCCGAGAAGACCCTGGCATCGAACCTGCTCGGGTTTGTCAGTCGCGAAGGGAAAGGATTTTTTGGGGTAGAAGCCAAGTACGATGATTTACTGGCGGGTAAACCCCAAGAGGTGTTCGTGCCGAACGATCCAACCCTGGCAGAGTTATACCCCACCATACCGGACGGCGCCAGCCTGGTGCTCACCATTGATAGAACCGTGCAGATTGCCATGGAGGAGTTGATCGATGCTGCGGTGGAGAACAACGGCGCCGAGTCGGGCACGATTGTGGTGCTTGACCCACACACGGGGGAAATCCTGGCGGCAGCCACCACCCCTCGACTTGACCTGAACGAATATTGGAATTACTCGCGGGTGTTCAAGGGCGAAACCCCATTCAACCGGGTGGTGAGCCAGGCGTATGAACCCGGCTCGGTTTATAAAGTGCTGACCATGGCTGCGGCGCTGGATAAAGGCGCAGTCAAGCCAGACACAACCTTCATCGATACCGGCGTGATCGAGGTGGGCGGAGCCTTTATTTACAACTGGAACTCCGGCGCCTGGGGACCGCAAGATATGCAGGGTTGCATGCAGCACTCGTTGAACGTCTGCCTTGCCTGGGTCGCCATGCAGCTAGGCGCGAAAGATTTTTACAGCTACATGCGTGCCTTTGGGATTGGGCAGCAGACCGGCGTGGATCTCGCCGGCGAGAATCCTGGACGCCTGAAGGTGCCGGGTGACCGCGACTGGTACGACGCCGACCTGGGCACCAACGCTTTTGGGCAGGGCGTGGCGGCTACTCCGCTGCAAATGGCGGTGGCAATCTCCGCCGTTGCCAACGATGGCAAGATCATGGCGCCGCACATCGTCCGTTCAATCATCGATCAAGGGCACCAGTTCAATATTGAGCCGCGGGTGATCAGCATCCCCATTAAGAAAGAAACGGCGCGCACCCTGTCCGAAATGCTGGCTCGGTCTCTCGAGGAGGAAGCCTCAAACGCCCTGGTGGAGGGCTATCGTGTAGCGGGGAAAACCGGCACGGCTGAAATCCCCACGCCCTATGGGTATTCCTCCAGCGTCACCAACGCCTCCTTTGTGGGCTGGGGACCGGTGGATGACCCGCGCTTCCTCGTCTACATCTGGCTGGAGAAGCCCACTTCTTCTCCCTGGGGTTCGGTCGTCGCTGCGCCGATTTTCCGTCAGGCGGTGGAACGCCTGGTTGTCTTATTGGATATCCCTCCAGATCGGGTGAGAAAGGCGCTGGCGCAACAATGACCTTGCGAACCATGAGCTGGTGGCGCGTCGCTATGATTGGGCAAGGGACGGCACGTTAACAGGTACGTGAAACATGCTGACACTGGCTGATGTGCTGGAAGCTTTGACCGGTGTCCGCTTTGAGGGAGCCAACCAGATTATCACCGAAGCCAGCATCGACTCCCGTCAGGTGATCCCGGGCGCCATGTTTGTGGCGATTCCTGGGGAACGCGTCGATGGACATGATTTTGTGGGATCGGCTTTTGAGCGCGGCGCCCACGTTGCGCTGGTACAGCGCCCTCCGGCGACCGCCTATCCGGTCTGGGATTTGCGTGACAGGGCAGACATCGCGCCCAGGCAGACGCCTGAACCGCCTTGTTGCTTGCTGGTTGACAACACAGTTCAGGCGCTGCAGCAGATGGCGCGCTTCTGGCGGCGCAAACACCAGGTGCGCGTGATCGGCATCACCGGCAGTGTGGGCAAGTCCACCACCAAAGAACTGGTGGCGGAGGTTCTAGAGCAGCGTTATCGCACCTTAAAAAATCCGGGAAACCTGAATAACGAGATCGGGTTGCCGCTCACCCTGCTGCGCCTGAGCGAGGGGACGCAGGTTGCAGTCCTGGAAATGGGGTTTTACGTGCCGGGTGAGATCGCTTTCTTATGCGAGCTGGCTCAGCCGCAGATTGGCGTCGTCACCAATGTGGGGACGGTGCATGCCGAGCGCGCTGGATCGCAAGAGGCTATTGCCCGAGGTAAGGCTGAGCTGGTGCAGAGTTTGCCGCCAGCGCCGGAAGGGACGGCGATCTTGAATTACGACGATCCCCTGGTGCGCCAGATGGCGACACAAACCCGGGCAAGGGTGTTTTTCTACGGCTTGAATCCCAATGCTGATGTGTGGGCTGATGATGTGGAAAGCTTGGGCTTGGATGGCATACGCTGCCGGCTTCATTATCGGAAGGAGACCATTCACCTGCGGGTGCCGCTGCTCGGCCGACACTCGGTGCACACCGTGCTGCGAGCGGTGGCAGTGGGTCTGGTCGAAGGGCTGAGCTGGCAGGAAATCGTCAATGGGCTGCGCACCGGTCACACGCAACTAAGGTTGGTGGCGGTGCGTACCGCTGAAGGCGCCCTGCTGCTGGACGATACCTACAACGCCTCCCCAGAATCGACGCTGGCGGCGCTCAATCTGCTGGCGGAGATTGAGGGTCGCAAAGTAGCGGTGTTGGGTGATATGCTGGAATTAGGACCTTACGAGGAGTTGGGTCATCAAATGGTGGGTGTGCGGGTGGCTGAAGTGGCTGATGAGCTGGTGACGGTAGGGGAGCTGGGCCGCCTGATCGCTGCCGCGGCGCGTCGGGCAGGGATGAAGTCAGAGCGAGTCACCGAGTGTGCGGATACCCAGGCTGCGATAGAGTATTTGCAATCGCGCCTGGGAGAAAAGGATGTGGTCTTGATCAAGGGCTCGCACGGCATGCGCATGGATCGGATTGTGGCTGCGCTGGAGGCGGGCGCATGAGCCAGTCATCGCTTGCCCTGGCTCTGGCGGGTATCAGCTTCATGCTCACCGTGATCTGGGGCGCGCCACTCTTGCGCATCCTGCGCTATCTGAAGGTTGGCAAAGCCATACGCTTGGAAGGACCACAACGGCACATTGCCAAAACCGGGACGCCTACCATGGGCGGTGTGTTGATCGTCCTGCCGGTGCTGCTCATCACCGTGCTGCTGAACGCCACCCCGTTGTTGGGGTTCAAGCGCACCGGGCGTTCGGTTTTGCTCCCGCTGGGTGTGCTCGTACTTTTTACCCTGTTGGGAGCAATCGACGATTGGCAGGGTTTGCGCGGTCGAAAACGCGGTGAAGGATTGCGGGCGCGCACGAAGTTCATCCTTCAGGTGTTGATTGCCTTGCTGGCGGCGATTGGCTTGTATTACTTCCTCGATGTGCCCCAACTCTATTTACCTGGCGTGGCGCACGAGATTGAACTGGGTCTCTGGTATTTGCCGATCGCGGTGATCTTGATCGTTGGCTTTTCAAACGCAGTAAACCTGACCGACGGGCTGGATGGATTGGCTGGCTTGATCTCTGCAACTGCTTTCGCTACCTATGGCGGCATCGCCCTGATGCAGGGTCAGACTTTTCTGGCGCGCTTCAGCTTTACGCTGGTGGGAGCGATCTTCGGCTTCTTATGGTTCAACGTGCATCCAGCCGAGTTGTTCATGGGCGATACGGGTTCTTTGCCTCTGGGAGCGACCCTGGCGGTTGTGGCGTTGATGACCGGTCAATGGGTTTTGCTGCCGGTGGTGGCGATCATCCCGTTCAGCACCACCCTGAGCGTGATGATCCAGACGGCGTACTTTAAGTACACGCGCAGGCGATATGGAGAAGGCAGGCGCATTTTTAAGATGGCGCCGCTCCATCACCATTTCGAGCTATTGGGGTGGAGCGAGACGCAGATAGTGCAGCGCTTCTGGTTGATCTCGCTTTTGGCGGCGATGGTTGCGGCAGCGTTGGCGGTTGTGTGAGGTATGGCTGAACAGATAGCGTCAACTAACCGGTGGATAGGCAGGCGGGTCGTCATCCTTGGCGCCGCCCGGCAAGGCGTTGCCCTGGCTCGCTTTCTGCTCCGCCGCCAGGCTTCCGTGACGCTGAGCGACTTGCACCCGCTCCAGGAGCTTGAAGCCTCTGTGCAGGCGCTTGCCGACCTGAGTAAGGTTGCCCCAACCAGGCTCAAATGGGTCTGCGGTGGTCATCCCCTGAGCCTGCTAGATGACGCCGATTTGTTGTGTCTCTCCGGCGGGGTGCCGCTTGACCAGCCGATTGTGAAGGAAGCGCTCCGGCGCGGCATACCTTTATCGAATGACTCGCAGATCTTCCTGGAGGAGACGCCCGCCCAGACGATAGGCATTACCGGTTCAGCCGGCAAGACCACCACTACTACCCTGGTGGGAAGGATGGCGCAGGCGGCTGCGAGAGAACCGGGTCGGGCTACACAGGTGTGGGTGGGCGGCAATATCGGTCTGCCGTTGATCTCGCTGGTGGATCAGATGAAGCCAGGCGACCTGGCTGTGATGGAATTATCGAGCTTTCAATTGGAGATCATGAGCAGATCACCCCAGGTGGCGGCGGTGCTCAACCTGACCCCGAATCATCTGGATCGTCATGGCAACATGCAAGCCTATGCTGCGGCAAAAGCGCGTATCCTGGCTTTTCAATCGCCGCAGGATATTGCCATCCTCAACCGGGATGACGCTGGCGCCTGGAGCCTGGCAGGACTGGCGCGCGGCACTCTGTTGAGCTTTGGCTTGCAGAGGTCGCCTGCGCATCCTGGGACTTACCTGCGAGGCGATGACCTGGTGTTTTGGGATGGCGCTTCGGAGACGGTTTTATTGCAGCGGCAGGATATACGCCTGCGCGGCGCGCATAACCTGGCAAACGTGCTGGCTGCCTGCGCCATTGCCTATTCCGTGGGTGTTCCAGCGCCGGCGATGCGTGCCGGTCTGGACGGCTTCATGGGCGTTGCGCATCGCCTGGAATATGTGCGCACCTGGGGCGGGGCAGATTGGTACAACGATTCGATCGCCACTGCGCCGGAACGTGCCATAGCCGCCATTCGCGCTTTTGACGAGCCGCTGGTGTTGCTGGCAGGGGGCAGGGATAAGAACCTGCCCTGGGAAGAGTTTGCCCGCCTGGTGCGCCAGCGCGTGGATCACCTGATCCTGTTCGGTGAAGCGGCGGATAAGATTGCCAAAGCCTGCGGCGATGATTATCCCGCCATCCGCTGCCAGAACCTGGAGCAAGCGGTGCAGGCGGCTGCCCGGGTGGTTCAACCTGGCGATGTGGTGTTGCTATCCCCTGGCGGGACGAGTTTTGACGAGTTTCGTGATTTTGAGGAGCGAGGAGAATGTTTCAAACGTTTGGTGATGCAACTGTAAAACGCAATCGAAAACTGGTGGACATGGTCGCCAAACCGGGCAGAAAACGCCGCCCTATTCACCTGGAGATTGATGTACCCCTGCTCCTGGTCGTTGTCCTCCTGCTGATCTTCGGCTTGCTGATTGTATATTCGGCGAGTTGGGACTACTCATTCCGGCATTACGGCTCTGCCACGTACATCTTCTCTCGCCAATTGATATTTATGGGATTGGGCTTGATCGGCGCCGGGGCGCTCACCTTCCTGGACTACCACATCTGGAGCTGGAAACGGCTGCCTGTCTATGCCATGGGTGTGACCGTGCTGATGTTGCTTGGCGTGCTTTTTGTCAACGAAGTGCGCAACGGCGCTGTCCGCACCCTGTGGGGCGGTTCTATTCAGCCTTCGGAGCTGGCTAAGTTGATGACCGTGATCTATCTATCGGTCTGGCTGTATGCCAAGCGCGAGCAACTCAGCAACGTCAGTTTCGGGCTGATCCCGCTGTCGGCTATTCTTGGTATTTTGGGCGGTTTGATCTTTGTTCAGCCTGACCTGAGCGCGGTGATCACGATCTTCTTCCTGGGTGGGGTGTTGTTCTTCCTGGCTGGTGCAGATTTACGCCAGATTGGCGTTCTGATCCTTGTGGCGCTGCTCTTCGGCTGGTTCATTGTGGTTTTGAATCCAACCGGCAGCGAGCGCGTAGCCAATTACTTGAAAGGGGTCAGAGACTATACACAGGCTTCCTATCATGTCCAACGCTCACTCGAAGCCTTCGTCAATGGCGGGTGGTTTGGCGTGGGCATTGGCAATGGTCGAACCAAATTGACCGGTCTTCCGGTGCCTCCTACCGACAGCGTCTTTGCTGTGGTGGGCGAAGAGACCGGCATCTTCGGCTCTGTGATCCTGGTCGGGCTTTATTCGGCGTTGCTGTGGCGTGGCTTGACGATTGCCCGACGCGCCCCGGATGGGCTGGGCGCGCTGATGGCAGCGGGTTTGAGCATCTGGCTGGCATGGGAGGCGTTTATCAATATGGCAGTGATGTTGAACCTGCTCCCCTTCGCCGGCAATGCCTTGCCGTTCATCAGCTCGGGCGGTTCTAACCTGGTTATGTCGCTGGCGGCGATTGGCATTTTGTTGAACATCTCGCGCTCATCCGAGCATAGCAAAGAACAAGTATGGAGTCCGTACCGTGCGCTTATTGATTTGCGCTGGCGGGACCGGCGGCGGCGTGTATCCCGCTCTCGCCGTTCTGCAGGCGCTCCAGAGGCTTGAGGCTGAACGTGCAGCCAGCGACACCCCGTCCCAGGCAGCAGATCAACCAGGTGCGCATGTGCCTGGGCTGGAAGTATTATGGATTGGTGGAATTGGCGGGATGGAAAAGGAACTGGTGAGCAGAGAAGGCATCCCTTTTGAGGCGATACCGGCGGCGGGTGTGCATGGCGTGGGCTGGCGCGCCTTGCCCGGCAACCTGTGGCAGCTCGGTCGCGGTTATTGGCAGGCGCGCCGGCTGTTACGCCGTTTTCAGCCGCAGGTGATGTTCTTCACTGGCGGGTTTGTCGCCGTTCCGGTGGCTCTGGCCGGCAGATTGCCCGGGCGGGGTTATGCGCGTCCGCGCAACCTGCTGTACGTCCCGGATATCGAACCCGGACTGGCGCTGCGGACGCTGGCGCGATTTGCCGATCGCATTGCCCTCACCGTCGAGCGCAGCCGCGCCTATTTTCTATCACATCGGTCGTTGGTAGTAACCGGTTACCCCACACGGGCGGGTTTGGATGCCTGGAAAGTGGAAGAAGCGCGTTCTGTATTCGAACTGCACCCTGACCTGCCTACCTTGCTGGTACTCGGCGGCAGCAAGGGGGCGCGCTCGATCAACCGGGCGCTCTTCGGCGTGCTGGAGGCATTATTGAGTGAAATGCAGGTGGTGCACATCAGCGGAAAGCTGGATTGGGGAGAGGTCGAAACGGTACGCGCCTCCTTGCCTTCTGCGCTCCGTCAGCGCTATAAAGCCTACCCCTATCTGCACGCCGAGATTGGGGCGGCGATGCGGGTTGCCGACCTGGCGATCGCGCGGGCGGGGGCATCCACCCTGGGCGAACTCCCGCTTTTCGGCTTGCCGGCAATCCTGGTGCCCTATCCATATGCCTGGCGCTATCAACAGGTGAATGCGCAGTACCTTGCCGATAGCGGCGCAGCTGAGATCGTGCAAGATGCCGCTCTGCCCTCCAGTCTGCTGCCGACAGTACGGCGTTTGCTGGGTGATCCCGAACGACTGCGCAAAATGCGAGCGGCGATGCTCGCCCTGGCAAAGCCCACGGCGGCGCAAACGCTGGCGGAACAGATCTTATCGCTCGCCGGGAGTTCTACGAGGTAGATTATGATCACGCTGACCTTCGCTTTCTGGTTGCTGGTGGTGATATTTGCCATCATTGGGATGACGCGCGGCTGGGCAAAGGAGTTATTGGTCACCTTTAGCGTGGTGCTGTCGCTCTTCTTCATCGAGGTTACCTCGCGCTATGTGCCTCCGATTCGCAGCTTCTTTGCGCCGCCGAACGATTCGACCGAGTTTTGGGTGCAGACGGTGATCATCACCGTGCTGGTGTTCTTTGGATACCAGTCGCCCAACATTGCCAAGTTCGCCAACGCCAGCCGCTTTGCCCGTGAGCGTCTGGCTGATTCTTTGCTGGGCTTGTTCCTGGGAGCGGTCAACGGTTTTTTGATCTTTGGTTCGATCTGGTACTTTATGATCGAGTCGGAGTATCCCTTTTCCAGGTATATTACACCTCCGCAGCCGGAGCCTTCGATTCTGGCGTATTTGCCACCGGTCTGGTTGGGCATCCCGACAATATATTTCGCTATGGCGGTGGCTTTCTTGTTCGTGTTGGTTGTGTTTATTTAGAGAGAGAAGGATGACACACGTGCACTTGATTGGGATCGGCGGGAGCGGGTTGTCTGCAATAGCTCACTTGCTGTTGCAGAAAGGCGAGACGGTATCTGGTTCGGATCGTACCTTCACGCCGGTTTTGCGATCCTTACAGGCTGCAGGTGCGCGGGTGATCATCGGTCATGCGGCGGAGAATGTGGGCGAGGCTGACATTGTCGTGCGCTCATCGGCAGTGCCAGACGACAATGTGGAAGTGCAGACGGCGCTGGCTGCCGGCAAGCCGGTATTGAAGCGCGCCGAGTTCCTCAGCCAGTTCCTGGCAGGTTATCGGGTGATCGCCGTCGCCGGCACTCACGGGAAGACGACCACCACGGCAATGATCGCCTGGATGCTGGTTTCGATGGGAAAAGATCCGTCATATGTAGTTGGTAGCCAGATTATCAACCTGGGTGCTAACGCCCACGCTGGAAACAGCGAACTGTTCGTCATCGAAGCCGATGAGTATGACCGGATGTTCCTGGGGTTGTCCCCTTACATTGCCGTCGTGACCAACGTGGAGCACGATCACCCCGACTGCTACCCGACAGTCGAGTCCTTCTGGCAGGCGTTCTATGAGTTCTCCTGCCGCCTGGCGCCAGATGGGGTGCTGCTTGCCTGTGGCGACGACCCTGGCGCTCGCCGCCTGCTCGAGCGTGCGCGCGCCGAGGGAAGGCAGACGTTTTCCTATGGGTTGGAGCGTGACCTTGATACCCACCTGCCGCAGGTGTATGCGGCACATCTCCAAAGCAACGGGCGCGGCGGATTGAGCTTCGAAGTCCGCTTTGACGCTTCGGTGGCAGGGGATTCTCCTGCTGCGGTCAGGGTGAATCTCCGGATTCCAGGCAGGCACAATGTACGCAATGCGCTGGCGGCGCTGGCAACCGCTCATCTGCTGCGCCTGCCTCTCGAACAGGCTGCTGAAGCTTTGAGCGAATATCGTGGCGCGGGTCGTCGCTTCGAAGTGCGCGGGGAGGTGAACGGCGTTCTGATCATTGACGATTACGCCCACCACCCCACCGAAATTCGGGCGACGCTGGCGGCGGCGCGGGAACGTTATCCCAAGCGGCGGGTCTGGGCGGTCTGGCAGCCGCATACGTACTCGCGGGTGCAAACCCTGTTCGCAGAGTTCGCCCAGGCTTTTACGGAGGCAGATGCGGTGGTGGTGACCGAGGTCTACGCCGCGCGGGAGGCTCCGCCTGCGGATGGCTTTTCGGCGGAGCAACTGGTCAAAGCGATGCCGCGCGCCGATGTGTTCTTCATCCCGGAGCTATCCCATGTTGCCGATTTTCTGCTGGAGCGGTTGCAGCCCGGAGATGTGCTTCTGGTGCTATCGGCGGGGGATGCCGACCGCATCAGCGCCGACGTTTTTGATCGCATGGGAAAGGGAGCCAAAGCTTGATGAAGTACATCGCTGATGAGGGCAATTTGGATGAAGCGCCCGCCGCAGATAGCGATCAGGGGATGATCACGATGGCTGATCCTTCATCGCGAGGCGGGTCTGCAAAAAAGCGAAGCCGTCAGGCGCTGGCGCTGCAGAAAAGCGAACTGAGCCTGCGCCGTGAGCTGGTTTTGCGGCTGATCGAGTTGATCAAGTCAGTTTGACGAAGATCACGAGTGTGGTGGATTGTGCAGTCTGAGCCTTACCACTTCGAACGGGCAACCCTTGAGCAGTTGGAGACTGCTTTTCCCGGTCGGTTGCGCCTGGATGCGCCTCTGGCGCGCTATACAGCGGCGCGTGTGGGAGGCGCGGCAGATGCCCTGCTGGAAGTGCGTTCTGCGGAAGAGCTGGCGCAGGCGGTGAGGCTGCTTTGGGAGGCGCAGGTGCCGTGGGTGCTTTTGGGCGGTGGTTCGAACGTCCTGGTGAGCGATGCGGGAGTGCGCGGCGTGGTGATTCTAAACCGGGCGCGCCGGATTCGCTTCGGCAAAGGAGATCAGACGCCTCAGGTATGGGCAGAGTCGGGCGCCAATCTGGGCGTGATTGCCAGGCAGGCGGCGCGGCGCGGGCTGACGGGTCTGGAGTGGGCTGCGGGCATCCCCGGCTCGCTCGGCGGCGCAGTGTACGGCAACGCCGGAGCGCACGGCAGCGACATGGGCGATAACCTGCTCGTGGCAGATATCTTGCACCGCCTTACGCCGGAGGGGATTGCCGTGCGTGAAACATGGACTGTTGAGCAGCTCGATTATTCCTACCGCATCAGCGCTCTGAAACGTCATCCAGGGAAGGCTGTGGTGCTTGCGGCGAGCCTGCGTCTGGAAAAGAGCATGCCTGAGGCGGTTCGCGCCCGGATGGAGGAACTCTCCGCTTACCGTCACCGCACCCAGCCGCCGGGCGCCAGCATGGGTTCGATGTTCAAGAATCCGCCGGGCGATTATGCAGGTCGTTTGATCGAAGCAGCCGGACTGAAAGGGAAGCGCATCGGTGGCGCTGAGATCAGCAGCCTGCACGCCAATTTCTTCGTCAACCGCGGCGGAGCAACCGCGCAAGAGATTGACACCTTGATCCAGGAAGCCCGTCGAGCCGTGCAGGCAAAGTTTGGCGTGGAGTTGGAACTCGAAATCGAGAAAATCGGCGAATGGACAAAGACGGTATGAAGCGTACAGAAGCAAAATTGCGCGTGGGTGTCATTTATGGCGGTCGTTCGGGAGAGCATGAAATCTCTCTGCTTTCGGCTGCCTCGGTGCTGGCAGCCCTGGATCGGCAACGTTATCAGGTTACCGAGGTCGCCATCACCCACGACGGCGCATGGCTGGTGGGAGAGAACTTGTTGCAGGCGATGAAAGAGCAAAAATATACCGAACTGCACCCGGTTGCCCTGCTGGCTGACCCGACGATGCGGGGATTGTACACCATCAAACCCGGCGCGACAGGTGCGATGCTGGAATTGCTCGCTGAACTGGATGTGGTCTTCCCGGTGTTGCATGGGACATTCGGGGAGGATGGCACGATCCAGGGGCTGTTCGAGATGGCAGACCTGGCTTATGTTGGAGCTGGTGTGCTGGGTTCTTCACTTGGGATGGATAAAGGCGTTTTCAAGGATGTGATGCGCGCCAATCAGATACCCGTGTTGGACTATCTCATCCTCCTGCGCAAGGAGATTGAAAACGAGCTTGAGCAGGTGATCGAGCGTGCGCAGGCGCTGGCACCTTACCCGTTATTTGTCAAACCGGCTAACCTCGGCTCCTCTGTCGGGGTCAGTAAATGCAAGAATCGCTCAGATTTAGTCGAAGGATTGCTGGAAGCCGCCCGTTATGACCGGCGCATTCTGGTCGAGCGTGGGGTGAACGGGCGCGAGATTGAGGTGAGCGTTTTGGGAAACGATGATCCCATTGCTTCCATTCCGGGTGAGATTATGCCTGCGGCTGAATTTTATTCCTACGACGCCAAGTATCACGACGACCGCACCCAGTTGTTGATTCCGGCGCCACTCCCGCCGGAAACCGTCGAACTGGCGCGCTCGCTGGCGGTGCGGGCATACAAAGCCATTGATTGCGCCGGGATGGCGCGAGCAGACTTCCTGCTCGATAGGGCGACCGGCGATTTGTATCTGAACGAATTGAATACCATCCCTGGTTTCACCCAGATCAGTATGTACCCCAAGTTGTGGATGGCAAGCGGGATGACGTATGCGCAACTGGTTGATCGATTGATTGAGCTGGCGTTAGAGCGCAAGCGCGAGCGGGATCGAACCGAGCGCAGATATTCTCGATCCTGAGCAGGGAATAAGGGCTGACATGGCAGAGATATTCGATTGGTTGAAGAATCCTCCGGAACGCGGACAGCGGCGCAAGAGCGGGCGAGCGAAGAAAAGCATTCCTGCCGCCCATTTGCGCCAACCTCGCACCCAGCCGCCGGTGATGGTGCGGGGAACGCTGAATGGCGCGCCGCTGACGGCGCGTAAGATCGGTAAGACCAAAACCCGCCGCAGGTATGATCTGACGCTCAACGTGCCCGGCGCGGAAATGCGCCTGCCTGCCTTGCCAGCATTGGCGGTGGGTCCGCGCCTGGTGTCGGGGTTGCTTGTGCTGGCGTTGGGCTTCATGATCTACTACCTCTGGACCGCCCCGACGTTCCAGGTGGAGGCAGCCAGCATCAGTGGTTTGCAGCGGCTGAGCAGGAGCGATGTGAATGCCGTCCTGGATATTGACGGCGAACCGATCTTCGCCGTTTCCGGTCGAGAGCTGGAGCAAAAGTTGAGAGCAGCCTTTCCAGAATTCTCGTCGGTCTCGGTACAGGTCGGCTTTCCCCGCCAGGTTACGGTGAGCGTGGTAGAACGCCAGCCGATTCTGACCTGGAAACAACCCGATCGAACAGTGCTGGTGGACGCCAATGGCGTGTCCTTCCCTCAGCGGAATCCAGCCGAGCCTCCGCCAGCTTTGACGGTGGAAGCCTCTGGTCCGCCGCCGGCGGTCGTAAACACCGCGCTGGTGGTTGAAGAGCAAAACCTGGTGGTCGATTCTTCGCCCTTTATCCCGGTGGAGATGGTGTCTGCCATCCTTTCGATCAGCGCCATCGCGCCTGCTGGTACACCTTTGATCTACGATGAGGAGCACGGGCTGGGATGGAAGGATGCGCAGGGTTGGGACGTATATTTTGGCGATATTCGAGATATGGATATGAAACTGCGGGTCTATCAGGCTCTGGTCAAAGCATTGCAGAAAGAGAAAATCCAGCCAGCTTTGATCAGTGTGGAGTATGTGCATACACCCTACTATCGCCTGGAACGTTGAACCAGGCTGCGCAATCCGTGCAGGAGCAAATGAAGCATGGACCGACCAATCGTCGTGGGAATTGATGTAGGTACCACAAAAATTTGTACGCTCGTGGCGTGTGAGGAGCCGCCTGGTCAGATTCGCATCCTTGGAGTGGGCATTGAGCCATCGCAAGGGATTAAGAAGGGCGTCGTGGTTGATCTGACGGCAGCCTCACAGGCAGTATCTCGTTCCATTGACAAGGCTGAGCGGTCGTCCGGCTTAGAAATCACCTCGGCGCTGGTCAGCCTGGCTGGATCGCAGGTTTCATCGGTGAACAGCCATGGCGTGGTTGGGGTTTCGGGTCGGGTGATCGATCAGGATGACATCGAGCGCGCTATCGAAGCGGCGCGGGCGGTGGCGATCCCTCACAACCGCGAGATCATCCATGTCATTCAGCGCGGCTTCGATGTAGACGGGCAGGGGGGGATTCGCATGCCGCTCGGCATGCATGGTTACCGCCTGGAGGTCGAAACCCACATCATCACCGCTTCAGCCGCCTCGGTGGAGAACCTGCGTCAGTGCGTGGGCGCATCTGGGGTAGAGGTGACGCAGTTCGTGTTGAATCCCCTGGCTTCAGCTGAGGTCGTGTTGACGGAAACCGAGCGCCAGATGGGTGTTGTGGTGGTTGACATGGGCGGCGGCACGACCGACATGGCAATCTACATTGATGGCGACGTCTGGTACACCTCTGTGCTGGCGGTGGGCGGCAATCACATCACCTCCGACATAGCTCATGGATTGCGCTTGCCCATGTCGCAGGCTGAGGAGGTCAAGATACTGCATGGTCACGCCATACAGGCGGAGGTTGATTCCCAGGAATTCTTCAACATCCGCCCGTTTGGCGAGCAGGAAAGCGTCCAGGTCAGCAGACAGGAGTTGGCGGAGATCATCGAGGCGCGGGTTGAAGAAATTTTCGGTCTGGTGTTGCAGGAGATTAAACGCTCGGGTTACGACGGTTTGTTGCCGGCTGGCGTGGTACTGACGGGTGGCTCAAGCGCATTGCCCGGCATCCGTACCCTGGGGAGTCGGGTGCTGGGAGTGCCGGTGCGCATTGCCAAGCCGGAGAACCTGATCGGCATGGTGGATAAATTGCAGTCTCCGGCGTACTCCACAGGCGTGGGGTTGTTGCGCTGGGCGTTCTTGATGAGCGAGTTTCTTCCCCAAGGTGATCGGAAGCGCTCAGGTTACCCTCGCACGGCAGAAAGTACCAAGGGAGGTGAAACACGGATAGAAAAATTGAAGAACTGGATTTCGCGCCTGTTCCCATGAAACCTGTGGCGCGGACAATGGGCGAATACATTAGAGGTAGTGGGCATGCGAATAATCACAGGAGATGAAGAGAATGCCAACCAGAAAGTCGGTCAATCATGATGAGGAGGAATCTGAAATGACGCAAGAACTGAATGCACCTAATCAAATCGAATCCTTTGCCCGAATCAAAGTGGTCGGAATCGGCGGAGGCGGCTGCAACGCCGTTGATCGCATGATAGACGAAGGTCTGCAGGGCGTGGAATTTGTGGCGATCAACACCGATGCGCAAGCCTTGATGCTCTCCAAAGCTCCCACGCGCGTGCGCATCGGAGAAAAACTGACTCGCGGTCTGGGCTCAGGCGGCGATCCCGAAGTAGGGCGTAAGGCAACCGAGGAGTCGGCGGAGGAATTGTATTCGGTCTTTAAAGGCTCAGATATGGTTTTTATCACCGCCGGCATGGGAGGCGGCACGGGCACCGGTGGAGCCCCGGTAATTGCCCAGATCGCTAAAGAAGTCGGCGCCCTGACCATCGGCGTAGTCACGCGCCCCTTCACCTTCGAAGGTTCAAAGCGCATCCAGGCAGCCGAGGCTGGCATCTCCAAGCTGAAGGAACAGGCGGATACGCTGATCGTCATCCCGAACGACCGGCTGTTGCAGATTGTGGACAAGCGCGCCAACCTCCAACAAGCCTTTCGCCTGGCGGATGATGTTTTGCGCCAGGGTGTGCAAGGTATCTCTGAACTGATCACGGTGCCCGGATTGATCAACCTGGACTTTGCCGATGTGCGAACGATCATGTCGGAAGGCGGCGCGGCGCTGATGGCGGTTGGAACCGGGAAGGGCGAAGATGCGGCTCGCATAGCCGCCGAACAGGCTATCTCCAGCCAGTTGTTAGACATTACCATTGATGGCGCCCGCGGCATCCTCTTCAATGTCACCGGCGGACCGGAATTGACCTTGTTTGATGTCAACCAGGCAGCGGCTATCATCAAGGAGACGGCTCATCCTGATGTGAACCTGATCTTCGGCGCGGTGATTGATCCCGCTATGAAGGATGAGGTTCGCATTACGGTTATCGCCACCGGTTTTGAGCGCAGCGGCATGCCGCGGCGGGTGGTAGAGACGCCAGTTGCTGAAGGGCGCGAGCGCTCAACAGCGGCGCCGTCAGCCAGCGCCCCAGCCGCCCGCGAGTTCCAGCCGCGCGCGTTCAACACCGAGGATCTGGACATCCCGACGTTCCTGCGCAATCGTAGCCGGTAGGCTGCTGTTCGCCTGAGCTGTGGATAGCCAGTTTGGTTATTAATATGGCTTTGTGCAAGCATGCGTGCTTGAGACTGCTGGCTTCCTCCTCCCAGCGGTTTCGAGCCGCTGCACGCTACATGAAGTCCGCCCCAGCCTTGCCTTCGCCTGGGGAGGGCTTCGATTGGGTGAGCGGTGCATGGCATGAAGGAGCTGTTTAGCCTGCGCCGCTCACCCTGCGGATTTCGACGCTCGCCCGGCTCGTTCGGAAAACGTTAATATTAATATCGGGGTTATAGCCTTGCCAAGCCAGACTGGATGTGTTAAAATCGCCTCCACTCCCACCCACAGGTACGGGGTCTTTAATAATCACCCCCATATATGGCGTATACATTTGTTCTAGTTTGCGGGGTTGCATGCGCTGTCCGTATTGCAAGAATGAAGGTTCCCGAGTGATCGACACCACCCACGACGCGCGCGGCGGGGTTCGCCGACGTCGGGAATGTGAGTTTTGTGGAGAGCGCTTCAGCACCTATGAACGACCTGTACTGGCTACACCGCTGGTCATCAAGCAGGACGGCACCCGTGAAGAATTCGACCGCGAGAAGCTGATCCGCGGTATTCGCATCTCCTGCGCCAAGCGCCCGGTTTCGGCGGCTGACATCGAGCGCCTGGTGGGAGAGATCGAAGCCACGCTTCAGGCGATGGGTCGGGCAGAGGTCTCCTCACGCGTGATCGGTGATATGGTCATCGCAGGTCTGAAAGAACTGGATCAAATCGCCTATATCCGCTACGCCATAGTGTACCTGGGGCTGGACGATTTGCACGCCATCCGTAAGGAAATCGATCGGCTGCTTGAAGGTTAAACGATACGCCCCGCCCTCCGCAGGGGGAAATCTGCGGTGTTCTTCTCAACCATCATCTATCCATCAACGTGAGGAGATGTGCAATGATCGGCGATTCTCCAGTTCGAAACGTCAAAGACAACCTGCTTCCGACCCCACCCCCGCCCGATGATCTGAATCCGGTTGAGCTCACCGAAAACGCGCGTAAGGTGTTGATCCGCCGTTATGTGCGGCGCGGCAAGGATGGCGAGCCGGTGGAAAGCGTCGAAGAGATGTTTTGGCGGGTTGCTTACCATGTGGCGAAAGTGGAGCAAGCCTGGGGGCAAGATGTGATAGAACGGGCGAAAGATTTCTATCATCTATTGACCACCAAACGGTTTTTTCCCAATTCCCCCACGTTTACCGGAGCCGGCACGCCACTGGGACAGCTTGCTGCCTGCTTTGTCTTGCCGATCAGCGACGACATGGGAAGGGATTCGGCGGGCATTTTTCAGACGCTGCGCGACGCGGCTCTGATCCAGCAGACGGGCGGCGGAAATGGCTTCTCATTCTCCAGGCTACGCCCGAAGAACACCCTGGTGAAATCCTCCGCCGGCAAAGCCACCGGTCCGGTGGGTTTCCTGCGTGTCTATGACAAAGCGTTCGGCGAGATTGCTCAAGGGGGCACGCGGCGCGGCGCCAACATGGCGGTGCTGCGAGTTGACCACCCGGATATCGAAGAATTCATTACCTGTAAGACCGACGAGAATGCCATTACCAATTTCAACATCTCGGTTGGGATAACCGATGCCTTCATGGAAGCAGTTCAGCGGGATGCAGAATGGGAGCTGCGTTTCCCGGATGTTTCTTCCCCTGCCTACCGCCATTTCAACGGCACGCTTGAGCAGGCAGAAGCGGCTGGCATCCCTATCCTGGTGCACAAGACGGTCAGGGCGCGCGAGTTGTTTGAAAAAATCGTCCGCCAGGCGCATCATAACGGCGAACCGGGCTTGCTTTTCCTGGATACTGCCAATCGCTCCAATCCCGTGCCTCACCTGTACCAACTGGAAGCCACCAACCCTTGTGGAGAGCAATGGCTTGGTCCATATGAAAACTGTTGCCTGGGCTCGATTAATCTGGCGCAGCATTTTGGCGCCCCGGGTCAGGTGGATTGGGAAAAGCTGCGTCGTAGTGTTGAACTTGCGACGATCTTTCTGGATGATGTGGTTGAGGCGAATGCCTACGTCCCGGCGGTGCCGCAACTGGCTGAGGCGGCTCATCGCGCCCGGCGCATCGGGTTGGGGATCATGGGTCTGGGCGATCTCATGTACCACGTTGGCATCCGCTACGGTTCGCCAGAAGGTCAGGAATTTGGCGCCCAGGTGATGGAGTTCATCCGCTATCATGCCATGTTGACCAGTATCGAGCTGGCGAGGGTACGCGGCGCTTTTCCGGCGATTGGCGGCAGCATCTATGATCCACGAGACCTGAAGTGGCGTCCGCCGCAGCCGGTAATGCCTTACCGGCGCGAGTGGGGTCGTCCGCCGGTAGATTGGTCGTTGGTGGTTAAGGGCATTCAAAAATATGGAATACGCAACGCTGCCCAGACCACCATCGCGCCGACCGGGACGATAGCCACAGTTGCAGGATGTGAAGGATACGGTTGTGAACCGGTATTCGCACTGGCTTACATCCGCCATGTCAACGATCAGGGGAAGGATTTGCAACTGACGTATACCAGCCCGATGTTCGAAAAAGCCCTGATCGAAGCCCAACTGGACGAACCGCTGCGCCAGGAGGTGATACAGCGGGTGATGGAGGTGGGTTCGTGCCAGCAGATTGAGAGCCTGCCTGACTCTATCCGCCACACCTTTGTCGTCTCAGCCGATATTTCCGCCGAAGAGCACGTGCGCATGCAGGCTGCGTTACAGGCTTTTGTTGACAATTCTTTGAGCAAGACGATCAATTTCCCGGAAGACGCCAGCGAAGAGGATGTAGCTCTGGCGTATCAGCTCGCCTGGGAACTGGGTTGTAAGGGCATCACGGTTTACGTCACTGGCTCGCGGCAGAAGGTCGTGTTGGAAACGCAGGCTACTGCCCGGCAAAAGCAGACAACCGGCAAGGGCGAGGCGGTGGAGGCTGAGAGAGTTCAGCCGGTGCAGGCGGTCATGTGGCACGACTCGAAAAAGCCGCGCCCGCGTTCTTTGCACGGTTACACCTATACCATTAGCACGCCGCTTGGCAAGGCTTTCGTCACGATCAATGAGAACGGCGAAAACCAACCCTTTGAGGTTTTCATCAATACTGCCAAAGCCGGTTCGGACACCGCCGCCGTATCGGAGGCGATCGGGCGGCTGATCTCTTACATCCTGCGCATCGCCTCGCCGGTGGCGCCCAGAGAGCGGCTGAAAGAGGTTTGGCGGCAGCTCTCCGGCATAGGCGGGGGGCGTTCTTTGGGCTTTGGACCAAATCGAGTGCGTTCGTTACCCGATGGTGTGGCGCAGCTCCTGGCTGAGTATCTGGAGAACACCGCTCACGCCGCTTCGGAGGCGGCTGGGCAGGGCGAGGATGATACGGGCGGCAACGGCTTCAACTACCGCACCGAGGCGGCGCGCGCCGTCGCCTCCGGTTCGACCGAAACGCCCTCGCAACTGCGTTTTGGCGACCTTTGCCCGGAATGCGGGCAGGCGGCTGTGGTCAGCGAGGAGGGTTGCCGCAAATGCTATGCCTGCGGGTTCAGCGAGTGTTGAGGCGCCCTGGACCGATTGGTGTTGCCCACTCAACCCGGCGACCGGTATAATTCAGCTAACCCTATCGAGACTGGAGGCTGAACTTTTCTCTCGATGACCAAGCGTTTGATCGTGGTTGCAGGAAACATCGGAGCGGGAAAGACCTCTCTCAGTGAGCGATTGGGCGAGCGCCTGGGCTGGAAAACCGCCTTCGAGTCCGTCGCCGATAACCCCTATCTGGGTGATTTTTACCAGGACATGCGCGCCTGGTCGTTTCACCTGCAGATCTTTTTCCTGGGACATCGCGCCGAGCAGTATCTGGAGATGGCGCGCTCCCCTCAATCGGCGATCCTCGACCGCAGCATTTACGAAGACGCCCATATCTTTGCCCGCGCTCTGCATCATATGGGCAATCTGAGTGAGCGCGATTACCGCGCTTATCGGCGCGTCTTCGACCTGGTGGTAGCCAGCCTGCCGCCGCCCGACCTGCTGATTTATTTGAAAGCGCCGGTGCCGGTGCTGATAGAGCGCATTCGGCGCCGCGGGCGAGATATCGAAAAAGGCATAACTGAGGATTACCTGTCGCTGCTGGAATCCTTCTATGACGACTGGTTGCAGACGTTCGATATTTGCCCGGTGTTGACCGTCCGCACCGACGACCTGGATTTTGTCCACCAATCGCGGCACATGGACATCGTCGTCAAACGCATTCAGGATAAGCTGGCGGGCAAGGAAGAGGTGGTTTTCAACTCCTCATCCGGCTGATGAGGCTTGCAGGGCGCGTCGTAATTCGTCGCATACCAGGTCTACCTGGTCCTCCTGCATGACCCCGGAGAAGGGCAGCGCCAAACCGCGCCGCCCCAGGTCCTCGGTGATGGGAAAATCCCCCTGCCGATAGCCAAAGCGCTCGACCATGTATGGCTGCAGGTGGATGGGTAAGAAATAGGGCCGCGTCGGGATGCCAGCCTGCGCCAGGCGGCTGGCGACCTGGTCGCGGTCGATGTGTGCCGCAAAGCGAATTACATAGACAAACCAGCTCATGCGCGTGGTGGAGGCTGCCAGGAAGGGCGTCTCTACCTCAGAGATTTGCGCCAGGCGTTCGTTATACCAGCCAGCAACTCGCTGACGTTTGAGCAACAATTCGTCGAGACGCTCCATTTGCACCCGTCCCAGCGCCGCGCTCATCTCGTCCAGCCGATAGTTATATCCCAGATAGGTGTGTTGCAGCCAAGTATCGCCGGGGGCGCGCCCCTGATTGCGCAGGGCGCGCATCATCTGCGCCGCCTGATCGTCGTTGGTAACAATCACCGCGCCCTCGCCGGTGGTGATCTGTTTGTTCGGGTAGAAGGCGAACACGCCGCTATCCCCAAGCGTACCTGCCAGCCGCCCCTTATAGGTTGCACCAAGGGCTTCGCAGGCGTCTTCGATGATTTTGATGCCTGACTGGCGGGCGGTTTCCAGGATTGGGTCCATATCCGCCGGTTGACCGAAGACATGCACTGGCAGTATCGCTTTGAGGCGATATTTTTTATGCACCCCGCGGCGCGGCAGCCAGCGGCGGGCTGCTCGCCCGCCGTTTTGTAAATCCTGAGCCGCAGCGCGCACCTGCTCAACGTCCAGGTTTCCGGTGCTGGGCGTGACGTCAACGAAGATCGGCACTGCCCGCTCGAACAGCAACACATTGGCAGAAGCGACGAAGGAAAAGGGGGGCGTGATCACCAGATCGCTGACATCCGCTTCACGATCGCCGATGTCCGCGGCGCGCACGCACAGGTGCAGTCCGGCTGTGCCTGAACTGACTCCGATGGCGTGTTTGCAACCCGTGTAGCGGCGAAAGCTCTCCTCGAAAGCCAGGATCTCCTGACCCATGCTCAAATTGGGCGTGCGTAAGACCGCTGCTACAGCTTCGCGCTCGGCGTCGGTCAGGTCGGGCGAAGACATAGGAACGCGGGGCTGGAATGCCTTGTTGCTGGATTGCGACAATTCGACCTCCCGAAAGATTTACTCGGGCCAAATGGAGCCAGCGCGCACGATGCAGTTCTCGGGCACCTCGGCTTTGACCGTGGCGCCGTTGCCGATACGTGCGCCGGCGCCAATCCTGACCTGCAGGTTGATCGTGACGCCCATGCCGATCAGGACGCCATCGCCGACCTGCACCTCGCCGGCGAGGATGGCGCCAGGAGAGATGTTGACGTAATCGCCGATTTTGCAATCGTGCGAGACGATGGCTCCGCTGTTGACCAGCACCCCAAAGCCCAGAATTGCTTCGCTGCCAATATAGGCGTGCGGCATGACTTGTACACCATCCGCAAGCCGGGCGCTGGCTTCAATAAAAGCAGTTGGATGGCGCAAAACCGGGCAGGTGAAACCGCACTCTGCCAGGTGCTGGAATACGCGGATGCGCACGTTGATGTTGCCGATACCGCCCACCGCGTTGGCAGCAAGCTGAAGCCCGTGCTCGTGCAGGCTGTTGAGGACGCCTCCATGTCCCAGCACCGGCACCCCCAGCACCTGCGCGCCGACGGGAAGAGCGTCGTCCACAACGCCGGCAACCTGATAAGCGCCCTGCGCCTGGATCAGTTCTATAAGCGCCTTCCCGTGTCCACCGCCGCCGTAAACCAGGATGGCGCGTGGGTCGAATCCCCCCGCAGGGAGATTGATTTGCTCCGGCAATATTTCGCCCAACGCCTTTCTCACCATCTCTTCGGTGATTAACCTGCCGCTTGGGAAAGCTTTCAAATCCAGGTTATGCTGCCTGGCAAGCGCCAGCGCCGGTTGGGTGATGCGTATCCCAGGCGGGGTTTCAGCTTGGGTTTGCGGCATCGAGGTTGGCGGAGGGGCTGGCGGCTGCCAATCGAGAGTCTCGGCAATGTAGCACAGGATTTCTCCCGCCGGCACGAGCTGACCCACCGAAAAGCGAAGCCCAGCAACAAAACCGGCAACAGGCGCTTCGACCTCCATGGTGCTCTTGGTGGTCTCCAGCGTGCAGAGTATCTCACCTCTGGCGACGGCTTGCCCTTCGCCAACGTGTACCGCTTGCAGGCGTGCCTCGGGTTCATTTGGGTTGAGCAATGGGGTGTAGACAGGGGTGGGAGCCATGATCGGTTTATACCACGATTTGCAGTGAAAGCGCATCTACCGTGCGGCTTGACTCAGAGCAGGCTGACAACCGCATGTAGGATTGCCCCTACGTCTGGCAGAACGACCTTTTCCAGCGCGCTCGAGGCGGGGATTGGCAGGTCGAGCGCCGCCAAACGGCGGATTGTCACTCGCGCCGTTCCGCTGGCTTCCGTCAGGCGCGCTGCCACCTCGGCGCCCCAGCCGCCGGTCAGGGAGCCCTCCTCCAGGATGAGTAGTTTCCCCGTCCGGCGCGCCGCTTCCAGCAGCACCTGACTGTCGAACGGCGAGAGCTGAGTTGGGACGATGATTTCGACGAAAATCTCTTTCTCGTAAGCCAGGTTCAGAGCTGCCTGGCGTGCCAGCTCTGCCATATAGCCATAAGCCGCCAGGATGAGGCGCGCTGGCGGCGCGCCGCGGATAGAGAGAGAATATGTCGGGTGGGGCGGCTTATAGTAGAGTGGGGAGATGTTGCCTTGCTGCTTTTGGCTGGTTGTCTCCCAATGGGTGGAGAGCTCGAAATCCGCATCGTTTGAACTCAGCAGGGGGAGGGCGTACAGCAACTTGTTTTCGATGAACAGCACGGGGTCTTCACCTTCGAGGATGAGCTTCTCCAGCAGCGCGCCGGGGTCGCCGCAAGCTGAGGGCGCCACCACCCGTAAACCCGGCACGCCGAGGAAATGCTTTTCCAGGGTCTGGCTGTGGGTAGGACCGTAGCCACGCCGCCCTCCCATCGGGGTGCGCACCACCAGCGGCACGCGCACCTGATCGTTGTACATCCAGCGGAATTTGGCGGCATGGTTGATGAGCTGGTCGGCAGCCAGAGTCAGGAAATCGCCGAACATGATTTCCACCACCGGGCGCAGACCGCGCAGCGCCATCCCCGCGCCCACGCCGACGATTCCAGCCTCTGAGATGGGCGTGGTGAATACGCGGTCGGGAAACCTGGAGGAAAGACCTTGCGCAACCTTGAACGCCCCGCCGTAGGGGTCGAGCACATCTTCGCCCAGGAAGATCACCCGGCTGTCGGCAGCCATGACTCGGTGCAGGGCAGCGTTAAGGGAAGCGAGCACGGTAGGCTGGCTGTTAGCCGCGTCCTGTTGCTTCATGACGCCCCCTGCATGGGTTGCGGGTAGGGATCAGCCATGGCAGCCTGAAAAGCAGCTTCGAGGCTTTGGTTGACCTGGTTTTCAATCCGTCTTCGTTGAGCAGGCGTCAGCCGGGCAGCTTGCAGAGCGAGTGGATCGCGCTCCTGGCGCAAGCGGGCAATCAACTCAGGCGGGCGGGTGTCGTCGCCCTTGGAATGTGGTCCAAAGCGATACGTATGGAGCACCAGCGCCCGTGGGACGCACTCGTGGCGCACTTGCGCCAGCAATTCAGCAGAGGCGGCGGCGATCAGGCGCACATCGCTGGTGTCGAGCTCGCTGACCGGGATGCCAAAGGCATGGAAGCGGGCAGGAATGCTCCCCGCCACAGCCTGTTCCACCGAGGTGGTCTGGGCGATGCGATTATTTTCCAGCACGTAGAGGATAGGCGCTTTCCACAAAGCCGCCATGTTGAGCGCCTCGTAGACCACTCCCTCGCCCAGGGTGCCGTCGCCAAGAAATGCGATTACCACCGTGCCGCTTTGCTTGAATTTTTCTGCCAGCGCCATGCCGGTCGCAACCGGCACGATGCCCCCCTGCACGCCATTGGAGTAGAAGTTGTCCCAATGCAGGTGTTGCGAGCCACCCCGACCACCGCAAACACCGGTGGAACGACCCATCAGCTCGGCAAAGAGCCGCCGCGGGTCGCCGCCGGCTGCTAGGTAGTGACCATGCCCGCGATGGTTGCTGAAGACGATGTCTCCTGCCAGGCGTTGGCTGAGTACCCCAACCGCGTCCGCCTCCTGCCCCAGGCAGGTGTGGGTGGTGCCTGAGAAGATACCTTTCGGGAAATTTTCTAACAAAATTTCCTCAAATCGCCGAATGGTAAAGAGAGCCTGGTAGAACCATGCGTCGCTGAACGGGCGGCTATCGTTCGAGCCTGATGAATCAGTCATCCTGGTTTCCCATGAATTCTTCGGCGGTGGCATGTCCCGGCTGGCTGATGCCCTCGCGTTTGATAACCTTGACGAGTGTCAGCCAGAGAATCTTCAGGTCAAGCCAGATTGACCAGTGGTCTACATACCAGACATCCAGACGGAATTTGTCCTGCCAGGTGAGGATGTTGCGTCCATTGACCTGCGCCCAGCCGGTGATGCCGGGTAAAACGTCATGCCGACGCGCCTGCTCGGGGGAATAGCGCTCCAGATACTGCATCAGCAGGGGGCGAGGTCCAACCAGGCTCATTTCGCCGCGCAGCACATTGATCAATTCGGGCAGTTCATCCAGACTGTACGAGCGCAGGAAGACCCCCAACCGCGTCAGGCGTTGTTCGTCGGGGAGCAGGTTGCCTTGCGCATCGCGTGCGTCGGTCATGGTGCGGAATTTGTACAAGGCAAATGGCTTACCCTTGAAGCCAGGTCGTACCTGGGTGAAGATCACCGGCTTGCCCAAATTAAGTCGGATAATCAGGGCAAGCGCCAGAAGCAGCGGCGAGATCAAAATCAACCCCAGCAGGGTGAGCGTCAAATCGAAAATCCTCTTGGAGAGCGGAATGCCTCTGCGGTTCATGCGCTTATCGCCGATTGGACTGCGGAAGCCGTTGCGAGTTGCTGAACCACCTCAAGCAGCACCTCACGCCAGTTGGGTGTTTGTTGCAGGTTGATCCAGATGGCGGTTTTCCCGATGCGCGCCTGAGCACCCAGGATGCGCACCCAGTTGGGTATCGCTGCGTCAGGGAAGCGCAACACAAGCTGCCCGTTTTCGCTGCTGATCGATGCCAGACCGGCTTTCTCAGCCATGGTCTTCAGCTTGAGCTGGTAGAACAAGTTGAGCAAAGGCTGGGGCGGAGGGCCAAAGCGATCGGTGAACTCTTCTTCCAGCGCCTGCACCTCTGCCAGCGAGTGAATATCAGCCATGCGGCGGTACAGGCGCAGGCGCATACCCTTATCGGGAACGTAGTCAGCCGGGATGTTGACCGGGATGGGCAGGTCGACGTTGACCTGAGGATAGCTCTCAGCCTCCATCGCCGCGGGAGTTTGCGGAAGCGACAATCCACTCGTCCTGCGCAGTTGTCGCACAGCTTGCGCGAGCAGGCGGGTGTATAGATGAAAGCCTACCGCGGCGATGTACCCATGTTGGCGGGTGCCAAGCAGTTCGCCGGCGCCGCGCATCTCCAGATCGCGCATGGCGATAGAGAAACCCGCCCCGAGTTGGCTGTTCTCGGCAATCGTCTCCAGGCGCTCGCGTCCCACGATGGTGGGGGGTCTGCGCTTGTGGCGGAAGAAATAGGCGTAGGCGCGCTGGGCGCCGCGTCCCACGCGCCCGCGTAGCTGGTAGAGCTGCGCCAGCCCGAAGGTATCCGCCCGATCTACGATCAAAGTGTTGGCATTGGGAATATCCAGCCCCGATTCGATGATCGAGGTGGTGAGCAGCAGGTCCACCTCGCCGTTGGTGAACTGGCGCATGCGCTCGGAGAGCAGTTGTTCCGGCATTTGACCATGGGCTACGGCAAGGCGCGCTTCTGGCACCAGTTGTTCCAGGTGTTTGCGCATGGCTTCGATGGTTTGAACGCGGTTGTGGACGAAGAATACTTGTCCACCGCGCTCTAGCTCGCGCAAAACCGCCTGGCGCACCAGCTTGGGCGAGTAAGGTCCGATATGGGTGATGATTGGCAGGCGCTCTTCGGGAGGTGTATTGATGGTCGAGATGTCACGCACGCCGGTGAGAGCCATATAGAGGGTACGCGGTATCGGAGTGGCGGTCAGGGTGAGCACATCCACCTCGGTGCGCAACTTTTTCAGGGTCTCTTTATGGGTGACGCCAAACCGTTGCTCTTCATCAATGATCAACAGACCGAGGTCCTTGAAGCGAATGTCAGGGGAAAGCAGGCGATGCGTGCCGATGATGATGTCAATGCTGCCTTCTTCCAACCGAGAGATAATCTGGCGTTGTTCAGTGAGGGAGCGAAAGCGGGAGAGCATCTCAACGGTGACCGGAAAGGCAGCCAGCCGCTCGCGGAAGGTGTTATAGTGTTGCTGCGCCAGTACGGTTGTAGGCACCAGAATGGCTACCTGTTTGCCGTCGTAGACAGCTTTGAATGCGGCGCGTAAAGCGACCTCCGTTTTGCCATACCCCACATCCCCGCAGATCAGCCGATCCATGGGGCGCGGGCTTTCCATGTCGCGTTTCACCTCCGCCAGCACGCGGAGTTGGTCAGGTGTCTCGACATATGGGAAGCTGGCTTCCAGCTCCTGCTGCCAGGGGCTGTCGGGTGAGAAGGCAAAACCCTGAACGACGTTGCGCCTGGCGTACAGTTCCAGTAAATCCTGGGCTACTTCTTTTACCGCTTCTTTGACGTGATGTTTGGTGGAACGCCACTCTGCGCTGCCCAATCGGCTCAGGGCTGGCAGGCGGTTATCTGCGCCAATATAGCGCGTCAGACGATCTGCCTGATGCACCGGCACGAATAACTGGGCTTCGTCGGCGTACTCGATGCACAGGTATTCGCGCTCCATGCCTTCGATGGTGCGGCTGACCAGTCCAAGAAACACGCCGATGCCATGATCGGCATGGACAACCAGATCGCCCGGCTGCAGGTCGGCGTAGGCGGCTTCGGGCGTTTCCACCAGATGGCGCGGGCGCTGGCGCGGTTCTGGTCTGCGCCAGCCGAAAATCTCCCCATCCGAGAAGAGATGAATCTGCGGCGCATCAGGTCGGGTGAGCGTCCAGCCTTCGCTCAGGCTGCCCTGGATGAACTGCGGGGCAGGAGCAGTTCTGTGCGGCGCGGGATAGAGGCGCTCGCGCCACAGTTCCTCCAATCGAGTTGCCTGGCGCGAGACGATGATCACGTTTTCGTTGCGCTCCACGCAGGCAGCGACGTGGTCGATGAAATGCTTAACCTGTCCGCCGAAACGCGGTCCGGGTTGGAACAGGTCGGCTAACGGTGGAAGATGTGTCTCCTCGGAGCGGTAGGCAGGACCTAAATCGAGCGTTTTGAATCTGGGCAGGGTCTCGATCAGTTCTGACCAGGGTAGGTAAGGGGTGGGATAGTCGGCGGGCAGGCTTGCCTCGGCGATGGCATCGCGCCGTAATTGCAGCGCCTGCTCCTCGATTTCTGTAGCGGTCTCTTCTATGGCTTGCAAGTTATCCAGCAGCACAATAGCCTGGCGCGGCAGGTATTCCAGCAGGCAGGCTGGCTGCGGGTGCAGCAGGGGGATTGAGAATTCGGTGAAGCCTGTTTCGGCAGCAGCTCCGTCTGCTGTTGAAACAGGCAGCAGATATTCCCGGGCGGGCGTGATCACCAGCCGCTCCAGTCGCCCTTGAATGGTGCGCTGACTTGCCGGGTCGAACTGGCGCATGGTTTCGATCTCATCACCGAAGAGCTCAATCCGCACCGGCTGACTTTCCGCAATCGGCCAGATATCCAGGATGCCCCCCCGATGGGCAAACTGTCCGGGCGCGATGACCGTATTTACCGCTTCGTAACCGATGCCAAGCCAGTGGCGAAGCGTCTCTTCTGGTTGCAAGTTTTCGCCCGGGCGCAGGATGCGGGTGGCTTTGAGGAACAGACGCCGGGGGATGGTGCGCGTCATAACTGCCCGGATCGGCGCAATCAAAATCGGGGCTGCCTCGGCTTTGACCATTCCAGGCATATGGTAGGCGCTGAGCGCAGCCAATCCGAGCAGGCGTTCGCGGCGGGTGGTCTCTCCCCAGGGCGCGTTCTCGTAGAAGAGAGGGTTAGGTTCCGGGAAAAGGTAGCGCGCTGCATCGGGCGCCCACAGAGAGAGCTCATCCAGCAAGGTAAGGGCATGGTCGCTGCGGTCTGTAATCAGCAGTATGGGCTGACGCAAGTTGGTGTGGAGCGCCGCCAGGACGGGCAAGCGCGCTGAGCGGCGCAATCCCAGGTGCTGGATTGCCCCTGAAACAAGACGTAGTTCCGTCACGTCTTGCTGAAGTTGGCGCACCAGTGCTTGTAGCGTCATCGCCGGTGCAGCCGAAATGGCTAGCTCGCCTCGCTCGTCATGGATCATCATGTGAAGCGCTGTCCCCTGGCGTAGAGTTGAACTGATTCATCGCCGCGGCTATGCCTTGGGTGATAAACGTCAACACCGCCTCCACCGCCCGATCCAGGATGGCGGGTAGCATTTCGCCCTCTTGCCTCGAGAAGTCTTGCAGCACATAATCGGCAGCTTCCATACGGCCCGGAGGGCGCCCGATGCCAAGCCGCAGCCGGGGGATTTCCTGGCTGTTCAAGTGTTCGATGACAGATTGCATCCCTTTGTGCCCGCCAGAGCCGCCGGCGGGGCGCAGGCGCAGAGCGCCGAAGGGCAGGTCAACGTCGTCGTAAACGATCAGGATGCGCTCCAAGGGCAGTTTGTAGAAGCGGGCGAGGGATCGCACTGCCTGCCCCGAAAGATTCATGTACGTTTGCGGTTTAGCCAGGAGCAAACGCCTGCCGGCGTAATCGCCGCGGGTAAAGAGGGACTTTGCCTCGATGCGGGTGAAGCTCAGGTTCAAACGGGCTGCCAGATGGTCAACCACCATGAAACCGATATTGTGCCTGTTGGTTTTGTAAGCGCGGCCTGGGTTGCCCAAACCGACGATCAGGTAGTGGGCGTCGCTCACTGCCAGGGTTTCCAGCGGCTTATCAGGCGCAGTTTCGCGCTGGTTAGGTAGTTGAGACTCCATCAGCTTAGACGTCTCCTGAGCATCCCGTACAGAGCGAGCAAGGCAAACAGACCGAACACGCCCAGCGTGCCTTTAGCGATCGCCTGACCTAATTTGCCTGGGGTTACCTCGGCAGGATTTGGCGGCAAGGGGGTGGCGGTAGGCGGCTTGGGTGTGCTGGTGGGGATGGGGGTGGTTGTTTTGAGCGATGCGGGGGCGACCGTCGGCGTGATCGGCGTGGGCGTGTCGGTTTCGATGGGGGTGTAATTACGCACCCGCAGTCCGGTGACCCTCTCTTCTATCTGGCTGCCATCGGCGCGGGCGACGACCAGGCGCAGCGTGTATGTCCCGTCGGTAATGAGGGTCGTATCCCATTCGGCGAGGATGGTGCTGGTGATCGGCTGGCTGTACTCCTGGATCAAGAACCAGGTGTTGGTGGGGTCGTCGGCGTAGGCAAAGAGCAGTTCGGCGGAGCCGAAATCGGGGATCTGTAAGCTGCCGATGATTTCCTGCCTGCCTTGAAGCGCCTGTCCTGGCTTGGGAGACTGGATCGAAATGAAGGGTATTGGCGTGCCGGTTAGCGAAGGCTCCTGGTTGAGCGTGACAGATGGCTCGCCCTGCCTCGGGAGAGAATTCCAGGGCGAGATTGGCAGGATCACCAGTAAGGCAACAAGCACAGGCAACATGGCAATCATTTAGTTTAACACGGGTGGCGGGAAGGGTCAACCGTCGCTAAAAAATTTTATTCCGCGCGGTGGCCGACACAATCAACGAACACCGAAAGATTGACGCCTGTAGCAGAAAGGGGTATCATCAATACGCCAGGGTCGGTCGGGTGACCGCGGCTCTGTCAGACAGAGCTGAGGAAAGTCCGCACTCCACAGAGCACGGCGCCGGGTAACACCCGGGATGGGGTAACCTGTCGGATCGGGCCACAGAAACATACCGCCGAAGCATCGCTGGCGATGCTGGCAAGGGTGAAAAGGCGTGTGTAAGAGACCACCGACGGCTGCAGCAATGCAGCCGGTCAGGCAACCCCCGCCGGGAGCAAGGCCAAGCAGGGACTACAGGCTGCTCGTCTTATGGTCCCGGGTAGGCTGCTTGAGGCGCATGGCGACATGCGTCCCAGAGAGATGGTCACCCAGACGCATGGTCGGGAAGGAGCTGCCCTGCAGTGTAAACCGACCCGCTGCGTTGGACAGAATGCGGCTTACAGACTGACCCGGCTGATACGGCAGCCCGAGCTGATCGGGCTGCTGCACTTTTATTTTGAAGCTCGATAGTGAATGCTGTCGCGCCAACAACCGCGGCGCTGGTTGCAGAGCGGTTATCTTCCGTATTTTCCCATGAGCTGCCCCCAAGCCAGGATATGTCCCTGCATGGCGGCTTCCAGGTCGGGTTTGGTAGCGCCGGGGGCGAGCTTCAATTGCTTATCCAGGGCGTAGAGCTTAAAGAAATAGCGATGGGCTGGACCTGGAGGGGGACAGGGTCCGTTATAGACGTTTTTCCGGTAACTGTTGGCGCCTGGGACGCCGATGTTTTGCACGCCCTCCGGCAACTCGGTGACAGTGGGCGGGATGTCAAACAGCACCCAATGGACAAACGTCCGCCCGGGGGCGTCTGGATCGTCCATGATCAGCGCCAGGCTTTGGGCGTTGGTGGGTACGCCGTTCCAGCTCAGCTGGGGCGAGACATTTTCGCCATCGCAGGTGTGCTTGCGCGGGATGTTCTTCCCTTCGGAAAAGGCATTGCTGGTCAGTTGAATGGTCATTTCGGTCTCTCCTTGCGGGGTTTCTTCCGCTTCTTTGCCAGCCTGGCAACCAGCCAGGAGAAGATAAAGGAGAAGGTTAAGCACCATCCAGGCGATTTTTACTTGCTGCGCCTTCAGGTACATGGTTCGCTCCGTGTCTGGAGATTTCGGAGAAGGAAGGCTAAACGCCGATCAGGATAGCGCGGGCTGGAGCGCCATCCGCCCCGGCGATTTTCAACGGCAGACAATGCAACGTGTATCGCCCTTGCGAGACATGTGAAAGATCCAGACCTTCGATGATCACCACGCCAGCTTTGAGCAATATTTCATGTGTGGGACGGACGTCATCGTAGGGCGAAATTGAAAGATAATCAATCCCAACCAGCTTTATGCCTCGTTTCACCAGCCATTCTGCGCCGTCAGGACTCAACGCTACGAAATCGGTTTGAAATCCATCGGTATGGCTGCTCCAGTAGCGCGAGTTGCGCGTCTTGAATAACAGCCGCCGCGTTCTTGGCGGGATTTGGGCTTGTTCCAGCGCCTGGGCGGTGATCTGGTCGCAATCGGGTAGATGCAGCAAATAAGCTCGTCCGCTCAAGATTTTCAATGGTAGCTGGTCAACGGTGGCGGCATTCTTGCTGAAAAGATGGTATGGGGCGTCAACATGCGTGCCGGTGTGGACGCACATTGCCAGGCGGGTGAGATTTACATCCGCGCCTGCGGCGATGGTGGTCATCCTTTCCAACATCACAGGCGGATCACCGGGCCAAACAGGGATCTCCTGGGTGATCGTCAGAGAGATATCATAAATCCGCATCTTGCGACCCTTTTCCCTGCGGTTTAGTATAGCGTAGGCTCAAAGAAAAAGCAAACCCAGCCTGATGGATTTTGGTTTTGAGGTTTATGTAAGCGTGACTTTGCGCAGTGTAAACTTCTCCAGCGCCATGGGATCGATGTGCACCCCGAGACCGGGCGCGGTTGGCACGTCAATGGTGCTGTCGGGGTTGAGATTAAACCTTTCCTGGGTGATGTCCTGGCGATAATATCGCTCGGTGGCGGAGATGTCACCGGGGAGGGTGAAACCCGGCAGGCTGGCAAGCGCCAGGTTGGCAGCTCTGCCGACTCCTGTTTCCAGCATCCCGCCGCACCAGACCGGTATGCCGCGCTCGGCGCAATAATTGTGAATCTCGATCGCCTGGCTCAAGCCTCCCACCCTGCCGGCTTTGATGTTGATCACCCGACAAGCTTCGATTTCCAAGGCTTGCCGAGCATGGCGCAACGACAGGATGCTCTCGTCCAGGCAAATGGGCGTGCGCAACCGCGTCTGAAGCCGGCTGTGGTCGAGCAAGTCGTCTTCAGCCAGCGGTTGCTCGATCAACAGCAGGTGCAGTTCATCCAATGCTTTTAGCGCTTCTGCCGTCTCGAGCGTATAGGCAGAGTTTGCATCTACCTGGAGGCGCAGGTCAGGGTGTGCCTGGCGCACAGCCCGCGCCTCTTGCAGGTCGCGACCGGGTTTGATCTTGATCTTTACCCTGGCGTAGCCCTGGCTGAGGTACTCGTCAACCACTGCGAGCAGCTCACGCGGCGAGGGCTGAATGCCCACCGAGACGCCTACCTCCACCCGTGAGCGCATGCCGCCGAACATCGCCGCCAGCGACTGCCCGCGCTGTTTTCCGAGCAAATCCCAATACGCCATCTCCAGCCCGGCTTTTGCCATTTGATGCCCTTTCACCCCTGAAATTAGCGCTTGCAAAGCGCTTGCGTCTGGTAGTTCCCGGTTCAGGATGGCAGGCACCAGAAATTCTTGCAGGATGTGCCAGGCGGTGCCGGTTGTCTCGTAGGAATAACCCGGGTCGCGGTCGGCAGGGCACTCCCCATAGCCGGAGAGCCCATCGGCAAAGGCTTCGACCAAAATACATTCTCGGTCGGTGGTTCGCCCGAAGGAGGTCTCAAACGGGCTGACCAGCGGCATTCGCAAGTGGCGCAGGCAGACGCGGGTGATTTTCACAGGGTGCTGTCTCCATGACTCAGGGCGTAGAAACTGCGCGGGTAAGTGCCGGGCAGGTAAACGAAATCGGTGACAATGTAGCCGATGCGGAATAAATATTCAAACAAGGAACGGGTATGCATGCGCCACTCCAATCCCAAATCCAAACTATACCTTCTCAACCCATTAAAATCCGCCGGAATTTCTACTAACACGATCGGGATTGAGGTAGCCGCATCGGATTCGTCGGGGTGGAAGCTGAGCTGTTTCGCGGGGCGAGGCTGACCATCGGCTTCGATGTAACTGGGATTGATGATTTGCACCCCTGCGGCGAAGAAATGCGCTAGGTCCAGCGGTCGGCGGGCGTGTCGGCTCAAGCGTCGGTTGACGCGTGAGGTGTTCACCCACCAATCCACCTGGAAGCGATCGGAAGGCAAGCCGGCGTTGAGCTCATCACGCATCTCGCCGTATGCTTCTCGCAGGTAAGTGTTGCAAACCGCGCCAAGTTTTTGAATGTTTAGATGCGCATTACGGCTCAGCAATGGGTCGTATGTCCAGGTGATCAGGTCCAGACCCTGGCGGCGCACCATCTGCCATTGGGCGCGCTTGAGCAAAAAGCCGATGCCGAGGTTACGATAATCGGGATGTACGCCCAACATATGAGAATAGTGTTTCGAGCGGTAACCGCCCTGGGTTTTGTAAAGACCGGTGAAACCAAAGACGAATCCAACCAGGGTGGCGGATGCACTCGGCTGCTCTTCAGCGTTCTCAGCGGCTAACTCCGGCAGAAATGCCCCAATCAGCAAGCCGCCGTTGTGCACGGCTGCCAGTAACAAATGGGCAGGCACGATATCCCGATCGCTGCCAGGCCAGACCAGGCGCTGCAGTTCTTCTACTGCCAGCATTTCATCGGGTTTTTCCAGGATGCGGAGCCAAGGTTTAGCCATAGGTCTAATCGCTCCTGCGGCGGAACAACTGGCGCAGGAAGTAACCCTGCCAATCCTGTCCTTTCAAGTGGTCGAGCCGGTGAGAGAAGCGCGCTGGCATTAGGTTGAAAAGGCGCGGCAGGGTATCCAGGGCGCAGGTGCGGCTGGCTGCCAGGTATTCAAGCCAGTATACCGAGACCGGCAATCCAGGGAAGATCGATTCGAAGAAAACCGTCATGCCCCGGAGATAGGGCACCGGCAACGCCAGCAGGCGGCGCTCCACCTCGATCACCTTCATAATCGCTTGCACAATCTCGGGGTAGGTTAAATACTCTGGACCGCCGATTTCGATGGTTTCGTTAGCTACTGCCTCGTTGTCCATCGCCCAAATCAGGCAGGCGACCAGATCTTCCACCCAGATGGGCTGCAGCAACGTGCGCCCTGTGCTGCGCGGCATCAGGTGAAAGTAAGGCACGGTGGCAATCAAGCCCGCCAGGGCGGTGGTGAAGCGGTCATTTTCGCCGAAGACGACCGCGCTGCGCAGGATGGTATAGCCCACGCCGCTGCTGCGGATGAACTCTTCGGCTATGCCTTTGGCTTTCATGATGGTATAGGCGGAGGCGCGGTCTGCGCCGAGATGAGAGAGGAAGAAGATGCGCTTCACCCGGGCGTCGGCTGCAGCATGCGCGACCGCCTGCGTCCCGCGGATATCCACGCTCATTAAATCGCCATAGGCGCCCTGGCGCTCGACGCTCGCGAGGTGATAGACGGTGTCCACGCCGACCATGGCGGCGCGTAGACCGCGCTCGTCGTTCAGGCTGCACACCGCCACTTCGACCGGCACGCCGCGGGGAAGGTTAGGGGATTGCGGAGATGGGCGTATCAACAGACGCACCGCATATCCTGCCTGCACCAGACTGCGAACCAGCGCTGATCCGATAAAGCCTGTGCCGCCGGTTACCAGGATCATCGCGGAGCGATTATAGCACGCCACGGTTGCCGTTTCGAGCCCGTTTATCTATTCGACGGGTGACGCAGGGCTGCGTTGAGGTACATGGGCTGGTAAAATATCAAAGTTATGAGCTTGTTGGCTTTGCTGAAATCAGAGGCAGTACGCCGGGGGTTGCTCGACCCGGCTAGCGAGATCGACGCGGCGGTGGCTTTTGCCCTGGTGCGCGATATGCCCTATCGCCGCGCCAGCGACCGACACCCAAAGACGATCATCGCTGAGTGGCAGGGCACCTGTTCGGGAAAACATTACCTGCTCCAGGCTTTGTTTGCCGAACTCGGGCTATCTTCTCAGGTGATGGCATGCACCACTATCGTGCCAGTTGATCGGGCGGATGTGCCCGAGCACCTGCTGCCGCTCTACGAAGCTGCTAACCGTCGCTTCGTGGACGTTCACAATTATCTTGTGGTTACCCTGGAGGATGGGCGTCAGATGGTGGTTGACGCCACCTGGCCGCTTTCGGCGCGTCGATTGGGGCTGCCGGTCAATGAAACTTTTGTCCTCGGTGAGAATCAGCGCATCGCTGCCGAAGCGGTGGAGACATGGGCGATACCGCCAGATCACGATCCGCAAGAATTCAAGGATGAAATCTTGCGCCGTTCTTTCACGCCCGCTGAGCTGGAATTTCGCGAAGAAGTCATTCGCGCCCTGGCGGAGAGGAGCGGGCACGCATAGCCGCTACCCTCGCGCCGATTAATCCTCTTCTCTGAAATCGTCCGCTTCGACGGTGGGGCTGAGCGTGTCCTCAAGTGGAATGACACCATCTTCGACAGCGTGAGTAGAGCGGCGATAGTGACTGCGCAGATCATCCTGGACAGTACCCTGCCACAGCGGTACCCCGTCGAAGTAAGCGGCGCGCCCAATCATATGCGCAGCCAGGGGTGCAGTGAGCAGGATAAAAGAGATGATGGCGAGCACGCGGGTATAGATGCCAAACTCGTTGAAGTAGATGGCGGCGCCAATCAGGATCAGACCAACCCCTAGCGTGCCTGCCTTTGCCGTGGATGACATGCGCAAGAAGATGTCTGGCATCCTCAAGATGCCCACCCCTGCCAGGAAGATAAGAATAGCGCCTAGCAACATCAAGAACATGACTAACGTTTCGATCACGGCTATACCCTTCTTTCAATATAGTAGGCGAAGGCAACAGTCCCAAGGAAGGTGATCAGAGCCAGGATTATGGCGACATCGAGGAAATTGGGCTGATTGAAGCGCACAGCATAGACCACAATAAACCCCATTGCCATCACGCTGATTAAGTCCAATGCCACAACACGGTCAGGCAGATAAGGTCCGCGAAGCAGACGGATGAATGCCCCAATAAACCCCATTGAAATCAGCACCAGGATGATGTTCCACATCATCTCGATCATGTCTCGAAAATCTCCTTCACCCGCCGTTCGTAATCGTGCTTGATTTCGTTTTGGAACTGGCGTGGATCATCCAACCAGACGGTGTGAATATAGAGGGTTTTATGGTCGGATGAGATGTCCAGGCTAAGGGTACCTGGCGTCAGGGTGATCATATTCGCCAGGATAACCACCTCCGCAAAGTGTTTCAGATCGATAGGCACCGCCACAACGCCTGGGCGCAACGGCATTCTGGGTGACAGGATGGTTGCCGCCATACGCAGATTGGCTTTAATCAGCGCCCCGATAAAGAATAAAAAGACTTCGATAAGCTTAGGGATGCGCATAAAATAGCGAGGGGGTTGTGGCGACCGAAATGCAGCCCACAAAACTGCATAGCCCAACACAAATCCAAATAATAAGTCGATGGGTTGAAAACTTCCGGTCAAAGCGGACCAGGCAATAGCCAGCAAAATGTTCAAGAGAAAAAGACTCATGGCGCCAGTCCCAACACCGCCGTGATATACAGCGACGGTTCAATCAGTTGTGCAGCAGCCGTCTGGCAGATGCTATAGATCGGATCACTCCATAAACCTACTACAGTGGATAGCGCCACGAAACCGAGCGTAGGGAGCCACATCCAGGCGGGTGCTGGTTTAATATCATTCGGTTGACTGTTAGCTGGCTTCTGCTTCCAAAACGCTTCATTCCAGACTTTGGTCATGGAGTAAAGCGTAAAAAAGCTCACTGCCAAGCCAACGGCGACGATCAGGTATTGGCGGAGCTGAAATCCGGCAGAGATCAAAGCCAGTTTGGCGAAAAATCCTGATAAAGGCGGCAGTCCAGCCAGCGATAGCGCAGGCAGAAGAAACATCAAGGCGACCGCTGGCGCTTTGGCGTACAACCCCCCTAGCTTTTTAAGGTCATATGAGCCGTCCATGACATTGACCAGCCCAGCGACGAGAAACAGGGATGTCTTCGCCAGGATGACATGGATCATGAAATAAATACTGGCTGCCAACGCCTCGGCGCTGAACAACCCCAACCCCATCAACAGGTATCCGATCTGGCTGATGATGTGAAAAGAGAGCAAGCGTCGGAAATCGTTTTGCGCCGCCGCGCCAAAGACGCCCGTGACCATCGTGAAACCCGCCAGAATGAGCAGAATCGAGTGAGTATACGTCGCGTCTTCTACAAATAAGAGAGTGAACACCCTCATCAGTGAATACATCCCCACTTTGGTCAGCAAACCCGAAAACAGGGCGGTCACAGTGATGGGCGGCGTATGGTAAGAAGCCGGCAACCAGAAAAAGAGTGGAAATATGGCAGCTTTGATGCCAAAGGCGATGATGAACAGGATTGCCACCACGGTAACCTGCCCATACGGTTGGACGTTCGGCAGGCGGCGAGCCAGTTCGGCAAGGTTGAGGCTGCCTGCCAGATTGAAGAGCAGACCAACCGCCGAAAGAAACAAGATGGAGGCTAACAGATTGAGAATCAGATATTTTACAGCCCCTTCGATCTGCGCTCGCTCGCCGCCCAGGGCGATCAGGACGAAGGACGCCATGAGCATCACTTCGAACCACACGTATAAATTGAACAGATCGCCAGCGGTGAACGCCCCGTTTACCCCCATGAGAAGGAAGAAATACAAGGGATAGAACCCGAACCTGATGCGCGGCATGTCCATTTGCGCCTGGCTGTAGATCGAAACGCCCAGCGCGACAACGCCAGCGATGAGCAGCATGATGGCGCTGAACAGGTCAACCACCAAGCTGATGCCATAAGGCGCTTCCCAGCCGCCAACCTGCAGTGTTTGAATGCCATATTTCTGCACAATGAATAGTATCCATGCGGCTATCCCGGTGAGAAGCAAGGCGCCTATAATTGCCAGTTGCTTTTGGAGGCGCGGCTTTCTCCATAAAAGCAGCGTGGTCGCAGCAAAAATCAAGGGAATGAGGATGGGAGCAATGATCATTTCTCTGTCACGTCAAGCCCATGCCCTGCAATCAGCTCATCTGCCTGGCATGGAATGTCTGTGCAGCGCATTTCGTTCAGATCATCGGAGCCGGATACCAGATATGCCTGCCGGATCAGGACGATGGCAAAAGCGACAACGCCGAAGCTGATAACAATGGCGGTTAGTATCAACGCCTGCGGCACCGGATCGGCGAAACCGGGCGGTGGTTGCACCTCCCCAGGCGCAATAATTGGCGGTTTGCCGGGCACGAGGCTGGATGAAGAGAAAAGCAGTAAATTTACTGCATATCCCAAAAGCAATAAACCCACCAGGATTTTCACCAGGCTTCGCCTGAGAACCATATAGATACCGGCGGAAAACAGGACGCCCGCCGCAACCGCCATCAAGTAGATCATCCTTCCTCCTCTGAGAAGGTAAGCAAAATCCAGATGACCACGCCGATCACTGTCAGATATACCCCGGTGTCGAACAGAATCGGCGTCCCAACCTTGCCAATCACTACAATCGGATCTTGCAACCATAAACCGGTCATAAAAGGGCGGTCGAACAGGAGCGGGAGCATACCGCTGAACAAGGCAATGAGCAAACCCAGGCTCACCAGAGTGCGCGGCTTCAACGGCAGGCGCTGCCGCAGCGCTTCGGGCGAAACGGCAATCGCATATAACATCAGCGCGCTGGCTGCCACCAGCCCGGCGACAAAGCCCCCACCGATTTGATTGTGCCCCCGGATGAGCAGAAATACCGAGAAGATCATGATCAGCGGCATCATGTAACGCGCCGAGATTTGTAGAAGGATCGAGCGCTGGAGCAGACGCGGTGTGCTCTGGCTGCGGCGCTGCTCCTTGCTGGAAAGACCGATCAAGGCAAATACCCCGATGGCGGCTATTGCCAAAACAGTGATTTCTCCCAGTGTGTCCAGACCACGAAAGTCGACCAAGATTACGTTTACAATGTTGCGCCCGAAAGCCTTAACCAGGCTGTTTGCTGCGTAGAAGTTCGCCAGGCTGGGCTCGGAGGGGTGTGACGAGACCAGCAGCATCAAGAGCGTCATCATCCCGCCGCCAGCCAGGGCGATGACGATGTCGAACAGGCGCGGAAGTGGTCTGGTAAGCTGAGTGAATTTGGGCAGGCGATAGATAATCAGCACAAACAAGATTACCGTTAAGGTTTCGATAGCGAACTGCACCATCGCCAGGTCTGGGGCGCTGTAGAGCAAGAACAGGATGGCGATGCTGTAACCAATTGAGCCCAGCAAGGCTATGGTCGCCAGACGAGATCGAGTGCGGGTTACCTGGATTGCTGCGATGATCAGGATTCCGATCAGGATCACGTCGTAAAAGCGCGGCGGGCTCCACAACCCTATGGGGATTCCCGCCCCAAGGCGCGTCAGTTTGGTGATTAATGCCAATGCGACCGTGGTAATGACGATGAAAAGCACATAAACACGCAAATAACCGCTTTGCAAGAGCCGCGTTTGCCAGGCGGCGATCCTGAGAGCCGCGTCTAACCCACGTTGGTACAAAGCGCCAGGACCGATGACTCCCAGCGTCTGCGTGAGGCGTCCGCCGAAGGGCAACACCCACCGGCTGAGTGAAAACACCAAACCGCCAACGCCAAGGGTCAGCAGGCTCAGGAAGAACATGGGGGTGAAACCGTGCCACAAGTACAACTGGACTTTCTGAGCGGAGAGCAATACAGCCTCCGCGCTCGGGCGAAGGATGGCGTCGGCAATTGTCTGGGGGAACAAGCCGGCGCCAAGCCCAAGCAAAGCCAGGATCATTGGCGCCAACCACAACGCCGGCGACCCTTCCTCTGCGCTATGGAGTTCTCGGCTTGGTTTCGACCAGAACGGCGAGAAACCCACCCAACCTGCCACTGCCGCTGTTGCAGTTAGAGCTATCAGCGTCAGCGCAGTCAGCGCGGTTGGGCTACTGCTGACCTTCAGGGTGTTTTCGTATACCAGTTCTTTGGCGATGAATCCGATAAAAGGAGGCAGTCCCGCCATGGATAGCGCCGCTATCCCCGCTGCGGTTGCCGTAAAAGGCATGTGTTTTGCCAGTCCGCCGAGCTGACGGATATCGCGGTTGTGAACCGCGTGATCAACGCCGCCGGCAACCAGGAACAAGGCGCCTTTATACAGCGCGTGCGCCAGCAAGAACACCATGCCGGTTTTGACCGCCAGAGGGGTGCCCAGACCGAAGAGGAAAATCAGCGCGCCGAGCGCGCCCACGGTGCTATACGCCAGAAGACGTTTAAGATCGGTTTGCCCCAACGCCAGCAGCGATCCAGCTACCAGGGTCGCCATTCCCACCCATGGGACAGTGCTCTCCCATATCACCAGCCCTGCAAAAACGGGGGAAAGCCTGGCGATCAGGTAGACGCCAGCTTTTACCATGGTCGCCGAGTGCAGGTAAGCGCTGACCGGCGTGGGCGCCTCCATAGCGTTTGGCAGCCAGAAATGGAAGGGGAACTGCGCCGATTTTGCCATCGCGCCAACCAAGATCAATACGAAAGCCGCCGGCGCCAGGGCAGACTGCTGAATCTGCTGCGCCTGCCCAATCCAGTCTCTGATCTCGAAGGAGCCAGTGATGATGTAAACCAGCACGACGCCTGCCAGGAGAGCCAGACCGCCAGCGCCGGTTACCAGCAACGCCTGCCAGGCTGCCGAACGCGCTGACGCACGATGATGATCAAAACCAATTAACAGGAAGGACGAGATGCTGGTGAGCTCCCAGAAGATAAACAATAACAGGGCGTTATCGCTCAGCACCAGCCCAAGCATGGCGCTCATAAACAGCAATGTGAGGCTCAGGAACCTGGGTAAGAAGGCGTGTCCCTTAAGGTAGGCTGCGCCATAGATCACCACCAGACCGCCAATGCCAAGGATGATCAGCGCCATCAGGTGGCTCAGCCCATCCAGGTAAAAGGCTAGCCACAGACCCAGGCTAGGAGCCCAGGGAAGCCAAAAGGAGAGATTGCGGTTCGATGCCGTTGCCGGTAGTGCGAAAAGAAAAAAGGCGAAAAGCGTGAGAACCAAAAGACCAAGAAGGATGCCCGCTCTCTGTTTGATCAGGTGGTAGACGAGGGGCGCGGCGATGGCAAGCCCGATTCCCAGAGCAACTGTGACCGGCATCAACATGGCATTGTTCCCAATATGAGCGATATTCTAAATGAAGAATGGGATTCTGGCTACTCATCACGCGATCTTAGAGATAACTTTGTTTGGGTTTTTGGCGGCGCTTTTCGTCGCCAATAACCCCGTAAAGATGTAGTGGATATGGTGTTGATGGTTCGCCACCGATAATCAAGCGGCGGCTCTCAGTTGCGCCCTCGGTAACCTGATATGTACATCAGACAGCCATTGATCAACTAAGGAACAACATCCCTTCTCACTTGTCGGCAAGAGTGCGCTGACAAACGGCGGTTGGTAGTACAAGAGGCGAAAACCGCAGAGCTGCCTCTTGTCACCACTTGCAGGGCGGGCGAGTTCACCCCCCTTCTCTTCTTCAGACACTGCATTTATCCCTAATGGCGGTTGACTAGCATTGGCGCTGCCGACGCCAGCCCCGCCACCCTGAGCTGAAGCCAGGCTAACCATCAGCAAGATCATAGTCTTGCAGGCGAACATAGACCACACGTCAAATGTATATCGTTGTTTGACTGTCGTTTGCCAATCCTTTGACGCGCGATGGCTCGTATTGAGCTACAATATCCATCTGGACGGGTAACCAGCCATGTCCAAAGGTGTCATATGCGTCTGAATGCCAGGCGGAGCGCATGAGTATATCGGATGCTGCTGGATTCGTATGGAAACCTCTATCGCAACCGCCATTGCCCATCCGAATATCGCTCTGATCAAGTATTGGGGCGACCGCGAGCCGCGCCTGCGCCTGCCGGCGAATGGTTCGATCTCGATGAACCTGGCTGGGTTGACCACGCGCACGAGGGTATCTTTCGATGACGCCCTCTCGTCGGACGAACTGATCTTGAACGGCGCCCCCGCGCATGGCGAAGCGCTCGAGCGAGCAGGATTAGTGCTGGAGCGGCTCAGACAGATGACGGGCGTGCGGCGCTATGCCCGGGTGGAGAGCGTCAACAATTTCCCAATGGGCGCCGGAGTAGCCTCCTCAGCCTCGGCGTTTGCCGCGCTGGCGCTAGCAGCTTCAAAAGCCGCCGGGTTGGAACTGGATGAGAGCGAGCTTTCCAGGCTGGCGCGCCTGGGCAGCGGTTCCGCCTGCCGCTCCGTGCCGGGCGGCTATGTCGAATGGCTGGCGGGGACATCTGACGAAGACTCGTACGCGTATTCCATCGCTCCCCCTGAGCATTGGGCGCTGGCGGATTGCATCGCCATTGTCAGCCGGGCGCATAAACAGGTGGTTTCCCGCCAGGGGCATGTGCTGGCAGCGACCAGCCCAATCCAGGCTGCCCGGCTCGCCGATACGCCACGACGGCTCTCCTGGTGTCGCAGCGCCATCCTGGAGCGCGATTTCGAGGCGCTGGCGGAAATCGCCGAGCTGGACAGCAACCTGATGCACGCGGTCATGCTCACTTCCACACCGCGCCTGCTCTATTGGCAGCCAGCCACGCTGGCTCTGATGCAGGCGGTGGTCGAATGGCGTGGCGCCGGGTTGCCGGTTTTCTACACCATCGACGCCGGCCCGAATGTGCATGTAATCTGCCCGGCAGAGACCGCCGAGCAGGTGGCTTCGCGACTCAAGGAGATACCCGGCGTGCAAGAGGTGCTCACCGCCCTTACGGGCGGGGCGGCTCGCTTAGAATAGCGTTAGAAATCCTCTGCTGGGTTTGTTCCAATCTGGTTGCTTCCCTTCGGGAGGGATATAATCAACCATAGGAAATCGACTTATAGGTTTTTGATAACGTAGAGACGGGAGAGAATGTCAGAAGATTTATTCGTTCAACTCATGCAATTTATCGGCGGGCTGGCGATACTGATTATCGTCCACGAGCTGGGGCACTTCCTTTCGGCGCGGGCATTGGGGGTGGATGTGGAGGAATTTGGCATCGGCTTCCCGCCGCGTCTGGTCAAGCTGTTCAAGGTGGGCGGCACAATCTTCTCGATCAACTGGATTCCCCTGGGCGGTTTTGTCCGCCTCAAGGGGGAGAACGACCCTTCTGTCCCCGGTGGGCTGGCAGCCGCCAGCCCGTGGGTACGCCTAGGAGTGCTTTTCGCCGGTCCGCTGATGAACCTGGCGGTAGGCGTGCTTCTGGCGATCGTGTTCATCTACAGCCTGGGCGAGCCGGTGCTGGATCGGGTGCAGGTGCAGGGGGTGGCGCTCGGATCGCCTGCTGAACAGGCGGGTCTGCTGGCTGGCGACGAGATTTTGAGAGTCAATGGACAGGAGATCGACACCGTCGAGCAGCTCCATGAGATCATCTATGCCAATCTGGGGCAGGAGGTGCAAATCACCTATCTGCGCGGCGAGCAGGTGGGCGAAGTGAGCCTGGTGCCGCGCAACCCTCCGCCAGAGGAAGGCGCAATCGGCATCAGTATGGGATACGTGGTGCAACCCACCACCTGGGCGAAAGCCATCCCCGGCGGTCTCAGGCTTGCAGTGGATTATGGGCGCAGCGTGTTGACTTTGCCGTTTCGTATCCTGCGCGGTGAAATCTCCCCCGAAGAGGGCAGACCGGTCGGCTACAAGGGCATGTTCGATATCTACCAACAGATTCGCAACCCATTATGGTTCTTCATGGTGATCAGCATGTCGCTAGGTATCTTCAACCTGCTGCCGATCCCAGCATTGGATGGGGGGCGCATCCTCTTCACCCTTCCAGAAATTGTCCTGCGCCGCCGCGTGCCAGCCCAGTACGAAAACATTATTCACCTGGTCGGATTTGCCCTGTTGATCTTGTTGCTGTTGTATGTCAACCTGCAAGATTTTCTCAACCCCGTTCAACTTCCCAAATGATGGTGAGAACTTAGTAAGGATACTGATGAAATGAAGTCTTATACACCGGTTACGATGAAGGAGCTGATCGAAGCCCTGCTGGACGTAGATCAACCCTTGAAACCCCGCTACTTGTATCGCTTTTCGGATTTGGAGGGTCTCGATCTGGAGGAGCTGGCAAAATATTGGCCTCAGGTTCCCGTATGGCGGCGACGGGCGATTATGGAGGATATCGAGACACTTGGGGAGGCGGACACCTTGTTGTCCTTTGAAGCCTTCTGTCGGATCGGGATCGGCGATTCCGATGCCACTGTGCGCGAACTGGCGATCCGTTCGCTGAGTGAATTTGACGTTATTGATATGATCCCCGTCTTCCTGGACATGATGGTCAACGATGGCGCGGTGAATGTCCGCGCTGCGGCTGCTACAGCTCTGGGAAAGTATGTCTATATGGGCGAGGTGGATCAAATCCGCCCGGCTACGCTGCACGAGATCGAGGAGCAATTGCTCGAGGTGGTGCGCGGGAATGATAGCATTGACGTGCGCCGGCGCGCCCTGGAATCGTTGGGGTATTCCAGCCGCGCCGAAGTGCCCGGGTTAATCGAAGGTGCTTACAAGTCTGGCAATCGGGATTGGCTGGTGAGCGCGCTGTTCGCCATGGGGCGTTCGGCTAATCCGAAGTGGGCGCCCTGGCTGACGCGTATGCTCGATAGTGACGCTGCCGAGGTGCGGGCGGAGGCGGCGCGCGCCATTGGCGAGTTGGAGCTGAAGAAAGCCAGACCAAAATTGCTGCGTTTACTGAAAGACGAAGACGCAGATGTGCGCATGGCTTCGGTCTGGTCGCTGTCTCAGATTGGCGGCGAGGGGGTACAGGCGGCTCTCGAAGCGCTCTATGAGATGTCCGAAGATGACGATGAAGCCGAGTTCATCGCCTCGGCATTGGAGAATCTGGCGTTTACCGACGAGATGGATCTGATGCCGTTGCTTGATATCTACGAGGACGATGAGGAAGATTTCCCGCGCTTCGATAATGACGAAGAGGATACGGCGGACTAATTCTTACAAACACGCTCTCTGTCTCGCCGCCGACGGTTGTCTCGTCGGTTATTTCGACGTTCGCCCCTCTGATCGGTAGTTTCTCAAAGCCAGCGGCAGGTATCGCCGAGGGGGGACCAACCAGTGCTTGCGCCAGCTCAAGAAGCTGCTCCTTGCGAAGCAAGGTGGTCGGTTTCTTGCACCTGAAGAGGTAGTTTAAGTCTGATCGAATTTCACCCTGATGTGCTGGATTGGATAATCACAATGAAGCTGTTTGGCGTTTTTATTCTTCTAGCCAGCTTGCTCATGCCGCAATATCTGGTGCAGGCGCAGGAGGCTGCCTTCTCTGCAGAAGCCGAAGTTGCGTTTGGCAGGCAAATTGAGTTCATTGGAGAATATCGGGGCAGCGCCGACCTGGTAAGCGCGATGCTGTTTTATCAGGTTGAGGGCTTGCCCGAAACATATGAAGGCGAGGCGGAGATCGCGCTGGACGGGCGCATCCATTATCTCTTAGATGTGACTCATCGTCCCATTCGGGCGTTTTCGATGGTCAAGTATTGGTTTGAGCTTGTCACTGCCGCGGGGGAAACATTTTCCAGCCCCAGCTTTTTCGTCTATTATGAGGATGATCGCTTCGAGTGGCGCGAGCGCGACACTGCGCGTTTTCGCGTCCACTGGTATGCTGGCAACACCCGATTTGCCCAGGATGTGCTGGATGTGGCTGAGCTGGGGTTTCAGAGCGCTCAGAATCTGTTGTCGTTCAGCCTGAATCAGCCGGTTGATATTTATGTCTATGCCAGCGCCCAAGAAATGCGGGCAGCTCTGCAATCCTTCAGCCAGAGCTGGGTGGGCGCTCACGCTGACCCGGATTTGGGCGTGATGGTGCTCTCGTTGCCCGCCGGTCCAGAGCAACGCCTGGAGATGGAAAGACAAATCCCCCATGAACTGATGCACATCTTACTCTACCAGAAGTTAGGCGCGGGTTATGCCAATCTTCCAGCCTGGCTGAACGAAGGGTTAGCTTCGACCGCTGAGCTGTACCCGAATCCGGATTACCTGATTTTGATGGAAAATGCCCAGCGCAAGGGGAGCTTACCGGCGGTACAATCGCTTTGCCGCACTTTTCCCAAAGATGCCTCGGGAGCGTTCCTGGCTTATGCTCAATCGGCTTCGTTCACCCGTTACCTGCATCAGCGCTTCGGTTCGAGCGGCATGGAGCGGTTAGTACAACGCTACGCCGACGGGTTGGAATGCGAAAAGGGAGTGGTTGCAGCCTTGGGGATTCCGCTCTCTCAACTGGAACTGGAATGGCGGGTGGAGGTTCTGGGAGAGAACGTCTATCGAACAGCGCTAGTCAATCTGCTGCCTTGGCTTTTCTTCCTGGCAGTCGTTCTCATCATCCCAATCGGGATCGCCCTCATGGGCAGGCGCAACAGACCGTTCAGCACTCAAATCGGATAGGGGCAAGTTCTGCGCTGCCATTCAGCAGTAAAATAATTATAATAACGCTTCATGCTGCGGCTTTGTAGATGAGGTGGACGATGGAGGAGAAACAGGTTCATCGGCTGCACGCAATCGTGGAGGGGTTCGTTCAGGGGGTTGGCTTTCGCTATTTTGTGGTGGACCGGGCGCGTGAGCTGGGCATCACCGGTTGGGTGCGCAACCGCTGGGATGGCAGCGTGGAGGTGCTGGCAGAAGGGGATCGGGCGAAGCTGGAGCTCTTGCTAAATGCTCTGCATCAGGGTCCGCGCTCGGCGCGCGTGAGCGAGGTGCGCGCCGACTGGCAGATCGCCAGCCCGGAATACACCAGCTTTAATATTCGCATGACCGTAATCTAAACCTGGATCAACCGAAGCCCAAGCCGCGCTCCTTTAAAGAGACGAAACGCCCCTGCCCGATCACCAGGTGGTCGAGTACCTCGATGTCCAGCAGCTTTCCAGCCTGGACGATGGCGCGGGTGATGGCGATGTCGTCGGGGCTGGGAGTGGGATCGCCGCTGGGGTGATTGTGGACGACGATGATCGCCTTCGCCATCCTTTTCACCGCCGTGCGGAACAGCTCCCCGATGCGCACTTGCGAGGAATCGAGCGAGCCCTTGTAGACTTGCTCGATCTTCAAGACGTGGTTGCGCGTATCGAGGATCATCACCCGCAATTCTTCCTGTTGCAGGGCGCTCATCTCGTACATCACATAGTTGGCTGCATCTTGCGGGCTATGGATGGTGGGCAGCTCGCGGGGACTTTCCTGCGCCATACGACGACCCAGTTCAATTGCGGCTTTGATTTGAGCAGCTTTCGCTGGACCTATACCTTTTTCCTGGCACACGTCTTCGAAAGCCGCTTGATGAATGCCGCGCAACCCATCGAGTTTGTTGAGCAGGCGTTGACCAACCTGGACGGCGTTCTCGCCGGGGATGCCGGTGCGAATCAGGATCGCCAGCAGTTCAGCGTCGGTGAGCGCGCCCGCGCCTAAGCGCTCCAGACGTTCGCGCGGCCGCTGAGATTGATCCAAGTCAGCAATGCGGTAGCCTTCCCTGGCTGACTGATTCATAATGCCTCTGATTGGCTCTCTCGAATTGCGAATGGTTGCCATGCACTTTCGATAACGTCAACTTGTGATGCACACAGGCTTACGACAGGCTGCCGGCAGTGATGCTGCATACCCAGCCGACTTCCATGCTATAATCGCCTCGACGGAGCGCGGCATGACCATAGATCCCACCACTCTTTCGACCGTTGTCATCGTATTGACCGCCTTTGCTGGCGCTTTCCTGGCGGCATTGTGGCTCAGCCTGATCATCTGGACCGCGCGCGATATCAGCGCCCGCGTCCGCGACCCGCTGGCACGCCTGCTGGCTGTGTTAGTTGTAGCCCTGCTTTTCTTGCCTGGCATAGTGGTCTACCTGATTCTGCGTCCGCCACGCACCCTGGAACAGGAATACCAGAGCACTTTGGAAGAAGAAGCGCTCTTACAGTCGATTGAAGACGCCTCGCTCTGCCCCGGATGCGGTCGACGGGTGAAAGAGAATTGGGTGGTTTGCCCTGGTTGTCAGACGCGCCTGAAGAAAAACTGCCATCAGTGCGGTAAACTGATGGAACTCCCCTGGAATATCTGCCCTTATTGCGCCACACCGGCGCCAGGGATGCGCCGTGAAGGTCAGACGCTCGATGAAGCTCTACGTCCCTTGCAGGCAGAAGCTGTGAGCACTGAAGCGGAAGCAGAGCAAGCTGAAGAGCCTGAGCAGGAGACTTCCCCATAGCCGGTCTCAATCGTTGAACATATCCCCGCCCAGTCGGCTCAGATGACCTGTTTTTCAGCCGTGTCCACCGCCTGCGGACGTTTTTGTTTCTCTGGGGCAGGCGGGGGATAAGCGCGTTCTTTGACTGCTTTCAAGAAAGCTACAAACAAGGGGTGCGGGCGATTGGGGCGCGAGAGAAATTCGGGATGGAACTGGGTTCCCAGCATAAAGGGGTGATCGGCGAGTTCGGCGATTTCCACCAGACGACCATCCGGGGAGAGACCTGAGTAGCGCAATCCCGCCTCTTGGAGCACCTGCCGATAGGCGTTATTAAACTCGAAGCGGTGGCGGTGCCGCTCCTGCACGAGGCTCTGCTGGTATGCTCTGGCGGCGATGGTATCTGGTTGCAGGGCGCACGGGTAGAGACCCAGCCGCATCGTACCTCCCATATCGGCGATGCTTTTCTGGTCCGGCATCAGGTCAATCACCGGGTGGGGCGTTGCCCGATCGAACTCGCTTGAGTTGGCTTCCTCATTGCCAAGCACGTAGCGCGCGAACTCAACCACCATCAATTGCATCCCCAGGCACAACCCCAGATAAGGAACCCGATTTTGTCTGGCGTAGCGCGCCGCCTTGATTTTGCCCTCGATACCCCGGCTGCCGAAACCCCCTGGCACCAGGATGCCATCCGCCTGTTGGATGAGTTCCCAGCCTTTGCCCTTCTCCAGTTCTGCGGAGTGCACCCAGAGAATCTCGACCTCAACGCCCATCGCCAGGGCGGCGTGCTTCAAAGCCTCACGGACGCTCATGTAAGCGTCGTGCAATTCGACGTACTTGCCCACCAGGGCGATCTTGACGATCGGCTTTGGGCGGCGCACTTCCTCAACCAGCGCTTCCCAGGCGCTCCAATCGGGAGCCTGCCGCGGTGAAAGCCCCAGGCGTTCCAGTACTTTTTCGCCGGCTCCCAGGCGTTCCAGCAGCAGCGGCACCTCATATAAGATCGGCGCGCTGACCATCGGGAAGACTGCCTGGCGGTCAACGTCGCAGAACAGGGCGATTTTATCGCACAGGTCCTCGCCCACCGGATGATCGGATCGGGCGACGATGAAATCAGGGGAGATGCCGATAGAACGCAATTCTCTGACGGAGTGCTGAGTTGGCTTGGTCTTGAGCTCGCCGGTGGCGCCGATATACGGCAGCCAGGTGACGTGGATGTAGACGGTATTTTCACGCCCGATATCGGTGCGCATCTGCCTAAGGGCTTCTAAGAAGGGCAGAGATTCGATATCACCCACCGTGCCGCCGACTTCAACCAGGACGATTTCTGCGCCGGTGGTCTTGCTCACCAGCCCGATCCGGCGTTTGATTTCATTGGTGATGTGGGGGATGACCTGAATGGTGCCTCCCAGAAAGTCTCCGTGCCGCTCCTTGCTGATCACTTCGGCGTACACCTGACCGGTGGTCACATTACAAACGCGGTTCAGGCTGATGTCAATGAAACGTTCATAATGACCCAGGTCGAGATCGGTCTCGGCGCCGTCGTCCAGCACGAACACCTCGCCATGCTGATAGGGGCTCATTGTACCTGGATCGACGTTGATGTAAGGATCCAGCTTTTGGACTGCGACGCGGAAACCGCGCTCTTTGAGAATCCTCCCCAATGCAGCCGCCGTCACGCCTTTGCCAACGGAGCTCACCACGCCGCCGGTGAAGAATATATACTTGGTTGTCATTCATACCTCCTAAGGCGATTGTTTCGTTCATCCATCAGTAAATTCGTCGGATCTCGCCGGGGCGGGATTCGCTGATTAGACCGGTTATAAAGGCAGTGGGGAGGCCCGATCTGCGGCGGCCTCCCCACGCAATTGTGCTCTGTCTGAATGCATCGAAGCGCTTACCCCACCAACCGCGCCAGATGTTCGGCGGCGCGGCGCATTTCGAGAAAGATCAGTCCCAGTTTGGCTCCTTCGCGAGCCAGGGCAGTCAACACCGCTTCTTCGCCAACTGCGGTCAGGATGACGTAGCCATTATCGCCTCGGATGTAGACCTGTTCGAGGTCGCCGCGCCCCAGTTCGCTAGCGATGCGCTCACCCAGGCTGAGCATGGCAGCCGACATGGCTGAAACCCGATCCTCTTCGACTTCGGCGGGGAGCGCGGAGGCCATGATCAGTCCGTCCACCGAGACCACCGCCGAAGCTTCAATTTCAGGGGAGGCAGCCTGCATTTCGCGCAGCCGTTCCACCATTAACTCCGTGCGTGATCGCGTCATGCGTTCTCCTCATTGGGTGCAAAGTCTCGGTACGCCCTCAGTTTACCATAACCGGTACGCGTTTGCAAAACGTACGCTGAAGCTGTAAGGCTATTGCAAACTCGTTCACGGGATTGGATAATAGGAAGGCGAAAATCCCTATAGACAAAACGCCGAACCTCATGTAAAATGACGCTCCGTGGAATAGGAAAGAGCTGGAGGCAATAAATTGGCAAACATCAAATCTGCGATCAAGCGCAACAAACAAAATGAGAAGCGCCGCCTGCGCAACCGGGTCTATCGCGGTCGCGCCCGCACCCTGATCAAGAAAGCGCGCACTTCGATACAGAGCAAGCAGACTGAAGCTGCTCTGCGGGATACACGCGCGGCGATCAGCGCCCTGGATAAAGCCGCCGAAAAAGGCGCCATTCATAAGAATAACGCTTCGCGGCGTAAAAGCCGCCTGATGAAGCGCCTGGCAGCACTCCAAAAATAAGCTGTCTGATCCGTTTGCACCGATTCGCTCAGCGGCGGGAGCATCTACAGCTCCCGCTTTTTTGCGTGTTATAATCCTGCCGGGTGAGCGGCGGGAATGGCTGCGCTGCGAAGCCTAGATCTGGTGATGAGTATGTTTGAAGCCGAGCAACAACTCGTCGAAGCGCAGATACGCGCCTATTGCGTTGCCCAGGGGCTTCCCGATCCGGGTGAAATCCAATGGAACCCAATCCCGTTCAGCGGGGAATGGGGGATTTCGACCGCGTTTTTCCAGCTTGCCGCCCGTCAGGCGCGACTGGAAAAAGAACACAGCGGGAAAAGCCTCAACGTCGGCGAGCTAGCCAGCCAAATCGCTGAAGGCGTGAGGCGCTGGCTGGGTTCGCCGCCGGGTTTCTCCAGGGTCGAAGCGGTGCGTGGCTACCTCAACCTTTATTTTTCAACCGATGTCTACAGCCGCCGGGTGGTGGATCGTGTGTTGGAGGAAGGGCAGAGGTTCGGGCACGCTGCCCCGAAGGGTAAACGCATATTAGTCGAGTTTTCGCAGCCCAACACGCACAAGGCTTTTCATGTGGGTCACCTGCGCAATGTGGTGCTTGGCGATGCGATGTGTAAGGTGCTGGCGGCGGCTGGGTACGAGGTGATTCGCGCCAATTACATCAACGACACCGGCGCGCATGTGATCAAGTGGCTCTGGAATTACCGCAAGTATCATCAGGGCGAAACCCCTGGCGCGGACAAAACGCGCTGGATGGGGGATCTCTACGCCGAGGCGAACAAACGCCTGGAACAAGACCCTGCTCTGGAAGCGGAAGTTCGGGCGCTCTACGCCCTCTGGGAGCAACGCGACCCCGATTTGATGAAGTTGTGGCAGGAAAGCCGCCAATGGTCGTTGGAGGGTTTTGACCAGATCTACGAGTTGCTCGGCGTGCGCTTCGATCGCGTCTATTACGACCATGAAATGGAGCGACCGGGGCAGCAACTGGTCGAAGAGCTGGTGCGGCGCGGCATTGCAGTGGACGAGCGCCCCACCGGTCCGGTGATCATCCGCCTGGATGAATTGCTGGGTCTGAAGAAGGAAACCTATCGCGTCCTGGTGATCTTGCGCTCGGACGGCACCTCGCTCTATGCCACCAAGGATCTGCCGCTTGCCATCCGAAAGTTTGAGGAGTACAACCCCGATCAATCGGTGTACGTCATTGATGTACGCCAGTCTTTGTACTTGAAGCAGATCTTCAAGACCCTGGAAGTGATCGGACATCCCGATTGGGCTAGGCGTTGTTATCACCTGAGTTATGAGATCGTCAACCTGCCGGGGAACGTGACCATCGCCTCGCGGGAAGGCACGGTGGTGCTCTTGGAGGATTTGGTGCGCGAAGCCAAGCGCCGGGCGCTGCAGGTGGTGCAGGAGAAAAATCCCTCGCTCAGCCCTGCGGAGATGGAGCAGGTGTCTCACCAGGTCGCCCTGGGGGCGATAAAGTACCCTATGCTGGCGCGCGATAACACCAAGGTAGTGACCTTCGATTGGGAGAGCGCCCTGGATTTCAACGGGCAGGCAGCGCCTTATATTCAGTATGCGCATGTGCGCGCCAACAGCATCCTGCGCCGCCTGGATGAGCCGTTGCCGCCGCCGGTCACGCCAGCCTATGCGCTGGAAGCACCCGAGATTCAACTGGTTGACATAATCTCGCGCATTCCGGGCGAAATCCAGCGCGCGGCGCAGGAATACAAACCGCTGCACATCGCCAATCTGGCATACGAGCTGGCAAGGACGTTCAACGACTTCTACACCCAGTGCCAGGTGTTGAAAGCTGATGCCGCGAGGCGCTCTTTCCGCATCCGACTGGTAGCCGCCGCCCGCCAGGCGATTGCCAATTTGCTCGACTTGCTCGGCATTCAAGCGCCGGAGATGATGTAGTCGGGTTTATCATCACGATTCACAAAGGAGACTTCAGACCAATGAAACCGATCCGCACGATTATCATGGGGGCTGCTGGACGAGATTTTCACAACTTCAACGTCTATTTTCGTAACAATGCCGGTTATGAAGTGGTGGCGTTTACCGCCACGCAGATCCCGGATATCGAAGGGCGCACCTATCCTCATGAGCTGGCTGGCGAGCGCTACCCAGCCGGGATTCCGATTTATGCGGAAACCGAACTGGCGCGCCTGATTCGAGAAAAACAAGTAGATTTGGTGGTGTTTGCCTACAGCGATGTACCGCATGAATATGTGATGCACAAAGCCTCGATCGCCCTGGCAGCCGGGGCGGACTTTCGCCTGATGGGCTTGAAGAGTACACAGCTCGTCTCCTCCAAGCCGGTCGTATCTGTGTGCGCGGTGCGAACCGGCTCGGGTAAAAGTCAGACCAGCCGGCGGGTCGCCAAGCTCTTGCGCGCCATGGGTTATAAGGTGGCTGCCGTTCGCCATCCAATGCCATATGGCGACCTGGTGCGGCAGGCGGTGCAACGCTATGCAGACTACAGCGACCTGGATAAGTATGAATGCACCATCGAAGAGCGTGAAGAATTCGAGCCCCATCTCGACCAGGGGGTGATCGTCTATGCCGGGGTTGATTACGAGCGCATCCTGCGCCTGGCTGAACAGGAAGTTGACATCATCCTTTGGGATGGCGGCAATAACGATTTCCCATTCTATCGTTCGGATTTCCACATCGTCGTCGCCGACCCGCATCGCCCGGGTCATGAGTTGACCTATCACCCAGGCGAGATGAACGCCCGCACCGCCGATGTGTTCGTGATCAATAAGGTCGATTCAGCCAGCGCGGAGAACGTCATCCAGGTGCGTGAACATCTGCGAGAACTCAACCCGAACGCGGTGGTGATCGAAGCTGCCTCGCCGCTTTTTGTCGATGACCCGGCGGCGATTCGTGGCAAGCGCGTCCTGGTGGTGGAAGATGGGCCAACCCTGACGCATGGGGAGATGAGTTACGGGGCAGCTTGGCTGGCGGCTCGCCGCTACGGCGCAGCCGAGATTGTAGACCCGCGCCCGTATGCCATTGGCTCCATCAATGCTACCTTTGAGAAATATCCCAAAACCGGGGCGGTCTTGCCTGCCATGGGCTACGGAGCCAGGCAGGTAAAGGAGCTGGAAGATACGATCAACGCCGCCGACGCCGACCTGGTGCTGATCGGAACGCCAATTGATCTCAACCGCATCATGCGCATCCATAAACCCACTCAGCGGGTGCGCTATGAACTTCAGGAAATTGGGAAGCCAACCCTGGAGGACCTGCTCAAAGAGAAATTTGGACGCTGACCTGCTTCGCCTCAGAGGCTACCAGCATAGAGGCGTAACCAGCGTTCAGGCAGCCAGCGCATGAACTGAAACCGATTGCGCCTATTTGATGTAATCTCTCATATTATCAGGTATGCCAGTACTCTGGTGGTCTTCCAAACAATCCACAGCTCGCATTTCCGCGGCTTTGCAAACCGAGAGCCTTGTATTTCCCGGCGGAAAGGGCTACCCGGATGCCGAGGCGCTGAACAGTGTGATCCTTGGCGATAATCTGGCAGTGATGTCGGCGCTGTTGCCGGCGTATGCCGGGCGCATCAACCTGATCTACGCCGACCCACCCTTTTACACGAATCGGCGTTACCCGGCGAGAATCGGTCGGGGCGAGGACTCACGCCGTCCCAGGGACTGGAAGTTAGCGGAGGGCTACCCCGATCACTGGCGCGACCTGGACGCCTATCTGGATATGCTCTATCCCCGACTGGTGCTGATGCATCGCCTGCTTGCGCCTACGGGCAGCCTCTATCTGCACCTGGATTGGCATGCTAACGCCTATGCGCGCGTGCTATTGGATGAGATATTCGGAGCGGAGCGCCTGCTGAACGAGATCATTTGGGTTTATCATGGACCTTCGCCAATCCGCAGCGCCTTCAATCGCAAACATGACACCATCCTGGCTTATACCAAAAGCGAGCGCTACACTTTCAACGCCGATGCTGTGCGCCAGCCGTATGACAGCAGCACTGTAAAAGCTTTCGCCGCTACCCCAAAGGCTGGCTTTGGCAAAAAACCGAATCTGGAACGCGGCAAGGTGCCTGAGGATTGGTGGTATTTTCCCGTGGTGGCGCGGCTCCACCGTGAGCGCACCGGTTACCCCACCCAAAAACCGCAGGCGCTTCTCGAGCGCATTCTGCTGGCTTCCTCAAATCCGGGCGACCTGGTGGCTGATTTCTTCGCCGGTTCGGGGACGATGGCGGTGGCTGCTGCCCAACTGGGGCGCAACTACATCGCCAGCGATGTCGCCCCTCGTGCGGTGCAAACCATGCGCGCCCGACTGGCGGGGGAAACGACCGCGTCGTTCAAGGTACAGATGGTGCAGACGCAACCCGGAGGGGAAGATGGGTTGCCTCAGAGCAGCCAGGAGCGGCAGCTCTCTCCAGAGCTTTTCAGCCGGGAGATCGTCGAAGGAGGGGTGAGGATTACCCTTGACGCGTCGTTGCTCCCCAACCTGGAGTATTGGGAAGCCGATCCAGCCTGGAACGGCAATGTCTTCCGTAGCGCCGTCCAGGTTGTGCGCCCGCGGCGCAAGCTGTTGACGGCGGATCAGGCGCATGTCCCACTTGTCCCGGGCAGCGCCCCGATCTGTGTACGATTGATATACGCGAATGGGGAGATGGCGCAGGCGCTGTTGGCAAAGCCGGCTGGCGGAGCGGGCAGTCTTTAGTAGCGGCTTCAGACATCCAGACGATAACCCACCCCGCGCACGGTTTTGAGCAGTTGCGGCTGGCGCGGATTTTCTTCAATCGCATGGCGCAGCCAACTGATATGCACATCCAGGGTGCGGGTATCGCCGGTGTATTCGGTATCCCAGATCTGACGAAAGAGTTGAACCCGCTCCAGTACCTCGCCTGGATGTTGCATAAACATGCGCAGGAGCTGGGTCAGCCGCGGGGTGAGCTTGACGGCTCTGCCGTGGCAGCGCACCCTTTTCCTTTCGATGTCCAGGCGTAGCGGTCCCACGTGCAGGATTTTCTCACTGTATCCTGGGAGGAGCGGGACGATTTGATTGAGCAGTTTGCGGGAGGTGAAGGGCAGGGTGAGCACCACGTTGGCGCAGATGTCTTCGGCGATGGGCTTATCTGGTCTCGAGATCACGATGATCGGCAGATTCCCATTCAATTTACGCAGGTTCAGGCAAATGCGCTTGCCATTGGTGCGTATGGAGGCGGCGTTCAGGATCACAAGGTTGGGATTGAGCTCGGGAAGAATTTTCAATGCGGCTTCCCCGCTGGGTACAATCTCAACGCTGTAACCCTTTTTGCGCAGGCTAGGGATAAAAGACGGGTTGTCAACCCGTCTACCTTCAATCCAGAGAATGCGGATCTTCGACAAAGTTTGCCACCTCTCCTGCTGCTTGTGTTCCCGGCTCTATCTTTCCCTCGCATATCAAGAACCGCCGCCCTACCCCTCAAGATATTTTGATATACTTACAAGAGCCAGGTGATTGGGGATTATAACCGCAATCTTAAAAACTGGCAATTGAGTTGTTGAATTCTCTTAACATAAATGGCGATTTCTTCAACCGGGTGTAGAAGACTACCGCCAACCAGGCGACTCTCTGCAATTGGTTGCGCCTCAGCCTTGCCCGTGTTAGAATTCAATATAATCACAATTCCTGCATCCTAAACCAGTGGTCGAACTGACCCAGGGGCAAATATACAATGTCCGATATGGTTGAAGTTGTAATCGACAGTATTCGCGTCAGCCTCATGTCGCAACAGCGCATCGTTATTCTGCGGGAAGCCCATGCAGAGAGATATTTACCGATCTGGATTGGCGTTTATGAGGCTGAAGCGATTACGATCGCTTTGCAAAGCGTGGAAGTTGCCCGACCGCTTACCCACGATTTGCTGAAGAACGTTTTTCAGGCTTTGAATGCACGTTTAATTCGCGTGGAAGTGTCCTCCTTGAAGGATGACACATTTTACGGAAATATCGTTGCTGAGGTGGACGGGCGCACCCTCAACATCGACGCGCGCCCCTCGGACGCGCTGAATCTGGCAGTGCGCGCCCATATTCCCATCCTGGTGGCGCGCTCGGTGATGGATGCCGCTGGTATCACGCCTGAAGAGGATTTGCAAGAGAAGATAGAAAAGCCTGTAGAAGAGGAGGCTGAGGTCGAACCCAGCCAGGACAGGCTATCAGTATTTGAAGATTTCCTGGAAAAATTAGACCTGGAAGGCCCGGAGGAGGGCGAGGAAGGCGAGGAAGGAGACGACGATCAGGATCAATAACCCGTTTGCGATCCTGATCGAGCCGAACCGCCGGGGTGTTCCCCTGCCTGCACCTGCAAAGGTGCCTGCACCTGCAAAGGTGCCTGCACCTGCACAGGTGCCTGCCGGGCTGGTGACCCCGGTTTTTCGTCATACTTTGTGGTTGATGCGAGTAGTGGGTAGAAGATGAGCGACGGTTATCCCTCCGATGAGACTGTGGTAGCTTCAACGCCGGTTGTACCGCACAACCGAGAAGCCGAAGAGGCTGTGCTAGGATCGATTCTGATCAACCCCGAAGCCTATTATGATGTTGCTTCATTCTTGCGGGCTGAGGATTTCTATATCCATCGCCATCAGTGGATCTGGCAAGCTTTTGTCCAACTGCACGAACGCCGCGTCCCAATCGATTTTTTGACCGTCACCGACGAACTGGAGCAAATGGGGCAGCTCAACGAGGTTGGCGGTGCAGCTTACCTGACGGCGCTGGTCTCCAATGTGCCCACTTCCTTGCATGCTGAAGCGTATGGGAGGATCGTCGAAGAAAACGCCATCCGCCGGCGCATGCTCAGCGCGGCAAATGAGATTGCCAAGCTGGCTTACAAAGAGACGAGCATCGAGAACGTGATGGACGAGGCGGAAAAAGCCGTATTCGGCGTCAGCGAAAGGCGAATGACGCGCGATCTTCAGCCCATTCAGCAGGTGCTCAGCGATTACTACGATCGGATTGACCAGATTTCCAGACAGGGGGGTGAGATTTTTGGCGTGCCCACCGGTTTCATTGACCTGGATCGCCTGCTGATGGGATTGCAACCTTCGGATTTCATCCTCATCGCCGGACGCCCCGGTACCGGCAAAACCGCCTTCATGCTCTCGGCTGCCAAGAACGCTGCCCAAATTCACAAAAAACACGTGGCGATCTTCTCGCTGGAAATGTCTAACGAGCAACTGGTGCAACGCCTGATTGCCCAGGAGACGGGTATTGACTCGCAGCGCCTGCGCACGGGGAAGCTGACGGATGATGAATGGCCGCTCTTCACCCATGCCATCGAAGTGCTCAGTGATACGCGCATCTTCCTGGATGATACGCCTGCCCTGACCCCACTGCAACTGCGCACCAAGAGCCGTCGCCTGCATTTAGAGTATCGCCTCGACCTGATCCTGGTGGATTATCTGCAACTGATGAGCAGCGGGGCGCGAGCCGAGAATCGCGTTCAGGAGGTTTCATATATCTCTCGCAACATGAAGGCGCTGGCGCGCGAGCTGAACGTGCCTGTGCTGGCGGCGGCGCAACTCTCGCGAGCGGTGGAGCAGCGTGCCGACAAGGAGCCGCAACTCTCCGACCTGCGCGAATCCGGCTCGCTAGAGCAAGACGCTGATATCGTCATGTTCATCCATCGACCGGAGCTATACGATAGAGATACCTTGCTGAAGAACATCGCTCAGATCAAGGTCGCCAAACATCGCAACGGTCCAACCGGCATGGTTGAGTTGATCTTCCGCAGCAGTCTGGCTAAGTTTGAGAACGCTGCCACCCGTGTGGTGGATCTCTCGCGAATGGGCTGAGATGTCATCCTTCAAAGGCTTTCCAGCGGGAAAACTAAAGCAAACACCCGTACCCGATCAGGTGTTTTGCGAACTGCTCCCCGCCATTGACCATCTGGGAGAGCTCAAGCTCACCTGTTATGTGTTCTGGCGCCTGAACCGCATGGAGGGCGATTTTCGCTGCCTGCGGCGCTCTGATCTGGCGCGGGATAAGCGCTTTATGGCGGGCATGGGAACCACACCAGAGCAGGCGGAACTTGTGCTGGATGAGGCTTTGCAACGCGCGGTCGAGCGCGGCACGTTGCTCAAAGTCAGCCTGCCGGGCGCCGATGCGCAAGAGACGGTGTATTTCCTGAATTCACCCCGGGGTCGCGCTGCATTGCGAGCCATCCTGAAGGGCGAGTGGCGCCCCGAGGCGGGAGCAAACCCGCCGCCTGATCTGGCAGAAGATTTCCCCAACATCTTCGAATTGTACGAAAGCCATATTGGACCATTGACGCCGATGATCGCGGAAGCCTTGCGCGAGGCGGAAGAACTCTATCCACCCGCCTGGATTCGCGACGCCTTCCGCATTGCGGTGGAAAACAACGTCCGCAACTGGCGCTATATTGCTGCGATTTTGAAACGTTGGCAGTCTGAGGGACGGGATGAGCGAAAAGATCGAGAAGACGCTGAAAAAACTCGCCGCCGGTATGTCGAAGGCGAATACGCCGACTACATTGAGCATTGATAGAGGCGAGGACCTTCCCGGAGACCCGGCTTGCCCAAATTGCGGCGGGCTGGGGTATGTGCGCTTTGATGTGCCGGTCGGTCACCCTGACTTTGGAAAGTTGCAAATCTGTTCGTGTCGCAGCTCACAGATCAACCAGCAGGTTCGGCAGCGCCTGTTTCAACTGAGCAACCTGGAAGAGCTTAGCCGCCTTACCTTTGAAAATTTCAACCCCCGCGGTCGGGTGGGTCTGGCACCATACCAGGCAGATTCACTGGAACGCGCCTACAACCACGCTCGCAGGTATGCCAGTTCGTTGAATGGCTGGTTGCTCATTCGGGGCAAGTACGGCTGTGGTAAGACTCACCTGGCGGCGGCGATCGCCAATTTTGCTGTCAGCGTGGGTGTGCCGACGCTGTTCATCACCGTTCCAGATCTGCTGGATTCGCTCCGCGCCGCCTTTAACGATCCTGACGCCACATTCGAGGAGCGCTTTGAAGAGATTCGACGCGCTCCGCTGCTGGTGCTGGATGATTTTGGCACTCAGAATGCCACCTCCTGGGCGCAGGAAAAATTGTTCCAGATCATGAACTATCGCTATGTCAACCGCCTGCCGTTGGTGGTGACGATGAACATCCCGCTGGATGAGGTTGAGCCGCGCATCCGCTCTCGATTGCAAGACCCTGAACTGGTGAGCGATGTACATATCCTGGCGACCGATTATCGCCGCCCGACCGAGGATACAGGAGAGCACGAACTTTCTTCGCTGGCGTTGCATCATGGGCGCACCTTTGCCAGCTTCGACCTGAGGAAAAGCGAGGATTTGCCACCCGCCGACCTGGCGAGCCTCGAAAAAGCCTTTCTCTATGCCCGCGAGTATGCCGAGAAGCCGCGCGGTTGGCTGGTGATCACCGGTCCTTATGGTTGCGGCAAGACCCACCTGGCGGCGGCGATTGCCAATTACCGCGCCGACCTGGGTTATCCGCCTCTTTTCATCGTGGTTCCCGATTTGCTGGATCACCTGCGGGCAACTTTCGATCCGGGCAGCTCGGTCAGCCTCGACCGCCGCTTTGAAGATGTACGCACTGCCCCATTGTTGATCCTGGACGACCTGGGCACCCAAGCCACGACACCCTGGGTGCGGGAGAAACTATACCAACTGTTCAATTACCGCTACAACGCCGAACTTCCTACGGTGATCACCACCGCCAGCACCCTGGAAGAGATTGATCCGCGCATTCGCAGCCGTATGCTCGATACTCGCCTGTGCGTGATCTATGCTATCACCGCGCCAGCTTATCGCGGCGCGCCGTCTGGCAAGCGCCAGGCGCGCCGCCGACGCTGACCTGCGGCTGCACCGCGCAGGATGTGACCTTCATCCTGGTTTACGAGCTGACATTTCAAACGATGCGAGGTGTGCGATGCATGAGAGTTCATTGCCGAGGGCTTCCCTGATCGAATACCCGATACCGCCGCATTACGATCCCTCTCAAGTGGGAAAGGTGTGGCGGGTTCCTTATCAGGAACGCGCCAGCCAGGCGCGTGAGTGGGCGAAAAAGCACCAGATCTCGCCAGCCGCCGACGACCGATTCAAGATCGCCCTGGTTGGCATTGATCTGCAGAACACCTTTTGCATCCCGGATTTCGAGTTGTTCGTCGCTGGTCGCTCCGGTTTGGGCGCTGTAGAAGACATCCAGCGCCTGTGCGCCTTCGTTTACCGCAACCTGGGCTCGCTGACGCAGATCGTCCCCACCATGGACACTCACCAGGCGATGCAAATTTTCCACCCGGTGTTCCTGGTGGACGAACGAGGGGAGCACCCCGCGCCCCTTACTTCGATAACTTACGAGGATGTGCTGGCGGGGCGGTGGAAATTCAACGAACGCATTGCACCCAGCCTGGGAATTACCCCAGAGCAGGGGCAAAGGCACCTGCTCCATTACACCCGAGCGTTAAAAGAGCGCCAGAAATACGACCTGACCATCTGGCCATACCACGCCATGCTGGGCGGGATTGGGCACGCACTGGTTTCAGCGTGGGAGGAGGCGATCTTCTTCCACTCCATTGCGCGCCAGACCCAGGCTGATTTCATTGTAAAGGGGCAACTGCCGATTGTGGAGAGCTACTCGGCAATCGGACCGGAAGTGATGCAGGATGCAGACGGTCATCCGATCGCGCAGAAGAACAGCAAATTCCTGCAGAAGGTAATTGAATTCGACGCGGTGATCATCGCTGGGGAAGCCAAAAGTCACTGCGTGGCGTGGACGGTGGAAGACCTGTTAGCCGAGATACGCGATCAAGATCCCTCGCTGGCGGGCAAAGTCTATCTGCTGGAGGATTGCGCTTCACCGGTAGTGGTGCCGGGCGTGGTGGACTACAGCGAGAATGCCGATGCCGCCTATAGCAAGTTTGCGCAGGCGGGCATGCATCTGGTGCGATCGACGACTCCGCTGGCGCAGTGGCCTGGATTAGGTAAAAATTAGACCATCGCAGTCAGTATTGACATTCGCGTGCTTTTGTGTGATACTGCTCTCAACACAGCGAAGGCAGTTATCGGAGACTACCCCTCCTTGCTATCCCACCGAAGAGGAGGTGATGCCGTGATGACAGATAGTAGTAATCAACTTAGCGCTGCGGCATCCCTCCTCCATATCGGATAGGTTGCCGCAGCGCAACAGGAAGTCGCCCATTCGGGCGGCTTCTTGCGTTAATATCCGCAGAGGTTTGCATATTCTAAGAGGCAACGCCTGGTTACTCGCGGTATAATCTTTGAAGACCGCAACTTCAATTCCTGGAAGGAATCTATGGGCGAACGGAAGATTCGAGTCCTGGTTGCCAAACCAGGTTTGGACGGGCACGATCGGGGGGCAAAAGTGGTGGCGCGCGCCCTGCGCGATGCAGGCATGGAGGTGATCTACACAGGGTTGCGGCAGACGCCGGAGATGATCGCTGAGGCTGCCCTGCAAGAGGACGTGGATATCGTCGGTCTATCCATTCTCTCGGGCGCTCACATGGCGTTGGTGCCACGCGTGCTGGAATTATTGCGCCAAAACGGGCAAGAGCACGTGAAAATCTTTGTGGGTGGGATTATTCCTGATGAGGATGTGCCGCGGTTGCTGGAACTGGGGGTGGTTGGCGTGTATGGCCCTGGTACGTTGACCGAAAATATCATTGCTGATATCCGTCGGGCTGTAGGGGCGGGGGCGAGCGCTTGACAGACTACAAAGCTCTTGTAGCTTCTATACGCGAAGGGAACCGGCTGGCGCTGGGTCGCTTGCTCACCTGGCTCGAAAATGATGTGGTGGAAGGCCGTTTGGCGCTGGCTGAGCTGTTTCGGTTTACCGGCGCGGCGCACCGTGTGGGAATAACCGGCGCCCCCGGCACCGGAAAATCGTCTCTGGTGAACCAGTTGGCGCGCTACTACCGAAACCCGCCGCCTGGCGAACCTCCACGGAAGGTGGGTGTGATCGCTGTCGATCCCTCCAGCCCCTTTACCGGCGGTGCCATTCTGGGCGACCGGGTACGTATGCGCGACCTGGCGGGGGATCCGGGCGTGTTCATCCGTTCGATGGCTTCGCGCGGCTCATTGGGCGGGTTGGCGGCGACCACTGCCAGCCTGGTGGACGTGCTCGATGCCGCTGGTTACGAGGTGATTCTGGTGGAAACTGTGGGCGCAGGTCAGGGAGAGGTGGATATCGCCCGTCTAGCGCATACCACCCTGGTGGTGGAGGCGCCTGGTTTCGGTGATGAAATCCAGGCGATCAAAGCTGGCATCCTGGAGATCGCCGATATACTGGTGATCAACAAAGCCGATTTGCCGGGGGTGGAAAATACCGAACGCGCTTTGCGTGGGATGTTGACGCTGAACGCTCCTGAAGCGCGTGTCTATGCCCATCATGGGCGGATTGAGCAGGTTGCCGAGACCCAGGCGCCCTCGGCTAACGACCTCTCCTGGCAGACGCCCGTGCTGCGCACAGTGGCTACTGAAGGGATTGGCATTGGGGAGTTATGTCAGGAGATCGAACGTCATAAGGATTACCTGGTGCGCAGCGGCGAATGGGAAAGACGCCAACGCGATCGACTCGTTTCACAGTTGGATCACCTGCTCAGAGAAGCATTGGTATCACGCTGGCGCCAGTCGCTGCCGCCAGATCAGTACCTCGCGGTTGTGAATCAGCTTGTTGCTCGCGAAATTTCACCCTGGCAGGCAGTTGAAGCACTGCTGGATGGGAGTGGAAAGTGATTTTTCCACAAGCGAAACCTGAAACCAAAGCGCTAGGAAAAGACTTATGCCGTATCATACTGGACGCAACGTGAACCTTTACGGTGAGATCAAGCTTTTTGGGGGGACAGCCTGCCCAGAGCTGGCTGGTCAGATTGCCAAGTACCTGGGTTTGCCGCTGAGTGGTCGGGATGTGATCCTGTTTCCGAACGACAATATCTTCATCCAGTTGCACAACTCGGTGCGTGGACAGGATGTCTACGTTATTCAGACCACTTCCAAACCTGTCCATCGCAATCTGATGGAACTGTTGATCATGTTGCAAACCCTGCGCCTGGACTCGGCGGGCAGGGTGACAGCCGTTGTGCCTTATCTGTGCTATGCCAGGTCGGATAAAAAAGATAAACCGCGCGTGCCGATCACCGCCCGCCTGGTCGCCGATATGATCGAGGTGGCGGGGGCGGATCGTTACATCACGCTCGACCTGCATGCGGGGCAAATTCAGGGCTTTTTCTCGATCCCCGGCGATGTGCTCACCACTTTCCATTTGCTTTCGGATTATGTTCTGGAGCTCCTTCCCCAGATGAAGGATCCGGTAGTGGTTGCAGCGGATTTGGGCTTTGCCAAGAAGGGGCGCAACTTTGCCGCCAAGATCGATGCGCCGATTGCGTTTATCGAGAAGCGCCGTTCGGGGGTTGAAGATGCCCCAGCGGCAATGACCATCATCGGCGATGTCAACCAGAGGGACGTGATCGTGGTAGACGACGAGGTAGACACCGGCGGTTCGGTGGTTGAAGCGGTTAAGATGGTCAAATCGCATGGCGCGCGCAACGTTTACCTGGTTTTTGTGCATCCGGTGTTGTCTGCCAATGCCGCCGAGCGCCTGGCGGAACTGCCCGTCACGCGTATCATCACCACCGATACCATACCCATCCCGCCGGAGAAACGCGCCCTCCTGGGCGACAAACTGGTGGTGCTTTCGGTTGCTCCGTTGCTGGCGGAGGTGATACTGCGCGCTCACGAAGGGCGCAGCGTCGGCGAACTATTCCACGAATAAGACATGCCTGAATTGCCTGAGGTGCAGACTATCGCCTCCATCCTGCGCCAGGGGAGCCGGGAGCAGCCTTCCCTGCTGGGCAAGCAGGTTGCTGGAGCCAGAGTACTCTGGGAGCGCAGCCTGGCTGAACCCGAGCCCGAGGAGTTTGCTCAGAGGATTGTCGGTCAGCGCGTAGAAGAGATCACCCGCCGGGGGAAGTTCATCGTCATCGCCTTGAGCAAAGACTACCTGCTCTTCCACTTGCGGATGAGCGGCGACCTGATGGTAGAGCGCGAAGCTGCGCCATTATTGCCTCACCACCGCCTGACGCTCAACCTAGAGGGCGGTTGGCGACTGGCGTTCAATGACCCGCGTAAATTTGGCCGCGCCTGGCTCGTGCGGGACGCCCAGCTCGTGCTCTCGGGACTGGGCCCAGAGCCGCTAGATGAGCGATTGACACCCATCGAGTTGTTCGATAAATTACAAAAGCGTCGGCGGCGGTTGAAGCCGCTCCTGATGGATCAAAGTTTTCTTGCCGGGATTGGGAATATCTATGCCGATGAAATCCTGCACGCGGCGCGCCTGCACCCTTTGAGGCTTTCCGATAGCCTGACATATGCAGAGGCAGAAAGGCTCTGGCATAGCATCCGGCAGGTGTTGAACGAAGGTATCCAGCGCAATGGCGCCAGCATCGATTGGGTTTATCGCGGCGGAGGATTTCAAAACTATTTTCGAGTGTATCAACGCACGGGTCAGCCCTGTTATGTTTGCGGCGCCCCTGTTCAGCGCATCATCGTGGCTCAGCGGGGCACTCACCTCTGTCCGGTTTGTCAACCCATGCCTGCTGAGGCGGTTGATTAATAACAAGTTTGATAGTTGCCCATCGACGCTTTCTGAAATAGAATTGATGATAGCGGTTATCTCAAGTTTCCCCATTTTTGGTCGAAGGATGAGGGGATAGATGTCCGATCAGGAGCCGGCAGGATGAGCGATCTTTCTTTCTTACTGTTGATTGCTTTGGTTTCCATCGGCATTGGGTTTGCTTTAGGCAGCCTGGTGACCGGTGCGCGTGGGGAGCGCGGGGAGATAGAAAAAGACAAGACTTCCGCTGCTGCAAACCTGATCCAGGTTGCTGGGATCATGACCGACCGAAGTGGCAAAACGGTTTACCTGCAGGTGGAAGGGAAAGCGATTCGCTCTGTGCTCGAATTGAACCGCCAGCAACGAAGCAGGCTGCAGCCGTTTATTGAAACCATCGCTTCCTGGTTTGGTGTGTCAGGGGGGCGAAAGCCTTCGATGTCACCAGCCGGCAAAGCGGCGGAGACGCCGGAGCAGGTGGGGGCGTTGCAATTAGAAGCGACTGAATCTGCATCTGTTGAGGCGCTGCGCCCCAGCATGAATCCCGTCAATGTCCTGGCGCGGGCGATTCGCAGTGATGTAAGCCTGCCGCCGCCCGCAAAGAGCATCGTGGTTCAGATCGATGAGATTTTACAGGAGAAGCTCAAAGGCACTCCGCTGGAGAACCGCGGAATCCGCCTGATGGAGTTGCCCAGCAAGGGCATGGTGGTGATGGTGGGGTTGAATCAGTACGAAGGCGTGGATCAGGTTCCGGACGACGATGTCAAAGGGGTAATTCGCGCCGCGGTATCGGAATGGGAAAACAGCATTTCTCAGTAGATTGATTGGCAAGCAGCGCCCTTGAGATTTTTTCTGGGAGGTTTTCAGGCGGGGAGGGATGGAAAGCCGTCTTGCAGCGAGCGGATCAATTCTTGTTTCTCGGACTCGGGAAGGAAAGCCGCACGCGCCGCGGCGAGCACGCGCCCCCGCAATCTTTCCAGAGAGAGCCCAAGCTGCTCACATGCGCGGCGGTATTCATCGCTGAGGTTGATCTGCGAGATGCTGGGATCATCGGTGTTGATGGTCACGTCCAAGCCGAGCTCCAGCATGCGGCGCAGGGGATGAGGGCTGGCTGACTTGACCGCTCCGGACTGGTAATTGCTGGTGATGCACACCTCAAATGTTGTGCCTGTTTGCAAGGCTAATTGGATGGCTTGCGGCGATTCCAGGATGCGTATGCCATGCCCGATCCGCTCTGCTCCAAACTCGGAGATTGCCTGAGTGATGTTATTCGCCCCTCCCCACTCGCCGGCATGGATGGTGACGTGCAGTCCCTTGTTTCGCGCGTCGCGGAAGATCTCCGCAAATGGCTGGGCGGGGAATTCAGCCTCGTTGCCGGCTAAGTCCAGCCCGACGATGCCCGCCTCGATCCGCTCGGCAGCCAGATAAGAGACCTGCGCCGCCAACGCAACATCTTCGTGACGGTTGACGCTGGCGATCAGGCGCGTCTGGATATTGCTCTCTGCCTGTGCCTGCTGCACGCCGGCGATAACCCAATCCATCACATTGGCTAATGAGAAATTCTGCGCTTTGCTCAGCGCTACCGGTGTGAAGCGCAGCTCAAGATAGCGGACGTTATCAGCCGCGGCATCCAGGACCGCCTCGCGGGCGATACGGGTGATGATCGCTGCCGAGCGATAGAACAGGCGCAGTGTGGCGAACTTGGAGAGGAAATTCTCGAATGAATATGGTTCGTCTGCCTGTATCTGCACCAGGGAACGCAATTCAGCCGTGGGCGGCAATTCCAGCCCCTGTGTGCGCGCCAGCTCGCGCAGGGTCTCGAAGCGCAACGAGCCCTCCAGGTGGCGATGAAGATCAACCTTTGGCAGCGAGCTGTAGAAACTGTACGGAAGCCGGCGGGGATGAGGCGACATTTGAGGCAGTAGAGAGGGACGGTTTGGGCAGCCGGTTAGCGTCTGTGCCTGCGGCGCTTTTTGGACTGACCTGTTGGCTCCCTTTCAGCAGGAGCAGGCGCGCTGAGCGCCTTTTCGGGAGGGGCGAGCTCCTCGCTCCTCCTCACAGTGGTCTGTACGGCGCTCAGGTCCTGGGGGCGATAGGTGAACATGCGCGTCACCACGCTGGTGCGCATATCCTGAAGCAGGTTTTGGAAAAGCTCGGAGGCACGGCTCTTGTACTGCACCAACGGGTCGCGCTGGGCGTATGCCTCCAGTCCGATAGAGACGCGCAATGCTTCCATTTGGGTCAGGTAATCCACCCATAGCTCTGTGATCACCTGCAAGAGCAGTTGGCGGTAGATTTCCGTCAACGCTTGCCGCCCCAGCTCTTTGATTGCTACCTCTCGCTGCTCGATGTCGAGGGAGAGCAAGGGGTTGGACAACGTCTGCGAGAAAGCTTCTTCTCCGAGGACGTTGCGCAACCCTTTTTGGGTGGTTTCATCCAGGTCTGCCATGCGAGAGTTGGCGATGCGGCTCCATTCCGCTTTGCCCCATGCCTGTTTGATCACCTGTTGCGCCTGTTCCAGATGGCTCAACACCTCTTCCATGATTTCATCCGGTTCACGCCCCTCCAAAAGTTGCGCGGCGTAGTAGATGTAGTTCAGGCGCGTGGTGCGCTGATAGAAGCGGCGATGGGTCTTCTTATCGAAGGTGGCGCGCGCCCCTTGCGGCATGAGCATCAGGAGTTGGATGAAGGCGTTAGCGTTGAGGTTGCCGTTCAGGCGCGCCAGAGCGGCTTCGAGGTCGGAGGCGATCTGACCACCGGGTCCAATCAGGCGCTCGCGGCGGCGGTCAAACAGGCGCTGGATGGCGTCCAGGAGCAGATCAGTCAATTCATCCCAGTCGAGATTTGGCTGATCGCGCAGGCGCGTATCCAGGCTTTCATCCAGACGCCGTTCGATAGAGCCTATCAGCCGCGTCAGCGTCTGACTGCGCAGCAACTGCTCGACCTGTTCGTTGACCGCCTGCCGTATCTCTCGCCAGGCGCGCGAATCACCCTCACGCATCAGGCGCAACTGTTCTGGCGTCAGGCGCAGTGGCAGCCGCGCCGCGGCGGCGAGCTCCTCGGCGAGCTGGCGTGGACTGCGCCCTTCGGTCTCTTCTTCCAATGATAGCCCCTCGAAGAAGGTATCTATTGCTTCGCGGCGTTCGGAGAGCTGGCTTTCCAGACGCTCCCGCATCTGTTCGAGCATGATGCTCACCGTATGCAACAGGTGCTTCTCTTCAGCTTCTAAGGCTTTCCTGGCAATCTCCAGCAGGCGTTGGATGGCTTCGTTGCCGCTCAGGCTGACATCATCGTCAACAAAATGCTGGATTAGGAGTTTGAGTGTATAGGAAGGAAATATGGCACCGTTAATCGAAATCGGCGGTTGGATTTGCTCTAGCCATGCGAGCATCTTCCAGGGACCTTCTTCATCTTTTAGCGCCTCAGGGACGCGCCGCGACACTTCCGTGCGCAGCATTTCAGTCACATCTTCGCTCAGGTCCTCTTTGGTGAAGATGCGGTCGCGTTGAGCATAGATTTTGGCGCGCTGGGTATTGAGGACGTCGTCGTATTCCAGCAGATGTTTGCGGATGTCGAAGTTGGCACCTTCCACGCGCGTCTGCGATTGCTCGATGATCCGGCTGACCATGCCCATTTCAATGGGGACATCGTCATCAATCTTCAAGCGTTGCATCAACGCATCGGCTTGCTGCCCGCCGAACATGCGCATCAGGCTGTCTTCCATGGAGAGATAGAAGCGTGATGACCCCGGGTCACCCTGACGGGCAGAGCGGCCGCGTAGCTGATTGTCGATGCGACGGGCTTCGTGCCGCTCCGAACCGATAACGTGCAACCCGCCCAACTCACGCACGCGCTTCATCTCCTGCATGTACTTGAAGAATTGTTGCACGTCCGCTTCATAGATGCCATAATCGGCTGGCTGCATTTGTTGCAGAGCCTGCAGCCGCTCCTCCAGGGACATGTCATATGGGTCGGCGTAGCCGGCGCGGCGCAGGACGCGGCAGACAGAGGCGGTGATCGCCTCGGGCAATTCTCCACCAAGCTTGATATCCACACCGCGGCCAGCCATATTTGTGGCGATGGTGACTGCGCCAAAGGCGCCGGCGCGGGCGATGATCTGGCTTTCTTCGGTGTGTTTGCGGGCATTGAGCACCTGGTGGGGAATGCCGGCTTTCAAAACCGCCGTCAGGCGCTCAGCGTGGTCTGGCTGGAGCTTGAGCAGGTGTAACAACCGCTCCAGGTTTCCTGCTTCTTCCGGGTTGAATGAGAGCTCCAGATCGCGCGCCAGCTTGCGCATCTGGGAGATGTCTATCTGATCCAGCGGCGCGTTCATGAATTGCAGCTCTGGCACCTGCCGCCCATCTTCTTCGCGGTTGTTCTGCCCGAACCAGGCGTCGCGCAACAGCAACACCTGGCAAAAGCGGCGCAGCGGCTCGGCTCTCAGCCGGGCAGAGACGCGCTCCGAGAGCTCTACCGATGTGGTTCCCACCAATACCGGTCTGCCCAGGACGTGATTGAACAAAATTTCCCGGGTCAGGGCGCGTAATTTGGCTTCTTCTGTACGGTAAACTACGTCGGGATAGTCCTTGCGCCGCCAGAACAACGGCTTCTTCTCCGAATCATCGCTGCGGGCGTAATAGCTGTATTTGTAGCCTTCGTCATCGCGCGCTTCGACGATTACCAGACCCGACTCGGGTCGCATCGCCTGGTATTCCAGGTTGGTTGGGATGACAACCACTCCGAGTTTATAGATCTTGTCGAATTCCTCTGCCTCGGTGACGGCGGTGCCGCTCATGCCTGCCAGCTTTTCGTACATGCGGAAGTAATTTTGGATGGTGATGGTGGCATAGGTGACGTTTTCAGATTGAACACGCACCCCTTCTTTGGCTTCTACTGCCTGGTGCAAACCATCCGACCAGCGGCGCCCCGGCATCAGGCGACCGGTGAACTCGTCCACAATCACCACCTTGCCCGCCTGCACCAGGTAATCTTTGTTCTTTTTGAACAGGTGCTGGGCGCGCAAAGCCTGTTCCAGGTAACCGAGCAGGCGCGCCTGTTCGACGGTCACGTCTTCTGGTCGGTCAGGGTCGCGCAGCGGCATCCCCAGCAGTTCTTCCACGTGCGCCTCGCCGATCTCGGTGAGGGTTACGGTGCGGTCGCGTTCGCTGATCTCGTAGTCTTCCGGGCGCAACTGTTTGACGACCTGCGCCATGCGGATGTACCATTCCGCTTCGTCGTGAGCTGGCCCGGATATGATCAATGGCGTGCGTGCCTCGTCAATCAGGACGTTGTCCACCTCGTCGATGATGGCGTAGAAATGGCCGCGTTGAACGCGCTCATCGTAACGCATGGTCATGTTATCGCGCAGGTAATCGAAACCGAACTCGCTGTTGGTGCCGTACAGGATATCGGCGGCGTAGGCTTCGCGGCGCGGCACCATCACAAGCTGGTGCTGGTCTTCATGCGGCGATTGGCGCTCCAGGTCAACCAGGAAAGCTTTTTTGCCGTTTTCGGTGCGCGCTGCCATCTGCAGCACGCCCACGCTCATCCCCAAGGCATTGTAGATGGGCGCCATCCAGCGGGCGTCGCGGCGCGCCAGGTAGTCGTTGACGGTTACCAGGTGCACACCCTTGCCGGTGAGGGCGTTCAGATAGAGCGGCAGGGTGGCGACCAAGGTCTTGCCCTCGCCGGTGCGCATCTCGGCGATCTTCCCCTGATGCAAAACGATGCCGCCGATCAGTTGCACATCGTAATGGCGTAAACCGATGGTACGTTTGCTGGCTTCGCGCACCGCGGCAAACGCCTCAGGAAGCAGGTCGTCGAGCGTTTCACCTTGCGCCAACCGAGCGCGGAACTCATCGGTTTTAGCGCGCAAAGCCTCGTTGTTCAGACTTTCGAACTCCGCTTCCAGGCGGTTGATCTGCTCCACCAGGAGGGAGGTCTTCTCAATTTCGCGTTGATTGGGGTCTCCCCCAAAAATGCGTACGAATCTTTTTAACATATAAGGTATTCCTCGTGCGAGCGATTATAGCACAGGCAGTTAAGAACGAGATGAAGCGAAAATTTTAAGCCAAACGTTGGCTGATTGCCTTCTACCTCGTGCTATAATGCCTTCTAGGCAAATCTCCCCGGAATCCGGCAGGCGAGGGAGGCAGCCGGGCCTGTCCACCCGGGAAGCGCTGTTTCGCTCAATTTCCGTCAAACCACACAGACATGTCATTCGTACATCTGCATGTTCATTCAGAATACTCCTTGCTGGACGGCTTCAGTAATATTAAGGAGCTGGTGAAGCACGCCCGCGAGATGGGCATGCCGGCAATCGCCCTGACCGATCACGGCGGTATGTACGGCGTGATAGATTTCTACAATGCGGCGATTGCGGCAGGCGTGAAGCCGATTATTGGGCTCGAATCCTACCTGGCTGCCCGCAGCATGCAGGAACGCGACCCTCAAGAGGATAAAAAGTCCACCCATCTTCTGCTCCTGGCGGAAAACGAAACCGGCTATAAAAACCTGCTTAGGATCGCCAGCGCCGCTCAACTGCAGGGCTTTTACTATTACCCGCGCATTGACCATGAATTTCTGGCAGCACACGCCGAGGGGTTGATCTGCACTTCGGGTTGCATGTCTGCGGAAGTGCCGCGCCTGATCCAGCAAGGTAATCTGGAGGCGGCTCGCAGAAAGCTGGACTGGTATTTCGAGGTGTTTGGGCGCGAGCGCTATTTTCTGGAACTGCAATCGCACGACATCCCCGAACTGGAGCTGGTCAACAAGACGCTGCTTGACCTGGGGCGGCGCTATCAGGCGCGCTTCGTCGCCACCAATGACGTTCATTACATCAGGAAGGAAGATGCTCGCTATCAGGATATCCTGCTGGCGATCCAAACCGGTAGCGTGTTGACCGATCCGAAGCGGATGCGCATGAGCAACAATACCTACTACTTGCGCAGTCCGGAAGAAATGGCGCAGCTCTTCGCCCATATCCCCGAAGCGCTTGAAAACACGTTGACGATTGCGGAGCGCTGCGCGCTCGATCTGAGCTTCAAGGGATACCACCTGCCTCAGTTCGATGTGCCCGAAGGCAAAACCCCCGAAGCATATTTGCGCGAGCTTTGTGAGCAAGGGCTGCAACGCCGGCTTGGAGAACGGGCAAACGATCCCCTGGTGCGCCAGCGCCTTGAGCATGAGCTCAAGGTCATTCACGAGATGGGGTTCGATACTTACTTCCTGATCGTCTGGGATTTGTGCAAATACGCCCGCCAGAAGGGCATTTGGTATAACGCCCGCGGCTCAGCGGCGGGTTCGATTGTGGCGTACGCGCTGGCGATCACGCTGATCGACCCGATCGAACATGGGCTGATTTTCGAGCGCTTCCTCAATCCGGGGCGCATTTCGATGCCAGATATTGATCTGGATTTCCGCGACGACCGAAGGGCGGAGATGATGGAATACGCGGTCCAGAAGTATGGTCAGGACAAGGTCGCCCAGATCATCACCTTTGGCACGCTGGGCGCCAGGGCTGCCATCCGCGATGTGGGTCGGGTGATGGATATCCCGCTCAATGAGGTGGATCGGGTCGCGAAATTGATTCCCAACATCCCCGGCAAACCGGTCACAATTCCGCAGGCGCTGGAAGAGGTTGCAGAGTTCAGAGAAATCTATGAGAACACGCCCTACCTGCGAGACCTGATCGACACCGCGGCGAAGATGGAAGGGGTGGTGCGCAATGCCGGCACGCATGCAGCCGGCGTGATCATCACCGATAAGCCTCTGGTTGAATATATTCCCATACACCGTCCCACCGGCAGCACAATCGAGGACAGCCCGGTGAAGATCGTGACCCAGTTTGAAATGTCTGTGCTGGAATCGCTGGGATTGCTCAAGGTCGATTTTCTCGGTCTGGCGACGCTCACCATCATGGCGCGCGCCTGTGAGCTGATCCGCGCCCGGCATGGCAAAAGCTACAACCTGGGAAACATCCCCACTGATGACCCGGAAACGTACGAACTGCTGGGGCGGGGGGAGACCGCCGGCGTGTTCCAGGTGGAGGGCGCCGGGATGCGGCGCTGGTTGATGCAGATGAAACCCAAGGAACTGGCGAATGTGATCGCCATGGTGGCGTTATTCCGCCCTGGTCCGATGGATTTCATTCCGGGTTACATCCGCTGTATGCATGGCGAAGAACAGGTCAAATACAGGCATCCGGCGTTGGAGCCGATCTTTAAAGAGACCTATGGCTATCCCGTCTACCAGGAACAGTTGATGTTCGCGGTGATGCAACTGGCTGGTTACACGGCTCCCGAGGCGGACGACCTGCGCAAGGCGGTGTCGAAGAAGCAGAAAGATAAGCTGATGAACCATCGGCAGAAGTTCATCGCCGGCGCTGTCAGCCGCGGGATACCGGAAACCGTCGCCGGCGAGATCTTCGACGATTGGGAAGAGTTTGCCCGTTATGGCTTCAACAAGGCGCACGCCGCCGATTACGGCATGATCGCGGTGCAAACCGCGTATCTGAAAGCCCATTATCCGGTGGAGTACATGACCGCCTTGTTGTCGGTCAACCAGAATGATAATGCCAAGGTGGCGCTCTATGTGGCGGATTGCCGCCGGATGGGGATTCCTGTTGAGCCGCCGGACGTGAACATCAGCGATTGGGATTTCACTATCGAAGATCGTCCCGATGGCACATCCGCTATCCGCTTTGGATTGGGGGCGGTCAAAAACGTCGGTCACGCGCCCGTCGAGGCGATCTTGAAAGGGCGTGGCGCTGTTCCGTTCAAAGACCTGACCGATTTTGCGCACCGCGTCGATTTGCGCCATGTGGGGAAACGCGCCCTGGAATGCCTGATCAAAGCTGGCGCCCTGGACCGCTTTGGCAGCCGCACCGCTTTGCTGGAAGTGGTCGACCGCCTGCTGTCGGTGAGCGCCGCCCATTTCCGGGCGCAGGAGATGGGGCAATTGAGCTTTTTCGGCGCGCATACCGGCGTGACCGAGGATATCTCCCTGCCGCAGGGGATGCGCGATACCAATCGTAGGGAAATCCTGAACTGGGAACGCGAGCTGATTGGTTTATATGTCTCCGACCACCCCTTGAGCCCGGTGATGGGCGAACTGGCTCAGGCAGTGACGCATTTCGCTGGGCAGCTTGCCGAGGCAGCCCATCAGGACCGAGTGCGCGTGGCGGGCATGATCGTTCGCGTGCGCCACCACCAGAGCAAGAGCGGCAAGCCGATGGCTTTCGTCACTCTGGAGGATATCCAGGGGATGATTGAGTTGGTGATCTTCCCCAGCGTGTGGACCAGAGTGCAACAGATGATCGAAATTGACCGCATTGTGCTGGTGGATGGGCGCGTGGATCTCAGCAGCGGCGATCCGAAAATTCTGGTGGACAACGTCACCACCGACTTTAGCATCACCATTCCCCTGAATGGTCCGATGGCGGGCGTTGACCAACCCGAGCCAGCCTCCATGGGGAGATGGTTAATGCCGACGCCGCGCGCTGCGCCGGTCGAGGAGCTGGATGAAGGAGAAGCGCAGCTGGCAAGCAGGGGGAACCTGGATGAACCACACATACCGCCGCCCGATCCCTTCCCCTTCGGCTGGGAAGGATTCGAAACGGACGCGGTTCAATCAAGACCGGCATCTATGGGCGCTGCGCCGATACTTCAGCCTCCCTCCACCAGCGTGAGGGCGGAACAAGAAGCAGAATCCATGACAGCCTCTTCAACCGAGGGTGCTGATTCCCTTTCCGAGACTCCCACCCTGGTGTCGGCGGAGGTGGAAAGCGAGGATGCTCAAGGACAATTGCCGCCCTACCTGTTGCCGCCGTTGCCCCAGACGGCGACAACAGATGTGCATATGATCACAGTGGTGATTCGCTCCTCGAACGATAAAACCCGCGATGTGCTGCGCCTGCGTCGCATCCATGGGCTGATGATGAGCTTCCCGGGAAATGATCGCTTCGCGTTTCACGTCTTCGAGCGCGGGCGAGGTTACCTGCTCGAATTTCCGAATGACACAACCGGTCTGTGCCCGGAGTTACTTGCCAGACTGCAGGAGCTGGTGGGGGGGGATAACCTGCGGGTGGAAAAGATAACCTTCCAATAGCTTGAGTGCTGCCTGGTCTTTCTAAGAGCCTGCCAGGAGAGCGTCTACTAAGAAAGGCAGGTTGTGACCCGCCAAGACGGTCGGTTCACAACCTGCTTTTTTGTGGCTGGCAGGCTTCGTCTAATCGCTGGTCATGATGAAGAGCGGCATCATCTCGAAGCTGCTGTAGTTGGGGCGCAAACGCTCTTTATTATAGAAGCGGTCTACATCTACCAGCTTCTTTGAGCTGACCACCACGTCGATTGGCACGTTGTCATAACGACCGTTTTTCAGCACCACCAGCCGACCATGGATGCGGTGCAGGATCAAATCCAGCGCCAGGTTGCCGTAAGCCATGGGGACGATCGAGTCGATGGCGTCGGGGTCGCCACCGCGCACCATGTATCCCAATTTCTGGTTGATGGTGTTGACCGACTTGCCGTTGTTGTATTTGGGGGAGAGCTCCTTGATCTTTTCGGAGACCAGGTCGCCAATGCCGCCCAGCTTCATGTGACCATAGGCATCGGTGGTGGTGTCTTTGAAGACCATCTCGCCGCCTTCGAACATGGCACCTTCGGAGACCAGCACAACTGAGTAGCGGCTGGGGTTAGCCAGACGATCCTTCACCAGCAACTCGGTCAGCCTTTCGATGTTGAACTTGTACTCCGGAATCACGCAGCGGTTGGCGGCGCCTGCCATGGTAGGCAGCATGGCGGTGAAACCGGCGTAGCGCCCGAAGACCTCCATCACCAGGATTCGCTCGTGCGATCCGGCGGAGGTGCGCAGCGTGTTGGACAACTGGATGGTGCGGGTGACGCAGGTGCTGAAGCCAATGCAGTAATCCGTGCCGGGCACGTCGTTGTCCATCGTCTTGGGGATGGCAACCACTTTGACGCCTTCCTGATACAGGCGCACGGCGTAGCTGAGGGTGTCATCGCCGCCGATGGGGATCAGGTAGTCTATACCCAGATAATCCAGGTTCTTGATCACTTCAGGCGTCAGATCGTTGAGATCATCCTTGTAAGTATCCTTGAGGTGTTCAGGGACCTCGTTTTTCTTCACGTGGCTGGGACGGGCACGGGAGGTATGCAGGAAAGTGCCGCCGGTTCTGCCGGCGCGGTTGGCGATCTCCTCTGTCAGGATCATGTAGTTGTTGCTGTTGTCGTATTCGGGGTCTCGCACGATATCCATTGCACCTGCCCAACCGCGGCGGATGCCAATCACCTGGTAGCCTTCACGCAGGGCGCGCAGCGTGACGGCGCGAATGGCGGGATTCAACCCCGGCACGTCGCCGCCGCCGGTCAGGATTCCAATTACACCTTTGGTTTTTTTTACGTTAGCCATAGTATTACCTCGTTATGCAGTGATGAAGGGCGATGTATGCCCCTGGTTGCGAAGTTTGCGGCTGCAATTATATCCCTAAATCCACACCGGCTCCTCGTATTTTCCGAAAACGCTTTTCATCACCCCGATGATCTCGCCCAGTGTGGCGTAGGCGCGGACTGCCTCCAGGATGTAAGGCATGGTGTTCTCGCTTCCCTGGCAGGCGATTCTCAGCCGATCGAGCGCCTGCCCCACCCTGCCGGCGTCGCGGGTCTGGCGCACCTGTTGCAAGCGAGCTATCTGACGGGCGTAGCCGTTGGGGTCCATCTCTAGGATGGGGATGGTGATCGGCTTCTCGTCCTGATAGGCGTTAACGCCGACGATGTTGCGCAATCCCTGGTCGATCTCACGTTGATAGCGATAAGCCGAGTCGGATATCTCTTTCTGGAAGAATCCCTTGTATATGCCGGCGAGCAGACCGCCCATCTCTTCAATGCGGCGGAAGTAATCGTACGCCTGGCTTTCGAGCAGGTTGGTCAACGCTTCTACGAAGAACGAGCCGCCCAACGGATCAACGGTGTTGGCAACCCCCGATTCTTCAGCGATGATCTGCTGGGTGCGCAAAGCGATGGTCACCGCGTGTTCAGAGGGCAGAGCCAGGGCTTCGTCCATACTGTTGGTGTGGAGCGATTGCGTGCCGCCCAGGACGGCTGCCAAAGCCTGAATGGCGACGCGGACGATGTTGTTCTCCGGCTGTTGGGCGGTTAACGAAACGCCGGCAGTTTGAGTGTGGAAGCGCATCAGCCAGGAGCGCGGGTTCTTGGCTTTGAAACGCTCCTTCATCTCGCGCGCCCAGATGCGCCGGGCGGCGCGATACTTGGCGATTTCCTCGAAGAAATCGTTGTGGGCGTTGAAGAAGAAGGACAGGCGCGGGGCGAAGCGATCGATGTCGAGACCGCGGGCGAGCGCCCAGCGCACATATTCCATGCCGTCCGCCAGAGTGAAAGCCAGCTCCTGGGCGGCTGTGGCGCCAGCCTCACGAATATGGTAGCCGGAGATGCTGATTGTGTTCCATTGGGGCACCGACTGCATACCGAACTCGATGGTGTCGACTACCAGGCGCATGGATGGTTCAGGAGGGAAGATGTACTCTTTTTGGGCGATATATTCTTTGAGAATATCATTTTGAATGGTGCCGCGCAGTTGATCGAAGCGTACGCCCTGCTTCTCGGCAGCAGCCAGGTACATCGCCCAGATCACCGCCGCGGGGGAGTTGATGGTCATGCTGGAAGAAACCTTGTCCAGGGGGATGCCGTCGAGCAAGATTTCCATGTCTTTCAAGGTTGAAACCGCCACGCCGCACTTGCCGAATTCACCCAGGGCTTCGGGGGCGTCGGTGTCATAGCCCATCAGGGTGGGCAGGTCGAAGGCGATCGATAGTCCGGTTTGTCCCTGCTCCAGCAGATACTTAAAGCGAGCGTTGGTTTCCTCGGCGGTGCCAAAGCCGGCGAACATGCGCATCGTCCATAATCGGCTGCGATGCATGGTTGGATGGATGCCACGGGTGAAAGGATATTCACCCGGCAGACTCAGGTCTCGGCTGTAGTCCATCTCGGCGATGTCAAGCGGGGTGTACAGGCGGTTGATCGGCACAGAAGAGGTGGTCATGAATTGCTTTCTGCGTTCGGGGAGGGCAGACAGGCTGCGTTGCAGCTCGGTTTCTTCCCATTTTTCCAGCTCCTGGCGGAGCTTTTCCAGCATCTCACGATCGAACATGGCTTCTCCTTAGTCTTCTGATTGGAGATCGAGTGTCCGGCTAAATGACCGATGGAATTATAGCATGCTGGTTGGGCGTCGCAGCTGAGCAAGGTTGGCGCGAGCTTCCCAAACCCAGCATGACATGTCACGCGCCTTTCTGCAATTGAGCTCAGCTCTCGATTGCTTGTTGACGGGCATCCCCCGGCATGGTAAAATTCGGGCGCTGTAGCCCCCATCGTCTAGTGGCCCAGGACGTGGCCCTCTCAAGGCCAAAACAGGGGTTCGAGTCCCCTTGGGGGCACCTCAGACGATTGTCCAATAGATGGCAAGAGACCCGGCTTTACGCAGCGGGTCTCTGCTTTTTTGGCTCTACGCCAACGGGCTGAGAGGCGCGAGCTTTACTACTCGTTCAGGATGTGGATCCCAGCCGTCTCGACCCGTGCTTGGGACAGCAGGCGTTCAACCTTGAGCTGTTGCGCCGCTTCAAAACGCAGAGCGATGCCACAATCGCTGGAGAGCTGGCGCGGCGTGGGGATGAGCCTGACCGTCATTCCGGCTTGGGTCAGCAATTTCTCGCTGCGTATGGCAGCTGAACTGGTGTAGAACAACACCACGCCGTACTTCATGAGCGCGCAATCCGTTCTACAGCGCGGACGGCAGCATCGATTTCATCGGGCGTGGTCAATGGACCCGGGGCAAATCTTACCGTGCCTTGAGGGAAGGTGCCAATGGTGCGGTGTGCCGCCGGCGCGCAATGCAAACCCACTCGACAAAGCACCCCGGCTTCATCATCCAGGCGTAAGCCAATTTCAGATACCTGCCGCCCGTGCATCGTAAAAGAGACCACTGCCGTGCGTTGTCGAGCATCCGTTGGACCATAGACCTGCACTCCGGGGATGCTGCCCAGTCCTTCGATTAAGCGACGGGTGAGGGCGACTTCGTGCTGACGGATAGCCTGCACGCCGCGTTCCTGCACCCAACCTATGCCTGCCAGCAATCCTGCAATACCAGCGCCGTTGGGCGTGCCGCACTCGAATTTGTCAGGCAGGAAATCCGGTTGAATCTCGTATTCCGAACGGCTGCCGGTGCCGCCTTGTAGCAGCGGCTCGATTAGACTGGCATCTACGCCCTCCCCCAGCACCAGCCCGCCGGTGCCGGGCGGACCATGCAGCCCCTTGTGTCCGGTGAAAGCCAGCAGATCTATACCAAGCGCCTGCATGTCAACCGGCAGCACGCCGGCGGTTTGAGCGGCATCCACCAACAGCAGTGCGCCGGCGGCATGGGCGTAGCTGGCGATTTCGGCGATCGGCGCCAACGTCCCAACCACATTGCTGGCATGATTGACAATCACCAGGCGTGTGCCCGGCGTGATGGCGCGCCCGAAATCGTCTGCATCCAGCAAACCATCGGGCGCGCCAGGGACGACAATTACCTCGACCCCGCGCCCTTCGAGCTTACGTAGAGGGCGCATTACCGCATTGTGCTCCACCCCGCTGGTGACAACCCGGTCGCCCGGCGCCAGCAGCCCATGGATGGCGAGGTTCAGCGCGTGCGTGGCATTGACGGTAAAAATCACCCCCAGGGGATCTGGCGCATTGAAGAGCCCGGCTACGGCTTCCCGCGCCTCATAGACGATCCGCCCGGCAGCGATGGAAAGGCGATGACCGGAACGCCCCGGATTGCCCCCCATATGCTCCAGAAAGTCCGCCATGGCGCGCAACACAACTGGCGGCTTAGGCCAGGAGGTGGCAGCGTGGTCGAGATAGATGAGGGCAGAGGGCATGTCTATTTGGTCAGGGTTATCTTATAACTGCCATCCGGCTGGTCCTCGCTGACAGCCTGCCATCCTGCCAGCCTGGCGGTGCGGCTGACGTTGTCGCGCGAAGTGACCGAATCTACCAGCACGATCACCATGCCCTGCCCGGCTTTGAGCAGCGCCTGGCGGGTGAGCATAGCCGGCTCCGGACATGATAATCCGCGTGCATCTATGGTGTGGGCGTTCACACTGCACCTCCTGCAGTTTCACGAAAGGTCAATCCGATCACAGCGCAGACGATCAACCCGATGATCACGATTGCCGGTCCGAAAGGTCCCGGCCCGTTGGGGGACGAAGCAAAACCGAAGTTATGGGCAAAGCCTGCGCCAAAGATCATGCCCAGGCTGAACAGAGCGGCGTCGCCGTCGCCTTCGCCCGAAAGGAACAATTGCCGTCCCGGGCAGCCGCCGGCAAGGGTGAATGCCAGCCCTGCCAACGCCATGCCGCCGAAATTCCACAGCCAGGCGGTGTGAGCTACCGGTTGTCCGGTAAAACCTGGTTTGAACTGTCCCAACGCCAGGTTGACGATGAAAGCTGCTGCCAGCAGAGCCAGAATGCCGTTGAACAGATGACTGTCGCGCAGCAGCACCAGATCGCGCAGCGCCCCCACGGTGCAAAATCGGCTGCGTTGCGCCAGAAAACCCACCAGCAGCCCCACGCCTAGGGCGATCCAAACCGGCGCGTGTTGACTGCCCGGACCTTGTGTGGAGAAGAAGATTGGGCCAACAGGGTTTCCGTCGGCGTTGCGACCGAACTGCGGCGCAGTGAGCAGCAGGATCAGCAACACCAACATAAGCAGGGGCATTACCCAACCCATGGCTTTTGGCGCCGGGCGGCTGCGTCCCAAGCTGAAGCCCATTTTTAGAAAGGCAATGCCAACCAGAATCCCGGTAAACAAGCCGAGGATGCCGGGGATGGCGTTCCAATCGCCGCCTGTCAGGCGCAGATAAGCGCGCCATGGACACCCGAGGAAGACCAGCGCCCCGATTGCTGCCAGCATCCCCAGCAGAAATCGGACGAGCGGGGCTGAACCCGTGCGCGGTTTGAACTCGCGGAAGATCAGCGCCGCGATCAGCGACCCGAGCACGAAGCCGATGATCTCGGGGCGGATATATTGCACCACAGCGGCTTGGTGTAATCCAAGCGCTCCCGCGATATCGCGGCTGAAACAGGCAACACAAATGCCCATATTGCCTGGGTTGCCAAGTCGGACCAGCACCGGCGCAAGCACTCCGACTGCAACGCCGGTCAGAATTGGTCCCCAACGAGAGGTTAGGAAACGGGATAGTGAGGACATTTGGGCTCCTTTTCAATCAAAGCAATGGCCTGCCGACACAGGCAGGCCACATCAGGAGCCGTTTTCAGTATCGTTCAGCGAAAATATGGATCCTGCCAGGTCTGCCGTGCGGCATATGGATGACGACGCGTCCCGCGCGTAGTGCGCTCAAGCAATCAGGTTCGCCGATTCAGGATAGCCAAGCCGCACCTCCTTTCGATGAGACTCTGAGCCAGAATCCATAATTATTATACATGATGGTTTGTGATTTTTCACGCGAGTTTATATCAATCTCACGGCTGGCGGAAAGACGAGGGTGAAAACGGCGCAGCTTGAAGTAGCTGTGCTATGGCAGGTGGGCAAGACGCTTCAAACGGGTTGGGGATGCCATTAAAAGCGTTGAAAGCTCAGAAGAAGTAGTGCAAGATGGACAGGATGTATCCTGGCAATGAAGTGAGGAGGTAAATTGTGGCAGCACAGCCCCCGCAATTCACCAAACCTGCAATCAATTATGGGTTCTAATTGCCTTAACGACGGGATGAATCGTCTGGCTGTAGTGAGGCGGGTTGAACAATTTTTCTCAAGGCAGAGTTAATGCGCTGGCGTATCCCGATCAGCGCCGATTTTATTGCAGGGATGCGCAGAAAGAGCAAAAGCGCGATCAGCGCGCTATAGATCAGTGGTTGGACGATATCCCCCTGCAAGCGCATCACGTTCCCCTTGACCGCTAATATAAAATGCGCTGCTGCCAGCGGGGCGATCAGATACACCAGCCGATGCAGCCGCTTCCAGTTTTTGCCCAGGCGCTTCATCCAGTAGTTGAACGAGGTGGCTGCCAGAGGCAGGAGTAAAGAGAAATCCAGCGCGCCAAAAATGATGTAGGGTTTGTTGCGAATATCGCGCCAGACGGTTGCCAAATCGAGCCCATAATCAATCACAAAGAAGGTAAATACGTGCAGCGCGGCGTAGAGAAATGCGTAGTTCCCCAGCGCTTTCCGCCGTTGAGTCAGTTCCTTCCAGCCCAGAATGGAAGCCACCGGCGTGCAAGCCAGAGAGAGCAATAGAAATGTCAGGGCGTAGATGCCGGTGCGTTGCTCGATCCCCTGAATAGGGTTGGCGGTCAGGTTATCGGTGAGCAGATTGTAGGCGAGGTATCCCAGCGGCAGCCATCCGCCCAGGTGGACAAGGATTTGCAGCGGCGTGAGGTGCAGTTTCTTCATGCTCAATAATTTACCCTCAAATCCATGCCATCGTACAGGTGCGCCACCTGTTCGGCGTAGCCGTTGAAGAGCTGCGTTTTCCGCCGTCCAAGCTCGCCGATGCGCCGCTCGCTCGCCTGGCTCCAGCGCGGGTGATCTACTTCGGGATTGACGTTGGCGTAGAAGCCGTATTCGTTAGGGGCGATGCTGCTCCACAAGGTTGCCGGCTGTTCGGAGACCAGCTCGATTTTCACCACCGCCTTGATGGACTTGAAACCGTATTTCCATGGCACCACCAGGCGGATGCCGCCGCCGTTTTGAGGCGGCAATTCGCCCCCATACAATCCGGTGGCGAGTATAGTCAGATCGTGCAGGGCTTCATCCAGGCGCAATCCCTCCTGGTAAGGCCAGGGGTAGAGGGAGAAGCGTTGTCCGGGCATATCTTCGGGCTTGAAGACCGACTCGAAACGCACATAGCGGGCGTCAGAGGTGGGTTGCACCTCTTCGAGCAGGCGCGCCAGAGGGAAGCCGACCCAGGGGATGACCATGCTCCAGGCTTCCACGCAGCGCAGGCGATAAATGCGCTCCTCCGGTTGGAATTTCTTAACCAGATCGTCCACGCTGTAGGTTTTGGGGTTATGTACCAGCCCATAAACCTGCACGTCCCAAGGGGAGGTCGGAAAGTCAGCCGCCAGGCGCGCCACAGCCTGTTTGTCGGTGGTGAACTCATAGTAATTGTTGTAGTTGGTAATATCTTCGAAGGAGTTTACCGCATCCCCCAGCTCGTCTGTCTTCTCGCCTGCTGGGTAACGGGTTGCGGTAGGGGAAGCCCCTTCGGAGTGCGAGGCGTTGTTGGTCGAAACGCCGCAGGCTGTCAGAGCCAGGCTGCCTACTGCCACGCCAACAGCTTTGATAAAATCCCGCCGCGATAAATACAGCGACTTGGGGGTAATCTCTGACGATGGGATTTTTGGAGAATTGAGCTTAGTCATAACAGTTCACTGCCTTTCATCCGGTACAATCCGCAACCTTTCTGGACGCCTTCGCATGCTTGGCTTGCAGACAAACTCCGCGTTGCATGAAAAGGCGCACGAGTAACGCTCCAAACAAGACAAGTTCAGGTTAATTTTACGCGGCGCAGATAAAGGGAAGATAATAATCGGGTTAGAAGTTGGGGATGACGTTGCACCGAGCAGGGACGGTTTTTGATTGCCAGCTCTCTGGTGTTTGTGTATACTTACAGAGTGCTGTGTTATCTGTCAGCTCCGACCGATCATTGCATAAAATCCGGATCGATAGATGTTCTTTAGCAGCACCTTATGGTACTTGTGGGGAGGATATTCATAGACTATGCCCGAGCGCTTCCCCCGCAGCGCTGCACACGGCATCTTGATTAGGAACAGGAGGGCAACATGGCTGATCAGCGAGACGAGAAATTCGACGAAAAAGAAATGGAGAAGCGCGAAGAAAAATCATCAGAGGAAAAGAGCTGGGAGGAGAAGGGACGCAGAGACCCGGTTTCCGCTATCATCTGGGCAATTTTGCTGATCTATGCCGGCGCGATTTTGCTGATGAACAATCTGGGCTATCTCGACGCCTGGTTAGGAAGGATAGCCGCAGCCTTGAATCTGCCGTTCATCGCCGATTTGCCGGTTTGGTCGGTGATCCTGATTGGGGCAGGTTTCATCCTGCTGGTCGAGGTGATCATCCGGCTGGCGCTGCCTGAATATCGCCATGGGGTGGGGGGAACAGTCGTCCTGGCGGTGATCCTGCTCGCCGTGGGGTTGGGAAACCAGATCGGTTGGAACCTGGTGCTGCCGTTAATCCTGATCGGGGTTGGGCTTTCGATCCTGCTGCGGGGGATGATCGGCAGGCGATAGCAGCTTACTTGTATCGGTTGAATAGAGAGCGGCGGACGAGTGTGTTTGCCGCTCTAATGGTTTTACGGCGATTGACTACAACCGCCCGAGATTGAGCGTGCTCAGCTCGCCCCAGGCATAGCGCCAGGGGGTGCTCCAGGATTCGCGCCCAATGCAGCGGAAGTAAGGCGCTTTGAATGCCAGGATCAAATCGCCGATGCGATAGCGGGGCAGGATGGGCGTGGAGACCACCAGTCCACCCATCTCGCCGGGGCGCATCTCGTGCAGCATCTTGACACCTGAACGGGTGACGACTTCGAAGAAGAACAGGTCGTAATTGGGCACCCAGGCGCGCTTTTCGTCGCGCTGCTGCCCGAACATGCCTTCCGTTGCTCCGTAGATCTCGCGGATGGCGGCATTGCCATACAAGGCGTTCAAGGCAGGCTGGTAGCGGGTGTTAATGCCGGGCACACTCCCTAAAGTCATGATTTGGGTCTTCCAGATGTCTTTTGGGTAAACGCCATGGACGCGCTTCATGTAGCGGGCGAAGCGCAGCGCGGTGGGGCATACGCCACCGACCAGAGTCACGTTTTCGTCCTTACACTTCTCGTACGCCAGCTCGAAACGCCGCTCCCAATCCCGGATGGATTTCCCGCCTCCCAGGGCATCGATCTCTTCCTGGCTGGGGACAGAACGAATGGGGGTGAACGCCGAGACATACTTGGTGTAGATACCTGAGCTGTAACCGTATTCCAGTTCGCGCTCACCCATTTTGACCTTGTCCACCACCGAAGGGAAGTTAAGGTTCAGATTGACCCCGTTGAACAGGTCATAGCGGCTGGTGTTGAGCACGTACTGCATCATCGCTCGTCCGGCGCTGACCCGCATTCGCAGGTCGGTTGGGGTCATCGGGATGAACTTGGATTCGCCGCGCGTGGTGCCGCGGGTGATCGCCCATCCCACCGGCTCTTCGCAGAGAAGCTGGTCGAGTTCTCCCGCCATGGTGCGTTCGATCAAGGGACGATAATCTTCGTAGGAGGCGATGGGGAATGCCTTTCGGTAATCGTCCAGTGTGTCAATGTGCTCGGCGCCATGCGCTTTGCCGTATTGCGTCCTGGCGTAGTCTTTCAATAGGCGATGGAGCGCTTCTTCTTGCGCCCTGGCAGGGTCTTCTACAGCGTTGTGCCAGGGTGTCAACATTTGCTGCAAGAACTGTGCGGTTGATTGTGGGTCGAGTTTCACGGTCAAAGCTCCCTGATAAACCTGGCGGTTCTGAATGAGCGGGAGGGGTTATCGCAGGCGATCTTGCAGCACCTGCTCCAGGCGGCGCTGATCGAAATCAATGACGATCTCGCCGTCTATATCGAAAGTGGGGGTGATGCGCTTGCCGCCCGTCCATTGTTTCACCTGCTCGGCTGCCTGCGGGTTGGCGTCAATATCCACTTCAGTGAATTCCAGGTGACGCGCCTGTAGCCAGTCGCGCGCTTTGCGGCAGTCAGGGCACCACTTGGTGCAGTACATGACGATCCCGCCTTTCGGCAGCGCTTCTGGCGGGGCGGGACGATGATCCTGGACCGGCGATCCTTCCAGGCGCATTAGTTCTCGCTTGATTGTCTCATTGTCAGGCTGGTCGTCGATGTTGTGGATGTCTATGTAGCGGATGATGCCCTCCCGATCGATGAGAAATATCGCCCGTTCGGAATAACCCTCCGGGCGCAGGACGCCGTACAGTTGCGAAACGGCTCCGTGTGGCCAGAAGTCACTCAACAAGGGGTAATGAATGCCGCCAAGACTATCTGCCCACGCTTTCAGGCATGGGATGTGATCTACGCTTACACCCAGAACCTGGGCGTTCAATCCCGTAAATGAAAGCTGTTCAGCTTCATATGACGGGATCTGACTTGTTCATATCGGCGTCCATGCCAGTGGGAAAAACACCAGGATGATGTACTTTCCGCGATAATCGCTGAGCGAGATCATCCGATCGAGATGGCTGGGTAGGGTGAAATTGGGAGCGGGTTGTCCAATTGTGGGTTTCATAGGCTTCTCCGATGCTCTAATCTATTGTAAAGCAGCAGGGAATCATTCAGGTGTTGATGGGTGGTCAGGGTAAAATTTCCACTACCACCCCGTCCTCCGCCCATTCGTAGAGCTCTCTGGCTGGTTTCAAATCCAGGATGATGCAACCGAACGAAGCCGGTCTACCGAGGATGTTCCCCCATAGCCGCCTGCCGTTCGAGAGCGTTGGAAGACCATGGATGCCGTTGTAGAACCCGGGCCAGGCTTCGTAAATCGCCAGGAAGTTCGGCATGGTCAGATCCCAAATCGAGGCATAAGCCTGGCGGATATGGGCGCGCACCTGGAAGACCCCCGGTTGGGTTGGCGAGCGGTCAATGCCGGTGCTGATGGGATGCCGGGCGATGCGCTTGCCATCCTGGTAGACCGAAAGACGCTGCTGGCTGATGCTGATCACGATGCGCTTGTTGGGCACAACCGGCAACGGCAACAGGTCGTCTTTAGATGGGATGACCAGCTCCTGTCCTGCGGGCAGGCGATCGGGATCAAGACCGGGGTTGGCTTGCAGTATCATCCAGTATGGAAATCCGAGCCTCCAGGCGATTTTGAGCAGTGTATCACCAGGTTTGACGGTATAACGCGTTGAGGGGTGGCTGAGCGTGATGGTGTAAGCTTCGCCTTTTTGAATTGCCTCGGCTGCGGCTTGACTGTGGCGTCCGACGTCGATGTAATGCCCCTCGCCCAGGCTGGCGTTCAGCGATTCCAGGTACGTCGCCAGGCGCTCGGCGGCAACCATCACGGTTGCGCCTTGCTCATCAGCGCCGATGACGAGCCATGAGGCAAGCATCTCGGGCAGCACCTGCCAACGGAAGTGCTCGTCGGTGATGGCGTCGTAGCCGTACAAGATGGTTGGACGATCCAGCATCTGTCGGGCGCTCTCCTGGATGGCGGAAAGATCGGCAATTTGGGGTGGGAGCGGCTTGAGGGGGATGCGAAACTGCGTGCTGAGAAAGATTTCGGTGTGGCTGGCGCGCAGGCTTTGCAGCGCTTCCTCCAGGTTGAACTCATAGCCGATCTTTCCCGGGGTGACCGTCAATCGTCCCGCCTCCCATTGCAGCGAACTCTCCACGGGCGGCTGGCGGATGCTCTGATTCAGGTTTGCCAGCAACGCCTGAGCTTTACCTTCCTCGAATTGGACGATCGGTTCAATCTGCCAGCCCTGGCGCAAACCATAGACCATCTCACCTATGCCGGCTAGGGCAGAAACGTCCCGTCCAACGGCGTATGCCTTGCCGGCGGTAGCCAGCGCGTCCAGGCGCAAGCCAAGCTCCGCCGCAGGGATGTTCCAGGTATGCAGCCCGTCGGTGAGCGCAATGCGCCTGTCAATATTCCAGTCCTTGTGTAAGACAACCGCCGCGTCCTGGATGGTTTTCCCCTGCAATCCTGTTTCGCCGACCGCGACGCCTGGGAAGATGAGGTCTTGCGATTGATAATAGGCATACAGACCGAAGAGCAGTCCCAAGGGCAGGCATGCCAGGGCGAAGGCGCCCGCGATCAAGGCGGCGATTAACAATACCGGCAGGCGCGCCCGCCAGCCTTGGGAGGGATGAGCAACAGATACGGCGCGAAAGGCTGTCATACGATAACTGACCTGCGAGCATTATAGCAAAATCCATCGTCTGCGCCTTGGTGGAATCATGGGAACAAAATCCGGCGGCGCACGAAGCCGCCGGAAGATGTTACCTGAAATCGGTATAGCGGGCTGTGATGTACGGGAAGTCTATCTTACATACTCGTTGTGGGTGTTTGAACCGGTTCCTCGGGGACGACGATCCACAGAATCAGATAAAGCAGGACGAAGGCGCCAATCCATCCCAACAATGAGGCAACCACGAACCCCACCCGGATCAGGGTGGGATCGGTGCCCAGATATTCGCCAATCCCGCCGCACACGCCGCCGAGCATACGGTTGGCGCGAGAACGATACAGTTTCTTGTACTCTCCAGACATGGATATTTCTCCTTATGGAATCTCAACACTACCCATATCTACGGAAGAGCATGGATAAAGTTGCAGGCAGTCGCGCCGGTCTGGCAACCGGGAGGTTCAGTCTGGCGGGGATAACCAGTACAAGGCGTACGAAGTATCTCGATAGGTTTCAACTGCGCCCGGACAGTTTAACAGCGAGCTGGCAGGCAGGACAGCATGGGTGATGCCCTCCTGGCTGGCAAGGTCTGCAAGCTTCTGACAATCTAGCGTCTTGTAAAATTCGTCCGCCAGTCGTAGTCGGCGGTACCATTCCAGCACGTCTGTGTCGTGGTAAGGGATGGATTTAAAATCCACGTAGGCGGGAGCGCCTGTAACAAGGCGGAAATCCTGCATCTTGACCGGGATCAGGTACACATCGCCGCGCGCCTGATGGACGGCAATGTATGACTGCACCCGTCGTTCGGGCTCCAGCTTTTGGCGTTGCAGATCGAGCGTGAAGCGAATGGCGCCAACGGCTACGGACAACACGACCAGAATTGCACAGGCTGAACTGATCGCCCTTTGCCGGGCTGGCGATTGCAGGCTGCGCCATGCTGACAGGCGTGATACCAGGTAAGCCAGGATGATGGCTACCGCGAGCGGCACCAGGAAAATGGAGACGCGCCAGGGGAATAGCAACGCCAGGGCGTCGTTGTGGGTGAGGAGTTGCAACAATGTGAGCAAAAGAGCCACGCCAAAGGGGACGAGCAGCGCCCACAAGATGCGCGAACGGCGCGCCAGGAACATGCCAACCAGAATCACAACCAGCTTGAACAACTCAGAGGTGTCGAACCACTCGCTGACCAGCGCATGATGGGGTATGCGGTAGTAAACCAGGATGTGACGCGCCTGGGTTGCCATCTCGCCTGTGGTGCCGCCGAAAGCCGACCACACATAAACTAAAATCGGAAGCGCGACTGCCAGCGCCGCCAGCCCAATCAGGAGCGGCTGTTTCAGGCGACGCGTATCCCGATAGACCGCCAACAAATAAGCCAGCGTCAGCGCCGCAGCCGAAAGCAGGTACGTAGGGTGGACGACGGCAGCCAGGGCAGCGGTGATGGCAGCCAGGTTCGGTTTCCGGCGTAAAAACAGCCAGATCGAGAGCGCCAGCAGCACGCCAAATGTGCTGGGTTGGAAGACCGGACCAAGGATGCGCTGTCCGGCAAAGCCTTCCTCCAAAATATAGGCGTCATCGGTGCTGATCAAGCGCGCCAGGGCAAATCTCAGCCCGGCGGAGTGTATGAGCGTCTCTACGGATAGGAAAATCAGCGGGGCTATTCGGGAAAGGCTGAGCTGGAAGAGCGCCTCGGCTATGCCATACAGGCTGAACAGGTAAACCCCCATCAACAGGGCGTAGTAAAGATAAAACCACACTTTTGTCTGAAAAGTGCTATAGGTCAGCTTCACCATGGCGCTGAAGACCGGCGTGGGGTCGAGAGTGTTCGCCAGCCAGTCTCGATCCAGGTTGCCGAAGCCTGCTTCTGCCAATCCGTGAAGGAAATATTGATTCTGGTTAGAGGTGTAAAGAGGCGCTTGGGAGTAGGCAATGGCGAAGAGGGACGTCCAGAGGATAAAAGCAGTGATGCCGCGAAAGACGCTGTTCTTCATGGCGGTTTGGGGTCGCTCAGCCAGAGAATTGAATTATACTACCTGCCCAGGGCGGGCAATCTGGCAAATCTCAGCGCCGTAAGGTGATTGGGTTCGGGTTATAATGCCTTCTTGTCATGTCTGAAGTCCAGGAAGATAAAAGCGAAAAGGCGCGAGTTCTCCCCGTCCGGTTTGCGCGAAAACTCTGGCCCGAGCTGGAGAGCATGAACCTGCAGAGCCGGCTGGTGGGAGCGGGAGATGTGCTGGTGTTCGTCACCAGCGCGCCTCTGGCGGTTGCGGGGTTGATCTGGCTGGCGCTGGAGAGCGATCTGAGCAGGGTGTGGGAGCATTGGGGGATGTTTTTGCTCCTGGGCGGGTTGATCATACTGTTCAACCGCCTGAATTATTTCATCATCATCGAGATTCGCAAAGACCGCTACGGCAGCGCCGATGGCTCGCTGGTCAGCGCAATTTTGTGGTCGGGGGTGTTCCTGTTTGGCGTCGAAGTGTTGTGGCTGGCGGTGCTGGCTGTGATCGTCCAGTTTGGGGTGACCTGGCGCAGGTCGGCTTCGAAAAGCGCGCGTTGGAGCCTGTTGAGGAACTTGGCGGGCGATCTGGCGGTGCTGACGCTTGCCTATCTGGTTGCGGTTGCCTGTTATTTGGGGTGGGGTGGCGCGATACCCTTCCCGGATTTCTCCCCGCCGATGATGGCAGCAGCTCTGGGAGCGTTGGGGGTGCATTTCCTGGTCGTATTGTTGATCTGGGCAGGCTACCTGGGTTATAGCATCTGGGTGCAAAAAGCGCTGACCGAGCCGCCGGATGTGCTGCCGTTGTTGCGCTTCATGCTGCTGGCTTTGGGGTTGCCCTTCCTGGCGTTGCCGTTCTCGATCTTGTTGGCAGGGCTCTACACCCAGGCGGGCGTGGGGATTTACTTCTTCCTGATTTTCGGTCTGGTATTGGTAGCGTTGCTTGCCCGCCGCTTGAGCTGGGCGGTTGAGACCGGTCGGCAGAAGACCCGCCAACTAGAGCGACTCGAGCAGCTTGGGCGAGCCATATTGAATGCCCCGCCGGATGCCTCGCGGCTGGCAGAAATCCTGCGGGAACACGCTCCGCAGATGTTCCCTTCGGGCAAGCTGGCAATCTGGTTGCACACGGGAGAATTTCTGCTCAGGCACCCGGAAGATTGGGAGCCTCCAGTTGAAGCGCTCTGGGAGTGGGCGCGTGGGCGGGATGCAGCCTGTGCATTTCTGGCTAAAGAAGCTCTGCCCTGGATGAGTGATGGCGACGCGCATAGCCCCGTTGTCCTGGCGCCGATCATGAGCGTGGATCAGGCGCAACCAATCGGCTGCATCTACCTGGAACTGCGCAGTCTGGCGCAGCCCTGGGATCGAGCCTCTCTGGAAAGTCTCTTTCCAGCGATGCATTCTTTATCCGACCAGGTAGCCTCCGCCCTGTATCAGGCTCGCGTGTACCAGGAAACCCTGGAATACCAGGCAGCCATGCAAGAATTGGAGTTCGCCGGCAGGATACAGGCAAGTTTCTTACCCAATGAATTGCCCATCCTCCCTGGCTGGGAGCTATCGGTGACCTTGCTGCCGGCAAGGAATACCTCAGGTGATTACTTCGATTTCATCCCCTTCGAGGATGGCAAGATCGGCATCCTGATCGCCGACGTCGCCGATAAAGGTCTGGGCGCGGCGCTCTACATGGCTTTGAGCCGGACGCTGATTCGCACCTATGCCCTGGAGTACGGGTTGCAACCCGACCTGGTGTTCTTCTCGACCAATGAACGCATATTGCAAGACGCCCGCGCCAACCTGTTTGTCACTTCGTTTTATGGCATACTGGACGTGCATACCGGCGCTTTGACCTATTGCAACGCCGGGCATAGTCCCCCATTTCTAATTCGGGCGCAAGATGGCGGTCGGGTGGAATCTTTGCTCCCGACGGGGATGCCAATCGGCGTAGATGAAGACGCTTACTGGAAATCTGCGCAGGTACACATAGAGCCCGGAGATGTTCTCCTGCTCTACACTGATGGCATCCCCGATGCGCAAAACGGGGAGGGGATGCCTTTCCGCGAGGCGCGACTGATTGAAGTCGCACAAGCGCACCGGCACATGTCAGCGCAAGAGATGCAAACGGCAATTCTTGAGGCGTTACATGAATTTGTCGGAGACCAGCCCCAGTTCGATGATATTACTCTGCTGGTTGTGATGCGCGATCGCCCGGCTTGACTGCCTGGCTGCGGCGTTTGACCAGGGTCAAAGTATTGCCGCTTTCCGGAGAGGTCTCGTAGGTTACTTTGTCCATCAGCTTTTGGATAAGATAGCGCCCCACGCCGCGCGACTTGACCCTGGATAGCGGGAGGTGTAGCCTGGGTGAGGGGATGGCTGCCGGTTTGTATGGTTTGCCATGGTCGCGCAGGATCACCGTCAATTCCCCCTGACGGATGTGCACGGTGCATTGCACATCGCCAATGCCTTCTCCGCCGTAGGCGTGGTCGATGATGTTGCAACACGCCTCATCAACCGCCAACTGCACTGCATAGATAGCCTGTGCGTCCAACCCCGCTTCTTTTGCAGCCCTGCCTACAAAATCGCTGATCTTTTCCAGGCTTTTGTAGCTCCCCGGGAATGTCACCGTATCCATTATGTGGGCATACCGCTAAATATTGCCAACCGCGGTGGTGAGGTCATCGAAGATTTTGAAGTAAGAACCCATACCGACCAGATCTAAAGACGAGCGAATCTCTGGCTTGACGTTCACCAGCACAACCTCGCCGCGTTTATAGCGCTTGCATTTTTTCTGCGCTTCGATCAGCACCCACCATCCTTTACTGGACATGAAGTTGACATCGGACATATCCAGAACAATCTTATAGCGACCAGCTTCGATGATCGCGTTGAGCGCCTCTTCCAGTTCTGGGGCGGTCAGGCTGTCTACACGACCGACGGCTTTAACGATATCGCAGCGTTTCAATTGGGTGGTGCTGATCTCCATCGTTGCATCCTCCGATTTAAGGCTTGAGTTGAAGCAAACAAGCGATGTATTATAACATGCGCAAAACCATCCGATCCCTTCGGGCAGCGCCTGGCGCTCAAAATCCTGTCTCGCCCTCCAGTCTGCCGATGGATAAATGGGGCTATTCCCCTTCTGGCGAGGACGGCTCGCGGTTGCCCAGGCGCGAAGCCACTTTCTCCAGCTCGGCGTTGACGATGCGCAGGGCTTTGACCAGCTCGGCGCGCACCGTCGCTTCGGCTTCTCCTGAGCGCACTCGCTGGCGCAGATCTTCGATGTCGGTTTTCAATTGCTGCCCGCTTGGGCTTTCCTGAAACTGGTCGACTTCTTTTTTCAGAGTATCGGTAAGCTCTGTAAGACCGGCGATGATCTCCTGCTGCAACTGTTTGCGCTCCGGTCGCTCCCAGGCTTTCGCCAGGGCGTCCAGGATGTTCTTGCCCAGGTGGCGGAATTCGTCGGCGAGATCATCTGGGGGGACTTGGCTCTCGGTCATGGTTATCTCCTCTTGAACAGCAAGACTTGAGCCGTATTTTGCCTTATATCCGGTTGAAAAGCAAGTGATATACCGGTTCACTTTCGGCGTTTGGTGTCTTGGTTTATGGCAATGTCCGATCTTTTGTCTGAACCTCAGAAGCCGACTTGCAACTGTTGGTTTCCTGTGGCATACTCACATTCAGAAACGATAGCATGGCGCTTATACCTGGTGGGCAATTGGAAAAGAGCTGGTTGTCTTCTGCCTTGCGCCAGATATATTATTTGGGAGGGAGGTGCGGCGTGAAACACCCGTTTCAGTTGCTATCTGCTAAGATTTCCAGGAACCTGTTCCTGGTCTTGCTCCTTGCCACCCTGGTGATCATGTACCTGCTCAACCTGGTCAGCGCGCCCCTGACGACACAGGTGGCTCCGATGGGAATCATCTCCTACGAGTTTGCCGGAAGCGTCGAGAAAGCACGCCAGGTCTTGGCGTCCTGGGATGCACCCACGCAGATTCGCGCTGGATTTGCCCTGGGCTTCGATTATGTATACCTGCTTTTTTACTCAACGACGATCGGATTGGCTTGCATCCTGGCAGCCGGCGCGCTGCGAGATCGGCGCTGGCCTCTGGCGAGCGCGGGTGTGCTGCTGGCGTGGGGGTTATGGGGGGCGGCTGTTTTCGATGCGATCGAGAATCTCGCCCTGACGTTGTTGCTGTTTGGCAATCTAACCAGCCCCTTGCCTGCGCTCGCGCTGGTTTGCGCGGCGATTAAGTTCGGATTGATCTTTTTGGGATTGGTCTATGCCCTCTACGGGGCAGTCATTCGGCTGGTCTTCCCCGGACCGGAGCTGCGAACCGACTAGAAGGATGGGCAGTAATGGCTATCCCATACTTGCCAATTTCGCAACTTTTTATTGGTGATAACGTAGGTTAATGTAAGGATAAACGATTCGGAGGCGAAACATGCTGAGCAGAAGGATATTGCTGGTGATCGCGGTTCTTTTGATCTCCACGCTGGCTTGCAGCGTGAGTGTCGATCTTAATGAGGACGAGTTGAAGGTGGGGAAGACGGTCACAGAAGAGATTCGCGTGGAGCGCCTGACAGGCGGTGAAACAGCGAATGTGAACCTGGAATTCGGGGCTGGGGAGCTGAAGATCGACCCCAGAAGCCCGGATGCGCTGGTGGAAGGCGTTGCCACGTACAATGTGAGCGAACTCAAGCCCAAGATAACCCTCGCTGGCAGCGACGTTACCATCCGCACCGGCGACCTGGAATTTAAGGGCATCCCGCGCTTTAAAGGCGAATACAAGAACCAATGGGAGCTCAAGCTGGGAAGCGACCCAATCCGCCTCTCGATCCAGGGCGGCGCCTATCGGGGCGAGATGGAATTGGGTGGGCTCTATCTGGTCTATTTGCGGGTGGCAGACGGCGCGGCGGATGTGGAGTTGAAATTCTCGCAGCCTAACCTGGGTGAGATGGAGCTGTTTCGTTACGATACCGGCGCATCCTCGGTGGAGCTGATCGGTTTGGCGAACGCCAATTTTGCCGAGATGAACTTCAAAGGCGGCGCCGGCAGTTATGTGCTGGATTTCTCGGGCGAGCTGAAGCGCGACGCCACGGTATCTGTAGACGCCGGCTTGAGCAATGTGCGCATCGTGGTGCCGGAGGGCGTCTCGGCGCGCGTGCTGGTGGACCGCGGGCTGGCGAATGTGGATATCGATAGCGGTTGGGAAAAATCAGGCAATGACTACACCCATGCCGGCGTAGGACCCCGCCTGACCATCAATGTCAACATCGGCGCGGGAAACCTGGAGTTGAGATCTCGGTAAATCGGGAGATACAGATTAGAAGCGCAAAACAAGAAGAGAGGAGGGCGACCTCCTCTCTTCGTTCTCGCCGGGTAGGATGCGCTTCAGGATTCCAGGGCGCTGTAGCCCGGTCCGCTGGAAAAATATTCGTAGTTCAATTTGATGTCTGGGGTCAGGTCAACCACTTCACCAGGGTTGAGCTGGCGTACGCAATCCAGGACTACCGGCTCGCCGTGGTGGTTGACGCCCTCATAATGGCCGGTAAGACCGACCCTGCTGATATACTCGCCGCCCTTCGCGGTGTAGGCGGAGGGGACTTCATCTTCGGGGAAGATGGCTTCGTAAGGACACTCCGGAATGCAGGCGCCGCAGTCGATGCAGGTATCGGGATCAATATAGTACCAGGGCCATTGCTCGATCGGTTTCCCAGGTACGATGCATTCGACCGGGCATACTTCCACGCATCCTGCGTCCCGCAGACATAGGCTGGTGATGATATGGGTCATACAGGTACCTCCGTGTGAAGAATGGGTGTCTGTTGGATTGAGGGACTGCTGCATATATTATAGCCGAAATTATTCAAATGCTACCACACATTCAATCTCTGGATTTTCAGCGTCTTCTCCTGGATGATCGCCGCCGGTGATGAGTTGAGATTGGTTGGATCGTTATCTTGACAGGAATAGTCATTATCAGTATTATCGTTCTCGCTCAAACAACACCGCCAGACAACTGGCGTCCGCTTCATTCTTCCAATTCTACAAAGGAGGTTTTCATGTTCTACAGGATCGTTGCAGCGTTGGACAAGAGGATCGGCTTCCCCAAGGCGCAGGCTCATTGCGATATACCCTGTGGCATTTACGATCCCAGCGCCGCGCAAATTGCTGCATTAACCGTGGTGCGGATGATCGATTTGATCGCCGACCTGGAAAGCAAAGGCGGTGCAAAGGACGCCGCTTACTATAATTCGTTGAGCCGCTATATTACCGTCAAAGAGGAACACGCCGAAAAAGCGAAGCACGAGATTCGCATCATTTGGGGCGATTACATCAAGCCACAGCATATCGAAAAGCACCCAGAAGTCTTCGAGCTTGTGCATAAGATCATGCAGCTTGGCTCGAAGAGCCGACAGACCACCGACCGCGAGACCGCGGTGCAGCTCGTTGAGGCGATCAATCAGTTTGCCGAGATCTTCTGGGAGACGAAAGGTATCACCACCAAAAGGGCAAAGGCGCCCTATGCGCCAGCCCTGGAGCTGGTCTATCCGGTGCTGTAAACGATGTTCCGCATCATCAAGGTGACAGGCGAAAGCCTGTCGCCGTTTTATCAGGAAGGGGATTATGTGGTGATCACGACCATCCCCTTCCTGTTACGGCGGCTCAAACCGGGCGCGACGATTGTGTTCAGCCACGACCAGTACGGCACGCTGATCAAGCAAGTAAAGCAAGTCATCGCGCACGGCAACATGATCGAGGTGACGGGATTAAATCGCTACAGCGTCGATAGCCGCACGTTCGGACCGATCCCAATCTCCGCTGTAATCGGTAAAGTTATTTGGCACATCGCCAAACCCCGGAAGTAGCCGCCGGCGACAGGGGGAAGCAGAGCCATTCCTGCCTGACTCAACAGGAACACCGTGCCCAATTCAGAGCGACGACCACCAGTGCATCCCTTGCTGATCCTGACGCTAGGCATCCTGGCGATCTCGACCGGCTCTATTCTGGTGCGCTTCGCTCAGGTATCAGCGCCATCGCTGGTGATCGCCGCCTGGCGGCTGACCCTGGCGACTGCATTTGTGGCGCCGTTTGCCCTCAGCCGTCGGCGCGCTGAACTGGGATCGCTGACCCGCAAAGAAGTTGTTCTGGCAGGGTTTTCTGGTGTCTTCCTGGCTTTGCATTTTGCCACCTGGATCACTTCTCTGGAATATACATCGGTCGCCAGCTCAGTAGTGTTGGTGACCACAACCCCTCTGTGGGTGGCGCTTTCTGCGCCGTTGTTGCTCAAGGAACGCTTGACCAAGCCCGTGCTGATCGGAATGCTCCTGGCGCTGGTGGGCGGGATTATCGTGAGTATGAGCGACGCCTGCGCCTGGAAAAGCAGCCGGCTCGTCTGTACGGGTTTGGCGGGCATCTTACAACGCCAAGCTTTTCTGGGGGATGTGCTGGCGCTGATCGGCGCCTGGATGGCAGCCGCCTATGTACTCATCGGACGCAAGCTTCGTTATCGGTTGTCGCTGACCAGCTACATCTTTTTGGTCTATGGCATGGGAGCCGTTGTCCTGGTTTTGCTGATCGGCTGGAGGGGACAAAATCCGGTCGGTTACCCCGCACTGACTTATCTGTGGTTCCTGTTGCTGGCGCTCTTCCCCCAGTTAGTGGGTCATTCTTCGTTCAATTGGGCATTGAAGTACGTATCAGCCGCTTACGTGTCTATCACCATGCTTGGGGAACCGATTGGGGCGACGATTTTGGCTTATTTTCTTCTGGACGAGAAGCCAACGGCGGGGAAACTTTTTGGTGCTATACTTATCCTGGCTGGGATATACCTGGCATCCCAATCTGAGCTAAAGCAGAGCGGGTAATGCCAGCCAGATCATCCTACTTTGTACCCAGAATTCAGTTCACACGCGGCTGCGCCTCTCTGCGCTGACGGAAGATGTCCTCCAAGAAACCCCCACCCCCTCCAATCACACCGAAATCAGCCGTTCAGGTAGGGATTTCCCTGTGGTTGCGCCTGGGAAGATTCGGATGGGACATCGGCGGGGTGCTGCTGCTCGCCGTGGCGGCGATGACCGTGCTGGCAGCGCTATGGCCCGGCTTAGCCAGCGGCGTGTTGCTCTCCTGGTGGGCGCGTAGCTTGCGATTGTGGTTCGGCTGGGGGATTTTGTGGTTTGTCATGGGCATGGGCGCAGTGGGGTTGCTGATGCTGCGCCAAGCGGTTGGCAACCTGCCCAAAATTCGCTGGGGACGGGTGGTCGCCTTGGAAATCGCGGCTTTTTCCAGCCTAGGAATGCTGGCGGCATTGCATGGGACATCCATCGAGCGCGCCGAGGCAGGGTTGGATGGGGGGCGCGTCGGTTGGGCGCTGGCTTATCTCCTTGGTTTGTTGCTGGAGCCCCTGGGGTTATCCGCTTCGATCTGGCGTTTGCTCCTCTTGAGCGGCGTTTTTATCCTGGCGCTGGCGCTGGCTTTGGGGCTGCAAGGAGCCGTTTCCAGGTGGGTCGAACGCGAATTGGACGCTACCAGCTCGCCTGAGGGGGCTTTACCCGGTTCCGATCAAACGCTCAGCATTGCGCCGGTCCAGCCGGCGGGCGCCAGGACCAAAAAGCGCCAGATTTTGCCTCCCGAATTTCGTAAGAGACTCAGCCTGCCGCCAGAAGAACAAGCCGCTCGCGAGAGCGTCGCGCCGCCCCGCGATGAGCGCCTGCCGCCGCTCGACCTGCTGGTGGCAGAGACGGTGGTGAGGCAGGATGAGCGGAATATCAACCTCACTGCCGGGCTGATCGAGAAAACGCTGGCTGAGTTTGGCATCCCGGCTAAGGTGGTCGGCTATCGCATCGGACCTACGGTAACCCAGTTCGCCGTGGAACCCGGCTTCCTCGAAAAAGCCGGGGCGAACGGCGAGGCGGAAGCCAACCGGCAAAAGGTGCGGGTGGCGCAGATCTCGGCGCTGGGGCGCGATCTGGCGCTGGCGCTTTCTGCCGAACGCTTGCGCATCGAAGCGCCGGTGCCAGGGCGACCCTATATTGGCATCGAGGTGCCGAACACGCGCTCCTCGGTTGTCCGGCTGCGACCGATTTTGGAGACCGAGGCGTTCTATAAAGTCAACTCGCCGCTGGCGATCGCCCTCGGGCGAGATGTCTCCGGTCAACCAGTGGTCGCTGACCTGGCAAAAATGCCACACCTCTTGATTGCTGGCACCACGGGGTCTGGTAAATCTGTATGTATCGCCGCCCTGACCACCTGCCTGGTGATGAATAACACACCTGAGGACCTGCGCCTGGTGATGATTGACCCGAAGATGGTCGAGTTGGTGCGCTTCAATGGCTTGCCGCATTTATACGGTCGGGTTGAAACCAACCTGGAGCGTATCTTGGGGGTGCTGCGCTGGAGTGTGGCGGAGATGGACCGCCGTTATCGCCTGTTGGAAGCCTCCCACTCGCGCAATCTGGAGAGCTACAACCGTAAACTGCGCAGGCGCAAGGGCGAAGAACCGCTGCCGCGGATTGTGATTTTGATCGATGAGCTGGCTGATTTGATGATGTCTGCCCCTGAGCAAACCGAGCCCGCGCTGGTGCGCCTGGCACAGATGGCGCGCGCCACTGGCATCCATCTGGTGCTTGCCACCCAACGCCCCAGCACGGATGTGGTGACCGGGCTGATCAAAGCCAACTTCCCGGCGCGCATCTCCTTTGCCGTGGCTTCATCGGTTGATTCGCGCGTCATCCTGGACGTTACCGGCGCGGAGACGCTCCTGGGTCATGGCGATATGCTCTTCTTGCCGCCCGAGGCTTCAGCCCCGATTCGCGCTCAGGGCGTGATGGTCAGCGACCAGGAAGTGGAGCGCGTGTTGACCTTCTGGCAAAACGCGGCTGGAGCAGCCAAACCAGAGACGGCGCCCTGGGAAGAGCTGTTGAAGCAGCAGGCAGTGTTGGCGGAGCGGGATGGGTTGATCGAACAAGCCATCGCCGTGGTGCGAGAAACCCAACGCGCCAGCGCTTCTCTGCTGCAGCGTCGTCTGCGAATTGGCTATCCCCGTGCAGCCCGCCTGATTGATGAACTGGAGCAACTGGGCGTCATCGGACCGGCGCAAGGGGGCGGACGAGAGAGGGTGGTGCTCATTGATCGAGACGAAGCCAAGTCGGGCTGAGTTACGTCAGCGGCGCAGCCCAGACGCTCCAGCCTTGCTGCTTGACAGCGCTGCCCGCTGCTGATAGCATAACCCAACCATCGAAAGGATTTGGAGGAGCCGAATTGGAACAAACACGGCAAAATACAAGTCGGATGACGTTCACCGACATGATGCGCAAGCAATTTCAAGGGGTTCTTGACCCGATTGGAAAGTTTCTCAACCGCATTGGATTGAAGCCGAACACAGTCACCGTGCTGGGACTGGCGGGGAATACCATTGGCGCCTATTTCCTCGCCCAGGGGCAGATGACCATTGGCGGCTTGCTCATCCTGGCGATGGGACCGATCGATGCCCTGGATGGGACGATGGCGCGCTTGCGTGGCGAAGCGACTGAATTCGGCGCGTTCGTCGATTCAGTGACCGACCGTTATTCCGAGCTGGTAATCTTCGGCGGCTTGCTCTATTACTACCTCCAGGCTGGCGATGTGCTTCATGCGGTGCTGACCTACCTGGCTGCTGCCGGTTCAGTGCTGGTTTCCTACACGCGCGCCCGGGGACAATCGCTGGGGTATGACACTAAAGTGGGGTTCCTCACCCGCTTTGAGCGCTATCTGGTGCTCTCGCCGCTGTTGGTGTTGAACCTGCCGCAGATTGCAGTGTGGATCCTGGCGATTTTCGCCAACCTGACGGCGCTACAGCGCATCCTGGACGTGCGCCGGCAAGCTCACCAGGCAAAGTCTAATCGTTGAGGGAGTTTCATGCCAACAGGATTTCAGTTAGGTCCGCTATTTATCCGTTTCTATGGCATCATCGTGATGCTGGGGGTGGTTGTCGCTGCGCTGGTGGCGGAGCGCGAGGTGCGTCGTCGCGGTTTGAACACCGAGCTGGTTTGGGATGGTTTGATCTGGTTGCTGATCGGCGGGGTTGTGGGAGCGCGCCTCTGGCATGTGCTCACGCCCCCGCCCTCGATGGTGGCGCAGGGGATCACAACCCGATACTATCTCACGCATCCCCTGGATATCCTCACCACCTGGCATGGCGGGTTAGGGCTTCCGGGCGCGGTGATCGGCGGGCTGGTAGGTCTGTATCTGTTCACCCGCCGGCGTAAGCTCGATTTTCTGCAATGGGTGGATATTGCCGCCCCTGCCCTGGCGATTGGTCAGGCGATTGGGCGCTGGGGGAATTTCGTCAACCAGGAATTGTATGGTGCCCCCACCGATCTGCCCTGGAAGATCTATATTGAACCGGCGTACCGCCTGCCGGAGTATCAGGATCAGGCGTACTACCATCCGCTCTTTTTATACGAATCGTTGTACAACCTTGCCAATTTTGCCTTGCTGATGTGGCTGGGCAGGCGTTATTCGAGCCGGCTTCGCTCAGGCGACCTGTTCCTGGTTTATCTGGTGGTGTACCCGATTGGGCGTTTCCTGCTCGAGTTTCTCCGCCTGGACCCGGCGATGGTCGGGGGTATCAATATCAACCAGACGGTAATGCTGGTGGTTGCGATCTTTGCCGCAGGAGCTTTGCTATGGAGGCACCGCAAACAGAGCCCTGGGTCGCCTGCGGTTACCCCTTGAATTACAGGATTGATAACAGGACTGGTTTCTTATTGGCAAATGGGAGCGGAACGGATATAGTAAGGATTGCGCTGTAGGGGGCACAGGACGGGATGGGCGGATGAGCGCCGTACGGGCGGATGCCTTCCTGGATTGCAACCCTGGGCGTGCGGGATGATCAACGCAAGATAAAGACAGGGGTCGTTTTTCTTGATGATTATCACCCAGGATCTAGGCAAGCAATTCGACGGTTTTTGGGCGGTGGATGGGGTAGACCTCCAGGTGAAGTCTGGCGAGGTGCTGGCGCTATTGGGACCCAATGGAGCGGGCAAAACCACCACCGTACGCATGCTGACCTCTGTGTTGCGCCCCACGCGAGGAAAAGCCAGCGTTGCCGGCTATGATGTGGTTCAGCATCCCTCCAGGGTGCGGGCTTCTGTGGGTGTGCTCACCGAGCAGCATGGGCTCTACAGCCGCATGCCTGCTGATGAATACCTTGACTTTTTTGGTCAGGTCTATAAACTGGACGCCGCAACGCGCAAGAGGCGCATCGTTGAGCTGTTAAGCGAATTTGGTCTTGCAAGCGACAGCAAGCGCCGCATCTCGGAGTTCTCGAAGGGCATGCGCCAGAAACTGGCGCTGGCGCGCGCTTTGTTGCACGACCCACCGGTTTTGTTACTCGACGAGCCGACTTCTGCCATGGACCCGGAGAGCGCCTTGCTGGTACGCAACGCCATCCGCGAGTTGCGTTCGGCGAGTCGGGCGATTATCATTTGCACGCATAACCTGGCAGAAGCCGAAGAGCTGGCAGATCAGATAGCCATCATCCGACAGGGCAAGATCATCGCCTACGGCACGCCCCAACAGCTCAAGATGAGTTTCCTGGGGGCGCTGGAGTTCGAAGTGCGCCTGGCGACTCGCCTGAATGGCTTTGAAGTCTCGCTGCCTCCGACGGTCAAACTCACCACCCAGGGGGTAGACTGGTTTCGCTATCAGACCAGCTCTCCCTTGCAGGACAACCCGCTGGTCTTGCGCAGCTTGCTCGACAAGCAACTGCCGGTGATCGGTCTTTATGAGATAGCCGGCAGCCTGGAGCAGGTGTATATGCATGCCATTAACAACGCTGCCGAACAGGAGTCTGGCTCAAGATGATCGAATTGGTGAGAGATCAACTGGCGGGAGCGCTGTTGATCACCCGCCGCGAGATACGCGATCAACTGCGCGACTGGAGAATAATCTTTCCCTTGGTGATTCTCACCCTGTTCTTCCCCGGTTTGATGAACTTCACTGCTGAGCGCGTGGTGGGGTTCGTCCAGCGCTATGGCGCTCCAATTGTCGGCGAACGCCTGATACCCTTTCTGTTGTTGATCGTCGGCTTTTTTCCGATCTCGGTTTCGCTGGTCATTGCCCTGGAAAGCTTTGTGGGGGAGAAGGAGCGCCGCAGCATTGAGCCGTTGCTGAGCAGCCCGTTGAGCGATTTACAGATCTATCTCGGAAAGCTGCTTGCTTCGCTCATCCCGCCGCTCCTGACCAGCTACCTGGGCATCGGCGTGTACCTGATCGGCGTATACAACCAGGTGGGCTGGCGTCCACCGCCTTTGCTGCTCAGTCAGGTGCTGTTATTGACCATGGTGCAGGCGTTGGTGATGGTCAGTGGGGCGGTGGTGATCTCCTCTCAGGCGACCTCGGTGCGCTCGGCGAACTTGCTGGCTTCTTTTATCATCATTCCCATGGCGCTCCTGATTCAGGGCGAGGCGATGATCATGTTTTGGGCGCGCTACAGCGCCCTGTGGTGGGCGATTTTAGGGCAGGTTTGCATCGCTGCGCTGCTGATTCGCACCGGCATTGCCCATTTCAATCGCGAAGAACTGCTGGGTCGCGAGCTGGATGTCCTCAACCTGGGTTGGGCGTATCGGCGATTTAAGGGGCATTTCAAAGGTCAGGCACGCTCTCTGAGGGGATGGATCATGGGGGAGCTGCTGGTGGCTCTGCGCCAAATACGCCTGCCCATCGGCGTTATGGCGTTTGCGCTGTTGGTTGCAGTGTGGATAGGCGCTCAGCAGGCAGAGGTGTTTGTACTGCCGCCGGAATTGTTGAACTTAAAAGCTTTAGATGGGGGATTTTTAGAGGGTTTATCGGCAGTGCGCTTTTTCTCCCCTGCCGGTGTAGGCGTTGTCTGGTTGCATAACCTGCGGGCGGTCGCTTTGGCGCTTGCCGCTGGCATTTTCTCTTTCGGCATCCTGGGCGTGTTGATCTTGATGTTGCCTTTCGTCATCATCGGCTATTTCATGGCGACTATGGCTGAGGTGGGGCTGCAGCCGGTCACTTTCTTAAGCGCGCTGGTGCTGCCGCATGGCGTGCTTGAGATACCGGCGATCATCCTGGCTGGGGCAGCCATCTTGCGCCTGGGGGCTACTCTGGCAAGCCCGGCACAGGAGAAGACGATCGGCGAAGCCTGGCTGGAGGCGCTGGCAGACTGCGCCAAGGTGATGATCGGTTTGGTGATGCCCTTGTTATTGGCTGCCGCGTTGCTTGAAGTGCTGGTCACGCCGCGCATCGCGGTGTGGCTGTTGGGTGGATAAAGCATCTATCCTGAGGAGTGCGGTGTGGCGGAACTGGTTTTCTTGGGAACGGCGAGTGCAGTGCCTGATGAGCGACACGAGAACACTTATATGGCGGTGAGAGGTCGTCTGGGGACGCTGCTGATCGATTGCGCCAATAATACTTTCGTGCGCCTGGAGCAGGCAGGAATTCCTTTTCAATCCATCCGGGATATCATCCTCACCCATTTTCATCCGGATCACGTGTCTGGATTGCCGTCTCTGCTTCTCAATATGTGGTTGATGGGCAGGCAACAGCCAGTGACGATTTATGGCTTGTCGTATACCCTCGAGCGCATGGAAAAGCTGATGGAGTTTTACGACTGGGCTACCTGGCCCGGTTTTTATCCGGTGAACTTCCGCGATATTCCTCAGCAGGAATTATCTCCCGTGCTGGAAAATGAAGAGATGCGGGTAATTGCTTCGCCAGTGCATCACCTGATACCGAACATCGGTCTGCGCGTCGAGTTCCTGGAGGTCGGTAAGTCGCTGGCGTATTCCTGCGATACGGAGCCCTGTGCAGAGGTGATGCGCCTTGCGCGGGGGGTGGATGTGCTCATCCACGAGGCAGCCGGGCAGGCGCTCGGTCATACTTCTGCTGCCCAGGCAGGAGAGATCGCTCGCGACGCGGGCGCAAAGGCTCTGTATTTGATCCATTACGAAACCCGCAGCAAGGACACCACGACTTTGCTGGCTCAGGCGAGGCAAAGTTTTTCCGGTCCAGTAACGCTGGCTGAAGACTTTATGAAAGTGATCTTTTGAGGGGGAAACTCACCAGCCTTCGATGAAAGGCAACCACTCCCGATTCTCGTTCAGGTGGCGCGCGAAGATATAGCTGGCTGAAGCCGGCGGTTCGGTGGGATGACGAAGAAGGCTCATCTGCGCCTGTTCCAGGGTACGCCCGCCCTTGCGGTGGTTGCAGGCGGGACAGGCGGCGACCAGATTCTCCCAGGCGTGGGCGCCGCCCAGGCGGCGCGGCACGATGTGATCAATGGTGAGATAGGCAGCGCGCTGACCGCAATACTGGCAGGTGTAATTGTCACGCCGCAGCACCTCACGCTTGGTGAGGCGCACGCGCGGCCTGGGGCGCCTGACCATCCTCTCCAGACGGATGACTGACGGGCGCGGATATGTCCGCGAGACGGTTTTGATCACCCCACGACCATTCAACACCAGGTCTGCTTTGCCGCTGATGATCAGGTTAACCGCCCGCCTGGTGGAGCAGACGTTGATCGGCTCAAAGTTGGCGTTCAGCACCAAAACCGGCGCGTACATCCTGCCACTCCAAACTCGCAACATTATAGCACGGGATTTACGATTTGAATGAGCGGAGTAATTTTTGCCGGTGGTATAATTTCGCCGTGATCAACGGGCGAGATAACCTGGAGTTTCATCCGGAGCTGCTCCCCAGAAGGGGAGAGTTATTTGCCTGGATTTGCGCGGTTTTGGCTGGCTTAGGTTGGCTGACGCTGGCGCTGGTCGCCCATAAGGTGACGCCGTTAGTGCCTTTATTGACGGTGGCGTTGTTTCTAGCTGCGCTGGTGATCAGCCTGAGCAATTGGGCGGATCGCAGCACAATAATCCGGATGGATGAAAACGGGATTGGCTTTCGAAACGGGTTGAGAAATGTCAACCTGACGTGGAGCGATATCCGTGAAGTACGGGTATATCCTAGCCAATGGGGCAAAAAGGTGTATGTGATAGGCGAGAAGGAGGGTTTTTCTTTCCGCACCCTGGCGGAAGTGCGCCTACGGGGCGACTTAAAAGGTCGTTTCGGATTTGCGCAAGGCGATGACATCCTGCGTTCGATCGTTTTAAACAGCGGGTTGGAGATTCAGGATCAGCTCGGCGGGGGGTATATGTATTCGCGTCGCTAGGCGGTTCTGTGGTGAACAGACCGCGCCCTCGCCGCAGAGGGCGCGTTTTTTGCAACGGCGCGCCATCGGAGTCGCTCGATGAGGGCAAAGCCATTCGTATGGAGGAGAGGATGAGTTTGATGAGCATTGATGAGCAGGTGCAGTACTTGATGCGCGGCACCGAATATGGGGATGAAGAGCTGAAGCAAGCCATGCAAGCGGAGTTGCGTGAGCGCCTGATCGAGGCGCAGCAAGAGGGGCGCCCGCTGCGGGTTTACTGCGGCTATGACCCGCGCACCACAGATCTGCATCTGGGGCACACCATTACCATGCGCAAACTGCGCCAGTTTCAGGAACTGGGTCACGAAGTGACCTTTCTTATCGGCACCTATACCTCATTAATTGGCGACCCCTCCGATAAGGATGTGCTCCGACCGCAGCTCACCCCCGAGCAGGTGGAGGCAAACGCCCGTACCTATGCGGAGCAGGCTTATAAAGTGCTCGACCGGGAAAAGACGATCGTGCGTTACAACTCCGAATGGCTCTCGCGCCTCGATTTTGCGGATCTGATTCGGCTGGCATCCAATTTCACCCTTCAGCAATTTCTGACGCGCGAGAATTTCCGCCTGCGCTGGGAGAAGGGAGACGCGATCTACCTGCATGAGACCTTCTATGCGCTCATGCAAGGCTATGACGCCTACGCCCTCAAAGCCGATGTCCAGGTTGGCGGCACCGACCAGCTGTTCAACATTCTAACCGCAGCGCGGAAAATCATGGCGTACCTGGGCGAGAAGCCCAATATTGGGATCATCATGGGCATCCTGCCAGGGACGGACGGCGTGGTGCGGATGAGTAAATCCCTTGGCAATCACATCCCCATCATGGCGCCGCCGGAAGATATGTATGGCAAGGTGATGAGCGTGCCAGATTTCGCCATGGGACAGTATTTTCGGCTGGTGACGCGCTGGACGCCGGCAGAAATCGAAGCCCTGGAAGCCGGTATGCAGCGAGGTGAGCTTCACCCGCGCGACGTAAAGATGAAGCTGGCGCGGGAGATCGTCTCGATCTATCATGGGGACGAAGCCGCCGCGCAAGCCGAAGAGGCTTTTGTGCGTGTCTTTCAACAGCGTCAGAAGCCGGCTGCTATGGCGGAATATCATCTGCTGCCCGGGCAGTCGGTGCTGGAGGTGCTGCTGGCTGCCGGGCTGGTATCCAGCAAGAGCGAAGCCCGGCGCTTGATCGAACAGAAGGGGGTCAAATTGGATGGGAAGACGCTGAGCGACGCCAACCAGCCATTCCCGCACGCCGGCGTGTTGCAGGTGGGTAAGCGCCGATTTGTGCGCATCGTCGTCTGAGGCGCAAGGTTTCTTTCTGTCTTTTTAAGTCTGGCTATCGCCCCAAAGCGGATAACAAGACCGCCTGCCCGATGCGAACGGCGGCGTCAGGGTCGTTAGTCTCGAGCAAGACAACCACAACCAGGCTCTTCTCGGTTTGATCTGGCAGCGTCCCGCCTAAGTACCAGGTGACCGCCTTATCAGAGCGGTCTTCCACCACGCTGATAATCTGCCAGAGCGGTTGTTCGGGCACAGCCAGTCTGGATATGGCAGCCCGAGCTGCCTCCTGACTGAAGATGCGGGCAGGTTGGTCGAGCGCGGGCAGGAGCACCCAGCCCGCCTGAGGTGTTCTGACAGCCTGAACCAGGCTGGGCGCAGGGCGCACCCCGGCATTGTTCAGTGCGGTGCCGATCAACCCAATTTGTATCGGAGTGTGCACCTGCTCCGTTTCGGCAGGTGTTTGCGCCGCGGGCAAGCGCAACTGGGGTGAGAAATTCAAGGCGTCGGCGTTAAAAGACGGCGGCAGGTAGCTCAATAAGTCATCTACTGCATAGCGCCCCAGGGTGGCGCGATTCAGAAGCGGCGCGGAGGGATCGGCGGTCAGTCTGCTCCACTGCTGCTTGAGCTGGTTGGCGTCGAAGCCGGGGTGAGATGCCATTGCCAGAATCTCGCCGTTTTCTGCGTCCAGCAAGACAAGACTACCGGCGTAGTCACCGAGCGCCGCATCAGCCGCCTGCTGGTCTTGCAAGTCGATGGTCAGGCGGATGTTCAAACCGGGCGGCGGTTGACCATACAACAGGTGATTCCACCAGATCGTCAGCGCCGGGTTGCCCTGTAAGCCGCGCAAATAGCCATCCAGGCTGGCTTCCAAGCCGGATTGCCCGTAGATCGGATCTGTGTAGCCAACCACCACGCTGAGCGGCGGATACAGGATTTGCCGCTTGTATTCGCCGGGTTGACCAGACGAGATGGAAATGGGTTGATTGCGTCGATCCAGGATGCTGCCGCGCAAGACGTAACGATCGGCGATGCCGCGGCGGGGGTTGTCGGTGCGGGCGAGCAGAACCGGCGCGCGGTACACCGCCCACCAACCCAGCATCAGCGCCGACGCTCCCAAACCTGCCAATAATAAGCCAGCCAGCTTCAAGATCGGCTTGCCGTGACGCGGCGCTGGCGGGGGTGCATCACCGGCTTGCTGACTGATGTGCAGCAACGTCAGGATAGCTGCCCAACTGGTCAGCAGGGAGGTGCCGCCGTAGGCAACCAGGGGTAACGTCACTCCGGTGAGGGGCAACAGGCGCATGTTGCCGCCGATGATCAGCACGCTCTGACCCACCAGGTAGGCGGTGAGACCGCCGGCAAGATATCTGTGGAAGGTATTGGTCACCTGCATGGCGATGCGCATCCCCCTTGCGCCGAGCAATGCAATCAGGAGCAGCAGCCCCAGTCCGCCGAACAGCCCCGTCTCTTCTACGATCGCAGCGAAGATGAAATCGGAGTGGGGGATTGGCACCAGGGTGGGATTTCCCAGCCCAGGACCTCTGCCCAGCACGCCTCCGTTGGCGATGGCGAGCAGGGATTGGACGATCTGGTAGGAGCGCCCGCTTGGGTCGAGCCAGGGGTTGAGCCAGGCATCCATTCGCAGGCGGACGATATCAAAAGCGAAATAGCCAACGGCGCTTGCCAATAGCAGGGTGCCGCCGCCTGCCAGCAGGATCGCCACGCGCCGGGAGGCGATGTAGACCACCGCGGTGTAGAGAAACAAGAAAATCGAGGCAGTGCCCAGGTCGCGTTGGAAGAATAGCAGCAATAATGCCAGTCCGGTCATCAAAAGGGTGGGCGCCAGCAGCGGCAACAACGGTGTGAGATAGTTATTCTGCTCTTCAATCCGCAGGCTGGCAGGCAGGCGCTGCGCCAGATAAGCTGCCAGATATACCAACAACAGGAACTTCAACGGTTCGGAAGGTTGAAAATAGACGCCGCAGCAACCCAACCACAGCCGCGGTCCATAACCGATGGGATTGGTGCCGAAGATCAACGTCAAGGCAGTCAATCCAAGTCCGCTGGTCAACCAGACGTATTTGTAGCGTTGCAATAAACTCAGGAAAGCGGGCAGTTTGAGTACCAGCCAGACCGCTCCACCAACCAGGCAGAACCACAGGCTCTGGCGCAACCCAAAGTCAGGGTACAGGCGCCAGATGGTCAGCAGCCCCCAGCCGCTCAGCAGGGCGGCGATCGGCAGCAGGTACGGGTCGCCTTCTGGCAGGTAGCGCCTGGCTTGGCGGTTAAGCAGCCAGAGCATGCCCAGCCAAACAAGCACGCCGAGCCAGTGTCTCCACTGTGCCCCTGCTGCCCATGAACGCGCTCGACCGGCAGGCGCCAGGCTCAGTATCACGGCATAGATCAACAGAAAGCTGGCTGCCAGCAGCAGCAGGCAGGTTTGCAGGCGAGGTCTATCGTTTGTAAGGTCGCTAAAGTTCAAGGCGCTCGCTTCGATCAGCCGGGCTTGTGCGCGGCAGGGGGAAGAATTTATGGTAAGTAATTCTCCACGAGTAAGGATAGACGTTGGCGCATCTCAGGAGAGATGCGCGCCGGATCGGTGATCAGGGCGGAGGCTAAAGCGGAGGCGCAAGGGCAATTCCGGCTTTGAATCAGGTTGCGTGACAGGATATGGACAGCCTGTTGGGCGATGTCGGTATTGCGGTGCAGGATTTCGATCACACGCTCGACTGTCACCGGCTCTTCGCTGGTGTGCCAGACGTCGTAATCGGTGACGTGCGCCATGACCGTGTAGCACATCTCAGCTTCACGGGCGAGGAAAGCCTCCGGGGCGGTGGTCATGCCGATGATGGACATCCCCCAGGCGCGGAAAGTGTTCGATTCGGCTTTGGTGGAGAAGCGCGGACCTTCGATGGTGATGAAAGAGCCCCCGCGGTGAACGGTTGCGCCGGTGGCTTTAACCGCCTGGAAGACTTGCTCGGAGAGGTCGGCGCAGAAAGGCTCCGCCACGCTGATATGCGCCACCAAACCTTCCTCGAAGAAGCTGCGTTTGCGGTTGCGTGTGAAATCAAAAAGCTGGTCGGGGATGACGATATCGCCGGGGCGGAAATCCTCGCGCAACGATCCGCAGGCGCTGATGCTGACCACCCGCTCCACGCCCAGGGATTTCAAGGCATAGATATTGGCGCGAAAGGGGATATCCGAGGGCGGGATCGTATGTCCGATGCCATGGCGGGCGAGGAAAGCCACGCGCCGGCCTTCCAGCAGCCCGGACAAAATTGGCGCGCTGGGCTTACCAAAGGGAGTATCAATGCTGATCTCGCGGCTGTCGGTGATGCCGGGCATCTGGTAGATGCCCGAACCGCCGATAATTGCCAGTGTAGGAGAGGGTTCCATAGCATTGCTCCAGGGTTTGGGTTGGTTTGCACACAGATTAGCTGGCAGGTCTCTCGCCGAAGGCGATTTCGATGCTCACCTGTCCACAGCGAAGCAGGTCGCCGCTGGTGACCACAACTGGTTCCAGCACCGGCTCCTGGTTGAGAAAGGTGCCATTGGTAGAGCGCAGGTCTTCCAGCCACCATTGACTCTGGCGGTAAAACAGCCGGGCGTGTTGAGCAGAGACGGTTGCGTCTTCCAGTAGCAGATCACAAAGCGGGTCGCGCCCAATGATTATCGTATGTTTGCTGTATGAGAACGCCTGTTTCCCGCTTTCGGTTTGCAGGCGGAGGGAAATGGGAGGCGGTTGCCGAAGCGCCAGGAGCTGCTGCTGCGCTTTGAGGTCGCGCCAGATCGTCAGGAATGCCCAGCCCAAGAAGGCGTATAGAGAAACGCTCAGCGCCAGGCGCAGGATGAGAAGAATCTCGCCGCTCATGTATTTGTCTCAGGTCAGCTTTTGTGTTTTCCCAAGGCGGTTATCGTCCTGACCAAACACCAGCGGCACGCCCGCCAGCGAGATTACATCACCTGGATAGAGCACGCTTTGTTGTACGCGCTGGTCGTTGACGAAGGTTCCCCCCGCCGAATCCAGGTCGAAGATCATATAGCGACCTTTGACCACCCGTAACTGGGCGTGTACCCGTGAGACGCGGCTATTTTCGATAACCAAGTGGTTATCCGGGCGGCGACCGATATTGATGACCGGTTTGTTGAGCGGGAAAACCCGTGTCCCGTCCACAATTAAAAATGCGTTCTCGGGCGTCCTGTCGCTGACCGCATCTGCCTCAACCCAGAAATCCATCGTTTCAGCCAGGTTCATCGCGCTGATCTGACCGATTGCTTGCGGTAGCGCGCCAGACCCATCAGGTTTGGCGACCAAGCGGATCACCACCGGACTGACGAATTTCAGCCCAGCCGCCTCGCCGGAGTGCTGCAGTTGTCTGGCTAATTCTTCGAGCTGCGTGCTATCGCTTTGCAACGCCTGCAGTTCTGCCGGCGGGAGCGCCAGCGTATAGAGGTTGGGCGCAATCCGCAAGCCATCCTTGTTATGTTTAACGCCAGCCTGCATCGCCTCTACAAGAGCCTGCAGCAGGTTGTGGTTGGTGAACCGCTTAGGGAAAAGCCTGGCTGAACCGCCTTCGACCAGCGATTGTAAGCGCGCTTCTAACCTGGAAAGAGCATCTTTTATCCGGATCATCATCCTTTGCCCGATCGGTGCGTAACAATTATAAGGCGCGCCAGCAGGATTAGGCAAGCGCCGCGTCTGGGCTTCAGGGAAGCCTTTTCCCGAAAGCGAAGCTGGAATTTCCTCCAACCGGATCAGCCTGCTGTAGAAAGCGCTGCAGGCATAGGATATAATTTATTGAAGGTGAAACCCATTGGTGCGCCGGAAGAGCCTGGCGTGCAGGGTTTTCATGCGAGCAATGAGGTAGATTACCCGCTGGAATGCGACTGCTCGAGGACGCGATGTCGGCTCAATCGAGCGGATTTAAGGAAATTGAACATACTGCAGATTGGGAGCTGGAAATCTGGGCGCCCGATCTGGCTCAATTGCTAACCCAGGCAGCGCGCGGCATGTACTGGCTGATGGGCGCCCGCCTGCAAGACGCGCCGCGGGTGCAGCGAGAGATCAAATTCAACGGGGTTGACGCCGAGAGCCTGCTGGTCAGCTTCTTGCAGGAACTGCTTTACCTTTTTGAGGGCGAAGGTCTGGGTTTCGATCAGTTCGAACTATCTATCGAGGATGGACAGGGCAGCGCCAGACTGGTGGGCGCGCCTTTGGAAAGCGTCAACAAAGAGATCAAGGCTGTGACCTATCATAATCTTTCTATCCGCGAAGGGCGGCGCGGGTTGGAAGCTAGGCTGGTCTTCGACGTATAAGGGGGGCGTTGCGACGGTGAGCTCCCCTGCGAGTTTGGATTGCATTGCGGCGGTCGGTGTAATGGAGGTGGAACATGGTGAATCTTCAGGATTTGATCAAGATCAGCGACTATGAGTGGGAAATCCCGAAGACATTCCGGGCGGACATGCGCGTGCCGGTTCGGATTTTTGCCACCCGCAAGATGATCGAAGCCATCATGGATGACCAGTCTCTGGAACAGGCGGTGAACTCGGCTACCTTACCGGGTCTGGTAGGGCATGTGCTGGTGATGCCGGATATGCACCAGGGCTACGGTTTCCCGATTGGAGGTGTGGCAGCCACGCGCTACCCGGAAGGGGTGATTTCCCCGGGCGGGATCGGCTACGATATCAACTGTGGGGTGCGCCTGCTGGGCTCGCAAATCGCTTATGAGGAAGTGCGCCAGGAGATCGACGCCCTGGCAAACAGCATCAACTATTACTGTCCAAGCGGTGTGGGCACCAAAGGTCACGTGCGCGTGACGGATGCGGAGCTGGATCGCGTCTGCCGCGAAGGCAGCCTTTGGGCTCTCAAGCAAGGTTTCGCATCCGAAGCCGACTTGCGCAGGACGGAAGAAGAGGGGCATGTGGAAGGGGCGGATCCCTCCAAAGTGAGTGGGCGCGCCAAGGAGCGCGGTCGGGCGCAGATTGGCACAGTGGGAGCTGGCAATCACTTCATCGAGGTGGATCGGGTGGAGCAGATATTCGACCCGGCGGCGGCAAGCGCCATGGGGCTGGTCGAGGGCTGCCTGGCGGTACAAATTCACTGCGGTTCGCGCGGCTTCGGTCACCAGATCTGTACCGATTACGTTCAGGAATTTCAGAAGGCAGTGCGCAAATACAATATCCATCTGGTAGATCGGGAGCTGGTCTGCGCGCCGCTGAATTCGCCGGAAGGGCAGGATTATCTGGCGGCGATGCGTTGCGCTGCCAACTATGCCTTTGCCAATCGCCAGGTGCTGGCGCACTATGTGCGCAAAGCGTTCGAGGAGGTCCTGGCTGGCAAGGTGCGCAACTGGCATTTGCATCAGGTCTATGATATCGCCCATAACATGGGGAAAATCGAAACCCACGTCATCGACGGCGAGCGTATCAAAGTTTGCGTGCATCGCAAAGGCGCAACCCGCGCCTTCGGACCTGGATTTGAGGGCTTGCCAGAAGAGTACCGCTCCATCGGTCAGCCGGTGTTGGTACCCGGCAGCATGGGAACCGCTTCCTGGGTGCTGGTTGGCACCGAGACCAGCATGGAACGCTCATTTGGCTCCACCTGCCATGGCGCAGGCAGAGTGATGAGCCGCGCCAAAGCCAAAAAGAGCATCTGGGGCGAAGAACTGCGCACTTCCCTCGAATCGCAAGGCATCCACGTGCGCGCCGGCTCGATGTCCGGATTGGCGGAGGAGGCTCCCGAGGCGTATAAGGATGTGGACGATGTGGTGGAAACGGTCAGCGGCGCGGGGATAGCCCGTAAGGTGGCGCGCCTGGTGCCTGTGGCGGTTATCAAGGGATGAGAGGGTGTGGGGGAACTATTCAGGCGCGAAGAACGTCTGGTCGGTGAGGTTTACTGGTTGAAGGAGGCAAAATGATTCGCGTTAACCCTGCCATGCTGCTCATCCCGCTGCTGGTTCTGGCGCTCCTGGCGGGCTGCGCGCGCCTTTCCGGCTCTGGCGCTGAACCTGGCGCGGGGAGTGGTTCCCCAACTGTGGAAAGCCCAACGCCGATTTACGCAGATACGCCGGTCACCAATCAAACCCCTCTCCCTCCCACTCAGACGCCTGCTACGGATGAGAAAAATCTGAGCCGGGGCGAGGTGTTTGTCCGTTCCACTGACTTGCTGATTATGGAGAGCTATCCCTTGCAGGTGGCGTTGATCGTAAAGGGGGAACTGCCTACCCCCTGCCATCGCCTGAAAGCAGAAGTGGAACAGCCCGACGCCCAGAATCGTATCCAGGTGCGCCTGTACTCCCTCTATGACCCGGCGGAGATTTGCATTCAGATGCTGCAATCCTTTGAGGAGCGCATCTCGTTGGGCAGCTACGCCGATGGAAGCTATACAGTGTATCTAAATGGTGAAAAGGTGGGTGAATTCACTCAGTGATGGAGATCGTTACCAACATACAACGCGCGGCGGGTAGTCCACGCCGCGCGTTGGCGTTATACTATCAGCCAGTTTAATGGGTGAGGATTTGCGAGAGGAAGAGCTTGGTGCGCTCTTCTTTGGGGTTCTTGAAGATCTCATCGGGCGTGCCGCTCTCCACGATCAAGCCATCGTCGAAGAAGAACATGCGATTGGCGACGGCTTTGGCAAAGCCCATCTCATGCGTGACCACCACCATGGTCATGCCGCTGCGGGCGAGTTCGATCATTACGTCCAGCACCTCTTTGATCATTTCCGGGTCGAGGGCTGAGGTGGGCTCGTCGAAGAGCATGATCTTGGGTTGCATCGCCAGGGCGCGGGCGATTGCCACCCGCTGCTGCTGCCCGCCTGAAAGTTGCCCCGGGTATTTATTAGCTTGTTCCGGTATCCCAACCCGCTCGAGAAGCTGCCGGGCGATCTCCTCTGCCTTGGCTTTGGGCCACTTACGCACCTGGATGGGCGCCAGAGATATGTTTTGCAGCACGGTCAGGTGAGGGAAGAGGTTGAACTGCTGGAAGACCATACCAGTCTCCATGCGGATTTTCTCGATGTTGCGCACATCGTGGGTCAGTTCAATGCCATCGACGATGATCTGTCCACGCTGATGCTCTTCCAGGCGGTTGATGGTGCGGATGAACGTGGATTTCCCCGAACCCGAAGGTCCGAAAATGACGACGACCTCGCCTTTATAAACCTCCATGCTGATGCCCTTGAGCGCCTGAAAATGACCATACCACTTCTGCACGTTACGGGCGATGATAATCGGTTGGTTGTTAGGGGACTGATCCGTCATAGCTCACTCCAAAAACCCGATGGCATCTTCTTCTCCAGGATACCGCTCTGATCCGTACTAGCGCTCGCCGACGCCTAACGCAGCTTCCAGGCGGCGGCTTAGATATGACATAATATAGCAGAAAACCCAGTAAATGAGGGAGATGAACAGATAGGCTTCACGCTGATAGCCGACGAATTGCGGTTGTGCCAGAATGCTGCGCGTGATCCCCAAAAGCTCCAATAGTCCAATGATGACCACCAGCGAGGTGTCTTTGTACAGGGCGATGAACAGACCCATAATGACCGGAATCACGGTGCGCAGCGCCTGCGGCAGGATGATGAGAAACATGGTTTGGAAACCATTCAAACCCAGGGCATAGGCAGCCTCGTATTGACCGATCGGGATAGCCTGCAAGCCGCCGCGTACGTTCTCCGCAAGATAGGCTGCGGTGAAGAGGGTGATTCCGATCATGGCGCGCAGCACCCTGTCGGGCGGCGTGCCGCCGGAGAGGAACAGCGGCACCATCACACTCGCCATGAACAGGATAGTCACCAGGGGTACGCCGCGGATGACTTCGATGTAAAAAATGCTGGCAAAGCGCACTGCTGGCAGGCGGGAACGGCGCCCCAGGGCGAGCAGTACACCCAGCGGGAATGAAAACGCGATGCCCACGATGGTGAGCAAGAAGGTCAACAGCAGCCCTCCCCACAAGTTGGTGGGCACAACCGGCAACCACTTGCCCAACGCCGACCAGCCGTGGACGATGAAGATGACGAAGGGGAAATATAAGACCCATAAGATGGTAACCAATCGCCGCAGCCGAACGCCCCTCAAACGCCCAACGGCGAATGCCGCCAGCGCCACCAGGTCAAAACCGAGCAGTCTCAGCCGCGAAGCCAGGCTTAGCGGCTGGTAGAACAGGAACAACACCGGCACCAGCAGCAAGATCATCACCACGGGAGAACGCCGGCGCACCCAGATGCCCCAGGATAAGCCAAACAGGGCGGTCAGCAGGTACAGGCAGAGCCAGACGCGCCACAGTTCGCTGGTGGGATACTGCCCCACCATCAGCAAGCGAAAGTTAACGCTGATGATTTCCCACCTGGCTTTGATCAACACCCAGATCAGAAATGGCTTGAGAATGAAGTAGATCAAACCCAGCCCAAGGATGGTCAGCAGGGTGTTATACCAGGTGCTGAACAGATTGCGATACACCCACCCGATGATGGTTTGCCGCTCTTGGGGAGGCGGCAGTGAGCGAACGGTGAGCGAGGGCGCTTCGGGCATGCTTTATCGCTCCACCAGGCGCACGCGGCGGTTATACCAGTTCATAAAGGCTGAGGTAAGCAGGCTAATGGACAAGTAAATTGCCATTACGATGGTGATCGTCTCCACCGCTCGTCCGCTTTGATTGATGATCGTGCCGGATACGTGGAACAACTCTGGATATCCAATCGCGACAGCCAGGGATGAGTTTTTGGTCAGATTCAGGTACTGGCTGGTCAGAGGCGGGATGATCACCCGCAGAGCCTGCGGCAGCACGATCAGCCGCAAGGTTTGGCTGCTGTTCAACCCCAGGGATTTGGCGGCGTCCACCTGACCGCGACTCACTGATTGTATTCCCGCCCGGACGACGTCGGCGATGAATGCCGAAGTGTAAATCGCCAGACCAAACAGCAACGCCATAAACTCGGGCGAGAGCAATTTGCCTCCCGCCAGCCTCAACCCCTTAACAGCAGGGGTGTCGAGGGTGAGCGGCAACGCCGGCATCAACCACCATCCCGCTCCAGCCAGGACCAGGAACAGGATGAACCCCAGCGACCATGTTGCCCCAGGGCGATCCTTGCGGGTGCGGTACCACTTGAGTATCACACCACTGACGATACCCAGCGCCAACGCCACCCCCAGCCAAGCCAGATAGAGCTGGAAACCCTCGGTTGGTAACCCCCAGGGGATGGCAACCCCCCGATTGGTGATGAAGATCGGACCTGGCAGGATGATGGCTTCTTTGATACGCGGAAACTGGATGAACACCCCTGTGTACAGGAAGACCAGCAACACCAACAGGGGGATATTGCGCAGAAATTCTATGTAGGCACGGGCAATGGTCCTGATCAGCAGATTGCCGGCGAGACCGGCGATGCCAAAAATCATACCCAGAATCGTGGCGAGGATGATGCCCAGCACCGCTACCAAAACTGTGTTCAGCAAACCCACGCCAAAGGCTTGGAGGTAGGTGTGGCTGCGGTCGTAGGGAATCAGGTGCTCGCCGATGTCGAAGCCGGCGGTCAGTTGCATGAAATCGAAGCCCAGACCCAGCCCTTGCCGCTGCAGGTTGATCAGCATATTGCGCAGCAGGTAGCCGAGTATGGCAGTCAACACCGCCAGGAAAACGAGCTGTCCAAGGATGCGCAGGAAACGCTCATCCCTGTAGAACGGCGTGCCTTTGCCAGTGGGTCTGATGGCTGTCTCGGTCATCGGGGGATGCGGGTTGCCTCAGGGCAGTGGAGCGCTGGCACCACTGCCCTGAGCTAGATACGCTTGTAAACGGGGTTAGCGCACCGGCGGGGCGTAGAGCAATCCGCCATCCGTATACAGGCTGTTCAGCCCGCGTGGGATATAGGTGGGAGTGCCTTCGCCCAGGCTGCGCTCGTAGATTTCGCCATAGTTGCCTACCAGCTTGATGATGTTGTAAGCCCAGTCGTTACTCAGCCCGAGCTTCACGCCCATTTCGCCTTCCACCCCCAACAGGCGCTTGACCTCCGGGTTTTCGCTGGTGCTGCGCATATCGTCCACGTTGGTGGAGTTCACCCCGTATTCCTCAGCGGCGATGGTGGCGAAAACTGACCACTTCACGATGTCGAACCACTGGTCATCGCCATGGCGCACGACCGGGCCAAGGGGTTCCTTGGAGAGGGTGACATCCATAATCACGTGATCTTCCGGCACGGGCAGCAATCCCTTAGCGACGGAGTTCAATTGCGATTTGTCGGAGGTAACCGCATCGCAACGCCCCTCGGCGTAGGCGCCGTAGGTGGCGTTCACATCTTCAAATACGGCGGGTGTGTAATTGATGCCGTTGGTAGACATCACATCCGCCAGGTTGAGCTCGGTGGTGGTGCCTTTCTGGACGCAGATTGTACCGCCTTCCAGGTCGGCAAGCGTGCTGATACCCGTGTCCTTAGGCACCATGATGCCCTGACCATCGTAGAAAGTGGTGACGGTGAAGTTTAGACCCAGTTCGGTGTCGCGGGTAACCGTCCAGGTGGTGTTGCGGATCAGCACATCAATCTCGCCGGTTTGCAGCACGGTGAAGCGCTCCTGGGTGGTGGTGGCGCGGAATTCAACCTTGGTGGGATCGCCGAAGATCGCGGCAGCCAGCACCCGGCAGAAGTCTGCATCGAAACCGGAGAAGTTGCCATCCGGATCGAGAAAGCTGAAGCCAGGCAACTGACCGTTCACGCCGCAGATCAGCCTGCCTCTCTCCTGGACAGCTTTGAGCGTGTCGCCAAAACCGGGCGCCTGAGCGACCTGAATCTGCACTTGAGGGGTGACCGGCGGAGCTTCTTTTGGCACTTCAACGGTGACCACTACGGTTTTGATCACCTCCACGGTTTCGACCGCTCCACCTGCGGGGGCGCTGATCGGCTGACCGCCGCCGCAGGCGCCGACGAGCAGGGCGATCACCAGGGTCAGTACAAGGACGAACAATCCTTTGTGGGGCATGGTTTTTCTCTCCTTCTTTCTTTTACTAACCGGTTTCGCTGGTTCTACGATTGGCGGGTACTAAATCAAACGTATTGGCTGAGTATCACCTCCTAATTGTTTTATTCCATCAGGCGGGCGCGAAAGGGGAAACCACTCGAACTGCAATTCGCTGACGATGGCAACGCCCTCCTAATGAGATGGCTGCCTTAGCCAGCTCCATATTCACCTTATTATAGGAAAAAATTATCTATGGGGCAAGCATTTTTAGACATTTCATCAAATTTAGAGACTGCTTCATCCTGCCAGATACGTGCGAACATAGCGGTTGGCAGCGCTTTGAGCTTCCGCATCCTTCTGCTAGTCGGTTCAATCCCAAGCCAGCCATGCTGGTGGCTGCTAAAATGGTTTGACTACTCATGCGATAGGTCTACGCCATGCGACTTCTGGCTGATGGGTGCAAACCTGGCGCCGGTGAGTTCCACCAGCGCAGCTACCGGTAGACGGATGTTCAAGCCGCGTTCGCCGCCGGAAACGTGGATTTCGGCGTGCTCCTGCGCCGACGAATCCAGGATGACCTGGAAACCGCGCTGCAGCAACGCCAGTGGCGAGATGCCGCCAGCCTGCAAACCGGTCAGTCGTTCAGCTTCACGCTGGCTGGGCAGGATCACCTTTTTCTCACCCACGGCTTTTGCCAGCAATTTCAGATCGAGTTCGCTGTCGCCCGGCACCAACGCCAGGATAGGCTTGCCCTTCTCCGGGCGGATGACGACCAGGGTCTTATAGATCAGCGCGGCATCCACGCCCAGCAGGCGAGCGGTTTCCACAGCGCCAAGTTTTTCGGGGGGCAGGGTGTAGGCGCGGTAGGGGATTTTGCGCTGATCCAGCAGGCGGATGATGTTATTTTTGGGGGTCATGGCTTATCGTGGGTAGGGTACGCCTATGGATAATTCTGGGGAGAGCTGTACAGATGCTGTGCGCTGCGCTATTCCTCGCCGGCGAGCAGTCGCACTTTCTTCCAGGGGGGCAAATCCGATTCCTCGGCTAATATGCTGCGCAGTTCATAGATTTGATCGCGCAGCACCGCTGCTTTTTCAAATTCCAGATCGCGGGCGTATTCTTTCATCTGCTTTTCAAGCTCCTGAATCAGGCGCTGGATTTCGGACTTTTGCAGGCGCGCCGCTTCTCTGACGCGGTATTCGCCCCTCGGTTCAGCGACTGCGCGCACGGAGAGCTGTTCGGTGAGGTCGTGCACTGCCTTGTAGATGCTGACGGGTTGAATACCGTGTTCCTGGTTGTAAGCGATCTGCTTGGCGCGACGGCGATTGGTCTCGTCTATCGCCCTGCGCATCGAATCGGTAATGTGGTCGGCGTACATGATTACCTTGCCGTCCACGTGCCGGGCAGCGCGCCCAATGGTCTGAATCAGCGCTGTTTCCGAGCGCAGAAAGCCCTCTTTGTCGGCGTCCAGGATGGCTACCAGCGAGACCTCCGGCAAATCCAGCCCTTCGCGCAGCAGGTTGATGCCCACCACCACGTCGAACACGCCCAGGCGCAGGTCGCGCAGGATGCCCACCCGCTCCAGGGTTTCTACTTCGGAGTGCAGGTAATGCACCTTGATCCCCATCTCCATCAGGTAATCGGAAAGCTTTTCCGCCATGCGCTTGGTGAGGGTGGTGACCAGGGTGCGCTGCCCCACCTCCACGCGCTGGCGGATTTCCTTGATCAGGTCATCCACCTGACCTTCGATGGGGCGCACCTCCACTTCCGGGTCCACCAATCCGGTGGGACGGATGATCTGTTCGACAACCTGGTCGGCGATCTCCATCTCATAAGGTCCGGGGGTGGCGGAGGTGTAGATGGTGTAGCCCATGCGCTGCTTGAACTCTTCGAAAGTCAGCGGGCGGTTGTCCAGGGCGGAGGGCAGGCGGAAGCCGTATTCGACCAGGGTCTCTTTGCGTGAGCGGTCTCCGTTGTACATGCCGCGAATCTGCGGCACAGTCATGTGGGATTCATCAATTACCAGCAGGTAATCGCTGGGCAGGTAGTCCATCAAGGTCCAGGGAGCAGAGCCGGGCGGGCGCTGGTCAAGGTGGCGGGAGTAATTTTCGATGCCGGCGCAATAGCCCACCTCGCGCAGCATCTCCAGGTCGTAGAGAGTGCGTTGTTCCAGGCGCTGGGCTTCCAGATGCTTCTCTTGGGCTCTGAAGTACGCCAGTCGCTCCTGCAACTCCGCTTCAATGTCGCGAATCGCCTGTTGTAATTTATCCTGGTCGGTGATGAAGTGCTTGGCGGGGTAGATGTAAATCGAGGGGAGCTGGCGGCGCAATTCGCCGGTCAATGGGTCGAATTCCACCAGGCGTTCGACCTCGTCGCCGAAGAACGTGATGCGGTAGCCGAGCTGATCCTGGTAGGCAGGGATGATCTCCAGCGTATCGCCGCGCACGCGGAAGGTGCCGGGGCGCAACTCCACGTCGTTGCGCTCATACTGGCTCTCGATGAGCTGGCGCAACAGGGCGTTGCGCCGGTAGATTGTGCCGCTTTCCAGGTTGATCACCACCCGTCCATAGGCTTCGGGGTTGCCAATGCCATAAATACAAGATACCGAGGCGACGATGATCACATCCTTGCGCGACATCAAGGCGGTGGTGGCAGCCAGGCGCAGACGCTCGATTTCCTCGTTGATGTCGGCATCTTTTTCGATGTAGAGGTCGTGGCGTGGCACGTAGGCTTCTGGCTGATAGTAATCGTAGTATGAGACGAAATATTCGACCGCGTTCTCTGGAAAGAACTCGCGAAACTCGGCGTAGAGTTGCGCCGCCAGTGTTTTGTTGTGCGCCATCACCAGGGCTGGTTTCTGCACCTGCTCGATCACCGAGGCGATGGTGAAGGTCTTGCCGGTGCCGGTTGCGCCGAGCAAGACCTGGTTTTTGTAACCGCGGCGAATACCTTCGACCAGTTTGTGGATCGCCTCTGGTTGATCTCCGGTGGGTTTGAAGGGTGCGTGTAGTTTGAAATCCATGCGGTTATATCACCTGTCGGGGTTGAGAGATGAGGATTATTTACATACAAAGATAGGATTGCTGAAGATCCAGCCGCGCCTGCGCCCCAGGTAATGGATATAGACCTCGACCCGGTAAACACCAGGATCGGTGGTGATATATGTGCAGGTCTGGCGCTTCCTCCACACTTTAATTACTTTGCCGTCACGCAGCAAGCGGCATTCGGTAGCAAGCGGCAGGCGGATGGAGAGGGTGACCCCGTATTGGGCGCTGATCGCCTCGCCCATCTGCGCTGTGCCATCTTTTCCCTGGGCGATGAAGCGGAAGCCGGTGGTGCGAGCCGGCAGGTCATAGCCGATGAAGGCGTTGCCGCGCCGCAGGGCTTCCAGCACCATCCTGCGGTCTTGCTCCAGGTCTCCGCTGAGTGGGTTGGGGGTCAGGATGTGGGTGTTGATAGCCCGGAAATGGAACTCATACGGGAAAAGCGTTTTGCGCAAAGGTCCAAGGCGGGCGGGCAAGGCGTGAGCGTCTGATCCGCCAATCGCCACCACCAGCCGCCCTTGTTGCAGAAGCTCATCCCAGCGTTGCAGAGCCTGCGTCGCTGGCGCGTGGGCAACTCGCTGCGGGTTATAGGCATAATACAAGGCATGCAATCTGGACTTAAGCAGGGATTTGAACTCCGACATCCCATTCCAGAGTTCGATTCCCGTGAACCCCTGAATGTTCCAATCCACCCAGGAGATATCCGGTTCGCCGAAGAGCGGCGCCGCAGGGTCATACAGGTGGGCAAGAAACGAAAGCCCGTTGGCTTTGTTGACCGCCTCCAACAAAGCCTGAGGGGTATCGGCGTAGGTTGCCAATTCCCGCTCGGCGCCGATAACCAGCAGATGGTTCTTCTGCGGGTTGAGCGCCTGATTGTGGATTTCTTCTCCCACCAGCAACAGCACTTTCCGTTCGCCATCGCGATAGATATCCTCAGGTCCCTGCACCCAGACGTTATGGTCGGTCACGACTACGACATCCAAACCGCTGCGCAGGGCAGCCTGGGCGATTTCCCGGTGAGTGAGCTGCCCGTCGGAGTAGCGCGTGTGCATATGAAGGTTAGCGACGAGTTCGTGCATTGGTTGACCGATTGACGTTCGGAAGGTATAATCCCGATGCTTAAAACCAAGCGCTATGGGAAACGTTGGAGGAAATCGTGACGATTTACCTGGATATTGCCTTGATTATAACGTCAATCGCTCTGATCCTGAGCGTCATCTTGCAGAGCAAGGGCGCGGGGCTTGGCGGGTTGACTGGCGGAGATACGGGCGGTTTTTTCACCGCCCGTCGCGGGATTGAGAAGACTCTCTTCCGAATCACCATTGGACTGAGCATTTTGTTTTTTATCCTGAGCATTGCCATTGTCCTCGTTTCCGGTTAGCCAGCGTTGATCTGGCGCATACGGGAATGCCGATCCACTCTGGCGTGCGACTCGATGCTAGCGGCATAGCGCCTGTATGAGCAGGGTCGAATCGCCCCCGGTGAGGGTATGCTCGCCAGGGTTGGTGGGCGCCCTTTTTTGTTGCGAATCTGTTTGAGCATCGGCTCGTATCCTTTTCGATGAAAAGATTACGTTTGCCCGTCTTGATTGTGCTGGTAGCACTGGCTGTTATCGCCTGGTTACTGCGCAACCAGCAAGCGCCGAGCTTACTCCCGGAGGCGGCGCCGGTACAGCCGGTTTCTGGCGGTGTATATACCGAGGCTCTGCTTGGCGCTCCCGGACGCCTCAATCCGCTGCTGGATTATCACAATCAAGCAGATCGGGATATTGACCGCCTGATCTATAGCGGTCTGATTACATTTGATGAGCGCGGCGTGCCTCAAGCTGACCTGGCAGAGTCCTGGGGTATTTCACAGGATGGCACAATCTATAATTTTTCCATCCGCCCGAATGCAGTCTGGCATGACGGCAAGCCGGTTACCAGCGAAGATATCGTTTTCACGGTGGAGCTGATGCGCATGGAGCAGTTTCCCTTGCCGGAAGATTTGCGTCAGCTCTGGAACGAAGTCGAAGTGAAGGGCTTGGACGAACGGACGTTGCAATTCATCCTCCCCGAGCCGTTCGCCCCGTTCCTGGATTATCTGACCTTCGGTGTGTTGCCCAAGCACCTGCTCGAGTCGGTTGCGCCAGAAGCCATGGTAGATGCCGCATTCAACCTATCGCCGGTTGGCAGCGGGGCGTTTGCCTTCGATCGCTTTCTCACCGAAGAGGGGCAGATTCAAGGCGTGGTCCTATCTGCAAATCCCAATTATTACCGCGAACGGGCGTTCATCGATCAGGTGGTCTTCCGCTACTACCCCGAGGCGACCGCGGCTCTGGCAGCTTATCAGGCTGGCGAGGTGTTGGGCATCAGCGAGGCGACTGCAGATATCCTGGACCAGGTGTTGAAACAGCCGACCATCAACGTGTACACCGGGCGCAAGCCCCAGTTGGCGTTGATTTATCTGAACCTCAATCACCCTGATTTGCCCTTTTTTAAGGAAGCTGACATCCGCCGGGCGCTCTTGATGGGGTTGAACCGGCAGGCAATCATTGACCGCATCTTGCAGGGACAGGCGATCATCGCCGATGGTCCAATCTTCCCTGGCACCTGGGCTTACTATGAAGGGATAGAGCAGCTCGGCTACGACCCGCAGGCGGCGGTGAAGCTGATCAAAGCCGCCGGATATGGCATTCCCGCTGCGGGCGGCAGCGTGCGCGAGAAAGACGGTGTGCGCCTGGCTTTTGAACTGGTTCACCCAGACGACGCGCAGCATACGCAGATAGCCGAAGCGGCTCAGCGGGATTGGGCAAACCTTGGCGTTCAGGTGCAACTCAAGGCGGTTAGCTATGCCGAGCTACTGGAAGCGTATCTGGAGCCGCGCGCGTTCCAGGCGGCATTGGTGGACCTGAATCTGTCCCGGTTTCCCGATCCCGACCCCTACCCATTTTGGAATCAGGCACAGGCAGCCAGTGGTCAGAATTACGCGCAGTGGGACGACCGACAAGCCAGCGAATACCTGGAGCTGGCGCGCATCACCACCGACATGGGCGAGCGTGCCCGCGCCTACCGCAATTTCCAGGTTCGCTTTGTGGCTGAGATGCCGGCGTTGCCCCTCTATTTTCCGGTATATTCTTATGGCGTGGATGAAGCGGTGCAGGGCGTGCGCATGGGCGCGCTGTTCGACGCCAGCGACCGCTTTGCCACCATCTTGACCTGGTACCTGCGCGCCCAGCGGGCGCCTGCCGAGCCTGGCGCCACCCCCTCTCTCCCATAATCTGTCATCCGCTTTCCCCCGGGAAATGCAACCGATCAAGGGGTGCGGTTGTAGAGGCGATAATAAATCTTGAAGTTCTCGTAAATGCGCCGGATATAATCGCGGGTTTCTTCGAAGCGGATCACTTCGAGAAACAAGTCGGGGTCGTCGGGCGCCAGCTTCTTCCAGGCGATGGCGTTCCCTGGTCCACCGTTGTAAGCCGCCAGGGCGGCGTATAAATCCCCACCGAAATAATCGCGCCACTTCGCCAGATAACTGGCGCCATACACCAGGTTGACCGATGGGCGGTCGAGATCGCGTTCGGTGTAATTCTGCGGCCACCCCAGATGTGCGGCAATTTCTGCGCCGGTGGAGGGAATAATCTGCATCAGCCCGCGCGCTCCTGCGGATGAACGCGCCACGCCCTCGAAGGCGCTCTCCTGACGGATGATGCTGAAGAGTAATAGCGGGTGAATCTGATATTGATGAGCCGCCGGCAGCACCAGGTCTGAGAAATACAAGCCAAAACGGATGTGGTTGAAGTAAATCGGTGCGTTGAGGGTTTCCATGTCGCCCATGCCAGCCAGGTTCAACACCTGCCTGGCGGCGAAGATCGCCGAGCGGTAGAGCCCCGCCTCTAGCAGGTAGTTCGCCAGGCGATAGCTGTTGGCGGGGTCGGTGGCAACCGCCTGGCGGACTGCTTCGAGCTCGGCGATTGCCTGTTCATACAAACCCAGCGCCATCAGTTCCGTGCCGCGTTGAAAGGCTGGGTTTGCCATCAGCGGGTCTGGGGTGCTCAGGTCAACCTCTTCGGCGATGCCGAAGGTGGAGCGCAGCCAGGCTTCAGCCTGGATTCGCTCGCTCACCAGGTCAATCGCCAGATCGTAGTTTTCGGGTGGTGTGAAGGGGGAGTGCCCCCGCAGGAGATCATTGGCGCGCTCACTGTAATAGCCGGTTGGGTCAATGCTGGCAGCAATTTCCCAGGATTTTGCCGCAGCAGACGCATCACCCAGGGCATTTTGGGCTTTTCCCTGCCAAAAGTGAGCTGCGGCGCGGTCTTCGAGTGTGGCGGCGCTTTCGAGGTAGCGCTGTAATACGCTCAGGGCGCGCGGATAATCACCCAGGCGATAGTGCGCTATGCCCGCCAGGAATAAGGCGCGCTGCGCCAGTTGATGCTCGGGTTGTTCACTTGCCAGGCGTTCCCAGATTTGCGCGGCTTGAGCCAAGCGACCTTCTCGCTCGGCATATTGCGCGGCGCGAAAGAGCAGCTCCCCAGCCCGTGGATGAGCCGGGGCGTTGGCAACAAAGTCGAGCAGGGTCTGGATCGCGCCGCTGCTATCGCCCAGGTTTGAGAATTGTGCTTCTGCTTTTTTCTCCCAGGCGTCATCCCAGTAGGGGTTTTCGGGGTAGTTCTGGATCAGAGTTTCCCACTCGCTGATCGCCTCTGCATAGCCGCCCAAGGCGCGCAAGGTGAGCCCGTTGAAGTAACGTGCTGTGCCTGGGTCTGCGCCTGGAATCCGAAAGTAGCGGTCGAAGGCAGCCCAGGCAACGCCGTACTGCCCGGCATAGTAGTCCACAATGCCGCGCTGCAACTCGTCAACCGGGACGCCTGCGTTCACCAGCTCCAGCAGGGAGAGATAGGCGCTATCTGTAGCGGGGAAATTCGTCACCGCGTCCTGGTATGCGGCGTAAGCCTGTTCGGTCTGACCGAGTTGGGCATAGGTCTGCCCGATGAAATAATCCATTTGAGCTTTGGTGTAATCGGTCTGGGCGCGGTTGTAGATGTCCTGGTACATGCCCAGGGCGGTCTCATAGTCGCCGAGGGCGGCATGCGCTTTGGCGATCTTGATCTCGATCAGGATACTGTTGAGCAGGCTGGGGTGTTGGATGGCGTTTCGGAAATCACGGATGGCTGCGGCGAGATCGCCAGCCGCAACCAGCGCATCGCCGCGCAGGTTGAGCACGTAGGCGTCAACCAGACCCGGGCGCAGCGCCAGATATTGTCCATAGGCGTCAGCCGCTTCCGCATAGCGCCCCAAGGCATTGTATGTCTGCGCCAGGCTGAAATAGGCATAAGGCAGGCTGGCAGCGTCCGGGTAGGTCTGGATGATGTTCAGGAAGGTCTGCAAGGCGTTTTCGTACTCGCCAGCCTGGTATTGCGCCCTTCCAATGCCCAGCAAGGCTGAGCTTTTCACCTGGGGATCATCGCTGGTACCCAGGGCGGTCTGGTATTGCTGCAGGGATCGCTCCCAGTCGCCGTGCATGCGGGAGATGTCGCCCAGTTCGATGCGCACCGCCGGGATGGGTGTTGGCGTGGGGGTTGGGGTGGACGTGGCGGTGAGGGTGGGGCTGGCAGGGGCGATGCTCGGCGTTGAAGTGATCGTCGCATCGCTGCCGGACCTGGGTCGGGTGAGCGCATTGAACAACGAACACGATAGCAGGAGCAGACCAGCGGCTGCGAGTGTCAGATAGCGCCGGTTGTTCATGGCAAGGACTATAACCCAGGCGTTCGGGAGTGTCAATGCCAGCGCAGCGTTTGTTGTATGGCTCAATTCTGCATCTATTCTAAGGCTCTTTTAGATCCAAATATCCGAACTCTTGTCCGTAGATCATGGATAAATTCATCTTGGTATCTCTTTTTCAAGATTGTCGGTTAGAATTATCCGTGAAGAACCTCCCTGAGCGGGACGAGCGAGAGAGATGCGGATCGCCCAAACTCATGAACAGGCAGATTTCGACGCACTGGCGTCGCTATTGGGGGTGTATCTGCTGGACGAGCAGGTCAAGCCAGTCTTGCCGCGCCGCCTGAACCGGAATGTCAGGGCATTTCTGACCATCTACGGTCAAGAGTTGCCGTTCCTTGAGGCGCGTGATTTGCCATCCGAGCCGATCGAGATGGTCACGTTGGTTGACACGCAATCGCTTACCACTTTGAAGGGGATGGGCGAGACGACCCAGATTCACATCATCGACCACCATCCCTTGCGTGAGGACCTCCCTGCGAGCTGGAAAATCACCGTCTCAGGTACCGGGGCTAATACCACGCTGTTTGTGGAATCGATTCAGGAACGGGATGTGCCCTTAAACCCCATCCAGGCAACCTTGCTGTTGATGGGAATATATGAAGATACCGGCTCATTGACCTACTACCGCACCACGCCAAGAGATCTGCGCGCCGCAGGTTATTTGCTCGAGCAGGGAGCCAGCCTGCAAATTGCTGCAGATTTCCTCAACCACCCCTTGTCCAAAGCCCAAGAAGAGCTTTATGACCAGCTCCGCGCCAATGCGGAGATGGTAGATATTCACGGTTACACGGTGATGGTCGCCGCCACTGACGCCCCGGCTATGGATGAGGAGTTCTCCACCGTTGCTCACAAGCTCAGGGACTTGCTTGATCCGGATGCGTTGTTTGTTCTGGTGGCGATGAAGGGTGGGGTGCAGATGGTAGCCAGATCCACAACCGCCAATATCAACGTCGGCGAGATCGCTGCTCAATTTGGCGGGGGTGGGCATGAGCGCGCCGCCGCGGCGCTGATCAAGGATCGCACGATAAAAGAAGTGCGCCAGGAGTTGTTGCGCATCCTCCCCGAAGCCGTCAAGCCCTCGCTCACGGTTGCTCAGATCATGTCGCATAGCCCACATCTGCTATCGCCGGATACTACGGTCGAGGATGCCGCGCAACGCATGCAACGGTATGGCTATGAGGGTTTTCCGGTGGTCGAACAGGGGCGGGTTGTGGGATTATTGACCCGCAGAGCAGTGGATCGCGCCCTGATGCACAAGTATCCTGTGAGCATCCGCTCCATCATGGACGCAGGCGAGTACTCTGTAACCCCAGACGATTCGGTCGAACATTTGCAGCGCGTGATGACCGAAACTGGCTGGGGTCAAATCCCGGTGGTTCAACCGGAAACCGGCAAGATTATCGGGATCGTCACCCGGACAGATTTGATCAAAAGCCTTGCCATGCCGCCGCGGCGCGGCGGTCGTTTGGATTTTACCAGCCGGCTCGAATCCGCTTTGCCTCCGGCGCGCCTGCAGCTCCTCAAAGTGGTCAGCCAGATGGCTTTTGAGCAACACGCCGCGCTGTACATCGTCGGCGGGTTTGTGCGCGATTTGTGGCTCAATCGTCCCAGCCTGGATTTCGACCTGGTTGTTGAAGGGGATGCGATCAATCTGGCACGCGCCCTGGCGCGCCGATATGGCGGAAGGGTGACCAGCCATGCGCGCTTCGGTACGGCGAAATGGCACCTGCCAAAAGGTCAACCCCCCGCCGGTAAAGAGAGTTTATGGGGCAACGGCATGGTGCAGGATGAATTGCCAGATAGCCTTGATTTTGTCTCGGCGCGCACTGAATTCTATGCTCATCCGACAGCATTGCCTACCGTTGAGCGAGGCAGCATCAAGTTAGACCTGCATCGGCGAGATTTCACGATCAATACGCTGGCGCTGCGCCTGGACGGACACCACTATGGCGAACTATATGACTATTGGGGAGGGTTGGCTGACCTGCGCCACGGGGTGGTGCGGGTGCTTCACTCGCTATCCTTCGTTGACGATCCCACGCGAATGTTGCGCGCGGTGCGCTTCGAGCAACGGTTCAACTTCAAAATCGAGCGGCGTACGGGCGAGTTGTTGTTAGAAGCGGTGCCTTTATTGAGCCGCCTTTCGGGCGATCGCCTGCGCCATGAACTGGATCACATCCTGCTCGAAGATCGGGCGATACCCATGTTATCGCGCCTGCACGAGCTGGGTTTATTGACCGCCATTCACCCCGCTTTGACCTGGGATGACTGGCTGAAAGCCAGGTTTGAAATGGCGTTCCAAACCCTGCCTGAGCCAGAGTGGCAAATCGAACAGCTCGAGAATCCCGTAAAATATCGGCTGATGCTTGCCTACATGCTCTGGTTAATTCGCTTGAATACAGACAGCGCGAAAAGCATTGTCTCTCGCTTGAAGTTTCCCACCACGCTGGCAAAAGCCATCTTATCGGCGTGCACATTGTGGAAAGAGATGCCCTCGATTGAGACGCAGCCTCCCAGCCACATTGTCGAGCGCCTGGAAGGGATTCCTTCCCTGGCATTGTTCGCGGTATTTTTGGCGCTCGATGACGAGCGCTCACGGAACGTGCTGCAAACCTATGTCAAAAAATGGAGACATGTGCGCCCTTCGATCAGCGGTCATGACCTTCGTCGGTTTGGCATCCCGCCAGGACCTAAATATCGCCACATCCTCACAGAGTTGAGGAACGCCTGGCTTGACGGGCAGATCAACAATCATGAGCAAGAAACACAGTTGCTCTCACAGCTCTGCAGCGAGGTCATGGAACGGCATTTGAAGTCGCAGGCTGTTGGCAGGTCTAAATAAGATGGAGCACAGGTTAGACCTTCTGGCAGATATGCAAGTTATCGTGCGACCGGCGCTCGAGGTTGACTTACCTGCTTTGGAATGGAATGGAGAATACGCCCATTTCCGAAACCTGTATCGAGAGGTTTTTGCCAGCGCCGGTAAGAGAGAAGCTTTGCTGTGGGTGGCAGAGACCGCCCAAGCCGGGGTCATCGGGCAGATTTTTGTACAGTTGAAAAGCGCACGCCCGGAACTGGCGGATGGATTGACCCGCGCATATCTTTACGGTTTTCGGATTCAGCCAGCTTATCGCAACCTGGGCATCGGCGGCGCCATGCTGCAGTTTGTTGAGACTGACCTGCAAACCAGGCGCTATCGCTGGGTCTGTCTGAATGTCAATCGAGAAAATCACGCTGCACGCCGATTTTACGAGCGCTTCGGTTATCACATCGTTGGACTCGAAGCAGGGATATGGTCGTATCTGGATGAGAAAGGAAAGCTAAGGCAGGTGCATGAGCCGGCGTGGAGAATGGAGAAGGATTTGTTAAAATCGGCAGCTTAAAACTGGGTTAGATTTCAAGCGCATTTTTCGTGCACATCTTGCATGTCTGGAACAACTGTGTTAAAATGCCAATGGTCGGTTTGTTAGGTCTATACCGGAGCGTTGAAAAGTGGGCGACCCCCACTTTTCTGCGTATTATGGATCAAATTACAAGCTTCACTGGAAAGCGTTTCTCCAGATGGAGATGAGGGAGAATGAAGAACGAGTTTATTCTGGCGTTTAATGAGGTTCTTGAGGAAAAACAACTGCCAAAGGAAGTGATTCTTGAGGCGCTTGAAGCTGCCATGGTCTCTGCCTACCGCAGGACGGTCAACGCCTCCAACGCGCAGCACATAGAAGCCAAAATTGATCTGGAGACGGGTAAGGTTTCCATCTTTGCCGAGAAAGAGGTGGTCGAATCCGTTCAGGATCCTCGCACCGAAGTATCGCTGGCAGATGCAAAGAAGGTCGACAGCCAGGCGACGCTTGGTGGGATGGTGATCGTTGAAACCACACCGTATGATTTCGGGCGGGTGGCTGCCCAAACGGCGCGGCAGGTGATCCAGCAACGCATTCGCGAAGCTGAACGTGAGGCGCAGATCAAATACTTCAGCAAGCAGTTGGGCGAGATCGTCAGCGGGGTGGTTCAGGCGGTCAACGCCCAGGGCGTCACTCTCGGTCTGGATATGAAAGCCGAGGGCATCATGCCACGTAATCATCAGATACCGGGGGAGCGTTTTCGCCTCCACGACCGGGTGCGGGCATTGTTGCTGGAGATCAAGACCAACCAGCGAGGTCCTCAAATCATTCTCTCGCGCGCTCACCGCAACTTCTTGCGCCGCTTGCTGGAGAACGAAGTGCCGGAGATTTATCACGGCATGGTGGAAATTCGCTCAATCGCTCGCGAACCGGGGCAGCGCTCAAAAGTGGCTGTGGCGGCGCTCCAACCTGGCGTGGATCCGGTGGGGGCGTGTGTGGGCATCCGCGGCGTGCGCATCCAGGCGATTGTACGTGAATTGAATGACGAAAAGATTGACGTCATCGAATGGAGCCCTGATCCAGCCGTGTACATCGCCAAGGCGCTCAGTCCAGCGCGGGTCACCGGCGTATATTTGAACGAACATGCCAAAGGGGCAAAGACCGCCACGGTAGTGGTTCCCGAGGACCAGCTCAGCCTGGCGATCGGTCGCGATGGTCAAAACGCCCGTTTGGCAGCCAAGCTCACCGCCTGGAAGATTGACATCAAGAGCCTGCCAGAAGCGGTTTCAGATGCGCTGCAAAAGCTCGATACCGATCCCGAATACGCTGCCATGGCTGAGCAGGAAGCTGCCAACCGCATGCAGATCGAAGCCATTATGGCAAAGAAGGCGGAAGGCAGACCGGTGATGCCGGAAGAATACCAGATTCTGGCGCAATTTGTCGACCGAGTGGAGCGCGGTTTGATCCTGCAACGCCAGAAGGAGAAAACCGCCGAGGATGAGCGTCAGCGGGTTGCCCAGGCAGAGGTCCCCGACGCAGCTTACGACATCCCTCTGGAAGATCTTGGCATCCCCTTGCGGTATACCACGATCCTTGGGGGCGCCGGATTCCCCACCGTTGGCGACCTGGTTCTCCAGTTGCGCCTGGATCCTGATGTCATCCTTGCGCTGGATGGCATCGGGCCAAAGGCAATGCACGAAATTGAGGAAGCCCTGTCTAAGTTGGATATTTTGAAGCCGGTCGCCCCTGAGCCTGTCGAAGAGGTCGGTGAGGTAAGCGTAGAAGCCCTTCCTGCGGCGTTGGAAGCGCCGCAAATGGTGGAGGCGGAAACCGGCGAAGAAATCGCCATCCCAGTGCCGACGGCTGAGGTCGAGGGCAAGCTCATCGAGGCTCCAGTCGAAGAGGGAGAACCGGTGAGCGAGGCGGCTGCGCCTGTAGGAGAGGCGATTCCGACCGAAACTCCTGTAGAGGAAACCAGCGCTGGCGAGGCTGAGGAAGAGCCAGCCGTCACTGATTTCGATAAGATCTTCGCGCTGCGCCCCGAGGTTTTAGATATCACCAGCCCATTCGTAGAGGATGAACTGGAGGAAGAGGAAGCGGAAAGCAGCAAGAAGAAAAAGAAGAAGAAAAAGAAAATCGTCCAATTGGAGTACGACCCAGATAAAGGCGTCGTAGTGTATCAGAAGAAACGCAAACGCCCCGACGAGGGTTGGGACGAGGGATGGTAGTTGAAACTTAAGAACTGAATTTCGTTAGCCCACGAGTTGACCGGGTGCCTAAGAAGACTGTTCGAAGGAAACACGTTGCTCATCGGACCTGTGTAGGCTGCCGTGCAGTCCTGCCCAAGCGGTCTTTGATCCGCATCGTACGCAGTCCGCAGGGGGTACGGATCGATCCTACCGGCAAGGCGGCTGGGCGCGGCGCCTATCTGCATGACCAGCGCTCCTGTTGGGAAAAGGGTCTGAAAGGGGCACTGGCTCACGCCTTGCGTGTGGAATTGACGCCGGCAGAGCGGCAGGAACTCGAACAATTCGCTGCCTCATTGCCGGTGGTTGATGCAGCCGATGATACCGATGCAACAACCACCCGGTTCGAATCGAGAGTGCAATGAGCGTGTTGATGGATAGGTCATTTTCATCGGAAAGATCGGCGATGCAGGCAAACGATCGCATCTGACCTTCCTCTCACGTTTCAACGCTCATAGGGCGCGAGTTCAGGTGGTGTGTGGCGAATAGGAGGCTCTCTATGAGCGAAAACGGTCATAAAACAATCAAGTTGCCGATAAACATTACTGTTAGGGATTTAGCCCAGGCGATCAATGCCAGTCCAATCGAGGTGATCAAGACCTTGATGGCAAATGGGGTAATGGCAAGCATCAACCAGCAGATTGACTTCGATACCGCTGCAGTGGTTGCTGCAGAGATGGGTTTCGAGGTGGCTCTTGAAAGCCCGGAGATAAAAACCGAAGAGCAAAGCGGCGATATACCATTCTGGCGGCAGGTGATTGCCAATGAAGACCCCAAGCTGCTGGTTCGACGCCCGCCAGTTGTGACAATCTTGGGTCATGTGGACCATGGGAAGACCACTTTGCTCGACGCAATCCGGCATACGAATGTGGTAGAGGGGGAGGCGGGGGGAATTACGCAGCACATTGGCGCATATCAGGTTGAACACAACGGGCAAACAATCACGTTTCTGGATACGCCCGGACATGCTGCTTTTACCGCCATGCGCGCCCGCGGCGCGCAGGGGGCTGACATCGTTGTACTGGTCGTCGCTGCCGACGATGGGGTGATGCCGCAGACGCGCGAAGCGGTGGCGCATGCCAAAGCCGCGCATGTCCCGATTGTGGTCGCGCTGAATAAAATTGATAAGCCCAATGCAGATCCAGATCGTGTCAAGCAACAGCTGGCTGAGATTGGCTTGGTGCCAGACGAGTGGGACGGCGATACAATCGTCGTACCGATTTCTGCCAAGCAAAAACGCGGGTTGGAAGACCTGTTGGAGGCGATCCTCTTGGTAGCCGAGAACCAGGCTATTCATGCTAATCCAAAGGGCAAGGTTATCGGCACGGTCATCGAAGCCGAGATTGACCGAGCGAAAGGTCCAATGGCTACCTTGTTGGTACAAAACGGAACGCTGGAAGTGGGCGATGTGGTGGTCGCGGGGAGTACTTACGGACGGCTGCGGGCTTTGTTCGACTTTCGCGGTCGCCGGTTGAGGAAAGCCGGTCCTTCTACGCCGGTTTCGGTCATGGGGTTAAATGATGTCCCTATGGCTGGGGATCTGTTTCGGGTAGTTGAGTCGGAACGGGAAGCCAAAGCAATTGTTGAACAGCAGGCATCATTGGCGAAACAGACTGCCGCCGCGCCGAAAAGTGCAGTCACACTAGAGCAGCTTTTCAATCGCTATCAGGCAGGCGATATCAAGGAATTACGCCTGATCTTGAAGGTGGATGTGCAGGGTTCGTTAGAACCGATCCAGTCATCCATTCGCGACCTGGCAAAAGGGGATATTGCCGTCAACATTCTCTACGCCGAGACTGGCAATATTGGCGATAATGATGTCTTGCTGGCGGCTGCCTCCAAGGCGATCATTATCGGTTTCAACGTTCAGGTTGAGCCTAGCGCCCGAAGACTGGCTGAAGCCGAAGGCGTGTCCATTCGCTTATATGATATTATTTACCGGTTGACGGAAGATCTTGAGAAAGCTCTGAAGGGCATGTTAGAGCCAGAAGAGCGTGAAACGGTCATCGGTCATGCTGAAGTACGGGCGATTTTCAGGATCTCCAAAGTGGGCAATGTTGCTGGCTGTCGCGTCCTGGACGGCGAATTGCGCCGGAATGCTCACGTTCGCGTCTTGCGAGGAGGGTCGGAGATCTTTGTCGGTTCAATCACCTCTCTCAAGCACCTTCAGGAGGATGTCCGCGAAGTTCGCCAGGGGTTTGAATGCGGCGTCGGCGTGAAAGGATTCAATGATTTCCAGGTTGGCGATATCCTGGAAGCGTTTATCGTTGAAAAAGTCGCAGTCGCTTAGAGCGGAGGCAATTTGGTATCAAAACTGCGCGCGAGCCGAATTGCGGATCGCATCAAAGAAGAACTTTCCGAGATGCTGATCGAGGAAATCTCCGATCCTCGCCTGGCGGGTATTTCGATTACCGATGTCACAGTGGATCGCGAGCTGGCGTATGCCGATATCTATTACTCCAGCCTGGAAGGCGCAGCTCGAGCTGAAGAGGTGCTTGCGGGATTTCTTCATGCCCAGGGATACCTGCGACGTGAACTGGCGCAACGCATCGAGTTGCGCGTATTTCCCCGCCTGCGTTTTCACTGGGATCCAACCTTCGAGCGCGCCGAGAGAATCGAGCGTTTGATCGCTTCACTTCATCATGATCGCGACGAGACGGGAGAAATCTCCGGCAATGGATGATCAAATGCTGGATGTAGTAGGTGAAAAACTAGCCCAGGCGGAGCAAATCCTGGTGGTTACGCATATCAGACCCGATGGAGATGCCGTAGGCTCTTTGCTCGGGCTGGGGCTGTCTTTGCAAAACGCCGGCAAACAGGTACAGATGGTGATGGATGATGGGGTTCCGCAGAGTCTGCGGCATCTTTCGGGTTGTGAGCAAATCAGACGGACGCCCGATGGAGCTTTCGATCTTATCGTGGCGTTGGATTGCTCGGATATAGGTCGGGTAGGGAACGCGCTCAACGGTTATCACTCTCCCGATGTCAACATTGATCATCATGTTACGAATGAATTCTTCGGCAGCTATAACCTGGTTGATCTGTCGGCTTCGGCGACGGCAGAAATGCTGGCAGAATATTTGCCTCGCTGGCATTTTCCCATCACGAAAGAGATAGCTTCTGCCCTGCTTACCGGCATGATCACAGACACCCTTGGGTTCAGGACGTCGAATGTGTCCTCGAAAACCTTGCGCCTGGCAGCGGACCTGATCGATCATGGGGCGGAAATCTCTGAGCTGACGATGCGCTCGCTGATAGAACGTTCGTTCGAGGCATTGCGTTTCTGGGGCGCAGGTTTGAAGCAGATGGAACGAGAAGGACCAATCGTTTGGACGATTTTGACCCAGGAAGACCGCATCAACGCCGGGTATTCCGGTCGGGATGACGCTGATCTGATCAGCGTGCTCTCTACCGTTAGGGATGCCTCTGTTGCCATTATCTTTGTCGAACAACCCAATGGGAGCGTCAAAGTGAGCTGGAGAGCGCAGCCAGGGATTGATGTGACTCGCGTTGCGATGCGGTTTGGCGGAGGTGGTCATCCTGCGGCTGCAGGGGCAGAGGTTCCGGGGAAGCTCGAAGAGGTCTTCACCAAAGTTCTCAAGGAAACTCAGGAGTTGCTGGTAAACCAACATGTATAAAGACAATTCCTTCGACGCTCAAGAGAAACTGGGCAAAGATCAAATCAAGAACGTCGTCTCGGGCGTTCTGGTGGTGGATAAGCCGGTTGGGCTGACTTCGCATGATGTCGTCCAGATTGTCCGGCGAGGGACGGGGATTCGCCGTGCCGGACATACCGGCACGTTAGACCCGCGCGCATCAGGGGTGTTGGTGATCTTGATCGGTCCAGCCGTGCGCTTGAGCGAATATGTTTCTGCATCGGATAAACGCTACCAGGCGACGTTGCGGTTAGGTAGCTCCACCGACACATACGACGCCGAAGGCGCTATTACCACCTCCTCGGCTGCCTGGAGCGAGATCACCGAAGAACAATTTAACGAGATTCTGCAAAAGTTTGTCGGTGAAATTGAGCAGGTTCCTCCACCGTATTCAGCGGTGAAACTCAAGGGACGCAAGGCATATGAGCTTGCCCGTGAAGGTGAGGAGCTCGAGCTTGCCCCACGAAAAATCAAGGTCTATAGCCTTGAAGTGCTCGAGTGGGCGCCGCCAGAAGTTGTCATTGATGTGTACTGCTCCTCTGGTACGTATGTTCGTTCCCTGGCAAACGATCTGGGTGAGCAACTCGGATGCGGCGCGCACCTGATCGGCTTGCGGCGCACGAAAAGCGGGCGCTTTACCCTCAGGGATGCGGTGCCTCTGCGCCGGTTGCAGGAGGCTTTCAACGCTGGCGACTGGTATCGCTATCTGATACCGGCGGCAGAAGCCCTCGCCGATTGGCCGATGGTTGAGCTCGATGCTGATCAAGTAGAGCTTGTGCGGCATGGGCACCGAATTCCGATGGCACAGAAGGCGAACGGCTGGGCGCGTGGCGTCAGCCAGCAAGGCGACCTGGTGGCGCTGCTGGAGGCGGACGAGGAAGCAAACGAGTGGCAGCCGCGTAAGGTTTTCTTTCAATCCTGACCTGTTGCTCCATGCGCCATCTTCTTACTCTCGAGGGAGTTTACCTGAGTCGTTCCTGGATTACCATTGGCTCGTTTGATGGTGTGCATCTGGGGCATCAGGCAATCGTGCATCAACTGGTGTCTGGCGCGCGCGAGGCAGGCGCTCCGACAGTGGTTCTCACCTTTCATCCCCATCCTGCTGTTGTCTTAAATAAACGTAACCATCCTTACTATCTGACAGTCCCTGAAGAGCGCGCAGCCTTGCTCGGAGAGCTTGGCGTTGATTATGTGGTAACGCACCCCTTCAACGCCGAGATTGCCGCCATGACCGCTCGCCAGTTCGTACAATACCTGCATGAGCATTTCAAATTTGAACGGCTCGTTGTTGGGTACAATTTTGCCCTTGGTAAGGGTCGTGAAGGCGACCTGCGTATGTTGATCAGCCTTGGGGAGGAAATCGGCTATTCAGTCCAGGCGGTAGAACCCATCACCAATGGGGATATAGTGATATCCTCCAGCCAGATCCGCCAGCTTTTATTCGAGGGCGATGTTGAGCGCGCCTCGCGTTTGTTGGGTCGCCCTTATCGCCTGAGCGGGGTCGTGGTGCCGGGCGACGCGCGTGGGCGACTGATTGGCATTCCCACTGCCAATTTAGACCTCCAGTATGACCGCGCCTTGCCAAAAGTCGGCGTTTACGCTTGCCTGGCAGTTTTTCACGGTGAAACATATCCGGCGGTGGTTAATGTGGGCTATCGCCCGACATTTGATACTGATCCAATGCAACCGCGCGTCGAAGCGCACCTGTTGGATTTTACGGGCGAGTTGTATAGTAAGCATCTATCGGTGGATTTCGTTCGGCGGTTGCGCGACGAGCAAAAGTTTGCCTCGGTTGAAGCGCTGGTATCGCAAATTCATCAGGACATTGCCAGCGCAAGGATGATTTTCGGACAATAACTGGTTTGTTGGTACGTGCGAAGGGAAGGTGGGTATGAGGCAGTATCTGGACCTGTTGCAGCATATCCTCGATCATGGCGCGCTGAAAGCCGACCGTACCGGCACAGGTACCCTGTCAGTGTTCGGCTACCAGATGCGCTTCAATCTTGGCGACGGTTTCCCCCTGGTTACAACAAAGAAAGTTCATCTGAAATCCATCATCTATGAGTTGTTGTGGTTCTTGCGCGGCGAGACCAACATCAAGTTTCTCACCGATCATGGGGTTACGATTTGGAATGAATGGGCAGACGCCAATGGTGAGCTTGGTCCCGTCTACGGTTCGCAATGGCGATCCTGGCGCAGCGCTGATGGCCGCGTTATCGATCAGATTTCTCAGGTCATTGAGCAAATTAAAACCAATCCCACCTCTCGGCGGTTGATCGTCAGCGCCTGGAATGTCGGCGAGATCGAAAAAATGGCGTTGCCGCCATGTCATGCTTTCTTCCAGTTCTACGTCGTGGATGGCAGGCTCTCGTGCCAGCTCTATCAGCGTTCTGCCGACGTCTTCTTGGGAGTGCCGTTCAACATCGCCTCGTATGCTTTATTGACCATGATGGTCGCTCAGGTTTGCGATTTGACGCCCGGTGAGTTCATCCATACCTTTGGTGATGCTCATCTTTACTTGAACCATCTCGACCAGGCGCGGTTGCAGCTCACCCGTCAACCATATCCGCTGCCCATCATGCACCTGAACCCTGAGATCAAAGATATCTTTGAATTCAAATATGAGGATTTCAGGCTGGAAAATTACCAGGCTCACCCACCCATCCGCGCTGAAATTTCGGTATGATCGTCTCTTTGCTGGTTGCCATGGACGAGAATGGGGGGATTGGCATCGAAAACCGCCTTCCCTGGCGGCTCTCCAGCGATCTAAGGCGGTTCAAACGCCTCACGATGGGGCATTGCCTGATTATGGGGCGCAAGACGCATCAGTCCATCGGCAGACCGCTGCCGGGGCGGACGAACATCGTTGTTTCCCGCAACCCGAATTATCGGGCGGAGGGGTGCCTGATTGTCGGCTCTCTGGAGCAGGCGCTTGAACTTGCCCGAGACCACGGTGAATCCGAGGCGTTTGTGATTGGCGGCGGCGAGATTTTTGAGCAGGCTTTACCCATCGCCAACCGGATTTATCTTACCCGTGTGCACGCAAGGGTTAAGGCAACCGTGTTCTTTCCCGCGTTAGACCCTGAAGATTGGGAGATTATCACAACCGAAACCGTCGCCTCAGGTCCGCAGGATGAATATCCGACAACATTTCAGGTCTGGCAGCGGAAAAATCGCTGAAGTTCAGACATGAGTTCGGACAAGGGCTGAACCATAGTAGCCGGAGCGTTGCGTATTATCCTTTGCCGCTTTGGGTTGGAAGCGACCATTTCTGCGCGAGCAAGTTGAATAAACCCGATCAGCGGCTTTGTCGGCTGTTGTTTGATCATCGAATAGGTGCTGCATAAAAGCACGGACATTGATAAACTTATGTCAGGTCTATTGCTTTGACAGTTCGGCGTTTGCATGTTAAACTTCTTGCGCTCGTTAGGAGACGCTCTCCCAAGAGGGCGTCTTTTGGTGTGACCATGCGAACCGTGGAATGGGATGCCGCCAACAATTGTCTAAAACTGATTGATCAGCGGCGCTTACCGGCAGAACTTCGCTATCTCTGCCTCGACCACTACGAACAGGTGGCGCAAGCGATCCGCGAGATGTCAGTCAGGGGCGCGCCGGCAATCGGGGTGGCGGCGGCTTTCGGCATGGCGCTGGCAGCGCTGCGCTCTCAGGCAAGTCAGCCCGAAGCATTCCTGGAAGAATTGAGGCAAGCCGCTCAGGTATTGCTCGAAGCACGACCTACTGCGGTAAACCTGGAGTGGGGTATCCGGCGCATCCTGAAGGTAGCGGAGAGTTCGCCGGGGGGGACGGCTGAGCTGCGTCGGTTGATTTTGGCTGAAGCGCAAACCATGGCTGATGAAGACGTCGCCCTCAACCGGCGCATGGCGCAGGTCGGGGCAGAGTTGATCGAGGATGGCGACACCATCCTGCACCATTGCAACACCGGCGCCCTGGCGGCGGTGGATTGGGGCACAGCCCTGGGCGTCATCCGCATGGCGTATGAGCAGGGAAAGCGCGTCCACGTCCTGGTGGATGAGACCCGCCCGCTCTTGCAAGGGGCGCGCCTTACCGCCTGGGAACTGGAGCAATATGACATCCCTTACGAAATCATCAGCGACGGGGCTGCAGGATACTTCCTGAGCACCGGTCAGGTGGACAAGGTGCTGTTTGGCGCCGACCGGGTTGCAGCCAACGGCGACGTGGCTAACAAGATCGGCACCTATATGCTGGCGTTGGCGGCGTGGGATAATCACGTGCCGGTGTACGCTGTCGTGCCGACCTCGACTATTGACCTGTCGCTGGCGCACGGCGGGTTGATCCCAATTGAGGAACGCCCGCCAGCAGAGGTGCTCAACCTGCAGGTGGCGGGTCAACCAGTGGCGCCCAAGAACGCCAAAGCGCGCAACCCTGCATTCGATATCACTCCACATCGCCTGATCAGCGCCATCATCACCGAGAAGGGAGTGGTATACCCGCCCTTCTCTCAAAACCTGCCCGCTATCATCGCCACTATAGCAGCGTAAATTTGGACTCGCAATGGGGTGTAATTGAACGATCTGCCTGAAGCCCAATGGAAAAAGGAACCAGACATGAACATCATCTTGACCGGCTCGGTGGCTTTCGATTATTTGATGTCCTTCCCCGGCTATTTTCGCAATCATATTCTGGTGGAGAAACTGGAATCCATCAGCCTCTCGTTCCTCGTCGAGAGCATGGTGCGTCTGCGCGGCGGCACTGCTCCCAACATCGCGTATACGCTGGCGCTGTTCGGACAGAAACCGTATTTGTTCGCCACAGTAGGGGAAGATTTTGACGAGTACCGACAGTGGTTGGAGAGCAAAGGCGTCAATACCACCTACGCACGCAAGATTGCCGGGGTATACACGGCTTCGTTTTTCGCCAATACCGACCGTTCCAATTCACAAATTGCCAGCTTTTATCCGGGGGCAATGGCTTACGCCGCTCAACTTTCGCTGAAGGAACTGACGGTTGACCCGGTGGAGTTAGTGGTGATCTCGCCCAACGACCCCGAAGCGATGAAGAAATATGTGAGCGAATGCCAGGAGTTGAACCTGCCCTATATTTACGACCCCAGCCAGCAGATCGTGCGCCTGACCCGCGATGATCTCCGGCAGGGCATCGAAGGGGCGCGCGCCGTTTTTATCAACGATTATGAATTCGCATTGATCCAGAAGATGACCGGTTTGAACAGCGCAGGGATATTGAAATACACCGATTTCATGGTGGTCACGCGCGGCGAGCGCGGGGCGGTGATCTACACTCGGCAAGGAGAGTTCACCATCCCAGCCATCCCTCCGGATTGCATCGCCGATCCGACTGGTGTGGGCGACGCCTTTCGCGGCGGATTTATCACCGCCTATGGGCATGGTCTGGATTGGAAGACCTGTGGTCGGGTGGGGGCTCTGGCTGCCACCTATTGTCTCGAGAACACCGGTCCGCAGGGACATGAATTCACCGTGCAGGAATTCATCGCCCGCTATCGCCGCTATTTCGACGATGAGGGAAAACTGGACGTCCTGCTCGAAGCGTGACCGGGTTGCCAGGTTTACACAGAAAATCACGATCCCAATGGAGAGAGAGATGAAAAGTTACGATGTGAAGGATATCGAACTGGCGGAAGGTGGGCGGCGTAAGATCGAATGGGCGGAGCGCGAAATGCCCGTACTGCGCCTGATCCGAGAACGTTTCAGCCGCGAACGTCCGTTGCAGGGCATCCGCATTGCAGCCTGTCTGCATGTGACCACCGAGACCGCCAATTTGATGAAAACCCTGCAAGCAGGCGGGGCTGAGGTGGTGCTGACGGCTTCCAACCCTCTCTCCACCCAGGATGAGGTGGCGGCGTCTCTGGTGATTCACCAAGAGGTGCCGGTATTTGCCATCAAGGGCGAGGATCACGTCACCTATTACAAGCACATTCACGCCGCCCTGGATCATGCGCCGCATGTGACCATGGATGACGGGGCAGACTTGGTGAGCACATTGCACAAGGAACGCCGCGACCTGATCGCCAACATGATCGGCGGCACCGAAGAAACCACCACCGGCGTGATTCGGCTGCGCGCCATGGCTGCCGATGGAGCGCTGGCGTTTCCGGTGATCGCCGTCAACGATGCACAGACCAAGCACTTCTTCGACAATCGCTATGGCACCGGTCAGTCGACCATTGATGGCATCATCCGCGCCACTAACGTATTGCTGGCGGGGAAGACGTTCGTGGTGGCTGGTTATGGTTGGTGCGGTCGTGGATTGGCAATGCGCGCCCGCGGCATGGGGGCAAATGTGATCGTCACCGAAGTCAAGCCTTTGCCGGCACTGGAGGCGGTGATGGACGGCTTTCGCGTCATGCCCATGCTGCAGGCGGCGAAAGAGGGCGATATCTTTGTCACCGTTACCGGCGACATAAACGTGATCGACCGACAACACTTCGAGGTGATGAAAGATGGGGCGATTGTCGCCAACTCCGGTCATTTCAATGTGGAAATTAACATCCCGGCGCTGGAATCGATGGCGAGGGAAAAGCGTCTGGTGCGTCCCTTCGTCGAACAGTATGAGTTATTCGATGGGCGGCATATCAACCTGCTCGGCGAAGGGCGCCTGATCAATCTGGCAGCGGCTGAGGGACACCCTGCCAGTGTGATGGATATGTCCTTTGCCAATCAGGCGCTGGCGATCGAATACCTGGTGCGTCAGGGGCGAGAGCTGGAGAAAAAAGTCTACCCTGTGCCGGAGATGATTGACCAGGAGATTGCCTATCTCAAATTGCACGCCATGGGGGTCGAGATCGACACGCTGACGGAGGAACAGGAGCGCTATCTGAATTCGTGGGAGGAAGGCACCTGATCCCTTTTGCCGCGGTCAGTCCTCTGTCGGCTGGACGACAATATCAACGAAAATAGGGTCGCCGAAGGATTCTCCGGCGGGAGAAAACGCCTGCCAGGCGCTACGATAAGGTCCCGGTTCGGTTGGGGCGGTGAAGACAATGCGGATGGCGAGCTGGGTGCCGCTGCGCGCCGGGAAAAGCGCCTGTTCCAGTGGGACGCCCAGGTCTGAGCCGGCGATGAATTTCAGGCGGTAGCGGGTATCCCAATTGCAAGTGCCGTTGTTTTCTACCAGCCAGCGTTTATCCACCCGGCTCCCCGGCGCAACCGTGGAGCCATCGGGAACGGTCAGGTCGGATAGATAGCGCAGGTTGTCGGCGCAGAGAGGGGTGGGTGAAGGCGCGAGGGCTGTGACAACCGGGTTCGGCGCGGCGGTGGCAGAGGCGGCGGGCTCGGGCGGAAAGAAAGTGGCGATTGCAGGGGAAGGAGGCAGGTAGAGCGGCGCATCAGCCTTGTCATCCACCTGCCACGGCGGCAACCGCTGGCATCCAATCGCCCCCCAAATCAGCAGCAACAGACAGGGCAGCAGGCGGAGAGGCGCTTTCGCTGGTTTCCTCATCTTGCATGCCAGTCTGGCGCGCCAGGCACAGCCCCGCTACAGTTCCATCTCCCCCGGCTCTTCCTCCACCTCGCCGCTGCTGATGGGCAGGGGCACCCCTCCGCCCAAAGCCTGTTGTCGGATGGCGAGCTCGATCTCTTCTGCCAGGTCGGGATTCTGACGCAGGAACTCCTTGGTGTTCTCGCGACCCTGTCCGAGGCGGATGTCTCCGTAGGAATAGAACGAGCCGCGCTTGCTGATAATATCCAGTTGGGTTGCCAGATCTACCAGATCGCCGACTTTGGAGATGCCTTCGTTGTACATGATGTCGAATTCGGCGGTGCGGAAGGGCGCAGCCACTTTGTTCTTGACCACACGCACGCGCGTGCGGCTGCCGATGATATCGGCGCCGAGCTTGATGGATTGGATCCGGCGCACGTCCAGCCGCACCGAGGCGTAGAACTTGAGCGCCATGCCACCGGTAGTAGTCTCCGAAGGTCCGAACATCACCCCAATCTTCTGGCGGAGCTGGTTGGTGAAGATCACCGCAGTGTTGGTTTGTTTAATGGCGCCCGAGAGCTTGCGCAACGCTTGAGACATCAGCCGCGCCTGCATCCCCATCGGAGCATCGCCCATATCACCTTCGACCTCAGCGCGCGGCACCAGAGCGGCGACGGAGTCGATGACCACCACATCCACTGCACCTGAGCGCACCAGCGTTTCGGTGATTTCAAGCGCCTGCTCGCCCATATCTGGTTGAGAAATCAGCAGATTGTCCACATCCACCCCGCAGCGTTCCGCATACGCGGGGTCAAGAGCATGCTCCATGTCGATGTAAGCGGCTGTGCCGCCCATCTTCTGCGCCTCGGCGACAATATGCTGACATATGGTAGTTTTACCGGAAGCCTCCGGCCCGAAGATCTCGGTGATACGGCCGCGTGGAATTCCCCCCACTCCCAGAGCGATATCAAGGGAAAGGGAGCCGGTCGGTATTACTTCTACCGTCATATGGGTAGCCTCTCCCAGGCGCATGATCGCACCATCGCCGTAGCGTTTGGTGATATCGATCAATGCCTTGTCCAGCGCTGAGTGCTTCGCATCATCTGCTCCAGAGGGGATGGGGAATGTCTTACGCGTGGTCATAGTTTCTCTCCTGAGTGATCTCTCCAGCCAGAATAAGGACAACTATAAGTTTAGCACAAATGTTCTTTGTGTCAAGGTGTTGCAGCAAGGCTGTCTGGAGGGGTGAAGGCGACGTCGGGCGTGGGAGGCAGGTCGCTGTAAAAACCCTTCCTTCCCTGAAAGCGGAAGTAGGTAACCATGCCCGGATTGATGTGGATGTCGTAATTGTAGAGCGTACCGGCAAAGGCGATCAGGATGGTGTAATCGCCGGCGGGCAAGTCGCCCAGCACCAGATTTTCGCGGTAGTACGGGTCGCTGTTCACCGCGCCCTCGCCATAGGTGATCACCTTCCAGCTTCGCTCGCCATTTTTCGAGACGACTTTAGCCTCCTGGTTGTGGATGGGAAACCCGGAGGTGTTCATCACCCGCCCAACCAATACCCCCCAGCCTTGGGGAGGGGATAGCCATAATTCGGGGTTGCGGCTTTGAGAGAAGGTGTTGCGCCCGATGCGCACTTCGAAGTGCAGGTGAGGACCGGTCACTTTGCCGGTCTGACCGACCAGCCCCAGCACCTCGCCCGCTCCCACCGCTTGCCCTTTTACGACATCTATTCGGCTCAGGTGTCCATAAACGGTAAATAAATGCTCTCCCTGATAACCGAAATCGTGCTTGATCGCCACCGCCAGCCCATAAGGGTCATCGGCGGCGTCGGTGCTGCCTTGATATAAACCCGTGCCAGCCCAAACGACCCTACCCGCGCCGGCAGCCAGAACCGGCGTCCCTTGAGGGGCGGGGATGTCAATGCCGGTATGCACCACATCGGGCAGGAAGACGCCGCCGTAGCGGTAGTCGGGCAGCGGCCAATTGATCTCATCGGCGGCGATTGGTCGGGCAAAATAAAAGTGATCCTGCGGCGTTGGCGCCCATGGCGTAGGGTACAGAGGCGGTCTCCAGGCGGAGACCATCGCCGGTCGGGGCGTTGGGAAGACGAAGCGCAGCGGATCGTCTACTGGCGTGGGAATCAGCAAATAAGACTGCTCTGGCTGCCCCGCCTCGAGAACCTCGGTTGTCGTGATTGTGACGGGAGTGGGGGTAGCTGTCGGGGAAGCTTCGAGGGTGGGCGTTTCCCAGGTGGTGGGAGCGCTGGTAGTGATGACCGGGGTGGGCGAGGGAGAATGCCGACAGGCACCAAGCGCGTTCAGGAAAGACAGCATAATCATAAAGCGGAGCGGCTGAGCGCCGCGGCGAAGCCATACGAGGGCATGCATCATGGAGCGCCAGGCGTTGAGCTCGAAGGCGACGGCGTCGCGCTGAAAGCCGGCTTGGACGTGCGCGTGGGAGGCGGGGTGCGCGTGGGCCAGGGTGTCCTGGTGGGCGTCAGGGTCGGGGGCAGCACAGCTGTCGGGGTTGCCAGCGCTGAAGCGGGGTAAAGTTCCAGCATGGCAGCGCGCCAGTCCAGCCCATCCGAGAAGACGAACTCATTGAAACGCGCGGCTGGCATGGCGGAACGCCAGGTGAGCAATGCCGGCAAGCGCTCCCATCCATAGCTGGCTGCCAGGTTGGTGAGGTCCACCCAGTAGCCAGGGGGTATCGTCTGAGCGTAGGCTCCCCCTTGTTCGTAGTAGCGCGGGTCGCCGCTGTAGCGGGCATTGAAATTCCAGGGAAGCTCATGCAGCGGCATGCCCTGAGAGCCATCCTGGTAACGCGTGCGCAGATAAATGCGCCAATAGATATCTGCGCCGTATTGTTCGCGCATCACCAACATCCAACCGGCGTTCATCGCCCCGGTGTTGAGTTGGAAAGCCCGTCCGGTATAGAGCCAGTCCTCCAACATGCCGGGGAACAGCGGCGAGGTCAGCGGCAGGTAGGCATTTTCCAGCGTGGATAGGAAATCCCATCCGATTCTGCTTGCCAGAGCGCTGCGCAGAGCGTTGAAGGACTCATCCACCAGGTCATGCAGGTAGGGATAAGGCGCTCTTACGTCTTGCAGTTCCACCACGCGTTGCCGGGAAGCGGGGAGATCTGCTGCGGGCGTGAGCGCCGCCAGCCAAGGAGGGGCGGCTGTTACCTGGGCAGCTTGGGCGATGACCGCCGGCAGGGGCTGGGGAAGTTCCGCCGGACTCCAACTCAGACCGCTCACGCTACCCTGGGTGGGTATGGCTGGCAGTACCAGCCCGGAAGTGCCGCGCTCGTAGCCGGTGAGGTAGGTGTGGTTGGGGGTCGAGAGGGCAGTGAGCAAGATTGCGCCACTCGGGCTGAAAGCCGGGCGGGCGCCGTTGCCGAGCGGGCGCGCTTGAGCTGGCGGGGAACTGACTTCCATCAGGTAAATGGTTTGATAGCCGTCGGCGCTTGAAGCCCACGCCAGCGCCTTGCCATCTGGCGACCAGGCAGGATATTGGTCCCTTGCGCGCGGCAACCGGCTCAGGTTGCGGAAGCGGTTATCAACCTGATCCAGATCCGCCAGCCAGATTTCCTCGTCGCCGCTTCGATTGGAGACGAAGGCAATCAACCGCCCTCCAGGCGACCAGCTCGGAGCGTAATCGGCTGCCGCCTCGCTGGTGAGGCGGATGGTTTCGCCCGGGTTGGAAGCCGAGCCCTGCGCAGGGCGGATGAAGATATCCAGACTGTGGGTTATGGGTGCGGCAGAAGCTGGGGCGGAGGTCGTTTGCGGCGTAGGTTGCAGCTCGGTCGGCAAAGGGGCGTAGCTCTCGTAGACCAGCCATTGGCTATCTGGCGACCAGGAGGGGGAGGCGTCGTATTCGGGGGTGTCGGTGAGCTGGGTCAGGTTGCCGCTGGCGAGATCCAGGACGAACAGATCCCATTGTCCATTACGGTTCGAGGCAAACGCCAGGCGCCTTCCATCCGGGCTGGCTGCCGGGGTGATGTCGTCCCAGGCGCCGAAAGTCAGTCGGGTGAAAGGCAGGTGTTGCGGGTGGTAGGCGTAGAGGTGAAAATAGCCCGCCTCGTAGATGGAAAGGAATATCGTACCCCTCTCGATGGAAAGCTTCTCCAAGAGGAAGGCTGGCTGCTCAGGAGTCGTCCCTGCTGGAGTGGTGGATGGGGGTGCGCCGGTTATGGTGGGGCTTGGGCTTAGCGTGAGCAGATGTTGCCGGGTTACGGTTGGGCTTGGCTTGCCTGGTTCTCCTGCCAGGGTCAGGGTGGCGCTTGGGCGCGCCTGCGCCTGCGCTGGAGCGGGGTTGCCTGGAGGGCGCCCGTACAGGACAAGAAACGCCAGCCCCAGGTAGATCAGGACCATCACCCACAGGCGAAAGCGCCTCCAACGAACGTTGCGCTGGGTTATCTGAGATGGAATTGCAGCGAAATGGCTGGTTTCTGGCATGGACAAAGCCCGAGAAGCGGAAAAGCCCGAGGGGATTGTAGCATGTCCACCAGCGGGCGTCAATTACGCCCGCTGCGCCAGAGACCTTCAATGTTGTTAGGCGTTCGAGGCTTAGTTGGAGGCAGATTAATCCAAACTGACCGGTAGGGTGAACTCTACCTGACCGGTGTCAACGACGACCCGGCGTTCAGGGTCGGCATAATTTTCAGCCTGTTCCTCTTCCACCTCGGATTTCTTGACGTAGTAAATCGTGGCGCTGGCAATATAGTTGCCCGCCTGCAGCGCCCCGCGCATGTGCAGGGTGATCTCCATGCGCGGGCTGATGGTCTCAATGATGCTGGCATGGGCAACCTCAACCCCAGCCGGGTTGCGGATGATGATCTCGCCGTTGGGGCGTTTCTGGAAAGGCGTCACTTCCATGTAAATGCGTACGCGACGGTTGTCGAACCAGGGTTCCGCCCTAAGTTCTTTGATGCGCACCTCGTCGGGCGGCAATGGGATGGCGGTTGGGTCTTGAAAGAATATATCCATGATATTCCTCGTCGCCGCTAAGCTTACCACGCGCGGGAACAGACGTCAAAAGACTCGGACATCCTAAAATACCCGGTCAAGCCGGGCTGATGGGATGGGGCAGGATCAACTTCCTATGTTGGGTTCAGAGCTTGGCTGGCGTACAGGAGCACGTCATCGCCACGATGTTCGCAATGCTCACATCCCTGCCATGTATGCCAATCCGACGGTGCCGGGTCCAGCGTGGGTGCCGATCACCGGGCTGACTTCGGAGAGAATGCTCTCCACGGCGCTGAGCTGGCTGGATGCCATCGCCAGGATCTCTCTGGCGTCTGCCTCTGCATTGGCATGGAGAGTCGCCAGGCGCACCGGTTGGCGATTGGCGGTGCGCTCGACCACCAGCTCAACCAGGCGCTGCAGGGATTTCTTGCGCGTGCGCACGCGTTCGAGAGCTTCCACACGCCCGCCGGTGACCTCCAGGATAGGCTTGATGTTCAACGCCGTCCCCAGGAATCGGCTGCCGCCGCCGATCCGACCGCCGCGATAGAGAAATTCAAGCGTGTCCACCGCGAAGACCACGCCCACGTGCTCGCGCGCCTGTTCTGCCACCGCCTTGCAATCCTCCAGGCTGCCCCCGGCTTCGGCGGCGCGGGCGGCGGCGAGCACCTGGAAGCCCATCGCCATGGAGGTGGTGCGCGAGTCGACGATCTCGATTGGCGCGCCCGGGAACGATTGCCGCGCCTGAATGGCTGAGGCGATCGTCCCGGATAGCTTTTCGGAGATCAGGATCGCCAGGATGTCATAGCCCTGGTTCAGCAGGTCGCGAAAGATGTTCTCGAAATCTGGGATGGTCACCTGAGAAGTGGTTGGCATAACCGTGGCAGATTGCAGCCGCCTGTAGAATTCATCAGGTTGAATATCTACGCCATCCTTGAAGGATTCATCGCCCCAAATCAGAACCTGGGGGGCGACCGTCAGGTGGTATTGATCCACCAACTCCTTGGGAATGTAAGCGGTGCTATCGGTGACAACAGCCACTTTGGACATAGTACCTCCTTGGCTTGTATTAAACTGGCAGAAGGAACGGCATGCAATGCTATCTGGTTAACCCTGATCTGCGGTTAAAGTTACGTGATGGCGATTTCGCATCTTGACCATTCGATATAACCATACTAAAATGCACTGCTGTGTTTGAGAACCTGACCGAACGTCTCGAAAATATCTTCAAGCAATTGCGCCGGCGGGGCAAGCTCTCGGAGCAAGATGTCGACGCAGCCATGCGCGAGGTGCGCCTGGCGTTATTAGAGGCGGATGTCAATTACGGCGTGGTAAAAGACTTCATTGCCCGCGTGCGCGCACGCGCGGTGGGGCATGAGGTCTCGCGGGCGTTGAACCCGGGGCAGCAGGTGATCAAGATCGTTCACGAGGAGCTGCTCCAAACCCTGGGTCCTGCGGAGCGGCTCAATCTGAGCGGACCGCGCCCGCGCGTGATCATGCTGGTCGGTTTGCAGGGCTCGGGAAAGACCACCGCTGCGGGAAAGCTGGCGCGGATGTTGCGTTCGCAGGGAGAGCGGGTGATGCTGGTTGCCTGTGATCCCTATCGTCCGGCGGCGGTTCGACAGCTCGAAACGTTGGGCGAACGGCTGAACGTGCCGGTGTACTTCGAGCAGGGGGTGAAGCCCCCCGAATTGGCAGCGCGGGCTTTAGAGAAGGCGAAAATCGGCGGCATGACGCTGCTGATCCTCGACACCGCCGGGCGCTCTCAACTCGACCAGGCGTTGATGGATGAGCTACGGGCGATTCAAGAGCGAGTTCACCCGGTGGATGTCTTGCTCGTCGTCGACGCCATGATCGGTCAGGAAGCCGTCAACATCGCCCGCGGTTTCCGAGATGTCATCCCACTAACCGGCTTGATTCTGACCAAGATGGACGGCGACGCCCGCGGCGGCGCAGCCATCTCGATCCGATCTGTAACCGGCGTGCCGATCAAATTCCTGGGCACCGGCGAGGCGCTGGATGCGCTGGAGGTTTACGACCCATCCCGCCTGGCGTCGCGCATTTTGGGCATGGGAGATGTGATCGGTCTGATCGAGCGCGCGGAAGCGGCTTTCGATCAAAAGGCGGCTGCCGAGCAGGCGCAAAAGCTGATGTCGGGCGAGTTCACCCTGCAGGATTTCGCCGATCAATTGCGCCAGCTCAGAAAGATGGGACCTTTGACCCAACTGCTGGAGATGATGCCCGGTGGGATGGGACAGATGGCGCGCCAGATCAGCCCGCAAGATGCCGAAAAACAGTTAAAATTGACCGAAGCGATCATCAATTCGATGACGCCTTTGGAACGGCGCAAGCCAGATATCCTCAACGCCAGCCGTCGCCGCCGCATCGCTCGCGGATCTGGCACAGACGTTCAGGACGTGAACCGATTAATCAAGCAGTATCGGGAGGCGCAACGCCTGTTTAAAACTTTGAAAAAATCCGGCAAGCGCGGTTTGCCGCGTTTGTTCGGGTAGGCGGCGTTTCCGTTATGGTTGGGCTGAAGACCAGTCGCGCATCCTTCCGCGCACCCTCTCTCAGGTTGTTCGCCCGGCATGGCTATCAGAATAAAAATAAAGGAGAAGTTCGATGGTACGTATTCGATTACGCCGGATGGGCTTGAAAGGACAACCAAGCTACCGGATCGTCGCTGCGGACAAGGAAAGCCCGCGCGATGGCAGATTTCTCGAAATCTTGGGTTTCTATAACCCACGCACTGTGCCGGCAACTATCCAACTCCATGAAGATCGCATCTATGACTGGATGAGCAAAGGCGCCGTGCCCAGTGAGTCGGTGGTCAAGCTGTTCAAGAGCGTCGGTCTGCTGGAACGCTATGAGCGCTTCAAGCAGGGAGAGTCGCTGGAGACTTTGCTCAAAGAGGCGCAGGCTGCTGAGGCTTCCCGCGTCGTCAATCCAAAGACGCGCCGCGACGACATCCCCGGCAAGAAGAAGCCGTCCAAATCCCGCTGACCGCTGCCGATAGACGCATGGGGTGACGCATGAAAGAGCTGATTGAATACATCGCCCGTTCATTGGTGGATGATCCTACCCAGGTGCGGGTGATCCAAAAACGACAGGGTTCAATGGTCAACCTGAAGCTGCTTGTCGCCAAAGAAGATATGGGGCGGGTGATTGGCAAGGGCGGACGGGTGGCAAACGCCATCCGTGTGTTGTTGCGCGTCACCGCGGCTCAGGAGGGAAAGCGCGCCGCCCTGGACGTGGACGACATGCGATGACCGCGCGCCGCACCACGGCATCTTTTTCGCAGCCAGCAGGCTCGCCTGAATCGGGCGAGCCTGTGTTCTTGGTGGTTGGCAAACTGCGCCGTCCGCACGGCGTCAGAGGTGAAATGCTCATGGAGATCTTCACCGATTTCCCCGAGCGTCTGGAACCGGGGAAAAAAGTCTACATCGGGGAGGCGCGTCAACCGCACCTGTTGCGCAGCCGTCGCCGTCATGGGGAGCATCTGCTGATAGCTTTTGAAGGCTTGGATACCCCTGAGCAGGTGGGCGTGTTGCGCACCAAGCTCGTCTTTGTCAGATCGGATGAGATACCGCCCTTGCCAGCCGGCGACTACTATCATCATCAATTGATCGGATTGCAGGTGTGTGATGACGCCGGCAAACCGATTGGGAAAATCGTAGAAATCCTTGAAGGCGGGGCGCATGATGTGCTGGTGGCGCAGACCGCGAGTGGGGGAGAGGTGTTGATCCCATTTGTTGATGAGGTGATTCTGAAAATCGAACTTGAAAACGCGATCGTGGTAGTGAAATTATTGCCTGGCTTGATTCCCGGAACCTGAGCGAACGCTCAGGCTAGGCTTGGCTGGCTTATCAGTTTTGTTACTACGGACGACTTGACAGGAAAAAAGCCGTTGTGGTATTCTGGCGATTGTTTTATTTAATGAAATAAAACCTTTTTCGTGGAGTCAGCTTGGTTGATCTGCGACAATATTGGGTGGGTTTCAACCTGGTGAAAGGCATTGGCGCTGCAAGGATGCGCGCCTTGCTTAATTATTTTGGCGAGGTAGACGCCGCCTGGAATGCTCCTGCTGAAGAGTTGCTCCAGGCGGGACTGAGCCAGAAGATCGTTCAGGTGCTGCTCAAATTGCGCGCCGAGACAGATCTAGGGCAGCTCTGGCAGCAAATCCAGGCGCAGGGCATCCGGGTGCTCACCTGGAAGGATTCAGCCTACCCGAGGCGCTTGCGTGAGATTGATTTGCCTCCCCCTGTGTTGTATGTACGCGGTAGCCTGTCGGAGTTGGACGAATGGGCGGTGGCGGTGGTGGGCACGCGGCGGCTCACGCACTACGGGCGTCAGATGGCTGAAGAGATCGCCAGCGTGCTGGCATGTAACGGGGTCACCGTGGTCAGCGGGCTGGCGCGCGGCGTCGACTCGGTGGCGCACAAGGCTGCCCTGGCTGCCGGCGGCAGGACGATCGCGGTATTGGGCAGCGGCGTGGATGTTGTTTATCCGCCGGAGCACAGCGCCCTGGCTGAGAAAATCCTCACCAACGGGGCTCTCGTGAGCGATTATCCGCCGGGGACGCCGCCTGATGGCGTGAATTTTCCACCTCGCAATCGTTTGATCTCGGGTCTATCGCTGGCGGTGGTCGTGGTCGAGGCGGGGGCGAAGAGCGGCGCGTTGATCACCGCCGAATTTGCCGCCGACCAGGGGCGTGAGGTGTTCGCCGTACCGGGCAATATCAATGCGCCTCAGAGCGTTGGTTGTAACCGCCTGATTCAAGATGGCGCGCATCCGTTGTTGCGCCCTCAAGACGTGCTGGAATCGCTGAACCTGACTATGGTGGTGGAACACCAGACAGCGAGGACGAATCTGCCGGTGGATGCTACGGAGCAACATCTGCTCTCCTTGCTCGGGATGCAAACCTTGCACGTGGACGAGCTACGCGCCCTCTCCAACCTGCCGGTTGAACAGGTGACATCGGCGCTGGCGATGATGGAATTGAAAGGGATGGTGCGGCAGGTGGGGGGCATGCGCTATGTAGCTGTCCGCGAAGCGCTGGCTGGCTACAATATCGGGGACGGGTTGGAATAGCAGCGGTGAGCGAAAAAAAGACGGTACTCGATCATTATTATGCCGTGATCATGGCTGGCGGCGGCGGGACGCGTCTGTGGCCGCTCTCGCGCAAGGCGCGCCCCAAGCAGATGTTGCGCCTGCTGGAGGAACGCAGCCTGTTTCAAACCTCGGTGCAGCGTCTGGAGGGTGTCTTTCCACCCGAACGGGTGCTGGTGGTCACGGTGGAAGAGCAGGCGGCGGAGTTGAAACAGCAATGCCCGCAAATTCCCGATGACAATTTCATCCTCGAACCAATGCCACGCGGCACTGCTTCAGTGATTGGTCTGGCTGCGGTTGCCCTGCGCGCCCGCGATCCGCAGGCGGTGATGGCAGTGCTGACCTCCGATCACTATATCGGCAACGAGGCGGGTTTTCGCAATCTGCTGCTGGCGGCGCACGACGTCGCCCTGGATGACCACCTGGTGACGCTGGGCATTTCGCCCACCTACGCTGCCACTGGATATGGCTACATCCAGCGCGGCGATTCGCTGGGTAGCTATCGCGAGCTGCAGGTGTACCGCGCCTTGCGCTTTAAGGAGAAGCCAGATGAGGAGCAAGCGCGGCAGATGCTCTCCAGCGGTGATCACACCTGGAATTCGGGCATGTTCGTCTGGAAAGCCGAGCGCATCCTGCAAGAATTTGCCCGCCACATGCCAGCGCTGAGCGCCGGACTGATGCAGATTGCCCAGGCTTGGAATACGTCGGCGCGGCAAACCGTGCTGCAGGCGGTCTGGTCGAATTTGAAGAGCGAGACGATTGACTACGGGGTGATGGAAAAAGCCGACGACGTGGCTGTGATCCCTGCTGCCGGTCTGGGGTGGAGCGATGTGGGCAGTTGGGACGCCCTTTTTGATGTGTTGAACGGCGACGAGGCTGGCAATATCGTCATGGGCGGCAGGCACATCGGCTTGGACACCCATCAGTCTCTGGTGTACGTCAACCAGGAGCACCGTCTGATCGTCACCATCGGGGTTGATGACCTGATTGTGGTGGATACTGGCGATGTGCTGCTGGTGTGTCGCAAGGATCAGGCGCAGAAGGTGCGCCAGATTGTGACCCGGCTGATAGAAACGGGACAGGAGTACATATAGACCGAACCTTGATGGGTTTGTAGCGTCGTGGCAAATATCCCACAGATGCAATCCAGCCAGGATCGGTGCTGATTGTGGAAATTGCTGTAGTCCACTTGTATGGATGATATTTAGTGGAGATGGAGGATCACAACGTTGGAAGCGTATTGTGTTCGTTGTAAAGAGAAACGCGAGATTAGCGAAGCGAAAGCTGTGTTCACCAGCGCCGGCGCGCCGGCGACGCAGGGAATTTGCCCGGTTTGCGGCACCAAACTCTTCCGCATGGGGCGCACCCCGGAGCACGACGGGTTGAATCCGGACCAACACCAGGCTAAGGAGCGGGAGAAACGCTCCGGCAAACTGGTGATCGTCGAATCGCCCGCCAAGGCGCGCACGGTAGGTCGTTTCCTGGGGAAAGGCTATACGGTAAAGGCTTCGGTGGGACACGTGCGCGACCTGCTCAAATCGCAACTGTCGGTGGATGTCGACAACAACTTTGCCCCCAAATACAGGGTGCTCAAGGAGAAGCGGGCGGTGGTCAAAGAGATCAAGGAGCTGGTGCGCAAGGCGGAAGAGGTCTATTTAGCCACCGATCCCGATCGGGAGGGTGAGGCGATTGCCTGGCATCTGATGCACGCCGCCGAGCTGGATCCGAAGATCACGCGGCGGGTGGTGTTCCACGAGATCACAGAGCCCGCCATCGCCCAGGCGTTCAGTCATCCGCGCCAGATCGACACTGACCTGGTCAACGCTCAGCAGGCGCGGCGGGTGTTGGATCGTCTGGTGGGTTATAACCTCAGCCCGCTGTTGTGGCGCAAGGTGCGCAGCCGGCTGTCTGCCGGGCGAGTGCAGTCGGTAGCTTTGCGGCTGGTGGTCGAGCGTGAGCGGGAGATCGAGGCATTTGTTCCGCAGGAGTACTGGACGGTGCAGGCGGAGTTCCTGCCTGAAGGCGGAAAAGAGACCTACCTGGCGAAGCTTGCGCGTGTGGATGGGGAAGAACCCCAATTGACCAGCGAAGCCGATGTGACTCCCCTGCTGAGCGACATGCAAACTGCGGCGTATCAGGTCGCTCGCATTAGAAGAGGCGAGCGTCGGCGCAACCCTCTGCCGCCGTTCATCACCAGCACGTTGCAGCAGGAGGCTTCGCGTCGTCTGGGTTACACCGCCAGGCGCACGATGGCGCTCGCCCAAGGGTTGTACGAGGGATTAGATGTGGGCGAGGGAGGCAGCGTCGGTCTGATAACCTATATGCGCACCGATTCGACCAATGTCTCAGAGCTGGCGCAGGGGGAGGCGCGCCAGTTCATCGCCAACCGCTACGGGGAGCGGTTTTTACCCGCAGAGCCGCCGCAATACAAGACCAAAGCCAAGGGCGCCCAGGAAGCACACGAGGCGATCCGCCCCACCTCCGTCTTCCGCTTGCCGTCGCAGATCAAAGAATACCTGAGCACTGACCAGTTCCGCCTCTACCAGTTGATCTGGCAGCGCTTCGTCGCCTCTCAGATGAACGCGGCTATATACGATACCATCTCGGTGGAGGTGCTTGGCGCTGCGCCGCTGCATCAATACCTGTTGCGCGCCGCCGGTTCAACGGTCAAGTTCCCCGGCTATCTGGTTGTCTATGAAGAAGCCCGCGATGAGGATGAAAAAGCCGAAGGAGAAGAAGCCGAAACGCGCATCCCTGCCGATCTGGCGGAAGGGCAGGCGCAAAAGCTGGTCAAACTGCTCCCCGAGCAGCATTTCACCCAGCCGCCGCCACGCTATAGCGAAGCCAGTCTGGTGCGCGCCTTGGAGGAGTATGGAATCGGCAGACCCTCAACCTACGCCCCGATTCTGAGCACCTTGCAACAGCGCGGCTATGTGGTGCGGGAGAACAAACGCCTGACTCCCACCGAGACCGGCATCCTGGTCAACGACCTGATCACCGAGCACTTCCCAGACATCGTGGATGTGGGCTTCACCGCAAAAATGGAAGAAGACCTGGATCGCATCGCCATGGGCGATCAGGACTGGGTAGAGATGGTGCGCGCCTTCTACCAACCCTTCTCCCAAAAGGTGAACAGAGCTGACGAGTCTATGCCTGAGATGAAGACCGATCCCGAGCCAATCGGTCGCGCCTGCCCCAGATGTGGACATGAGTTGGTGATCCGCTGGGGGCGGTATGGTAAATTCATCAGTTGCAGCAATTTCCCTGAGTGTCGCCACACGGAAGCCTGGCTGAATAAAATTGGCGTTAGCTGTCCCAAGGACAACGGCGACATCGTGGAACGCAAGACGCGCAAAGGTCGTATTTTTTACGGTTGCGCCAATTATCCCGCCTGCGATTTCACAACCTGGAAGCGACCTCTGCCGAAACCCTGTCCGCAGTGCGGAGGTCTTCTGGTTGAGATGGACCGGCGCACTGCGGTTTGTCTGCAATGCGAGGAGCAAATCCCTCTCGAAGATCTTGCGCCGGAGGATGTGTCCGAGTCGGCATGATGCTTGCAACGCATTTGCTGCAGATTAAAACGACAGGAATGTGTTAGAATACATGTGCTAAATATGCGCACGTGTCATGGATCATGGGAGAGGAGCAATGGACGCCATAAAAGAACTGACGAAAAAACCGTGGGTCTTGGGTGTCGCCGGGTTGATCCTGGGGCTGTTTTTAGGGCTGATCTACGCCTGGGTGATTGATCCGGTCGAGTGGACCGACGCCCCCATCGAGCTGCTCCGGGCTGATTTGCAGGAGGAGTATCTGCGCATGGCGATCGATTCCTTCAGCGCTATGCCGAACGCAGAACTGGCGCAGTCGCGCTACAACGCTATCGGCGCCAACAAAGAGACCATCCTGGCGCAGATTGAAGCCAATCCGGGGGCGCAATCCCTGCAAGCCATCCAGGCGTTCAAGGCGGTTGTCCAGGCTCCCATGGTCGCTGAAACGCCCATCCCCGCCGAGAAGGAGGAGGCGGGCGGCGGCTTGGGCGTGGTCATCACGCTGCTCTGTCTGGCAGCGCTGATTCTTGCAGGTGTGGCGTTCTATCTTTTCTACTGGCGCACTCGCGCCACGGGCAAGCCCCTCTTTGCAGCGCCCGCGCCGCCAGCGCAGCGCCAACCGGCTGCCACCGAGCTGGCAGGCGTAACCGAAGAGCAACCCATGGTGCAATATATGGCGTCCTATAAGATCGGCGACGACCTTTTTGACGACTCCTTCAGTATCGATTCGCCCGCCGGCGAGTTCCTGGGCGAGTGCGGGGTTGGCATTTCTGAGACGGTTGGCATTGGCGAACCGAAGCGCGTCACCGCCTTCGAAGTCTGGCTATTCGATAAGAACGACATTCAGACGGTCACCAAGGTGTTGATGAGCGCCCATGCTTTCCTGGATGAGACCACCCGTCAACGGCTTGAGTCCAAGGGAGACCCGGTGCTGGCAGAGCCCGGCTGCGAAACCGTGCTGGAGACGCAGACGCTGAGGCTCATCGCCCGCGTGGTGGATATGGCGTATGGAGACGGTTCTTTGCCGGAGCAGAGTTTCTTCGAACGGCTGATTCTGGAGCTATCGGTCTGGCCGAAAGCCTGAAACAGAGAGCGGCGGACGGTCTCCCGTCCGCCGCCTGATTTAACCATAAGGCAATTTCAACCCCTATTCGATCTCGATAATCTCCAGGACGACCGTCCCTCCAGGCGTCTCGACGGTGACCCGATCTCCCACCTTGTGTCCCAACAGGGCGCGTCCGATGGGCGATTCGTTGGAAATGCGCCCGTTGCGCGGGTCGGCTTCTTTAGCGCCGACCAGGATGAAGCTTTCTGGCACCTGACCATCTTCGACGATCGTAAACCGCGCCCCGATTTCGATCACTTCGTGCCTGCCGCTGCCATTTTCTTCGACGATCACTGCGTTCTTGAGCAGGTATTCCAGCTCCATGATCCGACCCTCGAGGAAGCTCTGATCTTCTTTGGCTTTATGATAATCGGCGTTTTCCGAGAGGTCTCCCATTTGGACGGCTGCCCGCAGCCGTTGAGCGATCTCCTCGCGCGCAGGACCTTTGAGCCTTTCCAGCTCGGCTTTCAGACGAGCAGCGCCTTCGGCGGTCAGGTAGAGTTGGTCATTCATACTTGCACTCCACATTTATCACTTCTCAGCTGCGCTTCGAAATTGAACAAATTATATACCTAATTGACCTGTATGATCTGAAGATTGCCTCAAGGTTTTGTCGCCGGGTCGAACAGTTTGGCATGTTCGTCAACGGCGAAGCGGTCGGTCATTCCGGCGATGTAATCGCAGATGGTACGTTCGCGCCCGTGTTCTTCGATCAGTTCCTGGATGTGAACCGGCAGGATTTCGGGCTCGCGGGCATAGGCGTTGAATAAGTCCACGAGGATGCGCTCGGCTTTGACCGCCATGCGCACCACGCGGTGGTGACGATATAGCCTGGCATAAAGAAAATCTTTCAACTGGCGGTTGCGCCGGTGCATGTCTTCGCTGAAACCGATGACGTTATATGGCAGACGTTGTAGCTCCTGCACCGATTTGACGCCGCTGGCAATCAGGCGCTGGTTGGTTGTATGCACCAGGTCGCTCACTTCCAACCCGATCAGGCGGCGTATGATGCGGTGCCGATCCAGGTCAGAGAGTTGGGCGCCACGCCAGCCGACGCTTTCGCAGAGGATTTCCCAAAGGGTGATCCCCTCCAGCATGGGGGCAGTGATCATCCCGGAGCGCAAACCGTCGTCCAGGTCGTGGGCGGTGTATGCCAGTTCGTCAGCGGCGTTGGCGATTTGCGCTTCCAGGTGGCCGCGTAATTCAGGGTTGTACTCCGAAGCGTCAGCCACATCGTACTCGGATTCATGCTTAACGATCCCCTCGCGCACCTCCCAGGTCAGGTTCAGACCAGGGAAATCTGGGTAGCGCCGCTCGAGCAGGGTGACGATGCGCAGGGATTGTTTATTGTGGTCGAACCCGCCTTGATCGCTCATCAGGCGCGCCAGCACTACTTCGCCGGAATGACCGAATGGCGGATGCCCCAGATCGTGAGCCAGGCAGATGCTTTCGACCAGGTCTTCGTTTGCCCCCAAAGCGCGAGCAATGGTGCGGGCGATTTGGGAGACCTCCAGGGTGTGCGTCAATCGGGTGCGGTAGTAATCCCCTTCGTAATTGATGAACACCTGGGTCTTATATTCCAGGCGACGGAAGGCGGTGGTGTGCAGAATCCGATCGCGATCGCGCTGAAAGGCGGTGCGGTATTCCGGCTCATCCTCGGGATACACGCGACCCTTCGTGCGCTGGCTGAGGCAGGCGTAGGGAGCCAGGGTCTGCTCTTCGATGCTTTCCAGTTGGGAGCGTGTGTATAGCATAAGCCGATCAGGGATTTATTACCAAATCTAGCCCGTCATCATGCGCCGGAGGCGCGCACGTTCCTGAAACAAGGGAGAGTTTAATGCAGGCTGGAGGGATTGTCAACGATGCAGCCTGGTGCCGATGGTTTCGCCGCACAGGGCTTGATAGACTGAGCCGGGCGTCTCGCCGGAGAAGATCAGCACCTCGAGATCGGGCAACGCCTCGATCAGCGCCAGGCTCTGAATCACCTTGCTTGCCATGCCGCCGGTGACATCAGCCGCGCTGGAACCGCGCAGCGAGGTCATCACCTCTGGCAGGTTCTTGGGCGTGATTTCGGGTATCAGCCGCGTGCAGGCGGGGTAATCTTCCCACACACCGCGCTCCAACCCAGCCTGCAGGATGCGGGCGGGTTTCAAATGCAGCGCCAGATAGCCAAAGAGATCCTCGGTTGATAGGATGGTGCCGCCGCGGACGCGGTCAAAGGCTACGTCCCCGTGAACCACCGGTATCAGACCTGCTTGCAGGGCGGCTTCTACAGGTTCTAAATCCCAGGCGACGAGCTTGCCCTCCTGGGCGATAGCCGAACCCGAAGGGTGGATGGCAATGGCGGGCAATCCGGCTGAGTGCAGCGCCTCCGTCACCATGGCGTTGAGCGCAGCCGCTTCCCGCCAGACTTCGGCAAAGCCGCGCCATTGCTCGGCAGTGCGCACCCCATCCCGTGTGCCGTATTTCTTGGCGGGTACATGCCCAAATGAACCGGCGCCATTGCCCACCACCAGTTGCATGCCGGGATTTTCGCCCAGGGCGCGTGCGATTTCATCCGCCAGTCTGGAGAGCACCTGGGGGCGCAACGTGCGCGGCCGATGCTTGTCGGTGATCAGCGAGCCGCCGATCTTGAGAAATTGCAGGTTGGTTTTGGTCGCAGAATCAAGGGGCATCAATCACTCTTCTTTGGTCGAATTGTGGTGATGATCACGCGCCTGGCGCCGGCTTTGTTCAATGCATCGGCGATGGCTGGAGCAAGCGCTTCATCGGCGATGGCGATCATATTTCCGCCGCGCCCCGCGCCGGACAATTTGGCGCCCCATGCGCCCACCTGACAGGCTGCCTCGACCAGCCGGTCGAGTTCGGGGCTGGAAACCCCCATTTCTTGTAACAGGCTGTGGTTCAGGCGCATCAGCTCTCCCAGCGCCTGCGCCTGTCCAGCTTCGATTGCTGCCCTGGCTGATAGGGCGATGGCGCCGATGCGTTCGAAGAGCTGGTTGTAAGGCTGTGGATTTGCTTGCCATGCCTGGCGCACATCGCCTACCACGGCAGCGGTGGGGCTGGCGACGCCGGTGTCGCCGATCACCAGGGTGAGCGGCTGCGCCGGACGCAGCAGGAGCAAAGGTTGCCCGCGCTGAAAGAAGACGGGTTGGGCGTAGGTGATGACAGTGTTATCAATTCCCGAAGGGGTGCCGTGATGGATTTTCTCTACCTCATAAGCCAGACGGGAGACCGTTTCGTCGTCCAGGGGGCGACCCAGGAATGCTGATAAGGCGCGCACTAACGCCACCGATACTGCAGCTCCCGAACCCAAACCGGCTGCCACCGGTATGGTGGAGGTGATGCGGATGGTGCAGGCTGGCGTGCGCTCCAGCCTCAGCGCCTGGAGCACCGCTTGCACAGTCGCAGCCAGCGGATGCACCTGTGGCAGGTCTTCCAACCAGGCTTCGATGCCAACGTTGGGCGCCTGGATCAGCACCGCCCCCGCACGGGCGCGCGGGTTGGCGGTGACAACAGCCCTCGCCCGCACTTGCATCACCGGCGCGGCGATCGCGGGTTGTCCGTAAACCACGGCGTGTTCGCCAAACAGGATGATTTTTCCCGGCGCTGTGGCTGTAATTGCAGGCATAATCAGTGAGAGAAGGCTTGCGTTCCGCCTCAGAACAAGTAAAAGATCAACAGCACTGCCAAGCCCCATAGAAGGATGGATATTTGCAGCGGTCGGTCGGAGAGCAGCACCTCTTCGGGGGCACCACCACTGTGTTTGACCTGTATCAAATACAGGTAGCGGAAGACCCCGTACAGGACGAACGGGATGGTCAACATCATCAGGTGATTATCCGGCAGATTGGGCGCTGAAAAGGTGTACAGGCTGTAGGCGATGATCGTGGTGCCGGAGACAATAGTGATGAACTGGTCGAGCAGAGGGATGGTATAGCCATCCAGGACTTTGCGGTGGAGGTTCGCCCCCTCTGCCAGCAACGCCAGCTCAGCCCGACGCTTACCGAAGCCGATGTAGAGCGAGCCAAGCGTCATGACGATATATAGCCAGGGGGAGAAGCGGGCGACGTCAATCAACGCCACGCCGGCGCCGACCCGCAGCACGAATCCCAGGGCGATGGCGAACACATCCAGCAAGGGAACATGCTTGATCCACTTCGAATATGCCAGGTTGAGCAGGAAGTAAATGCCGGCGAGCAGGGCAAAACCTGGCGATAGCCAGTATGCCAGCGGAAAGATACAGGCAATCAAGCCCAAGCCTGTGCCTAAAGCCACGCGGACAGGGAGCTGACCGGAGGCGATTGGACGATGACGTTTCTGGGGGTGGCTGCGATCTGCCTCAATGTCGGCGATGTCGTTGAGCAGATAAACCACTCCAGAAATCAGGCAGAAGATGATGAAACCAGCAATCGTGTGCCAAACCGCCGGCAGGTTGTCCAGTCGAAGCTGGCGGTCGAAGACCAGCCCGGCAAACAGCACCAAGTTTTTTAGCCATTGGCGCGGCCGCATGGAGATGAGAATTGCCCTGAACATGGGGCTTATGATAGCATGAGAACAGTTGATGGAGAAGGGATGGCTGACGAAAAAGCAAATCGGAAGCCTCGAATCCGTGCTAAAATAACGGCACTTTTTCCATGCCCAAGAAACAATCAGTTGCCTCAAAAGTCCGAAACCCTGTGCCGCGCTGGCTGGAGCTGGCGCGTGAAATTCAGGCTATCGCTCAAACCGGACGACACTTCGCCGAGAATGAATACCAGGCGGAGCGTTTCGAGCGCCTGGCGGAGATCGCGGCGGAGATGATCAGCTTGAACTCCGACCTGGAGTACACCTCGCTGGCAGACGCCTTCCGCTCCCAGATCGGTTACGCTACACCGCGGGTGGATGTGCGCGCGGCTGTCTTCCGCAATGGCAAGCTGTTGATGGTGCGCGAGCGCCAGGATGGCGGTTGGACGATGCCGGGCGGTTGGGTGGATGTGGGAGATGTCCCCTCTCAGGCTGCCGAGCGAGAAACCTGGGAGGAAGCCGGCTTTCACGTCAGGGCGAAGCGCCTGATCGGCGTTTACGACGCTAACCGCGTCGGTCCGCTGCAGGTGTTTCACGCCGTGAAATTGCTATTCCTGTGCGAGCTGCTCGACGGGGAGCCGCAACCCAGCCGGGAGACCAGCGCAGTGGATTTCTTTGGCGCAGATGAAATCCCCGAAGTCTTGTCAGGGGAACGTACCCGACCACGCCACATCGCCGATGCTTTTGCCGCTCTGCAAGACCCAACCAGACCAACGGTCTTCGATTGATGAGCACCCCTGTATTTCGAATCGAGGCGTTGACCGAGCTGCCGTTTGGCTTGCCGGGGCGCGTTTTCCGCGGTCCGATGCCCTATGGCGATTACGATCCTGAGGGCAGGCTACTCAAGCGCTATCGAGAAGTAAACGTCGGGGCGGTGGTGGTTTTGGCAGAAGAGCAGGAGATGCGGGAACTCACAGGGCTCGATCTCATGCAGCTTTATCGCGTCGCCGGGATGGAGGTGATCTGGTTGCCAATCCCAGACTTCAGCCTCCCCTCTCTGGATGCACTGCGCCAGGCGATTGGGCGCGCCGGGGACTGCATCAGCTCGGGGATGAACATAGTAGTCCATTGCCGCGCCGGGTTAGGGCGGACGGGCTTGTTCCTGGCGTGCCTGGCGCAGCATATCTTTCGCATAGACGGCAGCACTGCCATTCAATGGGTGCGCGCTTATCTCCCTGGCGCATTAGAAACGCCAGAGCAGGTACTCCTGGCAGAGTCTTATGGAGGGCGGCATGTTGATTACGAATGCAAATCTGATCACCTGGGAAGCTGACAACCGCATCCTGGAAAAGCACGCCTTGCTGATCTCGGATGGTCTGATCAAAGAAGTCGCTCCTGAAACGGACTTGCTCGCTCGCTTCCCCCAAGAAGAACGGCTCGACGCGGGCGGGCAGTATGTGATGCCCGGGAACATCTGCGCCCATACGCATTTCTATGGCGCGTTTGCCCGCGGCATGGCGATACCCGGGGCGCCTCCCAAAGATTTTCCGGATATCTTGAGAAAGCTTTGGTGGCCTCTCGACCTGGCGTTGACCGAAGCGGATGTGCGCGCTTCGGCTGAGGTGATGCTGGTGGACGCCATCCGCCATGGTACGACCACCTTGATCGACCATCACGCCTCTCCCAATGCAATTGACGGCTCGCTGGATATCATCGCCGAAGCCGTCGAGCGCGCCGGGGTGCGCGCCGTTCTTTGTTATGAGGTCACCGACCGCAATGGGAAAGCCGGGGCGCTGGCTGGCATTCGCGAGAATGTGCGCTTCCTCGACCGGCTGCGGCAGGAGCCAGTCGCCGGCGGGCGCGTGGCGGCGACCTTTGGGTTACACGCCAGCCTGACTCTCTCGGAAGAGACGCTTGACCTGTGCCGTTCTTCAGTCCCGGAAACGGTCGGCTTTCACATCCACCTGGCTGAGCACGAGGCGGATGAATACGACAGCCTCGCCAAAGCTGGGGTGCGCGCCGCCGACCGCCTGCATCGGCATGGCATCCTGGGGTCGGAGAGTATCGTCGCCCACGCCGTGCATGTGGATATGCGCGAAGCCATATTGATCGCCGAAAGCGGCACCTGGGTCACGCACCAGCCGCGCTCCAATATGAACAACGGCGTGGGCGTGGCAGACGTGGAAGCCCTGCTGCGCCTCGGCGCGCCGGTCTGCATCGGCAGCGATGGCTTCTATCACGCCATGTGGGAGGAGTGGAAGACTGCCTACCTGCTTCATAAGGTCTGGCACCGCGACCCGCGGCGCATGAACGGTGCCGACGTGGTTCGCATGGGTGCTTACAATAACGCCGCCCTGGCTGGGAAATTCTTCCCGCAGGCGCCGTTGGGCGTGATTCGACCCGGCGCGCACGCCGACCTGATCTTCGTGGATTATCACCCTCACACCCCGTTGACGCCGGCGAACCTGCCCTGGCACATCCTCTTCGGTTTCCATGAAAGCATGGTCACCACCACGATTGTGGGGGGAAAGGTGTTGATGCGTGACAGGAAATTACTCACGTTGGACGAAACAGAGATCGCCGAACGGGCGCGCCGACTGGCACCTGAGGTCTGGCGGCGTTATGCAGCAAACGTCCCGAGGGATTGAGCGGAGGCGCCATGGCTGAGAGCGAGGCACAAAAGCTACCGACGATCGCTATCCTGGGCGGCACTGGCAAGGAAGGTCCAGGATTGGCGTTGCGTTGGGCGCACGCCGGCTATCCGGTGATCATTGGCTCACGCCAGGCTGAAAAGGCGCAGCGGGTGGCAGCCGATTTGAACGCCAGCCTGGGTCGTGAGCACATCCGGGGGGCAGAGAACAGCCAGGCGGCGCGCCAGGCGGATATCTGCGTGTTGACGATTGTGCAGGAGGCGCATACCGTTGCTGTGGAGAGCCTGAAAGAACATCTGGCGGGCAAGATCGTCGTCGACGCCACCGCCCGGGTGGACTTTCGCGACCCACGCCCGCCGGCGCCGCCATCCGCGGCGCGCCTGGCTCAGGATATCCTTGGAAATCGGGCGCGAGTGGTGGCAGCCTTTCAAAATGTTCCTGCCCACGCCTTGAGAAAAGACCCGGCGGTGCCTCTCGACGCCGATGTGCTGGTGTGCGCCGATGACCTGGATGCCGCTGATCAGGTGATGACGCTGGCGAGGGCAGCCGGCATGCGGGCGTATTATGCGGGCGGTTTGGATAACGCCGTGGTGGTTGAGGGACTGACTGCCATTTTGATCAGCCTCAACAAATACTATGGGATAAAGACCGCCTCGATCCATATCAGCGGTGTGACCGGCTCCCGACCGCCAGGTGAGCAGCGTGATTGACGAGTTTCAGGGGCGAACAACCCCCGCTCTGTTGCTCACCGCGCTGCCGGGCATCCCGATGATCCAGCCAGGAGACGACCTGGCTGAAATTGCCTTGCAGGCGCTCCATCGGGCAGGCTTGAGCCTGCGTGATGGCGATATCCTGGTGTTCGCCCAAAAGATTGTCTCTAAAGCGGAAAATAGGCTGGTGAACCTGCTGGAGGTACAGCCCTCAGTCAGGGCAATCCAGCTTGCCGAAGCCACCGGCAAGGACGCCCGCCTGGTGGAGTTGATCCTGCGCGAAAGCAGCGCCGTGTTGCGCACCCGCCCCGGGACGATCATCGTTGAGCACCGCCTGGGTTTCGTCTGCGCCAACGCTGGCATTGATCACTCCAATGTAGCCGGCGAAGGGGACGAACGGGCGGAGTGGGTGCTGCTCTTGCCCGAAAATCCCGACGCCTCGGCTGAGCGATTGCGCCATTGTTTAGAGCAAGCCAGCGGAGTTAGATTGGGGGTGATGATCATCGATTCGCATGGGCGCGCCTGGCGTCTGGGGACGGTGGGCGTGGTCATCGGGCTCTCGGGTGTGCCGGGATTGGTTGATTTGCGCGGTTATTCGGACTTATTTGGGTATAATTTGCGTATCACTCAAGTTGGCGCCGCCGATGAACTGGCTGCGGCAGCTTCTTTGTTGATGGGTCAGGCGGCGGAAGGCACGCCAATCGTACATGTGCGCGGTTTCCCTTATCTACTTCGGGAAGCCCGGCTGGGTGAGCTCTTGCGGCCCAAAGATCAGGACCTGTTCAGGTAGTATCGAAGCGGCAGACGCTGATAGCAAGCTGCGAAAGCATATTGCTTGAGAGTATAAGGAACGGCGTGTATGCGCCTTGCATGTGAGGTCTGTTGAATGCTTGAACCCTCTACGTTGCTCGTCTGGTTGCAGTCACGTCGCTCGGTGCGACGCTTCAGCTCGCAACCGGTACCGCCGGAGCTGGCGCACGAGCTGCTGACTGCCGCCATGTGGGCGCCGTCGGCTCACAACCGTCAACCCTGGCGTTTCGTCGTCTTACAGACGGTGGAATCCAGGGAAAAGCTGGCGCAGGCGATGGGCGCATCCTATTATCGCGACCTGCTAAAGGATGGGATGGCTGGCGAGGCAGCCGCGAAGCAGGTTGAGCGCTCACGCCAGCGCATCGTCCAGGCGCCGCTGGCGGTGCTGCTCTGCCTGGATAAGGACCAGGTGGATATCTATGCAGACGCGCCGCGCCAGCAGGCGGCGTATCTGATGATGACCCAGAGCGTCGCCCTGGCGGGGGGCTATCTGCTACTGGCGGCGCATGCGCATGGGTTGGGCGGGGTGTGGATGTGCGCCCCGCTGTTTGCGCCAGCGGCTGTCCGCCAGGCGTTGGAGCTGCCCTCAGATTGGGAACCGCAGACGTTGCTGTTGATCGGCTATCCGGCGCGCATACCGCCGGCGCCAGCGCGTCGGGAGCTATCGGAGGTCACGCGATATGTGTGATGCAGCTGGATTGGGAAAATGCGGCTGGCGCGCTGTCATCATGGGTAGATGGGGGGAAGGGTCAAGGCGATGAAGGTCGTGGCACTGGCAGGCGGGGTGGGCGGCGCCAAACTGGTTGATGGTCTGGCAGCGCATCTTTCTCCGGATGAACTCTGTGTGGTGGTCAACATCGGCGACGACTTCGAGCACTTGGGTCTGTATATCTGCCCTGACCTGGACACCGTTTGCTACACGCTGGCGGGGATTGCCAACCCGGAGACGGGTTGGGGGCGGGCGGATGAGACCTGGAACGCCTTCGACAGCCTGGTGGCGTTGGGCGGACCGGACTGGTTCCACCTGGGGGATCGAGACCTGGGCACTCATCTGGAGCGCACTCGTCGTCTGCGTGCGGGCGAGCCGCTGAGCCAGGTGACGCGTGCTTTCTGCGCCGCCTGGGGCGTCCGCCCGACGGTGCTGCCGGCTTCGGATCAACGCGTGCCCACCCTGGTGCACACAGAAGAAGGGGTGCTGCCATTCCAGGAGTATTTTGTCCACCGCGCCTGTCAACCGAAGGTGACCGGTTTCAGCTTCGCCGGCGCGGCGCAGGCGCGCCCCGCGCCTGGGGTATTGCCAGCCATCCTGGCGGCGGATGTGGTGATCCTGTGCCCTTCCAATCCCTGGGTGAGCATAGACCCCATCCTGGCTATCCCAGGCATCTGCCAGGCGCTTGCCGGACGACCGATCCTGGCGGTAACGCCGATCATCGGCGGAATAACCGTGAAAGGTCCGGCAGCCAAGATGTACGCCGAGCTTGGCATTCAACCCTCTGCCCTTGCTGTTGCCCGACATTATGGCAGCCTGCTCGACGGATTCGTGTTGGATGTGGTTGATGCAGAGCTGTACGAGCCGCTGCGCTCCCTGGGATTGCAGGTGTTGATGACTGATACCTTAATGCGTGACCGTGCCGACCGCCTGCGCCTGGCTGAAGCAGTGCTCCAGCTCGGGGAGCGCCTGCTCAACCTGGCAACCTGTAACGAAAGCGATGAGAAAGCTGTTTAATGTGGAGGAAGGTTCATCGCCTTGCGCAAACGCTGCCTTTATGAACTTGCTCCAAGAGAAATCGCCCGAAGCTCCCGCTGCTCAGAACGAGAAGGTGCGCTTTACTACGCCCAATGCATCTTCAACTGTCGAACCAGAAGACGAGGACAACATACACATGGCGCTTTGGGCAATTGTTCCGGTTAAACCCCTTCGTTATGGAAAGTCTCGCCTGGCGAACGTGCTCACGCAGGATGAGCGCGCCGACCTGAACCAGCGCCTGCTGGTTCATACCCTGGATACCCTGGCGGCGATCCCTGAGATCGACCAGGTGCTGGTGATCAGCCGCGACCCAGCAGCGCTGGCAGTAGCCAGAGATCACGGGGCGCGCACCGTGCAGGAGAACGGAGCGAATGAGCTGAACCTGGCTCTGACCCGGGCGACGATCGTCGCTAAGAGTTATATCACCGGCGGCGTGCTGGTCGTCCCGGCTGATTTGCCTTTGCTCACGCCGGAGGATATCCGCGCGATGCTTGAAAGAGCCGGGCAGCCGCCGGTGGTGGTTGTCGCCCCGGACCGCCACCATCAGGGCACCAACGCGTTGTTGATCTCCCCGGTGGGGTTGATCGAATACGATTTTGGTCCGGATTCGTTCGAGCGCCATTGCCAGCGTGCCCTGCAAAAAGGTGCCCGTCTGGAAATCTGCGAACTGCCCTCGCTGGCGCTGGATGTTGACCTGCCAGAGGACCTGGACATCGTCGGGGCGCAACTGACGACTGAGTTCGAATAATACCCCGTCGTTGGCGAAGGACGTCTGCACAACTTTGTCCGTTGCACCCGCGCGACAAAGTCCTGTTATACTTGCAGACAGATTTGGGAAGGAGGAGCAGATGGCTGAACGAGTTGCCCTGTATTTGCAAGATGCCCACGACCTGCGCCAGGGATTGGAGTATGTGCGCTACGCCGAACAACGCGGCTTTGAGGCTGTCTGGCAGGCAGAATCCAGGCTGGTGCGGGATGCGATTGTGCCCATGGCAGCCTATGCCGCTGTAACCGAGCGCATACGCGTTGGCTCCGGCGTGATCAACAACTGGACGCGCAACATCGGGTTGCTGGCTGCCACCTTTCTCACCCTGGACGACCTGGCGCCCGGGCGGATCATCTGCGGCATTGGCGCATGGTGGGATCCGCTGGCGCGCAACGTGGGCATCGAGCGCCGTAAACCGTTGACAGCGATGCGCGAGACGGTGATCCTCCTGCGCCGTCTGCTCAACATGGAGCGCGTTACTTTCCATGGCGAGTTCCATCATGTCGAGGGGATCGAGCTGGATGTGGTACATGGGCGGCGCGAGCCGCGGCATGTCCCCATTATGATCGGCGCCACCGGCGATCAGATGCTGGAGCTGGCGGGCGAGATCGCCGATGGCGTCTTGCTGAACTATTGCGTGCCGCCGGAGTACAACGACCGGGCGCTGGAATGCCTGGAGCGCGGCGCTCGGAAAGCCGGTCGCTCGTTGGATGAACTGGACCGCCCCCAACTGGTGGTCTGCTCGGTGGATCACGACCGCGAGCGCGCCATCGACACCACTCGCGAACTGCTCACCCAATACCTAGCCCAGCAGCCGCATATCGCCAAGGCTTCCGGCGTCTCGCCGGAAGTTGTGGCGGAGATCCAATCCATTCTGGGTTGGCCCGCCACCCACGAGCAAATCCAGAAGGCGAAACACCTGGTGCCGGAAGAGCTCATCCATCGCATCACAGCCTCGGGAACGCCCGAGGAGGCGCGTCGCAAAGTGGACGAATACCGCAAGCGCGGCTGCACCTGCCCGGTGTTGTATCCGGTGGGCGGCGATGTAAAGCTGCTGATCGACACCTTTGCCCAGTAAGTACAACCGAAGATCAACCTTACTCATCAACAACCCGATTAACCCGGCTGATCGGCGGGTTAGAGCGTCGTTGCGCCTGTTTCAAGGGGAGTTGCAGCTGAGCGACGGGATAGGGCAGGCGCGCCCCATCTGCGCGGCGCAGGGGCGCTTTCAGCCATAGGCGCAGCGTTGGCTCATCAACGCCGAACGGCTCCAGCACGGTGCGCGCGGCGCGGATGAACAATTCCACATAGCGGGGGATGTCGATGGCGGTGGGGGTGGGGGGATGCGGCAGATCCCAGGCAGTGACGCCGGGCGCGCCGCGGGTGTAGAGCAGGCGCACGCGTTGCCCCGGTCGGATATGCTTGCCGACCTGGGCGAGTTGAGCGGCGGCGATGGCTGCCGGTGAAGGCGAGCGATATTCCCCAAGCTTGCGGCTCAGCTTTTGCGCCACCACCAGTTTCTCCAGCGGCACCTTGCCGGCGCGCAGCCAGGCGAGCCGGGCGCGCAGCAGGCGCAGCGCCTCTGGAAGGAGCGCCGCCAGCGCCTCTGCCGTGGAGGCGTGGGCAAGCAGCTCCAGCGCTTCCATCTGCGCCTCGGCGATGAACAGGGGGGTGTCGCGGCGACGCGCTTCGATGCCGCGCACCTTGAGCGAGCCATCCTGGAATACGCCGAAATAGCGGTTTGCCACCGGTGTACGCCCGTCCAGTCCCCGCAAGCCCCGCAAGCCCCACAAGCCCCGCAAGCCCCGCAAGCGGGGCAAGCGGGGCAAGCGGGGCAAGCGGGAGGGTAAGAAAGCCACCCAGCGGTAAATCCCATCCAGGGCGATGGGCAAGCCGGTGCGCCGGGCGATCTCATCCAACAACGGCTGGAAATCGCTCACCCGGCTGGCGCCGGCTTTCTTCACCCACAGACCGTCCACGTAGAGGTGCAACACCTCGAACCCCAGGTCTTCAGCCGCTTCCTTGGCGCGTAGGAGGGCTTCGCGCCCATAAGCGGTGACCGCCTCATGCGCTTCGATGCGCCCAAAGCGGGCGTTCTTGTATCCCAGATAGCCGAAGCAGGTCACCAGCAGCCATTTATGCGCCGAGGAGCGGGCTTTGTAGGCGCTGCGGCGCGGATGCCAGGCGGGCAGAGACGAGAGGCGGGCTTTCAGGGCGATGCGCTTCTCCAGCAAGGGCGAGAGCGTCTGCGGGATCAAGCCCAGCCGCTGGCGGTCGGCGATGGCTGCCAGCTCCGCGACCAGCTCGGCGGTGGGGCGTTCGCAGCCAACTGTCTCAGGAGAGACGTTGAAGCGCGCCATGATGCTGGGGTACATGGAGATGAAGTCCACCTCGCCAACCTCGGTGTGCACTCCGATCAGGGGCTGATACACCAGCCCTCCCTGGTCGGAGCGCAGCAGTTCCAGGGCGGTTTTGGGGCGCTCAGCCTGCTGTTTGTGCCAGGGCACCAGTACACCCTGGCGCAGCGCCGTCAGCATCTGCATGGCAGAGATGCCGCTGCCAGGCGAGACGCGCGCCACGGTCTGGATGGGCAGGGCGGTGACGCGCCCCAGTTCGAGGATGCCCTCCAGACCGTAATCGTGGAACAGCAGGGCGTTGTGTATGTCTACGTGCCAGCGCCCGAAGAGGTGCACCTGCTGCCCGCGATAGATAATCTGCCCGTAGGAGAAATAGGTGTGCTCCGGCTTGTGAATTGCCTGGCAGGTCGGATCGCGGTTGAGCGGCAGCGAGATGCGCAAAGCTTCGGATTGCTCCAGCAGGTGCGGCAGCAGCCAGGTGTCGCCCCAGGCGGTGAGCAGCAGGTCGGGGTCGTGGCGCTCCAGGATGGCGCGCAGGTTCACCAACAGCGGGCGGACGGGTTGCAGCGGCAGGCGGTAGCTCCCCTCGCGGCAGCGGATGAGCAGATGGGAGGGGGCGGCGTGGAAGGGGTCAGTATCCGGCTCCAGCGAGAGGATGCGCAACGGCGGGGGGTCGGGATCCAGATCCCACGGCGAGTCCAGCACCTGGATGGATCGGACGCGCTGGCGGTCGTCCACTTGCAGGCGGCAGCGCGCCAGGGGGAAGGTGCCGTAACGCGCCGCGTGGCGCAGGGTGATGGGCAGGTCGGCGTCGTAGAAGCTCAGATCGGGGAAGGCGCGCCAGAGGCGGGTGAACAGGCGCGGCTGCTCGGCTGGCTGGATGACCCGCACCTCCAGCGCTGTCAGCGGCTCGGCTGCGCCAAGCTCGCGCCGCTCCACCCTCTCCAGCCGCACTTCGATTGACTGGCGTTGCAAAAAGCGCCACAGGCAGCGCAACCGCGGGGCAGGACCAGCGGTGTAGAAGCTGACCGGAAAAGATTGCAGCAGGCGATGGCGCTGCCCGTCCTCGCCCAACAGCCAGAGCGCCAGCCCCTCTTCTGGGACAGGGTACAGGTCGAGCAGCCAGCCGGTGAGCTCATTCATTGGCTTCGGGCAGCAGTTCCTCGAGCATCTGCCGCAAGCGGGTGACCTCTTTGTGTTCTTCGAGCAGCATGGCGAGCAGCAAGACCTCGAAGGGCGAGGTGTGGGCGGCGTGGGCGGCAGCCGCCAGGTGTTGGCGAGCGGCGGCGAAGAGGTGATCCAACGCCTGCTGATCGCTGCGCCGCAAAGCGCGGCGGAAGCGGGCGAAAGCCTCCTGTTGCTGCAGGAAGACCTGGGTGATAGAAGGCAGGGTGCGTCCCATCTGCAAGCCTTTCAAAAGAGGCGGATTGCCGCTGCAGGCGGGGCGGTTTCCAGGCGCCAGACCCGATCGGCTGCCGCTTCCAGCATTTGCAGCCACTTCGCGTCCGGGGCGGTGGGCTTGGGGTGGACGCTCACCAGCACCGGACCCTGCCGGCTGAGGCGGCGCAGCTCGGCGATGTTGCCCGCCAGCAGGCGCTGCCTCTCGACCTGGGGCACGCTTTGATCCTGAAAAGTCGCCAGCAGGTCCAGCACCAGGGTTGGGATGGCGCTGGCGGGAGTGGTTTGCAACAGGGTAGCGGTCTGATAGCAGGTAAAGGTGCGCGCCACCTGGATGCGGCTCAGCGCCGCCTCGACCTCGTGTGTATAAAGGCGCAAGGTTTGAGCCACCGTATAGACGTTGAAGCAGTTGCCCCCGTCCAGCACGCGCACCTCGCTGCTCAGCGCCAGGCGGGCTGCCGCCTCCAGCAGCAGGGGGATGATGCGGCGCGAGGCGCCCCGCGTTTCACAGCGGGGCAGGTCCCGCGTTTCATCGCGGGGCTCGCAGATCAGCGAGAAGCGGGCGGAAAACAACTGTGGAAGCGCCTTCATGCTTCCAGCATAGCTTAAGGCGCGCTGCGCAGCAATCCCTTGTGTGGGGGAAAAGCAGGGGATTTTAGGGGGTAATCCGACGGGTGAGCCAGCCCTGGGGGCAGATCATGCTGCCGCGCCCAAATCTGCCGCTTATTCCCAGGCGCTGAAGTCCCATTCTGCCAGCAACTGGCGCAGCTCAGCCCGGCTGTGCACGCCGAATTTGCGCAGGGCGTTGCGCACGTGCGTTTTCACCGTTTCGGGGGAGAGCACCAGGCGGGCGGCGATTTGGGAGTTGGTGTAGCCCAGGCAGATCAGCGCGACCGCCTGCTGCTCGCGCGTGGAGAGCGAGCGCCAGCGGCGCAGATTGACCTCGGCGTTCTGACGCTGCGCCAGCGCGGCTGAGAGCAGGGCGGCGGCTACTTCCTCCTGGGGGCGTCGTTCCATCTCGGCAAAATGTTGCAGCGCCTCTGCCAGGGGCTGATCCAGCTCGAAGACCCGCCTGTTGCCCCGCAGCCCAAGTGCGCGTAAGAACTTCTGCCAGAGAGACATACCTCAACTGCGACCTGGATAGCAGGCTCGCTGAAGAAATTATAACAGAACAAATGTTCTATCGTCAAGAAATCTTATGCTTTTTGCCCCCAAACCGCCTCAAAGCGGCATTTTCCGGCGTTTGGGTTTAAAATACAACCATGCAGAAACTACAAGCTAACTCACGTCATTGTTTTGTCTGCGGACTTGCCAATCCCTACGGATTGCATCTGCGGTTTTACGAGACCGCGCCGGGAGAGGTGAGCACCATCTATACCGTCCCGGAACATTTTCAGGGTTATCCGGGCGTGGTGCATGGTGGTGTGGTGGCTGCCATGCTGGATGAGGTCTGCGGGCGGGCGCACATGGGCGGCGATCCGCCGCGCTTCATGTACACTGCCCGGTTGGAAGTGCGCTATCGGCAAAATGTGCCGGTGGGCGTGCCGTTGCGCCTGGTCGGGCGCGCCGGCAAACGTCGCAGCCGCGCCGCCACCGCTGTCGGTGAGATTTATGGTCCAGATGGCGCCCTGCTGGCGGAGGCTGAGGCGCTTCTGGTGGATGTCCCCGATGAGGTGGTGGGCGCGGTGGACCTGGAGGCTCTGGGTTGGAAAGTGTATGAGGAGACCGATGATGATCCGTGAGTATTACCGTCCCAAGACGCTGCAGGAGGCTCTGGAGCTGCTGGCTCGAGATGGACTGCCGACCCTTCCTATGGGAGGAGGCACGGTCTTGAGTAGCCCGTCGGCAGAGGCTTATGCGGTGGTTGATTTGCAGGAGCTGGGGCTGGACGGGCTGGAGGTCAAAGGGAATGTCCTTCACCTCGGGGCTACCGTAACACTGGAGACCCTGCTGGGCGTCGCCGGCTTACCTGAAGCGCTGCAGCGGGCGATTCGCCAGGAAGCCAGCTATCACATCAGGCAGGTAGCCAGCGTGGCAGGCGCCCTGGCGGCGGCAGATGGACGTTCGCCATTCGCCTGCGCCATGCTTGCGCTGGACGCCAGCCTTGAAATCGTGCAGCTCACCTCTCAGGAAAAAGTCTATCTGGGGGATTGGCTGCCGTTGCGCCGTCAGCAAGGGCGGGGGCGTCTGATCACCCGCGTTTCGCTGCCGCTCAACGCCCGCCTGGCTTACGAGAGCGTCTCACGTACACCGGCGGACCTCCCGATCGTGTGCGCCGCAGCTGCTCGCTGGCATTCTGGGCGCACCCGCCTGGCGTTGGGCGGTTTCGGCGACGCCCCGCGCCTGGTGCTGGATGGACCAGAGGCAGATGGAGCAGAGCAAGCCGCCCGCGATGCGTACAGCCAGGCTGGCGATGAATGGGCAAGCGCTGAATATCGGGCGGAGATGGCTGCCACCCTCACCCGCCGCTGTTTGCAGCAATTGAACGGGGCTTAGGGTGCTCGGACTTCAGCCGCGAGCTGGATTTTTCCAGCTTTCTCGAATTCCAGGGTCAATTGGACGGTGTCGCCGACTTTGAGTTCGCGCTTGAGCCCGATCAACATGATGTGCAAGCCGCCCGGCTCCAGATTCACCTGCCCATTGGCAGGGACTTCGATCGCCTCTACCGGCGTCATCGAGGTCACGCCGCCCTCCGTCTGCGATTGATGAAGCTCGACGCTTTCAGCCACATCGCTTTGCGCGCCAAGCAGCCGATCGGACTGGTTGCTGGCGTTGACCAGGGTCATGTAGGCGGCGCTGTTGTTACCTGCCATGTGCGAGGTTTGTGCACCCATCTCACCCATTTCGGCTTCCATCGCCATGGCGGCTCTTACCCAGGCATCTTTGACCTGAATGGGTGAGCTCGAGTCTCCGGCGCAGGCTGAGAGCCAGAGCGATAGCAGAACAGCAAATAGCAAGAAAAAGCGCTTCATAGCCCAGCTCCAGAGTGAGGAATGTATAATAAAGCCAATTGGTGGTCTATCATCTTAGATGTGCAATCCGCATCGGGGTTGCAGGGGAGTATATCATAGAAATGAACTCGGTGGCTATGCCATTAGATCAGGTTATCCTGGGAGATTGCGTCGAAGTGCTTGCTCAGCTTCCAGAGCGTTCTGTGGACCTGATCTTTGCCGACCCGCCTTATAACCTGCAACTGCGCCAAGAACTGTGGAGACCCAACCTGACCCGCGTCGATGCGGTGAATGAGGATTGGGATCGCTTCGCCAGCTTTGCTGAATACGATGCCTTCACCCGCGCCTGGCTCGGCGCCTGTCGCCGCGTGCTGAAAGACACAGGCGCGATTTGGGTGATCGGCACCTACCACAACATCTACCGCGTGGGCGCCATCTTGCAGGACCTGGGCTTCTGGATTTTGAACGACGTGGTGTGGGTGAAGAAGAACCCCATGCCTAATTTTCGCGGCGTGCGCTTCACCAACGCTCACGAGACGTTGATCTGGGCGCAGAAGATTCGCGGCAACCGTTACACCTTCCACCACCAGTTGATGAAAGCCATGAACGGCAATCTGCAGATGCGCAGCGACTGGCGCCTGCCGATATGCTCCGGCAAGGAGCGCATTCGCATCAACGGGAAGAAAGCCCATACCACTCAGAAGCCTGAAGCCCTGTTGGAAAGGGTGATCCTCGCCAGCTCCAATCCCGGCGACCTGATCCTGGACCCGTTTTTCGGCACCGGAACGACCGGCGCGGTGGCGAAGCGCCTTGGTCGGCATTGGATCGGCATCGAGCGCGACCCGCGTTATGTGGAGATCGCTATTCGGCGGTTGGAGAGTATCCCATCTGCACTGATGCAGGAAGCGCCGGTCAACCCCGCCTCCAAACCAGCCAGGGTTTCGATGGCTGAGCTGGTGCGCAGCGGCTTGTTGCGCGTTGGGCAGGAGCTTTACCTGGATCATGACCGGCAGATGGTTGCACAGGTACAGCCAGATGGTAGCCTCCAGTTTCATAACATGAATGGTTCGATTCACCAGATCAGCAGGCAGCTCAAGCGCGCCCCGGTCAACGGCTGGGTGCAATGGTATTACTACGATGAAATCCAGAGAGAGCTGCAACCAATCGATCGCCTGCGGCAGCAATACCGGCAGATGTTGCAATCGGAGACGCAGGCAGAAGCAGGAGGATTGGAATGAAGGTTCAACTGAATGTCAACGGCGCCAATGTCGAGATAGACGCAGCCCCTGGCGAGACGCTCTTGAAAGTTCTACGTCGGTTGGGCTATTACAGCGTCAAACACGGCTGCGAGACGGGCGATTGCGGGGCGTGCGCGGTCTTGTTGGATGGTAAGCCGATCAATTCCTGCGTGTTTCTAGCGGCGCAGGCGATTGGACATCGTCTTCAGACCGTGGAAGCGATGGGCGAGCTGGCTGAGCGGGGTTGGAAGAGCACGCATGGCTTGCATCCCATCCAGGAGGCGTTTGTCGAGAGCGGGGCAATTCAGTGCGGCTACTGCACGCCGGCGCAGGTGCTGGCGGCGCAGCAGCTCCTGGAGCGCAACCCCAATCCAAGCGAAGCCGAGGTGCGCGAAGCGCTTTCCGGCGTGCTCTGCCGGTGTACCGGTTATCTGAAGCCGGTGCAGGCGGTGCTGCGCGCTGCCGCCCGCCTGAGGGGCGAGGCGGTCGAACCTTTTGAATCCCCAGAGATGTTCCCGCTGCCAACCGAGTGGTTGCCCGGCGATCAGCCTGAGCCCGGCGTCGAACCTGAGAGAGGCGAAACCGTCTCTACTGCCACGCGGGTGATGCCGCGCATCCGTGTCACGCCTGAAACCGAGACCTGGAAGCGCGTGGGCAAGCCGGAGCCGAAAGTGGATGCGGTCAAGCTCGTCCAGGGTAAGCCAGCCTTCGCCGCCGATTTCGAAAAACGCGGCTTGTTATACGCCAAAGTCTTACGCAGCCCGCTGGCTCACGCCCTGATCAAGCGCATCGACGCCAGCAAGGCGCGGGCGCTGCCGGGGGTGGCGGCGGTGCTCACCTGGCAAGACATCCCTCGCGTGGCTTACTCGACAGCCGGGCAATCCGACCCGATCCCCGGTCCGCTGGACACGTTCTCTCTGGATAATCGCGTGCGCTTTGTCGGCGACCGGGTGGCGATGGTAGCGGCGGAGAGCGAGGAAATCGCCGAGCAGGCGCTCAGGCTGATCGAGGTGGAATATGAGGAATTGCCTGCCCTGCTCGATCCGCAGCAAGCCATGCAGCCCGGCGCGCCAATTCTGCACCCCGAGCCTGAATACGTCAACTTCAACGGCTCGGACCCAACGCGCAATCTGGCGGCGGAGATCCGCATTGACATTGGCGACGTGGAGCGCGGCTTCGCCGAAGCAGACCGCATCTTCGAGGCGGAGTACCGCGTGCCCAAAGTACAACAGGCGCACATCGAACCGCATGTTGTGGTGACGTATTGGGATGAGGACGATCGTCTGGTAATTCGCACCAGCACCCAGGTGCCCTTTCATACCCGGCGCATCTTGGCGCCGGTGTTGGGGCTGCCGGTCAGGCGTATTCGCGTGATCAAGCCGCGCATCGGCGGCGGTTTTGGCGGCAAGCAGGAGGTGCTGATCGAGGATGTCGCCGCGCACCTGACGATTGCTACCGGACGCCCGGTGCTCTATGAATACACCCGCGAAGAGGAGTTCATCGCCGCCCGCTCCCGTCATCCGATGATCCTACGCATGAAAACCGGCGTGAAGCTGGATGGGACAATCACCGCCAACGCCATGTACGCCCTCTCCGACACCGGCGCTTATGGCTGCCATGCCCTGACGGTCACCGGCAACACCGGGCACAAGGCAATGGCGCTCTATGTCGGCGATGGGCAATATCGCCGCCAGCCGAACATCCGTTTTTACGCCGACATCGTCTATACCAACCATCCCCCGGCTGGCGCGTACCGGGGTTACGGCGTGCCGCAGGGATTCTGGGCGGTCGAACGCCACATGGAGAAGATCGCCCGCGAGTTGGGGTTAGACCCGCTGGAGTTTCGTCTGAAGAACGCCCTGCGCGCTGGCGAGCTGCACCCCTTCAGCACCGCCTGGAGCGAAGGGCGCGAGCCGCGCCCTGAAACCATCGAAACCTGCGCTTTGGATGAATGCGTGCGCCAGGGAAGAGCTGCTATCGGCTGGGATCAAAAGCATGCCAACCCTGCCTGGCGCTCTTCGACGGGGAAACCCCACCTGCGCAAGGGGATCGGCGTGGCTTTGGTGATGCAGGGCACTGCCATCCCCTACCTGGACATGGGCGCAGCCAGCATCAAACTCAACGATGACGGTTCCTTCAACCTGCTGGTTGGCGCAACCGACCTGGGCACCGGCTCGGATACCGTGCTGGCGCAGATGGCGGCGGAGGTGCTGGGCGTGCCGCTCGATGACGTGATCACTTACTCCTCCGATACCGATTTCACGCCCTTTGATAAGGGCGCTTATGCCTCCAGCACCACCTATATCTCCGGCGCGGCGGTGGTGAAAGCCGCCGAGCAGGTCGCGGCGCAGATCCGCCAGCGGGCGGCGCGCATGCTGAGCAAACTACCCGGTCCAGCGGTGGAGCCGGATCAGGTGCGCCTGGCGGAGCGGCGCGCCTGGGCGCCGGACGGACGGTCGGTCACCCTGGCAGAAGTGGCTTATAACGCCCTCCACCATGAAGACCAGGAGCAGATCATGGGCGTGGCTTCCTACAAATCGCCCGTCTCTCCACCGCCCTTTGCTGCTCAGTTTGCCGAGGTCACAGTTGACCAGGAGACCGGTCAGGTGACCGTGGATAAGCTGGTGATGGCGGTCGATTCAGGCGTGATTGTCAATCCGCTCACCGCCTCGGGTCAAATCGAGGGGGGCATGACCCAGGCGTTAGGCTACGCCGTATGTGAAGAGATGGTTTATGATGAAGCCGGGCGCGCCCGTGAGCGTGACCTGCGCCATTACCATATCTTCCGCGCCCATGAGATGCCCGACTTGGAGACGATCTTTGTGGAAACCTTTGAGCCTTCACACCCGTTCGGGGTGAAGGCAGTTGCTGAGATTCCGCTGGATGGCGTCGCCCCGGCGGTTGGTAACGCCGTGCTGGATGCGGTGGGCGTGAACATAGATGACATTCCCATCACCCCGGAAAAATTATGGCGCGCCCTGCGCCAGCGCCAGGTTTGAGTGAAAATGAGCCGCACCTACGTCATCGGACACGTCAACCCGGATACCGACTCGATCGCCGCAGCGATGGGCTATGCCTGGCTGTTGAATCAGCGCGATCAGGCGGATGTCCAGCCGGCGCGGGCAGGGGCGCTTAACCCCCAGTCTGCCTGGGTGCTCAAGCGTTTGGGCATCGAACCGCCATTGTTGTTGAACGACGCCTCGCCGCGTTTCGAAGCCATCACCCGCCGCCTGGACATCACCGCCCCCGAACAGCCCCTGCGCGATGCCTGGTCGGTCGCCAGCCGCGCCTGGGGTGTGGCGCCGGTGGTCAGCAGCGACGGCAAGCCCTATGGGCTGGTGACCGGCTCCAGCATCTTTGCCTTCCTCAGCCAGGAGATCGGCACCCATCCGCAGCGACAGCAAATAACGATTGCTGAGCTGCTCGAGCTTCCCAGCCGTGAGGCGTGCAATACCCGCGTCCCCCAGTTTCAAGCCAGCAGTCGCATCCGCGACGCGCTGGACAGGGTGTTGCGGGAGGAAGGGGATGATTTTTGGGTGGTGGATGAAAACGGCTTATATTTGGGAGTTTGCCGTCAGCGCGATGTGCTCAATCCGCCGCGCTTACGCCTGATCCTGGTAGATCACAATGAGCCGCGTCAGGCGCTGGGAGCGCTGGATGAGGCAGAACTGGTCGAAATCCTGGACCATCATCGCCTGGGGAACCCCTCCACCCATATCCCAATCCGCTTCACCGTTGATATTGTGGGCAGCACCAGCACCCTGGTATCAGAAAGGATCGAGGATGCCGGTTTCAGCGCCCCGCCAGCGCTGGCAGGCTTGCTCCTGGCGGGGCTTCTCTCCGACACGCTGATTTTGACTTCCCCAACCACCGTCGAGCGCGACCACAGGGCAGCCGAACGGCTGGCGCGTTGGGCATTTGTGCGCAATGGTCCGCTGGCAGGTGAGACGATCCAATCCTTTGGTCAACAGGTGCTCAACGCCGGTTCGGGCCTTGCCAGCCGCGACCCGGATGAGGTGGTCAGCACTGATTTGAAGGTGTACGAGGCTGGCGGGAAGCGCTTTGCCATCGCCCAGGCTGAGGTGACCGACCTGATGCAGGTGGATGAACACCTCGAGCGCCTGGAGCGTTCGTTGGCGGCGTTACGCGATCGGCGCAGCCTGGACTTTGCCATGTTGATGGTGACCGATGTGGTTGGCGGTTCCAGTCGTCTGCTGATCTCCAACGAGCCGCCTGTCTTCAGCGATCTGCCCTACCCACGCCAGCCCGACGGGACGCGCCTGGCGCAAGGCGTTGTCTCGCGTAAAAAACAATTATTGCCGGTGGTGTTGGGTTTGTTGGAGCGCTGATGGGTGAGTGGATGAAGACGATCTATCAAGCCTTGGCTGAGGTCGAGCGGAACAACCAGGCGGCGGCGCTATGCCTGGTCGTGCGCAGTCAGGGTTCCACACCGCGACACTCAGCCAGCAAGATGTTGGTGTATGCCGATGGCAGCCAGTTGGGTACGGTGGGCGGCGGCGAGATGGAGCGGCGCGTGATCGCCGAAGCCAGACAGGCTTTACTGGATGGCAAACCGCGCCTGCTCGAGTACAATTTGAGCGACCCTAACCAGGGCGATCCGGGAGTATGCGGCGGTCAAATGGAGATCTTCATCGAACCCATCCTTCCAAGACCCACCCTGTTGGTCGTAGGCGCCGGGCATGTGGGCAAAGCGGTCGTCCATCTGGCGCACTGGCTAGGTTTTCGGGTGATCGTCAGCGACGACCGCCCGGAGTTCTGCACGCCGGAGGCGGTGCCCGAAGCTGACGAGTATTATCCGCTGCCGTTCGCTGAACTGACGCGGCACGTGAGCATCGATCACAGGACGTACGTGGTGCTAACCACGCGCAGCGTGGATGTGGATGTACCCGGTTTGCCGGCGATCCTGGATAGCCCGGCGGCTTATATTGGCGTGATCGGCTCCCGCCGACGTTGGGCAACCACCCGCCAGCAACTGCTGGCGCAGGGTGTGGCGGAAGCAAAGCTGCAACGCGTGCGCTCTCCGATGGGGCTGAATCTACACGCTGAGACCCCAGAGGAGATTGCTGTCAGCATCCTGGCTGAGATCATCCAGGTCATGCGCAGCCCAGGTGACGCCAAATCCATTGCAGCTAGCTGAGACAGGTTTACATTCTGGAAAGCTCTGCGCCGGAACAAGCCGTGTTCGCAAGAGAACGTGATATGCTATGAATGTCACCGGCGCAAAAACCGAGATACGGGAGAAGCGCATGTGGAATGAGTATTTCAATGTAGCCAGTGTGGACGAAGCCATCGCTTTGCTGGCTGAGCGAGGCGAGCGCGCCCGCATCGTTGCCGGCGCAACCGATTTGATCCTGGAGTTGGAACGCGGCGTGAGGCAGGGGGTTGATTGCCTGATTGACATCACGCGCGTCCCTGGCATCGATCGCGTTGTCCTGGATGAGCAGGGGTTCATTCACTTGGGTCCTTTAGTGACCCATAATCAGTGTGTGGCTTCCAAGTTGATTACCGAACAGGCGTATCCGCTGGCGCGAGCGGCTTTGGAAGTTGGCGCGCCGCAGATACGCAATCGCGGCACAGTGGCGGGCAACCTGATCACCGCCTCGCCCGCCAACGACACGATCACCCCGCTGATGGCGATGGATGCCCGCCTCACCCTGCGCTCGCGCGCCGGCGAGCGGGTGGTACCCTTGCGTGAGTTCTATACCGGCGTGCGCAAGACCGTGATGCAGCCCGACGAGATGCTGGTGGATATTTCGTTCCCGGCGCTCAAACCCAACCAACGCGGAACATTCATCAAGCTCGGCTTGCGCCGCGCCCAGGCGATCTCGTTGGTGAACGTGGCGGTGGTGTTGACCATGGACGGGGCGCGTGTCGAGCAGGCGGCGATTGCGCTGGGGGCGGTGGCACCCACCATTGTCCGTGCTGAGGCAGCCGAGCAGTACCTGCCCGGCTTGGTGCTGGACGAAGCGACGATCGCCCGCGCCGCCCGGCTGGCGGTTGACTCGGCTCGCTCTATAGATGATGTGCGCGCCACCGCAGCTTACCGCAATGAGATGGTGCGCGTCTGCACCGCCCGCGCCCTGCGGGCGCTGTTGACCGGCAAAGAACGCGCCGATTTTCCTGCCCGTCCGGTATTGCTGTGGGGCAAGGCTTCCAGTGGTGGCGCGCCATCGCTGTCAAAGTCCGCCCAGCATGATGGACGTGCTCCAATCGTCACCACCATCAACGGACGGCAATATACCTTCACCAGCGGGAATGAGAAGACCTTGTTGCGCCTTATCCGTGAAGAAGCCGGGTTGACCGGCACCAAGGAGGGCTGCGCTGAAGGCGAATGCGGCGCCTGCGAGGTTTTCTTAGATGGCGTGGCGGTGATGAGCTGCCTGGTGCCGGCGCCGCGCGCCCACGGGGCGACGATCACCACCATCGAAGGGCTGGCGCAGGATGATCATCTACATCCAGTTCAGCAGGCTTTCATCCAGGCGGGGGCTGTGCAGTGCGGTTACTGTACGCCGGGATTTATCATGTCGGCGGCGAAGCTGCTGGAGGAAAACCCACAGCCGACGGTCAGCGAGATCCAGCAATCCATTTCCGGGAATCTGTGCCGCTGCACCGGCTATTACACGATCATCGAAGCCATTGAACGCGCTGCTCAGGCATCCAGATCAGGAGGTGCGGGATGACCAAGTATAATAAATTCAATCCAAGAGCCAGCGCTCCCAAACGCCCCTGGGAAATTCATCCCGTCTGGCAGGGGATTGGTTGCATCTTATTGATTCTGATCCCGATCATGTCGTACGCTGGCGCTGTGCTGCTGGTTCAGGCAAATCTGGAGTATCGCTGGGTGCCAATGCCAGCCAGCCTTTCGGGGACGGTATCCATCCCGAACATCGGCGAGGTTAAATACCTGTACCTGAATTTACTCGTGGCGGCGATGCTGGCGCTGGTGGGATTTGCCCTGCTGGTTGCTTTGTACGCCTTCATCTACCGCCTTGTCGGTCCGCCGCGCCTGGGTCCGCTGGACGCCGATCCAAACGAGTTCCGCAATCGCAAGAAAAAGCGCCGCCGCTGAACGTGACCGTCCGCTGGTTATTTGGACGGCGCCAGCCAGCGCAGACCGCGTGGATAGAGGTTTTTCAAGATTCCCTGGCTGCTTTTGCCCCATCCCAGTGCAAAACCCTGAACGCTCACTAACACCCAGCCCTGCTCTCGGAAGTGGGAGGGCAGTTGTTCGCCGCGCAGATAGTGGTACAGCTCAGGGCTGTTGGGGAGCAAGTTCAGGCTGCGCAAGGCGTCCGTTGTGCGCATCGCCAGCGCCAGGGCGTGTGCTGGCTCGAAGCGATTTTTCTTAACCGTCCCAAGCTGCAAACCAAGGCGTATCAACCGCAACCCGCGTAAATCGGGTGTTGCCTGCGGAAGCTGGTAAAGATCAGAGCCAATCAGCAGCAACCGCCCTTCTGGGGGTGCCGAATGCAGATTTTGGGCATAGAAATCTCTGAGTTGCTTTCTGACTTCATCCGGGATCGCCTGTCGGGGGAGTTTCGAATGCCCGATCTGCGTCTCTCCATCCTTCTTGCGCAGAAGAGCCACAAAATGCCCTTCGCCGCAACTCAGATGTGGCCAGAGACGGACGCACCTCGCCAGCTCAGCGCGCAGCGGATAGCCGGTCACAGCGGCAGCCCAATCGGCTCTGCCAGCAGCGAACCCTGGCTTCCATTCCAGAGAAACCAGCTCGAGTTCCTGGTGGCTGGCTAGAAACCGGTCGAGCACCGCCTCGTTTTCTTCAGGCGCAAAGGTGCAAGTGGCGTAGACCAGACTGCCCCCCGGACGCAGCAGGCGCGCCGCCGATTCCAGCAGGCGCTCCTGGCGTATGGCGCAACTTTTGGGCAGTGCCGGCGTCCATTCTCGCCGGGCGGTTTCGCTGCGACGGAACATCCCTTCGCCCGAACAAGGGGCGTCGAGCATGACCCGGTCGAAACCGGCGCCAAAATGCTCCGCCAGGCGTTCAGGGGTTTCTTGAAGGACGATGGCATTCTGCACGCCCCAGCGTTCCAGATTACTCACCAGCTCCCACACCCGTTTAGGATGAATCTCATTGGCGATCAGCAAACCTTCGTCGTTCATCAGCGCTGCCAGGTGGGTGGATTTCCCGCCGGGGGCGGCAGCCAGATCGAGCACCCTCTCACCGGGCATTGGCGCCAGCGCCTCAGCGGCAGCCATGGCTGAGGGTTCCTGAATGTAATACAAGCCCGCAGCATGGTGAGGGTGCTTACCTGGCTGTGCCTCGCCGCTGACCAGAAAACCGGATGGACACCAGGGGATTGGGCTGAGGGCAAACGGGCTGAGGTGTTGATAAGCCTCCGGGCTGATTTTCAGGGTGTTCACCCGCAAACCAATGGCTGGAGGTTGAGCATAGCTTTGCAGAAAGCTCGGGAATTCATCTCCCAGCAGGCGCGACATGCGTTCCAGGAAAGCAGCAGGCAGAGGCAATTCAGATTTTTCTACCATGGCGGTAGGGGTTTCGTCCGTAATCGTATAGGTAGTTCAGCCTAGGGGGATAGCTCATAAACCGTGGCGTGCTTGAAGCTGTACGCCACCCTGGCGTTGGACGCCAGATGCAGGTATTCCGCCAGTCCTTTGCGCGCCAGCACGCTCTCCAGCGTTTGCTCGTATTTACTGCTGACCAGCACCAGCAGCCGATGGATGTCGCTACGCTGACGGTCGAAGGCATCCAGCGGCAGCCTGTAGCGCCGAAAATAGTACTCCAGGGGAGCCGCCATCGGCGCCTGAACGACCACCAGATCTCCGGGGCGCAAATTGTCTTTGAAATAGATGGCAACCGCCTCTTCGACGCCGGCTTCGGCTGGATTGGCTTTCATCTGAACCAGGCTGGCGTACAGGCTCAGCCCGGGCGTCAGCGGCGCCAGGACGAGCAGCAGGAGCGTGGCGTGAAGGTGGATTCGGCGTGGCAGGAGCAGCTTGAGCAGCGCATAAACCCCCGCAGACGCCCAGATCAGGTAGAGCGGCAGCAGAAACAACCAGACCCTGGCAAGCGGCGCGACCCGTTGTAGGGCGAGTGTCAGCCCAATCCAGACCAGACCTGCCAGTTGCAATGGCGCGCGGTAGCTCGAAACACGCCGGTGGAGCACCAGCGACAGGGCAAATCCAGCCAGGCTGAGCAGCGCCATGAAAGCCGGGGTCTGCGCCTTCCATTGCTCGGCGGTGCTGATAACGCGGCTCAAGATCTGTTCAGCCAAGCCTGCGGCGTCTTGCGGCTGGATGTATTCGTTATGTATCAGCGCCCCGACTCCTGAGTTGATCACCACCGGCAGGTAGAACAAACCGGTGAGCAGCGCCGTCGCTGCCAGGCATGCGCCGAGGGAAGCCCAAAAGGCTGCCCTGCTCTCTGTGGGGACATCTCCGAGTAGTCTGGAGAGGAACAGCCAGACGACCACCGTCCCGAAGGGGTAGAGCATGATCGGGATGGTGTAGAACCCCAGGCTGGCGCACAACGCCAGCAACCCCCATGCCAGGCGGTTCGGCTGTCGGATTAGATAGCCCGCCAGCCAGGCGACCAGCAGGGTGAACAGGCAGATCAGGGTGTAGCCGCGGGCGTTAGCGGAATAGTCGATCAGGGCAGGCGCTGCCGCGGTCAGCGCCGCGCCTGCCAGCCCGACCTTGCGGTTGTAGAGTTGCCCGCCGAGGGCGTACGCAGCCGGGATGCAAAGCACGCCCGCCAGGAAAGCCGGCAGGCGGATGCACCAGGGAGCGTCTCCCAGGCTGGCAAAGGCAAAATGCACCAGCAGGCTGTGAAAGATGTGATTGTTCGGCAGCGAATAATCCTTGATGAACGCTGCCAGCGGACGGGAGGCAAAGGCGATGAAGGTGTAGGCTTCGTCGTGCTGCATCGGGTCGGAGAGATGCAGCGCCCGGATGGCTGCGCCGAAAGCGGTGATCAGCGCCAGGCTGAGTATATACGCCCTGGCAGTTTTTTCGACTCGCAGCAGCGCTTTGAGCTCCTGCAAATCCTCTCCCAGGGTGCGCCGCGGCGACCAGTATAGCAGCTTATCCAGCGCCGCCTGGATTTTTCCCCGAAGGCTCAACGTGAGAGAGCCGCCCATGAGAAGCACCAGCGCCAAACCGAGCCAAAAAGGTCTGCTCTCGTTGTAGAAGGTCGGAGTGAAGGATTCCAGGGCGCCGTCGCGCGCCAGACCGTCTGCCAGTGGCTTCAGCCAGTCGAAAGGCGCGGCGTAGATTGCCAAAACCAGCGCACCGCACACGAAGAGCATGACGACGCAGGCGATCCAGACCAGGCGGGGGAGCAGCTTGCTTGCAGCCATGCTGGGGTTTGTGGGCGTTGGGCTTCAGTCGTGCACCGCAGCGTCGGTGATCTGCAACGCCTGATCCAGCACCTGAAACCCCTCGGCGAGCTCTTCTTCGGTGATGATCAGGGGTGGGATGATCAGCAGCGTGTTCCAGTGCACGTAGAGATACACCCCGTGGTCGAGCAGATACTGGCGCAATGTGATCATCTCCGCGCTGCTGCCGTTATACGGTGCCATGGGCTCGCGCGTCTGACGGTTGCGCACCAGTTCGATCGCGGCGAATAACCCGATGGAGCGCACTTCTCCCACTGAAGGGTGTTGCTCTCCCAGGTCGTTCAGCATCCTTCGCAGGACGGAGCCCATGACGGCGGCGCGCTCCACCAGACCGTCATCGCGCAGCACCTGGATATTGGCAATCGCCGCCGCCAGGGAGATGGGATGGGCGTTGTAGGTCAATCCGCTCTGGTAAACCTGTTCGTTGAAATACTCGGCGATTTCGGGGCGCATTGCCACCGCTCCCAGCGGGGCGTAACCAGATGTCAAGCCTTTCGCCATGGTCATCAGGTCTGGCGTCACCTGCCAGTGATTCACGGCGAACCACTTGCCGGTCCTGCCGAAGCCGCTCATCACTTCATCGGCGATCAACAGGATGCCATAGCGGTCGCACAGCTCGCGCACCCCTTGCAAGTAGCCATCGGGTGGTATGATGATGCCGTTGGTTCCGGTCACGCTCTCGATCAGGATGGCGGCGATGGTCTCTGGACCTTCGTATTGGATGATTTCTTCCAGGTGATTCAGGTAATCCTGGGCGAATTCCGTTTCGTCAATATCGGGTCGGGAGCGGTGGAAGGTGGAGCGGTAGCGGTAGGGATCGAGGAAATGCACCACGCCGGGCATCAGGTTTGGCTCCCACGCCAGGCGGCGCGGGTCTCCGGTCAATGCCATGGCGCCAGCGGTGGCTCCATGATACGAGCGGTAGCGTGCCAGGATTTTATGACGTCCGGTGTAAGCGCGCGCCAGTTTGACAGCGTTTTCGTTGGCGTCTGCGCCGCCCAGGGTGAACAAGAAGCGATTTAAGTTGCCGGGGGTCACCTGACTGAGCAGCCTGCCGAGCACGGCGCGCGGTCGGGTTGCCATATGCGGTCCAGCGTAGGGGAGCTGGCGCGCCTGTTCAATGATCGCGTTGATCACACGCTCGTCGCCGTGACCGATGTTCACACACATCACCATTGAGTTGAAGTCCAGGTAACGCTTGCCATTCACATCCCAGAAACAACTGCCCCTGGCGTGATGAATCGGGATGGGGGATACCTTTGCCTGCGCCGACCAGGTCCAAAAACTGTGTTGCATGCACAACGGCAGGATTTCTTCGTCTGCTAGATCGAACATTGTTGCCTCTCATTGCAAAGTGAGCTTGGTGAACTGGCGCAATCGTATCATAAAAGCCAGCCGGTCGGGTATATCAAAGCCGGAGGTATCAGGGCGCCCGTCAGCCAGCTATACCCGACTTTGCCAGACGCGCTAATTCGCATATAATTGGGAGAGCATCTCATTCTCATTGTGGAGGCGTTGATCTTCTATGTACCCGACCATTCTGGCTTTGCATAACATCGTTCGCTGGCTGGCTTTGATCTTGGGCATCCTGGCGGTTGTTCGCAGCCTTATCGCCTGGAGGCAACGTCAAGCATGGAATGTCGCCGACCGACGCTGGGGAGTCTTCTTCTCCTCGGCGATGGATTTGCAGTTGTTGCTGGGTTTGCTGTTGTACTTCTTCTTCAGCCCGCTTACCCGTTCGGCGTTGCAAGACTTCGGCGCAGCGATGGGCAACCCCGGGCTGCGCTTCTTCGCTCTCGAACATGCCTTGTATATGGTCCTGGCGGTTGTCTTCGCCCATCTGGGCGGCGTGTTTGTGAGAAGGACCGGTGATGAGATGATCCGACACCGCACGGCAACGCTCTGGTATGGACTTGCCGTGTTGCTGCTGCTCCTTGGGATGCCCTGGAACCGTCCGTTCTTCCCGGGGCTGTAGGTTTTGGTATAGACGCATTTGGAGCTGATGATTGGAGTTTGAGGCATGCCGGTTATAGGCGAATCCCCAGCACGTGTAGATGCATTGGATAAAGTGACCGGGAAGGCGCTATTCCCCGGCGATATTAATTTGCCAGACCAAGCTTACATGAAAATCCTGTTTGCCAACCGTCCTCACGCCATCATCCGTAGCATTGACACCTCTGCGGCTGAGGCGCTGGAGGGCGTGCTGGCGGTGTTCACCGCCCAGGATGTGCCGGTGAACGAGTATGGTCTGATCATGCCCGATCAGCCCGTACTTTGCGGACCGGGCTCAAGCAAGCCCTACGCCGATCACGTGCGTTTCATCGGCGATCAGGTGGCGTTGGTGGTGGCTGAGAGCGAGGCAATTGCTGCACAGGCGCGCGATCTGATTCGGGTTGATTATGAGGATTTGCCTGTGATTACCGATCCCTTGCAAGCCATGCAGGAAGGGGCAGTCTTATTGCACCCCGATCGCGGCGAAAATGTCTTCTGCCGCTATCGCATCCGCAAAGGCGATACAGAGGCTGCCTTTGCCCAGGCGGATGTGATCGTAGAGGGGGAGTATCGCACCCCGGCGCAGGAGCATGCTTTCTTACAGCCCGAAGCCGGCGTGGCTTATGTGGATGAGCAAGGTCGGGTGACTGTAGTGGTGGCGGGTCAATGGGCTCATGAAGACCAGGAGCAAATCGCCCACGCCCTGGGGTTGCCGCTCGATCAGGTGCGGGTGATCTACCCGGCAATTGGCGGCGCTTTTGGTGGACGCGAGGATATGTCTGTGCAGATCGTGCTGGCGCTGGCTGCCTGGCGACTGCATCAGCGCGGCATCAACCGTCCGGTAAAGATCATCTGGAGCCGCGAGGAATCGATCATCGGGCACCACAAGCGCCATCCCTACATCATCCGGGCAAAATGGGGCGCCACACGCGCTGGCAAGGTGATCGCCGCGGAAGTTGAGGTGATCGCCGACGGCGGCGCGTATGCCTACACGTCCACCAAAGTGCTGGGCAATGCCACTCTGATGTGCACCGGTCCCTATGAGATCCCCAATGTCAAGGTGGACTCCTGCGCGGTGTACACCAATCACATCCCCACCGGAGCTTTTCGCGGTTTTGGCGGTCCGCAAGGCGCCTTTGCCGCGGAGATGCAGATGAACCGCCTGGCTGAGGCTCTGGGAATGGACCCGGTCGAGATTCGCTTGCGCAATGTCTTGCGTGAGGGTTCTTTGCTCTCAGTGGGCACGCCGTTGCCGGGGGGCGTTAGTCTGCACCAGGTGGTGGAGCGGTGCGGTCAGGCAGCGCAGCGCCTTCGGGAGCAGGCAAGAGTTGCCACACCGGGCGCGCTGCATCTCAAACGGGGCTTCGGCTTTGCTTGCGCCTTCAAAAATGTGGGTTTCTCCTTTGGCGTGCAAGAACAATGCACGGCGACGGTGGAACTCCACGGCGCAGCAGAGATCGAGCGCGTGGTGGTGCGGCACGCCGGCGCTGACGTGGGTCAGGGGGCGCATACGGCGATGGCGCAGATGGCGGCTGAAGCGCTCGGCGTACCGCTCGAGATCGTCGAACTGATCGTCTCGGATACCGCCGAGACGAGGAACTCTGGCAGTTCTTCCGCTTCCAGGATGACCTTCATGGCTGGAAATTCCATCAGAGGCGCCTGCGAGCTGGCGTTGGAAAAATGGCGCGCCGAAGACCGACCCGCGATTGCTACCTACCAGTATCTGGCGCCGAAAACCTCGATGTTCGACCCGCAGACGGGATACTCTAAACCCAACTTTGCCTATGGATACGTCGCCCAGGCGGTGTTGGTAGAGGTGGACACAGAGACCGGTCACGTCCGCGTGCTGGAGGTGATTTCCGCCAATGATGTCGGCAAAGCCATAAATCCACTCTCGATTCGTGGTCAGATCGAAGGAGGCGTGGTGCAGGCGATTGGCTATGTCATCCTGGAGGATTTTCAGCAGCAGGGCGGGTATGTGCAGACGCCGCATCTCTCTACTTATCTCATCCCAACCGTCCTGGATGTGCCGGAGCGGGTGGAGCCTCTGATCCTGGAATATCCCGATCCGAACGGACCCTGGGGGGCGCGCGGCATGGCTGAAATGCCCTTCCTGCCGCTGGCGCCGGCGGTGATCGCCGCCGTACGCGACGCCACCGGCGTGTGGTTCCACGAATTTCCCTTGACTCCCCAACGTGTACTGCGCGCCTTGGGAAAGCTGCCCATGGCTGAGAGGTGAGCGCGCCGATGAGGGGCATGCCATGATTGTGCTGATACGCGGCGGGGGCGACCTGGCGAGCGGCGTGGCTTACCGGCTGCATCGCGCCGGATTGCGGGTGGTGATCACGGAGTTGCCGCAACCCCTGGCGGTGCGGAGGTTGGTCTCCTTTGCCGAGGCGGTTTACCGCGGCGAGATCACCATTGAAGGTGTGACCGCACGGCGCATTGACGATTACACGGATACGCTGCGTATCTTGCAGGTATTCACCAAAGGCTATATCCCGGTGATCGTTGACCCTGAAGGCAAATCCATCCAGGCGTTGCATCCCTCGGTGGTGGTCGACGCTCGCATGACCAAGCGTCGCGCCGATTTGATTCCCACGCCAGTGAAGCTGATCGTCGGGCTTGGTCCCGGTTTTACAGTTGGGGAGAACTGCCACGCGGTGGTGGAAACCAAGCGCGGTCATACGCTGGGGCGGGTGCTCTGGCAGGGCAGCGCCGAGCCGAACACTGGCGAACCCGACCCGGTGGGCAGGTGGGTTAGCGAACGGGTGCTGCGGGCGCCAGCGGATGGCGTGCTTGTCGCCCACAAGGAGATCTGCGAGCATGTTGAGGCGGGGGAGGTGATTGCTGAAGTCGACGGTCAGCCGGTTAAGGCGCCCTTCTCTGGCGTTTTACGCGGCATTATCCACCCAGGGGTTTTCGTCAAAGCAGGTTCGAAGGTCGGCGATGTAGACCCCAGGGATAACCCCAGCTATTGCACCCTGATCTCCGATAAATCGTTGGCGGTCGCCGGCGGCGTGATGGAAGCTATATTATCCCGCCCGGAACTGCGTGCCACTTTTTGGGCGTAGCCGAGGCAAATCAGGGATGAGGTGGATTGACGCCCTGCGTCTGTCGTCTGCGCCGCGCCTGGCTCTGGTAGGCGCGGGTGGTAAGACGACGATATTGTTCCAGATCGCCCGCGAATACCCGCCGCCGGTGCTGGTAACCACCACCACCCATTTCGCTGAAACCCAGACCGCGCTGGGGGATGTGCATATCATCCTGGATCATCCCCAGAATGTCGGTAGTTTGGCTGCGGATATGCCCTCTGCCCTGATCGTTTTCAGCGGGCGTCCCGACGGGCAGGGGCGCCTGACCGGTTTGGATGCCGAAACGCTAGCCGAACTGCGCCGCTTTGCCGACGAGCGCGCCGTACCGCTTTTGATCGAGGCTGACGGCGCTCGCCAGCTTCCGCTCAAGGCGCCGGCAGAGCACGAACCAGCCCTGCCGCCGTTCGTGGATACTGTAATTGTCGTCGCCGGGCTTTCCGCCTTGGGGAAACCGCTATCTCCTGAATGGGTGCATCGCCCGGAGCGTTTTGCTCAGCTCACTGGCTTGGGAATAGGAGAGCCGATCACATCCGAAGCATTGGGTCGGGCGCTGCTTCATCCGCAGGGGGGCTTGAGAGCCATCCCCCCCGCCGCGCGGCGGATTTGCCTGCTCAACCAGGCAGAAACGCTGGAATTGCAGGCTCAGGCGCAGGCGCTCGCCCTGCAAGTGCCGGGCAAGACCGGGCTGCTCACAAGTTACCACGCGGTTGTGATCGCCTCCGCGCAGCAACGACGGATTGCAGCGGTGCATGAGCCAGCAGCGGGGGTGATTCTGGCGGCAGGAGGCGCGCTGCGATTCGGTCAACCCAAGCAATTTCTCCCCTGGCGCGGCGAGCCGTTGTTGCGCCATATCGCCCGCCAGGCGCTCCAGGCTGGATTGCGCCCGGTGATCGTCGTCGGCGGGGCATACTCCGAGCAGATGCGCCAGGCGTTGTTCGAGCTGGATGTGTTCCTGGTGCACAACCCTGATTGGGAGCAGGGGCAGAGCACCTCGGTGATTGCCGGTTTGCGTCAATTACCCGCAGAAACAGGCTCGGCGCTCTTTTTACTCGCCGATCAACCGTTCGTCCAGGCAGGTTTGCTGCGCCGTCTGGTCGAGATGCACGCCGAGACCATGGCGCCTATCGTCGCTCCACTGGTGGCAGGACAGCGCGCGACTCCGGTCTTGTTCGATCGGCGCACATTTGGCGACCTGATGCAATTGGAGGGCGATGTTGGCGGGCGCGCCCTCTTCTCCCGCTTCCCGGTCACGTGGCTTCCCTGGCATGATCAACGTCTGCTGCTCGACCTGGATACCCCCGAAGACTATCAGCGCTTGCTTGAACTGGACGACTCTGCCTCGGATGTCGCCAAGTGATCAGTCCCATGCCCTGTAATCTGCGCCTGGGGATAGCGTCTGGCGTGAAGGCTACACAGGACTTCGGTATGGTTTCCGGCATGGGGTCGCTCCTGATTTGAACGGATGAGGTAAAATTTTATCGTGACACCTGTCGTCCGCGCCTTTATTGCCATCGAAGTGTCGCCTGACATCCATCGCCGCATGGAAGAGGCGGTTGCGCCGCTCAGGGCAAAGCTGGCTGGTCTTCCGGTGCGCTGGGTGGCAGTAGACAACATCCACTTGACATTGAAGTTCCTTGGGGAGACCTCCACCAGCAATGTACCCATTTTGCAATCCATGCTGCAGAACGTGGCGGCTGGACAGGCGCCCTTCGAGATCAACGTGGGCGAATTAGGGGCTTTTCCCTCGCTGAACCGCCCACGCGTGATCTGGATTGGCGTGCGGGCGCCTCAGGAACTGTTCAACTTGCAACGCCGCATCGAGGCTGAAACCGAGCACCTGGGCTATCCGCGCGAACAGCGGGAATTTTCTCCGCATCTGACGTTGGGCAGGATTTCCCGCAACGCCTCGCCGGCGGAGGTGCGCCAGATCGGTGAGGCGCTTGCAGCCTATCGGATTGGAGAGTTGGGCGTGGTGCAGGTTGAGTCTGTGACGCTGTATCGCAGTGAGCTGCGTCCCAGCGGCGCGGTATATACCCCGTTGTTCATTGCCGAATTATCATCTTTATCGTAGGAGGTTGTCTCTGGACGCTTTAGAGATTTCTCGCACTATCGTCAACGCTTTGGAAGAGAAGAAGGGGGAAGATATCCTGCTGATGGATATCAAGGGATTGGCGACCTTCACCGATTATTTTATCTTTTGCTCCGGAACCAGCGACCGCATGCTCCAGGCGCTGGCAGACGCCGCCGTGGAATGCGTACACAAGCACTATCATCTGCCGGCGCGTCTGGAGGGGCAACCACAGGATGGGTGGTTGCTGGTTGATTTTGGCGACGTGATTGTGCACATTTTCTCCCCCGATCGGCGTAATTATTATCGCCTGGAGGAGCTTTGGGGTAAGGGCAAAATCCTGCTCCGTTTGCAGTAGAAGCTATCCGGTTGCTTCTAAGATCAACCTGCCCTCGGCATGGCTTTCCACTTGCTGGCGCGTCCAGAGCTGAGGGTGATATTCTCCCTTCAGCCAGGGTTCGATCAAGTCATCGTAGTGGGGGCTGCCAAGTTGACCTGACTGACCTGGAGGGAAGATAGCCACGGATTGCGACAGATCTCCCATGTCCACAACCTGGCGATAAGACGGCGCCCAGGCTTTGTTGTCGTATGGGTCATGGGGTAACATGGCGGTCTGGCAGGGAGTGTCGGTGTCGCCGCCGATCGGGAACGGTCCACGGTTGAAGACCAGGTCTAGCGGCTTTTGTAGGCTCAGGCTGTGGGCGAAGATCGCGCGGTGCAGCCTCCCCCAGCGCCATTGGTGGGGGTCGTCGCCCAGGGTGACATGCAACCAGGCAACCGCCTCTTTCAGGCTGCGTTCCAGCACAGCCTGTCTTCCGCCTGCCTGCTGCCACCACCAGGAATCGGGGTCTGCCAGCAGGCGCAAGATCGCCACCGTGTCATGCCCGTAGAACTCGTGCGTGGGCAACAAAAGTGGATGGAAGCCCTTGCCCATCAACCGCAGCGCCAGGTCGGCGCCCAGCGCTGGTTCGAGCAGGTTGCGCACCAAACGATAACGGCTGACTTCATAGATCGTCCCGGGTACGCTCTCGGCGGATAGCACCCCATCCCAGGCGCGCAGCAATTCGAGAGCCAGGCGCACATCAGCGTCGGCGCTATCGAAGCCGTTCAACAAGGCGACAAATTCCCTGCCTGGCAGGCAGGTGAAGTCGATATGCAGGCGCCGATGATCTTCCAGGGACAGCTTGCCTTTGCTCTCGATGTAGTCTACAATGCGGCGGGCGCGGTAGCCGTTCATCCAGGCGTTGCCGAGGAAGTAAGGGTAGTCATCCGGCACGATGCGGTGATTGCAGGTGACGATGTATCCGCTTGCCGGGTTCAAGGCGTGGGGCATCTCCTCGAAAGGCACCTCACCCACCCATTCATACTCGCCGGTCCAACCTGGAGCGGGTACGCTGCCATCTCCCCTGGCGCGGATCGGCACTTTGCCGGTCACCCAGTAGCCGATGTTGCCGGCGACGTCAGCGTAGCACACGTTGAGCTGCGGCGCTTCGATCAGGCGCATCGCCTGCACAAAACCCTCCCAGTCTTTTGCCCGGTCGAGCTCCAGCCAGCCCTGAAAAGCCTGACACGGGCGCAGCGCCATCGAACAGACTGCCAGGCGCTGCCCCGGTTCGCCGATCACGTCTGAGATCACCGGTCCATGGTGGGTCACGACCACGTTCTCGATGTACGGGTCTGCCCGCCCTTTGACCTTGATCGGCTCGGGATAGTTGGTCGCCTCACGCCAGTCGTCCTTGAATTGATACCTGCCCGGATTCTGTGGGTCGAATTTTTCGATGTACAGATCTTCGCAGTCAGTAAACGCCAGGGTCATCCCCCAGGCGATGTGGGCGTTGTGCCCCACCAGCACCAGGGGAACGCCGGGCAGGCTCACGCCGGTTACGTTGAAATCTTCGGCGACCAGATGCACCTCATACCAGATGGAGGGCAGACTCAACTGCAGGTGCATGTCGTTGCACAGCACCGGCTTGCCGGTGGCACTGCGCCCGGCTGAGATAGCCCAGGCGTTGCTGCCTTTGCCCTGATCCAGGAAAGGACCTCCGATTTTGCGTTGCAGGTCGGCGTTGTCCAGGCGGTTGAATTCAATCCCTGCCGGCAGCGTCAACGGGTTGCCAGGGGGAAACTGGATTTCCAGCGCCCCGGCGTGCTTTGCGCCGACTTTTTCGACGACCTGGGCGCGGATTACCTCGCTGTACCAGGCATGGGAGAGCTGCCAGATCATCACCCGGGTGAAAGCCATGGTGTCCTCCGGCTTCCACGGCTCGGGGTGATGTCCGAGCAGGGTGAATTCCACCGGCATCTTCGATTGCGGATGTTGCAGGAAGGCGTTGACCCCATCGCTGTACGCCTGAATGACCTCGCATAGGTCGCCGCTGCAATTCGAGAAGTCATCTCGTCCCAGGCGGTTGAAACCGAAGGTTCTGGCGGTGCGGTCGGTGTCCAGGGCAAGTTCGCCGAAGAGCTCGCTCAATTGCCCCTGAGCCAGGCGGCGGTTCATCTCCATCTGGAACAGACGATCCTGGGCGTGGACGAAGCCCTGGGCGAAGAACAGGTCGTGCAGGTTGGCGGCGTAAATATGCGGTATCCCCCAACGATCGCGAATCACCTCAACCGAAGCGGTCAAGCCCGGTACATCCAGCTTGCCTTCGATTCGAGGCAATCGTTTACGGCTGAGCCAGGTGAGCCCGCTCCTGAGGAGCGAGCCGATGACGCGGTCGAGTGCAGACATTTCCCCTCCAATCAGATTTCGGGCTGCTTGATGATCTCTGGCGGCGGACGCCCCGCCGTCTGTGCTGCTGGTTATAACGTGCCCTTGTACATGCCTCCATCCACGGTCAGCATCACACCGGTGATGTAAGACGCGGCTGGCGAGAGCAGGAAGACCGCCGCGTTGGCGAGCTCCTGCGGTTTGCCCATGCGCCCCAGCGGACTGTCTTTCGCCTGCTTGCGGATTTCTTCCTCCACCGTGGTGCCGTTCAGGCGGGCGCGATGCGCCATCAACTCATGCACCCGCTCGGTCTCCGTCCATGCCGGCAGGATGGAATTGAAGCGGATGCCCTCGCCACCCAGCTCCAATGCCAGGCTTTTGGTCAGCCCGACGGTGGCAGCGCGTATGCTGTTGGAGAGCACCAGGTTGGGAATGGGTTGCTTGACGGAGTACGAGGTGATGGTCAGCACGCTGGCGGCTTGCGACTGGCGCAGGTATGGCAGGGCGGCGCGGATCAGGCGCACATGGCTCAGCAGGTTGAGTTCGAAGGCTGCCTGCCAGGCGGCGTCATCGAAGGATTCGAAGCGTCCGGCTGGCGGGCCACCCGAATTGGTCACCAGCAGGTCGAGACCTCCCAGGGCGGCAACGGTTTGTTGAACGAGCTGCTCGGGAAGTCCGGGCTGGGTGACGTCGCCTGTGAGGGGCAGTAGCTTGCCGCCGGTTTCCTGTTCGAGCTGACGCGCTGCTTTTTCGATGTTCTCCGCGCTGCGGCTGTTGATGGCTACCTGGCAACCCTCCTGCGCCAGGCTATGGGCGATGGCGTAGCCCAAGCCGCGGCTGGCGCCGGTCACCAGGGCGCGCTTTCCTGCGAGTTGTAAATCCATATGCTCCTCCTGGGGACGAAACTGGTTTGCGCCGATGGCGCAGTTGGATCAGGCTGCCAATGCGCTCATCCAGGTTGATCGGTTAAATTATAGTATAGGGGCGCGATTTGGTCAGATGATTTCCAGTTGCTCCTCGATCAACTGAACATCTGGCCAACTGGTATCCACCCAGTGGGTTACCTGTTGCAACAGACGTTGTACCTGGGCGCGTTCGTTGCTCACCGCAGCGCAGGCGATCACCGCCTTTTGCCAGCTATCCTGGTCGTCAATCTCGGCTACCGAGATGTTGAACTCCCGATGCAGGCGCGCCAGCAGCGGTTTGAGGCGGCTGCGCTTGGCTTTGAGCGAGGCGCAGCCAGGGAGGCGCAGGTGGAGCGTCAACAAACCGAGGGGCATACTTGCTCCTCAGACGCGTTCTGTCCAGGATGGGTTGGCATATTTTTCGACTTCAAGGCGGCGCGCCAGTTCCAGCTCTTCGGCGCTGAGCGTCCCGGGCATCAATTCCAGGTTGAGCGCCTGGGCAAAAGCGAGGCAGAAGGCTTGGGCGGCTTGCTCCCAGGTGGGGGGAGATGCCAGAAATTCCTGCGCTGTGGTAGCGCGGCTCTTCAGGCGTTCGGCAGCCTGGGCGCGGGTGTTTTCGTCGGCGAAAGTTAAGACCTGGGTGATGCGCCTCAGGTCTCCATATAGTGGGAAAGAGCCGTGCTGCAAGACAACCCCTTTGCGCCGCGCCTGGGCGCTGCCGATGATCTTTCTGCCGTGAACGGTGATTTCGTAGTTGGAGGGGACTTCGAAACACACCGCCGCCGGCAAGCGGTTCTCCCCGGCGCCCTCCGGGTTGGGTTCAGCCTGAGCCGGGATGCCGAGCGCATGCAGGGCGAGCAGCAACGCCTGGGACAGGCGTTGATAGGATTCCAGCACCGATCCGCTCAGGCGCGGCTCGTCCTGAGAGCCGATGACGGAATAGGTGAGCTCATCGGTGTGCAGGATGGCGCGTCCGCCGGTGGGGCGGCGCACCAGGTGCCAGCCGCGAGCGGCGAGACGCTGGCGATCAGCGTCGTTGATGGATTGCGCATAGCCGAGAGAAAGGCATGGCGGCGCCCAGGCGTACAGGCGCAGGGTGGTCGGGCTGGCGCCGCTCGCTACCGCTTCCAGGATTGCCTCATCAACAGCCATGTTCCAGCTCCCTGCTGCCGGAGGGCTTTGAATCAAACGCCAGGTTGCCCGTGGGTATTCCATAGTTGCTACGGATAGGATGGATAGGTGGCGGTGGGGTTGGGCATGGGATAAGGTGTCGCCGGTGTGGCGCTCACTGTCGCTGTCGCCGTGGGGATCAGCCCGGTCGGCGTTGGCGTAGCGGTGGGCGTTATCGAGGGCGGAGTGCCGGAGACGGTGGGTGTGGCGCTGGCTGCCAGCGTAACGGTAAGGGTTGCCGTCGGCGGGATGCCCCCGCCCTCCAGTTTCAGGCGCGCCATGGTGGTGTAGGGGCTGCGGGAGTAGTTCCGCCACAGGTACAGGTAGGCTTCGATGGCGATCTTGGGTTGTTTCGCCAGCTCAGCCGCCAGACCGAGCAAATATTCATATTCATCGCAGCTCCAGGTGGCGCGGCAGAGCAAGCCGGGGTAGGTTTGCAGGTCTTGCAGTTGTCTCAAAACCTGCGCCGGTTTGACGCTGGTGAACAGCGCCTGACGCGCGGCGTCCACCCCCTGCTGAAAGCGGTTTGGGTAGAACCTGGGCAGGGAAGGGCGGATCAGGTAGGGTTGTCGGCTATTCGGCAAGCGGTGCACCTGGAAGGGGCTGGCGTTGTTCACCAGCACGATCGGCGGGTTCTCTCCCTCGGTGTAGTTGCTCAGCGCTGGTAAGCTGGTATCGACCGTGTCAATGAAAAAAGCTTTGACCCCATCCCGAAATGGCAGCAGAATCCAAAGTTCCAGCTTTTCGCCCGGACGATGGCGCACGGTGAACCAGCTCTCCTTGATTTCATCTCCATCGAAGTCGTAATAGCCAGCGCTGCGTTGGGCGACTCCAGCCTGCCAGAGCCTCGAGAGCGCCGCCGGATAATCCTGCGGCGACATGGCGGCGACCAGCAGGCTCAATGCCTGACGTGGGTCGCAAAATTCTGCCTGGGTGCAGGCGTGGTAGAGATCATCGGGGGAATTGTAGGCGGCGAGAAAACGCTGAGCCAACTGCCGCCAATGGCTGTCTGCGACATCTGGGCTGGCTATCAGCTCTTGCAGGGTGGCTTTGGCTTGCTCTGCTTCGCCTGCCAGGGCATAGGAGATGCCCAGCCGGTAGCGCCATTCGTCGCCCGCGTCGGACGGGAAAGGTTTGCCTTGCTCATCGGCTGCCGGCGGCCAATCTTTTTCGAGCGCCGCCATCAAATCCGCCGTGACCGCCGCGCCCCAGGCGTTAGCGGCGTGCTCAACCGTGTGGCGACAGGTCGCCAGCGTGCCAGGGTTTGGCTTGAGCTGGAAATCCTGGTTCACCGGCGCGAACTCCTCGCCGTTCCAGCGGTAAACCAGGCGGACCTCAACCGGGCAGGCGGGGAAGATGGAAGTGCTGAATAGCAGATCGCTACCCTTATCAGCGTTGGCGATCACCTGCCACCGGATGGCGAATTCGCTCCCCAACTCGAGCGGCAACGCGGCTGGATTAAAAGGCAGGGCTTCTGGAGCCTCCTCGAGCAGAGAGAAAACCAGAGGCGCTTCCAGCCGCGCCCCGACGCCGGGCTGCTCGGGAAAGATGACCACTTCAACGACGCCGTCGCCGGTCAGGTCGCTGACAATTGCCTCGTACTTGGGTTGATTGACGAAGTCGAAGGCGCTGGTAAGCACCACCGGGATGTAGCCTCCCGAGGTCTCTTTGATTGCGATGAAGGCACTGCCGTTGCCGGAGATTTCCACCAGCCAGGCGCTCAGACTGCCGGGGATGGCTGGCAGCTTATGTTGACTCAGTTTCAGTTGCGGTTCATTGGCGCTGAACCAGGTCGAAAGCTCTTCGATCTGCGCATCGCTGGCGTTCAGAGCCTGAGCGATAAGGGCAGCGTAGGCTTCCCCAGCCTGCGCCTCTCCCAGGCGGGCGAGGGTGAGCGCAAGCTGCCAGCGCCAGCGGGGGGCTTGCGGGGCATCGGGGAAGCGCAACAATGCTTCTTCCAGAGCGGTGCGGGCGTAGCCGAAAGCCTGGTGGTATGCGGCGGTTAAGACCCCTGGCGTGTGCTGCGCCAGCGTATTCGGGTAGCCCTCCATCATCGCCACCAGATAATCAGCCTGCTCTGGCGACCAGTCCTGCAGCTTGTACAGGTTGGCGTTCGCCAGCGGTTGTGCGGGCGTCAATGTCGGCGGTCCGAGGGGCAAGGGGGTACGCGTAGGGGTCGGGGTTTTGGTGGGGGTCTGGGTGACTGTGGGAGTCATCGTCGGGCGGCGGGTGCGGATAACCGTCGGCGTGAGGGTGACGGTAGGCGTGAGGGTGATCGTGGCTGTATCGGTGGGATAGGGGGTGCCTTTGGGTAGATCGGGGATTTCCGGGGCAAGAAGGAGCGGGTAGGCGGATATGACCACCAGCAGACCCAGGATGAAGATCAGTAAGATGCCCAGGCTGGTCAAAATCAGGCGGTTTTGGGCGGTGTTCTTCAAACGTTCAGGCATGTTCGACTTGCAACCAGGCGGCGACGGCTTGATCGGCGACATCCGATGCAAAGGGCAGCAACGGCGGTCGTACGCTCCAGCGCGGGAAGTTAAACACCCTGTGCAGGATGACCTTCACAAACGGCGCGGCTGGCGGATAAGCCTCCAGCACGCGGCGCGCCGCATCCAGGCGAGCTTGGGCGGCAACATCGGTTTGTCCCTGCAAATGGGCTTCCCAGACCTGGCGCAACCAGGGCGAGACCACGTTTGCCAGGGCGGTGATACAGCCCGAGGCTTTCGCCTGCAGCGCCAGGCTGAACAACCGGTCGGTGCCGTTCAAGACGAGCAGTTCAGCGCCAAAGGTTTGCCCCAGCTCCAGTGCATGCTCAGCGCTGGCGCTGGAATCTTTAATGCCGGCAAAACGCTCCGGGAAGGCGTCTTTCAGGCGTTTGAGCAGTTCGATTGTCAAAGGCACCCCGCTCACCGACGGGATGTGATACCCCAACAAATACCTGCCGCGCGGGACAGCCTGCTGGATGAGCTGACGATACCACAGGAACAGCCCCTCCTGCCCGGCGTTGCGGTAGTAGTACGGCGGAAGGGTAACCACAGCATCGAATCCCAGCTCAAAGGCGGCGCGGGTCAGCCGGATGCTCTCGTCCAGGCTGGGCGTGCCCGTGCCGGCGAGCAAGCGAAACTGCGGATGCTCCTGGCGCACGAGCAAAGCTGACCGCAGGAGTTGATAACGTTCCTCGGGTGAGAAGGACGGTCCTTCGCCGGTTGTCCCCAGCAGCAGCGCCCCATGACAGCCTCGGCTCGCCAGAAACGCCAGCAATTCGGGAAACTTCTCCAGCTCCAGGGCGTAATCCTGGTTGAGCGGGGTGATCACGGCAGCATAGACGCCGCTGAGCGGATGCCAGTTTGCCATGCAGCGATTATACCGGATAAATGGACACCCTGATCCGTGAAACCGTTTATCAAGGTTGGTGAGAAGACGGATGATAATTTATTATTTTTACAATTAGAAATTAATAGTTAATTAACTTGACATAAAAATCTAATTATGATAGTATCTAAACAAAGTTTGGCTAAGATCATCGGGTCTACGACTGTGTATCCGCCTCTCGCTGAGTATAATGTCAAGAATATCAATAAACGGATCAGTTTGGATTTGATTCGATTCACGCCCGGAGGGATTTCCAGGGCGGAACTCGCGCGCCAGCTCGGTCTCACGCGAGCGGCGGTCACCTCCATTATCAGTGATCTGATTGACAGCGGTCTGGTACAGGAAACCGAGAACGGACCTGCCACCGGCGGTCGTCGCCCAATCATGCTCGAGATCAACCCTCAACGTGGCTACCTGGTGGGGATAGACATTGGCGCCACGCATCTTGGAATGTTGCTCACCGATTTTTCGGGGGGCGTCGTTGGCGAGTTGGAAGTGCCTTTTGATGTCCGTAAGCCGCCGGAAGTCAGCCTGAATGAAGTGGATGAGCAACTTCGCCGGCTGTTGCGGCAGGCGAACCTGGAGTTTGATCAAATTCTAGCGATTGGCGTTGGGGTACCCGGTCCAATCCTGGCGGAAGCAGGGATGGTCATCGCCCCGCCGATTATGCCTGGATGGGGTAATTATCCGATACGCGCCAGTCTGCAAGAACGTTGGGGCAAGCCGGTTTCCTTGAATAATGATGCAGACCTGGGGGCGCTGGGTGAGTGGGCTCACGGAGCCGGGCGTGGCGAACGCAATTTAGCCTATATCAAAGTCGGTACTGGCGTTGGCGCCGGCTTGCTGTTGGACGGTAAGATATTCACCGGCGCTTCTGGTTGCGCCGGCGAGATTGGCCATATCACCATTCGCGATAACGGGCCGCTTTGCTCCTGTGGGAACTATGGTTGTTTGGAAGCTATGGCAGGTGGTGGCGCTATTGCGCAAAAGGCACGCGCTGCGGTGAAGGCTGGCAGGCGCACCCAGCTTGCCATGATTGAGGATGTGAACAGCATCACTGCCATGGATGTTGCTCGCGCTGCCCGTTTAGGCGATCTGGTTGCCCAACAAATTATGGCAGAGGCGGGTGGATATCTGGGTATCGCCATTGCCAGCTTGGTGAACTTGTTCAACCCCAGCCTTGTGGTCATCGGCGGCGGGGTGGCGCAGATCGGCGATCTGCTGCTCGATCCGATTCGCCAGGTTGTCCGCGAACGAAGCCTGCGCTCTGCGGCGCAGGCTGTGCGCATCACTGCCGCGGTGTTGGGCAGGCGATCAACCAGTATGGGAGCTGTCGTCCAGGCACTGAACCTGGCGTTGGATCAACTGACAGCCGAATAACCTGTATGGAAAGGAGATGCGCTAGCGATAAAAGAAGAGACCTTCTACCCCTCGCTCATTTCAACCATTCCATCGCCGGGAGTTCCCGGTAAAAGACGACTGCAAAGGATAAAAGGAGAAGAAACTCATGAGTAAGAAAATCTGGATTTTGATCAGCGCCCTGCTGGTGTCTGCCTTGTTGCTGGCAGCGTGTGGGCAGCAAGCCACCCCCACACCCGTTGCCACCGAAGCCCCTCCAGCCGGACCCTCCGGTTCGGTCACGCTCTGGCACGCCTATCAGACCGGCAGCGCAGAAGAGTCCACCCTGGCAGAGCTGATCAACAACGCCAAAGCCGAGTTCCCCAATATGCAAATTACCGTTCTGCAGATCCCCTTCAGCGAGATCTTCAACAAGTATCAGACCGAAGTGGCTGCTGGCGGCGGTCCCGATATGTTTGTGGCACCGAACGATGACCTGGGCAACTGGGCGCGCGGCAACCTGGTGATGGACCTCACGGCAGACCTCGAAGGTAAACTCACCCACACCTCCCAGGTTGGCATCGATGGCATGAAGGTGGAGGGCAAGATCTATGGAGTGCCCGAATCAGCCAAGGCTGTGGCTCTTTACTATAACAAATCCCTGGTTGATAAAGTCCCTGCCACCACTGACGAGTTGCTGCAAATGGTCAAGGACGGCAAGTTGCTCGTCAACGTCCAGGGCGCTTACCATCTCTTCGGCTGGTCGGGTGCTTTCGGCGGTAAATTGTTGGACGAAACCGGCAAGTGCATCGCGGATCAGGGCGGCTGGGCTGATTTCATGCAATACCTGGTGGACCTGAAAGCTGCGGGTGCTATCTTCGAACCAGATTACGGCAAGGCTGAAGGTCTCTTCCGCCAGGGCCAGGCTGCGTTCTTCGTCAACGGTCCATGGGCGCTTGCAGATTACAAGAAGGACCTGGGTGAGAATTTGGGCGTTGCCCCCATGCCCGCTGGTCCTGTTGGTCCGGCTACTCCGCTCAATGGCATTGATGGCTTCTATATCAATCCCAACACCAAGAACAAGGAAGGCGCTCTGGCGCTGGCTTTGTTCCTGACCAGTAAAGAGTCATCCCAAATCTACACCGATAAAGCTGGTCACGTGCCAATTCGTGATGACGTAGTCGCCGCCGATCCTTTGGTAGGCGAGTTTGCCAAGGCTTCGGCTACGGGTTTCCCGCGGCCGCAGAGTGTTGAATTCGCCAACTATTGGTCTCCCTTCGGCGATATGTTCACCAAGGTTCTCGAAGGCGCTATCTCACCCGCTGATGGCGTCAAAGAAGCCTGCGCCGCTATGAATGCTGCCAGCGGCAAGTAAGGCTGATTCAACGAAAAAGTGCGACGCGTCCTTGAGGCGCGTCGCACTTCTCAATATAATCAAAGTAAACCGTCTTGCTTCGACCTCTGTTGTAATTCTCATAACCCGCGTTAGGGTAATCTGTCTCTGACTGGAGTAATGGAGATGGCAACGATAAGCCAACCGATGGGTTCTCAACCAGGAAAAGACGAATCCGCATTGGTTCGTTGGTGGCGACGTACCGGTTACACCCGGGCTGCCTACCTGTATCTGCTGCCGGCAGCTATTATCATGGCGTTTATCACCTTCTACCCAATGCTCTACCAGGTTTGGATGTCCTTCACCGACTACGGCATCCAGAATATCCGCCGCGATTCCCCTCCACCCAACTATGTTGGTATCAAAAATTACCTGGACATACTTCCAGACAAGGTGAAGCTTGGCAATGTGGAGATTGACTTCCCCGGCACTGGTCGACTGGCGGCGAAGGTGCCCAATTTCAACTTCATGCGCGTGCTGGCTTTCAACCTGGTGTGGACGTTTTTCAACGTGCCCATCCATGTTGTGCTGGGTGTACTGATTGCCATCTTGTTGAATACGCCGGGCTTATGGTTCAAAAAGGTCTATCGCGCCATCTACATCATTCCGATGGTGATCCCCTGGCTGGTGATTGCCACCGTCTGGCGCAATATGTTCGATCAAAACTTTGGCTCGGTCAACCTGTTCCTGGCGCAAATTGGCAGCCTGTTTGGCGTGCCAGCCGAAGCTTTTCGCATCCGCTGGATGGAGGACATAAACCCGCCTTTCCAATGGTTTCTGCCTGGCATGCCGCTGCCGCTCTCCTTTTTCGCCATGCTGATCACGAATATCTGGGTTGGCTGGCCTTTTATGACAATTGTAGCAACCGGTGCCCTCCAAAGTATCCCCAAAGATCTCTATGAAGCCTCTTCCATAGACGGAGCCAGTGGGATACAACAATTTTTCAGGATCACCGTGCCGCTGCTTCGCCCTGCCATGATCCCGGCTGCTATGGTTGGCGTGATCATCACTTTCAATTTGTTCAACTGCATTTACTTTATGTCAGGAGGCGGACCGCTGCGCATGACACAGATTCTGGTCACCACTGCCTATGACCTGGTGAACGCTCAACGTCTGTATGGCATGGCGGCTGCTTTTTGTGTGATCATCTTCTTCGTGTTGTTGATCCTGACTTTGTTTACCAACCGCGTCACCCGCGCCACGGAGAGATACGATGTCTGAAGTAACCGGTTCAATCAGTTCTCTCGCTCCAAAAGTCTCTGAGCGCCGAGCTGTTAAGGAATGGTATGAGCGAGAAAAGCGCCTTCCTCTAGGCAAGCAGCTCATCCTCCAGCTCATCTGCCTCTTCATTACATTCACCGTGCTCTTCCCCTTGATGTGGATCGTCAGCCTTTCCCTCGATCCGCGCGACCTGGCTCGCCCCACGGAGTTTCGACTGATTCCTCCAGGGGCTTCGCTACAAGCCTATAAGCGCGTGTTGACCCAGCCAACAGCTAACCCGGTCACCTTCGCCGAACTGGCATTCAACCAGTTCAAGTTGGCGGGAGGGGTGGCGGTGTTCGCCGTGCTGGTGGGTATCCTGGCTGCTTATTCCTTCTCCCGTTTCGATTACCGCGGCAGGAGATGGCTGATGCTGGGGGTGGTGACGGTGTTGATGTTGCCATCAATTGCCACGATTGCCCCGTTGTTTGTGTTGCTCAATCGCATCAATATATCCTTTGGCGAGTTGAATTTCAACTTGCGTAACTCCCTGTTGGGCGTCGGCATCGCCATCATGGCGAGCCAGTTGCCCTTTGCTATTTGGAACCTGAAAGGTTACCTGGACACAGTGCCGCGCGAGCTGGAAGAAGCCGCCCGCATCGATGGCGCCAATCCTAACCAGCTTTTTATACGCATCATCCTGCCTCTATCTGCTCCGGCGTTGGCGGTGACTGGTTTTCTGGCTTTCAATACCGCCTGGACTGAGTTCGTCATGTCCTGGCAGTTTCTCACCAATCCTAAGAATTTCACCCTGGCGATGTCGCTCTGGAACATGGTTGGTCCTTTCTCTGGCGACACGCCCTGGTCGGTCTTCTCTGCCATGGCGTTGATGGTAGCGCTGCCGGTAGCCATTGTTTATCTCCTGCTGCAAAAGTACATCGTCGGTGGTTTGACGATCGGCAGTGTGAAATAGCTCTCGTTCACCAATCCGGGCTCATAGGTGAACCCGACTGGTAGCGCTGGTCTCTGTAGTCTGATGCTTGTTTCTCAACCCGTTCTCACCTACTACCTTATCAAATAAGTTTCGTTAGGCAGCACGATTTGAGCCAGATTCGGCGCAACATGACAGAGTTCATGCAGGGATTAATAATGCTTGGCAAAACCAGGAGCAAGCCCGAACAAATATCATCACCCAGCCGGCAGGCTACATACAGCACTGGGTCTGCGGGTTAGCAAGTTTATGTAAATCATGGTGGTTTTGACATCCTTGTGACCGAGAAGTTCCTAAACGGTGCTAATATTATTAAGTACATGTCAAAGCTAGTGCGGAAGGTGTGGGAGCCGATATTTTTATGAATTCCTACTTTGATGGCAGCCTGGATATAACCTATTCAAAACAAAGAAGAATTGCTCATGAACCGCGCAGTTGGTCTACCCATATTGATATGTGTTTTGATAATTGCTGCACTGGCCGTTTTCCTATCTCATGAATCTATACCATCCCAGACATATGCCCAGTCTGCCTATCCGCCGCCGGAGTCGTCAGTTTCAACTCAACCTTTACTACTGCATCCATATCCGGCACCAGAGGATGTAACCACCAAACCAACTCCAACTCTCACAGAGGAAGTGATTACCGTAGAAGTTTCAATCACCGTTACCATTGAGGGCTTGGAAGGCAGTGACACAGTAGAATTACAGATTGTGCCTGACACAGAAACGACAACTTCCAGTTTACAGGCGCTTGGCATTAATCTGCCAAAAATGAGCTTCCGCAACGAGGCTGGAAGGATGGAAACTGCAGCCATTCCTGTCGGCACGTACAAACTGATAGTTTTCGCGCCAGACTCTTATTTCCGCGAACCTCAAGGATATCTGTTTCAGCTCACGGAGACAGGACTAGTGAACCATTCAGGGGCTTCTTTTCACTTCAAACTTATTCCCCCTTCTGCTCAAGATTTACCGCCATGCAGGGACACAATGGTGATGGGGGGTCCTCCATCGCCTGACCTCGCAGGGGATATACCTTTTGAAGAGCAAAAGATTATTTGCAGAGCAGAGCGACTTATAGATATCTCGTCTACCCCAAAACAACCAGAAAGACCCACAGAAAATCAAAACAATGTTGTACTTGGTGCCGGCTATCACTATGCAGGCCCTCACACTTTCCAAGACAATCAGGGAGTATGGGGACGTAATTATGTGGTGGATCCTGGAGTAGACCATCCAGGAACAGCGCATCGCTTTGTCGTTGAACGCGTATATGCCAATGATAGCACCTACGACAACTGGATGGAAGCCGGGTGGGCTGAACATTGGTCACGAGACGACCAGCAATATATTTATGAGTACGATAGTGTCACGCAAACGTGGCACTACTTTGACCAATATACACTTTCAGTCGGGTCATCCGTAGAAACCGAAGTCTATTACAACTCGTCAATCAACAAATGGTTAGCTTTGTATCATATTGGAGGGGGTAATTGGGCGGTTCTGGCCGAAGAGGCACTCGGTTTTACAACAGCAGCCAATGGTTTTAATAGAGGCGAGGTATACACTGGCGATGAAACACATCCGATGCTGCCTCCCTCAGGCTTTGACTTGGGGTATCTTTTAATCGATGGTGTATGGAGGCAATGGGATACCCGATACTTGACAGAAGAATCTGAGGACTTTCCTTACCAGTGCGACATGATTAACCAGTATTACCGCTTTACAATTCATTCTCCGGTTATTTTTCTACCCCTCATAGCATTGTTTACAAGTTAAGCGCATTAACAACCTGTCAAGGCTATTTCTAAGGAGCTCAATGGGGTACACTTCACCCCATGAGCGACGAAACGAAGCCCCGAAAGACGAGTAATGTCCGGCATACGCGTGCCATTCAACGGGATCGCAGCAAACGACCGACCAGTGCGCCACCCGATGAAGAAGTACAGAGACTGTTGACGGAAGTAGTACACCCGACGACCTACACCCAAATTGCCAGCTATACGCAATGGGTCTGCGCCAGCGCATCCTGACCCTGCCGGTGATGGTGGCCTTCGTGTTGAGCCTGATTTGGCGGCAAGTCGGATCGGTCTCCGAAGCCGTGCGAGTGCTTAAGCGACAAGGCATGTTGTGGACGGAAGCCAAGCCGGTCTCGCAACAGGCGGTCTCGGAGTGGCTGCGGACCTTTGCGGCGGAATTGTTTTACCGGGTGCTGATGGATATCTTGCCTCAAATGCATCAGAGGTGGCAAGAACGCCAACGTCCGCTCTCGAAGGCAATGGCCTGGGTTCTGGAGCGGTTTCCCGAGGTTTGGGTGCTGGATGGATCGACGCTGGATGCCTTGTTGCGCAAGGTGGATTTGCTGCGGGAAGGTGAAGGCCCGGTGCTGGCTGGTCGGATTGCCGCTCTGGTAAGCGTCGCTTCGCTGCTGCCCCGGCAAATCTGGTATGAAGAAGATAGCTACGCCCATGACCAAGCCTTCTGGGAGCGGGCGGTAGAGAGCTTGAACAAGGGCATTTTGCTGCTGTTTGACCTGGGCTTTACCAACTATGACTGGTTTGACCGGCTCTATTTGTCGCAGATCTGGTTTGTGACCCGCGCCAAAAGCAATCCGGTCTACCAAGTGGAGCACATCCTGCACTCCAGCGCTGGTTTGCACGATTGGGTCGTATGCCTGGGGCAAGGTCCCACGGAGTGCGCAACCCTGATCCGCCTGGTCGAGATCCAGATCGGTGGTCGCTGGTATCGCTATCTGACGAATGTGCTCAACCCTCAGCTGCTGCCGGCTGAATATGTGGCCGAACTGCACAGGCAAAGATGGCGGATTGAAGATGCTTTCAATGTGGTCAAACGCTTGCTTGGCCTGGCCTACTTCTGGGTCGGCTCGATTAACGGTGTGCAAGTCCAAGTCTGGGGAACCTGGATATTGTACGCCGTCCTGGTGGACTTGACCGACCAGGTTGCCGAAGTGCTCCACCGGCCGTTCAGCGAGATTTCGATCGAGATGGTTTTCGTGGTCTTTACCATTTCGCTGTGGGCTACCATCTGGGCAAAGTAAGTGATCCTGTACAATTTCTGGCGGATGAAGCCGTTAAGCTCGGCATTATCAAGCGATAACGTCGTCCTAAATTACCCTTGACAGACGGTGCCAATCCTTAACTTGTGACCAAAGCCCTCATAGTGAAAGATTGATGGTTAAGGAGGTCAAGTTGAAAACTAATCGTATCCTAGTCATTGCACTGCTAACAATCATAATAACCACCTGTAGGGTTCTGCCTACCAAAACACCTAATCCAACAGCAACGAATCAACCAAAACAGTCTGAACCAAATCAGCCGCGTATTTTTGGAGAAATTTCTGGTGTTCTCGACGATACACTTATCACAATACATGTTCAAACGCCAAAGGGATGGGAGGCGCGTATTATTACAAGACAGGGGGATGGGATATGGGAATCAATCATTACAGACGCTTCGGGCGTAGATTACATTATTACAGCAGAAGCGAATGGCTACGCAAGTGTCCCTATCAGCTATACGATTCACTTAGAAGGCATGACAGCCTATATGGTTGAAAATGGTCAGATAACCTCAAAAGAAGCCGTGCATCTTGACTTCCATTTTGATCCTATTCCCACAACTGCCCCAATAAAATAGGAAGAGCTACACCTGCTAATATTCAGTGTTGAATAGGATTGCCGAACCCCACATGCGCCAAATTTGTTCGGGTGTGTAATGAGATTTCAGTTTCTTGGTCAGGCGCCGCGCTTGGCCGGGTGGAAAAGCTTTGTGAAACGCGGCCGGCGAATGGGTGTTGAGATTATCCAGCACCACGCGGATCTTTTCGGCTTGTGGAAAGTGAATTTCAACCAAATCCTTCATGCACCAAGCAAAATCCTGTTTGGCTCGTCGGTCGGTGACTTTGACGTGCCGCCAACCAGCCAGGGGTTGCAGCAACATGAACAAGTTGCAGGTGCCTTCCCGTCGATATTCAAAGTCATAGCGCAAAGGTTTTCCACTTTGCATCGGCACAGGCAATTGGGTCTCACCCACCATCTGATAGGGTACCTCATCAAAACATATGACTGGAAAAGCTGGTTGATAGGGCTCGGCGTACAGATCCAAGATATCTTCCATCCGCCACACAAATCTAGCACCAATGATAGTGGGAATACACCATTTCTGCCGCTGCCTAGGTTTGAGATCGTTTTTTTAGCACCAGACGGACCGCTTCATATGAAAGGCTCTCCAGCCAGGTCAGCGCCACCAGGCGATCAGCCAGCAGTTGCAACGTCCAACGCACGCGCCCATCCGGGGGCTGGCTTTGGGCTAAGGTCGTCAGAATCGTTTCGATCTTGTCATCGATTTTCGGCAACCGTCTTGCCCGAGGCAGCTCGTTCAACGCAAAGTTCAGACCACCTTAGACAAATCGATGCCGTGTGCGTAAAACCGTCAACCAAACTTTTTTGATGAAGTACTACCTTGCTGGGCGGAGAGAACGGGTTGATTGCTTGTTTTGAAGCCAAAGAACAATGAACTCCGATCTGCTCGTAGAGAAAGTACATCTCGCGGGCGCGCCGCTTATCGAAGGTGAGCTGGTTATATTCATCTGGTTAGGCAAGCACGCGCCCGGCTTGATTGGCGATTTCAACGACTGGGACGAAGCCCATCCGTTGGCAATGCAGCAACTCGCCCCTGGCGTCTGGATTCGCCAGGAACATTATCCCCAAGACGCCTATCTGGAATACAGTTATTGGGACTTCGAACGGCGCCTGGTTGATCCTCTCAACCCGCGCCGGGTTTATAACGGGGTTGGCAACTACAACAATTATTTCTACATGCCAGCAGCGCAGCCCACCCCGATCTTGCGGTTCTATAGAGGCGGTTTGCGGGGCACGGTAACCCGCCACACGCTTGCCAACAACATCTTGCTGCCGCATGGCAGGCGTAGCGTCTATCTCTACCAGCCGCCAGTTTCAGAGCCATGTCCGCTCCTGATAGTTTGGGACGGGCGTGATTATTTGCAGCGGGGGAAACTGGCGCATATCATCGAAGCGCTGATTGTCTTGGGTCGCATTCGCCCGCTGGCTCTGGCGTTGGTGCACAACGCCGGCAGAGGGCGGATGACGGAATATGCCTGTAGCGAGATGACCCTTGCCTTTCTGGTAGAGATGGTATTACCCATGGCGCGTCAGCATCTCAACCTGCTCGATCCGGTTGACTCTCCAGGCGGCTATGGGGTGATGGGCGCTTCTATGGGCGGTTTGATGGCGCTCTATACCGGTTTACGAATGCCTCAGTTGTTTGGCAATGTCTTCAGTCAGTCAGGCGCTTTTAACATCTTTGGGCGCGATTCGGTTGTCTTCGATCTGATTCGGCAGGCGGAGCCCCAACCCATTCGTCTGGCGCTTCAGGTTGGGCGATTCGACTTTCGCAGACTGATACTCGCCAATCAACGCATGCAGGCGCTGCTGGCAGAAAAAGGCTACCCTGTCTCGTATCTGGAGTATCCCGCGGGTCATAATTACACTGCCTGGAGAGATTACCTCCAACCCGGGTTGGAATTTTTATTTGGCAGGGAGAACGAAAAAGAAAATGAAAACCTCCCGTAGAAGTCTCAACCGTGCTGTAATCTTAGGATTGTTGATCTTTTTGCACAGCGGGCTGTCCGCCTGCGCTGCTCCAAAGCCGGTAGAGGTCAAGCCCGTCCTTGGGCTGCCGCAAGGCACAGATAGCTTCCCCTGGTGGAATGACAGTATCTTCTACGAAGTCTTTGTGCGCAGCTTCTATGACAGCGACGGTGATGGAATTGGTGATCTCAAGGGCTTAATCGAGAAGCTGGATTACCTCAATGACGGCGATCCACATACCAACTCAGACCTTGGCGTAAGCGGCTTGTGGCTGATGCCGGTGCATCCGGCTAGCTCCTATCATGGTTACGACGTGACCGATTATTTCCAGATCAATCCCGACTACGGTACAATAGAGGATTTTCAGCGGCTGCTGCAAGAAGCCCATCGACGCGGTATGCGCGTGCTTATTGACCTGGTGCTCAACCATACCTCAAGCCAGCACCCGTGGTTCATCGCTTCTCAGGAGCCGAATTCGCCTTATCGAGATTGGTACGTCTGGTCTGAGACCGAACCGAGGGGGTCTGGATGGTATGCTGGAGACCATGGTTATTACCTGGGGATTTTCGACGATGGCATGCCGGATTTGAATTATCGCAATCCGGCGGTGGATGCACAGATGCTGGATGTGGCGCGCTTTTGGCTGGAAGAGGTTGGCGTGGATGGCTTCCGCCTGGACGCTGCCAAGCATATTGTCGAGGAGGGCACTATCCTCTCGCATTCCGCCAGCAACCACGCCTGGTTGGCACACTTTCGTTCCTATGTCGTAAATCTGAAGCCAGAAATGCTTATCTTGGGTGAAGTGTGGGATAACAGCGTGGCAGTCAGCCAATATCTAAACGGTGACGAGTTGCACCTGGCTTTCGATTTCGACCTGGCGCAGGCGATTCTCAGCAGCGTGCGGGTGGGAAGCGCCGAAGCATTGGAGCGCATTCTCGCCCGCGACCTCAAGTTGTTCCCAACCGGTCAGTTCGCCAGTTTCCTCAGCAATCATGATCAGGACCGGACGATGCTCGTCGTGGGCGACGACCTGGCAAAAGCGCGACTCGCCGCCGGATTATTGCTAACCCTGCCAGGCGTGCCCTTCCTCTACTATGGCGAGGAGATCGGCATGGTAGGCAAGAAGCCAGATGAATGGATTCGCACGCCCATGCAATGGTCTTCTGGCGCAAACGCCGGCTTCACTGCCGGCGTTCCCTGGGAGATGGTGAATCCGGATTATCCGCAGAAGAACGTGGAAGCACAATTGGCTGACAATAATTCGCTGCTTTCTGCCTACCGCGCCCTGATCCGCTTGCGCCAGCGCCATGCAGCCCTGCGCGTTGGCGAAACTCTGCTGGTGCAAACCAGCGACCCGGCTGGCTTTGCCTTCTTGCGTTTCACCCCCGATGAAGTGGTTTTGGTGGTGATTAACCTTGGCAAGCAGGCGCTGCCTGATGTCAGATTGGATTTGTCGGAAGGTCCGCTGCTGGGTAAGCTGCGAGTTGCCCGATTGTATTCCAGCGCAGCGCAGCAAAGAGGTACAATTAGACCGCCGCAGGTGAATTCATCTGGCGGCTTTGACGAATACCGCTTTCCGCTGGAGTTGCCGGGCAACAGCATCTTCGTCCTGCAACTCTTACCAGAAGGCTGAGACCAATTCTGATTGTATGCTTTCGCATCGAAGCGACTCTCCCCTAAGGCTTTTCTGGCTCATCCTCTTGGGATACTGGCTTGGCTTCGCCCTGGTGGGCTGCGACCTTCTTCCGCTCCCGCCGATAGAGCCGACGCTATCGGCTTCCCCCAGCCCCTCTCCGACGCCTCGGGTCGCCATTTCGCCAACCCCTACTCAGGCAGCCCTTAGCGGTACGGTGAGCATCTGGCACTCCTGGCAAGATACTCGCCTGCCAGCCCTGCTGCGCCAGATTGCCGATTTCCGCCAGGAACATCCCGGCGTTCAATTCGACGTCACCTACGTGCCCTCGATTGACCTGCGCAACAGCTATCAGCAGGCTGCCCTCGACGGTTCGGCGCCGGGCGTGTTGATTGCCCCGGCGGATTGGGGTCCCGACTACTATGAGCAGAGATTGATCGCCGATCTTTCGTCCCTGGCAGACGCTGACCTGCTATCCAGCCTGAACGCCGCGGCGGTCGAATCGGCGCGCTATCGGGATGCCCAGATCGGCTTGCCGCTGCACATAGAAGGCATTGTGCTCTATCGCAACGCCGCCATCATCCCGGAGCCGCCGGCGACGTTCGATGAACTGGTTGCCGCGGCGCGCGACGCCACCCGTGGCACCACCGTCGGGGCGATGCTCGAGCGTGGCTTCGCCTATTCCGGTGGTCATCTTCATGGTTTAGGCGGAACGTGGATGAACCCCGATGGTTCTCCTGCGTTCAACAATCAACTCGGTCTTGCCTGGCTGGCGCTATTGGGCTCGTTTGAGCAAGCCGGTCCCACCGACTACCTGACGGATGCCGATGTGGCATTGTTCAAGGAGCAACGACTGGGGATGATGGTCGAGGGCACCTGGCTGCGCGACGAACTGGCGGAAGCGATTGGCAATGCCAGGCTTACAATTGACCCCTGGCCGCTCTATGCCAATGGGACGCTCTCCGGCTTTGTGCGCGCCGAAAACGTATACTTGAGCCAAAGAGCGTCAGAAGAGCAGCGTCAACTCTACTGGAGCTTCATCCGCTCCTTGTTCACGCCCGAATCGCAGGCTTCGCTGGCGCAGGTAAGCCTGATTCCGGCGATAGACCCATTGCAACTCACGAGTGAACCAGGCGTTGCCCGGATCGAAGACTCTCTCATCTCGCAGGCGATGCTGGCGTTGCGCGGCGGCGCGCCGTATCCAGCCGCGCCGTGGATGGCGTTCTATCTCCCCCACATGGAAGTAGCCATCCAGTCAGTGATGAACGGCGAAGCCGCCCCAGCGCAGGCGTTGCAGCAGGCGCACGATGCCATCCTGGCAGACCTGGCAGCCCGCAAAGCCACGCCGCAACCCTGACCTTATACTTTGCCTTGAACCTTACCGCTTCCGTCCCCCGTGCTGAGGTGCTTATGAGCGTTCCCGATTGGGTACAAGATGCCGTCTTCTACCAAATTTTTCCCGACCGCTTCGCGAATGGCGACCCCAATAACGACCCCCCCAATGTGCAACCCTGGGGCTCCCAACCAACAATTTGGGGCTTTCAGGGGGGCGACCTGCGCGGCATCTCTAACCGGTTGGATTACCTGCTCGATCTGGGCGTGGACGCCATCTACCTCAATCCCATCTTCCGCTCTACCAGCAACCACCGCTACAACACGCTGGATTATTTTCAGATTGACCCCAAGCTCGGCGACCTCGACGACTTCCATACCCTGGTTGACCGGTTGCATCGCCGCGGGATGCGTCTGATCCTGGATGGCGTTTTCAATCACTGCGGACGGGGGCATTTCGCATTTGTCGATGTGCTGGAGAATCAGGAGCACTCTCCCTATCGGGATTGGTTTCACATCCGCCATTTCCCGGTCGATGCCTATTCGCCGGGTGAAGCCAGCGATTATCTGGCATGGTGGGGGATCAAAAGCCTGCCCAAGCTGAACACCGATAACCCTGCCACGCGTCAGTACTTGCTGCAGGTCGCCCGTTACTGGATCGAGCAAGGGGCGGATGGCTGGCGGCTGGATGTGCCCAACGAAATCGACGACGACTCCTTTTGGGCTGAATTTCGCCATGCGGTGAAATCGATCAATCCCGACGCTTATCTGGTCGGCGAGATCTGGAAGGCGGACGGACGCTGGGTAGGAGATGGTCACTTCGACGGTCTGATGAATTATCCGCTGCGGGAGTGCGTGCTGAACCTGCTCCATCCCGCCCCCAGCGATACCAGCGGTTGCGCCGCTCTGCTGGAGAATCTAACCCGCCTTTATCCCTATGAGAACGTGAAAGCCATGTACAACCTGTTGGGCTCGCACGACACCGAGCGCGCCCTGACCGCCTTGCAGGATAATGTCAGCCGTCTGCGCCTGGCGTACGCCTTTCTGTTTGCCTATCCAGGCGCGCCGGCGATCTACTATGGGGACGAGATTGGTCTTACCGGCGGGAAAGATCCCTATTGCCGCGCTGCTTTCCCCTGGGATGAAACCCGTTGGAACCAGGAACTGCGCGGCTGGGTGAAATTCTTGATCAGACTGCGCAAAAGCCATCCCGTGCTGCGCCGCGGCGCGTATGTTCACCTGATTGCCGACAACCGCCGCCACTGTTTTGCCTTCGCCCGCCGTTTGGGCGATCAATCCTTGCTGGCGGTTTACAATACCGGCGCCGTCACCCGCCATCTGCGGGTGCCGGTGCAGTCGGTGGGCTGGGAAGATGGTCGCCATGTGCGTAATCTGCTGGGGCAAGGGGAGGCGTTGGTTGCCGATGCTTCTCTCTACCTGCACCTGCCGCCCTTCAGCGCGATGTGGCTAATGTGAACGTGGAGGAAGTTTGTTATCTCGATCGATGACAGTTAGCACTAGTCAAATCCGTGCAAGAATCAGATAATAAAGGTGTGATTATGCGCCTTCATCGCGTATCATCGAGGCGCAAGCCAAATATTCAAAAAGATTGAATTGGAGGAGGCTTATGCCGGTTCGAGGCTGGGTTGAAGTAAGCCAGATCTATTGCAAAGGCTGTGAGCTATGCATCCACGCCTGTCCGCAACACGTGCTCGCCCTCGATATGGAACACCTGACCCCCAAGGGCTACCATCCGGCTCATCTGATTGGCGATGGTTGCACCGGCTGCGCCATCTGCGCCGTGGTCTGTCCAGAAGCCGCTCTCACCGTCTATCGTGAAGTGCCGGCGCGCCCGGCGCGGGAGGTGGTTAATGCCGCGTGAGCTTTTGAAGGGCAACAACGCCATGGCTGAAGCCGCCGTGCGCGCCGGGGTGCAGGCTTATTTCGGCTATCCCATCACCCCGCAGACGGAGCTGCTCGAGTACATGTCGCAGCGCATGCCAGAGCTCGGGCGCGTCTTCCTTCAGGCGGAGAGCGAGCTGGCGGCGATCAATATGGTGTATGGGGCAGCCTGCACCGGGGCGAGAGTGATGAGTTCCTCCTCAAGTCCCGGTGTCAGTTTAATGATGGAAGGGTTGTCCTACATCGCCGGCACCGAAGTGCCGGTGGTGCTGATCGACGTGGTGCGCGGCGGACCTGGACTGGGGAATATTGCTCCTTCGCAGGGTGATTACAACCAGATCGTCCACGGCGGGGGGCATGGCGATTACCACCCCATCGTGCTGGCGCCTGCCAGCGTGCAGGAAGCGATTGATCTCACCGTGCTGGCGTTCGACCTGGCGGATAAATACCGCGCCGTGGTCATCGTCCTGGTGGATGGCAACATCGGTCAGATGATGGAGCCGGCGGAGTTGCCGCCGATGAGACCGGTGCGCACCGAATACCCCGAGTGGGCAGTGCGCGGCGCCGAGGGTCGTGAGCGACGCATCCTCTCCTCGATCTACATTGACCCGAAAGATGAGGAAGTGATGAACTACCGCCTGGCTCAGCGTTGGAAGGAGATCGAGGCGAATGAGGTGCGCTATAAGACCTATTACCTCGACGACGCCGAGTACGTGGTGGTTGGCTTTGGCACGGCTGGACGCGTGGCGCTCTCTGCGGTGCGCGCCGCTCGTCAGGAAGGCATCCGCGTCGGTCTTTTCCGCCCGATCAGCCTCAGCCCCTATCCTTACGTTCAATTAGAAGAGCTTTCCCAGCGCGTCAAAGCCATGCTGGTCACCGAGATGAACGCCGGACAGATGCTCGACGATGTGTTGCGGGCGGTGAAAAACCGCATTCCGGTCGAATTCTACGGGCGCATGGGCGGTATGGTGCCCTTCCCCGATGAAATTCTGGATGAAATCCACCGCCTGGTCAGCGAACCCCTCTCACCCGGTGGCGACCCGCGCCAGAGCTGGTTGGATCGTATCGCCTCGGTAGTTGAAGCTGAACGCAGATAGAATCGGAGGTCATCCGTATGGTATCCACCCCTGTACAGGTCGTTTACCGCCGTCCCCAATCGCTGGCAGATCTTCCCACCCATTATTGCCCCGGTTGCACCCACGGGGTAGCCCATCGCCTGGTGGCTGAAGTGTTGGACGAGATGGGCGTGCGCGAAAAGACGATTGGCGTGGCGCCGGTGGGTTGCTCGGTATTCGCCTACAACTATTTCGATTGCGATTTCGTCGAAGCCGCCCACGGACGCGCCCCGGCGATGGCAACCGGCATCAAGCGCCTCTTGCCCGATCGCATCGTCTTCACCTACCAGGGAGACGGCGACCTGGCTTCCATCGGCATGGCAGAGATCATCCACGCCGCCGGCCGTGGCGAGAACATCACCGTCATTTTCATTAACAATGCCATTTACGGCATGACGGGCGGGCAGATGGCGCCCACTACCCTGCCCGGGCAGGTGACCACCTCTTCTCCCTCCGGGCGCGATGTGGAGCAGACGGGCTTCCCCATGCGCATGGCGGAAGTGCTCTCCACCCTGGATGGCTCTGGTTATGTGGTGCGCCGCAGTCTGCACGATCCCAAAAATATCCGCCTGGCGAAGAAAGCCATCCGACTGGCGTTCGAGGCGCAGCAACGTGGGTTGGGCTTCTCGATGGTGGAACTGCTTTCCACCTGCCCCACCAACTGGGGGCTTTCGCCGCTGGAGGCGCTGCGCTTTGTGGAAGAGCGCATGATCCCGGCTTTTCCCCTTGGCGATTTCAAGGTCGCCCCCGCCCTGGCGGAGTTGCGCATTTGAGGGAGGATGGAGCATGCAGACCGAGATCCTGATTGCCGGGTTTGGCGGACAAGGGGTGCTGTTTGCTGGTCAGGTGCTGGCTTACGCCGCTATGGACAGCGGCAAGATGGTCACCTGGATACCCTCCTACGGACCGGAGATGCGCGGCGGCACCGCCAACTGCACCGTGATTATCGCCGACGAGGAGATCGGCTCGCCGCTGGTGCGCAACCCGCAGGCGGCGGTCGTGCTCAATCTGCCCTCGTTGGATAAATATGAACCGCTGGTGGCGCCGGGCGGCGTGCTAGTGGCAAACACATCGTTGATCAACCGCGGTCCAAGCCGGGGGGATATCGTCAATGTCTTTCTCCCTGCCCAGGATATCGCCGAGGAGATCGGCAACCGCCGCCTGCTCAGCATGGTGGCGTTGGGCGCTCTGCTCGCCTGCCTGCCCGTCCTGCCGATAGCGGCGGTGGAGAATGCCCTCGCCGTTCATCTGCCTGAGCGACATCAGCATCTGCTACAGGAGAACTATACCGCGCTGCGGAGAGGGGCTGAGTTCGCCAGTCGCGAGGCTGTTGGCTCCTGACAAGCAGCTGGCTTCTGTGCCTCCGCGCCTCGATTATTCGATATTCTGCTGAGCGGGTTCAGCGCACCTCTCATACGCGGGGAAGGGATGCATTCATCACTCAAGATCGCTGCCTCGCCTCGCGTCTGGGCTGGTGCGTTTCGCACCATCGTGCGCCGGATTGACCTGACAGTTTGCTTTCTTGGCACAATCGCTCTCTTCAAAGATCTGTTGCTGGCGTATCCGTATAAGGTGCTCTGGGCTGACCATCTGGACGCCAAATATATCTATTGGACGGTTTCGTGGGGGTATCACATCCTGTTCGAGGCGAAGAAACCCTGGCTTTTCTGGCACGCCAATACTCACTATCCCTATCCTCACTCCTTAGCCAGCTCCGACGCGTTGCTCAGCTTGCAGCTTCTGTTCGCGCCGCTGCGGGCGTTGGGTTTCGATACGCTGACGGCTTTATATCTCTCCCTGGCTTTGACCGTTTTCATCGCCTGCCTGCTGACGCGCCACGCCCTGCTGCGCATCGGCGGCTTTAGCCCGCTGGAAAGGGCGCTGATCGTCTTCAGCGCCCATTTCAGCCTGAGCATGGTCAATTATGTACTGCATTATCAGCTCTTTGGTTTTCACCTGGCTGTTCCGTTCTTCCTGTTTCTGTATTTATATTTGCGGGATTACCGGCTCGGCAGTTTGATTGCCTGTTGCCTGCTCTATCTGATCGGGGCGGGCTTTGCCATTTATGTGGCGCCGATGTTGTTTACTCTCGGCTTGTTACTGGCGCTGCCTTTCTTGATTCGCTCGCTCTGGAGGGAGAAGCTGAGGACGTTCCTTAAGCGGGTGGGCTGGCAGCCGTATTTGGTGCTGGCTGTTGCGGGGGTGTTGCTCTATTTTGGGTTTGTCCAACCCTATCAACTTGTTGACCCTGCACTGCGAGGGGTATCATTCGCCGAGATCATTTCATACTCGGCGACGCCGCTGTCGCTGATTCAGGGGTTTTCTTTGTTTTCTTACTGGTATCGCCCAAATGCTGTCTATTTTGGATATTGGGAGAGCGCCTACTTCCCCGGCTACATACTGCTCAGCCTGGGTTTGTTTGCCGGGATTGCGCTGGGGGTGCTGTGGGTGAGAAGTCGTTTGGTGCGGCGTCGCCTGCAGCCAGATGCCCTGCCATGCGTCAGTCCCACTGCGCCGCCATCGTTGGTGGCGTATTCCGGACTGTTGTTGTTGCTTTGTGTGACTTTTTCCTGGGGACCATACTTGCATCTGGGGGCAAATACCGAGGTGATTGCGACCCTGCCATATGCTCACCTGGCGCGGTTGCTGCCCGGGCTGGGATTCTTACGCGCCCCCGGCAGATTTGGGATGTTTATCGGTCTGCCGCTTGTGCTCCTGCTACTGCTTGCGCTCCGCAGATTGCAATGGAAGGGCGTTTATCATGACGCTGCTGTAGCAGTATTGCTGGTTGCCGTTGCAATTGAAGCGCTCCCCAAAATTCCCCTGTACGCTTTCGATCCCGATCCTCAGCAGGTGTATTCCTGGGTTGCCGAGAACCTGCCCGCCGATGCCACTCTGGTACAACTGCCAGCGTTCGTGGATGACCACATGGGGATGTTGGCGATCCTGAATGACCAACTGGTTGGCAGCACTTATCATTGGGCGAAGATGCTTGCTGGCTACGGCGTGCGCATTTCGCCTTATTACCATGAGTTGCTGAATGCCGACTGGGCGGTGGCTTACCACGTCAGCATCGAACCTGTGCTGGCTTTGCTCGAAACCTATCAGATTGATTACCTGCTGGTGGATGTCAACGGTTATTCTGCGCTCGTCCAGCTTCAATGGCAGAGCCTGGCTGAGCGCTGCCCATCTGTACGGCATCCGAGGCACGCCAACTGGCTGCTGATTCGTTTGCATGTCTCATGTCGCCAGTAACTCGATTGACGATCCAACGCGGGGGAGTAACATCTAACATCCAGGCGTCCGTCGAGACAATGCTTTGCTGCCAGGCTATAAAGTCAGGTTGCGTCCATATCTGGCGCGTTTAGCAGCCTTATTCATTAAGAGTGCGTTCGGTAGATTATCCTTATCTCATATTGCCCCCATCCCTCATGCCCCCCCTTCACCACCGATACATCCTCGCCCGCTTTCCCCTCCCCCGTCCAAACCGCGCCCTTTGCGCCAGGCTCGCAGGCAGACGGGGGAGGGGCAGGGGTGGGAGCTCTCTCCCGCTCCTATTCCAGGGGATGCCCGGAAAAACAGAGGGTCCTATCCAGGCATTATCGAATGGCATGGAAGGTTCAAATCACATTGGACTGGATGGGCGCTCCTGGAACACCGCCGTGCATGCTCATTCCGAGAAAGGATGCTTCGCAGTTTCCGAACGATTTCATTGAAATGTAGGTTCACTCATTATTTCAATTCTTCGCGAATAATTTATATAATATTCAATATATATTGATGAAATATCTATGATTTTTCAATTTTGTTAGCGAATTTGGCATTTTCTTGACCGCTTAAAGCCATAGTGATATATTTCCCAAAATTCTCTGGGAGGGTGGTTCTATGAACCCGCTACGTATTTACCCCGGGTTTAGCCGGAGAACTAATTTTACGCAAGGATTCAATGTGTTGTTGTGCGCGATTATGCTTGGAGCGCTTTTTGGGGGCAGGAGCAGCCCGGCGCATGCCCAGGCGATTTGCTTTACCCTGCGCGACCGTGATAGCCACACCCTCGCCGGTGTGGTGAACAGCTACTATCCAGGCACGGCAACCGCCTCAGCCGGATCAACAACGATCTCGATCGGGCAAGGCAGCGGCGCGCCGGTTTCGATTGCGGCTGGCGACCTCTTGCTGGTGATGCAAATGCAGGATGCGCAAATCAACTCGCAGAATACCTCCAACTATGGCAGCGGCTCGTCTGGAGGGGGCGGCAGCGGGTACACCAACCCCAATAACGTTGGTCGTTATGAATACGTGGTCGCCATGAGCGCCGTGGACTTTGCCTCTGGCGGCAGCCTGACCATACGCGGCGACGGTGTTGGCGGCGGGCTTTTGTACACCTACACCAACGCCAATGCAACCTCTTCATTTGGTCAGCGGCGCTTTCAGGTGGTGCGCGTGCCGACTTATCTGAACGTTGTTTTGGATGGCACAGTGAGCGCCAGCCCCTGGGATGGGCGTGTAGGCGGTTTGGTCGCTCTCGAGGTGGTGAACACGCTGGATTTTGCCGGTCAGACAATCACCGTAGATGGTCTCGGCTTTCGCGGCGGCGGGGGGCGGCAGTTGACCGGCGCTTCGAGGCTGTCCAACACGGATTATCGGCGGTTGTCCACATACAATGCCAATGGCGCCAAGGGCGAGGGTATTGCCGGAACGCCGCGCTATGTATATATGGATGGCGCCGTGATTGATACAACGCCTCCGTCAGGTACCGATGGTTATCCAAATGGCAGCAACGCTCGCGGCGGGCCTGGCACCGCCGGTGGCGGCGGCACCGATGGCAATCCTTCCGCCAACGATGAAAACTCTGGCGGAGGAGGCGGCGGCAACGCCGGCGCTGGAGGTCAGGGAGGGTACTCCTGGCGCAGTGCGCTCGATTCTGGGGGGCGCGGCGGAGCAGCCTTTGCCGAGCGCTCGGTCAGCCGGGTGGTGCTGGGGGGCGGCGGCGGCGCTGGCACCACCAATAACGGCACCGGCAGCCCTCCGGCAGGGGTAGCCAGCAGCGGCGCGGCAGGCGGCGGGATTGTCCTGCTGCGCGTCGGGGCGGTCAGCGGCGCGGGCGCCGTGTCAGCCAATGGCGCCTCCAGCCTGGATGTGCTCAACGACAGCACCGGCGGCGGTGGGGCAGGGGGCAGCGTCGTGGTCGTCGCCCCACCGACTGTTTCACTGGGCGGGCTGACCGTAACCGCCCAGGGCGGCAATGGCGGACTGGTATGGCCGCTTCAACCGCCGGGTGGCTACCCTGGCGAACGGCATGGTCCCGGCGGGGGTGGAGGTGGCGGGGCAGTTTACCTGTCCTCGACACCTGCCAGCCTCTCAGTTGCCGGCGGGCAGAATGGTACAACCACCAACGTCGCCGACCCCTATGGCGCCACGCCTGGGGCAGATGGCAGCAGCGTGACCAACGCCTCCATTGCCGATATCCCTGGAGCTCCGGCTGGATTTGAGTGCTACACGCCCACCGCTATCAGCCTGGTGGAGCTGAGCGCCAGCTCCACCGATCGCCAGTATCTTCCTGCCCTGTTGGTTTTGCCGCTGCTCTTCCTGGCGCTTTCAGCCTGGATGGTAAAAAACCACCCACAGGCGGTCGATAGTAACCGCCGATAGTTGGCTGATCTACGCTTCAGTGACGGCAAGAAGCCTCGCGGCATCCCCGCGAGGCTTCATATTCATTCGTTAGGGAAGGCGCGCCGCTTGTTCCTGGCTTAGAGATCTTCGGCGATGCGCACGCCCTTGTGCTTGAGCGCTGCCTGCGCCGCCGCCAGGCGCGCCACAGGCACGCGGAACGGCGAGCAGCTCACATAGTTGTTGCCCACGATATGGCAGAATTCGATCGAAGACGGATCGCCGCCGTGTTCGCCGCAGATGCCCACCTCCAGGTTGGGTCGCGTGGCGCGACCTTCCTCGACGCAGATCTTCATCAGGCGTCCGACGCCCTCACGGTCGAGGGTCTGGAAGGGGTTCTTGGGCAGGATGCCCTCTTCCACATACTTGACCAGGAAGTTGCGCTCGGCGTCGTCGCGGCTATAGCCAAAGGTCATCTGCGTCAGGTCGTTGGTGCCGAAGGAGAAGAACTCTGCGATTCGGGCGATCTCGCCGGCGGTGATCGCCGCGCGCGGGATTTCGATCATCGTGCCGAACTTGTAGTCGAAGCTCACGCCCTTCTCTTCCATCACCGCCTTGGCGATGCGCTCCAGGCGCGGTTGAATCCATTCCAGCTCCTTCACCGTGCCGGTGAGGGGGATCATCACCTCAGGCTTGACCACCACGCCCTTGAGCGCCTGGTTGGCGGCGGCTTCGAAGATCGCCCGCACCTGCATCTCGACGATTTCCGGCATATAGATGCTCAGGCGCACGCCGCGCAGACCCATCATTGGGTTGCTCTCGTGCATATTGCGGATGCTGGCGAGCAGCTTTTCCTTCTCCGCCAGCCCCTCAGTTTCGCCGCGCACGCGCATGGTGATCACTTCCTCGAAGAGCTTTTCCTCATCGGGCATGAACTCGTGCAGCGGCGGGTCGATCAGACGGATGATCACCGGGTAGCCGTCCATGGCTTCGAATAGACCCTCGAAGTCGGAGCGCTGATAAGGTAGCAGCTCGTTCAGAGCGGCGGTGCGCTCAGCGCTGGAGCTAGCCAGGATCATACGCTGGACGATGGGCAGGCGCTCCGGTTCGAAGAACATGTGCTCGGTGCGGCATAGCCCAATCCCCACGGCGCCGTAGGCGCGGGCGCGGCGGGCATCCTTGGGGTAATCGGCGTTTGCCCAGACCTGCAAACCGGTGGTGGGCCAGCCCTCAGGTCCCTGTCGCATGCCCGGTGTGGCGCAGATCTCATCTGCCCACTTCAGCAGGGTCATCAGGTCGGTTTGTTCCTCCAGGCTGGGGGCGCTGGTGGGGATTTTGTCCAGGAACACCTCGCCGCTGGTGCCGTCGACTGAGATCCAGTCGCCTTCCTTCACCACTTTGCCGTTGGCGGTCATCTGGCGCTTCTCCAGGTCAATGCGGATGCTGGAAGCGCCCACCACGCACGGCACGCCGAACTGCCGCGCTACCACCGCTGCGTGCGAGGTAGCGCCGCCTTCGCTGGTGAGGATGCCTTTAGCTGCCAGCATGCCGTGCACGTCGTCCGGCTTGGTGAAGGGGCGCACCATGATCACATCCTGCCCTTCCTCCTTAGCCATCCTTTCGGCGGTGTCGGCGTCGAAGTACACCCGTCCCACCGCCGCCCCAGGCGAGGCGTTCACGCCCGTAGCGAGCAGCCTGCCGGCGTTCTTGGCTTCTTGCTTGGTTTTGGGGTCGAACTGGGGGTGCAGCAGGGTGTCCACCTGCTCCGGCGTGACGCGCAGCACGGCTACCTCGCGGCTGATCAGACCTTCGTTTGCCATATCCACGGCGATTTTCACCTCCGCCTTAGCGGTGCGCTTGCCGTTGCGCGTTTGCAGCATCCACAGTTTACCCTGCTCGATGGTGAATTCCACATCCTGCATGTCCTTGTAGTGGCGTTCGAGCTTCTCACAGATCTCCAGGAACTGCCGGTAAACCTCGGGCATCTCTTTTTCCAGGTTCTGGATTTTTTCGGTATTGCGGATGCCCGCCACCACGTCCTCGCCCTGGGCGTTGAGCAGGTAATCGCCGTACAGGACGCGCTCGCCGGTGGCTGGGTCGCGGGTGAATGCCACGCCGGTGCCCGAGTTCCAGCCCATGTTACCGAACACCATGGTGACGATGTTGACGGCGGTGCCCAGGTCGTGGGAGATGCCGGCGGCGTTGCGGTAGTCCACCGCCCGCTTACCGTTCCAGGAGCGGAAGACGGCTTCGGTCGCCAGTCTGAGTTGTTCGTAAGGGTCTTGGGGGAAATCGAAGCCTTTGTGCTCGCGCACGATCTGCTTGAATTTCTGGGTGATCTTCTTCCAGTCTTCGGCGTCCAGTTCGGTATCCGATTTGACTCCCTTGCGCTGCTTGTATTCCTCCAGATACTCCTCAAAGGGCTCATCGGGGATACCAAGCACCACTGAGCCAAACATCTGCACCAGACGGCGATAAGCGTCGAAGACGAAGCGCTCATCGCCGGTGAGCCCGACCATGCCGGCGGCGGTTTGATCGTTCAAACCGATGTTCAGCACCGTGTCCATCATCCCCGGCATGGAGAACTTTGCGCCGGAACGGCAGGAAACCAGCAGCGGGTTGCTCGGATCGCCGAATTTCTTGCCGGTCACCTTTTCTACATGGCGGAGCGCCTCCAGTTCCTGTTCCCACATCCCCTCAGGAAACTGGTTGCCCCCCGCCAGGTAGGCGTTGCAGGCTTCGGTGGTCACGGTGAAGCCCGGCGGCACCGGGACGCCGATGCGGGTCATCTCCGCCAGGTTGGCGCCCTTGCCGCCCAGCAAAGCGCGCACGCCGTCCCAATCTCCACCAACATACTTTTCCGCCTGCTCGACCTCGTCGAACAGGTAAACCCATTTCTTTTCAGACATAAACTAGCCTCCTAGATGAGTGAAAATGATTGCTCCCGACAGGAAATAACCAAAGAAATAGTTTACCACAACTCCCCAATTTGTTGACAGCCTGGGCTATCCTGGTTATAATTCACGCTTGCTCTGCCCCGGCTTCCCCCCGCTGGGGCGAACTTCTGTATCCCCAACTTCCCCACAGCTTGGCGCAGGCGGCGCGAAGACTGCGGCGAAGTGAAGGTTGGAGGACCGATATGAAATATGCCATCATAGAAGACGGCGGTAAGCAGTATAAGGCTGTGGAAGGCGCCGTCATCGACGTAGATCACTACCCGGCGGAAGCCGGCGAGGAGATCGACCTGGAGCGCGTCCTGCTCGTCGCCGACGGCGAGAAGGTTCACGTGGGCGCTCCGCTGGTTCCCGGCGCTAAAGTGAGAGCCACCGTGCTCTCGCAGGTCAAGGGACCAAAAGTAGTGGTGTTCAAGTACAAACCAAAGAAGCGCTATCGCGTCAAACAGGGTCACCGCCAGCAATACACCCGCCTGCGCATTGATGCGATTGCGCTGGATCAGGAGAGTTAGCCATGGCACACAAGAAAGGCGGCGGCTCCAGCCGCAACGGTCGCGACAGCCGCTCCAAGCGGCTGGGCGTAAAAGTATTCAGCGGGCAGCGGGTACGCTCCGGGGCGATCCTGGTGCGTCAGCGCGGCACGCACATCAAACCCGGTCGTAACGTGAGCGTGGGCAAAGACGATACCCTCTTCGCCACCGCTGACGGCGTGGTGGTGTACGAGACCATCCGCGATGATCGCACCATGGTCAGCGTAATCGCCGAGCCGGGCAGCGCGGCTTAGTCAGCCGTGATTGGTTGGTATCTCTTAGAGGAATGAGCGAATGAAAGCCGATCTTCATCCTGTATTCTATCCGGACGCCAAGGTGATCTGTGCCTGCGGAAACACCTGGGTCACCGGTTCAACCAAGAAGGTCATTCATACCGACGTTTGCTCCAAGTGCCACCCGTTCTTCACTGGCGAACAGCGCATTGTGGACACAGAGGGGCAGGTGGACCGCTTCTATAAGAAGTTGCAGGCGCGCGAGCATTACCTGAGCGAGGTCGAGGCGCGCGCAGCCGCGCGCATCTCCCCGCTGCGACCGATCACCGATCTGGAACTCGGTCCACGCGCCACCGAAGCCCTGGCTAGGGCTGGCATCACCACCGCCGGGCAGGCGTTGGAAAAGCTGGCGCTGGGCGACGAAGCCCTGTTAGCCATTGATGGCTTTGGGTACAAGTCGCTGGCGCTCCTCAAGAAACACCTGCGCCGCTTGGGTTACACCGTCCCAGAAACGGGCAAAGAAATTACCGTCTGATTTCTGGCAGTCATTTGTTGCGCGTTACCTCTCGCCAGAGCTCGGGCGGGAGGTAACTATTTTAACTGCTTGCAAGCGCCCGCAATTCACCCACCTCCTGAACGTCCACCGGCACGCCTTCGATCTCGCTGGGGATCAGGTCGGAGGGCGCCAGCAGCTCCGAGGGAATTTTCTTGCTCACCATCACGATCAACGCCGGCGTCTTGGTGCGCATCCCGCCGCGGCTGCGGTAACCGATGCCCACGCCTACCACGTTGGGCATGTTCAGGAGTTGAGTTTCATATGCCTGCTTGATGGCGCGAATTTGTTCCATCGTCGCTGAATGCTCAGTTGCCATCTACGTCTCCTGTCTTAGAGGCTGACATCCAAACAGTCCAGCACCGCCTGGATTGGGTTGGCGATGGTGGACTGCTCCGAACCGGCAAAGAGCAGTCCCACCGCCTCGAGCGCGTCGGCGGCTACGATCAGTGAGCCCGAATCGCCTCCTTGCGACATCGGTCCCAGCACGATCTGATTCTCGAAGGTCGCCACCCGCCCGGGTCCGTAGCTGACGTTCACCGTGGCTTCCAGCACGTTGATCTCGCCGGTCGTCAGTCCGGTCGTCCGCCCGGATTTACGCACCGCCATCCCCAGTTCAGCCTGTCGAACGCCGGAGACCGTGCCTATCTCCAGGATCTCATCCAGGATGTCCGCGTCCTGGATGGGGCGGGCCACCGCGGCGTCCACCAGGTTGGCGGCGCTAGGGTTAGCCTGAATGGTGACCAGGCGGTGCTGAGACCCCAGCAGGCTGGCGATGGCGTTGCCGATGCCGGCGTAGGCGTTCGCCACGCTGCAGGTGCCAGGTTGTTCGGAGAACTGAATCGGGCAGAAGCGTTCCAGGTGGGCAATCACATCTGTGCCAGTTTGCCCGCCGTCCGCTGGACCCGGTTGCAAGATGGCGTCGCCGGGGTTGGCGTCGTTGCTGTTGGCGAGCACGTGGTTATTAGAAAGGATCAGGCGGACGTTGCTGGTGTTGTCGCGCACCACGCACCCAAAAGTCCCGGCTGTGATGCGGTAATGCCCCAGGCTTACCCCTCCGGGGGCGGGTCGCCAGCGGTCGGTGCGAGCCTGCAAGGCGCGCACGTCGCCGATCTCGATCACATCGGTGCGCACACCCTCAATCTCTTTTGGCACCATGGCGGCAGCATCCAGCGCGGCGGGGGGCACCTTTTGGCGCACCAGCGTCACCAGGCAGAGTTCATCGGTCTTCTTGCCTGCCGAGATTTTATAGCCGGTGCCCACGCCAAGCACGTTCGGCTTTGCCAGCAGCTCGCGCTGATAGGCTTGCTTCACTCTGGCGATTTCTGGGTGGATAACCATCGCATTTACCTCCTGGTAGCCTGTGGGGACAATTGAAAGGGCGGCTATATCAGATAAGCCTTGTCGGATATTATTGTATCACGTCCAAGTGGATTTGCCGCGCAGCGGCGTCGGCTGGGCTTATGATAGAATTTATACAAACCAAGGGGTGGTTTAATTTATCTGATTGAGGTGCGCTCTTATGAAACATCATACTGGATCAATTGAGGTCATCACCGGTCCGATGTTTTGCGGCAAGACCGATGAACTCATCCGCCGCCTGCGCCGCGCGACCATCGCGCGCCAGAAGGTGAAGGTGTTCAAGCCCGCCATAGACGACCGCTACTCGGTAGAAAAGGTTACCTCGCATGCCGGCAACGAGTTTGCCGCCATTCCCATCCAATCTGTCTATAGCATCCTGGATTATCTCGACGAGGATACCACCGTGGTCGCCATTGATGAGGCTCAGTTCTTCAACAATGAAATCATCCCGCTGGTGCAGCAACTGGCTGATCGCGGTTTGCGCGTCATCGTCGCCGGTTTGGACACCGATTTCCGCGGTGAACCCTTTGGACCGATGCCGTATTTAATGGCGCAGGCGGAAAAGGTGGATAAACTGCAAGCCATCTGCATGGTCTGCGGCGAGCCCGCCAGCCGCACCCAGCGACTGATCAACGGGGAACCCGCCCATTACCATGACCCGGTGGTGGTGGTTGGCGCTGCTGAGTTGTATGAGGCTCGTTGTCGCCTGCATCATCAGGTGCGGAGGGATTGACGATGCAGGACTATCACGAGTTCCTCGAGCAGATCATCATCTCCGAAGAAGCCTTGCAGAAGCGCATCGCCGAACTGGGGGCGGAGATCAGCCGCGATTACCAGGGCTGCAAACTGCACCTCATCTGTATCCTGCGCGGCGGGGTGATCTTCCTGGCAGATTTGATGCGCAAAATCACGGTCCCGAACACGATCGACTTCATGGCGGTGTCTTCTTATGGCGTAGGGGCGAGGCGCTCCACCGGCGATGTACGCATCACCCTTGACCTTCAGGAGGATATCCGCGGTCGCGATGTGCTGATTGTGGAGGATATCGTCGACTCGGGTTACACCATCGCCACGGTGATGGAATTTCTCAGGACGCGCCATCCCAAAAGCCTGGCGGTCTGCACGCTGCTCGATAAAGCTGAGCGGCGTGAGGTGGAAGTTCCCATCAAATATCGGGGTTTTGTCATCCCCGATAAGTTCGTCTTCGGCTACGGGCTGGATATTGATGAATTGTATCGCAACCTGCCCTTTATCGGCGCGGTGGACGCCGAACGCTATCGCCCTTCCGTGTAGTCTGAAAGCCTCTCGTTGGAAACCTCTGTTCATCTTGACCTCGTCCGACGACTGGAACAATTCCGCCAGTACCTGCCCGCTGGCATTGCCGTTTACCTGGTTGGGGGTGCGGTGCGCAATGCCCTGCTGGGATTGGCGGTGCACGACCTGGATTTCGTTGTCGAACAAGATGCCTTGCTCGTGGCGCGGCGCCTCGCCGACGCCCTGCAGGGCGCCTACTATACCCTCGACCTGGAGCGGGACACCGGTCGGGTGATCTTGAGCGATTCCCATGGGAGACGCCTGGCGCTGGATTTTGCCGGTATGCGCGGACCTGACCTGGAGAGCGACCTGCGCGCCCGCGATTTCACCATCAACGCCATCGCCATTAATCCGCACCAGCCCGAGCGCATGATTGACCCTCTGGGAGGCGCAGCCGACCTGCACGCCAGGGTGTTGCGGGCTTGCTCCCCTCAGGCGTTTGAGAGCGACCCGGTGCGTATCCTGCGCGCCGTGCGCTTTGCTTCGACCTATGAACTGAAGATCTTGCCAGATACACTGCGCTGGCTGCGCGCCGCCATCCCGCGCCTGGGACGTGTATCCGCCGAACGCCTGCGCGACGAGCTGTTCCGCATGCTGGAAAGCCGGCATCCCGCCGCCTGTTTGCGTGTGTTGCACCGGTTGGGCGTATTGCAGCAGTTTTTACCCGAGCTGAGCCGTTTGAGCGGCGTGCGCCAGCCCCTTCCGCATGTGTACGACGTGTGGGAGCACACCCTGGCTGTGGTTCAACAGCTTCAGGTGTTGTTCTCCGTCCTGGATGTGCGTTACCAGCCCGACGTCTCAGCAAATCTTATGACAGGATTGCTCGCTTTGCGTCTGGGTCGCTACCGGCAGCAGCTCGATGAACACCTGCGCGCTGCGCTGAATCGGGATCGCTCGATGAAGGCGCTGATCAGCCTGGCGGCGCTGTATCACGACGCCGGCAAACCCGACGCCCAGCGTGTTGACCCATCTGGGGAGATACATTTCTTCCACCATGAGCAGGTCAGTGCGGAGCTCGTTCGCTGGCGGGCAGCGGAATTGCGCTTGAGCAATGACGAAATTGAGCGGGTGGCGACAATCGTCCGCCATCACATGCGCCCGCTTTGGTTGGCAGATGGGGACGAATTGCCCAGCCGCAGGGCGATCTACCGGTTTTTTCGTCAAACAGGCGCCGCTGGAGTGGATATCTGCCTGCTTTCGCTCGCCGACGTGCTGGCGACCCATGGCGCGACCCTGACACAGGAGCGCTGGCAACGCCACCTGGATGTTGCCCGCCTCTTACTGGAAGCCTGGTGGGAACACCCGACTGAGACGGTCTCTCCGCCCCCGCTTCTGAGCGGGCGTGAGCTGATGGCACATTTCGACCTGCAACCCGGTCCGCAGATTGGAAGCATCCTGGAAGCAGTGCGCGAAGCGCAGGCAGCCGGACAGGTGAACACGCTTGAGCAGGCTCTGGAACTGGCTCGCTCGCTCCTGAAGCAAGACAAATAAGTTAGCGGTTATCAGAGTTGACCGAAGGCAGCCGCTTGGCTGTCAGGGATAGATTTCGCTCAGCATTGGCTCGTAGAAGCAACGGCAGCCGTTGGCATGAGAACACCCTTCGACCGGCAGGCGTGGAACCTGATCTTTGGGGTATGTGCCCTCAACCAGATAGCAGGCTGGGCAACAGTCATGCGCCACCACCACGCGCACGTTCAAGACGCGCGGGTTGGCTTGCAGCCGTTTCAGCGCCACGGCAGTCATCGAAAACTCGCTCAAATCAGCCTGGCAGTTCACGCACAACGAAGCGCTGTCTGGCGATTGAGCATTGCATTTCGAGCAGGTTTGCACAGCGCAACCTCCAAGGGGATTTGGTTCAATTGTAACCCAGGATAGGGGAGAAGGGCGCAAAGCATTTGAGATTAGCCGCGGAGCTCAGGCAGGAACAGCGCTGCTAACGGTCGAAGCCTGTCATTGTGCTCATGCGCTGCTCCATCCCAGCTACGGGGTTCGGCGCAGCGCCCGAATTCGAATGTTGTCTTGATTGCTCCCGTCGTCCCTCACGGCGCATGATAACAACCGGCGTTGCTGTTGGCGGCGCGTTCGGCGCGCGCCCGCCACGCCAGCCGCTTCAGGCGTGCAATCAGCACGCTGCTGGTGATCGGTTTGAGCAGATAATCGTCAGCGCCTTCATCCAACGCCTGTGCGATAATCCCCGGCTTGCTCACCGCAGAGAGCACCAGAATTGGCACATCACTGAAAGATCGTATCTCGCGGCAGACCTCCGAGCCGTCCATCTCCGGCATCAACAGGTCGAGCACGACCACTTCTGGGGAGATGCGGCGGGCGGCTTCGATGCCTTCCGCTCCAGAATTGACCACATGCACTTCGAACTGACTGGGTTCCAAGATGAGCTTGAACATCTCGGTCGTAGCGTCGTCATCGTCAATGATCAACACTTTGGTTGGCACGGTTCGCGTCACCGTAGAGTTCCTCTGAGCACTTTTCATCCTGGTTTTAGGGCATTCAGGCTACTGTTAACCAGTAGCCTGTCCCGCCCTTTAGTGACTATTATGCCCGAATTCTCATTTGGGTTACCTTACAAACGCTTTACAGATGGGGTTAAGACCCCATTAAGGCTTGGCGACTGACTGAGTTCATGAAAAATCTCGTGGACGGCTGTAATTTCCAAACAAAGTTGCAAGGTTAGCTTGCATCCCTGTTAAAGACAGGTTAATATTACACATGGGTTGATCGGTTAAAACGTTCTGGCGCTCGTCCCGCGGTGAGCAGAGGCATGACCAATCCAGTAGCTTGCCCTGAGTGCAACTTGCCCGTAGATCCACAGGCGAGGTTTTGTGAACATTGCGGCGTCGATCTGGCAATCGCCGCAGTTCTGGCGGAACGCCTGGTGGAGACCGCCGAGGATGCCCCTCCTAAAAAATTGACCCCCGAAGCGCTGGTGCCGCGCCTGGGCAGTTACCTGATTGAGATGGGCGTGCTCACAACCGCAGGCTTGCAAACCGCCCTGGAGTACCAACGCGAAAAAGCCCGTTCTGGCGAGACAATGCTGTTGGGGCAGGCGTTGCGCGAGCTGGGTTTGGTGAGCGCCGAGGTGCTTGACCAGGCGATTACGGTACAAATCTTGCAGCTTCAATCTGCGTTGCGGCAGGCAAACCGCGAGCTAGAAGCGCGCGTCGAAGAGCGTACCCGCGAACTGCAAAACGCCCTGCAAAGGCTGGGCGAATTGAACCAGCTCAAGGCAAATTTCATCGCCAACGTGTCCCACGAACTGCGTACCCCACTGGCGCATTTACGAGGCTATCTGGATTTGCTCAGCGATGGCAGTTTGGGCGCGTTGACTCCGCAACAAGCCAAAGCGCTGGAGGTGATGCAGCGCGCTCAGGCGCGCCTGGAAAAGCTGATCGAAGACCTGATTCAATTCTCCCTGGCGACTCGCGGCGAGCTGAAGCTGGAGATCGCTCCTACCGAGCTTGCCCCCCTGATCCGGCGCGTTGTGCAGCAGGCGCAAGACAAACTGCGCCGAAAATCCCAGCAGCTCAAAATTTCCATACCTGCCGACCTGCCGCCGGTTTATTGCGATCAGGATAAAATTAGCTGGGTCATCTCGCAATTGCTGGATAACGCCATAAAATTTACCCCGCCTCACGGATTGATTAAAATCCAGGCAACGCAACAAGGTGCATCGGTTACAATATCAGTCATTGATAGCGGGATCGGTATACCAGCCGATCGGATACCGGAGATATTTGAACCCTTTCATCAGCTTGACGGCTCATCCACGCGCAAGTACCCGGGCACCGGCTTGGGTCTGGCTTTGTCGCAGCGCATTCTCGTTGCTCATCAGACTCAGTTCAACTTGTGGTCGCACCCTGGGGAGGGTTCGCGATTCGAGTTTGCCCTGCCTCTGGCAAACTACCCACCCCAGAAAGAGAAGGTCTGATGCTTGAGGAGACACCCAACACCGCCACTCTCAGACCTCGGGAACTAGAGGCGGTCTACGCTATCAGCCGCGCGGTAGCCAGGGCGCTGGACATGGACGCCGCGTTGGATGAAATCATCCAATTGGCTCGCCCGGTCTTCATCTTCGACAACATGATCCTTTACCGGCAAATCAGCGAGGATGTTCTCGAGCCGTCTTACGCCAAGGCGATTGGTCGAGGCCGCGCTTACGAAGCGCAGTTGAGCTGGGGTGAAGCCACAGCATTCGAAGCCATCCGCAGCGGGCAGGCGGTGATTCGCAAGGAGCAAGCCGAGAACGACGAGCTGAATGAGCGCCTGCGCATCCGCTATTGCCTGGGGTTGCCGCTGCACCTGGGGGCGCAGAAGAAGGGCGCCCTGGTCTTCATCCGCTTTGGCGGTCCCAGTTATAAGCCGGATCAGATCCGCCTTGCGGAGTTCATCGCCGTTCATGCTGCTCAGCTTTTCGAGCACGATCAACTGATGCAGCGCGTGGTCAGCCTGGAAGCCGAACGGCGCCTTGACCGACTGCAGGAAGATTTTATCGCCACCGTTTCCCACGAATTGTTGACGCCCCTGGGTTTCATCAAGGGCTATGCAACCACGTTGCTGCGTGATGACGCAACCTGGGATGATAACACCCGACGCGAGTTCCTCTCCATTATTGATGAGGAAGCAGATCGCCTGCGCGAACTGATCGAAAACCTGATGGATTCGTCCCGCCTTCAGGCAGGCACCCTGCGCATGAGTTTTCAGCCGGTGCGGTTGGACCTGTTCCTGAAGGAGATCTCCACACGGGCGCGCTCCCGCAATGAAGACCAGCAGATCGAGCTTGAGATTCATGCTCCTGGTCTGCAGGCGCCGGTTGACCCGAGCCGCCTGGCTCAGGTGTTCGATAACCTGTTGATCAATGCCGCCAAATACGCCCCAGGCGCGCAAATCACAATCTCGCTCGCCCAAAACGAGGATAAGGCGGTGATCACCCTGCGCGATAATGGCCCAGGGATCGCTCCCGAGCACCTGGTCAACTTGTTCAAGCGCTTCTATCGCGTCCCAACCAACAATACCACGGTGCGCGGCACCGGTTTGGGGTTGTTCATCTGTCGCCAGATTGTGCGCGCCCATAATGGCGAGATCGACGTCGAGTCTAAGCTGGGAGAGGGAACCACTTTCCATATTTATCTCCCGCTCAAACAGGAACGGAACGAAGAACACATGTCACTCAGGGAGGGTAGCCTATGACCAACCGCATCCTGATCGTAGATGATGAGCCGCGTTATCTGCGTTTGATGGAAGCGAACCTGGTTTCTGACGGATACCAGGTGATTAAAGCCACCAATGGTCAAGAAGCCGTAGACCGTGTGGCTTCGCAGCATCCCGATCTCGTCCTGCTGGACATTATGATGCCCATTCTGGACGGCTTTGCCGCCACCGAGCGCATTCGCGAGTTCTCGCAGGTGCCCATCATCATCGTCACGGCGCGCGGCGAGGAAAACGCCCGCGTGCGCGGCTTGGACCTGGGGGCAGACGACTACATCGTCAAACCCTTCTCAGCCACAGAGTTGCTGGCGCGCGTACGGGCGGTGTTGCGGCGCGCCAAGGTCTCGGGCAGCAGCTTCCAGCAGTCGGTTTTCCATCATGGCAAGCTGAAGATTGATTTCGCTCGCGCTGAAGTCTTCCGCAACGATAAGATCGTCTTCCTATCTGCCACGGAGTACCGCCTGTTGTTGCAATTTGCCCACAACCTGGGGCAAGTGTTGACTTCGGAACAGTTGCTCACCAACGTCTGGGGTCCGGAGTATCGGGATGATAAAGAAATCCTGTGGGTCAGCATCTCCCGCCTGCGTCAGAAGCTCGAGGACGACCCCAAGAACCCGGTGCATATCGTCACCCGATCCGGCTTGGGCTATACCATGCCTCCCCTTCAGGATTAGGGATACCCTCTCCAATGGAGCAGCGATGAAACCCACTGCCATCAGTTTACGCACCAAGAAGCTAGGCGTCCTGATTCGCGACGCACGGCTGGCGTCCAACAAAAGCGTTGCCGAATGCGCCCAGGCGATTGGCGTCTCCCCCGAAGAGTTTGCAGCGTATGAGTTGGGCGAAAAAGCCCCATCGCTGCCAGAGGTGGAGTTATTGGCGTATTACCTGAACGTGCCGCTCGATCACTTTTGGGGAAACACCTCCCTGGCTGAGAAAGGCGCTGCCAGCAGCTTCCTGGATACACAAAAATTGCTGGAAATCCGCCAACGCATGATCGGCGCTCTGCTGCGCCAGGCGCGAGAAGAAGCCGGTCTTTCCCTCGAAGACGTCGCCGGGCAAATCGGGTTTACGCCTGCGGAGCTGGAAGCCTGCGAGCTTGGACAGCGCCCGCTCTCTCTCCCCGTCTTGGAGACGTTGAGCAAGTTGTTGCGTAAGACGGTGCGTGATTTTCAGGATAAGCACGGTCCGGTGGGTGTGTGGGCTGCTCAGCAACGCGATATAGCCGATTTTCTCAAGCTCTCTCCAGAGCTGCAATCCTTTGTCGCCCGACCGATCAACCGCCCCTACCTGGAACTGGCGCAGCGGTTGAGCGAGATGTCGGTGGAAAAATTGAGAGCCGTGGGCGAAGGCATCCTGGAAATTACCCTGTAATCGCCGCGGCGCTCCTGGATTTGGTGGAACATCAGAGGTGCTTGGATGAACGACGCCTTATCGCCGCACGAACTGGCAGCAGAAGGCAAAGCCGCCTACCAGCGCGGAGATTTCCTGGCAGCCGCTCGGGCGTTCCAGGCGGCGGCGGCTGGATACCAGACCGCCGGCGACCGGTTGAGCGGTGCGGAGATGTTGAACAATTGCAGCGTGGCTTACCTGCGCGCCGGAGACGGCGCAGCCGCCTTACGGGCAGTGGAAGGCACTCCCGCCATCTTTGCTCAGAGCGGCGACCTGAAACGCCAGGGGATCGCCTTGGGCAACCTGGCGGCAGCCCTGGAAGCGGTCAAGCGCTATACTGAGGCGATAGACGCTTACCAGCAGTCCGCTGAGCTGCTCAGGCAAGCTGGCGAAGCTGAGATGTACTCCCAGGCGCTCAAATCTCTATCGCTGCTGCAACTGCGCGTGGGCAACAGGCTGGAGGCGGTTGCCTCGATGCAGTCCAGCCTGGCGGGTATCGAGTCGCAGAGCGGGAAGCGGAGCTGGATGTCCAGGTTTTTCTCCCTGCCCGGCAGGTTGTTGGGCAGGAACCGTTGAGGTCATAGGCACCATTCTGACTCCTTCCCCCACGTGGTGAATTGCTAGCAGTGCCTTCCCCTCCGTTGCAACCAATCATACGCCAGGCGACGGATCAAGATTCGCAGGCAATCGCCCGCCTGATCCATTATGAAATCCATGTCCACCGTCATCTGGATTGGCGGCCTCCCCTGGAGTGGATCGAATATCAGCCTTTTCTGGTGGTGGAAAGCGATCGCCAATTATTAGCTGCTCTGGCATGCCCGCCAGACCCGCCCGGCGTGGCATGGATCCGATTGTTTGCCTGCGCTGCTCAGTTCTCCGCCCGAACCGCCTGGACGGAGCTCTGGCCTCGCGCCCGTGAGGCGCTGGCAGGCAGCGCCGCGTTTGTACAGGCGGCGGTGATCCCATTGCAGGCGTGGTTTCGCAGTCTGCTGGAACGTAGCGAGTTTGTCTTCACCCATAGAGTGGTTGTGCTTTCCTGGAGCGGCAGCGACTTACCCCCAGCCAGCCCGGCTGGGGGTGTGCGCATCCGCCCCATGCGCTCGCAGGATCTGCCCGCTGTGGAAAGCGTTGACCATGCAGCTTTTATGCCGGTCTGGCGCAACTCGCTCGCCAGCCTGGAAATTGCCTTCCGTCAGGCAGTGGACGCCACCGTGGCTGAAGCTGGCGGAGAAATTCTCGGCTACCAGATCACCTCCGCCACATCGGCGGGCTGGCACCTGGGGCGGTTGGCGGTGGCGCCTACCTACCAGGGACAGGGAATCGGCTATGCCTTGTTGCGCGATTTGCTCGTGCGCGCCCGTCAGCGCGGCTTTGGACAATTGACCGTCAATACCCAACACAACAATCAAGCCTCGCTGGCTCTGTACCAGAAAGCCGGTTTTCGCCTGACCGGTGAGGTTTACCCGGTTTTTGAATGCCCAATCTCATAACCCACTTCGATGATCACTGGGAAACGACAGATTCTCTGAAGATCCATGCCGAGGGCTGGGCGGGGGAAGAGCCGCCACGCGCTGTAGTGGGATTGGTCCACGGCATTGGTGAACATATCGGTCGTTACGCTCACGTAGGTCAATTCCTGGCGCAGTCTGGTTATGCCTGTATGGGTTTCGATCTGCGCGGGCATGGCAGGTCGGGCGGAGGGCGCGGCCATACCCCGCATTACCAGGCGTTGCTGGATGACATTGCTATTTTCCTCGACCGCTTGCAGGCGCGCTACCCTGGCAGTCCTGTGTTCCTCTACGGGCACAGCCTGGGAGGTAATTTAGCGCTCAATTTCGTCCTGCGCCGTAAGCCGGAGCTGACCGGCGTGGTTGCCAGCGCTCCGGCGCTGCGCCTGGCGTTCGAACCGCCGCCTGCTAAGGTCGCCCTGGCTTACCTGATGAACCGCGTCCTGCCTGCCTTCTCGCAATCCAGCGGTCTGGAGACGGCTGCCCTATCGCGCGAGGCGAAGATCGTTCAGGCGTACATAAACGACCCTCTGGTTCACGACCGGGTATCGGCGCGCATGTTCGTGGGGTTTTACCAATCGGGTCTATGGGCATTGCAAAACGCCCACGCCCTGAGCGTGCCGGTGTTGCTCATCCATGGCAGCGCCGACCGCCTCACCTCGGTTGAAGCCAGCCGTGAATTTGCCCGAAAGGCTGGCGAGATGTGCACCCTGCAGGTCTGGCAAGGGCTCTATCACGAGATGCATAATGAACCGGAGCAGGGGGAGGTGCTGGAGTTCGTGTTGAGCTGGATGGAGCAGCGCCTCCACGGCGAATGACAGCACGGAATTATGCCTCATCGTTAAGTCATCAAGAACAAGTTCCCTGGTTGTGGTTTGGATGGCTTCAGCAATGCCGGATGTGAAGCTTGGGCTTGCCTGCGGTTCATCACCCTTTTATCTCTGGACAAAACATAATCATCGTGGGAAAATCGTTGCTGCTATTCCGATGAATTTGGAGCATATATGTCGAAAAAGCCAGTACCTGTGAGCAAACAAGAGTCGAAAAGCAAGCGGCAAATGGTCAAAGAGCAGCGCCTGCGGCGTCAGCGACAACAACGATTGGCGGTTGTCCTGACCATCGCCGGCATCGCTCTGCTGCTGACCGCCTTTCTGGTCGCTCCAACCATCCAGCGCGCCCTCGAGCCGGTGGGCGAGATTGTGCCGATCACACCCGTAGACCGACCGCAGCCCAATGGAACCGCTTTGGGTGATCCCAACGCGCCGGTGCTGATAGAGGTCTGGTCCGATTTTCAGTGTCCCGCCTGCCGCATCTTTGCTCAGGAGATTGCGCCGCAGGTGATCGAGACTTACGTGGCTTCAAATCAGGCGCGCTTCGTCTATCGCCACTTCCCCTTCCTGGATGACAACTCGTTCTCCAAAGAATCTGACCAGGCAGCCAACGCCAGCATGTGCGCCGCCGAACAGAATCGCTTTTGGGATTATCATGATATCCTGTTTGCCAACTGGAACGGCGAGAACGCTGGCGCATTCAGCGACAAGCGGTTGGAAGCCTTTGCCGAATCGCTGGGGCTGGACATGCAAGCCTTTCGCGCCTGTTTTCGGGAGAACAGCTATAAAAGTCAGATCGAGCAAGATCTGCAGGATGGCATCAGAGCTGGTGTGGATGGCACTCCCAGCGTCTTCGTCAACGGCGTCATGTTGACACCGGGAAAGGTGCCTTCTTTCCAGGACGTCGCCGTAGCCGTCGAGTCTGCGCTCGGCTCTGGCAACTGACGGCGATAGCCCGATGGATGCAATGCGGCGAGCTGCACGCCGCAGTCTGGGTGCAGCTCGCCCGATTTTTGTTGAACTCTGTCTTCAGCTCGTCTTAGCCAGGGTGGGGCGGCTTTTTCCAGCAGCCTGATTTTCTGCCAGTTCGAGGATGAAACACAGGGACGATAACCGGTTGAGGTAGCGCAGCAACTCGCTGTTCTCGATCTCGTTATCGTGCAGCAGACGGGCGACGCCCCGCTCCGCCCGGCGGATGATTGTCCGCGCCAGCGCCAGCGCCGCGCCCGCCGGCGAATCACCCGGCACGATGAACTCGCCTGGCATCGGCACGTCTGCGCCGAGCGCCTCGACCTGCTTTTCCAGCCATTCCACTTTGCTGCTGTTGATGACGCGAAAGTTTGCTGCGTGTTCGGGCGCGGCTGCAACCTCCGCCATGATGTGATACAGGTCGCGCTGCATTTCCAGCAGCAGCTCCGCGCTGCGCGCCTCCTGGCAGATCGAGCGCGCCATGCCCAGCGCGGCTGAGGCTTCGTCTAAGTCGCCGATTGCCTGCATGCGCGGGTGGTACTTTGGGACGCGCCCCTCTCCCAGCAGTCCGGTGAAGCCGTCGTCCCCGGTTTTGGTGTATGCTTCGCTCATGGGCTTATTATAACCGCGTCCATCCTCCGATCCCGATTTCGGCGCAGGTTGTATGCTATAATTATAGACCGATGGTGTCGGATTATTCCTGACAGCGATGAACCCACCAGATGCATCCCTTTCGACTTGAGCTTATCAGGAGATCGCAGCTATGCAGATCCGCTGTTACCATTGCCACAAACCCTTTGCCCTGGGCAGGGAAGCCGTCCATCAGGCTTTGGATGAACTGACGGCTTCGAATTTCGGGCATTACAACGTCGTCTGCCCTCACTGCCGGCGCGTCAACCGCGTCTCGCGCCAGGAGTTACTCCATGCCGCTCCAGATTGGACGGCAAGGCAGCCCCAAGAAAGCCCAACCGAGCCCACCCAGGGCTGAAGCCTGCCTGTTTAATGGTGCATATGCCGTGAATAGAACCCGTTCCTTCTCCTCTCCCCAGGAGCTGAAACAGGCGCTGGGGGAACAACAGTATATCGCCAACGATGAAATCGCTACGATTTTGTTCTTGAGCCAGCAGTTGGGCAAACCGTTGCTCACCGAAGGTCCGGCGGGGGTGGGTAAGACCGAGCTGGCGAAAGCCGTCGCCGGAGCGACGGGTCGCGAATTGATCCGCCTGCAATGCTACGAGGGGCTGGATGAGACCAAGGCGCTCTATGAATGGGAGTATGCCAAGCAATTGCTCTACACCCAGCTCCTGCGCGAGAAGCTGCAACAAACCCTGAATACTGCGGCGAGTCTGAAAGACGCCGCCGACCGCCTCAGCGAAGAGGAAGACGTCTTCTTCTCCATGCGCTTCCTGCTCCAGCGCCCGTTGCTCAAAGCCATCCTCAGCGAGCAGCCCGTGGTGCTGTTGATCGACGAGATCGACCGCGCCGATGCCGAGTTTGAGGCTTTCTTGCTTGAAGTTTTGAGCGATTTTCAGGTCAGCATCCCGGAGCTTGGCACGCTGCGAGCGGTGCACCTGCCGCTGGTGGTACTGACCAGCAACAATACCCGCGAGTTGAGCGAAGCCCTCAAACGGCGCTGCCTGTATCTATTCATAGATTATCCTTCGATGGAACAGGAACTGGCTGTAGTGCGCCTGAAGGTTCCGGGACTTTCTCACAAGCTCGCTCAGCAGGCGGTCGAGCTGGTGCACAGCCTGCGTTCGATGGATTTGCGCAAATCGCCCAGCATCAGCGAAACCCTCGACTGGGCGAAGACCCTGGTAACCCTCAACGCCGAACGGCTGGACGCCCATACAATTCAAACCACGCTCAGCGTGCTCCTCAAGCACGAGAGCGACCTGCAGCGCGCCCGGCGCTGGTTGCAACGCCAGGGTGCAACGCCGGATGAGGGGGAGGATGGGCGTCTCTCCCGCCGGCAAAATTAAATGTGGCGGTTGACATGGAAGAGCGGGTTGTGCAGTTCATCTCAGCCTTGCGCTCGGCGGGAGTGCGGGTGAGTCTGGCGGAGAGTGCCGATGCCTTTCGCGCTGTTGACCAGCTCGGTGTCCAGGACCGGGAAGCCTTTCGCCTCAGCCTGCGCGCCACGCTGGTAAAAGATTCCCAAAATATCCCCATCTTCGAGGAGCTTTTCCCGCTTTTCTTCAGCGTCGCCCAACCGTCGCCGACGATCAATTTGGCGGAAGATCTGACGCCCGAAGAAGCCCAGATGCTGGCGGAGGCGCTGCGTCAGTTCAGCGAGCAGATTCGTCGCATGCTGGAACGTTTGCTGCGGGGCGAGAAGCTCAGCCAGGATGAACTGGAGCGCCTGGGAAGATTTGTCGGCTTGAATCAGGTGGAAAATATGCGCTACCGGCAGTGGATGTCGCAGCGCATGGAACGCGCCCTGCGTTTCCCCGAGGTGCGCCAGGCGTTGCAGGAGCTGGCTGAGATGCTGGCTGAATTGGGGATGAATCGGCAGCGGGTGGAGCAATTGCAGCGCATGCTGGCAGCCAACCAGGCTGCCCTTGAGCAACAGCTCAGCCAGTACGCCGGTCAGCGCATCGCCGAGAACATGAGCCGCCGCGAGGCGGTTGCCAGCCTCGATGGTCTTCTGGAACGCCCCTTCAACGCCCTCTCCGAGCGAGAAATGGAGTTGTTGCGCAAAGAAGTGCGCCGGCTGGCTGCCATGTTGCGCACGCGCATCGCCTTACGCCAGAAGCGCGCCAAAGCCGGTCAACTCGACGCCAAAGCCACCATTCGCCTCAACCTGAAACACGGCAATGTGCCGATGCTCATCAAGCATCGCGATCGTATTCTGAAGCCCAAGCTGGTGGTGATGTGCGATATCAGCACCTCCATGCGTTCCTGCTCCGAATTGATGCTCAGCCTGCTCTACGCTTTACAGGATCAAATCCGCAAGACGCACGCCTTCGCCTTTATTGACCATCTGGAATACATCTCGCCGGATTTTGAGGCCGCCGAGGCGAAGATGGCGGTGCGCCAGGTGTTGGAGCGCATGCCCTCCGGCTATTACAACACCGACCTTGGACACAGCCTGGAGAACTTTGCCCGTGACTACCTGGACACTGTGGATCATCGCACCACGTTTCTCATCGTCGGCGATGGGCGCAATAACTACAACGACCCCCGACTCGATCTGTTCGCCATGATCGCTCGCCGCAGCCGTCGCATGATATGGATCAATCCGGAGCCGCCCGCCTTGTGGGGCACAGGCGACAGCGACATGCTCGAATATGCGCCTAATTGCAGCGTGATCTTGCAGGCGGGCACGTTGGGAGAGTTGCTCTCCGCTTTCGACAAACTGCTGGTGCCGGGCTGACGACCACCGCCTGATGTCGTCAATTCCCTGCGCTAAGCCTACAATCCAGCTCGATTTTCCCGACTGTAGAGGAAATTCAGCTCGCGGATGCGCTGCTTGAGCTCATCGTTCAACGCCTGCGGCAGCATGCGCCAGCTCCAGTTGCCGCTGGGGTTGCCCGGGTAGTTCATGCGCGCTTCATTGCCCAGGTTTAGAAAATCCTGCATCGGCGCCAGGGCAAAAACTGCAACAGAAGCCCAGCAGGCGCGAATCATATCCCAGGCAACCTGGCTGCCATCCCGGTCGAGATAGCGCCGGTAGAAATCCCGCTCAGCTTCTGGCACCCGCTCATACCAGCCACGCGCTGTATCGTTGTCGTGAGTGCCGGTGTACACCACGCAGTTCTTCGGGTAATGATGCGGCAGGAAGGGGTCGTTGGGTCCTCCGGCAAAGGCGAATTGCAGCACTTTCATGCCGGGCAACCGGAACGCCTCTCTCAGTTCGACCACATCGGGGGTGATCACCCCCAGGTCTTCGGCGATGATCGGCAGTTCGCCGAGCGAGCGCCGCACAGCGCGGAAGAAATCCTTGCCAGGTCCGCGCACCCAGCGCCCTTTTTCGGCGGTTTTTGCCCTGCCCGGGACCCTCCAATAGCCGGCAAAGCCGCGGAAATGATCCAGGCGGACGATATCCACCAGCTTCAGCGTGGCGCCAATGCGCTCAATCCACCAGGTATATCCGCTGGCTTTGTGCGTCTTCCAGCGGTAGAGCGGATTGCCCCATAACTGACCGGTTGGGGAGAAGTAATCGGGCGGCACGCCTGCCACCGCGTTCGGCATGCCGCCCTCATTCAGGTCGAACAGCTCCCGATGCGCCCAGACGTCGGCGCTGTCGTGAGCGACGAAGATCGGGATATCGCCGATGATTTTGATGCCGAGCTGGACGGCGTGAGCTTTCAACGCTCCCCATTGGCGAAAAAAACAAAACTGGAGGAAGATCTGGCGCTGTATCTCAGGCGCGTACCTGCGCCGCGCCTCCGCCAGGGCGACCTCGTGGCGGTCGCGCAGCGGGGCTTCCCATGCCGTCCAGGGAGCGCCGCGATGGGCGCCCTTGAGCGCCATGAACAGGGCGTAGTCCTCCAGCCAGCCGGCTTGCGCCTGGCGAAAGCGTTGGAACTCCTGCTCCAGCCCAGTGGGAGGCGCCTGTTCGAAGTGCAGGTATGCCCGCTCCAACAGGTTGAGCTTCCAGGGGATCACCGCCCCAAAGTCCACCCGTTCATCGGGAAAGGCGGGTGTGTTTTCCAGCTCCTCTGGCTTCAGCAATCCCTCTGACAATAAAGCTTCGAGGCTGATCAAGAGCGGGTTTCCGGCGAAAGCGGAGAAGCATTGGTAGGGGGAATCGCCGTAACCGGTTGGACCTAACGGCAGGATTTGCCATAAGCCGCAGCCGCTTTTTCCTAGAAAGTCCAGCCATTCGTGGACGCCTGGACCCAGGTCGCCGATGCCAAAGCGACCGGGCAGGCTGGTGGGGTGAAGCAGGATGCCGCCGCTGCGTTCAAACTTCATAGGGCAACCTCTTTGTCTGAATATGTTCATCGCCCCGGATGATTTTATCGGGATAGTCGGTTTCGATCACGTCGGTGTCGATCACCGCCCCGGGTTCGAGGACGTACCCCTGGGGGACTATGCTGTTCTTCCCGATCATGGTCAGGATTGGCTCCACGCCTGGCTCCATCCCGCCCACGCGTGCGCCTCGTTCGACGAGCACATGCTTGTCGACAATTGCGCGCTCCACCACCGCGCCCTCTGCGATCACGCTGTCGGTCAGGATTATCGAATCGCGCACGATCGCGCCTGGTCGCACCTGGACGCCGGGCGAGAGCACGCTGTGCTCCACCCGCGCTCCAGCGGAGATCTCGCAGCCGTCGGTGATCAGGCTGTCTTCCACTACTGAGCCTTTTTCCAGCCAGACCGGAGGGCGCTCTTCGGTGCGGGTGTGGATGATCCAGGAGCGATCGTTCAGGTTAAGCGGAGGCGGCTGCGCCAGCAGGTCCATGTGCGCCCGCCAGTAGGTTTCAATCGTGCCCACATCAACCCAGTAGCCGGAATATGGGAAAGCGAACACCCTGCGCCTCTCCGCCACCATGCGCGGGATGATATCCTTGCCGAAATCGTGCGTGCTGTCGGCGCGGCTGCTGTCTTCCCAGAGCACTCGGTCGAGCGTGTTCAGGTTAAAGACATAGACGCCCATATTCGCCAGATTGGATGGAGGCGTTGGCGGCTTTTCGATGAAGGAGGTTACGCGATAGTCATCCCCTACTCCCACGATGCCAAAGCGCGAAGCTTCGCTGAAAGGCACGCGGATGGTGGCAATTGTCAGCTCCGCCCCGAGGTCTCCATGGAAGGCGATCATGGCGTCGTAGTTCATCCGGTAGATATGGTCGCCGGAGAGGATCAAAATCACATCGGGATTGCCGTGCTTGATGAAGCTGAAATTTTGTTGCACCGCGTCGGCGGTGCCGTGGTACCAGTCGAAAGTGCGGCGGGCTTTATATGGCGTGTAGATGCGCACGCCGCCGGTGAAATCGCGGTTCAGATCCCAGGGACCGCCTGCGCCGATGTGTTCGATCAGCGAGTGCGGGCGGTATTGCGCCAGCAACATCACATCGAAGATGCCAGAGTTGACGCAGTTCGACAGGGTGAAATCAATGATGCGGTACTTACCGGCGAAGGGCACAGCGGGTTTGGTGCGCTTGGCGGTCAGGATGCTCAGTCGGGCGCCTTCGCCGCCAGCCAGGATAACGGCACGGCTTTTCATCGGCTACCTCTATTTTTATTCTGGCGTGCTCTTACACCTTCTTGCTTGGGCGAGCGCAGCAAATCACCTGCAGGTGCTTTTTCTCTCCGCTGTAGTATAAGGCGCTGATATAGCTCCAGGTATTGCCTGGCGGAGCGACTCCAGGAAAAATCCTCTCGCATCCCGCGTTGTTGGAGAGCCAACCAGGCATCTCTGTCTGCGTAAACCGCTAGCGCCCGCTGAATGGCGGCTGCCAGCTCGTCGGCATCGGGCTTCTCGAACAGAAATCCGGTGCCGTCTTTTTCAGCATGAAAATCGCGAATCGTGTCGCGCAATCCCCCGGTAGCGCGCGCCAGCGGGACGCACCCATAGCGCATGGCGATCATCTGCGTCAGTCCGCAGGGCTCATACCGGGAGGGGATCAGCAGCAGGTCGGCGCCGGCGTAAATGTGCCGGCTGAGGGCAGCGTCGAAGCGCAGCACCGCCCGCACCCGATTGGGGAATTGGGTTTGCAAGCTGCGCAAGCTTTGCTCCAGCGCTGGATCGCCGGAAGCCAGGAAGATCGCCCGCCAGGGGGCGCCAGCCAACCGCTGCAATGCACCTGGAATCAGATCGATGCCTTTTTGCGCGTCCAGGCGCGAGACCACTCCCAGCAATACCTCCTCCGGATCGGGATCGAATCCCAGTTCGTTCAGCAGGCTTCGCTTGTTCTCGATGCGCAGGGCAAGGTTTGACGCGTTGTAGCGGACGGGGATGGCGGCATCGGTCTCCGGATTCCAGGCTTCGGCGTCGATGCCGTTCAATATGCCGCACAGACGCTCCTGGCGGCTGGCGAGGAAGTCTTCCAGTCCGACGCCAAACTCTGGCGTGAGAATCTCGCGTGCATAGGTGGGCGAAGCGACCACGATTTGGTCGGCGCTCAGCAAACCGAGCGGCAACGGCATGTCTTGCGCCCACCAGGGCAGGGGAGAGTTTTGCGCTGCGGGCAGACCGAACTCCGCCATGGCAGGACCGGCGCCGGCGCCCAAATACGGCAGGTTGTGGACGCCCAGCACGGTGGCTGTGCTCTGAAAGAAGGGGAGGCGATTAATGAAAAGGGAGTAGATCGCCGGCGCGGTATGCCAGTCGTTGGCGTGCAGGATGTCCGGCTGCCAACCGAGCTGGCGCGCCAGCTCAAGCGCCGCCAGCGAGAAAAAGGTGAACTTGCGTCCATCCGCCAGATTGTCCGGGGAATATATCGGTGCCTCTGGTGCAATAGGCGTCCCTGAAATAAAATAGAAAGGTATTCCGTTAAACTTAGCAGCAAAGGCAGTTGCCTGAATGGCTCCGGCGGCATGGGGAATTTGAAACCGCGCTACCGTCTGCAGCTGGAGAGAAAGTCGTTGAACTTCTCCATAGAAGGGGATCGCCACGCGGATGTCCGCGCCGCTCTGTTCGAGCAACGCTCGCGGCAGCGAACCAGCGACATCTCCCAAGCCGCCCACTTTGACAAACGGCGCCGCCTCGGCAGCCAGGAAAAGGATCTTGAGTCTCGTTTCTCTTTCGCTCAATTCAGGGTAACCGGTTGGTTCGCAGGGTGGATTGTAAAATAATTGTACCCGATTTAGATGGTTCACGTTTACCCTCTTCGAGGGTGACGAATGTCACTTGTCGAATCCCAGGGGGTGATGGTATCTTCAGCCTGCTGAACAACGGTCGGCTTCAATGACGATGCGCGCCTTTTGCGTCCACGCCCACTTCTACCAACCGCCGCGCGAAGACCCGCTGACCGGCGTCATCCCACCCGAGAGTGGTGCGGCTCCCTTCCAGAACTGGAACGAGCGCATCCACGCCGAGTGCTATCGCCCAAACGCCGAGCTGGAAAACTTCAGTCAGATCAGCTTCAACATAGGTCCGACGTTGTTCGATTGGATGGCTGGCTACGACCCGCGCACTGCGCAGCGCATCGTGGCTCAGGATCAGGTCAATGTCCACCGCTTTGGCGTCGGCAATGCGATTGCCCAGCCCTATAACCACACTATCCTGCCGCTGGCAAGCCTACAGGATAAGCGCACCCAGGTATATTGGGGCGTGCGCGATTTCGAGCACCGCTTCGGTCGCAAGCCGCAGGGGATGTGGCTGCCCGAAACTGCGGTTGACCTGGAGACGCTCTCCGTATTAGCTGAGCAGGGGATCGAGTTCACCATCCTCGCCCCCTGGCAGGTAGAACCCCCCGACCCCGACGTGTCCCAGCCCTATCGGGTCGAGCTCCCCGGCGGAAAATCCATCGTCGTCTTCCTGTATCATGCCGGCCTGAGCGGAGGCATCAGTTTCAACCCGGCGTTGACCGTCAACGCCGATGCCTTTGCCCAGCTCCATCTCCTGAACCAGTTCAACCCCGAAAAAGCCAGCCAGGGTGAACCGCAACTCATCCTCCTCGCCACCGACGGCGAGCTATACGGTCACCACCAGCCCTGGCGCGATCTCTTTTTGCGACGTCTGGTCAACGGCGCCAGCGCCCTCGCCGGTTTAGCCCCCACCTTTCCCGGATTGTGGTTGAAGCAATATCCACCCAGGAGCAGCGTTCGCATCCGCGAGCAGACCTCCTGGAGCTGTCATCATGGGGTGAAACGTTGGATGGACGCCTGCGGGTGCGTCCTCGGCGATGGAAGTTGGAAGCGCGGCTTGCGCACGGCTTTTGACCAGCTCGCCCGTGAGATAGACCGGTTGTATGTCCACTTCACCGCGTCGTACATCAGCGACCCCTGGGCGCTGCGCGAGCGCTACATCGAGGTCATATTGGGTTTGATTCCGGCGGAGCAGTTGATTCGCGAGAGCGCTGGCGCGCCCCTGGATGAACAAACCGTACTCAAAGTTCACATGCTGCTGGAAGCCCAGCGTGAGCGCCAGCGGATGTTCACCTCCTGCGGCTGGTTCTTCGACGATTTCGACCGCATCGAGCCGAAGAACAACCTGGCTTACGCCGCTCAGGCGGTGCGTCTGTGTCACATGGCGACAGGCATAGACCTGCAAGGGCTGGCAGTGCGCGCGCTGGAGAAGGTGGTTAGCCAGCGCAGCGGCGTCCACGCCGACCGCCTGTTCCTGCGCCACATGCGCCGCGCCATGCTGGATGGTCGCCTGGTTGGGGGGAATTGAGCGCCTTGCGCCTGTTACTGGCTGGCGGCTGCGCTCAATAACTTTTCCACCTGATACGAAGAAACCTTTTCAACCGCCAGGATTTTTCGAATCACGTTATAGCGCTGGCGCGCCAGGCGAGGCAGGTTGGCTTCTGCCCCCAGGTTGCCTGCCTGGCGAAGCAGGCTGGCAACATAGAGCCACCAGAGTAATTCCTCGAAAGATTCTTTGTTGAACCAGAGCACATCCTGATAGCGGTTCACCTGGATCAGGCGTTGCAGATCGCTGTCGCTCAACCACGCCTGTAGCAGAGTTGACAGGCGAGATTTACCCGCGGCGCCCTCGTACCAGTCCTGGTGCACAGTCATCACCCGCGCCAGGAGCACCGCTTGTTCACAGCTCTGCTCATCCAATCCAAGTTCTGCCATGCCGGCTTGAATCAGCCTGCCTAACAAAAGCTCGTCGATCCAGGCGCGGCTGATCTCCGCCGCGCTTTCCTCGCTCACCAGTTCCCCCAGGCGATGGATAAATATCCAGCTCAGCAGCGTCCCCCAAACCAAGGGGCTGCCAGATGAAAGACAGGTCTGCGTCGTCGGTCCACAGAGCAGGTAGCTTAGCGCTTTCTTGCTTAGCCTGTCTTGACTCGCTCCCAGGCTTTGGAGGGCAAGCAACGCCTGCACCTCGTTGGTGATTTTGCGCGTGATTGCGCCCGTTACGTCGCGGCTGGGGGTGATGGTGCGGATGCCTTCGAGCAATCTGGTGGCTTTGGCTGCAACCTCATCCAGCACCTGCGGCGTTGCCCCTTCGAATCGGTTGGCGATCAGCCAGCCAATCTGCCCGGCGTTCATCAACTCTCGGAAAGGCGCATGCACCGGCTGTAAGAAGATTTCTCTGAGCGCTTCTTCGATGTCGGGCACGCCCCTGCCGTTCAGGTAAGCGCACAGGTGAGCGTAGCGACCCCATTCGTCATCCTGGACCTGTTGGAAATCCAGGAACACATGGTACTGATAAGCGCCAAGCTCGACGTAGAGACCCCGCTCCCACAATTCCTGGTTGTTGCGGATGTATTGCAATCCCGTATTCAGGTCGCGGAAGATGGTGAACCAGCCCGCCTGGCGGTGCAAAGCCAGCCCCTCTGCCAGGGATTTTTGTTGCATTGCACGCCTTCCATCCGGATACTTCATCAGGTAGCCGGTGGAGGAATTGATCCAGCCCCGCGTTTCGGCGTAGCGGTTGTGGTAAATCACCAGGGCGCGCTCCTCCCCGACGCGGTTCGAGTATGCGAACACATCCTCGTTGACATGTCCATCCGGGGTGCGGAAATCGTAGAGCAGGAAATTGGCAGCCTCGGCGAAGAGGTAGCGCCGTTTCAGCAACGGGAAGATCTCGCGCTGGTGGCGCTCCATCAGGTACATATCCGGCTGTTCATCCCAATACGCCCTGCGGTATTCCATGCCATATTTTTCGGCAAAGCCCTCGATCTGACCATGTCCAAACATGGGCAGCCCCGGCAGGGTGCACATCATGGTGCATATCCCGAAATACTTATCCCCCTTGCCGAATTGCTCGACGGCGGTGCGCTCGTCGGGATTGTTCATGAAGTTCACGTAGCGCTTCAGGATTTCAGGGTCGAATTCGAGCGTGTTTTTGATTACTAACCGGTATTCCTGGTTCTTCTCATCGCGCAGCATATTCATGAACGCGCTGTTGTAGACGCGATGCATGCCCAGGGTTCGCACGAAGTAGCCCTCCATCAACCAGAAGGCTTCCGCCAGCAAGAGCGTATCCGGCGCTTCCTGCGCCACGCGGTCGACCACCTCCCGCCAGAATTCCACCGGCATTGCCGCATCGAACTGTTCTTTGGTCATGCCGTGCTCGGCGCGCGAAGGGATCGCTCCACCGCTGCCCGGTTCGGGAAACCACAGGCGCTGATAATGGCGCTTCGCCAGGGTCATGGCGGCGTCGAAGCGGATGATGGGGAACTTGCGGGCGACGTGCAGGATGGTCTGAATCACCGCTTCGCGCACCTCCGGTTTGAGATAATTCAACTGGGCGGTGTCGTTCCAGGGCATGGAGGTGCCGTCATTGCCGTGATAGATATACTTCGCCTGCCCGCTCCAGGTATCCAGGCGCTTGAACACCACCGCTGCGTCGGTGTTGTCGTAATAGTGGTCTTCCAGATAGAGTGCCACCCGCTCATCCCACGACAGGTTCGGTCCGTTGAACGTGTAGGAAGGGAATGGGCTGTAATCCAGGGCGATGAACCAGTCTGGATGCTCGATCACCCAGCGCGAATCGATGCCCATGTGATTGGGAACCATATCCGAAGCCAGGCGAATGCCGCGCTGCCAGGCGCGCTGGCGCAGGTTGCGGTAGGCTTCTTCGCCGCCCAGGTCGGCGGCGATCTCGTATGCGAAGAGCGAATAGGCGGATGCGACGGCTTCCGGGTTGCCGCGCAGTTGCTTGATGCGCCTGGAAGCCGGACTGCGCTCCCACAAACCGATCAACCACAAGCCGGTGAAGCCGTAGCTTGCCAGCCGATCCAGCTCTTCATCGGGAATCTGATCCAGACGGGTGAGCCCTGCCCGGTATTTTTTTGAAAGCTGATCCAACCAGACATAGACATTCTTGGCGATCAGCACCAGGTTGGGCATCCAATCGCGGTCGGGGCTGAAGCGCTCCGGTTCCTGTTCCAGTCCTGCAAACTGATATACCAGAGCCGGACCTGGTCCAAGAAAGCTGGCTTTTTGCTCTTCTTTGATCAGGTCCAAACTGACGAGCAGGCGGTAGAGGTATTTTCCCAGCAAGAAGCCCCAGCGCTGGCGGATGAACTCCAGTTGACCGGCGAGGCTATGCGGATGGGCGAGCGCCGGACTGCGCAGCATATCAATCAGGTTTTGCCCTTCAGGTCCAAAACGCGGTTGGGTCTCGAAGAATTCGTGAAGGCTCTCCATTATGCGCAGGTAGGCGCTCAACCGTTCCAGGTTGGCGTCGTCGAAGAGTTCCAGGAATGGGGCAAACGCCGGGTTGAGATTTGCCAGCCAGAGCATCAGCATCTCTTCCAGTTCGGCTTCGCGATGGCTCATCTCTCCGCTGGCGCCCGCCAGGTATTCTTCCAGGGTTGTCTCCTGGCGATAGACCGCCAACGGCGGGAATTCCGTCGCGAACTGCCGCAGCGCCCCTTCGACAGCTTCCTTGCCAAGCTTTTCTTCCAGCCAGGCTAACGCCTGAGCGTTCAGCCGAGGATTGTGCTGGCTGCGGTAGCTCTCCATCGCCAGGTGCAGGATTTCATCTATCAAGCCCATGGCGTTGATCTGACCCGCCTGCACCGCTTGCTCAGGGAAATTCACCAGGTCTCGCCTTTCGTTCATCTTCTGGGCGAAAGTCCTGGCGTGATGAAAATTGGCAATGACAACGTTGCCGCTGGTGGTGAACAGGGCGTGATCGAACTGATAAAGATCGCGCGCCTGACGCGAGATATGAAATTCCATGGATGTTGATCCTTGCAAGCGATTTTATCACACAGGCGATTGATCGCATTCGCGGGGATTTTTGCAGCACCTGTGATTGTACATCCGCTGCGCAAGGGGGTTACCTCGCCAGCTTTGGCAGGGGATTGATGTTACAATTCGATCATGAGCCACACCACATTGATATCCGCTCGTGAACTGCTTGAACATCTGGATGACCCCGATTGGGCGATCCTGGATTGTCGCTTTCTGCTGAACGATGCCGCCTACGGGCGGCGCGAGTATCAGCAGGCGCACATCCCGGGGGCGGTCTATGTGCACCTGGAGGAAGACTTGTGCGCGCCAGTCGAACCCGGGCGCACCGGCAGGCATCCCCTGGCATCGCTCGATCAACTGGTGGAGAACTTCTCCCGCTGGGGCGTGGATCAGCGCGTCCAGGTGGTGCTTTACGATGATTATCCGGCAGGCACCGCCGGCATCGCTGCCCGCGGCTGGTGGACGCTGCGCTACCTGGGGCATACCGCAGCTGCGGTTCTGGATGGCGGCTGGCTGGGCTGGAAATCCGCCGGTTATCCATGGCGCGGCGGCGTCGAAGCGCGCTCGCGGCGTGCTTTTACCCCCGAAGTGCATCCCGAACTGCTGGCGAGCGCCGAAGACGTGGAGCGCCTGCGCCACCACCCTGCGTGGCGGGTGTTCGATTCACGCAGCCCAGACCGCTATCGCGGTGAAAATGAGACCATCGATCCAGTGGCGGGGCACATACCAGGCGCATTCTCAGCACCCTACGTCGAGAACATGAACGCAGATGGGATTTTCCTGCCGGCGGACGCCCTGCGTCAGCGCTTCACCAGCTTATTGCAAGGTGCGCCAGCGGAGAGGGCGATTTTCTACTGCGGCTCTGGCGTCACCGCCTGCCAGAACCTGTTGGCGCTGGCTCATGCCGGTTTGGATGGCGCCCGCCTGTACCTGGGCTCCTGGAGCGAGTGGATCACAGACCCGCGCCGACCGGTTGCGATCGGAGCGGACCGGGGTTGAACCCCCTCGCAGTCTCGAATAAGACGGCTTAGAACTCGATGAGAAATTGCCAGACATCAGGCATCTGGCGAATATAGCTGGTAGAATGCGCCTCACGGATGTTCTTTAGTGGTAGTGGATACGTGTAGATTGGGTGTGCCATGAAAACTCGCTACGATCTGGGCAACCCAGATTTATCGCCCGACCTGCAATGGATGCTGGAAAGTCGGCAGGTGAGCGACGAACTACTGCTCGAAGCCCTGCTCCAGCACTATTTATCCTCAATTTCAGCCCTGACTGCCTCTCTGATCCCTGACCCGACCACCGCTCGCCAGGCGACTGTGGCGATCTTTGCCCGCGCTGTGCTCAGCGCCCCTGCTTATCGGCATGGCGAGCAGGTGGAGACCTGGATGTTGCACCTTGCCTGGGATGAGATTCACAAGACCTATCGTCATCGGACGCGGGACAAATTCAATCGGCTCATTCGCCGTCCTCCTGGGACGCGCCCGGCGTCAATCTCTGACGACGAAGATGCGCTGCTCTTGAACTCACTGAATGAACTGAGCGAACCGCAGCGCTCCTGGTTCATCCTGCATTTTCACCATGGCTGGACGATTCATAAAATAGGGGAGGTATGCCGCTCTCCGGCGCTCACCGTCCAGGTGCAGCTCAATTTTGCCGAGGAAGCGCTGGAGCACAACGGGCGCAGGTTGGATGAGCTACAAAGGGCTTTGAAACAGCGATGGCTCCCGCCTGTGCTGGACGAGACAGAACGGCTTGAGATAAAACGCGCCGTTGAAGAGCGCCTGCGCCACAAGCGCGGGCGGGTCAAATCGTCAATCGCAGTCAAAGAAGTCCTTTTGCTGGCGGGGTTGGTGTTGTTTGTCATCGCTTTGTTGGTATGGGGCGGTGAAATCGCCTTGCCAGGCGAGCAGACCTCCCCGTCAATCGCCGAGCGCGCTTCCACGCCAACTGCCTCAGCCGCGCGACGCGGGCGATACCGGCAGGACCGCTATCGCGCCCCCTCGGAAACGTTCTTGATGCCGCGCGCTTATGAAGGGCAGTCTATCCCAACCCCAACCCCCACCCTCGCCGGCGTTTTCTATACCGGTCCAACCGGCGAGAGCCTGGCAGCCATCGCTGCCAGGTTGGGCGTTTTGGCGGTGGAGCTGCGCACCCTGAACCGCATCCCCGCCGATGAACGCATTTACCGCGGTCCGCGGCTGCTGATCCCCGGCAGCCTGCCGAAGACCACCTTGCACCTGGCAACGCCGGTGCCAGAGGTAACTGCTCGCTATCCAACTCCCCCTGCAGGAGATCCTCAGCAATTATCTGCCTGGTTGGCGCACCCCGAAACTTTTATATACACCGTCTGGTTGGACGCTTTCCTGACGCCCTACGCTCCCCCTGCTCTCGACGCCGCGCCGCAAGTATTTCGGGTACAGCTCTGGTTCGGCGAAGAGCAGGGGCTCTTGCTTGGCGGTCCGGAGGGGGAAATGCCGCACGAGGTTTTGCTATGGCTTCCAGAGGAGATTTACATCGCCAGACCAGGCAAAAACAACCCCTGGTTCGAAGGCGTTCGATCGTCGGGACTTGCCTCGACAATCAGCCCGACGCTGTTTGCCGGCGTCTTTCTCTTGCTCAAGGGCGGGCTGGGGGAGAATGCTCTCGAATTGCTGGGCGAGGGGGAAGAAGCCGGACGACGTACCTGGATGCTGGAGGTGGTCAACTCCAACCGCGAGCCAATTGCATATATCAACGTTGATCAGCAGACTGGATTTCTTCTTTCCTACCAGCAAATCGTGAAGGATCCTGAGTTATCCTTTTTCTCCGCTCCCGAAGAGATCAGGGTGACCTCTATCGAGTACAACGTTGATTTTCCACAAGAGCTTTTCAACCCCCGCCTGCCCTGGCGCGGCGGATACGCTGTGGATCATAGCGGTACGCCGTTCCCATCTTACTGGTATCCTACCCAAACCCCAACTCCCCAACCCTGAGCTTGCAACCTGGTTGCCTCCTGACCGGCATTTCACTCCCTGGTATCGGCAAAGGCTTTATCAAATTTGCGTTCAATTCCACACACCCAAAATCTCTTCCTCGCCTGCGGGTATGGGTTGGGGGTGGGGTTGTCCAGACAGGACTTCGAGAAAGCAGTTTGGAATCGTCCGAACATGCTTGACAAAGGGGATGAGGGCGTTTATAAACGAGAGCGCCACCTTATTGTTATTTATGCGAGGTCAGCATGCCCTACCATGTCAAAGATTGGATGAGCAGCCCGGTTGTGGTAATAGACCCAGACAGCAGCGTTTCCTACGCCCTGACTTTAATGCAGCGACGCAACATCCATAGCATTGTGGTCAACCTGGGCGGCGAGGCTGGCTATGGCATCGTCACCAGCACGGATATCCGTGATAAGATCATCATCCCCGAGCGAAATCCCGCCGAGACGCGGGTGCGCGAGGTGATGACCTCGCCGGTGCTGCTGGCAAATCCAGAATGGACGCTCAAGGAATGTTCAATCAGAATGCAAGCCGCCGGCATTCACCACATGCCGGTGGTGGATGATCATGGTTTATTGGTGGGGCTGATCTCGGTCACCGACATCTTTCGCGCCGCGGAAGAAATCGGTTGGGGCAAATCGAGTTGAACTGCCGCCCAGGCGGCTCATCCATGGTCGTCATCGGCTAAACGGTGAGAGCGAGTTTGGCGGAATTATTATGAGTTAACTGGTATAATTTACCTCGCCAGACAACCGATGATGCCAGATTGATGACGCCGGGTTTATCCCGGTGTTATTTTGCATGCACGCAGTTTTGAAGGGTAGCCTGATGGAGAAACAAGAGTACCTGGATTTGTATTATCAGATGGTGCTGATCCGCCTGGTGGAAGAACGGGCGGCTCAGTTGTATCAGCAAGGCAAGATTGGTGGATTCTTACACCTGTATATCGGGCAGGAAGCGGTCAGCACGGGTTTGATCTCGGCGCGCCAGCCGCGCGACCGGGTCATCACTGCTTACCGTGATCACGGTGTGGCGATCAACTGCGGCATCTCCGCCGCAAAAGTCATGGCTGAATTGCTCGGAAAAGCCACCGGCTGTTCGGGCGGCAAGGGCGGCTCGATGCACCTGGCGGACGTGACCAAGAACTTTTGGGGCGGGCATGCCATCGTGGGCGCGCATCTGCCCATCGCCGCCGGCATGGCTTTGGGAGACCGCTACGCCGGTAACGACAATGTCACCATTTGCATGTTCGGCGATGGCGCTACCAACATCGGCTACTTCCATGAAGCCCTGAACGTATCCAAGTTATGGAATCTGCGCGTGCTGTGGGTGTGCGAGAACAACCAGTACGGAATGGGCACAGCGGTCGAGCGCGCTTCGGCGGTTTCCGAAATCCGCCAAAAAGCAGATGCGTACGGCATGCCCAGCAGCCGCGTGGACGGCATGGATTTGCTGGCGGTGCGGCAACAGGCGCAGGAAGCCATTGATTGGGTGCGCCGCGAGAGCAGCCCATACTTCCTGGAGGTGATCACCTACCGCTTTCGCGGCCATTCGATGGGCGATCCGGAACGCTATCGACGCGCCGAGGAAGTGCGCAAGTGGCAGGAGAACGACCCAATCGGCATCTACGCCCGCCGACTGATCGCCGAGGGGTTGGCGACGCAGGAAGAGTTGGATCAGCTGGATGCTCGGGTGGAGGCGGAGGTAGCCGAAGCCGTGCGCTTTGCCGAATCCAGCCCCGAGCCGCCGCCGGAGGCGCTGTTCGAGCATGTTTATGCGGAATAGCGATCTTGTCTGCCCGTCCGCTAGACCAGAAGCGAGGGCGTTGAGGGAGTTGATGAGCATTCTTCTATCGAGGGTTTTATGGCGCGAATAACCATGCGTGAAGCCATCTCTCAGGCTTTGTGGGAGGAAATGGAACGCGACCCAAGCGTTTTTATCCTGGGGGAAGAAGTAGGGGTGTGGGGCGGCACCTATGCCGTTACCAAAGGTTTCTATGACCATTTTGGACCAGAGCGAGTGCGCGATACCCCCATCGCCGAGGCGGCGATCATCGGCGCAGCGATCGGCGCGGCGTTGGTGGGGCAGCGCCCTGTGGCTGAATTGATGACGATCAACTTCGCCTTCTCCGCTATGGATCACATCGTCAACGAGGCAGCCAAGCTGCATTACATGTTCAACGGGCAGTTCGTGCTGCCGCTTGTCATACGCGCCGTTGGCGGTGGAGGGCGTCAGCTCGGCGCGACCCATTCCCAAACCCCCGACGCCGTCTTTGCCCATTTCCCCGGTCTGAAAGTGGTGGCTCCGGGCACGCCGGAAGACGCCAAGGGCATGTTGAAATCTGCCATTCGCAGCAACGACCCGGTGCTGTTCATCGAACATGCCACCCTTTATCAGGTGCGCGGCGAAGTGCCGGACGGGGAATACACCACGCCGCTGGGCAAGTCGAAAATTCAGCGCCCTGGGCGGGATGTCACCCTGGTTACCTACAGCAAGATGCTCGAAATATCCACCAAAGCCGCCGAGCAGCTCTCCAATGAGGGGATTGAAGTGGAAATTGTTGATCTGCGCTCGCTGCGCCCGTTGGATATAGAGCCGGTGATCGCCTCGTTCAAGAAGACCAATCGGGCGGTGATCGTTGAAGAGGGCTGGCGCTCCTTTGGGGTGGGGGCTGAGGTGGCGGCTCGCATCTATGAAGAAGCCTTCGATTACGTGGATGCACCGATTCGTCGCGTCGCCCAGAAAGAGGTGCCTTTGCCGTATAATCGAACGCTCGAGCAGATGGCGCTGCCGCAGGTGGAAGACGTGGTGCGCGCAGTTAAGGAGGTGATCTGATGGCTCAGATTGTGACCATGCCCAAACTGGGCTTCGATATGGCGGAAGGCACCCTGGTGCGCTGGGTGATTCAGGAGGGCGAGGCAGTTGCCAAAGGCGCCATCCTGGCGGAAATCGAAACCGACAAAGCTACGGTCGAAGTCGAGTCTGCCTACGAGGGAGTTCTGGCGCGGCATCTGGTCAAGGCTGGCGAGGTAGTGCCGGTGAACACACCCATCGCTGTGATTGCTGCGCCTGGGGAGCAGGTGGAGGGCATTGCGCCGGCGGTCGAGGCGCCGACGGCGGCGGAAGCGCCGGCGGTTGTTGCTCCGGTTGCTCCTGCCGCGCCGCCCGAAGAGGCAGGCGTATCGCTCCCCGGCGGGGTGCGCGCTTCGCCGGTGGCGCGCCGTATGGCAGAAGAGCGCGGCATCGACCTGCGCCAGGTGCCAGGCTCAGGTCCTGGCGGTCGGGTGGTCAAGCGCGATGTGGAAGCCTATCAACCCACCCCCACGCCAATCGCGCCGCCTGTGCCAAGAGCGGTTGAGCTGGAAGCCGCGCCAGAGGATGTCTATGTGCCGCTCAACCGCTTGCGCGCCATCATTGGTCGGCGCATGGTGGAAGCCAAGCAGCAGGCGCCCCACTTCTACGTCACCCATGAATACGACATGGCGGCGCTGATGGCGCTGCGCCAGGAGGTGAATTCGCTGTTGAACGAGGAAGAGAAGACCTCAGTGAATGACTACATCGTCAAGGCAGTCGCCCTGGCGCTGCGGGAATATCCCAACCTGAACGCCTCCCTGGCTGACGAGCAGGTGGTGCGGCGCGGCAATGTGAACATCGGCGTGGCGGTAGCGGTGGAAGGCGGATTGCTGACAGTGGTTTGCCGCGACGCCGACCGTAAGCCCCTGCGCCAGATCGCTGCTGAGGTGCGCCAGATGGCGAACAGAGCCCGCCAGGGCAAGGTGCGCCCGGAAGACATCGAAGGCTCCACGTTTTCGGTCAGCAACCTGGGCATGTTCGACGTCGAGAACTTCATCGCCATCATCAATCCTCCCGAAGCCGCCATTCTGGCGGTTGGTTCGGTGCGCGAGCTGCCGGTGGTGAAGGGTGGTGTCGTCGTCCCCGGGCTGCGCATGAAAGCCACCCTGTCGGTTGATCATCGCATCAGTGATGGAGCGGAAGCAGCACAATTCCTGGTGGCGTTGGGGCGCTATCTGGAGCAACCATTGCGCCTGCTGCTCTGAGCGGCGCATAAGCAGTCTCCGCGATGCCCTCGGCTGAATACGATCTGCGCTATCTGCGCGCTGGTTTGGACATCCTCGAGGATTACCTGCTGGCGCCGGAGATATACTGGACGGTGGGCAAACACCCTCCGCCTGGCGAACCGCTTTTCCCCCAGCTCACGCTGGGAGGGCTGTTGCTGGCACAGACCCGCTTGCAAGGACGACAACTATCCTCAGCATTGCGGGCGGAATTCGACCGCATCGCCAGAGAGTTCGAAGCGCTGCGCAACCGGCGGCGCGTCGCCTTTGAGCAGAAAGCGAGGCGTGAGTTCGGCGTCCGCTTGAAGCTCTGGACGGCTTTCCTCTCAGAATATCGTGACCAGCCGGAAAATCATTACGATCGCTATCGCTATGAAGTCAGCCGGCGGGTGATGCTACAACTGTTGCAGCCGGAAGCCCGAGAGCTACCCCAGGCTGAATTGGAACTGCTTGCCAGCCTGGACAACCTGTTGCGCGCCGTGCTCCAGCCTGGGGAGTTTATTTGGGACGATGAACTTCGCCCCGCTTTTCCGCAGCCAACCTTCTGGTATCTGTACGGCGGATTGCGCCCGTGAGCAGCCAGGTGACAGCGCGCCTTTGTTTTTATCACGTCAAATCATTAGATATTTATAATAAATATCTACAATATGTTGACATGATGTCTGCTCCATGCTAGGATATAAGTGTGAAGCTTGTTCGAAGGTCCAGTCAATTGGTTTCCCAATTGCCTGGCGTTGAGATGGAGAAAATAGAATGGATGCCAGTATTAAACTTGGACGAATTTGGAACATCCCGATCGGTTTACATCCGAGTTGGTTTATCATCTTTGCTCTGCTGACCTGGTCGCTGGCGACCGGCTATTTCCCGCGCGAGTTTGGTGGGTTATCGACCGCGGCGCACGTGCTGCTTGGCTTGGTCACTACGCTGCTCTTTTTTGCTTCGGTGCTGGCGCACGAGTTGGGTCATTCTTTCATTGCTTTGCGCAATCGCATCCCGGTCACGCGCATCACCCTCTTCATCTTCGGCGGGGTGGCGCAAATTGCAGAGGAGCCAAAGTCGCCGGGGGCGGAGTTCCGCATTGCCATCGCCGGTCCGCTGGTTAGCCTTTCACTGGCGGGCTTGTTCGGTATAACTTACCTGCTGGATCAGCGCATCCCCTACCTGGCTGCTCCAAGCGCCTACTTGCTGCGCATCAACCTGATCCTGGCGCTCTTCAATCTGATTCCAGGCTTCCCTCTGGATGGCGGCAGGGTGCTACGCGCTATCGTCTGGTGGTGGAATCGCGACTTCCGCAAGGCGACTAAAATCGCCTCGTTCAGCGGTCAGGTTGTCGCTTTCGGCTTCCTGGGTGTCGGCGTTTTCAATATGCTGCGCGGCGATTTCCTCAATGGTCTCTGGCTGGCTTTCATCGGCTGGTTCCTGCAGAATGCCGCTGCGGCGTCCTACGCTCAGACCAACATGCAGCACGCTTTGCAGGACGTCAAAGTCCGGCAGGTCATGGCGCGTGAATGCGCCCGCATCCCCAGCCTGATGCCGCTCAGCCAGCTGGTTGAGGAAAATGTGCTCATGGGCGGTCAGGATTGCTTCTTCATCGCTGATAATGGTAAACTGCGCGGCATGTTGACCCTGAAAGAGATTTCCCAGATTCCGCAACCCAAGTGGCGCTTTACCACCACCGAGCAGGCGATGGTGCCGATCAGCCGGCTCACCTCGGTAACTCCCGATACAGAGTTGATGCAGGCGCTTCAAACCATGGATACCGCCGGGGTGGCTGATTTGCCGGTGCTGGATGGCGATGAGTTGGTCGGTGTGCTCACCCGCGACCAAGTGTTGCATTATCTGCGGGTTCGGGCGGAGCTCAGGATTTAAACCCACCCACGCCACAATCGGCGAAAAGGTTTCTTGTTCCTGAATTTATTATGGATTCTGCTTTCGGGGGTTGGAAATGAACTGGCATGAGATGCAGGTGGATGGGGTGCTCGCCGCCCTGCAGAGCAACGCGTCTGTTGGGTTGAGCGCTGACGAAGCTGCCCGCCGCCTGGCGCAGTATGGGCAAAACGAACTGAAGGAGCGCGGCGCTCGCCCCCCCTGGCGCATCCTGCTGGAACAGTTTGCAGCGACGATGGTGATCATCCTGATTGGTGCAGCCCTGCTCTCGGCGCTGTTGGGTGAGTACAAGGATGCCATCGCCATCGGCGCAATCGTGGTGTTGTTTGCCGCGCTTGGGTTCGTTCAGGAATATCGCGCCGAGCAGGCAATGGCGGCTTTAAGGCGGCTGGCTGCGCCGCGCGTGCGGCTGCTCCGTGATGGTCAGATTCAGGAAATGCCTGCCCGCGAGCTGGTTCCGGGCGATATCCTCTTTCTGGAAGCTGGCAACCTCGTACCGGCAGATATTCGCATCCTCGAGTGCCATAATCTGCGCATTCAGGAAGCCGCCCTCACCGGCGAATCTGAGGCGATTGAGAAAGCCGCCGAACCGCTTGCCGGCGCCGACTTGCCGCTTGGCGACCGGCGCAATATGGCTTTTGCCGGCACGCTGGTCGTTTACGGTCGGGGGAAGGGCGTGGTTGTCTCCACCGGCATGCGCACCGAACTGGGAAAGATCGCCGATCTGCTCCAGGAGGTGGGTGGGGAGCAAACCCCCTTACAAAAGCGCCTGGATCGGCTTGGCAAGTCTCTGGCGTTGGTGGGCGCAACGGTGGCTGGTTTGATCTTCCTCCTGGGCTGGCTGCGCGGCGATGATCTGCGCCACATGCTGCTGACCTCGGTCAGTGTCGCCGTGGCGATCATCCCCGAAGGGCTGCCTGCGGTTGTGACCATCACGCTGGCGTTGGGCGCGCAGCGTATGTTGCGCCGCCGGGCTCTGATTCGAAAACTTCCGGCGGTGGAGACGCTTGGCTCAGTGACCGTGATTTGCTCCGATAAAACCGGCACGCTCACGGAAAATCGCATGACCGTGACCATCCTTGATGTTGCCGGGCAGCAGATCAACCTGAGGGAATCGATGATCAACCGCATGCCGGCTTTGGAGGCGGGTGAGGTGCAGCCAGCTTTGCCCTCTACAACCTCCCCTTCGGTGGGGCTGCTGCTGACCGGCATGGTGTTGTGTAACGACGCCGAGCTCAAGCCGTCTGCCAGAGAGGGCAGATTTGAAACCTTCGGCGATCCGACCGAAGGGGCGCTGCTGGTGGCGGCGGCTCAAATGGGTCTCCGGCGCGAGCAATTGACTCCAATCTTGCCGCGCCTGGCAGAGATACCATTCGACTCAGAACGCAAGCGGATGACCACGATCCACGCTGCAAACGGCAACCTGTCTCAATTCCCGCATGCGTTGGCGCGAATATACTCGCCCGATTGGCGCATCATGGCTTTCACCAAGGGCGCAGTTGACGGTCTGTTGGACATTTCTGATCGGGTGTGGGTGGATGAGCGCCCCGAGCCGATCTCCGCCAATTGGCTGGAGCGCATCCGCGCCGCCAATGACCGTCTGGCGCAACAGGGGATGCGCATTCTGGGACTGGCAATCCGTCCTTTTCCACAGATGCCCCAGGAACGTTCCGCCGCTGCCATTGAGCGCGATTTGATCTTCGTCGGTCTGATCGGCATGATCGACCCGCCGCGCCCGGAGGTCAGAGAGGCGGTGACGACTGCGCGCAACGCCGGCGTGCGTCCGGTGATGATTACCGGCGATCATCCGCTCACTGCGTTCCAGATTGCATCAGAACTGGGCATTGTTGCTTCGGGCGGGGATCAAACGCACGTGCTGACGGGACAAGAACTGGCATCCCTGTCCGATGGTGATCTCGCGCAGCAGGTGGAGCGGGTGGCGGTGTTTGCGCGCGTTTCGCCGGAGCACAAACTGCGCATTATCAACGCCTTGCAGCAGCGGGGACACATCGTGGCGATGACCGGCGACGGTGTCAACGACGCGCCGGCGCTGCGCCGCGCCGATATCGGCGTCGCCATGGGCATCACCGGCGCCGATGTGGCGAAAGAAGCGGCAGATATGGTGCTTCAGGATGACAATTTCGCCACCATTGTCTCAGCCATCGAAGAAGGGCGCACCATCTTCGACAACCTGCGCAAATTCATCAAGTACTCCCTTGCCGGCAATATCGGCAAGGTTTCAGTTATGTTATTGGCGCCCTTCTTGGGTAAGCCCTTGCCGCTTCTGCCCTTGCAACTGCTGTGGTTGAACCTGCTCACCGACGGTCTGCTGGGCTTGGGATTGGGATTGGAACCGCCAGAGAAGGATGTGATGCAGCGCCCGCCTGTTTCACCAAGGCAGGGGATTTTCAGCCGCGCTCTCAGTTTCCATGTGATCTGGGTTGGTATGTTGATCGGCGTGCTCGCCCTGGGAGTTGGCTACCTATATTGGCGCGCCAATCCCGAAGGCGTCTGGCAGACGATGGTCTTTTCTACTCTGGCTTTTTCACAACTGGCGCAGGCGCTTGCCAGCCGTTCCGGTCGGGACTCGCTCCTGCGCATCGGAATTACCTCCAACCTGCCAGGCATGATCCTGGCTGGCAGCGTGTTTTTGTTGCAGGTGGCGGTTATCTATCTTCCCTTCCTGCAGACGTTCTTCAAGACCAAAGCGCTCTCCCTCCCAGATTTAGCTCTCAGCCTGGCTTTGGGCGCGCTGGTGTTCGTTGCCATCGAGCTGGAAAAGTGGTGGCTGAGGCGCCAATCGGCTGCGCTTCGGGTCTGAGTAAAAGAATCCTGCTTCTGCGGAAGTTTGAACGCCTTGCCCATTGCCCCTCGCTCGGCGACTTGATGGCTGCGGACGTTGCATCCTTCCCGCTCGTTTAAGAGAGCCTGGAATCTGATACAATTTTGCTCGCCTGGGAGAGTGAGACGACGATGAATTATCCACGGTGGTCGCACGATACCCGCATAATTGTGATATTGCTCAGCCTGGTTGGCTTGGGTTTGCTTGTGTTCTTCGCCCTGCCGCTGTTTGAGACGCTGTTCATCACTGCCCTTATCGCTTACCTGCTCAACCCAGTGGTGCGGTTCTTCATGCGCCGATTTCATATGCGACGGGCGCTGGCAGCGCTGCTGGTGTATGTGCTGACGCTGCTGATCCTGGCTTCGTTACCGGCTGCAGCCGGCACGGTGGCGTATAGCCTCTTCCAGCGTTGGGGGAGCAACCTCGCCGAGGCGCTGGAAGCCATCCGCAAATGGTTGTCTCAGCCGATCCTGATCCTCGGCTACGATCTATCGCCCCGCCTGCTGATCGCCAACCTGGGTGAAGCGTTGGGAAGCGCGATTACCGCTCTGCCCCGCGGTCCGCTGGATTTTTTGTCGCAGGTGACCGCCAATGTGCTTTGGGGGTTGGTGATCCTGATTGGCTTATACTACTTCCTGAAAGATGGTCCTAAGCTCAAGCCCTGGCTGGTGAGCCTGGCGCCAGAAGCCTATCAGGGTGAAGTGAACCGCCTGCTCGAAGATCTGGATCGAGTATGGAGTATTTTCCTGCGCGTCCAGTTGCTGATCTTCGTCGTCATCGCCGTGCTGTTCCTGATTGGCTCGATGATCGTGATCTGGCTCTACCGTCTGGGCTGGCTGCCCTTTTCTACCATCGGTCTGATCGTCATGCTGGTCATCGTCTACACCCTGGCGCAGCAGGTGGATAACCTCTGGCTGCGCCCGCAATTGATGGGGCACCAGCTCCGATTGCATCCGGCGGTTGTTTTTGTCGGATTGATCGGCGCGCTGGCTTTGAGCGGGGTCATCGGGGCGATTGTTGTCGTGCCGCTGATCGCCAGCGCCAGGTTGATCGCTCACTACATCCGCTGCAAGCTGCTGGATTTGCCGCCCTGGCAAGAGCCGAGTCAGCCTGCCGGGCTTTCAGCGCAGCCCGTAGACCAGGAAGGTGATCAAAGCCAGGCAGAGGCAGTAGAGCGAGAAGATTAATAAAGGTCGGCGCAAGAGAAAGCGCAGCAGCCAGTGGATCGAGAGATAACCGGTGATAGCTGAGGCGATCAAACCGGGGATGAAAACCGGCGCCTGCTGCGCTGCTCCTGGGGTTCGGAGCAGGTCAGCCAGGCTGAGAGCGCCGGCTGCCAGCATGATCGGAATGGACAATAGGAAGGAGAAACGCGCCGCCGCGGGTCGCTCCAGGTTACGCAGCATCCCGCCGGTGATGGTGGCGCCCGATCGCGAAACACCGGGGAAGACCGCCAGCGCTTGAAAGAAGCCAATCCAGAGGGCGTCCTTCCAGCCGAGCTCATCCAGACGGCGCGCCTTCGACCCCAGTCTCTCCGCTCCCAGCAGCAGCGCCGCGGTGGCGAGCAGGAAGAAACCCGTCCCAAGTGGGCTGGCAAAAGCTTTCTCCACCCAACCCTTGAATACTAAGCCGAGCGACCCCGCCGGCAGCGTGGCGAGCAGGATCAGCCAGCCCAGGCGCGCCGGTTCGCTGGCGAACGGCTTCCTTTGCGCCAGTCCAACCAGCATCGCGCCCCCCATGGATAGCAGGTCCTTGCGGAAATAGACGATCACCGCTGCCAGCGTGGCAACCTGCACCAGTACATCGAAGGCGAACGCCTGCGCCGGGGGAAAGTCCCACTGCAGGAAGTAGGGCACCAGCACGAGATGCCCGGAGCTTGAGATGGGCAGGAATTCCGTCAATCCCTGGACGATGCCCAGAATAATGGATTGGAAGATGTCCATTTGTGATCGCTTCAGGGCTGGCTGTCAGCCTCTCCTTGGTTGTGGCGGCGAAGCTGCTCCAGGAACTCCTCTGCGTAGGCGACAAACTTGCCAGCGAGAATCGCCTGGCGGATTTCCGCCGTGAGCGAGATCATCCGGCGCAGATTGTGAATTGAAAGCAGCGTAGCGGCTAGCATCTCCTTCGCCAGGATCAGGTGGCGCAGGTATGCGCGGGAAAAGTGGCGGCAGGTGTAGCAGTCGCAACCTTCTTCGATGGGCGCCGGGTCATGGGCGAAGATGGCGTTCACCAGGTTCAGGCGCGCGGTGCGGGTGAGGGCGGCGTTGTGCCGAGCCAGGCGGGTGGGCAGTACGCAGTCGAAGATATCCACCCCGCGCAGCACCGCCTGAATTAAGTCCTCCGGCGTGCCCACGCCCATCAGGTAGCGCGGTTTATCTTGTGGCAGGAGCTCATCCAGCAACTCCAGGGTGGCGTACGTTTCAGTCTTGCTTTCGCCCACCGAGAGCCCGCCGATGGCGACCCCAGGCAGGTTCAGGTTGGCGATGAACTGCGCCGATTGCCGACGCAGGTCGGGGAAGACGCCCCCCTGGACGATGCCGAACAGCGCCTGATCCGGGCGCGTTTTCACCGCCAGGCAGCGTTCTGCCCAGCGGTGCGTACGCTGCAGCGCCTTCTCCACCACGGCGCGGTCATGGGGCGGGGCGCATTCATCGAATGCCATGATGATGTCTGCCCCCAGGTTCTCCTGCACCTCGATCGACTTTTCCGGCGTAAACCGGTGCAGCGAGCCGTCAATGTGGCTCTTGAAGGTCACGCCCTCATCATCAATCACGCGGTTCGCCGCCAGTGAAAAGACCTGGAAACCACCCGAATCGGTGAGCAGTGGACCATTCCAGTTCATAAAGCGGTGCAAGCCTCCCAGATCGGCGATCAGCCCGTCTCCTGGACGCAGATAAAGGTGGTAAGTATTGGCGAGGATCAACGTCGCGCCGAGCTCTTGTAACTGCGCCGGCGTCACCGCTTTGACCGTGCCTTGCGTGCCTACCGGGCAGAAAACCGGCGTCAGCACCTCCCCGTGGGGGGTGTGGAAGACGCCGGCGCGCGCCCGACCCTGTCTGGCTTGAATCGTGTAGGTGAATGCTGTCTGTGAGGTTTCCAATATCGCTCAACCTGAAGGCTTGCCTGGCTACGAATGCCGATTATAACCGGATTTCTCCCCTCAAGCGCATTTACCTGCCGGGAGTGCCTGGTGAAGCTTTCAGCGGTGATATAATTCTCAAGCTTGAACCGTTTTTTTCATTAAGAAGATTACAAGGAGATAGGTCTATGCCGGTATTGAATCTACCTGGTCCGAAAGCCCGAGCTTACATCAAACGCGATCAGGCGGTGATCTCCCCCTCGTACCCGCGCGGTTATCCCTTTGTTATGGATCACGGGCTAGGCACGCGGGTTTGGGACGTTGACGGCAACAGTTTCTTGGATTTTGCCGCCGGGATTGCCGTGGTGTCCACCGGACACAGCCATCCCAAAGTGGTCAAAGCCATCCAGGAGCAGGCGGAAAAGTTCATCCACATATCCTCCGATTTCTATCACCCCAAGTGGATCGAGCTGGCGGAGAAGCTGAACGAGATCGCGCCGTTTTTGGATAATGCCGTCTCATTCATGACCAACTCCGGGACGGAAAGTGTGGAAGCCGCCATAAAACTGGCGCGCCACTACACCAGGCGCTCGCAGTTTATCGGCTTTTTAGGCGCTTTTCACGGGCGGACGATGGGATCGGTGACCTTCACCGCCAGCAAACCCAGCTATCATCGCGGCTTTTATCCGCTGCTCAATGGAGTGGTGCATGTCCCCTTCCCCGACCCCTACCGTCCGGTGCTGCACATGCGCCATGGCGAAGATTATGGGCAAACGGTGGTGCGTTATATCGAAGAGGAAATCTTCGGTCACCTGCTGCCGCCTGAGGATGTAGCCGGAGTGCTGGTCGAACCCATCCAGGGCGAGGGCGGCTACGTCGTGCCGCCGCCTGGCTTCTTCCCCGCCCTGCGGGAGCTGTGCGACCGCCATGGACTGCTGTTGATCGTGGACGAAGTGCAATCCGGCGTGGGGCGCACCGGCAAATGGTGGGCGATTGAACACTTCGATGTGGAGCCCGATATCGTCTGCATTGCCAAGGGGATTGCCTCCGGTATGCCGCTCGGCGTGATGATGGCGCGTGAGCACCTGATGACCTGGCCGAAAGGTTCGCACGGCAACACCTTTGGCGGAAATCCGCTTGCCTGCGCCGCGGCGTTAGCCACTCTGGAACTGATCGAAGAGCAATACCTGGAGAACGCCGCCGAAGTCGGTCAGTACACGCTGGACATCCTGGAAGAGATCATGACGCGCCATCCCAGCATCGGTCATGTGCGCGGCAAGGGGTTGATGATCGGCGTGGAATTCGTCAAGGACCGCCAGACCAAGGAGTACGCCGAGCAGCTTCGCGATCAGATTGTGGAGGCGGCGTTCCAGCGCGGATTGCTCCTGCTCGGTTGCGGCAAGAGCGCCATCCGGATCGCGCCGCCTTTGAGCGTCTCGAAAGAGGAAGTCGACCAGGCGATGGATATTTTTGATGAAGCCATCACTGTCGTCGAGCGAGAGAGCCAGATGCTACATGTTGCCTGATTTCCGAGTCCGCCAGCGGGATTACCTGCTGGAAATCTCGCGCGCTCTCACCGAGGAGCTGAATTTAGATAAACTGCTGGTGCGCATCCTTACCGTCTCGGCTGAAATGCTGGCAGGACAGGCAGGGTTGATTGCCCTGCGCAAAGAGCAGGGCGGCTGGACGGTGGCTGCTTCGGTGGGCATCCCCAGCGCCTTTTTGCGCTCTCTCGACCCGCTCCTGGCAGTCGTGCCCGACCACGAAGACCCGGCGCGTTTCGAATTGCCCGAGATCAACCGCCTGTTGCAAAGCGTCACCCGCTTTGCCAGCCTGGGGCTGTTGACCGGCGTTGGCTTGCCGCTGATCGCCCGCTCCAGGGTGATCGGCGTGATCTTCATCTTTCGCAATTATCCGGGCGTGTTCTCTGCCAATGACCGCGCCCTGCTTCAGAGCTTTGCCGACCAGGCTGCCATCGCGGTCTCCAACGCTCAGTTGTACACCCAGGTGAGTCGCGAAAAGCAGCGCATGGACGCCCTGCTCGACTCCGCCGCCGATGGGATTTTGATCCTGACCGCCGATCAAACCATCGAGCGTTGCAACCCGGCTTTTGCCCGTATGATTGGTCTCTCCATGGAGAAGGTGCGCGGGCAGCCCCATGAGCGCATCATCCGCCTGCAGCGCACCAAAGACGGCATGACCCTGGAACAGGCGCTGGCAGGCGGCTGGCCGCTGACCCCCAACGCCACCCTCTACGTCGAAGGCGACCTGGAGCGCCCATCGGCTTTGCCGTTGCCGGTAGGCATCACCTACGCCCCGTTGGTGACCGCCGATGGCATCCTGGTGAATGTGATCGCCACGGTGCGCGATATCACCCGCTTTCGTGAAGCCGAGGAGCTGAAGAGCACCTTTATCTCGGTCATCAGCCACGAATTAAAAACCCCTGTAGCGTTGATTAAAGGCTATGTCAGCACGCTGCGCCGCGAGGACGCCACCTGGGATCGCAAGGTGGTCGCCGACAGCCTGGAGGTCATCGAAGAAGAAGCCGACCGCCTCACCGAGTTGATCGAAAATTTGCTCGACGCAACCCGCCTGCAAGCCGGCGCTCTGGCAATCAACCGCTCAGACGTTGCCCTGGATTATCTTGCCAATCGCATCGCCGAACGCTTCCGCACCCAAACCCAGGTGCATCAGATCGTGGTGGATTTCCCACCCGATTTCCCTGTGGTCCTCGCCGATGAGGATCGCATCTCCCAGGTGATCAGCAATTTGCTTTCTAACGCCATCAAGTACTCGCCGCAGGGAGGGGAAATTCGCATCTCGGGGCAGGTCAGACCCAAGCAGGTGGTGGTTTGCGTCAGCGATCAGGGGGTGGGGATTGCCGCCAGCGACATCCCGTACATCTTCGACCGTTTTTATCGTTCGGCGGATGTATCCCGCTCAACCAAAGGCGCCGGTCTTGGACTGTATCTGGCGCGGGCGGTGGTGGAAGCGCACGGCGGGCGCATCTGGGTAGACCCCAAGCAGGGCAATGGCGCCAGGATTTGTTTTTCTCTGCCGCGGTGATTGGGGAAGCCAGCCGGCTACCTGAGCCGCAACAGGTTATCTTCTAGTGTTCGATAATTCATCTTCTCTCAGGAGACTTGCATGCCAAAAACCCGTATCAGTTGTCCCAATTGCCGCCAGCCCTTGATCGCCGATGTGGATCAGTTGTTCGACGCCGGACGAGATCCCACCGCCAAAGCCAAGCTGACCTCTGGCGCGTTCAACCTCGTCCGCTGCCCCCATTGTGGATATCAGGGCAGCCTGGCGACCCCGATTGTCTATCATGATCCACAGAAAGAGTTGCTGCTCACGTTCTTCCCCGGCGAGCTGGGCTTGCCTCGTAACGAGCAGGAGCGCATGTTGGGAGCGTTGATCAATCAGGTGGTCAATAGCCTGCCGCAGGAGAAGCGCAAAGCCTATCTTTTACGACCGCAAAGCTTCCTGACATTACAGAGTTTGATCGAACGGGTTTTGGAGGCAGATGGCATCACCCGCGAGATGATCCAGGCGCAGCAGCAACGCCTCAACCTGCTGCAACGGCTGCTGGCAGCCTCGCCCGACGGACGCGATGAACTGATCAAATCCGAAGCCAAGCTGCTCGACGCCGAGTTCTTCACGCTGGTTGCCCGGCTGGGTCAGGCGGCAGCCGCCAGCGGAGACCAGGCTTCTGCCAATAAAATCGCGGAATTGCAGCAGGATTTGCTGGCTAAAACCGAATTCGGGAAAGAGATTCAGGATCAGACGAAAGAGATCGAAGCTGCTATGGCATCGCTGCGCGAGCTGGGCGATGAGATCACCCGCGAGAAACTGCTTGATTTACTGCTCGACGCCCCCAATGACACTCGCCTGAGCGTGTTGGTGAGCCTGCTCCGTCCCGGGTTGGATTATCAGTTTTTCCAACTGCTCAGCGAGAGGATTGATGGCGCTCGCAGCGATGGTCGGGCGCGCCTGATCAACCTGCGCGAGAAGTTGCTGGAAATGACGCGCGAGATCGACCGCCATACCGAGGCTCGTGCCGCCCAGGCGCAACAACTGCTCAACCAACTGGTGCAGGCTGAGAATCCGGAACAGGCTCTGCTCCAGGTGCTGCCGAACCTGGATGACCTGTTCATGAATGTGCTGGCGACGGCGATTGACGCCGCTCGCAAGCAGGGCGACCTGGAGCGACTCAGCCGCCTGCAACGCATCGAGGAGCTGATCCGGCAGGCGACCACGCCGCCGGAGATCGAGTTCATCGAGCAGCTCCTGTCTGCCCCTGATGAGACCGCCCGACGGCGCTTATTGGAAGAGAACAAAGAGCTTATTACCCAGGAACTGCTGGATACTCTGACCAATATCGCCGCCCAGATAAACGCCGGTCAGGATCGGGAGCTTGCAGAGCAGATCAATGCCCTGCACAGAACGGTGCTGCGCTATTCGATGCAAATTAAACTGAGCCAGTAGGGCGGTCGCTGCCCATCGGCAGCGGAGTGTGCTTCACAGACGCCAGCGTCAACTCTGACGCGGGTTGTTCAGGCGCAGCCCGTGACCGCGTACGGTTTCGATGAAAATGTGATCGGGCTCGATGCTGGCGAGGCGTTCCCTCAGGCGCCGCACCAGAGCGTCGAGCGCCTGTTCGGTAACCAGGATCGCCTCTTCGCTGCCCCAAACCCATTCGATCACCTGCGGGCGGGGCACCACCTGCCCCTGATTCTCGTAGAGCAGCTCCAGCAATTTGAATTGCGCCAGCGACAGCGGCGGTAGGACCTCCTGATCCCCAATCCACACCCTGTGACCGCGTTTATCCACGCGCAGCAACAAGCCGGCGGCGCTCAAGCTCTCGAACTCATTGTCCTCGATCGGCAACGTGGCGTCAGAGGAAATAAAGGTGAAACGTTGGGCGAGAGCAATCTGAATGCTATCGCCGTCTTGCAAGATCACCGGTTCCGTCAACGGGATGCCGTTGTAATTGGTGCCGTTCTTGCTGCCCAGATCTTCCAGGAGCACGCCAGCGTTGGTGGTTGTCAGGCGAGCGTGGCGGCGCGATACCTGGCGGTCGGCGATCACCAGATCGCAGGAAGGTTCGCGACCGATGAGCAGGCTGCCGCGCACCGCCCAGCGCTGTCCCTGCAGAGGTCCCTCCATCGCAATCAGCAACGGGACATCTTCGCTCATTATTTCCATCTTCCTTGCTCCATGTGTATAATATCATAATTATTAGTGAAACAGGAGCAGCGAAGCATTGCGCTGCTTGCCGCCGCTCCGTAGAGAAAGCCGTGCTGATCCTCACCAGCCTGTGCCGCCCAGGTTGGAAGGCGGGTTGCACCGGTTTAGACGATGAACTCGGAAAAGTTAAGCATGCCAACGCCCCTCAAAGCAGGAGAAGTATTACGAAATCGCTATCGAATTAAAAGCGTCATCGGTCAAGGGGGCATGGGCAGTGTCTACCTGGCAGACGACCTGCGCCTGGAAGGGCGTTTGTGCGCCCTAAAAGAAGTGGAGCATGATCGAACGCTCCCTGCCGAGTTGCTGAAACAGGCGCGCGAGCAGTTTCAGCGCGAAGCCACCATCCTGGCGCGCCTGGATCATCCCAATCTGCCGAAGGTCTCCGATTTCTTTTCTGTAGGCGGTCGCGATTACCTGGTGATGGATTTCGTCCCCGGCAAGGATCTGCGCACCCTGATGCTGGAAGCCCATCGACGCGGCGAGTTCTTACCAGAGCGGGAAGTGCTTGGATGGGCTAGCCAGCTTGCAGACGCACTGACCTATCTGCACAACCAGCAGCCGCCGATCCTGCACCGCGATATCAAGCCGAGCAACCTGAAGCTGACCCCGAACGGCGTGCTCAAACTCGTGGATTTCGGTTTGGTGAAGATTTTGACCTCGGATGATGTCACCATCACCATCCTGCAAGGAAGGGGCACAGCTCTCTATACACCCCTCGAGCAGTATGGGGGAGACACCGGTCACACCGACGCCCGCAGCGATATCTACTCATTTGGCGCCACCCTTTACCATCTGTTGACCAACCACAAGCCGGTGGAGGCACGAGAATTGTTCCTGCACCCCGAACGCCTGATCCCACCGCGTGAACTGAACCCCGATATCAGCCAACGCACCGAGCGCGCCATTTTGTGGGCGATGAGTCTGCACCCGGAAGATCGTCCCAGCGATGTGGAGACATTTCGCAAGGCGCTGCTCGGCGATTGGAACCCCATCACCCGACCCAGAGCGCCGCTGCCATCCCCGTCTTTGATTGACCTGGTCTCCTCGCCGACCGAACTGGCTTTGATCTGGCTTACCGCCAGCCTGGTGCTGGTAAGTCTGATCCTGACTCTGCTGCGTTAACCCGGTCCTGTGGCTCTGTCTTTCACCCTTTGATCCAGCATGATCTTCCAGCCCCAGGCAGCCGCAACACCCAGCCCGGAGCCAGCCAGGGTTGCCAAAATCACCCCCCAGACGCCCCAGGTGTCCAGCCTGCCCTTACTGATTGCCTCGCCGATCACCAGCCCGCTGTAGAGCGCCAATCCTCCGATAACAGCCAGAAAACCGCTGCGCACCCCCCAGCGCACCTGACCAATGGCGACTGCCAGGCGAAATGCGGCTAAGCCGCTGCCTGTCGCCACGGCGATTGCCGTCAGCCATTCCAGCAAGCCGGGTCGCGGTGGCGTCTGAGACTCGCCGACAGGCAAGATCGTGGGGGTTGGCGGGGGCGAAGGGCTGGGGGTTGGGGTAGGGCTGGGCTCTGGCGTTGGCGTCTGCGTTGTTGCTCCGGTTTCGCCCCCCGGGATGTCAAAACGAAGGATGTCGGATTGTTTTGCCGGCTCGCTCTCGACGCGAATCTCAAGCGCTCCAGGACCGGGAACCTGAATCAGAGAAGATGCGACGCCGTCGCTGGTGTATACAACTTGTGGCAGGGATTGAATCTCCCCATTGCGGCTGACGATGAATTGCACCGGCGTCCCGTCTGGCACCGGGTGACCGTTATGATCCAGGATCACCCCGGTTTTCACCGGGATGCGCTCTCCGGGTTGAAAGACCGGTGTGGGCGCAGCTTCGGGTGTGGCTGTGCCTGAAGCCGGTTCTGCTTGCGGCAGGTCGAGTTCGAGCCGGATCACCTGATTGGGGTCGGGCATGGTGGCAGAGATCAGATCGTATCCCACGCCTTCGACCGATACCGGCAGAGCGCCGTGTGGCTGGATTTCTTTGAACAGCAGACGGGCTGCCACATCGAAGGCAGCGGGAATCTTGCTGTAGAGACCGAAGTATGCGGTCAATTTGGAAATATCGGTGGCGTCCAGGAAATACGGGGCGTTGAAGGCGAATACCACCAGTCGTTTCTGCTGGAACAGGTCAGGTCGTTCGGAGAGATAACGGTAAAGCGCCAGGCTTGTCGGCTGGCGGTTGCCGACATCCAGCAAGGTGATCACCTGCCATTGAGCGCGGCGCAGGTCTATCTCCATCTGAAAGGCAGATTCATCCCGATCCAACATCTTTTGCAGGTCTTCGAACGTGTACGAAATCAGGTTGCCGGCGCGAATCTGCCCGCCCGCCTGAGTGCCGTACAGGCGCATCACGGTTTTCTGGAATGAATCCACCGCCGGGATTTCTTGCACCGGGCATTGGCTGCACTGACGCGTGTTGCGCACATCGGTTATGAAGACGATGCGATCGTTCTGCCCTGGGGCATCGGGCAGGGCATTTTCCAGTTCCGCCAGCGAAGGGCTGATCAACGTGGCGGCTTCTTTTTCGACGTTGAAAGCGATTTGATCCGCCATGCCCAGCGTCGCCACGCCGTCCAGCGGCGGGAGGATTGAATCAAGATTGAACACCGGATACAAGCGCATCTTCAACCTGAGTATCCTTAACGCCGCCTCATCTACCCTTTGGGCAAACTCGGGGTCATCCCGATAACGTTGGTTGAAGAACGCCAGGATGTTGAGCGTGGTTGTATAGCTATCTGGGGCGTCGCTGGAAACGAGGTTGCCAAGCTGGATCAGATCGTTGCCAGCCAGGAATGCGTTTAACACCACCCGGCGGGCGTCAAAGGGCTGGTTTGGGGCGGTAACCTCGTAAAAGCGGCGCACCGCCTGTGAGCCAAGATCGTCGCATACCATTACGCCGCCGGTTGCCCTCCAGGTTGTCAGGCTTGGCAGGCTCATCAACTGGCTGAAAGCCTGCAAGTCCAGGCTGATGGGGCGGGTGGTGGCGCGGATGTTACCTTGAAATCCCTGGTAGCGGATGTGCGAAACCAGCAAGCCATCGGCGGTCGATTCCAGGGTCGCGCTGTTGCCGGTCACGCTGAAAAAGGGCGCCAAGTCGAAGTTTTGCAGCTCTTCCAACGATTTGCGCACCGTGGCGACTTCCTCGGTCGGCAAGCGGTCGGCGGAGCCGATGCCCGGGAAGTGTTTGGCGATCACCGCTATTTTCCCATTGCTGCCTCGATGCACGCTTTCGATGAACTTTTGCCCCAACTTGCCCACCCAATATGGGTCGCCGCCAAAGGATCGGGTTCCCAGCCCCACGCCGCCCATCGGCTGAGGGTCACCCAGCACATCCAACGAAGGTCCGAATAACAGGTTGATCCCCAGCGCGCTCAATTCCTGTCCAAGGACTGCGCCGACGTTCGCCACCAGTTCGGGGTTCCAGGTGGCGCCCATTGCCATACTGTTCGGCAGTTGGGTTACGCCGCTTAAAATTTGGTCGGTGTTGTAGCCATCCCCTTCCTGTGAAATTCCAATGAAGAGTGGGATAAAGGTTGGGGGTGTACCTTCCCCAATGCCTTCATCACCCGTTGTTTTTTGGGAGGCTGCCCAGCGGTTGAGCTGAAGCTGGCGATTCATGTTGAGGATTTGTGCGGCGATGTCTTCGCTGTCGATGAAGTTATCGTTGGCTGCCGTGAGCACCACTCCCCCAACATGGTGGTTGACGATCAGGTCATAAATGGGAGTCTCTTCATCCACCCGCATCCCCTGAAAGGAAACCAGGAAGAGCTGCCCCACGCGTTCCTCGGGCGACAGGCTCTGTAGCAGGCGTTCAGCCTGGTCGATTTGAGACAGCCTGCCTGCCGCGACGAGGCTGCCGCGCAGCGTTGCCAGCGCGAGGCATAGGATCAGCGCCAGACCGGAACGCCACCGCAACCGGCTGAGAGCGGTTCTTTCCCGCAACTTATGTGCTTGTTGATGGGGTGCAGCGCCAGCCATGCGCTACTTCCTCTCCGATTGCTCCTGTGCCAACTCGAGGGCGAGAATTTCATGCAGGAACTGCCGCCGCATCGCGCCGCTCAGCGATTCCAGGCGGCGGATGCCCAACGGGTCAACCACGGTGCGCAGGCAGCGGAGTTCCTCATCGGTTGGCAGAGGGGTTTGGTGCAGGTCTGGCGCGATCTCCAACTCGAAACCCGTGTGCGCCTGGATTTGTAGCGGGCTTACGCCGGGATGGTAGCTGGTCAACCGCATCCTGCCACCCGCGAAGTCGAACTGCCCCAGGTCCGACACCAGGTAACACGCTCCGCGCCCATGCCTGCGCTCGGGTGCATGTCCCAATCCGGAGCGGACATCGAGCTCTGGCACGAACGTCAGCCGCGAATGGCGCGGCACATACAGATAAATTTCCTCGATGAACGTGGTGACATCGGGTATCCCGCCCGAGCCTGGCAAACGCAGGCGCGGACGCCGGATGGCGCTGGTGAGGTAATCTTTACCGAAAGCGATATTGTTGAAATTGCCCCAGGGGTCTACCTGCGCCGGGCGGAAGAATTCTTTGGGGCGCAAGCGCGGCAGGACATCGGCGACAGCGCGCACAAAACCGGCGTTGTTCAGCGCCCGGTCGAGCCACAGGCTTTCGATGCGCGTCAGACTCAGCGGAGCGGGCTGGCGACAGATGCCCTGTCCGATGGCGGAGGCAAAGTACAGGTTTGGGGCGTGGGTGTGGCGCGCTAACAGATACGCGGCTGCCACCAGCGGCGTTGCCAGCCCTTGCGCCACCACCTCCCCATCCCGAACCTGGCGCGCCATGCAAACCACCATGATTTCATCCGCGGTGATCTCCATGCTCAGCGTCTCTCCGGAGGATTACCGTTAATTATAGTTGCCATGCAGTGATCAGGCGGGGTTCACCAGCCTCTGATGGAGTTCCGGCTGGATGTTGCCGCCAGAGATCACCACTACAGCCGGGCGGAAGTTGACCCGTCCGCTCAGCGCCGCCGCCAGGGCTGCTGCCGCAGAGCCTTCGATGCGCTCATGATAACGTTGCCAGGCGAAGCGAATCGCCTGGGCGATTTCCTCCTCTGTCACCAGGACAAAATCATCTACATAGGTGCGCGTCAGCGGGATGGTGATCGAATTTGCCTCCACCGGTCCAGACAAGCCATCTGCCAGGCTATCTTCCTCCCGCACGCCATCCTGCGACCCGTGATGATACAGGTGATACATGAAGGGCGAAGCGACGGACTGCACGCCAATCAGGCGCGCCTGCAGAGCTGAATGGGCAAGCTCTTCCGATTTGATCGCCGCGCCGATGCCGGCAATCAAACCTCCGCCGCCGACCGGCACCAGCCAGGTGAATTGCGTTCCGGGCGGCAGTTGTGCCAGGGTTTCCATCCCAAGCGTCGCCTGCCCGGCGATCACCTTGCCGTCGTTGTAGGGCGAAACCCAGGTCATGTCGCTGGCGCGGGCGTATTCGATGCCGGCGATTTCCGCCTCGCCGTAGCCCCCAGGGACGAGGCGCACCTCAGCTCCCAGCTCTCGCATCGCCTGCACTTTCACCGCCGGCGCGTTCTCCGAGGCAAACACAACCACCGGGGCGTTGAACAGTCGCGCTGCCAGCGCCACTCCCTGCCCATGATTGCCGGCTGAGGCTGCCACAATGCCTTTCTCTCTCTCCCAGGGTTGCAAAGAAAGGATTTTGTTGAGCGCGCCACGCGCCTTGAACGAACCGGTCAACTGGTGGTTCTCCCATTTTAAATAGATGTCCAGTTGCGGGTCATAGGTGAGCGGCGTGATTCGGATGTGGGGAGCGAGATTGGCTTGCGCCTCTTTCAGCCAGGCGCTGGGGAACAGCGATGCTTGCGGGTTCATCTTGTTCCTTGAAATACCTGCCGGGCGAGGGGTGGATCATCAGTGAATATGCCGTCAACACCCATGCCCAGCAGGCGCAGCATTTCATCTCGGTCGTTGACGGTATAGACGTGCACACGGCAGTTTCTCCGATGCGCGGCGGCAACCAGCTCGGGAGTTACGTCGGGGTATGCCGGGTGCAGCGCCTGGTATGCCAGCAGCGTCCCAACCCAGGAGCGGGCAAGCCAGCCTGAGGCGCCCTCGCTTGCCAACAATGCAATTGGCGCGTGCGGGAGACGCCTGCGGACGCGTATAAGCGCCAGTGGATTGAAGGACGAGAACAGCACGTGTTCAGTCAGCTTGTATTGCTCTACAATTTCGGCTGTTTTTTCTGGCAGGTTATCTGTTGGCGAAGCGTAGTTAGTCAATTCGAGGTTATAGGGGATACGCTTGCCGATTTTTTCGAAAACCTCGCGCAGGGTAGGCACGGGTTCACCTTTGAAAGCCACATCGAAATGGCTGCCGGCGTCCAGTTTGCGCAGCTCGGCGAGCGGGGTTTGACCGACCTTGCCGCGCTTGCCGGTGGTGCGATCCAGTGTCTGGTCGTGGATCACAACCACTTCGCCGTCGGCTGTCAGTTTGAGGTCCATTTCTAGCGCGTCTGCGCCTTGTTGAATCGCCAGTTCGAAGGCAGCCAGCGTGTTTTCTGGCGCGTAGGCGCTGGCGCCGCGGTGGGCGAAGATGGTTGGGCGAGGTAAATTGGTCAGCATGGGGCGTCAATCCTGGGACGTCTGTTTCCCTTCCAGGGACTAAGAGAGTTCCACGAAGTACGATTCGGCTGCCCGATCGATCAAATCTGGGGTCATGGCGGGTTCTACTCCCAGGTAACGGGCAATGTCCAGGATCTGGTCGCACAGGTCGCGCGGGTGAGAGGCGCGCAGCTTGCGGTTGCGTTTGCGATACCATTCCTGCAGCAGGTACGCCAGCCCCGAATCGCTGTAGGCGACGCCTTTGGTCGCTGCCACGCGCCGGAAGATTTCCCGATAGTCTTCGACGCTGGGGTCGGTGATCTCGATTTTGTGTCGCAGTCGGCGCAGGAAAGCCTCGTCCACCAGGTCTTGCGGCGGCAGGTTGGTGGAGAAGACCACCATCACATCGAAAGGCACTTCCACCTTTCGACCGGTATGCAGCGTCAGGTAGTCAATGCGGTTTTCCAAAGGCACGATCCAGCGGTTGAGCAGGTCGCGTGGGCGGATGAGCTGGCGCCCAAAATCATCGATCAGGAAGATGCCCCCGTTGGCTTTTACCTGGAAAGGCGCTTCGTAGTATTTATTGACGTCATCGAACACCAGGTCGAGACCGTCCATGGTCAGCTCGCCGCCGACCATGACAAAGGGGCGCTTGATCTTCACCCAACGGCTGTCACGCCGCAGACCGGCGCGCAACGAGCCGGTCCCCAATGAGGTCGATTCGCCGTCCAGCACGATCTGGTGGTTGACCGAATCGTAGAGCTTCACCACCTGACCGTCAATATAGATGGCGTAAGGGATGTACATGCTCTCCTGCAAGATCATCTCCCCAATGGCGCGGGCGATGCTGGTTTTCCCGTTCCCAGGCGGACCATACAAGAAGATGGAGGTGCCTGAATTCACCGCCGGTCCGATCTGTTGGAGGATTTTTTCCGAAAGCACCAGGTGGCTGAGCGTTTGCCGGAGCAGGCGGTCGTTTATTGGGGGGTGGCTTTGGCTTTGGCGCAGGATTGCCTCGTTGTAATCCGCCAGCGTCACCGGCGCCGGTCCGGCGTATTGGCTGCGCTCCAAAGCCTCGCGGGCGCGCATGATCCCCATGCCCGTAATGGCATATTGGTAGGTGCCCTCACCAAGCCCCACTTGCTGCGAAGACCTGATCTCCACCAGTTTTTCGCGTTTAAGGGATTCCAGGATGCCATCCACTACGCCGGTAAAGGGAAGCGCCATTTCCTCGGCGACTTTGAACCCGCTCATGTAGCCCTGGAAATAGAGCATTTTCAACGCCAGATCCTGTAACCACAGCGGGGAAAGACCGGTATCTTCCACCTGGGAGATCGGCGGGGGTGAGAACCCCCCTGCAGCGGTTGAATTTGCCATTCCCCCTGGCTGGGTTGTGGAGAATGTTGCCATTCCTGCGCCTCCGTTTACCTCTTATCAGGATAATCCGAGCTGTTGAGAGCGGATTGGATTATAGCATGCGCAACTGATTGCTTGCGATCATGACAACCGACCCAACCTGCCAGGCAATCCAACGCGCCTCGATGGTGAAACGTTTCCTGCCCGCCGCGCCTTTGTGGCGGTATCTTCGGTGTCACTTATCTCTTGCATTGTAAAGCAGTCCAATGGCTTTTGGGGCAATCAACTACTGAAATTAACGAAACAATCAATCTTCTGTTTCGCTGGGTTTTAGATCGCGCAGGTTGAGTTGCAAAGCTAACTTCCCGTTGTATTCGTTCAACTCGAAGCTGTAGAGTATATCGACGCGGCGTGGCATTTGCTGTGCCCAATGACCGAGATTGAACCCGATAGCATCGAAGGTGATCCAACCATCGGTAACCACCAGGCGTAAGTGCGCCCCATCCCGACCGACGGCTTTAAAGGCTTTCACCGCCAGGTCGCGAGAGATGAAGGTCGCCTCGGGATTTTTATGACCGGTGGGCTGCAACCAATCCAGGTATTCCAACAACTCTGGACGCAGCGCAGAGAGTGGCAATTCCAAATCCGCGTGCAGCACCGGTCGAAGGTGCATGCCTGTCAGGCGGCTGGCGGCGATGTACTTCAGGCGTTGGATCAACTCCTCGAGTTTCTCATTGCGCACTGTGAAACCCGCCGCCGCTGCGTGACCCCCGTGATGTTCGAGCAAATCGGCGCATTCATCCAGCGCCTGGGTGATGTGAAACTCGGGGATACTGCGGCAGGAGCCGCGCGTGTAAGTCTCGCCGATGTGTGCCACAATCGCCGGGCGGTAATAGGTTTCGACCAGGCGCGAGGCAGCCAGCCCCACCACGCCAGGATTGAATTCCGGGTGGGCGGCGAACAACAACAAATCATCGCTTTGTTCGGGTTGAGCAATTTGCTCCGCCCTTGCCTGGATTTCGCGCGTGATTTGCTGCCGTTCCCGATTTTGGATATCCAGCGCTTGCGCCAGGTTTGCAGCTTTGCCGATTTCCTTTTCGAGTAAGAGGCTCAACGCTGCCAGCGCCGAGTCCAGGCGTCCAGCGGCGTTCAGACGCGGTCCGAGCACATACCCGATATGACTGGCGTTGATCTGTCCGGGTTTCAGCCCAGCCGCCCCGATCAAAGCCATCACCCCTTGTCGGTGGGGCTGGCGTAGCCGCTCCATCCCGGCTCGTACCAGGGCACGATTCTCGCCCACCAACGGTGCGATGTCGGTCACGGTGCCCAGCGCAACCAGGTCGAGTGTTTCGGCTGCTTCTTCCGGCGTGGGCAGCATGGCGCTGGCAAGTTTGTATGCCAGCCCCACTCCAGCCAGGTCTTTATCCGGATAGGCGTCAGCCGGCTGCTTGGGGTTGATCACCGCCAGCGCCGTCGGCAGCTCCTGCGCAGGATGATGGTGATCGCTGATGATCAGGTCCAGACCGATCTGGCGGCTGTGGTCGGCTTCCCGGAGGGAGCGAATGCCGCAATCAACAGTGATCACCAGGCTCACCCCCTCGGCGCGCAGCGCGTCCAGGGCTTCCACGTTCAACCCATAGCCCTCATCGAAACGGTTGGGGATGTAGCCGCGCACCTGAGCGCCCAATTTTCCCAACACTTCGACCAGCAGGGCTGTCGCCGTTACTCCGTCGGCGTCGTAATCCCCATAAATGGCGATGGACTCACCCTTGCGGATTGCCCGGCGGATGCGCTCCACAGCTTGCGGCAGGTCATGTAGATTATCGGCTTCGGTTCCAGGCGGTGGCAGCGCCTGAAGATATTGTCGCGCCTGTTGCGCGGTCTGAATGCCGCGGTTGAACAAGATTTGCCGCAGGATGGGATGATAATCCGCCAGGGCAGATGCTATGTCCTGCGGCAGGGTGGGGTGAAGCCGCCAGCGTTTTTTGATCGGGTTCATCTACTCCAGGAATCTGCTCTGTATGTGCGACTTGGGGTAGTGCGCGCCAGGTGTGCTGAAATCATTTGTGTTTTTCTCGGGTGTAGGCTAATGCCCCCATCAAGCCGGCGTCATCGCCCCAGGCGGCGGTGGTCAGGATCAGATTATCCAGGTATTGGGGCGATAAGATGCGCTCTTGCATCGCTTTTTGAATCGCTTCGATCAGAATTGGTCCGCTTCTGGAGACGCCCCCGCCGAGGACGACGATGCTTGGGTTAAAGATGTGCAGAAATTCCGCCAGCGCATGACCGATGAACCTGCCGGCGCGCTCCAGCGCGGCGACAGCCAGAGCGTCACCCTGCTTGGCTGCCTCGGCGATGTCTTTGGCGGTCAATTCTGGTTTATCCGCCAGGCAGGTCTGGACGCCATGCTCGATCTGCTCGCCCACCCAGCGCACGATCGCCGGACCTGACGAGATGGCTTCCAGATGCCCGCGCTGACCGCAGCCGCACAGCGGACCATCGGGCAGCACGGTGATATGCCCCAGTTCAGCCGCCAGACCTTGCGCTCCTTCCAGCAGTTGGTCATTGAGGATCACCCCGCCTCCGATGCCGGTGCTGATGGTCAGGTAGAGCAAATGGTGGTGTCCCTTGCCTGCGCCGAACTTCCATTCCCCCAGAGCAGCCAGATTGGCGTCGTTGCCAATCGCGGTTGGCACGTTGAAACGCGTTTCCATAGCCTCTTGCAGGCGCAGGTTCTCCCATCCGGGGATGTTGGGGGCGCGCAAGACGATGCCTCGATAAGGATCTACCGGTCCAGGCGCAGCCACGCCGATGCCTGCCACTTCTTCGCCTTCTGGCCAGACCGAGCTGACCAGCTCGAAAATTCTCTGCAGCGGAGCTTTGCCTGGCAGGTGGGTGGCGACGCGAATCTGCCTGGTGGGCTTTAAATGCGAATCGGGGTAACTCGCGGCGCGGACAAACGTCCCGCCGATATCAACTGCGATATGGAATTTCATATTCTAAAGTATAGCATTACTCATTTAGTATCCGTTGACGAGTTTCGCAAAGACTGCTATGATGTCTCTCTGCATGGCGAAAAAGTTCCTGTTACGAGATCAACGCTTCTGGGAGCAGGCGAGCAAGTCGCTGCGCTGGCTGCTTCCGGGTTTGGGCGTCAAACGCTGGTTGATCCCGATTGTGGTTGGCACAACCTTCGTCGGCGTCGGGTTGGCTTTCTTCCTGCTGGATCTTTACCGCAACGCCCCAGAAGTGCAGTGGTATCTGGAACTGTTGTCAACGGCAGCGTTGCGCTTCCTGCCGCGACCGCTGCGGGTGCTCATTTTCGGCGTGTTGGGTATTGTCCTGATCGCCATCGGTATGTGGGGGATGAATCGCGCCCTGATGGCGCCCTTCTTGCGCCCTGGAAAGCGGGTTGTGGATGCGCTGACGCAACATCGGCGGCGGGAGCGAGGTCCGCGCATCGTGGTGATCGGCGGCGGCAACGGTCTTTCGACGCTGCTGCGCGGGCTGAAAGAATATACCAACAACCTTACCGCCATCGTCACCGTAGCTGATGATGGCGGCTCATCGGGTCGCCTGCGCCGGGATTTGGGCATCTTGCCGCCAGGGGACATCCGCAATTGCCTGGCAGCGCTCTCCAGTGACGAGGCTTTGCTCTCCCAGCTCTTTCAATATCGCTTCTCCGATGATCTCTCTGGCTTGCAGGGGCATTCCTTTGGCAACCTGTTCATTACCGCCCTGGCAGATATCACCGGCAGCTTTGAAGCTGCCGTCGCCGAATCCGGGCGGGTGCTGGCGGTGAACGGGCGCGTCTTGCCCGCCACACTGCACGATGTGCGTCTGGTTGCCGATGTGCTTCTGCCAAACCTGGTGAACGAGGTGCGCGTGGAGGGTGAAAGCCAGATCCCCGAGGTCTCGGGCAAGGTGCGGCGTGTCTGGTTGGAGCCCAATACGCCGCCGGCTTTCCCTCAGGCGTTACGGGCGATCCTGAACGCCGATTTGATCCTGGTTGGTCCTGGCAGCTTGTATACCAGCGTCCTGCCGAACCTGCTGGTCCCCGACATCATCGAAGCCATCCGTTCCAGCCGGGCGATGAAGATCTACATCTGCAATGTTGCTACCCAACCGGGCGAGACCGACGGCTATTCCTGCCGGGATCATATTCACGCCATCGAGGAACACGTTGGTAGCGGTATTTTCGACATTATCCTGGTCAACGAACGCTGCGCTGGCACTCTGCCAGATAAGGTGCAATGGGTGCAAATGGACGAGGCGATGGAAGAGTACCCCATCCACGCCGCAGACCTGGCTGACGAAATGCATCCCTGGCGTCACGATTCAGCTAAGCTGGCGAAAGTGATCATAGATTTACTGGAGGAACGCACCGGTCCTCTGGTAGAATAGGGACTGTTTGTGAAAATTTACGCGTATCTCGCTTAATGCGCCAATTTACGCGATCAATTCAATCTTCCAAGCATGGAACGAGGAGGTTTCTATGACAACCAAAGTTGGTATTAACGGTTTCGGCCGCATTGGTCGGCAGGTGCTCAAGGCTATTCTGGATTACTATCCGAATGAGCTGGAAGTTGTGGCTTTCAACGATATTGGCGACCTGCCCACCATGGCGCACTTGCTCAAATACGACTCGAACTACGGTCGCTTCAACGGCACAGTCGAAGTGGGCGATGGGGCGCTGATCGTCAACGGCAAGCCGATCAAAGCCTTCAAGGAGACCGATCCGGCGAATATTCCCTGGAGCAGCCTGGGGGTGGAGATTGTGGTGGAAAGTACCGGCATCTTCACCGTCAAGAAGGACGGGGTGAACAAGAAGGGCAAGCTGGTCAAGGGCGCCGAGAATCACATCACCGCTGGCGGCGCCAAGAAAGTCATCATCTCCGCTCCCGCCGAAGGCGAGGACATCACCATCGTCTTAGGCGTGAACGATGATCAGTACGACCCCGCCAAACACCACGTGATCTCCAACGCCTCCTGCACCACCAACGGGCTAGCGCCGGCGGTCAAAGTTGTCCACGACCGCTTCAGAGTGGTGCGTGGCTTCATGACCACCATCCACGCCTACACCAACGATCAGAAGATCCTTGACCTGCCTCACAGCGACCTGCGCCGCGCCCGGGCGGCAGCGATGAATATCATCCCCACCACCACCGGCGCCGCCCGCGCTTTGAAACTGGTCATCCCCGACCTGGCTGGCAAGCTGGATGGCTACGCCTTGCGCGTGCCCACCTCCACGGTTTCGGTGATTGACCTGACAGCTGAGTTCGAGAAAGAGACCACCACTGAAGAGCTGCGTCAGGCGTTCCGTGAGGCTGCGGCTGGTCCGCTGAAGGGCATCCTGCAGGCGGTGGATGAGCCGCTGGTCAGCATAGATTTCAAAGGCGATCCGCACAGCTCCTCGGTCGACCTGCCCTTCACCATGGTTTTGGGCAAGGAGAAGAGCAATTTCGCCAAGATCGTCGCCTGGTACGACAACGAATGGGGCTACTCGGTACGCACCGCCGATCTGGCTGCCAAGATCGCCAGGTCTCTCTGATGCGCGTTGCCTGGTCTATCCAATCTGATTTTCACTCTCAGGGATGCGCAGAATGGAGGCAAGATGTTGAACAAAAAAACAGTCAGAGATATGGATTTTCACGGCAAGAAGGTGCTGGTACGGGTAGACTTCAACGTGCCCATCAAGGATGGTAAAGTGGGCGACGATACCCGCATCCGGGCGGCGCTGCCCACGCTGCAGTATCTGCTCGATCAGGGCGCGGCGTTGTTGCTTTGTTCTCACCTTGGACGCCCGAAGGATAAACCCGCGCCGGAATACTCGCTCAGACCGGTGGCTGCTCACCTGGAGAAACTGCTGGGCAAACCGGTGAAGTTCTGCGAGGAGTGCATCGGACCGGTCGCTGAACAGGCTGCCGCCGCTCTGAAGATGGGCGAAGTGCTTTTGCTGGAAAACACCCGCTTCTACCCCGGCGAGACCAAAAACGACCCGGAAATGGCAAAGCAGCTTGCCCGGCTGGCGGATGTGTACGTGAACGATGCCTTCGGCTCCGCCCATCGGGCGCATGCCTCCACAGAAGGCGTGGCGAAATACCTGCCCGCCGTCGCCGGTTTCTTGATGGAGAAGGAAATCCAATACCTGGGTCAGGCGGTGACCAACCCGAAGCGCCCCTTCATCGCCATTCTGGGTGGGGCGAAAATCAGCGATAAGATCGGGGTGATCCGCAACTTACTCGCCAAAGCCGACCGGGTGTTGATCGGCGGCGGGATGGCAAACACCTTCTTCAAAGCCCAGGGTATTCCCGTCGGCGATTCGCTGGTTGAGGCTGAGGCGTTGGAGACAGCGCAGCAGCTCCTGCAAGAGGGCAGCGCAAAGTTGCGTCTGCCGCTTGATGTGGTGATTGCCGACCGCTTTGAAGCCGAGGCTCAGCGCAAGATCATACCGGTGGGACCCGTCCCCGATGGCTGGCGCATCCTGGATATCGGTCCTGAGACCGTCGCCGCTTATCGCAAGGCGCTGATGGGAGCGGGCACGGTGGTATGGAATGGTCCGATGGGAGTGTTCGAGTTCCCGCCTTTCGCCGAAGGTACGTTCGGGGTGGCTAAGGCGGTGGCTGAGAGCGGCGCCGTTTCCATTGTGGGCGGCGGCGACTCGGTTGCAGCCGTCAATGCCGCCGGTTTAGCCGATAAGATTACCCACATCTCCACGGGTGGCGGGGCTTCTCTGGAGATGCTCGAAGGGCTGACATTGCCTGGGGTGGCGGCTTTGCTGGACAAATAATCCTTTCCAAGACTTGTCGTCCGTTAGCCCGTAAGTACGAGCAGGGGCAGGTAGCAATGCCTGCCCCTCCTCACAATCCACCTGAACGAGAACAAAGGATGCCATGCGTACAGCGCTAATTGCCGGAAACTGGAAAATGTATAAGACCATCGCCGAAGCCCGTCACCTGGTTTCTGAGCTGGTGCCGGGCTTGCAGGCGATTACCGGGGTGGAGCGCGTCCTCTGCCCGCCTTTTACTGCCTTGCTGGCGGTGCGCGCCTTGCTGGAAGGCACCGATATCCGCCTCGGGGCGCAGAATATGCACTGGGAGAGCGCCGGCGCGTTCACCGGTGAAATCTCGCCTCCCATGCTGGCAGAATTGTGCCAGTACGTCATCCTTGGGCACTCCGAACGGCGCACCTATTTTGGGGAGACCGACGAAAGCGTGAATCGCAAGGTCCAGGCAGCCCTGCTGCATGGTCTGACGCCCATCGTCTGTGTGGGAGAGACCCTTGAGGAGAATGAAGCCGGGCGGACAGCCGAGGTGGTGGCGCGGCAGATCAAGCTCGGTCTCGCCAGGCTGAATCTGGGCGAGGTCGAGACCGACGAACATCCTTCCCCAATCGTGATCGCCTATGAACCGGTTTGGGCGATTGGCACCGGCAGAGCAGCCACCGCCAGCGGCGCCGGTGCTGTAATCGCAGACGTCATCCGCCCCTCTCTGGCAGAGCTTTACGGCGAAGGCTTTGCTCAAGCGACGCGTGTGCTCTACGGCGGTTCGGTAAAAGCCGAGAATGCCGCCGAGTTCTTCGTCCAGCCGGAAATTGATGGGGCTCTGGTCGGCGGGGCGAGCTTGAAAGCCTCCGAATTTATTGCCATCGTTCAGGCTGCGGCTATTGAGTAGTCTGGCTGGTCTGGGGTGGCTGCTGCTCTGTGCAGGGCTGCTGCTCATCCTCCAAAGGGGTCTTCATCGCCAGATTCAGGGCGTCTTTTTGTTGCTGACGCGCAACCCAGGTATCGCGCAAGTCCTGTTCGCCCTGCTGTTCTTACCGGGCGTTTTTCTCCACGAATTGAGCCATTATCTGATGGCGCGGCTGTTGGGGGTGCGCACCGGGCGTTTCTCGCTCATCCCGGTTGCCATCGATTCGCAACGCTTGCAATTGGGTTACGTCGAGACTGACCAAACTGACCTGGCGCGCGACGCTTTGATCGGCATGGCGCCGCTCCTGTCGGGGGGCAGCTTGGTGGCTTATATTGGTCTGGCGCGCTTTGACCTGCCTGGCTTATGGAACGGCTTGCGCCTGGGCGACCTCAGCGTGCTGGAGCAGGCTTGGCTCACTATGTATCGCCGCCCCGACTTCTGGCTCTGGCTTTATCTGGCGTTTGTGGTGAGTAGCACGATGCTGCCCTCTCGATCGGACCGCCGCGCCTGGTTGCCAGCCGTGGTCTTGATCATTTTGCTCGTCCTGCTCAGCCTGCTCGTCGGGGCTGGTCCATGGTTAATGGAAAACCTGGCTGCGCCGGTGAGCGCCGCGCTGCGCTCAGCGGCGTTCGTCTTTGGCGTCAGCGCTGCCATCCATTTGCTTTTTCTGCCCCCTGTATTTCTTTTGCGGCTGCTCCTTGAACGCCTTTCGGGGCTCAGGATTGCCTGATGGGCTGGCGAAGTTCATTTTGCATCGCGAATTTCGGCGTTGGTTTGCAGATTTGTTTGATGCGAGCTGTCCATCTGCTGGTAAAATAGCGGGTGAGCTCAGCAGCGACAGAAGCTGTTATAAATAGCAACGGCTCGATCCGTCAGGCGAGCGATTTTCGGTAAGCCAGGTTGGATAAAAATTGTTCCAGGCTCTTCGTAGAGGTGCAAAATCCCGCGAGGCTGTTTTTTATTGTCTGGTAGCTCCGATCAGCCCTGAGACGGGCTTGCCGATTTCCCGATTGGTTGAGGTGGGATAAGAACTATCGCCAGGAATTCACGTGAAGGGGATTTTATGGGCGACGATACCCGCACGAATAAGCTACTTCTGCCTAATGGGGAACTCTATTCCCTGAAGTTTTTAAACGCCAAACAGGTCTCGATGATTGACGAAGCCCTCAGCTCGCTCGGCGATTACGGAGAGGTGCGGCTGGTCGTGGAAAAGGGGAAGCTGCGATTCCTGGCTACCCAAAAGAGCTTCGATGCTCTCAAGTGGGAGCCGGGAAACATTGGCGGATAGGAAAGCTTATGCCTGAACATTGGTACGCCTTGCGCAGTAAACCTCGCAAAGAGGAGGTTGTCTGGCGTCAGGTGCGCACGCAAGGTTATGAGGTCTTTTACCCGCGTCTGCGGGTGCAACCGGTAAACCCGCGAGCGCGGAAGATGAAGCCCTATTTCCCCGGCTATATGTTCGTGCGCGTGGATATCGAACGCGTGGGTCTATCGGCTTTTCAATGGATGCCGCATGCCTTGGGGTTGGTATGTTTTGGCGATGAAGCGGCAATCGTCCCCGAGAATCTCATCCTTGCCATCAGCCGCCGGGTTGAGGAGATCAGCGCCGCGGGAGGGGAGCTGTTTGTGGGCTTATCCCCTGGCGATGTGGTGGTAATTGAAGACGGTCCGTTTGCCGGTTACGAAGCCATTTTTGATGCGCGTCTGCCGGGGAGCGAGCGCGTGCGCGTGCTCTTGCAACTGTTGAGCAACCAACGTCAGGTGCCGCTCGAACTGTCTGCCGGACAAATCAGACAGAAAAAACGGGTTTGAGAGAACCTGGCGAGCCAGGCAGACAAACCCTTACGAGCTGCGCATGCGTTCAGACTGAGGAATGCCCTCCCTGTCGGCTTCTCAGGGAGAGCCAGAGCTTTTATTGTGCTGCGCGTTGTCGCAAGGGCGGAGCGCGGCTGCGGGCAGATTTGATGAAGGCAGGTGAGAGTGGATAATCCGGTCAGGGTGGCGGTGATCGGCGTGGGCTCGATGGGCAGGAACCACGCTCGCGTCTATCACGAACTGGAAGGCGCACAGTTGATCGCCGTGGTGGATGCCGATCAAGCGCGCGCTGAAGAGGTCGGGCGCGCCTTCGCCGTCCCCGCTTATCGGGATTATCAGCAGATGCTGGAGCAGCAGCGCCCCGAGGCGGTCTCGGTTGCTGTGCCAACCGCCTTGCACGAAACGGTGAGCCTGGCGGCGTTGGAAGCCGGTGCCCACATATTGATCGAAAAGCCCATCGCCGCGACAGTGGAGCAGGGGGAGCGGTTGATCCGCCGCGCGCGTGAGTTGAACCGCAAGTTGATGGTCGGTCATGTCGTGCGCTTCAACCCCGCCATTCAGCAGTTGAAGCGCCGGCTGGAGGCTGGCGAATTGGGGCGTATCTTTCAGGTAGTCTGCCGCCGGGTTGGTCCTTTTCCCACCCGCATCCGCGATGTGGGGGTGGTGGTCGATCTGGCTACCCACGACCTGGACCTGATGCGCTACCTGCTCGGCGCCGATCCGTTGCGCGTCTATGCCGAGACCGAGCATCGCATCCACACCGAACTGGAAGACTTGGTGCTGGCGCTGTTGCGCTTCCCGGATGGCATCGCCGGCGCGCTGGAGGTGAACTGGCTCACCCCAACCAAAGTGCGCGAAGTGCTGGTGTTGGGCGAAAAGGGCATGTTCCGCGTGGACGACCTTTCGCAAGACCTGTATTTCTATGAAAACGCCCTCTCCCCACAAAACCTTTGGCTCGCCCTGCAGACGTTGAAAGGCGTGGGCGAGGGTTCGATGACGCGCTTTGCGTTGCAGCGCTATGAGCCGCTGAAAGCCGAGTTGAGCGTTTTTATTCAGGCTATTCAGCAGGATACGCCCGTTCCGGTGGGCGGAGAGGACGGGTTGGCTTCCCTACGCCTGGCTTTAGCCCTGGTGGAATCCGGTCGGACGCATCGGGTGATTTCTCTGAGCGATGACCCTGAATGAGCTGAAGGATCGCATCGAGCGTAAAGAAGCCCGCCTGGCGGTGATTGGGTTGGGCTATGTTGGCTTACCGCTCGCCTGCCTGTTCGCCGAGGCTGGCTATGATGTGCTTGGCGTTGAACAAAACCAGGAGCGGCTGGAAAAAATCGCTGCTGGTCAGATGCCATTCGCCGGCGTCGAGCCCGGTTTGCCTGAACTGCTGGCGAAGGTCATCTCCGCCAAGCGCCTGCGCCCCACCGATCATTATGCCGAACTCGCCGATCGCCAGGTGATTTTTATCTGCGTGGAGACTCCGGTAGATGAGCAACACGCGCCCCATTATCTCGCCCTGCGTCAGGCGTTGCAGTCGCTGGGGGCAGTGTTGCAGACCGGCGCGCTGGTGATCGTCGAGTCCACCCTGGCTCCAGGGACGATGCAGGGGTTGGTTGCGCCGTTGTTGGAAGAGGCGAGCCGTAAGGCGCTTAACCGGGATTTCTACCTGGGGTATTGCCCGGAGCGGGTGATGCCTGGTCGCCTGCTGAGCAACCTGCGTCAGCTCAGCCGCGTGGTGGGCGGCATGAATGCTGAGACGGCTGAGACGATGGCGGCGCTCTATCGCCAGATCGTCCAGGCTGAACTGGACCTCACCGATTGTCTGACGGCTGAGCTGGTGAAGACCATCGAGAACACCTATCGCGATGTGCAAATCGCTTTTGCCAACGAGGTGGCTTTGATTTGCTCGGCGGTGGGTGGGAATGTCTGGCGGGTGCGCGAACTGGTGAACAAGAGCCCCGGCAGGCAGATGCTCCTGCCAGGCGCCGGAGTTGGCGGACATTGCCTGCCTAAAGATCCGTGGCTGCTGGCTCACAGCGTGCGCACGCTGAACCTCCCCCTCCGCCTGATCCCGGCAGCCAGGCAGGTCAACGATTCGATGCCTGTACATGTGTTCGAGCTGCTGAAAAAGGCGTTGTCCAGGCGCGGGCGTCAGGTCGAGGGTTCGCGAGTGCTGATCCTGGGTTACGCCTATCTGGAGGAAACCGATGACGCTCGCAATAGCCCCAGCGCGGCGTTGGTCGCCCTGCTGCGCCAGAGCGGCGCCGAAGTGCTGATTCATGACCCGTTTATTGCCGCCTATCAGGGTTCAGTGATGGAAAAAGTCGCCGGTTGCGAGGCGCTGGTGTTGATGGTGAAGCATCGCGCCTATCAGGCGCTCGATCTGGCGGCGCTCGTCGGGGTGATGCGCCAGCCAATTTTGGTGGATGGGCGCGGCGCCTTCCAGCCCGAAGTCGTCGAAAGCGCCGGCTTCGACTACTGGGGCGTGGGTGTGCCCCCGCCGCCATGAAAGTGCTGCTGGTGGTCGGGGCGCGACCGCAATTCATCAAAGCCGCCGCCCTGGTGCGCGCCATGCAGGGGCGCTGCGATTTTCAACTCCTGCATACCGGGCAGCACTACGATGACAACCTCTCGGCGCTGTTCTTCCGCGAACTGGGAATGCCCGAGCCTGCCATCCACCTCGGCGTGGGCTCGAATGGGAACCGCGCTGCGCAGCTCGCCGCCATGCTTGCCGGGTTGGAGGGCGTCCTGATTTCGGAGCGACCGGACTGGGCGCTGGTGGTGGGAGATACCACCTCGACCCTGGCTGGTGCGCTGGCAGCCTCCCTCTGCGACCGGCGCCTGGCTCATCTGGAAGCCGGTTTGCGCAGCTTCAACCGCAGCATGCCAGAGGAGATCATCCGCATTGTTACCGACCATCTGGCGAACCTGCTCTTCTGCCCCAGTCAAACTGCCCAGGAGAACCTGGCGCGCGAGGGGATTTTTCAGGGCGTTCACCTGGTGGGCGACGTGATGCTGGACGTCTTGCAGCAGAATCGGCAGAGAGCTTTGAAAACCTCCCAGGCTCTGGAGCGTTTTGGTGTGGCAGAGGGGCGTTACCTGCTGGCTACCGTGCATCGCGCCGAGAACACCGACGACCCGCGCCGCCTGGTCGGCATCCTCGATGCCCTGCAGCAAACCGGCGAGCCAGTGATCTTCCCCATCCATCCGCGCTCGCGCCAGGCGTTGGCGCAGCAGGGATGGGAGAACGGCTCCCCTTCGCTGCGCCTGGTCGAGCCGCTCGGTTATCTCGATCTGATTCGCCTGGCTGCTTCGGCGCGCCTGATCCTCACCGATTCAGGCGGCTTGCAGAAGGAAGCTTACTGGCTGGGCGTTCCCTGCCTGACCCTGCGCCAGGAGACCGAGTGGGTGGAAACGGTCGAAGCCGGCTGGAATTTGCTGGTAGGCGCCGATCCGCAGCGCATCCTGGACGCTATCCACAGCTTTCAGCCGCCCAGCCATCGCCCGCCGCTCTACGGCGATGGTCGGGCTGCGGAGCGGGTGGTTGACTTGCTCCTGGCAGGTTGACCTGCCGCCCTGCGCCGCCCTCTCGTCCGGCAAGGGTTATTTTTGACAGGATGAATTGGAGAAGGTATTCACGATGAAAAAAGCTTTGATCACCGGCATTACCGGGCAAGATGGCTCCTATCTGGCGGAGCTCTTGCTCAGCAAGGGCTATGAAGTGCATGGCATCATCCGTCGCGCCAGCACCTTCAACACCCATCGCATTGACCATATCTACCGCGACCCCCACGCCGCCAACGGCGTTAATCTGCATTTGCATTACGGCGATGTGGCTTCTTCCGGGAATCTCATCGAGTTGATCTATAGCATTCAGCCGGATGAGATTTACCATCTGGCGGCGCAGTCGCATGTGCGCGTGAGTTTCGACCTGCCGGAATACACCGGCGACGTGACCGCCCTGGGCACGATCCGCATCCTGGAGGCGATTCGCAAGAGCGGCATCCGCACCCGCTTCTACCAGGCTTCCTCGAGCGAGATGTTCGGCAGCGCCCCGCCGCCGCAGAACGAATCCACGCCCTTCGAACCCCGCAGCCCCTACGCCGCCGCCAAGGTGTTCGCCTATTGGGTGACGCGCAACTATCGCGAAGGTTACGGCTTGTTTGCCTGCAACGGCATCCTCTTCAATCACGAGTCGCCCCGCCGAGGCGAGACGTTTGTCACCCGCAAGATCACCCGCGGGCTGGCAGCCATCCTGGCGGGGAAACAGGATTACCTCTACCTGGGCAACCTGGAAGCCAAACGCGACTGGGGCTACGCCCCCGATTACGTCGCCGCGATGTGGAAGATGCTTCAACTCGACCACCCCGACGACTTCGTCATCGGCACTGGCGAAGCTCATTCGGTGCGCGAGTTCCTGGATGAGGCTTTCGGCTACGTCGGTCTGGATTGGCAGCAGTATGTGCGCATAGATCAACGCTACTTCCGCCCAACCGAGGTGGATTGTCTGCTCGCCGACGCCAGCAAGGCGCGTAAAGTGCTGGACTGGCAGCCGCGCATCTACTTCAAAGACCTGGTGCGCATCATGGTTGACGCCGATATGGAGCTGATCGGGCTGGAGTCCAAGGGGGAGGGGCGCAAACTGCTCGAAAAACATCACGGCAAGTGGCACCAATGGGACAGCCAGGTGGTCAGCATGGGCAATCACGGATGAGCCTGCAGAACGGGGCTGCGCGCCGGCGCATCCATGCCGCTTTCTGCCAGGCGCTGGCGAATCAACCAGAGCAGGCGGACTGGCGGGTGTTCACTCCCTCCGACTGGCAGGCTGCGCTCGAACTGGCGCGCCTTCATGGTCTGGCGCCGCTGCTTTACCACAAACTGGGCGTCCCGGGGCTGATGGAAAGCCTTCCAGAGCCCATCTCTCTGGCTCTGGCGGAACTGCGCAGCCATCTGGCGCAGGACTACTACGCCAGCTCGGCGCATAACCAGCTCATTTATGCCGAACTGGGTCGGGCGCTGACGGCGCTGGCGGAGGCGAGCTCCACCGACGTGTCAGATTCCACCGTCGGGAAAGGCATACCGGCGCTGGCGCTCAAGGGCGCGGCGCTGGCTGCGCCCCTGTATGGTGACATCGCCCTGCGCCCGATGAACGACCTGGACCTGCTGGTGCGCAGGGAGCATCTGCAGAGCGCCGCCCAGGCGCTCATCTCTCTCGGTTACCAGCCCTTCTATCCGGAACACCTGGGGCTGGCAGGTTGGGTGGATGCGGCGCTTAACCATCATCTGCACCTGTGTGGCGGTTCGAGCCGCAATCTGATCCTTGAACTGCACTGGAGCCTGGTCGCTGGTCAGGCGGACCGGCGCTCTCCCTGCCCGGATTGGTTCTGGGAGCAAGCTGAGCCCCTGCCGTTGCCCGCTGATCTGCTCGCCGGCGCTGGCGGGAGCCCCCCGCCGCAGACGGCGCTCGCCGCGCAGGGGCTTTCGCCCACCGCCAATTTGCTCTACCTGGCGGCGCACCTGTTTCTACAACATGGCGCGGAGCGCGCCATCTGGCTCTGGTACTATGACTTGTATCTGCTCGTCCAGCGCTGCGGCGACCGGATTGGCTGGGATGATCTGCCGGCGCTCGCCGCCGAGCTGCGCTGGACTTGCGCTCTGCGGCTGGGGTTGCAGGCTGCGCGCGACTGGTTTGGCGCTTCGCTCCCGCCCGGTTTGCTGGAGCGCCTGGACGAGCGATCTGCGCCGCGCCTTGCACCCCTCACCCGCACGCCCTTGACGCGCACCGCAGATACCTGGCAGTCTTTGCAATTTCTCGACCGACGCACGCGCCTGCGCCTGCTGCTTGCTCTGATTTTCCCTCGACCGCAGTACATGCGCTGGCGCTACCGTCCAAGACCCGCCTGGTTGTGGCTGTTGTATTACCCCTGGCGCTGGCTCGACATCGCTATTGACGCCCTGCGCACCCTGGTTGCAAAGCTCAGCCAGCGCCGCCTGGAGAAGACCGGATGAGCGCCCTCGATAACCGCCTTGTCACCGCCCTGGAAGAACGCCCGCCGGTGCATATCCATATCGAACCTACGCGCGGTTGGGGGAAGTTCCACCTTAGAGAACTGCTGGAATACCACGAGCTGTTCTACTTCCTGGTCTGGCGCGATATCAAAGTGCGCTATAAGCAGACGCTGCTGGGCGCCGCCTGGGCGATTTTGCAGCCCTTCTTCACCATGGTGGTCTTCAGCCTGTTCTTTGGGCGCCTGGCTGGGATGCCCTCCGACGGCATCCCTTACCCCATCTTCAGCTACGCTGCCCTCGTCCCCTGGACTTTCTTCGCCAACGGGTTGACCCAATCAGCGAACAGCCTGGTGCTGAACGCAACTCTGATCAAGAAAGTCTATTTCCCGCGCCTGGTGGTTCCGGTCTCGGCGGTATGCGCCGGTCTGCTGGACTTCGCTCTGGCTTTCCTGGTGCTGCTGGGGATGATGGCTTTTTATGGCATTTTTCCCACCCTGAGAATCCTCTGGCTGCCGCCGCTGCTCTTGCTGGCGTTCGTCACCTCCCTGGGGGCAGGCTTGTGGCTGGCGGCGTTGAACGTGCAGTACCGTGACGTCCGCTACATTGTCTCCTTCCTGACCCAGGTGTGGATGTTCGTCACCCCCATCGTCTATCCCAGCAGCCTGCTGCCGCAACCCTGGCGCACGCTCTACGGGGTTAATCCGATGACGGGGGTTGTCGAAGGTTTCCGCTGGGCGTTGCTCGGCGGCGAAACCAAACCCGGGGCGATCGTGCTCCTCTCGGCGCTGGCGGCGGTCGGGTTGCTGGTGAGCGGGGCGGCGTTCTTCCGCAAGATGGAAAAGATTTTTGCGGATGTGGCGTGAATATGAATCAACCGGCGATTCGGGTTGAGCATTTGAGCAAGCTCTATCATATCGGCAAGGCGCAGGCGCGTTACCACACCCTGCGCGATGCGATCATGGAAACGGTCAAAGCCCCCGCACGGCGGGTAAGCGCCGCCCTGCGCCGCCTGCCTCGCGACGAGTCGCGCGCAGACGCCACCATCTGGGCGTTGAAAGATGTATCCTTTGAGGTGGAACGGGGCGAGGCGGTGGGCATCATCGGTCGTAACGGGGCTGGCAAGAGCACCCTGCTCAAAATCCTCACCCGCATCACCGAACCGACCGAAGGCACCGCAGACCTGTACGGGCGGGTGGGATCGCTGCTGGAGGTGGGCACCGGCTTCCACCCCGAGCTCACCGGGCGCGAGAACATCTACCTGAACGGCGCCATCCTGGGGATGAGGCGGGCTGAGATCGAGCGCCAGTTCGACGAGATCGTGGCGTTCGCCGAGGTGGAGAAGTTTATCGATACGCCGGTCAAGCACTACTCCAGCGGCATGTACCTGCGCCTGGCTTTCGCCGTGGCGGCTCACCTGGAGCCGGAAATCCTGCTGGTGGACGAGGTGCTGGCAGTGGGCGACCTTGCCTTCCAGCAGAAGTGTCTGGGCAAAATGGGCGAGGTTGCCAGCCAGGGCAGGACAGTGCTGTTCGTCAGCCACAATCTGGAGGCGATTATCAGCCTATGTTCGCGCGCTTTTGTCCTCGACCAGGGCAGGTTGCTTTTCAGTGGCGAGAGCGAGCAGGCGGTTCGGCGTTATACTCAGTTGCTGCGTCCCTCCGACGGCTCAACTGCTCCTCATGTGTTGTACCGGCGCGCCGTAAATGAACCAATGGGTAAAACCTGCATCACCTCAGTCGAAGTACTTTCCGACGACTTGCAGCCCAAGTTGGATATTTACACCTGGGATGAGGTCGTACTGCGCGTCGGGTATTTCGCCGAGCGGGATTATCCCCTGGGGCAGGTGATTCTGGATATTCGTGACCACAAACAGCACCGCCTGATAGTGTTGGATTCCGGGCAGAAGCTGCCGCTGCGCAAAGGGCAGAACTGGCTGGATTGCCGCGTGCTGCGTTTGCCGCTCTCCGCCGGCGAATACACCCTTGGGGCGGGCATCACCCTGGGACGCAGCGAGTGGCTGTGGCGCGAGACCATACTGGCGCGCTTCCGGGTGCACGCCCGCGATGTTTTCGAGATCGGTCGCCCTCCCACCGTCGAGCGTATGGCGGTGGCGGTGGAACACCACTGGCAGGAGCCATCCTTTGTCGCGGTTGCCACTCAAAGCTGATGTTTGTTTCAGGGTCGATGTGGCGGTGTTCGGAGGGCTGCAATAGGCGCTGATGCGTATCCCGACCGCATTGTCGCTCGACCGGAGCACAGCGGGGCTGTATCGTTCTGATTGAGCAAAACCGCCCATGTCTCAGCGCGCCAGAAATTACCTCGCTGGTCTGAGCACCGGCTACCTTGTTGCCGTCGTCTCCATCCTGGTTGGACTGTGGCTGACGCCTTTCACGCTGCGCTATCTGGACCGCCAGCAGTATGCCATTTTCACCCTCGCCTCGGACATTCTGCTGTGGTTGGGATTGCTCGATCTGGGGATAACGGCGGGGATGAATGTGCAGGTCGCTCAACTGACGGGCAAGCCCGATCAGGAGAAGATGAATCGCCTGGCGAGCACCGGGCTACAATCGAACCTGTCGCTGGCGGGAGTGACGGTTCTCGTGATATTTATTAAGGTGCCGAAGGTTAGAGAAAAAAGCCAACCGACTGTACGGGACGATGGTTAAGAGAACAATGTCCAAAAAATGCGGCACAGTACAAATTTATACGGGATTAATAAAGTGAGCAATAAAACTATACTATTTATAGTACACCAATTCCCGTCACTATCAGAAACTTTTTTGTATACTTTGATTGATAATCTTCAGGCGATAGGATTTAACGTCAAAGTAGTAGCTCGTTATCGTGGTAATGCACCTAACAAACCATCATTCTCGTCTAAAGTTAAATATTTACCGGCAGAAAATCGTAACGTTATTGTTAAGTGTATTTGTACTTTATTCTGGTTGCTTCAGTATTTCTTTGACGATTATTGTAATGCAATAAAATTTGTAAAATTTTTATATTCCAGAGAGCACAATATAAAAAAGATATTTAGATTAGCTTATATTTTACTACCTTTATTACTTATAAAAACTGATCTAACATATTTTTCTTTTGGAGGGTTGGCGGCTAAATATTTAGAGTATATTAAATTTTCTCGAACACCTTCATTTTTTAGTTTACGAGGTAGGGATATATACGTCGACCCTTTGGTTTATATAGCATATAGGCAGCGTTTAATTGAAGCGATGAAATATTCTGCTGGCATACATTGTGTATGTCGCGATATTGAAGAAAAAGCCAAGAAGTTGGCAAATTGTACGTCTATTCCAACACGTGTAATATATACAGCAGTAAATCCACTTTTTCTAAGCGAAAATATCGATAAAATCGGTTCCTTAGATAGCAAACAAGTTAGAGTTATATCGTTTGGAAGGCTAGATTGGAGCAAAGGATTTGAGCATGGCATGATGGCGATTAGAGAAGTTATACGTAGCGGATATGATATTCTGTGGGATATTTATGGTTCAGGCCAATATGATCTTTGCCTAAAATGGGCAATTCGCGACTTGGGATTGGTAGGGAAGGTTTTTATACATGAAGGTGTCACCCAGCACGAAGTGGCTAAATTATTGAAAGTAAGCGATATATACTTTCAGCCATCGGTAAGAGAAGGGATTAGTAATTCTGTAATCGAGGCAATGGCTATTGGTTTACCTGTGGTAGTATGTAACGTTGGAGGCATGAGTGAAATAATCGCAAATGGAGAAAATGGTTTCTTGGTACCAATATATGACTGGCGATTAATGGCTAAAATTATTAAACAATTATCAGTAGATTTCGAATTACGAAAAGTAATTGGTTATAGAGCCAAGTCAACCTGCTATAACCTTTTCTTGCCTGAAAAGCAACAAATAGAGTGGTTAAATTTTTTTAATAACAGGCAAGATTTATGATACGTGTTGCAATAATCTCAACGTCTTTTCCCGACCCATCCCATAATTACATCTGGGCATGGCTACAGAAGATGCTTTATGAAGGTATTGAAATAAATATACTTACAGAAAACATCAATAGAAATACATTGAATAATCCATATTTCAAGGATCCAGCGTTATGGGAGCGGATTATTTCTATAAACAGGGTAGATAGCTTGGAGAAATTATTAAAATCCAGTATCAATCTATATTATTTGAGAAATGTAAATGTTCTTTATAAATTATTTCTTGTCTATCATACTTATGGATACGGGTTGAAAAAGAAAATATACCGAACTTTTGAATACCTTCCATGGATAAGCAAAAATTATGATATTGTGCATTATAATTATCCAAGAATTGCTGTAAGGAGATTAGAAATTGGAAAAGTTATAGGTAGAAAAACATTAGTAAGTTTTCGTGGACAAGATTTAACATTTTATCCTGGTTTTTTTAATAGTTTGTTCAAGGAAATTGATCATATACACTTTATATCTAGACATCTTATTGATGAAGCTGTGAAACAAGGGTATTCTGGCGGGAAACATAGTTTGATTCCGCCAATGGTTGATACAGGATTTTACGAGCCACCATATATTGAGAAAAAACATAAAAATAAAAATAATGAATTTGTGATATTAACTTGTGCGCGTTTTTATTGGACAAAAGGGTGGGAATATGCATTAAAAGCTATACAAATTCTTATTACGAAAGGATGGAAAATACGGTATTTGATTGCTGGGGATGGAGATTTACGCGATGCCATCATATATACAATTCATCAACTAGGTCTTCAGGATCATGTTGAATTATTGGGTTGGTTGGATCCATATATGTATAAGGATATAATGCAAGCATCTGATTTATATCTGCTCACATCAGTGGAGGAGGCTTTTAATAATAGCGTGCTTCAAGCCCAAGCATGTGGTCTTCCAATAGTGTGCACTGATGCTGGGGGTTTACCTGAGAATGTATTGGATGGTATAACCGGTAAAATTGCAGAAAGAAGGAATGCTTGGGATATTGCCGATAAAATTGAATTTTTACTTGAGCAGCCCGATTTAATGGCGAGGATGGGCAAGAATGCACGTGAACATGTAGTAGAAAAATTTAATATTGATAAAATTTCTCGTGAGTTTGCTTTGTTATATAACCAATTGCTTTATGGATGACTAACGAGGTTTTTATATGCACTTATGCATCATTTGTGATGAATATCCTCCTTGTATCCATGGTGGAATTGGATCCGTAACTCGTGACCTGGCAGAAGGTTTAGTAGGCAATGGTCATAAGGTGACAATTATTGGAATTTACAATTCAAATATATTAAATCTACCTAAATACAGAGAAGAGATAATAAATGGAGTACGTGTGATAAGGATTCCTTCTTTCACGAATAAAAAATTTAGCTCAAGAATTAGTGTGGTTTTAGATAGGTTATTATTATCGTTCATAGTTTTTAGGGAAAATTCTTTATATAAATTTACAGCTGTAGAAACACCAGATTATGCTGGTTGGCTTAGTTTTTCAACTTTGATTGATGTACCATTAATTTGTCGTGCACATGGATCAAAAACGTATTTTGATCATGAATTAAGTAGATACACTGGTTCGTTAGTAAATTACTTAGAGAAAATGCAAATTCATAAAGCTCATCATATAATTTTTGTGTCAGACTATACAGCTAGAAAATCGGTTGAGCTTTTTGGATTATACGATCGACAATATGAAATTATTTACAATGCTGTAGATACTAACTATTTTCGTCCATTGGAGAATGAAGTAAAGGAGGAAGGCAAAATTGTATTTGTAAATACTATTTCTCCAAAAAAGGGTGCAGAAAATCTAATCAGAGCTTTTAATTTACTTATTAGGTCGTATCCGAATATAAAGTTATTTATGGTTGGTAAAAAAATTGAATTGTTAAAAGATGGTATTAGTTATTATGCCAAGTTACAGAGTATTATTGATCCTGTTGCTGTAAATAATATTAAATTTCTTGGTCATTTATCAAGAGACGAAGTATTGAAACATCTTCAGACTGCATATGTAAGTTGTTTTCCTTCTTTTAGCGAAGCATTTGCTGTGGCACCATTAGAGTCAATGGCGGTAGGCACACCGACAATATATACTAAAACATGTTCCGGACCTGAAACAATCGAAGATGGTATCTCAGGTTTGCTTTGTAATCCTAATGACCCATCTGATATAGCAGAAAAAATTTCAATAATCCTTGATAATCCTAAGTTAGCACAAGAACTTGGCAAGAATGGTAGGAAGCGAGTTCTAGAAAGGTTCAATAAAATTGATTGGCTTAGGAAAAATATTGCTTACTACAACAGATTTAAGTAAATATATCTCGGAGACAATACCTGAATGGTTAATTCGTTGGGTTTCGTATGTCGGTTTGGCGCTTATACGTTACGCTTTCCTGAAATTCCCTAAAGATGCTATCTGCTGATCGCCGACCCCGCCCTGCGGCGGCGGCTGGGGGAGCAGGCTTACGCCCGCGTGCAGCAGCGCTATTCCCTGCGCGCCCTGCTGCCCGAGATGCTGGAGGTTTTTGCGCGCCTGGCTCAGCAGGTGTCCTGACCGATGCTGGATTTTTGCGTTTGCATCCCCACCTATAAACGCCCGCAGCTTCTGACCCGCTTGATCGGCGACCTGCTGGAGCAAAGCGCCCGCCCGCGGGCGATCATCGTGGTGGACGGCGACCCCGCCAGCGGCGAGGTGAGGGCGGCGCTGAATGCCCTGGAGCTTCCGGATCAGCTCAGGTTGCTCTACCTGCCCTCCAACCACGCCAACCTGCCCTACCAGCGCTACCTCGGCTGGCTGGCGGCTCATAAACTGGGCGTGGAGATCTTGCTATATCTGGACGATGATCTTCGCCTGCGCTCTCAAGAGAGTGTGCGGATAATTCTTGAACCATTCAGTTGGCAGGAGCGCGTTGTTGCTGGTGTTACTGCTTTATCCATAAGCGACGATACAAAGTTGCAGCACATTCCCGCTCTGCGCAACCGGCGCGGCAAGTTCCCACATCAATTAGCTCCGGTTTTGAGGTTGTTTAGTCCGGGCAAGGATGTTCCCCCGGGTGGTATTACAGCGGTGGGCAATCGAGTTCATCCCTCACGTCATATCGATCATCCTGGTTATGGACGGGTAGAATGGCTACAAGGGCGTGTGATGGCTTATAATCTGAAATTCTTGACTCAGGATTGTTTCTTGGAAGATTTATTTGCATTGGCATACATTAACTGTGGAATTGGGGAGGATACCGTGCTTTCGAGGCTAGTGGCTTCTAAGGGTGAACTGTGGCTTGCATTCGATGCACAGATAGAACACCCCGACGAAGCGCCGCCTAATTCCTATCCCATCCAGGCGTTCCGCTACGGATATGCCTGCGCTTACAGCCGACGGTTAATAAACGATCATATTCGCGGCTTTGCAAAGCCTTCTCGCCAGGATCGCATTTTTCTGCTTATCAGTTATATTGGCAACCTGTATTTTCAACTGGCTGAGGCGTTTCGGCATCCGGCGCGTTACCGCTTCGCTTTGATGTGGGGTTATCTCAAAGGTGGCTTGAGAGGTATGTTCTCCCAACCTACCGCTGAGCGCCTTTCGCCGGGGATTGACTGGTGGGCATCGGCAGATGCGGTGCTGAGTTCTCTCATCGAGGTACGGTGATAAGCTATGTCGGCTAAGATTGATGCCACTGTTCGCGCGGGGTTGGAAAAGCGTTTGAATTTGATTCAATACCCGCCGCTATCCTATCCATTATTCGCCTTGTTTATCATGAATATGGTTATACCGCTCCTGGATGTACCTGCACTGGGGATATCTTTAACCGCTCCGTTATTCCTGATGATCGTCGGCGACCTGCTTATCCATCGCATAGAAAGCCGCCTGGGGGAATATAAAAGGTGGATAGCGTTGTTTACCATGATCTTTTTGGGGCTCACGTTATCCCTGGTGCTCAAACAGTTTTTCGCCAACGAATTTGCCATCAGAGGTCAAGATTTGCTGGAAATATTGCGTTACGCCTACTGGAATTTGGTTGGATTTTTAACTCTATATCTTGCTGCAAGCGGCGGTTTCAATAAGAAAGTTGTTCAGATTATCGCTATATCAGTGATAGCTCTGGCAATGATCCGTCTCGGCGATGCACTTTTCCGCGGTACGATCGGTTCGGGGGTGGATTATCTGGTCTTTACTCAAAACACATACGGTTTGTTGTTTTCGAGCTTTGTCCCTTTTCTCTTTGTTCCAGTTGTCTCTGGCAGGCGGACAATCTTATGGCTGTGGATTACCTTCCTGGTTCTGTTGGCGGTTCTCATCAACGGTTCGCGCGCGTCCTGGCTATCAGTAAGCGTCTCTATGTTGGTTTTTTTTAGCCTGTATGCTTCTTCCCGCTCGAAGAAGGCTAAGCCGCTGGTTATCTTGTTGATATTATGCGTCTTGCTAGCTGGAGCGCTTGTAATCCTTCCTGATACGGTCGTCTCTTATCTCGATGCGCGTCTCAATTTTATACAGGATGTACAGAAAGATGAATCTTCTGCGCTTAGGATTTTGCTGGTGCAGAAGGGCTTGCGTCTGTTCCAGAGGAACCCTCTCCTGGGTGTCGGATTTGGCAGATTCACCGAATATGAGGTAGCGATTGATATACCTCGCGAGATGCAGTACATCACAGCCTCCACCGTCGATTCGACCTCGGAGCACAATTCCTACATACAAATTTTGGCTGAGACTGGTTTGATGGGCACTGCGCCGTATTTGTTTCTGCTGTTGATCCTCTTCTTGGCGGGTTTCAACTCTGCTCTAGAGCTTAGCCGGCGCGGTGAAATATGGGCTTTGGGCATCTTCGTAGCTCTCATCGGGATGAGCGTTCATTTTTGGTTTATTACAGGCTTGCGAAACACACACCCCTGGGTGATCTACGGTCTGACAGCCTCGATCATCCAAACCGCAAAGCAGTACCGCCAGATGAGCAAGGAATGAAAACCCGCATACGACTGGGCTTTCACTATCATGTGCCCGCCCTCGCCCGCCCCGACGGCGTTTACACGCCCGGCTTCCAGGGTCGCTTCATAGATAGCCTGGCGGAATTTGCCGGGGATGTGCTCTGTTTTTTGCACTCGCCGCTGCCTGCCGACGAAGCGCTGATGGACTACCGCCTGGCTGCGGAGAACGTGCGCCTGGTGGACCTTGGTCCGACGACCTCGGTGCCCCGGCGGCTGCTGGGCTGGCGGCGCTATACCCGCCCGTTGCGCCAGAACCTGCATCGCCTGGACGCCCTGCTGATTCGCGGTCCTTCGCCGCTCTTGCCCCACCTCGCCCGCGCCGCCGGCGACCTGCCGCTGGCGCTGCTGCTGGTGGGCGATTACCTGGCGGGGATTGACGCTCTGCCCCAGCCGCGCTGGCGCAAGGAGCTGATTCGCCTCTGGGCGTACATCAACGAGCGCCAGCAGAAGCGGGCGGCGCGGCGGGCGCTGGTGTTCGTCAACAGCCGCCTGCTGTACGAGGAATACCAGCCGCTGGCAAAGCGCCTGTTCGAGGTGCGCACGACCACCCTGCATGAATCGGATTTCTATCTGCGCTCCGACACCTGCGCCGCCCCGCCCTACCGCCTGCTCTACGCCGGCAGGATGGACCGCGCCAAGGGCATCCTGCATATGGTGGAGGCGCTGAGCCTGCTGGTGAGCCGGGGCGAGGACCTCATTCTGGACCTGGTGGGCTGGCAGGAGAAGGGCGACCCGGTCCTGTCCGAGGTCGAACAGCTCGCCGGTGCGCGGGGGATGGAGAACCGCGTGATCTATCATGGCTATAAACCGGTGGGCGCGGAGTTGTTTCACTACTATCGGCAGGCGGATTTGTACCTGATCGCCTCGCTGGCTTCGGAGGGCTTCCCGCGCACGATCTGGGAAGCCATGGCGCACAGCCTGCCGGTGATTGCCACCCGTGTGGGGTCTATCCCCCACCTGTTGCAGGGCAAAGCGGAATTGATTCCCCCTGGCGACGCCCTGGCGCTGGCTGAGGCGATCTCCCGCCTGCTGCACAACCCAGAACTGCGGCAAAAGTACATCCTCGCCGGCCGCGAACTGGCATCTCAGAACACCGCCAGCCTGCAAGCCAGGAAAATTGTGGAGGAGATCGAAGCATGCCTGACGCCCCGCTGACCACGCGCATTAAACACTATCTCCGCTACGATTGGCCGCTTCACTTCTGGCTGCTGGCGACCAACTGGCTGCCGGACAACGTCAAAGTCCTGCATTGGCGGGGGGCGGTGGCAAGCCGGTTTCTCGGTTCGTGCGGTAAAGGCTTAGAGCTGGGACGAAATGTGACCTTCCACAACCCTGCCAACGTCCACCTGGGCAAGGATGTCTTCATTGCCTATGGCTGTATGTTGATGGCGACCGACCGGATTGAGATCGAGGATGAGGTGATGTTCGGACCGTATTGCGTGCTGATTTCCGGCAATCACACCCGCCTGAACGGTTCGTATCGCTACGGCGCGCCCGAACTGGCGCCGATTTGCATCGGGCGCGGCGCCTGGCTGGGGGCGCATGTGGTCGTCACCGCCGGCGCTGAAGTGGGGGCGGGCAGCCTGATCGCAGCCGGCGCGGTGGTGACCGGCGCCGTGCCGGTGGACGTGGTGGCGGGCGGCGTGCCGGCAAGGGCGCTCAAGCCCGCCGCCGACCAGGAGTCGGGGTAGCGGCGCGTGGTCCGCATTGCCTTTATCGGCCCGATGCTTGGCGTCAATCCGGGTCGGGTACCCGACCCAGCTGAAGAGCTGGCGCGCCGCCTGCGCCAGGCAGGACATCAATGCTATACATTTTCCCCGGTAGAAAATCGCTATCTGCGCTTCGCCGATATCCTGCGTTCAATCCTGTCCTACCATTCACGCTTTGACGTGATTTGCCTTCAGGTGTACGGCGGTCCCAGTTTTGTGGTGGAAGATACGGTAAGCTGGCTGGCGTTGCGGTTGAACAAAAAGCTGGTTATGGCGCTGCATGGCGGGGCGCTGCCCAGGTTCCTGAGCCGCCATCGGAGCTGGGCGAAGCGGGTCTTGCGCCGGGCGCATATCCTGGCGACGCCGTCGCGCTATCTCGCCGGCGAACTGTGGCAGCTCGGATTTGATTGTACGGTCATCCCAAACGCCCTGGATCTCAGCCAGTATCCCTATCGTCACCGGCAAAAGGCGTCGCCGCGCCTGGCATGGCTGCGCGCCTTCCATCGAATTTACAGTCCTGCCGACGCCGTGCTGGCGCTGGCAGAGCTGGCGCCGCAGTTTCCGGATATTCACCTCAGCATGATCGGTCCAGATTTGGGCGATGGCGCTTTCCAGACGGCAGCCGAGGTCATCCGCAGGCAGCGTTTGCAGGATCGCGTAACTGTTCTGGGTCCGATTCCGAAAGCTCAGGTTGCGGATGTCCTTTCAGCGCATGACATCTTGCTCAACACCACGCGCTACGAGAGCTTTGGCATCGGCGTGATGGAGGCGGCGGCGCTGGGCATGGCAATCGTCACCACCGCCGTGGGCGAGCTGCCCTACCTGTGGCAGGATCAGGTCAACGCTCTACTCGTCCCGCCTGGTCGCCCCGATCTTTTGGCGTCGGCGGTGCGGCGGTTGTTGACCGAGCCTGAGCTGACGGCGCGGCTCTCAAAAAACGCTCGCGCCAGGGCGGAGCAGTTCGCCTGGGAACGGATTTTGCCGCAATGGGAAGAGCTTTTCCAGCGACTGGAAGCGGGCTGAGATGTGCGGGATTTGCGGCATAGCCAGCGCCCCGGGCGCCAAGCCGGTTGACGAGCGGCAATTGCTGCGCATGCGCGAAACCTTGCGTCATCGCGGTCCCGACGACGCTGGCATCTACCTGGACGAACAGGTGGGTTTGGCTTCGACGCGCCTGTCTATACTGGATCTCTCCCCGCGCGGGCACATGCCGATGCGCTCGGCTGATGGTCGTTACTGGATCGTCTATAACGGCGAAACCTATAACTTCCAGGAACTGCGGGCTTACCTAGAGGCGGCAGGGTACATCTTCCTCTCTAATACCGATACCGAGGTGGTGCTGTATCTCTATATCCACGAGGGGGCGAAAATGCTGCCGCGGTTAAATGGCATGTTCGCTTTTGCCATCTGGGATAGCCAGGAGAAGCGCTTGTTCCTGGCGCGCGATCGCCTGGGAGTCAAGCCGCTGTATTATTACCTGGATGGCGAGAATCGGCTTTACTTTGCCTCGGAGGAGAAGGCATTGTTTGCCGCGGGCGTGCCGTGCGAGTTTGATCCTCGATTCTGGGAAGAGCTATTGTTGTTCCGTTACGTGGCGGGGGAGAACACCTGCTTCTCAGGCGTGAAGCGGCTGCTGCCCGGTCATAGTTTGACCTGGGAAGCTGGCAGGCTGAGCGGGGAGCGCTGGTGGAACCTGGCTGAGCGCGTGCAGCATCTGCGGGCGCCCAACCATTCGGATGGTCAATTTTCGTTCGTCGAAACATTCGACAGCGCGGTAAACCTGCGCCGCATCAGCGATGTGCCAATCGGCGTTCTGCTCAGCGGGGGGCTGGATTCTGGCAGTGTGGCGGCTTCCCTTGCCATGCAGGCGGGCGGCGGGGTGGCTTCGTTTACCGTGCGCTTTCAGGAAGCAGCCTACGACGAAGGCAAACTGGCGGCGGCGGTGGCGCAACGATGGGGGCTGGATTATCATGAGCTGTTTATCTCCCCGAATGAGCTGTTGGACAGCCTGAAAGAGGCTTCGTGGATCAACGATGAACCGCTGGCGCACGGCAATGACCTGCATCTGTACCGGTTATCGCAATTTGCCCGGCCGCTGGTGACAGTGCTGCTCTCCGGCGAGGGGGGAGATGAGACCCTGGGCGGATATGTGCGTTACCAGCCGCTGCGGTATGCCCGTTGGCTGAAACCTGGTCAGAGCTTTTCCTGGCTGCTCTCATGGATGCCGCGCCCGCGCCTGAAGAAGCTGAAGAAGTTCCTTGAGTTAGGTTCGCCCGATTTGTTCGTCCTCTACAATTCGTGCGACGTTCTGCCGCAAGACCTGGAACAATTGGGTTTCCCGACTGGAGGAGAATTTCCGTTTCGACAATCCATCTTGAGAGAAGCCCGGCAGTTATACCCTGGGGATTACATCCGTCAGGTGATGTATTACGATCAGCACGCTTTCCTTTGCTCCATCCTGGACAGAAACGACCGCATGACCATGGGAGCTTCGATAGAATGTCGTGTGCCGTTCCTGGATTTCCGCCTTGTTGAAAACCTGGCTGCGCTGCCCTCTACAACCCTGTTCCGTGATGGGATGGGCAAGAGCTTGCTGAAAAAGCAGGTGGGGAATCGCCTGCCGGAGGCGGTCTTACGACACCGAAAGTGGGGCTTTGGCGTGCCCTGGGAACGTTACTTGCGCCAGCAACCTGAGCTGCGGCAATTGGTGGAAGATCTGCCGGATATGTCGCCCATTCGGGAATCTCCGCTGGATCGCGAGCGGCTCAGGCGCCTGGCGCGGGAGTTTCTCGGCGGGAACGATGAGGCATTTGCCCTCATCAAGCAGTTGGTGATGATCGTCGTCTGGTTTGCTGCCTATCGCGAGCGCATTCACAGCCTTCCCGAGGCGCATGGATAACCGTTTATGCCAGACTGGCTGAAGCTCTATCATCGCTCACCCTATCCGTTGCGGGCGCTGGTCGCTGGCGGGCGCGGCATGTACCTGCGCTGGTGGCGCTACGGTCGCGCCACCCAGGCTTTGATGGAACAGGCGCTCGAACGCGAACATTGGAGCGCCGAGCGCTGGCAGCGCTGGCAGGAGGAGCGGCTGGCGTATCTGCTGCAGCGCGCCGCCGAGCGCGTGCCTTTCTACCGCCAGCAGTGGCAACAGCGCCGCCGTCAGGGCGACCGCGCCGCCGTGGACCGCCTGGAGAACTGGCGCGTGCTGGAAAAAGAGACCCTGCGTCAGAACCCGCGCCTCTTCCTGGCGGACGACTGCGACCCGCGGCGCATGTTCGCCGATCACACCAGCGGCACCAGCGGCACCCCGCTGACCGTCTGGCTCAGCCGCCAGTCGGTGCAGACCTGGTACGCCTGGTTCGAGGCGCGCTGGCGAGGCTGGTACGGCGTGTCGCGCTTCGACCGCTGGGGCATCCTGGGCGGTCAACTGGTGACGCCAGTGGAGCAGCAGCAGCCGCCCTTCTGGGTGTGGAACGCCCCCCTGAAGCAGCTCTACCTCTCCTCCTATCATCTCTCGCCCGCCAATATCCCGGCTTACCTGGAAGCCATCCGCCGCTACCGCCTGGTGTACCTGTGGGGCTACACCTCGTCGCTCTACGCCCTGGCGCACGAGGCGTTGCGCCTGGGGGTGCGCCTGCCCCTGCGGGTGGTTATCAGCAACGCCGAGCCGGTGTTCGAACATCAGCGCCAGGCGATTGAAGCCGCCTTCGTCTGTCCGCTGCGCGAGACTTACGGCCTCTCCGAGGCGGTGGCAGCGGCTTCGGAGTGCGAGGCGGGGCGGCTGCATCTCTGGCCCGAAGCCGGGCTGGTGGAGGTCTTTGAGGGCGAGGCGCCGGCGCCGCCAGGGGCTGTCGGCGATCTGGTGTGCACCGGCTTGTTCAACCCCGATATGCCGCTCATCCGCTACCGCGTCGGCGACCGCGGCGCTCTGGCTCTCCCCGATGAGCGCTGCCCCTGCGGACGCACGCTCCCGCTGCTGGCGCGCCTGGAGGGCCGCGCCGATGACGTCCTGCTCACCCGCGACGGGCGGCGCATTGGGCGGCTTGACCCGGTCTTCAAAGCCGATATGCCGATTGTGGAAGCGCAGATCATCCAGGAGTCGCTTGAGCGGGTGCGCATCCGCTACGTGCCGGCGGCGGGATACACCCCGCAGGTGGGCGAGCTGATGGCTGAGCGCCTGCGCCAGCGCATGGGGGCGGTGGAGGTGCTGTTGGAGGCGGTGGATCAGGTGCCGCGCCAGCCCAACGGCAAGTTCCGCGCCGTGGTTTCCTTGTTGGAGCGCCGACCCACGTCGCCGGAGGCGTAGCATGACGGTCGGACGGCGGCAGGTTATCCGGCTTTATCTGCTGGCGCTGGTCGGGGCGCTGGCGCTGCTGCTCGCCTGGCGGCTGACGCGCTTCGACTGGGCGGGACGGTTGGCGCTGAACGCCCTGGGATTGCGCCTGCTCTATTCGCAGGCAGACGCCCAAAACCCAGCCCGATTGCAGGCTGAGCTGGCGCACGCCGCCGCCCGCGACTGCCACGTCTTCTGGCTGCTGGGCATGTTGAGCCTGGAGCTGGGGCAGACTCCCGTCCAGGAAGCCGCCTGGCGGCAGGCGCTGGACTGCTCCCCGGTGTATGCGGTCTGGTTGTGGATGCTGTTTCCAGAGCGGGGCGACCTGGCTGAGCTTGCCCGGCAAAAGCACCCGTCTCTGGCTGAAGTCTGGCTGTGGCTGGGCGACACCAACCTGAAGAGCGATCCCGAAGCCGCCGCCCGCTATTACTGGCGCGGCTTGCAGACCATGAACTACAAGTACCTAGATAAGTGGCTGGCTTTCAGCGAGGCGATCGGCAAACTGGATAAAGAAACCGCCCTGCGCCTGTACGATGAGCTGGGAATCGAAGCCACCGGCAGGCGCAACTTGGTTGCCCGCAGCGAGGCGCTGTTCACCCTGGGGAAAATCCTGTACGCCGATTCGCCGGAGCAGGGGCTGGAGCTATACCGTCAGGGGCTGTCGCTGCGCCCCCACGCCGAGCTGCGCTGGCGCGAGTACGGCGACATGATCAGACCCTACGATCCTGAGCAAGCCATTCAGGCGTACTTGAAGGTTTGCTTTATGCAAGACCTGGGCAACCACGGCTGTTACCGCGCCGGCTTGACCGCCGAATCGATCGGACGCTACCAGGACGCCATCCGCTACTATCGCTACTCCGATTGGTCGGGGGCGCTGGAGCGCGCCGCAGAGCTGGAGCGGCGCTGGCTGTACCCGGCGCGCTGAGCGGGCAGCCCTGATGAACATGGAGGCGTTCATCCGTCCGCTTACTCCACAGGACCTGCCGCAGGTGGCGCAGATACACTGCGCCGCCTTTCCGCAAAGCGCCCTCTCCCGGCTGGGCGTCGAAGCAACGCGGCGCTACTACGAGTGGCAGCTCCTCGGTCCCCACCAGGCGCTGGCTTTGGGTTGTGTGGCACAGGGTCGCCTGGCGGGTTTCTGCTTCGCCGGGGTGTTCAACGGCGCCATGTCCGGCTTTTTGCGCCGCAATCGCAGCTTTTTGCTTCGCCGTTTGTTGACGCGCCCCTGGCTGTTCGCCAGCGCCATGGTCCGTGAGCGGGCGCAACTGGCGCTTGGCATCCTGCGCCGCAGGCGTGGCGCTGCGCCGGGGAAGATCGCCGTCCCCGGCTTTGGCGTGCTTGCGATCGCCGTCCTGCCGGAGCATCAGGGACGCGGCTTGGGAAAGCTGCTGATGAACCAGGTGGAGAGCGCAGCCCGCCAGGCGGGCTTTACTCAGATGACCCTCAGCGTCCACGCCGCCAACCAGCAAGCCATTCTGTTTTACCAGCGTCTGGGCTGGCGCAAGCTGATCGAGGACGGCGTCTGGCGCAACGGTATTATGATCAAGGACCTTGCCTGACCGCCCGATGCGCATCGGCATCCTGACGCAGTACTACTCCCCAGAACTGGGAGCGCCGCAGGCGCGCCTCTCCGACCTGGCAGGTCGCCTGGCAGAGCGCGGCCACCAGGTGTATGTACTCACCGCCATGCCCAGCTACCCGCAGGGCAGGCTGTATCCTGGATACGGCGGCTGGCTGCGCATTGAGCAGCTTGACAGCGTGCGAGTGATCCGCACGCTCATCTACCCCACCCAGCAGACCAGGCTTCTGCCGCGGCTGGCGAATTATTTCTCTTTCGTCGCCTCCTCCTGGTTGATCGGCGGCTGGTTCTTGCCCCGTCTGGATTACCTGCTCAGCGAAAGCCCGCCCTTGTTCCTGGGCTTGTCTGCGTACCTGCTCAGCCGCTGGAAGCGGGCGCGCTGGATTTTCAACGTCTCCGACCTGTGGCCCGAATCGGCTGCGCGTTTGGGCTTTCTGCGGGATGGGGCGGCTTTGCGCCTGAGCTACGCCCTGGAAGCCTTCTGCTACCGCAAAGCCTGGCTGGTGACGGGGCAATCGCGCAGCATCCTGGAGGACATTGAGCGCCGTTTCCCTGGCTTGCGCCTGTATCACTTCTCCAACGGCGTTGATGTGCGCCAGTTTCGCGGCGATATCGAACCCGACCCCGCCGACGAGCTGAAAAAGACGGCGAATGAGGTCATCGCCCTCTACGCTGGATTGCATGGCGTGGCGCAGGGCTTGGAACAGATTTTACAGGCGGCTTCACGGCTGCGGGATGTCTCTACCCTGCGCTTTGTGCTGGTGGGAGATGGACCTGAAAAGCGACGCTTGCAGGAGATGGCGGCGGCGGACAGGTTGTCTAACCTCGTCTTTCTCGATCCGCTGCCCAAGGAGCGCATGCCGGCGATCCTCGCCGCAGCCGATATCTGCATTGTGCCGCTGAAGACGCATATCCCCGGTGCTGTGCCTTCCAAGCTGTACGAGGCGATGGCGGCGCAGCGCCCGATTGTCTTCATCGGCGACGGCGAGCCAGCGCAGATTGTCAATCGTCATCAGGCGGGTTTCGTCCTGCAGCCGGGCGATATAGATGGGGCGGCGCAGGCGCTGCGCCGGTTGGCTGAGGCGCCCGAGCTGCGCCAGCGCATGGGGGCGGCGGGTCGTCGGGCGGCGGAGATGCACTTCGACCGCCGGCAGATCTTCTCTGATTTTGAAGCGTTTCTACTATTGGGAAAGGATGAAACACGAAATGGAGAAAGCGTTTTTTAGAAAAGGAAATCTTAGATTCTCCCAATTCTGGTTTGAATTTCCCGGGATAATGATAATTCTCGCGGTGTGTTATCTTTTACTCCTTGCTTATTACTTGCGAGTGTTAAACTACGATTTTTTACGAGGTGATGTTTTGGGATATTGGGAGGATAGCCTAAATTGGCGTACGCCATTTCACCCGAATCATGTACCTGGCTATCCATTGATGATTGCCTTTTTGAGGGGAGCAACACTAGGAATTATCAAGCCAACTGTGATAATGCACGCTATAAATTTATCGGCATTTCTTGTTTGTGTAATCCTCATTTATAAAATATTTGGTTTAAATAACATCTCACATAAAGTTGCAGCTGTTGGTATCTTCATGTTTGCCCTGTGGCCCTTTGTGGGTCTGGTCTATACTGTGACGCCTTTAGCAGATATGCCCGCAATTGCACTGCTTATCGCCGGTTTATATTTTCAAATGAAAAAAAGGGTTTTTCTGAGTTGCTTTCTATTCGGATTGACGCTCATTACCCATAAAGCTCTATGGCCGTTTGTTGGTGCAATTTGCCTGTTTTATTTGTTTGATTTTAGACTAAGGTTGAATGTATTAGTGCTTGCTGTACTGCTGGTTTTGTTTCCATTAGGCTTTCTTTGGTTGACTGGGTGGTTTTATCATGGCTCACCTATGTGGTTGATTTCTTCTAATATATCAAAGGAATTTGTTTCAAGAGGAAACTCGACTGTGTTGGATGGTTTATTTGGCACATTATCCAGTGGAGGAATTATTGGTCTGGTTAAATTTTTAGCTGTTGCAGGAGTGTTATTGCTTGGGCTGGTATTGATAATAATCATGATAAGGTCTAAGCCAATTAATTACAGATTGGCTTTAGCTCTATCTATACCGGTAGTACTGTTAGTGCTGGCACTCAATCAATATGAAATTTGGGCAGCAGTGCGTTTCAGCCGATTATTGGTATTGCCAATCATATGGGGTTGTGCAGAGTGGAATAAGCTTGGTTTTCCTTTTGGAAAAAGAGTAAAAACAATTGCTGTTGGTTCATTCTTAATACTTTGCTTCTTCTCGCAATTCATTTATGCTTGGTATATGGCGACGATATATTATGGATAGAGATCATTTATCGAAATAAACTTGGTTTGCAAATTTGTTATTTGATGATTGACTTAGCGCTGGCTTTCTAATCTTAAGCAGGCGGGTTTGACATATAATAATCAAGAGCGTGGGCAATCATCTGTCATCAAGCAAGGCTGGGGGTAGGCATGCAATCCGGCAAGGCACAATCATCAGAGGTGTTGAATCTGGCGCTGGAGGTCTCGGCGGAGACGGCGCCGCGCCGTCGCGGTTATGAGCTGGGCAAGCGGGCGTTCGACCTGACGGTAGCCGCCCTGCTGTTGGTGCTGCTCTCGCCGCTTTTCTTATTGATCGCCGTGCGCGTCAAGCGCAGCTCGCCGGGACCGGTGTTCTATCGCGGTCCACGCCTGGGGAAAGATGGCCGTCTGTTCTACATCCTCAAGTTCCGCACCATGTATGAGCGCCCCGAAAGTTACAATGGTCCGCGTCTCACCGCCTCGGGCGACCCGCGCGTCACGCCTTTTGGACGCTGGCTGCGCGAGACCAAGCTGAATGAGCTGCCTCAACTGGTGAACGTGTTGCGGGGCGAGATGAGCCTGGTGGGACCGCGCCCGGAAGATCCCGAGCTGGCGGCGAGTTGGCCTCTGGAGGCGCAACGCGAGGTGCTGTCTGTCCGCCCGGGCATCACCAGCCCGGCTTCGGTGTTATATCGGGACGAAGAAAACCAGCTCAAGCCAGACCATCTGATGAGCGCCTATCTGGGCACCATCCTGCCCAGCAAACTGCGCCTGGATCAACTGTATGTGCGCCACCGGTCACTGCTGCTCGACCTGGATGTGCTCTTCTGGACGCTGCTGGTGCTGATCCCAAAGGTCGGCGCGGCGAAGCCGCAGGAAGCCAGGCTCTTCCTCGGTCCGATCTCACGCCTGCTGCGGCGCTATGCCAGTTGGTTTGTGATTGACATGGTGGTGACTTTGAGCGCCATGGCTGTCACCGGCATTTTCTGGCGCTCTCTTGGTCCGCTGAACGTCGGTTTGTACAAGGCGACAGCGATGGCGGTCGGCTTCGCCCTGCTGTACAGCCTGGTGGGGGCTATGATTGGCGTTTATCGCATCGCCTGGTCTAAAGCCAGCCTCGCCGACGCCCTGGATTTATTGCCCGCGGTGATTCTCTCGACGCTGATCGCTCTGCTGGCGAATGTGGTCTGGACGACGCAGCCCATCTTGCCGCCCGGTCTGATTTTGATGGCTGCCGCCCTTTCCGGTATGGGATTCGTGGGGGTGCGTTATCGCAGCCGTCTCTTGCAGGCAATGGCGGATCGCTGGCTGAACTGGCGCGGCAGGGTCTTTCAAGCCCAGGAGCGCGTCTTGATCGTCGGCGGCGGCGAGTCTGGGCAATTCCTCGCCTGGTGGCTGCAACATGGCAACCTGAAGCGCGTCCTGCGCGTGGTTGGTTTTGTGGATGACGATCTGTACAAGCACAACCTGCGCATCTCTGGCATCGAAGTGCTGGGCGGGCGTGATGATATCCCCGCCCTGGTGACCAATTATGATGTCGGGCTGATTCTGTTTGCCATTCATAATATTTCTGAGGCAGAGCGCAAGCGCTTGTTGCGCATCTGTTCTGCCACTCAGGCGCGGGTCATGGTGGCGCCGGATGTCTTGGGCTTGTTGCAGGATATGGTGAGTGAGAACCTGGATTCTTCGCAAGCGGCAGCGAGCATCCCTGCCACCCAGGTAGCAGCCTGGTTGGACGAGCTGGCAAAGCTTAGCCGCGCCGAGGATCAGACAGAACTGCGCGCCCGCATCGAGAGCTTGAAGAGCCAGTTGATTTCGCTTAAAGGATAATCCAAGCCGGGTTTGTCGTCGTTCCGGGTTCAGCGCCGCCATCGAAGTCAATCAGAGCCGGCAAGCGAGGCGGCACCCCTGATCGCGTTGCAAGGCGCATCTTCTTGTTGCCTGGCAGGGCGTTTGTTCATCGTAGAGCGTTTCATGGAAGGGTTTTGGAAAGATAGAAAAGTGTTGGTCACCGGGGCTGGGGGTTTCATCGCCAGCCACCTGGTAGAAAGGCTGGCGCAAGCCGGGGCAGTTGTCACAGCCTTTGTGCGCTACAATTCCAGGGGCGACCCTGGGCTGTTGGCGTTTGCCGATCCACAGCTTCTGCGTCGGGTCGAGATTGTTGCCGGCGATTTGCGCGATCTGGAGGCGGTGAAGACCGCCATGCGCGGGGCGAGCCATGTGTTTCATCTGGGGGCGCTGATCTCCATTCCCTACTCTTACCGGCATCCGGCTGAAGTGGTGGAGACCAACATCCTGGGTACGCTGAACGTTTTGCTGGCGGCGCGCGAGAGCGGCGCAGCGCGCCTGGTGCACACTTCTTCCAGCGAGGTGTACGGCACGGCGCTGCGCACCCCGATGGATGAGCAACACCCCTTGCAGGGGCAATCGCCGTATTCCGCCAGTAAGATCGGCGCCGACAAGCTGGCAGAGAGCTTCTACCGTTCCTTTGACCTGCCGGTGGTCACGCTGCGCCCTTTCAACACCTACGGACCGCGCCAGTCGGCGCGGGCGGTGATCCCAACCATCATCACCCAGGCGCTCACCCAGGATGTGGTTTACCTGGGCAATCTGGAGGCGGCGCGCGATCTCACCTATGTGGACGATACCGTAGAAGGCTTCCTCAAAGCCGGACAGGTAGAAGGCGTTGAAGGGGAAACGTTCAATCTGGGGACGGGCACAGAGGTGTCGGTGGGCGATCTGGCGCGGCTGATCATCCGGCTGATCGGGCGCTCGGTTGAGATTCGGGTGGATCCTGCTCGCCTCAGGCCAGAAAAAAGCGAAGTGCAGCGTCTGCTTTCCGATAACCGTCTGGCGCGCCAGCGGCTGGGCTGGTCGTCGCATGTAGGTTTGGAAGCGGGCTTGCAGGCTACCATTGATTGGATCGCCGGTCATCTTAGCCACTATCGCGCCGGCGGCTATCAGTTTTAAGCCAGAGGCGAGAGAATTACCGACGAACATCCTCTTGGAGGTGCTTACCGCATGAAAGCTGTTATCCTTGCCGGTGGAAAAGGAACCCGCCTGGCGCCTTATACCAAAATCTTGCCCAAACCCTTGATGCCAATCGGCGATATGCCCATCCTGGAGGTGATGTTGCGGCAGATGCGGCGCTTTGGCGTGGATGAAGTAATCCTGACGGTGGGTCACCTGGCTGGATTGTTGCAGGCGTTCTTTCAGGATGGCAGTCAGTTTGGCTTGCGCATCAGCTATAGCTACGAGGAGCGCCCCCTGGGGACAGCCGGACCGCTCGCTCTGGTGCCCGACCTGAACGAGACTTTCCTGGTGGCTAACGGCGATGTGCTGACCACGCTCGACCTGAACAGCCTGGTGGATTATCACCGCCAGCGCGGCGCAATTGCCACCATCGCTACCCACGTGCGCCAGGTGAAGATTGATCTGGGTGTGATTCAGTTCAACCGCAACAACCAGATCGTCGGTTACATCGAGAAACCCACCTACGATTTTCAGGTCAGCATGGGCATTTACGTCTTTGAACCGCGCGTGCTGGAGTATATCCCCTATCAGAAATATCTTGATTTTCCCGACCTGGTCTTGCGCCTTCTCGAGGCTGGCGAGCTGGTGGTTGGTTATCCTTTCTCCGGCTACTGGCAGGATTTGGGGCGGCCAGATGATTATGAGCAGGCGGTGCAGGAATTTGAGGCGTTGAAACCCCAAATCCTGGGGGAAAACTCTCAAGGCAACAACAGCGCCTGGCGGGACAGGCATCAGGAGGCTAGAAGCTAATGGAATGGCGCGTTCCGCTGGCAGATCTGGATTACGGCGCTGAAGAAGAGCAGGCGGTATTGGAGGTCATACGCAGCCGCTGGTTGACCATGGGCGCGGTGACGCAGGCGTTTGAAAAGGCGTTTGCTGAATTCGTGGGCGCCAGGCATGCGCTGGCGGTCTCGAACGGCACAGTGGCGCTGCATCTCGCCTGTCGGGCGCTGGAACTCACCCCCGACGACGAGGTGATCGTCCCAGCGCTGACGTTCGTGGCGACGGTGAACGCGGTGCGATATACCGGCGCGCAGGCGCGCTTTGCTGATATTGTTGGGCTGGACGAGCTGACCATCGCGCCACAGGAGATTGAGCGTCAGATCACTCCGCGCACGCGGGCGATTGTGGTCATGCATTACGGCGGCTATCCCTGCCGTATGGCGGAGATCATGCGCATAGCAGAAAAGCACAACCTGGTTGTGATCGAGGATGCCGCCCACGCCCCAGGCGGCAGGCTGGATGGAAAAGCGTTGGGCGTTTGGGGCGAGATCGGCTGCTTCAGCTTTTTCTCGAACAAGAATCTCTCCACCGGCGAGGGAGGCATGCTGGTCACCAATCGCGACGACCTGGCTGAAAAAGTGCGCCTGCTGCGCTCGCATGGCATGACCACGCTCACCTGGGACCGTCACAAAGGGCACGCCTATACTTACGACGTGGTTGACCTGGGCTACAACTACCGCATTGATGAAATCCGAGCGGCGCTGGGGCTGGTTCAATTGAAGAAGCTGGAGCGCAATAACCGCAAGCGGCAGGAGATCACCGAAGCCTACTGGCAAAACCTGGCAGGGCTGGGACTGGGCATGCCATTCCGTCAGGCGCCTGGAGAGCCAGCCTACCATATCTTTCCGGCGCTGCTGCCCGAGGGGATAGATCGCCGCCAGTTTATGGAACACATGCAAAGGCAGGGTGTTCAAACCAGCATCCATTATCCCCCAGTGCATCTGTTCCAGTACTACCGCTCTCGCTATCCAGGGGTATCGCTGCCGAATACTGAGGCGGCTGGCGGGCGGGAGGTGACGCTGCCGCTCTATCCTGGCATGCATCCTGCAGCCATCCAGATTGTGGTCTCGGCGGTGCAGCGCTCCCTGGAGGCACTGCGCGCTTGAACGGCGGCGAAATTTTTCTTGGCTTTAGCGTCAGTAGAATGTAACAAAATTTGCGAATTGCGTTAATACCCTTAGAAATCCCTTGACAGACACCTCAATTGAGAGAAGTTCATAATGGATACATCCACCGTCTCCGATGAGTTGCGCCGATATCTGGCTTTGTTCTGGCACTTTGCCTGGATTCTGCTGGCGACCACCATCCTGGCAGCGACGATCGCCCTGCTGGTGAGCCTGCGGATGACGCCGACCTACCAGGCGGTCACGCGCGTGTTGATCAACGAGGCGCCAGCGACAAAATCCTCGGATTATGCCTCAATCCTGACCAGCGAGCGCCTGGCTTTGACCTACTCAGAGCTGCTGACAACTGAGAAGGTGCTATCTGGCGTCATCTCGGCGCTGGACCTGGATATGAGTCCGGGAGCGCTGAAGCGGGCGATTCAGGTGGAGCCGGTGCGGGACACCCAGTTGATCGAACTGCGCGTGGAAGATACCGATCCGATTCGGGCAACCCGCATTGTCAATACGCTGGTGACGGTTTTTATCAACGAAAACACCGCCTTGCAGGAGATGCGCTTCGAGACGATCAAAAAGAGCCTCACCGAGCAGTTGAATGAGCTGCAAGGGCGCATAGACGAAATCAACAGCCAGCTCAGCCGCTTGGGCGATTCCAGCCGCGATGAGGCGGAGCGCAGCCGATTACAAACCATCCTTGCCCAATACCGCCAGATTCATTCCAGCCTGCTCTTGAGCTATGAGCAGGTGCGCCTGGCGCAGGCGCAGACGGAGAATAACCTGGTGCAGGTGGAGGAAGCCGCCCCACCCAGCCGACCGATTCGACCGAATACGGTTACCAATGTTGTGGTCGCCGGTTTGGTTGGGTTTTTGCTCGGCGCAGGAATAATTTTTCTGATTGACGTCTTCGATGATACGCTCAAAGGTCCTGACGATGTCACCCGACATCTCGGTTTGCCCGTGCTGGGTCTGATCGCCAGGCATGAGAAAGATGTCAAAGTGATTACCGTTTCCCAGCCGCGCTCGCCGATCTCTGAGGCGTACCGCTCGCTGCGCACCAACCTGCAATTTGCCAGCGTTGATCGTCCCCTCAACACGCTGGTGGTCACCAGCCCCTCGCCGGGCGAAGGCAAATCCTCCGTGGTAGCCAATCTGGGGGTGGTGATGGCGCAGAGCGGAAAACGCGTGGTGCTGGTGGACGCCGACCTGCGCCGTCCATACCTGCACAGACTCCTGGATCTGAACAACCGCAAGGGGATCAGCACCCTGATCGTCCAGCCCAAGCTCAATCTGGATGGCAGCCTGTTGCAAACCGCGGTTTCGAACTTATGGATGTTGCCTGCCGGCGATGTGCCGCCCAATCCGTCTGAGCTGCTGGGTTCAGCTAAGATGTATGAGATTATCAGCCGCGTCAGTGACCATGCCGACCTGGTCATCCTGGATACGCCGCCGGTGATGGCGGTCACCGACTCCGCCGTGCTGGCGCCGCGCGCCGATGGGGTGCTGTTGGTGGTCAAGCCTGGTTACACCAATTTGGCAGCGGCAAAGCAGGCGGTCGAACAGCTACGCCGGGTTGGCGCCAAATTGCTGGGCGTGGTGCTGAACGAGGTGGATATCCAGGGTTCGCGCTACCGCTACTACCGCTACAAGGGTTACTATTATTATCACGGCGATTACTACCGCGAAGGTTCCGAGAAGAACGGGCGCGGTGACAAGAAACGCGCCGAAGCGGGTGTCAGGAATGGCGCTCCAACCGTCAACGGCGAAAAGCAAAATAGGTCGTAGATAGCCAGTTTATCTAAACAGGATCGCAAACCGAATCAGGCAGCGCAATCCGCTGCCTGACGGCTTGATTGCCCCCTCAGCTTTGTATTAACCTCTATGAATCCGCTGCGTTCTGTTGCTCGTCGTCTGGCGGAGTTGGAATTGTGGGCGGTGTCTGCCCTGGCGCTGGTCAGCCTGTTAGACCCGCGCTGGCTGCTGCCGTGCGTCCTGATGGCGGGCTGTTTCTGGCTGCTTCGCTGGGTGGGGGATGGACGCCTCACTGTGCGCACCGGCGGGGATTTGGGAGTGTTGTTGCTTATGGCAGCCCTGCCCCTGAATCTCTGGCTGACCGGCTTCCAAGCGATCTCCCTGCAGCAGGCATACCGCCTGTTGAGCGGCGTCGCTCTATATTACGCGCTGGTCAACTGGGCGAATTCCCCTGCCCGATTGCGCCTGGCGACCTTAGGGCTGATGGTGGTCGGCGTGGGCGTGGCTGCATACAGCCTGGTCCAAAGTGAAGCCCAGGCGCGTTCGTTGCTGGCAATGCTGCGCTCGCTGCGTCAATTCAGCCTGCCTCTCCCTCAGGATGTGGTCAATCCCAATGTGATGGCTGGGAGCCTGGCGTTGATCTTCCCGCTTGCTCTTTCCGGCGCATTCAGCGCCTGGGGGAAAAGCTCCTCGATCTTCCAGTTGTTTTCGGGAGCGACGACCGTTTTCATTGGTGGCGCGATCGCCCTGTCACTCTCCCGCGGCGCCTGGGTGGCGCTGGTGCTCTCGGTTCTGGTGTTGATCTTTCTCCGCTGGCGAGGGCGCTGGTTGGTTTTCGCGGTAGCGCTAACTGCGGCAGGGATCATCGCTTATCGCGTTGCTCCTTTGCTCATGCTGGATGTGCTGTTGGCTGGCACTTCCGCAGGCGATTTGGTGGGGCGCTTGAACATCTGGTCGCGCGCCATAATCATGATGCGCGATTTCCCCTTTACCGGCGTTGGTTTGGGGATGTTCCAAACCGCCATCTCCCGCCTGTTCCCGCTCACCTTTTCTGGCAGTGCGCCGGCTAATCACGCCCACAACCTTTATTTACAGATCGGCGTGGATCTGGGTATTCCCGCCTTGATCGCCTGGCTGGCTTTGCTGCTGCTGGCGTTTTGGGTGAGCGCGCAGACGTTCGCTCAAACCAGGAGGCATCGCTCACGAACGGATTGGTTCGCCGGCGCCAGCGCCGGTCTGTTCTGTGGTGTGGTGGCACTGGCTGTGCATGGCGTCTTTGACGCCGTTACCTGGGGCATGGTACGTCCCGCGCCCCTGGTTTGGGTATTATGGGGCTTGATCATGGCGTATGGCAACCTCGCCTGGCGTCATTCGGATAGATGAGAGAAAATGCGCTCGGTTTTGTTCGTCTGCACGGCTAACCTGAACCGCTCTCCGATGGCAATGGCAATTCTGCGCTCTAAAGTCGGCGCAGAACATCCGGATTGGCGCATCGAGTCAGCGGGCACCTGGGCGCTCGAAGGCGCCAGCCCCAACCAGAAGATGCTGCAGGCGTTGGCGGAGCGCGGGCTGGAGCTCCAGGGGCATCGTGCTCGCATGGTTACTCGCGAGTTGCTGCAATCCTTCAACCTGATTCTGACCATGGAAGAAGGGCAGAAGGAGGCGCTGCAAATCGAGTTCCCCGAGCTGGCGCACCGCGTGTACTTGCTGAGCGAGATGATCGGCTTGACCTTCAACATCGCTGATCCGGTGGGGGGCGACCTGCAGGATTACCGCGTTACCGCCGATGAGATCGAACGAATCATTACCGATGGCTTCGAGAAAATCCGTCAACTCGCCGCCGGCTGAAGCCGAATCGCGCCGACCAGCTCGGAGCTGGCTGCCCCTGGCAGGCATCCTGTTGGCGGCATGCCTGCATGGCTTGCTGTATGTCTTCCTGCTCCCCCCCTGGCAGCATTACGATGAGCCCAATCATTTCGAGTACGCCTGGCTGATCGCCAATCGCCTGGAATTGCCGCAGGTGGGAGATTACGATCAGGAGATGCGCCGCCAGACGGCGGCTTCGATGATTGAGCACCAGTTCTTCCGCAATCTTGGTTTCCTGCCAGACCTGGATGCCACAGACCAGCCAATCTGGATCGGGCAGTATTCTCAACTCGGCGATCCGCCTCTTTATTATCTGCTTGCTGCCGCGCCTCTGCTCTTACCTGTTCACGACATCACCCAGCAGTTATACCTGGCGCGGCTGGTTTCGTTTGCATTGTTCCTGCTCAGCGTGTACGCCGCCTGGGGGATGATGGGCGAGATCACCGCCCCAGGTAATTCGCTGCGTTGGGCTGTCCCCCTGACGCTCGCTCTGCTGCCCTCATACGCCGATGTGATGACCGGGGTTAATAACCTGTCGGCAGCGGTTGCCTTCTTCGCCATCTGTTTGTGGGGGTGCGTCCGCCTGGTATCGCGTGGCTTCACTTGGCGGGATTTCGCCTGGGCAGCGGGAGCGGCGCTGCTCTGCTGGTACACAGCGCCGGCAGCCTATTTAGCAGCGCCGCTTCTTACTCTGGCGCTGCTCTTTTCGCTCCTGCGTTGGCGCTGGCGCTGGATGGCGTGGGTTATCCTGGGGGCTTTTCTCCTCGGGCTGGGGTTCTTGACCGTTGAAACAGGCGACCCGCTGCGCTGGTATCGCTCCAGCCTGCAGGATGACCCGCTGCGGGTGAAACATTCTCAGGCGGTCGTCGGCGAGTACGCCTTCCAGGTTGACCTTCAGGGTCAAGTTTCGCCCGATTGGGCGGCGCCGCTCTTTCAATCTATTGGAGCGCAACTTTCCCCTGGTGTATACACCTTCGGCGGCTGGATGTGGTCAACCCGCCCGCTGTGGGCGCTCACGCCCACGGTGGGCGTAGGCGCCGAGCAGGCTTATAACACCGTCGAGGTGGGCACCGATCCTGCTTTTTACTCCCTGCGGCTCGAGGTTGTCGGCGAAACGCGCCGGCGCGCCTACGTCTCGCTCGCTCCCAAAGCCGACCGCTCTCAGCCGGGGGAGCTCTATTATGATGGTCTGGTGCTGGCAGAGGGTGAGTTCCCTCTCGATCAACCGCCGGTCTTCGCCGACGCCTCGGCGCAGGTCGGCACGTGGGGCGGCAAGCCGTTTGTCAATCTGATTCGCAACGGTTCGGCGGAGCAGGCGGGACTCAGGGTACATCCGATCGTTGACCGCATCGGGGGCAGATTGCTGCCGGACAACCTGCTCCCTTCATTGCTCCTGACCTATCTGACCGATTGGGAAGGCTCCGACTGGCACTTTCGCCTGGTGGGCAGAAACCTGTTTCGCTCTTTTTGGGGTCTGTTCGGCTGGGGGCATGTGCCTTTTGCCGCTTCGGCGACTTATGATATATTGCTCTGGGTCACCATCGCCGGTTTGGCGGGCTTTGTGATCTGGCTGGTACTCTGGATGGCGAGCAGGGCGGCGCAGGGAGGTGTGGGCGCGCTGCCCTGGGAGCTGACCTTCCTGCTTGGCGTGACGCTGCTGCTCGCCTGGGGTTCTACCCTGGCGCGCGGCGCCATCTATCTCTCACAGCCGCGGTTATACGTACCAGTGGCGCGCTATGCCTTTCCTGCCATTGCGCCGCTGGTGGCGATCCTGGCGGGCGGCTGGCTTGCCTGGTTGAACTGGGCGCTGGCGGGATTCAGGCGTTGGGTCAGCCGTCCGCAACAATGGATGCTGGGGGTGTATCTCGCCGGCTTGCTGCTGCTGGACGGCTATGCGGTGTGGAGCATCCTGCGCTACTACGGCGGCTGAGCGCCGCCGCTCAAGGGCTTTGCTGGTCGGCGGACTTTTTGATCAGCCACGCATCCAGTCGCGCCGACAGTTGGTCTAATCGGTTTTGCAATTGCTCAAACTCAGCGCGGCTTGGCGTCTGCCTTGCTGCCAGGATGCGCTCGATGACCTCCTCAGCCTGCGGGCGCCTGTCAACCGAAGCCAGATCGCCAAACGCCAGCAGCTTTTCCAGCAGGCGCATGCCCTCGCCTTCCAGCACTTCTCCCTGGCTGATGAGCAGTTGAATGCGCCGGCGCGCCTCCTGCTCGAAGGCTTGCAGAAAATCCCTGGAGAGCGCCAGGCTGCGGCGCATCGGGTTGAGACGCTCGCCGCCGGAGCGGATGATCTCCGCCAGCGTCGCCAGCGGCATGAAATCGCGCTGTTTTTTCTCCTGTTCGTAGATGATTTGCATCAATATTTTCGCCGTCAGATCTTCCCCGCTGGCGTGGTCAACCACCCGCACTTCGCCTCCCTGGCGGATGATCTGACTGATCGCTTCCAGGGAGATGTAGCGCCTGGCTTCAGTGTCATAATACTTACGGTTCGGATAGCGCTTGATCAGGATCATGCACTGACCATGAACGGGTGATCTGCGCCCCATCTGCAGCCCCCAACGAGTGGGACTGGCGAGAATTGCCCGTCCCACTCGTTGCTTAAGATTGCTTTTTGGTCAAATCTTCTATTTTTTGGGTCAGGGCGGCGATCTTTTCGTTGAGCGCTTCGATGTCAGCCTTGGTGGGTACTTTCATGCGCTCCAGCATGGCTTCGACGCGCCGGGCGAGCTCGCTCTCCTTTTTCTCGAAAATGTGCCTGCGCCGCGTCAGCACCTCGCGTATCAGCTTCTTACCGTCCTGTTCGGCGAGCTCGCCGCGCTCGACCAATCGGTTGACGAAATCCTCGATCTCGTCCTGCGCCAGGGCGACAGCCCCAACGCCTGCCAGGAGCACCCGCCGCGCCGCGCTCAACAGCGGGCTGTGCTCCGCTTTGGCTTCCACCGCTTCGGGTTCGGCGGCTTTAGGGGTTTTCCTTCTCGGTGTCATTGCTGCACCTCCATCCAGCACCAGGCATTCAGATGAGCCCCAACCGGGCTCTGATTTATGACGCACCGCGTCATAAACAATAGCACATCCTGGGTGAAAAGTCAAGCCGTGTCCATGCGAGACCGCCAACTCTCGACCCGAAAAATTCGGCTTCTGGTACAATCGTTTTGCCGACCCGTAATCTCACCGGGATTGGCGCGAGGTGGCGCACTAGATGTTAAAAGCCTTGATCGTTAGCGATGTCGTCCTGCCGCTGATCTACAGCCCGCAAATCCGCCAACGTTTTTCCGACGTGAAGCTGGTGGTCAGTTGCGGCGATTTGCCCTATTTCTACCAGGAATACATCATCAGCACCCTGGACGTGCCTCTCTTTTTTGTGCGCGGCAATCATGACAAGGAGATTGAGTACGGCTCCAGTTTCACTCGCAGCGCTCCTGCCGGCGGGATTGACCTGCACCGCAAGGTCTTGAACTATCGCGGGATTTTGATCGCCGGCGTCGAGGGAAGTTTGCGCTATCGCAGCGGACCGTTTCAGTACAGCCAGTCTGAGATGTGGGCTCACGTGCTGGCGCTTGCGCCGTGGTTGTTGCGCAATCGCCTGTTGTACGGACGCTATCTGGATATTTTTGTATCGCATGCCCCGCCACGCGGCGTGCATGACGGCGACGACCTGACGCATCGCGGCATCGACGCTTTCCGCTGGCTGATCAAGGTCTTTCGACCAGCTTTTCATTTTCATGGTCATGTACACGTGATCCTGCCAGGGACGCCGACAGAGACGTTGATCGAACAAACGCGGGTGATCAACGGCTATGGCTTTCGCGAAGTCGATTTCGTCCCTGCCAGCAACAGGAGAATTGCCCCGTGGACTATCGAAACCTAGCCTTGTACGATTTCGACCGGGCGCTGGCGCGGGCGTTTTGGCGCAAAATTCTCTCCTGGATCAGGCGCAAGAGCAACCGCCTGTTGCCGTTCGACGAGGTCAGAGAGAAATTGCCCATGCGCGGGCAGCGCTATCTGGGCATGACCCAGGTGCCGATTGACAGGATCGTAGGCAGTATGGGGAGATACCACGATTTCGACCGCGCTTTTTTGCCCACTCACTCTAAAAACCGCGATCGCTGGGTGAGCATTGACGTCGCCCATTACGGGCAGGTGGTGCTCCCGCCGGTTGAGTTGTACAAGATAGGGGAGATCTACTTCGTCAAAGACGGCAATCATCGCATCTCGGTCGCCCGTGAGCGCGGTCAACTCTATGTTGACGCTTATGTGACCGAAATCGATGTGCCCGTCCCCCTCTCCACAGATCTCACCATCGACGAGCTTGAGCTGAAACGCGCCTACGCCGCCTTTTTGGAGCAGACCAGGCTGGATGTGCTCCGCCCCGGCGCTGACCTGGAAAGTCGCTTACCCGGGCAGTACGAGCTCCTGCTGGAGCATATTGATGTTCATCGCTGGTATCTGGGGGAAAACAGCCAGAGGGAAATACCCTATTCCGAGGCGGTGACTTCCTGGTATGATACCGTCTATACGCCGGTGGTGGAAGTGTTCAGACAGCAAGGGCTGGTGGAGGAACTCTCCAGGTTTAAAGAAGTGGACCTGTACCTGTGGGTGATGAAATATCAGGCATACCTGCGGGAGGCTTATCGTGAGGAAATCGCCCGTGAAGAAGCTGCTGTTGACCTCCTGGATGAAGCCGCTCGAGAAGAAGCCAGCCGTCAGTTTGCCGAAGAGCATCCGCGCGCCCCGGTCAAGAAGCTGATCCAGGCTTTCAATCAGGCGACCTGGCTGGATGAAATCTTCCTGCGTCAGGAGCGGGCGGCTTTCTTCAGGCGCACAAACCTGGCGGAGCTCCGCCCGCAGGCTCAAATCAGTTCCTCCATCCCGGGTCAATATGAGCGGTTGCTGGAGCATATCCGCGTCCATCGCTGGTATCTGGGCATCCAGCGCAATCAAGAAGTGCCCTATGAGGAGGCGGTGCTTTCCTGGTACGACAATGTCTACATGCCGCTGGTGCGCATCATCCGCAAGGAGGGCATCCTGAAAGATTTCCCTGACCGCACCGAAACCGACCTGTATATGTGGATCATCACTCGCCAATGGGTGCTGCGCCAGTTAGACCGGAAAGAGTGAGCCTGCGCCAGCCTTCCCCACGCAGCGTGAGATATCTTTGAGAGAGTCGTCTCTGGAGTGGTTTTGATCGCCGATTGTGATGTAGAATGAGATGGATTCAGACTGATTGTAACCGCCTGCCAGCTTTTCATTGAACGGGAGAGGAGAGTGCAGCATGAGACGGAGCAGCATGATCTGGGGGGCGCTGATCATCCTATTTGGCACGTTGTTGTTATTGCAAAACCTGGGCTATTTGCGGAATGTGAACCTGTGGGGGCTGGCGTGGCCATTTTTCCTGATTGCGCTTGGCGTCTGGTTTCTCCTGGGCGCACTCAGCCGCCGCGCCCTGCCGGTGGAGCATTTGGCGATTCCCCTGCAGGGCGCCAGCCGCGCTGAATTGCGTTTGAGCCATGCGGTTGGGCGTATCCAGATGGCTGCTGGCGCGTCGGCTGACAACCTGCTGGAGGGAGATTTTGGCGGCGGTGTGGATGTCAAAACCCGGCGCGAGGGCGAGCAACTCTCCGTGAAGCTCAAGTTGCCTGCCCGCCTGTTCCCTTTCGATTGGATGCCCGGGCAGAGCCTGGATTGGACGTTCAGTCTGGCGCCTCAGGTGCCGCTGCGCCTGGAACTGGAAACCGGCGCCAGCAACTCAATGCTCGATCTGAGTGAATTACAGGTCAATGAGCTGGTGCTGAAGGCTGGCGCCAGCTCCACTGTGCTTACTCTGCCGGCTCAGGCGGGGTTTACGCCGGTGAAGGTCGAGGCTGGAGCAGCGTCGCTCAAGATCGTCGTGCCAGCAGGGGTAGCCGTGCGCATCCGCCCCACTGGCGGGCTGACCAGCCTGAACGTTGACCGTCAGCGCTTTCCCCTGACCGACGGCGCCTATCAATCTCCCGATTATGATAGCGCAGCCAACAAAGTCGACATCAGGATCGAGATGGGCGTGGGTTCTGTGAGTGTGGTTTGATGGAGTAAGGAGAGGTAGGGTTGAAACGCAAGCAAAGAGACCTGGCAGAGGGCATCTTGTTCACCGACCAGTATCAACTCACCATGGCGCAGTTGTACTATCGCTATGGTTTCCATGAGCGCATGGTGCAGTTCGACCATTTTTTTCGCGACTATCCCAACTACGGCTCGCATCAGGCGGGTTACTGCATCAATGCCGGTCTGGAATGGCTGTTGAACTGGATGGAGCAAGCGCATTTTGGAGACGAGGAGATTGAATTCCTGCGCAGTCAGCAAAGTCGCAGCGGCGCTCCGCTCTTCGGCGAAGATTTCTTGAAGTGGTTGCGTCAACACGGCGATTTCAGCGGCATCGACCTGTTTGCCATCCCCGAAGGTCGCGTCGTCCACCCCAACGTCCCCCTCACGGTGGTACAGGGTCCGCTGATCATGGCGCAAATCCTGGAAACACCCCTGCTCAACCATCTCAATTACCAGACCTTGATTGCCACCAAAGCCTCGCGCATTCGCGACATCGGTCGCGGACAGGTGATGCTGGAGTTCGGTTTGCGCCGTGGTCATGATCGCGGCGCCAACGCCGGCACGCGGGCGGCGTTGATCGGCGGCGCTGATTTCTCGTCCAACGTGGGCATCTCGGCGGTGTTGGGTTTCCCGCCCAAGGGCACGCACGCCCATTCCATGGTGCAACTGTTCATCGCCCTGGGGATGAGCGAGCTGGATGCCTTCCGCGCTTACGCGCAGGTTTATCCGGATGATACGGTGTTGCTGGTGGACACCATCAACACCCTGGAGAGCGGCATCCCCAACGCTATCAAGGTTTTCGAAGAGCTGAGACGCAAGGGGCACAAACCGGTTGGGGTGCGCCTGGATTCTGGCGACCTGGCTTATCTGAGCCTGCAGGCAGCCAAAATGCTGGACGAAGCCGGCTTCCCCGACGTTTCGATTGTGCTCTCCAACAATCTGGATGAGCTGGTGATCTGGCAGATTATCACCCAGATCATCGAGGAAGCCCCGCGCTGTGGGATGGACCCCGACCGCCTGATCGGAAGGCTGGTTTACGGGGTGGGCACGCGCCTGATCACCTCCTGGGGCGAACCCGCCCTGGGTGGCGTGTATAAGCTGGTGGCGGTCTTTGAGAATGGCGCCTGGGTGCCTGCCATCAAAATCTCTGAGTCGCCCTCGAAGACGCCCAACCCCGGCTTCAAGCGCGTCTGGCGCCTGTATGATCGCCGCGGTAAATCCACGGCGGACCTGCTCAGTCTGGAGGATGAGGACCCGCGCGCCATGCCGCGCATCACCTTACGACATCCCACCGATCACACCAAGTTCAGACAAGTGAATCAGAACGAAATTTCCGAAATCGAGCCGTTGCTGGTAGAGGTCTTACGGCAGGGGAAGGTGGTTTGTGAGCTGCCGCCGATTGACGAATTGCGCAAGCGCCGCATCCGCGATGTCGAGCGCCTGGACGCCGGCGTGCGCCGCTTGATGAATCCGCACGTCTATCACGTCTCGCTGACGCAACGCTTGTGGGATCTGAAGCAGCAATTGATCGAATCAGCTCTGCTTGGGCTGTGACCAAGGTCGAATTTCAAGAAGGAGGTCATCTCATGTTCCAATGGCTGAAATCTCCCGTGTTGTGGGGTATCCTGCTGATCCTTGCCGGCGTGCTGTTCTTGATTCAGGAGCTATCGGGCATCCAGTTGGGCTCGATCTTCTGGGGAGTGATGCTGATCCTGGGCGGCGCCTTGTTCCTGATCTATTACGCCAGTCATCCCGTACAATGGTGGGCAATCATCCCAGGCGTGGCTTTGATCGGCATCGGTCTTTCGCAGTTGCTCGGAGTGTTGTATCAACCGTTGGAAGACGCAGTTGGGGGATTGCTGGTGTTGGGGAGCATTGGCGCCGGCTTCTTCGGCTTGTACTGGAAAGACCGGCGCATGTGGTGGGCGATCATTCCTGCGGGTGTGCTCTTCACCCTCGGCATGGTCTCGGCGTTGGAAAATATCCTCCCCGAACCGGCAAGCAATGGCTTTTTCTTCGTCGGCTTGGGGTTGACGTTTGCCCTGCTCGCCTGGCTGCCGACGCCAGCCGGAAAGATGACCTGGGCATGGATTCCCGCCCTGGTGCTGGTTGTCATCGGCTTGTTCATCATTGCTGCGGCTGAGCAGATGCTAGTTTATGTTGGACCGCTGCTGATCATCCTGGCGGGCTTGTTCTTGATCATTCGCACGCTGGCGACTCGCCGATCGGGCAGTTAGGGTGGGGCGAGCAGCAGCGACAGACTGATCTTCCCCTGCTCCTGGCGCAGTTGGACGGGGATCATCAGCCTTGCTCCGGCGGCAATCCTGCCCTGCCAGGCGCGATGAGCGCTTGCCTGACCAGCTTCAATGAGCTGGATGCCCAGCTGATATGGGGCGTCCAGCTTGCTGTTTAATTCGATGAAGTACCAGGCGGAGCTCCGCACGGGCTGGTCTATGCTGACCACGCTGCCCAGCGCGGTAGCCAGGCGGTCGCCGCCGGGGATGTCAATCTGGCTGGCGTCGATCGCCCGCCCCTGGTCGTCAGAGACGCGCAGGCTGACCAGAGGGGAGTCCAGGGCGATGACCAGGATGGGCTGCCGGTTGTCCAGGCGCTGGCTGGGTTTGTATCCCAACCAGCGCGCATGCCCGGGCGTGCTGGCAGCGTGATAGGGCTTCCAATCCAGTTCCATCGCCAACCCGCTGGGGTTTTCGGCGATCACGCCGGTGGCGTCGATCAGCTTGCGCGGGACGCCGTGCCGGTTGACCTCCGAGACCACCGCCACGTGGTCCACCACGCCGTCCATTTGCCAGTCGAAGAAGACGATATCGCCCGCCAGGTAGGGTTGTTGCTGGGGCAATATCTGGTTGGTGTAGGCAAAATATCGCCACATGTCGTGGGCGTTGCGCGCATCGCGCCAGCGGTAGTAGTGGCGCGGGTTGAGGCGAAAATCACGTTCGAGGGCTGCCTGGATATCGAAGCCGACTCCCTCGCGGTAGGCGTCTAACACCAGATCGGTGCAGTCGCCGCGGTAGAAACCATGAAAGGGTCCGCCGCAGCCCTTATAAGGGGATTCGCAGCCGCGCGTGAGCGAATAGGGCATACCAATGTCCTTGCGCGCCTCTTCGACGATGGCTTCCGGCTCGCCGATAAAAGCCAATCCTACCGCGCCTACCGGTCCGATGGTCACCGTCTGTTGAGCAGGGGAGAAGGTGAAGCCTTTCTTATTCGGGGTGATGGTGATAGGGCGGCGGGCTGGCGCCCTGAGACGGAAACTGCCATCGGCGCCAGTTGTCAGCGTTCGACCGCTGACGGAAAGCTCCACGCCGAAGATAGGATGCCCCTGTCCATCACTGACCCAACCGGCGAGCAAAGCTGCCTCGGTTTGCATCCCCTCCAGCTCCACCGCGTAGACTTGGGAGATGCCCTTCTGAGCAATCTGGAAGCCGACTAAGCGCCCATCTGCTGACATTGCCAGCGATTCGATGCCCCCCATACGAGCGAATGCAGCCGATTGAACAAACGGCTGGCTGAAACGCCGCGCCGCTCGCTCGTATAACTTCAATTCGCCTTTGTCCACAAAAGCGATAACCTGACCATCTGCGCTTATGGACACCAGCCTGGCAGCCCGGTTCTCCTCGGCGGGCGGGTGGATTTCGGCAATAACCTGCATCTGAGCCAGCACCCGGTCGTACAGATAGAGCCGGGCGTTGGCGGCGGTACCGGCGAGCAGGGCGATGTATGCGCCGTCGGCTGAGATCGCCAGCGCTCCAAACACCCGCTCGATCTCCTCTGCGGCAGTGGTCCAGGGGGCTCTAAACGCCTCCCCGGTGAGCAGATCGTGCAACATCAGCGCCGGCGTGGAGCCGGTTTGGGTCGCATAAGCCAGGTATCTTCCATCGCTGGAGAGTGCCGGGATGCCTTTTTCGCCCGCGCTTGTTGGCAGGCGTCGAATTTTCCCATCCTGGCGACGATAGATGTACAGGTTGCCGGTCTCTCCCTCTGCCAGATTTGTGGCGGATGAGATAAAGGCGATGGTCTCGCCGTCGCCGGAGATGGCGGGGTAATCGCTCCAGCCGTTTGGCGCTGATCCATCCGCGGTTCGGGAAATCCTGCGCAGGCTGTGGCTCACACGATCGTACAGGTAAACGTCTGGTAAGCCGTTGACATCCTGCGGGTCGAGCCTCGCTTGCGGACCCAGGTTTGTCGCCAACGAGGTGAAAACCACAAAGCGCCCATCGGCTGAGATGGCAGGATGATAGGATGCGCCGTTCCCTCCTGGGGTGAGGCTGATCAACTGCTCCTTACGCCGGTCGTAGAGGAACACGTCCGAGACTGCATTGCGATCTCCTTCGATTAATTTATCGGCTTGTGTGGCAAAGGCGAGATAGCCGCCATCGGCGGAGATAGCCGGCTCTCTTGCCGGCAGGTCCGCCGGTGCGCCGGCAGTTGTCCGCGAGATCAGCAGGGGCGTGGGCGGGGTTTGCGCCCGCGTCGCGCCCGAGGACCAGATCATACACACCAACAGCAGGGCAAGCAGTCGCTTATGTCCTGGCTTCATCGGGCAGCGAGGCGTGGCGGGAGGCGTCGGGTGGAGTAGCGGGCGTCCGGGTTCAAAGGTTCAGCCATTGGACGGCGGCTTTAGGCAACTGGGATAGCGTCCCCACCTGGGTTGTGCAGGGCGGCAGAGATTCGAGGAACAGGCGCCCATACTGCTTGGATAGGACACGCTTGTCCAGGATGGCGACCACGCCGCGGTCGGTTTGGGTGCGTATCAGCCGACCGAAACCCTGCCGGAAACGCAGGATCGCTTCGGGCAGAGAGTACTGGTAGAAGGGGTCTTCGAAGGTTTCCGCCCGTGCGGCGATGATCGGATCTGAAGGGACGTCGAAGGGCAGCTTGACGATCACCAGCACCGAGAGCGCCTCGCCGGGGATGTCTACGCCTTCCCAGAAGGCGCGCGTCCCCAGCAACACGGCGCGTTCCTCGCTGCGGAAGGTTTCCAACAGGCTGTGGGCAGAGGCGCCTTCTCCCTGTTCATAGACGACGATGTCGTGCTTGAGCAACATGGGGGAGATGGCTTGAGAAGTGCGCTTCAACTGGTCGTAAGAGGTGAACAAGACCATCGTGCGCCCGCCGGTGGCGCGGCACAGCTCGATCAAGCCACGCTCGACTGCCTGTTGGTGTCCCTGGCGGTCGCTGGGTTCGGGGATATCGTTGACGATGTAGAGCAACGCCGCGGTTTCGTAATCGAAGGGCGAACCCAGGGCAAGCTCATAGGCGTCCTCGGCGCACAACCTGCCGCGCATGTAATCGAATTCGCCGGCGGCGGTGAGGGTGGCTGAGGTCAGGATGATCGAAGACTTTTCGTGCCAGAGATAGCGCTCCATTAGCGGTCCGATGTGCAGCGGCGCGGCGTGCAGGGAAAGGCGCATACCGTTGGAGCTGGTTTCCACCCAGTAGATGCGCTCCGGGTTGGGCTGGAATACCAAGGCGTTCAGGTTATCGTTCATCTCGGTGAAGCGCCGGTACAGGTTGCTCATGGCGCTGTACAGTTCCTCGTCTTCATCCTGAAATAGATCGCGTGTCTCTGCAACCGCCTGGAGCAATTTTGCCAGCAGGTCTATCAGACTGTGCAGCGTGATCTGACAGTCGTCCCAGGCAAGCTCTACCTGTCCCCATGCGGGCTGCGTGCGCGTGGCTGGCAGGATGCGCTCCTGCTGAGCGTATACGCCCAATGGACGGGCTTCGCGCTGCTCGAATAAGAATTGTTCGAGGGCGCTGAAGAACCCGCGCAGCAGATTTTCCAGGCGGAACGCCAGGTCGGTGGCGAGGCGCACCAGGTGATCTAGGCTGGCGTAGGCGTCTGGAGGGAATCTTTCCTGAGCCGCTGAGAGCAGCCAGCCCAGCACGCCTGCCTTTGGTCCTCCCAGCTCGCGCAGCATGCGCTCGATGTCCGCCTGCGTCACACGGTAGCTGAGGGCGTTGGTAGCCGCTTCTTCCAGGTTGTGCGCCTCGTCAACGATCAGCACATCGTATTCCGGCAGGACGCGATTGCCGGTGGCGATGTCCGTCAGCAGCAGAGCATGGTTGACAATCAGCAGATGGGCAGCCTGGGCGGTTTGTCTGGCGCGATAAAAGGGGCACAATCCACCGAATCGCCTCAGGCAATTATCGCTGTTGCAGTTTTCATCTTCGGCGGAGATGCGCAGCCAGACATCGCGCTCCGCCTGACCGTGCAGGTTGATCTCCGAGCGATCGCCCGTCTGGGTGTTTTGCAGCCACACCAGCACCTTAGCCAACACGCGCATCTCATCGTTGTTCGCCGGACCGCGATGGCGCAGGCTTTCCAGCCGACGCGGGCAGAGATAGTTGGCGCGCCCCTTCAACACCGCCGCGCGCACATCCAGCCCCAGCGCCTGGCGCATGTCGGGGATGTCTTTGTTGATCAGTTGGTCTTGCAGGTTGATGGTGTTTGTGGAGATCACCACCCGCTGATTGTTCTGCACCGCCCACTGCGCCGCCGGAATGAGATATGCCATGCTCTTGCCCACGCCGGTGCTGGCTTCCACCAGCAGGTGATGGCTGTAAGAGAGCGCTTCAGCCACGGCGCGCAGCATTGCCACCTGTTGGGGGCGGTACTCATAGGCGGGAAAGTGCCGGGCGAAGGCGCCGCCGGGCTCTAGAGCCGCGGCGACCTCCTCGATATCCAGCGGTAGGGGTTGCGCCAACGGCTGGAGCGGCGCCGCCGGCTGTAACGCCTGGTTTTCGAAGACGGTTTCGGTGCGGGCTTTTCGCGCCTGCCTGGCGGTGAAGGCTTCCTTCGCCCGTGCCTGTAATACGCGTCGGAACAGCCAGTGACCGCCCCAGTCGAGCGGTTCGCTCAATTCCACCAGTTCAGCCACCAGGTTGAGTGGCAGCGCCATAGCTTCTTCCCACAGCCGCAGGAAGACGCCGCGCGTCGCCCGGGCATCATCCAGGGCGCGATGGGTGGCAGGCAGCGGGACGCCCAGTTGCTGCGCTAAAGCGCCCAGGCTGTAGCGACTGGCGTTGGGGATCAGCACGGCAGCCAGTTCGTAGGTGTCTATGATCTCGTTATGCGTCAGGATGTCGGCGCGGCGTAGAAAGCTCAGGTCGAAGCCAACGTAGTGACCCAGGATAGGCGCATCGCCCACGAATTTTGTCAGTTCTGGCAAGACGGCTTTCAACGGCGGCGCCTGGATCACCATCTGATCGGTGATGCCGGTCAGACGGGTGATGAAGGGCGGTATCTTTTTTCCAGGGTTGACCAGCGACGACCATTCGCCCTCGATGCGCCGTCCGTCGAAGCGCACGGCGCCGATCTCGATCACCGCCTCGGTTTGCGGGTCGAGTCCGGTCGTCTCGATATCCAGGGCGACAATGCTGGTCATATAAGGCATTATACCAATGGAGGTTGCAGGAAGGACGGAATCCGCAGCGCGGCGAAGTGCCCATCCCGTCTGGGCTGGCTTCTGGTAAACTTTAAGCGCCTGTCGGTTTGGTTGCCAGATGCTCCATCCATGTGCAGGAGCGAACCAGTCCAGCCGAACCAGGCAGGGATGAGGAGACCATGATCTTCGATTTCGCCCGCCGTTTGAGAGAAAACATCCAAAAGGTGATCGTCGGCAAGGATGATGTCATCCATCTCACGCTTGCCGCGGTGTTATGCGAGGGGCATCTGCTGATCGAAGATGTGCCCGGCATCGGCAAGACCACCCTGGCGCGGGCGCTCTCCGTCTCGCTGGGATGCACCTTCCGGCGCATCCAGTTTACCCCCGATCTGCTGCCCTCCGACGTCACCGGTCTGTATTGGTTCAATCAAAAGAAGCAGGAGTTTGAGTACAAACCCGGACCAATCATGAGCCACATTGTCCTGGCGGATGAGATCAACCGCGCCACACCGCGCACACAATCGGCGTTATTGGAGGCGATGCAGGAACGCCAGGTGACCATTGACGGCGTCACCCATGTGCTCAAACGCCCGTTTCTGGTCATGGCGACTCAGAATCCCGTCGAACTGGAAGGCACCTTCCCCCTGCCCGAAGCGCAAATTGACCGCTTCATCCTGCGCATTGCCATCGGTTACCCGGCTGAAGCCGAGGAAAACGACATCCTGGAGCGGTTTCGCAGCGCTGACCCGTTGCCCGAGCTGACGCCCGTCTCCTCGCCGGAGGAGATTCTGGCGATGATCGAGCTGCGCCGACAGGTGCGCGTGGCAGAGCCGATTCGCGAGTATATCGTCAAGGTAGCCCGCGCCACCCGCCAACACCCGGAGATCGAGCTGGGCGCCAGCCCGCGGGCGACCCTGGCTTTGTATCAAGTTTCCCAAGCCTGGGCGGCGATCCATGGGCGCGATTTCGTCCTGCCGGATGACGTCAAGCAGATGGCGCCGCATGTCTTGACTCACCGCCTGATCCTCTCGCCTCAGGCGCAATTGCGCGGTCGCCGGCTGAGCGACCTGGTCGCCGACATCGTGGAGGGTCTGCCGGTGCCGGTGGAGAATTAGCTTGCAAATCGATCGCTGGCTGCCGATCTTCTTAGTGTCCCTTTACCTGGGGGTGATGCTGCAGGCGCCGCTCTTGCTGGCGTTGCCTATCAGCCTGGGATTGGTGCTCCTGGCTGCCTCCTGGTGGCGCAATCACTCCCTCGACCGGGTTTCCTATCGCCGGCGCTTCCATTACACCCGCGCCTTCCCCGGCGAGAGTTTCCCGGCGACGATTGAGGTCGAGAATCGCAAACTCCTGCCGCTCACCTGGTTGCGGGCTGTCGATCCATGGCCGCAGGCGGTCGCGCCGGTGGATGACACGATCCTGGCGCCGGGGTATTCCCCAGAGCAGGGATTCCTGACCCACGTCTTCAGCCTGCGCTGGCACGAACGCGCCCGGCGCTCCTACAACCTGTTGTACCGCAAACGCGGCATCTATCCCATTGGCAGGGTCAGGCTCTCGTCCGGTGATCTATTCGGGTTGTATGAAAAGACCGAAGAAGTCGGCGAGGTGCAACATCTGACCGTTTTCCCCAACCTGATTCCCCTGGGAGCGATCGGATTTTTGCCACAACATCCGGCTGGTGATCAACGCTCTCGCCGGCGTATCTCAGAAGACATCAACCAGCCGATGGGGGTGCGCGAATATCATCCAGATGATCATTTCCGCCGCATTCACTGGCCGGCGACCGCCCGCACCGGCGCGTTGCAGGTAAAGCTCTATCAACCCACCTCCGCCCAGGTGATGGTGTTGTGTCTGAACGTATCCACCTACCAGCGTTATTGGGAGGGGATTTATCCTGCTCTGCTGGAGCACATGCTTAGCACCGCGGCGACGCTAGCCGAGGAGGGCATCGCGCGTGGCTATCGGGTGGGGATGATCTCCAACGGTTGCCTGGCGAACTCCGACCAGCCCTTCCGCATCCCGCCCGGGCGCTCGCCTGAGCAACTGGCGCATCTGCTCGGAGCGCTGGCGGGGGTTACCCCGGTGATCGTGGCGCCCTTCGAGCAACTCCTGCTGCGCGAAATCCCGCGCATGCCTTATGGCGCCACGCTGCTGATCCTCACCGCAGTAACGGGCGCAGAATTGGTGGAAACATTGATGCGCCTCAGGAAGCATGAGCGCCGCTTCACGCTGCTCGCCTTCGCCGCCGAACCGCCGCCCGCCATCCCCGGCGTGACCTGCATCCACCTGCCCTTTTCTGAGCAGGCGCCGGCTGAATCAAGAGAAGCCCATGTCTCAGCCGCATAACTCCCAGCTTTCCAGAGCAACCCCTGTCTTGCGTCCAGCGCGACCCTGGCGTGAGCTGGCTATCCTGTCCACGTTGTTGATGGAATTGAGCTGGATTGTCCTCTGGTATCGCCTGCTGTTTGCCGCCCGCGCCGGCTTGGGCTACTGGCAGGCGTTGTTCGCGCTGGGGGTGATGCTGTTTTCCAGCTATGGTGTGGCAAAGTGGATGGACGCTGCCGGTCTCAAGCTCTGGCTGCGGCGGGCGGCATTGGCAGGCTTGTGGCTGGCGTTCCTGACGGTTGGTCTCAGAATCCTGCTGCCATTGCCTGGCTCTTTCAGCCTGCTGGGAATGCTCAACAGCCCCGTCGACACCTGGCGCGATATCTATGATTTGGTGCCCTCGGAATTTCTGGTGATGCTTTTCGTGCTCTTGGTGTGTTGGCGCGGCGTTGCCCGCGTGGGCAGCCTGATCAGCACCGAAGAGGTGCTCACCGCGTTCAAAATTGGCACGTTGATGTTCCTCGGCTATGGGTTGTCCTCCGGGCTGTTCAATCTCCCGCCAGTGGGCGAGTTGCCGCTCTTCCTCTTCTCGGGTCTGCTGGCGTTGAGTTCCGCCCGCATGGCGGTGATCAGTTCCCTGCGCGGCGGGCAGCGCATCCCCTTCGAGAAGCGGCGTTTGTTAGGGATAAGCGGGGCGATTTTGGCGATGGTGGCATTCTCGTCGCTGCTCTCCAATCTGGCAACCGGCAGCGGGGCGAAGATCCTGACTGCCCTGGCGACCGGCGTCGTCTATCTGCTGGCTTTACTGTTCAGCCCTTTGATGTTCCTGCTGATGCTGGCGTTCTTCGCCATGGGACGGTTAATCAACATCGCTGCGCTTTTGCAGAATCTGATCACCCTGCTCAATCGCTTGCAGGCGCTGATCGAAGGCTTTACCTTCCAGCTCCAGCAGTGGCTGAGCGGCTTTCAACTGCCCTGGTTCAACCGCCTGATTGCTTTTTTCAACCTGCCGCCCTCGGTGATCCTGTGGGGGGCGCTGCTGATCTTGCTTGTGGCGATTTTGCTGATTGTGCGTCGGGGGGTATTGATGGGAGGGGAAGAGGTTGAAGCCGAATTTGAAACCCTCACTGATGAAGTCGGTCTGCTCGATCAGCTCCGTAAGGCGCTGCGCCGCGGATGGGGCGCAATGGCTGACGGCGTGGGACAAATGCGGCGTTTGCGGGCGGCGCAGCGCATGCTGGCTGCGGCGCGCGTGCGACGCATCTACGCCCTTTTGCTGGAGCTGAGCGCCCGCCTGGACTGCCCCCGACCGGCGGCGCGCACCCCCCTGGAATTTCTACCGACGTTGGAAAACCTTTTTCCCACCCTCAAGGGCGAGCTGCGGTTGATTACCGAGGCTTACCTGCTCGTGCGCTATGGCGAACTGCCCGAATCGCAAGAGGAGCTTGCCGCAGTAGAAAGCGCCTGGCAGCGCGTGGCTGACACCGGTCGCGCCAGGCTCAAAAGCCAAAAAGGCAAGGTCTAGCCGCAGCCAGACCTCGCCTTCTTCTACATGCGGATGTCGAGAATCGCCGGCACCAGGGGCGTCAGAATCTCGCGCAGTTGCTCGGCGCTGATCCCATCGGCTTTAAAGGTTACCATGCGATTGGTCGCATCGGTTCCTGCGAAAATGCCAAAGGCGACGAAGTTGCCCCCGGCGTTGAAGATCGCCTTGGAGATGGTCGCCAGTTGACCCGGTTCATCGCGCACCAGGATGGTGACGCGCACCCCTGGTTCGCGCGCCCCCATCATCTCCAGCAGAATCTTGAACAGGTCGGTTTCGGTGATGATGCCTACCAACTTGTCGTCGCGCATCACCGGCAAGCCGCCCACCTTGTTATCTGCCATGATGCGCGCCGCTTCCTCGATTGGTGTATCTTCGGTGACGGTCAGCACCTTCTTGGTCATCACCTCTTCGACGGTGATCTTGCTCAGCAGGTAGTTCAACTCCCAGATGCTAAGCGTGGTCGCTGGTGAGGGCGAGGCGTTGAGAAGGTCTTTTTCGGAAACGATGCCGACCAGCTTGCCTTTCTTCACCACCGGCGTGCGCCGGATATGCTCACTGCGCATCAGTTTGAGAGCGTCGTGAATCGGCATATCGGGATGCACCGTGATCACAGGGAATTTCATGCGTTCACCGACAAGCATAGCGCCTCCTTCAAGAGAATGAAAACTTAGTGTTTAGGGTTTTATCACCCAACAGATTGTGGGTCATGCAGCAGAGGACGAGAAATCCATCAGAATCCGGGCGATGTGTTTGGCGCCTTTCAAGTACAGGTCCAGGCGCACGTTTTCATTGGGAGCGTGGGTATGGGTGCCGGGATAGGCAATGCCTGCCGTTACGATCGGCAGGTTGAGCTGCTCGATGAAGGCGTGATTCGGTCCAGAGCCGCCGATCATCGGCACAATGCGCATCGGAACGCCGTAAACCGGTTCGGCTGCCTGCACCACCAGTTTCACAAAGGGATGATCCGGGTCGGTGCGGGCGGGGCGTTCGCCGCCGAGTTGGGTGATCTGCACGTCCGAGAAGCCTTCTGCGTCCAGGTGTCGCCGCAAACCTTCCAGCACAGCTTCGGGGGTCTGGTTTGGCACCAGGCGGAAGTCCACTTTGGCGGAAGCGCGGGCGGGAAGTACTGTCTTGGCGCCGACGCCCTGGTAACCCGAGGTCAGCCCGCAGATGGTGCAGGTGGGGTTGAACACCTGCGCCAGGCGCAGCTCCACGCCGCCGCTCAGACCATCCAGGAATTCACGCACGCCATAACGGGCGCGGTATTCGTCTGCCACTTCGGGCAGGGCTGCGATCAGCTCGATATCGCGCGGCGAGGGCGGGAGTACGGGGTCGTAAAAGCCGGGGATGCGCACCCGCCCATCTGGTCCTTTAATGCTGTTCAACGCCCACACCAGCCTCCAGGCGGCGTTGGGGAAGATCGAACCGCCCAAGCCAGAGTGGACGTCGGTGCTGGCTGTTTCTACCGACAGCTCGACGTAGCAAATGCCGCGCAACCCCAAATACTGTATTGGGACGTCCTGGTGATCCACCTCGCCGAACTCCCACACGCAGGCGTCGGCAGCCAGGCGCTGGCGATGGTTCTTGATGAAAGCGTATAAATTGGCGCTGCTGGTCTCCTCCTCGCCCTCGATCACAAACTTGATTGTGCAGGGCAGCTCTCCCAGTTCATTCAGGATGGCGTCAATGGCAAACAAGCGGCTGGTGATATGCCCCTTGTCGTCGCTGACGCCGCGTCCAAAGAGTTTGCCGTCACGCAGTTGCGGCTGGAAAGGCGGGCTGTCCCACAATTCCAGCGGCTCGGGCGGTTGGACGTCATAGTGGTTGTAGAACAGCAGGGTTTTATCGCTGCGCCCTTTGCGCTCGGCAAAGACAACCGGAGCGCCCGCTGTCTCGTAGATTTCGACAGCGAAGCCGCGCCGGCGCAGCATATCGCCCACCAGGGCGGCGCACTCGCGCAAGCCCAGATTTTGAGCAGCCACGCTGGGTTGGGCTACCAGGCGCGAGAGCTCGGCGATGCTCTCCTCCAGATGGGCTTCCAGATAGGCGTCAATGTTGGTGATAGCGGTCATTGCCTTGTTCTTTGTCCCTTCTGCATGGATTTAGCTGAAAAGATTAATCGTCCCGGCGCCCAGCAGGGCGAACAGGGTCATTTTACCCGTTTCGCCCAGCCAACACCAGCCCAGAAACTTGAAAAGCGGCATCTTAAGCACGCCGGCAGCCACACCGGCGAGGTCGAAGAAAGGGTTAGGCAGGAGCGCCAGGATAAAAATCGTCACCGGACCATACTTACTCATCCAGCCCGTCAGACGCTGATAGAGTTGGGAGTGTTCGACCACCGCCTGCCCACTGAAGCCTGCCAGGTAACCGGTAAGCTCGCCTAAAGTCGCTCCCGCGCCTGCCGCCAGCCCCACCCCCAGTGGGTTGAAGACCGCCCCCATGCCGAAGATCACGGCGATACCCGGGGCGGGCAGGATGACGGTGGCGTACGCCAAAAAGGAGATCAGAAAGATGCCCGGGTAGCCGTACACGGCGTAGCGCTCTGCCTGCTCGCGGATGCTGAAGATGTAAACGCTGATGCCAATCACAACCAGCAGCGCAAGGATGCGCGCGATCAGCAGATAGCGATGATTGGCGGGGCTGCCAGGCATGCGAAGAAGCCAATGCTCAAATCATCAGCGTGCTTCCAGCTCGCGGGCGTTCTTCAACAGCGCCTGTGTGCGGGCGACCACCAGATCCATGGCGACGGTGTTCAAACCTCCTTCAGGGATGATCACATCAGCGTAGCGTTTGGATGGCTCAACGAACTCCAGGTGCATCGGGCGCACCGTCGTAAGGTATTGCTGGATCACCGATTCGGTGGTGCGCCCACGCTCGGTGATGTCGCGTTGCAGGCGGCGGATGAAACGCAGGTCGGGATCGGTATCCACGAAGATCTTGATGTCGAACAGCTTTCGCAGCTCGGCTTCGACAAAGATCAAAATGCCCTCGACCAGGATAATGGGCTCAGGATAAATGCGCCGGGTCTGGGCAGTGCGAGTATGGGTTTTGAAATCGTAGATCGGCATGTCAATTGGCTGGTGAGCCTTGAGCAATTTGATGTGCTCGATCAGCAAGCCGGTATCCAGAGAGTCCGGGTGGTCGAAGTTGACGCTGGCGCGCTGATTGAGGGGCAGGTCGCTCAGGTCTTTGTAATAGGCGTCGTGGGGGAGGTAAGCGATATGTTCCGCTCCCACCCTTTCCAGGATCACATTGGCGACGGTGGTCTTCCCCGAGCCCGAGCCGCCTGCGATGCCGATTACAACAGGGGTTGCGCGAAACTGCATACCCGAATTATACTGGAGGTGACCCAAGTGCGGAGAGGCATTGTGTAAATAAAAAAGCAGCACTCCGATAGTGCTGCATCAAAGCCACCGAAGGGATTCGAACCCTTGACCTAACGTTTACGAAACGCTTGCTCTGCCGGCTGAGCTACGGTGGCGGTTCAGCGCAGAAAATTATACAAGGGATAAGCGGGATTGGCAAGGATGCCCGCTGCTCCCGCCTGAATGAGGTGCACTTTGCGCGTGGCGATGTTGTCGTACCATACCTGCCCGCTGGCAACCCTGGGGGGTAAGGACACTGGCGGGATGAACGTCTACGTGCGCGATCTCACCCGCCACCTGGGCGCGCTGGGCGTGCAGGTGGATGTTTTCACCCGCTCCCAGGATGAGCATGTGCCCCACGTGCTGCACGATCTGGGCTATGGCAACCGCGTGGTGCATGTGCCAGCCGGACCGGAGGTGCCGTTGCCCAAAGAGACCCTCTCCACCTATCTGGATGACTTCGTGGCGGGGGTGCAATCCTTTGCTCAAAGCAAGGGGTTGCGCTATAACCTGATTCACAGTCACTACTGGATGTCCGGCGTGGCTGCGGGAAAGCTGAAACAGCTCTGGAACGTGCCGGTGATTCATATGTTTCACACCCTGGGGCTGATGAAACAGCGCGTGGCGCGCGCTGGTGAAAGCGTGGAGGGTGATTACCGCCTGGAGGGAGAACGGCTCACTCTGCGCCTGGCGGAAAGGATCGTCGCTGCCACCCCCGCCGAGCTCGCCCAACTGCAATGGCTCTACCAGGCGGAGGCGCGCAAGATCGTGGTCATCCCGCCCGGCGTTGACCTGAGCCGCTTCTACCCCATCCCCGCTGACGAAGCCAAAGCTTATATTGGCGTCCCGCCCTGCGATCGAGTTCTGCTCTTCGTCGGACGGATTGAGCCGCTTAAGGGGTTGGATGTCCTTATCCAGGCGATTGCCCTGCTCCGTCGGCAGGGAATCGAAGTCTGCCTGACGGTGATCGGCGGCGACCCGGAGCCGCCCCCCGATTTGCGCGATGAGGAGATGAAGCGCCTGCAATCCATCTGTCAGCAGCATGGGTTGACTGACCTGGTCGCCTTCTTGGGTCGGCGTAGCCAGGATACCCTGCCGTATTACTATTCCGCCGCCGAGGCGGTGGTAGTACCCTCCCATTACGAGTCATTCGGCATGGTGGCGCTGGAAGCCATGGCTTGCGGCACGCCGGTGGTGGCTTCCCAGGTGGGGGGGTTGGCGTTCCTGATTCAGGATGGCGTCACCGGTTTTACCGTGCCGGTGGATGAGCCGCAGGCTCTGGCGCAGCGCCTGGCGCAGTTGCTGAGCGATGAAGAGCTGCGCCGCCGCATGGGGAAACAGGCTGCTGAGTTTGCCCGCCAGTACAGCTGGGAGCTAATCGCTCAACGCATTCTGCAACTATACCAGGAGGTGGTGTCCGAAACGCAGCCTGCTTGAGGGGCGGGGTTGCATCCCCTCGTTATGAACAGGCTCTCGATAGATGTGGGAAATTGGCATGCTTACCGATCGGTCTCAATCAACGTGGTTCGAACAGTCCAGTTATCAACAGGAGAGTGCCATCATGGAGACGCGCAAAGACCTGGTTGCCAGCGCCCGCGGCGATCAGCCGTTCGATCTGGCGATCCTCAACGTGCAACTGATCAACGTCTTGACCGGAGAAATCTACCCGGCTGACATCGGCATCCGCGGCGAGCGCATCGCCCTGGTGCAGTCCGCAGGCGCCTCCCCGCTCCAGGCGACAGAAGTGATGGATGGGAGCGGGATGTGGGCTTCGCCGGGGTTTATTGACGGGCACGTCCACAACGAATCGAGCATGTGCACCCCTGCCCGCTGGGCGGAGGTGATCCTGCCCTTGGGCACCACCACGGTCTGCACCGACCCGCACGAGATCGGCAACGTGCTGGGGATGCGCGGCGTGCGCTATATGCTCGACGCCAGCCGTGGCTTGCCGCTGCGCTATTTCGTCACCGTGCCGAGTTGCGTGCCGGCGGTGCCGCAGGTGGAGAGCGCCGGGGCGACCTTCACTGACCGCGAAATCACCGAGATGCTGGGTTGGGAGCGGGTGATCGCCATTGCCGAGGCGATGGATTTTGTCGGGCTGGCGAATCAATTCGGCAAGATCACCCCCATAGTCGAAGCCGGGCATCGCGCCAGCGTGCCTATCGAGGGGCATGCGCCCATGGTCAGCGGGCGCTTCTTACAGGCGTACCTGGCGGCGGCGGGTCCGCGCGCCTCCGACCACGAATCCCTGAGCAGCGACAACATGGTCGAGAAAGTCCGCGGCGGGGCGATGGTCTATGCCCGCGTCTCCTCCTTCCTCGACCTGACGCAGGAATTGCAAAAAGCCATCCAGGCTGTGCGAGATACGCGCCTGTTCGGCTTCTGCACCGACGACATCCATCCGCCCCAATTGCTCGAGCTGGGGCATCTCAATTACGGCATGCGCCGCCTGATCGCCGCTGGCGTCGACCCGATTACGGTCTACCAGATGGCGACCTTGAACGTCGCCCAGCACTACGGGCTGTGGGGGCTGGGGGCGATTGCGCCCGGCTGGCTGGCTGATGTGGTGCTGCTCGACGATCTGCGCGAGGTGCACGTCCGGCATGTGATCACAGACGGCAAACTGCGCGTTCGCGATGGGCGCTTGCTGGAACCCATCCCCGAGCCGACGCCGCCCTTGCTGGAGAACACCATGCGCCTGCCGCAGGGGTTGAACGCCGAGAGCTTCATCCCCCACACCAGTGGCAGCGGCTCGGTCAGGGTCAACGCCATCAACCTGGCGAATCTGATCGACACCCGCCTGGAGACGGTAGAGCTGCCCTGTCAGGATGGGAAGGTTCGCTTCCCGCTGCCCGACGGTGTAGCGCTCGCCGCCGTGGTGGGGCGACATGGTCAGGGCAGGCAGCCAGCCCTGGCTTTCGTCACCGGCTACCCGATCCAGAGCGGCGCCATTGCCAGCACCATCAGCCACGACAGTCACAACCTGGCGATGATCGGCAAATCCCCCGCCGACCTGGCAGCCGCCGCCAATGCTCTGGTGGAAAGCGGCGGTGGAATGGCAGCCGTGAAAGACGGCAATCTACTGGCGCGGGTGGAGCTTCCCATCGCCGGCTTGATCAGTCCGGCGCCGGTGACGGAGATCGCCGCCCAAATCACTCGTTTTGAAGCCGTCTTGCCCGAACTGGGATTGCCGCCCATCTTCCCCATCACCCTGCTGGCGCTGGCGTTGCCGGTCATCCCCAACATCCGCCTCACCGACATGGGCGTGGTGGATATCCTCACCCAGCAGTTTGTCCCGCTGGAAGCGTGAACTCAGCTCCCGAATGGATATCGGCGGCGTGCTGTGGGACGCCGCCGATTTTGTTTGTGTGTCTGGCAGGCGAAAAGTTGTCAGACATTTGACAGACCTGATTTTATCTGGTAAACTTGAAGTTGTCTGACAACTTTCTCTGCCCAAGAGTCAGGGCACGCAGACTGCTGTCGCAGTGTTGAGTTCGAACGCAGGAGCAAATATCATGAGCACGCTGCTCGTCCGCCATGCCTCAATCCTGGTTACGATGGATGATCAACAGCGGGAAATCCCCGACGGCGGTCTTTTTATCCGCGATGGTTTCATCGAAAAAGTCGGCGCCACAGCCGACCTGCCGGATAGTGCCGACGAGGTGCTGGACCTGACCGGCTGCCTGCTGCTGCCGGGCTTGGTCAACACCCATCACCATTTCTTCCAAACGCTGACGCGCGCTGTGCCGACAGCGCAGAACGCCAACCTGTTCAACTGGCTCAAAACCCTCTATCCCATCTGGGCGGGGCTGACCCCCGAAGACATCCGCATTTCCACCCAGGTCGCTCTGGCGGAGCTGGCGCTCTCGGGCTGCACCACCGCCAGCGATCACCTGTACCTGTACCCCAATGGCGCGCGGCTGGACGATGAAATCCAGGCGGCGGCGCAGGTCGGACTGCGCCTGCATGCCTCACGCGGCTCGATGAGCCTGGGCGAGAGCAAAGGCGGCTTGCCGCCCGACCGGGTGGTGGAAGATGAGGCAGCCATCCTGAAAGATTCGCAGCGCCTGATCGAGACTTACCACGACCCGCGCCCCGGGGCGATGGTGCAGATCATGCTGGCGCCCTGCTCGCCCTTCAGTGTCACCGCCGACTTGATGCGCCAGAGCGCGGCGCTGGCGCGCGCTTACGGGGTGCGCCTGCACACTCACCTGGCGGAGACGCAGGACGAAGAAGTTTTTTGCCTGGAGAATTTCGGCAGCCGCCCGGTGGCGTACATGGAACAGCTCGATTGGATCGGCGCAGACGTCTGGTTCGCGCATTCGGTGCACGTCAACCCCGACGAGATTAATTTATACGCCCGCAGCGGTTGCGGGGTGGCGCATTGCCCCACTTCGAACATGCGCCTGGCTTCCGGGATCGCGCCGGTGGTCAGGATGCTTCAGCGAGGGGTAAAAGTCGGTCTGGGCGTGGATGGCTCAGCCAGCAATGACAGCTCGCACCTGCTGGCAGAAGCGCGCCAGGCAATGTTGCTGGCGCGGGTGCGCGCCGGGTTGGAGGGGGCTTCGCTCTCGCGGCAGGATGGCGCCGAGCTGATGACCGCCCGCCAGGCGCTTGCCATTGCCACCCGCGGCGGGGCGGCGGTCTTGGGTCGCTCAGATCTTGGCTCTCTCGAGCCGGGCAAGTGCGCCGATTTCTTCGCCGTGCGGCTGGATCAACTCGCCTACGCCGGTGGCTTACACGACCCGGTTGCCGCGCTGGTGTTCTGCGCCCCAACCACGGCGGAATACACCGTGGTTGGAGGCAGGTTCGTCGTCAAAGACGGTCAGTTGGTCACGCTTGAGTTGCCGCAGCTCATAGAAGCTCATAACCGCGCTGCCAGGCGCCTGGTCAATCGGGAGTGAGCCGCCATGCAGCAATTGCACGAAAAGCTGGCTAGCCTGATCGCCTCCATGCAACCTGGGGAGCGCCTGCCGTCCGAACCCAAACTCGCCCGACAGTTGAATGTGTCGCGCGCCACGCTGCGCGAAGCCATGCGCACCTTCGAAACCCAGGGGTTGATCCGCCGCCGCCAGGGTTCGGGCACTTACGTGCTGCACCCCTCTTATGTCATCGAAAGCGGGCTGGAGGTGTTGGAGAGCATCGAAACCCTGGCTGAGCGCATTGGCTTGCAGGTTTCGATGGGAGAACTCCAGGTGGAGCGGCGGTTGGCAACCCCGCAGGAAAGGCTGGCTTTGGGTCTGCCGGAGCAGGCTGGAGTGACCCAGGTCAGGCGCGTGATTCTCGCCGAAGGGCGACCGGTGGCGTATCTGATTGATGTGTTGCCGGCAAGCGTGCTATCGCCGGAGGATTTGTCCGGCGAGTTCAGCGGTTCTGTGCTGGATGTGCTCCTTAGGCGCGGGGAGCCGCTATTAATATCTTCCCGCACCGAAATTAACGCCGTGACCGCCTCGCCCGATGTCGCCCGCGCCATGGGCATCCAGCGCGGCGATGTGCTGCTGCGCTTTGAAGCCTATTTGTACGATGACCAGGGCGCTGTGGTGGACTATTCATTCAGTTATTTTTTGCCCGGCTATTTCCGCTTTCACGTGGTGCGCCGGGTGGGTCAGGGAAACCATGTTGTTCGCGGCGCAGGTTCGAAACTCAACCAGCCTGCGCATGCAAGCTGAATCAATTCAACCATCATAATCAATTGGAGGACAAAATGCTCAGTTTTCTCGGTCGTGACATCCTATCGCTCAAGGGATTTTCCCGCGAGGAATATTTCCGCGTCTTCGAGGTGGCGGATGAGCTGGCGCCCATCGCCCGCAACCGCCGCAATTCCGATTTGCTCAAGGACAAGACCCTGGTCACCGCCTTCTACCAGCCCAGCACCCGCACCCGGCTGGCGCACGAAGCCGCCATGCACCGCCTGGGCGGGCATGTGCTCGGCTTCTCCGATGTCAAGATGACCCGCGCTGGTGATTTCTATCAGGAATCGATCAAAGACACCGTGAAAATGCTGGAATATTACGGCGATGTGATCGTGATGCGCCATTTCCAGCAGGGCGCGCCGCATGAGGCGGCGAAGTGGGCGAGCGTGCCGGTGATCAACGCCGGCGACGGCTGGGGCGAACACCCCACCCAGGTGCTGACAGATCTTTACACCATCTACAACGAGCTTGGCACGCTGGACGGTTTGAACTTCTTGCTCATCGGCGATATGCGCATGCGCACCATGCACAGCATGTCCTATGCCATGACCCAATTCGACGTCAACGCTTTCTATGTATCGCCGCCGGAGATGAGCCTGACCGAGGAGTTCAAAAAAGAGCTGGTTGAGCTGAACCTGAATTTTAAGGAGGTTAAACACGTCGAAGAAGCCATCGCTGAAGCCGACGTGATCTACATGGAGCCGGTGGTGCAGCCCGATTACACCAAGTCGCGCGATGAGCGCAGCGGCGAGGTGGGCAGGACGCCGGCAAACTATCGCGTCACCAAGGAGCTGCTGCGCAAAGCCAGGCAGGATGCGATCGTGCTGCATTCGCTGCCGCGCATGGACGAACTCCCGCCGGAAGTGGATGACACTCGCCACCAACGCTATTGGGTCGAAGCCTTCAACGGCGTGGTGGTGCGTATGGCGTTGCTGGCGCTCATCCTGGGCGCAATGGAATAGTCAATCCTGGGCATCTGTCCCCTGGAGGCTAACATGCAAACCGATTTGAGAGGCAGAGATTTGATTGGCGACCTGGACTTCAGCAAGGAAGAGGTCGAAACCGTGCTGGAGGTCGCCTTCGACCTGAAGCGCAAGCGCGCTCTGGGCGAACCGCACCCCTACCTGCGCGACAAAGTGCTGGCGATGCTGTTCTTCTTTTCCAGCACGCGCACCCGCGGCTCGTTCGAAGCCGGTATGGCGCAGTTGGGCGGGCATGCCGCTTTCATCGAGAGCAAGACCACCCAGATCGCCCACGGCGACACCCCTAAGGAGATCGGCGAGATCTTCGGGCGCTACTTCGACGGCATAGCCATCCGTCACGTTGACTGGGGCGTGGGCAACGGCTATTTGAACGCCGTGGCGAAATACTCGCGCGTGCCGGTCTTGAACATGCAATGCGATATCTACCACCCCTTCCAGATTCTGGCAGACCTGATGACCATCATCGAGAAGAAAGGTCGCGACCTGCGGCGCAAGAAGATGGTGGTTTCCTGGGCTTATGCGGCTTCTTACCAGAAACCGATGTCGGTGCCGCAATCGCTGGTGCTGCAAATGCCGCGCTTCGGTCTGGATGTGGTGCTGGCGCATCCGCCGGAGTTTCGCCTGATGCCCGAGATCATGGACATGGCTCGGGAGCAGGCGCGCCGCTATGGGGTGGGCTTCGAGGTGATGGACGACATGGAGGCGGCTTTCAAAGACGCCGACATCATCTACGCCAAGTCCTGGGGCGCCATGGTGCACACCCCCGATGCGGCAGAAGGGGCGAGGATCATCCAGAAGTACCAGCATTGGATCACCGACGAGCGCAAGATGGCGCTGGCAAAGCCGGATGCGATCTACATGCACCCTCTGCCCGCCGACCGCAACATCGAGGTCACCGATGGCGTGATTGACAGCAGCCAGTCCGTGGTCTATGACGAGGCGGAAAACCGTCTGCATGTCCAGAAAGCGGTCATGGCGTTGACCATGCGCTGAAGCCAAGGAGAGAAGATGAAAAAGGTAGCAGTTGTAGCCATAGGCGGAAATTCTTTGATCAAAGATCCCCAACATCAGACGGTGGAGGATCAATACCAGGCGGCAAAAGAAACCACCCATCACATCGCCGATATGATCGAGCAGGGCTGGGATATTGTCATCAGCCACGGCAACGGTCCGCAGGTGGGCTTCATCCTGCGCCGCTCGGAGATCGCCCATCGCGTGGAAGGGATGCACGAGGTGCCGTTAGACGTCTGCGGGGCAGATAGCCAGGGCGCTATCGGCTACGCCCTGCAGCAGAACCTGCAGAACGAGCTCTATCGCCGCGGGATAAAGAAAAACGTCGCCACCGTCATCACCCAGGTGCTGGTGGATAAGAACGACCCGGCGTTTCAGCATCCCACCAAGCCCATCGGCGGCTTCATGGACGAAGCAGAAGCGCGCCGCAGGGCGCAGGAGATGGGCTGGACGGTGGTGGAGGATGCCGGGCGAGGCTGGCGGCGCGTGGTGCCTTCGCCGCTGCCGAAGGAGATCGTCGAGCTGGATTCGATCAAAACCCTGATCGATGCTGGCGTGGTGGTGATCGCCGTGGGCGGAGGCGGCATCCCCGTAATCGACCGCGGCAACGGCGATTACGCCGGCGTCGCGGCTGTGATCGACAAGGACTACGCCAGCAGCCTGCTGGCGCGTAACATCGGCGCCGACCTGTTCGTCATCTCCACCGCGGTGGAGAAGGTGGCGCTTAATTTTGGCAAGCCGAATCAGGTCTGGCTCGACCGCATCACCCTTTCGCAAGCCAAACAATACCTGGCGGAGGGCGTTCACTTCGCCAAAGGCTCAATGGCGCCGAAGATTCAGGCGATCGTCTGGTTCCTGGAGGCTGGCGGCAAAGGGGCGATCGTCACCAATCCTGAGAACATCGGACGCGCCCTGAAGGGCGAAGCCGGCACCTGGATCGTCCCAGACTAGTTTTTTCACCACCCTGCGGCGGCAGCGATGATCAATCTGGCTGCCGCCGCAAATTTTTAATGCAGATGAGGTTGTAAAGACAATTGAATCGCTCTATAATATGGGGAAAATCGGACGGCTCTCGCCGCTTGATTTTTTTGTGATGGTCATCCACTTTGGTAGATCGGTTGCCCGGTCAGATCATTTTGCCGGTAGTAACGGCGCAATCCCATTACGATTCAGAATAACAGGAGGTTGGTGAAAATGACTGCAGCGAAGTATTTGCACCAGCGGACGATGTTGCATGAGGTGACCCTGGACATGGTGGCAGTGGCGATGGGACGCCAACCCGCCGACCTGATCCTGCGCAACGGTCGCCTGGTCAACGTGAACACCGCCCGCATTCAGGATAATGTCAGTGTCGCCGTGCGCCATGGGCTGATCGCCTATGTCGGCAAAGGCGAACATCTCCAGGTGGGTGACCACACCAAAGTCGTAGATGTCGGCGGGCGTTTTCTGGTGCCCGGCTTCATTGATACCCACGACCATGTTGAAAGCAGCATGGTGGATATTGTCAGCTTTGCCCAGGCAGTGCTGCCGCATGGCACCACCACCATCGCCTGCGATAATCATGAGATTACCAATGTCTTCGGCGTGCGGGCGGTGGAGATCTTCCACAAAGCCGCCCAGGGGCTGCCTTTGAAGGTGATGGTCGCCATGCCGGTCTGCGTGCCATCCATCCCTGGCTTCGAGGATGCCGGCGCGGTGATCACCTGGAAGGAGGTATCCCAGGCGTACGAGGAAGATTGGGCGCAGTTGCAGGGCGAGCAGATGAACTTCCCCGGCTTGATCTACGGCGACCCCGCCGTGCATGCCATCACCGCTGCCTCGCTCAAAGCCGGCAAGGTGCTGACCGGTCACTACTCCACCCTGGAGCTGGACAGAGGGCTGAACGCCTTCGTCGCTGCCGGCATCACCGGCTGCCATGAAGGCACCACCGCCGAGGCGGTGATGCGCCGCGCCGAGCTGGGCTGCTACGCCCAACAGCGCTACGGCTCAGCCTGGCTGGACATGCCCAATACCATAAAAGCTGTCACTGAAAATCCCGGTCTGGACACGCGCTTCTTCACCCTGGTCACTGATGACGTCACCCCCACCTCGATCATCGAGCAGGGGCATCTCAGCCGCGTGGTGCGGGCTGCGATTCGCCAGGGTGTGCCGCCTATCCTGGCGATACAGATGGTGACCATCAACGCCGCTCAACTGCTGGAAAAGGCGCGCTGGATCGGCACCATTTCCCCCGGTCGCGCCGCCGATATCCTGGTGGTGAGCGATCTGGTGAATGTGGTCATAGATCAGGTGTACGCCGACGGCGTCTTGGTCGCCGAGAACGGCAAGATGGTGGTTGACCTGCCGCGCTACAATTACCCCGATTGGGCGACGCATTCAGTGCATGTGCCCGAATTGGGCGCCGCCGACTTTCGCATCCCCGCTGACCAACCGGTCCGCGTGCGCGCCATGCGCATCGTCCCCGGCATGGTGCACACGGTGGAGGAGTTCGTAGAAGTCTCGCCTGTTGACGGATCGCTGGCTGCCGATCCCGCCCGAGATATCGCCAAGATCGCCATCTTCTACCGCCACGAACCGCGACCAGAAGTCACCAAGACCAAAGGGATGGGTTTCGTACTTGGCACGCAGTTCAAACCGAACGTCGCCTATGCCTCCACCGTCTCGCACGACAGCCATAATTTGCAGGTGGTTGGCACCGACGATAACGCTATGGCGCTGGCAGCCAATGAGCTGATCAGGGTGGGCGGCGGTCACTGTGTGGTGGTGGACGGGGAGGTGAGAGCCCTGATGCCCATGCCGCTGGGCGGCTTGATGTCGCTCGAATCGGTGGAGGTGGTCGCCGGGCAGTTGAAGCAGATCGAAGAAGCCATCCGCGCCGCCGGCTGCCCGCATGATTCGGCGGAGATGACCATCAGCCTGCTGGGATTGATCGTCCTGGAAGAGCTGCACCTGTCGAACCAGGGGTTGGTGGCTTTGAAGCCCGGTGAATTGCCCAAGTTTGTTGATTTGGTCGTCAGTTAGCCTGTTGAGGAGGTGATACGATTCAACCAACGTTTACGTCCATCATCCGATTCACGTCAATCCGAGCCTTAGTAGAAACATGAGGAGAAGAATGAAATGAAAAAGCATGATCTGTGGCGACTGGCTGCCCTGCTTCTGGTCGCCGTGATGATTTTATCCGCCTGCGCTGCGCCGACAACGCCAGCGCCGCCCCCTGAGACGCAGCCCCCTGCCGCTCCGCCAACCGAAGTGCCGGCTGCCCCGCCGACTGAGGCTCCCACCGCCGCCCCGCCTACCGAAGCCCCCACCAGCCCTCCGCCGGCAGAGGAATTCGTCTTTGGCATCCTGCACGTTGGTCCCTATAACGACCGCGGCTGGAGCCAGGCGCATCATGAAGCCGGTCTGTACGTTCAGGAGAAACTCCCCGGGACGAAGTACATCTACATTGACAAGGTCAACCCTGCCGACCGCCCCGGCACCACAGCCCAGCAACTGGCAGAGGAATTGCTCGCCCAGGGCGCCAAGTTGATTATCTTCAACTCGGACGACATGAAGGACGGCGCCATCGAGTTCGCCAAGAACTATCCCGATATCAATGTCATCCACGCTTCGGGCGATATGGTCTGGAAGGAGGGCAAGAACTACCAGGAGCTGCCCAATCTGGTGAACATCATGCCTCAGGGCGAGTACACCAAGATGATGGCAGGCTGCGCCGCCGCGCTCACCACCAAGACCGGCAAGTTGGGCTACATTGGTCCATTGATCAACGACGAGACCCGCCGCTTCGTCAACGCCGCTTATCTTGGGGCTAAGTATTGCTGGCAGAACTACCTGGGCAAGGATCCCAAGGACCTCAGCTTCAAGGTTACCTGGATCGGCTTCTGGTTTAATATCCCCGGCGTGACTGCAGACCCAACCCAGGTGGCGACGGACTTCATCAACAGCGGATACGATGTGCTCATCTCCGGCTTGGATACCACCGAAGCCGTGACCGAAGCCGCCAAAGCTACAGCCGCCGGTAAGCAGGTTTGGGCGCTGGGCTATGACTACCCCGGCGCCTGCGACGAAGCCCCGCAGGTCTGTCTGGGCATCCCCTACTTTAACTGGGGTCCATCGTACCTGAAGCACATCAAAGCCGCCATAGAGGGCACCTTTGTTTCCACTTGGGACTGGGTGCCGCCGGATTGGAACGACATCAATAACCTGGACACCACCGGAACCGGCTTCATCAAGGGGCAGGGACTGTCTGCGGAGGCGTCAGCCAATGTGGATAAGTTCATCGCCGAGCTGGCAGGTGGATTGAACTTGTGGACCGGTCCGCTTAATTTCCAGGATGGGACTCAGTTCCTGGCTGAGGGGCAGGTTGCCACGGCACAGGAAATCTGGTACATGCCTCAACTTCTGGAAGGCATGGAAGGTCAGAGCGTTCCCAGCGAATAGAGTTTTGCGATCGGCGATCGGGGAAGGCGATCCCGCCTTCCCCTTTTTGAATAACGATGAGAGTAGAGCTAAAAGGCATCACCAAGACCTTTGGCAGCGTTGTCGCTAATGACGACATCCACCTGACCATCCCCGCCGGCACCATCCAGGGCATCCTGGGTGAAAACGGCGCCGGCAAAAGCACCCTGATGAAGATCCTCTCCGGGTTCTTTCAGGCTGACCGGGGGGAGATTTACCTGGACGGCGAGCGGGTGAAGATCAAGTCGCCCGCAGACGCCATCCGCTTCGGCATCGGCATGCTCCATCAAGATCCGCTGGACTTCCCTCCGCTGAAGGTGATTGACAATTTTCTGGTGGGGCGCGACGGCAAGATCTTTCCCAACCGCAGACAGATCACCCAGGCGCTGACCCAACTCCAATCGCAATTGGATTTCTCCCTCGATCCGCAGGCTTATGTGGAAACCCTGACGGTTGGCGAACGGCAGCAACTTGAGATTCTGCGCCTGCTGTGGCTGGGCGCCCAGGTGCTCATCCTCGATGAACCCACCACCGGCATCAGCGCCTTGCAGAAGGAAAAACTCTTTGCCTCCCTGCGCTTTCTCGCCGGACAGGGCAAGACGATTATCTTCGTCTCACACAAGCTGGATGATGTGGAGCAATTGTGCCATCGGGTGGCGGTGCTCAGGCGCGGCAAGCTGGTGGGCGAGGCAACCCCGCCTTACCAGACCGAAGCCCTGGTCACCATGATGTTTGGCAAGATGGTCAGCATGGGCGAGCGCAATCCCTGCGGGGGTGAGCGTGTGCTGTTGCGGCTGGAAAGTCTTACGGTGGAAGATTACCGCATGCAGGTGCATGTGGACGAATTCGAGGTGAAGGCAGGCGAGGTGATCGGGCTGGCGGGGATGGAAGGCAGCGGCGAGCGTCTGTTCCTGCGCGCCTGTTGCGGCTTGTTGCGTCCGGTAGCCGGGAGGATCAACTTATTAGGCGAAGACGTCACCGGCAAGGGTTACCAGGCGTTCATGCGTCGCGGGGTGGCATACCTGCCGGCTTCGCGCATGGAAGAAGGGCTAGTGCCAGGTCTGACGCTGGATGAGCACTTTGTCCTGGCTGGCGAGCAAAAAGGCTTGTTTGTTGACTGGCGCGCCTCCAAAGCCCGCGCCGCAGCGCGCATCGCCGATTTCAACATTCGCGGCGAACCGCAGACAACGGTAGAAGAACTCTCAGGCGGCAACCAGCAAAGAGCACTGCTGGCTTTGATGCGTACACCCTCGACATTGATCTTGATGGAACACCCCACGCGCGGGTTGGATGTCGAATCCTCGATCTATATATGGGGAAAGCTTAAGGAACGCTGTCGGCAGGGCTCAGCGATCCTCTTTATCTCGTCTGACCTGGATGAGATTTTGCAGTACAGCGACCGCATCCTGGTCTTCTTTGCCGGCAAGGTCTCACCGCCGCTCGATGCCGCCGCCACAACCGTAGATCGGTTGGGAGAGCTCATCGGCGGCAAGGGCTGGCAGTTCGAGACAATCAGCCGCGCTTGAATCAGGAGATGGAATGCAACAAAACGGTTCATCTCGCCTGTTCCAGTTCATCTTCCCGCTTGCTGCCATCCTCTTGGCGCTCGCCTTCACCACGCTGATTTTGGTGTTTTCCGGCGCTCCACCGCTGGAAGCCTACAGAAGTATTATCATCGGCTCATTCGGTTCGCTGAAGAAATTCACCGACGTCCTCGTCGCCTGGGTACCGCTGGTGCTGGCAACCACCGGCTTGCTGGTGACCTTCACCTCGGGCTTGTGGAATATCGGCATCGAGGGGCAAATCACTATGGGGGCAATCTTCACCACCGGGTTGTTGCGCTATTTCCTGCACAGCGATGCGCCGTCTGCGCTGCTGGTCGTCCTCTCCATCCTGGCGGGGATGCTGGGAGGCGCCCTGTGGGCGGCGGTAGTAGGCGCGTTGAAGACCTACGGCGGGGTGAATGAGATCTTCGGCGGTTTGGGGATGAATTTTGTCGCCACGGCGATGACCATCTGGCTCATCTTCGGACCATGGAAGCGACCCGGGGTTGGCTCGATGAGCGGCACCGAGCCTTTTCCTGAGCGCCTGTGGTTGCCGATGTTCAGCGGTTTGCGGTTGAGCATCTGGGCAATTTTGCTTGCTGTCGTCGCCCTGGTGGTAATCTACTTTTTATTACAGGGCACCTATTTCGGTCTGCGTTTGAAAGCTGTCGGCAAGAGTATGCGCTCTTCCTTCACGTTGGGCATACCTACCGCACGTTACATGATGTCTTCTTTCCTGATTTGCGGCGCTCTGGCGGGGTTGGCGGGGGCGGTGCAGGTGACCGGCGTGTATCACCGGCTGATACCTGCCATCTCGTCTGGATATGGATATATGGGCTTGATGGTGGCGATGTTGATCAATTACCGCGCCCTGTGGGTGATGCCGGTGGCGCTGTTCTTCGCCGCCTTGAACATTGGCAGCATCCAGCTCCCAATCGTGCTCAAGCTGGATTCATCCCTTTCGGGCGTTCTGCAAGGGGCGATGGTTTTGTCGGTGATCATCGTCGAAGGCATACGCCAGCGTTGGGCAAAGAGACCGTGAAGGAGAGCGTATGACCGGTGAGATTCTCTTGATTGGGCTGGCGGGGGTGCTGGCGGCGGCTGGACCGGTGATCTTTGCCACGATTGGCGAAACCTTCGCCGAGCGTTCTGGAGTGATCAACCTGTCGGTGAATGGGACCATCCTGCTGACCGCCATGGCGGGCTTCGCCGTGGCGGTGAAGACGAACAGCCTCCTGCTGGGATGCCTGTTTGGCATGCTGATTGGAGCTGTGGTGGCATTGATCGTCGCCTTCGCCAGCATCACCCTCAAACAGTCGCAGGTAGCGGTGGGGTTTGTGCTGGCGCTGGTGTGCCGCGACCTCTCCTATTTCTTGGGCAACCCATACATGGGTCTTTCTGGACCTCGGGTTCCCGCTCTGTCCGTGCCGGGTCTGGCGCAGCTACCCATCCTGGGTCCACTGCTCTTTCGCCAGGACATTCTCACCTACCTGAGTTTTATCTTGATCATCCTCGCTTGGGTCTGGATTTTCAAGACCCGTCCGGGGTTGATGTTGATCGGGGTAGGCGAGCGCCCGGCGGCGGCTTTCGTGCGCGGCGCCAATGTGAACCGTCTGCGTTACCTGTACACCGTCTTGGGCGGCGCGCTGGTGGGGCTTGCCGGTCCGGCGTACTCGTTGAGCATCAAAGCCGGTTGGAAAGGGACGATCTCCGGGCTGGATGGCATCGGCTGGATCGCCCTGGCAATTACCATCTTCGGCGGGTGGAACCCGCTGCGGGCAGCCTTCGGCGCTTATCTATTCGCCCTGCTGCAGTGGCTGGGGCTGGTGCTGCAACCCAGTTTGCCGGGCATCCCTTCTCAGGTGTTGCAGGTTGCGCCCTTCCCGTTGATGATACTGACTTTGCTTCTCGTCAATATCGGCAACACCGAGTGGGTGGAGCGGATGCTGGCGCTGCTGCCAGAATCGGCGCGACGCTTGGTTGCCCGCCTGATTCGCTCGCTGCGCGCCAATCCGCCTGCCTCTTTGGGCGTGCCGTTCGAACAGGAATGATGCCTTTGTAAAACCCCTTCAATTTACGGTATAATTACTTTTGAGCGATGAGGCTCGCTCGGATGTAAAGAACCGCCGGATTCCGGCTGATAGCCTCTGCTGACGCCTTGCGTCGAGAGCAGAGGCTTTTTTATTCAAGGGATTTGAAAGAGAGTTTGTCATGTCTTTCCAAAGTATCCTGTTCAGAAATGCTGATGGCAGCATAAAGGCTGATACAGTTGAAGCTCCTGAATGTTTTGGCGATTTAAATCTCGATCAAATTGTCGAGGCTATCACAGCCGGGAAAAAGGAATACAACCTCGTGCCGATCTTTTACACGCCCCTGCGTGACCCTGCTGCCATCTACTACCGTCATGAAGTGATGCAGGATTTAGAAGACCCAACTCTGATGACGAATCTCAAAGTGTTTGCCGAGAAAATGGCGCTGGTGCGCCGTTATCTGGCGATGGTGGAAAAGCTGGATTTCAATTACCACAAAAAGGGTTGGTTTTTGGAGGCGGCGCTGGTTTACAGCGAGAGCGTGTCGGACCTGGCAAGATATCTGAGCCTGGCAAACCTGAGGTCGCGCGGTCTGTCAGCCTTCCGCCAATACATAACCGACTACACCCACTCGCACGGGTTCCAGTCGCTATCAACAGAGGCGCGAGAAGTCAAAGCGGGGCTGGCAGGCTTGAAATATTGTGTGGTGATCCAACCCGGCAAATTCAAAGATGAGTACTTCGCCGTTGTTACCGACCATCTCAAGACGCTCAAGTTTCGCAACGGCATTTTGATCAGCGCAGAACTGGGACCGGGAAATGAAGGGACAAATTACGTCCTGCGCAAAGCGCATCCCGCCCCTCCCAACTGGTTTAAGCAAGTGATGCGGCGAAAATCGCCTGTTTACTCGTACACGCTCCCGCCACGCGACGACCATGGCGCCAGGGCGCTGGGGGATTTACGAGATCGAGGGATCAATCTGGTTGCCAACGCAGTTGCCCAGTCCGCAGATCACATAGACAGTTTTTTCCAAATGTTACAACTGGAGCTGGCATTTTACATCGGATGTCTGAATTTATCGGAGCAGCTCGCCCAACGGGGAGTCCCGATTGGTTTTCCCGAACCCGCGCCGGTTTCCGAGCGCCGGCTTTCCTTTACAGGTTTGTATGATGTTACTCTGGCATTGACCTCGACGGAGAAGGTGGTAGGCAATGATGTCAACGCTGATGGGAAAAATCTCGTGATCATCACCGGCGCTAACCAGGGTGGTAAAACCACTTTTCTCAGAGCTCTTGGTCAATCTCAATTGATGATGCAGTGCGGTATGTTTGTGCCGGCTGAGTCGTATTGCGCCAATCTTTGTCAGGGAATATTCACCCACTTCAAACGCGAAGAAGATGCAACCATGAAAAGCGGCAAGCTGGATGAGGAGCTTGGCAGAATGAGCGGTATTGTTTCTAAAATAACCCCGAACTCTATCATTCTTTTCAATGAGTCATTCGCAGCCACCAACGACCGCGAGGGTTCAGAGATTGCCCGGCAAATCACATCAGCTTTGGTGGAAAAACGCATCAAGGTTTACTTCGTGACGCATCTGTATGACTTTGCGCGTGGTTTCTATGAGGCGCGCCTGGAAAGCACCCTTTTCCTGCGAGCCGAACGCCAGGAGGACGGCGAAAGGACTTTTAAGCTGATCGAAGGCGAACCCTTAGAGACGAGCTATGGCGGTGATGTGTACCGTCAAATTTTTGGCAACGCCGACGTTGACCAGCCGGAGACAGGGGTGATCGAAATGGCGGCATCAACGGCGAGCAATCTCCTGGATTGATCTGGGCTGTAAGCGATAAACCCACTCACACTGACCGTGGCAGTGAGTCGGTCAGGGCGTTGCCCGTTTAATTGCGCCAACGTACACTGTCAAGTTTATGACAAATATCGTTATCTTGGCGGTCAAATGTCATGTTCATTGATTGATTATTGAAATTCAAACAAATATTTTGTATAATTCAAACGGAAATTACCCGCAACTTCTGTTCTTTCGCAAACCAGACCTTGTTTATTTCCCGTGCCGATCACATGCTACCCACAGAGCGACGCAAGACCATCCTGGAGTTAATCGAGACGCACAACTCGATCTCGGTGTTAGAGCTGAGCAAGATGCTGGGCGTCTCGAGCATGACCGTGCGCCGTGATCTGCGCATCCTGTCCAATATGGGCTTGCTGGAGCGCGTGCACGGCGGGGCGCTTTCGCGGCGCGGGCGCAGCTACGAACCGCCGTTTTTCATCCGCGAGAAAGAATCCATCCGTCAGAAAGAATTGATCGCCCAAAGGGCGGCGCAGTTAATCCAGCAGGGCGACAGCGTGGCGTTGGACGTAGGTACTACCACCCTGGCTCTGGCGCACGCCATGGCTGGCATCCCCAATCTCTCGGTGCTCACCGCCAGCCTGCGCATCGCCAACGTGCTGGTTGACTCCCCCAACATGCGCCTGTTCCTCACCGGCGGACAGGTGCGCCAGCAGGAGCTTTCTCTGGTGGGCTACGTGGCTGAGCGCACCTACCAGGAATTTCATGTGGACAAAGCCTTTGTCGGCGTTGGAGGCATCCATCCGCAAGCCGGACTGACGGAGTACAACCTGGAAGACGCTCAGGTGAAAAAAGCGATGATCGCCAGCGCCGATCAGGTGATCGTCCTCACCGACAGCCGCAAGCTGGGCGAGACCTGTTTCGCCTTCATTGCCCCGATCTCGAACGTGGATATTCTGATCACCGACGCCGACGCTCCTCCAGAGCTGGTGGCGCAGTTCGAGGCGCAGGGTGTGGAGGTCATCCTGGTATCTTGATCCCCGTCAGTCAGCCTGTTCAAGCGTTCTAAGGAGGTGCACCCTGGAAGAAAATTTACGAACTGTAAGCCGTGAATGTCGCCAAAAACCTATCCGTCATTCTCAATCACCAGAAGGAGAGAGAAACAATGACTAAACGCTCTGTTTTTGCAGCGCTGTCGCTTTTGATGATCCTGTCTATGCTCCTGGCAGCCTGTGCTCCAAAGCCGACGCCTGCCCCCACCACCGCGCCCACGCAACCGCCGCCGGCAGCGGAGACACAACCGCCAGCCGCGCAAGAAACCCAGCCGCCCGCTGGCTTCAACTGGCGACAGGTGGAGGGCACCAAGATCACCGTCTTCCTGTCTGAGACGCCCATGGCGCAAGCCATCCGCACCCACATCCAGGAATTTCGCGATCTCACCGGCATTGATATCGAATACCTGGTCGTCAGCGAGAATGAGTACTGGAGCAAGCTTTCCGTTGACCTGTCCAGCGGCGCCGGGCAGTTCCATGTCTTCATGAGCGGTCCCACGCTGAACTGGGGCTACGCTGCCGCCAATCAGATTCAGCCGCTCGATCCTTTCCTCAACGATCCGACCCTGACTCCCGAGGATTGGGATTTCGAGGACATCTTCCCCTGGGCGATCATGTCCAACAGTTGGGATGGCACCCCCGGGTTTGCCGGCATGGGCAAGGGCTCGCTGTGGGCGCTGCCGATCAACGAAGTCAACAACCTGGTTACCTACCGCAAAGACCTGTTCGACCAGTGGGGGCTGCAACCCCCGACCACCTGGGATGAATGGGCAGCCGTCGCCCGCCAGATCAAAGACAAGAGCGGTGGCACGGTGGATGGCAAGCCTTTCTACTCCGTCGCTCAGCGCGGCGCCCTCGACTTGACCACGCTCTCCGGTCCATTCTTCTCTGGCTTGGCTTCCTATGGCGGCGCCGACTTCACCCCCGACCTGCAACCGGCGATGAACTCCGAGCGCTCGGTGGCGTTCCAGAAGCTCTATATGGACACCATCAAAGAGACCGGCTCCCCCGAATGGCCGAACATGATGTGGTTCGACGTGCAGCAGGGCTTCACCAGCGGGCAGTACGCCATGGTCTTCGACGTGGATAACTTCGTCCCAACCTATGAGAAAGAGGGCAGCGCGGTTGCCGGCAAGCTGGCTTACGTTGACGTTCCCGCCGGTCCCGATGGCAAGCGCGTCAGCCACCCCTGGACCTGGGGCTTCAGCATGAACGCCAAGACCACCGGCGACCAGGCGAAAGCCGCCTGGCTCTTCATCGTCTGGGCTTCGGCGAAGGAGCAGATGGTGCTCTTTGCCCCCACCGGCTCCTGGCCCACCCGCAAGAGCGTGTGGGAGCACCCCGATGTTGTCGCAGTCACCAAGGACTGGGGCGGCGGCACCTTCCGCCAGGCAATGGACAAAGTGCTGAACGAAGAGGTGGACTGGCCCATCTCCCCGCTGACCGAGGCTGGTGCCATCCAACTGGAGTGGGTCAAGGCGCTCCACGAGTACTACTTCGGCAGGGGCGATATGCAAACCCTGATGGATGGCGTGGCTCAGAAAGCCATTGAAATCCTGAAAGAGTCTGGCACCTTGAAATAAGTGCTCGTCGTGGAAACCGGGACGCAGGATTGCCAACGGTACATCTTATCCACCATCTGTGCTGGGGCGGGCTAACAACCCGCCCCAGAGATGGATGGTGGGCGTTCCGCGATTGGAATCCCGGCAGGTTCACCCCTATCTGATGAGGAGTAATGTTGAATGGTAGCTGCGACCGCCCCACAGCCTGTTGACCTGGCGGCTGCCCCGCCGATCCGTAAGAAGCGCAACTGGTTGCCGCTGATCATGACTTCGCCGGCAACCCTGGCGATGATAGGCATCCTCTACCCCTTCGCCATCGCCGTCTATTACAGCTTTACCAACTATCGCATCGTCAGCCCCACCTATAAATTTGTGGGCTTACGCAATTACATCCGCATGTTCTCAGACCCCGATTTCTGGGAAGCGCTGGGCAACACCCTGCTCTTTGCCGTTTCGGCTTTGGTGATCGAGATGACGCTGGGCTTCCTGATTGCCCTGTTACTCAACCGCCAGGTGAAGGGTGTGGGCGTGATGCGCTCCATGCTGTTATTGCCGCTGATGCTGCCGCCGGTGATCTCCGGCATGATGTGGAAGACTATGCTGGCTTCTTCCAGCGGTCCGGTGAACTATCTGCTCGGTTTAGGCACGTTTGCCTGGTTGGCGAATGTCTGGTCGGCGCGATTGGCGATCATCATCATTGAGGTTTGGTCATCCACTCCGTTTGTCGCCCTGGTCTTGTTGAGCGGTTTGCAGTCGCTGCCCAAAGAGCCGTTCGAGGCAGCTCAGGTTGACGGCGCCCATTCCTGGTTCATCCTGCGCCGGCTGATGCTGCCGATGCTCCAGCCGTTCATCCTCATCGTGCTGCTCTTCCGCGTCGTCGATGTGATGAAACTGTTCGATATCATCTTTGCCACCACCCTTGGCGGACCGATGATTGTCACCACCACCATCCCAATCATGGCTTATAAAGAAGTATTCATCTCCTATAACCTGGGGTCTGCTATTGCCAAGGTGCTCATCTTGTGGGTGATCAACTATGTGGTCAGCTTCTGGCTCGCCGGACGCTGGCGCAAGTCAACTGGTGCAATCGGGTAGGTGTCAGATGAGAAGAGGCTACCTGTTAACGACCTATATCCTGATGGCGCTGCTGGCGGTCTTCCTGCTCAGCCCGCTGATTTGGATTTTCCTGATGTCTTTCAAGACGCCAGCGGACGTGATCGCCGCGCCGCCCAAGCTGTTCTTCAAACCCACTTTGGATAATTACCTGGCGTTGTTTGGCGTCGCCCGCGGCGGGCTGATCACCTCCGAGGCTTTTTTCTCCTACTTCAAGAACAGTCTGATCCTGTCCGTCGGTTCGGTGCTGATCTCGCTGGTTCTGGGCATGCCGGCGGCTTACGCCCTGGCGCGGTTGCGCTTTGCCGCCAAGGAAAGCCTGGCGTTTACCTATCTGAGCTTCCGCTTCGTACCTGAGGTGACCATCATCCTGCCGCTCTATGTCATCTACCAGCGTCTGCGCCTGTATAATACCTTTACTGGCTTGATCCTGGTCTATCAGCTCATTTCTCTGCCGCTGATGATCTGGATGATGCGCTCCTATTTTGAGGAGATTCCGCTGGCGATTGAGCAGGCAGCGCGCACCGATGGCTATTCCTGGGGAGGGGCTTTTTTCCGCCTGATATTGCCCCTGGCAGCGCCAGGTATCGCCGCTACGCTGATCCTGGCTTTCATATTCTGCTGGAACAACTTTGTCTTTGGTCTGATGTTGGGTGGCACATCCACCCAGCCGGTCACGGTGGGGTTGCTCAGCTTTATGGGCACCAATGAAGTGCAATGGGGATTGATGGCGGCGGCGACGGTGATCGCTATCACGCCCGAAATCCTGATGGCTCTGGCGGTGCAACGCTACATGATTCGCGGCTTGACCTTCGGCGCGGTGAAGTAGGAAGTAGCTTATGGCGACAGTTGAACTCGAAAATGTACGCAAGAATTATGGCGCTCCAGAGGACGCGGTGAAAGGCATTTCTTTCACCTGCCACGATGGCGAGTTCCTGGTGCTCCTGGGACCTTCGGGCTGCGGCAAGACCACCACCCTGCGTATGATCACCGGTCTGGAGACCATCACCAGCGGCGTGATCAAGATCGGCGGCAAGGTGGTCAATAACCTCACGCCTCAACAGCGCAACGTGGCGATGGCGTTCGAGACCTATGCCCTCTACCCGCCCCTGACCGTATACGAGAACATCGCCTTTCCGCTCCAGGTGATGAAGCTTCCGCGGCATGAGATCGACCGTCGGGTGAAGGAAGTGGCTCAGGCGCTCTCGATCGCTGATATCCTCAACGAGCTGCCGGACAACCTGGCGGGTGGGCAGAAACAGCGCGTCTCGCTGGCGCGCGCCTTGGTGCGCAACCCAACCGTGTTTCTGATGGATGAGCCGCTCTCGCACGTCGACGCCGATGTGCGCTACCGCGCCCGCGCCGAGATCAAGCACCTCCAGGCGACCACCGGCGCCACGGTGATCTACGTCACCCACGACCAGGTGGAAGCGGTGGCGCTGGCGGATCGGGTTGTGGTCATGGACCTGGGCGTCATTCAGCAGATCGGCACGCCGCTGGATTTATATTATCGTCCGGCAAACCTGTTCGTGGCTGGTTTCATCGGCGAGCCGCCCATGAACACTCTCCCCGTCAGACTGGAGCTGAGCGAGGGCTGGTTGCTGCTGAGCTGGCAGGGCGATGGAACGGTGGCGCTGCGCTATCCTGCCGCTGATCTGCCGCCGGCGGCGCTCGAACGCCTGGGCGCCTACCATGCTCAGGAGATTGTGATGGGCGTCAGACCGCAGCGCCTGCGTGTCCTGCCCCCCGCTCCTCCGCACACGCCTGCCCAGGTGCCCGGCGTGCTGCTGGTGCATGAGTTTTTGGGCAATTACGGGATTGGTCAGGTCTCGGTCAATCACACCCAGTTCGAGTGCGTCACCCCGCCAGAGCTTCCCTTCCAGGCGGGCGAGGCGGTTAGCCTGGGGATGGATTTTGACGACCTGCACTTCTTCGACCCACAAAGCAGCCGGCGCATCGAATACGAAGCGAGGTAACATGGCTACCCTGGTGCTTGATCGTGTAAGTAAGAGTTTTGGAAAGGTCCAGGCGCTGAAGAGCGTCTCCTTTGATTGTAAAGACGGCGAATTTCTGGTGATCGTTGGTCCTTCCGGCGCCGGAAAGACCACCACCTTGAACTGCATCGCCGGCGTGGAATATCCAGAAGCCGGCACCATCGCCATTGACGGCGAGGATGTCACCCTGCTGCCGCCCCAGGAGCGTAACGTGGCGATGGTGTTCGAGACCTACGCCCTCTACCCTCAGTTCTCCGTGTATGACAACCTGGCGTTCCCCTTGCGCTCGCCGCGCTCGCGCTTGCCGGAAGATGAGATCGAGCGGCGCGTCCAGCGCGTCTCGCAGATGCTCGGCATTGATCAATTGCTCAATCGTCTGCCGCGCCAGCTCAGCCAGGGGCAGCGCCAGCGTGTTTCGCTCGGTCGTGCCCTGGTGCGCGAACCCAAGCTCTTCTTGTTAGACGAGCCTATCTCGCACCTGGATGCCAAGCTGCGCAACGCCATGCGCCGCGAGCTGAAACTGATGCGCACCAACCTCTCCCAGACCACCATCTATGTCACCCACGATTATCTGGAGGCGCTCTCCCTGGCGGATCGGGTGGTCGTCCTGGTGCAGGGGCAGGTGTTGCAATTCGACCAGACCCAAGTGGTGTACAATCGCCCCGCCGCCATGGAGGTGGGCAAGCTCTTCGGCGAACTGCCGATGATCTTTTTTAACGGCAAAATCGACGAAGGCGGTCGCTTTGTAGACGAATCCGGGCGCTTCACCCTTCCTACGACCGGCGAACTCACCCCAGGCGCCGCCGTCATCCTGGCGTTGCGCCCCACCGACCTGCAACTTGTGCCGGTGGAGCAGGGCAGCCTGCAGGGTGAGGTTTACAGCGTGCAGTACCAGTTCGACAAGAAGCTGGTTACGGTTTCTGCCTATGGCTACCTGGTGGATGTGGTCGTGCCTGTGGATTTATCCATCAGCGAAGGCGATAAAGCAGGCGTGTTCATCCGCCCGGAGGTGTGCTTCTTCTTCGACCCGGAAACCCACCGGGCGCTATAAGCGGTATGTGGGTGCAAACGAGGTGGAATGATGAACGCTCGTGAACGAGTGTTGACAGCTTTGGAGCATAAAGAGCCCGACCGGGTGCCGATTGACTTCGCAGGCACCGGCGTCAGCACCATTTGTTACCAGGCATACGATGACCTGCGCCGCTATCTGGGCTTGGAGCCGCGCCCGTACAACCCCGACGCCCTGGGCAGTGCCACCTGGGCGGGTGTGGTTGCGCCACACCCCGATGTCTATGACCGTTTGCACTCCGACGTGCAGATGGTCGGCATGGGCGATCCCGACGCCTGGCAGCTCAAGATCGAATATGGGGAACAATTCGATACCTATGTGGACGAGTGGGGCACGCGCGTCTACCGCCCCAAAGGCGGGCATTATTTCGACTACCGCGACTTTCCTATTAAAGAAGCCAGCCTGGAGGCGCTGCGCGCCTGGAAGAACTGGCCCGATCCCAACGATCCGGGTCGCTGGCGCGGCTTCCGCCAACGCTGTCTGGACGCCCGCGCCACCGGTCGCGCCATCACCGCCTTTTCCGTCTTCGGCGGCGGAATCTTCGAACAACCGGCGCGAATAATGCCCATGGAGGAGTACTTCATCGGTATCGTCAGCGACCCCAAATTTGCCGACGCCATCCTGGGCATCATGTTTGATATCTATTATGAAGCCACCGTGCGCATGTTGCAGGAAGTGGGCGACATCCTCGACGTGTGGGTCTATTGGGACGACCTGAGCGGTCAGCGCGCTCCGCTGATCAGCCCTGCCTGGTACAAACGCCATCTGATGCCGTTGCACCGCAAGCTGTTCGATAAAGTCAAATCCATGACCCGTGCCAAGATTTTCTTCCATTGTTGCGGCTCGGCGCGTCCATGGATTCCCTATCTGATCGACGTGGGGGTGGATATCCTCAATCCGGTGCAGATTTCGGCGGAGGGTATGGAGCCGGCTGGGCTGAAGCGCGACTTCGGCAAAGATATCGTCTTCTGGGGCGGCGCGTGCAACCCGCAAGGCGCGCTGGCGTTTGGCACTCCGGAGCAGGTGCGCGAAGAAGTGCGCCGCAACATAGATGCTTTCGCTCCTGGTGGCGGCTTCGTCTTCGCCAATGTGCACAACATCCAGAATCTGGTGCCGCCGGAGAACATCGTCGCCATGTTCGATACCTGTTACGAATATGGCGTCTATAAGTAAGCCGCAGAAGGGATGCCTGAATGGACAAACGTTGGGAGCGGCTGGGCGAGTTGCTGGTCAATTACTCCACGGCGGTGCAGCCCGGTGAACGGGTGATGATCGCCTTTGTCGAGCTGGAAACTTACCCCCTGGTGCACGCCGTTTATCGGGCTTGCATCCGAGCGGGCGCCTTCCCGCAAGTGCAGTTCCTGTCGGAAGAGCTCAACCGCCTGGTTTTGAAATATGGCTCCCTGGAACAGATCGGTTGGGTGCCCGAGATCGAAGCCTATGGCATGGAATGGGCAGATGTCTATTTCGGCTTGCGCGGCGCCCATAACCTGGATGTTTTTTGGGATATTCCGGCTGAGAAGCTCTCGTTGTTGCGGCAGGCGATGGGCAAAATCTCATCCCTGCGCTGGCAGAAGACGCGCTGGTGTCTGCTGCGCCTGCCCAACGCCGCTCTGGCTTCGCAAGCCGGCGTGGACGAGATCACCATCACCGACGCCTTCTTCAACGCCTGCTTCCTCGACTGGCGCGCCATGGGCGAGCAATGGCGTCGGTGGGCTGAGCAGCTCAATCGGGGCAAACAGGTGCGCCTGTTGGGCAAGGGCACTGATCTGCGCTTCTCGGTCGACGGGCGGACATGGGATGTGGCTGATGGGCACTTCAACATGCCCGACGGCGAGATTGCCACTGCGCCAGTGGAGAGCACCATTGATGGTTATATTTCATTCGAGTTTCCCGCTGTGCTGGGCGGGCGGCTGGTGCATAACCTCTACCTGCGCTGGGAGAAGGGGAAGCTGGTCGAAGCCAGCGCCTCAACCAACCAGGATTTCTTGCACGCCGTTTTGAACACCGACCCTGGCGCCAGCCTGATAGGAGAGTTCGCCATGGGCGTCAACCCCGAATGGAAATTCTTCTGCAAGGAGATCTTACTCGATGAAAAGATCGGCGGCACGGTACACATCGCCCTTGGCAGGGCTTACCCCAATGTGGGCGGCGTCAACCAGTCCGCCATCCACTGGGACATCATCAAAGATACGCGCCAGGAAGGGGAGATCTACCTGGACAACAGGCTGATTTTCAAGGATGGTAAGGTGCTGCTGTAAGCTTGGGGCAGGGAGGGAGAGATGGCGCAGAACTATCTCATCGGTGTGGATATCGGCACATACTCCTCCAAGGGGGTGCTGGTGCAAACCGACGGCGTAGTCGTCGCCAGCCACAGCGTGCCGCATGGGATGGATATGCCCAAACCCGGTCATTTTGAGCACGACGCCGAGGGCGTCTGGTGGGGCGATTTCGTCCAGATCGTCCGGGTTTTGCTCCAGCAATCCGGCATCCAGCCCAAGCGGGTGATCGGCATCGGCGCCAGCGCCATCGGCTCGTGCGTCCTGCCGATTGACGAGCAGGGTCAACCGCTGCGCCCGGGCATTTTGTACGGTATTGACACCCGCGCCTCCGCCGAGATCGAAGAACTGGAAGGCAAGCTGGGTCGGGATTGGATTTTCCAGCACAGCGGCGCGCACCTCAGCTCTCAGGCTTCCGGACCGAAGGTGCTGTGGATACGCCATAATGAGCCGGAGATATTCGCCCGCGCCCGCTGGTTCCTCACCAGCCAGGCGTATCTGGTGTACCGGCTCACCGGCAAACCTTCTATTGACATCTACACCGCTTCTGGTTACGCGCCGCTATTCGACGTTGAACGGCGGGCGTGGATTCCCGAGGCGGCGGCGCATATCGTCCCCCTGGATCGCCTGCCTCCGCCTTACTGGAGCAGCGAAGTCGTTGGTGTGGTGACTGCCGAGGCAGCCCGCCAAACCGGTCTGGCGTCGGGCACGCCAGTGGTTTGCGGCACCACCGACGCCGCCGCCGAAGCCATCAGCGCCGGCGTGGCTGACTTCGGCGATATGATGCTTATGTTCGGCAGCAGCATATTCTTCATCCTGAAGACGCCCCAGTGGATTAAAACTCAGCGCTTCTGGAGCGCCAATTTTTTAGAGCCTAGTTCTTTTGCCTTTTTGGGCGGCATGTCCACTTCAGGCAGCCTGACTACCTGGTTCCGCGATCAATTTGCCGCATCCGAAGTCGAGCTGGAGCGCCAGGGCGGGGAAAACGCCTACGCTGCTCTGGCAAAGCTGGCGGCTGCTTCTCCCCGCGGCGCAAAGGGGCTGATCGCCCTGCCCTATTTCGAGGGAGAGCGCACACCCCTGCACGATCCTAAAGCCTGCGGGGTGTTGTTCGGACTGCGGCTGAGGCACACCCGCGGCGACATCTACCGCGCCATTCTGGAGGGTGTGGCTTACGGCATCCGCCACAATTTTGAAGTCATGCAAGGGGAAGGCGTGCGCCCCGAGCGCATCCTGGCGGTGGGCGGCGGCACCAAAAACCCGCTCTGGCTGCAGATTGTGGCAGATGTTTGTAACGTTGAGCTGGAAGTTCCCCAGGAACAACTCGGCGCAAGCTATGGCGACGCCTTCCTGGCTGCAGTGGGCGTGGGTGTGTTCCGTAATCTCTCCGAGGTCAGGCGCTGGGTGCGCGTCAAAGAAGTGGTGCGACCAGACCCCGCGGCGCATGCGGATTACGAATCGGGATACCGCATATTTCGCGATCTGTACACCTGCACGAAAGAACTGATGCACAAGCTGGCAGATTAGTGAGGGAGAGTTATAGAAAATCGTGGAGGTTAATGCCGATGAAATCCTGGATTGAGGAAACCTTTGGCGTGAAAAAACCCATCATTGCCATGTGTCACCTGAGCGCTTTACCTGGTGATCCGTATTACGATCCCAGGCTGGGCATGAAGGAGGCGGTGCGCTGGGCAAAAGCCGACTTGAACGCCCTGCAGGACGGAGGGGTGGACGCGGTGATGTTCTCCAATGAGTTCAGCCTGCCCTACCTGACCAAAGTCGAGACTGTAACCGTGGCGAGCATGGCGCGCATCATCGGTGAACTGATGGACGAGATTCGCGTGCCTTTCGGCGTGAATGTGCTTTGGGATCCCGCGGCTTCATTGGATTTGGCGGCAGCCACCGGCGCGAAGTTCGTGCGCGAGGTCTTTTCGGGTGTATACGCCAGCGACTTCGGCTTGTGGAACCCGAACACCGGCGCGGTGATCCGCCATCAGCGCGCCATCAACGCTCAGCATGTCAAACTGCTGTTCAACATCGTCCCGGAGGCGGCTCAGTACCTGGCGCAGCGCGATATCGTCGACATCGCCAGATCCACCGTCTTCAACCACCGACCTGACGCCTTGTGCGTCTCTGGGCTCACTGCCGGGTCGCGCACCGACGTCAGCCTGTTGCGCAGGGTGAAAGAGGCGGTTCCGGATGTGCCGGTGTTTGCCAATACCGGCGTCTCGATTGAAAACGTAGAAGAACAACTGGCGGTGGCAGATGGCGCCGTGGTGGGCACAACCTTCAAGTTCCAGGGAAAATTCGAAAACCATGTAGACCAAAAGCGGGTAGAGGCTTTTATGCAGAAGGTCAAATCCTTCCGCAATTCGAATCTTGTGGTGTGAAGCCGACGAGCGATTCAGGTGGTAAGGAGCTGCAGGTGGTTCGGAAGGAAGAAGGTTTACCTGGACAGGACGAATCTTCCACAGGCATCCTGGCTGCGGTGCAGATGTCCAGTGAGCTGGGGGAGATTGATAACAACCTCGCCGCGATGGAAGGCGCGCTGCTGAGCTTACCGAAGGCGCCTAACCGCCTGGTTGTCTTTCCGGAGATGGCTACGCATGGCTATTTCTTCGAGAATCGCCAGCGGTTGTGGGAGCTGGCTGAACCTGTCCCGCAAGGACCCACGACCGAAAGGCTGGTAGAGCTGGCTGAGCATCACACCGCTTATCTCGTCGTGGGTATCGCTGAACGCCAGGGAAAGGCGCTCTACAACACAGCCGTTTTGGTCGGACCAGAAGGCTATATCACCAAGTATCGCAAGCTCCACCTTTGGAGCGAAGAAAAGCTGCTTTACGATGCGGGCGACCTGGGCATTGTCCTGGCTGAGCTTCCGATCGGCAGAGTTGGGATTTTGATCTGTTATGACCTGTGGTTCCCCGAACAGGCGCGCATCCTGCGTCTGCTCGGAGCAGATGTGATCGCCATGCCAGCCGCTTTGGTGAATACACCTTACAACAGTAAGCGGGGCTACTATATGGCAGATTACGTTGTGATGGTCACCGCTCATCTGAATCAGGTGTATATGGCGATGGCAAGTCAGGTGGGACGCTATCAGGGACAGTGGTTGTTTGGGAGCAGCATTTTGGTTGGACCTTTGGGCTGGCCGCTCGTAGAGCCAGCCGACGCCGAACACCCGGCGGTCTTGCATCACGCAGTAGATTTTCTCGAAGGGCGCAGACTGCGCGGATGGGGAAAGATGGATCATTTTGACAACGACCGGCGTGTCGATGTCTATGACCGTTACCTTGGATACAGGAGTTAAAGATGTCTGCACGCGTTTTCTTAATCACCTCGCACTATATGGGCGTCCTCTACATCGAGGAACTGCTCAGAGCCGGCGATGAAATCGTCGGCGTGGTCGCCTGGCCCGGGGAGGCAGGTTTCTACCAGGGCTGGTACGTGCCGCGCGAGTACGATGTACGCACCAAAGCCTTTCAGCATTACCTGCCACTTTACGAGCCCGATCCCGACAAACTGAACAGCCCCGAGTTCGTCGAAGTGATTCGCAAGACCTCCCCCGATTACATCGTCTCGGGATACTACGGAAAGATTTTCAAGAAAGCCATCTTGAACCTGCCGCGCTACGGCTGCATCAACATCCATCCCACCGGATTGCCGCGCTTCCGCGGCCTTTCGCCCTACTTTACCCACATGCTCTTCGGCGACGACCGCCAGTACATCACCATGCACTGGCTCGACCCCGGCGTGGACACCGGCGACATCATCGCCCAGGCTTCGGTGGAGATTCGACCGGATGATACCGGCTTCCAGGTGGGGCATCGCGTCACCGAGGCTGGGGCTGCCATGTTCCGCGAGTACTGGCCAAAGGTGAAGGACGGCACCGCCCCGCGCATCAAGCAGGATGAGTCCATGGCTTCGAATTTCAATTTCTCCTGGGAGATAGCCGAGATCGACTGGAAGAAGTCGGCACGCGAAATATGGAACCTGGTGCGCTGTTTGACCAAGCCCCTGGGCGGCGCCTGGACGATGGTGGGCGGGCATAAGATGCACGTCTGGAAGGTGAAAGTGGTCGAGCCGGCGGATGAGTTGAAAGTACGCGGCGCCTTGCCCGGCGAAGTGCTGGCGCTCACCGGCAAAGGTTTCTGGGTGCAATGCGGTCAGGGTCAATTGCATATCCTCGACGCCAGCCTGGACGACATGCCCAACGCCACCCCCTTTGAGCTGGTGGCGCCTGCGGTGGGCGGAGCGACGCGTTTGCTGCTAGGTTGAATGTGAGCAAGACGACCATGAAACACCGCGAGCGAGTCCACCTGGCTTTGCAACACCGTACGCCAGATCGCTGCCCGATGTATGCTGGCTTCACCCCTGAGTTTCGCGCCCGCCTGCGCGCCGATCTGCTGCGGCGCGGCTTTCCCATGACCGGCGATGACAGCACCTACGAGATCGAGCGCGCCCTGGACGAGGACATGCTGCTGACCTTTGTGGGTTGGGCGCTTTCTTATTACCAGGAAGGCGACACCTACGTGGACGAATGGGGCATCCGCTGGAAGTCGGTCTATTATGATACACCCTATGGGCGCGGCCGCTACACCGAGATGATCGAGCATCCGCTGGCGGATGAGCGTCGCATCCCCACCTATCGAGCGCCGGACCCCACCCGTCCCGAACTGTATCAGGAAGCCCAACGGGTGATTGAGCGCTTTAAATCCGAATACTGGATCGTCGGTGGTGTGGTTTGCACCATCCTGGAAGCCGCCTGGGGGTTGCGCGGCTTGGAAGCGTTGATGATAGATATGGTCAGCGACCCCGAACGCGCCGAGGCGGTGTTGGAGATCCCCTACCGTTATCATCTCGAAGTGGCGAAGCGCCTGGCGGCGATGGGCGTGGACATGATCTGGTTGGGAGATGATGTCGGCTGCCAGCGCTCGATGTTCATCTCCCCGGCGCACTGGCGGCGTTACCTGAAACCGCGCATGGCGCAGATGATCGCCGAGTTGAAGGCTATCAACCCTGATCTCATCATCGCCTATCATTCGGACGGTTACATCTATCCCATCATTGCCGAGTTGATTGAAATCGGTCTGGATGTACTCAACCCGATCCAGCCCGCTTCGATGGACCCGGTGCAGCTCAAACGTGAGTTCGGCGACCGACTGTGCTTCTGGGGTTCGATTGATGTGCAGCACACCCTCCCCTTTGGCACACCCGACCAGGTGCGCGCCGAGGTGCTCGAGCGCCTGCGCACGCTGGGGCAGGATGGCGGCTTGATCATCGCGCCCACCCATTACGTGCAACTCGATACACCCCTTGAGAACTTCTGGGCGATGATTGAAACCATCCGGCAAACGAGGCTATCATGAGACAACAGCAGGTCCTGTGCGCATTCGACCTCGGCACCACCGGCGTCAAGGCGGGCATCCTGACCGCCGATGGGGAACTGATCGTCTCCACCTATCGCGAATACGGCGTGGTCTATCCCGCCCCGGGCTGGGTAGAGCAATCGGTTGACGCCATGTGGCAGGCGCAGTGCGAAGCCTCGCGTCAGCTCATAAACTGTTGCAATATCGACCCGCGCCAGGTGCTCGCGGTTGGCATTTCCTCGCAGCGTGCCACATTTGTGCCGCTGGATCGTCATGGCAACCCGCTGACGCGCTTCATCGGCTGGCAGGACCGGCGCAGCATAGAGCAATGCGCCGAGATGGAGCGCCGTCTCGGCGCCGAACGCTACTACCGCATCGCCGGAATGCCAATCGAACCGACCGCCTCAGTCTCCAAAATCTTGTGGCTGAAGGAAAATCAACCCGAGATATTCGAGCAGACGAGCCAGTTTGCCTCCACGCAGAACGTGCATTTGCGCCAGATGGGCGTTGCCGAAGCTCCCTGCGACCTGCCCTGCGCCGCTTACATGGGCTTGTTGGACGTGGACCGCCTGGAGTGGAGCGCCGAGCTGCTTGAGGCGCTGGAGATACCGGCGGAGAAAATGCCTCCCCTGACGCCCTCCTGCACACGCGTGGGCGAGATTTCGCCAGCCGCAGCCGAAGCCACCGGACTGGCGGCGGGCACGCCGTTGGTGGTCGCCGGCGGAGATTTGCAGGTCGCCGGGTTGGGGATGGGCATTTCGCAGCCTGGGCTGGTATCGGTGGGCATCGGCACCGGCGGGGGAGTGTTGATCTATCTGGAGCGCCCCTTGCGCCATCCGCAGCGGGCGCTCAATTGCCTGCCGCACGCCGCGCCGGGCGCCTGGGAGATGGAGGGCATCTGCCTGGCTTCCGGCGCAGCATACAAATGGTATCGCGATACCCTCAGTCAGTTGGAAAAGGCTTCTGCGGCAGCCCTGGATTTGGAAGCGTATGACCTGCTCAACGCCGAGGCGGCTCGGGCGGCGCCTGGGGCTGGTGGCGTTTTGGTGATGCCCGCCATGGCTGGCTCCGGAGCGCCGAACTGGTACTCCAAGGCGCGCGGTGTGGTGCTGGGGCTGTCGCTTGCGACAGATAAGAAGCAGCTCACTCGCGCCGTGCTGGAGGGCATCTGTCTGGAAATCCGCTGGATGCTCGAAGCGGCACAAGCTCTCGGCACCCCCATTCGCGAGGTGCGCATCTGGGGCGGAGCGGCGAAATCCGACCTGTGGAACCAGATCGCCGCCGATGTCTACGGCGTGCCGGCAGCGCGCACTGCCGTCCCCGAAGCCGGTCTGGTTGGGGCAGCTATCTGCGCCGGGGTGGGGGTGGGGGTCTTCTCCAACGTCCAGGAAGGCGTGGATAATATGGTGCGCATCGAACGCCGCTATCAACCCGACCCAAAGCTGCGCCCGCGTTACGATGAGTTGTTCGACCTGTACAAGACGGTTTACCGTCTGCTCAAGGATGGCGGCGTCTTCGAGCGCCTGTCTGAGCTTGTCTGAAGCCTATGCAACGCATGACCTCCCGCCAGCGTGTCCTGGTCGCCTTGGATCACCGCGAACCAGACCGGGTGCCTTTCGACTGCACCTTCGGCTATGTCGCCTACAAGCGGCTTGAGCAACATCTCGGTTTTCAGCCGCAACGCCAGGTGCTGCCGGGCAATGTCTCGCTCAGCGTCCGTCCGCCGATCGAGTTTCTCCAGGAGTTGAAGGTAGATTTATATTACGTGAGCTTGAACCATGCTCCCGGCGCGCCTGCTTTTCAATACGGCATGGAGCGCTACGTGGACGAGTGGGGGGTGGAATACCGCCGGGTCGAGACGCCGGTGGGTTTGCAGTATGAGCTGGCTGCTCATCCCCTGGCTGAAGCCTCGCTGGAAGACCTGGACGATTATCCCTGGCCCGATCCGCACGAACCGGCTCTGACGGCGGGTTTAGAGGAACGTCTCCGCGATCTCTATGAGAACACCGAGTTTGCCCTGGTGGGGCGCTTCAGCAATTCGATCTTCGAGCAGGCTTTTGCCCTGCGCGGCTTGGAGCGCCTTTTGATGGACATGGCTTTAGAGCCGGACTTTGCCAGCGCGTTGATGGATCGCCTGACCAACCTGGCTATCGGTTATATCGAAAACGCATTGCGCGCTTGCGGTAAATACCTGCACATCCTGCGCCTGGCGGGCGACGATATGGGTCATCAGCAGGGGACGCTGCTCAGCCCGGCGATGTTCCGCCGCCTGGTCAAGCCGCGCTTTGCCCGCCTGTATCGGGCGGCGAAAGAGCTTTTCTTGCGCTATAATCCTCAAGGGAAGCTGATGGCGCATACCGACGGCGACGTTTACCCCCTTATTCCTGACTACATCGAGATGGGTCTGGACGTGCTCAACCCGGTGCAACCGTACGTGGCAGAGATGGATCACGCCCGGCTCAAGCGCCAGTTCGGTCAGCAGCTTTCTTTTCACGGCGGCATAGACCTGCAGCGCGTCCTGCCCTTTGGCTCACCCGAAGAGGTCTATCAGGAGGCGGTCAAGACCATGCACGCCCTCGGTTCGGGCGGCGGGTACATCCTGGCGCCCACCCACTATCTCACCCCCGATGTCCCGCCGGAGAATGTGCTGGCGTTGCGGGACGCCGTTTTGGAGCGCGGGGTGTATCCTTTGAGCTGATCGGCAGGTGAGGCGATGCAAAAGGCGCTTGGATATAAATGTTCGCTCTGCGGCGAGGAATACGACTTTGAGGCTGTGATGTACGTCTGCCGGCGCGATGGGGGAAATCTCGATATACAACTCGACCTCCGCCAGGTAACTCCGGCGCAGATAACCTCCAGCCCCGAAGCCTCGCTCTGGCGCTACCTGCCTCTGCTGCCGGTGGCGAATCCGGGTGGCGAAGGCACGCCGTTGCGCGCCGCCGGCTGGACGCCGCTCTATCGCCCGAGGCGCCTGGCGCAGAAGCTCGGTCTGGCAGATCTTTGGATCAAGGACGAGAGCCGCAACCCAACCGCCTCGTTCAAAGATCGCGCCAGCGCCGTCGTCGTCGCCCGGGCGCGTGAGCTGCGGGCTGAGGTGGTGGCGACCGCCTCCACCGGCAACGCCGGCGCGGCGCTGGCGGGGATGGCGGCGGCGGTTGGGCAAAAGGCGGTCATCCTGGCGCCGCGTACCGCGCCAGCGGCGAAGGTCGCCCAGTTGCTCGTCTTCGGCGCGCAGGTGATCCTGGTGGACGGCAGCTACGATGACGCCTTTGACCTCACCCTTCAGGCGGCGCAGGAGTTCGGTTGGTATTGTCGCAACACCGGCTACAACCCGTTCACTGCCGAGGGGAAAAAGACCGCCGCCCTGGAGATTTGGGAGCAGTTGCTGACGGGACGGGCGCAGGCTAGGGGGCGGTTGAACATCTTCGTCTCTGTGGGCGACGGCAACATCATCTCTGGCATCCATAAGGGGTTCAAAGACCTGCAAGCTCTGGGATGGCTGGAAAGTATGCCGCGCCTGTTCGGCGTCCAGGCAGAAGGTTCGGCGGCGGTTGCCAACGCCTATTTTTCGGGCGGGGAGCACATCCAGCCAGTTTCGGCGCGCACCCTGGCTGACAGCATTTCGGTTGACCTGCCGCGCGATGGCGTGCGCGCCGTGCGCGCCGCCCGCCAGACTGGAGGGGGTTATATCCTGGTGAGCGACGCAGACATCCTGGCAGCTGTGGCGGAGTTGGGCAAAACCGGCATCTTCGCCGAACCCGCCGGCGCCGCCGCCTACGCTGGGTTGGTCAGGGCGGTGCAGACCGGCGTCATCCAGCCTGAAGAACCGGTGGTGGTGATCAACACCGGCAGCGGCTTGAAGGATGTGCGCGCCGCCATGCAGGCTGTCCCCGAAGCCGTGATTATCGAACCGAACCTGAATGCGCTCAAGAGAGTGATACAATAACGCAACTCGAACGTGAAACTCGCCCGCTGCTCGAATCTTTGACGGGATGAAGTCAGGAGCAGAGATGTTCGCGTGTCCTTCATGCGGAGGCTTTCTGGAGACAGATGAGCGCAGTTACCCTTTCGATTGTCACGCCCATTTACAATGAAGCCCAAAATATACCGGAGTTGTACCGGCGGGTTAAAGCCGTGATGCAGTCTTTGGGGGATGCCTGGGAGCTGGTGATGGTGGACGATGGCTCCACCGACGGCTCCACCGACCTTTTGCGCCAGCTTGCAGCCCAGGATGAGCATGTGCGCCCGGTTATCTTCGCCCGCAATTTCGGTCATCAGCTCGCCGTCACCGCCGGACTGGACTACGCCCGCGGGCAGGCGGTGGTGATTATGGACGCCGACCTGCAAGACCCGCCCGAAGTCATCCCTGCCCTGGTCGCCCGCTGGCGCGAGGGATACGAAGTGGTCTACGCTGTCCGTTCCCGCCGTCAGGGCGAGACCGCCTTCAAGCTCTTGACCGCTTCCCTCTTCTATCGCCTGATCGCCCGCATCACCGATGTCAGGATTCCGATGGATACGGGCGATTTCCGCCTGATGGATCGTAAGGTGGTGCGGGTGCTCAATCAGATGCGCGAGCGACACCGCTTCCTGCGCGGCATGTCAGTCTGGGTGGGCTTCAAACAGACCGGTGTGGAGTACGAGCGGGCAGCGCGCTTTGCCGGCGAAACCAAATATCCCTTTAGGAAGATGTTCAAGTTCGCCTGGGATGCGGTGACCAGCTTCTCTTTTCTACCCCTGCAGGTAGCCACCTACCTGGGTTTCTTCTCGGCGGGGTTGAGCATCCTGGCGATTCCGGTGGTGGTCATCATGCGCATCACCGGCTCGCAGGAAGCGTTTGCCGGGCAGGCGACCACGCTGATTGCGGTGCTCTTCCTGGGCGGCGTGCAGTTGATCTCGCTCGGCATCCTGGGGGAGTATGTTGGACGTCTGTACGACGAGGCGCGCGGGCGCCCCTTGTACGTCGTGCGCGAAGCCCCGTCGGATCGGGCGCCCTCCGCGCCGGAAAATGAACAAACCCCGCTGACGGAGCAACCCGGACTGCGGAATCGCGAAACCGAGACAAGGAGCAATTGACTTCATGACGACTATAGACCTGACCGTGTACCCCGAACGCCGCCAGAGAGCCATCGAAAGGGTGCGCCAGCGCGGTATCATCATCCCCACCTTTGCCCAGATGAAGCATCCGGCGCTGATTCCGGCGCAAATCAAGGAAAAACTGGCGCAGGTGGGCTTGTGGGAGCTGAACCCACTCAACCTGTTTCGCATCACCTGGAAGAACGAGCCGGTGGCTCACGGCGGCGGTTTTGGCGGTGTGAATTTCCTGGAATTGCCCAATAGTCTGACCGGCGTTCCGGCGCGCATCCTGGTGCTGGTGGGCAAGTGGTTTCCCACCGGAGCCCACAAGGTGGGGGCGGCGTTTGGTTGTCTGGTGCCGCGCCTGGTGACCGGGCAGTTCGACCCCACCACCCAAAAAGCCGTCTGGCCCTCCACCGGCAATTACTGTCGTGGCGGCGCATACGATTCGGCGCTACTCGGCTGCGAATCGATCGCCATCCTGCCGGAGGGCATGAGCAGAGAGCGTTTCGAGTGGCTCTCTCGAATCGCCGGCGAGGTGATCGCCACGCCTGGCAGCGAATCGAACGTCAAGGAAATCTTCGACAAATGCTGGGAATTGCGCCGTTCTGGTCAGGATTTGATGATCTTCAACCAGTTCGACGAGTTCGGCAACTACCTGTGGCATTATGAGATTACCGGTCATGCCATGGAAGAAGTGCTCCAGCAGGTCATGCGCCCTGCCGACCGCTACTTCGGCATGGTGTCAGCCACGGGTTCCGCCGGCACCATCGCCAGCGGCGATTACATGAAGCAAATCTTCCCTGCCAGCAAGATCGCCGCCAGCGAAGCCCTGCAATGTCCTACGCTGCTGGAGAACGGTTTTGGCGCCCACCGCATCGAGGGCATCGGCGATAAGCACGTGCCCTGGATTCACAACGTCAAGAATACCGATATGGTGATCGCCATTGACGACGAAGCCGTGGTGAGCCTGGCGCGGCTGTTCAACGAGCCGGCGGGGCGGGCTTATCTGGCTAAGCAAGGGGTGCCGCCGGAATTCATTGAAAAACTCGACCTGATGGGCTTTTCGGGGATTTCCAACGTGCTTTCGGCGATCAAGATGGCGAAGTACTACGAACTCGGCGAGCAGGATATCGTCCTCACTGTGCTGACCGACTCGATGGAACTATACGCCAGCCGGCTGCGGGAGATGCACGAGGAATTTGGCGCTTATTCCGAACTGGACGCCGCGGCGCATTTTCACCGCTATCTGCTGGGCGCGACTACAGACCACATGCTGGAGCTGAGGTACGAAGACCGCCGCCGGGTACACAACTTAAAATACTTCACCTGGGTGGAACAGCAAGGCAAAACCTACGAAGAGATTCAGGCGCAGTGGTATGACCACGATTATTGGACGGACGTTCAGCGCCAGGTTGAAGAAATTGATGCTCTGATTACAAGTTTTAATGAGGAGGCTGCTGTTCTCTGACGGATTGTCTATAGCGACTCCCCCGATTGCCTGGCTGCTCCATACCCCGATGGACGATAAACCCTTAATCTCCCCGAGCGCTCTGATCCTGGTGGCGGTGATGACCGAGCCGCGTGATCTCGAGATCGCCCGCCTGCTGGGATGGTATCGCATCCCTCTGCGCAGCGCCCCCAAAGTGATTGCCGTGGATTATCTGGCGTTTTACCTCACCGGTAGATTCGGCGCCGAGAAGTGGCGCATCCAGTATCTGGCGCCGGTGCGCGGGCATGAGTTGACCACACGGGCAGAGTTATTGAGAGATGAAGCCGATCACCCGCACGCTCACTTGCAGTACTATAAAATCCAGCTTGGACCGCTTATCCGCCTGCCGCAGCCGATTCTGGCGGAGAAATGGCGGCGCATCACCTTCTTCTACACTACCGGTGAGTACTTACTGAGCGCCAAAACCGTTAACGATCTGGTGCTGCAATTCGATGAGAGACCGCGCCTGTGGAAGGCGTTGCGCGAACGCCTCGACCAACAGCCCGGCTATGGGGGGGACAACCTGCCGCCTGATGCGCAGCTCGATCCAGCGCTGCTGGCGGCGTTGCTCGGTTTGAGCGATAAACTCTGACTTTCAATCAGGCAACGCGTTTGCCCCAAGACCAACAAGAGGTATGGCGCATGTCTGCAATTCTGATCAAATCTGGAACGCTCATCACCGCCAGCGAAACCTTTCAAGCGGATGTGCTCATCGAAGGGGAAAAGATTGCCGCCATCGGGCAGGCGTTGAGCGCCCCCCATGCGCAGGTGATCGAAGCCGCAGGTAAGCTCATCACCCCCGGCGGGATAGACCCCCACACCCATTTCGACCTGCCCATGTTCGGCACGGTCTCATCCGATGACCACTACAGCGGGCACAAAGCGGCGGCTTTCGGCGGCACAACCACGGTAATAGACTTTGTGCCGCAGGATTACGAATCGCTGGAGCAGTGCATCCAGGCGTGGCATGCCAAAGCCGATGGCAAGGCTGCTATAGATTTCGGTTTTCACATGAACATCAGCCAATATTCCCCCTCGGTCGCGGCGCAGATTCCCAGCCTGGTAGAACAAGGCATTACCACCCTGAAGGTCTTCATGGCGTATAATCAACGCCTGCGTCTGGAGGATGGGCAGATCTTTCAGCTCATGCGCCAGGCGCGTCAGCATGGTTTGTTGGTGATGTTGCACGCCGAGAATGGCGATGTGATCGAGATTCTGGTGCAGGATGCTCTGGCAGCCGGACATACCAGCCCGGAATGGCACGCCCTCACCCGCCCCGCCTGGGGCGCGGTCGAGGCGGTGTTGCGCGGGGCAGCGCTGGCGGCGCAGGCTGGCGCCTCGCTCTATGTGGTGCACATGAACGCCGCCGGCGAGGTGGATATGCTCCAATACGCCCGTGAGCGCGGCTTGCCCGTTATGGGTGAGACCTGTTTACCTTATCTGTTCTTTACCATTGACCACCTGCGCCGCCCGGATGGCGCCAAGTGGGTTTGTTCTCCGCCCATGCGCGATGTCCAGGACAACCAGCGCCTGTGGCAGGGGCTTGCCAGCGGCATCATCCAGGTGGTGGCGACCGATCACTGCCCATTCTTCTTCGACGGCTCCAAGCCCATCATCTATGAAGGTCAGCCGGTGCAAATCCCCGGCAAAGAGCTGGGTAAAGCCGATTTCACCAAAATCCCCAACGGTGTGCCTGGCGTCGGCGATCGCCTGCCGTTGCTCTGGACCTACGGCGTGCGCGCCGGGCGCATCAGCGCCAACCAGTTTGTCGCCCTCACCAGCACCAACCCCGCCAAAATATTCGGTCTGTACCCGCGTAAAGGGGCGTTGCTCCCCGGCTCCGACGCCGACCTGGTGATCTGGAATCCCGAGCAGCGCCTGACCTATGGCGCGGCTTACGCCCAGCACCGCACCGACTACAACCTGTACGAGGGTTGGGAATTGGTCGGTTTTCCCGAGCAAGTCTTTCTGCGCGGCAATTTGATCGTTGATCATGGCATCTGGCGCGGACGGGCGGGTATGGGGAGATTCCTGCCGCGCCAACCTTTCGCCCCTGTCTTATGATGGCATTTTCAGCGCTGCCATTTCCGCCCCCAACCTGGAGGAGTTGCGTCTCATGCCGTTCAACCCGCTCCTGCTGAGCGTTGGCTTGCTGTTCGCCTTCTCCCTGGGGTTGCTGGTCATCCGTCTGGGGCGCGCCCGCTTTGCCTATTTTTGGTTGCTTTCGGCGTTGTGCGCCCTGACGGTCTGGACGCTGGTTTTGCTTTCGCGGGCGGGGTTGTCTCAGACGTTCCCCTTCAGCGCCTGGGGGATGCCAGCTCTGGGGGTCTTGCCGCCTCTGTTGTTGCTTGACCCTGCATCCTGGGGATTTGCCTTTAGTTTGAGCGCTTTGCTGCTTGCCGTTATCCTCACCGATGTCGTCCGCCCACACACGGCGGTTTGGTCAACCTGGGCGGCGGCGCTGGCACTGACCGGATTTGGGCTTTTGACGGCGCTGGCAGGCAACCCGCTGATGCTCATCCTTGCCTGGGCTGCATTGGATTTCTTCGAGCTGCTGGTGCAGTTCTGGTACATCCGCAACGAAGGTGAACGCCAAAAGGTCGTCTTGCAGTTCTCCTTGCGGGCGGTGAGTTTTTTCTTCCTGCTCTGGGCTTGGCTAAGCGCCGGCGAAGCAGGACGTCTGGCGACTTTTGGGCAACTGCCGCGTTCTGTCGGCGTTTTGCTGCTCCTGGCTGGTTGGGTGCGGCTGAGCGTGGTCTGCTTGCCGGCTTTTCCAGGGGTTGAACCCTCAGCCCCGCACAGTTTGAGCGTTTTGATGCGCCTGATCGCCGGCACGGCAGGTTTGATCCCGATCGTCCGCGCTGCTGAAATCGGGGTGATGGAAGCTCAGGTGCTTCCCCTGTTGCTGCTGGCAGGGTTGGTCGGCTTGGTGAGCGGGATATCGTGGTTGTTCAGCGCCGACGAGTGGGAAGGTCAGCGATACTGGCTCGGTGCGGTGTCTGCCCTGGCGGTTGCTGCTGCGGCGCGCGCTCAGCCAGGCGGCAGCCTGGTCTGGGCGCTGGCAGGAGTGCTCGCCGCGGGGCTGATCGGCATATATTCGGCGCGCGCTCGCCCGTTGACCATCCTGCTGGGATTGAGCTTGCTGATGATCTCCGGGTTGCCATTCAGCCTCACCTGGAACGCCGCCGCCTTATACGCCGCGCCTGCCACGCTTTTGGCGCTGCCACTGATCGTGGTGCAGTCCTTGCTCCTGGCGGGCTATTTCCGCCTGGCGTGGCAGTCGGGCGAGGCGCTCGAAGGCGCAGAGCGCTGGGTGATTCTGGTCTATTCCTGGGGGCTGGCGCTGTTGATTGTGGCGCAAGCGTTGCTCGCCTGGCTTGAAAATCTCGAAGGGTCGGCGTTGGTAACCCCGTTGAGGTTGCAGCCCCTTTTGCCGGGAGTCATGGCTTCGATCCTGGCGGTCGGTTGGGTGTACCTGACTCAGCGCCTTGCGGCGCCCGGCGAGCGCTGGATAGCCATCCTGCGCCTGGTGCGCCCGCTAAACTGGTTGGGCGGGTTGCTCACCGTTTTGGATCGCCTGCTCGGCAGGGCAGCGGCGCTGGTCGCCATCGCTCTGGAGGGGGAGGGCGGCATCTTGTGGGCGTTGTTGTGGTTGGTGCTGTTGTTTGCGGTGATTGCTCGTGGCGGGTTGGGAGGTTGATCAGCATGGGCGCACCCTGGTTCGAGGCGCTGGCGCTGCCGGGGGTGATCCTGATTGTGATCACCTCGACCGCTTTGTATCTGGTTGAGGATGCGGTCTGGAGCGTGGCGCTGTTGGCGATGCAGACGGTGGGCGTCTTTATCTTGACCGGGCGGGAATGGCAGTTGGCGCCGGCGCTCTCAGTGCTGATCGCCGGCTGGATCGCTGCGGCAATCCTTTGGCAGGCGCTCTACACCCACCAGCAGGAAATTTTAGCTTCCGGCAGGACAGACGAACAGGCTTTAAGGCTCAGCGGCTCGACGCTATCTTACGGATCGGCGCTATCATCGGTTGTGTTCCGGTTGCTGGCGGTGGTGCTGGTTGGGTTGGGGAGCGTCTCGGCGCTGCCCGCCCTCGCTGATTGGGCTCCGGGGATCGCGATCGAGTCGGCGATTGGGGCAGTGTTCTTGATTGGGTTGGGTCTGTTCCAGCTTGGATTGACCAACCATCCCATGCGGGTGATCATGGGGTTGATCGCCATTTTATGGGGGTTCACGCTCATCTACGCCGACGTGGAGAAATCTGCTCTGGTAGCCGGATTGCTGGCTTTAATCACCATGGGACTGGCGCTGTTAGGGGTGTACTTTATCTTCCAAAGCAGCATGGAGCAGAGTTGATGCCCGCCCCTTGGGTATGGATCTTTATACCCCTCGTCGCAGGCTTCCTGTCTTACCTGATCCGTCGCTTCGAGAGAGTCAACCTGCTCTTTGGGATGACGATTGCGCTTTCTTTGGCTCTGCTCGCCTGGTTGCGACCGATCGGGGTTAGGTATTCAATCGGTTCGGTCTCCTTCGAGCTATCGGAATCGCTCAACATCCTGGGGCGGAAATTCGTTATTCAGCCGGAGCAAACGCAAATTCTGGTTTTCATCTATCTGGGCGTCGCCTTCTGGTTAGGCGGGGCGATGATCGCCAGAGCCGGCAGATTGTTTACCCCCGCCGGCTTGACGATCGCCGGGCTGGCGACCGCCGCCCTGGCGGTGGAGCCCTTCCTCTACGCCGCCTTACTGATCGAGGTTGCCGCCATCCTTTGCGTGCCGCTGCTTTCGCCTCCTGGGCGCTCGGCGGATCGGGGGGCGCTGCGCTTTTTGATCTATCAGACGCTTAGCGTTCCCTGCATCCTGTTCACCGGCTGGCTGCTGGCTGGCGCAGAAGCCATCCCCGCCGATTCCCTGCTGGTGACGCGCGCCGCGCTGCTCCTGGCGATTGGCTTCTCCCTGCTGCTGGCGATCTTCCCATTTCATAGCTGGATGCCGATGGTGGCGGAATCGGCGAACCTGTATGTGGCGGCGTTTGTGTTCTACATGTTTCCACTGGTAGCCAGCCTCTACGGTCTGGGCTTCCTGGGGCGATATGCCTGGCTGCGCACTTCTCCAGACGTCTACACGCTCTTCTTGTGGGTGGGGGTGGGGATGGCAATTCTTGGTGGGGTAGGCGCAGCCTTGCAACAGCACCTCGGTCGTATGCTGGCAATGGCGATGATGCTGGAGATTGGGTTGGGGTTGACCGCCCTCGGTCTTCTCGGTTTTGCCGAGGAACGGCAGGCGTTGCTGAATATCTATTTCGCCTCCCTGCTGCCGCGCGGGCTGGGGTTGGGGGTATGGGGTCTCGCAGGAGAGGTTTTGGCGCGCCGCGCCAGCGCTGGGGAGGGGTCAGATCGCCTGCACCTCAGTCATTTCCGCGGCGTTGGGCTGGCGTTGCCCATCACTGCCGGCGCCCTGGTGCTGGCGCAACTTTCTTTTAGTGGTTTCCCATTGACGGCTGGTTTTCCGGTGCGCTTCGGCTTGTGGCAGGGGTTGTCCGCGCATTCTCAGAGCTTTGCCCTGCTGGCGCTGCTGGCTTCCTTCGGCGTGCTTCTGGCGGCGTTGCGCACCATGACTGCCCTGGCGTCAGGCGCGGAGCAAGGCGGCTGGCAGATTGGGGAGAGCCGCGCCGAAGGGTTGTTGTTGAGCATTGGCGGGGTTGCGCTGCTTGCCGCCGGCGTTTTCCCGCAACTCTACATGTTGATGGTAAACGCAGCCAACCTGTTTGCCAACCTGGGACAGTGAACCGCCAATCGGCGGATGGTGGACATGCTATAATCGTTTGCAACTGGCGGTTGACGCACTGGTAGAGATACGCACCTGGGAGATGACCCAATGGAAATGGAACAACTGATCAAACGCGTGGATTGGCTTGATGAAGAGCGGCGTAAAGATAAGCATCTCCTGGCTTCCCTGGAAGAGCGCCTGGTTACGTTGGAAGGAAATCTGGCGCCGCTGGCGCAGCAGATCAAGGACATGAACGGCGAGATCACCCGCTTATCGGCAACCTTAGCCAGGATGGATGCTTTCGATGAGTCGCTTCTACAGCTTCGGATCGAATTCAAACAGAGCCTGGACGAGCTGGAAAAGGGGCAGAAAAAGCGCGAAGATGAGACTGAGCGAGTCCGCCGGTTGGAGATGAGAACACTTGAGACCCTGCTGGCTGAGCTGCGTAAGGAACTGGCTGTCTTACCAGAACTCAGGCGTGGCTTGCAAGCCAGGATGGATGAGGAGACGCGCTTAAGCCACGAAATTGACCAGGTATCGCTGCGCATTGATACCATCCGGCGCAGCGAAGAGGAGCAAACCCGGGCTTATCGTCTTATGGAAGACGGTCGTCGCCAGGATGCCAAGCGTCTGACCGACCTGCAGGGTGAGGTGACCGCCTTGCGCAAACATGTTGATGATCAGCGGGGCAAGATGGAGCTTACCGCCACCCTGCTGAAGAAAATCGAGCAGCGCCTCAACGAATTTTCTATGCTGGAAGCCGAACGCCGCGAAGCGCAAGAGAAGTTCCTCGAAAACCAGGCTTTGCTCCAGGTTGAGCGGGAGCGCGAATGGAAAAGCTGGCAGGCGCGCTTCGAAACCATCGAACGCCAGGCGGTGGATGTTGACGCTCACTTGCAGGCTCTGGACGCAACTCATCGCGCTGTCAAGCGCTCCCAGGCGGCGTTGGATGAGCTGAGCGTGAAGGTGGATCGGCGCATCAATGAAATGGCAGAGATTCAGCGCCTGGCTGAGGAACGCTTTCGCCAGGAATGGGTCGCTTTCAAGGCGGATGATCAAAAACGCTGGACGAACTATACCCTCACCCAGGAAGAACAGCGCAGCGATCTTGCGCGCCAGTTTGAACGGCTGTCGAATCGGATTGCCGAGCTCGAAGATGCGATGCAGGAAGTCCAGGATGTGCTCAAGGACATTGGCGAGCACACCGAGAAGCGCCTGCAATCTCTGTTGGCGATGGTGCACGAATGGGTCTCCGCTTATGAACGCTCCTCGACCAGAGCGCGTTGATCGCCGGCGATGCTGACTGGGAGCGGAGGGTGGCGTTGGTAGTCGCAAGGCGGGAAATATGCGTGTGATCGGCACCGCTGGGCATGTGGATCATGGCAAGTCCACGTTGGTAGAAGCGCTCACCGGCATCCATCCCGACCGCCTCAAAGAAGAGCGTGAGCGGGAGATGACCATAGACCTGGGATTCGCCTGGCTGAGGCTACCAGATGGCGAGGAAGTGGGCATTGTAGATGTCCCGGGGCACCGCGATTTCATCGAAAACATGCTCGCTGGCGTGGGGGGCATAGACGCGGCGCTGTTGGTCGTCGCCGCTGATGAGGGGGTGATGCCCCAGACGCGGGAACACCTGGCGATACTCGACCTGTTGCAAGTGCGCAACGGACTGGTAGCCCTGACCAAAATCGATCTGGTGCAGGATGCCGATTGGCTCGATCTGGTGGAGGATGAAATCCGCCAGACTTTGAGCGGCACCGCCCTGAGCGAAGCGCCGATCGTTCGCGTTTCGGCGCGCACCCGGCAGGGTCTCGACTTGCTGCTGGCTGCCTTACTGCGTTGCCTGGAAAACAGCCCGCCGCGCCCGGATCTCGGTCGCCCTCGCTTGCCTATCGACCGTGTTTTCAAGATCGCCGGCTTCGGCACGGTGGTCACCGGCACGTTGATAGACGGTCGCCTGACGGTGGGAGAGGAGATCGAGGTGCTGCCGACGGGCATCCGCGGGCGGATTCGCGGTTTGCAAACGCACAAGAAAAAAGAGGAGATCAGCCTTCCGGGCAGCCGCACCGCCGTCAATATCTCCGGAATTTCCACGGAACAGGTTAAGCGCGGCGATGTGCTTATCCACCCCGGCGATTATTCCCCCACCCGGCGCATTGATGTGCGCGTCAAAATCCTGCCCGACGCCAGCCGCAGCCTGCGCCACAACACCCAGTTGAAGCTGTTTCTGGGAGCAGCCGAAGTCCTGGCACGCGCGCGCCTGCTGGGTAGCGAGGAGCTTCCGCCGGGAGAGCAGGGATGGTTGCAACTGGAACTGGCGCAACCTGTCACAACCGTGCGCGGCGACCGCTTTGTCTTGCGCTACCCCTCTCCTGGGGAGACCTTCGGCGGGGGAGAGGTGATTGACCCCCATCCGGCTGGCAGGCACAAACGTTTTAGCGCCGCCACCCTGGGACGCTTCCAGGCGCTGGCGCAGGGCGACGTCGTGGAAGTTTTGCGTCAGGCGCTGCTCTCGCTCGGCAGCGCCTCACTCAAAGATGTCATCGCTGCCTCCCATCTGGAAACGGCTGTCGCCGAACGAGCAGCGGCGGATTTGCTCGCTTCGGGAGAGATGCTGATCCTGGAGGGCAGCCGTGAGGCTGCGGCGGGTACATCCCTGTCGGCAAACCTGTCTGCTGCTGATCTGGTTGCAGGGCGCTCCTATGTCGCGGGACTCAGCCAGCGCATCCTCGAGGAGCTGCGCAATTTCCATCGCACTCAGCCTCTAAAAAAGGGCATGCCCCGCGAAGAGCTGAAGAGCCGCCTGAAAGCCCCAGCGCGGACATTCAACGCTCTGCTGCGCCAGTTGACCGCCGCCGGCGGGCTGGTCGAAGATGGTCCCCTGGTTTCACTGCCGGGCTTCCAGATCGAATTCAACCCCGAACAGCAACGCTCCGTACAGATGCTGCTCACACGCTTCGCCGAATCTCCCTTCGCTCCGCCCTCGGTCAAGGAGTGTCAGGCTGAGGTAGGCGAGGATGTGTACGCCGCCCTGGTCGAGCTTGGGCGGCTTGTGCAGGTGAGCGGCGAGGTGGTCTTTAGCCGCGAGGCGTACGAGCACATCGTTGCCGAAGTGCGCAGTCTGCTGGAGAGCCAGGGTACGATCACCGCCGCTCAGGTGCGCGACCATCTAAACACCAGCCGCAAGTACGCGCTGGCGGTGCTGGAATACCTCGACCGCCAGGGGGTGACCGTGCGCGAGGGAGATTTTCGCCGTTTAAGGAAATAGGGCGCTATCTATACTATAATGGAGTTGAGTTGCTGATTGCACTGCCGGAGAACGCCTGGGAGATTTCGAACACAGGACATTGCCATGGAGAATCAACCGACCTGCCGCCAGGGTGAGCCTTGTATAGGGCGCTCCCGCTGGATATTCATCTCAGCAGTTGTTCTGCTTGTGCTAACCGCCGTCGTCCTCGCGCCGCAACTGTTGCTCGCCGACGACGCTCTGGCAGCGAGTGAGCACTCCCCCCGTATGCAACTGGCGCAGGACCTGTCTATCTCGAAGACCCACATTGGCAATTTTCAAATCGGCTCGACCGGCTCATATTTCATCACTGTCACCAACGTCGGCACCTCATCCATCGCCGGACAGGTGACTGTGACCGACATCCTCCCCACCGGCTTGACCCCAACGCAGGCAAGCGGCGATGGCTGGTCGATTTGCAGCATTACCGGTCAGACGGTGACCTGCACGCATCCAAACGCTGGCGGTCTGGCGTCCGGCACCAGCTTACCGGTCATCACCCTCGTCGTCAGCGTCTCCCAGGCTGCCGCGCCCTCGGTGACCAACGCCGCCACACTGACCAATATCAACGACACCAACGCCGCCAACAACACCGCCAGCGACCCAACCACCATCGTCAGCGCCGACCTGTCGGTGACTAAGACCGTTCAGCCAACCGTGCCGGCTGAACTGGCGCCGATCACCTACACCCTCACCGTGCGCAACAACGGTCCCAGCGACACCACCGGCGTGACGGTTACCGATACCCTGCCCACTGGGCTGACTTTCCTGGGCGCAGTGCCCAGCCGAGGCGCATATAGCGGTGGGCTGTGGACGATAGGCAACCTCGCCAACGGCGAATCGGTCACCCTGCGCATCAATGCCCAGGTCAATGCTGGCATGCGCGGTCAGACTATCGTCAATACCGCTACTGGGTTGCGCTCCGATCTATACGATTACCAGTCTGCCAACAATCAGGCTAGTGTCAGCCTGCGCGTGGCTTCGACGCGCCTGATCGGGCTGGTCAGCGCCGCCGATACCGGTCTGCCGATTCCCTCTGCCACAGTCGTCTTCACCGATTCGCTCAACCGCGTCTATAACACCACCACCGCCGCCAGCGGTTGGTACACCTTCACTGAGACGATCGACCGTCCCATCGCCAGCGGGGGCTTCTCCGTGCGCGCTTCGCGCTCTGGCTACCGCGCCACGCGCCTCTTTTCCAGCCTCACGGCTGGCGTTGATAACCGCCAGGATATTGTTCTGGACACCACCAATCTGCGGGTGGCGAAATCATCCAACGTCTCGACTGTGCTGCCAGGTCAAACCCTCACCTACACCCTGGCGATTACCAATGTCGGCTCGATTGCCGCCAGCCAGGTGGTCATCACCGATGTGTTGCCGACCTATCTGACCTATATCACCGACACGTTTGGCATTGCCCATACCACGCCGGTCGCCGGGACGATTGTCTGGCGCCCCACCACCGTCCTGGCGCCCAATGCCTACTTCAACTTCAGGGTGCGCGCCCGCGTGGCGAATGCCTTGCCCAGCCCGACGACAGCGATTGTGAACACCCTGCGCGCCAACACACGCGATCCCGAGGCAGATCTGTCGAACAACAGCGCCAGCCGAACGGTCACCAGCACTGGCACGCCCAATATCGGCATTACCAAGTCGGTGTTCCCCAGCCAGGTGCGCACCGGTCAGAACGCCACGTTTACCATCGTCGTCAACAATACGGGTAACGCTTTGGTAACCGGTGTCACCGTGGTGGATACATTCTCGTCGTTCTTGGATATCCTCAGTGTCACTTCTACCAAGGGCACCTCCACCACCAACGCCACCACCCGGCGCGTAACCGTAGATATCGGCGTGTTGAACCCCAATGAAGTTGTCACCATCACGGTCGTCGTGCGCGTAAACTCCACCGCCACCTCCAACCAGAATGTGACCAACACCGCCACTATCTCCTATGTCTTTGGCGGTACAACCAGCTCGAAGATCTCCAACACCTCCACCTTCCAACTCATAGCAACCGCCGTGTTGCCGCCCACCGGCGGCACTCCCGCAGGGGCTTCGCTGGATGCGGCGGGGCGGAGCAGCCTGATCGCATGGATCAGCGCTTCCGTCCTGGGGTTGATCGCCTTGCTCGCATTGGCTTTCGGATTGGCAACCCGCCCGCGTGGATTTGAATGGAGCACCTGGCTGGTCAAAATGGGTGGTCTGTTTGCTGTTGCAGCGTTGGTGTTCGGCTTTGCTGCCTGGGGCATCGGTAGCTTATCAGATCGTCCAGCCGGCGGGGAGCTGCTCAGCCAGCCAAACGCCCCCATCGCCCTGGAAAAACCGGAGGGGTTGGACTTGCTCACAGACGAGCTGGAGCGGATGCCGCCTTCGCAACTGGATGATCTGCCGGCGTTGCCAGATTTTCCGGTGCCGACCCCGACGGCTGCGATCACAACCACTGAGGGGGCTGAGACGGCGGACATCAGCGCCATCACCCGCATCGTCATCCCCGCCCTTGGGTTGGACACCGAAGTGAAGTACGTGCCCTTTGATGGCAGATCCTGGATGATCGCCGGTTTGAAACAGGAAGTCGCCTGGATGGGCGAGACTTCGTGGCCCGGATTGGGGAGCAACACCGGCTTGGCGGGTCACGTCAGCCTGCGCAGCGGCGAGGATGGACCCTTCCGCCATCTGGACAAACTTGCCCCGAATGACCTGGTGCAGCTCTATACCGAGAAGAATGTCTATTCGTACCGGGTGCGCGCTTCCCAACTGGTCGGAGAAGCCGACCTGTCGGTTGTCCAGCCGACACAGGGCGCGCAGATCACCCTGATTACCTGCGCCAATTGGGACGCTCAGATCCGCTATTATGTCAATCGCCTGGTAGTCTTCGCCGACCTGGAGAGCGTACAACCGCTGCAAACAGCTTCCCAGGGTAACTGAGATATTTTGCGCCTCTCCCTGCGCCGCCCCCTGACGCGGGGTGGCGTTTTTGTTTGCGCCATTTTGTTTGTAACATTTTTTCCTTTTCTATGTAACATCTCAATGTTTTTTCCGTTTTTCCTTTTGGGGAGAAGCCTCTCCCCAGTATCACGATTGGGGACTATCGGAGTCTATGACAAAGCAGTTACGCGTCCTGTTTGCAGATGACGACCTCGATATCCAGCAAGCAGTATGCTTTGTGCTTGAGGAAGCGGGCATGGAGGTGCGCTTCGCTTCCGACGGCGTGCAAGCGCTTGAAATCTACCATTCGACGCCGGTTGATTTGGTGATCCTGGATGTAATGATGCCGATGATGGACGGTTTGGATGTGTGCCAGCGTATCCGCCTGAATTCCTCGGTTCCAATCATTATGTTGACCGCGCGCGGCAAGGAAGAAGATGTGGTGAAAGCCTTTGAGATGGGCGCCGACGACTACATCGTCAAGCCGTTCCGACCGCGCGAGCTGGTGGCGCGCATCCAGGCGCTGTTCAAACGCTCGGTGCATCCAGGCACGACCCAAAAACAGCTTGCGTTTGGCAATTTGATGATGGATCTGGAGGCGCATCGGGTGATGTATCGCGATCGCAACATCCAAATGTCGCCCATGGAGTTCAAATTGTTGCGTTACCTGATGGAAAACGCCGGCGTGGTATTAAGCAAGGAAGACCTGCTGCAAAACGTGTGGGGCTACCCGCCCTCAGCCGGCGACATGAACCTGATCGAAGCCACGGTGCGTCGCCTGCGCAAGAAGGTGGAGAAAGATCCTTCACACCCGCGCTACATCAAGACCGTCTGGGGCGCAGGCTATCGCTTCGGCGACTGAGCGCCGCCTTACACTGGATAGACCCACTCCCCCCTTGCCATGACGGCGAGGGGTTTTATCTTTGCCAGCTCCTCGTCGCTGCAGGTGAGTGGATCGGTATCCAGCAACAGCAGGTCCGCCAGGTATCCTGGGGCTAGCTTGCCCAGTTGTCTTTCCCATCCTGCCGCGTAAGCAGGACCGATCGTGAAAGCCTGGAGCGCTTCCAGCCGGTTCAGCCGCTGGGAAGGATGCCAGCCCTGCGGGTCGGGTGCCCCGTCCAGGCGGCGGCGCGTTGTTGCGGCATGCCAGCCCAGGAAGGGATTGCTCGGCTCCACCGGCGCGTCGGAGCCGAAAGCCAGCCGCGTCCCGTGCGCTAAAAGCTCGCGCCAGGCGTAGGCGTGCGCGCAGCGACTTCCCCAATATCGCTCCGCCATCGGCATATCCGAGACAGCGTGCACCGGTTGCATCGAGGCGACCACACCCAAGGCTGCCAGCCGCGGCGCATCGTCGGGATGGATGAGTTGCACGTGTTCGATGCGGTGACGGGCGGCGGGCGGCGCCCCGCTGATGGCGCTCTCATCGCGTCGGAGCTGCGCCAGGGCGTTCAGCGCTTCGTGATTGGCGCGGTCGCCGATGGCGTGCACCGCCAGGCTGAACCCGCTCTGCAGGGCTTTTCTGCCGATCTCGTAGATACCCTCGCCGTCGAGCAGGAGCATGCCCAGGTTTTCTGGTTCCCCTTCGTAGGGTTGGAACATGGCGGCGGTGCGCGGACCCAGCGCGCCGTCGGAGAAAAGCTTGAGATTGCCAACCCGCAGGGTGAGATCGCCGAAGCCGCTGCGCAAGCCAACCCCTGCGGCGTGCTCGAAGTCCTGCCATGGGATGCCTTTGACCACCCGCAGCTTCAGCTCCTGGTTGCGGTGCAGCTCCTGAAGGGCGGCAAAACACTCCCGCCCATCGAAATCGTGCACGCAGGTGATTCCCTGCTCGAGCAGCGCGGCGATGGCTGCCCGCAGCGCCTGCATGCGCTCCTGCGGCGAAGCCGCCGGAATCGCCCGCCGCACGAGCTCTATGGCAGCTTCGTATAGAGTACCGTTGGGTTTTCCGGCGCTATCGCGCCCGATCCGCCCGCCCGCAGGATCGGGGGTGTCGGCGGTGATGGCGGCGCGCTGCAACGCTAACGAATTCACCCAGGCGGCGTGCAGCGATTTGGCGGTCAGGAACACCGCATGTTGCGGCGCTACCCGATCCAGCTCCTCGGCGCTGCCAAACCCCTCTGCCCAGTCATTTTGATTCCAACCGTGCCCCAGAATCCAGCCGCCCGCAGGCGTGCTGCGGGCGCGTTGCGCAACCCGCTCCAGGCATTCGCTTCGGTTGGGCGTTTCACAATCCACCAGTTGCCGGTTCAACGCATACTGTTCCAGGTGGATGTGGGCGTCGGTCAAGCCGGGGATGATTACGCCCCCGCCGGCGTCCAGCAAGCGCGCCCGATGCGCAAATCCATTCAGGATTTCGAAGTTAGAGCCAACCGCCAACACCCGCCCCTGCTCGATGGCGATTGCCGACGCTACGGGGGTGGTTGCGTCCAGGGTGTAAATGCGGGCGTGATAGATTACTTCCATTGGGGATTTATCCGGCGCTATCTATAGACTGCCCCTGCCTGCCAGAGTTTGAAAAGGTGGGGATTAGAGCGTCTCGCCCAGAATTTTTTCAATCAGGGCGTTCAGCTCTTCATCGGAATAGAAGTAAATCACCAGGCTTCCGCCTTTGCCGCGACGCGCGAGATGCACTTTTGTCCCCAATCTGGCGCGCAGGCGTTCTTCTAAATCGGCGATCTCTGCCGGAACGGGGGGCGCTGTTTTGGGTTGGGGACGCTCGCCCAGCAGCTTGTTCACCAGCTTTTCAGTCTGACGCACGCTGAGCTCCTGCTGCAGAATCACCCGCAGGGCGGCGGTTTGCGCTTCGGCTGTCGGCAGCGAGAGCAGGGCGCGGGCGTGCCCCTCGCTGATGCGCCTCTCAGCCAGCGCCTGTTTGACCACATCGGGGAGTTTGAGCAGGCGCAGAGTGTTGGTCACCGCTACGCGGCTCTTGCCCACCCTGGCGGCAACTTCCTCGTGTGAAAGACTGAAATCGTCCACGAGCTGGCGATACGCCTCGGCAGCCTCCAGCGGGCTCAGGTCGGTGCGCTGCAGGTTCTCGATCAATGCCAGCTCCAGCCGCTGTTGCTCATCCGCCTGGCGCACGATCGCCGGCACCACCGCCAGACCAGCCATCTCAGCCGCTCTCAGCCGCCGGCTGCCGGCGATCAGCGTGTACTGTTGCGTGTTTTCGTCGTAGGTGACAATCAACGGCTGCAGCACGCCGTGCGCCTTGATAGAGGCAGCCAGCTCTTCCAGTTCTGCTGGGTTGAGCCGTGCGCGCGGCTGGCGGGGGTTGGGGATGATCTGATCCACGGCAACCAGGTTGACTTCGCCAAATGCCGGGCGATCCTGCCCGATCAGGGCGTCCAAGCCTCTACCAAGACCGGTTTTACGCGCCATCTTTCATCCCTCCGAGACCACCGGCAGAGCGACGCCGTCCGCCTCCAGCACTTCCCTGGCAAGCGCGGCGTAGGCTTCGGCGCCCGAAGAAGATGGCGCGTAGACCGAAATCGGCTGTCCATACGACGGCGCTTCAGCCAGGCGCACACTGCGGGGGATGATCGCCTGGAACACCAGCCGGGGGAAGTAGCGCCGCACTTCCTGCGCCACGTCATTCGATAGATTGGTGCGGCTGTCGTACATGGTCAATAACAACCCGCGGATTTTCAAGGTGGGGACAAGCGCATTACGCACGCGCTGGATCGTCTTTACGAGCTGCCCCAACCCTTCCAATGCCAGGTACTCGCACTGCACGGGGATGATCACCCCGTCGTTGGCAGCCACCAGACCGTTCAAAGTCAGCAGACCCAGTGATGGAGGGCAGTCCACCAGGATGTAATCGTAGCGCTCGACGACGGTATCCAGGGCTTTTTTCAAGCGGCTCTCCCGCGCCAGTTCGTTCACCAGCTCCACCTCGGCGCCTGCCAGCGACGGCGTCGAAGGCAGGATGGAAAGCTTCAGGCGCGGGTTGACCAGTATGTAACTGGAGATGGATTCGGCGCGCAGCAGCACATCATATGTGCCGCCGCGGGCGGTGTTCTTGTCAATTTTCAGGCAGGCGGTTGCGTTGGATTGCGGATCCAGGTCCACCAGCAACACGCGCTGACCGTATTGCGCCAGGTAGGCGCCCAGGTTGATCGCCGTTGTGGTTTTTCCCACCCCACCCTTCTGGTTGGCGAGCGTGTAGATGCGCCCCATGGGTCAGAGAACCTCAACCATGCACTCCTGGATTTCGTTTTCGGTGGGGATGCTGCCTAACCCTGAGCGGGTGACAGAATATGCCGCCAGATGCGTGGCAAAGCGAGCGGCTTCCCAGGGATCGCGCGTGGTATAGAGGCGTGCGAAGAAAGCTGCGGCGAAAATATCGCCGGCGCCGGTGGGGTCCACCTCCTCCACCTCTGGGGGGCGAAAGCGACGCACATCCCCATGCCAGTAAAGGCGGACGCCGTGGGCGCCCTCGGTGACCGCCAGCACGCGGCACGAGGCAGCCATCTCTTCGATGCGGCGTTCATCGCCGCCCACATCCGCCAGGCTCAGCACTGCTGCGCCAGACTGTTCGAGCACAAAGCTGGCTTCGGGCCATTCGCTGGCGGAAACCTTGCCGTCTGCATCCCAGGCGCGCAACCAGCCCTGCGGGGTGACGCCGATCAGCGCGGTCGGGAAATAACGCACCAGCAAAGGGTCAACTTCCTGCGCCACCGGGCCCAGGTGGACGATCGCCGCGTTTTTCCACGGCTCCGGGATCAGATTCAGACCGAGGGTTGGGGCGACATGGCGGATGATTTGCACCCTGCCAGCCAGGGTGTACAGATTCTCGAAGGTGGTGCTGGTCTCGGTGGGAAAGTTGACAATCGGTATCTCGCTCAAAGGACCGGCGGGCAATTCCATACCCCATGAAGTCACAATCCCCACCCGCAGCCCCAGGGCGCGAGCGGTCAATCCGGAGTAGGCGGCGGTACCGCCCAGGCGCGGACCGTCGGGGGTGAGATCAACCGTCACATGTCCGATCACCAGGTAGTCAACGGGTTGAAGCAGCACAGGATGGAACATAGTCCAATTATACATGAATCGCTTATTTGCCAGTGATAGTAGGCGCCATGGACCTTGGGCGGAAGTCCGCCGGGGTTACTTGGGGATGATGGTCACCTTGCGGTGCGGCTCTTCGCCGATGCTCTCTGTGGTTACCAGAGGGTTCTCTTTCAGTTCGAGGTGGACAATGCGGCGCTCGTTGGCTGGCATGGGTTCCAGCACCTGCCGCCGTTGCGTCGCCACAGCCTGATCCGCCATACGCCTGGCAAGCTGCCGAAGTTGCTGTTCGCGCCGTTTGCGATAACCTTCCACATCCAGGATCAGCGTCACCGGTCGTCCCATTTCTTTGGCTACAATTAAATTGGCAATGTATTGCAGAGCGTTCAGGGTTTCCGCCTGGCGTCCGATCAGGATGCTCAAGTCGTCGCCGGTGACGTCCACCAGCACCAGCGGGCGGCTGGGGTCGTCCTCGTTTTCGACAAAACCGACCTGGATTTCAGCCTTTACCTTCATCTTTTCCAAAAGTTCGCTGACGGTTTCCCGCGCCACGTGCAGCAGCAGTTCATCTTCCAGCGCCTTCTTGCTCTGAGCCGGCGCGCTGGATTCTGCCGGCGCAGTTGGGACGGGCGCGCTAAGCCCCTCCGCAGCGATTGGGCTAGGGGCATCGGCGACGGGTTCAACTGGCTGCGGCTTGGCGGGAACGGGTTTAACCATCATGCGGATGCGCGCCTGCCTGGAGCCGATGCCGAACAAGCCCCGATTGCCCTCGTCCAGGATTTCGACTTCCACCGCCTCTCTGGGCAACGCCAGTTCCATCAAACCCTTTTCGATCGCTTCTTCGACGGTGGGAGCAATTACCTCTAAAACTGTGCGTTGTTCGTTCATCTACGCCTCGCTGGTTTCGTGCAAATGAGCATGGATGGGGTTATTTTGCCACGGTTTTGCGCGTCGGGAGCAGGCTGCGCCAATTGACATTCCCCATCGCAGCGTACTGGATGATGGAGAACAGGTTGCTGGCGACGAAGTACAATGCCAAACCAGACGAGAAAGAATACGCCAGCCACCCCATCAGGAAAGGCATGTACAGGTTCATCGCCTGAGCCATCTGCGCCCCCTGATCACCTGGCTGTGCGGGCGGCGTCATCAGCTTGGATTGGACGTAAGTGGTGATCACCACGAAAATCGCCAGCACGGGGATGCCGACCCCAAACACATACAGGCGTTCCGGTTGCGCCAGGTCCATCCACAAGAAGCGGTTGTTGAGCGGGATCAACCCTGCGGCGTTGATGAACGGATAGATATGGCTGGAGAGATCCAACATCTGCGTCGGTGTGACCGCCAGGGCGCGAATCACCGCCTGGTATAAGCCGATGATAATAGGAAATTGAATCAGCGTGGGCAGGCAGGAGCCGAAGGGGTTGATGCCCATTTCTTTGTATATTTTCATCTGCTCCTGGGCTAATTTGTCGCGTTCGCCCTTGTATTTCTTCTGGATTTCCTGCCATTTCTTGGACTTCTGCAATTCCTGCATCTTTTGGGTGCTCTTCATCTGCGAGAATGTCAGCGGCAGGGTGATCAGGCGCACCAGAAGGGTGAATACGATAATCGCCAGACCGAAGTTGTTCCATAAAATGTCGTAAATCCACAGCAGCGTATTCACCATTGGGTTGATTATCAAAGCATCCCACATACTCTATATCCTGTCTTTCACTTCTTTTCGGGTATGAAGACCCAGCGTTGATTGCCGTCCAGATCAAGGGCGATCAGGTGCTCATCGGTGCCGCTCGGGGCGACCAGGAGCAGGTCGCCCGCCAACACCGGCGGCGTATAGAGCTTGAATCCCAGGTTCTTGCTCCATTTGGTGCTTCCGTCCAGTCCGAGGGCGTACACCGAACCGCTATCGGTCGTGAAGTAGATTGCCTCGGTGGTCACCAGGGGGGTCTCCGAGATCTTGCCATCGTACTGGTGTTGCCAGACGATGGCGCCGGTGCGGGCGTCCACGGCGTACAAGTTGCCGTCCAGCACGCCGAAGTAGAGCCGATCGTCGTGCAGCGCCGGACCAGCCCACACCCAATGCGAGGTTGTCAGCCGCCACAGGATTGCGCCATCTTCGGCGTTGATGGCGACCATTTCGCTGCCGAAGGTGCCGATGTAGAGCACGCCATCGGCGCTGAGAGCCGGTCTGCCGACCATCGCCCCGCCCAGATCGTCAGTCTGCCAGTTGAGTTCGCCGGTCGCGGCGTCGACCGAGTACAGGCGATGATCCATGGCTGCCAGATAGATGCAATCGCAATCAGGGTCGCTGGTCGGTCGCGCCCATAGCGGTCCGGCAGTCTTGAACTTCCAACGCAGATTTCCCTGCGCGTCCAGGGCGTAGAGCGTGTCGTCGGCATTTGGGGCGAAGATGCCCTCGTCCGCCACCAACGGTCCGTCAATATATTGCTTCTTGGCTTCGGTAAAGACCCAGTTCTGGGCGCCGCTCTCTCTGTTCAGGCTGTAGAGTTTATAGTCATAACCGCCGACCAGTAAGTCGCCGGAGGGTCCCAGGACGGGCGAGGCAAAGAACGCCATTTTGGCGTCGGGTTTGGCGGGAAAGCGCCATTTTTCCAGTCCGTTCGAGAGGTTGATGGCATAGACATGGCGGCTGTTCGCCAGGTAGGCGGTCTCGCCGTTTGCCGTCAGACCTGGCCAGCCGGTGGCTACTCCCGTTCCGCCGCCTGAGCAGCCGCTCAGGAATATGGCGCCAATCGCCGCAATTGCAAAAAAGAGGATTAGTTTAGATTTCATGCTGTATGGTCAGAGACGAGGGGTGTAGAAGGCGTGATCGGTCATGTCCCTATGGAACGGGGTCGTAACCGCCGGGGTTGAAAGGATTGCAGCGCAGCACGCGCCAGGCAGCCATCAGGCTGCCGCGCAGCACGCCGTATTTGTAAACCGCCTGATAGCCGTAATGCGAGCAGGTTGGATAAAAGCGGCAGGTGTTAGGCGGCAGCAGCCGCGAGATGGTCAACTGATACAGGCGAATAAGCGCCAGCAACATCAGCCGCGGCAGATTCCAGAGGCTGAGCGGTAAATCCCGCAGCCTAGGCTGAGGGTTGGATTCCAGATGTACGTGATTATCGAATTGAGTTTCCATGCTTTTCTTTTACCAGATTGGCGCGTTTCAGTAAAGCCAGCAGGGCGCTGCGCGTCTCCTGGAATGTGGCTTTTGTTGCTGGCGGGCGCGCCAGCACCAGTAAATCCCATCCGGGTTCAATCGAAGCCATCATTGTCTGTAGCGCGGCTCGGATGCGGCGCTTGGCGCGGTTGCGCTGCACGGCTTTGCCGATGGCGCGGCTGGCAGAAACGGCGAAACGGGGCTGTTGCAGATCATTTTTGAGCACGATCAACAACAGAAGCGGGTGGGCATAGACCTTTCCAGCTTGCCGCACCCGCTGCACTTCGGCTGATTTTCTCAGTCGGAACCTGGCGTTCACGCGCTGGTGGCAAATTGATCAAATGGGAAAGCCGACGCACGCAGCGCTCATCCTTTCCAGTTGACCTTTTTGACATGGTTGTTCTTGGTGACCGTCAGGCGGTAGCGGCCGCGCAGGCGTCTGGCTTTCAAGACCTTGCGCCCGCCGGCGCTGGACATCCTGGCTCGAAAGCCATGCACACGCACGCGGCGCCGGATTTTTGGTTGATAGGTTCTCTTTGGCATTTCAATTTCCTGTCTCGAACATAATAAGTGCAGCTTCGGCTGGTGAATTAAGGGTTAACGACGGGTGATTATACCCTACGAAGGTGGTTTTGGCAAACCGATTCCAGCACAGGCAAGCGAGGCTACTCCGACGGCGCTTCGGCTGAGAGCAAACTGGCAAGGCGGCTGGCTCCCTGGCTGTCTGTGACGGCAAGCACCTCATCGCCAACCTCCAGCGCGGTGATCCCGCGCGGCACGATCACTTTCCCCTGCCTGATGATGGCGGCGATCACGCAATTCTCGGGCAACCCCAAATCTTTGATCGCCACGCCCAGCGCCCTGGCGCCCGGTGGTATTTTTTCTTCGACAATCGAGTATGCGCCGCGGCGCAGTTTCGTCAGCGTCATCATATCGCCCAGGGACATCTCTTCCTGAATCAGGCTTGCCATGATCTCAGCGTTGTTCAGCGCCACATTGACGTGGAACTTCTGGTCGAAGAGCCAGGCGTTGCGGGGGTTATTGATGCGGGCAATGGTATGCGGCACCTGAAACATGACCTGCGCCAGATAGCAGATGACCAGGTTATCGGTATCGCTGACCGTCGCCGCCGCCACCACGTCGGCGTTGCGGATGCCCGCCAGAGCCAGAATTGCCGGGTCAGTCGCCAAGCCTTGATAGATCACCTCAGTCGGCAGTTCGCGATGCAGGCGCGTCAGCACTTCCGGGCGGTGTTCGACCACGCGCACCTGGTGATCCTGATTAATCAACAGCGCTGCCAGTTGGGTTCCGGTGCGTCCACCGCCGGCGATCAAAACAAACATCTCAGCCCTCCTCTTTGCCGAAGATGTGTTGGTGCAACTGTTTAAATCCAGCCGCGGTAGCGCTCACCAACAATAAGTCGCCCTCGTGCAGGACTGTGTCCGCACTGGGCAAGCTCGCTCGTCCAGAGTGGGTGATTGATGCCGCCACGCATTCGGAGCCGGTAAATAGCTCCGCAAGCCGCCGTCCATCCCAGGCGGCTGGGATGGTCACTTCGTAGATCTCCACCTCGCCGTTGCCGGCGGAAAAAACCGTGCGCACATCTGCCTGCGAGAGCAGCTCCTCGATGCGTTGGGCGCCCCAACTGGACGAGCCAACAATCTGTACATCGAATGCTTCGATCATCGGGCGCAGTTGGGGGTCGTAATTGCGCGCTACCACGTTGGGGACGTGATAAACCGTCCGCGCCAGGTGGGCGACGACAGCGTTCAGGGCGTCGGAATTGGTCACCGCCGCCAAGCCATCGGCGTTGTCGATGCCGGCGCGTTGCAGCACCTCCTCGTTCAGGGCTTCGCCTTCCACGGTATGGCCGCGAAAATCGGGATGAAGCTTGCCAAAAGCCGCCGCAGTTTGATCAATAACCGTGACGCGATTCCCTTTTTGATACAACCGATAGGCGAGCTCTGCTCCAACCCGACCACATCCCACGATAATAATATTCATCCAATCACCCCTCTAATCAACCTGATAGGGGACGTCTGTGATGACGATTCCCGGTGTGAATAACAGCGCCAGCCGCAGCCATAAGGCGGTCTGGGTGTGCAGCAGATTGTGATACCAGCGCTTGGGGACGAACTGCGGCACCACAATCGTGATGATCTCGTTGGGCTGGCGTTGGTTGGCAATCTCCTCGATGTATTTCAGGAGCGGCTCCGCCAGCAAGCGGTAAGGCGAATCCAGAATCACCAGGCGGATGCCATCTCCCCAAATCAGCCACTTTTTCCTGATTTTTTCCGCTTCGACGGGGTCGATTGAGACATGCACCGCGGTCACGTCGTCAGAAAGGGCGCGGGCGTAGCGCAGGGCGCTCAGCGTGCCGCGATGAACGCCGCTGATGGGCAAGATCACCCGATGACGCGGGATGCGCGGCGGTTCGCCGTAGTCTTCCAGCGAGAGGCTGCGCGCCAGGCGTTGATAGTGGCGGTGAATCGAGAAGAACAGAATCACCAGGGTTGGGGTCAGAATCAGCACGATCCAGGCGCCGTCGGTAAACTTGGTGTAGGCGAAGATGAAGGTCACCAGAGTGGTGCAGAAAGCGCCGAAACCGTTGACCAGCATCTTGATCTGCCAGTTGCGATCGCCGCGCAGCACCGAACCAGGTTCAGCAACCTCTTCGCCCGGTTGGAGCTTGCCGATTTTCCACCAGCGACGCGCCATTCCTGCTTGCGATAATGTAAATGAAGTAAATACGCCAATGGCGTAAAGCGGAATCAACCGCGTAACGCTGGCTTGGAACAAGATAATCAACAGCGAAGCCAGCACTGCCAGAGCGACGATGCCCCGCGAGTACACCAGGCGGCTGCCGCGATAGGTGAGCTGGCGCGGCAGGAAGCCATCGGCAGCGATCAAGGCGCTCAGGCGTGGAAAATCGGCAAAGGCGGTGTTGGCTGCCATGATCAGGATGATGGTGGTGGCGGAGATGGTGGCTTGATACAAAACGCCGCGGCTGCTATGAATCGTCCGGGCGAGCTGTGAGATGACCGTTTCCACTTCGGAGGGAACAGCCACAACCTGACCAGCCAGGAACGAGATGCTGAGAAAGAGCGACCCCAGGATCATCGCCATCCAGATCAGGGTGATGCCGGCGTTGCGGCTGCGCGGCTCCTTGAAGGCTGTGATGCCGTTCGAAATAGCCTCCACGCCGGTTAAGGCGGCTGTGCCGCTGGAGAAGGCGTGCAGGATGATGAAAGGCGTCACCGCCCCGACTATCGGTTCGATCGCCAATTCTGGCGGGTTCACCACCGTGCCCAGCGTTCCGGTGAAGTGCTTGAAAAAACCTGTGCCGACGGTGATCACCATGGTCAGCAAGAAGAAGTAAGTTGGGATGGCAAATGTCACCCCGGATTCGCGCACGCCGCGCAGGTTGATGAGCATGATCAGAAAGATCATACCCACCGCCAGGGAGACGCGGTAGGGATACAGCACCGGATACGCCGAAGCGATCTGCGCCACGCCGGAGGAAACCGAGACCGCCACCGTGAGGATGTAATCTGTCAGCAGGGCAGCGCCGGCGGTCTGGGCGGGCAGCTCCCCCAGGTTATCGCGGGCGACGATGTAGGCGCCGCCGCCGCCAGGGTAGGCGTGGATGGTCTGTTCATAAGAGAGCGTCACGATGGCAAGCAGGGCGACGATGGCGATCGAGATTGGGAACACGTAGCCGAAAGCTGCCGTGCCCGCCACTGCCAGGATCATCAGGATTTCCTGCGTGGCGTAAGCGGTGGAAGAGAGGGCGTCGGAGGCAAACACAGCCAGACCGATCGCCTTGCCGATCGTCTGATGCGGGGCGTCGGCGGTTTGCAGCGGTCGCCCGATCAGCCAGGTCCTCCACGAGCGCGGCGGTTGATATTCCGCCATGCGCTTGACCACGCGCAATCCGGGTTCTTCTTCGATCTTCATGGCGTAACCTCAACCTGTGAGGCGCTGGAAACATAGCGGAAGGCGTATGCCCCAAACATCAGCGGCAGCCAGAAAGTGATTCCCCGATAGGAGAGCGCCACCACGGCTGCCTGTCCCAACGGGACAGCCAGGGAATGCAGCGCCAGCGTCAACCCGCCCTCCACGAAGCCGATCCCCGCCGGCGTAGGAGAAACGATCAGAAAGAGATATCCAAGGCTGAAGCCTGCCACCAATGTGCCAGGCGCCAGGGGTACGTCGAACGCCAAAAACATCAACAACAGCACCGTCATCAGCAGGATTTTGTTCGCCAGCGTCATCCCCAAAGGGACGAGCAGGTTGAAGCGCCGCAGGCGGATGGCTTGCAGGGCTTCATTGGCATCGCGAGCGAACTCATAGGCGCGCCCTTCGGAGAGGTACTGTCGGTGCGTGAAGGGTCGGAACAGGCGGTTGATAAACCGCACGCCTTTTGCCAGGGCGTCTCCCAGACGTTTGGCGGAGCGCGTGCCCAGGTAGAGCAAACCGCCGATGATCGAGCCCGTCAGCAGCAGCACTCCAGTGGCAAGCAACTCGACCCAACCCAGGTTGTTGCGCCGAACCAGCACGATCAACCCCAAAATCAGCACGCACAGGAAACCGGCGTAATCCAGCAAGATGTAGAGCACGCCAGCCACCGTCACTCTGCCGGTGGAGTAGCCCCGCCGGCGCGCTTCGGCGAGGAATACCGCCATGCCGCTCATGCCCACGCTCGGCGCCACGACGTTGACGAAGTTCGCCGCAGCCGATAGCAGCAGAAGTTTCTCGACCTTCTCATCAACTCCGGTCGCTTGAAAGATCAATTTGTAGGTTGCGGCGATCGCCCACAACCAGATGATCACCAGCAAGACCGCCGCCAGCAGATAGCGCCAGTCGCCGCGCTGCAAGGTGGCAACGATCGCCTCCACTTCGGCAAAGCGAGCGATGAGAAAGATCACACCCAGCAGCACGACAACTGCGATGATAAATTTGCGCATGGAGCTGGTTATCTGCGGCTGCGCCCGCCCAGGCTGGCGACCAGACTTACGTAATAGAGCAACTGTAAAATTGCCGTGACCAGCGCCGCCACGTAAGTAAGTGCGGCGGCGTTCAGCACCTGATTGACGCCTCGGCGCTCGTCCTCGGTGATGATCAAGCCGCTCTCCGTCAGAAGCTGCCGGGCGCGCGCAGATGCATTCAGTTCCACCGGCAGCGTCGCCAGGGCAAAGACCGCCCCTGCCGAGAAAATCAACACCCCCAGCCACGCCAGCTCGGTGAAGCGCAGCAGCACCCCCAGGATGATCAAAATCCACCCCAGGTAGGAGCCGATATTGACCGCCGGCACCAGCGCAGCGCGCAGGCGCAGAGGCATATAGCCCTCCTGATCCTGCAAGGCATGCCCCAATTCGTGGGCGGTGATCGCCAGCGCTGCTACCGAGCTGCTCTGGTACACACCCTGTGACAGGCGCAGCGTCTTGCTGCGCGGGTCGTAATGGTCGGTCAGGTTTCCAGGCACACCCTCGATCTCGATCTGATACAGACCGCTCCGTTGAATCAGGCGTTGCGCAGCCTGCGCCCCGGAAATGCGGCTGCGCGCCGGCACCTGACTCCAACGCCGATAGGCTGAATTGACGTAGATTTGTACCGCCATCATCAGCAAGAAGGCGGGCAACATGCAGATCAAATAGTTCGGATCGTAGAGAAACACACCTCACCTCCGATTATCGAAATATCATACCACAAGCAAAGATTACCGATCAGATAGAACGGTCAGCCTTCGCGGGGCTGGTTCGCCTCTCTCCAGCATTACTGGCTGGCTTTGAGCAATTCGATGGCTTTGTCCAGTTGCGGGTCGCGATTCGCTTGAAGATCCTCTGGCGTAATTTCGATCGCCACATCGGGTTCCAGACCGGTTTCGTGGATGGTGCGCCCGTCAGGGGTCAGCCAGCGGGCGATGGTGATGCGCACCGCCCCCTGGTTGTTTACCAGGGTGGAAGGCATCTGCACCGAACCTTTGCCGAATGTTTTTACGCCCACCAGCTTGCCGCGTCCCAGATCCTGGATGGCGCCGGCGACGATCTCGGACGCTGAAGCGCTGCCTTCGTTGACCAGCACCACCAGGGGAATCTCGGTCGCTATGCCGCCTTTGCGCGCCTCCAGGGGTTTGCGCGTGCCATCGCCGTATTCCTCATAGACGATCACGCCTTTGGCGATGAATTCGGAAGCCACCTCCACCGCTGAGTCCAGATAACCGCCGCCGTTGTTGCGCAGGTCGAGGATAAGCCCAACCGGTTTCTCAGCCATCAGCCGTTTCAGCGCCTCGCGCAATTCCTTGCCGGCGTCGTCGCTGAAGATGAACAGGCGCACATAGCCGATCTGATCGTCGAGCATGCGGCTTTCGATGCTGGGCACCTTGATGCTGGCGCGGGTGATCTCCACGTCGAAGGGTTCCACGCCCTCGCGGGCGATGGTCAGGATCACCTTGGTGCCGGCTGGTCCGAGCACTTTCTTGCGCACCACTTCGCCGTCAACGCCGGTCATATCCTCGCCGTTGATGCCGATGATCTTGTCGCCGGTGCGCAGCCCGGCTTTCTCCGCCGGCGAGCCAGGCATGGGGCTGATGATCATCAGGTAATCGCCGCTGGGGTCTACCCAGGCGCCAATGCCCTCATAGGTCTCTTCTCCCTGCAGGGCGGTATTCAGGGTTTTGAACTCCTCGGGGTCGAGGTAAGTGGTGTGCGGGTCTCCTAGCGCCTCCAGCATACCGCGGATGGCGCCGCGCATCAGGGCTTCTTGATCTACCGGCTGTTCGACGTACTGCTTCTGCACCAGGTTCCAGGCTTGCCAGAACGGCTTGAACAGCTCCTGCAGCTCTTCAGGCGTACCGGCAGTCGCGGCTGCGGCTGAGATCTGCTCTGTAGATGGCGTAGCCAACTCCAATGGCGGTAAGGCGGCTTGCCGGGTGGGGAACAACCGCCCGGCGATGAACCCGCCGGAAAATGCGCCTGCCAGCAGGATCAGGCAGACCATCGCAAGAAGGATCAGATTTCGTAATTTCATTCACACTCCTTTGGCGTCATACCAGTTCGCACGATTTTATCAAAATGCTATCATACTTGTATTAGAAGGGTATAAATCCTACGTCTGAACCAGCCATTCAACCAGATAGCGCTGAAAAGAATCGGCATCGCCCACTTGCGCAGTGTATTCCAGGATTGTCATCCCATCTAACGCGTACAACGGGTGGCAAGAGGTTGGTAAAGCTCCCCTGGGTGCGAGGACAACCGCGGTGGTGAACGGCGCCACCAGGTCAGCTTTGCTCAACTCGGGGATGATTTCCTCGGCGGTGATGATCACTTTGTGAGCCGCCAGCGCCAGTTCCTCGTCAATGCCCTTGTTGTCGCCGATCTGGGCGTTGCCCTGTTCATCGGCGCGTAGGGCGTGAATTACGGCTACGTCCGGGGTAATCGCCGGAAAAGCCATCAGTTCTTCCCCGCTATATGGGTCGCGCACGGTTTTTACATCTGGTCGCAGGCGGGGCAGGTCGGTGCCCAACCAGGCGCGCGCCGGCATGAAACCGATTCCCGCCAGGCGAGCGCGGATGCCCGCCGCCAGGCTGGCTTCGCTCTCCTCGACGACCTCGATCTCGCCGCGGTTGGCATAATAGGTGAACATCGGCGCCAGACCGAAGATTTCCAGCCCGAAGTAACAAGTGCGCACACGGGCGATCATCCCCGCGCCCACCAGCAGGTCGCTCTCTAAGCCGGCGGTGAAAGTCAACAGGGTCAGCTCTCTGGGCGCGCCGGTGGCGAGAAAACGCCGGATCAACTGGCGGGTGAACGCCATTGGACGGCGGTACAGGGTCATGCCGCCCAGAGCAAGGCAGCTCCCGCTTTCCACCAGATTCGCCGCTTGTTCTAAGCTCATCAGCTTGTTCATCATAATGGCTCAGGCACCTTGCGTTTGCGCATTTACCTGCGGAGCAATTCGGGCAGCATGCGGGGCAGGTCGTGCGGTCGGCGGATAGCCAGGTTCACCCCGTGAGCGGGGATTGCCCCCGAATGGCTTCCATCTTCTCCCACCAGGACGGTGAACATGCCGAGCTGGTGCGCCGGGATCAGGTTGCGGGTGGCGTCATCAAGGTAGAGGCAGCGCTCCGGTGAACTGGCGCCAGCCAGCTCGAGGGCGACCTGATATGCGCGCGGGTCGGGCTTGCAGATGAAGTTCATGCGGCGGATGTCTATCACGCCCTGGAAACAATCGGCAACCCCCAGCGCATTGAGCACGCGCCGGGCATGGTTGGCGTCGGCGTTGGTGAAGATCCATTTTTGCGGGGCAAGCGCCGATAAAACCTGGCGCAACTCGACGTCGGGCTGGATGATCTCTTCGATCGGCAGGTCGTGGACGTAGGCGAGGAACTCGTCGGCGTCCACCTGGTGATGGAGCTGCAAGCCGCGCAGAGTGGTGCCGTATGTTTCGAAGTACCGCTGGCGCAACGCCGCGATAGACTCATCCGGAAGCTGAAGCTGTTGGCGCATGTAATCGTTCATGCGCTCGCGGATGCTCGCCCACAAGCCGTTGGTCGAGGGGTAGAGCGTGTCGTCCAGGTCGAAGAAGATATGTTCAAAAGACATGCGTTAATTATAAAAGGGATTGGGGAACGCGGCGACGGCAGACGCGTTGGAGGTGAGATTTGCCCTTATCCCTTCCTCACGGAGGACGTATAATTGGCGCATGCCCATCCACAAACTGCCCCCCGAAGTAGCCTCGCAAATCGCTGCTGGCGAGGTGATCGAACGTCCCGCCTCGGTGGTCAAGGAATTGCTGGAAAACGCCCTGGATGCCCAGGCTACATTCGTTGAGGTGCACGTTTCCGGCGCAGGCAGAAGGAGCATCGTCGTGCAGGACGATGGGGTGGGCATCCCGGCGGATGAGTTGCCGATGGCTGTCGAGCGGCATGCCACCAGCAAGCTCTCCAGCGCCGAAGATCTGTTCTGCATCCGCACGCTTGGCTTTCGCGGTGAAGCCCTGGCTTCGATCGCCTCCGTCTCGCGCCTGACGATTACCTCACGCACCGCCGATTCGGACGAGGGTTGCCGCTTGATCGTGGAGGGTGGACTGCTCAAAGGGGTGCAACGCGTCGCTGCGCCGGTTGGCACGGCGGTGCGCGTGGACGAACTCTTCTATAACACGCCGGCGCGCCTGAAATTCCTCAAAAGCGACCTGACAGAGCGGCGGCTGATCGACGCGTTGCTGACGCGCTACGCCCTGGCTTTCCCGGCGATTCGCATGCACCTCTATCAGGAGGGCAAGCCTTCCTTGCAGACCAGCGGCAACGCCGACCGGCGCGAAATCCTGGCGGCGCTCTACGGCGTCGAGGCTGCCCGTCAGATGTTGAGCGTGCTGGCTGAAGCGGATGGCTTGCGCCTGGAGGGGTTTACCAGCCCACTCTCGCTGACGCGCTCCAACCGCCGCGAGATTCTGTTCTTCGTCAACCGCCGTCCCGTGCAGGACGTCTCGCTGAGCGCCGCGGTGGTGCAGGCGTACCACACCTTGTTGATGGTAGGGCGCTACCCGCTGGCAGCGCTTTTCATTGAACTGCCGCCGGAAGACGTGGATGTCAATGTCCACCCCGCTAAAGCTGAGGTGCGCTTTCGCCAGCCAGATCGCGTCTTCCGTCTGGTGCAGGAGGGGGTGCGGCGTGCCCTGTTGGCGCACTCGCCCTTGCCGGCGGTGCAGCTTCCCAGTCCCTGGATCGGGCAAAGCTGGCAGACGCCGGCGTGGACCTCTGCTTCCGAAACGCCCGAGGTCAGCCCAGCTAGCCAGGAATCTGGCTTCCTTCCACCCGCGCTTTCATCCCTTGACCAGGCGCCGCTCCGAGGGATGAAGGCTGTTCCAATCTTGCGTCTGGTAGGGCAGATTGCCGCTTCTTATCTGGTGGCGGAAGGACCTGATGGACTGTATCTGATTGACCAGCACGCCGCCCATGAGCGCGTGCTGTTCGAGGAGTTCATCGCCCAGAGCCAGGTTAAGATTCCGTCGCAGATGCTGTTGCAACCTGCGGTGGTAAACCTGCCTCCCTCCAGCGCCCGCCTGCTGGACGAGCAATTGCCGGTGTTGGCGCGCCTGGGCTTTCAGGTTGAGCATTTTGGACCTGGCGCATACCTGGTGCGGGCGATGCCGGCTCTCTTTCAGGGCATGGATGGCGCTGCCGCGCTGCGCGCCCTGGTGGAGGACTTCGAAGAGGACGAGACGCCCCTGCAAAACGAACTGGAAGCCAGGCTGGTAGCGCGTATTTGCAAGCGCGCCGCGGTCAAAGCCGGGCAGGTGCTTTCGCCGGAGGAACAACAGGCGCTCCTGACGCGGCTCGAGCAATGCGCCTCGCCGCGCACTTGTCCGCATGGGCGCCCCACCATGATTCACCTCTCGGTTGACCTGCTCGAGCGCCAGTTCGGGCGGCGCGGTCCGCGCCAGGGGTGAGATCTGCTGTGTGGTGCGCCCCTGATCTCTGTGCCTGGCGCTGTGCGCTCCTATAAAATGCTCGACTAGTAGGGAAACAGCGACGAGCGCAGCGCGCCGGTTTTGAACCTGGCTTTGAGCGGCAGAAAGATGGAAAAGGTCGAGCCACGCCCCGGCTGGCTCTTGACCTCAATACGCCCGCTGTGGGCTTCGACGATGCGGCGGCAGATGGACAGTCCCAAGCCGGTACCCTGGGTGTGCCGTTCTGTGCCGGGCACGCGGTAGAATTTTTCGAAAAGATGCGGCAGGCTCTCGGCGGGGATGCCGATGCCGGTGTCGCTCACCCGGATCACCACCTCATCTCCGCTTCGGTGCGCCGTCACCTCGATCTTCCCGCCTTCGGGGGTGTATTTCATGGCGTTGTTGAGCAGGTTCAGACACACTTGCTTGATTTTGTTGTAATCCGCCAGAATCAGGGGTACCTCGGGCGCGACGGAGTACTCCAGCCGCTGCCCCTTTTGCTCGACCTTGCTGCCCACGATTACCACACATTCGGGGATCAGCTCGTTCAGGTTCACGCTCTCGAACTGGAACTGCGCCCGACCCGATTCCAGGCGGGCGATATCCAGAAAGGCGCTGGTCATCTCGGAAAGGCGGGCGATCTCTTGCTCCATGGTGTCGAGAATGCCGCCGCGCAATTCATCTTTGAGGTCCCAGCGCTTCAACAGGTGCGTGGCAGCCGTCAGCGATGCCAGCGGGGTGCGGATTTCGTGCACCAGCTCGGAGATCAGGTCCGATTGTTGGAACAGGCGCGCGTTCTCGATGGCTGTTGCCGCCTGACCGCCTAGCGCCATGAGCAGTTCCTGATCTTCCTCGTTGAATTCGCCGGCGCGCTTATTGATGGCTTCCAGGACGCCGATGACGCGCTCGCGGGCGATCAACGGCACTCCTAAAAGCGATTGGGTTTCCACCTGGGTGATTTTTCCCACCTTTGAAAAGTGACGTGGGTCATTTTTCGTGTCCAACACGATTGCCGGTTGCTGATTTTTTACGATCCAGCCGGCGATGCTGGCGTCGACCGGCACCACTAAACCGCGCATCAGGGGGGTGTCCAGATTGGTGGCGGTTTGAAAGTGCAGCGTATTGTGAAGCTCGTCGTAGAGCAGGATCGAAGCCGCCTCAGCGTGGCTCAGATCGGCGGCGGCGTGGACGATCCTGTTGAGTAAGATGTCCAGATCGAGGGTGGACGCCAGGTCGCAGGAAAGGGCAATTAACCTCTGATAGCGCTCCAGCAATGTCGGCAGGTCAGTGGGCATTTTTCAGCACCTCTTCAGCGATGAGCGGCAGGATATCGGCGACGTCTTCGTGGAAGACCACGTCGGCGCGCACATCCAAATAGGTGGGGGTTTGGTTGATGATGATCAGGTGGGCGCCGTTCTCCAGGGCGCGCATCGGCAGCCCCGCTACCGGCAACACCTCCAGCGATGAACCGGCGACGATCATCAGGTCGCAGCGTTTGCTGACTTCTTGCGCCTTCAGCCAGATGCGCACCGGCAGTTGTTCGCCGAACAGGATCACGTCCGGCTTGAGCACATGCCGACAGCGTTCACAATAGGGAATGTCGCCCCGCTCCAGGAAGGCTTCAATGTAACCAGCCACCGGATATTTGCTGAAGCAACTGACGCAGGTTAGGGTTTGCAGCGTGCCGTGCACTTCCAGCACATTGCGGGCGCCCGCTTTCTGGTGTAGGCCGTCTATATTTTGGGTGATGACTGTCTGGATGTAACCTGCCTGCTCCAGCCGCGCCAGCGCCAGGTGCGCCGGGTTTGGCGAAGCCTGCCAGATGCCGTTGACCAGCGGGCGAATCCAGCGGAAGAATTTTTCAGGATTGTAGCGAAAGCTTTCCAGCGAGGCTACCTCGAACGGGTCGTATTTGCTCCACAACCCGGTGTCGGTAGAGCGGAAGTCGGGGATGCCGGAGCGGGTGGAGATGCCTGCGCCAGTCAGGACGACGGTTCTTTTTGCTCCCTGGATGATTTCAGCCGCGCAGTGGATGCCTTGCAGGAGGTGTTCGCTGGATTTTTCCATCTTCAGCCGCGGCTGTGCTTGATCATCCGCTCAGCCAGTTTGGCGAACTGCTGCGCGCTCAGGCTGTCGGGTTGCGTCAGGATCATCGGTTTGCCGCTGGTTGCCGCCTGATAGGCAAGCTCGGGCGCCGGGGTGAAGATCACCAAGATCGTCCTGCCGAGCTGCTCCTGTACCTGGCTCCAAGATAAATGCACCCCGGAACGTATGCGGTTGATCAGCGCAATGCTGATTTTCCTTTCTTCAGCGCCGCCATTGGTGAGATCACTGATCAGCGCTTTGGTCTGGGTGATGTTTTGCGGCGTCGGTTCCATCACCAAAATCAACTCATTGAACTGATGGTGGATTTTCGTCGTCACCGGCGTCATCGAAGCTCCCAGATCCACCACCACGTAGCGCGCCAGATGGGGCAGGTGGCGGACGATATGCTCAAAGTTATTGACAGCGCTCATGTAGCGGGCGTCGGCGGGTTGCGCAGAGGCGAGCAGCAGGCGGATGCCAGATTCGTGCCGCACCAGCTCGGCGTCTATCTCGCGTGGCGAGATTTCCGTCGCCTTGCGCTGGAGCAGGCGGGTCAGCCCATCGGATTGCGCCAGCCCCAGCTCCAGACCGATCGTGCCTTGACCGGGGCGGAATTCGGCTACGATCACCTCGCCGTTCTGCGCCTGGCGCAAGGCAACCCCCAGGTTCAACGCCAGGGTGGAGACGCCCAATCCGCCCTTGGCTGACAGCACTCCAATCAGATAGCCTGGCGCGCCGGAGGGGATTTCGGCGGCGGTGCGCGCTTTGCCCGCCCGCGATAGCACTGCTTTCATATGAGCGAACAGCTCGCGCGGTTGAGTTGGCTTGGTCAGGTAATCATCTGCGCCGGCTTCGAACCCCATCACCTTGTCATCCACCTGTGTCTTGGCGGTGAACATGATGATGGGGATATCTGCCGTGGCATTGGCGGCGCGCAGACGCCGCGCCACTTCATAGCCATCCATCTCCGGCATCATGATGTCCAGCAGGATTAAATCCGGCAGTTCCGACTGCACCATGGATAATGCCTGCTGACCGCTGCTCGCCACGCGCACCTCGTAGCCCTGGCGCTGGAGCATCAGCCCCACCAGGCGCAGCGTGTCCATATCATCGTCAACAAGCAGCACCTTCTCTGGCATATTTCCCTCTATTAAATTCTCTTTTGCCAGTCTAGCATAAAGAAACTGAGAAGGCAAGTGCCACTGTTTTCATTTATGTTAAGATGGTTTCTGAAGTGGGCTGTCTCCCTGCGCAGTTCATTCCCCGGTGTTTCGCCTGGCGGATTGCGTTGCCCGTTTGAAATCCACCTGCGTTCGATTACGCTATAATGGTAGCGCCATGCTCCAACGTCTGAAACCTGTCCTGGAGGTGTTGTGCGGGCTCGATCCCAACCTGCCCGTGCTGGCGGGCGTCTCTGGCGGTCCGGATAGCCTGTGTCTCATGGATGTGCTCGTCAGGCTGGGCTACCGGCTGACTGTGGCGCACCTGAACCACGGCTTGCGCCCCGAAGCAGATGCCGAAGCGCGCCTGGTGGAGCGCTACGCCGCTGAGCTGGGGGCGGCATTCGTCCGCCAGGATGCAGATGTGCGCGCCGCCGCCCGCGAGTTGCGTCTCTCGATTGAGGAAGCCGCCCGCGAGCTGCGTTACCGCTTCCTCTTCCGCCAGGCTGAGCAGGTCGGAGCGCAGGCGGTGCTGGTGGCTCATACCGCCGACGATCAGGTGGAGACCCTTTTGATGCACCTGCTGCGCGGCGCAGGGCTGGCAGGATTGAAAGGCATGCTCTATCGCCTGTGTCCTAACCCCTGGAGCGCTGTTATCCCCCTGGCGCGACCGTTGCTGGGGGTCTGGCGCAGTGAAATTCTCGCCTACGTGGCTGAACGCGGCTATCAGCCCGCCTATGACGCCAGCAACCTCGACCTGACCTACACCCGCAACCGTCTGCGCCATGAGCTGATCCCCTATTTGGAGGGGTTCAACCGCAATCTGAAGCAGAACCTGTGGCATACCGCCGAACTGCTGCGCGAAGATTATCTCCTGTTGCAGCGTCAGGTAGATCAGGCTTGGGAAGCCAGCCTGCTGGAGGTGGACGAAGGGTATCTGGAGTTTTCGCTGACAGGCTGGCAACGTCAGCCGCTGGCGACGCAGCGTTATCTGGTGCGCAGGGTCTTCGAGAAGCTGCATCCCGTAGCCAGAGACCTGGATTTCGAGACCGTCGAACGCGTGCTGACGTTCATCGCCCATCCCTCGCGCTCGCGCCAGATGGCTTTCAGCTACGGCGTGACGGCAGCTTTGGAGAATGACAGGCTCTGCTTTTATCGCCCAGACGTCCTCCGCCGTGTTCAAGAAGCGCCGCAAGTGACGGGAGAAACGATCCTGGACCTGACCGCCGATGCCCCGCTGGTGCTGTGTTCCGGTTGGGAGCTGGTCATCCGCCTAGAGCCGATGACGCCCGACCTGTGGCTGCGATTGCGTGCCAACCCCGATCCCTACCAGGCGTGGTTCGATCTGAGGCAGGTGAGTCCTCCGCTGGTGGTACGCCCGCGGCGACCTGGCGAGCGCTTCAGACCGCTCGGCATGCATGGGCGTTCCCTTAAACTGTCCGATTTCATGGTCAACGTGAAGCTACCAAAGCGCTGGCGCGCTGGCTGGCCGCTGCTCTGCGCCGCCCACAAAGAGCGAGGCGAGCAGGAAGTCATTTGGGTGCCCGGTTATCGCCAGGGGCACCTCGGTCGCGTGACCGAGTCAACCGAGCAGGTGCTCTGGTTGCGCTTGCGACGAGTATGAATGCTGCACGCGCGGCGATTTGTCAGATTCAGGGTTATACTATAATGAGAACTTACCTCAAGAACTTCTTGCCAGTGGAGTGAATTGCAGGATGAAGGTGAACTTCTACGCCACTTTTCGCGAGATCGTCGGTAAAAAGTCAGTAGAATTCGAATACCAGCCCGGCATGACCGTCGGCGATCTGGTGAACCAGATCGTCCAGGCTTATCCCGCCATGCGCAGAGAATTGTTGGATCAAAATGGTCGCCTTTACGGTCACGTTCACGTGCTGGTTAACGGGCGCGACGCCCCCTATCTCGAACAGGCGTTGGATACGCCGCTTGACCCCGATGACACGGTGAACGTCTTCCCCTCGGTGGGCGGAGGGGCGCCCAGGCTGTGATCTGCTACAGGCAAGAAGTTCGCGGCATCCCGCTCTGGCTGTTGCAGGACTACCTGCTCGAACTGGGAGGTAGCCTGGGGCTGGATGGGCGCATCGCTGGTGATGGGTGGAGCGCCAGCCTGATTCAGCAGGCGGATTTTCAGGTCGGCTCGCTGCGCGTCGCGCAGGTTTTGTTGGAGCTGGAAGCTGAGCCAGAAGTCTGGAAGAGGTTGCAGCCATCCTTGCAGGACAAGTTGATGCGCGCCGGCGGATGAGCGCCTCCCAGCCCCGTTGGAAAAGGCTGCGCCGCAGCAGTGGTGACTATCGCTGGTGGTACGTTTAGGGAGATGGTATGGCGCTGGATCGTTTTGGTCGTCGCATTCATTACTTACGCATCAGCCTGACCGATCATTGCAACCTGCGTTGCATCTATTGCATGCCCGAAGACATGACCTTTCGTCCCACGGCTGAGTTGATGCAGGATGACGAAATTTTGCGCCTGGTGCGTCTCTTCGCCCAGCTCGGGTTCGACAAGTTTCGCCTCACTGGCGGCGAGCCAACCGTGCGCGCCGGCGTGGTTGGACTGGTGGAAGCCATTGCCCACACCCCTGGTGTGCGCTCGCTTTCGATGACCACCAACGGAGTGCTGTTTGGCAAGCTGGCTGAACCCCTCAAGCGCGCCGGCTTGCAGCGCGTCAATTTCAGCCTCGATACCCTCAACGCCGAGAAATTTCATCGCCTCACCCGCCGTGGTTCGCTGGCAGATGTCTGGGCGGGCATCGAAGCCGCCGAGGCAGCCGGCTTGCAACCGATCAAGATCAACGCCGTGGTTGTGCGCGGTTATAGCGATGACGAAGTGATTCCCCTGGCGCGCCTGACACTCGACCACTCCTGGCAGGTGCGCTTTATCGAGATGATGCCATTCGCTGGTGCGACTGATTTCCAGCAATCTCAGGTGGTCTCCACGCAGGAAATGATCGATCGCATTCAGGCAGAGTTCGGCGCATTGCAACCCGAAAACGGCGGCAGGTTGGACGGCGAAGCACGCCTGTTCCGCATCGCTGGGGCGCAGGGGGTCGTCGGCTTCATCTCCACCATCACCCAGCCCTTCTGCGCTACCTGTACGCGGGCGCGGCTGACCGCCGACGGGCGGTTACGTTTGTGTCTGTTGCGCGAGGATGAAGTCGACCTGCTCACGCCGCTGCGCCGCGGCGCCAGCGACGCCGAGCTGCGCCTCTTGATCCTGGAAGGCATCTGGATGAAACCCTGGGGCAATCGTCTGGCGCAGGGGGAAATCCCGTTGAACCGGGTGATGAGCGAAATCGGCGGCTAGTCGCCGCGCATCAGGGGGGATTGCTCAGCGGTCGTCGGCAGCCGCCAGGCGCTCCAGCTTCATGCCGACTTCCCGCCATTGCACTTTGGAGATGCCCAGTTTTTGCCGGATTTTGTCGCGCTCCATGCCCGCTTTCCAGTCTCTCAAGGCGCACGTCCAGCGGCACATGTCGAACGAGATATGCTTCTCCAGCCCTGCTTCTTCGCCGATGTCCTCCAACAGGTATTCCAGGCGGCGCGGCGACCAGGGGAACACGCGCTCGGTGATCGGGTATTGGCTGCGGTATTCCTGGTAGCAGGCGACCCATTCCTGCGGCAGTTGAATTTTACGCTCTTTGTAGCGGTACTGTGGGCTGGCGTAGCGCACGAAGAGCAAGGGTCCGCTGGGGGCTTCGAGGTCGATGTGATTGGGATTGAGCGCCAGGCATTCGCCTTTCTTGATGCCGGTGTGCAGCAGCAGGGATAGCAGGGCGTAGGGGCGGGCATCTGGTTTTGAGGCGTAGCGATGGGCGTCAGCCGCCTCGAGCGCCGCCTCCACTTCCTCCTCGGTCAGCACCTGCGGCAGCGGGCTGAGCACCGTGTGCTGGATGACTTTCTCGGCGGGGTCTACCAGCAAGACGCCGTACTGGTGTAGCCAGCGAAAGAATGCCTTGAGCGAGGTGATGCGGCGCGCCAGCGATTTCGGGCTGCATGGCACACCGCGACCTTTCTGAAGCCAGTCCAGGAAACTGTTGAGATCGGTGGTGGTGATGTTGCCCAGGGGGAAATCCGGCGCCAGGAACGACGCCAGCAGGCGCAGGTCGGCGGTGAAGGCTTTGACGGTGTGAATCGAGTTGCCCTGGTCAATCAGATACATGCGCCAGGCGTTGATAGTGGGGATCAACAGCGATTTGGGCGTGATGTGAGCCGCAGGATTTTCAGGGGACATACGCGCCTCCTGGGTTGACTGGGATTATTCGCATAGCCGTACAACCTGAGTTTACCCGATACCGGCGCGCCTGTCAACCCCACGGAGGCTTTCTTTAAGCCTTTCTCCAAGTGGCGTTTGTAGTGGATAAGTTACCGAACGCTCTCTGGAGTTTGAGAAAGCCATCGGCTTTCTTCGTAGCCTCCTGCTGACCGAGTACGTTCTTTGCGAGGTGCGCATCTGGTTGTCTGGCGGGTGGAGCGCCCGGCAGACCGAGACCCCGCGCTGCGCTCGGATTGTGGTTTCAGCAGGCTGTATGCCTGCCCGGCATATGGCAGGGCATGATTTCTTCCCCCTGGCTCCTCTCAGCTCTTTCAAGCCTCACGCCGGGCTAGTCGTTCCCTCCAGCCCCAGTTGCGGGGCGATGGTGCGCATGGCGGCGATGACGTTCCCGACATGCTGCCACAGTTCAACGCCGAATTCTTCAGCGGCGCGGGCGATCTCCTCGCGGTTGGCGCCGGCGGCGAAGGCGCGGTCTTTCCATTTCTTCTTCACCGACTGGGAGCTCAGGTCGTACAGGGAACGCGAGGGGCGCACCAGCGCCACAGCGGTGATCAATCCGGTGATCTCGTCGCAGGCGTAGAGCGCTTTCTCCAGGCGCGATTGGCGCGGCACGCCGGTGTGGTCGGCGTGGCTGAGGATGGCGCGTATGATCTCCTCCGGTACGCCATGCTGGCGCAAGATTGGCGCCCCTGCTTGCGGGTGCTGCTCCAGTGTGGGGTGGATTTCCCAGTCGAAGTCGTGTAACAGACCCACGCTCCCCCACAGTTCTTCATCATCGCCGAATTGTCTGGCGTAGTAGCGCAGGGCGGCTTCTACAGCCAGCATGTGGCGGATCAGGTTTTCGCTGCGCACATAAGTGTTGACGATTGCCAGAGCCTGCGAGCGGTTCATTGCGCCTCCGGTGGGAAGATTGGTTCGGGTTGTCCCAGCACCGGTTGCGGGCGGGAAAAGTGCACCTCTAAGAGCGCCACCAGGGTGGCGGGAATCTCGCGGACGTTCCAGTACATCCGTGATTGACCGAAGTAACTGCGCCGGTCGGCGGGCACGCCGATCGCCGGCAGCCCGAGGTGATTGCAGGTGTACAGCGCCCGTGGCAGGTGGAACTGCTGCGTGACCAGGATGGCGTGTTCCAGTTGGAAGATGGCTCGGGCGCGATAACAGGTATCATACGTGCGCCGACCGGCGTAATCGAGCACGATCGCCTCCGCCGGTACGCCCAGCTCGATGGCGTAATCGCGCATTGCCCCTGGTTCATTGTAGTAAATGAAGCGGTTGTCGCCGCTCATCAGCAGTTTCTCGACTTTTCCAGCGAAATAAAGCGCTGCCGCAGTTTCGATGCGGTCGCGCAGCACCGGCGACGGGCTGCCATCGCGCCGCAAGCCAGCGCCGAAGACGATTGCCACCCGCCCCGCCGGCGCTTGCTCGAGCGAGAAAGTGCGCGGTTTGGCGTAGGCGACGGCGATTGCCCTGGGAATCCAGAGCGCCAGTACGAGCAATATCAACAGAATGACAATTGCCTGTAGGATCATTTTCAGGGCGGCGCGCAACACGCGCACATTTTACCACGTCTGTTAACCAGGTGATTTATGGCGGACATGGGCAGCGGGGCTGACTCTGCACGTTCTTTGCGGGGGGTACATCTCGTTCACCACCTTGTAACATCGCGCCCCTCTTGCATTGCATTGGGCATGTGTTACAATCCTTTCGATATGAACGTTGAAGCAGAGTACCAGCGTACGCTGGATTATCTCTACAGCTTTGTTGATTACAGCCTGACCCGCGTCTCGCGCTGGAGCGCGGCGCAGTTCGACTTGGGTCGCATGGAGCGCCTGATGGACGCGCTTGGACGCCCGGAGCGCAACTATCCTGCGCTGCACGTCGCCGGCACTAAAGGTAAAGGCTCGGTTTCGGCGATGCTCGCCAGCGTCCTCGATGCTGCCGGTTATCACGTCGGCTTATACACTTCGCCGCATATGCATGATTACACCGAGCGCATCTGCATCAACGGCATGCAGATCTCCCACGCCGAATTGATCGCCCTGGTGGACGAGCTGCGTCCGCTCTTCGACAGCCTGCAACAGGTGACCACCTTCGAAATCACCACTGCCCTGGCGTTGTTCTACTTTGCCCGCCAGCAGGTGGATGTCGCTGTGGTCGAAGTGGGGTTGGGCGGTCGTCTGGACGCCACCAACATTCTGTTGCCGAAGGTTGCGGTGATCACCTCCATCTCATATGATCACACCCAGATTTTGGGAGAGACCCTGGCGGAGATCGCCGGCGAAAAAGCCGGCATCATCAAGCCGCTGACGCCCGTGGTTTGCTCGCCGCAGAAGGATGAAGCCTTGCAGGTGATCGAACAGATCGCGGCTGAGCGCGCCGCACCCCTGGTCTTGGTTGGGCGCGATTACGCCTACCAGGCGGAAGCGCATTCGTTGGATGGTCAATCTTTACTGGTCTGGCGAAGGGGTGATTCATCAGCCGATACGGCTGCGCCACAGCGCCTGAACATCCCGCTTTTAGGCGCGCACCAGCTCGAGAACGCTGCCACAGCCTACGCCGCGATAGATGTCTTCCGCCAACGTGGTTTGCCGGTTGGAGACGAGGCAATTGTCCGCGGCTTTCCGGCTACGAAATGGCCCGGACGTTTCGAGATTTTGAGCCGCGAGCCGGCGCTGGTGATCGACTCGGCGCACAATCGCGATTCATCGGCAAAGCTTGCCCAAACGGTGCGTCAGTACTTCCCGTCCCGCCGCGTGCTCCTGATCTTCGGCGCTTCGGAGGATAAAGATATCGCCGGCATGCTCGCCGAGTTGCTGCCGCTGGCGGAGCAGGTGATCTTCACCCGCTCTTTCCACCCCCGCGCCGCTGAACCGCAGCACCTGGTGGAGATTGCCGCCCAATACGACGTGCCGATGCGCATCGTCCCCGAAGTGAGCGACGCGTTTGAAGCAGCTCTCCAGGCAACCTCGGCGGGGCATCTGATCCTGGCGACGGGTAGCATTTTTATTGCCACTGCGGTGAAGGAGGCGTGGCTGGCGCGCAAGGGCGTGCGCCAACCTGCCGCTTGAAGATTTGGAGTTGAGCATGAGAAACCATGATTGGTACGATCGCGATGAGGATGACGACTTCGGCGAGGCATTGCACCGCCGCACCGAAGAGCTTTATCATATTCCCGACACCATGCCCGATGAAGAAGGCATCATCGAATGCCCGGTTTTGCCGCTGCGAGACCTGGTTGTTTTCCCGCGCATGGTCTCGCCGATTTTCGTTGGACGTGCTTCATCCTTGATGGCGATCGAAGAAGCCCAACTCAATGATCAAACCGTGATCGCCCTGACCCAGCGCGATCCCGAGGTGGATGAGCCAGGCCCGGATGATTTCATCCCCATCGGCGTGGAAATGGCGGTTGGGCGTTTGCTGAACATGCCCGATGGCTCCAGTTCGGCGCTGGTGCAGGGGCGGCGCAGGGTGCGCCTGGTCGAGTTCACCCAGTTGGAGCCCTTCATGCGCGCCCGGGCGCGCATCATCCACGAAGCGACCAAGATAGACCGTCAGGTTGACGCCACCATGCGCACCGCCTTGGAGCTTTTCCAGAAGTGCGTCAACCTCGACCGCAGTCTGCCCGAAGAAGCCTATCTGTACGCCCTCAACATCGAAGACCCCAGCTGGCTGAGCGATATGATCGTCACCACCATCGCCCCGCCTCTTGAAGAACGCCAGAAGGTCTTGCAGACGCTCGATCCGCTGACGCGCCTGCAACTGGTGGTGAACCTGCTGGCGCGCGAGGTGGATGTGCTCGAGCTGGAGGATGAGATTCATACCAAAGCCCAGAGCGAAGTGGATCGCACCCAGCGCGAGTTCTACCTGCGCGAGCAGATGAAAGCCATCCAGACCGAACTGGGGGAGGGGGATGTCTGGGTGCGCGAAATCCAGGAGTTGCGCGCCCGCATCGAAGCCGCATCCCTGCCGGAGGAGGTGCTGGTGCGGGCGATCAAAGAGGTGGATCGCCTGGCGCAAATGCCGCCCATGTCGCCTGAGGTGGGCATCATTCGCACCTATGTCGACTGGATTCTGGAACTGCCCTGGACGGCTGTCACCGAGGACAACCTGGATGTCGCCCACGCCGCTAAAGTGCTGGAGAGCCAGCATTACGGCTTGCCGCGCGCCAAGGAGCGCATCCTGGAATACATCGCCGTGCGTAAGTTGAAGCCTCGTCGCCCGCGCCAGCCCATCCTGTGCTTCGTCGGACCGCCTGGCACGGGCAAGACCTCACTTGGGCGCTCAATTGCCGACGCCCTGGGGCGAAAGTTCGTGCGCCTCTCCCTGGGCGGCGTGCGCGATGAAGCCGAGATTCGCGGTCACCGCCGCACGTATATCGGCGCTTTGCCCGGTAGGGTATTGCAGACTATGCGCCGGGCGGGGACGATCAACCCGCTCTTCATGTTGGATGAAATCGACAAGCTCGGACAGGATTTCCGCGGCGACCCGGCGGCTGCCATGCTCGAGGTGCTCGACCCGGAGCAAAATCATGCTTTTTCCGACCATTACCTGGAGCTGCCCTATGACCTCTCCAAGGTGATGTTCATCACCACCGCCAACACCACCTCCACCATCCCACCGGCGTTGCTCGACCGCATGGAGATCATTGAATTTCCTGGCTATATCGAAGAGGAGAAGGTCGCTATCGCCCGCCGGTTTTTGATCCCGCGTCAGCTTGAGGAGAATGGTCTGGCGGAGGGCGAGATCAAGATGACCGACCAGGCGATTCAACGCATCATCCGCGAATACACCTACGAAGCCGGGGTGCGCAACCTGGAACGCGAGATCGGTCGCATCTGCCGCAAAATTGCCCGCCTCAAAGCCGAGGGCAAGCGTTATCCGGTGCAGGTAACCGCAGCTTCCATCGAAAAGTTCCTCGGACCGCCGCAGTACTTTTCATTAGAAGCTGAGCGGCAGGACGAAGTCGGTGTCGCCACTGGCGTCGCCTGGACCGAGAACGGCGGCGAGATCATGCCGGTGGAAGTGTTGCTGATCGAGGGCAAGGGAAATCTGCAAATCACCGGTCAAATCGGCAACGTGATGCAGGAATCAGCCCAGGCGGCGCTCTCCTATCTGAAGTCGCGCTCGCGCGATTTCGGCATTGATCCAGCGATTTATGAACAGGTGGATATCCACATCCACATCCCTGAAGGGGCGATTCCCAAGGATGGACCCAGCGCCGGAATCACCATCGGAACAGCGTTGGCTTCGGCTTTCTCGGAGCGCAAGGTGCACCGTGAGGTAGGGATGACCGGCGAGATCACCTTGCGTGGACGGATTTTACCCGTCGGCGGGGTGCGCGAGAAGGTGCTGGCGGCTTATCGGGCGGGGCTCAAGACGGTAATCCTGCCCAGGCGCAATTTCAAAGACCTGGTGGATGTGCCCAAGCGCGTGCGCAACGAACTGAAGATCGTGCCGGTAGATCACATGGACGAAGTGCTGGCGGTAGCGCTATTCCCGGCGGACGAACGCCCCAAGTCGCGCCGATTGCGCCGCGCCGACGCCGAGCGCGAGAAGGAAGACGAGTCGCAACCGATCGCTGCGCCTGAGAAACGCCGCCCCCGACCGCTGAAGGAGACCCCGCCAATCCAACCCGGCGTTTAGCCTGCCCGCTCCTTTGTTTCAGGGCGCGGGAGTTTCTTCGATGCGGAAGACCTCCCCGCTGCTCAAATAAGTCACATACAGCTCCCCGGCTTCGTCTTCGCCAAAGCTGCTAACCTGGAACGCTGGCGCGTTGACCAGCGCCTGCGCCACCCACTGGTTGTTCTCCAGTTGCAGCCCGCTGATCACCCCGGAGCAATAGTCGGCAAAGTAATAGATACCTTGCATGCCGGCAAAGGTTGAGCCGCGATAGACGAAGCCGCCGGTGACCGAGGCGCAACCGGAGGCGGGGTTGGGATAGGTATAGATCGGCATGGTCATGCCCGTGGTGTCGCAGCTCCCGCCGCCGTAGCAGGAGTTCCCCTCCAGGATGTCCCACCCATAATTCTCGCCCCCGTCGCTGCTGGCGGGCTGCCAGTCGATCTCTTCGATCAGGTTTTGCCCCACATCGCCGATGAACAGGTCGTGTGCAGAGGGTGAGCGGTCGAAGGAGAAGCGCCAGGGGTTGCGCAACCCAAGCGCCCAAATCTCCGGGCGGTAACCAGGTTGGTTGATGAAGGGATTGTCCGGCGGAATGCGGTATCTGGCGCTGGCTCCGCTGGTCGCGCCGTAGAGTAATGGCATGTAGGTGTGATGTTCGCTGGCGATGGGTTGCAGCGGTCCCATCTCAACGTCAATGCGCAACAGCTTGCCCAATAGCGAGTTCGGGTTCTGGGCGTTGTTGAATGGATCGCCGCCCCCACCGCCGTCGCCGGTGCCGATGTACAGGTATCCGTCTGGACCAAACGCCAGTTGCCCACCGTTGTGGTTGTTGTAGGTTGGATGCTCGAAGAGCAGAATCAGCTCTTCACTGTTTGGGTCGGCGCTGTTTGGGTTCGCCCCCAGCCTGAAACGGGAAACCTGATTGTTCCCATCTCGATTCGTATAATACACGTAGAAATGATTTCGCTGGCTGCCGAAACCTGGAGGAAAAGCAACGCTCAACAAGCCCTCTTCATTGCCGCCTGGCGGGGTAGACTGCGGCGATTGGACGCGCTCGGCGATGTCTAAGAAAGTGCCTGCCACCTGATTGTTCTGGATGATCTTGATTCTGCCGCCTTGCTCGACGACAAAGATGCGCCCGCTGCCATCGCCGGCGTGGGTCAGGTGCACCGGTCGGCTCAATCCACCGGTCACGCGCGTTAAGCGCAGCGAGGGCCATGTCGCCGCCGGCTGCGCGGCGGCGCGCGGCAGCCGCCACGCAACCGCGAACGCCAGCAGCGCCAGGATGGTGCCAATCGACAGGGTTGTCAGACGTACAAACCGCATCGAAAATCCTCCAAAAGTGTAGTTTCTTTCGCTAACAAATCCGAGTCTGGCACCTGCGAATCCTGGCGCTTTGTCCCGGATATTATCGGGTGAATTTTACCCCACTTTATCCAGTAAATAGCGTTCGGTAACTTAACCTTATCTCATTGACCTCATCCCCCCTGCCCCCCTTCCCCGCCAATACGCGCCTCGTTTGACTGAACTCTTTGCGGGGAAGGGAGGAGTAAGAAGGGTGGAAGGGGTGGGGGCTCTCGCCCGCTCCTTTTCCAGGGAATGCCCGGAAAAAAGAGGACCTTCTCCAGATTTTACGGAGTGGCAGGGAGGGTTCAAATCCCATTGGGCGGGGTTGGCGCTCCCGGAACACCTCCGTACGGGCTCATAACAAGAATGCTTCGGCAGTTTCCGAACGCTCTCTTAATAGCAAACCGCTAAGGGCAGGTTTGTTGCAGGTGCTCGCTGAAAGTTTCCGAGAAGACGTGGGTGTTCGAGCCGTCGCAGGCGGCGCGGAAGTAGTAGTAGCTGGTTTCGGCGGGGAACGCCACCGCCAGCAACGCCTGCAGCCCTGGGTTGGAAATCGGTCCAGGCGGCAGACCGGAGCGACGATAGGTGTTATAGGGCGAATCCACCTGCAAATCTTCCAGGCTGAGCGGGTTCGTCCACCAGGTGTTCTGCCTGACGTTGAAGCCCAGCGCGTATTGCACCGTTGGATCAGAATCCAGCTTCATATTGGCGCGCAAGCGGTTCAGAAAGACCGAGGCGATTATCGGCATCTCGTCGGGGGTGATCGCCTCGCGCTGGATGATCGAAGCCAGTGTCACGCCGGCGTACACATCCAGCCCCTGCTGCTCGAAGCCCTGTTGCAGTTCAGGCGTCAGGTGACGGGCGAAATTCTCAACCACGATCTGCAGCATTTCGTTGAGGGTCAGGTCGCGCGGGAATTGATAAGTATCGGGGAAGAAGAACCCTTCCAGGCTGGCGCCGGGCGGCAGCTTGACCGGCAGAGCCGCAAGGTGCGCCGGTTCTCTGGCAGCCGCCAGAAAATCCTCGGGCGAGATCACCAGCCCGGAGGTGGGCAAGGCGGCAGCGATTTCCTCCATCCGCCAGCCGGCAAGGATGACGAACTTCACCTGATCAGGTGTGGCGTCTTGCATCTGACGGGCGATTTGCACCGCGCTCATGCCCGGGCTGAGGGTGTAACTGCCTGCCTGCAGGCTGGTATCCAAACCGCTGTAAGCCAGATAATGCCCGAACGCCTCGGCGTTGCGGATCAAGCCTTCGGCTTGCAGCCGGCGGGCGATCTCCCCCACCGACTCCCCAAGATGCACCTGGAAAGGTCTGGGCGCTCCGGCGGCATCCGGCGGCGTGGTTAGCGCCTGCTCTTCCAGCGCCAGCCAGGCGGTCAGATAAAGGCGCTGCCAGGTTCCCAGCCGCGGCGTTGGTGGTCCAAAAGCCTGTTCTACACGCGCGGGCAAGACAACCAGCAAGATGATGCCCAGCAGGGTCAGCAGACACAGGCTGATGAGCAGGGTGAAACCACAGGCAGGCAGAGGCGAGCGGGATTTCATCTTGAGCCTGTCCGATCAGGGCGCTCGTCCAGGTAGCTTTGCAGGATGTAGGCGGCAGCCAGCTCGTCCAGGTGACCGCTGCGCTTACGGCGCGGGACGTTCAGGGCGAGGCGCGCCTGACGGGCGGCGATGGTGCTGTCGCTCTCATCCCACAGCACGACCGGAATGTCGGTTTGCTGGCGGATGGCAGCCGCCAGCCGGGCGGCGCTGCGACCCTGCACCGTAGGCATCCCCTCTTCGTCGATCGCCTGCCCGACGACGATCAGTCCGACCTGCATCTCGGCTGCCAGTTGAGCGATGGCAGCCGCGTCAACCGGGCGCGAAACGTGTTTCAACACCGTCAGCGGGTTGGCGATCGTGCCGCTCGGATCGCTGATGGCGATGCCAATCCGTTTTGCGCCTGGGTCTACGGCGAGGATGCGCATGCTCGAGTTGCTCCTGCTCAACGCGCCTTTGGCTGGACCTGCACCGCGATGCGAAAGGGCACGACGGGCAGCCTGGGCCACCAGCCTGGGAACAGGCGAATCACAGGCGGCTCTGCCAGGGGCAGTGATTGTTGCAGGCGTTGGGTTGCCTGTGCGGGGGGCAGTCCCCGCACGCTATCGCTGGCGCGCGCCTCCGAAATACGGGTGTAGATCTGTCGGGCAGCCTGTATGCGCCAGATGGGAGAGCCGTCAGCCGCCAGCGTTGGCGTCGAGAGCGGGCGTACCTCCAGCGTCTCTGGCAATGGCAGGGCTTCCGGCGGCAGGTTGGCGTCCAAAACCGCCGTAGCCAGGCGCTCGAGATCACCCTGTTTGACCACCAGGGCGGAGAATTCCACACCCAACCTGAGGTTGAGCACATCCGCCGGCTGGAGCGCGGGCGGGTCGAAGCTCTGCGTGATCACCTGGGTCACGGTGATCGTGGGGGTGATCAGCATCTCACCTGCGCCTGCCTGCAGGCTGAACGCCTGCAGCGCCTGGGCGCGCAGTCGCTCGAGCAGTTGCGCATAGAGCTGCTGGCGTTGATAGGCGGTGGGGGCTGGCGCTATGCGGTTCTCGCCTCCGAAAGCCGGCTCAGGGTTGGTGACCGCCACTTGCGCGCCCAACCCGCCTTCGAGAATAGTCAATTGCCCGGCTGGGATGTTCCCCTGCGCGCCGGCTTCCAGAGCGTAAGCGGTGACGCTGACGTTCTCCCCAACGCCGGCGGGCAACGTTACTGCCTGCTTGGTAGCGAAGCGCATAGCGCCTTCTCCCGCGCTGCGCACCACGCTCCCCGCTGGCACTTCGACAACATGCTCGCTGAGGTTGGTCAGCAACAACTCTACCCTGGCAGCCTGCGCCGGCAAAGACAGCCTGCCGGCTGAGGGGATTGAAGCCTGCCCTTCCAACGTGAGTTGCGCCCGTCGCGCCGGCACCAGCCCCGACAGGTTGATGTTTTGGCTGCTGGCGTCGGCGCGCACGCTGAAGGCGATCTCCTGTCGGCGGGTTTGGGGAGCCAGGGTGAGCTCAGCGCCTGGGATCAGAACCGCTGCCATAGCCAGCAGTGCCAGCACGGCGAGCGCAAACAAGCCCAGGCGAGTGAGCAGGGCGTTCTGCCAGGTGGGTGGCGGCGGGTGCGCCGCCTGGCGCAAGGCGGTCAGGTCGGGCGGGCGGCGCGGAGCAACGCGTTTACCTACAGCCGTTAACCTGCCCCGCGCGAAGCGGAGACTGCCCCGCATGAAGCGGGGTTTGCCGCGCGGTCGCCAGTTGGCTTTCAACGCCTTGCGCGTATTGCTGAACACCATCACCCCAAGCTGCATCGCGTGATAGCGCAACTCTGGGTCGTCGGCGACGAATGCCAGTTGAGCGCCCAGGGCGCGGCTGTGTCGCAGCAATAAGATCACGTCGAGTTGTCGGTTCAGGATGCGCCCGCGCTCTGGCCAGACCAGCAGGATGCGCCCGGCTTTGCTCCACCCCATCTTGTCGCGGGCAGAGATCAGGTCGTCGTGAGCTTCCAGGCGGATGATCTGGGTTTTCATCGGAACTTATTCCCCGTTGCAACCAGGGCGGTCGTTGGGGATCAGCGTGTAATCATACGGTCGCTCATAGACCGAATAATAACCGAGGTCGGGCAGCAACGCAAAATCTCCACCGAAGAACTGGTTGAAGATCACCCGAAAGGTATTCACTGGCGAGATCGAGCTGTAGAGCGCCTCCGAGGCGACGCCGGGCAGGTAATAGGCGTTCAGGATGCTCATCCGCCTCTGCGGCGACTCGATCACCGAACCGTGATCGCCTTGCAGGATGATGATCGGCGCGGTGCTCGATTCTGCCAGAATTTGCGCCAGGATCGGCAGGATTTGCTTGTTAATGAAGATCACCTGATCGCGATAGCCGCTGACCGAGTCGGGGTGGGTGTGCACCGGCTGCCCGTCCGCGCCGAACACATGCGGCCAATGGGGGATGATCAAATGGGCAAAGACGAACTTCGGTCCTAGCTCGGCGGGTAAGCTCTTCAGCGTCTCCAGGGTGTAAAGAATCCTCTGGCGGTGTGCCTGGTCGCGCGCCTCCCAATCCGGCGGGATGTTGAGCAGGGTCACACCCTCGCTGATCAACCTGGCGGCGGTAGTGCGCAGGAACAGGTTATCGAAGTCGCTCAAGCCGCGATCGGCGCTGGCGGAGAAGTAACGGTCTGCGTCGCGGATGCGCGTCGGATCATACCCCGAATCGAACGCCAGGAACTGATACCCCAACCCCTGCAGCAGGCGGCGGGCAGCGCTGTGCTGAATCAACTCGCTCAGTCCGGAGCGGCTGGTGTATCCGGCGGTGTACTGACTGTTCAGCGCCTCCAGATAATCGAAATTGAGAGAAGAAGCCAGGGAGAGCTGCGTTTGGGCGTAATTGCTCTGGCTGCACTCCGCCACGAAGAAACCCATCTGTCTGAGTTGATCCAGGAACGCCGAATTGTCCAGTTGATAATTCTTGCGCAAGACGTCGTCCCTGGCGTAGCCGTCGAGGATGATGTAGTAAATATCCGGCGCGGGTTGACCGGCGGGGATTTGCAGCGCGTGGCTTTCATCGGCGTCTTGCGCCGTCCGATGGGGCGCAGAGTCCTTCAAGGCGCTGGCTGTGATCTGCGCCAGGGGGAAAGCCAGCAGCAACGCGGCGCTGAGATTGAGCGTCGCCGTCCAGTTCGCCTGAACCGTTGGAGGGCGCAACAACCGCCAGTAGAGCAGCAGGAACAGACCACCCCACAACGGCGCCAGGATGCGATGCCGACCGATGACCATCCCCATCAGGTCGAAGCCCTCCAGCGCGTTGTACAGGTGCCCATAGGAAAAGAAGAACACCAGTGCCAGGCTGGCAGCCAGGGCAGCTTTTTCCCAATTGCGTAGGATCAGCCGACACAGCCCGAAGAGCAACACCCCTCCCAGCAAGGAGTAAAGCGCCAGCCGCAGGAAATCCATCGCGCTGGCTTCGGCGATGTTGTGGGCGTACAGCCAGGAGACCGGATAGATCGCCAGGAAGATGGGGTGGATGGGGAGCTTAGCCAGGGTTTTCAAGCGCTTGTCGCTCCATCAGGTACAGGCGGCGCTCGCTCTCGCGAATCGCTTCGCTGCGCCGGATGTGGTAATACGCTGCAAAGACCCTTTCGAATGTCTCCGGCGTGTAATCGGGGAAGATATCCCGCCGGCTTGATAACATCCTTTGCACCTGCGGGTCGCTCTTGGGCACGAACTCGATGATCAGCCAGCTTCCAAGCTGACTGAAGAACCCCGCCAGCCGCTCCAAGGGCAGGTTGTTGCCGATTGCCAGGTGATGGATCAACGCCAGCGCCAGCAGCGCCTCGGCAGGTGCGCGTTGCAGCAGAGATAGTCGCTCTCGGTGGTTCCAGCCCAGGGCGGGGCTGGGGTTGGTCAAATCCAACACCAAGGGCAACACTTTCTTCTCTCTCGCGGCGCGGCATTCCAGATAATTTTGTTCCACCGCCGCGATGTCCAGGTCGAAGGCGATCACCGCGCTGCCCAGGCTGCTCGCCAGACGGCTGAACACCCCAGTGTTGGCGCCCAAATCCCAGACGGTGCGCGGCTGGATAATCTTCAGGAAATCGGCGACCAGTTGCTGCTTATGCGCCATGCTTGCCGCGCTGTATTGATGCTGGCGATAATACCCGCCCCAGGCGCTATCACGCTGCCTCCAGCGCAGGCGGCGCACCGTGGTTTCCAGGCTGTCGATCAAGCCCTGCAACGCCAGGCGGCTCATAGTGTTGGATGGGGGCTCAGCGCGGCTGGCAAAGCGTTTCTGGCTGGCGGCGTGCAGATGGATGTGCAATAGCAAGGGCAGGTTCAGGCGTGTGCGCCGCGGCAGCAGCCGGCTCGTCAGGTCGAGGGGGATGCCATCCAGATGCACGCGCAGCAACTGGCTCAGGCGCACGTCGGTGTAAGCCATCAGGCTCAGCGGCGCCAGGAAATGCTGACAAAACTGGCGGTAGGGAGTCCAGGGTTCGCCTTCCTGGTAGATTTCGAAGGACAGGCTATCAATCAGCACCGCTCGCCCCTGGTGGAACTGGATGTTGTAGGCAGAGCAATCCTTGAGCGTCATGCCGTGCGCAAAGGCGCGCTTTTGAATCTCCAGGGTTGTCTGCGCCGCCTCCTTCAACTGGCTGAAGCACCACTCATAAGGGTAGGAAATGAACTGCACCCGTTCGGGTTGCAGGATTTTATAGCAGGTGGCGGGGTCGAACAACGGTCCTTCGACCTCCCGGTGGGGGATCAACAACCCTTCGTCTACCAACGATTGATACAACCCCGAACCCATCAGGTGATCGTAATGGTTGCGGTAGGCGAGGTTCACCTGACGATAGAGACCGCCGTCGGCGGTGAACACCACGCCGCTCGGGTCGCGGAAGGACGCCCCCAGCCCCTCGGGCAGGGCATGAAATCCGGCTGCGCTCATCCCTGGTCTTCGTTATCCTTGCGTCGCAACGCGCTGCGCAGGAAACTTCTCACCTTCTTCCAGTACAGTTTGAGCGCGAACAACCCGCCCACCAGCGAGGCGATGATCAATTGCAGGATGAAGCTGCCGGAGCCAGGGTCGAGGTAAGCCGAGGGGCGCTGCGCTGGCGACCAGACCGTCTCGATCAAACTGATCCAAAGCAAAATAGTCATTTTGGCTGTCCTGTTAGCTCATGGCTTGAACTGCCGGATGGTTTCCACCACTTCGGCTTGTTCAGCTTGTGATAGTTTATTGTAGAACGGCAGGCGAATCAGACAATCGCTCACCTTTTCCGTAACCGGGCAATCGCCGGGCTTGCCGCCGAAGCGCCGCCCCATAGCAGAGGTGTGCAACGGCAGGTAATGAAAGACACTCAGGATGCCCCTGGCTTTCAGGTGGGCGATCAGCGCCTGTCGCGCCGCCAGCGAAGGCAACAGCATGTAGAACATGTGGTACGACTGCTGACAATGCGCCGGCACTTGCGGTAATTGCACGCCATTTGCCTTTGCCCAGTCGCTCAGGTTGTCCTGATAGTATTGCCACACCTGTTGTCGTTGTTGCTGGATAGTCTGGCGCATTTCGAGCTGGGCGTACAAAAACGCCGCCAGGATATCCGAAGGCAGATAGCTGGAGCCGACATCCACCCAGGTGTATTTATCTACCTGACCGCGAAAGAAGCGGCTGCGATCGGTGCCTTTCTCGCGTAATATCTCGGCGCGCTCGATGTCCGCCTCCCGATTGAGCAGCAAGGCGCCCCCCTCGCCGCAGGTGATATTCTTGGTTTCGTGAAAGCTGAGGGTTGCCATGCGCCCAAGCGTGCCCAGCAAACGCCCTTTGTATTTTCCGAACAACCCGTGGGCGTTATCCTCCACCACCGCAATGCCGTTATCTTCGGTGATTTGCAGGATTACCTCCATCTCGCAGCCCACCCCGGCGTAATGCACTGGCACGACTGCCCGCGTGCGCGGCGAGATCAGCCCCGGCAGCAGCTTTTCATCCATATTCAGCGTATCAGGGCGGATGTCGCAGAACACCGGCTTAGCCCCGCGCAAGACGAAAGCGTTGACGGTGGAGACAAAGGTGAACGAGGGCACGATCACCTCGTCCCCCGGCTGGATGTTCAGCAGCAGGGCTGCCAGTTCCAAGGCGTGCGTACAGGAGGTGGTGAGGAACGCGCGCGCCACACCCAGTTCGCTCTCCAACAGACGCTGGCAGAGGTGGGTGAACTGCCCATCGCCGGAGATGTGGGCGTTTTCGATCGCCCGGGCGATGTACGCCAGCTCGTTGCCTGTCAGGTCGGGCTTGTTGAAATCAATCCGCGGCAGGGAGGGTCGAGGGATCGAAGCCATGCGTCGCCTCAGGCGTTGGGCTTACGCACCAGGATGGTGAAGTCGTACAGGTCGTAGTCGTGCAGCAAAGCGACGTTACGGGAGAAATGCCGCTTGCAATAATCAAAATAGAAGCAGGGATCGGCGTAGTACAGGTGATCCTTGCGGTATTCGGGATCTGAGTAAGAGGTGAGCAGGTTGAAGGCAAATCCCTTGCGGCTGAGCATATCCATCTTGTCCAACGTCGCCAGCACGTAGGTCGTCCACGCCTCTTCGCTGTGCTGCAGGCGAATGTTGAAGATGCCGCTCTCGACCACGTAGTCCACCTCGCTCAGCTCGCTGACGTTGTTGGTGAAGCGGCAGTTGGAAAGCCCGTCGTGGAGGCTTGATGCCCGGATAACAGCTTCGGGCAGGATGTCGTAACCCAGATACTCGAAGCGCAAGCCCCTGCTGTGCAGGTAATCTGCCAGAGCGCCGTAACCACAACCGTAATCCAGGATCGAGAACGCCTGGTCAAGGTCGCAAACCTTTAGCAGTTGATCGAAACGCCTCTGCTGCGCTTCGGGCGAGTTCCAGTCGGCGCCCTGCGGCGTGGCGCCAAAGTTCTTCAGCCGTTCGCTGAAATATTGCTGGATGAGGTTGAAATCTATCTCAGGCGTCATGGTCCTCCTCGGCGAAGATATAACGTCTGGCTGCCGGTCCGGTCATGAACAGCAAATCCAGGATCGAGACTTGCGCCTCGTAGGGCGGATAGAGCTGTTCATATGGGGGATAATTGTATCGCATATAGTCCAGGCGGATGCCCGCGACGCGGAATTTGTCTGCCTCGATGTAATTCTGGGCGGAAGGACCGCTGATGTAATGGTCTGCGCCGACGATTTTCAGGATTTCGATCAGTCGGTCGGTCTTGCGCCCCTGGGCTGGCATCGTGGAGGAGCGCAGGAACCGCGTAGAATGAAAGCCCAGCAGCGAAGCGATCTTCTTCGTCAGCTCGATGGTGAAATCTGCCAGTAAGAGCTCTTTTTGCGCATAGTGCGGCTCCAGCAGCGGTGCGTATTGTCGAAAATAGGGCGCTTTGTGATAGGCGTATTCGATGGTGCGCCAGTGTTCCTCGTTCCAGGAAGTATCCCAGCAGATGCGAATCTGGTTGATGGGGATTTGTTGGGTTTGCGCGCCGTGGCTGTGCACCGGGATGGTCAGCCACTTGAGCCCATGCGGCGTTTTGATGCGGTTGCGGTTGCGCCAGCCGCGCTTATCGTACTGTACATCGTCGTAGAAGACGAAGATGTCCGCCAGCCCAATCTGGTGGAAGTAGCCACGCCAGGGGATATACGATGGCTGCAAGATGACGCAGGTGGTCATGGGCGCTCCGGCGTCATTTTCCGCGCCTCTCGGCGATCACATAGGGCGGTCGGTCGAGGTTGCGGTCGAAGATGCGCGCCAGGTATTCGCCGAAGATCCCCAGGGCGAACAATTGTGTGCCGCTGAAGATGGAGATGATCGAAGCCAGGAATGGAAAGCCCGGGATGCTGCCGGCGGTGAAGAACACAAACAGCACGTAGATCAAGACCGCCGCCCCGAACAGGGTGAAGAAGAAACCGATCAGGCTGGCAAGACGCAGCGGCAGGGTGCTGAAGCCGGTAAGGATTTCCATTGCCACGCGGAAGAGCTTGAAAAAGTTGTAGTTGGACCTGCCTGCGGCGCGGGCGGCTTCGTTCACTGTCACCGAGGCGAAGCGGGAGGTGCCCCAGGAGAGCAGCACATCCAGGATCACGCTTGGGTTGCGGTACGTCAGAAACGCCTGGCGCAGGTGGGTGCGGAAGGCGCGGAAGGGACCAATCTCGCGCACGGTTTTGATGCCCATGATGTACGCCAGCAGGCGCTTGGTAAAGCGCGAGAACAGGTTGCGCCACAGAGAGTGGGGCAACCTGGTTGGCGAGCCATAGACTACGTCGTAGCCCTCGTCCAGCTTCTCCAGCAGCTTGTGGATCTCCTCCGGCGGGTGCTGCAGGTCGTCGTCCATGGTGACCGTGATCTCGTACTCGGCTGCCAGCACGCCGCACAACAGGGCGTTGTGCTGCCCATAGTTGCGCATCAAATTGATACCTCGCACCCAGGGATATTGATCTACCAGGGAGCAGATCTGCTCCCAACTGCGGTCTGCGCTGCCATCGTTGACCAGGATCACCTCAAACTTGTGGGCGACGGCGGGCAGCGCCTGGTTCAGGCGCGCTGCCAGGGCTGGCAGTGTATCTTCGCTGTTATAGACGGGGATGACAACGCTCAGGCTGCGATCTTTGCGGCTCATCATCGAGGTTCGGGCGGGTGGGCGTGGCTTGTTTCGCTTGACCGGGATTATTCTACTACCCATTTGGGCATTCGGTCGGTAAACTTTCAGGGCGGGATTCCATCCCTATCCGATTCCCCGTCACCATCGGCAGTCGAGCAGCGCATCTACCGCTTCCAGGGCGGCATCGCGCTCGGCGTTGAGCGCGGTGTTTGCTGCAATCCTTGTCCACGTCTCGCACAGCATGGACTTGACATTGGGCGCCGTCTGCCTGGCAAGCCTGGTGAGCTGCGCCGCCTTCTCCCAGGCGCCGGTGTAAGCGTAGGCTTCGATGTAGGGCGTCAATTCGGGGGCGTTCACCGGGTAGAGCCTCGCCTGCAGCTCCATCGCCTGGTCGGCGAGCCACGCCACGCCCTCCCAGTCTCCCACCTGGCGCGCCAGCTCCGCCTGCTCGAAATAGGTGCACCAGCCAGGCGTGGGTGGATTGCCGAAGATCTCCTTTGGCAGCTTTGCCCCTTCGGCGGGCTGGATATAGGCGGGTTTAGATAGGGGCAACGCCAGCTCGATCCTGCCCGGCAGGTTGGGATAGTTGGTGTCATAACGCGGATCAAGCACTTTAAGGCAGGCGGGAGGGGTGAACACCAGCGCCAGTGCCTGCGAGGTGGAACCCGAGAAGCGCATGGCGCGGTAAACATGTTGAATCGGCTGCCCTGATTCGAGGTTCAGCAGGCGGTTGCCGCGGCGCGCCTGGATGTCGTAAACCAGGTAGGGCAGGTTTTCCGGATCGGGGGCGGCGGCGTAGATCCAGTTCAGCGGCGCGGTCAGGGAGTTGTCGCTGAAATATTCGAACGGCAGGCGGGCGGTCATCAACATCGTGCCCGGTTCGATTGCTGGCGCCCGCCAGCTCAACTGCCAGAAGAAGTCCTTTTGCAGGTTCCATTCCATCCGATAGCGGTTGGCGGTATGCAGATGCTGGTTCGCTGCCAGGCAGATCAACATGGCGATCGCGGCGTTTTTCACATCATATCGGCGAGGAATCAGCTCCAGCAGGGCGATCAGCGTCAGGCTGCTGCCAACAATAAAAGCCAGTGTGAAGCGGTCGTTGGGGAAATCCAGACGGATCAGCAGATCGGTCGCCCAAAAGGGTCCGCCGGCGATCGCCAGGGCGAACATGCCCAGGGGCAGCACCCCTTTCGCCCAGGCTTGTGCGCCTGGTTCCGCAACCGGCGGTTGATTGCCCCGACGAAAATACCAGAAAGCAAAAATTCCTGTCAGGAGCGCCAGGAGCAGGAAACCCAGCGTAGCCGCCTGCCGGACATCAAGGGCACGTAGCGCACCGAGCGGCGCAACCCATGCCAACAAACCGGCTTCGAGCACGTCCTCGCCGATGCGCCCTAACATGCCCGCCGGGTTGACCAGCATCTGCCCCGGCTCGCTGATCTCGCCGCGTGGGAATTCGTGGATGAACATCCTCCAGACGAAGAACAGCGCCATCAACGTCAGAAAAGGCAGCCAGTACGTCAGCGCTCGTCGCACACGTCGCGCAGGCTGCATGCCGGTTTCACCCAGGACGATCCACGCCAGCGCCGGTCGCAGCAGTTCCAGCGTGTAAAAATACTCGGTGGAGAACATCGCCAGCGCCGCCAGTATCAGCGAGAGCAGCAACCATGCCCAGGCGCGTTCAGGCTGACGCAACCCCCGCACGAACGCCATCAGCGAAGCGAGGAAGCTTGCCAGGATGAGCCAGGCGTGGCTGTAAGTCACGGCTATGGGCTGCTGGCTGAAGCCCGGATAGACGGTGAACAACGCCGCCGCCCAGAGCGCCTGACGACGGCGCGCTGGCGAGAGCGCCAGGAGCAGCCGCCAGAAAGCCAGCGCCGCCAGCCAGCGGGCGAGCAGGGCGAAGATTTGCCAGCTCAACATGCGCTCCCCCACCAGCCAGGTAGTCAGCGTGAACAGATAACCCAGGAAGGGGCGGTCGCTGGCGAACACCTGCCGAAAGCCCGCCGGTCCAAGGTTGTGCAGGAACCAGATGGAGGGCCAGTCGTCCCAATAGAAGCCCAGCCAGGGAATCAGCGGTCCGAAGCTCAGCCCTCCCAGGCAGAGCAGGAAGATCGGCGGGCTCCATCGGGGAACACAGGAGCGAATATATGAGCCGATGGTCGAGATCATGGCGGACAGGCAAATCGCTCCAGCACGCGCTCCAGGCTGGCTCGTTTTGCCGGGCTATCGGGCAGCTCCTGACCCAACCGCTTCCACAGGTTGCAGACGGCGTCCACGTCTGGACCGACACGAGGCAGCGAGAGTGTCCACGCCTGGGCGCTCTCCCAGTCGCCGGTTTGCGCATAGGCGAGAATGAACGGGCGGGCTTCCCGGTAATAATCCGTATCCAGCCCTTCCTGCTGCGCCTGCTTTCCCAGGCGGGTGACCGTTTGCCAGTCTCCAAGCTGACTGGCGAGATCCGCCTGCTGGAATAACCTGCACCAGGGGAGTTCCGGTTCAGCGCCGAAGACCTCTTTAGGGGGATAACCGGGCGCAGCTGGCGTCGCCTGGATGCGGTCAAGGTTGGAGATGGAGAGCACGCTCCGCGTCAATTCGGGCAGGGAGCGCAATTCCTGATCCTGTGGGCTGAGCACCCACAGGCAGCGTGTTGTTAAAGGTTCGTAATAGATCACCAGGCTGTCTTTGCTGTTGCCATTGAATAAGAAGGTGCGGAATTTCGCCTGCAACTGCATCCCGGCGAGCAACTGCTCGGTCTGGCGGTAAATGCCGCGCCCCAGGCTGTAGAACCAGTAGCTCAGTTGCTCAGCTTCAGCGAGCGGTTCGTAGAGCAGGTTCAAAGCGGTCGAGGTAGAGTACACGCCCACGTAGGGAAAAAGTTCATCGGCGGAGAGCACGGCGGTGTTGGGTTGGAGCTGCGGCGCTCTCCAGGCTAACTGCCAATAGAAGCGTTGCTGCGACACCCACGACCAGCGGTAATCGTTGGCGTTGCTCAGGTGCAGACGAACCGCCAGCCCAACCAGCAGGCTGAGCAAAATCACCTTTGGGAGCAGGCGCGGGGTAAACCATTCCAATAAGCCCACCAGCAACAGGCTGGCGCCAAAACTGGCTGCCAGGGTGAAGCGGCTGCTGTACATGCCTTCGATTGCGCCCCGCTCGGTGAGCCAGACGGGCAGGAAGCCGAGCAGGATTGCAGCAAAGCCGAGCGAGATCGCCTGACGGTGCCAGGCAGATGGCTGCCCTCTGTCACCGCTGTTTTCTGTCGCTGCACGCCTCAATCTGAGCAGGTAGAACGCCGTAAGCAGCCCCCCGACGACTGCTGCTGCGGCGGATAGCAGGAAAAAGGTGCTGGTTAAGTCAATTATGGCAGGGTCGATCGTCGCAGACCAGGCGCCTAAGAGCAGGTGTACGAAATCCTGCAACGCGAGCTGCAACAGGCTCGTCAGCGCCGCCGCTGGCTCTGCCGCCAGGTTTTGAATCAGGCTCAGTTGATTGGGGTCCTCCCCTGCCAGCTCCAGGAAGAAACTGCGCCAGACGATGAAAGCCACCACAACCCCCAGATATGGCAGCCAGGCTTTCAGGCTACGCCCCAGGCGCTCCTTGCCAGATGGCGTTGCAGCGCCGAAAAGCAGCCACAGGAACGCCGGTCGCAGCAGCTCCAGACCGAGGAAATACTCCATGGTGAACAGATGCAGCGCGCACAAGGCGAGAGCCAGCAGGCTCAGCGGTAGAAAGCCCTTCCGACGGCGGTAAGCCTGAATCATCAGCCCCAGCGAAGCGAAATACAGGGCGAAGGTGATCCAGTGCTGACTGAAGGCAACGGCAATCGGTTGTTGCAAGAAGGAGGGATAAACCGTAAACAGGATCGCTGCCCAGGCAGCCAGGCGCGGTTGTTCAGACCAGACGCCTCGCAGGCACCACCACAGTCCCACCGCTGTTATCCAGCGCAACAAAAGGGTGAAGATATGCCAGGGCAGCGGGCTGGTGCCCAACAACGGCGTCGTCAGGATATAAGTCCAGGCGGAAACCGGTCGGTCGTACCGGTAGAACTCCAAGAAGCCGCGGGCGTCTTGCAGCCTGGCGATTAAGATCACCGGCCAGTCATCCCAATAGAAGCCCAGCCAGGGGATGAGCAACCCGAAGGCGAGGATGCAAAGCGCCAGGAGCAGCAACGGGATGGTCCGTTCGGCGATCTTGGGCTGGCTCATGAGGGATTGGAGAAGCTATGCGCTCCGCAGCGCCTGTTCTACCCAGGCTGGCGCCAGCGTCAGTGCCTGGTCGAGCTTTTCGGGGTATCTGCCTCCCGCTTGCGCCAGGGTGGGCTTTCCGCCGCCACCGCCGCCCAGCGGCGCGGCGACGTGCTTCACCAGTTCGGCGGCGTGCAAGCCGCGCTTCACCAGGTCGGGCGAGACCGCCGCGATCACCACCGGTCGCCCCTGCGGCGCTGAAGCCAGCACCGCCACCCCGCTGGGGTAACGCTGACGGAATTGATCCGCCATCAGTCGCAAGGTCTCGGCGTCGCAATCCGGCAGGATGGTGGTCAGCACCGGCACGCCCGCAACCTGCGGCACCGCCTCCAGTTGGCGCTTGAAAGCAGCGCTCGCCAGCTCTTGCCGTAGCGTGGCGACCTGTTTTTTGGATTGTGCCAGCTCGTCCAACACGGCTTCGACCTTCGCCGGCAATTCCTCGGGCGTGGTGGAGAGCAACCCGGCTGCCTTCTTCAAGGCGCGGAAGTTGCGTTGCACCAGCTCATAGGCGGCTCTTCCGGTCACGGCTTCGATGCGGCGGATGCCGGCGGAAATGCTGCCCTCGCTGGTGATCAGGAACAATCCGATGTCGCCGGTTGACTCCACGTGCGTCCCACCGCACAGTTCGTTGGAGAACGGTTGCGGCTCGCCGATAGTGATATTGCGCACGGTTTCGCCGTACTTCTCGCCGAAGAGGGCGATGGCGCCCTCGGCGATCGCCTGGCTGAGCGGTTTGTACTCGATGTGCAGGGCGTAGTCTCCCAGGATGTTGCGGTTGACGCCGGCTTCGATGGCTTCCAGTTGCGCGGCGGTGAGCGCTTCGGGATGGGTGAAGTCGAAGCGCAGCCGATCCGGCGCTACCAGCGAGCCCGCCTGGCGAGCGTGCTCTCCCAGCACGGCGCGCAGTTCGCGGTGCAGCAGGTGCGTGGCGGTGTGGTTGCGCATGATATCGCGGCGGCGCTCGGCGTCCACGCGGGCGACCGCTTGCTCACCGCTACGAACTTCGCCGTAGAGCACCTCGCCAAGATGGACGATCACTCCGGCGATGGGGCGACGCACGTCATCCACGCGTACCCGCCAGGCGTCGCCAGAGACCGGCGCAATCACACCCGTATCCGAGACCTGCCCACCAGCTTCCACGTAAAAGCAGGTCTCCGGCAGGATGATCTCCACCTGCTCGCCAGCCTGAGCGCTCTCTACGAGTTGCCCGTCGCGCAGGATGCCCAGGATTGCGCCCTCCACCTGCAGGCGGCTGTAGGGGTCGTAGCCCACGCCGTCGGCGTCGAGTTGCCCCTGTTGTTGCAGCGCCTGCAGCAGCCTGCGGTAGACCTCCACGTTTTCGCCGGTCAGCGCGCCGAAAGCCTCACCCGCCCCAGAAGCGATGCGGTGCTCCTCCAGCGCAGCATGGAAGCCAGCTTCGTCCACCTCCAGATCGCGCTCGCGGGCGATATCGCGGGTCAGTTCCAGCGGCAACCCGTAGGTGGCGTACAGGGCGAAAGCCTGCGTCCCAGGCAGGCGTTTATCCCCCAGGCTCTGCGCCTGCTCCAACAGCGCCTCCAGCTTAGCCACGCCGGCTTCGACGGTGCGCTGGAAGCGCAGCTCTTCCCGCGTCAGGTTATCCAGGATGGCGCTGCGGTTCTTCACCAGCTCCGGATAGAAGGCTCCGTAGGTCTGAATCACCGCCTCAGCCACGTCTGCCAGGAAAGGCTTTTCCAGTCCGATCATGCTGCCGAAGCGGGCGGCGCGGCGGATGATCATGCGGCAGACGTAGTTGCGCCCCACATTGCCTGGGATGACGCCGTCGGCGATCAGGAACGCCGCGGCGCGCCCGTGGTCGGCGATGACGCGATAGGGGGTGATGTGCAGGCTTCTCTCCTGGTCGCTGTGACCGGTTAGCTGCTGCACCACGTCCATCATCGGGCTGAGCAGGTCGGTCTTGTAGTTGGAGTCAACGTCCTGCAGCACGGATACGATGCGCTCCAGCCCCATGCCGGTATCCACATGTTTTTCAGGCAATGGTTGCAGTTCAGTGGGGCTGAGGCGGTTGTATTGGATGAACACCAGGTTCCACAGCTCCAGGAAGCGCTGACAGTCGGAGTTGACGCCGCAAACGTGGTTTGGATCGTCCTGCTTGTCGCAGAACTGCTCGCCGCGGTCGAGGTGGATCTCGCTGCAAGGACCGCAGGGTCCGGTTTCCGCCATCTCCCAGAAATTTTCCTTGCGCCCAAAGAACAGCACGTGAGAGGGATCAAACCCGGGCTGTTGCCGCCAATACTGCGCGGCTTCGTCGTCCTGCTCGATCTCGCCTTTTTCATCCCTGAAGCAGGTGGCGTAGAGGCGCTCTTTGGGCAGCCCCCACACCTCGGTGAGCAGCTCCCACGCCCAGGCGATGGCTTCTTTTTTGTAATAGTCGCCGAATGACCAGTTTCCCAGCATCTCGAAGAAGGTGTGATGGGTGTCGTCGCGTCCGACGTCTTCCAGGTCGTTGTGCTTGCCGGCGACGCGCATGCACTTCTGCGAGTTGGCAGCGCGCTTATAGGGGCGCTTGTCGGTGCCTAGGAAGACGTCCTTGAACTGCACCATGCCTGCGTTGGTGAAGAGCAGCGTTTGATCGCCCCCTGGCACGAGGGACGAGGAGGGGACAAAGGTGTGCCCGTGTCGAATGAAGAAATCTATGAAATCCTGGCGAATTTTTGCGCCACTGGGTTTGTGGTCGGTCATACGTACTCCACTTCAAGACTTGAGAGGTGCAGAGGCGGTGCAGGCGAGCGAGGCACCATCCAGTCTGGCATTTGTGAAATTATACCAATATAGCTTGGATTGCGGACTTGCATCAAAGCTATTGGCGCAGTATCATAGGCTCATATGGTGAGCTATCCGAGATGATGAGCAAACATCCCTTGTTCTGGTTCTACTTGCTGGCGTATAGCCTCGCCTGGCTTGGCTGGATGCCCATTGTGCTGGGTTCGCAAGGCATTGCCCCGTTTGACAATCCTGCCTGGCAGTTGCTCCTGATCCTTCCCGCGCTAGCTCCTGCCCTGGCTGCGCTGATGGTAACACGGGGGGCATATGGCAAAGCCGGGGTCGGCGATTTGTTCAAGGCGCTCGTCCGCTGGCGCGTCGCGCCGGTTTGGTATATCGTGGCTGTCTTTGTCCCGCTTTTGCTGCTGGTCGCCGGGCGTTTCCTCACCACCCTGCTGGACCTTTCGGCAGCGCACGTCCAGCCAGCCGATAACCTGTTTGCGCTTGTTTTCTCTACCCTGGTGCTTTCTTTGTTCTCCAACCCATGGGAGGAAGTGGGATGGCGCGGTTTTGCCTTGCCTCACCTGCAAAAACGCTATAGCGCCACGCTTGCCACCTTCATCATAGGGATGCTTTGGGCGCTCTGGCATCTGCCGCTCTTTTTTTGGAAGGGCAACCCAATGTCTGCATATCCTTTCCTGCCCTGGGCTATTGGCACGATTGCCGGAACCTATCTTTACACCTGGATTTACAACAGCACCAGGGGCAGCCTCTTCTTGACCACGATTTTTCACGTTTCTCTGAACACATTGGGCGCAGCGCTGCCTGGCGTGTCCATCATAGCTCTGGCGCTGTTGTATTGCCTGGCAGCGATACTGCTGATCGGCGTTTTTGGCAGCGCCAATCTGTCGCGCCAGCCAAAAGTGTACACACCTTGAGCGACGCTTGCGTCTCGCTCAATGCAGCGGCTTTATTCGCAATCAGGGTGGAATCTGACCCGGTTTGATGCTCAACTCCCTCCGGCATCGTGCTATACTTTTTCCGTTATGAATCGGCGCCGGCGCGGCGGTTGCCTGCTGTCCCTCGCCGGCAGCCAATTATGGATTGCGGATGATCGCATGCGCACCTATCTGTACCTCACCGTCTTCACCGCCGGGATGACCACCCTGGCTATCGAGCTGGCTGCCTCGCGCCTGATCGGCAGCGTCTTCGGCAACAGCAACCTGGTCTGGGCGAGCATCATCGGGCTGATTCTGATCTACCTGACCGTGGGGTATTTCCTGGGCGGCTGGCTGGCAGATCGGTATCCCACCCCGCGATATATGTACCGGCTGCTGGCGTGGGCGGCTTTCAGCGCCGGCTTGATCCCCCTGTTCGCCCGACCGGTGCTGCGCCTGGCGGCAGACGCCTTTGATCAGCTCCAGCTTGGCGTTTTGTTGGGCTCGTTCACAGCGGTGCTGGTGCTCTTCTGCGTGCCGGTGGTCCTGCTGGGGACAATCTCACCTTATGCCATTCGCCTGGCGATGCAAGATGCCCGTCAAGCCGGTTCGGTTTCGGGTCGCATCTATGCCATCTCTACTCTGGGCTCGTTCATTGGCGCCTTTTTGCCTGTTTTAGTGATGATCCCTCTGGTTGGCACCGCCTGGACCTTTGTGGGCTTCAGCTTCCTGCTGACGCTTGTCGCGCTGGTGGGCTTGGGGATGGGAAGCGGCTGGCGGTCCATTCTGCCATTCCTGTGGATGCCGCTGGCGCTGCTTGGCGTGGGGATATATCTTGCCGGCAGTCCGATCAAACGGACGCAGGGGCAGATCTTTGAGATGGAATCAGCGTACAACTACATCCAGGTGCTGGAACAAGATGGCTATCGCCTGCTGCGCCTGAACGAAGGGCAGGGCGTGCATTCGATCTGGCATCCGCAGCAGATTGACTTCGACGGTCCGTGGGAGCAATTCCTGATTGCGCCATTCTTCAACCCGCCGCCCTACGCCCCAGAGCGGGTCAGGAATATGGCGATCATCGGGTTGGCAGCCGGCACCACCGCCCGTCAGGCGACGGCGGTCTTTGGACCGATTCCAATAGACGGTTATGAAATTGACCCAGGGGTGATTGAGGTAGGGCGCAGGTTCTTCGACATGAACGAACCCAATCTGAACGCCATTGCCGAGGACGGTCGGGTGGGTTTGCAGCGCAGTCTTCAGCGTTACTCGATCGTTGCGGTGGATGCCTACCGCCCGCCTTACATCCCCTGGCATCTGACTACGCGCGAGTTCTTTCAGCTCGTGCGCGACCACCTGACCGATGACGGCGCCCTGGTGATCAACGTGGGGCGCTCGCCTTCAGACCGACGCCTGGTGGAGCACCTCGCCGGGACGCTTCAGGCGGTCTTCCCCTCGGTGTACGTGATGGACGTGCCTTACACCTTCAACTCGATCTTATATGCCACGGCGCAGCCCACGCGAATCGAGAACTTGTACCAGAACCTGCTCTATCTTTACACCTTGCCGGATGTCCACCCGCTCTTGATCGAAGCCATGGAATTGATGGTACAGCACCAGCGACCAACTCCAAACAGCCAGGTGGTTTATACCGACGACTGGTCGCCGGTGGAATGGGTCACCAACAGCATGGTGCTGAACTACATCCTGTTTGGCGATATGGAGGCGTTGAAGTGAAGCGATCTTATACTCCCTGGTATGCCTGGATCATCACACTACTGCTGCCTGTGGCGCTGGTGCTGACAGCGGTGCGCCTGTTGATCACCCCTCTTTATCTGCAGATCGCGTACAACATGCCTGGTTTTCCCCCTGACCCTTACGGGTTTACCAAAACCGAGCGGTTGTACTGGGCGAACATCGCCGCCCAATACCTGTTGAACGACGCGGATATCTCTTTCCTGGCGGAGTTGCGCTTCCCTGCCGGGCAGACCGCCCCGGAAGTCTCCTGCCGCCTGATGGACGACTGCACGCGCCTGTATAACCCACGCGAGTTGAAACACTTGCAGGATGTGAAAGCAGTGGTGCAGAGAGCCTTACAGGTCTGGCTGGGCAGCCTGGCTTTGCTCGCCGCCGGTGGAATTTGGGCGTACTTTGGCGGCTGGCGGCGGGAGTACTTGCGGGCGCTGCGCCGCGGCGGCTGGCTCACGCTGGGGTTGTTGGGCGGGATCACGCTGTTCGTGCTGCTTGCCTTTGGCGTGATCTTCGTCGCCTTTCACAATGTGTTCTTCGCCCCCGGCACCTGGACCTTCTTCTATAGCGACACGCTCATCCGCCTCTTCCCGGAGCGCTTCTGGCGCGATACCTTCCTGGCAGTGGCGCTGCTGGCGGGCGGAACTGGCGCGCTGATCGCCCTGCTGCTGCGCGAGAGAACAACAAGGGATTGACCACCGCCCTCAGGCGCAGCCAATCCCTTTCAAACCGTAGCTGGTTCGACCGCGAACCGCCGAACTAACCGCCAGTCGCCTCCTTGTGCTGGCGCACCAGCTCACGGCGCAGAATCTTGCCCACCGTGGTCTTGGGCAGCTCGCCCTCGCGAAACTCGACGTGGGTGGGAATCTTGAACTTTGCCAATCGGTCTTTGCACCACTCTTTGACCTCGTCTTCGCTCATGCTCTCGCCGGGCTTGAGCACAATCCAGGCTTTCACCGTCTCCCCGCGATATGGGTCAGGGATGCCTGCCACCGCCACCTCTTTCACCTTGGGATTTGCGGCGATGACTTCCTCAACCTCGCGCGGCCAGACCTGATAACCGCCAGGCTTAATCAGCTCCTTCTTGCGGTCAACGATGTAGAAATATCCGTCCTCATCCATGCGGGCGATGTCGCCGGTGTAGAGCCAGCCGTCGCGCAGGGCGTTCTCGGTTTCGGTGGGCATGTTGTGATAGCCCTTGAAGACCTGCGGTCCTTTGATCACCAGCTCGCCCACCTCGCCTGGCGGAAGGACGGTCACCTCGTCGTCCAGGCTGACGATGCGCGCGTCTACATCGGGCAGGGGCAATCCGATTGAGCCGGTGCGGTTCTCGCCCAGCAGCGGGTTGCAGTGGGTGGCGGTGGGTGCTTCGGATAGACCGTAGCCTTCGAACACCACCCCGCCGGTCAGCGCCTCGAATTTCTCTTTGGTCTCACGCATCAGCGGGGCAGAGCCGGAGATGCAGGCTTTGATGGTGCTGAGGTTATATTTGCCCGCCAGCACATCGGGATGGTTGTTAATGGCGTTGTACAGTGTGGGTACACCAGGGAAGATGGTGGTTTTGTACTTTTGGATGCTGGAGAGCAGGTCTTTTAAATCCCTGGGGTTGGGCACCATCACCATCCCGGCGCCGGTGCGAATGGCAAAGAGCATCCCCGCCACCATGCCGTAGACATGGAAGAGCGGGATCGCCATCAGCACCGTTTCTTTGCCTTCCTCGGCGTTCACCATCCAGTAGCGAATCTGCAACGTGTTGGCTACCAGGTTGCGGTGCATGGCGATTGCGCCTTTGGAGATGCCGGTGGTGCCGCCGCTGTACTGGAAGAGAGCCACATCGTCCGGTCCCACATCCACCTTGGGGCGGTCTTCCGGCTTGTGTCGGTTAATCAGGTCTTGCATCCACAGGTCGCCCTCGGCGAGCTGGATGCGGAACCCCCCTTTCTTCTCGCGGGTGAGGGTGAAGAGGAAAGCCAGGATTGGCGGCAGGGCTTCCTTGAGGTTGGTGACGATGATGGTTTTGATTTTGGTCTTCGGTTGCACCTGTTTGAGCAGGTTGTAAAAGTTGCTCATCGCCAGCACGATTTCCAAGCCGGCATCGTTGACCTGGTACTCGATCTCGCGCGCGCTGTAGAGCGGGTTGATTGCTACCACCACCCCGCCGATCTTCAGGATGGCGAAGTATGCCAGGACGAATTGCGGGGTATTGGGCATGAATAGCCCCACCCGATCGCCTTTTTTAATGCCCAGCTCGTACAAGCCGGCTGCCAGGCGGTCGGTGAGCTCGTTCATCTCCTTGTAGGTGATCTTCGCCCCTTTGAAGATGGTGCAGGGAGATTCGGGGTATTTTCTTGCGCTTTCCTCCAGGAAGTAGAACAGGGGGACAGGGGGATAATCGATTGTCTTTGGCACGCCTTCGTCATAGCGCTTCAGCCACGGTCTATCGTCCATCTCCGCCTCCTTTTATGATAGAACTCTAACCCTGAGTTCTCTGCATGTAGTATAGAGTCTTTTTGATAGGTTGTCAATTAATCTGGAACTGAACCTGCGAGGGTCAGTACGGTCGTCCCATCCGACGGAACGGGCTTTCGCGCCGGGCGCAGCGAGGGCGTCTCGTCCTGCAGGGCGCTCGTTCGCCAGGCAATGGGATGCTTCGCCGCGCAGAGCGTATTCCATCCCTGACCGCCGCAACAGCAAAAAGCCGGTTAGAATACACCATCATCGCACTTAAGGAGAACAAGCATGCCAACCGACTTTTATGTGCCGCAAAGCGCCCTGGTGATCGTGGCGCACCCTGACGACATCGAATTTTCCTGCGCCGGTACGCTGGCGCGCTGGGCGCGCCTCGGCGCGCGCATTGGCTACGTGCTTTGTACCAGCGGGGAGGTGGGCATCGCCGAGGCAGGCATGAGCAAAGCACGCGCGGCGGAAATTCGCGAAGTCGAGCAGCGCGCCGCGGCTGAGATCGTCGGTGCGCAGGAAGTGGTCTTCTTGCGCGAACCCGATGGATTGCTTCAGCCCACTATAGAGTTACGTAAAAAGCTGGTGCGAGAAATCCGCCGCTTCCGTCCCGAGGTGGTGATGTGCGGAGACCCCACGGTCGTCTGGGCGGGCGAGAACTACATCAACCATCCCGATCATCGCGCCGCGGCGACAGCCGCCCTCGACGCCGCCTTCCCCGCCGCCGGACAGCCGCTCTTGTTCGCCGAACTGGAGCAGGAGGGCATCTACGCCCATAAGCCGCGCAAGATTTACGTCACCGGCTGGCACCAGACCGACCTGTTCGTCAACATCACCGATACGATCGAGATCAAGATCGCCGCCCTCAAAGCGCATAAAAGTCAAATGAAGGATTGGGATCCCGCGCCGCGCATCAAGGAATGGGCTGCCGCACGCGCTCGCGGCAAGGAAATGCTCTACGCCGAGAGCTTCCGCGTGGTAACGTTGGAAAGCGATGAGGACTGGGAGAGGACCAACGGCAGGGTGCTGGCGGACGAGGGGTGAAGCTTAATCTCAGATCATACCGTAGCGTTTCAGGGCGGTATCCAGGATCATATTTACCAGATAGGTATGATCCACCCCTTCGGCGGCAGCTTCGATCACCAGGTCGGAGATGCCAGGCGAAAGCCCCGGCAACGGGTTGATCTCCAGGATGTAAGGCTTCCAGTTGTCCTGGGCGTCCAGGCGGAAGTCGACCCGCGAGACGTCCAGCGCGCCGGTGACGCGGAAAACCGCCGCCGTGAGCCAGTTCAGCTCATCCACCATCTCCTTATCGAGCGGCGCCGGGCAGATGTAATCCAGTTGATCTGCCAGGTCCACTTTCAGCCGGTTGCTGTAAACCACATCACTGCTTTCGAAGGGCTTCAGGTTCACCTCAAGGGGAGGGAAGAAGCGCAGCCCCGCCTGGACGCGCGGCGCGTCGTCGTCTTCGGGCAGACGTCGGGCGACCGGACCGATCAGGTTGCCTACCACACCCACCGTCACCTCGCGCCCCTGGATGAATCGTTCCACCAACGCCGACTGTTTGTAGCGCGCGTGAATGTACGCCACCTGCTGGCGTAGTTCATCTTCGTTGTGCACGATCGAGCGGCTGGACACGCCCATGCCGGTGCCCTCGCGGCTTGGCTTGACGAAGAGCGGGAAGGTCATATCCGCGCTCAGCGGTTCGTCGGCGCGCTCGAAGGTCTGGAAGGGGGGCGTGGGCAGGTCGTGATAGGTGAGCACGCGCTTGGTCATCGGTTTGTCGAGCGCCAGCGCCAGGGTCAACACTTTGGAGCCGGTGTAGGGGATGCGCATCATCTCCAGGATCGCCGGGATGTGCGCTTCACGCGCGTCCCCAAAATGACCTTCGCAGATGTTGAAGCAGATATCCGGCTTGTACTTTTCCAGGTTCTGGATTACCGTCAGGTCGCCTTCGAAGAACTCGCAATGGTTGCCGCCAGCGCGGATCGCCTGGGTCAGCGCCTGGATGGTGCTTTCCGAATCGAGGTCATCCCATTGATCCGCCGCCATCCCTTCGAATTTTGGAGCATTGACTTTCAGGTTTGCCAGAAGCGCCACACGAAATTTTTTCATTTTCAACCCTCCAAACACCGCTAACGAGGCGGTTGCCATCATCCCTGGTTTACTCGCAGCGTATTATAAAACCCGCTGGGCGATTCGGCGGGTTAAAAGTCAGCCATTGCCAGCCAGCGGCGGATTAAGGTTTCCATTCTTTCGAGGGGGTTTTCGTCTGCGTTGAACCAATGGATGTTGGGATCGTCCAGCCGAAACCAGTTCGCCTGGCGGCGCACGAAGATGCGCGTCTGACGTTTCATCAGACGTACCGCCTCCCCCAGGCTGATCTCTCCCTGCAGATAAGCGCTGATCTCTCTATAGCCAATGGCAGAGAAAGTTGGCAGTTTGGGCGCGTAGCCGCCCTCCAGCAACGCTGCCACTTCCTCGACCAGACCGGCGGCAATCATCTGTTCGATGCGGGCGTCTATACGCCGATAGAGTTCAGGGCGCGGCAGGGTCAGTCCCAGTTGCAGCATGCGGTAAGGCGGCTGGCTGCGGCTGCGCTGCTCCGAAAAGCGCGTGCCGGTGGAGAAGATCACCTCCAGGGCGCGTACCGTGCGGCGCAGGTTGCGCGGATCAATGCGCTCGGCGGCGGTGGGGTCTATCACTCTCAGCCGCTGGTGCAAACCCGCCGGCGTTATCTGCCGTGCCCAATTTTCCAGGGCGAGACGCAGATGGGGCAGGGGTGCCACTTCGGGAGGGCGCCATCCCTCGCTGAGCGAGCGCAGGTACTGCCCGGTGCCTCCCACCAGCAGCGGCAGGCGCTTGCGACGGTGGATGTCTTCGATAGCTCTGCGCGCCGCGCTCAGGTATTGCGCCAGCGACCAGACCTGGTCTGGTTCGGCGACGTCTATCAGGTGGTGTGGCACGCTGGCGCGCTCCGCCAGCGTGGGCTTGGCGGTGCCGATGTCCATGCCGCGATAAAGCAGGCGCGAATCGGCGGAGACGATCTCCGCCTCCAGGCGTTGGGCGAGCTGGATCGCCAGCGCGGTCTTGCCCACCCCGGTCGGTCCGACGATCGCCACCAGCGGCGGGCGGCGCTCCGCACGCTGGTTGCCGGGGTCGGCTTGGCTGCTGATATCAAGGCTGGCTGACCGCATTTTCGAAATGGGTGAGACAGGGGTTTTGCTCGCTTTGCTGCCACTCGACGGCAATGACGTCAATGCGCCAGTCGCCGTCGAAGTCAGGCTGCGACTGCAGGTAAGCCTGGCTGGCAGCCAGCAAATGCTGGCGTTTGCGAGCGGTGACCGCCTCTTCTGGCATACCATAGCGCCTGGAGCGGCGCGCTTTCACTTCCACGAAGACCAGCGCCTCGCCTTGCTTTGCCACCAGGTCAATCTCCCCGTATGGGGTGTGATAGTTGCGCTCCAGGATGACGTATCCCTTCTGGCGCAGATATTCGGCGGCAAGCGCCTCGCCGCGCTTTCCCAGGGCGCGCCTGTCAGCCGTCATCGCCGCCGTCGGGAGAAGAATTGAAAGAAGCGGGCTGCCATGTTGCTCTGCTTTCCTCTGGATGCCTCGAGCGTAGCCTGGTATTTTTGCAACAGAATTTCGGTGGTGTTCTCGATGTCGTATTTCGAGGCTTCGACAGCCGCCCGCCGACCCATTTTTTGCCTTTCTTCCGTGTTGGTGATCAGGCGTGCCAGCATGGCGGTGAATGAAGCGATGTCCTGATCCTGCACCAGCCAGCCGGTCTTCCCATGTTCGATGATGTCACCAACCCCAGGAGAGCGGATGCCCAACACCGGTAACCCCGCCGCCATCGCCTCGATGATGGAAAGCGGGTGCACCTCGGTCACCGAGGCGGTGATGAAGGCGTCGGCGGCTGCCAGGTAGCTGGCGACCTCGGGGTATGGCACGAAACCGGCGAAGATCACCCGCGCGCCGACTGGCTCAGCGCGCTTTGCCATTTCCTCGAGGTTTTCCCGCTCAGGTCCGTCGCCCACCAGCAACAACCTGACGTTGTCGAAAGCCTGGGCGACGCCCAAAAAGGCGCGCATCAGAAAAGCGATGTTCTTCTCCGGACCCAGACGCCCGGCGTACACAAGCAGGATGTCATCCGCTTTGCAGCCGAGCCTGGAGCGGTCTATTGCTGTGGTCCTCTGTCTGAACGGCTCCAGTTCCACGCCGTTAGGCACCACTTCGATCGGGCTGTCCACGCCCAGACGGACGAGCACTTCCCGCATCCCTGCCGAGGGCGCGATCACCAGGTCAATCGCCCGACAGAAGGCTGGTAAGTAAGCCTGGATGGCTGTCTCGCCGATCACGTCGGCTACCGCCGGCAGGTATGCCTGGGCGTACAGGTCGTAGCGCGTGTGGGCGGTGAAGACGATGGGAATGTTGACAGGGCGGCAATAACGAATCGCCAGCGTGCCGCTGATGAACGGATGGTGCACGTGGACGAGGTCCATGCTGCGCAGCAGGTTGCGCGCCGGTTTGCTGTAGCTTAGATTGAAATGTAAGCCGGTATCCAGCACCGGCACACCCGCCGAACGAATCACATTGGGCTCGTCGTCCTCATACCCCAAAGAGCCAAAGGTGAAGACGAACACCTCATGCCCGCGCTTTTCCAGATATTTCTTGCTCAATGAGATGTAATTGGTCACGCCGCTGATATGCGGCTTGTACAGATCGGCCATCATGCCGATGCGCATGCTTCCTCCTGCTGATCTTGCCCGGATGCTATTGCTATCCTAAGCTAAGGGGAGCAAAACGTCAAGCATTACGCCTGGCTTGGCAGAAACTGGTGAATTGGGTACAATCCGCTTGTGGTTGAACAGCGACACTTACCGGACGCCGATCGCCTGAGCGTGTTTTCGGCGGTGATTCTGCTGGCTTACGCCGTGGCGCGCTTCGTCAATTTCCCGACGAACGAGTTTGGCGTCCAGCTCCCCGGCTTATATGTGGACTTCGTGATTCATATGCGCCTGGTAGTTGCCTTTTTGGTGACCGGTATGGCTGCCGCCGGCGCCGACTGGCTTTTGCGCCAGCACCCCCGCCTGGGTCAGCGCCTCGCCATCGAGCACTGGATTCTGCCGGCGGTCACCGCCTGGGTGATCGGCGTTCCGATCTATCAGTTGCCGTTGGGGTTGCAATGGTGGTCCTGGTTCCTCGTCGGCGGCGCGCTGTTGGTGCTGGTAGTGGTGGCAGAGTACATCACCATCGACCCGCAAGACCTGCGCTATCCGGCGGCGACCGCCGGATTGACCGCCGTCGCTTTTGCCCTGTTCCTGATCCTCTCCATATCCCTGCGCGATGTGGGCGAGCGGCTCTTCTGGGTGGCGCCAGCTCTGGCGCTGGCTGGAGGCGCAATCGGTCTGCGCACCCTGCACCTGCGCCTGGGCGGTACATGGGCGTTCTTTCAAGCCGGGGTGATCGTCTTGTTGTTGGGTCAGTTTACCGCCGCCCTGTATTATCTGCCCCTCAGCCCGCTGGCGTTCGGGCTGATTCTGTTGGGTGTAGCGTATGGACTCACCGGATTGCTGGCGAACCTGGCGACGGGTAGACGCCTGACCCAGGCAGTGGTTGAGCCGTTGGTGATTTTGATGGTGGTGGTCGCCCTTGCCCTATGGATGAATTGAGCCAGGGTCTGCGGATTTCAGCCAACCTCTACGCCTGTATGCTCTCCGATGTCTCCCTGCGGGCGCCGCTCGAAGCCTGTGGTTTGCTAGGCGGCGTGGGCGACCTGTGCCTGGCGGTGATACCGGTGACCAATGCCCTGCAGAGCCGGGTGCGCTTTCGCATGCAGCCGGTTGAGCAATTGCGCGCCTTCCTGCTCCTGGAGGGACATGGACTGTCGCTGCTGGGCATCTATCACTCGCACCCTGCCGGACCGGAGGGGATGTCTGCGCTTGATCTGGCTGAAGCCTACTATCCTGAGGCGGCGCACCTGATCTGGTCGCCCTCAGGCGCGGGCTGGGAATGCCGCTGTTACCGCCTGTTGGATGGCAGGGCGCTTCCCGTGCCTTTACGGGTCTTCCAATAAATTGAGTCTGTGGTGTACAATAAATCGCCCCATTGGCTCTTCGATGGGGTGTTTTCGACGGTAAACATTTCTAATCTACAAGCCTGGAGCAATAGATGGTTTATATCTATTATGCGGCTGTCTTGATCGGCGCTTACCTGGTTGGTTCCATCCCCTTTGGCTTGCTCGTCGTGCGGGTCAAGACCGGCAAGGACATTCGCCAGGTCGAGAGCGGTCGTACGGGCGGCACGAACGCCATGCGCGCCGCGGGTTGGACGGCGGGCGTGCTCACCGCCGTGCTGGACGTTAGCAAAGCCGCCCTCTGCGTCTGGGTGGCGCGCTCCCTTTTCTCCGCTCAGCCGTGGATGCACGTCCTGGCGGGGCTGGCAGCGGTCGTTGGACACAATTATTCGATCTTCCTGATCGAGAGAGATAAAAAACAAGGCTTGCGCCTGCGCGGTGGAGCCGGCGGGGCGCCTACCGTCGGCGGAGCGATTGGGCTATGGCTCCCCAACCTGCTGATCATCCCCCCGCTGAGTTTTGCCTTGCTGTATTTCTTGGGCTATGCTTCGGTTGCCACCATGAGCGTCGCCCTGTTGGCGATGATTGTTTTTATCATCCGCGCTGCCCTGGGGGATGCGCCATGGGTCTACGCCCTGTATGGGTTGCTGGCGGAGTTGCTCTTGCTCTGGGCGTTGCGCCCCAATATCCGCCGCCTGTTGAACGGCAATGAGCGCCTGGTTGGCTGGCGAGCCAGGAGACGCCGGCAAGCCCCTGGCGCCGAGAGGGACGCCCCAATCCCCCCGACCAACCAGCCAGAGGGGCGTTGAAGCTCATTTTCCCTCCGCCTCAGGCGCTTCTTCCTCTTCCTCTTCCTCTTCCTCGTACTCCTCTTCCTCGTCGTATTCGCTTGAAGCCACTGGCGTGACGCCGTACATCTGGCGATACAGGGCGCGCAGGTTTCTCAGGTGCAATTGCTCAGCCAGCCCGCCGATCAGCACCCGACTTTTGCCGCACGATTCAACGCTCACCTCCTGGAGTAAATCCATGGGGTACTTGCGCCTGGACGCCTGGCGCACCGCCTTGCGAATTGCCGACAGATAGGCGAGATTCTCGCGGATGTAGCCGTCAATCTCGCCTCTCAGGATGATGTCTCCATGCCCCTGGATGATGTTCTCCAGCCCCAGCTTGGCGACCTTTTTCAGCGAGGCGGTCAGGTCGTCTATGTTGCCATCCACGATGTAAGGTAGCGGCATGCAGGCGTCGCCGGCGAAGAGCACCCGATCTTCCTCCACCAGCACGCCAATGTTATCGTTGGAATGTCCTGGCAGGTGAAACAGACTCAGGTTTTTCTTGCCCACCCGCAGGCTCAGGTCGCCGTCCTCGAAGGTGATATGGGGCAGGATGATCTTTGAATTGCGGAATTGCAGGTTTTGTCTGCGCGCTTCTTCCAGCGCCGGTTTGCCGCGCTCCTCCAGCAGCTTGCGGCAGAGCGAGTGAGCGATCACGGTGGCTTCGGGGAAATAGGCGTTCCCCCAGGCGTGATCGGCGTGGCTGTGGGTGTTGATCACATAGCGGATCGGCACACCCAATTCCTGTTCAATAAAAGCCCGCATCGCCAGCGCTTCCTCTGGTAGGGCGAGGGTGTCGATTACAACTGCCCAGTTCTGTCCGATAACCGCTCCAGCAGTGACCTGGGCGTAGGTTTCGCTTTGAAATGAGTAGACGTTATCAGCTATGCGTTCTCTTTGAATCATAGGCGCGTCCCAAATGTTAAGGGCTCATGGTAGGATAGCACAATGCCACAGGCAAAGTCAAGAAATTTTAAGGTAACGCAGGGAAGGTCAATTTCCCACCGTAGGCGGGATATCATCCTGCCGCCTTTTGGCTGAGTGCAGCAAAGCATCGCGTTGGCTGGCGAGTGAAATGCCCTGCAGAACGACACCCCTGGTTGCGCTCAAGGTGGAAAAAGGCGGCGGACACGCATGTCTGCCCAACAGCAGGGCGGGATTTTATCCCGCCGTGGATCATAAAAAATCTGCCCGTAAAAATTGACGAACTCCCCAGGTTTCGGTATAATGCAAACATTCGCTTACAACCTCATCAGACCACACCGGGAGGAGTAGGCGCGCAGCGGATTGTCAGAGAAGGATGTGCCGTTGGCTGAGAGCCGCCGCAATTCCCTGCAGCCGAAGGTCGCCCGGTCGCACTGCCGAAGAAAGGGTTCATCCCAAGTAGACCGGCACGGGTAAGCCCGTTAGCGCTGAACCCGCTAAGCCGCCGCCATGGGGCTTGTCGGGGATGAGTGCGCCAGGCGCAGGTCTGGCGAATAGAGGTGGTACCGCGGAAGTTCGATCCTTCCGTCCTCTACTTGGGCGGAAGGATTGTATGTTTAATCGAGGAGTGGGTTATGCCTGCCTACAAGCTGCCGAAAACTTATGATTTCAAGCGCACCGAGGAGCGCATTTACGCCTGGTGGGAGCGCAGCGGTTATTTCAAGCCGGTCAACGATCCCAACCTGCCGGGCTTCGACCCCAGCCGAAAGCCTTTCGTGATCTCCATCCCGCCGCCCAATGTGACCGGTGAGCTGCATCTTGGGCATGCCATGTTCGTATCCATGGAAGACTTGATGATTCGCTATCACCGCATGAAAGGCGAGCCCACCCTGTGGGTGCCCGGCTCCGACCACGCCGGCATCGCCACCCAACTCCAGGTGGAGAAAGCCCTGGCGAAAGAAGGCTTGACGCGTGAGCAGATCGGACGGGAGGAGTTCCTGCGCCGCACCTGGGCGTGGAAGGAGAAATACGGCGGCATCATCACCCAACAGATTCGCCGCCTGGGCGCCTCCTGCGATTGGGATCGGGAGCGCTTCACCCTTGACCCTGGACTCTCCCGTGCGGTGCGTGAGGCTTTTGTGCGTCTGTACGAAAAAGGGCTGATTTACCGTGGACCGCGCCTGATCAACTGGTCTCCAGGGTTGAAGACCGCCGTCTCCGATCTGGAGGTAGAGTACTCGCAAGAGCCGGGGACGCTGTATTACTTCAAGTACATGCTCGTCCCGGAAGACGGCGAAATGGGAGAATACATACCGGTCGCCACCACCCGCCCTGAGACCATCCTCGGCGATACCGCCGTCGCGGTGCATCCCGAAGACGAGCGCTACCGGCGTTTCATCGGGCGCAAAGCTATCGTTCCCATCCTTGGGCGGCAAATCCCGGTCATTGCCGACGCCTACGTGGATCGGGAGTTCGGCAGCGGTGCCCTCAAGGTCACCCCCGGTCACGACCCGAACGACTATGAGATCGCCCAGCGCCATAATCTGGAGATCATCTCGATCCTGGACGAGAGCGCCCGCATCAACCAGCATGGCGGTCCGTATCAGGGGCAAGACCGCTTCGAAGCCCGCAAAAACCTGTGGGAAGATATGCGCGCCGCCGGTTTAGTGATCAAAGAAGAACCCTACCTGCTCACCGTGCCGCGCTCGCAACGCGGTGGCGAGATTATCGAGCCGATGCTCTCCACCCAGTGGTTCGTGCGCATCAAGCCGCTGGCAGACGCCGCCCTGGACGCCGTGCGCGACGGGCGCATCCGTATCATCCCGGAACGCTTCACAAAGGTTTACTATAACTGGCTGGAGAACATCCAGGATTGGTGCATCAGCCGCCAGCTCTGGTGGGGGCATCGCATCCCGGTCTGGTATTGCCAGCGCTGCGGCGAAGTGATGGCAACCCGTGAAGACCCGCTTGCCTGCGCCGCCTGCGGCTCCGACCAGCTCGAACAGGACCCCGACGTGCTGGACACCTGGTTTTCTTCCGGATTGTGGCCGTTTTCCACCCTGGGTTGGCCCGACGAAACCCCCGATTTCAAGTACTTCTATCCCACCTCGGTGATGGAAACCGGCTACGATATCCTCTTCTTCTGGGTGGCGCGCATGATCATGTTCGGCTTGGAGTTCACCGGCAAGCCACCCTTCCATACCGTCTATCTCCACGGGCTGATTCGCGACGAGAGCGGACGCAAGATGAGCAAGACCTACGGCAACGTGATCGATCCGCTAAACGTCATGGATGAGTTGGGCACCGACGCCCTGCGCTTCACCCTGCTGGTGGGCTCCACCCCCGGCAACGACATGAACCTGAGCCTGAAGAAGGTGGAAGCCAACCGCAATTTCGCCAATAAAATCTGGAACGCCGGCAGGCTGGTAATCGCCGCTATCGAGCAGGCACCGCCCTCGCCCCAGGGCGCCCCGGAATGGACGCTTGCCGATTCTTGGATTTGGGCGCGCCTGCAAGCCTTGATTCGCGAGGTGGATCGGCTCTTCCAGAGCTATCAGTTCGGCGAGGCGGGGCGGCAGATTTACGAATTCTTCTGGGGCGAGTTCGCCGACTGGTACCTGGAGATTGCCAAACTACAACTGGCGCAGGGCGGCGACCGCAGCTACTACACCGCCCAGACTCTGGTGCGTGTGTTGGACCTCAGCCTGCGCCTGCTACACCCCTTCACGCCCTTCGTCACAGAGGAGTTATGGGGACATCTCAAGCAGGCAGCGGCTGCCCAATCCGATGGCTTTGCCCCACGCGGCGGCTGGTCCGAGGCGCTCATCGTCGCCCCCTGGCCCGAGCCGCGCCCGCCTGAAGCCTGGGAGCGAGAGAAAATTGACCAGTTCTCCCTGGTGCAGGAAGTGGTGCGTGGCATTCGTAACCTGCGGGCGGAAAAGGGCGTGCCGGTAGGCAAGAAGATTCCTGCCATTTTGGTCGCCGGCACCCACACCGAGCTCTTTCAGGCACAGCGCCAATCCCTGGCGCACCTGGCGCAGCTCGATCCGGCGCGCCTGACCATCCTCGCCAGGCTTGACGGCAAGCCCGCCGGGCATATCGCCCATGTGGTCGGCGCGGTGGAGATTTACCTGCCCCTGGCTGATATGGTTGATCTGAGCGAAGAGCGGGCGCGTCTGGAGAAGGAACTCGGCGAATGCCAGGCGCACATACAGCGCCTGGAGGGGTTGCTCGCCAGCGCTTTCTCACAAAAGGCGCCGCCGGATATCGTCCAAAAGGAACGTCAGAAGCTGGAGACCTATCAGCAGCGAGCCTCAAAGCTGCGCAATCAATTGAGCGCCTTGGGTTGACTGGGGCGGGCGACTGGAGAGAGCAGCGCGCATGAAACGACTGAATTTCGATGACGTATCCCTGGCGTTCGAAGATCGCGGGCATGGTATGCCCCTGTTATGCATCCACGGCTATCCGCTCAACCGCCTCATCTGGCAGGATCAGTGGGAGAACCTGGACGACATCGCCCGCCTGATCGTCCCCGACCTGCGCGGCCATGGCGATTCGAGCGGCGCGCCCGGCGGTGAGGCAGCGGTTGCGCCATATGGCATGGAACTTTTCGCCGACGATTGCCTGCGGCTGCTCGACCATCTGAACGTGCCGCGCGCCCTGGTCTGCGGGCTGTCCATGGGCGGCTATGTGGCGTTTGCCCTGTTGCGTCGTGCGCCCCAGCGGGTTGCTGGCTTGATCCTCACCGCCACCCGGGCGCGCCCCGACAGCCCTGAAGCGAAGGAGAACCGCCTCAAAGCGGTGGAACTTCTGCGCCGGGAAGGCGTGCCGGCGATCGTCGATAGCATGTTGCCCAGGTTGCTCTCGCCCGCTACCTTTGCTGCCAAACACGGGCTGGTGCAGCGGGTGAAGCAGATCATGCTCAGCAGCTCGCCCGCCAGCCTGGAAGCTGACCTGCTGGGGATGCGCGATCGTCAGGATTCAACCGCATTGCTGCCAGGAGTTACTGCGCCAGCGCTGATCTTGATGGGCAAAGACGACGTCTTCATCCCCCTGGCGGAAGCCGAAGAGATGCTGCGCCTGCTGCCCAACGCCCGCCTGGAGCTGATCCCAAACGCCGCCCATCTACCCAATATGGAGCAGCCGGAGCTGTTCAATCAACACGTCCGTGATTTCATCCGTGCATTGTGAAAGGTGCTTTCCATGAACTATGGAGTGGTTTTTCCACAAACTGAACTGGAACAGGATGCTGTCGTTGTGCGCGATTACGCCCAGGCTGCCGAGGCAGCGGGTTTTGCCCACATCCTTGCCTACGAACACGTGCTGGGCGCGAACCCCGATCGCCCTGGCGGCTGGCAAGGTCCCTACACCTACCAGCATCCCTTTCAGGAGCCCTTCGTACTCTTCAGCTTCCTGGCAGGGGTGACGCAGAGCATTCGTTTCACCACCGGCATCCTGATTCTGCCCCAAAGGCAGACCGCCCTGGTCGCCAAGCAGGCTGCCTGCCTGGACGTGCTCTGCGGCGGACGCCTGCGCCTGGGCGTGGGCTTGGGCTGGAATGCGGTGGAATACCAGGCGTTGAACCAGAACTTTCATAACCGCGGCAGGCGCATCGAGGAGCAAATCGAAGTCCTGCGACTGCTCTGGACGCAGCCGCTGGTGACGTATAGCGGCAGGTGGCACGCCATCCCCGACGCCGGTCTCAACCCCTTGCCGCTTCAGCGCCCCATCCCCATCTGGTTTGGCGGACATGCCGAGCCGGTGCTGGAGCGCGCTGCCCGGTTGGGCGATGGCTGGATGCCGAACTACCGCCGCGCCGCTGACGCCCAAAGGTCGCTGGAGCTGCTCACCCGCCACCTTGAGCGTTATGGCAAACATTGGGCGCGGGGCGATTCTGACGGCGGCTTCGGTCTTGAAGCGCGCCTGCACTACGCCGACGGCAACCCCGATAGCCTGCTGGCGACCATCCGCGAGTGGGAATCCGCCGGCGCCACCCACATCAGCCTGAATACCATGGGCGCCGGTCTCAAGTCAGCAGGAGAGCACATCGCCGCCATCCAGAGCTTTGCCAGGCTGGTAGGGTTGGGATGAACAGGGCAGAACTGTTACAGGCGCTGGAGCAGAGCCGCGAAGAGCTGCTCGATTTGCTCGAGGGGCTGGAGGATGAGCAGTATCTCCAGCCCGGCGTGTGCGACAATTGGAGTCTGAAAGACCTGCTGGCGCATCTGACGCGCTGGGAGGCAGAGCTGGTCAAGTTGCTCTGGCAGGCTGCTCAGGGGCAGACGCCCACCAGCGCCCACTTCAGCCGCCTTTCTGTGGATGAACTGAACCAACGCTGGATGGAAGAGATGTCTCCTCGCCCCCTGGCAGCGGTGCTGGAGGATTTTCACGGCGTGCGCACGCAGACCATGCGCCGCTTGGAGGATTTTTCCGACCGCGATCTGGCTGACCCTCAGCGCTACCGCTGGCTGGGTGGGCGGGCGCTATGGCAATGGATCGCAGAAGATAGCTTTCTGCACGAGCGCCAACACGCCTCTCAGATCAGGCGCTGGCTGGAGGCGCGGGGAAAAGTGGTACGACCTGTGCAACAGGATGTTAAATAGTGATCAATGTCATTTGACAAATTTCCAATTTTTTGCTAAAATTTTTGTGGTGTTTACCATGCACCTGTGCTACGCAACTTTGGCTCCCGCACAACTTTTAACGCTATGACAGCTACCGTTATCTATATTACTGCCATTGCGTGGATACTGCTGTCTGCCTTTTTTATCACCCTTGCCTGCGTCCTCTCTGCGCGAATGCGCCGCGCCGGCTTCTCCTATGACGAGGACGAGAGCGAAATTCGGCGGCAGGCTAACGGTGAGACGCCGACCACGCCGGTCAGGTGACAGCAGCAGAAACGAGCGCTACTTAACGAGCAGCCAATAATCGCCTGGTCAGGATACTGCCGGCTATGGCGCAGGCGTCTGTTGGAAGGTGATGCGCAATGGCTGAATTGAAGAGCACCTGGCAACTGGAGGGGAGATCCTCATCGCCTTGCCAGTAAACGACCAGCAACTTCACCCGTGGGAATAAATTGAAGAGAAAGGCGCTCTCGCCGTGGGGGTATAGCGCGCCGCCCAGGCGGAGGGCGGCTTGTTCAAAGTCGCGGCGCTGCGGGAAGCGCCGCGCCAGCTCATAGCCGGTATATCCCTGAAAGGCTTGCGCATAGAACCTGCCGTCTGGCAGGTCCGAGAAAGCGATGAAGCCCTCTCCAGGGGCGGCGCCGTCGGAGGTGTGGAAGTGGTACAGGGTCAGCGCCTGGCTGGCGATGCCCGCCTCTCGACCGGCGGCGTCGCGCACCTCGAATTGGGGGAAGGTGATATACATGGGCTGTTCCCACATCGGCAAGGCGAACTCTCCGCCGCCTTGTGAATTGGGATGAAAAACCGCTCCCGTGCGCTCTGCCAGTTCGAACGGTTCTCGGGCGCGCAGAGCCGCGCGCAGTTCGTCCAGGCGGGCGAGCAGCAATTGGGGGTCAGGGGCGCGGGGAAGCTCTGTTTTCTTCAACTTATCTGGTTTCCTGATGTCTGAGCAGGTGCGGTCGAGGGACAGATGCGCTCAATCCAGGTAGCGCCGCCGCCACTCGAATAATTTGTTCAATGCCTCGATTGGCGAGAGGGCGTTCAGGTCGAGCGATTTCAGTTCCTCCAATAGCGGATTGGTCTCCGGGAAGAGCGCCAACTGGCGCGGCGTCTCCGGGTTGAGCCTGATGGCTTTGCCGGAGCTGAGTTCGAGCTGGCGCATGATCTCACCGGCGCGTTGGATCACCGGTCGCGGCAGCCCGGCGAGCTGCCCAACGTGGATGCCATACGAACGATCTGCCCCGCCGGGGATGATCTTGTGCAGAAAAACCACCTGCCCGTCCGCCTCGCTCACCGCCACGTTGTAGTTGCGCACGCCTGGCAGGATTTCCGCCAGTTGGGTCAGCTCGTGGTAATGGGTGGCGAAGAGCGTCTTGGCGCGCAGGCGGGGATGGTTGTGAATGTACTCCACCGTAGCCCAGGCGATGGAGACGCCGTCGTAGGTGCTGGTGCCGCGCCCGATCTCGTCCAAAATCAGCAGGCTGCGCGGCGTGGCGTGATGCAGGATGTTGGCTGTCTCGATCATCTCCACCATGAAGGTGGATTGACCGGCGTGAATCTCATCCTGCGCGCCGATGCGGGTGAAGATGCGATCCACCAGCCCAATGCGGGCGGATTTTGCCGGCACAAAACTGCCCATCTGCGCCATCAGCACGATCAGCGCCACCTGGCGCAGGTAGGTGGATTTGCCGCTCATATTCGGACCGGTGATGATGCGCACCCGCTCCTCGGGCTCGAAACAGGCATCGTTGGGGATGAAACGTTCTCCCTGCAGGGTCTTTTCCACCACTGGATGGCGCCCTTCGACGATCTCGAGCACATCCTCATCCACTACCTCGGGGCGCTGGTAACCTCCCAACGCCGCCGCTTCCGCCAGCGAAGCCAGAACATCCAGCTCCGCCAGGGCGCGGGCGGTTTCCAGCAGGGCGGTCGCCTGGCTCGCCAGTTGCGCGCACACCTGGGAGAACAGGCGCGCTTCGATCTCGCGGATGCGCTCTTCGGCATTCAAGACCAGCGTCTCGTACTCCTTCAACTCCGGCGTGATGTAGCGTTCGGCGTTGATCAGCGTCTGTTTGCGGATGTACTCTTGCGGCACCAGCTCGCTGTTGGCGCGCGTCACCTCGATGTAATAGCCGAATACCTTGTTGTATCCTACTTTTAGCGACTTGATGCCGGTGCGCTGGCGCTCCACCGCTTCCAGGCTGGCGATCCACTCGCGGGCGTGGCGCGAGCGCTCGATTACCCCATCCAGCTCTGCCGAATAACCTGGTCGGATCACGCCGATGTTTTGAAGCGTGGCGGGGGGATCGTCTGCCAGGGCGCTCTCCAACAACGACAGTTGCTCGGTGCAGGGGTGCAGTTGCGCCAGGATCGGGCTGAGGGCGCTTTGCTCTTGGGGCAGGATACCCCGCAGCGTGGGCAGGCGGCTCAGGGCGCTGCGCAAAGCAACCAGATCGCGTGGGATCGCCACACCGGCGGCGATGCGGTTCGTCAGCCGCTCGATATCCCCCAGCGGCTTCAGGGCGGCTCTCAACTCCGCTCGCAGCAGCCCGTGCGAGTTCAAATATTCCACACAGTCCAGGCGCCTGTTGATCTCTGCCAGGTTCAGCAGGGGTTTGTTGACCCAATGGCGCAGCAGCCGCTTGCCCATCGGCGTGACGGTGTAATCCAAAACGCCAAGCAACGAGCCCTGGATCGAGCCGCTGCGCAGAGTCTCGGTCAGCTCCAGGTTGCGCCGCGCCGCCGGATCGAGCAGCATGAAATCCGCCAGGGTGTAACTCTTCAAGCTGGTCAGCAATTTCAAAGCCGCGGGTTGCGTCTCGCGCAGGTACTGGAGGATGGCGCCGGCAGCGCGGATGCTGTTGGTTTGACCGTGCAGACCGAAGCCATCCAGGGTAGCCACGCCGAAGTGTTCCATCAGCTCCTGCTGACAGCGTCCCAGCTCGAAGCGCCAATCGGGGTATTTGGTGGGGTGACCTGGGGCGGCGTCGGGGAGGCTCTGCCTCTCCGGGTGCAAGATCTCGGCTGGTTTCAGGCGCATCAATTCGGCGCGCAGGTTTGTCAGGCAGTCTGCGTCGCGCAGTTCGGTTGCGGCGAACTCGCCGGTGGTCACATCAACATATGCCAGACCGGCGTCGGTCTCGTTCCCCTCGCTCTGGATGAAGACGCTGGCGAGGTAATTGTTCGCCTCGGCAGGGATCAAGCCGGCTTCGGTTACCGTGCCAGGCGTGACCACCCGCACCACCTGGCGGGGAAACAACCCTTTGATGGGCTGATCGCCCACCTGTTCGCAGATGGCGACGTGATAGCCGCGTTCGATCAGCCGCGCCAGGTAGCTCTCTACCGCGTGGTGGGGAATGCCCGCCATCGGCACGCGCGTATCCTTGGCTACGTTGCGCGAAGTGAGCACGATATCCAGCTCGCGGGCGGCGATCTCCGCATCTTGATCGAAGGTTTCGTAGAAGTCTCCCAGGCGGAAGAACAGGATGGCGTTGGGGTAGTTGCGCTTGATCTCCAGGTATTGTTTGCGGATGGGGCTGATATCTTCAGCGTGCGGCATAATTCAATTCTATGCCCAGTGCCCCGAATCGGCAAGGCGGAGAAGATCTTTACGGGGTTTTGGCGGCGCTTTTCGCCGCCAAAAACCGGGCAGGGGGTGTGGGGGATTGAACTCGACTTTGATAAAGCCATGCGGTCGCGTTGGATCTGGCTAGCCTTCCTCCTTGTCTATCACAACAGAGGGTCGGGATGAGACGGGATAAGGGCGAAAATCAATGTTATACTTTACCAACCCTTGGATCGCGCGATCAGGCGCTCGGTAGTGATCACCGACAGTTAATGCGAGCCAGACCATGCCGTCCGTCCTGAAGGAAGCCTACTTCACCTGCGAGCAGCTCCCTGCGCAGGCGCGCCAACTGCTCCAGCAGGCTGAGTCTCCGCACCGCACGGGCGCCTCTCCCTTCGCCCTCCAACAGGCGGCGCTGCTTGCCCTCGACCTGCAACAGTATTTTCTCGATCCAGCCTCGCACGCTTTCATCCCCAGCGCTCCAGCCATCTTGCCGGGGGTCGCCCGCCTGGCTTCCGCCTTTCTGGCACGCAGCCAGCCGGTCGTCTTCACCCGCCACCTCAACTGCCCACAGGACGCCGGCGCGATGGGGTTTTGGTGGCGATATTTGATTCGCCCGGATGACCCACGCAGCGCTCTGGCGCCTGGTTTACCCACCGAAGGCGCACTGATCCTGGAGAAGAGCCAGTACGACGCTTTCTACAACACCCGGCTGGAAGAACTGTTGCGCCAGCGTGGCGTGAGCCAGGTGGTGATTGCTGGCGTGATGACCCATCTCTGTTGCGAGACCACCGCCCGCGCTGCGTTCGTGCGCGGCTTTCAAGTTTTTTTCCTGGTGGACGGGACGGCAACCTATAACCGCCGCTTTCATCAGGCAAGCCTGCTCAACCTGGCGCATGGTTTTGCCTGGTTGGTCTTCACCGATGAGCTGCTCGCCTGCCTGGAGGGCGCATGAGCGTGCCTTTGAGCGCGGCAATCATCGGCGCCGGTCCGGCTGGCATCGCCGCCGCCATCCATCTGCAGCGCGCCGGCGTTGATTATTGTCTCTTCGAGGGCGACGAACCGGGCGGCTTGCTGCGCAACGCCAACCTGGTGGAGAACTACCCCGGCTTCCCGGGCGGGATCACCGGTCTGGAGCTGGCGCAGCGCATGTGGCAGCAGGCGCAGGCGCTGGGCGTCAACTTCGTCCGTCAGGATGTCAGCGATCTGGACTACGATGCGCCTCTGTTCCATTTCAGGGCGGGCGCTGAGAACGTGTTTGCCCGCCTCGTCCTGGTGGCTGCCGGCACGCGGGCGATTCCCCTGCCGGCTGTGAGCCTGCCGGCGGAATTGCAACCGCGCCTGCTCTATGAAATCCTGCCCATTCTGCACCTGTCGGGTTTGACAATTGCCATCATCGGCGCCGGCGATTTAGCCTTTGACTATGCCCTCAACCTGGGCAGGCGCAACCGCGTCCTGATCCTGAACCGCAGCGACCAACCGCGCTGCCTGGGGCTGCTCCGGCAGCGCGCCAGCGCCTGCCCGCAGATTGATTATCACCCACATACGACGCTTCAGAAGGTGGAGCCTGGGGAGAAGCGACCGCTGACTTTGACCCTGCGCAGTCCCGCGGGCGATTGGCGCTTCGAGTGCGATTACCTGGTCGGCGCTATCGGGCGTCAACCACGGCTCGATTGCCTCGCCCCGCGCCTGCTGGAGCGCCGACAGGAACTGGAGCAGGCAGGTCTGCTTTACTTTGCCGGCGATGTACGCAAAGGCTGGTTGCGCCAGGCTGCCATCGCCGCCGGCGACGGCTTGCAGGCTGCCATGCTGATCCAGGCTGCTTTGAAGAATCTCTCAGAGCCAGCGGCTCGGGAAAATTACTGATACTGTGGAAGGAGTTGCCTCGATGAAGATCATCGCCTCTGCTGGTAAGGAAGAAGTAGCCATCGTCTATCTGGCTGAGTTTGCCCCGGGAAAGGTGATCGAGCTGGTCGAATCGGTGCAGCCGCCCATCCCGCGTGAGCAAAAGTGGGTGTTGTTGGTTTCGTCTCTGTTCGGCTGCCCGGTGGAGTGCCTGATGTGCGACGCCGGCGGCGGCTATCGTGGTCGCCTGACGAAGGACGAGCTGCTTGCCCAGATTGATTATCTGGTCTACAAACGTTATCCCGATGGGCGCATTCCGGCGCGCAACTTCAAGATCCAGTTTGCGCGCATGGGCGAACCGGCGCTGAATCCGGCGGTCCTGGACGTGCTGGAGGAGCTGCCCGGACGCTATCATGCCCCCGGGTTGATGCCATCTATATCTACTATCGCCCCTCAGGGGACCGACGCCTTCTTCCGCCGCCTGCTGGAGATCAAGCAACGCCACTACGCTGGCGGGCGCTTCCAGTTCCAGTTTTCCTTGCACACCACCGATCAGGCGCTGCGCAATCGCCTCATCCCGGTCAAAAAGTGGAGTTTTGCCGAGATGGCGGCGTATGGCGAGCAGTTTTACGCCCCCGGCGACCGCAAGATCACCCTCAACTTTGCCCTGGCTGAAGGCACCCCGCTTGACCCCGGCGTCTTGCTGCAATACTTTACCCCCAGCAAATACCTGGTGAAGATCACCCCCCTAAACCCCACCTACAAAGCCAACCACAGCGGTCTGTCCACCTATGTAGACCCCTTCCGGCAGGATGGCGAATACCCGCTAGTGGAGGCGCTGCGCCGGGCGGGGTACGATGTGATCGTCAGCATTGGCGAGCCGGAGGAGAACTTCATCGGTAGCAACTGCGGTCAGTATCTGAAGAAGCACCTGGAGGCAACCGAGCCGCTGCCTCAGGGCTACACCTATCCCGTGCGGGAGCCTGGTTGAAGCGCTGTTCAATCCGCGTTTAGCGGCGCTGCCTGGCAGATTTTCGGTGGACTGAATCATCCTCAGGATCATCTTCGGGAGCTGTCGCCCGAAGACATCCTGGCTTACCTGGAAAGGGGCGAAGCCGCCCGATCGAACTAGAAATTATCCCCCGCTTTTGGCGCCTGCGGCTAATACGCCGAACGGGAGACGCGCTGCGGACGCATCCCCATCCCCTGCCAGGCGACGCCCAGCGCCATCAGGATCAGCAGCACCACATTTGCCGCCGGCGCGCTCAGGTGGAGCGATTCCCGCAATCCGCTAGCCAGGATGAGCGCTCCCATGAAGGCGGTCGCCAGCACCAGACCCCATTTCATCGCCAGCGCCACAAGCGCCATGCCGCCCACCCCGCCTGCCAGCGCCAGAGCGTACCAGCCGACCTCCAGCCCCAGCAGTTCGCCCGCCGCCGGCAGCAGCAATACCCCCGCCAGGAAGCCCGCCAGCAGCGCCGCCAGGCGCACGAACCTCACCGTCAGCCAGCCAAGCAGCAAACCGACACCCGCCGGCAACGCCAGCCCCAGCCAGCCATCGCCCAGGGTTGGATGCAAAAAGTGCCAGCTCAGCAGAGCCGCCGCCAGACCAACCGCCAGCCAGAACAGCCGCCGCCCTGCCAGCAGTAACAACAGCCCGGTTGAGAGTGAGAGAAATTCGACCAACACACCTGTCACGGTGCAAGTTTCGTGCAAAGCCCTCAATGCCGGAGAGCATAGTAACCCGCCGCCAATAAAAAATACCGGCAGGTGTCGCCTGCCAGGACTGGTGATTTGGCGCTGGAATTGAAGGGCTCAGGCGGGTTCGTCAGCCTTGGGGAATTGTTCGACGAACACGTAGCGCGCCGCGGCGTAACCCAGAGTCACCGCCTGCTCGCCAATCTGAAGCGTGATCGTCTGGTTGAAAGGCAGCACTTCCACCACCTGCGCCTGGTTGCCGGGCATTACCCCATGCTCTTCTAAATAAGTCAGCAACTCGGTGTTCTCTTCTCCCAGCTCGTGCACGCGGCGGATGACCACCCGCTCGCCAGCCTCGATCTGCGTCAGCGGCGTCCAGCCTTCCACCATCGCCTCATTGCCCGGCAGGGGATTGCCATGCGGGCAGGTCTGGGGATGGTTGAGCTCCTCCATCAGCGCCGCTTCTGCCACGGTTGAGATGGCGTGCTCCAGATTGTGCGCTTCGCTGTGCAGCAACGACCACGGCAGCATGTTCGCCATCATCCACTCGGTGAGCATGTGACGGCGCATCACGCCCCGCGCCGCCAGGCGCCCCTGCTCGGTTAGCCGGGTGCCTTTCTCATCCATCAGTATCAACCCATCGCGCGCCATGCGCTTGAGCGTGTTAGTCACCGTTGGCGGGGTGACGCCCAGCAGCTCCGCCAGGCGCGCCCCCACGACCGGCTCGCCATCTCTTTCGAGGATATAAACGAAAGCCAGGTAGTCTTCGATGGTGGCGCTCAGGCGCGACGGCTGATTGCTACTGTTGGAATGAATGACATTCATCATGGCAAATCTATGAGCATTATTATATAATAAAAAAAGAAATTAGTATATGCTAATAAACAAGTTGAGAAGGTTTTTCTATGATCCATCGCTTTTCGAGGCGCATGCGAAGCAAGGTGCATTCGTTGACTCCCTCCTCGACGCCGGTTGAGCCGCAGGGGATCTCGCTCGACCGGCTGGCTGTCGGCGAACGCGCCGCAGTGCAGAGGATTGCCGGTGGTCGCGCGGTTGCCCAACGCCTGCTGGCATTGGGTGTCACCCCGGGCGTCGAGCTGGAGATGGTGCAGAACTATGGGCGCGGACCGTTAATCATCTCTGTGCGCGGAGCGCGCCTGGCGCTGGGGCGCGGCGAGGCAGCGCGGATTATGGTGCAGACTAAGTCAGAATGAACCTTTCTCAGGTCGCCCTGTCCACCAAATCGCCAGGCGAGGCGTTCGAAAACGCTAAACCACCCCTGATTGCCCTGGCTGGTCAGCCCAATGTGGGCAAGTCCACGCTGTTTAACCTGCTCACCGGGCTGAATCAGCACGTGGGCAACTGGCCCGGAAAGACGGTGGAGCGCCGCGAGGGAGTTTTTCACCTGGATGGGCGCCCGATTTACCTGGTTGACCTGCCCGGCACCTACAGCCTGACCGCTAATTCGCCCGAAGAAGTAATCGCCCGTGAGTTTATCCTGCGCGAGCGCCCCGACCTGGTGGTGGTGCTGGTCAACGCCGCCAGCCTGGAGCGTAGCCTGTACCTGGTGGCTGAGCTGATCGCCTTGCCCACGCCGTTGGTGGTGGCATTGAACATGATGGATGTCGCCGCCCAGGAGGGCATGCAGATCGAACCGCGCGTGCTGGAAGCAGCGCTGGGTGTGCCGGTGGTGCCGATGACCGCCACGCGAGCGGCGGACGTGCGACGCCTGCTGGAGGTGATTCAACAGGTTTTGGAGCGACCGAAGTCGAACGCAGCCGCAGACATCGCCGGGGCGAGTCGCGAATATGGGGCGCGCGCCCCGGAAATCCGCCCCGATCATCGCCAGGCGTTGCAGGAGATCATCCAGCACATCCAGGGTCATGTCCCCCAACCCTATCCCACCGAGTGGGCGGCTTTGAAACTGTTGGAAGGCGACCCCGAAATCACTCAAATCATCCAGGCGGCGTTGCCGACCGCGGAGTGGGAGCAGGTGCAGCGGCTTTTGATGCAGCACGATGATGCCTTCCTGGCGGTTGCTTCCGGGCGCTATGAGTGGATCGGGCGGATGGTACGGGCGGCGGTCGTCCGCCCCAGGTTGGGACAGGTGAGCCTCACTGAGCGCCTCGACCGTTGGGCGGCGCATCCCATCTGGGGGCTTTTTATCCTGGCGAGCGTCTTGGGGCTGATCTTCTGGGTCACTTTTACCCTCGGCGCGCCGCTGCAAACCTGGCTGGAGGGGCGCGTGGTCTTCGGGCTGGCTGCCATCGTCGGACGCCTGCTGCAGAATGCGCCTGTCTGGCTGCAAAGCCTGGCGGTGGACGGGGTAATCGGCGGGGCAGGCACGGTGCTCACTTTCCTGCCGGTGCTGGTGGTCTTCTTCACCACCTTCGCCCTGCTGGAAGACATCGGCTACATGGCGCGCGCCGCCTACGTGATGGACAACCTGATGCACATCATGGGTTTGCACGGCAAGTCCTTCCTGCCGCTGTTCCTGGGTTTTGGCTGCAACGTTCCGGCGGTGATGGGCACGCGCGTGATCGACTCCTGGTCAGCCAGGCTGCTGACCATCCTGATTGCCCCGCTGGTGCCATGCACGGCGCGCATGGCGGTGGTGGCTTTTCTGGCGCCGGCTTTCTTTGGCAGGCAGGCTGCCTATGTCGTCTGGGGGTTGGTGCTGTTCTCGCTGCTGGCTTTGGTGCTGACCGGCGCGCTGTTGAACCGCGCCCTGTTCAAGGGTCGGCGCTCAGCGTTCATTATGGAGATGCCCCTCTACCATCTCCCCAATGCACGCACTATTGCCCTGTCGGTCTGGCAGCGGACGATGGCTTTTGTGCGCAAAGCCGGCACCGCCATCCTGGTGATGTCGCTGGTGGTCTGGGCGCTCTCGTGGCTGCCAGGGGGTGGGATTCAGAACAGCTACCTGGCGCAATTTGGTCGCTGGGTCGAGCCATTGGGGCGCTGGATGGGCTTCGACTGGCGCCTGAGCGTGGCTCTGCTCGCCAGCTTTCCCGCCAAAGAGAACGCCATCGCCACCCTGGGGGTGCTCTTCAGCGGGGCGGGCGAGAGCGGGCTGGCGCAGACTCTGGCTTCGTCCTATCCGCTGGCAAGCGGGCTGTCTTTCCTGGTGGTGACGATGCTCTTCGTCCCCTGCATGGCAACCCTGGCGGCTATCCGCCAGGAGAGCGGGCGCTGGCGCTGGGCGCTGGCGGATGCGGCTTTGTTGCTGGTTCTCTCCGGCACAGCGGGCGTTCTGGTCTATCGTCTGGCGACGGCTCTGGGAATGGAATGATGAGCTTGTTACAAACCATCGTTGAAGAAGCCCGGCAGGGTGGAGCGCTGGAAGTCAACCGCCTGGCTGCTCGCCTGGAGGTCTCGGTGGAGTTGACGCAGGCGATGCTGGAGCACTTGCAGCGCCAGGGGATTCTGCGCGAGTATGCCTGCGGCGCAGCTTGCCAGGGCTGCAGCCTGAGGGCGGCGTGCTACCCTGTCGCCCGCTTGTATCAACTGGCGTCAGAACAAGCTGCGCCTTCACCTGACACCCCAACCCGATAGGTCTGCTTCCTTGCCTGCAGTTCATCTGTCCCTTATGGTCGCGATAACCCTCTCTCCGGTCGGGAGAAGCTGTGGCACCACGAACAATCCTTACGCTTCTCCTCCACATGCTCCTTGTGCATCTTTTGCCAATCCAGGGTCTCGTTTTTGGCTTTATGGCACTGCGTGCAGACTACTTGCGGCGTATCCTTGAGCGTGTAGCCGAGGGCGCGCAGGTTCATCTGCGTTCCGTTGTTATGGCACTGCGTACAGGTCAGAGCATTTTCCTTCGGTTCAACGCCATGGGTGATGAGTTGCTCAGCGCGTGTCTCCACCCAGGTGTATGAGCCAGATAAACCCATAAAAGCTACCCCGCGTTGGGCAGCCTCTTCGTACTTACCGGTCATAAAATTCCACAAGACATCATACTGTACCATGCGCCCGCTGGCGTCGTGGCGCGGCTGACGGGCGGTGTGCACCTTCATCGGATACAACTTGCCATCGTCTATGCTCCCCAAGGCGCGCGCCAGGGTATAGACACCATCGGCATCGGGGTAGATTGGGTCTTTAAGGTCGTACACGAAGCTCTGTCCGTTCCAGAAGCGGTATTGGGGTATGGCGTTGGTCACGCGCACCTCCTCGCCCACCCAGGCGCCTTGACCGTTGCAGCCGGAGGGATTCCAGTGCGGCTTTGTCCAATCGCGGGAAATCTCGGTGCTCACGTCTTTGCCAAAACGCGGTATGTGGCAGGTCTGACAGGCAACCCGGCTGACGTGCTGGTTGAGGCGGCTCGATCCGTGCGGTTGTGGGGCATGGCAACCGTCGGTGCAGGTGGGCGGCGGTCCGCCCTCAGCGACGCGCAGATCAATACCCTTGCCCGGAATCTGGTGATGGCTGACACGGTGACAGTCCTGGCAGAGCAGATTGGCTCCCTGCGGGGAGAGATGTACATCTGAGGTGGGCGAAGGATTGATCGAAGCTGTGCTGAGATCGCCGCGCTTGGCGCCATCTGAGCCGCCGGCTTTGGCATGGCAGCCCAGGCAAGTGGCGCGCGTGGGCATATGAACGGTTTGCGCCAGGCGAGTCATCGTCATGCCCGCTGGCATCAGGTCGAAGCGCGGCAGCATCTCATACTCGCCGCTGGCGTTCTTTTGTGGCGTGTAATAGGTCTTTTGGTTACCCTGCCAGTCGGTAACTGTGACCGGAATGGAGAGCGGTCCTAAAGAACGACGATACACGTCCTGATGACAGATCAGGCAGTCCACGTCGTTGACGGTGAGATTGCTCACCTTGCCCGTGCTGGCATGGCAGGCTCGACAGGCGTAATCCGCCGGAGCAGGGGCGGTGCAATAGGTATTGACGTGATCCCATTTGCCGCGCCATTGCATGTGCTCGGAGTTGAGGGCGTCACTGGCTTGCTGAGGATGGCAGGCGACACAAGTCTGCGGACCGTTGTAGGCGTAGATGTTGGCGTGGGGGTTGCCGGTCGCCGCGGCTGAAGGCGCCAACAGCATGCTCAGGTAGAGGATGGTCGAGGCGAATAGTTGCAAGGGTCCATCCATGCTTCAGCTCCTTATTTACCGATTTTCGTAAATCTCGCTCCTTTTCGGACAATCATCTCCGGGTTCAGGTGCAAGCTTGCAAGGCGCAATAGAAGCAATCACCTCGCGCGTTGCTCATCGGGCGATAAATTCAGATATATTGGGCTTTATATGGTTAAGTCGTTCTGGGGGTCAAAATGTGACGGCAGAATCGGTTAAGGGTGGGTTATGACCTGCGCCGAAACGCCGTGCCGAACAGCAGCAACAGCGCCCCCAGCGCAAACACCCCGCCGATGATCAGCAGCAAGGGATCGTCGGCAGGCGCCTGTGCCACAGGTAGCGATGTTGGCGAGGCGGAGGCTGTTGCGGTTGGATCGCGGGGTGGGGTAGGCGTGGCAGACGGACGGATGCTGGTCGGCGGCAGGGTTGGGCTTGGTTCGCGTGTCAGGGTGGCTGTCGGCGTGGGCGGCGCGGGGCGGATCAGCAGTTTATCCCCTGGGCGGATGATTGCCCCTTCGCTCAGCTGGTTGAGCTGATACAGCTCCTGCAGGGTGACCCCGTAGGCGACGGCGATGCTCCAGGGAGCCTGTCCCGGCTGGACTTCATGCACCACTGAGCCGTCTGGATTGGGCGTGGCGGTGAGTAGAGGAGCAATGGTGGGGGCGGCGGTGGCGGGAGAGCCGGTCGCCTGCGCCGGTTCAGCTTTCGGCTGGTTGCCCTTGCCCCAGCCATCGGTCCAGGTGAAGCTGACCGTGATCCAGTCGTTGTTGCCGGGCTTCAGTCCGATATCTATGCTCACCTGGCGCGCCAGGTCAATGCCGAAGGGCGCCGTCACCACCCGCCCAAATTGATCCAGCCCGCCGTTGTAGCCGTCGAAGTAGGCAGCCTGGGCTTCGGGCATGCCGGTTGGCAGGTCGGCGAACAGGCGCCGCGGTTGGGGGTCGTTGAGCGAAGACCAGTAGTTGTCGTCCACGTTCCACGGACCGCTCTCCCACACCTCGGCTGCAGTGCTCTTCTTGTAACGTAAGAAAACCGCGTACCCCTGGTTGATCTTGTAGCCCTTGTCGGCGCACAGGCGGTTGCCGGCGTTGGAGAACTTCAGGCACATGTCGGGCAGGGCGACGGTGTACTTATCGCCGGCATCGTAGCGGGTGGCAAAGATCTCGTAGGTGCGCGGCGCCTGAAGGAGAGCGGGCGATCCTCCGGCTGGCGTCCAGGGGAACGCCGCCAATCCGTGCAGACGACGCTCTACCTGCCAGCGCTCTCGCAGCCAGTCGCTGAACCGCGCAAAGCTGCCTCGTTCCATCACCAGGAACAACAACTGCGAGGAAGCGCTGCTGATCTCCTGCACCCGGCGGTTGTAACCCATGGCGGCGATGGCGTCGCGCTTCTGCTCCAGGCTAAGGCGCGGGTCGAGCACGATCGGCAGGCTCTCCGCCTCCAGACGGTCGAGCTGCTCTGCCTCCAATCGGGCGACCCAGCGCGCCAGCTCCATTTGATGGGGGTTGAGCACGCCAGAAGCCTGCAGTTCCTCTGCCAGGGATTGGGTGAGCAGGAAATAGCCGAGGATTGGCTTCTGCTGCCAGAAAGGCAGCGTTGGCGCTGCGATATAGCCATTCCCTGCGCTCTGCATCAGGGCAAGCAAGACAAGCAAAGGGAGATAGAGGCGCGCCAGATTTCCCAGCCCAAACCGCCAGGCTGATGGATAACGGAGCAAACGCGAAGGGTGTATATTCATTCTGCAACCGGGCTTCATCGCTGCGCCTTCGTAAGTCCCGCTCGCGGGATGAAATCGGCGCGCAACTCCCAGCAGTAGTAGGCATTTATACCACACTCCGATAAATTACTCCTGAGCGTAATTCCTCCCCGACTTCGCGCCAATACCAGCCCTTCAGCGCTGCTGACATATCCGTAATCTGTGAAAGTATTTACAATTGCCTTCTTTTGGGTAAAATTAGAACCGAAACATTCATAGGGAGGGAAATGTCATGAAAAGCCATTCGAGAATTGCCATCATGATCTTGGCAGCCTTGCTGCTCTCTGCTTTTGCACCGGCTGTCCCAGGCTATGTCCCCCAGGACTCCCCCAGCCCGGTGGCGACGCCAACGCCGATCAAGTTTTTGATCAACAATAAAACCGGCGAAACAATCACGTTGACGATGAGCGGACCTGCGCTGTACACCTTTGTCCTCAAGCCAGGCAAATCCAATCAGCTCGTCCTTCCCGGCAAATACCAGTACACCTACAAAGCCTGCGGCGGGCAGAAGACCGGCGTGGCTCAGGTAAAGAAAAACGGCGATCCGCTGGTGCTGGCTGCCTGCCCGCAAAACAAGAAACCAAAAGCTGGCAAAGAGGTAACGGTCAAGATCAAGAACGACACCGGCGGCTACGTCTGGCTTAATCTTAACGGACCCGCCAAATACCAGTTTAACTTGAAACCTGGCTCATCCACGATTAAAGTGCTCAAGGGTAAATACAGCTTCACCGCCTGGGGCTGTGGGGGAGCTTCCACCTCTGGCAGCAAGCAGTTGAGCGGCGGGGTTCAGTGGCGTTTTTGGTGCTCGCGCTAGGGTCTGGTCGTTCATTGTCGGCATCCGCCTGACGATTGGTGTTCCTGTGCTTCGCTGATGCGGGGCTGCGTCCCGCGCAGTGCGTGCGGGGCTGCGTCCCGCACGTTTTTCGTGGGCATGGAGCATCTTGTACGGTCAACCGACGCGCTGAGGGAGCGGTAACTGCTTCCGAAGAATGTTGTGGCTCAATAAACCTCTCGCCAACCGCATAAGTTCTAAGTTTATAACAGTCTCTCTTGTGGCATAATACGATAATTGACGCCTGATCAGATCAGAAACATGCCAATGTTCGACATCATCGCCTTCGACGCCGACGACACCCTGTGGCACAATGAGCCATATTACATCGAAGCCCGTCATGAGCTTGAGCAACTGCTCTCCCCCTACCAGCCTGCCTCAGTGGTCGAGCGGCGCCTGTTGGAAATCGAGACGCACAACGTCAACCTGTATGGCTATGGCATCAAGAGCTACACGCTCTCGATGATCGAAACCGCCATCGAGCTTTCCGGCGGGCGGGTGAGCGGCGCAGAGGTGAGACAGGTGCTGGAGCTGGGCAAGCGCATGCTCAGCGCCAGCGTGCACCTGATGGACGGCGCCGAATCCACCCTGGCGGCGTTGCGGCAGGAATACGATCTAATGCTGATCACCAAGGGCGATCTATTGGAGCAGGGCGATAAGATCGAGCGCTCGGGATTGGCGGGCTATTTCCGCCGCATCGAGATCGTGCGTGAGAAGACCGCCCGCGGTTACCGCGAGCTGCTGGAAAGCCATAACATCCGCCCCGAGCGTTTCCTGATGGTGGGCAACTCGCTCAAGTCCGATATCCTGCCGGTGGTGGAGATCGGTGGGTGGGCGGTGTACATCCCCTATGAGCACACCTGGGCGCACGAACACCCCGCCGGCGAAGTGTCTCATTTCGGGTATCATCAGATCGAGCGCCTGGAGGAGTTGCCCGGCTTGCTCGCTCGGTTAAAACAGTAAGGTGGGATGGAATCTCATTCACAAGAGCGTAGAGAGTAAGGCATGCACCCTGTCCGCCAGGTAGATAAAGGTGATCCATCAATGCCACGTAATAAGCAATCCAGCGCTGCCATCGGTCGCGGTTACGCCGCCGCCCTGACCAGCGCCGCGGTGCTCTCCACTACGGCAATCTTCATCCGTTACCTCACCCAGACCTACGCCCTGCCGGCGCTCGTGCTGGCTTTCTGGCGCGAGGTCTTCGTGGCGCTCACCCTCCTGCCGCTGTTGGCGTTATGGCGCGGCGCGCCATTAGGATCAAAAAAGCGACACCTGCCTTTCCTGATCGCTTTTGGCTTTTTGCTGGCGCTGTTCAACGGCATGTGGACGATCTCGGTAGCCTGGAACGGTGCCGCCCTGGCGACGGTGCTGGCGTACATCTCGCCGGCTTTCACCGCCCTGCTGGGGCGCTGGCTGCTCAAGGAGCGCCTCGATTGGGCTAAATGGCTGGCGGTGGCGATTTGCGTGGCAGGTTGTGTCCTCGTCTCAGAAGCGCTGGATTCGACGCATACGGTCAACCTGCCAGGCATCTTCAGCGGCGTGCTGGCGGGGCTGCTCTACGCCGGCTACAGCCTGATGGGGCGCGCCGCCGCCCAGCGCGGCATAAACCCCTGGACAACGCTGTTCTATACTTTTGCCGTCGCGGCGGTCTTCATGTTGAGCTTCAACCTGCTCTTCGGCGCCTGGCTGCCCGAGGCGGCAGCCCGCCCGGCGGAGCTTTTTTGGCTTGGAGATTCCCTGGCAGGCTGGGGCGTATTGCTCATATTGGCTGCCGTTCCTACCCTGCTGGGCTTTGGAACCTACAACATCGCCCTGGGTTACCTGCCCGGCAGCGTGGTCAACCTGATCGCGACGCTGGAACCGGCATTTACCGCTATCATTGCCTACCTGCTGCTGGGCGAACGCCTGAGCGCGGTGCAGATCGGCGGGAGCGCGCTGATTCTGGCGGGCGTGGTCTTCCTGCGCCTCTACGAGGGCTGGCTGGAAGCGCAAGCCCGCCTGTTGCCCGAAGCGCAACCCGAAATCCTGTGATTTTCCGGCTTCCAGGCTGAAAGAAGTGGCATAATTCATTCATATGAGCGCGACACCTTCTGACATACCCGAAATCCCCCCAACGCCCCCAAAAGCCCCACCCCGACGACTTCGGCGGGCGCTGTTGCTATTCGTGGCGCTTGCGCTTGTCCTTGCGGGATTGTTTCTGGTGCGTCCGGCGCGCAGCCTGGCGCGCTACACCCGCGACGCCATCGGCGCCGTGCAGGACAGCTCGCGTGTGCGCCGTCTGAGCAAAGGCAACTATACCAACCTGATCTTCCTGCACCACTCAACCGGCGAAAACCTGATTCAGCAGGGGCTGCTGCGCGAGCGCCTCGGCGCCCATGGTCTCACCCTGTGGGATCACGGCTACAACGCCCAGGGTCTGCGAGACCCTGGCGGCAACCCCACCGGCTATTCCTACAACATCCCCGACGACAACACCGACCCCGAAGGATTGGCGCGTCTCTTCAATCAACGTCGTATTCCTTTGCCGCTGAACGCCCTGAGCGGGCTGCTGCAGCACGAGGTGGTGATCTTCAAGTCTTGCTTCGATCCCACCAGCCGCATCGAGAGCGACGAGAAGCTCGTCGCCTACAAAGAAGCCTATTACCAGGTGCGCCTGGGCATACAGCGCCACCCTGAAACGCTTTTCATCCTGCTCACCCAACCGCCGCTCAACCCTGCCGAGACCGATCCCGCCCAGGCTGCCCGCGCCCGCGCCCTGGCGGATTGGCTCGTCTCCCCCGAGTTCCAGGGCGGCGTGGATAACCTGGTAGTCTTCGACCTGTTCGACCAACTTGCCGAGGGCGATCCGAACGCTCCTGACGCCAATATGCTGCGCGCCGACTACCGCACGCTCGGCGATTCTCACCCTAACCGCCTCGCCAATGAGCGCGTGGCGCCGCAACTGGCAGATTTCATCGTCCAGGCGGTGCAGGCTTTTCGCCAGCGGCGGGCTGCATCTCCAACGGAATAGGAACGGCTGGCGCTGAACCAGGGATAACTGGCGACCAATCGCCGCCGGTGATCAGCCGCGCCCCGCGCTTGCGGGTGAAATAGTTCCAAGCCCACTGGAAGAGCACCAGCAACTTGTTGTCGAACTCGATCAGATACCAGATGTGGACGAATACCCAGGCGATCCAGGCGAGGAAGCCGTGCAGGCGCAGCCTGCCGAAGACCGCCACCGCCGCGTTGCGCCCGATCACCGCCAGGTTGCCTTTGTCCCGATAGACGAATCCAGGCATGCTCTTGCCCTCCAGCCTGGAGCGAATCGACCGCGCCACGTACCTGCCCTGTTGCATGGCGACTGGTGCCACCCCGGGCAACGGTTCCCCTGCCGGCGGCGAAAAGTGCGCCATGTCGCCAATGACGTAGATCTGGGGGTGGTTCGACAGAGCCAGGTGCGAGTTGACGATCACCCGCCCGGCGCGGTCCAGCTTGGCACCGGCGCGTGCACTCAGGACGTGAGCCAGGGGCGAGGGGCGCATACCAGCAGCCCACAAGGCGGTGCGGGTGTGGATGCGTTCGACCCCGCCATCGCGGCGGCGGTATGTCAGCCATTCCGGTTGGATTTCTTCCACCACAGCGCCGGTGAGCACCTGTACCGCTAACCTCTCCAACGCCCGACGCGCCTGTGCGGCGACATCAGGCGGGTATTGAGGGAGCAGGCGCTCTTGACCCTCGAGCAGAATCACCTGCGCCTGTTGCGGGTCGAAGTTGCGGAACTCGCCGCGCAGGGTGACGTGCGCCAACTCGGCGAGCGCCCCTGCCAGTTCCACGCCGGTCGGACCGCCGCCGATCACCACAAAGGTTGTCCAGGCGGCGCACCGGATCGGGTCGGGTTCGCGCTCGGCAGCCTCGAAAGCCAGCAACACCCGGCGGCGGATTTCGAGGGCGTCCTCGACGGTTTTCAAGCCCGGCGCCTGGCGCTTCCAGGCTGTGCGCCCGATGTAGTAGTTCTCCGCCCCCGCCGCCAGCACCAGGAAGTCGTAAGCAAGCTCGCCGTCGGTAAAGATCACCTTCTGCGCCGCTGGATCGAGGTCCATCACCTCTGCCTGCATCACCTGCAGGTTGGACTGCTTCTTCAGGATGGCGCGTAGCGGCGAAGCGATATCGCCCGGGGAGAGACTGCCGGTGGCTACCTGGTAGAGCAACGGCTGGAAAAGGTGAAAATTGCGCCGGTCCACCACGGTAATCCGAACCGGCGCGCCGCGCAACGCCCGCGCCGCATACAAACCGCCAAATCCACCTCCCACGATCACCACATGCGGTTTATCGGCGTTCTCTGCCCTTCGCATAGTCGCCTCCTTCGCCGGATTCCCGCGGTTTTGGGCTCAACCCGGCTGCGGATCGGCGACCAGCCGACCGCCGCGCACCGTACCGCCCAATACCAGCGCTGAACCGATGATAACCAAGTTCTTGATGATGTATTGACCCTCAAGGGTCAGCCCAAAGGGGAAAGCCGTCCAGACCGCCTGGGGCAAGAGCGCCAAAGGCAGCGTTGTCCCAACCATCTGCGCGAAGAGTAGCAGTAGAGTAAGGCGCATATATCTGCCTATCAGCAGCCCCACGCCGATGAGCATCTCCCAGATCGCCAGCACCGGCAGGAACAGGTCGGGATCAAAGAAAAAGATGGTGTTCCGCACCAGCGTCTCGGCAGGGCTGAGATTCGGCACGAGCTTGAGGGCGCCGAACCAGAAGAAGACCACCCCCATGCCCAGGCGCAGGACGAAAAGCCCATAGCGCGCCATCCATCGGGTAAGAAAAAGGTCAATCCTCTCGTAGCAGTCGGTCATTAGCTTGTAGATCTGTGTGATTTTCATGGTATGTCTCCTGAAGCGATGGTTATTTTGCCATATCGCATAAATATTATCCAATTTACATGTGAAGAATATCACAATTTATCTCAGGTGTCAAGTATTTATCAATTAATTAATAAAAATTATATACAGCGTGTGCTGTGAAGCCTTGGCAGGCTTCTTCACAAACTTTGACCTTTAGAATACCGCCCGAAAAAAGCTCGAGCGGGCGCTTCGCTATGTTCACGCTGTCCTCGGTGTGGACTCACCCCCCATGAACAGCTCCATGCTCGCCCCGAGCGCCGGCGAGTGGTCTCCTTCCCGACCAACGGATCAGTATAACGAGACTCAGCATACCTGCCGGGAGCGTTCTTTGCGAGCGGAGCCTCGCCCCTGGCGTGTAACAAGACCAGGGATGGACGTTCGCAAGGTCTCATTGGCGCAATCCCCAGCCAGGCGCCTTGAATCCCCCTCTCTCCATAGAGCTTGTCAATGCCCTATATATGTATAATTATTATCAAATATTAATCTATATTATCTTGACAATATATGAACATATCTGTAAAATGCAACTCAGATTGAGCGAATAAACCAGGCATAATGCCAGGCGCTCAAAATCATCTCAAACAAGAAAAGGAGAAAACACATGAACACTCGTCGTAATTGGATCTTAGGTTTGTTGGCAGCGGTTATGGCGCTGGCGCTGGTCTTTGCCGCTGTCCCCGCCAAAGCTGCGGATGGTACCTGGAACGTCTCGGTGGTCCATGGCATCAATGGCCGCGCCCTGGGTCTATCCAAGGAACTGCCCGTCAACATCACCGTCTACAAAGACGGCGCCGTTCTGGCTTACATCAACGATTTCGAGTTCAAAGAGCGCTTCAACGCCACCCTGCCGGCTGGCGAGTACAAAATCGAGGTCTTCTCTCAGGAATTGGGCATCACCATCCCCAGCATGACCCTTGGACCGGTCATGATCGGTGAAGGCGCCGACCTGGTGATCCGCGCCAAGCTGGGCGCTGGCAAGACCCCCATCCTGATGGTCAAAGCCCGCTAATCATCTCCTGCGTTAGATCACAAAAAAGCGCCTGTGAAAATCACGGCGCTTCTTTTTTATTTCACCGAAATACTATCCTCTTGGGTTTACTTGGTTGCCCCCATGCTGATACCCTTGATGATATAGCGCTGGAACAGGGCGTAAACCAAAATCGCCGGGATGGTCGCCAGCACCAGACCGGCAAACTGATAGGGCGGATCGCCGGAGTAGCGCGAAAGCAGCGCTGCCAGCGCCACCATCACCGTGCGCTTGTCCATGCTTTGCAGCAGGATCATCGGCGCAAACAAGTCGTTCCAGGTGACAATGTAGTAGAAAATCACACACAGGATGATCGCCGGTCTGCCCATCGGCACGATCACATGACGCAGGATATCGAAGTATCCCGCTCCGTCAAGTTTGGCTGCTTCGATCAGTTCATCGGGGATGCCGCGGAAGGTGGAGGTCATCAGCAAAATCACCTCCGGGATGAACATCCCCACATACATGAAGATCACCGACCAGTGCGTGTTGACCAGGTGCAGGCGGGAGAAGAACACATAGAGCGGGATGATCGTCGCCTGTACGGGGATGAACATGGTGGAGAGCACCAGGAAGTAGAGTAAATTCTTACCCCAAAAGTTGATTTTAGCGAAGGCGTAGCTGGCAACCGTGCCCAACGCCAGCAGAATCAGGATGGTGATGACCGAGATGATCAGCGAATTGCGAAACAGGCTGAAGATGCGAAACTGGCTGATCATCGTCAGGTAGTTATCCCAGGTGTACTCCAAACCGAAGACGCTGAAAGGATTGATGTAGTAATCCAGCCTGGACTTGATCGAGTTGACGAACATGTAAAACAGCGGGTACAGGTTGGAGATCGAAAGCCCCAGTAAGAGCAAGAAGATCAGCGCTTCGGTTAATTTGCGGTTGAATTGGTTCAACATGCTACCAGCTCACTCCCATTCGCTGACTTTATTGGTATAGCGCATCTCAGCCAGGGTGATTACCAGGATGATCACCAGCAAAATCACTGCCAGCGCCGAGGTATAACCGTAGTGGGCGCTCGCCTGATAGAACTTGGTATAGATCATATAGTCAAGCGTCGTCGTTTCGTAACCTGGACCGCCGGCGGTGATGGAGTAGATAAAGGCGAAGATGCTGGTCAGGGTCCACACCATGGACATGATCACGGCGTACTCGATGGTGCGCGAGATCATCGGGATAACGATGTAAAATGTGCGCTGCCAGTAGTTGGCGCCGTCCATCTTGGCGGCTTCGAAGACCTCCGGGGAGATCTTCGACATGCCTCCCAGGATGACGATTGCCTGCCAGCCGATGGAGAACCAGGTCAGACAGAACACCAGCACCCCCAGCGCTGTGGCGGCGTTGCCGAGCCATTCGATCGCCATGAATTGCATGCCGATCCGGCGCAGCACCAGGTTGACCGGTCCGTCAAGCCCGAACGCCACGCGGAACAGGTAGCCGATGGTCACCGCCGAGACGATCTGCGGCAGGTAGATGATGGCGCGGAAGAAGCGCCAGCCCTTGACTTCTTCGTAGAGCAGCACCGCCACGAAAATGCCGAGTATCAATTGCAACGGCACGGTCGTGAGCAGCACAAAGCTGTTACGCAGCAGCTTCCAGAAGGGGCTGTTGGTGAAGATTTCGATGTAGTTTGCCAGGCCGATCCAGTCGCTGCGGTAAAGCCCATTCCAGTTGGTGAAGCTGCGGTAGATCGCCATCACGATCGGGTAGAAGCGGATGAAGATCAACACCAGCATCACCGGCAGGACGGAAAGGATGCCCTGCATCACGGTATGTCTGCGCAAGCTTGCGCCTGGGTAGGCCCTCATAATAAACCGTTGTAGAATCAAATTACCGTAGTGTAGTACAGAAGAGTCTCCCATGTCAATGCAGTTCATCTCCTGTGCTTTTTGGCGGCACGTACCATCAAAGCTGCCCCCATTGGCAAGAATATAGAGCCACAACATTGCACCAACCAATGCTCGAGTTGCTCCACCCACCATTCTGGATTTTGGATATTGCGCAGAAATTGGAGCAATTCTTCTACGTTTTGGCGGGTTTCCGCTAAGAGTCGAGCGATTTCCTGAATGAGATGTTGTAACACCTGCCACGCTTGTGTGATTTCTTGTGCAATGCCTCGCAACCACTCAAGCAGGCGCTCCAACTTGCCAGGCTGTGGAGGGGGCGTGGGTTCCGGAGCAGGTTCAGGCGCTGGTCCTACCCGAAGCTGTATCCCTTCACCTGGCTGAGCAATTACAGCCAGGTATTGCGATAACATACGCTGTTCCTCGCGATAGACCACGCCATTCTTCTCAGGATAGCCTTCATACCATAGTTGGGATGAACCGCCACCATCAAGTTTTATGGCGTCCTTAGCACCTAATTTATCTTTCATAAAGTTCGCCAGAGGGAGCAATAGCTGATCCCGATTATTGCTAGGCTTTTCGGCTAACACCAGAAATAGCCAGCGCGGATTAGTTCCTTCGGATAGTCCCACAGCCACCTGTGAGGCGCCAGGTCGACATGAAGCGGGATCTGCGCGAAAACAAGTATTTATCTCCTCTTCCACAACGACGCCATCTTGGATCAGCCTTGGGGCGCCACCTACGCCGGTATATATCCAGTCATCTGGCTTTCGCCCAATGTCTGTGCCGGATTCAAGTTTTCCGATCATCGCGTTCAGTGGGGAAGTTTCGCTAACAGCCAACCATGGGCGCTGCTCGGCGTTATTGTCTTCATCGCCGAAAGCACGACCATCCAGTCGAATGCCCCTGACCACAGTCAAGCCCTCGGGTCCGTGGTCTCTATTGTACCTAGTATTCGTTTTGTAAGCGCCATAATCGCTATCAATTACAACCGCTACATTTGGATTGATCCGTCTGGCTCGGTTTAACGCCTGCTCTAATGACATTACAGGATAGTAATTTCGGTTGCAGGGGTCGTCACAACCAGGGCGGTTGTTGAGGGCCACCCCGGTTTTAGTTGAACGATTCACATCCCGGCATTCGCTTATTTGCCGGCATTCATGGGGCTGGTCATTGCTACAGGCCTGGTTGCATTGGGCATCTGGAGTTGCATACTTGTTCAGTCCCCAGGCAATTACATACTCGATTTTTACTCCGCTTTCGTAAAGGTCAACCACAATAACGTGAACGGTTCGTGTCTCGCCCAAATTGGTCTTTATCTCACCAGTGCAATACTCTACTCCACGCCGAGTCTGATTTTGTTGAATACAACTTTCTCGAAGGTTTTCCCACCAGACAGGGAGTGGTTCTTGGGCAAATACAATGCGTGCGTTCATAACGTTGAGGATCAGCAATCCCATCGTAATGGTTACGACTCTTATTAATTTCATCATGATGGATTTCATATTGATTACTTGAGATATGTCATTTCAAAAGTATATTGGTCAATCTCGTCTTGAATTTTATTGGATTATATAACTCTCTTCAAATGAGTGCGGCAAGAAAAGGATATAACCATACTTCCCATGCCTGTCCTGGTTTTGAGAATGGGGTACTTTGCTCAAGTACCCCATTCCCCTATGCGCCGCTTCCAAATTGGGGGATTACTTCCCTTTATCCTTATCCAGTTGCGCAGCGAGCTCCTCGGGCGTCATCTTGCCGGTCAGCACCAGCGGCAGCAGCTTGCTGAAATCGTCCACCACTGGCGCGGATAGCGAATTGTCCACCCAGAAGATGTAGTTCTGGCTCCATTCGAAGAGCTTGGCGCCGATCGAACCCGGCTCCAGCCCCAGGTCTGCCATGGTCAGGTCCTTGCGGATGGGCACCTTGGTCTGGGTCTTGTAGTAGCGCAGCACCTCATCCTTGGAGTTCAGGAACGACATGAACTTGATCGCCGTGTCCACGTACTTCGAGTTTTTAGCGATCACAATGTCTTGACCCGGACCGCCGATGGTGCCGTTCTTGATCTTGGCGGTCGGCGAGATGTCGGGCGGGATGATGGCGCCTACATTCTCGACCCCCAGGGCGTTCTGGGCGTCGTTGATGAACGAGGGCACGCGCGGCGCCATGGCGACCTTGCCCTGCAGGAACTTCTGCCAGGAGTCGCTGGAGGTGGCGGCGTCCTCGTTCATGTAGCCCTTCGCCCAAATTTCGTGATAGACCCGCAGCGCCGTCAGCAGCGCCTGGTCATCGGCGAAGTTGGCTTCGCCGCGGTCCTCAGCCAGGATGGGTTCGATGCCGTTCTGCTGCACCCACCAGTAGGCGGCAATCTGGAAGAAGTAATATGGATAGCCATCAGCGGCTTCGTCCACAGCGATCGGGATGTAGCCGGCGTTCTTGATCTTCTCCAGAGCGGCGTAGAAGTCTTCGATCGTGCGTGGTGGATTGGCTTCGAAGTCCAGGCCCACTTCCTGGATGATCTTCTTGTTGTAGAGGAAGAAGCACATCTGGTTGTCGGGAGTGGGGTAGCCCAGGATCGGATTGCCCTCTTTGAAGTCTACGGTCACCGTCTCCCAGCCGCTCAGTTGCTCGCGATCTTCCTTGGGGATTTTGTCGTTGATGGGGGTGATGACTTCCGCCAGCGGGAAGGTGAACATGCCCGACCAAAGGTTTGCCATGTCGGGGGCGTTGCCCGCCAGCCCGGCGGTGCGGAAGGTCTGGTGCGCCTGGAATGCGTCTGCCTGGACGATCAGCTCGATCGTCACCCCCGGATTGGCTTCTTCGAAGCGTTTGATCGCCTGAGAGATGTACCATTGATCCTGGGGGAGCTGCTGCTCATTTGGACCGATGAAGCTATCGCGCCCGTTGATCCAGATCGACAGCTTCTGTGGCGCGGCTTCTTTTTGCCCTCCGGCGCAGGCAACGATGAGCAGCACTGCAGATAACACCACCAGGACATAGATGGATAAACGAATTGTCCGGCTCATTTCATCTTCCTCCTGATTTCAGATGAGTTTTTACAGGTAGATTGTTCCATGTACGGTAGATCACTCTCTTAGACATTTCCAGCAGGTGAAGTTTGGATGATCGTTTTCCCTTGCTCCTCTCCTTTCACGGCGATGCCTGTTTCAGGCTATTTATCGGCGAGCTACATCATTAGGCGAAATTGATTCGATCAATCCCCGGATATTTTCTGGTATGGGTTGTAGCGCCTGGCGCAGGGGGGTGAGCACTTCCACGCCCTGAGCTTCAATCGCCTGGATGGTCTCCGGCGACAGCCCATCGTCGGTGACGATTTTGTGCACCTGGCTCAGCGGTGCCACCTGGATCAACGCCGTGCGGTCGAATTTCGTGCTGTCCACCACCAGGATGGTTTCCCTGGCGGCGCGTAGCATCGCCTGTTTGACCTCCGTCTCTGCCATATCGTTCTCCATAGCGCCCATTTGCAGGTTGAATGAGGTGGCGCTGAGGAAGTACTTATCCGCCGAGAGCATGCCAAGCGATTGCTTCACCATCGTGCCAATAGTGCACATCTCCTCGTGCTTGACGATGCCGCCCAGCAACAGAATGGTAATCTGCGGGCATTGGGAGAGTTCTTTGGCGATGGGTATGTTGTTGGTGATCACCGTCAGGCGGGATTTGCAGGTGAGGTTATAGGCGATTTGCAGGGTGGTGGTGCCGGCATCCAGGATCACCCGCTCGTCATCCTGCACCAGTTGTGATGCCAGCCAGCCGATAACGCGCTTTTGGGCGTCGGCTTGAGCGGAGCGAGCGATGAACGGCTTGTCGGTTTCGAGCAGCGGATAAGCCACCGCGCCGCCGTGCACCCTGCGCAGCAGCGCTTTGCTTTCCAAATAAGCCAGATCGCGGCGAATGGTCATGTCGGAGACGCCCAGCAGCTGGCTCAACTCAGCCACGGTAACGACGCCGCTCTCATGTCTGCGCACATACTCAGCGATGCGCAATCGTCTCAACTCTGCCAGCACCAGGACCTCCGATGTTCTACTTGTTAATTAAATCACATTAATCGGAAAAAGTCAAACATTATTAATCTTTAAATTAACATATTCAAACAAAATCTATCAAATTTTTCTGAGTTGGCGAGGCGGGCGAGCTTTGATAAAATTAGAGCATGGTTCCAGAAACTCATGCCTCCTCGTCTGGTGCGCCTTCGCCCAAGATCCTCTCGCATTCCTGGGGCAGGTTGGTCGTCGAAGGCGAGCATGGGCAGGTTGAGTACAAGGACGCCAAGCTATTCCCGGGTGGCTCGCGCCGTTGGGATTGGCGCGAGACCGGCACCGAACACTCCCCTGGCGTACAGGTCGCCGATGCTCAGGAGTTGCTCGAGCATGGGGCGCGGGTGATCGTGCTTTCACAGGGTGTGCTGGGGCGCTTGCAGGTGCCGCGCCAGACCGTCGCCGCGTTGGAAGCCATGAGCGTGCGCGTCTTCGTGCTGCGCACCGCCGAAGCGGTGGAGCTGTACAACCGCCTGCGCCAGACGGAAGCGGTCGGGGCGTTGATCCACACCACGTGTTGAGCAGCGACAGGCAGGCGTAGGGCGGGCATCCTGCCTGCCGCACCCGTAAGGCGGGATGGAATCCCGCCCTACATCGGCGGGATAAAATCCCGCCCTGCACATCGGCGGGATGGAATCCCGCCTATGAGAGGGATCGTATGGCATTACCCGAAGTCATCGTCATTGGCGCCGGCATCGCCGGTCTCACCGCAGCCTATCAGCTCCAGAAAGCCGGCCTTTCCGTCCAGGTGTTGGAAGCCCGTTCCCGACCTGGCGGACGCATGTTCACCGTGGATTGGGAAGGCTTCAAGGTTGACCCTGGCGCTAAATTCGTCACCACCTCCGACCGCTTCCTGTTACAAATGGCGCAGGAGCTCGGCTTGAGCGATCAGATCGTCCGCCAGCAGGAAGGGCTGCCGATCGTCATCTATCGCGATGGCAGGATTCACGCCGCCAACTTCCTCTCCATCCCTTCCTATCTGAGCTGGAGCGGCGTCTCCCTGCGCGCCCGCCTGGCGATGTTCAAGCTCATCCCGCATTTCCTGCGTGTGGGTCGCCGGCTGGAGAACGTCTATCACCTCGAGGGCGCCCCCGGCGCCGAAGGGCTGACCCTGGAAGAATTCTTCTACCAGAAGGTCAACGCCGAGATGTACGAGTATTGGGCTCAGCCGATGTTCGAGACCATGTGCTCCTACACCGGCGCCGATATCTCGGAAAAGGCTTTCCTGGCGATGATGGCAGGCTACCTCAACGCCGATTCGATCACCTTCAAGGACGGCATCGGCGCCCTGCCCACCGCTCTGGCGCGCCTGCTGGACGTGCAATACGGGGCGCGCGCCTGCTCCATTGAACTCTACCCCGACGGCAGCGGGGTTAAGTTGCGCCTTTGCCAGGGCGAAAGTGAACGGATCATCGAAGCCCGGCGTGTGGTGATAGCCACGCCAGGCAATCAGGTGTTGCCGCTCTTCCCCTCGCCGCGCCCGAGCTGGCAAGCTTTCTTCCCGCAGGTCGCCTACACCATCTCCGCCATGCAGTATCACATCTGCCAGACCGATTATCAGCCCTCCATCCCCGGTTTGTTCATCCCCCGCAAAGAAAACATGCCCATCAACAGCCTGGGCTTCGAGCAGTTTAAGGATGGGCGCTGGCTGATGCTCTCCGACCCGCGCGTGAGCCACTTCACCCTCGACCTGCCGGACGAGACGTTGATCGAGCGGGCGGTGGAGGTGATGGAACGACTTTTCCCGCCGCTGAAAGGCTGTTTTGTTGCCCACCGCATTTTCCGTTGGTCGGAGAAGGTGCCCACCTTCCGTCCTGGCTACCTGACTGCGCTGGTAGAATTCTGGCGCAACCCCCAGGAGAACCCGGTCTATTTCTGCGGCGATTACTTCGCCGGTCCAAGCACCGGTGGCGCGCTGTTCTCCGGTAAGGAGTGCGCTGAGCGCCTGCTGAGCGATCTATAGGTTGGGCATGCTCCGCCGCCTGATTTTATTCTTCTTGCTGTTGCTGACAGCCTGCAATGGCGTCAATCCCTCGCCGGCGCCGCCCACTGCAACCCCTACCCTGCCCCCTTCCAGCCTGCTCTGCATCTGGCAAACCAGCCCACGTCAGCAGGCTCAGGTGACTGAGGTCATAGACGGCGATACCATCCGGGTGGAAGTAGCTGGCGAGGAGTACAAAGTGCGCTACATTGGCGTCGATACGCCGGAGAGAGAGCAGCCCTTCTACGCCGAAGCCTCCCAGCTCAACGCTGAACTGGTCGAAGGGCAAACGGTATTGCTGGTGAAGGACGTCTCCGAGACCGACCAGTATGGTCGGTTGCTGCGCTATGTCTTCGTCGGTGACACGTTCGTCAATTACGAGCTGGTCAGCCGCGGCTATGCCGCCGCAGTGACCTTCCCCCCAGATGTAGCCTGCGAGGCGATGTTCCGCCAGGCGGAAACGGAAGCCCGCCAGGCTGGGCGTGGCTTGTGGGCTCCCTGAGCGCGTGCGGCTTCCAAACCTCAGCCTGAACGCCTCACTGCGGACCGGCGGCGATCACCTCTGGCGCAACCAATCCGGCGAATTGCTTGAAGTTTTCCTTGAACTGCTGCGCCAGCTGCGCTGCCATTTGGTCGTAGGCGCTCGGGTCGTCCCAGGTCTGGCGTGGGTCAAGGATGTGGGATGGCACACCCGGGCAGGCAGTGGGCACTTCGAAGCCGAAGCAGTCATTGCGCGCCGTGGGCACGTTGTCGAAATCGCCGCGCAGCGCAGCGTGCACCAGGGCGCGTGTGTAGGGCAGGTCTATGCGCTTTCCCACACCGTACGGACCGCCGCTCCAGCCGGTATTCACCAACCACACCTGCGCCTTGTGCTGGCGCAGTTTTTCACCCAGCAGGTCGGCGTAGCGGGTGGGGTGGAGCGGCAGGAAAGGCGCCCCGAAGCAGGCGGAGAAGGTCACCTGCGGTTCGCTGCCCAGTCCTTTCTCGGTGCCAGCCAGCTTGGCGGTGTAACCGGAGAGGAAGTGGTACATCGCCTGTTCGGGAGTCAGGCGGGCGATGGGTGGCAGGATGCCGAAGGCGTCGGCGGTGAGGAAGAAGATCGTGCGTGGGTGACCAGCGCGCCCGCTCGGTTCGATGTTCGGGTTGAACCCGATCGGGTAGGCGGCGCGGGTGTTCTCGGTGAAACTGGCGTTGTCGAAGTCCACTCGCCGCGTGTTGCTATCAATGAAGACATTCTCCAGGATGCAGCCAAAGTGACGCGTGGCAGCCCAGATCAACGGCTCCCATTCGCGGCGCAGGCGGATGGTCTTGGCGTAACAGCCGCCCTCGAAGTTGAACACCCCCTCATCGCCCCAACCGTGCTCGTCGTCGCCGATCATGCGCCGCTGTGGGTCTGAGACCAGGGTGGTCTTGCCCGTCCCCGACAGACCGAAGAACAGCGCCACATCGTCGTGCGGACCGACGTTGGCGGCGCAGTGCATCGGCAGTACACCCTTTTCGGGCATCAGGTAGTTCAGCACAGTGAAGACCGATTTCTTGATCTCGCCGCCATAGGCAGTGCCGCCAATCAGAATCATGCGCCGCGCGAAATTGACGAAAATGAAGATGTCCGAATTGGTGCCGTCTATCTCCGGGCTGGCGCGGAAACCCGGGGCGTGCAGGATGGTGAACTCCGGCACGTGATTGGGCAGCTCTTCTGGCTTGCGGCGCAGGAACAGGTTGCGGGCAAACAGGCTGTGCCAGGCGTTCTCAGTCACCACGCGGATCGGCAGTCGGTAGCGCGGGTCTGCCACGGCGGTGGTGTCCTGGACGAAGATATCTCGCCCCTGGAAATAGGCGGTCATGCGCAGATAGAGTTGATCGAAATGCTGCACCGAAACCGGTTTGTTGATCTTGCCCCAGTTGATCTTATCTGCAACTTCGCCGTCGTGGACGATGAACTTGTCGTTGGCGGCGCGCCCGGTGTGGTTGCCGGTGCGCACTACCACCGCCCCCTCGTGCGCCATCATCCCTTCGCGGCGCGAGACGATGCGCTCGACCAGGGCGGGCGTGGTAAGCGTCCAGTATTCCATGTTCAGGTTGCGCAAGCCATGGTTTTCCAAACCATAGTTGCTGGGTATGCCCATCACGTTGCTCATATAACACCTCTCCTCCTGTAACTTAAATTCAGCATTATACCTAATCTCGCTTATGGCGCAAAGTGGATTTGTGAAGTTTAACTCATACTGGAGCGGGTGCGGATGGGTGGGCTGCCCCAGCCCTATAGACCAGCCGAAATCTCGGCATAACCGCGCCTGACCGCCGCCTGGCGGCGAATCTGGTTGCCGAAAATTCAGACCAGGACTATAATACAGGCACGATACTCTTTCGGAAAGGAGAAGAACCAATGGCAAGCGTAACATTCGATCATGTCACCAAGCGCTTTGGCGATGTGATTGCCGTCAACGACCTCAACATCCACATCGAAGACAAGGAATTTCTGGTGTTGGTGGGACCATCGGGTTGCGGCAAGTCCACTGCCTTGCGCTGCCTGGCGGGGTTGGAAGATGTAACCGCAGGGCGCATTTTAATCGGCAATCAGGTAGTCAACGATGTCGCCCCGAAAGACCGCGATATCGCCATGGTCTTTCAATCCTACGCCCTCTACCCGCACATGTCGGTCTTCGACAATATGGCTTTCGGGCTGAAGCTGCGCAAGGTGCCCAAAGATGAGATCAAGCGCCGGGTGCATGAAGCCGCCGCCATGCTTGGGATTGAGGATCTACTCGACCGCAAGCCGCGCCAGCTCTCGGGCGGTCAGCGCCAGCGCGTGGCGGTTGGGCGGGCAATTGTGCGCGAGCCAAAGGTCTTCCTCTTTGACGAGCCACTCTCCAACCTGGACGCCAAGCTGCGCGTCGAGACGCGCGCCAACATCAGCAAGCTGCACCTTCAGCTACAAACCACCTTCATCTACGTCACCCACGATCAGATGGAAGCCATGACCATGGCTAGCCGCATCGCGGTGCTCAATCAGGGCATCCTGCAGCAGATCGATACCCCGCAAGCCCTGTACGACCGCCCCGCTAACCTGTTTGTAGCCGGTTTTATCGGCTCGCCCTCGATGAACTTCTTCGACGCCAAACTAACCAAGGACGACGGCAAGCTCTACATTGACGCTGGAACGTTCGCCGTCCAGGTGCCTGAGAAACGCGTCGCCGTTTATACGCCCTATGTGGGCAAGAACGTGATCTTTGGCATTCGCCCCGAGGATATTTTCAACCCAGAGTTTGCCCCTCCGGGTATCAACGCCCAGTACGTGCCGGCGAAAGTCGACGTGACCGAGTTGATGGGCAACGAAATCTTCGTCTATCTCAAGAACGGCGCTCACAGCTTCATCGCCCGCGTCGATCCGCGCTCGCGCTATCACATCGGCGACGACGTGCAAATGATGTTCAACATGGATAACATCCATGTCTTCGACAAGGAGACCGAGCTCGCCATCCGGTAGGGCAACGAAAACCGCTTGAACCCGTCTCCCCGCATGTGAAAGGGCATGCTGGGGAGACGATTTATGTATGCAAAAGGATGCTTACGCCATGACAATCGAATTGATCAAACCCCTCTTGCGCCCTGCAGATACCAAAATCATCCTGATGGTAATGGATGGTTTGGGGGGCTTGCCGGTCGAGCCGGGTGGACCGACCGAACTGGAAGCCGCCAACACGCTCAATATGGACCGCCTGGCGATGGAAGGCACCCTGGGGCAGATCATCCCCATCCGCCCGGGCATCACCCCTGGCTCCGGTCCGGCGCACCTTGCCCTCTTTGGCTACGACCCGCTAGTTTACCAGATCGGGCGCGGCACGCTGGAAGCAGTGGGGGTAGGGATGAAGGTCGGCAAGGGCGATGTCGCCGCCCGGGGAAATTTTTGCAGCGTGGATGCCTCCGGCAACATCACAGACCGCCGCGCCGGGCGCATTCCGAGCGAAGAAGCCATCCAGGTGGTGGAGAAGCTCAAGGGCATTCAGCTACCCGGCGTCGAGACCGAAGTGCGGCATGTTAAGGAATATCGTTTCGCCGTGGTCATGCGCGGCGAGGACCTTTCACCGGATATCGAAGATACCGACCCGCAAGCAACCGGCGTCCCGCCGCTGCCAGCGCGCGGGCGCACTCCTCAGGCGGAGCGCACCGCTGAGCTCTTCAATCAGTGGATCTCCCAGGCGCGCTCCATCATCGCCACCGAACCCAAGGCAAATTGCCTGACCCTGCGCGGCTTCGCCACCCATCCGGGTCTGGCGTCCTTTATGGACGTTTACGGTCTGCGCGCCGCCTGCGTGGCGGTCTATCCCATGTACCGCGGCGTTTCTCAACTGGTGGGCATGGACATCATCGAAGTAGAGGGCGAGACCACCGAAGACGAGTTTGCCGCCCTGGCGCGGGTGTGGGACGATTACGATTTCTTCTTCGTCCACATAAAAAAGACCGATAGCAAGGGCGAAGACGGCGATTTTGCCGGCAAGGCGGCTTTCATCGAATCGGTGGACGCGGCATTGCCTCATCTGTTGAAGTTGAACCCAGATGTGCTCATCATCACCGGCGATCATTCCACGCCAGCGAAGCTGCGCGTACATTCCTGGCATCCGGTGCCGCTGCTGCTCTGGGCGCCGGCAACCGCCCGCGCCGACGACCAGACCAGGTTCGGCGAGCGCGCTTGCGCCCGCGGCGGCTTGGGCACCATCTCCGCCATGGATGTCATGCCGCTTGCCCTGGCGCACGCCCAACGCCTGAACAAATTCGGCGCCTGACGGATCGCCATCTCGCCGGTAGGTCGGACATCCTTGTCCGACAGAATCTTTCAATCCAGCACGGCTGCGGGGAAGTAGCACAACCCGGCTGTGCCCGGTCCGGTGTGCACCCCCAGGGCGGGCGAGAGCTCGGCAACCAGCGTCTCGACGCATTCCAGCCTTTGCTCGATCAGCTCGCGGATTTTGTTGACCTCTTGCGGGCAGGCGGCGTGGACGTAGGCGATTTTGATCTTGCCCATCCGTCCGACCGCCTCTTCCACTTTCTCCGCCATGATCTGGTAAGCGCGCTGTCGGCTGCGCGCCTGACCCAGCGCCACGATCACCCCATCTTCCATGCTGATCAGTGGTTTGATGTTCAATAGCGTGCCCACCAGGTGTTTGGCTCTGCCGATCCTGCCCCCCATGTACAGGTATTTCAACGTGTCGGCGGTCTGGATCATGCGCGTCACCGGCATCATCTTCTTGACCAGGGCGACGATGTCGCCCAGGGATTTGCCAGCCAGCGCCGCCCGCGCCGCCTCGATCACCATCCAGCCGTGGCACATCGAGACGTTGAGCGTATCGATCACCTCGATCTTAACGTGCTGCAGGGTCTCGCTAGCCATTGCCTGGGCGGCTTTGGCTGCCTGATACGCCCCGCTGCCCTTCGAGGTCATGTGAATGCTGACGATCTCCTGCGCCCCGCGCTCCTCGACCACCTGGTTGTAGGCTTTCAGATAATCGCCCGGACCTGGACTGGCAGTGGTCGGTAGCTCACGCGCCGTGGGCAGCCAGCGGTAAAAATTTTCCCGCTGAATGGTCAGCAAATCGCGCAGCACTTCCTTGCCCCGGTGGATGTAATAAGGAACCCAGGTGATTTTCAAGCTTTCGAGCAGGTTCTCGGGGATGCTGGCGCAGCTATCGGTAATCACAGCAACTTTAGACACGGCACGCTCCTTACAAAAACTAACGCAACATAAGTTGAAAAATCGCAGGGGTGAGGTCGGCGAGGTCCTTCAACCCTGCACAGAACTCCCGCCGCAACTGAGGCGAACCGATCAGGACCGCCGGCACCGGATTGCGCGTGTGCCGGCGCGTCCCCAGGTCCTCCAGGTTGCCGTGATCGGAGGTGATCAAAACCAGTCCCTGCTCATCGTCCCAACGTTTCACTACGCCGTTGAGCACCTCATCCAGCGTCGCCAGCAACGAAAGCGCCCCCGCCATATCCTGGCGGTGACCGGCGTAATCGCTCAGCCAGTACTCGAAGAATGCCAGGTCGTATTGCACGGCAAGCTCCACCATGCGCTCGCCCGCCTCGACCGGGGTGAGCAACGGGGTGTCCGTCAGGCGCAGCACTTCGCGCCAGCCCTGGGCGGTGAAATCCGCCGCCAGCGCCTGCCCGGCGCGCAAATCCGCCTCGGTTTTCAGCGGCAAGCCGGCGCTGATGACCGCCAGCGGGATGGCGGAGTACAGCCGCCGACCGGAGCGGATGCCATCGAAATAGCGCGGCGGGTAAGCGTTTAAAAACACCGCCCGCCGCCCGAGTTGCTGGAGCTGGTTGAACAGATTGCCATTCTTCAAATAAGCTGCCACCGCAGGGTTGGGTTTCGGTCCGTAGTGATAACCCAGCAGCGTCGGCACCTTCAAGCCAGTCAGGATCGCAGCCTGCCCCGTGGCAGATTGGGGCAATCCATCCACCGAAAGACAGGCGTCCAACGCCAGCAACGAGGCGCGCTCGCCGTGATAGGGGGCTGTCTGCTCCAGCAGGCGCTTGCCGTCCAGCAACGCCTGCAGGTGCGGCATCTCCGCCCGCGCAAATGGGTTGATGTCTGGCTCGTCCAGACCCAACCCAACCCCATCCAGAAAGATGAACAGAAGTTTCATCGAGGGGGAATCGTGACCTTATCTCCGGCTTTATTCTACCTTATTTCCGCCTGAAATGCAGCCAGGCAGACGGGCGTTCCCCTCGTTCTGTGCCATCCTCGCGCTTTACCAGCAGCAAATGCTCCTCCAGCAGATGCAGGTCTTCCTCGGTCACGCCAATCATATTCTCGTGCGGTTGGCGGATGAAGGCGTACATCAAGAAATGACCCCCCTCAGCTAACAGGCGCTCCAGGTTGCGCCGGTAGCGCGCCCGTTCTGCAGCGGAGAGCCCGTGGAAACAACCGATATCGAGGATGAGATCGAACTTGCCATTGACCCCTTTGAGCTGGCTGGCGTCTTCCAGGCGGAAGTCCACTTCAACGCCGTATTTGCGGGCTTTCTTGCGCGCCAGTTGGATGGCGCGGCGAGCGAAGTCCACCCCCACCACCTGCCAGCCGGCTTTCGCCAGGGTGATGGCGTTGGTGCCGCTGCCGCAGCCGATGTCCAGGGCGCGCCCCGGCGGGTGCTCGCGGATGAACTCCAGCAGTTCCGGGGGCGAGACGCCGCTATCCCAGGGCGGCGAGCGGAAATACCACAGGTTGAACGCCAGGCGTCGCAACATGAATCAACCGTCCTGTTTGCCAATGGTCTGGCAGGTATTTTAACCGATTGCCAAAACAGTCTTTGACAAGCAGGCTGAAGTACCGTAAAATCAATGGCTGTCTGAAATTATACAGCCAGGAAAGGTTATCCCATGAAAGAGTATCCGACAGAAGCTATCCGCAACATTGCTCTCGTCTCCCACAGCGGCGCCGGCAAGACCATGCTGGCAGAGGCTTTTTTGCACTTCACTGGCGCCACCACCAGGCTGGGGAAGATCGAGGATGGCACGACGGTGAGCGATTTTGAGGAAGAAGAGCAGCGGCGCGGCATTTCCCTTTCCACCGCCATCCTGCCGGTGGAATATAAAGATCACAAGATCAACATTTTGGACACCCCCGGCTACACCGATTTCATCGGCGAGGTCATCTCTGCCCTGCGGGTCGCTGACGGGGCGTTGGTGTTGGTCGACTCGGTCGCCGGCGCTGAAGTTGGCACCGAAATCGCCTGGGGGTACTGCGATACATTCAAGCTGCCGCGCTTCGTGGTGATTAACAAGATGAATCGCGACAACGCCAACTTTCGCAAGGCGCTCGAATCGGCGCAGCAGATCGCCAATATGCGCCTGATTCCCGTGCAGTTGCCCTGGGGCGAGAAGGGCGATTTCAAGGGCGTGCTCGACCTGATGACCGTCAAAGCCTACGCCGGCGACGGCAAGACGATCACCGAAATCCCTGCCGAGTACGCCGATGAAGTTGAATCGGCGCGCCTCGAGTTGATCGAAGCCGCCGCCGAAGGCGAAGATGAACTGCTGGAAAAATACCTGGAGGGCGGGGAACTAAGCGCCGAGGAGATTCAGCGCGGCTTGCGCAAAGCAGTGCAGGCAGGAACGTTTGCGCCGGTGTTCGTCGCCGCCGGCTCAGCGGAAATCGGCATCGCCCCTCTGTTAGAGGCGCTGGTGAGCCTGATGCCCTCGCCCAAAGACCGCCCGCCAGTAGTCGCTGAAGGTCAGGGCAGTACAGAGCAGCTCGAAGCCTCCGATTCTGGCCCGTTGGCGGCTTACGTCTGGAAGACCACCGCCGATCCGTTTGTGGGCAAAATTACTTATTTCCGCGTCTATTCCGGCGCGATTGCCTCCGATTCGCGCGTCTGGAATCAGACCAAAGGCGTGGAGGAGCGCTTTGGAACGCTGCACCTGCTGCGCGGCAAGGAGCAAATCCCGGTCAAGGTGGTTCACGCCGGCGATATCGCCACCGTCTCGAAGTTGACTTTCACCTCCACCGGCGACACCCTCTGCGACCGCGGCCACCCGCTGACGCTGCCCGTGCCGGAATATCCGCATGCCCTCTACCAGGTGGCGGTGATGCCCAAGACCCAGGCTGACTCGGCTAAGATCAGCCCCACCCTGACGCGCCTGTGCGAAGAGGATATGACCCTGAGCTGGCGTCAGGAGCCGACCACCAATCAAACCATCCTGCAGGGTATGGGCGACCAGCACATCGACGTCGCCATCCGCAAGGCGGAGACCAAATTCCAGACCGGTTTGTTGATCGAGCTGCCACGCGTGCCCTATCAGGAGACTATCACCAAACCCGGTCAGGCAATGTACCGACACAAAAAGCAGACCGGCGGCGCGGGGCAGTTCGGCGAAGTACACATGCGCATAGAGCCGAATCCGGATGAGGATTACTCCTTCTCTAACGACGTCTTCGGTGGAGCAATTTCATCCAGTTACATGCCAGCCATTGAGAAGGGCATTAAGTCGGTGATGAGGGATGGTGTGCTGGCGGGATACCCAATCACGCGGGTGAAAGTTTCGGTCTATGATGGCAAGGAACACCCCGTAGATTCCAAGCCGGTGGCGTTCGAGATCGCCGGTCGCGAAGCTTTCAAACTGGCAGTCAAAGACGCCGCGCCGGTGCTGCTGGAGCCGATCATGCAGGTGCGCATCATCGTGCCGGAAGCTTACATGGGCGACGTGCTCGGCGATTTGAACACCCGTCGGGCGCGGGTGCTGGGCATGGATACCGATAAGGGGCGCTCGGTGGTCACCGCCCTGGTGCCGCTGGCGGAGATGCTGCGCTACACCACCGACTTGCGCTCGATCACCGGCGGTCGCGGCGTGTTCACCATGGAGTTTTCCAGCTACGAGGTCGTCCCGCCTCACCTGACGCAGGAGATCATCGCCGCCCGCCAGAAGGAGCTGGCAGCCGCTAAGGAAGAGTAGCCGCGGGGTTATCTTCTAGATGAATCTCAAATAGCGCTGGGTTGCCGACTCCAGGTCGGCGTATTCGCCGCGGTAGCGGGGCGGCAGCAGCGCCGCAAGCTGGTACATGATCTCATCGGTGATCTGGCGGCGCACTGCGCGGGTCACCGTCGTTTCGCCCGTCTGCACCACGAACGGACGTCCGACGACAATGTGGAAGTCCGTCCGCCGCAGGCGACGCAGGTTGTCGTAGAAGGACTCTCCCCCATAGTAGACCATCGGCAGGATCGGCGCCTGCGAGCGTAAAGCCAGGGTGACAATCCCCGGATGACCACGCCCCAGGCGCCCGCTGCCGCTGCGCGTGCCTTCTGGCGCTACTGCCACGATCTTGCCTGCCTTTAGAGCTTGCAACGCCTGATGGTAAGCGCGCACGTCGCTCTCGCCGCGGCGCAGCGGTATGCCGCCCCACAGGTTGAACAGGTACGCCATCAGCGGGTTGTCCCAGGTTTCGGCTTTGGCAAAGCCGGTGATCGGGCGCGGCTGAAGATGCGTATAGACGAGCGGCACTTCGAGGAAGTTGATGTGATTCGCCGCCAGGATCAGCGGACCCTGGCGCGGCACACGCTCCAGGGCGCTGTCGTCTATCCGGCAGAGCAGGCGGGTGATACCCTTGATGGCGGTGTTGACCGCCACGAATGCCACGCCCATCAGTCCCCTTCAGATGCCTGGCAGATCACTTCGAGCTGCTGGGGAAGCAACTCGATGGACAACGACTGTCCCCTTTCGCAAAGCGTCTCGCCGTCGGCGTGAGCGGGAAGCACGCCCTGCAACGCGCTGACCGTCACCCGGCGGGCGCGGGCGGTGTGAATCGGCTTTTGCGTCTCCTGGGTGCCGCGCAGGAAGTGCGGGATCATAGCAAAGATGCGCATCCGGCTTACCTGGCTGGCGATGCACAGGTCGAGCAACCCATCCTGCGGGCTGGCGTGCGGCGCCATCAGGAAGCCGCCGCCCATGCGCCGCCCGTTCATGATCGAGACCATCAACGCCGGCAGCGTCAGCGATTCTCCGTCGTATTCGATCTGCAGCAAGGGAGCGCGATAATAAAGAAATACCGTCTTCAGCACCGCTACCAGGTAGGACATAAAACCACTCAAGTAGGTGAGCTTGACCGCCTCGAAGCCCACCACCGCGTCGAAGCCAATCCCCACCCCGTTGCCGAAATAGCGCCCCTGCGGGTAGTCGCCGCCCATGGCGCGCCCGACATCTACCCTGCGCCGCCGTCCTTCGGTTAGAGCCTTCAAGCCGCTTTCCAGTCCAACCGGCATGCCCATCCCGAAGGCGAAATCGTTGCCCCTGCCCACCCCCACCATCGCCAGGGCGGGGATCTCCGCGCCTGCCTGGCGCGCCAGCATCAAGCCGTTGATCAGCTCATTGGCGGTGCCGTCGCCGCCCACGCCAACCACCACCTGGTAACCAGCCGTCGCTGCCTCTTGCGCCAGCTCGGCGGCGTGCCAGGGTCGTTCGGTCAGCGTCAGGTCATAGTCTATGTCCTGGCGCTCTAAAAACGCCCGCATAGCCGGGATAGCTGCTTTCCCCGCCCCGCGTCCGGAAACGGGATTGACGATCACCCGATGACTTTTCATCGCTGGACGCCCTTTCTCACCGCTGTGGTCGGACAAGGGCTTGCCTTTATCCGTGTTCTGGCAATTTTACATGAAATTCACATATTCGGGTACAATGGGTTGGTAAGATGCGCCATGAGTTCACCTGTGGAATCGTCTTCTGAGGAGCGCAAACAGTCGGGCGTCGAGCGGGAGTATCGCACCGAGCAGATTGTTGTGTATTGGGAGCCGGCGCTCTGTGTGCACACCGCCCGCTGTTTGAATGCGCTGCCCCAGGTATTCGATGTCAATCGCCGCCCCTGGGTGGATGTCCATGCCGCCAGCGCCGATGAGATCGCCCGCGTGGTGGCGCTCTGCCCCACCAGCGCCCTGCGTTATGAGCGTCTGGACGGCGCCTCGCAGGAAGAAGCCCCCGAGGTGACCACCATCCAGGCGCGCCCCAATGGACCGCTCTATGTGCGCGGCAAATTACAGATCGTCGATCAGGACGGCAGCGTGCGTCAGCTCAACCGCGCTGTGCTCTGCCGGTGTGGGTTGAGCGGCAACCGCCCCTTTTGCGATAACACCCACCGCAAAGCCGGTTTCAAAACCACCGATTGAATGATTTTCCAATCTCCCTGGAGCGCAAGCTAGCGGTCTTGTACCTTGCTGGCAACGAGATGCTTCGTTGCCTCTTCGATTTCGCTAAGCAAGTTGGGATGAAATCCCGCCCTGTAAAATGGTGTCGAACGGCGCTTCTCTGCGGTTGGGCGGGATCATTTGCAGGGCAGACATCCCTGTCCGCCGGTAGGGCTTCACCAGGCTCGGTATCTAAAACCCTACGGGCGCTTTTGCCTGTTATTACGCTCCAGACCAACCTGCGGGTGGCGCGTGCGAGCGGCGCTCCAAAAGCGCTTCCCATAACGCTCCACCACCTTGACTTGCCCGCTCTCTGCCAGTTGTTGCAGTAGCTGGCGCGATGCGCCGGGGGCGCGTCGCTCCAGGGCAGCGATCAGCTCCTGCTCGCCCATTGGGTGGCGGGTGAGGATGCCCAGCAATGCCTGCGGCAGGTCGTCCTGGCTGTCCAACCCCAGGTAACCCCCCTCGGGCGGGACGATGTGGGCTACTTCTCCCAGAATCGCCAGCGCTGCCTGCAGCCGATCGTTCTCCGCCGGCAGCACCCATGGCTCTGCCGGCGGTCGTGTCGGCAGGCTGATGTGGATTTGATCCGGGTGGATGGAATTGAGCGTCTTCGCTATCGCCTCCAGCGCCGGCTGAGAATCGTTCATCCCTTTGAGCAACATCACTTCCACCCACAACCTGCCGGAGTACTCGCGGCGGAAGGCGATCAATCCTGCAACCAGGCGCTCGAAAGTCAGCCGTGGCAAGGGGCGGTTAATGCGCCGATACAGGGCGGCATCTCCGGCGTCCAGACTGGGTAGTACGGCGTCGGCGGTTTGCAACTCACGCCGCACCTCTGGCAGGTAGAGCAGCGAACCGTTGGTGATGACCGCCACCGGCAAACTGGTGATCTGCTTGACCTGGCGGATCAGCCAGCCCAGTCCGCTATAAAGGCAGGTCTCGCCTGAACCGACAAAGGTCACCCAATCTGCCCTGCCAGGCGGTAGTTGCTGAAGTGAGCGCTGAATCTCGGCGAATATCTCCTGTCGGGGGAAAAATTCGCCGCGCGCGTTGGTGAGCGGCGTGGTGCGTCCCAACTGACAATAGACGCAGTTCCAGTTGCAGGTTTTCAGCGGGATGGGGTCAACCCCCAACGATTGCCCCAGTCGCCGCGAGGGCACCGGTCCAAAGACAAATTTCATCGCCGCACCTTTCGCAAAGCAGACTTCAGCGCGCCGCTCACGAAGGCGCTTGCTGCTCCCAGCTTTTCACCAGATCCGATTGGCGCGCTGCCTGTTCCGTGAGCAACTGACGCATCAAATTGCAGACGTCGGCGATCTTGGGGTTGGCGAGCTGGTAATGCATCTCCTGACCCTGGCGCTGACCGATCACCACCCCTGCCTGGCGCAAGATCGAAAGATGGCGGGAGATGGTTGCCTGTGGACGTTTGAGCGTCTGGGCGATTTCGCTCACGCTGAAGGTCCTCTCTCGCAGCAGATGCACGATTTCCAGCCGGATGGGGTTAGCCATCGCCTGACAGAGGCTTGCCTGCATCTCGAAGATGGATGGGGGTTCCATATTCCTCCCGATCTTTGCCTGTAAGGCAGACGCCATTCGATTGATGGGCTGGGTTTGCTGCTCTTTTCGGCTATTCGCGGGTCATGCGCGTCCCGCAGTCCGGGCACACCTGGTCAATACAGCGTTGACCTGCCACATGCGGCACCTTCTTGCCGCATTTGGGACAGACGCAGTTGCCGCCGGGACCTGAGCTGGGCTTGGTGCCTCCACCCAACCCGCGCCCGCCGCCATACCCACGTCCGCCGCGACCTGCTCCAGCGCTGCCGGGTCCGCCGGGTCCAAATCGGTTGCGGAAAAATCTTGCGAGCATGGTCACACCTCCTTCCCTTTGATAGGATGGATTGCATTGCTCGACGCAGGCTGTCATTCCATCTCCGGTTTCCACACTTCCCACACCTTCCCCACCAGATCAGGTCCGGGCTTGAGTGTGAGCTTTCCTGGCTCCCAGCCGGCAGGGGTGGCTTCTTTGCCGCCGGTGGCGCGCACGTGCTGAAAAGCCTGAATCTGACGAATCGTCTCAGCCAGGCGCCGTCCAACCGGCGGGGTGAGCACTTCCATTGCCTGAATCACGCCGTCGGGGTCAATGATAAAGCGCCCGCGCAGCTCGATGCCCTGATTCTCATCCCAGACGCCGTAAGCGCGCCCCACATTGCCCGCCTGATCGGAAGCCATGTGGAAAGGCACCCCGCCGGGAACCATCTTGGATAGCTCATGGTCGTTCCACATCTTATGCACGAAGTGGCTGTCCACGCTGACGGAGATCACCTCAACGCCCAGCTCCTGCAAAACGGAGTACTTGTCGGCGACCGCCGACACTTCCGTCGCTCAAACAAAGGTGAAATCGCCGGGATAGAAGCACAGCAGCATCCACTTACCGGCGAAGTCCGACAATTTGACGGTGGTGAACCCGCCCTTGTAGTAGGCAGGGGCGGTGAAATCGGGGGCTTTTTGCCCAACGCGAGCTGTCATAGCTACCTCCTTAAACTCGGTGGTTTGGGGTGGGGTGGGAGCGGCGGGAGGCTTCTCGCCCATCACCGCGCCCGTGACGCGTGCACATCCAACAGTTTCTGCCATACAACGTCTCCTTTCTCGGTGTGGGGTGTTCTCCGGATTCGGGCGATATTCGCCCCTTAATGCAATAGTTCGGTCTCATCTACGATTTTGCCCCTCACATAGGCAAGCACGGCATCGTCAATCGCAGCTATGCTGGTCACAACCGGTCGGATGCCCAGCGCCCGCATGCTGTTGTAAGCGCCCATGCCCATCCCGCCGCATAGCACAGCCTCGCAGTCGGCGATGGCATGCGCCATCTGCACATGTTTGTCATGCGAGGCGGGGTCTTGCCCATGCCCTTGCCCGTGCGTTTGCGGATTGTGCGGTTGATGCATGAATTGACCGTGCCCCAGCTTCTCGCGCAGTTCGCGGTCGGTGATTTGCCCGTTTTCGACCGTAACGACCATATAGTACGGGGCGCGCCCGAAATGCTGGCTGATAGTTACGCCGTCGTCGGTGATGACGGCGATCTTACGGGTTGTTTCAGAACTCATATGGTTGTCTCCTGTGTGTTGTTTTGATGTCTGCGGTGCTGCCTGCGCAGCATCGCCTGTTTGCTTCTATTGCAGCGCTTTCGCCAGGCAATCTGCCCTCCAACAGCGATAGCCGAGGTACAGCACGCCGATGAAGGCGATCCCCAGCAAGCCCAAACCGACCAGCCGCCAGGGTTCGAGCTGCGCCAGTCGCAACCATGGGGCGGGGGGCTGCTCCACAGCCAGCGCGGCGAGCGGTTCCCGCGCTGTGGCGGTGATGATCGGCAGCGGCGTCTCACTCACGCCTGCCACCGAGGCAAAAGTGACCACGCGCTCCAGGTAATCCGCCGGATGGCAAGCCTGGCAGCGCTCTGCCTGGTGGCGGGTTGGATACAGCATCAGCCCTTCGTGCGCCACCTCTTTCACGGCGCTGTCGGTGCGCCCGCCGTGGCAGTAAACGCAGTGCATGGGCGCGTCGCACAGGCAGAACCACTTTCCCCGGTCATAGAGATAGTACTCATGCTCGTGGCAGGCGACGCAGTTTGCGTCGCTTTCGGTGGAGGGCGTCTGTGCGCGGGTTGGTTGCGCCGCTGCCAGGGTCAAGAGCGCCAGGACGACCTGTAAAACCAGGATGATAAACCGCTTGTGGTACACTGCTCACCTCCTGTGGCTGAATCGAATGGATAAGGAACACTCCTAATCGGTCTTGAAGTGCCGCTCGCCGGGCTGATCGCGCTCGTCTGCCGGGCACAGCACCAACAGCGAGCGGGAGGGCTTGTCTTCCTGGTTCTGCCAGCGGTGCGGCAGGTGCGCTTCGAAGTACAGGCTGTCCCCCGGCTCCAGCACGTAGGTCTGTCCTTCCACCCAATAGGTGATGCGTCCTTCCAGGCAGTAGACAAACTCATGACCGGTGTGGACGATGGCACCCGGACCGCTATCGGCGTGCGGTTCCAGGGTGACGGCAAACGGCGCAGCCCTCGCCCCAGAAAGCCCCCCTCCCAGGTCTTCCAGAGAGCCGTGGCTGAATTCCACCTGACGTCGCTCTGTGGATTTTTGAAAAACCACCTGCTGGCGCGGCGCGCCGGTTTCAAAGAAAGCGGTGATAGGCGCATCCAACGCCAGCGCCAGTTGCTGCAGGGTGCTCACGCTGGGCGAAGTGCGCCCGTTCTCGATCAGGCTGAGGGTGTTCACATTGAGCTGGCTCAGCTCTGCCAGGCGGCGAATGGATAGCCCCCGCTCCAGGCGCAGTTCGCGCAGCCGGCGCCCTACGTCGATTTCGGCGGGATGATTTTCATCCAGGTAGGAGATCGCCTGCAGGATCGGACCGCGCCGCTGGCGTCGCGGACCGCGGCGATGGACGGGTGGGGGGATGGTATTGGTCATCCGGTCTGCCTCATGATCATCCTGTTTTTTTTGCAACTAATATTATAGTACATAATTTGGTAAAATGCAAGTAAATGTCCTAATATTTTATGTTATTCTGGACATCTCCTGAGTTGCGCCTGATTTGTTTATGCTCACGGCGGCGGTGCAATTTGTAGGTATAATCTCCACTCGTGGATGCGAAACGTCGCCTCTTCCTTCGATTGCAGCCAGATGTAACATCTGCCTGCTTCAGGGAGGCTGGACAGAATGGCTGAGCTGCCGGCAGCTGTGAACAGCGCAGGGTTGGCTGCCCGGCTGGCGCTGCTGCGGCGGCGTTACGTGCCGTTGATCAAAACCCTGCAGACCGGCTTGTTGCTCACCACCGGGCTGGCGGGCTTCGGCAGCGCCCGCAGCCCGATCTTGCACTGGCAGGAGTTGCTGGCGATGGGCGCCAGCCTGTTCCTTGCGATCAGCGGCAGCACCGCCCTCAACATGTGGTACGACCGCGACATAGACGCCCGCATGCCGCGCACGGCGTCCCGTCCCTTGCCGGCGGGGTTGATCACACCCCGCCAGGCTTTGCTCTTTGGGATAACTTTATCGGCGTTGGGGGTGGGTTGGGCGTTGCTGCTCTCCCCGCTCTACGCTGGGCTGGTGTTCGCCGGCTTGTTCATCGACGTGATGATTTACACCGTCTGGCTCAAACGGCGCAGCGCCTGGTCGATTGTCTGGGGCGGCGTGGCGGGAGGCATGCCCATCCTGGCGGGGCGCTCCCTGGCGCTGGGTGCCATAGACTGGCTCGGATTGTTGCTCAGCCTGTCAGTTTTGCTCTGGATTCCCACCCACATCCTCACCTTTGCCCTGCGCCACATCGAAGAATATCGAACTGCCGGCGTGCCCACCTTCCCCGCGGTGTACGGCGTCCGCGTCACCCGCCTGGTGATTGTCGCCTCCAGCCTGCTGGCAGCGCTTGCCATCGCCGTCGCTGCGCTTGGGATAGGGCTGACCGGCGGTTACCTGCGCATCCTGGCGCTGCTCTCAGCCGGCTTGCTGGCGCTGGCGCTTGGCAGCCTGAAGCAGCCCTCCGAGCGCGCCAACTTCCGCCTGTTCAAATTCGCCTCGCTCTACATGCTCGGCTCGATGTTGCTGATCTTCCTGGGCGGTTTCTGAGCTCGTTATGACCCAACGGGCCATTCGGGACTTCCTCACTCCGGGCATTGAATGCCGATGTAGCTCACCCAGGAAAGCAGTTCATCTGGCAAATTGGGGTCGTCCAGGCGTGGGGCGGTGTAGGCTGCCCAGGGAGCGCCATAGACGTCAAGGACGAACAGGGCGGAGTATTCCTCTGGCAAAAGCTCGGCGGCGAGCAGTGCCGCGTAAGCGGCGCGTGTCTGCCCATCCGGGTCGGCAAGCACGGGGAAAGGCGCTTCTGGTACACTGATCTTGCCAGGCAAGATCGCCAGGAGTTGGGCGTTTTGGGCGTGATAGTCGCTAAATCGGCGTGAGAAGGGCGCCAGGCTGAGTTCGAATGGTTTCGCTGAGTCTGGCAGGAAAATCAACACCAGCGCAGATTGCTCGTAAAAGTCGCCCAGGGCGAGGCGTCCACCATCAGGCAGGCGCTCCAGGTTGAAAGCCGGGGCGGGAGATTGGCGGTCGGCGTCGTCGAAGTAGATCCACGGCATGGGAGTGTCCCTTATCCCGACCGATTATAGCCGATTTGCGGATTGAGCTATATGCATGCGGATAAGATCATACTGCGTTGACGCACCGACTGCCGAACGTGTAGGGCAGACATCCCTGTCTGCCAAACGTGTAGGGCAGACATCCCTGTCTGCCGAACCGGCGGGCAACATGCCCGCCCTACCTGCCGCCAGGCGCAGGCGAAGCCGAAATGTTACTGCAATCCGGGCAGTTCGGGTTGCGCCGCGCCTCGATCAGGTGAAAGCTCAGCTCATCCCCGTCGAAGTAGAGCAGCTTGCCCTTTAGATTGGAGCCCACGCCAACAAGGTACTTCAGCGCCTCCAGCGCTTGCAGGCAGCCCATCACTCCCACCGCCGCTCCCACTGCAGGAAATTCGCCCCCACTTGACGGCTGCGGAACGATACAACGCAGACAGGGCGTCTCTGGCGGTTGCAAGAACGATAATTGCCCGGTGAAGCCCCAGATTGCGGCGTGCACCAGTGGCACCCCCTGGTGCAGGCAGAAGCGGTTGAGCTGATAGCGCGTTTCGTAGTTGTCCAGGCAATCGAGGACGATCTCCGCGCCAGCGGCGAGACGGGGTAGATTGTCCTCATCCATGCGCTCGGCGAAGGGCACGACACGGATGTTCGAGTTCAGCGCCTGGATGGTTTCGGCAGCGGAGTGCGCCTTCCATTCGCCCAGCCGCCGTTCGCTGTACAGCACCTGGCGGTTCAGGTTGGAGAGCTCCACCCGGTCCGAATCGACCAGGCGCAGCTCGCCAACTCCGGCGGCTGCCAGGTAGAGCGCTGCCGGACCCCCCAACCCGCCCAGCCCGACGATCAGCACCGAGCTGCTCTTTAATCTCTCCTGCGCAGCCTCGCCCCACTCTGGCAGGATGATCTGACGGCGGTAGCGTTCGAGTTCGTTCTGGGTGAGGTGTATCATGTGTACATTGTAACTGATTAACCTCTCGAAGATGGGTATAGGTCGGACATCCCTGTCAGATACGGGTCTTATCAGCTCTAATAACGGAGAAGGTCGGCGGGCTGGCGGGATGGAATCCTGCCCTACGCTGGCTGGCGGGACGGAATCCCGCCCTACATGGGTTGGCGGGATGGAATCCCGCCCTACACGGGCTCTGTTCGAGCGGAGCGGCTATCCTCTCGCGCCTCTCCCCGAAAGGTACGACAGCACCAACTGCCGGCGCGAAAAATGTCCCAGCGTCACCAGCTCGATCCACATCGGCGCACCGCACAGGCGGCGGACAATTTCTCCAACGCCAAGACCTGCCGCGTGCAGCGCCAGCACCTTTTCCCCCAGTTCTTCCAGGTAGGCAATCCGCTGCTGCAACTCCTGCGCCGGACGCTCGCGCACGCGGGCGCTGCCGGGGAAGAGCACCTCTGCTGGGAGCGCAGCAATGCGCTTGAGCGATTGAATCGTCTGCCAGATGTCCTGACCAGCGCGCAGGGCGCGGTCTCGACCTCCGACGAACAGATCGCCGCTGAAAAGCCAGCCGTGGCTCAGCTCGAACAGGCACAGGTGATCTGGGCTGTGCCCCGGGGTGAAGATGACCTGGAAGTGGCAACGTTCCCCTTCGATCACCTGCCCATCCGTCAACGCAGTTGCCTGGCATGGCTCTGGCAAACCCCAGAACACCCTGCGGTACGGGTGCAGCGGTTGCTTGCGGCGCGGGTCTGCCAGCACCGGCAGTGCCAGGGAATGCGCCAGGATGGGCAGCTCTGCTGCGCCCCCATGGGTGCGCTGCAAGCGTCCGTTTCCGCCGATGTGATCCTCGTGGGAGTGGGTGTTGACGATGCCGCGCAGCCTGCAATCGCCTAGCGCCTGCGCCAGCTCGGCGGCGGAGTAGGCGCAGCCGGTGTCTATCATCCAGCCGTCCGCCAGGTAGGCGCTGGTCCAGTAGCGTCCCTTACCGAACAGAGTGCGGCTCAGGTCGAAGCGGGTGACCTCGCCGTAGCGGGTAATCCGGATCATGAACGCCGAAGTTGAATGATTGCGTGGCAGATTCAGACTGATATCAGCCTGGTTCTGCCACGCAAGCTTGGGCGTTATTCACAATTATGGTGTTGGCGATGCAACTGGCGTGACGATCGCCGTCTGCGCGTTCAGGCTGGCGCCCGATGGCACGCAAGGCAAGCCGTCATAGACGCACTGGTTGTGGTTCAGCCACCAGCTCTCCGGGAAGGTCGGTGGGGTGAGCGGGTCGGTGGTCAGGTCGCCAGGGATTACATCCGGATAGGCGCTCCAGACCGGGATGCGCTCCTCGGGCCACAGGTAAGCGGTGCCGGGCACCACCAGCATTCGCTCGGAGCCTTTGTGAATCTCAAAGGTGTCGCCACGCAATGGTCTGACGAACAGGTAAGGGTCGAAGAGCAGGTTCGCCCCATGCACGTTGCCGGGCAGCGCCGGGTCGAAGGGGGTGATGTCGAAGAAGAACGGTTCGTCGAACTGCAGGGTGAGCGTGGCGGTGCGGGCGCTGGGAAAGCGCGGTCGGGTTTCGATTGTGTTCACCACCGCGCCGGGGAAAGCGCTGCTGGTGGGATCGATCACCGCGAAGTCGTTGACCTCGCCCGCCAGGAAGGGCTGTTCCAGCGCCGGAGCGATGGGGTTGCCTTCCTGATCATAGACCGTCAGGATCGCCACCCCGTCGCTGGGGAAGGTGTTGGGCTCAAAGCGCAGGTGGAAGCCGTGGTCGAACGCCGCCCCGCGCGCCTGCGGGGTGATGGTGAAGGCGATCTGCCACAGCCGGAAGCCGGTCGTGCGGGCGTTGCAATAGGTCAGCTCGCTGTCCACGTCGGCGATCCAGTCGTTGTAGTCGAAGTCCATCGTCCGGTCGTTGAGCGGCAGGTCTTCGAAGCCCACCGAGATATCGATCTCGTCCAACGCCTTGCTCTCGGTAAACTCGTAGGTGCAGTAGCGCGCCAGCGGGTCGTTGGGGAAGGGTGTGCAATTCCCGTAAGCGCTCTGGCGGGTACCGCTCTGCTGTTCGATCACCTCGGCATGGGCGACCACCACCAGGTTGTCGGCTTTCTGCCACAAGCCCTGCAGGGGGATGACGAAGGCATGGCTACCCAGGCAGACGCTGTGCTGCGCCTGGAACTCGAAATGGCTCAGGTCGGGGCTGCCGTTGACCATCGGGATGCCATCCAGGCTGGTGGCGACGTGCGCCTGCGTGGCTGCCAGGCACTGTCCTTCGCCAGCGGTGAATTCGATGTACAGGTACTTGCCGTCGTTGCGCATGCTGAGGTTGCCCACGCTCCGGTTATCCGCGCCGGTGACCAGCTCGGTGGTCTGAGGCAGTAAACCGCAAAAAGCGGGCTCACGCGCTGAAGCGAACAGTGAGACGGAATTATTGGAAACCATCAGGGGCAAGAACAGGTGCGCTTCGCCGACCTGGAACACCAGCGCGTTGGGCGACACTCCCCAGGCGTTCTCACCCCATAGGGCTGAGCCAATCAACAGCGATGCCGCCGCGATGAAAATGGCAAGCAATAACACGATCTTTTTCATGGAACCCTCCTGACATTATGGGCTTAGATAGGCAAAGAACATCCTGTTGGTGGTTGCCCTCGACGTGCATTTGAAAAAACACCCGCCTTAATCAATGCCTAACAAAATTGTAAGGATATTATAACCAAATAAACGAGGAATGTGCCAACAGATTACGTTAAGTTCCGACGAACGAATTGGTCTGAAAGTACCAAAATGCTGATTCATTTGTCAGCTTCAACGGGCGGCTGATTCGTCTCAAACCGGGTTCTACACCGGTTTGTGTCGTCTGTCGGGTTGGGGCGGACGCATTTCCGCAAGGGGGTAAATGACCGTGCACAGCGCTCCAGGAAGAGTATAATTGGATTTATCGGACAAAATATATTGAATTATAACCCAGTCTTCATCAAAAGAAAGAGGAAAATATCATGAACCAACTTGGTCGGGGGGTCTCGCGCAGAGGGTTTTTGAAAATGTCAGCCCTGGCGGCGGCTGGGTCGGCGCTGGCTGCCTGCGGCGGGGCGATGGTCGCCCGCCCAACGCCAACCGGCAGCGGACCGGTGCAACTGGTGTATCAGGACTGGCGCACCGAGTGGTTCCCGGCGCTGGCGCAGGAGATGCTGGCGAAGTTCAACGCCCAGCATCCCAATATTCGCGTTTATTACACGCCCGATCCCGAGAACCTGGAGACGCGCATGTTGGAGGAGATGGCTGCCGGCACCGCGCCTGACCTGCTTTCGGGTTGTTGCGCCTTCTTTCCCGCCTGGGCAAACGCCGGCTACCTGCTCGACCTGCGCCCCTTCGTGGAAGCCGACCTGGACCAGGCTACCATAGACGATTGGTCTCCAGCCCAGTACAAAGCGCTCTTCACCGCCGACGGCAAGCAGTTTGGCTTGCCCAAGTATCACGGCGGGCTGGCGCTCTATTACAACAAGGACCGCTTCGACGCCGCCGGCATAGACTATCCCACCTACGACTGGACGCACGACGACTACCTGCAGGCGATGCAACGCCTTACCATCACCGTTGGCGGCATCACTCAGCGCTGGGGCAGCATCTTCGATGTGACCTGGGATCGCATCCAGGTTCACGTCAACGGTTGGGGTGGACACTTTGTCGACCCCAACGACCCTACCCGTTGCGGGATGGCTTCGCCCCAGGCGCTGGACGCGCTGGAGTGGTTGCGAGCGCGCATGTGGGATGAGCATGTGATGGCTACCGCCCTCGACGTCGAGAACCTGGAGACGCGCCAGGCTTTCATCCAGCAGCGCGTGGCGATGGTGGAAGACGGCTCCTGGGCGCTCAAGGATATCCTGGAGAAAGCGCCTTTTCGCGTCGGCGTGGCGCCTTTCCCGGCTGGACCGGCGCGCAAAGCCACCCTGGCAACCACCGATGGCTTCGGCATCTACGCCGGCACCCGTCACCCCGAAGCTGCCTGGGAGCTGCTCAAATTCTTGGTCAGCCCGGAATATGGCTTGGCGATGGCGCGCACCCACTTTCTTCAGCCAGCGCGCGCCTCGCTCGTGCCGCAGTGGGTGGAATACATCCGCCAGCAATACCCCGAAAAAGCCGCCGAAGTTGATATTGCCGCCTTCGCCGACGGTCATCTCAAGGGTTACTCGGTGACCGCCGAGACTTTCCCCAACATGGTGGGGGTTGGTGCAATCGCCGAAGACGCCTGGGATCAAATCTTCACCCTGGGCAAAGCCCCGGTAACCGAGATGGTCGCGGTCTGCCAGCAGATCGAAGCCTTGCAGCGCCAAAGCAGCGCCGTTCCGGTCGCCTGCGCCTGTCAGACTGACGATTGACGCAAGGGAGGGCGTTGCGTGCCCGTCCGCCGCTCTGGGATTAAACTGCGCTCGAAGATCATCGCCTGGTCGTTCATCCCCACGGCGATCATCTTGCTGCTGGTGGCGATCACCACCTACATCTCCTATCAGCAGGTGACCGAGCAGGTGGCGATCCAGCGTGACGCAGAACTGACCCGCCTCTCTGCCAGCGAGCTTTCGGCAGGCTTCGAAGAGTACGTCGACCGGCTCACCAATCTTTCCCGCCTGCCAGATGTACAACATGGCAACGCCGCCGCCCAACGCATTGCTCTGGAGAACTATCGCAATCAACTGGTGCTCTTCGACGCCGGCGTGTTCCTGCTCAACAATCTGGGGCATGTGGTGGCTGCTCCCCTGGAATTCCAGGAGCTGATCGGGCAGGATTGGTCGGACCATTCATTCTTCCGGGCGATGGTGCGCCGCCTTGAAATCGTCTTTTCCGACATCGAAGTCGAAGGTCCACGCGGCGAGCAGGTGATTTCGATCGCCGTGCCGATTCTGAGCGAGAACAATGAGTTTCGCGGCGTGGCGGCGGGTATGTTCCGCCTGAACGCCCAGGCTGTCAGCCCTTTCTATGGCACGATCCTCAAGCTGCGCATCGGGCGCACCGGCAACGCCTTCCTGGTGGACGGCAAGGCGCAGGTGATTTATGCCACCGATTTCAACCGCATCGGCGGAGACTTCAGCTCTCATCCGCTGGCTTCCCAGGCGCTGCGTGGGCAGGTGGGGGCGGTGCGCACTCGCTCGGAGGATCGGCGTGAGATCGTCGCCGGCTTTGCCCCTGTGCCGCGCACCCAGTGGACGCTGGTGGTCGAAGAAGAATGGTCAGAATTGATCCGTCCCAGCCTGCCGTATCGGCGCTTCTTGTTGCTGCTGATTGCCCTGGGGGTGGTGATTCCCACCGTGGTAGTGATGGTGGGTGTGCGCCGCATCACCGGTCCGATCGCCGATTTTATCCAGGCGGCGCAGCGCATCGCCGGCGGCGATTTCAGCCATCCCATCCGCGTCACCACGGGCGACGAGCTGCAAAGCCTGGCAGATCAGTTCAACCGCATGGCAGACGAATTGCAGGCTTCCTACGCCCACCTCGAAGCGCGCGTCGCCCAGCGCACCCAGCAGTTGACCGCCCTGAACGCTGTCGCCGCGGTGGTGAACCGCTCGCTCGACCTGGAAAAAATCCTGCCCGACGCCCTGGAAAAGACAATCGAGGTGATGGATATGGGCGGCGGGGCGATCTTTCGCCTGGATGCAGCCGCTGGCAGACTGGTGCAGGTGGCGCACCGCAACCTGAGCCCGGAGATGGTGGCTCTGGGCGAAGACCTGCCCCTCGAAGCCAGTATCATCAAGCAGGTGATCGAATCGCGCCATCCGGCGGCGCGCCTGGTCTCCGAATACCCCCCGGGAGAGGTGCAACAGACCCTGGCGCAGGATGGCTGGCAGACGGTGGTCAGCATTCCCCTGATCGTCCAGGATGAGGTGTTGGGGGCGATCAACGCCGTCAGTCGCTCGCACCAGCTCCCTTCCCCAGAAGCCTTACAGGCGGCTGCGGCGATTGGGCAGCAGATCGGCGTGGCTATAGACAACGCCCGCCTGTACAGCCAGAGCTTGGATTACATCCGCCAGGCTGAGGTCGCCCGCCTGGCTGCCGAAAAAGCCAACGCCTCCAAGAGCGATTTCCTCGCCAACGTCAGCCACGAGTTGCGCACGCCGTTGGTCTCGATTTTGGGCTTCGCTCGCATCGTCCAAAAGCGCCTCGATGAGCGCATTCTTCCCGCCCTGCCCCCTGCCGATAGCAAAGCCAGAAAAGCCGTCGAACAGGCGCAGGAGAACCTGGAGATCATCCTGGTAGAAGGGCAACGCCTGACCACCTTGATCAACAACTTGCTCGACCTGGAAAAGATAGAAGCGGGTAAAATGGTCTGGCACATTGAACCGCTCGACCTGCGCCAGGTGGTGCGCCATGCCGCCACCGCAACCGCCGCTCTCTTCGACGGCAAGCAGCTTTCCCTGGTGGTGGATGCTCCCCCGTCGGAGGAGCTGCCCCTGGTGTCGGGCGACGCTGACAAACTGTTGCAGGTGGTGATCAACCTGATCTCCAACGCGGTGAAGTTCTCGCCGCAAGGCGTCATCCTGGTGCGCGCCTGCGCCAGGGATGACGAAGTGATGGTCAGCGTTGCCGATCAGGGCGTTGGCATTGCCCCCGATGATCAGGAGCGCCTTTTTGAAAAGTTCACCCAGGTGGGCGACCCTTTGCAAGGCAAGCCGAAAGGCACCGGGCTTGGTTTGGCGATCAGCCGCGAGATCGTCGAGCGCCTGGGCGGGCGCATCTGGGTAGAAAGCGAACCGGGACGTGGCAGCACCTTCACCTTCGCCCTGCCCGCCCTCTCGTAAAGGACGCACAGCTGTGCGTCCCCATTCGCCCGTAGAGGGGCGCGCCAGTGCGCCTGTAATGGGCGACCCCGGTAAGGGCAGCCGTCTGCCCCAACGTACGCCCTACAAAGAGAGACCCGATGACCTCCTCACCCCCTCCCAAAATCCTGATTGCCGACGATGAAGCTTTCATCCGCCTGCTGCTCGAGCAGACCCTCGAAGAGCTGGAAGACGAAGGCGTCGAACTGCTCCGCGCCGAAAACGGCGCCGAAGCCCTGCAGATCATCCTGACTGAGTCCCCGCGCCTGGTTTTCCTCGATGTAATGATGCCCTTGATGAACGGTTTCGAAGTCTGCCGGCAGGTCAAACAGCACACGGATATGCATCAGGTAGCCATCGTGCTGCTCACCGCCAAGGGTCAGGAGTACGACCGGCAGGTGGGTGCGGAAGTCGGTGCCGACCTGTACCTCACCAAGCCCTTCGATCCCGATGAGCTATTGGCGCTAGCGCGCCGTTTCTTAGGACAATAGGCGATGACATCTTTCAGGTTGAAGAAACTGCTGGCGCGCGAAAAAGGCGTCGGCGGATTGTTGACCGGGCTGTTTGCCGCCCTCGATGAGCCGCTTGCCATCCTGGATGACGAAGGTCAATTGATCATGGGCGCCTTGCCTTCACCAGACACGCCCCGCAAAGAGCGCTTTGTGCGCCATCATGAATCGGTGGCGGGCATGGCGGTGGGAGGCGTCGATTCGCCGTGGCCCTCGCGGTTGACCGCGCTGCTCGGTTATCTGCTGGAGCAGGAAGACGAGAAAAAGGCGCTGGCTGGCGAGGTGCTCGATAAGTACCGCGAGTTACACCTGCTCTACCGCCTCTCCGAGAAGCTGGCTAACCTGCCGCGCCCGGAAGCAATCGCCCGTTTGGCGTTGGAAGAAGCTGCTCCGCTGATTCAGGTGACCGGCGGGGTGGCGTTGCTCAAGTCCGACGCCGACGAGCAGTTGACCGTCCTGGCGGCGCATGGAGATACCCCTGCGCTGCGCGACCCGTCCGTTCCCGCCGGCTTGATCGCCCGCGTGTTGCAAAACGGCGCCGCCGAGCTGGAAAACCAGGCTCCGGCTGAGCAGTACTTCAGCCAGGCGCAGGGCGGGTCGGTCTCCTTGCTCTGCGCCCCGCTCAAGTCGGAATCGGGCGTGTTCGGCGTGATCCTGATGATTTGCGCCCGGGAACGGCAATTCACCGCCGGCGAGCTGAAGTTGCTCGCAGCCATTGCCGCCCAAACCTCGCCGGCGATCGAAATCGCCCGCCTGCACCAGATGAAGCTGGAACAGGCGCGCCTGGAGCGCGACCTGCAGGTCGCCCGTCAGGTGCAGGCGGGATTGCTGCCGCGCCATACGCCGGAAATGCCCGGATGGCAGGTGGCAGCTTTCTGGCAGCCGGCTCAGGCGGTGGGCGGCGATTTTTATGACTTCATCTCCTTTCCGGATGGGCGTTTGGGGTTGGTGATCGCCGATGTGGCGAACAAAGGCGTGCCTTCCGCCCTGGTGATGGCGAACACCCGCAGCATCCTGCGCGCCGTAGCCGCCAGCGCCGCTCCGGATTGTTGCGAATCGCCGGCGAAGGTGCTGACGCAGGTGAACGACATCCTGTGCGACGACATGCCCCCGCACATGTTCGTCACCTGCCAGTTGTTCCTGCTCGACCCGCACAGCGGCAGGATCAGCTACACCAACGCCGGTCACAACCTGCCTTATCTGCATGCGGCTGGCTGCGCCCGCGAACTCTACGCCACCGGCATGCCCTTGGGCATCTTCCCGGGCGTGAGTTACGATGACTATGAGATCACCCTCCAGCCGGGGGAGAGCCTGCTGCTCTATAGCGACGGGCTGGTGGAGGCGCACAACCCGCAGGGGGAGATGTTCGGCAACCAAAGGTTGGAGAATTGCCTGGCGGCGACGCACGCATCCGGGGCGGAGCTGATCGTAACCCTGATGCGCCTGCTGGGGGAGTTCACCGGCTCAGCGTGGGAGCAGGAAGACGACGTAACCTTCGTCAGCCTCCAGCGTCTGGAAAACCGCCTGTGACGCACCTCCAGCCGCGCGCCGATGCACATTTGACAAATCCGCAGCGGTTTTCTATACTATTTTCGATCAAATATCTCATTTGGGTGGGAGAATTGCGCCTGTGCTGAATAAAGATCGCCAACAAATCATCCTGGAGCTCTTGGGTGTCCAGGGGACAGTGACCGTCAACGAGCTGGTGGAGCGCTTCAACGTCTCCGAGATGACCATCCGCCGTGACCTGTTCCAACTGGAGCGCAAGCGTCTGCTGCGCCGCGTGCGCGGCGGGGCGGTGAGCGACCGCGGTCGGGCTTACGAGCCGCCTTATCTGTCTCGCAGCGATGTGTGCCGCGCCGAGAAGGAACGCATCGGCAAAGCGGCTGCCAGCCTGGTGCGCAACGGCGACAGCCTGACCCTTGATGTGGGTACCACCACCCTGGAAGTTGCCCGCGCCCTGCTGGATAAGCAAGACCTGACGGTGATCACCCCCAGCTTTCGCATTGCCAGCCTGCTCGCCGATGCCCCCGGCATGCGCATCATCCTCACCGGTGGGATTTTACGCCCCGGCGAGCTCTCGATGGTGGGTCATCTGGCAGAGCGCGTTTTCGCCGATTTCTATGTGGACAAACTCTTCCTCGGCGCCGGAGGGGTGGACTTCCAGGCGGGTCTGACCGAATTCAACCTGGAAGACGCCCTGGTCAAGCAGGCTATGCTCAAGAGCGCCAAAGAGGTCATCCTGGTGGCTGACTCCAGCAAGTTCGGCAAGCTCGCCTTCGCCGCCGTCGCCCCGCTGCGCCTAGTGAACCGCCTGGTCACCGACACCGGTCTGGATCGGGAGAGCGTCTCCCGTCTGGAGGAGATGGGCATCGAAGTCATCCTGGCATGATCAGGGATGACGCTGTCATTCGCCTTGCCGCTCATCGAGGCGCGCCCGCCGCGCTTTTCCGCTGCAACATATCCGAGTCTGCCTGTATTCCACACTTTGAGGGATTATCATGAACGCTGCATTGCTGCTAGGCATCGACATTGGCACCACCGCCACCAAAGCCATCCTGGTTGACCCGGCGGGTCAACTGCTTGTGGAGGCGGAAAGACCCTGCACCCTGCGCTCGCCTCAGCCGGGCTGGGCGGAGGAGGACGCCGAAGCCTGGTGGCAGAACGTTTGCGCCCTCGTCCCTGAGTGCCTGCAACGCGCCGGCGTCCACGCCCGTCAGGTGGCTGCGGTAGGCGTCAGCGGTATGGTGCCGACCCTGGTGCTGCTCGACGAAGCCGGACAGGCGCTTCACCCGTCCATCCAGCAGAACGACGCCCGCGCCGTGGAGCAGATCGCCTTTTTCCAGGCGCGCACCGATCCCGCCGACATCCTGCAACGTACCGGCAGCGCCATCACCCAACAGAGCATCGGTCCCAAGCTGCTCTGGCTGCGCCAGCACGAACCCGAGAAGCTCGCGCGCGCCCGCTGGGTGATGGGCTCCTACGATTTCATCGTTTACCGCCTTACCGGTCAGGCGTCCATCGAACGCAACTGGGCGCTGGAGAGCGGTCTCTTCGACCTGCACACCCAGGATTGGGATGAGGCGCTCCTGGAGCTGGCTACCATCCGCCGAGAGCAATTGGGAAGCGTGCACCTGCCGGCGCAGGTGGTGGGCGGGGTCACGCCCGCTGCGGCAACAGCTACCGGGCTGGCGGTCGGCACGCCGGTGGTCGCCGGCAGCGCCGACCACATCGCCTCCGCTTTCTCCGCCGGCTTGAAAGACCCCGGCGACTTGCTGGTCAAGCTGGGCGGCGCCGGCGACATCCTCTACTGCCTCGATCAGATCTTCGTTGACCCGCGCCTGTTCCTGGACTATCACGTCATCCCTGGCAAGTTCCTGGTGAACGGCTGCATGGCGTCCAGCGGCAGCCTGATTCGCTGGTTTCGCGATCACTTTGCCCCTGGTGCCAGCTTCGCCGAACTGGATGCCGAAGCCGCCAGCCTGCCCGCCGGCAGCGAAGGGTTGATCCTGTTACCCTACTTCCTGGGCGAAAAGACACCCCTGCAAGACCCGCTGGCGCGCGGCACGCTGGTCGGGCTGACCCTCAGCCACACCCGGGCGCATGTCTATCGCGCCGTGCTGGAGGGCATCTCTTTCGGCTTTTACCATCATCTGGTGGTGCTGGAGGAGCGTGGTCTGCACGCCACCCACGCCCGCGTGACCAACGGGGGGGCGCGCTCGCCTCTATGGAAGCAGATCACCGCCGACGTGCTCGGCTTGCGCCTGGAGCATATCGCTCAACACCCGGGATCGTCGCTTGGGGCGGCTTTCGTCGCCGGCATGGGCGTGGGGGTGTTCCAGGAGTGGGGCGAGATCGAGCGCTTCATCTCCATCGCCAGCGTCACCGAACCCGATGCCGAACGCCACCAGCAATACAGGCAGCAATTTCAGCTCTACCGCGAGCTTTACGAGCGCCTGAAAACCCTCTATCCGCGCCTGGCGAACCAGGCGGTGGAACGGGCTTAGATCGTCCACTCGTCGTGGATCACGCCGACGACCCGCCAGGCGCCATCCACGTACAGCAGCGCCAGCCTGAGCGATTGCCAGTCCATGCCGCCGTATTGTGGCTCGCGCGGCGCCAGGTAGAACTCGACGATCAGGGCGTTGGGATAGAACTCGCGGCTGTTGTCCAGGCTGTTGCCCAGCCCGATGCGCTGGTTGAAGCCCACCGTGTCGGCGGCGGCGAAGTCGCCGCTATACACGAAGCGGGCGTGGTAGTCGGCGTAGGTCATCACGATCGGTTCGCCGGAGCCGTCGAAGGCGCCCCAGGTGTAAAGGGTGGGGTTGCTCATCAGCCCGCCCAGTTGCTGCGGCGAGAAGACCAGGTCTTCTGAGCGCACATAGGCGTAGGGAGAGAAGCGCACGCCCAGCGTGGGATGCGCCAGAGCGGCGAACCGCTGCATATCCCCATCCCGCAGGGCTTCCACCGCCTGTTGCGCCATGTCCAGCGCCTGCTCCAGCCCGCGCGGGATCAGACGCCCGCCGCGTAAGATGTAAACGGCGCTCGTCTGCCGACCCAGGCAGCAGGTGGTCTCATCCGGCGCGCGGCTGATGAAATCGAGCAGGATTTCTCCATCCGCGATGCGCATAGCCTTGATTTCGATCAGCTCTCCCACCAGGCTGCTGGCAACCGGCGTCAGCCAGCCGTTGACATCCAGCGCGGCTGTCAGGTAATACAGGGCTCGGTTGTGGCTTTGCACCGCGAGGATTGCCGCCCCATCAGGGGTGCCGTCGCCGTTTAAATCGCCGATCGCCGAGCGCAGCAACTCCACCCCAAGCTCGCCCCCCGCCGACGTGTACCTCCCGCCTTGCAGGGGGATTTCCCCGCCGGTTTCGGGGTGGCTTTGCGCCAGCTCTGGAATGCGGTAGCGCAGGTTGCCCAGCGTTTCCGGCGCGATGGCTGCGGTCGGGGTGGGAGTAATTGGCACGCTCTCTAAAGCCTTTTGGCTGGGGGTTGGCGTGTGAGCTAAGCTGGATGCAGGCGTCGCCGTGCGCGCCGCGCAGGCGCTCATCAGCCAGATCGTCGCCAGCGCAGCCATGCGAGCCACAATCGTCTTGACACTGATTCGGTTGAGCATCCTATCCTTTCCACGTATGCCAGGAGTATATCCCGCCGGCTTGTAGATGGCTGCATCTGACGAAGAGCCTCCCACCGGTGGATGCTTCTCCCGCTCGATCACAGGCGGACAAATGTTGGGTTACAATTACATCATAATGCTATCTTTGCACACGCATCTTTCACAAGTCTACTACAATGCCTGGCTGCTGCGCAAGCGCCTCGATGGTGTTTCGCTGAGCGAACGGCTGAGTTGGTTTCAAGCTAACGAGCGTAAAACTCCGGCGCAGATCGCCGAACTGCGATGGCGTTTAATGGGCGATTTGCTGGAACATGCGGCGGCGCATTCGCCGTACTACCGCGAGCTGTTTCAGCGTATGGGCGCCCATCCCCGGGAACTGCTCTCCCCGCAGACCTTTGCCCAAATTCCCCTCCTGGATCGCGCTACCCTGAACGCCGAGCGTGACCGTCTGGCGGCAGAGAATCGCCACCGCCGCAGCTTACAGCTCAACTCCACCGGCGGCTCTACCGGCGTGCCAACCAGATATTATCACGATCTGGTGTACGCCCACCAGTCGGCTGCCTTGCAATGGCGAAACCAGCTCTGGACTGGCTGGCGCTTCGGCGAAGGTGTGGTGAAAGTCTGGGGTTCGGCTTACGACCTGCGCCTGGAAGATCAATTGCGCCAGCGGCTGATGAACTTCTTACGCAACACCACCGTGCTGCCGGCATATCAAATAACACCGGATCACCTGCGCGCCTGGCCTTCGGTCTTGCGCCGCCGCCGACCGGCGCTGCTGCTGGGCTATACCAATGCCCTGATTGCCCTGGCGCAGACCGGCGCTCCCATGCACGACATTAGTCTGAAAGGTGTGGTAACGACCGCCGAGACGCTCTTCCCATCCCAGCGTCGCTTGCTGGAAGAGACATTCGGTTGCCGCGTCTTCAACCGCTATGGCTGCCGCGAGCTGAGTACCATCGCCCACGAATGCGCCCACGGCAGCCTGCACATCAACGAGGATTGGGTTTATGCAGAGGTGGTGGATGAGCGCGGCAGCCCAGTCACACCGGGCGCGGTTGGGCAGCTTGCCCTGACCGGCTTCTTCACTCACGCCATGCCCTTCATCCGCTATGCCATTCAGGACGCCGCCTCATTCAGCGAGCGGGATGACCCCTGCCCTTGCGGCTTGCCTTTCCGCCGTTTTGAGCGCGTGGAAGGGAAAATACAGGACCTCATTCTCCTGCCTGGCGGCGGTTACGTGTCCGGCGAGTTCTTTGCCGGCGTGCTGCGCCGCCATCCGGTACGTCAGTTCCAGGTGCGCCAGCCAGAGCCGGACTTGTTGGAGGTGTATCTTGTTCCCGAGCAGGGATATACCGTTGAAGACGAAGCCGAAATGCGCCAGGTTATCCTGCGTCAGTGTCCCGGGGTGCATGTGCGCTTCTTCGAGGCGGAGGATTTCCCTCCCACACCGTCGGGCAACCGCCGCCTGACCATCTCGCTGGTATCTGGGGTGGATCGCCTGTATGGCGCGCCTCACCCCGAGGCTGGATGACCGGCAAACAAGGAGCTTAATTGACCACACTCGTCCGGTGGCTACGTGTGCGTTACATCCACGCCCTTCCGCAAGAACGGCGGGATGAGGTGTTGGAGCAGCTATCGCTGGCTGCTTCGCCGGGGTTCGATTATTTCCTGCTGGTTTTCCTCTCCTGCAGTATCGCTACCTTTGGGTTGACCACGGATTCCGCTGCGGTGATCATTGGGGCGATGTTGATCGCTCCGCTCATGTCTCCCATCCTGGGGCTCTCGCTTGCCTCAGTTGCCGGTAAAAGCCGCATGTTCGAACGGGCGCTCCTGGCGCTGGTTGAGGGCGCGCTGTTGGCAATTGGGCTGTCTGCCTTGCTGGGTTGGGTGGCGCAGGAGCTTCCCTTCGGCGCGCTGATGGAGCTGAACAGCGAGGTGATCTCGCGCACCCGACCCTCCCCCTTCGATCTGGGGATCGCCCTGGCGGGTGGGGCGGCTGCGGCGTATGCGCTGGCTCAGCCGCATCTCTCCGCAGCTCTGCCGGGCGTTGCCATCGCCACCGCCCTTATGCCGCCCTTGTGTTCGGTGGGCATCTGTCTGTCAGTCGAGCGGCTTGACCTTGCCCTGGGCGCGCTGTTGCTCTTCCTGACCAACTTCGCCGCCATCACTTTTGCCGGCATCATAGTCTTTGCCATGCTGGGCTTCCGTCCACCGTTCCCTGGAGGGGGGTGGCGCGGCTTATCGCGACCGATCCTCACTTCGGCAATATTGGTGCTTTTGGTGACTTTCCCGTTGCTGGCGCTCACCCTGCGCTTTGTTGGCGAAGCCAGCCTGGCGCGCGCCGTGCGCGCCGCTGTGCAAGCCGAGCTGAACGCCTTGCCGGATGCGCGGCTCGTGGAGATTACTACAGACGCCAGCAATTCGACCGTGCAGTTGGATGTCACCTTGCGCGCCTCGCGCCAGCCTTTTTATCAGGAAGTGGTGGATTTTCAATCCGGGATTGCCACCCGACTGCAACGACCGGTTGCCTTGCATCTGGTGGTAATTCCGATGACCGTGTTAGACCCGCTCGTTCCGCCCACACATACGCCCACCCCCACGTCTGGTCCGACGGCTACTGCGACGAAAACCCCAGCCCCAACAGCCACTTTAACGCCAACCCCCAGCGAAACGCCCATGCCCACCTTCACCCCCACCACCTCAGCCACCCCCACCTACACAGCCACTTCCACGCCGCATCCGGCTCGTATTGTTGGCACTGGCGGTCGAGGGGTATTTCTCAGAGTGTCCCCGGGCGGCGAGGTCCTCCCTGGCGCTTTCCTGGATGAGGGTGCCTCGATCTTCTTGCTCTACCAGCGTCAGGAATTAAATGGAATTGTCTGGCTGCAGGTTCGCGACGCCCAGGGACGGGAAGGTTGGGTTAAGGCGATGTTCGTTCTGCTCGTGCCTTAAGACTTGAATCGGAGGGAATGCCTATGAAGATACGTGAATGCATGAAACGTAAGGTGATTTCTATCGGCGCTGGCGAAAGCCTGGGACAGGCTGCCAGGCTGCTTGTTGAGCATCACATTGGCACCCTTCCGGTGGTGGATGAACAAAACCGGCTGGTCGGTCTGCTTCATCTTCGCAACCTGCTGGCGCTGGTCACGCCCGACTTCGTGCGTCTGGTGGGAGATTTCAACTTCGTTCATGATTTCGGCGCTGTGGAGGATCGCCTTCCCAGCCTCGAGCAGATCAATATGCCGGTTGCAAAGCTGATGCAGACGCCGATTTTCGTAGACGAAGATAGCGGGTTGCTGCGAGCTTTCTCCGTGCTCGACCGCCATGCCCTCTCCGACTTGCCAATCTTGGACAAAGAAGGAAAATTGATCGGCATCGCTTCGCGCGTCGATATCGGCGTGGCGCTGCTCAAGGGTTGGCTACACTCGGGTGGAGGTGCAGGAGCATGATGCCAGCCATTCTGTCGACCGCTATCTTCCTGATCAGCCTGTTTCTGATATTTTCCGAAAAATTCAACCGCATGATCGCCGCGGTGATGGGAGCGGCGCTGATGCTTGGCGCGGGCTTGGCGCTCAACTTCTACACCGAAGCGATGGCGATTGATGCTATTGACTTCAACACCTTGGGGTTGCTGCTGGGGATGATGATCATCGTTTCTATGCTGGAGGCGACCGGTTTCTTTCAATACATGGCGGTGCTGGCGGCAAAATTTTCCCGTGGGCGTCCAGTTCGCCTGCTGGTTCTATTGGGCTTGGTGACCACGGTGCTGACCATGTTCCTCGACAACGTCACCACCGTGGTCTTGATCGCGCCAGTGACGATCCTGATAAGCGAGGTGCTGGGCATCAACCCCATTCCCCTGTTGATGTCTGAAGCCCTGTTGTCGGACACCGGCGGCGTGGCGACCCTGGTGGGCGACCCGCCCAATGTGCTGATTGCCTCGGCGGCTAATTTCTCCTTCAACGATTTCCTCACCCACGCCTTCCCGGTTGTATTGGTGGTCTGGTTGATCACTCTACTTTTTCTGCGCTTCATTTTCCGTCGTGAGCTGGATGTACCTGCTCACAACACGCAGGCTGTCATGCAGTTGAATCCAGAAGAAGCGCTGGAAGATCGGCACACCGCCCGCCGCGTGCTGATCGTCCTGGGTGGGGCGATCCTGATTTTCTTCGTGCACAAACTGATTGGGGTCAGCCCGGCGGTGGTGGCGTTGGCAGCGGCAGCAACGGCGTTGGTTTGGGTGCGCCCTGATCCGAAGCAGGTACTGGAGCGGGTGGAGTGGAGCGTGCTGATCTTTTTCTCGGCATTGTTTATCATGGTGGGTGGATTGGATGCGGCGGGTGTCTTGCACCGCGTCGCGGAGCTGATCAAGGGCTTCTCCAGAGTGCAACCGGTCTTGTTTGGTCTGATGCTGATGTGGATCGTCGCCGGGCTTTCAGCGGTGGTGGACAATGTCCCGATCACCATCATCCTCATTCCGGTTATTTTGGAGCTGGGTGAATCGGGAGTTCCCCTTGGACCATTGTGGTGGGCGTTGGCGTTTGGTGCCGGTTTCGGCGGCAATGGCACCATTATTGGCTCCACAGCCAACATGATCGTCGTTTCGCTGTCGGAACGCACGCGCACCCCGATCACCGCCACCCTGTGGAACCGGCGCGGCTTGCCGGTGATGTTGCTGACCCTGGCGGTTACCAGTGTCATATTCGTGATCGCCTACCCTTTGTATTTATAATAGAGCTATGACTCCTTTCCTTCAACTTGCCCTGGCGTTGGCAATCATCATCCTGGCGGCTAAACTGGCGGGTTACCTGAGTTTGCGCTTCGGTCAGCCCACGGTTTTAGGGGAGTTGCTGGTTGGCATTCTGCTTGGACCCGCCCTTTTGGATCTGCTGCATTTAACCATCTTCACCGACCGTCACCTGGGAGAGGTGGTGCACGAGCTGGCTGAAATCGGCGTGCTGCTGCTGATGTTCATCGCCGGACTGGGGCTTCACATCTCCGACCTGGCACGCTCCGGTAAGGTGGCGGCGCTGGGGGGTGTGCTGGGAGTGGTTGCGCCGCTGAGCTTGGGATCTGCTCTGGGATGGTCGTTTGGCATGGATTGGCGCGCCGCCTTCTTTATCGGTCTCACCCTCTCCGCCACCAGCGTCAGCATCTCCGCCCAGACGTTGATCGAACTGAACAGACTGCGCAGTCGGGTGGGGATTGGCTTACTGGGGGCAGCGGTCTTTGATGACATTTTGGTGGTGCTGGGGCTTTCTCTGTTCATTGCCCTTGGCGCTGCCGAAGCCGGCGCCGGTTGGTTGCAGGTGCTCTCGATCGTGGGACAGATGCTGCTCTTCCTGATGCTGGCTTCGGCTCTTGGGCGTTGGGTGCTGCCCATTTTGATCAAGAAATTCAACGATCTGCCCATCAGCCAGGGTTTGATGGCGTTCACATTTATTACGATCCTGCTCTTCGGCTGGATGGCAGAAGTGATCGGCAACATGGCAGCCATAACCGGGGCGTTTCTGGCGGGGCTGTGGCTGGCGCGCACCCCACTCAGGGATCGCATTGCCGGGGTTGTTGCTGTGCCGGCTTACGGTATCTTCGTCCCCATTTTCTTTGTAGACGTCGGTCTCACGGCAGATGTGCGCGCCCTGACAGGTGAAAGCATCTGGTTGCTGCTGGCGATGATCCTGATCGCCGTGCTTAGCAAGGTGATTGGCGCAGGCGGCGGCGCCCGCCTGGCGGGCTTCACCTGGCGCGAAGCGCTACAGTTCGGAGTTGGGATGATGTCACGCGGCGAAGTGGGCTTGATCGTGGCTTCGATCGGCGTGGCTGAGGGCATATTGGATCAAGGCGCCTTTGCCGCGGTGGTGGGCGTGGTGGTGGTGACCACCTTGCTGACACCGCCTTTATTGCGGGCGTTGTTTACCGGCGCCGGCGTGTTGAAGGAGGCAGAAGTCGAAAGCGCCGAAGGAGGTACGTTATGAGTTATCTGGTGATCTTGGTAGTGGACGACCCCGATAACTGCCCGGCGATTCTGGACGCCTGGGAAAAAGCCGGTGTGCCGGGGGTCACTATTTTGAACAGCAGTGGGCTGGGTCGCATCCGCCGGCATGCGTTGCGCGAAGACGTCTCCATCATGCCCAGCCTGGAAGAGTTCCTGACGCGCGACGAAGTCCGCCACCGCACGCTGCTGGCAGGCGTGGACGACCGCCAGTTGGTAGATCGCATGATCGCTGCTGCCCAGAAGGTAATCGGCAATCTGGAAGACCCGCATACGGGCGTGCTCTTCGTCGTCCCGTTGCTGGAAATTCACGGGTTGGGCAAACATCGCCGCGATCGCTCGCGGGAATAGTCTATGAAAACCGTTGTGGCAGGTGCCCTTGGGGAGTGCGTGCACGTCGCCGGGGTGTACAACTTCCTGCGCCTGGCTGAATCCGCTGGCTGGCGCACGGTCTTCCTCGGTCCGGCGGTGTCGGTGGGAGAGTTCCTGCGCGCCGCGCGGCAAGAGCATGCCGATATGGTGGGCGTCTCCTACCGGCTGACGCCCGAGACTGGCGAGAGACTGCTGGGCGAGTTCGCCGAGGCGGCGGACGAACTGCGCCAGGTGGGGGTGCGCTTCGTCTTCGGCGGCACGCCGCCCGTGGCGCAGCGGGCGCAGGCGCTGGGCTTTTTCGAGCGCGTCTTCGACGGCAGCCAGAGCGCTGCTCAGGTGCTGGCTTTTCTAAAAGGTGAGCCAGGGGAGGTGGTTCGCCAGGAGAGCTTCCCCCAGACTGCGGTCGAGCGCATCCGCTGGAAGGCGCCTTTCCCGCTTCTGCGTCACCACTTCGGTCTGCCCTCGCTGATGGAGACGCGCCAGGGCATCGCCGCCATTGCCGAGGCGCAGGCGTTGGACGTGATCTCCCTCGGCATTGACCAGGACGCCCAGGAAAACTTCTTCCATCCCGAACGCCAGGACCGCCGCCGTCAAGGCGCTGGCGGAGCGCCGGTGCGCACTCCTGACGACTACCGCATGCTCTATGCCGCAAGCCGCGCGGGCAATTATCCCCTCTTGCGCACTTATTCCGGCACCGATGATTTCCTGCGTCTGGCGCAGATGTATGTCGAAACCATCAACATCGCCTGGTGCGCCATCCCGCTCTTCTGGTTCAATCGCATGGATGGGCGCGGTCCCTGGGATCTGGAAGGCTCGATCCGCCAGCATCAGCAGGTGATCGCCTGGTACGGCGCCCGCGGCATCCCGGTCGAGCTGAATGAGCCCCATCATTGGGGCATGCGCGATGCTCCGGATGTGGTCTTCGTTGTGGCTGCCTATCTCTCGGCATATAACGCCCGCGCCTTCGGCGTGCGGGATTACATCGCCCAGTTGATGTTCAACAGCCCGCCTGGTCACTCCGACGCGATGGACCTGGCGAAGATGCTGGCAGTGCTCGAGTTGATCGAGCCGCTGGCAGCGTCCGGCGACTTCCGTATCTGGCGGCAGACGCGCACCGGTCTGCTCAGCTACCCGCTCGACCCGGCTGCCGCCCGCGCCCACCTCGCTGCCAGCGTGTATCTGCAGATGGCGCTCCGCCCGCAAATCGTGCATGTGGTGGGGCACACCGAAGCCCACCATGCCGCCACCGCTGCCGAGGTGATCGAGGCGTGCAAAATTGCCCAACGGGCAATAGAGAACGCCCTCTCCGGTCAGCCCGATCTGACTGCCGATCCGCAGGTGCAGCAGCGTCGGGCGGAACTTGTAGCTGAAGCGCAGGTCACCTTGCAGGCTATCCGCCGCCTGGCGTCACAGCAACCCCGCCCGAGCGGGACGCACTTCGCCGACCCCTTCACCGACCCTGTAACGCTGGCGCGGGCGGTGACCAGCGGCGTGCTCGACGCGCCCCACTTGAAGAATAACCCCTACGGGCGCGGCTTGGTGCGCACCCGCATCATCCAGGGCAAGTGCCTGGCGGTAGATGAGCGCGGGCGTTTGCTCAGTGAATCCGAACGTTTGCGGGAGCTCTTGTGAGCAGAGGAGGCAAACCGATGGAAGTACTCGAGAACTATACCGTGATCGGCGCGGGGCATGGAGGGAAAGCCATGGCGGCGCACCTGGCGCTCATGGGTATGCGGGTGACCCTCTTCAATCGTACCTTCGAACACATCGCTGCCATCAAAGCTCGCGGCGGCATAGACCTGGAGGCTTTCGAGGGTGGTCCGCATGGATTCGCGCGCCTGGCGCTGGTCACCGCGGATATTAGCGAAGCTTTGCGCCAGGCTGAGATGGTGATGGTGGTGGTGCCTTCTTCGGCGCACGCCGAGATTGCCCGTATGGTTGCGCCGCACCTGAAAGATGGGCAGATCGTGGTGTTGCATCCGGGGCGCACCTGCGGCGCGATCGAGTTTGCCAAAGGGTTGCGCGATGGCGGTTGCGCCGCCGATGTCACTCTCGCCGAAGCCGAAACCTTCATCTATGCCAGCCGCTCCGATGGACCCGCCCAGGCGCGCATCTTTCGCATCAAAGAGGCTGTCCCCTTAGCCGCATTGCCCGCCAATCGCAATGCCCGCGTGCTGGAGGCTATCCATCCGGTTTATCCGCAGTTCATTGACGGCGTCAATGTATTGCACACCGGCTTGAACAACATGGGCGCTATCTTCCATCCTGCCCTGACCATTTTGAACGCTGGCTGGATCGAAGCCACCCACGGCGATTACCAGTTCTATATAGACGGGGTTACTCCCTCTGTTGCGCGCGTGCTGGAAGTTCTCGACCGTGAGCGCGTTACGGTGGCTTCTGCCCTGGGCATCCGCGCCCGCACCGCTATGGAGTGGCTGGAGATGGCATACAACACCGTCGGCAGCGACCTGCGCGAAGCCATCCACAACCAGCCCGGCTATTACGGCATCCGCGCCCCCAGCACCCTCAATCACCGCTACATCTTCGAGGACGTGCCTATGAGCCTGGTGCCCATCGCTTCGCTTGGAGGGCGCTTCGGTGTTTCGGTGCGCGGCATGGAGGCGATCATCCGCCTTGCCTGTATCATCCACCGCACCGATTACTGGCGGCGCGGTCGCACCGTGGAACGCCTGGGCATCTCCGATCTGAGCGTGAGCGAGCTTACCCGCTACGTGGAAGAGGGTTTGCTGGATTGATTGCCCCGGATTGGACAACAAGCGAGCTATATACCTATCTCTACCTGCCGCTGCTGGTTTTCCTGGCGCGCCTGGTGGACGTGACCCTGATGACCCTGCGCATCATTTTCGTCGCCCGCGGCAGGCGTTTTCTGGCGCCCCTCTTGGGCTTTGTGGAGGTCTTCATCTGGATCGCCGTCGTCTCACAGGTGATTCGCGGCGCCAATAACCTGGTCGCCTACATGGCTTACGCCGCCGGCTTTGCCGCGGGTAACTATATTGGTATCCTCATCGAGAACCGTCTGGCGATTGGCACGCTGGTGGTGCGCGCCATCGTCCAGCACGGCGCTGAGGAGTTGATGGAGCGGCTGCACCAGGCAGGTTATGGCGTCACCGAGGTGGATGGGCGCGGCGCAACCGGCGCGGTCAAACTCATCTATACCGTCATCCGGCGCAAAGACCTGCCTGCAGTGATGGGCATCTTACACCAGAGTAATCCTCCGCCTTTCATCACGGTAGAAGAGCTGCGCTCAGCGGAGCGTGGCGTCTTCCCTGATCTCTCTGCCTCGCGCCGCTGGCGGAAGAGCGGTTAGAGCATGCAGATTCTTATCCGCCTGCTAAGGGCATGGCAGAGGTGGGTTCCACCCCCCGCTTGCAGGGCAAAAATGATGGCGAAGGGGTTGTTCATTGTCGTTGGGTTATCCCTGCTCCTGGCAGCCTGCATCGCCCGCCGCGCCCCGGCACTCCCGAGCGCCATCTCTGCTAGCCCCACCCGTCCCGCAAGCGAAACCCGCGCCCTCCAGCCCCAGGCAACTGCTTCTCCCCGCAACGAGCAGGGCTTGCTCCGCAATACTCCCACATTGACCATCGCAGCCGCTCCCCTTATCACCCCTCCGCTCGGCACCAGCATCCTCACCCTGCGCCCGCTCACTCCCACTGCCACCCGCCTCCCGCTGACCACGCCCTGGATGCGCACCGCCTTCCCCACGCCGAATATCTGCCCCACTGCCGCTGTCCTGGGCATCCCCTGCCCGACCTTCATAGCCCTCTTCGGCGGCAGGCAGTCTCCCTTCGCCTCGCCCACGCCTCAACCGCCCGCCCCTGCCATGACACCGATCGCCTCCGCCGCCTCGCTTCAGTCGCTGGGCTGGTCGCCGGATGGCGCCTGGCTGGCGTTCTGGCTCTCTGCCTCCTCGACGCCCGCGCCGAATCGGCAACCGGGCGAACTGGCTTTCTATAACGTCCGGCAGTCTGGCGTCTGCCGGATAGAGCACCTTGCCAGCCCGATTGCCCCGCCCCGCCTGGAATGGTTGGATGCCGGGCAGGTGCGGGTGGAATTTACAGACAGTACGCCGGTGCGCGCCTATCAGGGCTTGCCCTGCCAGCCGGAGAGCTTTCGCCTGCTCCCCGAAGCCCCTCCCATCCCCACTCAGACTGCCGCCAGCCCCTATCTGCACCTCTCCCTCGGCGGAGAGTACCGCGCCGAGACCGCAATGCTTGCCAGCCAGGACGGTGTGCTCACCTTCGTCACGCGCCTGCTGCCGGTGGAGGGTGGGTCTCATCTGGTGGAAAAAACCTGGCAGATTGACGAACGCCTGGGAGATTATGCGCATTTCCTCGGCGGCGAGTGGCTCAGCCCGACGCAGTTCCTGGTGTATGAAACCTTGAGCGAAGGCCCGCTGATTCTCACCACCGACGGGGAGGCGCTCTCCGTGTTGCAGGACCTGCTTGGCGAGAGCCGCGTCCCCTCCATCCTCGACCCAGATGGTTACAACTTGAGAGCCTCTGCCATCCCCGCCGAGGACCCCGACGCCTATCACCTGTTGCTCTACGGCGTCGGCGTGGAAGCGAGCTTCCCGGATGTGCGCCTGTATCATGGCGAGTTCGAGCTGGTCGAGACCTTGCCTTTCAAATACTACTACGCCATCTCGCCCGACGCGAAATGGTTGGTGATGGACAGGCGCCCCATCATCGCCGGCTACGAATCCCACGCGTTTTACATCCGCCCGCTGGAGCTGGTGGACGGCGATTGGGCGCTGCTTGCCTGGGGCGCGGATAGCCTCGCCTGGTCTGCCGATTGGAGACAGATGGCGTACAGTGCTCAAGATGTCCTTGTCTGGCAGGACTTTCCCGATTTGAACCGCCTGGGTCGCTGGCAGGCGCTGGGTTATCAGCTAACTCCACTCGGGTTTTCTCCCGACGGCTGTCATCTGGCAGCGCTGGGAGTCAAAACCCCTGGCGAAAGCTTGTTTCTCCTGAAGCCGCAGACCGCTGATGCCATCTGTCCACCTTGATGTGCACGCCTCTCCTGAATTGGACATCCAGGCGGTCGGCGGGTTGCGCCCGTAGCTTGGTTGGCAACCCTGTCCCGCCGTAAGCGGAACCCCTGGGCGCAGGATGCGAGTTGCAGGTACTGCTTGTGGTAAAATCAATCGGCGGTTTTGGTGCTTTTCGATGACCGTCGCTCGCGTGGTTGGCGCAATCAGCGGGTTCACCTTGCTGGAGCAGTACGTCCCCCTCCTGTTCTCTTCTCCCCGCAATTGGGGATGGAGTGCCTGATTCTCATAACTGATCGACTCCTGCGCCGGCAAGCGAGCGTTTCAGGCGCGGCTCTATGGCATGGTATAACGTTGTGTGGATTTGAAGCGCCAGTCGAGGATAGAGTGTGATGGCTTTCGACCGTGACAAGATTCTGCGCCTGCTCATCAGCCTGTACGGGGAACAATCCGCGGGGGAGGCTTTGGGCGACCTTCAAACCCTGCTGGAGCGCTTCTGTGAGCAGCATCCCGAACTGCGCCGCCAGCCGCCGCAACCCCTGACGCAGCGAGATATCATCCTCATCGTCTATCCCGATCAGGTGCAGCAGCCGGACGTCCCGCCGCTCGAGACGCTGGCGCAGTTCTGCCGCCGCACCCTGGGCGGACTCATCAGCGGAGTGCATATCCTTCCCTTTTACCCCTCTTCCTCCGATGACGGTTTTGCCGTGATGGATTACCGCCAGGTAGATCCTGCCTTCGGCGGTTGGGATTCAATTGCCTCCCTGCGGCAGGACTTCCAGTTGATGTTCGACGCTGTCATCAACCATGTCTCCAGCCGCAGCGAGTGGTTTCAGCGCTTTTTGCGCGGCGATCCGCTCTACCGCCAGTATTTCATCGTCGTCGAAGGCGATCCCGACCTGAGCCAGGTGACCCGACCACGTGCCTTGCCGCTGCTCACTGCTTTTCAAACCGCCGAGGGCGAGCGACGCCTGTGGACTACCTTCAGCGCCGACCAGATCGACCTGAATTACCGCAATCCCCGTGTGTTGCTCGAAGTCGTTGACCTGCTGCTCTTCTATGCTGCCCAGGGCGCCGATTTCATCCGCCTGGACGCCATCGCCTATCTCTGGAAGGAAATCGGCACCGCCTGCATCCACCTGCCGCAGACGCACGCGATCATCCGCTTATTTCGGGCAGCGCTGCAAGCTGCTGCGCCGAACCTGCGCCTGATCACCGAGACCAACGTGCCGCACGCCGAGAATATCTCATACTTCGGCGATGGCAGCGACGAGGCGCACCTGGTCTATAACTTCGCTCTGCCGCCCCTGGTGCTGTTCAGCCTGCTGCGCGGCGAGGCGGAGAAATTATCCGCCTGGGCGGCTGAGATCAAAGCCCCTTCCTCGGAGACGGCTTTCTTCAATTTCCTGGCTTCGCACGACGGCGTGGGGTTGAACCCCGTGCGCGGTATCCTGGACGAAGCCGAGATTGGCTTTCTGGTGGAAACCGTCGAAGCTGGCGGCGGCTTGACCTCTTACAAGAGCAATCCCAATGGCTCTACCAGCCCCTATGAGCTCAACGTCAATTATTTCGACGCCCTTGCCCTGCCCGGCGAACCTCCTTTGGGCGCGCCGCTGGAGCGCTTCATGCTCGCCCAGGCGATCATGCTCTGCCTGGCTGGCGTTCCGGGCATTTACTTCCACAGCCTGTTCGGCTCGCGCGGCTGGCGTGAGGGTGTCGTCCTGCGCCGCTCCAATCGGGCGATCAACCGCCAGAAACTGCGCCTTGCCGACCTGGAGGCGGAGCTGGCAGACCAGACCTCGCTGCGCTTGCATGTCTTTCAACGCTATCGCGCCTTGCTGCGCGCCCGCGCCTCCCAGGCTGCGTTTCACCCCGCCGCCGACCAGCAGGTGCTGCCCCTTCATCCGGCTGTTTTCGCCGTCTTGCGCTCGCCTCGATCCCTTGGCGACCCGCCGGAGATGGGAAGACCGGTGCTCTGTCTGCATAACCTCTCCGCTGTGTCGGTAGAAGTATCTTTGCCTCGCCGCTTGTATTTGCCACTGCATCCTCTACACGACCTTATCAGTGGGAAGGAGATTCCCCTGCGTTCTGGCGGCAAATTGACCCTCTCACCCTATCAAACGCTCTGGTTATCATGAAGACGAAGCCCTTTAACCCTCGTAGTGGTTTGCGCATCGGCGTGGTTGCCACGCGTTTCTCGCCCACCGATGGCGTCTCGCTTGAGACGGAGAAGTGGGTTGAAGTGTTGCACCGGCTGAACCACCAATGCTATTTCTTCGCCGGACAGTGTGAGAAGTTCGACGAGCCTGCCTATATCATCGCCGAAGCGCACTTTCAGCACCCTGAGGTGAGCGCCATCCATCAGGCAGCTTTTAGCGAGCGCCACCGCAGACCGGAGATCACCAGAGCCATCGAACGCCTCAAGGACTACCTCAAGCAACACCTGCTGCGCTTCATTGACCAGAGTGGCGCGAATCTATTGCTGGTGGAGAATGCACTGGCGATTCCGTTGCATTTGCCGCTTGGCATCGCACTCACCGAGCTGATTGCCGAGACCGGCATCCCCACCATTGCCCATCACCATGATTTCTTCTGGGAGCGCAAGCGCTTCCTGGTCAATTGCGTCTGGGATTACCTGAACATGGCTTTCCCGCCCCATCTGCCTGCGGTGCATCATGTGGTGATCAACTCCTCCGCCGCCAATCAGCTCAGCCTGCGCACCGGCATCTCCAGCATGCTCATCCCCAACGTGATGGACTTCGACCATCCGCCTCCCCCGCCAGATGAGTACGCCCAGGATGTGCGGCATGCGCTTGGGGTGTTGCCCGAAGAAAAGTTCTTTCTGCAGCCCACCCGCGTGGTGGCGCGCAAGGGCATCGAGCACGCCATCCACCTGGCGCGGCGCGTGCCGATGCCCGCCAGGCTGGTGGTTTCCCACGCCTCGGGCGACGAGGGCTATTCTTATCAGGGCTTCTTGCGCGAGTTCGCCTGCCTGCTGAACGTGCCCATCAATTTCGTCTCCGACATCATCCGCGAGCAGCGCGGCTTAACCCCCGATGGGCGTAAAATCTACACCCTGTGGGATGTCTATCCCTTCGCCGATCTGGTTACCTATCCCTCCGATATCGAGGGCTTCGGCAACGCCTTCCTGGAGGCGATCTACTATCGCCGCCCGATTGTAGTCAACAAATACTCGATCTACGACATAGATATCAAGCCTAAGGGGTTTTGGGTGATCGAGTTCGATGGCTTCATCACCGATGAGACCGTCCATCAAACCGTCCAAATTCTGAGCAATCCATCTCTGGCGCAACAGATGGCAGAGCATAACTACCACCTGGCGCGCCGCCACTATTCCTTTACGGTTTTGGAGCGCCACCTGCAGACTCTGCTGGCGGAATGCTTCGGAGAGCTGGTGTAGATGACCTTCGCTTCCCCCTATTTCGATCTGCTCAAAGATCGCATCAACCTCAATCCCATCCCCTTCACCGAGCGCGGCTCGCGACTGCTTGTAACCCGCCGCAACGATCATCTCGCCGTCCATCTGGCGGAGCGTTGGGTCAAGCGCGAAAACCACCTCGCCGCCTACCGCCGGCGACCGCCCATCTTGGACGAGCTGCGTTTCACCGACGCCCAGGGACAGCCCCTGCCGATGCTGATCACCAGCTTTCCGCATTGCCTGGAGATGGATACCCCCTTGGGCAGGTTTAGCCTGACGTTTCAGGATATCGAGACGCTGCTGTTGCGCCTTCCTGCTGCCCGCTTCGGCGTCTCTTTCCTCGCCAATCTCGACCAGGCGCAACCCGACCGCCGCGGCGGCGTCTTACGTCTCACCGGCAACATCCGTCGCAACATGGCGTACACCACAAACGCCCGCATCCTGGAGCATACCATCGCCCCATTTGGAGAGAGCAGCCAGCGCGTCTCTATGCTGCTGGACGCCAACGAAGGCTCTGCCCTGCTCGTCAACATCACCCCCCGCCTCGGCTTCAACCGCTACATCCCGCCCGTGGACGAGGTCTTTCAGGCTGCCGCCCGCCGCTGGCACGACTGGTTTGCTTCTGTGCCGCCCGTCCTCGACGACTATCGGGAGGCGTATCTTTTCGCCTGGTGGGTGATGCGCGCCGGTCTGATCTCCACCCGCTACTACACCACTCGCGAAGCGATGACCCCCTCCAAAGCCTATTATGTCGGCGTCTGGCAGTGGGACGCCTTCTTCCATGCCATCGCCTACCGCCACATTGATCCCCGCCTGGCGCAGGATCAGTTGCGCATCCTGCTCGATCATCAACGCGAAGACGGCATGATCCCCGACGCCGTCCACGATGAGGGCACGGTCACTCACCTCGACTATCCGGTAGATGCCGACGTCACCAAGCCGCCCCTGCTCGCCTGGGCTGCCTGGAAATTGCACGAGTTCGCCCCTGACCTCGAATTCCTGCAGGAGATCTACGAACCGCTGGTGCGCTGGAACCGCTGGTGGTTCGAGAAGAACGACCTGGACGGCAACGGCTTATGCGAGTATCAACATCCGTTTTCCTCTGGTCTGGACGATAGCCCGCTGTGGGACGAGGGTATGCCGGTCGAATCGCCCGACCTGAACACCTATCTGTGTTTGCAACAGGAAGCCCTGGCGAGGATTGCCCGGGCGATTGGCGAACAGGAGGCTGCGCGAGGCTGGGAAGAGCAGGCGCAGGCGCTCGCTGAGCGCATGTTGCAGCACATGTATGACCCTCAGGCGGGCTTATTTTGGGCGCGACGCCTGGTTGTCCCCTCCGGGGGTGCGGCGGCTTCAACGATTCAAAGCCGCATCGTCGCGGTACGCACGCCCTTCAACCTCTTGCCGCTGATCACCGGACGCCTGCCCGCCAACGTCAACCGTCGCCTGGTGGCGCACCTGACCGACGAGCGTCAGTTTTGGCCTCGCTTTCCCGTCCCCACCGTGGCGCTCGACGATCCCCACTATAATCCCAATCAGATGTGGCGCGGTCCCACCTGGCTGAACGTCAACTACCTGCTCATCGAGGGATTGCGGCGCTCGGGCTATGCGGAAATTGCGGCAGAGCTTCGCCGGCGCACGCTGGAGCTGGTCGCCGGTCAGAAGGATATCTACGAATATTACCACCCCGAGACCGGCGCCAACCCGCCTAACGCCGCCTCAACATTCGGCTGGTCTTCGGCGTTGTTCATTGATTTAGCGATTCAGGTTTCTCAGGAGCAGGCTCATCCGCCTGGCAGAACAGAGGCTGACGCAAGATGAAAGTGGCTCTTCTGCACTACAGCGCCCCACCGGTGGTGGGGGGCGTCGAGACGGTCATCGGACATCACACACGCCTGCTGGTGAACGCCGGTCATCAGGTGCTGGTGCTTGCCGGACGCGGCGGTCCGGCGACTCAGATACTCGCTGACCAAGTTCCCCAGGCAGATGCCCGCCTGTCTTTTGCCTCGATTCCCTGGCTCGATTCGCGCCACGAGCAGGTGCTGGCGGTAAAAGCCGAGCTGGACGCCGGGGTTGTCTCGCAACGGTTTCACCGCCTGCGCAGGACAATTTTCGAAGAACTGGCGCCCCACCTGGCAGAGATGGATGTGATTCTGGCGCATAATGTTGCCTCTTTGAATAAAAATCTGGCGCTCACGGCTGCTCTGTATGATTTTGCCTGCCATCGTCAGTTTCCGGACGAGACGCCCCGAGGGCGCCTGGTGCTTTGGCAGCACGATCTCGCCTGGAAGACGCCGCGCTATGCCGATGAGTTGCATGATGGCTACCCCTGGGATTTGTTGCGCCGCGCCTGGGCGGGTGTCATCTATGTTACCATCTCGGAACTGCGTCGACGCGAGCTGGCTGAGCTTACCGGGCTTGCGCCGGCTGACATTCACGTTATTCCCAACGGGCTCGACCTTAATAGCTTCTTCAAACTGGAGGAGCTGACCCGGCGGTTGGTGCAGCAACTGGATTTGCTGAGCGCCGCTCCACTGTTGCTCTTGCCGGTGCGCATCACCCCGCGCAAGAACATCGAGCTGGCGCTGCGCATCTTGCATTGCCTCTCGACCGGTTTTCCCCAGGCGACCCTGGTAGTCACCGGACCGCTCGGTCCGCACAACCCAGCCAATGTCCGCTATTTTGATCTTCTGCGTTCCCTGCGAGACGAATTGGGTTTGGTAGGACGCGCTCACTTCCTCGCCGAGATTGTCCCAGGCTTCCTGCCCTTCTCGGTCATTGCCGATTTCTACCGCCTGGCGGATGCACTGCTGCTGCCCAGCCGCGAGGAGGGCTTTGGCATCCCCCTCCTGGAAGCCGGTCTGGCGAGGCTGCCGGTCTTTTGCAGCGACATCCCGCCGCTGCGAGAGCTCGTCCAATCGGCGGGAGCTGGCGCCCAGGCGGTGACCTTTTTCTCGCCCGACGCCGATGCCGGTCATGTAGCGGAGCAGATCCGCCTCCGTCTGGCTGAAGATGCGCTCTTCCAGCAGCGCCGGCGGGTGCGCGCCGAATACACCTGGGAGCGCATCTACGCCGAAAAGATCGCTCCTCTTCTGGCTGGGTTGTAGAACTTCCGGCTGTTCTTCCGGAAGGCTGTTCTTCCGGAAAGGAGCTCGCATGTCCAAGTCATACGCCCGCTCTCTTTTTCGCAAGATCGTCCTGCCGATTGTCGCCAGCGCCGAGACGGATATCTTGCAGGAGTACTCCCCTGTGGTGGAGCTTGGTTGTTGTCTCGCGCAAGAAGGCGAGCTGGTGCTGGTTGGTGTGGTGGTCGTCCCTCTCCACCAATCTCTGAGCCAGGCGACGCCCCAGGCGCGCCAGGTGCGCAACCTGCTGCAGGCGCTTGAAGCCGCGCCGTGCGCCTGGCAGGCTACCTCGGTCAACATCCGCGATCAGGTTTGCGTCTCTCACCACCCCTGGCAAGATTTACTTCAGATTATCAACACCGTCGGGGCTGACCTGTTGCTGCTCAGCCTGCCCACTTCGTTCGAGGCGCTTGGCATCCAGCTCGATCGGCATCTGGCGTATAGCCCGTGCGATGTGGCGGCTTTCAGAGCGCCCCTCCAGCGCCCTGCAGACGCCCACTTCTGTCCACAGGAGATTCTGGTGCCTTTGCGCGGCGGTCCGCATGCCGAACTGGCTTTGAAGCTGGCGATTTCGCTGGCATTGCGCCCTGTCGGCGCGCCCCGCGATAGGGACGCGCCGCCGCGCCCCTGTCGGCTGACCACATTGCACGTCGCCGCCCATCCAAAGCCGCAGGATCTCCCCGCCGTCATTCCACCCCGCCCTTTCGGCGAGCGCGAGGCTGGCTATCGCGGCTTGGAACGGGTGCTGGAGAACCTGCCCGATGTGCGCAAGCTTGAAGTCGTCACCGACGACCCTGCCGAAGCCATCCTGGAGGCTGCTCAACAGGCTGACCTGATCGTGATGGGCACAACCGCACGCGCACTCGATCAGGCGGTTTCTATCGGCGCGGTGGCAGAGCGAGTCCTGCAACAGAGCGCGGCTGGCGTAATCCTGGTCAAGTCGCGCCGCCCCTTGCCGCCGGATATGACCAGCGAGCTATCCGGTTCCACCGCCATCTCGGTGCTGGTAGACAAGTGGTTTGCCGAAAACACCTACTCGGCTGATGAATTCGCCGACCTGGAGTATCTGCTCCAGCTCAAGCGTGAGCAGGGGTTGAGCGTCGCCCTGGCGCTGCCCGCCCTGAACGAGGAGGAGACCATCGGCGGCGTGATCCGCACCCTGAAGAGCGCCTTACTCGAGCAGTGCCCGTTGCTCGACGAACTGGTGCTGGTGGATTCGAACTCTACCGACCGCACCCGCCAGATCGCCGAGGAGCTGGGTGTGCCGGTTTACATCCACCAGCAGGTGTTGCCTCGCCTGGGCAGCCGTCATGGCAAAGGCGAAGCGCTGTGGAAGAGCCTCTACCTCACCCGCAGCGACATCGTCCTCTGGATAGACACCGATATCGTCAACATCCACCCGCGCTTCGTTTATGGTCTGCTCGGACCGTTGCTCAAGCGCCCGGATATCCAGTTCGTCAAGGGTTTTTACCGCCGCCCGTTGCGTGTGGGCGATAAAATCCAGGCTGGCGGCGGCGGACGCGTCACCGAGCTCACCGCCCGCCCGCTCATCAACCTGTTCTACCCCGAGCTCTCCGGCATCATCCAGCCGCTCGCCGGCGAATACGGTGGACGGCGCGCCCTCCTGGAGCGCCTGCCCTTCTTCTCCGGCTATGGCGTGGAAATCGGTCTGTTAATCGACGTCTTTGAACATTGCGGTCTGAACGCCATCGCCCAGGTTGATCTGCAGGAGCGCATCCATCGCAACCAGCCGCTCGAGGCGCTGAGCAAGATGTCCTTCGCCATTATTCAGGCGATCACGCGCAAGCTGGAGCGCCGCTTCGGGCGCAGCATCCTGGAGGAAGTCAACAAGACCATGAAGCTGATTCGCTACGACGCAGGGCGTTTGTTCCTGGAGGTGGAAGAAATCGCTGAGCAGGAACGACCACCGATGATCAGCGTGCCAGAGTACCGCCAGTTGTGGCAGGGACAGCGCCGCCAGGAGGTCGGATGAGCCACCCCATTGCCGACTCGACGGCTGGCGGCGCCACATCTTCATCGTGCGGTGTGAAGCTCTACCTGGTGCGCCACGGCGAGACCGACTGGAACCGTCAGGGGCGCTGGCAGGGACAGGCGGACGTGCCTCTCAACCGGCGCGGCTGGCGGCAGGCGCGCCTTGCTGCCCAACGCCTCAAGGATGTGCCACTGGCGGCAATCATCAGCAGCGACTTGCAGCGCGCTATCTGCACTGCGGAGTTGATCGCCCGCTCCTGTCGTCGCTCTCGCCAGCGTGGGGGGCGTGGCGGCGCAGGCGTGCAGCTACCCGTGATTCTCGACCCGCGCCTGCGCGAGATCCATCAAGGCGCCTGGCAGGGCTTGCAGGTGAGTGAGATTCAGCAACGTTACGCCCGCCTCTTCCAGAAAAGGATGCAAAACCCACTCGCTGTCGCCCCGCCTGGCGGCGAAACCGCCCTGCAGGTGCGACAGCGCGTGGTGGCGGCGGTGGACGACATCCGTCACCGCTTTTTGGGCGGCGCTGTTGCCATCGTGTCGCACGGCTTTGCCCTTGCCATGATTCTGGTGCACTATCAGCAGCAGCCGCTCGAACGCATCTGGGAGCTGGTGCCGGAGAACGGCGCTGTCATTGAGCTGCGCCTGGATGGACTGCCCTGCCTGGCTTCGGGTTAGAGAGCGCTCCCCGGTCCAAAGGCGATCCATCCCACCTTGATCATCGTCACCTCTGTTGAGGTCCACCAGTGCAGCGTGAAACCGCCGGCGCCGTCATCGGCGCACATCACCGACGGGCGCGCCGCGCTCCCGCCGGTGGAGATCGGCGTGGCGAACACCAGTGGCTTGCCGGCGAAGCGCGCGGGAAAGGTAACCGCCAGGCTGCCATAGCTGGCTGCCGCCCCGCTCCACTCGCACACGCCGGTCTGCACGAAGCCATCGCCGCCGGTGAAGCGGAAGTTGCCCGGCGTCGTCCAGTTGCGCGGCGAGCCGCCGCGGCGATAACGCGGCCAGCCCGTCGGGGTTTCGACTTCCTGCTTTGGAAGTTGTCGGCTTGGCTCGCTGAAATCGGCGGGGACAACCGGCAGGTACGCTTCTTCGGCTGGCGGACGAACCGACCGTCTTCTCCGCGTTCTCCAGAACGCCATCAGTACCCCCGATCCCATTTGTCCATCTTCCAGCCCTGGCGTGCCCGGTTCGCCGCTTGCGCTGGTCCGGATACGCCGATCTGCACCGCCAGTTGCGACAGCAGCTTGCGGAATTCGCCCTCTTTCGCCCGTCCCCAGGTCGCCATCAGCGTTGCGGCGTACATATCGGCGTCTGCTGTCAACATCAGCTCGGCGCTCTTGCTCATCGCTGAGAACCCTGCCGCTCCGATCACCAGCAGCGACTCATGCATCTCGGGTACGCTGGTTAGCGTTCCCTCGCCTAAACCATCTATGGTGTGCCGGGCGGTGTACCACAGCCGCACTTCATCTTCCAACTGCGGCATGGAGTTATCCACCGTCGTCAACGTCACCACCGGCTGAGCATCGTCCCACCACAGGAACCAGCGTGCGACCCGGTTCGCTTCTTGCTCGTCTTCCGCCAGCGTCGAATCGTAGGGCCAGTACACATCCAGCACCGAGAGCAGCCCGGAGACGTTATGCAAAGCGATCTCCCAGCCATCGCCTGGTAAGATCAGAAGCGCTTCGCCCTGTTGCGGGTTGAACTGGCTATACTCGTCCAGCGCCCTTTGCAGCGACTCGTCCAGCAGGTCATCCGAAAAATTGCTTCCCCCGCTGTCTGCCAGCAATTCTCTCACCCTTGCCCTTAAATTGGTCAGGTTGCTCATCTTACAACCTCAAGGTGTAGTCCACTTTCATCCCATAGAAGTCGAAGGCTGTCCCGGCTGGTGCTTCGGCGACCAGCTTGACGTGCAGAAATTCGCCCCCGCTGATCCATCGCCCGCTGCTCAACGTCAGTTCCAGGGCGTGGTAGGTTTGCGTCAGTCGGTTACTGGCGGTTTGGTGGGTGCTATCGTAGCTGAAGCCCAACGACGTCTCCGCCGGCCAGGTGGCAAAGGTGTAGCCGCCTGGGAAGTCCTGGGCGAGGATGTAAACCGTCAGGCTCAGCAGGTTGGCGCTCGCCACCAGGTAGTAGAGCGTTGCCTTGGAGATGCGGCAGCCTTTGTAGTTGTTGCGGTTCTGATGCGGGATCAACAGCGGCATGTCAACGTAGAACCAGCCGGCGGCTGCGGCGCGGTGTCGGCTGGGCGTCATCTCTGCCCCAGCCAGGAAGGTCCATGTGCCGCCGTAATATACGCCCACATCCGGTGGTATCCAGGCGACCATGCCCGTATCGTGAATATAGCCCATTCCCTTCTCCTTTCTTCTCTCTGCGGGACGCACACCGTACGGGCGTACGGCGTAGAGACGCACGGCAGTGCGTCGTCAGGGGCGCACGGCGTAGAGACGCACGGCAGTGCGTCGTCAGGGGCGCAAGGCGTAGAGACGCACCGCCGTGCGTCGTCAGGGGCGCACGCCGTAGACGCACGGCAGTGCGTCGTCAGGGGCGCAAGGCGTAGAGACGCACCGCCGTGCGTCAATACGTCTCCGGCGCCCCATAGAATGAACCGTTCGAAATCAGGTTGCGATAATACATCGTTCCAGAACCCTCCGCCAGCGCGTCATACGCCTCATCATGTGCGTAGCATGTATCCAGCCACATAGTGTTTCCCGCGCTGTCATTGGCAAAACAGGCTTTCAAGAGGCGCGACGATGGATTGCTCAGCCCTGGGTTGTATGCCTCCACGCCCAGACACCAGGTGCGCCCCGCCGCCAGGATGTCCATAATCGCCGACCCGTAGCTGTGATGGTACTTGCCGCCGATGCGCACCACCGTATTCCCATGATGGCTGCTGCCGTTGTGATCCTGCGTTGTCCCGCAGTTGTACGCCTCGCAGTCGATTTCGATTGCTTTGGGGCTGACCCCGTTGTACGTGATGTAGTTGAACCCATCTGCCCCAGCCCCGCAGTTAGAAGCGATACAATTCTGGAAGATCACCTCCGTCGCGCCACTCACATTCACCGCGTTATAGCTCACACCCTGCGCATATTTGAAGACGCAATCTTTGAAATATCCCTTGCACCCACCAGCGGAAGTGGCGTTGCCAATCTGAAAACCGCTTGATGCGTAGAAATGTACCCCCTCGACATAGATGGTCTTGTTATCGCGCGCCAGCCTGGTTGTCGCTCCGTATATATAGATCACGTTGCTATCCGGGGCGCGGTCATCCGCCAGGCGAATATATACCGTACTCCCGTTGTCATACCATGAGCCAGGGTTGGCGTCCACCTCGGCGGAGGATGTGCGCTTGGTGAGCCTGGTCGCATCGCCGAAGCTGTCTGAAATTGAGCGGTCGTAAACGCAGTTCAACGATGCAGGCGTGGTCGCCTCGTAGTGATTGCTAACTCGTGTAAACGCGCCAAGCTGGTTGCGGATGTCGCCGGTCAGGTAAACTGGACCCCCGACGGCGATGATCTCCATCGAACGGTTCAGGTTGACGTTGCATTGATTCCAGAAGTAATATCCCGCCTCGATATAGACGCGGTCAACGTCGCTCTTGTTGAATGCGGTCGAGGGAGCGCGCAGCGCAGTAGCCCAACTCAGCCCATCGTTGGCGTCGTTACCGCTGGTGGAGACGTAGTAAGTCTTGGAGACGCTGATGTTGGCATAGGTGCGCAGGTCGAAATTCTTAGGGCGGAAGCGCCTTCCGCGTTGCTGGATGGTGAACGGCAGCGTCCACGTCCAGCCTGCCGGCGGGGAGACGTCTTTCCACGCCGTTAGACCGGTGTTGATCGGCGAAATCATAATTCCCGTCATAATCCCTCCCGTTGGGGCGCGTATGGGCGGACGGCTGTCCACCCGTATGGGCGGACGGCTGTCCACCCGTATGGGCGGACGGCTGTCCACCCGTACGCGCAGTCTTACACGCCACCTCAATATCCGGCGTGGATGCCGCTGGCGGTGGTGCCGCTGCTCCACACCCGCCGCACGTACATGGCGTGCCAGATGCCCTCCGCCAGGTACAGGGTATCCACCGTCCCGTTCTCGTAGGTCACTTTTACATTCCCTGCAGCACCTACCAGCAACGCCCGGCATGGTACGATGTCTGCGCTGTCGTTCGGCGTAATTGCCGCCGAGTGCAGGATCGGTTCGATGGCTGCGATCATGCTTCTTCTCCTCTCTTCGCTTGGGCGCCCTCGGTAGAGCGGCTGGAAGGGCGCTTTTGCCGCTTGCTTGGGATGTATTCCGGTTTGGGCTTCGGGGCGCGCTTCTTCGCCGCTGTTGGCGCAGGCGTTTCCTCGCCGCTTGTGCGGGTTGGCTGCAATTCGCTCAGGGAGAACGTCAAGCGCTCTCCCCCCAGCAGATGCAACTCCAGCCGGTTGCCCACCAGTCGCGCCGCCAACACTGGCACGTCGAACCCGGCGCGCTCTCGCGCCAGGCGAATATACATTTCAAGTTCGGTCTTTTCCATTGTGAAGCTCCTTGAATCCGTGGCTGATGTTTTTGTCTGGGGGCGGGTCTGGGATTTTGCTGGAGGCTAACCCGCCCCTGTAGGGCGGGATTCCATCCCGCCGAGCCACGTTGGGCGGGATTCCATCCCGCCGAGCCATGTAGGGCGGGATTCCATCCCGCCGAGACCGACGGGCAACATGCCCGCCCTACATACCCGCCCTACTGCCCGCCTACCCCTCGGTAAAGGTCAACACCAGAGTGAAGTTCTGCGTCGCCGTCCCGCCGGCGCCGTCGTAATCCAGGGCGATTGCCACCGCCGTCCCGCGCGGGATGTGCGGATACTGACCGCCGACAAAGTCCTGCCGGTCGAACTCTGCCGGTAGGTTGGCGTCGCCGATGCTCGCCGAAGCCAGATATGCCTCCGCTGCCGCCGTCGTGCCGATGCTCAACAAACCGTTGTTTGTGTTGCTGCCCACTGCTGAGACATGCAACAACTGGCAGTCGAAAGGGGTGGTGAACACGATGCTCACATTGGCTGCCAGTGTTCCCGGCACGTGATAACTCTGTTGAAAGACGCGTTGCGCCATGATTCACCTCGTCAGGAAACGTTCTCTTTGTACATGCCGCGGTAATCCATCGCCCCGACGGCGAAGAAGTAACGCACCTTTACCGGCATGGTGTCATTGGTGAACATCAGACCCGCCGTCGGGCTTGCCACCGAGAAGATTTCCGGAGTCCTGCCGTAGCGGAAGCCGATGCCGATTGTCGGGTACAAGTTCGGATCAGCCACCGCCGCCCAGTTGTTCGAATCCGTCCACAGGTCCACCACGATCACGCGCCGGCGCGCCGATTCCAGGCGCGTCATCGCCTGATCGCCCTCGGCGAAGACGTTGTCCGGCGCGGCTGGGGCGCCGCTCGCCGTATAGCTGAAGTCGTACTGCGAGGCGAGCACCTTGAGCGCCGTGATCTCCAGCTCCGGCGGCACCAACAGGAATTTCGGGGCGGTGATCATCCCCAGGCGCTCGCCGCTGTTCAATTCGGTCTGCTTGCGCATCGCCGCCCGCACCGCCGCCCACTCGGTGATGCTCAACGCTGTGCTGCCCAGGTTGCCATGGCTGGCGTGGAACAGCGTTAACCCGTCCGCCAGAGTAGGACCGGCGCCGTTATTGTCGGTGAAAATCCCCGAAACCGCCTTGCTCAGCGTCAGCCAGGCTGCCTGCGCCAGCGCCCGCGGGGCGGCTTGCAGTTTGCGTGTCTCGTCCTTGTCGATCGCTTCCAGGGTGATGCCCAGATAGCCGCCCTTCTTTACGAAGGACGCCGTTTCGGTGCTGTCGTCCCAGGTCATCTCGGTGTAGGCTGCGCCTTCCGCCACGGTCGGCAGTTCGCCCACCCCGCCCAGGGTGATCCACTTCACCTGTTGCAGGGAAGAGAAGTCCATCACCTGGCTGATCGGCTCCCACCAGCGCGGGTACTGTTGAAACAGGTTCACCACCGCCTTGTTCAGGGCGTTTGCCACCATACCTGCCATGGTGGCGGCGGTCACGTTTGCCAGGTACACCCGCTCCGGATGGAACATGCCGGTCATCTCGTAATCGCCGGAGAGCAACACATACAGCTCGCGGATGCCGCTCAACGGCGGCACGTTTCCTTCCGGTCGCACACCGCTCAGCAGCGCTTCAGCAGCCAGGTTCAGCCGCTCCAGGCTTGTCAACCCCAAGGCGATGTGCTGACCTCTGGGCGGCGTCCCGCCGATTTGCACCACGTTCTGCTCGCTCAGGCTTGCCAGGTAAGCGTTCTCGGATTCGATCGCCTGCTGCAACGCTTCGGGCGTGGCGTAATCCTGGGCGCTCAGGCGTTCCCGACTGGCAGCTGGCAAACCGCTGGCAGCGATGATCGCCCTCGCCGCTGCTTTCTTAGCCGCCAGCTCCCAGGCGCGTCCCATGAGTGGGTCGCGCTGATTTTGCTCCTCCGCCGGCTCGCCGGGCGGCGCGCTCACAGATAGATACTGGTGCGCCTGTTCGTTCATGTTTGCACCTCCATAGGAAATAGATGCTGCGCTCAACGCAGCGATGATCCGACCATCTGCAGCCGGTTCGAACACCAGGTCAATCGATTCGACATGTCTCACCCCCACGACTCGCCGCAGCGTTTCTTGCTCCTGCGTTGCTGGTGGGGCAAACACAGGCCAGAACACCAGCGATAGACCAACATCGGGGGCTTGCTCGCCGTCTGCCAGAATCTCCTCCAGCAGGCGGGCGATTGGCTGCGCTTCGCTGTAGAGCGTAATCACCCCCTCCACTGCCTGTTGCTCCTCTTTCCATTCTGCTGCGCTGGTTGTGCCTACCAGGTTGCGCAGCGAGGGGCTGTCGAAAGCGCCGGGGTGATCCACAAACACCGCTTTGCCGTCGAACATCCCCTTTCGCGCCGCCTGCGCCAGGGCTTCAGGTTCGATGAAGATACTCCCGGGTCGGTTGCCTGTGGCGCGAATTTGCCCGGCGCGAGCGAAGCGCGCCCGAAAGGCGCGCCGCTGCCGATCCTGCGTGGCGCGCAGGAAGCCTGTCTCGAGACGTAACCGCTCATCGTTCTCCATCACCGTTCTCCTCTCGTAAAGTTGGGGCATACTGCGGTATGCGAGGCATACGGCTGTATCCCCTTCCGGCTTACTGCTCGGCTGGATTCGGCTGAGCGCCGCCTGCCTCCGCCAGCATCTGGTTCAGGGTTTCATCCACCTGCGGCTCGCCTGCGAAGCGCAACGCCAGCTTGAGCATCAGCTTGTCCAGGGTGGCGCTGCGCCCCGGCAGGCAACCCTGCAATTGCGCCATCGCCTGTGACAGGTCTTTGGCGGCGCGCGCCAGACTTTCATTGTCGGAGCGCGAGATATCCGGGGCGGTGGCTGTGAACAGCCTGCTATAATCTCCTTCCGGTAAGGGACGCGCTTTCCCGATCTCCGTTGCCCGCCGATAGGCGTGGTAGAGGATGTCTTGCAGCATGAACAGGAAGTATTTCTGCCGCCGCAGCAGATGCCGCTCAGTGGGCGTTTGCATGGCGGTGGCGGTCGCCAGATTGGCGTCGGCGGCTTCCCCGCGCCAGTGGGGTGGGTAACCGCTGCCGGCGTCGATCATGTAGCGCACGCTCTTCAGGTCGTGCTCGGCGTCTGCCGCATTCAGGCTGGGCGTAACCGCCTCCCAGGTCTCGGTTTCGTCCTTAACCACGATCGATCCCGCCTCCGGCGGCGTGCGGTACTGCAACTGCTTCTCGGTGATCTTTGTCGAAGGCACGGTGACGATCCACAGGAAGGCGCGCATCGCCCAGTGCATGCGCACCCGGTCTTCGAGCATGCGCGAGTAGCGTTGCAGCCAGGGCAGCATGGTGGTCAGGTCGCTTTCACCCAGCAACGCCCCCATCGGTCGGTTCACCGCGTAATGCAGCATGATCGCTTCCTGGTTCGCTGCCTCGGGGTGGGAGGGGGAGCACCAACGCCGTGCCTCGCCCACCTCCTGGGTTTCGTAGTAAGCCAGCTCGTTCTCCCAGTCGTTAGCGTCTACCTCGATCTTCTGGATGCGTTCCTTGGTGACAAAGCGGATGTAGCTCATCCCATCCAGCGGATTGCGGAAAAGCAGCACGAACAGGTCTCCCGACCGCGCCAGTTCGTCGCTCATCGCCTCCAGGCGCAGGTCCATGCGGTTCTTGGGGTGTTCCCAGAAGGCGAGCAGGAATTTCTGCAATTCGCGCCGGTTGGCGCTGATCACGATCCGATCGCCGACGACGTAGTCGGTGGTGATGGCGATGATGCGCCAGGCGATGGGGTTCTTGCGCCAGGCTTCCAGGGCGTCCTGGTAAATCTCCTGCACTTTGCTTGGGTCGTAATCATGCGTATAGCTTGTCCTGAGGCTCGTCCAGCCCGGCGAGTCGTCCACCGTCGCCGAGACTGCCCCCAACCCAACCCCGCCTCTTGCCACTCGTGGGGTTGAAGCAGCCCTTTCACTTTTCGTCTCCAGCGACGGGCGCTGCGGGTTGAAGGCGCGCATCAACCATTGCCTCAGATTTTTCTCTGCCATCAGTACGTCTCTCCCATCTCCGCCAGCGGGTCAACGCCGGCGATTACTTCCGACTTCGCCAACCCCCATCGTTGCCCCTCCAGAACGGCGCACAGCGCCGCCGAGACCAGCAAGTCATCGTGGACGGGTTCACCGCTGGCGGGGTCGCGGCTGCCCGCGGGCACGCCCCAGCGCAACAGTTTCCCTGGTCCTTCCAGCACCTCGCTCTGACAGGCTTCTGCCTGGGCGAAGAAGCGCCGCTGCAACTGTTCCTGTTCGCTCCATAGATCTGCCTCGCCCATCCCGCCCGGCGCAGACGGGTTGAAATCTTTGAAGCGTCCGCTTTCGATCAGCGCCAGGAACTTCCAGCCCAGGTCGGATTTGCTCCTGGCGCTGAAGACAAAGGGAATCACCGCTCCCGGCAGGGCTTTGTCCAGGAATGACGCCAGCCCTGCCCCCACGCCGGTGGCGTCAACTACCAGGTAGCGGACGCGCCAGCGCTCGGAGGTTGCCTTGATCTGGGCGTAGAGCCAGGTGTGCTTTACTCCCACCCATTCGCTCCGTTGCACCACGCGGTAGGTGGGCGCGTGAATCAGTGGGTCTTCCAACGTCGTCAAGTCAACCTCGAACACCGTCAGGGCGGTGCTGTCCCGGCTGGTGGACGTGGCTTCCCCCGTTTGCAGCTCGTCCCCCGCCGCTTCGTCTTCGCCCGCCACGTCGAGGGTGATAGCGTATATGCCCTCGGTGCGCGGCTCGCTTTGCAAGGGATGATCGCCTTTCATCAGCGCCAGGCGGCTGGCAGGGAATAAACCTCCCTCGGCTTCGATCTCTTCGCTGAAGTATTGTGTCCTGACGAAGGGGTGATTGCGCCCCAGGCGGGCGATCTGCTCGCGCACGAAAGCGCCGTAAGCCGGCACCGCCGCTGCGACCTCCTCGGCGCTGATCACGAACACGCGCTGTTCCCCGTCCTGCGCCTGGGCGCGCTGCGCGTTGCGCAGTTCTCTTGCCAGCAGCGTCTTCGACGTCCATGCCGTCCCCCAGAAGACACGCGTGGCGTTAGTCGAGGCTGCCATCGGCGCAAAATCCTTATCCCATTTGGCGATCGTCACGTCTTGCGCCTCGTCGCATTCCAGCAGGGTTGAAGCCGTTGCCCCCACCACGTTGGCGGTCGGCGACCCAGATAAGAAGATGATGCGCGCCCGGTTCACCCGGTAAATGTAGCCCGCTTCCTTGCGCCAGATATCGCGCAGGAAGAAATTGCGCTCCATCACCCGTTGCAGGCGGCGCATGGCGTTCTGCGTTTGCGGCTTCCACGTTGGCGAGACCTTGACGATTTCCGCCTCGGTCTTCTGCAGCAGCGTCAGCAGATACGCCTCGATCTGCGCCTGTAGTTCGTTCTTACCGCTCTGCCGCGGGAAGATCACCACGAACGTCTTGCCTTTCTTGCGGATCACCGAATCGACGATTGCCGCTGCCACCTGGCGTTGGTAATCCCGCAGCGTCAGCCCGCTGGCGTCGCGGGCGAAGACGTACACATCCCGCAGGGCGTTCAAGAAGACCGTTTCCAGATCGGTCATTCACCGCTTTCCCTCAGTTTCCAAGGATAGCGCGCGCCAGGGCGATCAGGCTCAGCAGCCCGCCACCGGTGGAAAGCCCCGCCAGCACCTTGAATTGCGTAGCGCTGTCGGTCAATTGGCGCAGCCGTTGCTCGTGGTCCTCGCTTGCCTTTTCCAGCCGGATCAGCCGCTCTTCGATCATCCGCTGCTCGCTCTTCATCAGGTCGATCACGTGCTGGAATTGCTCTGCGATCAGTTTTGCTGCCAGCTCGTCTTCGTTCACTGCTGTCTCTCCGTACCACTGTGAGAATATCTGCAAATGCCGAATTCCTGGTTCACCTGCGCCAGCGCCAGTTCGATCTTGCGTTCGAGTTCGCCGCGCGCCGGGCATCTGCCGTCGTGCTTGCAGGAGCGACAGCATTCGGTCATCCTGCGCAGCTTGAGCAGTTGGGCGTAGAGCGATCGGCTGGCGTCCAGCGTCCGCTCGAATTGTCGCAGCGTCGGACAGCCGTTCATGTGAGCTTGAACTCCTGCATCACCTTATCCAACGCCGTCATCATCGTCGCCTGGTAGGGCGTGGTGCTTCGGCTCAGTCCGGCGTGGATTTTGACCAGCCTGGCGATGCGCACCGCCGCTTCCCCGTGCGCCCGCAGCGCGGCGATCGCCTGTTCCATCGTCTCCGGGTTCTGGGAGTATTCCAGCATCCGCCGGTTCAGCACCCGCAGCAGGGCGATCTCGTCTTCAAGCGAGACCATCAGCGTGTTCAACAGGTCTTCGGCTTCTGCCTGCTGGAATTGTCGCGAGTAGAAGCCATGCTTCAGGGCGTTCAGGTTGCCCGGCTGAGCGCCGCGCTTGCGCTTGACCGCTGTGGCAGGGATGTCAACGTTGGTCATATTGCCCGATTCTCCTGTTTCTTCTCCGTTTGCAATGTATCCGGCGTGGACAGACCCCGATGCAGGGAGCAGGCACTGGCGCATGAGACGCGAAAATCCGGCGGGATTGTTAAGGCTGCGCTGCGCCTGCCCAGAAAGCTGGGCGCTGCTGCTTGTCCCGCAGGATGCGGGGCTTGTCCCGCAGGATGCGGGGCTTGTCCCGCAGGATGCGGGGCTTACCCCGCTTATTGCGGGGCGTCCTGTCCACGCCGGATTACGACTTTATCGTAGCAGAAATTCTTAACTAGAACAAGCGTTCTGGTTTAGTTTCCCCCGAAAATTCACCCCTCGTCAATTTCTCCTTGAGCATCTCCACGCTTGGATAGCCGCGCAAACCGTTCTCGGTGGCGTACAGCCGGCAGCCCAGGAAGTATCCCTGGCGCTCTTCGGGCCATAGCTCTTGCCCGTTCAGGCGGAAAGAAGGCGATCCCAGGAACTTCTGGCGGGCGGCTTCCTCATCGCTCTCGACCCGCACCAGGCGCACCTCGGCTTCCAGATTGAGCTGCGCCAGGGCGGCTTTCAAATTCTCCAACCCCTTTTCCCATGACGGGCAGCCGTCGAAATATAACAGTTCGATGATCATTGTGCATCTCCAGTCGGTACAAAGCGACAATTCGGGTCATGAATATAATTATTATAAACTCAAAAAGAACCTTTGGACGTTGATTGTCCAAAGGTTCTTTTTTTTACCTGTCGGGAAGGATGATCCTGATCTACGGTTTTGGCAGGACCTTCAGATGCAGCCGGTAGGTCAGCGTGCTTCTCTCCCCATCGTGAGATACCTTGATGCCGTTCCTCACATCGCTTAGCGCAGGATCGAAGACGAACCCTTCCGGTGCGGTGAAGGTGAGCGTGTAGATGTAGTTAATGTTGTTTTTCGCCACCGACTTGAAGTTGCCATTTGTCAGCTTCCAATCTGCCAGCAGGAAGCCCGACCAGGGGTAGGTGGTCATGATCGCCGTTGGCGGCTGCTCGATCACCTCGCCGGCGACCGGAGCTTGCGGATAGGTGATGAATGGATGCACCTCGGTGATGGTTTGAACCCTCGGTACATCTGGACCGTTCACCCAGATCGGATTCGTGAAGGCGTAGCGGTTGTCGCTGGAGACGGCTGCCAGCGCAAACCAATTTTTACCTGAAAGATTGGTCACCGACAGGGTGAAGTCTTTCGAGTTGCTCAAGTCGGCGCCGCTGTAGGTGGTCCTGGAAACCAGATTATTGAGCGGGAAAGCGCCGGTGCCAGTGCCGGTGCCGGTGCTGCCGAAGACATAGATGTCGGTGATGTTGTTCAGCGCCGAGACGTTGAAGGTAGCGGTGAAGTTGCCGTTCTCGTCTGTCCAGTAGGTGTTGCCGTACAGCTTGCCGCTGGTGGGGATGATGAAGACGCCGCTGGAACTGAAACTATGCCCCGCTGCCTGATTCCGGGCAAACTCCAGGCTGAACGCATCGAAGTCAGCTCGACTCTTTGCTGCCCCGTTTTCCACGTAAACATACGATCTGCGGGCGCCGCTGGCGACGCTGCTACCCGAGTCGTGGATATCGGTGCTGGCGTAGATGTAGTGGGGTCGTTTGACCGGCACGCCGCGATGGCTCCCACCGCTGATGTAGGCGTTCCAGTAGCTGATGGCTTCGTTCAGTGTCACAGCCCGAAACTGCGCTTCGATGCCATCAAAGTCGTCGCTCATGCCTCCTGGCACAGTCTGGTTGTCATCCGCCAGGAACAGACCATAGGAGCTGTTGGGGTGATTAGCGCCAATCGCCGCGCCAGCGGCGTGGGCGTCATCCAGGATGCCCTGGAGCGGCGCATTGGTATTGATGATGCGGTTCTCTTGCGCACAATCCAGGAAGCGCTCATAGGCGCTTTCTGTGAGCGGCATGATGTCGAAATGCGCCCAACTCGGTGTTACTTCCTCCGAGGGCATGTAGCCCATCGCATCCAGCTTCCGCGACCATTCATACACCCAGCAGTTGTCAATTACGTATTCATGATCGTCCAGGGTCAGTACCTCCAACCCGGCAGTGACCTGCGCCTTTGCTACCACTTCCGGTGGAGAAAACGCGTCCGCTCGGGTGCCGTGATGGTGGTTGTCGATGCTAAACCAGTCGGTAGGAGCGCTGCGCACCTTGTTGATCACCACAGTTTGCACCGGGTCGGTGGCAGTGTTGCCGGTGACGACCTTTGAATACGTGCTGGTGCTGGTAGTGTAGGAGTAGAAGCCAAAGCCCTCCCCGTAGCAGGTGGCGGTATAATTACCCGGAGCGACCAGCGCGGTTACTTTGCCCTTGATCACCGATCCGTCGGGGGCGTTATCGGAGAAGAAGTAGTTCTTGCCGGTGAAGCCGATGAGTGGAGCGGCGCCTACAGACACCCTGCCCCAAACCGGGTTGCCGTTCTGATCCTGGAAATTGAACGTGACCGGCACCATGTAACTACCCGTTCTCAAATTGATCCCCTCAGCGGGCACTGTCTCACTAGTAAATGTGATGCTTGGTGGTCCGCTGACCGTGCCGGCTTTCTCCACCCGCAAGTAATAAGTTTGGGTGGTATTTTCTTTGGGGAGATCGAGCGTGTAGTTCCCCATCTGGTCGCCCATCACCCAGCCGTAGAAGGTCGTGCCGCGGTAGACTACCACCACGGGGTAAGCAACCGGGTTGTCGGCTTCATCGGTCACCCTGCCGAAGACCCTGAAGGTGTCCAGCCCTTTGTATTCCGCCCAGAAATCGTACACCTTTTGCCATGAAGCCTGGTCGTCGATCATCAGGTAAGATTCATAGAGCCTGCTCTCCCCTTCGACGTAAGGCAGGTTGGAGAAGCGCAACTCACGATAGCCGCGCGCCCCGTAAAAACCGGCAAAGGGATGCAGCCTGCCGTCTGAGCCCGGATTGTCTCCCGGCGAGATCAGGGTAGTGGAAAATTGCTTGATGGGATTTCCGGCAGCGTCGGCGACCCAGTTGTAAGTGTTGGCTGCCGTCAAAGCCGCCACCGTCTTCGTATCTATCCCAACGCCGCCTTTGTTGGATATGCTGACCTCGTTGTTGGCGGCTATGGAAAAAGCAACCCCGCGGTTGGTGATGGTGTCGAACATATAGGCGTAATCTTTGCCAGGCGGGATGCTGTAGTAAGAGATCACGTCCAGGTCTCTGGCAACTGAAACGCCTCCCAGGTTGTACGGAACTTTGTACTTGCGGGTCACCATCACCGCCGGCATGCCGTTCACGTCATCTATGCTTTTTGTGGCGAAGTTGTAGTTAACAAGGTCGAAGTACACCATGCCGGTATTCGATGGCGCCCAGGCGTCCCATTCGTCAAACAGAAACTGCACCGTCAGCACGGTGTCATCCCCAAAGGTGGCGCTTTTGAGATCCGTTGCCCCTGGTTGGACGTATACGCGCCCGGCATCCAGGATCGAGCCGCCCGGGTAGCCCCACGGGTCTGGAGTGCCCACCGCCAATACAATCCCCACCCTGTCGTTCATGATCAGGATATCGTTGGGATTCACCCCGAAGCCATCCTTGAAGACAGGCGTCCTTCCATCGGCGCGGGCGCCAAGGTAGGCTCTGATCGTGCCAATGAACAGATCGGGGGTGGACACGCTGCCGTTGGCGATCCTGGCGTCTATGGAGAACTTAATTGGATTGTTTGGGTCGTCTTGCACCACCCTCCCATCCTGAGATTGGACGGTCACGGATAGGCTGAAGACGATCAGCAATGCAAGAAGAAGGGCAATGGCAAGTTTAGAGACTTTCAGTGATTTCATGGGTTCCTCTCCTGCTTTGGTAGTTAGCCCTCGATTTATACGCTAGCGAGAGCCTTATCTGAGAAAATGTGTGTCGGTTGCTCGCGCCTACCAGCTACCATCAGATACCGATAACAGGAGATGAATCAAGAGCGCATTGGTGTATTTCATCCCTCCCGTAAATATGGTAGAAAGCGTTCGGAAACTTGATCATACATGAGCTAAAACCATTGAACGGCAGCGAAGCAGTTCTGGGCGATCATAGCGTTGAGCGGCAAAAGCCACAGCAAGAGCGGCAATGTAAGTCAGCAAGACGAACTGGCAGACACGTAGAAAGGTAAAGCATTGGAAGTACTTCAAACCGAAGTAACGCTTGATCCAGGCGAAATGGCGCTCGATATTCGAACGAGGTTGGATCACCAGGCGCCACCACTGGCGCAAGAAAAACGGTTGCACCAGTTTGCGTTTGCCAGCCCGACGCAGGTTGTAATCCACTGCAGCATGAGCACCCAGGAAATCGCAGACGATCCGGAAGAAACGTCGATCGAAGTAGGCCGCATCGGCGTATACAACCAGCACCTGAAAGCCGTAGACGAGAGCGGCAACCAACACAATGAGCCATCCGACCAGGGAATCATGCACATTGGCGGGGGGTCACCAGGACAAATACGGGCAAGTTGGCCTGTCGACACAGCACGGTATGGACCTTATAGCCAAACACATGCGCTTTCCCAGCGTACTGCTGCCAGGCTGCGCCTGGATCGGCTTTGCACCAGGCTTCCAGAAGGGTCGAGTCCACAATCAATTCCTTGCCAGTGATGGCTCCCAGATGGATCAGTTTTGCAACCAAAGCCAGAAAGAAGAACAAGAAAGGCAAAACGCCCAGCGCTTGCCGCCTTTCCCAGTACTGACCTTTCGAGATCGTGCGCAACCTGCCCTCCAAAGTGCGTTCCCTGAAGCCCAAGGCAAGCGCCAGGGCTTCATTCGTCGCCACCCAGTCTACCATCTGCTCAAAAGACATCGGTTTCAGGATTGCCGATTGTGCCCATGTAATGATAGACTCCATGCTGACTACTCCTGGTTACGGGAAGATGGTGGTGGTACACGCATCTTATCCCATTTGCCGGAGTAGTCAACCTATTTTTGGAATACCCCATTGAGTTTCCGAACGCTCTCTGGTAACAAATATAATTGAACAGGTCAATACCTGTTTGCCAGCGTTTCCGTCCCAAGATTGGTTGGCAACTTGAAAAATCCAACCCGTGGCGGTAGTCAGGCTTTCGATACCTGCCACAGTTACGGGAGAGTAACAAAACCAACCATAATTAGGACAGTTTCTTACCAGCTTTCTTGATGATTTCGGAATGCCAGGATCATGATGGCTTGCTTTGGTCGTCTCTTCTTGATCAGCGCCGCTTTCTGCTTGCCCCTTGCGCCTTATTCGATGTAAAATTGTCTCAGTGGCGACCACGCCCCAGGAGTCCTCATGCTGCCCCTCAAAGACACCGTCCGCTCGCGCTCTTTCCCCTTCGTCAACTGGATGCTGATCATCCTCAACATCCTGGCTTTTTTCTGGCTGCTCTCGCTCGGTCGGCAGGCTGAGCCGGCGACGCGCCTGCTGGGGGTGGTGCCGGCGCGCCTGCTGAACGATCCTTCCTCTTTTCAGCTTTTCACAGTCTTCAGTTCGATGTTCCTGCATGGCGGCTGGCTGCACCTGTTCAGCAATATGCTTGCTCTTTACATCTTCGGCGACAACGTCGAAGACCGCCTGGGCAGCCTGCGCTATCTGCTGTTTTACCTGTTCTGTGGGGCGGCGGCTGCTTTCGTGCACATCTTCTTTAACCCAGGCTCCACCCTGCCCACCATCGGCGCCAGCGGCGCCATCAGCGGCGTACTGGCAGCTTATTTCCTCTTCTTTCCCACCGCCCGTGTGATCTCGTTCGTACCGCTCTTCTTCGTCCCCTGGTTGATGGAAATCCCCGCCGTGATTTATCTGGGCATCTGGTTCGTCTCACAGCTCTTCAACGGCTTGCTCTCCGTCGTCAGCGGTGCGATGGCGTATGGCGGCGTGGCGTGGTGGGCGCATGTGGGCGGCTTCGTTGCCGGGCTGCTGGTCGCGCCGCTCTTGGCGCGCCGGCGTTACATCCGCCGCACGTATTTGGACGAGTATTTCCCCTGGTGAACCTCATCCCGCAAGGAGTGACGTCATGGATTTCTTCTCGATCTTGTGGATTTTCTTCATTGTCGCCTCGTTGCAACCGGTGGTGCGGCAGAAAATGCTCGAAATGGAGCGCCTGCGCCTGTTGGAGCGCCTCGAGCGGCAGCGCAAAAGCCGCGTTATCGTCCTCATCCACCGCCAGGAGACCCTCAGCCTGCTGGGCTTCCCGCTGATGCGCTTTATCAACATCGAAGACTCCGAAGCCGTGTTGCGCGCCATCCAGCTCACTGACAAGGACGTGCCCATTGACCTGATCCTGCACACCCCAGGTGGGCTGGTGCTGGCAGCCGAGCAGATTGCCCGCGCTCTGCGCAAGCATCCCGCCAAGGTTACGGTGTTCGTGCCGCACTACGCCATGTCGGGCGGCACGCTCATCGCCCTGGCAGCGGACGAGATCGTGATGAACGAGAACGCCGTCCTCGGACCTGTGGACCCGCAGCTTGGACAGCACCCCGCCGCTTCCATCCTCAAAGTGCTGGAGCGCAAGCCGATCCAGGAAGTGGACGACGAGACGCTGATCATGGCAGATATTGCCGAGAAAGCCCTGCGCCAGGTGAAAGCCACCCTGGTAGAGTTGCTGCTGGATAAAATGGACCAGGAGCAGGCGGAGAAGCTGGCGACCACTCTCTCCAGCGGCGTGTGGACGCACGATTACCCCATAACTGTCCAAGAGGCGCGCCAGCTCGGTCTGCCAGTAAACACCGACATGCCGGAGGATATCTACCGCGTCATGGCGCTCTACCCGCAGACGGCGCAGCGTCGCCCGTCGGTAGAGTACATCCCCGCCCCGCGCACCCGCGAAGTAAAAGAAACGTAGGGCAGATACCCCGCTGCGCTTCGCTTTTTTTCTGCCCTGAGCGCGGTAAAGAGCAACCCCGAACATGGCAAGGGGGTTACGTCCTGGTCGCTGTTATTCTTAGCGGGCACGCGATGCTCCGCTGCTCGATACACATGCCGCCCCTGAACGCTGATAAAACCCTGACATCCTCTCAATGGCTATTGAAATCGGAATTTACCCTGTGTTATACTCCAATCAGCCTGGGCTTTGGGAGAGCTGTTTCTGTTAATAATGAATAGGAGGTTCTCAGATGCGTAAAGTGTTCTCAGTTGGTCTCATCGTACTCGTCGCCCTGGCTTTGCTGGCGGCGCCGGCATTCGCCATCACCGGCAACTGGGTGCATGACTTCGAACACCCATTCGTCGCCATGGTGGTGTTCTACGACGCCAACGGCGATTTCATCTGGCGCTGCAGCGGCTCGCTCATCACCCCCACCAAGTTGCTCACCGCCGGTCACTGCGCCGACACCGCCGAAGGCGCCGCCTCGGCGCGGGTCTACTTCCAGCAGGACGCTGGCGCCCGCTATGACCCGGCTTTGGGTTATGATCCCGTCACCGGTTACCCCGAGTTCTGCGCTCCCGGCACCGAGGGCGTGCTCTGCACGACCTCGCACCAGATCTATAACTACGGTTTTGCCAACTTTGCCGGCTTCCCCAACACCCGCGACGTCGGGCTGGTGATCCTCGATCAGCCGATTTACCTCTCCGAATACGGCGTGCTCCCGCCTGCCGGCGCTCTGGATGACCTCAGCACCGCCCGCGGCACCAAAGGCACCATCTTCACGGTCAGCGGTTACGGGCTGAGCTATCGCACCAACGACCGCTCGCCGCTGCCCAACATTTCCTACCGCATCCGCCTCATGGCTGCCTCGACTCTGGTGAACCTCAACAGCAGCCTCAACGACGGCTACAACCTCCAAACCCAGGGCAATGGCGATGACCGCGGCGGCACCTGCTCCGGCGATTCCGGTGGTCCGGTCTTCCTTGGCGGCTTCAACTCGAACGAGATCGTTGCGGTGACTTCATTCGGCTTAAACGCCCTCTGCCGCGGCACCGATTTCGCCTACCGCATTGACCGCCAGGAGGTCCTCGACTGGATCAACAGCCACTGATATAGCCAATTCCCGCCCCCACCTTGTATCCCCTCTTCGTCGTCTGAAGAGGGGATTTTTTTTAACCCTCTCGCTCTATTTGGCGCCTTTCGCTGTCATTTGGGGCTGGTTTTCGACCATTCCGCTATCCTCATTTTGACATCCGATTCTCGCCGGAATTGCCGTAGCCTCTGGCTCGAATTTGTGCGATAATCAGTACATGCCGCGCAAGGGAAAGGGCATCACCCAATACTTTATCAAACCGCTGTACCTCGCCGACGCCCCGAAGCTTCAATCCCTGCTCGAGCGCTGCGCCGATTACTTCCAACTCGTTAGCGGCGCCAACCCAAAGCCCGGCGACGCCGAACTCCTGCTCACCCAGCTCCCCCCTGGCAAGACCGCTGAGGACAAATTCGTCTTCGGCATCCATAACGAGGACGGCGAGCTGATCGGCGTGTGGGAGGCTGTGCTGGACTACCCAGGCGCAGAGGATGTCTGGCTCGGCTTGCTCCTGCTTGCCCCTGAATATCGCCGCAAGGGGATGGGCAGCGAGCTGTACCTGGTCTTCGAAGCCTGGGCGGCTGATTTTGGCATGCGCCAGGTGTACCTGGGCATGGTGGAGACCAACCAGGCAGCTTACCGCTTCTGGCTGAAGCAGGGCTTCAGCCTGCACGAGGTCAGGAAGCAACCCAACGGACCGCTGGCGCCGCTGGTTTATGTACTGCGGCGGCAGGTCGGCAGGCAAATCATCGCCCCGCATGCCGGCTGAGTGGCTGATGGACAAAAGCCTGCGCCGCCTGCTGGTTATGCTGCTCATCGCCTGTTTCACGGGCGTCTTCGCTTCGCCGCATCTCAGCGGAGCGGCAGCCGGTCTGGCAGACGATTGTGGCTATCACCCTGCTACCGCCGGATTACTCTCCCGCGCCGCCCCTGCCGACTGGCTGAGCTGGGTTGGTCAGCTATCTGGAGCCGAACCGGCGATCATCGCTGGTGAGCCCTATACCATCACCACCCGCTACACCCCAACGCTCTTCAGCGGCGCACCCCACGCCCGCGCCTACGATTTCGTCCTCGAACAGGCGCGCCTCTGGCACTACCCCCCGGCAAGCATCGAGCAGCATGCCTGGAGCAACGGCGTCTATTCCGGCTATAACCTGGCGCTGACCATCCCCGGGCAAATCACCCCCACCGAGGTGGTTGCGCTCACCGCCCATTTGGATTCGCTTTCGCCCGCAGCCACGCGCCAGACTCTCGCCCCGGGCGCTGAGGATAACGCCAGCGGCAGCGCTGCCCTCTTGCAGGCGGCGCGCCTGTTGCGCCATTACCAGTTCGCCCGCACGGTCAAGATCATCTGGTTCACCGGCGAGGAGCAGGGGCTGCTCGGCAGCGCCGCTTTCGCCGCCGACCACAACCTGAGCGGCTATCGCGGCGTGATCAACCTCGACATGTTCGGTTACGACGCCGACGACGATCGCTGCTTCGAGTTGCACGTCGGCGTGTTGCCCGCCTCCGATAAGGTAGGTCAGTGCCTGGCGCAGGCGCTGGCTGCCTATAATCTGAATATCAGCGCCGACTATCTCACCAGCGAAGCCACCAGCGCCTCAGACCACGCCTCCTTTTGGAGCCGCGGGGTGGGGGCAGTCTTGCTCCACGAGAACGGCTTCACCGCCGGCTCCACCTGCGGCGGCGTGCGTGACCGCAACCCCTATTACCACACCGTCAACGATACCATCGCCAACAGCTTCCCGCCCTATAACAATGGCTCTCCTAACCCGGTGGGGGGCGATATTGCCCGCCTGGCGCTGGCGGGACTGGCGGGTCTGGCGGGGATGCAGGGCGTCTGCTTCACCGCCGCCCCCCAGTTATCGCTCACAGTGGACGCGGCTGGGGCGCACCTCTCCTGGATGCCGCTGACTGGAGCGGTGCAATACCGCCTCTACCGCCGCGTGGGCGACAGCGTCGAGACCTTGCTGTACAGCGGCGCGGCGACGAGCTACACCGACGCCGGCTATGTGCCATACTGGTCGAACTGGTACTGGGTGGAAGCGGTGGCGGCGGATGGCTTCTGCCTTTCGGAGCTGAGCCAGGCGGTGGGGGTGGTGCCCGCCTGGGTTACCAGTCGGGGATACCTGCCGCTTCTGCAACGTTGAGGGCTGGGAGGAGTTCGCCGAGGAGCGGCAGCGCGCTGGCTCGTGAGAAGATAACCCGCCCCTCCGAATTGGAGGGGCGAGGTCGTGCTCGAAGTTGGTTTTTTGGGGAAGCTGTTGAAGCTTACGGCTTGTGCGCCACATACCAATCCCACGCCACCTGGATAAACTCCTGGTAGCTCATCTGTTGACCCGGGTTGGTGGGGCTCTCGCCGCGCCAGCAGTGCGGCTTGCGGAAGCCGTAATCGAACTTGATGTCTGCCGGCGGGTTGGCGGTCTTGACGAACTCCTCAAACAGGTACACCGCCTCCTCCAGGAAGTAGGTGTCCATCATGCCGGTGGTGATGGTGAGCTGCCCGTCCAGGTAGGGCTGCAGGGCGCTCCAGTTCTGCTGCATGTAGTAATTCAGGTCGTATGCCCGCCAGGCTTCAGCCACGCTGTGATCCATCGCCCCGCTCACCGGGTCCCACACGGGGGCAGGGTAGCCATCGGGACCGACCGGGCTGTAGACCGCCTCCCAGATATCCCACTGCCCGCCGGAGCGGTCGTTGGTGCCCATGGCGCGCTCCCAGTCGTTCTCCTGCTTCATCGTGAAGTTGATGTTGCCGTCCGCTCGGCGCGAGCTGGGGCGCTCGACCTTGATATAGTCGTAGAAGCGGTAATAAGCGTTCTCGTCTTCATAGACGTTGACGAGCTGGTGGTAGTGGAAGTCAATCCCGTCCGGGCACCACGCCCACGTCCCGCCGAAGAAGTCGGGCCAGAAGACCTTCATCGCCAGCGCCTCCCAGCCGCCGGTCGAGCCGCCCGCCAGCAGCCGCGCGTAGGGCTGCCGCTCGATGCGGAAGTTCGTCTCGATGTAGGGGATCAGCTCGGTCAGGATTGCCGTTCCGTAGGGTCCCACATTCGCCGAATCAACGCTGTAGGAGGTGTCGTAGTAGGGGTTGGCATCGCGGAAAGTGACGGCGATGAAGCGCGGCGCATTATCGGACACCCAGAAGTTGTAGAAGGCATTGCCCGGGCGGAAGCCGAAGGGCGCCCCCGCGCCGGGGAAATGCCCTTGCAGGTAGATCACCGGGTAGTACTGGTCGGGGTTGTCGTAGTAGCCCTTGGGCAGCAGGATGTTGGCGCCGATGTACATATCCTGCCCCCAGAAGGCGGAGACCACCTCGCTTTTGATTTTCACATACTTCACCCACTCCGTATCGCGCGGGTTGCCCTGCTGCAAGACCTCGCCAGGGCGCAGCTCCTGGATCGGCGGGATCACCTTAGTCAGCTCCAGGTTGATCTTGCCCCATTTCTTTGGACCAAGGTGCACCAATATCGGTTCGCTGTAGGCGTTGCCTGGCGATTCGAACTGCCATTGCCCCTCGCCAGCGTCCTGGTGCATCAGCAGGGTGAAGCCGTCGGCACGATGGAATTTCGTATAGACTGTGAGGAAAGCCTGCACCCAGTAATCGCCCTCGGGTAACATGCTGAACTTGGCGAAGGGATAGCCGATGATCTCTCCGTCTTTGTCGTTCATCGAAATCCACTTCGTCTTAGGGGAGAAGCCGAACACGTCCTTGCCCCAGAAAGGCACGCCGGTGACGTCGATTTGTTCGCGCGGCTCGCTCTCGTCGTCCTGGCTGACGATGATGAACAACCTCCCATCCACCGGCACGTGCAACCCCAGGTTGGCGATCTCATCCGCCGCCTGCTGCGACAGGCGCACGCGGAACTCGAGCGATGCCACCCCCGGCGGCTTGACGGCTGCCGGACCGGAGACCAGGAACAGCAAAGAGGGAATCAACGCCAGCCGCCAGTAGGGCCATGTCAGCATTTTCTTGAGTAAAGCAAACATCTTAAACCTCCTGTTTCGATACACAACAGACCTCTAAGAAGCTCACGCCCTGCGGCATGAGCGGCGAGGCGGCGCTCAAAGGTTTGAGCCGGTTGGAAGGCGCGCCTCGCCAACGGTTTCGGAATAGCCCTCGATACTCGCCCTCAAATGTACCTCCTTTCCCGGCGCATGTGCCTGATTGAACTGTTGATTGTCTTGTTAGGGGTGGAATTACCGAATGCTTTAGGCGATTAATGTGGGCTTAATTATACAGTCGAAATGGCATTTTGTCAGCGAAGTTCGGGATGTTTGAATACAAAATCTGTCGTCGTTCTTCGATCCCCCTTACCTGCGCCGTGTTGCAACACTCGAGGTCCGCCTTGCGCCCAAAGCGCCTGTTGCCTCCCGCCTCGCTCCGCAATCCTCATACTGCAATCCGCAATATGCTATCCGTCGTCTCTCCAGGTCTGCGCCGCGACAAAGCCGCTCCTGCTTGCCTTTCAGCGGTCGATTGCCTCATCTTGCAAGGAGATGGGATCCTCGGAAGGCTCGATGTGGGTGACAACGTTGGTATTGGGCACTGCCTGGCGCACTCGCGCTTCCACTTCCTCGGCAAACTCGTGCCCTTGCCGCACCGACCAGCTCCCCGGAACCAGCAGGTGCACCACCATGAAGTTGCGCGCCGCCGCCTGGCGTGAGCGCAGGGCGTGATAGCGGATGCCTAGCGGCTGGTAGGAATCCAGGATGGCTTTCACCGCGCCCAATTCTTCCGGCGGCATGGAAATGTCCAGCAGTCCCCGACCTGAGCGCAGCAGCAAGCGGTAGCCGGTGTAGAGGATGTTCCCAGCCACCAGCAGGGCGACGATCGGGTCCAGCCGTTGATAGCCGGTCAGCCAGACCAGTCCCACGCCGACGATCACGCCCGCCGTCGTCCACACATCGGTGAGCAGGTGGCGGGCGTCGGCTTCGAGGGTGATGGAGCGGTAAGACCGACCGGCTTTCAACAAGATCAACGCGATGCCCAGGTTGATCAGCGAAGCCAGCGCCGAAATCGCCATGCCCAATCCGAGCTGCTCCAGCGGTTGGGGGTGAATCAGTCGCGGCGCAGCGTTGACCACGATCAGCCCAGAAGCGAGCAGAATCAGGCTGCCCTCAAAGCCGCTGGCGATGTACTCCACCTTGGAGTAACCGAAGGCAAATTCGTCGTTTGCCGGGCGCGCCGCCAGGTTGAGTGCAAGCAGGGCTGCCACAGCCGCTGCCAGGTTGACCAGCGATTCCAGGGCGTCGGAGAGCAAGCCTACCGAGCCGGTGACCAGGTAGGCGCCGGTTTTGAGCAGTATGGTTATCAGCGCGGCTGCAATCGACAACCAGGCGTAGCGCGACAGGAAGTTTCGGTTCATTGGTTGTTCGGTCATAATTGAGGTGCGCCTTGGCGGGCGCCGGGTTGTTGCCCTTCGCCAATTGTATCATGGCGCCTGTTGGTGCGGATCGCTGTCCGCACGTGCGCCTTCTCTCCCGCCCTCCCCTCTCTTCCCTCGCGGTGGGTTATAATTCTCGCATGCCCCCGCCCATCACCTTCCAGGAGTATTATCGCGCCTTTGCCGCTGCGCTGGATGGCAGGGCGCGGCTGACCCGTCTGCCCAATGGCGCCCTCACCGCCTTGATCGGTCGCGGCGGGCGCAGGCTGGCAGTCCTGGCGGGTTTACACGGCGATGAGATCGGCGGTCCACTCGGCTTGCTGGATTGGGTCGCGCAATCTAAGGCGCTGTTGCCGCCGGGTGTCTCCCTCTGGCTGTTGCCGCTGGCGAATGACCTGGGTTGGGACGCCGGCGAACGCGAGTGGCAGGGTCTCGATCTCAACCGCGCCTTCCTGCCGGGCAGGCGGGCGCCTGCCATGCTCCGTCCGGTGATGGCAAGCTGGCGCCGCCGCCCGCCAGACCTTTTCCTCGACTTTCACGAAGACCTGGAATGCCAGGGTCCAGCCTATATCTTTCGCTACACCGAAGAGCAACACGACTTGCCGGAAAAAATGGCGGCGGCGCTGAATGCCCCCATGCTGGACTGGACCGAGTTCGCCGAGTGGGAGGGCTGCTCGGAGTTGTTCCTGCGCAGCCTGGGCTGCGACCGTTGCGTCACGTTGGAAACCCCAGCCGGCTGGTCGCTCGAGCAGCGCCGTCGGTGGGTTTGTCAGGTGCTTGATTGGAGCCTGCAATACCTGCGGGACTATCCCTAAGAACGGTGCCTCTCGAACGCAAGGCGGACGCATAGCTCATCCCTGCCCGCCGATCCCCTGGCGTGATAGAATCCCTTCAGGAGGCGGGTCAGCCGACAATCTGGCATTCACTCTGCCCGGTCATGCCGTGAACGCACGCCCTGTTTCTATCCTGCTCTGCACGTTCCTCCTGCTAACCCTGTTGGTTGGGTCCCTCCTGCCGGGCGCCCGTGCCGGCGCGGTTTCCCTCCCGCCGCAGGGGAGCAACATCTGTACCCGTCCTTTTATTTCGGTCAGCGATGCCCTCACCGACCTTGGCGCTGGCGAGTACGTGCGCATGGAGCATGGTCCCACCGGCTTCAACGGCGGCTTATACCCGGGCGGCGTCAATCAACGCCCCCAAGCGCACACCCAGGCTGGGCTGCGCCAGGCGGCGCTGGTGACGCCTCGCGACCCCGCCGGATATCCTGACCCCAACGGCAAGATCGGTCTGCTGGCGGTGGGCATGTCCAACACCGCCGGCGAGTTCTTTGCCTTCATGCGCCTGGCGCGCTCTGACCCCAGCCTCAACCCCCGCCTGGTGCTGATCAACGGCGCCCAGCCGGGCAAGGTGGCTTCGGAATGGATCGACCCCCAGGCGGATACCTGGCAGTACGTGGACGACATGCTTCAGCAGCAGGGGGTGACCGATGTGCAGGTGCAGGTCGCCTGGGTCAAGCTCACCAATTTCCTGCTCAACGATTTCCCCGCCGCCCAACAGCAGTTGCAGGAGCATCTGACCATCACCCTGCACAACCTGAAGGCAAAATTTCCCAATTTGGCGCTGGCGTACTTTTCCAGCCGCACACGCTCCTACACCTACTGGGAGGGGCAGAATCCCGAGCCAGGCGCTTTCGAGACCGGTTTTGCCGTCAAGTGGCTGGTGGAAGCCCAGCTCGCCGGCGACCCTGAGCTGAATTTCGATCCGGCGCGCGGCGAGGTGAAAGCCCCCTGGATCGCCTGGGGTCCGTATTTGTGGGCTGACGGACACAACCCCCGCTCAGACGGCTTCGTCTGGCTGGAATCCGACATGGTCTGGGATTGTACCCACCCCTCCCCGCAGGGCGAGGACAAGGTGGCGCGCCTGTTGATGGAGTTTCTCAAAAGCGACCCGACCAGCCGCGGCTGGTTTCTGACCGATGGCGCCCCATTGCCGACGCCTACCCCGCCCACCTACCAGCTCTATCTGCCCGGGCTACAATCAGAAGAAGTGAGCGATTTTCCGACCGTCCAACGATGCTGGCAGAAATACTACCAGCCGCGGTGAAGTTCTCCCTCTTCGTTCGGTTTCTGGAGGCGCGCCTGGGTCAACTTGCCTTTCTGCCCTGCTGCCAGCTCAATCCCCACAGCAAAAAGAAGACCAGGAAGATCAGGGCAATCACCCAGCCCGCTACGGGCATGGCGCGGTCAATCGTGAACAGGGAAATGATGAAAGCCGCCACGCTCAAGGCGCAGTAGATGGCTTCGAATTCCAGGATCGGCAGCGCCGCCCTCCAGGAGCGGCTGATGTCCTGCCAGCAGCGAAAGCTGAGATAAGCCAGCCCCAGCAACGCCGCCCCCAGCAGGCGGGTCACCAGCGGATCTACGAAGGTCTGACCGGGGATGCTCAAATCCGAATTCGGGAGCTGCACCCACTGCGGCACCCAGCCCAGCAGGGTCAGGCTGCGTCCAGGCACCAACAATAAGCCCAACCCGAAGATCAGCCCGATGACGGCGTGAATCAGGAAGACCAGGCGCACAGTGTTTGAAACCGGTTTGTCCATATTTCCTCCTTTGTCATAAAGGACAAACTTCTTCTTGATTATCGCGCCGCATGTCCGGAAATTCAAGCGCTATTGTGCGCTTGATACGTTATGTGTACGCTCATCCGGCAGGGCGTCCATCCCTGCCCGCCAATGTCGGGCGGACATCCTTGCCCGCCCATTGCTCATCCGCTAGGGCGGGCATCTTGCCCGCCAATGTCGGGCGGACATCCTTGCCCGCCAATTCCATGGGGCAGCCAGTAGGGCAGACATCCCTGTCCGCCAATGACTGCCCCATTCAAATTGCGTGGCAGGCTCAGCTCCCCGTGCGCGGATAAACGCACTGCAGGTAGCTGGTGGTGCGATCCTTCAGGCAAACGCGAATCTTGCTGGCGTTCTTCAAGGCGCTGGGCAGCTTGAACTTGAACGAGCGGTTATTGCCCACCGCGGCGATGTTGATCGTGCCGACGTTGGTATATTTGTAGCTGGCGTCGCTGGCGTCGGCTACTTTGACAATTACGGTGGTGGCGGGATAGGTAAAGGTGTAGATCAGGACGCTATCGGCGGTGCGCCCGGCGGCGAAATGCGCTGCCACAGCGTTGGCGTACTTGCTGTCCAGTTTAGGCGCCTCTTTGCTCTTCTTCTCCGGGATGCAGATGCGCTGCCCAACGTAAATTGTGTACGGCTTCACCCAATTCTTATTGACGTAAACGATCTGGTTGGCGGCGTAACCGAAGCGATTGCCGATCTTTGCCAGGGTGTCACCGCGCTTGACCTCGTAGGTGGTGGCGCACTTGGTGGCTGTAGCCGGCGCCGCCAGGGCGCTCCAGGGCAGCAACGCCGCCAGCAGGGAGAGAATCAGCAAAATCCCCAGACCACGCGCCAGCCAGGGTAAAGTTCGCTTTTCGTAAGGTGACATGTGCATTTCTCCTTTCTGGTTCGATTGGCGCCGACTCATCTGTCTTGCGCCATATTTTTCTGTCGGGCGTAGATGTCTTTATTATACAATGGTTGCTCTGCGCTTGCCGGGCAGCCTGGCGGGGTGAGCCAGCCTGCTCCTTGCTGCATCGCCAGTTTCACTGATTGTATAGACGGAATTTGCCTCCAGCGAGTTCCCAATGCGCCCGTCTTCATCGCCCTTGTTGGCATTCGCTGCGGCGCTGGCTTTCTGATATGACATCCTTCCTTGAGCGATAATGATGTTTTCTACTAGCAATTTGTCTCCCACATTTGCTATCGTATTTTATTAGAAGCCGTTTCTTCCTCTCTCGCGTCGTTGTTCAATTCAGGCGTATGTCTGACCACACCGCCAGATCGAGGCGCAAAGTGTTTTGCCGTTCATCGAAAGGGATATTTGCCTGCCTGGCTCAGGGTGGTTCGCCAGCGCATTCGCCTCATCTGACGGGTTTCAGATATTTCTCTCATCGAGCGTTGACTCAGCAAAGGAGGTGAAAGATCAAACTTATTTGATGGACCGTTATTCGCCTGTTGAGGAGGAAATCTATGAAAACCGTTTTTGTTCATCCTGAGCGCTGCATTGGCTGTAAACAGTGTGAATTCGCCTGCGCAGTGGCTCACTCGCAGACGAAAAGTCCGTTCCTGGCTGTATTCGAAACTCCCTCGCCCAAACCCCGCATCCACGCCGAACCTGGTCTGCAACTCAACACCTCCTTCCCCAACAAGTGCCGCCACTGCAACCCCGCCCCCTGCATGGCAGTCTGTCCCACTTCTGCCATCCGCCGCGCCGTTGATTACCCCGAGATCGTCTTCATTGATGCGAGCAAATGTATTGCCTGCGCCATGTGCGCCATGGTTTGTCCCTTCGACGTCATCACTTACCATGCGTCTGCTGCTGCGCCGGAGAAAGTTGCCGTGGCGATCAAGTGCGACCATTGCATTGAGCGCCAGCGCCAGGGCTTGATCCCCGCCTGCGTCGAAGTCTGCAAAGTCAACGCCCTGGAGTTCGGCGAGATTAACGAACTGGTCAGGAAGGCTCGCACGCGCTACTCCGAGGCGGTCTCGGTTGCAGTTGGTCAACTCCAACCGGAGATCGTCGGGTTGCCGGTCCAGATTGAGAGCTGGCGGGATTGGGGAGAATCGGTCACCCACGTAAATGCTGGAGACAGCAAAGGAGTGTGAACCATGACCATCGAAATCAGTGGCAATGGATACAAGAAGCGCAGCATCCAATCGGACACCTGGGCGATGCTGGAACTCGCCCGCCGAGAAGGTCTGGAGACCGTCTGGGATCGGTTGGAGCGACAGCAACCTCAATGCGGCTATTGCAACCTGGGCACCAGTTGCCGCATCTGCGCCATGGGACCCTGTCGGGTAGATCCATTTGGCGATGGTCCGCAGAAGGGCGTCTGCGGCGCCGACGCCGACATCATCGTCGCCCGCAACCTGGCGCGCATGGTCGCCGCTGGCGCTTCCTCCCATTCTGATCATGGTCGCGACATCCTCGAGACCCTGCACCGGGTTGGTCAGGGCAAGACAGACACCTATAAGATCAGCGATTCCGAGAAGCTCAAGAGGTTGGCTCAAGAGTACGGCATCGCCCTGGATGGCAAGAGCGATCAGCAGCTCGCTGCCGAGCTGGCGTGGGAGATGATGGAGGATTATGGCACGCGCCGCGAGAAACTGCCTCTGGCTGGGCGCGCTCCCAAGGCGCGCCAGGAAATCTGGGAGAAGACCGGCGTCTTCCCGCGCGGCATTGATCGCGAGAACGTGGAGACCCTGCACCGCACCCACATGGGCGTGGATAATGATTGGGTGAACATCCTGCTTCATGCCTCGCGCAATGCCCTGAGCGACGGCTGGGGCGGCTCGATGATCGCCACCGAGCTCTCCGATGTGCTTTTCGGCGTGCCCACCCCGAAAATGTCCAGCATGAACCTGGGTGTGCTCAAAGCCGACCAGGTGAACATCATCCTGCACGGCCACAACCCAATGCTCTCTGAGGTGATCGTCGCCGCTTCGCAAGACGCGGAGCTGCTGGCGCTTGCCAGGGAGAAAGGCGCCAATGGCATCAACCTGGCTGGGCTGTGCTGCACCGGCAATGAGGTGCTGATGCGCAAGGGCATCCCCATGGCTGGCAATCACCTGATGCAGGAGCTGGTGATTATGACCGGCGCGGTGGAAGTGATGATCGTGGATTACCAGTGCATCATGCCGGCTGTCACAGAGATCGCCAAATGCTTCCACACCAAGGTCATCAGCACCTTTGATAAGGCGAAGTTCCCCGGCGCAGAGCACATCTCCTTCGATCCAGAGCATGGGCTGGAGATCGGCAAGCGCATCGTGCGCGCAGCGGTGGAGAACTTCAGTCGGCGCGTGCCGGAGCGCGTCTTCATTCCGATCGAGCCAAAGCCGGTGATGGCGGGCTTCTCCATCGAAGCTATCCTGGGCGCCCTCGGCGGCACCCCGCAGCCGTTGATTGACGCCATCGTGCAGGGCAGCATCCGCGGCGCGGTGGGCGTGGTGGGTTGCAATAACCCCAAGATCAAACAGGACCTCGGCCACACCCGCCTGACCCGCGAGCTGATCAAGAATGATATCCTGGTCGCTGTAACCGGCTGCGCCGCCGTGGCGGACGGCAAAGACGGGTTGATGACGCCTGAAGCGGCTGATCTCGCCGGGCAGGGATTGAGCGCAGTTTGCAAGGCGCTGGGCATTCCGCCGGTGCTGCACCTGGGGAGCTGCGTGGACAACACCCGCATTCTGGTATTGGCTGCGGCGCTGGCTAACCACCTGGGTGTGGATATCAGCGCCTTGCCGCTGGCGGGCGCGGCGCCGGAGTGGTACTCTGAGAAAGCCGTCGCCATCGGCGTGTATGTGGTCGCTTCTGGCATCTACACTGTGCTGGGCACTGCGCCGCCCGTCTTCGGCAGCCCGAACATCGTCAAATTGCTCACCGAAGGGCTGGAGGGCGTTTTCGGCGCCACGTTTGCCGTTGAGCCTGATCCGCAGCGCGCCGCGGTGTTGATTCGCCGTCATATCGAACGCAAACGCGCTGGTCTTGGACTGAGCCACATCTCTCCAGAGCAGATTCCACTGCCCGAAGCGGAGCTGACCCTGGCGTAAGCGCTGGCGCCTGCTCGCATTCTCCTCTTTGAGGGAGATAAGGACGGAGGCTGCAATGAAAATCGTCATCATTGGCGCCGGTCCGGCGGGTGTGAGCGTCGCTGAGACTGTCAGAGCCCTCGACCCTCAGGTGGAGCTGGCGATGGTCTCGGCGGAGCCATACCCGCCCTATTCCCCGCCGGCTATGGTGGAATATTTCCTCACCGGCTCGGCGGTGCATCTGTGGCGCGGCAGCGACTGGCATGAGCGTCAGCGGGTGGATTATCTGCCCGGGACGACGGTGAAACGCCTTGATCCGGCTGATCGCAAAGTATGGCTGACCGATGGGCGCAGCCTGGAGTACGACCGCCTGGTGATCGCCGCCGGCAGCCGCCTGTATGCCCCTCTCCCCGGCGTTGACCTCCCTGGCGTCTACAATTTCAAGTCGCTCAGCGCTGCTGAAGCTCTGGTGAGAAAGGTCAGGTCGGGCGAGGCAAAGAGCGCCGTGATCGTCGGCGCCGGTTTCATCGGCATGGAGATCGCCCTGCTCTTGCGGGCGATGGGCGTGGCGGTCACCCAGGTGGAGATGCTCGACCAGGTGATGTCTGCCATGCTCGACCGCGAAACCGCCGCCTATGCCCTGGCTGTGATGCGCCAGCGCGGCGTGGATGTGCGCTTGAACACCCGGGCGCGCGCTTTTGTCGGCGAGAAACAGGCGGAGGGGGTAGAACTGGAGAGCGACGAGGTTCTGCGCGGCGACCTTTACATCGCCGCCACAGGGGTGAAACCCAACCTGGAACTCCTGGAGGGCAGCGGCATTGCTCACCGCTGGGGCGTCACCGTCAACGACCGCTTACAGACCAGCGCGCTTGATGTGTACGCCTGCGGCGACGTGGTCGAGGCGCCCGACCGACTGACTGGCGAGACCTATGTTCATGCCATCTTCCCCAACGCCGTCGAGCAGGGGCAGGTGGTGGGGAGGAACCTGCTGGGCTTCGACGTCCGGTATCAAGGCGCTGAGCGCATGAACAGTTTGAAGCATCTGGGACTGCCGATCATGGCGGTCGGCTTGAAGGAAGGCGACGAGGTGCTGCGCGCCCGTTGGAACGGCGGGCTGCGCACCCTGTACCTCAAGGACGACCGGCTGGTGGGCTACCAGCTTGTCGGCGACCTGCACGCTGCCGGCGCCTTGCGCGCCCTGTTCACCTCGGGACGCAGTCTGAGGGCGCTCAAAGATCGCCTGTTGGAGAAAACCTTTGGTCAGGGCGAGCTGGTCTGGAACGCCCTGGCGCTGTAAAAAATCGTCCCGCAGAGCGTGCACGCGCCTGCGGGACGATTCTAATAGAATACAGGCTACGGGTGGTAATGCTCAGTAAACTCCGCCAGCCGCCCGTTGCGCCGCCTCAGACGCGCCAGATGTGGGTGTGGCAGTCCACCAGGCGCGGCGGCAGGAAGTCTACCAGGCGCTCCTGGTACACCCACCGGTCGAGTTCAGTGACGGTTACTGGCATTCCTGCCCTCCGCGCCTCAGCGCTGACCCACGTCCAACACCGGGCGGATGTCCAGCAGGCGGCATAGCTCCACCAGCTCATCGGCGTAATCGCCGAATACCGCGGCAAAGTGCTGCGATTGCACGTGGTCCAGGATCGAGCGCACGTTGCCGTCGGGGTAGAACTTCACGCTTGGCCAGGAGGGCAGGGGCACGCCCATCTCCACCCATTGCGGCGGCGCTTTCGCCTCTCCGCTGACGATGTGCATGCGGTAGCCCTGCGCATCTTCCGAGAGGCATGCCAGGGTCATGCGTCCGGTCTTCATCCGCGAGCAGTGGGCGATGCCGTTAAGCAGCACGGTGGTGATGGGCTTGATCTGCGGCTTGCCCTCGATCATCTGGTGCGGGATGAAGCCGTCCACGCCCAGCAAAATCCACTGCGGGTGGTGCTCATAATGCTCCAGGAAAGTCACCGGCTGGTCGGAGATGTATTTGAGCATCAGCTCGGCGGTCAGGTTGCCGATATCGTTCTCGTCCACGTAGGGATAGCCGGCGGTCGCCACCAGCGCCGAGGGCACGCTGTGCACGGCGTTCATCTCCAGCGAGATGCCCTCCACACACTTGTAGGTGAAGGCGCTGAAGTTCTTCTCCTGGCAGAATGCCACCGTCGCCATGTACATGCGGATGGCGCGCTCGATCACCGCCTCGGTGGGCTTGCCCAGCGGATACTCCCAATCGGCGGTGATGCGCTCCATCTCGCGCCGCACCTCGCCTTCTTCCAGCGCCTGCATCTTTCGCTCCAGTTGCAGCATGTCCAGGCTTTCCACCTCCACGCCGATCTGCGAGCGCAGGCGGGTCACGTTGAAGCCGGTTGTGTACAGCCCCATGTCGTTCCAGCCGATCATCCCCAGGCGGGCGCTTTGCAGCTTACGCCGGGCGCGGCAGGCGCGGGCGAATTTCAGCACCCCGTCAATGTCCATGGGCGCATCCGGCGCGTTGAACAGATATTTGAACTTGATTCCCCATTGCTCCATCGGGTAGCGCAGGGCGGTGGAGCCCGCCCCGGCGGCGGGCGAGATCAGCGTGTCGCCCTCGGTGAAGCCGCCCATGCTGTAGAGCAAGATGGGTTCATGGCGAAAGGTGTAGAGCAGCCGGCTGGCAGCGCGCGGGTCGATCCAGTTGATCACGTTCACCAGTAAAAAGTCCCAGGGTTGGGCTTTCAAATCGGCGATGGCGCGTTGCTCCTGCCCAAGCGAGAACACCGGGTCGGTTCGCACCAGCTCGATGCCCGCCGCTTGCAGTTGTTTCTCTGCCCTGGCGGATATATCCTTGAGCCGTTCAGGGACGTAATACTCCGTTCCCAGGGCGACGTATCCGGCTCTTAAAGGCTCCATTTTCAAACCCTCCTTTCTCGCTATTTCTCAATGCCGCAGGATATCCGGTCGGCGGATGGTCTCGCCCTCTACGACCACTTCCAGTTGCGGCCAGCCGCCGGTTTCGGTGATCATTTCGCGCCCCGCGGCGGTCAACAGAAAGGTATCTTCGGACTTTACGCCGGTAATGGAGGGATTCCAGGCGTAAGCCATGTCCAGCAGCACCACTTCCTGGCTGTCGGGAGAAGACTCGTATTCGCGCGATTCGTAACCTGCCGCGCCGCCCTGATAGTGCTTCTGCCACTCCAGGGGAAAGCCAACCTGCGCATAGGCGTCCGCCGCTTTCTTAAATATCTCGGCGATGGGCGTCCCCTGGCGGGTGGCATGTATATAGACCCCATCCACCTGCGCTACTGCCCGCAACCTGCGCTCCAGTTCCTGTGGCGGCGTCCCGAAATGCACCAGGCGCGTGGCAGATGCCACCAGCCCCCAGCGCCGCCCGCAAATCACCAGCATGGCGTAGCGTTCGAGCGGCTTTTCGGTAGGGATGGGATGGCGATAGCGCCAGATGCGCTCGTCTGTTCCCACCAGGGTCAGGGTGGGCGTCACCGAGCGGGTCAGCGCCTCCTGCGTCAGCCAGCCGGCGATGTGACGTTCGCTCTGCCCGGGTTGGATATTTGCCGCCACGTGTTCAAGCGTCAGGGCGCTGGCTTTCCCCAACCAGCGGAAGCGTTCCAGCTCCACCGGCGTCAGTTGCCAGCGCAGGCGGGCTATCTCTTCGCTCAAATCCATCGCCCCGGGCAACGCCCAATCGGCGCCCCAGCGCTTTCCCTCGCTCAGTCGGGCAAGGGCTGAGCCGGGTTGCCACCAGGGCTGGACGACGAACTCATACCCCTGATCAGCCAGCCCTTCTTCTTCCGCCAGGCGCGCCGCCTCCACGTTGGGGACGATCAGGGCGCGGCGGTCAGGGCTGATCCACAACCCCGCCTCGCCGCGCTCCAGCGAAACGAAGATGCTGCAATCCCGACCGCCCGTGTACCAGAAGAAATTGCTCAGGCGCGTCAGCAGGATCGCTTCCAGGCGGTGGGCTTGCATGAGCTGCAACAGCCGCTGGCGCTTGACCTGCAGCTCATGCGGGTCAGGGGGGTAGGGGTCGGGGAGCATGGCTAGCCTCGTTCAGACGTGCGCCACTTCCACGCCTAGCAGGCTGCCCAGCTTCACCACCTGCTCCGCCAGGCGGCCATATGCCAGCGCCATGTGATGGGGCGCGCCCGCCAGCAGCCAGCGGTCGCAAAACTCGATGATGTTGCCGTCTCGATAGCGGAAGAGCATCTGCGGCGCTGCCACCGGTCGCGGCGTCATTGGCAGCGATTCGCCCTCGGCGACGATCAGCCGCCAGCTTCCATCGCCGAGCGGGATCAGCGAAAGCAGCGTCACCTCGCCCGGCGCGTAAGCGAACTCCAGCCCGGCGCCGCGCCCGTTTACCCCTTCGTAATAGATGCTAGGCTTGATCTTGACCGCTTTGGCGTCTGCCGCCAGCGCCGGGTTGCCGTGCCCATCGTGGGAGAGGATGATGGCGTCGTTGTCGAAGTCAATCACGTAATTTTCCAGGAAGGTCGCCTGCCCCGCCAGCTCTTGCAGAATCATCATCGCCGTCAGGGTGGTCACGTCGGCTTCGGTTGCCACCGGGATGCCCTGCGAGCACAGGTAGCCGGTGCCGTAGCTGGGGATGATGCCCACGCGCGGGTCGGTCAGCCACACCTGATCGAAGGTCGCCAGGGCGTCGAAGCCTTCCTGGCGGGCGGTGTCCAGCAGAGCCAGCGCCAGCTTCGCCGAAAGCTCGAACAAGTCGGGCGGCATCTCGCTGGCATCGTGGCGCGCCGCCTGCTCCTGCATGAAAGCCTTCACCCGCGTTGCGTCCATCGTCGCCACCCGTTGGGCGACCTTTTCGGGCTCGATCGGCCAGCACACCGGTCCGACCACATCGCGCAGGCTGAGCTGGTCAATCATCAGATCGGTCATGCCCTCGAAGGCGTGCCCGATCACCCCAATGCGCATCTTCTCCAGGCGTCGGATTGCAGCCGCAGCCCGGGCGTACTGCCCGATCTGCTCCAGGGCGGCGGCGTCGGCGATGTGGCTGGTGATCAGCTCGAAGGAGCGCCCGCTGCGAATCAAGGCGCTGGTTAGCTCAGGCACGCCCGCCATCCCCGAATTTTCCATGATCAGGTCGAAGTCGGCGTCTTCGGGCAGGCGGCGAATCTGTTGCGTGTTCCACACCAGGATGGGCGCTGTAACCCGCAGCAGCGCCCGCATCGGGATGATGCCCTTCTGGTACGCCAGCTCGATCACCACAATCAGGTCTACGCCTTCGGCGTTGAACAGGGCGGCAGCTCTCTCCGCGTCGGGTTCGTACTCCACAAAGCCCGGGTTGACGATCTCGCCATAGGGGGCGAGGATGCCAGCAATGCGGTTGGTGGCTTCTGCCATCTTCGGGCGCATGTGACCGGTCTTGTTGTAATCATCTTCCAACAGGGCAGTGACGAAAAGCCCAATCTTGGCTATGCTGCTCATAGTTCCTCCTCTCACGCGATGATTTTTATGCCTCCTGTCTGGCAAAGTGAGCGCGGAACACAGGATCGAGGATTTCATTCAACCGGCAATAACGTTGGTAAGCCTGCTCATAGGTCTCGACGTTGGCGGGAATCGGTTGCAGGCGTTCCGCCAGGCGCACCATGCTGGCTGCCGCCTGTTGCAGGTCGGCGAAATCGCCCACCGCCACGGCTGCCAGCATGGCGTTGCCCAGCAAGGCAGTCTCAGATTCCATCATTGAAACGACCGGCAGGTTGCACACATCGGCTTTGATCTGCCGCCAGAGCGAACTGCGCGCCCCACCCCCCATCGAGCGCACCTCGTAGAATTCCAACCCCGCCGACGACATCAGCTCCAGGTTACGCCGTAGCAGGTACGCCACCGCTTCCAGCACAGCGCGGATGAAATGCGCCTTTTGGTGGTACAGAGTGAAGCCGTAGAACACGCCGCGGGCGTAGGGGTTGTATTCCGGGCTGGAGGCGCCCGTCAGGTGGGGCAGCATCAGCAATCCGCCGCATCCTGGCTCCACCTGCCCTGCCGAGGCGCAGAGCAGATCGTATGCGTCCTGCCCGCTGGCTTGCGCCTGGGCTAGTTCGACCTCGCCGAAGACATCGCGCAGCCACTTCAGCGTCATCCCGCCGGTGGGCGCGAAGGGACAGATCAGGTACAGCCCCGGCGCGCTGTGGCGCAAGACCGGCAGGTTGAAGCGCCGCTCCAGGTTGAATTGGCGGATGGAAGCCTGCACTGCCAGGGCGGCGCCGGTGGTTTCAGAGACCATCCCCGGGGCGATGTTGCCTGCCCCCACCGAGCCAGCGCACTGATCCATGCCGCATAGCGTCACCGGTGTTCCCGGCAACAGCCCCAGCGCCTCCGCCGCTGCTGCGGTCAGGCGTCCGATCACCTTGCCAGCCTGTCGCGGCTCGGCGAGTTGGGCGCGGCTCACCCCTGCCAGCTCCAGCAATTCATCGCGCCAGCCGTCGGCGACGATGTCGTAGAGCATGGTGGAGCTGGAAACCGCCCCTTCGGTCACGTACTGACCGGTGAGGCGGAAGGCAATCCAATCGGTCACCAGCAGGAATTTATGCGCCGCCGCGAACTGCTCCGGCTGGTGGCGCTTCAGCCAGAGCAGCTTGCACGCCGTCCAGGTGGGGACGATCTCAGTCAAGCCGGTGATGCGGTAGAGCCAATCCAGGTCGAGCTGGCTGGCGAAGAACTCGGCTTCTTCGGCGGCGCGGTTATCGAGCCAGACGATCGCCGGTCCAACAGGCGCGCCGTCGCGCCCGATGGGCATCACGGTCTCCCCCTGGCTGGAGACGCCAATGCCGCGCACCTCAGCGGGCTGCACCTCTGCCTGCTCAAGGGCGGTGCGCGTCGCCCTGACGCACGCCCGCCAGTACACCTCGGCGTCCAATTCCACGCGATCTTCGGCGGGGGTTTGCAGGCTGTATTCTTCCCTGCCGATGCCCAGGCAGCGCCCCGTGACGTCGAACAGGGCGGCTTTGATCGAGGTCGTTCCGGCGTCAATGCCCAGAAAGACGTTCATGGCTCGTCTTTTACGGGGTTATTTCAATCCGAATTGCGCCGCCGCTTCGGCGGGGGTTGCGCCAGCCTGCACCACAGCTTTCAAGCCGCGCAGGAAGGCTGTTGGATCAGCCGCCTGCACCACATTGCGCCCAAAGACCACACCGCGCGCCCCCGCCTTGATGGCGCGGTAGGATAACTCCAGCGCGTCGATCTCGCGCTCCAGCTTCTCAGCGCCCAGGGCGAAGACCGGTATCGGCGTGCCCTCGATCACCTCGGCGAAGCGTTCGCCGGTGTAGAAGGTCTTGATGGCATCTGCGCCAAGTTCGCAAATGATGCGGGCGGTGCGGCAAATATAATCGTGAAACTCCTCGGGATGGCTGCGCAGGTCTCCCGCCGGGAAAATCTCGCCAATTAACGGGAAGCCCATCTGGCTGGCTTCGTCTGCCAGGGTGGCGAATAGGCGCACATTCTCGGCGTCGTGCTCTTCGCTGCCGGTCTTCAAGACCAGGCTGGCGAGCAGCACATCCGAGCCGACTGCCACTGCCGAGCGCACGGAGATGCCCGGCGCCGTGTAGGCTTCGTGATAATGCCAGGGTTCACAGTGGATGCTGTTCCAGTTCAGGCGGGTGATCAGCGCTGGGCTGCCCTGTCCGCTGAACAGATTTCCGGAAAAGCGCACCATCTGCGCCGCCATCAGCACCCCATCCGCTTCCTTGACCTTTTCAGCAGCGACGGTGAAATTCATCAATCCCTCGATCGGACCAAAGGTCTGCCCGTGATCCATGGCGACGATCACGGCATTCTTCCCGCTTTTGAATAATTTGTTCAGGCGAATCTCTTTTCCGGACACATCAGCTCTCCTTTGAATGAGTGCTTGAATCTGGCTAGACGCTGTCCGTCGAGCGCTTTATCTCGGCGTCAGCAGTTGCACGATCTCCTCAAAGACCTGCATCACCTTCTCCGCCTGGGCGTCGCTGATCACCAACGGCGGCTTGATCTTCACCACGTTGCCCATGCCGGCGTACTTGGAAGTGCCGAAGAGCACGCCGCGCTTCAACCCCTCCTTCTCGAACTGGCTGGTCTCGCGGGTGGCGCGTTCCTTTGTCTTTTTATCCCGCACCAGCTCGATGCCCAGCATCAGCCCCGGACCGCGCACGTCGCCGATCAGCTCGTACTTGTCCTTCATCTCCAACAGCTTCTCGGTGAAATACGCCCCAACCCGACGGGCGCGCTCCAACAGCCCCTCTTCCTCCAGCACGCGCAGGGTCGCCAGCGCCGCTACCATCGAGACCGGGAAGTGAGCGAAGGTGAAGGAGTGATCGGCGGGTTGGAAGCCCTTCAGCCCCTCGCGCGACAGATGCCCGGCGATGGGGAATCCCCCGCCCAGCGCCTTGCCAAAGACCAGGATATCCGGCACGGTCTCATACAAATCGGAAGCGAACATCGTCCCCATCCTGCCGAAGCCGGTTTGCACCTCGTCCCAGATCAACAGCATGTCGTACTTGTCGCACAGCTGGCGTATCGCTTTGTAGTACGGCTTGGGGAAGTCAATCATCCCGCCGCTCGCCTGCACTGGCTCCATGATGAACGCCAGCGGCTGCCCGTCCACGGCGTGTTCGATGAACTCGCCCATCATTTTCACGCAGTATAGCTCGCAGGATGGGTATTGCATCTGGTAGGGGCAGCGGTAGCAGTAGCCCTGCGGCACGCGCACCACGTTGCCGGTGTAATGCTGGAAGGGCCAGGGATGCGGGTAGCTCAGCGCAATGCCAGCCAGCGTGCGCCCGGAGAAAGATTCCCAGGGGGCGATGAAGTACTTGCGCTCCGGGTATTCGCGCATCGCCAGCTTCATCGCCCCTTCGATGGCGGTGGAGGCGTGCAGGCAGTAGTTCACCCGCTTCAGGTTGCCCGGGGCGATCTCTGCCAGGCGCTTGGAGAGATAAATGCGCGGCATGGTCTCGAAGCTGGTGCGCACGTGGGTGAAGTAGTTCAACTGTTCCTTGACCGCCGCCATCACTTTGGGGTGACAGGCACCCACGTTCAGGCTCCACGCCTGCGAGGTGCAATCAATATATTCTCTGCCCTGGGGATCCCAAAAAGAGGCGCCGCGCGCTTTGGCGATCATCAGGGGTAATTCTCCGCCCACAGAGCCGCTCAACAACGCCTGTCTTCCGGCTGCCATGGCTTCCTCGCTGGGGTTGGCGTACATCTCGCGCACCCAGGATACGTCAATATTTTCGGTCACATCTTCATAGGTCAACATACGTCGGTTCTCCTTGTCAAGACTCAGTTCTTACGGCTCGATCACCACTTTGATGGCGTCGGGATTGCGTGTGGCATAGAAAGCCTCCATCGTCCGATCCAGCGCATAGACGTCGCTCACCAGCTCGCCCATGCGCAGTTGAGGCAGCAGGGCGACGGCGTTCTGGTAATCGCGGATGGTGCAGTCAATCGAGCCGTGGATGTGCAGTTCGCGGTAATGGATGTCGTTGAGTTGCATTTCCAGCGTGGAACCCTTCAGGTAGCCGCTGAAGAACAACAGCGAGCCGCCCGTGCGCACAAGATCGAAAGCCTGCGCGGTGGCAGGTACGCTGGCGGTGGCTACAATTACTCGATCGAAGGCGTATCCCAAGCGGGCTTTCAGGTCCACGGCGGTTGGGTCAACGGCTTCTTCAGCGCCCATCTCCAGCGCCATCTCGCGTCGTTTGGGCAGCGGCTCGCTGGAGACCACCCGCGCCCCCAGCAGACGGGCGAGCTGGATGAAGGTCATCCCAATCGGACCGCCGCCGATCACCAGCAACCGATCGCCTGGTTCCACGCCGACCTGACGCAGTCCGTGCAACACACAGCCCACCAGCTCTGCCAGGGCAGCTTCGCGGTGGCGGGCGCCCGGCGGTAACTTCACCGCCCCGCCCACCTGCACCATCTGGCTGGGAATGTACATATACTCAGCCATGGCGCCGTGTACGTTGCAACCGATGACCTTGGCGGTGGCGCAGATATTGTCCTGCCCGTGGGCGCAGGCGTGGCAGTGCATGCAGGGGATGATCGGCGCAATGCCTACCAGATCGCCTGGATGATAATCGCTCAGGGCTTCGCCCACGGCGGTCACCTCGCCGCAGATTTCGTGCCCCAGAATCACCGGGTTGATGTAGCGCGCTGTCGGGCCATTGAAGAACATGCGGCTGTCCGAGCCGCAGATGCCGCAGGTGAGCACGCGAATCACCATGCCGTGAGGTTCCAGCGCCGGCAAGTCCATCTGCTCAATGCGAATATCCTCTTTCCCGTATAACAATGCTGCTTTCACCGGTCAGTTCCTCCATTGGGTAAATTCGGTCGGGCGGAGAGCGTCTCTCCCACCGCCCCGCCCGGATGTGTGATCTGAAACGCCTCTAAATCGAAGCCTTTCTCCGCCAGGACCACCGCGCACAGGGCGTCGCACATGGCGGAAAAGGCGATCGTGCTGGCGGTTGCCAGGTAGCCGCCCAGTTCGTACTCCTGCGGGCTTTGCACCGGCAGCACATAGCGGCACAGGCGCGCCAGCGGCGAATCGGTGCGATGCACCAGGGCGATGGTCGTCGCCCCGCGTTGGTTGGCGATGGACACCATCTGGTTGACCTCCTGGCTGCCGCCGCCGCGCGACAGGGCTATCAGCAGGTCTTGCGGTTGAATCACCAGGCTGTGTCCGTGTAAACCGTCAACCGTGGAGAGGAACATGGAACGCAGCCCGCTGCAGGTGAGGATATGGGCAAAGCGGCTGCCCACCGCCGCCGAAGTGCCCACGCCGGTCACCCAGGCTACGCCGCGGCACTGGCAAAGCAGGTTGGCGCACTGCCAGAAAGCCTCCCCCAGACCGGATTGCAGGGCGCGCAGGGTCTCGATCTCCTGCTCCAGACTCTGGCGAGCGATTTGCAGGGCTTGGGCTTTATCAACGGGTGTCATCGCATAATTGTTTTGTGGCGGCAGGCGAGCCGCTCAAACCAGAATCACTTCCACGCCGCGCTGGCGCAGCTCGGCGACGAAATCGGGCGGGGCGTCGCTATCGGTGATCAGTTTGTCAACGCCGTCAATGGGCATGATCGTCGCCAGCCCGATGTTGCCGATCTTGGATGAGGCGGAGACCACGATCACCTCGCTGGCAGCCTGCACCATCGCCCGGTCCACCTCGGCTTCCAGCACGTTGGCGGTGGTAAAACCGTGCGTCAGCGTCATGCCGTCGGAGCCGAGGAACATTTTGTCAGCGTGCAGGCTGCGCAACTGCTCGATGGTCTGCGGACCGACCAGGATTTGCGTCTGAGGGATGTAAATGCCGCCGAGCAGAATCAGGTGCACGCCCGGGTGGCGTCCCAGCTCCGCTACCACCGGCAGATAGGCGGTGATCACCGTCAGGTTGCCGGAGGTGAGCAGTTCGGGATCGAGCGAACGCGCCACCTGCAGGGGGGTGCTGCCAGAATCGAAGATAATCCGCTCGCCTGGCTGCACCAGCGCCGCCGCAGCTCTCCCGATGCGCTCTTTCTTCTCCCGGTCCGGGTCGGTAGAAGGGAGCGGGCTTCTGGGCACAGCCACTGCGCCGCCATGGACGCGTTTCAGCAAGCCCAGTTCCTCCAGGGCTTGCAGGTCGCGCCGGATAGAGACCTCCGAAACGCCCAGGCGCTGGCTCAACTCGGACACCCGCACCACCTGCTTGCTGCTCAGCGCTTCCAGGATGGACGAGCGGCGTTTTTCGGTATATACAGCCATATTACATAAAGATGATTAGATTTCGAATGATCTTTGTGAAGTTTGGAGCGATTTTTTGTATTGTATAATAAACTCTTTCGATTGTCAATAATTATTTTCATTAGAAATTATTATCAGCGATAATTATTAATAATTGCTTTCGAATGAAATTACTGAGGCGATTGACTCTTGCCTCGCTCTTTTGTAAAATAAAATCGGTCAGGGATTCTAAAGGGCAGATCAACGTCGCTATGCCGGAGCATTGATCGCCGCCCAAGAATCTGCAACCTGCCTGAAAAATCTGTTTCTTTCTAATCCTCTGCGGAAACCCGGCTCAGTGCTCAACTGAACCGGGTGACAGCGTGCCTGCATCCACGCCGCCTGACTGAGGGCGGTTTCATTTCTTTCGGGGCGGATTCAGATTACCCATGAGGAGGTCCACATGAAGCGCAAATTAGCCGGATTAAGCCTCGTCCTTTCGCTGCTGTTCAGCGTTGGAGGAGCAGGCGCCCGCGGATGGGGGCAACCAGCGGAGGCGCCCCTGACGCCACTGGGAAGCGCCTTCACCTATCAGGGCAGGTTGCACGGAATCGCTGGTCCAGTCACGGATGTGTGCGATTTCCAGTTCAGCCTGTACGCCTCGGCAGGCGGGGCGGATCAGGTGGGGAGTACCCTGGCTCGCCCGGCGGTGGCTGTGCAGGATGGTTATTTCACCCTGACCGACCTGGATTTCGGCGCCAGCGCCTTCAACGGCGACCGGCGCTATCTGCAGGTTGCTGTGCGCTGCCCCGCCGGCAGCGGCGCCTATGAGACGCTCACCCCGCGCCAGGAACTGACCGCTGCGCCATACGCCCGCTACGCGCCTGTGGCTGGCGGCGCCCCGTGGGCGGGGCTTTCCGGCGTGCCGGCGGGCTTCGCTGACGGGGTGGATAACGATACCACATACACTGCCGGAGCCGGTCTGACCCTGGCGGGCAACCAGTTCAGTCTGAGCACCGCCTACACCGACAATCGCTACTGGTTACGGGGCGGCAACAGCCTCACTGCCGAGGGCAATCTGGGCAGTCTGAATAATTATGCATTGAACCTCCTGGTCAACAACCAACGCGCCCTGCGCCTGGAACCCAACACTGCCAGCCCCAATCTGATCGGCGGCTATCAGAGTAACAGCGTGACAGGCGGGGCGTACGGAGCGGCGATCGGCGGTGGCGGAGCTAACGGGGTTGTCAATCAGGTCACGGATGATTATGGCGTGGTTGGCGGAGGTTTGAGCAACCGCGCCGGCGACAGCGCCGGCGACACATCCGACCGACCCGCCGCTACGGTGAGCGGGGGGTGGGGCAACACCGCCAGCGGCGCTCACGCCGCCGTGGGCGGAGGCATTCTGAATACTGCCAGCAGCAACGATGCTACCGTAGCCGGGGGCATGTACAACTCCGCCAGCGCCGGCTATGCCGCAGTATGCGGCGGCGCTGGCAACACTGCCAATGCGGTCTACGCCGTCGTTGGCGGCGGCTACAATAACGTCGCCAGCGGTGGCTACGCCGCCATTGGCGGGGGATCTGATAACACCGCCAACGATAGCAACGCTGCCGTTGCCGGCGGATCTGATAACACCGCCAGCGGCTTCGCCTCTACCGTGATCGGGGGTCATGGCAATTTGGCTGACGGCTCTTACGCCACAGTTGCCGGGGGTTCTAATAACATCGCCGATGGCGCATACAGCTTCGCTGCCGGCTATCGCGCCTCGGCGCGCCATATAGGCGCCTTTGTCTGGGCTGACACCCAGGAGTACACCTTCGAATCCACCATGCCAAATTCCTTTTCCGTGCGCGCCGATAACGGAGCTTTCATTACCGCCGACAATGCTGAGGGTTATGGTTTGAGGGTCGAGAACACCTTCGCAGGCGATGGTATCCGCTCCCTCGCCTACAGCTCGCGGGGTGTGTATTGGGCTGCGTTGTATGCAGTGAATAGCGGCGAAAGTCCAGGGGTATTCGCCCAAAGCAGCGGACAGTACGCAGCCTACTTCAACAACGATATCTATGTCGCCGGCAACTGCGTCGGCTGCATCCTGGTTTACGTTGCCCAGAACAACGGCACCGTAGCCATGGAAACCGGCGACCTGGCGACGGTGGTCGGGGTGACAGAAGCGCTGCAACCCGGTGCTGCGCCGATCATCCAGGTCCGTCGCGCTCAGGAAGGCGGGGCAGTGGTTGGGGTGGTGCTCAGCAGGGCGGCGGTTTCGGTCAGCTACAAGGATGGAGCGGAGTTGCCTTCGATCGAGCGGGCGCAAGGGGTTGTTGCCCCAGGCGAGTACCTCTTCATTGTCGTTCAGGGGATCGCCTATGTCAAAGCCGATGCAGGCGAGCGAGCCATCCAGGTGGGTGAACGTCTGACAGCCGCCGCCCTCGACGGTCATGCCCGCAGCCTGCGCACGACCACCCTCGACGGCATCCAGGTGGCGGAGAGCGCCCCGACGGCGGGGATTGCCCTGGCTTCGTTGGAGGCTGGTCAAGGGCTGATCCCGATTTTGCTCACTCTGCGCTAGGGATAAATGCGATGAAGAACTGGATGCTCATTTTCGTCGTTGTGCTTTCCATCTTCCTGGTCGGGATGGCGCTGGCGAAACCGCTCGCCTTTACCCTGCCCTGGTGGACGGTGGCTGGCGGCGGTGGGGAATCTGCCGGCGCCAGCTATCGTGTGTACGGAGCCATCGGTCAGCCTGGTCTGGGCGACATGGCGAGCAGTAATTATCGGCTGCGGGGCGGGTTTTTGAACGGCGCTGTCCTGCTGCAACAGAGGTTCTACCTGCCGCTGGCGCTGCGCTGAGGCGGGGCGCTCTTCGTCGGTGAGATTACATACCCGCCCCGTGCTGAGCCTTGCTCTTCGCTCCCCTGGCGATCTGGGCTTGGAAGAAAGGCGCGGCGCGTTGGCAGCAGCATTGGGGATTCGCCCGCGCCTTGCTCTGGGGAGGCATCCTCTGGTGGCTGGCAGAGCGCACGCGCCCGTATTGGGCGCTCACCTGGCGGCAGTTCAATGGAGACGCCACCCCTGACCCTGCCTGGGTTGCCTTGTTCGCCATCCCCGCCGCCTGGGCTTGGACGCGCCTCAGCCGGCGCTACCCTCGCCCCTTTGCCATACTCGGCTGGAGCGTGTTCACCCTCTGGCTGTTTTGGCTGGCGAGCCGCTTCTTCCCCCATTCCGCGCCGGTCTTTCGCGGCGTGATCGCCCTGCTGCCGCTGGCGGTCTACGCCTGGTTTGTCTTATTGAAGCGCCGCCCCTGGATCGCCCTGGTACTGGTTGCCGCCTGCGTGGTTGCGGTATTGCTGCTCTACTATTTCGCCCCCCATGCCTTGCAGCGCCTCATCCAGGTCAGCGAAGCCTGGTTGCTCTCCCAGGGGATTCCTTTCTGGCTCACGCCGTAGGGTTGGGGGCTTTACCTGGGATAATTTTCGGGGCGGGTCTCAGACCCGCCCCGAAGTGATGTATAGAGAAGGTTTTACGGCAGACCGGTGTAGATGGCGTTGGCGAGCAGGCGGAAGGTCAGCTCAGGATGAGCGCGGAAGGTGGGATCCAGCCCCATCAGGGTGATTTCCGAACCTCCCAGCGAGCGGTGCACCACGATCGGCTTGCCGTTCGCCCCGCTGGTCTTCCAGCCCGCCCAGTAGCCGGAGACGAAGAAATCGCCCGGATCAATCGAGGCGGATACCTGCGCATCAGCGGGCAGGGCGGTGAACCACACCGGACCATAGACGAAGCCGTGGCTATCAGCCGGATAAGCCGCGGCGATGGCATCTGCGGGGTTGTAATCCACCATCAGCACGCCGTTGTAGGCGGATGAACCGCGTACGTAGCTGGCGGGGAACAATCCCGCATCCACGCCGAAGGGCACGCCGGTGCGCCCAATGCCGATGTAGTCGCCGCCAGCGGCGATGAAGGCTGCCAGCGAAGCCCGCCCAGCGGCGTTCAGGCTGGCGTATGTCTGCGCGGTGTTGACGAAGACGTCGAATTCGCCGCTCTGCAGGATGCCGTTGTTCAGATCAGCCGTGGAGACCACCGTGTAGTCGAAGCCGAAAGTCTTGAGGAAGAAGTTCACTCCGGCGTCGGCTCTGGAGGCGATGCGTTGCCGCTCCATTGCCGTCAAGCCGGCGGGGAAGCGCTTGAGGGCGTACACCGTTTGCCCGAAGCTGTTCGCCAGCTCGTTCGCCAGGGCGCTGTCACCTGGGACGACAAAAGTGCCCGGACCAAAGCCTCTGCCGTTGTCGTAGAAGGCGGATTCGGCGCGATAGACCGGCGTCCCGCGCGCCAGCAGGGTATTCACCGCCAGGATGGCGCGGTTATCGAGCGGCAGGAAGGCGTAGGCGCCGGCTTTGCCGCCCTCGCGCCAGCCGGTTGGGCGATCGGCTTTGTTGACCGGGCTGGTCTGCGCCTGGAAGTCCTCCCAGATTGCCACGCGGCTGACGCCCCACAGCAGCGGATGGCTCCAGCCGGATATATCGTACATGGTCAAGCCCGGGTTGTACGAGATGTCCCAACCAGCCCACAGGACGGTGTTTGCCAGCCCGCGCTTGAACTGGTTCATCCACACCACATAGCTGCCAGCCGGATAGGCGACTCCGTTGGCGGTGAAGCTCTTGCTGGCTTGCTCCACCTGCACATCGTTGGTCAGCAGGAAGTCCACCAGGCGTTGCGCCTCATAGGGATTCTGCTGCAGCGGCGCTTCGGCGGGGATGACGTAGGCTTTCGGGAACTCGATCGTGGTCAGTTCGTTGTATTGATCGTAAGGCGTCTGTATCAGGATGTAATCGGGGATGGGGAATTGCGGCATTGCCAGCACACCGCGCCTGAAGATCTCCACCTGATCGTGGATCATGCCCTGGCGATTTTGGGCGATGAACTTCAGCGCGCCCCAGACGGCGGCGTAATGGGCGTCCACGCCGCGGCTATCGCGGTAGGGAGTCTCCAGCGTGTGACCGTACGCGCCGTGGTACATGGCGTACATCGGGGCGAAGATGGGCGGCCAGTCATCCCAGGCTTGAGCAGAATCGCGGAAAGGAATCTGGGCTTTGAAGCCGGTTTGGGCGAAAAGTTCGGCTTCCATGGCTTTCGCCTGGTCCAGCGCCCACTTGATGTACAGGTCGTATTCGTAGTTGGGGTTATGAGGCGGCGTGCAGGGCTCGATCAGCATGGGATTGACAAAGCCGTGCAGGTCGAGGAAGGTCATCGGGTTCCATGCTTTCAGCACGCGCACCGTAGCCTGGGTTTCTGGCTGCGATTGGGTGATGAAATCGCGGTTCAGGTCGAAGCCGTTGGCGTTCGCCCGCGTGCCCAGCACGCGCCCATCAGGGTTCTGCACCACATTGATCAGCAGGATGACGTTGTTGAGGATTTCCATCGTCTCGGGGCTGTCGTCGTATGCCAGCTTCTCGATCAGACGGATGACGGCGTCCACCCCGGGGTACTCGTTGCCGTGGATCGAGCCGTTGATGAAGACCGGCACCTTGAAATCGCCGAACTTCTCGATCATCTCCTGCGCTTTCTCAGGGTCTTTGAGCATCGTCTGGCGGATCGCCTGATACTGCCCAAGGCGTCCCATCGCCTCAGGGGCGGAGAGGGTCACCAGGAACAGGTTGCGCCCGCCCGCCGACTGACCGATGACCTCGACGCGCACGCGGTTCGAGGTCTGCTCGATCTGGCGCAGCAGCGGCGGTATCTCTGAATAAAGGATCGAATCGTAGTAAGGAGAAGGCACTTCTGGTTCGGGGGTTACCTCCCACCAATTGCCCTGCGACTGTGCCGGGGCGGCTGCCTGGACGGGGAAGACAGCCAGCGCCAGAGCGGCAATTACCAGCAGACTGAGCAGTTTACATTTCATGGGTCACCTCCGTAAATCAACAGGAAAGCCATTCTGAAGCCAATCGCAGTCTCTTGCAGGGTATACCGGGACACCTCCTTGCACGATCTCCGTTAAATTGGTGGATAGGGTAGGGTGATATATGTTTGGTCGGCGGTGAAGCGAATTTTAGCTTTTAACACGAACTCAGATAAACCGTCGCGCGGCTGGGCGGATTATCAGCCAATTGTCAGAAATTCTGTTTCCCCAACCTGGCGGTGGGGCTGCTGAGTGGATTGCAAAGTCGGCTGGGTTGCCTGGCAAGGGGTAACTTGATTATAGCGGATTCCCTGGCTGGAATCAATCGGTTTTGCCTGTTTTTGTAGGAGCTGGATCAGCCGCGCGGCAGGGAGCAGCGCAACCATGCGCTTCCCTCAGCGGAGCCTGCTGGGGTCGGCTGGCGCGCCGGTCACAGCTTCCAACGAAGGGCTGGAGGGGTCGGCGCCGTAGAAAGTCAGCAGGCGCTGATTCCAGTCCATCGCGCCGGCGTAGCGGCGCGCCTGGCGCAGCGCGTCCTGCACTGCCTCGTCCGCACGCTCCACCTGGCGGGCGGCATTCAGGCACAGCTCCAAGCCGTCAATCAGGTAGCGCATCCCGTCGGTGAAGATCGGAAGCCCGGCGCCCGCCGCCTGCAGCAGGCGTTTGCGCGCGGTCTCCAGCTCGGTCAAGCCGCTCTGCCCGAAGAGCTGCCAGGCGTGGATCATGGCGGCGTCGGGCAGCCACCGGAACCAGTTGGCGAAGTTGTTGGGCCAGTTGTGCAGGCGCTCATAAGCGCCGGTTTTAAGCAGGAAATAGCCCCCCACCAGCGCGCCGTAGGGGTTGTGCAGCTTATCGCGCAGCAGGCGCTCCGCCTGGTCTTCGGGCAGGGCGTTGGCGAACTCCAGTGTGGGGGCTGTTTCGAACTCCACCCGCGCCATCACCTGCGCGCCGACTTTGCTGGCGGTTTCGTAGGAGCCAACCCGCAGATAGTGCGAAAGGCTCTCGGCGTCGTGGTCCTGGCTGACGACCTTGACCACCACGCCGCCGTTCAGGCTGGTTGGCGTGCGCGAACGGCGCAACAGCGCCTGCACCATCCGGTCGGTTGGCGGCAGGCTGATCAGCCGCCAGGGCAGCTCGTCGCCGCCAACCTGGAGCATGCGCAGGGCGGGTTTTTCTCTCTGCCAGGGGCGCACTTCGCAAAGGGCGAAATTCGGATCATCGGTATTCGTATAGTCGAGCCATTCTGTGGTTGGGATTGTCTTCCAGGAGCCGTCCGTGTTCGCCCACAGCCGCAGCCAGAAAGCCGGCAATGCCGCTTCTGCCTCGGATGACGGCGTTTCGCCCAGGAAGTGCTGCCACGCCATCCACTCGTGCGGCGAGGTGGAGGTTTTGATCAGCACCTCGGCGCTCTCTTCTCCCGGCTGGATGGTAGTGTGCGCGGTGGAGACCTCGCCCGAAGGCAGGGTGGCGCGCACCAGGTAAAAGCCAGGCGGCAGGTTCACATACCCACGCCCGCGGATTACCAGCTCATCCTCGACCTCCATGCGGGCATTGATCACCTCCACCGGCACAGGGACATAATCCCAATAGGGGCGATGGGGGTGGTATTCCATGGAAATGTTGAGCGTGGTCATGACGAACTTGGCGGGTAGAACGGCTCTTCGATCGGACCAGGCGGGATGACGATCAAATTCTCGCTGAAATCCCGATAGAGCGAGGTGCGAAAGCTGGCGCTCAACTCGTACACGCCGGCGCGCACATCCGCCGGCTGCCATGGGTTGGGTTGGGGGGCGCGGCTGATCACCCAGGCGGGGTTGTCGCGCGAGGTCAGGGTCAGGCTGGCGTCGGCGATGGCGCTATCGGGTTGGAACTGCACCTTGACCGGCACAACCGGCGGCTGGGTGAGCAGGTTGAGCCTGCCCACCCCCTGATTGCGGGTGATGTTGGGGAACTGGATGGCGCCTTTTTGATTGTTGTTGAGCCAGGCGAGCACCTGACTGATGCTGAAAGCCAGACTTTGGGTGGTCACCACCCAGTTGCCGCCCAGGCGAGTGGGATGGCAACCCCGCCCTTGCAGGCAATCCAGCAAGGTCTGGGTGAAGCGGCTCGGTCGGTTGGCAATGCCGTAGGCGGTGTTGCCGGGGGCGGCGGCGCGGATCACCAGCATCGTCTGCTGGCTGGGTGGAGGCGCGGAGACGGTGAAGAAGCCGCGCGCCCCCGATTGCTCGATATCCAGGTCGGAGACCGGCACGTTGCTGCAGGCGTCTATGAAATAGCATTGCACGCCGGCGTGCTCCAGCGCCATGCCTTTGTGCAGCGTCTCGAAATCAATCGCTCCATCGAAGGGCTGGCGCGGCTTCGCCCCGTAATCTTCTGCCAGCAATACCAGATCGCCCTGGATCAGCACGCCATGCCCGCAATAATAGAAGATGGCGATGTTGTTCGGATGTTCCTTCACCTTTGCCAGCCAGGCGTCGAAGTGGCGCTCGATGTTGTCAATGGTGGCATCGGGTGGGGTGACCGTTGCGCCGCCCGGCAGCGGGAAAGGGGCGCTCGCCTGCTCAGAGAGCAGCAGGAACACAGACCCCAGCGGGGCGTCCGGGTTGTTATACGGCGTTCCGCCCGGCTGGATGAACCACTCTGCCAGCTTGCGGGCTGAAACCGGCGGCGAGGTGAGCTGACCCATCCCCATGTTGCGCCGCGCCAGAACGCCTGCGCCGTTCAGCAGATGACGGTATTTACCGACGCCGATGATGAAGACATGCGTATGGGGCAGACCGGGGGTGGTTTGATCCCAGATGGGCGCTGCGGGAGCAGCGCCGCTGAATGGGAGTGTCATGCATTAACTATACATGAGATTTTCGGATAGTCAAGGTATGGTTTCTAGATGGGCTTACTCACGCTCCCTTGGGGGAGCGGGGGCAGGGGGTGTGGGGGATTGAACCCGACTTTGAGAAAGCCTTATGGTTTTATGATAATGCGCCAGACGGGGCGCGAGCCCAACGCGCATGGGGGCGATTTCTCATCCGTTGCGCCGCCACCTGCTGGGGCGCGCATCACCGATGTGAATCGAACCGCATCCCAAGACCGCTTCAGCATCATTTAGCGGTCGAAGGGATAGACAAGAATATTCCTGGGGTCGCTCAGGATAATCACCGCATCGCCCTGGTACCAGGTGAGCTTTCCCCGAACCCTGACGAGCTGGTTCAGGGGGAAGATATGCTCCGGCGCGGCGGCGAATTTTGCCCAATCTTTCTCTAATATCATCGCTTTGAAACTGCCCTGGTGAGGATTCTCTATCGCGGCGATGATCTTGTTTCTGCTGTTGATTACATGCCGCACCGTGAATTCCACCGTCAAGAATTCGCCGACATGCTGGCGGGCTTGCCCGGCTGAGATCACTTTTTCAGAGAGACGAACATCCGATTGGGTTTCACTGCTTGCTGCGGTCAAATTTCTCTCGTCGGCAAGCGGGCTCGCGCTGAATGGCTGAGATTGCGCCAACGGCTCGCCGCTCTCCAAAGCCACGATGGCGCCATCGCAACTGCGGAAGTAAATGGTATTGTTGCTCACCACCCAGACGGCGTATTCGCTCCAGTATTGGTCGTATATGTTCCCCTGGTTGTAATAGATATAGAAGCCAGGCGGGTATTGTCTGGTGTTGGTTATCCCGCTTGCGCAGTAATGAGAGCTGCTGAATGGGCAGCCGGGGTCATCCTGGGAGGAAGCGATGGCGGGGAGGACCTCGGTCTGGATCGGGTTATTGTAGGAGCCATAGTTGGAGGAACGATCGAGCACGCGGAAAGCCGCCCCGGCTTCCCAGTGCCCGGAGAAGAAAAAGTCCCCCGCCACGCTCACATTGGGCTGCTCGTCAGTTGGAAAATAGATAGAGTTGTTGGTGAAGACATCTTCCATCCAACGCACATATCCCGCCTGCAGACCAGGTACTGTAGTGGAATCGAGCACCATCTCGCCCATGTGCGAATCCCATCTCCCATCCAGACCGCCGCCGCGAATCACGGTCCAGACAACCTCGCCTCCATCAGGCAAAGGCTTGACGACCGGCTGGGGTCCCATAGGCAGGTAGTTGCCGTCGCCATAACCACCATGCCCCAGGTTGGCGATAAAAGGGATGCTGCCGTCATCCAGATCGAGGGCGAATAGAACTTGCTGGTCGGGTCGGCTGGTGAGATTGGCGCGTATCTCGCTGTTGTTGGTCGGCCAGGTCCAGGTCCATAAGGTTTGCCAGTCCAGGCGGTACTTGATCAGCGCCAGACCGTGGCGTTCGGCAATGACGGGCCAGCCTTTTTTAGCCTCTGCCGTCTCGTCATTGATTGGATCGCCTCCCTGTCGAATGGTGGGCTTGACCCGCCAGAGGCGGGAGCCGTTGGCGTTGTTGATGGCATGCACATACAGGTCTCTGGTTACCACAACCACCCGGTCGCGGCTGGCGGAGTAAGCCGGAGGGGTCTCGACCACCTCTTCGGCGTTATACATCCAGATTTGCTGCATGGTGGCTTTGTTCACCGCATATACCTTACTGCCCATGCTGAAGAAAACCCGTTCGCCAATGACGGCAGGGGGCAGGGGCAGGCTGGAAGTGGCGCCGCTGGAGAAATGGTTCAGCACGGCGCCACTGGCGGCGTTCAGTTTATAGAGCATGCCGTTCGTCGAGACGGCGAAGACCGATTGCGTCTCGGCGTCGTAGGCAACGGTGGAGTTGACCGAACCGATGCTGGTGGCGTTCCAGAGTTGTGCGCCGTTGGCGTTATTCAAGGCGAAGACGCCGCGGTCGCCGGCGGCGATGTAAACCCTGCCGGCGCCGGTCACCGGCTGGACATTGCGCGGCAGGGAGGTCTTGCCGGAGGAGACCCCGCCGGAAGCGTTTGGACCGTTCCAAGCCCATTTCCAGCGCCAGGGAGGCGGGACGATCTGGTCGGTGTAACTGGTGCGTTGCGCGTCGTGGGCATGCTGCGACCATTCGGTGGCTGCGCTTTGACCGTCAATCACAACCGGCAAATAAAGGACAGAGGGAGTACTCAAAACCGCTGCCAGGCTCTGGCTTTGGTTCGTCATCACCGTGGAACACAACGTGGTGAAGAAGAAAATCAACAAGATAACCAGGATGAGCAATCCTGGCATACGTCTATCAGGATTGAGTGAATTACCGCTATCCCTGCTCATGTCTGATACTCCCTGATTGCTGATACCATGAAGTTGACCCTGGGCTGCCACTTATGCTGATGATGTGCCACGTCCTGGGAAGATTACGGGGAGCCCCAGGTGACGACCAGGGTGGGGCGACCAATCTCGTTCCAGTCGCCGGTCTCGGATGTGGTGAAGAACTTGCCGCTGTGGTAGTCGCTATCGGTGGAATACAGCGCCAGGCGCAGCGGTTGACCGGCGTTGTGAGCAGCAGCCGCCGCCCGCGTGACGTCCCATTGGCGGGGGAAGCAGGGCCAGCCCACAGTGCCGCAATCCACCACCGGTACGATGATATAGCTGATATTTTCAAGCGCGATCGGGGCGTTGTTCCAGGTGAGGTTGCTTTCGCTCCAGTTTGCGCCAACCGATAGGACATGCACCACAGATGGCTTGGCAAGATCGAGGGAACCGGAGTTGCCCCACTGGTGGAGAACAAGCCTTGCGGAGACGATTACGCTGCCGGGGGGAATCTGGTTCATCGGGAAAGTGACATAATACTTAGCAAAGCATGGCCAATCGGCGATGTCAGCCTGGTTCTGGATGTTGAAATCCGGGGATGAGGCGAAATTGGCGTTGCCCCAGTTGGTCCAGAAGTCTCCATCGGCGTTGCACAGGTTGCCGGTGGTGCCGCCTACTGCGGCATCGGGGACGGTTGCGCCGTTCAAGCCCTCCCGGATGGTCAGGGTGGACTGTGATCGGGTTGGAGGCGGGGTGTAGCCGGGTATGCCAAAGCGTGCATATCCGAAAGAAGTTGGGTTGTTCATTTGCAGGGTAGGCGGCCAAAATTGGTCTGGAATTGTGCTTCCGCCTGAATCATCCCGGTCGTGAAGCGCCACCCCAATGCGCCAGAACGTCCCCTGAGGAGGCGGTGCGGATAATCCCAGGCTGGAGAAGGGGATCAAATAAGTCATAGCCCAGCCGCGATCGTCGCTGTTATCATTCCAGGCGTTGCCGCGCCAGCCACTGATGGTTCGGAAGGTCAGGGATGCTGTGCTCCAGCCGCTGCCGTTGCCGATATAGGCTTGCTGGTAGCTGGAGCGACTCTGCCAGTCGGGGAAGGGGGTAAACTGGGCGACAAAGCGGAAAGAATACTGATTAGGCGCGCTCGGCGTTTGAGAGTTCCGATCCAGAACGAGAGAGACAGCGTCCCAATCGCTCAACTGGTCTGGGGCGGGGGTTTCGTCGTACCACAGGCGACGGTCAAATACCGCTACGTACACGTAGAGTTCATGCTGATTATAGGCGATGCGGACATCGGCATAATTCTCGCTGGGGGTCACTTTGCCGAACCAGAAGATGGTCGTGTCGGAGAAATCCACTTCTCCATCCGCATAGGGAATGTTGACGATGGGACCGGATAACGGCGGGGGAGTACTGGCTGTACCCGTCGTTGATGCCAGTGGAAGATAGATTGAAAAACCTGCAACAGCCTTGGTATGAGACAGCATCCGGCTCTCACCGCGATGTAGATGAACAGGAGCGGCGTTTCCGGTACCTGGCTGATGGATTGAGAGTGAGATAACAACAACCGCAAGGGCTGTGCTGATCGTCTTTTTCAACATATTTTGCATAAGTATTTACAAAATATTCAATTAATTCAAAAATGTGTTTTCTTCTTTGAGTATAAACAAATATCGTCTGGATGGATTTTAAGGGTTTATTAAGTGGATTCTGGCAACGCGGTAGGCGATTGACGCCCGCCGCGTTTGCCAGGAAGCGACCCTGCCCTGTTGCAAGGCTGGCGTTTCGCCTGGTTGAGTGCTTCGCTCGCGGTGAGCTATCCCGCCCCCTGCCAACCGATGGCGGCAAGCAACGCTATCCCAATAAGGGGGAAATCAATCGGATTCCTTCTGCGCCTCTTGCTTGCCCAGTTGCTGCGCCTGAGCCGCCACACCCGCCGCCAGCAGCAACAGAAAGACCAGTGTCGCCGGGGCGCGGCTGAGATGCACCCATGTTTGCAGCGGAGATACCACCGCGATGGCGCCCATCAGCGCGGTGAGGATGATCAGCCCCCAATCGAAGGCAAAGTTGACCAGCAAGGCGCCCAGAATCCCCCCGATGACGCCGAAGACCAGCCAGCTCAGCGGAAAGACCACCCCATATACGCCCAAAAAACCCGGCAGGAAGAAGAACCCCGCCAGGAAGCCCAGCACCGGACCCAGGACGCGAATGAAGCCTATCGCCAGCGCGGCGCAGATTGCCCCTGCCACCACGCCCAGCAGCAAGCCCAGCCAGCCGTTGTCCAACAGGCGGCTGAACAGACCCAGGGCGAACAGGAAAGCCGTCAGCCCGGCTGCCAGCCAAACCAGCCTGCGCCCAAAAAAGAGCAAGATCAGTCCGAAGATTATAGAGACAATGTTCAGGAAGATATTCATGTAATATCCCTCTCGCGACGCATGGTTACTGAGCCCGTGATTGTTTTTGTTGATTTGGGGCGAGGCGCGCAAATTTCGCATCAATCTCGGATCGCATTTGGATACCGACATCTTCGAAGATTTGCTGCAGTTCTTCGTAGGCGCCTTTTCCACCAAGAAAGTCCCAGAATTCTTCACCTACCATTATTTCATTGGACAAATCGAGCATACCTTGAAACGTCCAGCGGTTATATGGTTGTGGTTCGTATGGGTTGTATGGAATAGCAAGACCGGTGAATATCTTGGGCTTTGGGTTCATTGCTCCTCGTATGGCGACCCATTCTAACAACTTACGTTTGAAGCCCACGATTTCTTCCATGTTCGGTTTGGCTGTCTTCAGGTCAAAATAGTATTCAACACCATCATGTGACTCGAGAAATAAATCAATGCGCGGTTGTTTGATTTTTTTGAGCGCGCCCGTTTGTGCTACTTCGAGAATTTTGGCGATTTCGGCAGGTTTGTCTGGTCTCGATCTTGCTGTCCGCAATTCATCTAATATGAGCTGAATTCTTGCCTGGCATTCTCACTGATTGTATTATTGAAATCCTTGTATTGGTTGACAGCTCGTTTAAAGCGCAAGGATGCCACGATTACAGCTGCTTGCTCAAAAATCGATGTGCCCAATGTTGTATTGATTGACTGGATGAACGAAAAAAGCGCTATTCGATCTAGTCCGAGTAAGCGCACATGGAAAGGCATATTATTGGTTTCAGGAGTGTGGTCAGATAACTTGCGCCTGATTTTTTCTGTAAGCAAATTAGCTATCTGGTCACGCTGGTGGTTCGATAATGCCATGTTATATATCTTTCAGCATAAAGAAGATAGTTTCTTGATAAGGGTCATCACCTTGCTCGGTACGTTTTGTTACTGCCCGATGAAACTCATCAACAATTCTCAACCCACTGCGGCTGGCAATTTCCGGATAAAGATTAAAGCGATCGTTCGCGACCACAAAGATTCTCCCATCAGGCTTAACATATGGGAGGATGTTTCGGAAAACGGCTACGATCCCGTCAATATATTCACGTTGCGCCTGTTTTGACTTCCCTTTTTTCTTTGGACCAATTTCAAGGTCATCCTGGCGAGGAAACCCAAATAATTCGTAGGCGTAGATGTGTTGGTCGTGATAATCAATCTGTCCAACATATGGCGGCGAGGTAAAAATTCCGTCAATTGGTCGGTCAGCAATAGGCGTGTTTGCTAACACCTCCCTCAGGTCCACAACTCTTGAGTCGGCTTGGATAACTGTAATCGTCTTGTCGGAACGCAACTTGTCGAACTCGGCAATACGGCGTGCTGTATCACGGCTATAGGCATGGATTTTTGTGATACAGTTATCAATTGGCACACAATACCGCTGGTGTTTCTTGCACCAATATTTTTCTCCCACCGGTAGAGGATATTTGGGTGTTGCTAAATCGTAATGCGGTACAAGGCGCGACGAACGAACGGCTCTGCTGAGTATCACGCGCAAAAGATCCTGATATTGATAATTTGGGATGAGCCGACGATAGTACAGCATTTCTAGCAATGCGCGAGGAGCAAACCATTTTTTAAGATAGTCGCTCGTGCATTCTGAAAGCAATTTTTCTTTCAGATTGTCAATTCTATCTTCTGGAAAGAGAGGCAGATTTATTCCACCAGGACGGTTGATGTATTGAGAAAACTGTGTGACGCGCCGTTCAGCTTCGAGAATTTCTGAGCGTGCCTTTATCAAGTCATATTTTGCAGCCTTAACACGAGCAATGAGACAGTTAAAGGGTGAGATGTCTATGCCTATCGTGTGCATTGCCATCTCGTTACCCTGGATCAAAGTTGTCCCAGAACCCATAAAGGGATCCAGAATGATGTCGTCAGGTTGGAAATAACGCGCTAAAAACCATTCTACGAGTTGAGGGATAAATTTGCCCAGATAAGGGTGCAGGCGGTGGACGTGTTTAGTCCTTTGATATTCTGGGACATTGTGAAATCCCAGCTCTGGATGCAGACCGGCATGATGATGTTTCTCTATCCCTTTTTCCACAAGGGATAAGAATATTTTAAGTTCTTTGAGTGAGACACGCAGATTACCGTTTTGCGCGCGTTTTATGAGTTCGCCGCGTTCGTTATATTTTCCAATTCGCCCCCGTTGAATGTAATCGCGGATATTGTGCGGCGTTTTTCCCACGCAACGTGCAGCTTCTTCTATAGTGACTAATTCAAGGTCTTTAGACATGATCTGGTTGGATTATCATCGAGCGGGCAGGCTTAATCACGTTATAAATAATGGTTGCGAGTGAATTTGACATTACATGGGGGTCATATAATCTGCAGGGCACTGACTACTCCGTTTGAGGCATTCCGTCGCAGTCCCCATTTGATATATTACATAGAACCTCCCAATTAATAGAACAACCTTTCGCATCTTAACTATATTCCACCTTTGAAAGGACGTCAAGCACTGCGGCTCAGGTCTGCTGCACCAGCGCAACTGCCCGCCTGCGCAAAGGCGTCTGGCATACAGAGCATGCACCGCGGCGGCGGTGAAATCAGCGGTGAAGTAGATTACCCCTAACTGTCGCTGTGCCTGGGGCGCAGGTTTGCAAAGCGCCCCTCAACCGATGCGTTCTTCCAAATCGCTGGGCGTCTGCATGCTGGGGCTGGAGGGGGTGCTGCCTTTTCCCTGGCGCGGGGTCCGTTTTTCGTCAGGTGCAGAAGGCTCTCTCTCTTGCGCCTTGCCTTTCCCTTTGCCCCGGCGCTTACGGCGCAGCTTACGCAGGCGCCACTCGTGGCGCAGCGCCACCGAAGCCACCCGCGCGCCGCGGATGCGCTGGTCGCTGAAAGTAAAGCGGGGCTCGACGACTTGCGGCGCTTCTTCCCAATCCAGCGGTCCGGCAGCCATCGCCAGCCCGACTGCAGGCGCTTCGAAGGCGATCGGCTCTGGCGGCGCGGTGCGCAGGATGCGCCCCTCGTCCAGCATCTTCGCCAGGTTCTCCGGCTCACGCTCCGCCTTGGGCATGTAGCCGACGAAGATTCCGTCTATGGGGCTGTCAATCAGGTTTTCCAGGCGGTGCCAGTTCAGCCCGATTTTGCCGGTCTCGAATGTTAGCACATACTGCCCGTCAATGCGCTCCGCCACCTCGACCACGGTGGCTTCATGCTTCCAGCGCAGGTATTCCTTCTCGACCGCGTTCTGCGCCCGCAGGCTGGCGCGCTGCTGCTCGATCTCGCGATCGGTCAAACCGCGCCGGCGCAGCTCCTGCACGCTGGGGATCGTCACTGAAGGCTTGCGGGTGCGCAAGAGAGCGTTGCCCGAGCCGCGCACCGCCCAGTCTGGACCGTCTTTAACGCGCCCATCCACCACCCGTTTGCCGGGGAGCAGTTCAATGCCCGGCAAGGGATGCGCCACCTGCCAGGCGTTCGGCTCCTTGTTTGTCCAGCCCAACCAGAAGATGCTGGCGCCGTTGACAAAGTCGCTGGCGCGGGCTGCCCGGCGGAAGTAACATTTGCGCGGGTCGCCTTCGGGCAGGGCGGCGGTCTGGTTCTGCAGATTCAGGTAGAATTTCGGCTTGCTCGTCAGTCCCCCAGGCGGCGAGTTGCCGCGCAGGTGCTGAATGTGTTCGGCGATCTCGTTGCAAACGGCGCGCGTGACAATCAGCTCCAGCGTCTGCTTGTGCTTTTGCCGCCATTGAGTAATATCCTTGCGCTGCCAGGAGTCCATCAACTCGCGCCAGCGCGACGATTCGTACTTCCAGCGTTCGGGCGAGATCGCCTCCCAGTTGGGGTCTTCCACGCCCAGGCGGAGCTGGGTGAACTTGGTAATTTCCTGCCAGACCCAGTCGGGCAGCGGATCGCCGGCTTGCTGCTTTTCCTGCTTGAAGGCAACCAGCGCCTTGAGCGTCGGCGGCAGGTGCTTATACGCGCCGTTGATCGGGGTGTGCAGCAGCGCCTGGAGCTTGGCTTCCACCTTGTCGTCAATATCCTCCCCTGGCTTCAGGCTCTCTTTGACGTCAGCGCGCACCAATAGCTCGAGCAGTTCATTGGGGTCGGCGTAGGAGCCGTGGGCGCTGACGTAGCGCATGCCGGAGAAGTGGATGATCATGTACTGAAACCATGGTTCGAAGCGCGGCTTGCCGTTTGGCAGGCGCTCCTGTAGCTTCTGCCAGACCAGTTCCACAAGCTCGTCGTGGCTCTTGGCGTTCAGAGCATCCTCGTACTCGCTCAGGTCGGCGCGCGCCAGGTCGGCGATGGTGGGGGGCGTTTGGGCGTCCAGCTTGGGCAGGCGGTCTTCTTCTTCGTAAAGGTCGCGCACCTTGCGCAGCGAAGTCAATTCTTGTTCGATGGCAGCCAGCGGCGGGTCGAGCTCGGCGGCGCGCGCGCGCCAGGTCTGGCGGCGTGAGTCGCCCTCGGGATACCAGTCCACCTTACGCAGCAGCGCTTTCTGGCGGGAGAGCAGCTCAGCCTGGCGCTGCAACTGGTCATTGATCACCCGATCCAGGTAATAGATGCGCCGGAAGCGCAGAAGTTTCTCATCGCGAGCGGTGACCCTAGCAAACCAGGTGTCGCTCGCCAGGCGTTCTTCGATGGCGGCTTTTAGCGCCGTTTGAATTTGCTCGCGGCGCGCCCGCGCCTTGTCGGCAATGGCTTGCAACCGGGCGGCGATGGACGGCTCGCTCAGGCTCTTGCCTTTGTAATGCGCCCACAGGTCGATTTCCTTGTAGATGAGCAGGAAATCGCGCAGCTTCATCTCGCGAAAAGGGTAGATGGTGTCGCGCAGCACGGGGTTCTGCCAGGGAAAGAAATAATTCTCACTTGCCATTTATGTTCTCCAAGAGCAACAATCTAAGATCTACAATCCGCAATCCCTATCCCCCGATCTGAGTGTATCGGAAAAGCCGGAAAAAGGCAAGAAATTGGAGAAAATCTGTGCGCTTTGTCGTCAGCGGGATGATGGGCGACCCTGGTTAGCATTTCCCCCTGTGCTACGCTTGATTATAAACGCCCCCCGTAGCAAGATCGTTACGGGGAGCGTTACAAATGCTGACAAGGCTGTCAGAATCTGGCTTTTTGGTCAGAAAAAGGGGGAAATCGGGCAAATATGAGCGGAATTTGGGCGCCTTTCACAGCGGCAGAACTCTCGCAGATCGACCCGTCTAAGGCTCTTGCAGCCGCATCATGCCATCGCTGTCGGGGTCGTACACCACCAATCCCTGCGGCACGCGCGATTCGATCTGCAAATCGCCGTTGTCCATCGCCTCCCACATGAGCTGGAAGGGCGCCTTGCCGGCGACCCACTTCTCGACGATCATCACCCCGTGTCCTGGCAGGATGGTGAAAACAAGCTGGCGCGGGTCGTCTGGATTTTGCAGCGCCTGCGAGCGGGAGAAAGCCGCCTGGGTGGAGAGCGCCTGCGCCTGGGTGGCGCAGGATACGGGGTAGTGGTAGTATGGCTCGTCCAGGTGAACATGCTCAACGGTGCGCGGGTTGTAGGCGCGCACGCCGCGATGCCCGTGGAGTTTGGAACGCGCCACGGGGACTTCAATGGTTTTCTCATAGCCGAATTCAGCTCCCAACCGCAGGCGCGGCAGGCTGGCGTCCATCTGCATCAGCTCCACCGCTTCAGAGGACGGCGGGTCATTGCGCAAGCCGCGCACGTGGCGCACCTGCGCGCCCAGCCCATCGGGGCGCACGCCCACGATCAGCGCCAGGTCGTCGTCACTCAGGTTGTACTTGTTCACCGGGCGGGCGCTGCCGGTCACCGTGGCTACCAGGGCGTTCAGCTGCGGCTCCCAGGTGGCAAAGCAACCCTCACTGTACTGGCTGGCGACAGTCTCCGGGATGTAGGGGATGTCCACCAGGTTGGCGATGCTCACCATCTCGGTGAAGAAGCTGCGCAGTCCGAGCTGCCGTCCGCCCTCGCGCATCTGCGCTGGCGTCTTCAGGCTGCGCCAGACCTCCTGCGGCACCGGCTCCCCCAGCACCTGGTGCTGCGTGATCTCCTTGGTGCTCACCGCGGTCAGGATGCGCAACATCAAATCCTGGTAGAAGGCTTCCGGGTCGCTGGCGTCGCTGCGAGGGTGCGCCCCTACCAGGTCGAAGGTGTAAGCCTCCAGGGGATGCTCGTCCCCGATCACCAGGACATTGCGGATGCACATCGCCTGGCTCTGCACCAGACGTTCCAGCGCCAGGATCGCCCCGCCGCGCTGACCCTGCTCCGCCAGGGTGATATAGGCGCGCGGCTGCAAGCCGGGGAAGGCGTAATCCGCCGGGTCGGGCGGGTCCTTCGCCAGGGCGGCTTCGAAGTGCTGCAAATAACTGTGAAACTGCTGCGGCGTGGCGTGCAGCAGGGTGAACACCGTGGGCGTGTGATCGAGCTTCCAGCGGCGGCGGGCGTGCGCCAGCACCGCTTTGCGCCAGCCGATTGGCTCGCCGAAGGTCGCTGTGGTCAGCAGCACATCCAGCGGGTTCTGCGGCGTTTCGTACACGGTGTGACCGTACCGGCGGAAGCAATCCAGCAACCTGGCGGCGAAATCCTCCAGCAGCGAGCTGGTCGGTCCGGGGACGTAGGCGAGGCGCACCTGGCGCAGCCAGGCGTGGGTCGGCTTGAAGAAGCGGACTGCTTCGGTGGGAACGCGTTGCTCTTGAATCATTGCTGCCTCCTTAATACCGCTAAGTCTATGCGCGCTTCGATCTCAGCTCTTTTCCCAGCCCTGCAGGTGGAAGAGGCGCACTGCCAGATCGCCCAGGCTGGGGTGTAAGAAGTTGACGAAGTGCAATAGCAGCACCTGGGGCGGCAGGATCACCTCTGCTTTGCGCCGTTGCAGGGCGTGGGCAATGGCGCGCGCCACCTTCTCTGGCGGAATGGGCGGCTGGATGCGCGGCAGTCGCAGCTCCCTGATCATATCGGTATCCACCCGACCGGGCAGGATCAGGCTGGTGTAAATGCCGCGCGGCGAGAGCTCCTGGCGCAGCGCCTCGCCAAAGGCGTTCAGGGCGAACTTGGCGCAGGCGTAGGGAGCGTCGCCCGGCAGGGCTTTCTTGCCGTCGTAGGAGGAGACCAGGGCAATGCGCCCACCCCCCTGCGCTAGCATATGCGGCAGCACCGCCAGCACGCAATATACCGCGCCGTAGAAATTGACCGCCAGCGAGCGCTCCAGCATCTGGACGTCTACCCGCTCGATTGGGGCGCGCACATAAATGCCGGCGTTGGCGACCAGGATATCCACCCGCCCGAAGCGTTCGATGGTCTGGGTGGTCATCCGCTGCACCTGCTCCTGGACGGAGACATCGGTCTGCACCGTCAGCGCCTCCCGCCCCAGTCGGCGCACCTGGGCGGCGGTCTCTTCCAGCCCTGAGGGGTTGCGCGCCGCCAGGCACAGGTGCGCCCCGCGCTGCGCCAGTTCGATGGCAGTGGCGCGCCCAATGCTGCGCGACGCTCCAGTTACGATAGCGATCTTGTCCTCGAAAAAGCGACCGGACATAGCCGAAAGCCAGGGAGGGGTTCACCCGCTGGCCGGCGAATGAACTACCTGGCGATTAGTTTAACACAATTCGAGCGTAATAGTTATGCTTCGCCAGGTGGGCGAAGTGTTCAGCACAGATTAGCCTGGGTTGGTCTCTCCCAGCACCACCTCGACCTGCAAAGTCCTGCCGTCCCGCACCAGCTCCACCGTCACCCGCTCCCCTGGATTGTACTGAAAGAGGGCGTTGATGTAGGAGTGGTTCTCGTCTATGGCTGTCTCGCCGATGCGCGTGATCAGGTCGCCGCGCTGGATGCCGGCTTTGTCGGCGGGACTGCCGGCGATAACGTCCGAGACGTAAACCGCCCAGGTTACGGGTAAATCATAGGCGCGCGCCACCCTGGGAGTGACAAGCTGCCAGCGGATGCCCAGATAAGGGCGGGAGAAATATCCTTTGGCAATGATCTGATTCGCCACCGCCCGCGCCGTGCTGACCGGCACGGCGAAGCCCAGCCCCTCCGCCACCGTGCCATACCCTGAGCCGCGCACCACCAGGGTGTTGATGCCGATCACCTCACCCGCCAGGTTCACCAGCGGGCCGCCGGAGTTGCCTTGGTTGATGGCGGCGTCGGTCTGGATCAGGTTCTCGATTTGATAGCCCTCGCCGGTGTCAATCGAGCGCCCCGTGGCGCTGACCACGCCCACCGTGACCGTGTTGCGGAAGTCTCCCAGGGGCGAGCCGATGGCGATCACCGTCTCGCCGGGGGTGAGCACATCCGAATTGCCCAGCGTAGCCACCGCTGGCACCGGTCCTTCGGTCTTTAACACCGCCACATCGGCGAAGCGGTCCGCTCCAACGACCTGCGCTGGTTGCTGACTGCCGTCAGAGAGAATGATTGAAATTTCAGACGTATCTTCCACCACGTGGTTGTTGGTCAGCAGGTAGCCTTCCGGCGAGATGAAAAATCCGCTGCCGCTGACCGTCTCGTCGCTGGTACGTCCGAAGAAGGTGACCTGCCCGGGGATCACGCCTACCACCGTCACCACCGCCGGTGCCACCTTCTCCACTGCCTGAGTGATGCTGGTTTCGACCTGGGTCGTGCTCACTTGAAGCTTTTGCGCTGGCGCGGTTTCGACCAGGACCGGCGCTGCCGTTGGCGCGCTGATGGCGGCGGGCGCCAGGGCGCGATAGACGGCAACGCCGCCGGCAATGGCGCCCCCCAGGGCTGAGACTCCCGCCACAGCGACAACGAAAACAGCGAAAATGACCCTTTTCCAGGACATTTCAGCCTCCAAAATGCAGAATCTCCCCCACTTTACTCGATTGTTGTTCAAAAATTGTTAAGAAAGAATAGGTAAAGTATTAATTTTTTTCAGGAGGTGTGGGAGATTTGACGCTATCGGGGCGGGTTTGTGTAACCGGTGGTTGCCGGATACATTTATCCACCCCAAGGGGGAATCAGCCTTCCCAGATGCGTTATCAGACAGCTCCACCCCGACGTGAGGCGCCGTCCGCAGTTCAATTTCTGCGCACCAGCGGCAGGTGCGTCACCCGCAGACCGGCGGGGCAGGTGACCGTGGCGTAGTTGGAGGAGGAGAGCCCGCCGGTCTCCCTGGCTCTTATCACGATGGTATAACTTTTTCCTAAATAGGCGTTCCCACCCGAGCCAGGCGGTCCACAGCGCACGCTGTACCCCTGGGCGAACATATCTCCGGGAACGTACATGGCGTCCTGAAAGAAACCGCTGAAATAACCGCGAATTCTGTTATCAATACGCACGCTCATGCTGATAATGTATTGCGTATCAGCGGCATATACTTGAAGGTAATAAAAACGAATGGCGCACAGGTCCTTTTCTCGATCTACAATCTGACACTGAGGCGTTGGGCTGTCGATAAAAGAAATGGTCGGGGCGTCCGGCGCCTCCTGGCGCAGGCGTTGATTCGGTTCTTCAGTGACAACTGCTTGAGTCGCCGCCCTAGCCTGGGCTGGGGAAAGACGCGTCAGGCTCCACCAGATACCCAGCAGCAGCGCCAGCGGCAGGAGGACAGCGATACCGCCGCCAAATACGCGCTTCATGGCTCTCTCCTCCTGAGACTACGGTGTGTATGCCGGGCAGTAGACTGTGCCATAGTTGGCTGAAGTGAGGTTGCCCGTATCTCGAGCTTTGATCCTCCAGGAATATGATGCGCCGAGGTAAGCATTGCCGCCGGAGCCAGGCGCCCCGCAGGGCACTTTGAACCCGTTGCCGTTCAGATTGTAGGGCACATACATACTCGTTTGGAAGAAGCCCTGGTAGTGCGCCACATGACCAAAGGCGTTGATGGTGGCGGTCATCTCCAGCATATAGCTGGGATAAGCATCCACCGACATATAGTACCAGTTGATCAGGCATTCATCCTTGGTAGGATCAGGCTGGACGCAGGCTACCGTGGGCGAATCGATGAAGCCGATGTCCGGCGCCTGCGGGGATGCGCCATCGGGAGGCGCAGGCACGGCAATTTCGCGGCGGTTCTCGCCTTGAATTTCGCTCTGGACGACCTGTGGTGAACCGGGTTGGTTGGTTCCCTGCCCTCCGGCAATTTGTATGCCCCCAAAGAGCAATGCCAGCAGGATTCCAGCTGTTGCGATAGGGATACCAAGCTTTTTCAAGTGTGCCTCCTTATCAAAGTGCCGGGTTTTTAAAAATAAAAAAACCCCCAAATTAGATTGGTATTATCTTTTATAGATTATACCATACAAGTCAATTACTTATGAGGGTTTTGTGTTTTTCAAAGCGGGCGGGTATGGTATGTGTTAAACCTGTCCCGCATGCTCGTTGCGGGACCTGTCCCGCATGCTCGTTGCGGGACCTGTCCCGCATGCTCGTTGCGGGACCTGTCCCGCATGCTCGTTGCGGAGAGGCTCCTCGTTGCTGCCTGAAAGGGAGTCGCTTCGGTGGCAAAGAACGCTTCCCAAGCGTGGCTAACCGCCCCATGCCGGGCTTTGTCCTGCCTTCAACGGGCAGCGAAGTCGAAGGGGGAACCGGGCGCCTGCTAACCTGCGCCGCTGCCCAATTATCGTTTTACAACAACCGTAAATCCCCTCTTCAGTGCTCCGCTGAGAGCCCGCCATACCGGACAGCGATCGTACACCCCCAGGAAGGCGATCAAACCGCCCAACCCCACCACCAGCCAGTTACCCGTCGCGACGCCCACTGCCAGCAGCAGCGCCGCTGCTCCGAGCCGCAGCAAGCGGTCGAAAACGGGAAGGGTTAGCTTGAGTGTTTCCCCTTTAGCGCTGGCTTCGAACAGGGCAGCGTAGCGGCTCTCGTTCTGGGCGCCGGCGATGCGGCTGGTTTCCACCCCATTATGGAAGATGAGCAGGGTGGGGATGCCCAGAATGCCCAACTGCTGCGCCAGCTCGCCTGCCTCATCGACATTGATGGCTATGAACTCGACTCGCCCGGCGTACTGAGCGGCGAGTTTCTCGAGCGTTGGCTTTGTCAGCCGGCAGGGCGCGCACCATGGCGCCCAAAAATCTACCACCACTGGTTTGGCGGCTTGGGTGATTCTCTCCTTGAATGCTGTTGGTTGCATGGTTGTCACGCTGTCGGAATGCCCTGGGGCGGTGAATACGTAAACCGCCCCAGGGCGCCTCTGATCGCTATCTAGCCCTTGTAGGTGCTGATCTTAAAGGGGACATAGAGCGGGCAGAAGGCAACGATGGCGGTCAGCAGGAAGATCGCCGCCAGCACCAGCAGCACGATGCCCAGCGCCCCGGTAACGATGCCGCCGAAATACAGATAGGCAAATACCGCCGCCAGGATGACGCGGATGATGCGGTCCAGGTTAGACATGTTGCGTTTCATGCTTGCTTCTCCTTTGATAATTGGTTTTCTTGGATGATCTATCCTGATTATCAGAGATGCAGTATGAATTGTCTGTGACTTAGTCACATTGCCAGGCGCGATTCCAGCCCCTGCCGGCTCAGCACCTCGATATTCCCCCGCCCGGCTTTCACCCATCCCGCCTGGGAGAAATCCTCCAGGATGCGGCTGATGACTTCGCGTGAACTGCCCAACTCAGCGGCGATCTCCTGGTGGGTGATGCGTATCGGGTTTTGCATTTTGGATTTCTGCAACAGCAGGGATGCCACGCGCCGATCCATGCGCTGAAATACCACCTCGTCCACCACTGCCAGCACTGTGGAGAGGCGTTCAGAAAGCAGGTTGAAAAAAAACTCGCGCCACAGGTCATAACGCCGCACCCAGCCGCGAAAGGCGTCTGCCGGAATCAGCACCGCCTCGGCGTCTTCCTCCACCGTGGCGATGGCGGGGAAGGTCTTACGGCTCAGGATGGCGTTGGCGGTGAGGATGCAGGATTCGCCGTGTCCAAAGCGATAGAGGGTGATTTCTCTGCCGGTTTCGCCGATTTTGTACACGCGCACGCTGCCGGAAAGCAGCAAGGCGATGGTCTCCGGTTCGTCGCCTTCGACGAAGACATCTTTGCCGGCGGGGATGCGGGCATAAGACGCCGCCGCCTGGAACTCGCGCCGCAATTGCGCCTCGGCGCTTTGCAACATGGGCAGCGCCTGGCTGATGCGGGCGAATTGTTCTTGGGTGAGCATGGCGTCAGCCTCCCTTTATGTGCTGGTGCATTATCGCATAACTCCTGCGACTGCGCCAGTTTCAATGACTTGCCCCCTGACCAGGTTGGGTTTATGGTAACAGTGGGCAAAGCCCCGATCCAACCACCCCGCCTCGACCATTGGCGTTTGGGGTTGGTGAGTTGGACCGGGGATATGAGAGGGTTTGTGCGAGCCGTCAGCCCCGTCTCTACTGCTATAGTTTGGCGCACTAGAGACGGAGCTGCGATTAGACAGGAAATGGATGAATTGCAGGACAGGACCGCCCCTGCTCAGGGCACGTCAACAAAGACCGGGTTCGACCAGGCGAAGGTGTAGCTCCCGCTGTTCATATCCCGCGCGGTCACCTCTACCCGGTAATACCCATCCTGGTTTACTTCTCCATCCAGCAACGAGGTCGAAAAAACGCCGCTGAGCGGGTTGAACGATTTCCAAACCACCCCGTTCTTCAGGATGTCGACTTTCAGCAGCACGGCAGTCGGGTTTTCGGCATTGACCGACAGGTTTACCCGCGCCTTGCCGTTCGCGATGCGCGCCGTGTCGCCCATCCACTCGCCATTGACGTCGAAGGTGAGCGATGGACCGGTGGTGGCGAAGCTGCGCCCGGCTTTGATGGCTTTGAACAGCTCGCGAGCGCTCAGTCCCTTCACATATACGCCATTCTTGGCGACCCCCACTGTCGAGCAACCGTTGGCGTCGCTACAGTCCAGGTCGCCGGTGTTGTGTGAGTCGCTCTGCGCCAGGGCAAAGACCGGCTTTTCTGTCTCCCCGTTGACATACGCCATCAACAGATCATCCCAGGAGCGCAGGGGCGCCTCGGGGGACCCCAGCCACTGACCAATGTAGGGCGGCACGTAATAGCGTGTGGCGTACCACAGCGCCAGGCGCAGCGGCATGGGCGTCGGGATGCCCGGGAATTGCACGAGCATGTTTACATCCCGCTCGCCATAAATTGCAAAGTTGTTCAGGGTTAGTCCAAGTTGCCATGCCTGTTGCGGCGGATAGCCCAGGGCGGCGGCGTAGGCTGCTACATCATCTACATGCCCCTGGTTGTAGATTTCCAGGTTATTCATCCCGTACTCAAGTTTGGTGGTTCCGGAAGGATGGTTGTGCACGGCGATTCCCTGCTGAGAATGGATGTAATCCACCCACTTCGTCAGGTGCTCCGGGTACATCGGACCGGTGCCTGCCGGGTTGCGTGGCGATTCCCACACCTCTTCCGGGCACAGCTCTAAGGTATCGTCGCCCACGAAGGGATCATCCACGCCCCACGCCAGGAAGTGATCGCGGTTGAAGATGCCATCGCTGCCGGTGACTTCGAAACCGGGTAAAGCCAGGAAGCTGGCGTCGGAGAGAGCCTGAGTTTCCGCCACCAGCGAAGCCCACTCCTCCCGCGTCAGGTCTTTGCAGTGGTCGGTGATGATCACTGCGTTCAGCCCGCGCCGCAGCGCCATCTCTTTGATGTCGGCGACCGAGCCGCTGCCGTCGGAGCGGGTGGTGTGCATGTGTCCATCGAAATAAATCAGGAAGAAAGGCGGTTTTGACTGGCTGGCGCTGCCGGTTGTGGTCAGGGTGAGCAACAGAAGCGCCACGATGCAAAAGATGCGCATGACTTTACCCCCGCTTTGCCTGGTGTTCATGTTTGCCTCCTTTTCAAACTTAAAACCAGGGTGTTGGATATCCGCCAGTCTGAGCAGGCAGCCCGTTTATGATTATTTGCACCAATGGGATTAACGAGGTGTCAGGCTGGCTCTGCCCAGACCCGCGCCTTTAGCATAGCGGATATATTATTCAAAGTCAAGCGGTTCGGGGTTGATAGAGGCTGCGCCCGGTTCCGGGTGGGCGCCGATGATGCATTGTTGGTTTCCGCGGTCAGCCGAGCAGCGTCAAGCCGGCGAGCATACCCGCCGGGGCTGAAGCGGGGTCGGAGGCGCGGGTGATGCGCTCGATCTGCCAGCCAAGCTGACGGCACAGGTCGAAGAAATCCAAACCTACCGCGGAGAGCGATGGGCGCGCCTGGTCGGGGAAGCGGCAGACGCTGCCCGGTTGTAAGGCGCTGCAATTGACCTCGTCGTGACAGAAGAGCGGCTTACAAGAGCCCGCCGCCAGCCCAAGGGCGTGAGCGAATCCTTCGGCGAGCGCCTGCTGTTCTAGAGCAGCAGCGATCTGGTGCACGCGCCTGGCGTAGGGATGCCGTTCCTCAGACAGCAGCACCGCGGCGGGCAGGTCGAACTTGAAGACCAGCGCCTGCTCGTACTGCGCCAGGCTGGCGCGGAAGTCATCTGGGGAGGGGGTGAACGGCGGGCAGTGGAGGGATTTTCCATAATGAGGACATTGAGGCGGCAGACACAGCTCTGCCAGGCGGGGATCCACCTGCAGCCGTTCAGCGGCGATCAGCAGGGCGTCGCTCACCCCTTGCTTAAAAGCGGCTTGCAGCAGGCGTTCGAGCGCCAGGTGGGACTGTTGCCCGAGAGTTCTCACTCTTGTATTATAATGTCTTGCCTGGCGCGCCAGTACAGATTGCGCCTCATCCGGATGGCTTCGTGAATCATCAACCATTGGCTGTGCTCTCCGACTTCGATGGCACCATCGTGCCGCTGAATTGCGTCAACTTGATCTTTGACCGTTTTGGCGCGCCGGAATGCAAAGAAATCGCTGCCCGCTGGGATCGCGGCGAGATCAGCCAGAAGCAGGAGTACGCCCTGGGTTTTGCTACCGTCCATGCCACCCGTGAGGAGATGGAAGCCGTGTTGGATGACGTCCCCATGGACCCGCGCTTTCCGCCTTTTGTGGAGCTCTGTCGCCAGCGCGGTGTGCCGCTGGCAATCGTCAGCGACGGGCTGAAATGGTACATCGAGCGCATCCTCGCCAGGAACGGCGTGCATGGTGTGCCCATTTACGCCTGCGACATTCGCTTTCTCAACCCTGGCTACGAGTTCATCTTCCCCTACTTCGAGCCGAGCGCGCCGCTGCGCGGCGTCTCCAAGCGGCACATCGTCCAATCCTATCAAGCCCAGGGCTATTCGGTGGCTTTCATCGGCGACGGCAACAACGACATGGACGCCGCCGAGGTGGCGGATATCGTCTTCGCCCGCGCCTCCTTATTAGAGCGGGCGCAGCGAGTGGGTTTATCGGTCATCCCATTTACCAACTTCGGGGAGATTGCCAGGGCGTTATTCGACTTTGGTATAGCGCCAATTGCTTCGGCGCAATTATCCTGATCTTGCGCTTCTGGCTGCTCAAAATCTGTATTTCTTGGCGTTATTGCGCACCAGCAGACTCGGTGATGCCCGGTTCGAGGAAAATCACCTCATCATGATCATCGTATGCTAACAATTCCGCGTAACGGCCCCAATCAATGATGGTATTGAGTTGTCGTCCGGCTTCTTCAGGGGGAAATTCCAGTTCCAATGCTGTGTGAACAACATCCCAATCGAGCCGTTGATTCTCCGCCGATTTCAGCATGGCGATCAACCAACGAAAGATTGGAATGCGCCGAATGCGGGCGGCGAAGATTTCTTTGCGTGCCAGAATGCTCGCCTGGGCAAATGTATCGCCAAGCGGAGTCAACGTGATATCGCCTTTGGCGATAGTTGCAAAGCCCAGCAGTTCTGCTGCCTCGGTCAGGCTGAGCAGTTTATCCGGGTCGATCCCCAGATCGGATTCCAGGCGGTAAATATCGGCTAGCGGCTGCGGCAACTCCGACAGGTGTTCGAGCAACCCGGTCAAGTCGTTGATAGCCACATGCGGCAGTCGGCGTGTCCGCCCGGGTTCGCCAGGCGCTGAACCAAGCTCTTCCAATTCGGATCGGGTTTGCCCTGCCAGCAACTCGTACACCTTGTCGACCAATGCCTGAAAAGCGGGCGACTGGCGCTGGCGGGGGTGGGGCAGATCCACCGTAATCTCGTAGATCACGCGTCCCGGGTCTTTTTCCATCAGGATCACCCGGTCGGAGAGGAAAATTGCCTCCTCGATATTATGGGTCACCATCAGGATTGCCCGCGTGGGAATCTTGCCGCTGATCCATAATTCCAGCAACTCACCACGCAATGCTTCTGCGCTCAAAACATCCAAGGCAGAAAAAGGCTCATCCAGGCAGAGCAGTTCCGGCTCCACTGCCATGGCGCGCACAAAACCCACCTTCTGACGCATCCCACCGGAGAGTTCGCGTGGGTAAGCTGTTTCGAAGCCGTCCAACCCAGCTCTATCCAGCAATTCGAGAGCACGCTTGGTGCGCAATAATACCGGCATCCCCTTGGCTTTCAGCGCCAGGTCCACATTTTGCAATACGGTCAGCCAGGGGAAGAGGGCAAACGTCTGGAAGACAATGGCTGCGTGCGGGTTGACACCTTTGAGAGGAGTGCCACGGTAGAGCACCTCACCCTCCGTTGGTCTTTGTAAGCCGGTTATGATGCGCAAGAGGGTGCTTTTGCCGCATCCTGACGGACCAAGCAGCGCGACGAACTCGCCTTCGAGAATAGTCAGGTTGACATCCTCCACCGCGGTAAAGCGGCGTTGCCCGCTGCTATAAATTTGGTGGATGTTCTTCATCACCACAAGGGTTTTTCCGTCGGTTGTGCCGATGCCCATAATCTCACTCCAGGCGATACCTCTCTTCTGCGATCAGATACAGTCGCCGCCAGAGCAGGCGGTTGATCAACACCACGACCAGTACCATGCTGATTGTAGCTCCAAGCAAAAGAGGATAATCCCCGACCGCTGTCGCATGAGCGATCATCGCGCCAATGCCGATGGTTTGCAGGCTTCTGCCGCTGAATTGCACGTACTCGGCGACGATGCTGGCGTTCCAGGCGCCGCCGCTGGCGGTGATTGCTCCGGTGACCAGGAAGGGGAACAATGCCGGCAAGATGAGCGTTCTCCAACGCTCCCATCTGCTGAGATGCAACAGGGTTGCGGTATATTTCAAATCCTGAGGTATGGCGCTGGCGCCGGCGATGATGTTAAACAGCAGATACCATTGAGTGCCCATCAGCATCAGAACCACTGCAGCCAGGTTCAAACCGCCGGGGATCTTGATAATGAACAACAACAGAATTGGGAACAAAGCTGTGGCAGGTATTGAAGCGATGATCTGCACCAGAGGCTGCAATATGGTTGCGGCACGGCGATTAGTGCCGATCATTACCCCTGCCGGAATTGTCCAGGCTAAAGCTATCAGTAAGGCGGTCACCACCCGAACGGTGGTGGCGCCAAGACCTATTGCCAGGGTTGCCCAACTTTGTCCGGGTAGCAAGGAGAGCATCGCTAGCATGCGGTAGATGCCGTACAACAAGACGAGAGCAATCCCACCAATCAGCAACAGCGTAAGCCTCGGTCTCCTCGAAGGGCGTTCCTCACGTCCCTCCTTCACCACAAATCGTTGAATCAACCACAGATCCACCCTTTCAGCCAGGGGAGTTATGAGTCGGCTTACCCAGCCCAGGATGAGGGAACTACGCAGAGCCTCATAAAACCATGATCTTGGCGGCTCTTCACCCTCGACCATCTCTAATTTAAAGCGATCCGACCAGGCGAGCAGCGGTCGCCAGACCAGTTGATCCAGGCTGACAATGGTCAGCACCAACGCGATGAGACCAAAGACAATCGCACGCAGGTCACCCTGGTTGGCTGCTTCGTGCAAGTATGCTCCCAAGCCGGGCAGACGAAAATCGCGCTCCCCGACGATGAAGATCTCGGCTGCCATCAAGAAAAACCAGCCTCCTGCCCAGCTCATCATGCTGTTCCAGATCAGGCTGATCGCGGCAAATGGCAACTCAAGACTCTTGAAACGCAGCCAGGAGTTCAGGCGAAAAATGGAGCTGGCTTCTCGCAGCTCCTTGGGGATGGTCGTTAGCGATTGATACCAGGCGAATGTCAGATTCCACACCTGGCTGGTGAAAATGAGTACAATGGAAGCCAGCTCCGCAGCCAGGTTTATTGGCAGGATTGCGCTCAGGCTCAATAACACCACCGGCAGGAAGGAGAGGATGGGCACGCTTTGCAGCACGTCCAGCAGCGGCATCAGTAGCAGCTCTGCGCGGTGGTTGTAAGCCGCCAGTCTGCCATACACCAGGGTAAACAATAGCGAAAGGGCGTACGCCGCTGTCATGCGCCCAATCGAGAACAGGGCGTACCAGGGCAAAGCCCGATAATCAAGCGATATCTCGGGTCCGCGAATGACCTTAGGTGTGTCGACCGCCAGACGTAAACCCAGGTAGATGACCAGGGAAATTACAAGTAGCGCGAGAATATCTCCCCAGGTAAAAAGCCGGGGTTTCTCACGCTCGATTTTGAAGATGTGCCTGGCTATCATCGCTACTCTTCTTGCTACCTGGTTGCGCTCAATGACATGAATTGTATCATCGCCCGTGAAACGGTTGAGCCAATTGGGTTTCGGAATGTAAATCGGCTGAACTCACAGGTATTGGATCAACACTCCGATCTACAAAGCCCCTCTTCGGCGTCACGGATGAACGGTTTGCACTCGAGTTCAGCCGTGTTCACCGCCAGATTATCGGAAAATACTGCAGCTCCACCAGATCCCGGCACTCGAGCAGGTCGGCGCGGACAGCCGGGTGGGCGAAGGGCATCGGCGCGCCGCTGATGTGAATCGGGCGCGCCTGATAGACGCAATAGTCTGCCGGCATGTTGTTCAGCCGGACCGAGCTTTCGAAGCCCGTGCGCTGGGTGACCGTGATCGGCGTCAGCGCGTCCAGCGTTGGACCGGCGTAGATTTCATAGCCGCTGACGCCGGTGGCGCCGTTCCAGGCGGCGTAAACTGTAACGGTGGATAGGTCATCGCCTGCCAGCACCGCCGTCCGTCCTGGCTCTGCCGGCAACCCCTCCCAGGGGAAGCGAAAGGCGCGGTAGCTCACCCCGCCCAGGCGCAGTTCCAGCGCCAGCTCGCCGTCCGGCGTCACCTCGCTCACTACCGGCTGCGACCCCCAGCCGATGAACGTGTTGCCGTTTTCCAGGCGCTGGGCGTTCCCCATGAAAGGAGAGTAGCGACTGTCATCGGCGGGGTACTGCCACACCCGCGTGACCGTCTTGTTGACCTCGTCTATGGCGTATTCCACCGCCCGGGAGTGCGGCGGCGAGAACTGCACGCCGTTGTCGAACAGGGTGATGTTGCCGTTTGGCAGGCGGCGGATGTCGTGCTGGTAAGAAAAACCATCGTCGTTGGTGAAGGTGAACTGGTTGGCTTTGCCGCCCAGCCGCCAGATGATCGCCCCGCTCTGCCGGTCGATCTTGGTCACCTCCGACAGGTTGCGGCTGGAGATAAGCAGGTTGCCATCCCAATCTACTTCGATGGCGTTGGTGTGTATATAATCCACCGGCGAGCGGGTCAGGGTGGCGTAGGTGTCGGTGATGGGGATGTGATCGCTGCCGCGCCATTCGAAGACCACGTCCTTGGCAGCGTCTTGCTCCTGGATGACGATATCCATCACCTCGCCGTTCACCGGACCGCCGTAGGGGCTCAAGTCCCAGGGGATCGGCACATAGCTCAACAGCAGGGCGTGACCGTTCTCCAGCAGTTGCAGCTCGTGCAGGTCTGCCCCGTAGCTGTTGGAAATCGTCCAGGTATCCACCAGGGTGTAGCTGCTGTCCATCACGTAGTACGTGCCGTTGGTCCAGCCGCGCACCGGCGTCCCCAGGTGGTAAACCAGGTAGGGCGCGCCCCCCACGCTTTGGACTTTGAAATCAGTGGCGAGCAAACCGCGCTGTGTTGGTTGGATGTACACCGGTTCGCCCTGATCGTCCACGATCAATAAACCCGGCTGCGCCTGAGTGAGGATGCCCATCCCGGCAAGGAAGATCAGCCCCTCGCCCACCTGGCTGGCGGGTGTGGCGACGGTGACGGTGATGACGTTGGAGAACTCCGGGTAGGTGTAGTAGTGCGGCGTTTCGGCTGGGGCAAGGGGCGCGAAGGAGGGCTGTAGAGGCGGGGCGGCGCTCAACCCGACCTGCGCCTGAGAGCGCCCTCCCGCCGTCAGAAGGAGCATGGAGACGCTGACTAAGAGGGACAGGCTCGTGCGCATACAACCTCCTGTTAATCTGCCGCTTCTGCTTCGGCTTTGTACAAACTTGGCGTGGCTTGTTGGCTCTGCTGCATCGCCCTGGGCACATTGACGAAGGGCAAAATCGCCAGCCCGAGCAGGAAGAAGATGATCACCGAGACGATGCCCAGGCGCAGGCTGCCGAAGAGCTGGTTCACCAACCCAAAGAGGAAGGTTCCCAGCCAGGAGGTGCCGCGCTCGCTGATTTCGTAGAAGCTGTAAAACTCGGCTTCCTGGTCTCTGGGAATCATCTGGGCGAACAGGCTGCGGCTCAGCGCCTGCGAACCGCCCAGCACCAATGCGATGATGAAGCCCAGGAACCAAAATTCGAGCTGGCGCTGCTCCATGCCCAGCACCTGGGCGGTGGACTGCATCCCCACGGCGGCGTAGATGACGCAGGCGCTCCAGATCACCAGGCTGAGCAGGATGGTGCGCTTGGTGCCCAATACGCCCGCCAGCCGCCCGAAGCCCAGCGCTCCGAAGAACGCCACGAACTGAATCATCAGGATCACCAGAATCAGGTTGGTGGAGCCCATCCCCAGCTCCTCGGCGGCGAAGATGGCGGAGACGGCGATCACGGTCTGGATGCCGTCGTTGTAGAGCAGGTAAGCCACCAGGTATTTCATCGCCTCGGGCAGGGTTTTGGACTTCTTGTAGATGAAAATCCCCAGCACTGCCAGCGGACCCGCCGCCGGCATCAGGGCGATGACCGGCGGCAGGCGCAGGGCGAAGAGCAGGATGATCGCCAGCGGCAGCAGCATCAGCGCCGTCACCAGCGAGGTGGGCACGCCGATCAGGTGGGCGAGCTGTTTGAAACCGATAGTCAGATACGTCTCCCCCGGCGGCAGGGGGCGGGCGGCGTGGCGCGGGCGCAGGGTGGCGAAGGTGATGAACGAGAAGCCCAGCCACCAGATTCCGGCGGATGCCAGGCTCAAGCGCGCCACCAGCGCCTGAGATAGCCCCAGGCTGTCGGCGAACAGGTACATCACCAGGTTGATCACCAGCAACAGCCCGCCGCCCAGATAGCCCATCGCCCAGCCATAAGAGGAGACCCGATCGCGCTGGTCTTCGCTGGCGATGTTGGGCAGGTAGGAATTGTAGAAGACCATGCCGGCGCCGAAGGCGACGTTGGCGGTGATGAAGAGCAAGCCCGCCAGCCAGTGCAAGCCGGGAGTGATGAAGAAGAGCAAAATCGTCGCCGCCGCGCCCAGGGTGCTGAAGATCTGCATCAGGCGTTTGCGCAGGTGCGAGTAGTCTGCCAGCGCCCCCAGGATGGGCAGGAAGGTCACCTGCAGCAGCACCGAAGCCGAGATCAGGTAAGTGAAGTAGGAATCATAGCGGATGGGCACGCCCAGTATGTAAACCATGCCGTTGGCGTCGGCGGCGGCTTGCGTGATCGAGGTCAGGTATGGACCGAGGAAGACGGTGATCACCGTAGTGCTGAAGGCGCTGATCGCCCAGTCGAACATCGCCCAACCGAAGATTTCGCGTTTGTCGTTTACCAGGGAAATTGCCGGGGCAGCCATGAGCGGGGTCTCCTTATCTGCGATAGAGATGGTCAGAAGCTTCTAGGCAGGGCAAGCGTCTTCCAGATATTGTGAGAGTGTTCGGAAACTGCCGAAGCATCCTTTTTATGAGCACGTACGGATGTGTTCCGGGAGCGCCCACCCAGCCCAATGGGATTTGAACCTTCCCTGCCACTCCGTAAAACCTGGAGAAGGTCCTCTTTTTCCCCAGGGCATTCCCTGGAAAAGGAGCGGGCGAGAGCCCCCACCCCTACCCCTCCCCCGTCTGCTGGCGAGTCTGGCGCGCGAACGATTTCGACGGGGGAGGGGAAAGAGGGTGAGGGTGGAAGGGGCGCACAGCGCCCCTTCCACCCTTCTTGCTCCCCCCTTCCCCGCAAAGAGTTCGGTCAAACGAGGCGCGTATTGGCGGGGAAGGGGGGCAGGGGGGATGGGGTAATGAGATGAGTTTAAGTTACCGAACGCTCTCATTGTAAATCAATCCTGGTTCAATCCCATGATCTCAACCAGGGTTTGCAGGTCTGGCACTTCCAGGTCGGGTTGCGCCTTCGCCGGCGGGGTGGCGCCGAAGCCCGCCTGACCGCGGCGGCGGTTGACCCACACTGTCGCCAAGCCGAGGCTTTTGGCGGGGGCGATGTCGTGATACAGGCTCTGGGCGACGTGCAGGATTTTCTCGCGGGGTAAACCGAGGCGTTCGAGCGCCAGGCGGAAGTTGTTCAGGGACGGCTTGTAGGATTTTGCCTGCTGGGCGGTGATCACCCAGTCAAAGGGCGCGCCCAGTTTTTGGGCGGAAAAGGCAAACAGGTCGTCGTCAATGTTGGAGATGATCGCCAGTTTGTACTTGCGCCGCAGCGCCTGCAAGGCTGGCGGGGTATCTGGGAAAGGCAGCCAGTCTTTTACCGAGGCGGCAAACGCCTGCATTTCGGCTTCGGAGGGGGTGAAACCCAGCCGGCTGCCGAACCCTTGCAGCACCAGGCGCAGCACGCTCTTGTATGGGCGGTATTCGCCGGCTTCGATCTGGCTCTCCAGTTCGGCGTAGAGTTCAAGGGCTTGTTGGCGCTCCAGGGAGACGCCGTGAGCCGCCAGGGTCGGTTGCAGCGCCTGCCAGATGCCCGTCTCCCAATCAATCAGCGTGCCGTAGCAGTCGAAGGTCAGGGCTTCGAAGGCGTCGAAGTTCAACACGAGCGGGCGTCTCCAGGCTTATGAGCGGCTTTTCTGCGCCAGCGGGCGCAAGCGCCAGCGCCCGTAGGCGATGAAACCCGCCAGCGCCGCCAGGAGCAGATTCATGGCGATGTTGAGGTACTCGCCGCGCTGGACATGCCAGACCGCCGCGCCCAGCATCAGGATCACCAACCCCAACCCAGCCAGGGGCGTCAGGCGGGTCTGGATTCGCGTCAGCCCGGGCAGGATCAACCCCAGACCGGCGAGGATTTCCGCCGCGCCGCTGAAGGCGTGTAGTGCGGGGGAGAGTTCGTACATCCAGGACATCGGCGCCGGCAAGCCGGGCGGCAGGATGAAATGAATCACGCCGGTGATGAAAAAGTACACGCCCAGGAAGATTTGCAAGACCCATAAGAGGGCGTTCATCGCAGTCGAAGCCTCCTGTTGAATGGGGTTTGCCGCTGGCAGCGGCAATGGGGCTATTATAGCAGGGTTGTGTCCGTCCTTGATGGCAGGCTTTGTAGGGCGGGATTTTATCGCGCCGTACCCCGTAGGGCGGGATTCCATCCCGCCGCACCCCGTGGATACGTTTGCGGCAGGCAGGATGCCTGCCCTACGGCTTTGTGGGGCGGGATTCCATCCCGCCGCACCCCGTGGATACGTTTGCGGCAGGCAGGGATGCCTGCCCTACGGCATTGTGGGGCGGGATTCCATCCCGCCGCACCCCGTGGATACGTTTGCGGCAGGCAGGGATGCCTGCCCTACGGCTTTGTGGGGCGGGATTCCATCCCGCCGCACCCGTAGGGTGGGATTTTATCCCGCTGCACCCCGTGGATACGTTTGCGGCAGGCAGGGATGCCTGCCCTACGGCTTTGTGGGGCGGGATTCCATCCCGCCGCACCCCGTGGATACGTTTGCGGCAGGCAGGGATGCCTGCCCTACGGTTGGCGGCTGCCGTACGGCATTGTAGGGTGGGATTCCATCCCGCCGCACCCCGTGGATACGTTTGCGGCAGGCAGGATGCCTGCCCTACGGCTTTGTGGGGCGGGATTCCATCCCGCCGCACCCCGTGGATACGTTTGCGGCAGGCAGGATGCCTGCCCTACATGCGGGCATTTGGTGATACGGGTGGGGGATGGGGAGCTGTAACGTGGTACGGATGTACCACGTGCCAATGCCCTTACGGGCATTTAGTGATTCAGACCGAGCTGGAGGACTGCTCCGGCGGTCGCTCTCCTGGAGAGTCTTAATGCCCTTACGGGCATTTAGTGATTCAGACGCAAAAAGAGGGGGATTGACACGGGTGGCTGGGAAGCGTCTTAATGCCCTTACGGGCATTTAGTGATTCAGACAGAGCATGCCGGACTCGCTGCTAATCGGGGCGGGACAGTCTTAATGCCCTTACGGGCATTTAGTGATTCAGACCAATACTTTTGCCCACGTCTTCACAAGACGCGGGCTGAGTCTTAATGCCCTTACGGGCATTTAGTGATTCAGACCAAGAATTGGTGGATGGAATTCCCATATCCCCAGCCCGGGGGTCTTAATGCCCTTACGGGCATTTAGTGATTCAGACGGCGTACCGGTGCATCGGCGTGACGGTGCAGGCAGGCGTACGTCTTAATGCCCTTACGGGCATTTAGTGATTCAGACTCTCCGCGTGGCGGCGATAGCCGCCCGCGCGGGCGAAATGTCTTAATGCCCTTACGGGCATTTAGTGATTCAGACCGTCGGACGGGGTAAGTTTCCGCAACGTGATGCTCCGTCTTAATGCCCTTACGGGCATTTAGTGATTCAGACTGCTGACGGGGGTCTTGGACCCCCGGAACCGCGCTCAGTCTTAATGCCCTTACGGGCATTTAGTGATTCAGACGGCAGGAGCGCCTGCAGCCCGGGCATCGCCATCTGTAGGTCTTAATGCCCTTACGGGCATTTAGTGATTCAGACTTAAAGGGACACTTGATCCCAGGAACCGGGCGCAGGTTTTGCGGTCTTAATGCCCTTACGGGCATTTAGTGATTCAGACGTTTATAAAAGGCAATACGACACCTACGATGTCCAGGAGGTCTTAATGCCCTTACGGGCATTTAGTGATTCAGACGCAGCAGCCGCCGAGCTATCTCCTCTGGAATCCCGTTATCGTCTTAATGCCCTTACGGGCATTTAGTGATTCAGACCCCCGCCATTGTCTACGGAGGCGAAGGAATTATTATCGGTCTTAATGCCCTTACGGGCATTTAGTGATTCAGACAGAGAAGGGGCGAGGTCAACCGCAAGGTTGCGGTTGGTCTTAATGCCCTTACGGGCATTTAGTGATTCAGACAGTAGAATTTGGGAAACCCTGTCCCACTACCTGACCAATAGTCTTAATGCCCTTACGGGCATTTAGTGATTCAGACGATGGCTAGCGCTAAGGACATCTGGGTTATGCAATCGTCTTAATGCCCTTACGGGCATTTAGTGATTCAGACCCGCTCTTGGGGTGGCGTTGTTTTTCTCCCACTCCAACCATCAAAACATCTCTCAACGCTGGCTTTTCTCCCACCAGCAGCCCAACAACACCCGCTGATCCGGCTTTTTCTCCCACCGCCAGCATCTCCGCCTCTATTTGCGTACCCCCCAGCCAAAATCGCCGCTTCAGGGGGCTTTTTGCCGGGGGGGTACGCAAACCTTTAACATTCATGCCGGTCTTCCCAATTTCAGTCTGATTGTATTATACACGATATGTCTCATCCAGTTCAACCCCCAATTTCGCCCCGCTGTGGATTTCGCCGCCCCGCCGCCGTGCGACCCATGCGCTGCCAGCCCGGCGTTTGGATTGCGCCTCGGGCTTGACTCCGCCGCGCCTTCCGGTATGATAGAGATACCCGCTCCTGGCACGCTCCAGGCGCTCAACCGACCATTCCAGAAAGGAGAGTTGCCGATGGACCTGGAGGTTGTCGCCTCGCCCACCGCTTTTCTCAAGCGTATGCTGCCCGACCTGCCCATCGCCGAGGACCTTCAAGTCTATCAAGCCTGGTGGGAGGCGGAAGGCAAAGACATATCCGCCTTCATAGATCGCCAGGGCACTCCCTGGTTGAAGATGTACGACCTGCTCGGTCGGCGCGTGGATGAGATCGTCTATCCCGCCGCCTATTGGCAGATGCTCCAGCAGGGCTATCGGGCGGGGGCGGTGTGGCGCTTCTTCGAAAGCGGCTCGCTGCTGCCGGTCTATCTGTTGGGCTATGTGACCGCCTTCTACGACGCCGGCTTGTACTGCCCCTACACCGTCTCGCTCTCCACCGCTCTGCCGCTCTCCAAATACGGCGACCCGCAGACGCGGGAGCGCTTCTTACCGCCGTTGCTGCGCCGCGACGGCGACGCCTGGCAGGGCGCCACCTGGATGACCGAGGCAGGCGGCGGCTCTGACCTGGGGGCGACAGTGGAGACGCTCGCCCGCCCGGCTGGCGAGGGCTGGCTGCTCAGCGGCGATAAATATTTCGCCAGCAACGCCGGCGCCGAGCTGGCGGTGGTCGCCGCCCGCCGCCAGGGCGCCCCAGCCGGCGTGCGCGGTCTTTCGCTGTTCCTGTTGCCGCGCTATCGCCAGGACGGAGGGCTGAATTATCTCATCCGCCGCCTGAAGGACAAGATCGGCACGCGCGCCGTGCCCACCGGCGAGGTGGAGCTGCGCGATAGCGAAGCCTGTCTGCTGGGGGAGCCCGAGCAGGGCATCTATCACATCCTGGAGACGCTAAACATCTCGCGGGTTGCCAATTCCATCGGCAGCGTGGCGCTGATGCAACGGACGTTGGCAGAGGCGGGCGCCTTTGCCCGCCGGCGGGTGGCTTTTGGCAAGCCGGTGCTGGAACATCCGTTGCTGCGCCGGCAATTTGCCGATCGGCTGAAGCAATTGCAAGAGGCTTTCGCCCTGGCGTGGGAGGCTGTCAGCCTTTTGGACGAGGTCTGGCAGGAAACCCCGCCGTACTCGCCGCGCTATCACCTCTTCCGCCTGACGGCGCACCTGGCGAAATACTGGACGGCTGAGCAGGCGGTGCAGACCGCCAAATGGGCGATGGAAGTGCACGGCGGCATGGGCGTGCTGGCGGAGTATGGCGTCGAGCGCTGGCTGCGCGAGGCAATGATCCTGCCCATCTGGGAGGGCACCCCCCACCGGCAAATCCTGGACGGACTGGAAGCCATGGAACGCAAGCAGGCGCACGAACTGCTTTTCAGACATCTGGCGTCTGGCGCACATCCGCAGGCGCTGGAAGAGGTCGCCGCAGAGGTGGAAGCCCTGCTGAGCCTGCCGCCGGACGAGCGCCAGGCACAGGCGGAAGATGTCTTTCGCCATCTGGCGGTTTTCAGCGCCCGCGCTCTGCTGACGAGAACAGCCGCGGCGTGAATCTGAGCGGCAGCGACGGCTGGCGCTCACCCCCAATGGCTTTCTCAAAGTCCTGTCTGAAAAGCCCCTCCCCCGACCCCTCCCCGCAGGCGGGGAGGGGAGAAAATCATTACGGGGTTTTTGGCGGCGAAAAGCGCCGCCAAAAAACCCCAAAAATATATCCCCCGCCTCCATGGGGGAGCGAGGGCAGGGGTGTGGGGGATTGAACGCCACTTTAAGAAAACCTTAGCCCACCCCTGCCACTGCCCTGTATTTTTGGACTGGTTAGGGTATAATTATGCCTGATTTCCCCGCTGGTTGGTGGTGGGGACGAGGCTGGGCGTAAAGCCTTGTCTGTTTGTTTACTGGAATTATTGCAGTTGCTCATTTATCAGGGAGGATAACAGTCTGATGTCAGCAAAGATTATGATTGCTTATGCCAGTCGCCACGGCTCGACCGAAGAGGTAGCCGAGGCAATCGCCGAGACGCTGCGCGGGCGTGGCTTCGAGGTGAGCCTGCGCCGCGCCGAAGAGGTGCATTCTCTGGAAGGTTATGACGCGGTGGTGTTGGGGAGCGGGGTGCGCTTTGGGCAATGGCTGGCGCCCGCCGTGCATTTTGTGGAGCGTTTTCAGGACCAGCTGCGCAGCCTGCCCACCGCTTTTTTCAGCGTGCACATCCTGAACCTGGACGATAGCGAGGTCAGCCAGCACAACCGTCTGGGATACCTGGAGGCGGTGCACAAGATGGTGCGCCCGCAATACGAGGCTTTCTTCCCTGGCAAACTGGAGCCGCACGAACTGAATTTCTTCGAGCGCCTGATCAGCCGCCTGGTTCAGACGCCAGAGGGCGACCTGCGCCAATGGCAGAAGATCTGCGACTGGGCGAATAAGATCTTCCAGGAAGAGCCGGCGCTGGCGGTAGGGCAGCAGACTGCCTGACCGTGGGGAGATTTTATCTGTGCTGCCTGCACCCGTCGAGGCGCAGGTTAGTTTGCGCAGAGTCCCGCCGCCTCGATCCCGTCGGACAAGGACGGCATGTACCATGCTGAGCGTCGCGTAGCCTCAGCAGAGCGAAGCGCCCGCCCTGCGCAGGGCGGGATGACGCCGAAACGCTACACGATTTCTTCTAAAATCGATCATTCGATTACCGCTTCATAACGCTGCAAGAAATCATACTTGACAGGCTGGCATTTTATCTATACACTCTTATAAGTCATTAAACATTAAACATTAATCATTAAGTCATGGAACAAACCGACAGCCGATTGTCAGCCCCATTTCAGACGGAACCCATCCCGCCACAGGACAGTCTGCCCGAAATCACCGCCAACCGCATCCGGCAGATGATCTACGATCGCAAGCTGCTGCCCGGCGCGCGCCTGCCTAACGAGGTGGAGCTGGCTGAAGCCATGGGTGTAAGCCGCGGCACGATGCGCACGGCGTTGAACATCCTGCAAGAGCAGGGGCTGATCTGGAGGCGGCAGGGTGTGGGCAGCTTCGTCAGCGAACAACCCGTGCTCGAGCAGCGCCTGGATATCAACAGCGGGGTCACCGAACTGATCGTTTCCATGGGGCTGACGCCGGGCACCAGGGTGCTGGAGATCAAGCTCGTCCCCGCTGAAGAACACCACGCCGAAAAGCTGAATGTTCCCCTGGGCAGTCCTCTGGTGTTCATCCGGCGCATCCGCACCGCCAATGGTCGCCCGGTCGTCGCCTCGATCGACATTTTCCCCTACGATATCCTTCTGCAGAGCGACCGCCATCTGGAACTGGATACACTCAAAGCGCTGCTCGAAAAAAGGCTCTCGATCTACCGCATCTTTGAAAGCGAATTCAACCTGACGGTGGACTACGGCATCTCACATATCAAGCCAGTCAAATTGGACGCAGCCCAGATGAAACAAATTGGTCTGGACCTGCCGGCAGACTCCGTCATGCTCTACCTGGAGCAGGTTGATTATGACCGCAATCGCCGACCCTTCTATCTCTCTCTGGAGTATCACGTCGCTGATTTTTGCGCCTTTACCATCTTTCGGCGAAGATAGAGGGATGCTTCGCTATGAAAGGAGGGGAGCCGAGGATAATGTATTTCGCCTGAACCAACCTATCGCGTAGCACCTGTCCGACTCAACCAGATGATGAGGAGAAATAGGGATGAAATCGAAGATATCTGCCGTGCTTAGCGTGATCCTGCTGGCTGTGATGGTAATCACCGGATGTGCGCCGCAAGCCACAGCTACTCCCGAGGCGACGCAACCCCCTGCCGCAACCGAGGAAACCCCTGGTGAATGGAGCCTGGCGAGCGCCGCCGCACCCTGGAAGGGAGAAACCCTGAACATCATTGGCGAGGCGCTGCCGCCGTTGGAGGCGCTTCAGCAGCTCAAGGGCGAATTCGAGAAGATCACCGGCGTGAAAGTCGTCATCGAAGGGCTGGGGCACGAAGAGGCGGTCGAGAAAGTGACCCTGGACTTCGCCGGTCAGACCGGCGTCTACGATGTCGTCTTGCAGCCCCACCGCGCCATGGGAAAATTGGTCTCTAACGGCTGGGTGCGCCCGGTAGAGGAGTTCTATAACGACCCGAAGTTGAAAGACCCGAATTTCAGCTTCGAGGACGACTTGCTCAATACGGAGTGGTTCCGCGAGACCTGCACCTACCAGGGTAAGACCTATGCCTTGCCCTTCCACTTTATCAGCATGTACCTGTGGTACCGCTACGATTGGTTCGACCACCCCGATGAACAAGCTGCCTTCAAAGCCAGGTATGGCTACGACCTGCCGTCGCCCCCGATTACCTGGAAAGAGTACCGCGACGCGGCTGAGTTCTTCACCCGCAAATCCGGCGAAACCCTGGCGGGCGAGACGCTCGACCATGACGTTTACGGTCACGCCTGGGGCGCCGCTCGCCACGTCTCGACCTGGTACGATTTCCTCAACGTGCTCTATTCGCTCGGCGGGCGCGACATCCAGCTCCCCAACAACCGCGGCGACAGCTACGGTCCGGTCACCGTGAACTCCCCTGAGGCTCTCGAAGCGCTCAACATGATCATTGACATGATGCAGTTCGCCCCACCCGGCTCGGTCAGCTATACCTGGGATGAGAAGCAAGCCGCGCAACAATCCGGGCTGGTAGCCATGGCAATCCAGTGGGACGATGCAACCTTTGCCGTCGAAGATCCGGAGCAGTCGAAGGCTGCGGGGAAGATCGCCTACAGCGGCGTGCCCATCGGCAAGGAAAAGATGACCCAGATCGAGGGGTGGAGCTACTTCATCCCCAAGAGCTCCAAGAAACCCGAGCTAGCCTGGCTGTTCATCCAGTGGGCGATGGGTAAGGAAGTCCAGATCGCCCAGCAGGACCTGGGCGGCGAATCGGCGCTGCGCTCGACCTATGAAGACCCCGAGGTCGCCGCCATCCCCTACGTACCCACTGCGGTCTATCTCAAGACCGGCGGGGAATGGGTGCTGAAAGTGCGGAATATCGGCGATCCAACCGGCGTGGGTGTGCCAAAGCGTTATCTGGATGCGATCAACCCGGCTACCGGTGATACACGCGTCTCGATCATCGCCAAGCCCACGGTTCCGGAAGAGGAGCGCCTGACCGAAGCCATCATCCTGGCGGTGAACAGCGCTGTCAGCGGCGAGGTTACCCCTGAACAGGCTTTGATCAACCTGGAAAAAGAGATGAATGATATCCTGCCCTAGAAGCAAGGCTGATGGCAATCGCTTAGGGCAAGGAAGGCTGGTTTTGCGGCGCTTAGCCGCAAAACCAGCCCCTCTGGGACAGACGAGTGGAGGCTGGCTATGAATATCGGCGACAAGCTCACCTGGGCTTACCGATCCTTGTTTATCTTGATGCTGATCTGGTTGCGGTTTATCGAAGCGTACATCCCCTTTTGGGGGATATGGTTTGTCTGGGCAATTATCGTTTTTATCATCTTCTACCAGCCGTTCAAACGGAAACAGCCGACGACTAGCACGCGGGATGCTGAAGGTCAGGAGGCGCTCAAATGACCTCGCTAACCCTGAAAGATGTGTGGAAAATTTACGAAGGCAACGTCCTGGCGGTCAAGGACCTGAATCTGTCGATCCAGGAGGGAGAGTTCTTTGCCCTGCTCGGTCCATCCGGCTGCGGTAAATCGTCCACCTTGCGCATGATCGCCGGACTGGAGAAGATCACCCGCGGCGAGATCTGGTTCGACCATACGTTAGTCAATGATCTCGAACCACGCGAGCGTAACGTCGCCATGGTGTTCGAGACCTACGCCCTGTATCCCTATCTCAGCGTTTATGAGAATATTGCCTTCCCGCTGCGCATCCGAGGCTGGAGCAAAGAAAAGATCGACCAAAAAGTCCGCTGGGCAGCCGACTTCTTGGGCATCACCGAGCTGTTGCCCATGCGCGTGCGCGGGCTGAGCGGCGGACAGATGCAAAGCGTGGGCATCGGACGCGCCATCGTTCGCGAGCCGTCCATCCTGCTGATGGATGAACCCATCTCCCATTTGGAGGCGCGCCAGCGCGCCCGCATGCGCGAAGAATTGGTGGAACTGCAAAAACGGCTGGGCACCACCTCGGTTTACGTCACCCACGACCAGGTGGAAGCCATGACGATGGCTTCCCGGATTGCCGTCATGAATCTGGGAGAGCTGCAGCAGGTGGGGACGCCCAAAGAGGTCTATGCCCGACCGCGCACCGAATTCGTCGGCGGTTTCATCGGAGAGCCGCCCATGAACTTCGCCGATTGCGAAATCCAACGCGAAGATGGGCGCTTTTATGCTGTTTCCCCTTCCTTCAAAATCCCGCTCAGCGCAGAGCTGGGAGATAAACTCCAGGCGCGCAAAGGCATAGCCAAAACCCGCCTGGGCATCCGACCGGAGAGTATATCGGTCAGCGCTCAGCCCAGCGACTATAGCGTCAAAGGTCTGGTTTACGTGCTGGAACCGCAAGGGGAGCGGACGATCCTGACCACGCGCCTGGAAAACGGTGAATACTTCCTGGTCGAGGTGCCGCCCGACTTTTCGGCTGAGACCGACTCGGTCATCCACCTGCAATTCCGGGAGCCGATTCACCTGTTCGACACCGCCAGCGGGATAAACTTGTTCTATGAATAATTGGCATACCTCTCAGGGAGGGATTTGATGGCTAGCATCACGGTTCAGAACGTCTCAAAACAGTATAAAGGTGGAGAGGTGCAGGCGCTCAGAGGCGTCAGTTTCGATGTCCAGGACGGCGAATTTTTTTGCATCCTCGGACCAGCGGGCGCCGGCAAGACGACGTTGATCAAGTTAATCGCCGGGATCGAGGCGGCTGACGCGGGCAAAATCATGATCGGCGACCAGGATGTCACCGATCGCTTGCCAATGGAACGCGATGTCGCCGTAGCCTTCGAAACCTACGCCTTGTATCCCCAACGCACCGTGCGCGAGAATCTGGCTTTCCCTCTGCAAGCCCCGGTCCGCAGAAACGAGTGGACAAAAGAAGCCATCGAGGCGCGCATCACGGAGGTCGCCAACCTGCTCGGCATTTCTGAGCTGCTCGACCGCTACCCGCGCCAGCTCTCCGGCGGGCAGCGCCAGCGGGTGGCGTTAGGGCGGGCGTTGGTGCGCAAACCCAAGGCTTACCTGCTCGACGAACCCATCGCCCACCTGGACGCCAAGCTGCGCCACCGCATGCGCGGCGAGCTGAAGCGCATTCAAATCGAGCAGGGGATCACCACCATCTATACCACTCCCGACCAACTGGAGGCGCTTTCTCTGGCAGACCGGATGGCGGTGCTCAACCACGGCAAGCTCGAGCAGGTCGGCACGCCCGATGAAATCTACAAACATCCGGCGAATATCTTCGTGGCGCGCTTTGTCGGCGACCCACCGATGAACATCCTCGACGCCAGCCTGGATGGCGAGTGGATCAACCTCGCCGATTTTGGACGCCTGCCTGCCACGCGTACTTCGAAGGAAATCCTGGTCAAACTTCATAATTCCCCGCAGGTCAAGATCGGCGTCCGTCCGAGGGATCTCGAGCTATTGCCTGTCGCAGCGGCGAACGCCCTGTGCCAGGCAGAAGTCAAGCACGTGCAGGTATTGGGCGAGACTTCGATCCTGACCCTGACGGTTGGAGCGCTCGAGCTGCGTTCCCGCACAGCCACTTTCCAGGCTCCTGAGCGTGGAGCGTCCGTCGGGTTGACCATCCATCCCGAGCGACTCCACTATTTCGATGCGAACACACAGCGCAACCTCGAACTCTTGCCGGGGTGAAAGCCGCCAACAATGACAGATAAGGAGCAGCCTCATGAGCAGTAGACGATACATCTGGTGGTGGGTAACACCCGCAGCCATCCTCTTCCTGGTGATCATTCTCATCCCCTTCATCACCGCCCTGACATACAGTTTTCGCGCCTTGAGTTTTACCGATTCCACGGCGGCAGGTCAGTACATTGGCGTAGAAAATTATCGCAAATTGGTCTTCGACGATGACTTCTACAACAGCTTCAAAGTCACATTCCTGTATATGGTGCCAGCGGTCTCTTTGCAGGGCATCTTGGGCTTGAGCATCGCCCTGTTGATCTCCAACGTTGTTCGGCGAGCCAGGGTGCTGATACCGATTATGCTCTTGCCCACCTTGCTTACGCCGGTCGTGATTGGACTGGTCGGTACGCTGACGCTCAATCCTGATTTCGGTGTGATTGGACAGCTCCTCAACCGCAGTGGATTGATCAAGGAAGCCGTGCTGGGCAGCGGCACGTGGGCTTTACCGGCGATCATCGCCGTGGACACTTACCAATGGACGCCCTTTGTGGCAGTCATCCTGACTGCGGGATTGCTGGCGTTGCCGAAGGAGCCTTACGAGGCTGCCCAGGTGGATGGCGCCAGCCGCATCCAGACCTTTTTCCGGGTCACCATGCCGCTGCTCTGGCCCTACTTCGTGGTGGCGTTGCTGATCCGGGTGATCGACGCCTTCCGCATTTTCGATATCATCTGGGTGATGACTCGCGGCGGACCGGGGACGGTGACCGAAACCGTGGCAGTGTACGCCTACCGCCATACCTTCCGCTATTGGGACATTGGCTATGGCTCGGCGCTGATCATGGTCATCTTCGTGTTCATTTCCATCCTGGTGGAATATCTCTACAAAGCCTTGCAGCGCTGGCAGGGAGCCAGCAGCAGCGCGTGAAGCTCACAGCGGAGGAATGCAATGGAAAAAGACCTGCTAGACACAATCGTCCGGGAAGGAATGTATAAACCCCGCAGCATCCAGATGGAACGCCTGCTGCGCTGGCTCTCTTACCTGCTGACGGCGTTGATCGTCATGCTGTTTCTCTTCCCATGGCTGTGGGTGTTCAGCCTGGGCTTCAAGACGCGCACCGAAATCCTCAGCCCCAATATCGTCTGGATTTGGAAGCCGACCCTGGAGAACTTCTATGAAGTGCTGCTGGTGAAGGGGTACTGGCGATTGATTTTGAACTCGCTCTTGATCGCCGTGTCGGCGGTATCCCTGTGCATCCTGATCGGCGTCCCCACGGCGTACGCTTTCTCGCGCTTTCCCATCCCAGGCAAAGAAGGCTGGTTTTACATGATCCTGACCTTCCGCATGGCGCCGGCGGTGGTGCTGGCGTTGCCGCTGTACGTGATCTTCGCCCGGATGCGCTTGCTGGGGACTTACTTCGCCCCGATCATCGCCCATATCACCTTCACGCTGCCCTTTGTCATCTGGCTGATGCGCAGTTTCTTCGAGGATATCCCCAAAGAGATCGACGCAGCAGCCATGACCGATGGATACACGCGCGCCGGGGCGTTCTTCTACGCCGTCCTGCCGCTAGTAAAGTCTGGCATCGTCGCCGTGACCTTGTTCTCGATCATCTTCTCCTGGAATGAGTTCCTGTACGGGTTGATCTTGACCAGCGATGCCACGCGCCCGGTCGCCTCGCAAATCCCATCGCTGATCCGCCCACACGGCACGCTTTGGGGTGAAGTGTGCGCCCTGGCGACGGTCGCCTCGCTGCCGGTGGCGTTTCTGATCTTCGCTCTGCAACAACAGTTGGTGCGCGGCTTGTCATTCGGCGCCGTCAAGGGATAGCGCAAGACTTCGATTGTTTACACCTGCGAGGGAAAGAATGAAACCAGAATTGATCGTCATGCTGACGCATCACGATAAAACCGTGCCAAACGCCCTCGAGCTTTTCGAGGAATGCAAAGACCTGCCGGTGACGCATTGGGGATTTAAAGATGTGGGCTTGCCCCCTCAGCAGATGAAGGAGCTGGTCGGGCGGATGAAAGCGGCGGGCAAGGTCACTTTCCTGGAGGTCGTCAGCCTCTCGGAAGAGGAGGGTATGGCGGGAGCGAAACTGGCTGTAGAAGCCGGCTTCGACATCCTGATGGGTACGGTCTACTTCGACAGCATCCACCAATACCTGAAGGATAAGCCGATCAAATATTACCCATTTCCCGGTCACGTCTACAGCCACCCCTCCATCCTGGATGGGACGATCGAGGAGATCGTCAATCACGCTAAATTATTAGAAGCGAAAGGTGTGGATGGGATGGACCTGCTGGCGTATCGCTACGTGGGCGATGCGCGCAAATTGCTCCAGGAAGTGGTCAAAGCCACGCATGTGCCCATCGTCAGCGCCGGCAGCATTGCCTCGTTCGAGCGCATCGCCGAGGTGTGGGAGGCGCGCGCCTGGGGGTTCACCATCGGCAGCGCCTTCTTTGAGAAGAAATTCGTGCCGGATGGTTCGTTCAAGGACAATATCAGAGCCGTCACAGACTGGTTGACACACACCGACGAATCGCAACTCCAGGCTATCCTGGGCTGAACGCAGCGGCTTGCTTCTGAATCATGGAATATGTCATCGGTTGTGACGTTGGCTCGCAAGCAGTGAAAGCCGTGCTGCTATCCGCACAGGGTACGATCCTGGGAGAGGCAGGCGCGGCATACGACATCCAATACCCACGCCCGGCATGGGCGGAGCAAGAAGCTGAGGCTTGGGTGGAGGGGGTGATCCAGGCGATTGCAGCTTTGATCCGAAAGACGGGGGTGCAAGGCAAATCCATTCGCGCCATCGGCTTGGACGCCCAGGTGGATGGCTTTGTCGCCATTGACGCCAACGGCAACGTGCTGCACCCGGCGATCATCTGGATGGATCGCCGCGCGGTGGAGCAGGTCAAAGCCATCGCCGCGCGCTACAACCCCTCCCGCCTCTTCGAGATCTCCGGTTTGAACCTCGACGCCTATCACGTCGCCCCGAAAATCCGCTGGTTTGCCGATACGCAACCCGACCTGTTCGATAAGTCGCATTATTTCCTGCTGCCGGGAAGCTACGTGGCGTATTACCTGACCGGCGAGCTGGGGGTGGATTATTCCAACGCCTCATCCACGCTGTTGATGGACGTGCGCGCCAGACAATGGTCCGCCGAGCTGTGCGATTGCTTCCGGATACCCATCGAGAAGCTGCCGCCGATCTATCCGGCAGACAAGATTATTGGGCGCTTACGGCGAGAAATTGCAGAACAGACCGGATTGAGCCCGGGGATAGAGGTGATTCTCGGCTGCGGCGACGAGCACGCCGCCAGCCTGGGGGCTGGCGTTGTCTCTCCTGGGCTGGTTTGCGATATTGCCGGCACTGCCGAACCGGTGTGCGCAGCCAGCCGTGAACCGCTGTTCGATCACACCGGGCTGGTGGAGACGCACTGCCACGCCGACCCCGACCTCTGGCTGTTGGAAAATCCGGGGTTTGTCTCGGGCGGAAATTACCGCTGGCTGCGCGACCAGTTTGCCCCCGACCTGGTGCAGAAAGCTGCTCAGCTTGGACTGGATGTTTACGACCTGCTCAACCAGGAAGCCGAGAGCGTCCCACCCGGCAGCGATGGGCTGGTGATGCTCCCCTGCCTTTCGGGGGCGATGACCCCTTCCTGGAACGCCCTGGCGCGGGGCGTGTTTTTGGGCTTCACGCTGGCTCACCGGCGCAGTCATTTCGTTCGGGCGGTGCTGGAGGCGTCGGCTTACGCATTGCGCGATATCACCGACCGCATGCAGGCAATGGGACTGGCGCTCAAACAGATTCGCGCAGTGGGCGGCGGGGCGCGCAGCCCCCTGTGGCGGCAGATCAAAGCCGATGTGACCGGTTTGCCGGTCGCGCTGTTGCAAACGGTCGAGACAACCGCTTTGGGCGCCGGGCTGCTGGCGCTGGCTGGCAAGGGCTACGTCGCCAGCCTGTCTGAGGCGGTCGAAGCCTGCGTGCGTGTGGTTGAAATCCGCGAGCCTGACCCATCTACAGCCGAGTGCTACCAGGCGTATTATCAGCTCTACCGCTCGACCTACTTTGCCTTACAACCGGTGTTTGAGCAAGCCTCCCGGATCGAAGCATGAGCCGACCTCTTCACGATATCCAATGCTTCCTGCTTGATATGGATGGCACATTCTATCTGGACGAGCACCTGCTCGAGGGCGCCTTGAAGTTTATCGATGTCATTTGCGCTCAGGGAAAGGATTACATCTTTCTTACCAATAACTCATCCAGGAACCGCCGCTATTACGCCAGGAAGATCTCCCGCATGGGGTTGGCGGTGGCTGAAAGCCGCATTTTCACCTCGGGTGAAGCCACGGCGTTGCATCTGAAGAGAAAATTCCCGGCAGCCCGCATCTATGTGGTTGGCACAAAATATCTGAAGGATGAGTTTGTTCAGCATGGTTTCACCCTGGACGATCAGCAACCGGAGCTGGTTGTGCTGGGCTTCGACACCACCTTGACATACCGCAAACTGTGGAAACTGTGCGATTTCGTGCGCGCCGGGCTGCCGTACATCGCCACCCATCCCGACTTGAACTGCCCCACCAAGACCGGTTTCATGCCCGACATCGGGGCTATGATCGCCTTCGTGCAGGCGTCCACCGGTCGCCTGCCGGATCAGATTATTGGCAAGCCGAACCGCACGATCATCGAAGAGCTGTCGCACCGGCTGCATCTGCCGTTGGAACGATTGGCGATGGTCGGCGACCGGTTATACACCGATGTCGCCCTGGGGGTTTCGACGGGCATCACCACCATCCTGGTGCTCAGCGGCGAGACCCAGCCCGCCGATCTGGTATCATCGCCTTATAAGCCGGATTACGTTTTCAAGCATATTGGTGAGTTAGCCGATTCCTTATCAGGTAGCGCATGAACTTGAGATATGACCCCGCCGACAACGAAAAATTCTGGAGCGAAATCCAGCAAATCCCCGGCTATCCAGGCGGGGAGGACATCCCCCTCAAAACCATCCTGATCGAAGCCGGAGCGCTTTTCCAGCTTCCGCAGGTGCTGAGCTCCGTCGCTGGAAAGCAAATGGGAGAGGTGCTTACGGTAATGGATGCCACGCCGATGCGGCGCGGCGCCGATGACTTGAAACCTCTGGTCTTGGAAGTGCTGCGCCAGGCGGGTTGGACGCCCCGAACTGTAATCCTCGAAGCCGACGAAAGCGGACAGGTGCATACCGATATGCCTCAGATCGAGGCGGTCAAAGCCCGCATCGAAGCCTCGCTGCCGGTAGTCTCGATCGGCTCTGGGGTAGTGACCGATATCGCCAAGCACGCCTGCTATTTGTTCGAGAGGCAGACCGGCAGGCACGTAACCTATATCGTTTACCAGACGGCTAACAGCGTCAGCGCTTATACATCTAACATGGCGCCGGTCTTCATGGATGGGGTGAAACGCACCCTTCCGTCTCGCTACCCCGACGCCCTGATTTGCGATCTGGAGACGCTGCGCGATGCGCCATACGAGATGACCGCGGCGGGTGTGGGAGATCTGCTGGCGGCTTTCAGCAGCTTTCCGGATTGGTATCTGGCTCATCGCCTGGGGATGGATAGCCAGTATTCGATGTTGCCCTTTGAGCTGATGGGGCGCCTGGACGAGATCTTCCTGGCTTGCGCTGACGAAATCCGCAATCGCAGCCTGGCAGGGATGGCTGTGTTGGCAAAGCTCATTCACCTGGGAGGGCTGTCTATGTCGCTGACGCACGCCACAGCGCCGCTTTCTGGCTACGAGCACGTGATTTCGCACACGCTCGACCTGATCCATGAGACAGCCGGCAAGCCGTTGGCTCAGCACGGCAGCCAGGTTGCCCTGGCTGGGGTGCTGTGCACCAGCGCCTATCAGATTTTCCTCGAAGAGTTCGAGCCTGAGCAAGTGAACATCGAGCAATGCTATCCCAACCCTGAGCAGATGAAAGCGCTGATCCTGGGGGAATTCTCCCAGCTCGACCCATCGGGCAAAGCCGGGGAGGAGTGCTGGTCAGACTATCGCATCAAGCTCGAGAACTGGTCGAAGGAACGGGATCGCCTGGAAGATGTGCTCGCCCACTGGTCGAGCATTCGCCGCGACCTGAGGTCCATGTATCGCCCGCCCGATACTGTGCTCAAAATCCTGAAGGCGGTCGCTGCGCCGTTGCGCTTTGCGGAACTGGAGCCGCCCGTTACCGAAACTGCGGCAAAGTTCGCCTTCTTCAACGCGCCGCTCACCCGCCGCCGGCTGACCCTGGGGGATCTGCTGATATTCTTCGGCTGGGAACGGGAAAGGTTATGGCAGCGCATCTGGAAATGGGTTGCCTGAGCGGGCAGGGATTGAACCCTTGTCGAGCGGGATTGCATCTCGCCCATGGCTGAAAGCCTGACGCCTACCCCAGCACATTCTTTGCGGGGGAGGCGCCTGCCCTGCCGCAGACGGCGGATAGGGAGACCCGCCCTGCGTCGAGTGAAAAATTTTCATCGCTCCCGCCAGCTTTCGACTATAATCATGGGCATGTTTTCGAAAACACTCCAGCCGACATGAGCGCCATGATCGATCTCGAAACGTTGCACACCTTTCAAACCGTGGTCGAAGAGGGCAGTTTCAGCGCCGCGGCGCGCCGCCTGGGTGTCACCCAACCGGCTGTCAGCCAGGCAATCGAGAGCCTGGAGAGATACCTGGGGACGGCGCTCTTTCAGCGCCTGGGTCGCTCTGTGCGCCTGACCGAAGCCGGGCAGGTGCTGGTTCCCCTGGCGAACGAGCTGCTGGCTTCTGCCTGCCGCCTGGAAAACACCCTGCGCAGCCTGCCGGGTGAGGTGGCTGGCGAGATGACGATCGGCTGTTCCACCACTTCGGGAAAATATCTGCTGCCGTCTTTGGTAGCGCGCTTCCGTCAGGTGCATCCGCAAGCGCGCCTGAACGTGCTCGTCAGCGGGCGCAACGTGGTGATTGAGCGCGTGCTAAACGGAGAGTACGGACTTGGCGTTGCCAGCAAGCGCATCGAACATACCAACCTGGAATACCGTCCCTTCTATCGGGATGAGGTGATTCTGATCGCCCCTGTTGCGCATCGTTGGGGGCGCTATCCGCAAATCTTCCCTGACGATCTGCTCGACGAACCGCTGATTCTGCGCGAGCACTCCGCCGGCACCAGGGAGGTGTTGCTGGAGAGCCTGCGCCAGGTGGATATCAACCCGGAATTGCTGAACGTGGTGATGACGCTGGGGAATACCGAAGCCATTGTGATGGCAGTCGAGGAGGGCATTGGCATCGCCTTCGTCAGCCGCCTGGCGGCTGCTCGCAGCCTGGAGATGGGGCGGGTGGTGGAAGTGCAGGTGAAGGGCATGCAACTGCACCGCGACCTGTATATGTTCCGCAACCGGCGCCTGCCAGTGGGGCGTTTGCAAGATGCCTTCTGGGAGTTCGCCGCCGAGCAGGTCGCTGCCCCTTGAGCAACCCATGACCGCTCCCGCCATCGCAGCCCACCTGCTCACCCGCCGCTTTGGCGAGCTGGTCGCTGTCGATCAGCTCACCCTGGAAGTGTACCCCGGCGAGATCTTCGGCTTTCTGGGTCACAATGGCGCCGGCAAGACCACCACTGTGCGCCTGCTCAACGGCGTTTTAGAGCCGAGCGCCGGAGAAGCGCGCGTGTTGGGACTGGACCCGCAGAAGGACGGGGAACGCCTGCGCCGGCGCACCGGTGTGCTCACTGAGACGCCCTCGCTGGATGAGCGCCTGAGCGCCTGGGACAACCTGGCGATCTACGCCGACCTGTATGGCGTGCCGCGCGGGGAGGTGCGCCGGCGGGTGGAGGCGCTCTTGAACGATTTCGATTTGCTCGAGCGCGCCCGAGAGAAGGTGAACGGCTATTCGCGCGGCATGAAACAGCGCCTGGCGCTCGCCCGCGCCTTGCTCCACCATCCCGAACTGCTCTTCCTCGATGAGCCTACCGCCAGCCTCGACCCAATCGCTGCCCGCTCAGTGCATACCCTGGTGGAGCGCATGGCGCGGCAGGAAGGCTGCACCGTCTTGCTCTGCACCCACAATCTGGTCGAAGCTCAACGCCTGTGCGACCGCGTGGCGGTGCTGGAGCATGGTCGCCTGGTGGCGATGGGCACACCTGCTGAGCTCACCCGCCGCTACGTGAAGCGCGTGCAGGTGGATGTGGAGGTCGGGGAGGGGCAGGGGGCTGCGGCGCTGGCTGTTGTTCAACGTCTTAGCCCAGTGCTGCACAGCCAGCCAGCGTTGGAGAAAAACGTGCTCAAGCTCGAATTGAACGGGCGGGAGGCAATCCCCGAACTGCTGGCGGCGCTGGTGGACGAAGGGGTGCGCATCTATCAGCTTGCTCCGCACGAGACCGAACTGGAAGAAGTGTATTTTGCCTTGCACGACGAAAGGGGAGATACGCCATGAGGGCGCGCCCCATTGGAGCAGTGATACGCAAAGATCTCAAGGTGGTTTTCCAGAATAAGGGCGTGCTGTTGCCGATCATCATCGTGCCGTTGGTGCTGTTCATCTTCATCCCCTGGCTGACGGCGTTGACGCCCTCGATTGTGAACGTCGGCAGCGCTTCGTTGGACGAGGTCGAAGAGCTAAATGAATTGTTGGCGAACATGCCGCCCGGCTTACAGCAAGAGCTGGCAGGATACACGCTGGAACAAAAGACCACCGTCTTCTTCCTGGTGTATATGCTCGCCCCGCTCTTTCTCATCCTGCCGCTGATGACCGCCTCGGTGATCGCCGCCGACAGCTTCGCCGGCGAGAAAGAGCGCAAAACCCTCGAAGCCCTGCTCTACACCCCCATCAGCGACCGCGAGCTGTTCCTCGCCAAGCTGCTCTCCGCCTGGCTGCCGGCGGTGGCGGTCTCGTTGCTGGGCTTTGCCGTGTACGCGGTCAATGCCAACCTGGCAGCCTGGCAGGTGATGGGGCGGGTCTTCCTGCCCAATCCTATGTGGCTGGCGCTGACGCTGTGGGTCAGTCCGGCGGCTGCCGGTTTGGGGCTGTGCGTGATGGTGCTGGTTTCGGCGCGGGCGCAGGGCTTTCAGGACGCCTATCAACTCGGCGGCATGGTGGTGCTGCCGGTGCTGGTGCTGGTTTTCGGTCAGGTCACGGGGGTGATGTACTTCAGCCTGGAGTTGACGCTGCTGCTTGGGCTGGCGGTCTGGCTGGTGGATTTGCTGCTGCTCTGGCTGGGGGCGCGCAGCTTCCGCCGCAGCCGTCTGATCGCCCGGCTCTGATACCGCCGCTTCTGGCAGAAAACACTCTGCCACGGTCGTAGTTCGAAATTCCCCTGAAAATTCACCCTGTTTAGAACAAATGTTCTTGTTATGATTGCGCCAGGAGGCGAATGATGAATGAAATCCACCTGACGCTGCCGCTGGCGCGCCTGCTCAAGGGGGCGCCGCTGGCGTGTCTGTTCGTCCTGATTTGCTCCGATGTCCCCGTGCGCGTTGGCGAGATGCGCCTGGCGAGCGGTTATAGCGCCAACTCGGTTACGGCGGCGCTGCGCCTGCTGGCAGAACTGGGGCTGGCGCAGCGAACCGGGGAGGGCTGGCGCGCCGCCGAAGGGCTGGCGGAAAGCCTGCTCCGTCCGCCGTCTCGACAATCCTCACCTGAAGGTATGCCAACCGAGTTTAATCGCCCAGCCCCTGCCTCAAATCGCGCTGCCAATACCTCAGGAGGAGGAGAGAACGCATTAAAACCTTCCCAGGATGCTCCTCCTCCTGGTATGGGGCAGGCGCAGAACGAGGCGATGGGTTTCGACTCTTCGCCGGCGGCGGTGGAGCGCATTCTGGAAGCCACCGCGCTGCTCTTTGGCGAGCGCGTCCACGGTCCGCCTGAGCGTTACCGCGACGCCCGCCTGCTGCTGGCGTGCATCGCCGAAACCTACGCCCGACGGCACACCCTGAACAAGCCGGCGCGGGTGGTCTACGCCAATCTGAAGCGCGGCGTCTTGCCGGGGGCGGATTTCCGCCGCAAGCCGCTGAGCGGCTTGCCGGCGAATTTTCTGGCGGCTGCCGGGTTGTCCCAACCGCCCGAGACGCACCAGACTCAGCTCGAAGAGGATGAATTTGCCGCAGAACCCCTGGGGAGCGACGACGCCCCGCCGCTTGACGATCACCCCTCGCTGGCGCTGCCGGTGGATGGCGAAGGCTCCCACAGCGCGGCGCAAGCCTGGCTGGCGGCGCGAGAGGTCTTGCAGCGTGAGCTGCCCCGCTCGATTTTCGCCAACTGGGTCGAAAGCTGCCGCCTGAGCCGCTATGACCCGCAGCAGTGCGTCTTTACCTTCTCCACCGCGGATGTGCAACAGGCGCGCTGGCTGGACGACCGCCTCAAACGTCGCCTGGAGCATCTGCTTGTCGGCGCTTGTGGGCGCCCGGTCACGGCGCGCTTTCAGCCGCCGGAGTCAGCCGAGCCGAAGCCCGAAGGTTGAGATGAAAGCCGCGATCCGAAGGTTGCGGCTTTAAATGCGCTTGTTGATCTCTCTCAGAATCTCCTCGGCTTTTTCTTTGGTCAGCCCGAGTTGTGCCGCCTGCGGCAGGGAGAGGATCATGTTCAGGGTCATGCCGCGCGCCATGGCGACCATTGGGTTGCTTGAGACGCCTGGCAGGTACTGATCCAGTACAGCTTTTGCCCTGGGATCGTCGAGGATGGCGCCAAGGGTGGTATCGAGGGTGAATTCCATGAAAAACCTCCTGGGTTGATCTGGCGGCGGGAGCGATTGCGCATCCCGGGTTCACGGGCGCTCCGCCTGATTGGGGTTCACTCGCTGGCAGGCGCATCTTCGACCGGCGCTTCTGCTTTGGCTTTACCTTCCATGCGCCCGGCGGTGCCGTGGTAGAGCTCCCAGCCCTGGCTGAAAATCACCACCTGCGCTGCCAACAGCCAGAAGAAGAACAGTGTAAGCGCCACTGCGGCGAGGTTCAGAATCAGCGGCAGGTTGTTCTGGATGTTCTCCAGCATCGCCTTCAGCCCTTCCATCGAAGACCTGGATTGCCCGATCATCGTCTGGTAGTTGCGCAGGCTGCTCGATATGTGGCTTACGCTGGACGACATGGTGGTCAGGTTGCCCTGGATGAGCGCAAGGTTGTCGTCGGCTTTGTCCAGGTTCCCTGCCATGCTGGTGAAGGTCTCTGGCAGGTCTTCGAGCGTGCCTGCCAGCTCGCCCAGCGAATCCGCCAGGGGTACCCGCGGGTTGTACGCCTGCTTGGGCTGTTCGACCATGGCGCCCAGCAACGGGGTGGCGCTCAGCACCATGCGAAAGTTCTCCAGCGAGCGGATGGCGCTATCCAGCACCTCGGCTGCTTGTTGAGCCGTCTTCAACGAAGTGGTTGCCGATTGCATTGTCGCCGGCAGTGTCTTGCTCAAAATGACATTCACCTGATCAAGCAATGGCTGGGTGTCTTCCACCGAAGCTGCGGTGGTCTCCAGCATGGCAGAGAGTGCGTCTATGCTTTCCACCGTGGCGCCTAACGCCTGCCCGGCGATATCCATCGCCTGCTGGCTGGTTTCGATGCTGGCGTTTAACACGGCGAGCGTGGTGGAGGCTGCGCCGGCGATGTTCGGTCGCAGCAACCACACCCCCACCAGACCCGCCAGGCTGATCAGCAATCCAAGCACCCCGGCGATCATCACCAATACCCCGAGCGTGCGTCGCAAGCGTTTCATTGGGCCTCCTTGGTTTTTTTTGAAAGAAAGAGGATGCGCGCTGATTGTATTATATACCTGACCCGGCTCGACAAGTTCGCAAATAGCCGCTCCACCCCTGCCCGTCCTTGCGCACATCCTGCTATGTTCAACTTCTCGTCTCGTCACGCATTTTCTTTTTATGGAGAGCGTTCGGTAACTTAATCTCATATCATTTGCCCCATCCCCCCTGCCCCCCCTTCCCCGCCAATACGCGCCTCGTTTGACCGAACTCTTTGTGGGGAAGGGGGGAGTAAGAAGGGTGGAAGGGGCGCACAGCGCCCCTTCCAGCCTCACCCTCTTTCCCCTCCCCCGTCGAAGCAGTACGCGTTGCGTCAGACTCTCCAGCAGACGGGGGAGGGGCAGGGGTGGGGGCTCTCGCCCGCTCCTTTTCCAGGGAATGCCCGGGAAAAAAAGAGGATCTTCTCCAGGTTTTACGGAGTGGCAGGGAAGGTTCAAATCCCATTGGGCGGGGTGGGCGCTCCCGGAACACCTCCGTACGTGCTCATAAAAGGTGGCTTCAGCAGTTACCGGACGCTCTCTAATTATCCATTAATCTCCTTTTCCTTCTTAAGGCGCAGAATTGGGTATACTTTTCCTGCTGTCTTATCTGAGGGAGAGTACATCTCTGGTAGAGCGACATTGGGAGATCAACCAAAGCGAAATCGAAAAGGAATATGATTATGAAACCCACGATGTTGATGCTCATGGCGCTGGCGCTGTTGCTGGCGGGTTGCGGTCTTGGGCAACCACAGGCGACCGCCACGCCCAGCGCTGCGCCGCCCACGAATACCGCCGCCCCAACGGCAACCACGCCGCCCACGGCGACCGCCTCCCCTACACCTGAACTGCCCACCGCCTTGCCCACCGTCGCCCCGCCCGACGCGGCGGCTGTGGGTTTGCTGCCGCCGCCGCAGCCCACCCTGACCCTGCCTGCCTTCATCACCGCCAGCCGGGTGGAGCTTTCCCCTGGCGCGCCGTATGATCCTAATACGCCGCCCGAGCTGAACGGCTTCCCGCCCCACCTGGTGCTGGCTTTCGACAGCGACGCTGTCGCCCTCAACACTTTCAACCCGCTTGAGCGGCAGGTGCGCCTCTTCCCGGCGCAGGCGTTCCTGGATATGTACGCCCAGGCGAACAACCCCGAAGTGGCGGTGCGCATCCAGGAGCTGGCGCGTCTGCTCGGCGAGCGACCGGCAGAGGTCGCCAACCCGATTCCGGTCTTGCCCGGCGTTGGTGCGACCCAGGTTTTGCGGGCAAAAGTGCAGTACCTCAACTTCAACAGCGGCACGGGGATAGCCTTCCTGGCAGCTTATGCCCAGGACAATGCCCCCCTGACCAGCAAATCGCTGATCTACATCTTTCAGGGTTTAAGCAGCGATGGCAAGTGGTACATCTCGGCGGTGTATCCGGTCGAGACGACCAGGCTGCCCGCCACGCTCGCCGAAGTGCCGCCGGAAACAGCGCAATTGGCGCAACAGGATAACGCCGCCTATTTGACTCAGACGACGCAGGCGATCAACCAGGCTGCCCCTGGCGACTTTGTCCCCAACCTGGATGACCTGAATGCCATGTTTACTTCCCTCACCATCAGCGTCGCTGCCGCGGTTTCGCCCACCGCCCCGCCGGTTGTGGTTGTCCCCACCCAGCCGGGTGTAGCGCCTACCGCGCCGATCGTCACCCTGCCGGCTACCCAACCAGCCGTCACCGCCGCCCTGCCCACCCCCTTGCCCGGACCCACCCGCACCCCCACCCTTTCTTCCCTGCACAGCGAACTGATTGGGGCTACCTGGTACCTGGTCACCTTCGTCAAGCCTAACGGCGACGATGTGGATTTCGGCGACAGCGACCTGTACTTCTTCCAGTTGAAGAGCGATGGCACGATCACCGTCAAGTCGGATTGCAACAGCGCCAGTGGGGTGTACACAGTCAAAGGTCACCGCTTGAACATTGATATCCGCACAGGCACTGACAAGGACTGTGGCAGCGGTTCGGTCTCCGAACTGTTCACCAACACCCTGGATAACTCGCACACCTTCGACATCAACAACAACCGCCTGGAGATGAAGGTCTCCGACGGCAGCTACCTGCGCTTCAGCAAGTAGTTCGGTGCGCGGCGTCCGATGGGCGCAACAACTCCCCGCCCCAGGGTCTGCATACCGGTTTCACAGACTCTGGGGCGGGGAGGCGCGTCGGTAACTTGTTTTGCCAATCAGGCGAAGCGCAACACCGTACAGAGGGCAAAGACGCCGATGAAGAACGCCAGCCAGAGATAATCCGTTGGGCGGGCGGTCAGGATTTCGATTTCTGTGGGCTTGATGGGCGCGCCGAAGCCCTTGGTCTCCATGGCGATCTGAAAATCGTTGGCTTTGCGGAAGAGCAGCAGAATCAGCGGGGTGATGATCGGCACGTAGGCTTTCACCGCCCGCTTGAAGACGTTCATGCGGTCGATGTCGAAGGCGCGCAGTTTTTGCGCCTCCACGATCGAGCTCCACATCTCGAACAGCAGCGTGGTAAAGGAGAGAGCGCTGACGAACATGAAAGTAGCCACGTGGGGGACACGCAGTTTGCCCATCGCCGTCATGATCGCCGATGCCGGCGTGGTCATGACGAATAAGGGCAGCGATGAAGCCGCCACCAGCACGCGCACGCTCAGCACGATCCCAAACCATACCCCTTCTTTGGTGATCACCCCCAGGTCTGCTTCCCAGAGCCTCAGGTGTCCCAGCACGATCAGCGGCGTGCGCCCAAAACGGTAGGTGAAGCCCTGGATGATAATCAGAAAGAGGAATGTGCCCAGCAGAATCTTCAACAGCGAGGCAAAGCGCCGCAGCTCGATGCGCCCCAAAGCCCACAATAACGCCGATAGGCTGAGCCAGATGAACAGGATCGGCAGGTCTTGGATGCGGATGGGATAGATCACCAACACCAGAGTCAGGAAGACGTAAGCCAGCTTGACCAGCGGGTGCAGGCGATGGATGGGGGTGTCTAAACGGGTGTAGCGGAAGATTGGTTGCATCTGTTTCCCCCTATCCGCCCTGCGCCGGCATGATCACCCGGGCAAGCTCCTCCAGGGTTGTCACCCAGGAGGGCACACCCAGCGCTGCGAGTTCTCTGGCGAGTTGCGCCGCCACCGGCGGCACCACAAAGCTCTTTTTCAGCTCCTCCACCTGGCTGAAGACCTCCCAGGTTGCGCCGTCGAGCAAGATGCGTCCTTCGTGCATCACCAGCAGGCGGCGCGCGTAGCGGGCGATCAAATCCACGTCGTGGGTAATCATCAGCACCGTGCCGTGCTGGTCTTCGTGGAAACGCCGCGCTAACTCGGCTAACTGATAGCGCCCGCGGTGGTCCTGGGCGGTGGTCGGCTCGTCCAGGATCAACACTTCCGGGTTCAGGGCAAGGGTCGCCGCTACCGCCAGTTTGCGACGGTCGCCGAAGGAAAGGCGGAAGGGGAACAGCTCAGCTTGCTCTTCCAACCCCACCAGGCGCAGCGCGTCGTCCACTAATCGTTCGATCTCATCTGGCGAAGCGCCCACGTTCTGCAGCCCAAAGCGGATTTCATCGCGGCAGGAGGCGGTGAACAACTGGTAGTCGGGGTTCTGCAACACCAGCCCCACGCGCCGCGCCATTTCGCCGACCGAAAACTTGCGGATGCTCTGCCCGCGCAGTAATACGTCGCCGCTCTTGGGGCGCAGCAAGCCGACGAAACACTTGACCAGCGTGCTCTTTCCCGAGCCGTTTTGACCGATGATGCCGACGAACTCACCCTGGCGGATTTGCAGGTTCACCTCCCGCAGCGCCTGAATGCGCGGCGGTCCGGGGTACTCCACCGTCAGGTCGCGCGCCTCCAGAATCACTGGCGCATCGGGCAGGGCGAATTGCGTCGCCGGAGCGGCTTTGCTGTTCACTCGCAGCCTGCCTGCGGCGATAGACTGGCGCATTTGCTCCGCCACCTGCGAGACGGTGAGGTTGACCCTGGTTGGGCTGGGGTGCGCAGCCCGGCTATGATTTCCTTGCAGCAGGCTGTGTTGCACACGAATCAATGCCGGAGTTTTGACCCCTGCTGCTTCCAGGCGCTCGCTCTGCGAGAACACCTCTTCCGGGCTGCCTTGTAGCGCCGTCTCGCCTCTTTCCAGCACCAGCAATTGATCAGCCAAGTGCAGCACTTCCTCGGTCTCATGGGTGGTCATCACGATCGCCAGGTCGCCGCGGCGTTTCAGATGCTCGATGGCTTCGCCCACTTCCCAGCGCCCGAGCGGGTCGAGTTGGGAGGTAGGTTCGTCGAGCAGCAGCAACTGCGGCTGCATGGTCAGGACTGCTGCCAGGGCGGCGCGTTGCTTCTGTCCGCCGGAGAGGTCGCGCGGGTTGCGCTCTTCCAGACCTTCCAGGCGCATCAGAGCCAGCGCCGCCTGAGAACGGCGCAGGATTTCCTCGCGCGGCACGCCCAGGTTCGCCGGTCCGAACGCCAGCTCAGCCTTCAGGGTCGGCATGAACAATTGCACCTCGGGGTCTTGCATCAACACCCCGCAATGTTGGGCGGTGACATAGAGCGGCTCGTCCCAGGGATCGATGCCCGCCACCGAGACCACCCCGCGCCGCCGCCCGCCATAGATGTGCGGCACGATGCCGCTGATAAGATAGCAAAGCGTTGATTTCCCTGCCCCGTTCGCTCCCAGCACCACCAGGAATTCACCCCGGCGAACTGTAAGGTTGAGACCGCGCAGGGCTACCACGTCTCCTTCGTAGGTAAAGGTGACATCTTGCAGGCTGATGATCGGGTCGTTGGTCAAGGATTTTGCTTCTCCACAAATGAGTTAGTTTGCAGCGGATGATCTCCGCTGCGTCGGTATCGAGGACTTGGTTCAGGGCGGGAATAAGTCCCGCCGCCGGGTGCCAACCCCGCACGATCTCTGTGGGAGGTGAGACTCTTCTGCCAGGGAGAATACTCTTGGCTCGGTTCGTCAGGAAGGAGGGCTCCAGGAAAAGCCGCTTACCAAATCGCGCCCTCGATCTTGGGCAGACCGCTGCGCTCCAAAGCCTCCACGATGGGAACGGTGATCACCGCGGTGATGGCGGAGAGCGCCGGCACCCACCAGGAGTAAGCGATATGCGTGGCGACACCCAGTTCGGCTGAGAAGTTGAACAGGTACCAATAGGGGCGCGTCCACGGCAGCCACCAGACGAACAATGCTACCAGCACCACCAAAAAGATGCCGCCGTAGCGTTGGGCGCGGTTCTTGGCGACCACCCAGCGCGGCATCAGCCGCGTGCCCAGAGGCGTGGCGGCGATGATGGTTGCTGGCAACCAGTAGATGGCAGCCATGATGAAATACAACGGTTCGGGAACTTTGCCAAAACCAGCCGCTGCGCCCGGGACGTAGAACGGCACCAACCAGCCCAGGATGCCCAGGACGATGAACAGCGGCACGTTCACTTTCCACAAGCGGTCGTCCTTGAGCATCAGCGCCACGAAGATGGCTGGCAGTCCGGCGTTGAGGAAGATATCCACCACTTGCAGGGGATAGGCGGCGGGGGCGATGAACATACCGATCAGTCCACCGACGATAGCCGCCACCACGCCGCCCACCGGTCCGAGCAGCAGGGGGGCGATCGCGGCGAGCGGGGTGGTGAGCGGCACGTACCCGCCACCCCCCACGTAGGGGAAGATCGGCACCAGTCCGGTCACGCCGCACAGCGCCCCGTACAGCGTCACCCAGGCGATGGATACGCCTCCGATGCGGCTGGTTGTCTTGCGTACTTTTTCAGGCGTTTTCTGTTCCATTAAAGCATCCTCCTTCGGATTCTAAGAATGGGAGCCCTCCTTCCATGAGCGCTGCCATTATCTCCGCCATCAAACCGGGACGGGAATCGTGGAGGCGCCCATGGGAAAGACGCCCATCCGCGCCTCACGACCAAGTTGCTGCAACAGGGCGTCCACTCCCTCTTGCAGGCTGGTCAGCGGACTGAACCCCATGGCTTCCGCCTCTGCGCTGGAAATGCCCTCGCTGATCAAATACAGCCTCTTCTCAGCCTTGATTCTCGCCAGGCTATATCCTAAAACACCGAAGGTCACTGCTCCGTTACGGCGGGCGACATCGCGCAGATAATCCTCCGGTTTTTTGGATGCGTCGCTCATCAGGCGGTAGAAATCTTCGCCGCCCACGCCATCCGGGCAGGCGGCTGCCAGGAGGATGCTGCCGCCCGGACGCACGACGATATCGGCGTATTCGACGGCGCGCACCGCTTGATAGAGGTCCAGGTCATAGGGATAGCCGGCGGTGATCGCCGCGTCCAACCCGCCTGGGCAGGCGACTTCATACACCTGGCGCGCCAGCGCCAGCCCTTCCCGAAAGACGCGCATCGGCGTCCCGGCGAAGGCGCGGGCGATCTGCTCGTCCTGGTTGAGCACCACGTCCAGCAGCAGGTCCAGCCCCAGCAGGGCGGCGGCTTCCTCGATATCCAGGCGGCAGGGCACGCTCACGTCCGCCGGACGGCGGAAACCGAGGGGCACCAGGCTGTGATTGGCGTTGATCGTATCCAGGGCGGATACGCCGGGGAGCAGCAGCTTGTAACCCCCGGAATAGCCGGCGTACGGGCTGGGACCGATGTGCCCAATCCCGATGCGTCGCTCAGCTTCGACCGCCAACCGGTTGAGCCACACTGGCGTGCCCCGGCTGGTCAATCCCACATAAATCTGATTGGCTTCGTCGTCGCAACGGTGCTGCTCGATGCGATACTTTCGGTAGATCTCGTCCCCAACTTTCTGGCGCACCTCGATTTCACTGCTCAGGCGGTGTGTACCATGCGTGATCAGGATGGTGATCTGCTGCGGGGCGACGCCGCCGCGGTGCAGGGCTTCCAGCATGGGAGGCAGGATGCATGCCGTCGGCGTCGAACGCGTGTGGTCGTCAATCAGAATCACCACGCCCTCCCCCGGGCGGACGATCTCGGACAGGGGCGGGGTGTCCAGGGGGTGGGCAAGGGCGCGTTCGATCTCGTCGAGTGGGTCGGCGCAGGCGGGCGTCGGGCGCGGCGCGTAAACCCCGGTCAGGCAGGTTTGCGGTAGGCGCGCCGTAAGCTCCCCTTTCCCATACGGCAGGTGTAGCTCTTGTTCCATACCTTTACCTTTCAGGCTGACCCAGGCGCGGGCGGCAACCGCCTCCGCTTCAGGCTGCGTTGAGTTGCGTCTCCACCGCCATCTCGATTTCCTGGATCGTCTGCGCCAGGGGGTCTTTCAGGGCTTTTTCCACCAGCAGTTCGTAGATGCGTCGGCGGGCTTTCTTGCGCTCGTCCTTGGTGAAAATCAGGTTGAGCAGTTTGCTGGCTTTTGCCAGGCTGAGTAACGCCAGGTCGCGCTCCGCCGGCTGGCTGTCGGTGAGAATCGCCTGGCGCAGGCGCAGTTTGAGGGCGTATTTCGCCGAAGCGCCGCCCTCGCTGTGCTCTGCCCAGAGCAGGTGATTCTCATCTTGTTGCAAAACCCCCGCCGAAACCAGACGTTCTACAAGCTGTTGGCGGATTTGTTTGGGTTCGTTGGCTAGGTTTCGCACCCAGTAACCGACCTTGCGCGGCTGCTCTGCGGCTTGGATCAGCTCCAGGATTTGGTCCAGCAAGGCGTCGCCGGTGGGCGAGGCGTCGGTCAGCTCCAGGCGATGGTTATCGCCCACGCGCAACCTGTTGCGCATAGCCATATCAGCCAGCAGCGCCCCGCCAATGCCAAATGCCACCTTTGGGGCAACGCCTGGCAGCAGCGCGCCGTCTTCGTCGTCAATGGTCAGCAGGAAAAGTTCTTCGAACAGCGCCAACCCGGGCGCGCCTGCGGTTTCTTCTGAGGTTATCTTCGATTGGGATTTGGTCATCGCAGATCTCCATACAGGGAATGACAATGTGATTTGAAACAGACGATGGGAAGGCGGCTGCGCCGCATCTTGGTGATTATATCCCAGGATGCGCTGAAAAAAGGGAAATTTCGCCGCCGAGGTTGGGTGGGTTGCCTCCTGCAGCTTCATGTGTGCCTCGCATTTCATTGAGGGGCTGACTGCCGCACGATCATGGCGGGGGAGGGTGAATCTCTTCGGTCGCAAAGGGCGCTCCCTCAGGATGATTTATAGATAAAAATGCCATCATCCCCCGCTATTCTGGAACTTTTCTCAACCCTGTGACGTCATAATGATTGAAATGCGCAGGACAGCCTTTCTGCTGATCTTTCGCGCCTGTTCATCAATAAACCAAGGTAGGTTCAAATGCAAAGGTCTTACACCATTTATATCTTGATCGTCCTCGTGGTAGTGGCGATCCTCTTCATCTGTCTCGCCGTCGGCGTGCTCGCCTGGTCGCGCGGGTTGTTCGCCCCCCGAGCCACCGAAGAACCTGCTGGCGCTGTTTACACCCAAGCCGCAGCGACCTTCATCGCCCAGGTGACCCAGCAGGCGCTGCTGACTCAGATCGCTGGCGGTCTCGAGGGCACTCCCACGCCCACCGGAGCTCCGACCTTCGCCCCGCCGACCCAGCCGCTGCCACCTCCAAGCGCCACCCCCAGCCTGGTTCCGACCGCCACCCAGGTCTTTCCCACCCCCTTGCCGCCCACCGCTACCTCCAGACCGGTGCGGTGCAATGCCGCGGCGTTTATCCGCGATGTAACCGTGCCAGATGGCACCAGCTTCGCTCCAGGGATGGATTTCACCAAGATCTGGCGCTTGCAGAACGTCGGCTCCTGTACCTGGGATCGCAATTATGCGGTGGTATTCGTAGACGGTAATCGCCTGAGCGCCTCACGCTCGGTGCCATTGCCAAAAGTGGTTGAACCAGGCGAGACGGTAGATGTCGGCGTCGAGATGAGCGCTCCCGGCAGGCAGGGGCGCTACACCGGCTATTGGATGCTCAGCAGCTCCTCCGGTGAAGTGTTCGGCATCGGCAGCCGCGCCAACGACGCCTTCTGGGTGGTTGTGCGCGTCCTGGCGCCTAACGAGAATTTTGCCTTCGACATGGCGGTTAACGCCTGCCTGGCGACCTGGCGTAGCAACGCCGGGCAACTCCCCTGTCCAGGCGATTCGACCAGCCGCGATGGCTCCGTTGTCCTGCTAGACCGCCCTGAACTGGAAGATGGTCGCCGCGAAGACGAATCCACCCTGTGGACACGCCCGCAGCAATCCAACGGCGGCTGGATTCAAGGCGTTTACCCGGCTTACAAAGTGCAAGAGTACGACCGCTTCCTGGCGGAGATCGGCTGTTTGCAGGGCAATTCCGGCTGCGAACTGCGCTTCAACCTGAGCTACGTGCTGCAAGATGGCGTGATGCGCAACCTGGGCTCGTGGTATGAAAAATATGACGGCAAAGTGACGCGCATCGAGGTTGACCTTGCCAGCCTGGTGGGCAAGAGCGTGCAGTTCGTCCTCAGCGTGGAGAACCTTGGTCAGCCGGCTAAAGCCAACGGCTTCTGGCTGGTGCCTTCGGTGCGGCGCTTCCCTCCCACCCCCACGCCGACCCCCACGCGCACTGCCACACTGCCGGCGCCGACGGCAACGCCCACTGTCACCGCCACGCCCACGCTCCCGCCAGACGAGCCCACCCCTACCCCGTCAGCCACGCCGACGAGCCCTTACCCGTATCCATCCCCATAGCCTTTGCCGGGTTAAATATTCAGGGCAGGCGCGCAGCCTGCCCTGTTCATTTTGCGTTGGCGCCCTGGTTTTGCCCGTTAGGCTCCTCAGCCAGCCGCGGCCGTCCCGCAGCGATGGCGATGATTTCGCTGTCCAGGAACACCTGCTTTCCATCCCGCCCGCGGGCGATGCTGTCTTTGCGATTTACCTGGACCTGTATTTCACCGGCGCCGGCGCGCCGCGCCAGTTCGAGCGCCGCGCGACGGACTTCGACTTCGGCGCGTTGAATGGCAGCCTCTAAGCCGATGACGTCAACCACGCCGTCGGGCAGATGCAGGCGGAAGGGTTCATCCGCGCGCAGCGGCAACTCCGCAACGCCCAGGGGGCGCACCAGGGCGCGCGCCTGTTGCGTCACGCTGCCCACCACCGCCCCGATGGCGTTGGCGACCCCGGCATGTTCGGGGACAATCAGCCGGGTTTGCAGGCGCTCCGCCAGCGGCGGGAAGTAGGTGGCTGCCGGCGCGCCCACTGCCACCAGCGGGCGCAGCAGCTTCAACCGCGCTTCCAGCCAGCCGGTTCTGGCGCTCTCCTTTCCCAGCGCCCCTGCCAGGAACAACTGCTGCAGCCAGCTTTGTTGATCAGCCTCAGGGATGCCCTGTTGGGCGAGGGCTGCCATCACCACCGCCTCCCCAAGTTGGAACACCACCTGATCGAAAACCATCTGACAGAATTCTTCGACCGTCAATTCCTCGCGGCGCAACGCCCGCGCCGCCTTGCGCCGCCAGATTTCAGCCCCCAAACGGGCTGCCTCAATGCTCCAATGCTGTTGATAGCCAAGCACATGGCTGGCGTCGCTGGGGGTGAAGCCGCTCAGAGCGACCAACCCGCGCTCCACCAGCCCCGCAAGGGCGCGCGAGCGGCGATAAGACCCCTGGCGGTCCGGATACAGCCGGCTGAGCGGCACCGGACCATCTGCCAGCAGCTCCCACAACTCCGCCTGCAGACTGTCCAGCGCCGCGACCCCTTTATCTAACGGGCGCAGGCGCAGGGCGAACTGCCCCTCGAAGGCTTGTCCCGTAGGGACTTGTCCCGTAGGGACTTGTCCCGTAGGGACTTGTCCCGTAGGGACTTGTCCCGTAGGGACTTGTCCCGTAGGGACTTGTCCCGTAGGGGCACGTCCCGCAGGGGCTTGTCCTGTAGGGGCACGTCCCGTCTCGCGCTCCGCCTGCATCGCCAGCCAGTCGAGTGTCTGTGGGTGTTGCTGCGCCAGCAGGCACAGCGGCGTGACCCGCCGTGGACCGATGAGCAAGCCACGCTCGGCGTCGAAATGCACCTCGCTGTCGCCGCCCAGACCGGTGGTGTGCACATCAATCGCCTCCACCATCGTGCGCCAGCCGCCCACCGTTGCCCCTTCGGTGCAGAGCGCCGGGCGCCCATCCTGCAACAGGGCGATGTCGGTGGTGGTGCCGCCCATATCCACCACCATCACCTCGGGTTCGCCGGAGAGATAGCGCGCCCCCACCACGCTGGCAGCCGGACCGGAGAGGATCGTCTCCACCGGTCGTTCGAGCGCCAGGCTGGCGTCCATCAATGAGCCATCGCCCTTCACCACCATCAACGGCGCCTGGATGCCCGCCTGCGTCAGCATCTGCTGTACCGCCTGGATCAATTGCCGGATGTAAGGGATCAATCGGGCGTTCAGGGCGGCGGTCAACGCTCGGCGTGGGGCGTGCAGGTGCGAACTCAGTTCGTGTCCGCAGGTGGCGGGCAATCCGCACAATTCCTGCACGCGCCGGCGCACCATCAGCTCGTGCGCCGGGTTCAGCACGCCAAAATAGCCCGAAATGGCAAAAGCTGCCACGTGCGGGGCATGTTTGCGGATGGCTTTGTCAACTTCTGCCAGGTCGAGCGGCGCCTGTTCCGACCCGCTGATGGTGTGCCCGCCCTTTAGAAAGACCACCGGATCGCGCCCCAGCGCCTGACCAAGCCCGCCGATTGACAGTGAATCGGGTGGATAGCCCAAGAGAAACAGGCAAATGGGGCTGCCCTGCCGCTCGACGATGGCGTTGGTCGCCAGGGTGGTGGAGAGCGATACCAGGCTGATCTGCGCCGCGCCTGCCCCGTATGCGGTGCCCGCCCCGCTGGCGGAGCGCGTCCCGGAAGCGGGAATCGCCCGGCTCAGCACCGCCTGCAGCGCCTCCCCAATACCGACCGTCAGGTCGTGGCGGGTGGTGAGCGCCTTGGCAGAAGCCAGCACGCCGCGCTCCAGATCGAAGAGCACGGCGTCGGTATAGGTGCCGCCAGTGTCAATGCCTAGGAGAATGCTCATGTCCCGAACTTATGATACCACCTGGTCGCGCAGGTCCGCCCCGGCGGCGACCACAGTGCCGCGCAGCACGATGGCGTCGCGCAGGCGCGCCCCATCGCCGATGTTGCAATCGCGCTCGATATAGACGTTCGGTCCGATCACGCAGTCGCGCCCGATCACCACGCCGGTCTCGATGTAGAGCGGGGTGACCAGTTTTGTGTTCGCCCCCACCCGTTGCGGCTGAATTTGCGGCAAGTGATTGCCCTCCACAAGGTAGTGGCGGTTGATTGCCAGCAGGTCTGCCGGGCTGGTGAGCACCAGACGGCTGTTGAGAATTACGCCGCGCACCCGCCCCTGGCGCTCGATCAGCATCTGGATCGCGTCTTGCAGCTCGTATTCTCCGCGCGGCGAGGGGCGCACTTCGGGCAAATAGTCCAGCAGGCTCTGCGGCAGGCAGTAGAGCGGCAGGCTGGCGATGTCTGAGGGGGCGTCGGCGGGCTGGGGCTTTTCCACGATGCGCGTCACCCATTCGCCGTCCATCGCCACGATACCGGCGCTGGATACCTGCTCGGGCGAGATGTGCATCAACGCCAGGACAGCCGCAGCGGGCGGTGGTTTGCGCCAGGCTTCCAACAGGGTTGCCACCTGTGTCGCTGAGGTCAGGTTGTCGCAGGCGGAGAGGATGAAATCCCCCTGGATCAGCGGAGCGGCGCAGCTCAGGGCGTTCGCCATGCCCAATCGCTGTGGCTGATAAACGAAGCGCACCTCGGCTTGCAGCTCGGCGTCGCGACGGAAGTGATGCGTGATCTGACGGTCGTCAGGGCTGACCACCAGGATGAACTCGTCCACGCCGTTTGCCGCCAGGTCTTCCATCACCCGTTCGACGATCGGCTTGCCCAGGATGGGCAACATGGCTTTGGAGCGGTTGGTGGTGATGGGGTGCAGGCGCGAGCCTTTGCCCGCTGCCAGAATCACTGCTTGCATCAGAGCGCCTCCACGATTAATCCTCTCTGGCTGATGCGGGGGGTGAAGATGCGCGCGCTGCTCAACCCATGGGCTTCAGCCAGTTGCTGCCAGGCGCTGACCAGGCGGCTCTGCTCGCCGGGGCGCGTCAGGGCGAACACCGATCCGCCGCCGCCGGCGCCGGTGAGCTTGGCGCCCAGAGCGCCGTTTTCCAGCGCGGCGCGGATGCACAGGTTGTTCGCCCAGCCGGCGCCGTCTTCGAAACCGCAACGGGTCATCATCTCGTCCACCAGGGCGTGGTTGCGGTTCATCAACTGCCCGAAGGTCTCCAGATCGCCTTCCAACAGAGCGATCTTACCCCGCCAGGCGGTCTCCCAGGCGCCTTGCATCAGTCGCACCAGGGGCGGCGGCTCGCCGCCGCGCTGCATCCAGGCGTCATATTCCTCAATGTAGCGCGGGCGCATACGTCCATGCACATCGCCCGAGTTGTGCAACACGCCGGTGGCGATCGCCGCCAGGGGCAGCTCCGGCGCCCAGGCGTCCAGGCGTTCGTAGGTCACCAGCGGCTCCTGGCGTATCTCCTTCTGGTGCAGCTTGCCGCGATAATCCAGGTAAGCCAGTCCGCCGAAGATTGGCACGTAGCGGTCGGCGAAACCGCAGGCGATGCCCAGCTCCTTGCTTTCCACGCGCTGGGTCAGCTCCGCCAGGATGTAGTCATTATGCAGGCGGTGGTCGAGGTCATAAAATGCGCGCAGCGCGGTCAGGGTCAGAATCACCAGCAGCGAAGAACCGCCCAAGCCGCTCTGGCGCGGCACATCGCTCCACAGAGCGAGGCGCGCCCCCTGCTGCGGCAGTTTCTGGCGCAGTTCGGGGCTGAAAGCGTGCAGGCGGTTGACTGCCGCCTTGACCAGGTCAAGCTGACCGTCGTAGGGCAGGGGCGGCTCAGGGCGCGGGAAACACAGGCGCAGGGGCGGGGAGTTTTCCTCTGGCGCGGGGCAGGTGCAGGAAAGCCGCGCCGCATGTTGGCTGATATTGTGGTGGGGCGCGTATTCCAGGATCAGTCCCTCGGCTGGTTCGATCAGCGCGCCGGCGTAGACGTCGATGGCGGCGGAGATGGTGGCGAAATCCCCCTCGTTGGCGTCGGCGGGGTTGCCCAGGATGTTGATGCGGGCGGGGACGGAGAGGTGGATTCGCACGGGTGAATTGTATCACAGCTCCGTAGGTCGGGATTCCATCCCGCCGTCATCCCACCATCCCGTGGATACGTTTTGCGGCAGGCAAGGATGCCTGCCCTACGGTGCGGCAGGCAGGGATGCCTGCCCTACGGCTGGCGATTTTCGGTTAAAATCTCACATAATGATGGAAACACAAACCACTGACGAAGAACTGGTCTGGAGCGAGGCTGCGGGTTGCTACTGGGTATTCGGGGCGGCGCTGATCTTGTTGGGCGGCTACGCCGCTTGGCTGGAGCTGGGGCGCGCCCCGGCTGGCGGTGCGTCTGACTTGCCGCAAGTGTTCGCCTTGGTGATGGCGGGGGCGTCGGCGCTGTTCGGGCTGGCGGTGATCTACCGCTCCCCGGGCACGCGCCTCACCGTCCGCCGCGCCGAGCGCATCCTGACCGTGCGCCGGCGGGGGCTGTTCCCCGACAGGGCAGAGCAGATCGCCTTCTCCCAGGTGCGCGCCGTGAAGCTGGTGGAACGGCCGCGGCGCGGCATCTTGCCCATGTATGGGCTGGCGCTGCGCCTGGAGGATGGGCGCGAGCTGCTGCTCACCCGCCTGTGGACTCAGGATCGAGAGCGCCTGGAGGCGGAAGCAAAGCGCTTGCGGGCTGTGTTGGGCTTGTAGCAGGGGATGGACGCCGAAGGGCGATTGATCATCAACGAACGCCTGTCCATACCGCTGGAAGCCGTGCAAATCGAGTACATGCAGGCTTCTGGACCGGGCGGGCAGAACGTGAACAAGGTTGCCACCAAAGCGCGCCTGCGTTTTGACACGCGCTCAGCCCGGCTGCCGGAAGAGATGCGCCAGCGCCTTTTGCGCATAGCCAAAAACAGAATCACCGCGGATGGTTTTTTGCTCATCGAAGCGCAGCGTTACCGCAGCCAGGAGCGCAACCGTCAGGACGCCCTCGATCGTCTGGCGGGATTGCTGCGCCAGGCAGCCGTTCTGCCCAAAGCGCGTCGTAAAACCACCCCTTCTGCAGCAGCGCGCCAGGCGCGCCTGCGAGCCAAGCGCCGCCGCGCCGAGGTCAAGCGCCTGCGCGCCCGCGTGAGTGCAGACGAGTGAGCGGGGTTGAGTCAGAAAACACGCACAAAAATCTGCGATGGTGGGTTATAATCTGCTAAATCATATCTGATTGGTAAGTATCTTAAGATTGGGTGGGGGGATGATTTCCGGCGGCTGCACTACCGAAAATCACCCAACCATTTATGAAAAGAGATCGGGCAAAGAAAACCAAGAAAGGCGCCAAGGTTTCCCGTCAGGGTCAGGCGCTCGCTCCGCGCCCCTCAATTCGCAGGAGTCTTGATGAACCTCAACTATCGCAACCTGATCATCCTTACCCTCAGCTCGACGCTGGGGGTTTCTGTCGTCGCTGGCGTGGTGCTGGTGGGCGGCATCCTTGGGGCGCAGTTGGCGCCCACGCCGCTGCTGTCCACCCTGCCGGTTTCGTTGCTGGTGGTCGGCACCGCACTGGCTACGCTGCCCGCTGGTATGCTGATGCAACGTATCGGGCGGCGCTGGGGGTTCATCGCTTCCTCACTCGTCGCTGCTTTGGGCGCGCTGCTGGCTGTATTGGCGATCTCGGTCGGCAATTTCGTCCTCTTTTGCCTGGCGTTGCTGCTAATCGGTCTCAACAGCGCCTTTCTCCAACAGTATCGCTTTGCTGTCGCCGAATCCGTCCCAGCCAAGCTGGCTGGAAGGGCGGTCTCCTTCCTGTTTTTGGGCGGGGTGGTCGCCGGTATTCTGGGTCCACAGTTGGCACGCTGGGGCAAAGACTGGCTGGCGTTGGGCGAATACACCGGCAGCTTCGCTTTACTGGGGGTGGTTTATGCGCTTGTTATCGTTTTCCTCTTGCCTTTTCGAGAGGTCTCCCCGCCGGCTGACCCAGCCTCGACTGCGGCGATGGATGAGAAAGCCCGCCCCTTGCTTCAGGTGATCCTTCAACCGGCTTACCTGACGGCGCTGCTGGCGGGCGTGGCAGCTTACGGAGTGATGAGTTTCATCATGACCGCCACGCCGGTGCACATGCACCACATCGCCGGATTCTCGCTCAGTGAAACCTCGCTGGTCATCCAGAGTCACATCATCGCCATGTTCCTGCCCTCCCTGTTCACCGGCTTCCTGATCGACCGGCTGGGCGTGCAGCGGGTGATGCTGATCGGGCTGGCGGCGCTGTTTGCGTGTGTTTTGCTCGGCGTGACCAGCCGGGCTTTTTTAGGCTACTGGGGCGCTTTGGTGCTGCTCGGCGTGGGCTGGAATCTGCTCTTCGTCGGCGCGACGTTGTTGCTCACCCGCAGCTATCTGCCCGCCGAACGCTTCAAAGCCCAGGCTTTCAACGATTTTGCCATCTTCTCCAGCCAGGCGCTGCTTTCGCTCTCGGCGGGCGCGGTGCTCTTCCGCTCCAGTTGGGACATCCTCAACCTGATCAACCTGCCGCTGCTGACGTTGGTGCTGATGTTGGTGTTGTTCAGCGCCAGGCGCACGGCGCAACCGGCGAGCGCTCCGCAGGAGATATAACTCTACCTAAAATTAGGTATACCTCTCACAAAAACTGGTGAGTTGGAGTAGTCATAATTCACCAGACATCAGAGCAACCTTTTACCTCGTCCTGGCGATGTGCTGCCGGGACTTTTTTGCTATGCTAATGTAGCATCCATGCCTGCATCTCCAGAAGTCCTAGTCTGTCGTGCGGTTTCATCCGCTTTCGAAGCGCAGCCAAATGGTCATTTTTGGGCAGGAGGTGAACACGGCAATAGTCTCTCTAACTCCCCATCTATTTTCAACATCAAAATTGATCTCAAGAGGAGAATGCCAGATGAAGAAAATCTTTGCATTAGTCATGTTTAGCGCCATGATTCTGGGGGTGTTGGCAGGCTGCGCGCAGCAGACCCCCGAAGTCGTCCTTCAGACCGTGGAAGTGCCCAAGGAAGTCGTCACCACGGTTGAGGTGGTCAAGACGGTCGAGGTGGTCAAGGAGGCGGAACCGGCTGCCGAGGGACCATCTGGAACGCTGCGGGTCGCCCTCACCAGCGAACCGACCTCGCTCTACATCCCGCTGACGGCAGACAAGATGTCGGACATTGCCGCTTCTCAACTCTACGACCCTCTGGTCTTCCAGGGCGAAGACCTTGAGATCGGACCTGGCTTGGCGGAAAGTTGGGAGTTCCTGGGCGACGGCTCCGAGGTCATTTTCCACCTGCGCCAGGGAGTCACTTTCCACAATGGCGAGCCTTTCACCGCTGACGATGTGATCGCCACCTGGGAGTATGGTAAGAAGGGTCAGTGGCCCGAGAAATACGACATCGCCACCTCCGTGGAAAAGATCGACGACTACACGGTGAAGGTCACCACCGATGGACCGAAACCGTTGTTGCTGGTTACCATGCACGATTTCTGGTCCATCATCCCCAACGAATACATGGATGAAGTCGGCGTGGATGGCTTCCAGCAGAATCCGGTCGGCACCGGTCCTTTCATGTTCGTCGAATGGGTCAAGGGCGACCACATCACCTACAAAGCCAACCCCAATTACTGGCGCGAGGGGCTGCCCAAGGTGGCTGAGGTGATCTTCCGCATCATCCCCGAATCGGCTACCCGCGTGGCTGCCCTGCAGGCGGATGAGATTGATATCGTCACGCGCTTGAGCGCCGAAGAAGCGCAGAGCCTGCTGGGTGCGCCTGGGGTGCAGACGGTGAGATATCCGGTGGCGCGGGTGTATTACGTGGCTTTCGACAACCTCAGCTCCGGTAAAGGTACGCCCATCGAAGACCCGCGAGTGCGCCAGGCGATGAACTATGCTGTGGACGTGGACGCCATCCTCAAAGCCCTGTTCAACGGCTATGGCAAGCGCGCTACCGGTTTCGTGGCAACCGGCGAACTGGGTTATGGCATCGTGCAGCCTTTCCCCTATGACCCCGAAAAAGCCAAGCAACTCCTGGCAGAAGCCGGCTATCCAAACGGCTTCACCATCGCCATGGGTTGCCCATCCGGCGCCTATTCTCACATTGATGAAGTCTGCCAGGCAATTGTGAGTTACTTGGCTGACGTGGGCATCACCATCGAACTGGAGATGATGGAAGCCGGGCACTTCTGGGATTTGATGGCGAAGAAAGAGCTTACCCCGCTGGCGGTGGATGCCTGGGCGGATGAAAGCGGTGAAGCCTACAACCGCATGCGCGGCGCTCTGGGTGGAATCACCAACGCCTACTCGATCTACGAAGACCCCGAGATCACCAAGCGCCTGGACGCCATCTCGGTGGAGATCGATCGCGACAAGCGCAAAGCCCTCTACGAAGAGCTGCAGGTCTACATGCAGGAGAATCCTCCCTTCCTCTACCTGTACGAGCCGGTGACCTTCGAGGCGATCCGCGACCGGGTGCAGGATTATCGCCCTCGCCCGTCTGAGATATACTATCTGATGGGAACCTGGATCGCCGAAGAATAACCAGCAGCGCTTTCCTGGAGCAAAGCGGTTGACTCCCTCATCTTGCATCGTTGCCAGGTTGCCGTTTTGCTATGTCCGGTTGGGGAAGGCGAGTAAATCGTTTTCCCCAACCGGCTTACCTGATCCTTCTTCGCCCCAGGAGATGTGAATGCGACGACATTTCTTGGTCAAGCTAAGCCAGTCGCTTGTCTTGCTTTTCTGCGTGCTGTTGCTGGCATTCTTCATGCTGCGCCTGACAGGCGACCCGGTGTCGTTGATGATGTCGCGCGACGCCTCCGCTGAACAGGTGGAAGCCTTCCGCGAGGCAATGGGCTTCAACCGCCCCCTGATTGTGCAATTGTTCGACTTCATTTTCAAAGCCTTGCAGGGGGACTTTGGCAACTCCCTTCACTATCGCTCCCCCGCCCTGGACCTGGTCCTCGGTCGCCTTCCCGCCACCGTCGAGCTGGCGTCGGTGGCGCTGCTGATGGCGCTGCTCACCGGCGTGCCCTTCGGTCTGATCTCCGGCTCCCGACCGGGCAGTTTCATCGATTCGGTTGGGCGTTTTCTGGCGCTGATGGGGCAGAGCATCCCCAATTTCTGGTTGGGGATGATTCTGATCGTCATCTTTGCTCAGACGTTGGGTTGGTTTCCGGTCTTCGGCAGGGATGAAGCCAAATCCGTTGTTCTGCCTGCATTTGTGCTCAGCCTGGCTTCCATGGGGCAGATCATCCGCCTGACGCGCTCGACGGTGCTGGAAGTGCGCAATGAAGACTACGTCCGCACAGCACACAGCAAAGGATTGAAACCCTCCACCGTCTATATCAAGCATGTGCTCAAAATCGTCGCTCCGGTGGTCATCAGCGTGGCGGCGGTGCAGTTCGGCTACATGCTGGGGGGGTCGATCTACATCGAAACCATCTACGCCTGGCCTGGGATCGGTCAGCTCTTGCAACAGGCGTTGGGCTGGCGCGATTTCCCCCTGGTACAGACGATCACCGTCTTTACCAGCGCCGTGGTGTTATTCCTCGATCTGCTGACCGATTTCGCCTACGCCCTGCTTGACCCAAGAATCCGCTATGGCAAGTAAAGCCTATCCAGCAAAAGTAGATAGTCTCTTACAGGTAGAGCAGACCTTTTGGGATCGCTTGTTGTATTACGGGCGATTCCTCTGGCGCGACCGCAGCGGCGTAATCGGTTTGCTCATGTTCAGCCTGGTGTTGTTTGCCGCAGTATTCGCCCCGGCGATTACAACCTATGACCCGCTGGATCAAAATCTGGCTGAAGCCAAAATTCCCCCCGCCTGGAATCAAGGCGGCGATTGGCGCCATCCGTTTGGCACCGATAACCTCGGTCGCGATATCTACAGCCGCGTGATCTACGGCAGCCGCGTCTCGCTCACCGTGGGGTTCATCGGCGTGATCATCGCCGTCTCCTTGGGCGCGTTCCTGGGTGCGCTGGCGGGATATGTGGGCGGTAAACTTGACGCATTGATCATGGCGCCCATCAATCTGGTGCTCTCCCTGCCCTACATGCTCTTCGTGGTCTTCATCGCGGCGGTGTTGGGGCGCAGCCTGGTCAACGTGATCCTGATCTTCGGCATCACCAACGCCCCGATCTTCGCCCGTGTGACTCGCGGCGAAGTCCTGCGCATCCGCGAGTCAGCCTACGTCGAATCCGCCATCTGCGCCGGCGCCAACGCCTGGCGCATCATCTTCGACCACATCGCCCCCAATCTGATCGGTCCCATCATCACCCTGGCGACCTTCGAGGTTTCGGCGATGATCTTCTATGAAGCCGGGCTGGGTTTCATCGGGCTGAGCGTGCCGCCTTCCGTGCCGAGCTGGGGCAACATGCTCGCCGCCGGACGTCAATACTTCAAGATTTACCCCTGGTTCACCACTTTCCCCGGTTTAGCCATTATGTTTACCGCGATGGGAATGAATTTATTGGGCGACTGGTTGCGCGATGTGCTCGATCCGCGCCTGCGTCGCTCCAGAAGATAGATGGCTGAGGCGATGACGACGATCTTAGAGGTCAAGAATCTTGTCACCAAGTTCTACACCTTGGACGGCGTGGTGCACGCCGTCAACGGTCTGAGCTTCACGTTGGAGCAGGGCGAGATTCTGGCGATTGTGGGCGAGAGTGGTTGCGGGAAGAGCGTCGCCATGCTGTCGCTGCTTGGGTTGATCGCCTCCCCGCCCGGTCGGGTTGAGCAGGGAGAAGCCATCTACCGTTCTCCGCACGGCGTGGTTGATTTGCTCAAGCTGAGTCAGAAGGAATTGCGGGATATCCGCGGCGGTCAGGTCGGCTTTGTCTTTCAAGACCCGATTTCCACGCTCAACCCGGTGCTGACCATCGGCGAGCAAATCTCCGAGACGCTGATCCGGCACCTGAAAATGACCCGCCAGCAGGCGCGCCAGCGGACGATCGCCCTGCTGAACGAAGTGGGCATACCCGACCCCGAATTACGCTTCGATAGCTACCCCTTCGAGTTTTCGGGCGGGATGCGCCAGCGGGTCGTGATCGCCATGGCGATCGCCTGTCACCCGCAAATCATCATCGCCGATGAGCCCACGACCGCCCTGGATGTCACCGTGCAGGCGCAGGTGGTCTCGTTGTTCAAAAGGTTGCGGGAGAAATTGGGCATCACGATCATCTGGATCACCCACGACCTGGGGGTGGTCGCCGGGCTGGCGCATCGGGTGATGGTGATGTACGCCGGGCGGGCGGTCGAGATTGCGCCGGTGTACGAACTGTACGAACGCCCCACCCACCCCTATACGCAAGGATTGCTGGGGGCGCTGCCGCGCCTGGATTCCAGCGAGGCGAAGCGCCTGGTCAGCATCGAAGGCACGCCTCCGGATTTGCTGGTGCCCCTAGCCAATTGCCCCTTCGCCTGGCGCTGTAAATACGTCTTCGAGCGCTGCTGGCAGGAAATCCCCTCTTTGATCCCGCTCAACGGCAGCCACGCCGTCGCCTGTTATTATGACCTGGAGAAAGGAGCCCCGCGCCATGACTGAAGCCAGCCCGCTGGTGCGCGTGGTCAACCTCAAGAAATATTTTTCCGCCTCTCCGGGGCTTTTCAGCCGCCGGCGCTATGTGGTCAAAGCGGTGGACGACATCACCTTCGACATTATGCCAGGCGAGACCCTGGGATTGGTGGGAGAGAGCGGCTGCGGCAAGTCCACCACCGGACGCACCATCTTGCAACTGCACCGCGCTACTTCGGGCAAGGTGTATTTCAAGGATCGAGAGCTTACCAGCATGCCGAATGAGGAGTTGCGCCAGTTGCGCACCGGCATGCAGATGATTTTCCAGGACCCATACGCTTCGCTCAACCCGCGCCACCCGATCAGCAAGATCATCGCCGAACCCCTGGTGATCCATCGCGCCCTGAGCAAACACGAACTCCGCGACCGGGTCGCCGAATTGCTCTTGCTGGTGGGGTTAGACCCGGCGTACATGCGGCGCTTCCCGCACGAGTTTTCCGGCGGTCAGCGGCAACGGATCATGATCGCCCGCGCCCTCTCCCTGCATCCCGAATTCATCGTCTGCGATGAACCCATCTCCGCCCTGGATGTTTCCATCCAGGCGCAGGTGGTCAACCTGTTGCAGAACCTGCAGGAGCAGTTGGGATTGACCTACCTCTTCATCGCCCACGATCTGAGCATGGTCAAGCACATCTCCCACCGCATCGCGGTCATGTACCTGGGGCGGATCGTGGAGCTGAGCGCCTCGAAGGCGCTCTTCGAAGACCCGCTGCACCCCTACACGCAGTCATTGATCTCCGCTGTGCCGATTCCCAACCCACGCCTGGAGGAGAAACGGGTCAAGATCATCCTCAAGGGCGAGCCACCCAGCCCGGCAAACCCGCCCACAGGCTGCTCCTTCCACCCCCGTTGCCCGCTGGCGGCTGAGATTTGCTCCAGGGCTGTCCCGGAGTTTCGGCAGATTTTCACCGGTCATTACGTTGCCTGCCATCTGGCTGATAGCAGGGGAGGTAGTAAGATTCCTTCATGATCCCTCATCCACCGAAGCCATTGCGAGAGTATGTACACTAAATTGATCATGCTGCGCGGAGCGAAGCCGCTCGGTTACGGCGGCAAGGGATGCCTGGCTGCGCTCAGGATGATAGCTCTAGATGATGCATATCCACTGATTTTACAATTTTGCATGCACGCCATGATTTTTTTGAGAGGTGCTGAGATGAAGACGGTTACAGAGGTCTCCCGAACGACGCCGGTGATTGCCGAAACCGAGGTGCTTGTGGTGGGCAGTGGTCCGGGTGGGCTGGCGGCGGCATTGGGCGCCGCCCGCGAGGGCGTGGAGACCATGCTGGTGGAGCGTTTCGGTTGTCTGGGCGGCAACATTACCGTGGTGGGCGTTGAGGGCATCGGCTGGTATCGCCGCGAGGGGACGGTCGATGCAGAGGGCATCGGGATCGAATTCGAGCGCCGCGCCCGCGAGATGGGCGCCAGCAGCAAGGAGCCGCAATCCAACAGCGAGGCGCTCAACGCCGACATGTTCAAGGTGGTGGCAGATACCCTGGTGCAGGAAGCGGGCGTCATCCCGCTCCTCCACAGCTACGCCATTGATACGGTGATGGATGGCAATCGAATCATTGGCGTGGTCATCCACAACAAGTCCGGTCGGCAAGCCATCCTGGCGCAGCGCGTGATTGATGCTACCGGCGACGCCGACCTGGCTTTCTACGCCGGTGCGCCGCTGATCAAAACCCCCAAAGAAGAAATGCTGCCGGTGACGGTGATGTTCTCTTGTTCGGGCGTGCACAAACAGCGCTTTCTCGAGTATGTCAAAGAGAACCCATCCACCTACAGGGATTGGGGCAAGAACTGGGAAATCAGCCATGGCGGAAAGGAAGATGACCTGTTCAGCCCTTATCTGGAAAAACCCTTCGATCAGGCGCGCCAGGCGGGCGTGATCCCCGAGGGGTTGAAGAGCATCGGCGGCACATGGAGCACCATCACCGATAGCGGCGAAGCCACCTACCTGAACATGATTCACATGACCGGCTTCGACGGCACCGATGTCTGGGACCTCACCCGGGCGGAAATCGAAGGTCGCCGCCAGGCGCTGATGGCGATCGAAGCGCTGAAGAGGTTTGCACCCGGTTTCGAAGACGCCCGCTTGCGCACCTTCGGCATGACCTTGGGGGTGCGCGATACGCGCAAGATTGTCGGGCGCTATAACCTGACCGAGCACGACGTGCGCAACCAGGCGCGCTTCGAGGATTCGATCGGCATCTTTCCCGAATTCATTGATGGATATGGCGTGCTGGTGTTACCCACCACCGGGCGCTACTTTCAGGTGCCGTATGGCATCCTCGTCCCGCAGCAGGTGGAGAATCTGCTGGTCGCCGGGCGTTGTGTGGCAGGAGATAAGATTTCCCACGCCGCGGTGCGGAACATGATGTGCTGCACGGTTACCGGTCAGGGGGCAGGGGTTGCAGCGGCGGTGTCGGTGAAAGAGAGGCGGAATGTGGGAGATGTAGATATTCGCAAGGTGCAAAAAGCGCTAATTCGGCAGGGAGTTCGCATAGCCTGAATGTATTTAAAGGTTTCGTGAATACATCCGTGCCAAACCTATTCATTCAATTGGAGAACGTCTATGAAATTCTATGCTGATTTGAATACGCCGGAACGCATCTTACTGGGACCGGGACCGAGCATGGTACATCCACGCGTGCTGCGCGCTATGGCGCACCCGCTGCTGGGGCACCTCGATCCGCAGTTCATCGAATTGATGAAGGAGGTGCAGGAGCTTCTGCGCTATGTCTTTCAGACCCAAAACCAGGTCACCTTGCCCATCTCCGGCACCGGCAGCGCCGGCATGGAGGCAGCAGTCGCCAACCTGGTTGAACCCGGCGATCCGTTCCTGGTGTGCGTGAACGGCTATTTTGGCGAACGCATCTTCGAAATGGCGACTCGCTATGGCGCAGATGTCTCCCGCCTGGATTGCCCCTGGGGGGAGGTGTTCCATCCGGAGCAGATCGAGGTTGCCCTGCGCAAAAAACCTGCCAAGGTGGTGGCGATTGTGCATGCCGAAACCTCGACCGGCGCGCTGACCCCCATGGAAGGTATGGCGGAGGTGGCGCATCGGCATGGGGCGCTGCTGCTGATGGACTGCGTCACCTCCCTGGGCGGGATACCGGTGAAGGTTGACGATTGGGGCGTTGATGTCGCCTATAGCGGCACGCAAAAGTGCTTGAGCTGCCCACCAGGGCTGTCTCCGCTGACTGTTTCGCCGCTTGCGCGTGAGGCGATTCACAAGCGCAAGGCTAAGGTCACAAGCTGGTATCTCGACCTGACCCTGATCGACAAGTATTGGGGGGATGAGCGCACCTATCACCATACTGCGCCGATCAGCATGAATTTCGCCCTGCGCGAGGCGCTGCGCCTGGTTCAGGAAGAAAGTCTGGCAGGGCGCTTCGCCCGCCATAAAGCCAACAGCCAATTGCTCTGGGATGGCTTGCAAGAGCTGGGCTTGGAGCTGATCGTGCCGCCTGAGCATCGCCTGCCCACCCTGACCACCGTTGCCGTGCCCGATGGTGTGGATGAAACCGAAATCCGCAAACGCCTGTTGCAGGAATACAACATCGAAATTGCCGGCGGGTTGGGGGCGTTCAAGGGCAAAGCTCTGCGCATTGGGTTGATGGGTTACTCTTCCCGTCCGGAGAACGTCTGGCTGCTGCTTGGCGCCCTGTCCAGACTGCTCTGAGCGCTGCTTGAATTTCGCGAAACCCGGGAGTTATTGACGCACTCGCTGTAAATCCCTTAGCTCTGTTTTTTTAGCAGCGTTCATTTATAATGTGCTGAAGCGGTTGCTCTGAGCCAGTTCACCACCGCGCTGGGGTTGCGATGATTCGCATACGATTGCTTGTCGGTTTTGTTGTGATCGCCCTGCTGCCGTTGATTGGGGTGAGCATTGGCACATACATCGTCAACTATCGCAGCGGACGCCAACAATCCATCGACCGTCTGGAATCGGTGGCAGCGCGCAAGGAACTGGCAATTCAGGGCTGGATCGAGTCTTTGCGCGACGAGCTGGTCTCCGTCATCCAGGCGGATTATGCGCCGGGTCTGATCTGGAATGCCTTGCGCCTGGCGAACGAAGACGAGATTTACCCCTGGTATATCAACCTGGTGCGCAAACGACTGCAGGCGTTTCTCACGCAATCCACTCAATTCGATGAGTTATTCCTGCTGGATTTGCACGGTCGGGTGCTTGTCTCCACCGCGCCTGCCCCGCCTGCGGGTCCTGCCAGGGAAGGGGAGGATTATCGCAACCAGGAGCTTTTCATACGCGGACTGCAAGGCGCTGTCACCCTGTTGCCTTTCCCGCAGGGCAACCTGGCAGCCGGCGACCAGGAGCTTCCCCTGTTGTATGGCGATTCGGTGTTTAGCGTCATCCCCGTAGATGACATGGATCAGCAACGCCTGGGGGTGCTGGTTGGCAGGGGAAAGCTTGATGCCCTGCACGCCATCCTGGAGGAAAGGACGGGTCTGGGAGAAACCGGTAAAGCTTATCTGGTAAACAACCAGGGGGTTTTGCTCAATGGCACGCGCGCTTTTGCCGCCCGTGGGGCGTCAATATCGGAGGTGGTTGCCGCCGCCGGCGTTTCTGAGGCGTTGGCGAAGTCTGCCAGCGTCTCTGGGTTGTATAAAGACCCGCTGGGCGTGAATGTAATCGGCGTCTATCGTTGGGTGGCTGATCCAGGCGTGGTGCTTGCCGTGGAGCAGGACGCCTCGGAGACCTTCCGCGTGATGATCGCCGCCCTGGGCATCAACCTGGTGATCGCTATCACCGCCATCGTGCTGGCGGTGTTCGCCTCGCTCTGGTTGACGCGCTCGATCGCCAACCCGATCATCGAACTCGCCGAAACCGCCTCTCAAATCGCCAAAGGCGATTTCGAGCGCACGGCGAACGTCGAGCGCAACGATGAGGTGGGCGTTTTGGGGCGGGCTTTTAACAGCATGACCGTCCAGTTGCGCGATCTGATCAACACTTTGGAGCGGCGCGTCGCTGAACGCACCCAGGATTTGCAGGCAGCCAATGAGGCTCTGCGCCAGAGGGCGTTGCAAATGGAAACCAGCGCTCAGGTCGGTCGGGAGATCACCTCCATCCTGAACCTGGATGTGCTCTTGAGACGCGTGGTCGAGTTGATTCAAGACGCCTTTGGTTATTATCACGTTCAGGTGTTCCTGCTCGATCGAGACGCCCAGCAACTGGTTCTGCGCGCCCACAGCGGAGATGTATTTTCCCAATATCAACGGATTGCCCTCGAGCAAACCAGCATCAACAGCCAGTCGGTGCTGTTGGGCAAACCGATCATGGTCAACGACGTCTCTCAGGATACGAACTTCTTATATGATGAAAAGTTGCCCGAGACGCGCGCCGAACTGGTGATTCCCTTGCGCCTGGGAGAGCAGATCATCGGCACGTTGGATGTGCATGCTTCGCAGGTTGATGCCTTCAGCGAGCAGGATGTGCGAGTGCTGCAGGGGCTGGGCGATCAAATCGTGGTCGCCATCGAAAACGCCCGTCTCTATGATCAAAGCCGCGAACTGGCGGTGCTGGAGGAGCGCACGCGCCTGGCGCGCGAGCTGCACGATTCGGTCACCCAATCCCTGTACAGCCTGGTCTTGCTCACCGAAGGCTGGCGGCGGCAGGTATCGGCTGGCGGGAGCGCAGAGGCTGAGGACTATCTCAGTAAAATTGGCGCCATCGCCCAGAGTTCGTTGAAAGAAATGCGCATGCTGATTCACGAGTTGAGACCGCCCACGTTGCAGCAAGAAGGTCTGGTGGGCGCCCTACAGAAGCGCTTGGATGTGGTCGAGAGCAAAGTGGGCATCGAAGCGCGGGTGGTCATGGAGGATTTTATCGAGATGCCGCCCGAAATCGAGGATGGTCTATACTGGATTGCCCTGGAGGCATTGAACAACGCCATGAAGCACGCCCAGGCGAAGCGGGTGACCATCCGTATCAGCGCCGTCAACGACAGCGTCGTCCTGGAAGTGACGGATGACGGGGTTGGGTTCGATCCCCTGGCTGCCAGACAAAGCGGCGGCATGGGGCTGAACAATATGCAGGAGCGGGCGCGACAGCTTGGCGGCACTTGCGCCATATCCTCCGCGCCCGGGGAGGGGACGCTCGTCACCGTTACTGTGCCTTTGTTGCGAGTTGGGGCAGGTTCGACGATCAAATGAATGCAGAACTGGCAAGGAGTCACAATCCCATTCGGGTGCTGATCGCTGACGACCATCCGATCGTCAGGGACGGTCTGCGCACCCTGATTACCACCGAGCCAGGCATGGAGCTGGTGGGAGAAGCCGCCAATGGTCAGGAAGCGATCGAGAAAGCGCGGGCGTTGAAGCCCGATGTGATTCTGATGGACCTGGTTATGCCGGTCAAGGACGGAATCCAGGCGATCGCCGAGATCAAGCAATTCTTGCCAAAAGTATCCATCCTGGTGCTCACCAGTTTCTCGGAAGAGGACCGCGTCTTCCACGCCATCCGCGCCGGCGCGATGGGATATCTGCTGAAGGACACCTCTCCCGAGCAGTTGCTGCAAGCCATCTACGCTGTCCACAGGGGTGATGCGTCGTTGCATCCCAGCATCGCCTTGCAGTTGATTCGCGAGATCAACAAGCCGAGCGATTTGCCATTGATCGAAGACCCGCTTACCGAGCGCGAGCTGGAGGTCTTGCGCCTGGTAGCCCAGGGCTTGACCAACCAGGAGATTGCGGCGCGCCTGGTGCGCAGCGAGTGGACGATTCGCACGCATGTGCGCAACATCCTCAGCAAGCTGCACCTTGCCAACCGCACCCAGGCAGCGCTCTACGCCTTGCGCGAAGGTCTGGCGCAGTTGAAAGAAAGCCAAAACCCGGGCGAAAGCCGGGAGTAGTAACCTGAGAGATTCTCATACACTTCAAACAAAACACCAGGTGGAGCGCCTCGCCTTTTCCACCTGGCGTTCTTAATCGGATACTCTCTCCGTTACGGCAGGGTGATCACCTGGGCTGCGCCCGGAATCAGCGCCGCCACCGCGGCGTAGAGTTTACCCTTGCGATCCAACGCCACGGCGATCGGCATGGTCAGCCCTTCCGCCACCGGCGTGCAAGACCCAGCAGAGAGGTTGCAGGCGTTCACCGTGCCGCCTTGTGTCAGACCGGGCATGCCGAACTGCGCCAGTTCCACCGCCAGGAAGCCCGCCTCATCGAACTCTACCACATACAGCACACCTTTCTTGCCGAAGGCGATGTCCACGATGGAGGTGAAGCCATCGGCGACGACGCTGCACGCCGGGCTGGTTTCACACTGGGCATGCAGGGTGCCGGCTTCGACGCGCCAGATGCGCGAAGTCCCCGGCTCTCCCGGGAAGCCCTTCAGTTCGCCGACGTAATAGGCGCCATCGGGTCCTACCGCCACGCTGGTGATCACCGCCTGAGCGGGGAGCATCTCTGGCAGATCGCAGACAAACGCCAACTCGGGATTCTGCGTTGGGCAGCCGACCAGGTTCTTGGCGTGCTGGGTCGAAACCAGCTCGCTGGGGAAGTTCGCCACCCAATCAACGTTGCCTTTGTGGTCAACGAGCAGCAGATCGTTGCCGCCGGCGTCGGCGACCAGGGCTTTGCCGCCCTTCAGCAGCGCCACGTCGAAGGGGTTGGAGTCGATCTCGCCGCCGTCGGGGTTGACGTTGGCTTCGAAAGCCATCAAATTGGCAATCTCGCGCTTGTTGCCGCGCGCTACGCGGAAGAGTCTTCCGGCGGTGTCGGAATCGCCCCCGCCGGTGACGGCAAACATAACCCCGCGACCGATCGGCGCGATATCCGCCACGCCCGGCAGCTCCATCACCAGGCTGGCTTTTCCATTGCGTAGTTCTACGATGCCGGCGCCGCTATCTGCCACCAGCAGACTGCCATCGGGCGCAGCAGCCAGACCGAACACCGGTGTGGCAAAGTTATACGCCGGCACCCCGTCTGCAAAAGCCGCAACCGGCACGGCAACCAGAGCTGCAAGCAGCAACAGCATTGCCCAGAACGAACGTTTCATTACGTTTTCTCCTTGGCTGAATATGGGTCGCTGCATACTGCACGCCCCGGACGCGGTCGGGGGCGGTTCTACGGTTTGATGGCGATGCGGGGACGATGACCGCGTCTTTCGAACGCGAGGCGATGGTACTTAAGAGCGTCCTGTATGCAGAGAGGTTGATTTGGCGATTCGTCTTAATATCGCCCCTATTAGATAGACTATATCATATTATCGCTAAACATGCAAGCAAATGAGCGCCCGATTTACCAGGCGCAAAATCCGGCGTTTCCTGGAAGAATGCCTGCACCTCAAAGGGTGGGTGAGCTATGCCTGTCGTCTGCGCTGCTCGGCTTTTGCCTCTGTTTTTCTCTGGCTTTGGTTATCGGATCGTAGATGATAAAGAAAACCATCCCTGCCAGGGCGATCCATCCGATCCAATCGCCCAGACGCACGGTCAGCGTCTTGCCGCTGCCCAGCGGCGCATCGGCGATCACCGCCTGCCCGTCTCGGTCGCCGCCCGGCGAGATGGCAGCGGCGATGATGCGTCCGTAGGCGTCTATGATGACCGAATCGTTGCCGCTGCTATCGGCTTTAGCCATGGCGACGCGATTCTCAACTGCCCGGAAAACCAGATGCGCGTAATGTTTGGTGGCAATCGCCGGCCAATCGTGGGAGGGTACCAGAATCAGTTGCGCGCCGTTGCGGGTGATCTTGCGAGCTGTATCGGTAAAATCCAGGTCGTAGCAGATGATCGTGCCGATTTTGCCCAGCGGGGTTGTGTACACCGGATACGTCCCGCGCGTCACGCTGCTCTCTCCGGCGAAGGTGACCGGATGGTCTTTGCCATAGACGCCCAGGAACTCGCCCTCAGGGGAGAGCACGGTGGTCTCATTGCGCCAGGCGCGTTCCGTAACTTTGACAATGTAGCCCAGCGCCAGGTAGGCTTAGGTTTCTTGGGCTAGCTGGCGATATTTGGCGTGTCGGTGGTTTGTGGATCGCCCTCGATGGCAACCTCAGGCCAGATGATGATCTGTGCACCATCTTGTGCCGCCTGGCGGGTAAGCTCGATAAACTTCTCTACCGCCCTCCAGGGAGGAGCGCCCACGTCGTAGTGCAGCGCCGCCAGGCGGACTGTAGCGGTCTGAGGCTGGCGCAATAGCGCCAGGCTGAGTGCAGTCCACGCCGCCAGGGCAGCCAGGGCTCCCAGAAACCAGTTGCGCACCGCTGGCGCGGCAAGCGGTTGAGAATCAGCTTCTAACCTCCAGCGTCTGTCGAAGAGGTAGATTGCTCCCAAACCCAGGGCGTAGTTGACGATCATAATCAGCAAGCCGAGACCAAAAATGCTGAACATGATCACCGGTTAGATGAGCCAGGGTTGTCTGTACAGCGTGTTGGCAACGAAGCCCCAGGTGCCCAGGATGGGGATGAACCCACGGATCATCTCAAACCCCACCCAGTTCAGGGCGCCGTACCAGATAAACCAGCGGTATCCGGTGCGTTCGTGGAACGCCCGCACGCCGCTGTCGGTGAAGAATGTAATACCCCCAATCAGCAGCGGCAGCCAGGTCATGTACAGGCCGCTGCCGGCGAAGATGGGAGTCAGATAGCCACCCAGCCAGCCGCCGATCGCCAGTGCCGGCGCCAGGCTGGAGATCTTTGGCGGCATCAGGCGGAATTGCGCCACCAACATGGGCGCCAGCCCGACAAAGATGAGCAGCCACAGGTTATACGGTGGAAAAGAGAGCATCAGCAGCAGGGCGCTGACAGCCGCCAGCAGGCTGCCGATGCCAAGACGTATCCAATAATTCCGGTTAAATGCAAACATCTCCCTTTCTCCCATGCCAGAATTCCTGCGTAGCGTCTCTGAATGTTCAGCTGGGAGCTGGCAAAGTCCGATATGATGACAGCAGTTCAGGCTTTACTTGCTCCTCTCCTCTTCGACCAGCGCCCTTCGCAGAATCTTCCCCACCATGCTCTTGGGGAGTTGCTGGCGAAATTCGACCATCTTCGGCACTTTGTAGGGTGCCAGGCGTTCTTTGCAGAACTCGATGATCTCCTCTTCGGTGGCGCTTTCGCCTTCCTTCAGCACAATGAACACCTTGACCCGCTGCCCTTTTTCGGGCACGTACACCCCCACCGCCGCGGCTTCGCGAACTTTGGGATGCTCGTAGAGCACATCCTCGATCTCGCGCGGGTAGATGTTGAACCCGCCGGCGCCCAGAATCATGTCCTTCTTGCGGTCAACGATGCGGAAATAGCCGTCCTCATCCATGGTCGCCAGGTCGCCGGTGTGCAGCCAGGGCAACCCGCCGTCCGGGTCGGGGCGCAAGGCGTTGGCGGTTTCGGTGGGCATGTTCCAGTAGCCGCGCATCACCTGTGGACCGCGCACCACCAGTTCGCCGATTTCGCCTGGCGGCAGGATGCGCTCGCCGGTTTCGGCGTCAACGATGCGCGCCTCCGTGTCAGGCCAGGGCAGACCGATGGTACCGATGCGATTATCTCCATACAACGGGTTGGAGTGGGTGATCGGCGAGGCTTCGCTCAGACCGTAGCCCTCCACCAGCCGGGCGCCGGTGAGTTCCTGGAAGCGCTGTTGCACCTCCACCGGCAGGGGCGCCGCGCCGCTTACGCAGGCTTTCAGCGAGCGCAGGTTGTACTTGTGCACCTCGGGGTGATTGTTGATCGCCACATACATAGCCGGCACGCCGGGGTAGTGTTTGGGTTGGTATTTGTGGATGCTCTCCAGGATGTCTCTGGTGTCGCGCGGGTCGGGAATCATCACGGCGGTGTTCGCTTTCAGGGCGCCGGTGGTCATGCATGTAGTCATGCCGTATGAATGGAAGAGCGGCAGCACTGCCAGGATGCTATCGCTCCTCTCTTCGATCTTAGCCCAAACGAGCACCTGGTAGGCGTTAGCCAGGATATTGCGATGGGTCAGCTCCGCCGCTTTCGAGATGCCCGTGGTGCCGCCGGTGTAGAGCAGGATGGCGGTATCTTCCAGCCCGATATCCACCGGCTTGGGGATTTTGCCGGCGGAGCGGGCGATCAGGTCTTCGAACCACATCGCATCCGCCGCGCCTGCCAGCGATAGCCGATGTCCCATCTTTTTCTCGCGCAGCAGGGTGAAGAGCAGGCGCAGCAGGGGCGGGAAGAACGTTTTGATGCGGGTGACAATCACCCGTCGCAGCCGAACCCCGCTTTCGGGGCGCGTTTCAGACATCGCCTGGCGCACCACGGCGTAGGTCGAGCTGAGGGTGATGATCGTCTCTGCGCCGGAGTCGGCAAGCTGGTGCTTCAGTTCGCGGGCGGTGTAGACCGGGTTGCAGGGCACAACGATCGCCCCACAGCGCAGGACGGCGAAAAAGGCGATGGGATACTGCGGGCAATTGGGAAGGTGAATTGCCACTCGGTCGCCTTTGGCGACGCCCAAATCCTGCAAAGCGGCGGCGAAACGATCCACCAGCTCGTTGTACTGGCGGTAGGTGAGGACGTTGCCCTTGAAGATCAGCGCCGGGTGATCGGGGCAGCGGCGGGCAGTTTCGGCGAGGGCGATGGGCAGCGGGGTGGTGGGGTACTCAAGGCTGGGTGGGACGTGGGGGTCGTAGAACTTCAGCCATGGTTTCTCAGCATACATCGAATGCCTCCTTCGATACAGGAAACCAGCGGACGAACACTATGCAAATTTCACGCGGCGCCAACCGCCAATGGCGGGCAGGCGCGCGCCTCGCTCCTCCCCCCTAGGGACCGACCAGTTGCAAGTCCCCCCAGGTGAGCGGGTTGGTCAGGCGGCGTCCGGCGGTGGTGGACGCCATGCTTTGCTGCACGTTCTTCGCCGGGTTGTCGTTGTCGGAGATGGAGAAGACGAAGCCGTAGTGCCGCCCGGCTTTGGGATTCACGCCGAAGATGCTCCAGGGGATGGCAGCCTCGAGCTTGTAGCCGTCGTCAACGAAGGAGACCCCAATCTTGACCTGATCGAGCACACCAGCCTCAGCCTTGGGATACCACAAATAGGCTTCGGGGCGGGGTTGGTCTTCGTCTGGATAGACTGAACCGGGCGAAATCCCCACCTGGAAGTCGTCCGGGCTCAAACCATCCAGATAATAGTCGCCGGGGACATCAGCGTCGAGCAGGAATTCGACCGAATCGCCCTTAAACAGGTCTTCGCCGTAGGCATTTTGCGCATAGACATCATCCCAGACGCGCGCCGCCAGATATAGGTGCTTCTCGTCCCAGGCGAGCATCAGCTTGCCGCGCAGGTCGTCGGCGCCCTGCCAGTTGGTTTTGCCGAAGACGATGGCGGTCACGTCGTAGCGCGTCTGCTTCCATTCGTCGAAAGACCCATCCAGGGTGGGGGCTTTACTCACGTAGCCTGCAAGGATCGTAGGTCCTTTGCGCGCTGCCGGACCGGCGTAGGAGGGCGGTTTGGGGGTTGAGGTGGCGCTGGGCTGCGGCGTGGGGCTGGCGGAGGCAGTCGTCGCCGAGGGTGAGATTTCGGCGGTGGGCGAGGGCGAGATGATGAAAGCGGGCGTCCAGGTATAGCCGCCGTCCTGGGTGCGGTAGAGCTGGTTCAGACCGCTCTCCTCGCTCGCCAGCGCCCAGCCCTGCGCCGGGTCGACGAAGTCCAGCCGGATGAGGCGCTCTTCCAAATTAAGATTGGGCTGGATGGTCATCCAGCTCTGTCCGCCGTTGTAACTGGCAGCGTAGACCGCTCCGTCGCTCACCCAGAGCAGCTCCGGCGCGGCGATGGTGTACACGCCGATCAGTTCCACCGGCGTGGATGGGCTCCAGGTGGCGCCGCAGTCGTTGGTGTGATAGAAGACTGTCGCCTCGGCGTCGCCCTGGAAGAGTTTGAGCGGCAGCACGCCCACCTGCGGGCTGAAGAAGCGCGGCGGCTCAGCCACCGTCATGGCTTGTTCAAATCCCGCCGGCAGGGCTGGCTCCTGTTTTTTCCAGCTCAAGCCGCCGTTATCGGTGGCGTAGAGGTACACATAGCCGTCGATTGGCACTGAGCCTGCCAGCCAGCCGTGGGCAGGGTCGCAAAACGCAAGCCCGTTCTTCGACCCCGAAAACGGCAGACCTCCGGAGGCTTCTCCCTGCGTCGGGTCGAGGCTGTAGATGCGCGTCCAGTTCGCCCCGCCGTCGGTGGTCTGGTAGATGTCCACCGCATGCGAGCCGGCGGCGGCGCCCGTACCCACCAGCGCCCAGCCGATCAGCGGGTCAAGGAAGTGCAGCCCCGCGCCGCCAAAGGGGATTGTGCTCGCCTGCCAGTTCAATCCGCCATCAGCGGTGCGGTAGAGTTCGCCCGAGCTGTAATCCTCAGCGGGGATCAAAATCCAGGCGTGGTCGCGGTCGAGAAAGGCGCCGCTCAGGCTGACGCTCTTCGGGATGCCCCCGCCCGGGGTGACATTCTCCCAGGTGACGCCGCCGTCATGGGTGCGCACCACCGCCTGGTCGGTCCAGCCCCAGCCGACGCTGGCGTCCAGCATCTCCACGTTCACCAGCGAGGGCGCCGTTACCGGCGCCAGGATGGGCGGCGTTGCGACCGGCGCTTCGATTTCCACGGTCGGGCTGACCGCGGCGGCAGGCGGTTGGGTGGGCGTGGGAACGCTGGCGGGCGGGGCGGTTTCGGGTGGTCCAATCGGGATGACGATCGGCGTGGGTGTACCAAGACCAGGCAGGTTGCAGGCAGCCAGACTCAGCGCCAGCGCGCCGAGCAAGACCAATCGGGCGATTCGCTTTGTAAGCATCAAGACCTCCTCCAGCAGGTGAGGGCGCTGCCGCCTTAATTGTAGCAAGGATTCTCGAATTACAGGTGGAGATTTCGCCTTGGGGCGGTGGTTCTGGTGTAAAATCCTGGCGGAGGCAGAGCTGTTGGCGGAAGTGGCGGTGATTATTCCGGCGTACAATCAGGCGCGCTACCTGGGTCAGGCAGTGGAGAGCGTCCTGGCGCAGACCTTCGACGATTGGGAAGCGGTGATCGTGGACGATGGCTCGACCGACGAGACACCCCAGGTGGCGCAGTGTTACGCCGATCGGCGCATCCGCTATGTGCGTCAGCAGAACCGCGGGCTTTCGGCAGCGCGCAACACCGGCATCCGCCAGAGCAGCGCGCCCTGGCTTTCCTTCCTCGATTCCGACGACATGTTTCTGCCGCAGAAGCTCAGCCTGTTGCTCGCCGAAGCGCAGCGCAAGCCCGAGCTGGGGTTGATCGCCGGGCAGGCACAGCCGATTGACGAGCGCAATCGCCGCGTGGGAAAGCTGATGGACGCGCCCCTGCCGCAGCAACCTGAATATCTGCTGCTCGGCAACCCTTTGCACGTGGGGAGCGTGCTGCTGCGCCGCGATTGGCAGGAGCGCGCCGGTTTTTTCGATGAAAGTTTGCGTTCCTACGAAGATTGGGACATGTGGTTGCGCCTGGGGAGGCTGGGCTGTCCGATGGGCTACGTCCATCAGCCGGTCTCGCTCTACCGCTTTCACACCGCCCAGATGACGCGCATCGGCAGGCAGATGACCCAGGCGACCTTCGCTGTGCTCGATAAACTCTACGCCGACCCCGACCTGCCGCCCGCCTGGATGGCGCTGCATGACCTGGCGTACAGCCGCGCTTACCTGCGCGCCGCCGCTCAAGCGTACTTCAGCCCAGACCTGGAAGAAGCGAAAGCCTGCCTGCAGCAAGCCTGCCAGCTCGATCCCACCCTGTTGGAGGAGGACGCCGCCGCACTGGCGGATGTGCTGCGCGCCTGGCTCGATCTGCCCAAGACCCGCCGCCCACTGGAACACCTGGAACGCATCTACGACAACCTGCCTGCTGAGCTGGCTGCCTTGCGCCGCCAGAAACGCCAGCGCCTGGGGCAGGCGGCGGTCGAGATCGCCTTCCAGGCGTACCAGTTGGGCGACATGGAGCTGGCGCGCTATGCCATGCCGCGCGCCTTTCGCTGGCAACCGCGCTATCTGCTCAACCGCGGCTGCCTGGCGGTGTTCATCCGCTCGCTGGGGAAACGCCATTGATAACAAAAGCCATATCCTTGCTGCGTAAGGTCCCCCTCTGGTTGCTCTGGCATACGCTGACGTTGTTGTTCCTGCTGGGGGCGTTGCTCTATGCCTTCCGCCTGGTTGGCAAAAGCCCTTTCTTCATGGATGAAGGGCTGCACTTTCAGCAGATCACCTTCTTTCGCCAGGGCAGGCTGGAGCTGGAGCCGCGCCTCGCCATGTTGCCCGGCTATCATGCTCTGCTCGCCGCGGTGATGCGCCTCTTCGACAAAGAAGGGGTGTATTCCGCCCGCTTTCTCTCCACGCTCATTTCGTTTGCCGCTATCCTCGCCTTTTATCTGCTCGCTGCCCGCCTGCACAAGCCGCCCTCCCTGGCGAAGACGCTGCAATTTGCCTTTCTGCCCATCTTGTTCCCCTTTTTTCCCTTGATATATACCGATATTCTCGCCTTGTTGCTGGTCTTGCTTGGTCTGTATCTGACGCTGGGCAGGCGCTACAATCTGGGCGCGCTGGCGCTGGGACTCAGCCTGCTGGTGCGTCAGAACAACATCGTCTGGCTGGGATTGCTTTATCTCCTGGCGCACGCCGAGTTCTGCCAGATGGCGGGGGTGGGCTGGATCGCCGGGCATTTCCACCGCCAGTTCCTGCGCCGCGCCTGGGTCTTCTGGCTTGTGCTGGCGCTCTTCCTGGCGTTCGTGCTGCTCAACGGCGGTGTGGCGATGGGCGACGACCGCAGCCATCCCAGCCTGGGCTTGCACGCCGGCAATCTGTATCTGCTGCTTTTCCTGAGCTTCTTTATATTCCTGCCCCTGCAAATTGCCAACCTGCCGCGCCTGTGGCAGCGCCCCTGGCTGTTGGTGTTGCTGGCGGGGGTTTTCTTGTTCTATCTGCCCACCTTCGTCAACAGCCATCCCTACAATGTGCTGGCGCCGGAGGTGGTCTGGCGCAACCGCCTGCTGATGCTCGCCACGGCATCGCCCACCGCCAAGAGCCTGTTCTTCCTGCCGCTGGGAGCAGCGCTGCTCTCCCTGACGGTCACGTCGCTGCTAGAGCGGCGCTTTTACTGGCTTTATCCCTTCACCCTGCTGGCATTGCTTCCTGCCTGGCTGGTGGAGCCGCGCTATTATTTCATCCCCCTGGCGCTCTTCATCCTGTTTCGCAAGACGGGTACTCCGCTTATAGAATGGGTTTCTGTGGCGTTGAGCGCCGCGCTGTCTGTGTTCCTGTTCTATCTCACCCTCAGCCGGGTCTTTTTTATCTGATTGAGAGCGTTCGGTAACTTAACCTCAGCTCATTAGCCCCATCCCCCCTGCCCCGCCGAAGCCATACGCGATGCGCCAGCCTCTCCAGCAGACGGGGGAGTGGCTGGGGTTAGGGCTCTCGTCTGCTCCTTTGTAAGGGAATGCCTGAAAAAAATAGGACCTTCTCCAGGTTTTACGGAGTGGCAGGGAAGGTTCAAATCCCATTGGGCTGGATGGGCGCTCAATCAGACCCGCCGCTGCTCTCAGGCGCAAATGAACCGCAAATCCTATTGCATTTCGCTCATTTATACGCGATAATTCAATTGATATAAGCCAGCCCAATTGGCTGGGGGGTGTTACGCTGCGGTTGCCCCTGAACGTGTATTCAAGGTGAAATTAAACCATTTCTGCTATTCAACACTCATCCTGGAGGATTTTCGCCCGTTTGCTCATTTACCCTGAGGAGCGTCCAAATGTACAACCGAATATTTGCAATTTTAGCCTTGCTGACGATCTGCCTGGGATTGGCGGGAGGTCCAGGGAATGGCGCCCGCGCTGCGGCTGGCACTTCCCCGGCTCAGGTTGCGTCAACCCCTCCACAACCCGGTTTGGGGGGCGATCCAGAGCGCAGTTTCTTCATCCATCCGCGCCCGGGCGATTTCTCTGCTGGCTTCCAGCCCAGCCCGCTCTCGCCTCAGGTGACGCTTGGACCTTCTGGTTTGAGCTATCGCTACATCCAGACCATCGGCGTCACCGGCGAGCCATATCAAACCGATGCAGACCACCTCAACCTACCGTTTGGCGTCTTTGTTGACGGCAGCAACAACCTCTACGTGGTCGAATATAATGGACAGCGCCTGCTCAAATACAATAGCGCCGGCTTCAACCAGCTAATCATCGGTCGCCCTGGTCAGCCTGGGTACCAAGAGGATCACCTGGTATATCCCAAAGATGTGGCGGTCAGGAACGACGGTCATATCTGGGTGGTTATATCTCACGCCCTCAAAGAATATGACGCCGACGGCAATTACGTCCAGAGCTTCCCGCTGGATGACCCCTGGGAAAGTGGGGACGACAATGGGCATTTCAATGATCCCACCAGTCTGGCGTTCGACCCCGCTGGCTTGCTGTATGTGAGCGATTCCGGCAACCATCGCATCCAGATCTTCACGCTGGCTACCGGTACGCCGGTTTATGTCGCCACCATCGGTCTGGGTGTACCCACGGACAGCAACCTGGGCTTCGACTACCCAGCCATGATCGCCTTCGACAACCTGGGGCGCCTGTACGTGGCTGATAAGAATAACCATCGTATTCAACGCTGCACCTTCACCACATCCTGGAATTGCGCCACCTACTTCGGCGTCACTGGCGTGCCGGGGAACGACCTCAGCCACCTGGATAATCCTTTCGGCGTCACTGTGCGCAACAACGACGTCTACATCGCTGACAGCGAAAATTACCGGATTCTGAAGTGCAATCTCTCCGGCGTCTGCCAGCATTTTGCCGGGGTTACCGACGCTCCCGGTTCGGATAACTCCCATTTCTCCTGGGTGGCTGATGTGGCGGTGGATGCCTCCAGTTATGTCTATGTCAGTGATTTCGGCAATCACCGTGTGCAGAAGTTCAACAGCGCAGGCGTCTATCAGTATACCTTTGGCATCACCCAGGTGCCATACGTTGCCGATACCGAGCGCATCAACACCCCCTGGGGGGTCGCCAGCGCCTTAGATGGCAGTCTTTACGTCACGGAGAACTTCGGCTACCGGCTGCTGAAGTATGATGCTGGCGGCTCTCAGACCTGGGCAGTTGGGCAGGCGGGCGTGGTGGGCGCAGACAACTATCATTTTGGCGATTTTTGGGCGGCATTGGAGGGCGGTCTTGCCGTGGACGCTGGCGGCAGAGTCTATGTCACCGACACCGGCAACCAGCGGGTGATGGTCTATAACGCCGACGGATCGTTCTTCACCCAGCTCGGCGAGACCCGCGTGGGAGGCGACGACAACGCCCACTTCAACTGTCCTGCTGGCGCGGCGATCAACCCCAGCAACGGCGACCTGTTCATCAACGATAAATGCAACCATCGCGTCCAGGTCTTCTACAGCAACCTGACCTACAAGACCACCATCGGCGTCACCGGCGTAAGCGGCGACGACAACCTGCATTTCTTCGACCCCAGGGATGTGGCGGTGGATGCCGCCGGCAACATCTACGTCGCTGATCATGGCAATTTCCGCGTCCAGAAATGCAATCTGGTTGGTCTGGGTTACACCTGCAGCACCTTCGCCGGCGAGACCGGCAATTTCAGTTTCTCTTTCGATCACCTGGCGCCGCTGGGGGTAGGGGTGGACTCCCACGGGCGGGTCTTCGTCGCCGACGACTGGAACAACCGCGTTCAGGTCTTTAGTTCCAGCGGCGCTTACCTGACCACCATCGGCGGCTATGGGGGCAATAACAACGGCTCTTTCAACGGACCTGCCGATGTGGCTGTGGATCGGCGCGGGCGCGTTTACGTCGCTGACAGGGGCAACCACCGCGTTCAGGTCTTCGCCCCAGGTTATATGGGCTGGGTGCAATCGAACCTGAACGGCTTTGGCAATCCCTTTAACAACTGGATCACTGACATGGTTGAGTTCCAGGATCAACTCTATGCCGGCGTTGCCTACTCTGATTGGGATGGGTATTACACCAGCAGCCTGTGGAAGACTGCCGATGGCAAGACCTGGACCGAGGTGAACCAGAGCGGTATGAACCTGGTTATGGGCAGCATCCAGAGCATGGAGGAATTCGGCGGCATGCTCTACACCGGCACCTACACCGATACAGGCGGTCTGGTGTATCGCAGCCCCGATGGGGTGAACTGGACGCCTGTTTCTGCGCCGGGGATGGGCGTTTTGGGCAATGCTGAGGTGCATCAGTTGAAGGCTTTCAACGGCTATCTGTACGCCGGCATGCTGAATTTCTCCGCCGGCGGTCAGATCTGGCGCACCCCGAATGGCTTGGATTGGACCAACGTGATCACCGATAATTTCACTACCGGCAACACTGCCTGGTGGGGCTTTGAAGAGCATGGCGGAAAGCTCTACGCTGGTTTTGCAGTGGGGGACTATCCGGATTCCCACGGCGCTCTGATCCGCACCGGCGACGGCGAGAGCTGGGAGGCGGTCACCCTGGATGGCTTTGGCGATTCGGGCAATCTTGCCATCCATGGGCTGGCTTCTTATCAGGGGTACCTGTACGTCAGCACGCGCAATTTCAGCGGCGCTCAGGTGTGGCGCTCCCAGAGCGGCGACCCCGGCACCTGGCAAAAGGTGGTGAACGATGGTTTTGGCGATCCCGCCAACAGCCGCGCTTTCAATCTCCTGGCGGGCGAAGATTTGCTCTTTCTGGTGATTACCAATCTGGCAACCGGAGATCAGGTTTGGGCTACCCACAACGGCGTGGACTGGTTCCCGCTCACTCAAGACGGCTGGGGCGACCCGAACACCATCTTTTCTGGCTATGCCGATAAAGCCGCCCTGGTGTTCGAAGATCTGGTGTATATTGGCACCAGCAACAACGGCGCCAATGGCGCCAAAGTGTGGACGTATTACCTGCGCCACCCCGTGTATTTGCCGTTGATGCAGCGGTGAGCCAGGGCGGACCTGCATTTTCAGCGCAACAATCGTAGGGGCGGGTCGCAAACCCGCCCCTACGATCAATTCAATCTCAAACCCTGGCAGACCAGCCCCTACCTTTGTAACAGCGGCAAATATAACGACGTCAACGGGTATTCATACACCCCCATATCATACAGGGCGCCCTTCGGGCGCATCTGGTTCTCCAGGTCCAGCGGCAGACCGGCGGTGCAGGCGTTGATCGCCGGCGAGGTGGATTGCAGGTGGTAGTTCCCGCTGCCCACGAAGAGCGGGTCGGCGTAGATGCCTGCATTGCTGCTCTGATCAATGTTGCACGCTGCAGCGCTGAAGCTTCCCAGGAAACCCCCGAATTCATTGTTCCAGGCAATGCTCTGCCGCGCCTCGGAGATTGTGTTGTGTTGCGAGTATCCCGCCCCGCCATGATTATCGGCAAGGGTCACGTGCTGCATGCTGAAGCTGCCCCCTTCGGCGCGAATGCCGCCGCCAAGGGCGGTGCTCACGGTGTTCTCATAGAACAGGCTGTTGGTGACCACGCCCATGGCAGTTTCGCCGGTCTGGAAGATTCCGCCGCCGCGGTCAGCGCGGTTCTGGTGCAACCAGGTCGAATCCAGCCTCAGGCTGCTGTTGTTGGTGTAGATCGCCCCGCCGTAGCCGCTGCCATTCGCATCCGAGTCGGCAATGTTCTCTGAGAAGCTGCTGCAATGGACCAACAGCGGGTTGCAAGGGGTTGCGTCGGGCGCCAGCGGCGACAGGCTTGTCCGATCGGCGCCCTCGACCGCAGCCGTCGGTTCGCCGAAATCAGCGCCGATTTCCACCTCCGAGCTGTTGAAGGCGGCGATCGCCCCGCCGTGCAGGGTGGCGGTGTTGTTGCGGAAGACGCAGTTGTCCGCGATCAACCTGCTGGCGTCCAGATAGAAGGCGCCCCCGCTGCCTTCTCTGGCTTCATTGCTCAGGGGAGAGGCGTTGAAATCGACTCCATCGCACTCAATGATTGATCCCGCCACGGCGTAAACCGCCCCGCCATTGTCGGCTTGGTTGACCCAGATTTGCGGTCGGTCCATGACATAATCGTCCAGCCACAGGCGAGCACCGCCGCCCAGGTAGAACACCCCGCCGTTGCCAGCGGCATTGTTGGAAGTCGCCTGGATGTTGCCATAGATGTCAAAATAGCCGCCAGCAGCGTTGTAGCCTGCGCCGCCATCGCCGCCGGCGCTGTTGGTGTTCAGCCTGAGCTGATAGCCACTGATGGCGTATAGTTCGGTGGTGGTGTTATTGCCCAGAAAGATGGCGCCGCCGTTGCCGACTGCATTGTTCACTGCCAGGTAGCTCACGCCGCCGTTGGCATTGAAGTAGGCATCTGCTGCGCCAAGGATCGCCACCGCGCCCCCATTACCCCCGGCGTGGTTGTAGCGCAGGTCGAACCAGCCGGTGAAGTTGAGCGTGCCGCCATCGGCGTACACTGCTCCGCCATGCGTGTGGGCGCGGTTGCTTTGCAGCGTGCTATTGGATATATCGATGGTGGTGGTGCCGACGGCTGCGATCGCCCCGCCATCGGCGGAGAGCGCCTGGTTTGAGTTCAGCACCGAAGCGTTGCGCACGGTCAATACGCCGTTGTTCAGGCGAATGCCGCCGCCGTTGAAACCAGCCACGTTGTTCAGCACCTGGGTGTGGTCAAGCACGGCGCGGCTGGCATAGATATACAGCCCTGCCCCTCGCCCGTCTGTTGTGGATGGCGCCGTATGGTTCTGGATGATGCTGTTTGTCAGGGTGATGACGCTGCTATCTGTGATGTATATTCCGCCGCCGTAGGTATAACCACTGGTTTGGAAGGCGTTATTGGAGATGGAGACGTTCTCCAATGTGGCTTGCGTCCCGTCGCCCAGGTACAGTCCGGCGCCAACATGCCCGCTTGGTCCAAGCTGGTTGGGCTGGTTGGCGCCCGCCGCCCCAATAACCGCCCCGTTCAGGTTCAGCTGGCTTTGCGTGGCGTAGATGCCTGCCCCGGCTACAGCAGCGATGTTGTTATAGACGCGACCAGAAAATTCGATCGTGGAGGAAGAGGCGTAGATGCCGGCGCCCGACTGGGCGGTGTTGCCGCTGTCGGCGACGTCTTGTCCAATGCGCGGGTTGTCGCCGTAGAGATGGCTGGCATCGCTCAGGTACAGACCGCCGCCGTAATGCGATGCCTGGTTGTTGGTGATGACAATTCCCGAACCATTCAGATGCACTGTAGAGGCAGAGGCGTAAATACCGGCGCCGTCGTAGGCATAGTTGGCGTTGGCGACCCCTGACCCGCCAATGTAAGCCGTGCTGGTCAGCGTGACCTCGCTGCCGTCTACGGCATGGATTGCGCCGCCCTTGCCGGTATTTCCGGCAGCCTGGTTGCCATACAGATCGGCGTCATTCAGAGATAGTATGCCCCTCTGCAGCGAGAAAGCGCCGCCATCTACAGCGCAGTTGTTATAGACATCATCTGCGCCGCTTGTGGCAACGTAGCTGCCCCAGATGCGTCCGCCGCCGCCGGAGCTGGTGGCGGTGTTCAAAATCAGGTTCGATCCGTTTGTGGCGGTGATCACCGTGCCGGCGTCGTTCCACACGCCGCCGCCAAAAGAGCCGTGGTTGTAGCGCAAATCGGTTGCATCCAGGGTGACGAGGGCATGGTTGGATACATCCAAGCCGGCGCCGATGTCGCTGCCCCACTCTACGATCAGGTTTCGCAGACTCACCCTGCCACCAGAGATATCGAACACACTGCCAGAGCCCAGGCTGCCGTTGACGCGGGTATCGGCGCCGGTGAAGGTGGTGCAGGTGGCGTTGTAACCGCCGCGGATGGTCAGGTTTTTATTGGAGAGGTCCACGTTTTCGAAGTAAACGCCGCTCGAAACCCGCACTTCGGCTCCATCGGGAGCGGCGTTAACCGCCTGTTGAATTGTGCCGTAGGCGCAGGCGCCGTTCACTCCCACCCGCGCCGTCGTGGCTTCGTCGGCGCCCATGTCATACGGCGTCGAAGCTGAGTTGCGGGCGATTGGACGGACATCACTCTCGAAGTCCAGCGTGGAACCGCTGAGGCAGCGGTCAATCGCCGGACTGCTCACCATCAGGTGAAAGTCTTGATTCCCAGAATTTACAAAGAGGGGATCTTGATTGATGTTACCCTCGCCGGTATAGCCGCCTTGCACGTCAGAATAGGTCACTTCCTGTCCCGTGGTGTTAATTGACGAGGCATGACCCCAGATGATGGAGCAAGACAGGTTGAGGCTGGCGCCGGTAGCCAGATCTATGGCGCGTCCGGTGGTTGCGCCGCCGGCGTCGTTGTTAGCCAGCGTGCTGGCGCCGCCGCTCAGACTGGCTGAGTTAATCAGGCGCACCGCGTCGCCAAGATTATTGGCGGCATTGTTGCGGTCGAACAATGAGCTGGTCAGCTCAACCGCGCTGCCGCTGCCGTAGGCATATACGCCTCCGCCGTATTGGGCGCTGTTGCTCTCCACGAATGTGTTGCTCAGCGAGACGTTGCTGGTATGGGCATAGACTCCGCCGCCATAGTAATTGGTCGCCTGGTTGTTGGTAAGGCGTGAGCAGCGCAGTCCGGAGCAGTTCGGGTCGTTGATCTCCATCACCACGCTCGAATTATTGTAGGCAGCCACGCCGCCGCCATATGAGCCGGCGGTGTTGTACCAGATGTATGAGCTGGCGCTGTATAGTTCGCTTTGATCCAGATACGCCCCGCCTCCGGAACCGCTGCCATCTGTGCCAGCCTGGTTGTTGTAAAGCTCCGCCCGATGCAGCAGGTTGATCCAGCTGTCAGTGGCGTACACGCCACCGCCGTCTCCGTTGACGATGTTGCCTTCGATCTCCGAACAGTCACCCTCCATGGTCAGTGTGCTGGTGATCAAATATGCGCCGCCGCCGAAGATGGCATCGTTAGAGTAGATGTCAGAGCAACTGCTCAGGTTTAGCGACCCCAGGCGCAAATACACGCCGCCGCCCAAGCCCGAACCGCTCAGCGCCTGATTGTCAAAGATATCGGCGAAGGATGGCAGATCAATCTCCGGCGTGATGTCGTTCTCGCGCGTGGCGTAAATGCCGCCTCCCAGCGGAGCGCTGTTTTCGTACACATTGCTGTTGGAAAGGCTGACCTGCCCGCCATACAGGCGCAATCCGCCGCCGTAGTCGTTGGCAGTGTTATTGTGTACGTTGAGGGCGTCTGCTTGCAGTGTGGCGTTTGGTCCAACCCAAATGCCGCCGCCCCATTGGGCGCGGTTGTTGTAAACATTGACGTTCTCTATAGTTAGAGAACCGCCCATGCCGCCGATGGCAAAGCGTATCCCGCCGCCCTCGAAGCCGGTATAACCATTGACAACGTTCAGGTTGCGCAGCGTGACGGTCAATCCCTGGTTGATGATCAATACAGAGTTGGCGCCGTTGCCGTCAATTGTGGTGTTGGCTGTTGAGCCGCTGGCGCAGCCGTTGTAGCCGCCCTCAATCGTCAGGTTCTTGTTAATATTCACGTTTTCGTAGAAGGTGCGGTTGCCTTCCAGCAGCAGGCGATCGCCCGGGGCAGATGCCGCCACCGCCGCGGCGATGGTGGCATAGGTGCAGCCGTTGCCCACAGTGCGGTCAACGGCGGGGACGTTGGGGCTGGTCTCGGCGGGTGGGGGAGCGGCGTTTTGGTTTTCCAGCGGGTCGGTGAAATTTGTCATCGCCAGCAGGCGGTTCGCCGCCGCCAGGGAGACCCCGGCTTCTGACAGGGCGGTCTCTTCGGCTTCGCTCATCCACGCTCCAGGCGGGATGGGCGGGCGCTGAGCGTATAGCACCTCTGCCGCCTGGCGCAGGTCTTCCTCTGCCTGATCGCGGGCGATCGGGCTGAGCGTTTCCGCCAACGCCAACACGGCAATCGCCCCATCACGCCGGGCGGCATCCAGGCGTGCAAGTTCCAACGCCAGATTATCCGGCGGTTGGGCGGCGCTTTCCAAACTGCGTTGCCAGAGTTCGCCGCGGCTCAGAGCGGAGGGCGGCAGCCAGCTTTGTTGCAACGCTTCCTCCGGCGCCGCCTGGCTGGCAGACGGGTTTTCATCCAGCGCTGGATTGGCTTGCGCCTGGGCGCTGGTTGTACCGCTCACCTGGCTCTGGCAAACGCCCAGATTAAGCGGCTGGCAACCCTCGCAAGCCAGCAAGTAACTCTGCGGGCTTTGGGGCACGGTTGTGCCGCGCACCCGCACCAGCCAGGTGCCGACTTCGGGATTGGTAACGGTGACCTGCTCCTGGTTGTTGCGATTGTCCACCCCGCGGGTGGCATTGTTGGCGGGATTGGCGGGGTTCAACACCCACGGGCGGTAGAGGGTGCCGGAAGGCGAGACCAGCTCCAGATCGAGGTTGTTAATCAAAGCCACGCTGGCGTTGAAGGTGGCTTCGAAGTCGTCCCATGCCAGGCTGACCGCCAGCGGCGTGCTGCTGTTCACCACCGGCAGGGAGAATACGTCCACTGCGCCGGCTGCCACGCTATCCTGGCGAAAGGCGTGGCGCGTGATCACATCCACGGCGCGCGGCAGGTTCACCTGTCCGTAACCGAACTGGTAATCCGGTCCGGGGTTGCCCAGATCGTCGGCAGTTTGCATCAAGATCGCTTTGGCTGTGGAGGGCCAGAAGTTACCGCTGGTGTTGAACACATCGCGATAATGTTGCAGCATCATTGCCACCCCGCCTGCCACCGCCGGCGTAGCCATCGAGGTGCCCTGCATCACATCATAGGGGTAGCAGTAATCATCGCCGGTTCCATCACAATCACGAATGCTATTGTTGATGTACAGATCGGGGATTGTGGATTTGATTCCGCCGTCGCCCCCCACCTGTTCCCCGCCGGCGACGATGATCGGCTTCAACCGCCCGTCGTCCGTGGGTCCCCAGGAGCTGAATGTGGTCATCGAGTTATCGTTGGTGTTGGTAGCGCCGACCTGAATCAGATTCTTGGCGGTTGCTGGTTCGGCGGTGGTGCTGTAGGTGCCGCAAGAGGTGGAGCTGCCGCGCTCGTTGCCTGCCGCCCAGGTGGCGATGTAACGGTCGCCGATGCCAACGGTGCTGTTGCCGCCGCGCACGATCTGATCCATCAGCACCGAGGTGGCGCCGTAGTTGCCCATCAGATCACAGCGGCTGGGGTAGTTGGCATAGATATTCATGCCCAGGCTGGCGGTGCCCATGTCCGCGCCGTGGGTGTTCTGGGCAGCCGCCCAGTCGGCTTCGATGTCGCCGACATCGTTGTAAAAAATGTAATCGTAAGTAAAGGTGGTGCCGTAAGAGATGATGTCCACGCCTGGAGCCATGCCGCGCCACTGCAGAGCGCTGCCGCCAGCGGAGGCGCTCATACTGCCGCTGCCGCCCAGCGTGCCCGCCACATGAGTGGAGTGGTCGCTCACGGTGTCAGCGTCGCCATGGGTCAGCCGCCCGCTGAAGTCCGGGTGGTCGCCTACCTGACCGCTATCATAGACCAGCACGTCAATCCCGCTTCCATCCAGGCTGTAGGGCACGGCGTTGATCGTGTCAGCGCCGATCTGCGTACGGATGCCGTCGTTGACCTCGTCTAAGGGCGGGGCAGCGGGTTCGATCCACTGCACAGCGTCTTCGCCCGCCAGCGCCTGCACCTGCGTCAGCGGCATCTCTGCCATCAGCAGGTTTATCCCCACTGCCTGCCCGGTCACCTTGCCGCCGTAGCGCTCCACCAACGAGCGCCCCTTCTCCAGGCTTTCATCCAGGTGCATAACCACATAGACTGCCGCTGTGCCGTCGGCTTTCAGGTTGAATTCGCTCCACACTCCGGCAAGAATTGTCGGGTCGAGTTTGTCTTCGGGCAGCAGCGCGCCTGCCCACGTCACCCCGGGCAGATCCAGGATGGCGCTCGTCCCGGCGGCGGAATAAGATGCGATCCAGGCGTAATCCGGCACGTATGCCAGCAGGCGCAGCCCCTGCGCTTCCAGGGCAGCTTTGGCTTGCTGACGCGGGATGTAATCGAGTTGCACCAGCAAATGCACCCGACCAGCCTGCGGCGGCGCCAGCGAATCCAGCGCGGCGGCGTTCGCCCGCCCCGGCTGGAACTGACGCGATTTGAGGAAAATCGTGTGGGGTTCCGGAGGCGCAACCGGCATCAGCTCCCACGCCGCCGCCTCCGTCATGGCGGCGCCTTCTGGCGGCGGTGGTTCGCTGCTATCCGCCGACGCCTTCGTTCGGATATCAGAAACCGCCGGTTCGAGGGCTGATGTCGGGCTGGAACTAGCCATCGCCGCCCTGCCAGGAGAAACAAAGACGGCTGGCGATACTGCCAGCCAGAAGATGATACCCAGGGATAAGACCTTGCGCAACATAATAATCCTCCCATCTGAGAATGCGGGGTGATTCTCCGAAATCAGGCGTATTTTGTGCACAGACACAATATCGCCCCCCAATAGAGGGTCAACTGTATTCACTTATTGGTATGGGTTGGGCAAGACTACCGGTCCACAAACGATAATGGCTGAATTGATTCTATAGAAATCTCACGCGAATGTCAACATACAGTCTATTAACATCATGGCAGGTATGAATGCAGAGCCGCAACTGGGTCTCGTCTCCAGTTGCGGCTGTTTATCCCCCTTTTTCTCTGCCATGGCGAGGGCTGGCAGTCCGCGCTGTCTGCGAGCGCTCAGGAGTTGCCAGCCCGACGTTTGGACCTGCCGGTGGATTTCCGCCGCGTTGGTTTAATGCTTTCTTCTGCCACAGGCGGCTGGCGTAGCCACTCGCTCTGCTTGAGGCGCAGCAACTCTAACAGGCTTAAGCCATCGCTGAAGGTGTACTCTTCGTTGCTGGCAACCGTTTGCATCACACCGTGCAACGTTTCTGGTTGGCTTTCGTCAATCAGTAAGCGCAGGATGAGCGTCATGGTGGTACGCACAATCAAACCATACCACCAGCGACTGAAAATAGACTTACAGATTTCGGACTTACGCAGTTGGAATTTCCCTGAAGTGCGTAACTCCGTTGTTCCTTCGCCAACGCCAACAAAGCCCGCAGATAGCCGTTGGTTAATTGCTCGCGCTTCCAGGCAGCCCAGTCTCGATAACGATCCTCAATGAAGGGCTCGCCTCGCCATAACGCCACCGCCTGTTCCCACTCGCCACGCCTCAGGTGCTCTTCGAACTGCTCGTAGTCCACCTGCGAGCCGGGCGGCAGGTGCAGGATCGCCTGCCCTTCTACCACAATCAGATAGCGGGAGGTGAACTTTTGCGGCAGGTCGGGTTCCAGAGCGTGGCGAAGCGCCGAGGTCGCCTGGTGGAAAAAGTTGATCGCCGCAGCGGGAGATTTATCGGGCCACATGGCGTCAATCACCTGCTCCCGACTCAGCCGGCGTCCGGGGCTGATCAGCAGCAAGCGGAATAACTCACCCGCCTGGCGTTGCTTGAGCAGCGTCCCAGAGATAGGGTGGCTCCCCTGGAATAGAACGAAATCCCCCAGTACGCCCACGCGCAAGGCAGGCGCTGATGTTTTTTCCAGCTGGTCTAGCAGCCGGGCAGATAGCTTAGCCAGCTCGTGGTCGGGATGTTTCAGATATTTCGCCACCAGGGGAAAGGCGTGGCGCCGCTCGCGTTGGAGCAAAAAACCATAGCCGCCAGCAAGGATGGCTTCAGCCGCAGCGCGCCAGGCAGCAGAGGCGTGGGCATGTTTTTGGACGCTCAACAGCGCCGCCAGCAAGAGGCGGGCGTGGGCGAGGTCGTAAGCGGCTCCCAGCTGCTCCGGGATGATCATGGCAGCCTGGAAGTCTTCCTCGGCTGCCTGAAGCTGATCGCACTGCCAGAATACCTGCCCGCGCTCGATCAGCGCCTTGCCATGTTCGTGGGAATAGCCTGAGGTGAGAGCATATTGGCAGGCGTCCATCGCCCATTGCAGGGCGGTGGCGCCTGCTCCCATCAGGCGATAGCAACGGCTCATCCCCAGGCGGACATTGATATTCAGCCAGGGCTCGCCCGTGGCTTCGGCGTTGGAACGGGCGCGCTGGTAAAGCTCCTGCGCTTCTTCCCAGGCGCCTTCGCCCAGGGCAAGCTCTGCTTGCAGGCATAAGCGGTAGCCCTCTGCCGCCGAGCCTGGCGGGGTCAGGGATGCCAGCTCTTTTATCAAGGCAGCAGCCTTCTGGCTCTCGCCGCGGCATACATAAGCCATGGCGCTGATCACCATGGGGTAGTACAGGTATTCGCGTTTACCCTCTGCCTGAAAAATCTTAAGTACTTCCTGCTCAGCCGCCAGCGCCAGATCGAACTGCCCGCGCGGCAGATACACTCCAGCGGCAATCCCGTGCAGAGCGGCTGTCTGCCCGTGGCTGTAGCCGCTCTCGCGCGCCAGTTCAGCCGCCTGCAGGTAGCCAGCTTCAGCTTCGTCCAAAGAATTTGTCTCGGCGGCGCAGTTTGCGATGACCTGCCAGGCGTCCACCAGCGCTGGTGAACCTGCCTCAGCCAGGTCGCGGGCTTCGCGGCTGAGCGCCGCTGCGACGGCGTACTTGCCCATGCGAAAGCGCACTTTTGCCAGACATACCAGCGCTTCTGCAACAACCGGCGAATGATTCAGAGCGCGGGCAATTTCCAGCGCTTGCTTGGCGTGCTGCAACGCGGCTGAATTTTTCCCCTCTCTTTCGAAAGCCTGGCTGATTTGAATGAGCTCATGAACACGTTCCAGGCTGCTCATGGCTTGCCGCCCCGAAGTGATGACCACCCAGTTTGCTTTTTCATTATACATTAGCAGAGAGCGTTCGGTTAACTTAATCTCTTATACTTTTGAGATCGTTCGGAAACTGCCGAAGCATCCTTTGAGTATGTACGGAGGTGTTCCGGGAGCGCCCATCCAGCTCAATGGGGTTTGAACCTTCCCTGCCACTCCGTAAAACCTGGAGAAGGTCCTCTTTTTTCCGGGCATTTCTTGGAAAAGGAGCGGGCGAGAGCCCCCACCCCTGACCCTCCCCCGTCTGCAGGCGAGTCTGGCGCAACGCGTACGGCTTCGACGGGGGAGGGGAAAGAGGGCGAGGCTGGAAGGGGCGCACAGCGCCCCTTCCAGCCATCTTACTCCCCCCTTCCCCGCAAAGAGTTCAGTCAAACGAGGCGCGTATTGGCGGGGAAGGGGGCAGGGGGGATGGGGCTAATGAGATAGGGTTATGTTACCGAACGCTCTCAATTATAAATAAAGCCAGAGCGGTCGGGATTTCTGCTATCCTTACCCCCGCACCAGTGATATAATAGGTATATCACTCCTCGTCTTTGGCATGTGTTGACACGCCTTCCTGCGCGCTTCCGCTTTCCCCCGCTGTAACGGTAGTTGCCAATGTCCATCGAGAGGAAAATCTCCGGCTCGCCGCCGGTAATAATGAGAGGTTATTGATGAATATCTATATTGGCAACCTGCCGTTCAACGCCAGCGAGGATGATATCCGCCAGCTTTTTGCCGCTTATGGTCAGGTGGATGTGGTCTCCCTGATCAAGGACAAGTTTACCAACCAGAGCCGTGGCTTCGGCTTCGTCGAAATGCCTAACCTGAAGGAGGCTCAGGCTGCCATCCAGGCTTTGAACGGCAAGGAGTTCATGAGCCGCAATCTGACCGTCAACCCGGCGCGCCCGCGCGAAGAGCGCCCGCGCGATTTCGGCGGTCGCTCGTATGACACTAAGCGCCGTCCGGGTGGCAAGGGCAACCGTTCGCGCCGCGGCTTTTAAGCTGCGCCGCGGCTTCTGAGCTGCGCCGCGGCTTCTGAGCTGCGCCTCGGTAGCGCTGGAACCTCCGACCGTCCGAACTCGTCTGTACTGATAGCAATCCCTGTTGCCCAGGCTAAGTAATGCCGATCGCTCCGCAGGGTTTGCCCGCACGGTGGGTCTCGTGTATCGTTTTACTTCGATAAAGGGGAGGTTCCAGTGTTTCAGCATCTATCTCTACGCCGACAGCGCGTGCTGCTGGCAGGTCTCGCCCTGATCCTCGGCTTGGGTCTGGCGACCATCGGTCTGGCTCAGGCGCTTCTATCCAACGGCGACAGCCTCGATCCGCCGCTTTATTTTCCAGGCGTCGCCGGCTCAGACGCTTCTGGAGCTTTCGGTGCGGGTATGATGCCCGATGATAATCCGTCGCAGATGGCGCTTTCGCCCGAGGCGCCGCAATTGACCTTTTCCTATTATTTTGTCACCGGCACAACCATGAACCCGCGCGATACGACCACAATGAACAAAGCTTACCAGGGTTTGGGGTGCGCCTCGGTCCACCCGGAGAATACCGCCCTGGTCGCCGAGGTGCATCTACCGCAGGGCTCGGTAATCAAGTACCTGCGCCTGTACTACTACGACACTCACAACCCGGGTTACATGACGGCGTATCTCACCCGATACGAGCCCTCCGCCCCATCTTTTGACCTGGTTGCGGTCTCCTCCCCCGACACGGGCACGCCGGGGGATGGCTTTGTAGTCAGCAACGAGATCACCCACACCGTGCAGAACGCGAACTACGCCTACGTACTGACTGCCCGCCCCAACCGCGACACAACCTCCCTGCGCGTCTGCGGCATGCGCGTGGCGTACTACGCGCCGGTGGTGAGCTTCAGCTTCTTGCCGGTCGTCACCCGCTGAATGGGTGCTATTCTCAGTCCGCCGCCGTAAATCATGAAGGTCACGCTGCCGAGATTGCCCCCGATTTGGGGGAGAAGCGGGTGATTTCAAAATTCAGGTTCTCCTGAGCGGCTCAGCGTCTGGCGCCAATTCGGGCAGGTCCAACCTCGTTTCATTGCTCGCCTCGCCGGTGTTGTCGAAGCGGTTGGTTCCCTTGACCATGCCCTGATTGCTGTTGATATCCACCCGCCAGCGGTAAGCGCCAATATCTCTGCCCGGCGTGCGCACCCAGGCGGAAGCCTGGTAGCTCTCCGCCGGTTGGAGGACCAACCCTCGTCTTTTAGGTTCACGTGGTCAGCAACCGCCCCCGACAGCCGAGAAACTATGCGATAATTAGACGGGGATGACAATCCCGAAAATATAAACAGTGATTTCGGTAGGAAATCAGATTGGAAAGACCATGCAAAAGAAAAAACCATCAGAGACGCTTAAGCAGACCGGGCGGCGCAGCGAGCAACCTCGCTGCGGTCTGTGTGGCAAGACCGGCAAGCTGACCAAAACCGAATGCTGCGGGCAATGGATCTGCGACGACGAAGATCAGTACGTTCCCTTCTCCTATGCCCAAAACGGTTGCTACCGCAACCACCGGCGCTACACCCTGTGCGGTTTTCACTACGCTGAAGGACATACCGGCATATGGCAGGATTGTCCTCAATGCCGCGAGGGCATAGAGACCGAACTATACGTGTGGTATGGGACGAACGACTACAATTTTGAGAAGCTCCCCAACCCACCGGCGTATGAGCCAACGCGTTGCGCCCGGTGCAACCGGGTAATACACCTCGGACAGGAGATGTATTCGGTGCGTGGCGATCTATACCTGTGCGAAGAATGCTCGTACAGGGAATTCGCGAAGTTCTTTAAGCAGTGACCGGCTCACAGGATGTCTGCCCAACCGCAAGGCGGTTTTTTTTATTCTACTACCCAACCCAGGAGGTTCATCATGACCGAGAAGCATATTCTCCAATCAACCCAAAACTCTCCTAATCCCCTCTTCCCGCCTCCCAAAGTCAAAGCCGGTTTTGTCGGCTTCGGCGAGGTGAACAGCCCGCGCGACCTGATCGAGCGCAAATGCGCCCGCGCCCAGGAAGCCCTGCGCCAACATGGCTTGGATTTGATCTCCACCGCGCCGGTCAGCGATGACCCCGCGGGGCGGGACGAAGCCCGCGCTCGCGCTGAGCTCGCCGGTCAGGATTTCGACCTGCTGGTGGTCTGCCTGGCAGGCTGGATTCCCTCCCACACCGTGATTGATGTGATCAGCCCCTTCGCCCACAAGCCGATGGTATTGTGGGGGCTGACGGGCGAGGTGATCGAGGGTCGCCTGGTCACCACCGCCGACCAGGCGGGCACTTCAGCCCTGCGTGAGACAATGGAGGCGCTGGGCTTCAAGTTCAAATACATCTATGACACCTACGACGAACCCTACGGCGGCGCGGCAAAGGTGGCGAAGTTCGCCGAGGTCGCCCGGGCGGCAGCGTTGCTGCGCCGCTCGCGGGTGGGGATGATGGGCTACCGCGATATGCGCCTGTACAGCACCCTGGTGGACGGCGTCTCACTGCGGCGGGTGGTGGGCGTCGAGGTGGACGTGTTCGAGACGCTCGAAGTGGTGCAGCGCATGGCAGAGAAGGATGAGGCGCAGATCAAGGGGGTGGTTGATCACCTGCTGGCTAACTGGGAGTTCGAGGGCGAGATTGACTTCGCCGCATTCGACCAGCCGGTGCGCATGTTCCTGGCGCTTAAAGATCTGGTGCAAGAGCGCGGCTTTCAGGGCGTCTCGCTGGTGGACGTGGACGGGGTGAAGAAACTGCTGCACTTCACGCCCGGGCTGGTGATGACGCTGCTGATGGACCTGGCGAACGTGGCAGCTATCCCGGAGAACGATGGACCGGGGGCGATCACGCAATTGGTCGTGCGCTATCTCACCGCTCAGCCAGCGCCGTACTTCGAGTTCTACGAGTTCATGAAGGATCGGGTGCTGATCGGCGTGCCCGATTTCATCCCCAGCGCGGTGGCGGAAGGCAAGCCGCGGGCGCGCTTCGCCCGCTTTGGGCAGCTCTCGGCGGGGGTGCTGAACATCTCGAAGGTTCAGACCGGGCGCGCCACGCTCTGCCGCCTGGCAAACCGCGGCGACCGGTACAAGATGCACATCCTCACCGGCGAGGCGGTCGCTCCGCGGCGCTGGGAAGAGGCTGGCTGGGATCAACCTGCGCCGCAACTCCCCGGATTGGAGTTCATTTTCGACGGCGATGTGGAAGAATTTGCCCAGAAGGTGCTGGCGCAACATTACATCCTGGCGTATGGGGATCATTCACAGCAATTGCGCGATTTATGCCGCCTGCTGGGGATCGAGGTGATTTGAGCCGGGGGCGGGCTTGAGACCCGCCCCCAATCTTTGAAACCGCCATCACACAGGCGAGCGCCTGCTTGCTTGACAATGTTTTTTTGATATATTTTATATGGACATCAACGTCGCAGAGCATTGACAGCCCCGGCAACGTCCTCTCTTGATAAATATTTATCGCCTCAATCCTCCCTCATCTGAAAGCTTCATTGGCATCACCTCAACTACATCGTCATAGTCAACAAAACATCGCCGCTGATTGGAGGAGGCGATATTTTCATACTGATTGCTCTGCTGCTCATCCTCGCCATGATTGGCGCATCCGCCATCCTTTTCAGGCGTAATTTCCCGGGTCTCGCGACTTACCAGTTACTAACACCATCTCCAACAACCCCTTACGCTTCCCCTCACCCGATCCTGGCTGCTCCGCGCGTTCGCCAGGCGATAGCCCACTGCACCAATCGCCGCCAATTGATCCAGTCCGTTTACCCCTGGCTTGAAGATACAACGCCGTTCGAGATGCATTCTTTTTTGCCAGCCACGCATTGGGCGTATTCGGAAGATGAAAGCCTGCTGATCAGCTATTCATTCGACCCAGAAAAGGGGGCGTCTTTGTTGGAGCAGGCGGGTTGGACGCTTGCTCCCTGTGCCGGTGCAGGCAGCGGTCAGGAATTGAACCTTATTCTGACCTACACCAGCAGCGAGCTGCGCGACGCCTGGACGGCGGTTTTCGAAAATCAGATGCGCTCCTGCGGTATTCGCATCGTGCACAACCGCGTCCCTTATGAAGAGCGCAAAGCTGCAATGAGTCAACACAACTTCGATTTAGTCGCCTATCCATGGCATAGCTTTAGCGATCCCAATGGACGGACGCTCTTCCGCTGCGACCAAATCCCATCCCCTGAGAATGCCTGGCAGGGCGAGAACTACGCCGGATGGTGCAACCCAATCGCCGACCAGGCAACCCGCGCTGCCACCAGCAGCCTGAGCCGGGAAGCCCAACGCGCAGCGTATCGCACTATTCAGGAAGAATACCGGCGCGACCTCCCTGGTTTGCCGCTTTTCAGCCGGGTTGATATCTATGCCAGCAACCCCGCGCTGACGGGATTCAATCCAGACGCCACAGAAGGAATCTACACGTAGAATATCGAACAGTGGGCAATACCCGGTAAAGATACCATCGTCCTTGCTCAGAGGTCGGTGCCCACCTCTCTGTTCATCCCTTTGGATGACGCATACATTACCAGACTGATCCATGCAGTTTTTAACGGGGTTGATTACACCAATCTCAGTTACGACTACCAGCCGGTTATGCTTAAACAGTTGCCCACCATAGAATCTGGTAATGCCAGGGTTGAAGTGGTGCAGGTCTCCGAAGGAGAGCAGGTTGTAGATGTGGATGGCAATCTTGTGAAGCTGCAACCAGGCACGGTGATCCTCGATGCCCATGGGGACGAAATTATCTACAACGGCGGAGCGGCAACCATGAACCAACTGGTTGTCAAATATGAATTCGTGGATGGGTTGACCTGGTCGGACGGCAAGCCGGTGTCCCAAGAAGACTATGAATTGACTTATCGCATCCTGTGTGCCTCGGATTTCATCGCAGAGGAAGAAAATACAATAACCGAAGTCTGTTCAATGATACAGAAGGTTGATTTCATCAGCGATACAGCTTATCTTGCCACCTGGATGCCCGGATACCAGGGGCGATCCAGAGCCGATCAGGTTAGACACCCGTATTTCTTACCCCCGATCGGGCGCCTGCCGTCCCAGAGGATTCTCGGCGATGGGCGTCGCTTGAGCGATGTGCCACCCGCTGAATGGCGCTGGCTGCCCGAAATAAACGAGCAACCGCTTGGCGTTGGGGCATACGTTATCAGCCAGATGGTGCCCGGCAAGGAAATTACCTTCACGGCAAACCCATATTATTATCGCGGTTCTCCCGCCACCTCCAGGATAATCTTGAGATTTCTCCCAGCCGAGGAAGCCATTGAAGCCCTGCTCAAGGGAGAGGTTGATGTGGTGGATGAAGATACCATCAAGCAGTTGGACGACGTGGACGAGCTGCTTCAGGCTCACATGGAAGGAAAAGTACGTATGCACTTTGTCCCTTCCTGGTCCTACGAACTGCTTACCTTTGGATTGGTTTATCGGTAGGGCGGTTTTCCCAAACTGCCGCAGCTGGCAGGCAGGGATGCCTGCCCTTGAATTAACGTGACCTGAGAGTTTCGTCAGGCGTCTTGATTTTTCTGGCGATCCTGGTACACTCCCCCATCGGAGTGTCACGCGCCTCAGGGAGGACTGAGCCGCGCACCCCCAAAAAACTACACATGGAAGGTTGATACAACATCAATGCACATCGCATTCAAAATTGCCAGTGGAGTGCTGGGCGGCATGGGGCTGCTGGCGACCACTGCGCCGATTTTGGGGGAAATGTTCGCCACCATGGCGCTGATTCGCACGCCGAAGGATTTCGAAGCGGTCAAGCAGGTTGGCGTCCCCTACGAAGAGGTATCTTTTCCAGCTCACAATGGATTGACGCTGCGGAGCTGGTTCTTTCCGGCGGATGAGCCGGACGCGCCGGCGATCATCTACGCCCCGTCCACCAACAACGATCAGATTTCAGGCTTGCCGTTGGTGAAACCCTTGCACCAGGCGGGTTATCAGGTGCTGCTCTTCAGCTACAGCGGTCACGGGCGCAGCGAGGGCAGCCGCTTTGGGTTCACCTATGGGGCGAACGAGAGCCGCGAACTGGACGCCGCCGTGCGTTACCTGTACGAAGGGCGCGGCATACGCCGCATCGCCGTGATCGGGCATTCCGCTGGGGCAGTCTCCGCCATCCTGAGCGCGGCGCGCAACCCGCATATCGGCGCGGTGCTGGCGATTGCGCCGTTCACCTCGATGGAAGATGTGTGGGAGACCAATCGTCCGTTTATCTTCCCCAGGTTTTTGTCCGAGTTCGGCATGCGTGTCGCCGAATGGCGCAAGGGTTTCTCCCGCCACGAGATTCGCCCCGAGACAATGATCGCCCGCATCGCTCCGCGCCCGCTGTTGCTGGTGTTCGGCAGCGATGATCGCTTCGTGCGCCGCGAGCAGGCGCTGCGCCTGTACAAGGCAGCCAGCGCCCCAAAGCGCCTGTGGATGGTGGAGGGCGCCGGTCACAGCCAGGTGCGGGCGCTGGTGATGGAGGAATATACGCCGGCGGTGATCGCTTTCCTGGATGAAGCGCTGGGCTCACCCCCGAGGCAAGCAGCCGCTTTGCCCTCCAATATCCGCTCTGCTGCGCTGTTGTGAGCTTTCCTAAATAAAAAATCGTCCGATTGGCAGCCAAACAGGTGCGACGCGCTTTCAAAGTACGTCGCACCTGTCAGCATATACACCTGTTTTATCGGCGTAATTCGCCAGTTGCGCGGCTGGTTAAATCATTTTCTCTCGAAATATGCCAGTATCTCCGCCGGCGGCGAAGGCAGGTTCTCGAAAGCCTCGATCACCACGCTGGAGACGAACCGCAACCCCTCTGGAATCACCTCCCAGGTGCTGAACGAAATCTGCCTGCCGGTCTGCGGGTCGAAAACCGATTCCCAGCGCACCTCGTCGTCTTCGATGATAAACTGCTCCCCCACATACTGCCCTTCGAAGTACAAAGGCTGCTGGGTCATCTTCTTATTGGTCTTGGTGGCGGAGAGGGCAAGGTCGCTGAACCCGAAATCCAACGGTTGCAGGTAGAACACCTCCTGCACCCGCGTCTCCTGGAAGGTCAGATTCCTGGTCAGCCCATACTGCGTGATCGCAATCTGTAATTCCTTGCCCGCCATATCCAACTGCCTGACCACCCAGCGCAAGCCTTTTCCCTGCGCGTCCAGCTCATACCAGAAATCCATCCGGTACTCAGCCGGCAGGGGCGTGCCATCCGGCAAGGTCCCGCCGCTTTCTTTGTACATCTCGCGAGTGAGCATGTGCAACCAACCCGGACCCTGGAAGTAAGTCAGAGAGCGCCGGCGGTTCAGCTCGCGCAACGCCGCCAGGATGGACTGCTGAGATTCCAGGCTGGGCAGGGAGCTGTCCTCGGGTATCAGGCTGCCAAGCTCGAATTTCCACGGTCCCTTTAGGGTGATGCTATCCAGAAAAGCCTGGTGCACCAGCGCCTGCGCCTGATCCAGGGGCATTCCCTGCGGCTTGGCGATCACGTTGATCAACCCGCCGCTGTGCGGTTGCGACTCGCAGGAGATCAGGATGCCCGTATCCCGCGCGGTGAGCAGGGGTTGCACGCTGGTCAGGTAAAGCTCACAATCCTGCCCCTCGCGCGGGAAAGCCTCCAGCGAACCGACTACCAGGGTGGCGTTCTCGAGCGCAAAATCAGCCCCAACCGGAAATTCCAGCACATCGCAGCGCTCGCCGTGATGCACGCCCTCTGAGTCGGTGGTGAACGGGCGGAGCGAGATCAGCGTCGCCGCGTCGTAGCCAATCTCCACCGGTTCATTCCCCTGATTGGCGCGCAGGATTGCCTCGCGAATCATCCAATCCCCATTATCCAGCAGGTTGAAACACACATCAATCAACAACTTCCCTTCGTCCAAACGTGGGTTGCTGGCTCTCACCCAGTCAGCCGGCGCCGGGACTCCGTTCTGCGCATCCCCCGCATCCAGGGTAATAACGGTTTCGATCCACACCCAGGCGGTCTTCCCTGATCCGGGAGGGTATGCCACCGGCACCCATCCCTTTTCGGTGACCTTGCCGTTCATCAGCAGTTTTTCGCCGGGGGACAGCGTGCCCACCACGGCGTAATCTGTCCCGGGAGCGGCGTACAGTTTCACCGTATTCTGCTTCGCCAGGACGTACACCGGGTAGGGGGTTGGGGTCGGGGTGGGCTGCGTCCCCCCCATCTCAACCGGCTGGGTGAAGGTGGGGGCTGCCGTCTGGGTAGAGGTGGGTGCCTGTGTCGTCTGCTGGGTCGCAATTACTCGGATTAGCGCCGATGGAGGTTGGGGCAGCAGGCTCATGGCAAAGACGATCACCGCCGCCAGGAGAGCAATCCCTGCCGCCGCCCACACCCACTTCGCCGCCCCGCGCAGGGTTTCGCTCCAGAGGTGGAACCGTCTCTTTGGGTTCATCCCCATCCGCCGGGCTTGCCCCTCCAGCCGATGCTCGAGGCGTTGCGCAAAACCCGGCTGCGGGGAAACCGAACGATACAACCGGGCGAGTTGGCGCTCTATTTCCGAATAACGTTCAGCATCTTCTTCAGGGATCATAGCTACCGCCTCTCCTTCCTGGGACTTTGCAGCTCATCGCCCAGGCGATCCAGCAAACGATACAGTTGCATCTTGACTGCGGCAGGTTTGCGTTTGAACAGCGCCCCAATTTCATCGAAGCTCAGCTCAGCCGCGTAACGCAGGCGCAACAGCTCCTGTTCAACTTCTCCAAGGCGGGCAATCGCCTGCGCCAGGCGTTCCATCTGTTCTCCGGCGATCACCTGGGGCAGTGGGTCATCCTCGCCGCGGAGGACGTCCTGGAACGCTTCCAGGCTCGCCGCATCCCGCCTCTGGCGGAAGTGATCGGCGGCTTTCCTGCGGGCGATGGCGAACAGCCAGGCGGCAAAATTGCCCTGGTGCCGGTAGCGCGGCAGGTTCTCCAGCGCCGCCAGGAACACCTGGGAGGTCAAATCTTCGGCGACATCCCGCTCACGCACCCGAAAAAAGAGATAACGATACACCCGCCCCAGATAACGTTGATAAAGCCCGCTGAAGGCTGTCGGGTCTGACCGGCACTCCGCCAGGATAGCGCCTTCCTCATCCTTGCTCTCTATGTTGATTGAAGCCGCCTCGAATTTTGCCATGCATCTCCTCAGGTCCACCCGAATCGCCAGCGCGCGGGGCTTATCTATGAATCTTATCGGAATATATCGCAAAAAGTAACAATCAATAGGATACGAGGCGCTCCCTTTTTAGCCGACCATTGGGAAAGGAAAAGGCAGGTCAACCCTCGATGACGGTGAGTTTTAGCCCAAAAAGAGGGCGCTCCGAGCAAGATGGCAGTTACCAACCGCCATCACAACGGAGCTCACCATGTCGTTTTTCATCCTGCAACTGCCGGTTGTCAGGCGCAAAACAGAAACTGCCCAAGAAGTGCCGATCAGGCGGACAAGGGTGTCCGCCCTGCTACGGGCGGATGTGATACGCCCCCTCGATGACCCACTTATAGGTGGTCAGTTCGCGCAGCCCCATTGGTCCGCGGGCGTGCAGGCGCTGGGTGGAGATCGCCACCTCCGCCCCCAGCCCTAACTGACCGCCGTCGGTGAAGCGCGTGCTGGCGTTGACGTACACCGCCGCCGAGTCCACCTCGCCGACGAAGCGACGGGCGTTTTCAGCTTCGGCGGTGAGGATGCCGTCAGAATGACCGGTGGAATGGCGGCGGATGTGATCAATGGCTTCGTCCATCCCGCTCACGACCTTCAGACCCAGCACCAGCGAGAGCCACTCGGTATCGAAATCGCCGTCTCCGGCGGGGGCGACGTTGGCGCAACCCGTCAGATAGGGCAGCGCGCTGGAATCGGCGCGGAAAACGACCCCCTGCGCGCCCAAGCGCTCGACCACCTGCGGCAACAGCTCTGGCGCCAGATCGCGATGCACCAGCAGGGTGTCCAGGGCGTTGCACACGGTGGGGCGCTGTACCTTGGCGTTCTCGATCAGCGGCAGGCTGGCTTCCAGGTCGGCGCTGGCGTCCACGTACAGATGGCAGATGCCGATGCCGCCGGTCATCACCGGAATGCGGCTGTTTTCTCGGCAGAACTCATGCAAGCCTGCGCCGCCGCGGGGGATGATCATATCCACGTACTCCGAGAGGCGCAGCAACTCCAGCACCAGCCGCCGATCCGGGTCATCAATGAGCTGGATGGCGTCGCGGGGCAAACCGCATTCGTCCAGGGCGCCCTGGATGACTTCCGTCAGGGCGCGATTGGAGCGGATGGTCTCGCTGCCGCCGCGCAGGATGGCGGCGTTGCCCGATTTGAGCGCCAGACCGGCTACGTCCACGGTAACGTTGGGGCGGGCTTCGTAGATCACCCCCAGCACGCCCAGCGGCAGGCGGCGCTTATGCACCCGCAAGCCGTTGGGCAGGACGCGGGCGTCGAAAACCTCACCCACCGGGTCGGGAAGCTCAGCCACATGCAGCAGATCTGCGGCGATTGATTCGAGGCGGCTTGGGTTGAGCGTCAGGCGGTCAAGCAGGGAGGGCGAGATGCCGGCGCGTTGGGCTGCCTCCTGATCCTGGCGGTTGGCTTCGAGGATGACGGCAGAAGCCTGCACCAACGCCTCAGCCATGCGGCGCAGCGCCTGATTTTTCTGCTCTGTCGGGGCGAGCGCCAGCAAACGGGCGGCGGCTTTGGCTTTTGCCCCGATCTGGTTGAGATTTATCGGCATGGTTCGCCTCCCTTTCACAACAAAACCAGGTGATCGCGGTGGATGACCTCATCGCCGTAGGCAAAGCCGAGGATGGCTTCGATCTGGTCAGACTGGACGCCCAGGATGCGTTCCAGGTCGGGCGATGCGTAATTGACCAGCCCGCGGGCGATCTCGCTGCCCGCCGCATCCACCACACTGACCACGTCGCCGCGCTCGAAGCGCCCCTGCAGGCTGCACACGCCGACGGGCAGCAAACTGCCGCCGTTGCGCAGGGCGCGCACAGCGCCTTCGTCCACAGCCAACGCGCCGGGGGCGTGGCTGCCGGCAAGCAGAAAGCGCTTGCGCCAGTCCAGGGCGGTGGCGAGGGGCGAGAAGCGCGTGCCGAGCGCCTCGCCGTTGACGAGGCGGGTAATCACCCCGGGCAGGCTGCCCTGGGCGATTACCACGGTTGCGCCAGAGCGACGCGCCAGGTCGGCAGCTTGCAGCTTGGTGACCATGCCGCCGGTGCCCAGCCCGCCCGCCGAGCCGCCGGCGGCGCGCCATAGTTCATCAGGTATCACAGCCTGGGTCACCTCCTGAATCAGGCTGGCGGAAGGGTCGCGGCGCGGGTCGGCGCTGAGCAAGCCGCGCTGATCGGTGAGCAGGAGCAACAGGTCAGCTTCGATCAGGTTGCACACCAGCGCCGAGAGATTGTCGTTATCGCCGACGCGGATTTCCTCCGTGGCGACGGTGTCGTTCTCGTTGATGATGGGGATAACGCCCTGCCCCAACAACGCCGAGAGGGTGTTGCGTGAGTTCAGGTAGCGGCGGCGGTCGCTCAGGTCGGCGCGGGTGAGCAATACCTGAGCGACGGTCAGCCCGTACAGACCGAAGAGCTGCTCATAGAGCGCCATCAGCCGCGGCTGCCCAACTGCAGCCAACATCTGCTTGACAGGAATATCTTTGGGGAGCTGAGGGTAATTCAGGCGCTCACGACCGGCGGCAATCGCCCCAGACGAAACCACCAAAAGCTGGCGTCCCTGTGCCACAACGGCAGCCATTTGCCCCACCAGGTCCACTAGGCGCGCCGGCGAAAGGCGCGCCGTCCCGCCGGTCATGGTGGAGGTGCCCAGCTTGACGACAATGCGACGATAATCAGGGACGGCGTGATTTTGATCCATGGCGAGGGCTATCTCCCCGGTAATTCGGGTGATTTTACACCATTTTGGCAGATTTAGACAGAAGGCGCGGGGAAAATCCGGGCTACAGCCCTATCGAATTCAAACACCGCCAGTTTTGGTCGGTACTTTTACAACGCGCCCTGGTACGACCCAGCCCTGGGAGGCTTTGCCCAGCCGGACAGTATGGCGCCAAGAAACCGACACCCTGCCTGCCCCTGGAGCTTCAGTTTGCGCCTTTTTCTGCCAATGGGCGCTGCAAGATATCAAAACCCAGTTCCGGCAGGTGCTTGACGGGGATAAACCCCAGTCTCTCATACAGGCGGCGCGCTGCCAGGTTGGATGTATGCACGCCCAGTTCGATGGCGTCCATTTCCCCGGCGTATCGCTCCACCAGCATGGCGAGCGCCTGGCTGCCGATGCCCTGACAGCGATGTTCGGGGTGAACGACCAGCCCATGCAGGTGGACGACGCGCCCGCGCTCCTCGGTCCACAAGTATCCCACCGGGATGCCTTCGCGGCAGATGCACAGCACCTGCCCGACGCTGTGCGCCAGACTGGAGAAGCGCTCCCAGGTCATGCCCATCTTTTGCATGGCGCGTTCGAGCGTCTCGCCCGCTTCCAGGTGCAACAGGCGCAGAAACTCGTCTATCTGATCTGGCGTGGCAGGATGATAGTTGAGCACAGGCTGCCTTCTGGCAACAGGCGCTTGCGCTTCCCCCGCGCTGGCGGCGCGGGGGAAGCTGGTGCTATGGGGTGTTATTGATCATGATCGGCAGGTAAAGCCGGCTCTGAACGATAATGCTAAAGCGCTGTTCAGCGAACAACGCCCCCTGGTCTGTCACGCGCAGCACGACCTGATGCTCGCCCACGTCACTGTATGTTGGCGTGCCGGAGAGGGTCGCCGTGCCGTCGCCGTGATCCTCCAGCGTCAGCCAGGCGGGCAGGGTGGGGGCGGTGATGGTCAGGGCGTCGCCGTAGATGCGGTCGGGGTCGTTGGCGGCGACTGCGTAGGAGTAGGGCACGTCCTGGATAGCGGTCAGCGTCGGTGCGCTGGTGAAGAAGGGCGGACGACGTTGGGTTTCATAGGCGCCCATATCCACGTCGGCAGAGCCGTTGCCGTTGCCATCAACCAGGCGTGGGTTGCCATCCAGGTCGGCGAGGAGGCCTGGGGGAAGGGCGCTGTTGGCGCCGGCGTCAATGGCGGGCGAGCCGGGTCGCAGGCGAAAGTTGCCATGAGCCGGGTCCACGAAGAGTGGGTCGAGGTTGAGATTGCCCACGCCGGACCAGCCGCCATGCACGATGCTGTAGGTCACATTGGCAGAGCCGTAGATCTCTGGGAGGTAAAATCCCAAATTTCCCCAGAGAATGCTGTTCACCAGGGTTGGGATACTGCCATCGAGGTTGCTGATCACGCGGCTGATGTAGTTGGCGCTGTTGCCCGAGAAACTGGCATTAGCCAGCGTTGGGTTGCTGCCGATATTATATAACCCAGCCGCCTCACGAGCATAGTTGCCGGAGAAGAGGACGTTTGTCAGCGTCGGGTGGCTTGTCTGGTTGAAGATTGCCCCGCCGAGGTTAGCGCGATTGCCGGAGAAGATGCAATTTGCCAAGGAGGGGCTGCCCGACAGGCTGTACATTCCGCCGCCGCGGTTCAAGCCCTTGTCCAGGCTGTCGCCGGCGGTGATGACGAAGCCATCCAGGAGGGCGCTGTTATCCGTGCCGCTGGCGATGACGACGTTATAGGCGTTCGCGCCCTGGATGTCGTTCCACGTTTCGGCGATGAAGTTGCCGTCGGTATTGGTATCGTTCCGGTCGATGTCGGCGCTGAGGATGGTGGGGTGAGCCTGCCAGTTGCGCTGCTCGCGGCTGGTTTCTGCGCCGGCAAAGCCGCCGTAGATCGAGACGCCGTTCCTGAGGGTGAAGGCGGCGGAGCGGTTACCGGCAGCGCCGGGATAGTGCACGCCCTGCTGCACCCAGATTTCGTCGCCCATGAGGGCGCCAGACAGGGCAGTTTGCAGGGTGCAGGCGTTCGCCCAACTGGAGCAGTCGCCGCTGCCCTGGGCTGAGGGAGCGGCATAGAGCACGCCGGGGTCGGCGCGGACGGGCTTTTGAATCATGAGGGTGGCTGCGGTGATCATACAGATCAACAGAAGGACAATCCACGCGGCGATGAAACGGAGTTTGGGTTTCATTTCGAACTCCTGGTGATATCTTATGGCTGGCGCACGCTTACTGTGTCACACGTTTGCACATCTTTGGTCAATTGCCTCAAGCCGGGATAATTTACCCCTTGAGAGTATGCCGCCTTCACAACCTGGGAGAAGTAGTCGAAGAGATTCTTGTCATCGTCGTCCAGCTACGTTGGATTTTTATCTTCATGCATCACTCAATTGCCTGCTGACTGGAAGGCGAAGTCGTCTAGGAACAGGTTGCTGTTGAGCGACCCGTCGGTCTCTACGCGCACCTGCAACAGCACGGTCTGACCCGCGTAGGCGCTGAGGTCTATCACGCGCTCAGCCCATCCACCTGTATTGTTGCTGGAGCAGAGATCATATTGGCTTACGGTGGTACCATCAATACGGATATAAGCAAAGTCGTATCCGCAGAGGTCCTGTGAATCTATCCAGTTCCAGAAGCGCAGATACGTCTGATCGGATGGAACAGCAGCAGATTGTTGCAAATAGGCGATTTCGTTGGAATCCCCACCCAACCAGGCAGCCCATGAACCCCCGTGAGGGGATATAGGCAAATAATTGACGTCTAAAATCAACTGCCACCCATTTTGCGAATACTCAGTCCAGATCGTTGCGCCTTGTTCGAAGTCGCAGTTGCCGATGCCGCATGGCGATGGCGTGACAGTGGGAGTGCCAGGTGTTGGCGTGGGGGTTGACGTGGGCGTGGCTGTGGCGCTGGGTGTTGGGGTTGTGGTTGAGATGGGTATGGGTGTCTCAGGCGTTGGCGAAGGGGCGCTGCCAAGCACAATTGAAAGATGGACGAACCTGTTCAGTGGACCTGGCGAAGGGGTCAGTGTAGCGGTTGGCGTGGCGGTCGGTGTTGCAGTTGGCGTGGCGGTCGGCGTTGCGGTTGGCGTGGTGGTCGGCGTTGCGGTTGGCGTGGTGGTCGGCGTTGCGGTTGGCGTGGTGGTCTGGGTTGTAGCATATTTCAATTTTGGTTGGACGTAAGGGAATATCCTGTACTCATAGAAACTTATATGCGGGTTTCCATAAGAGTCCAACCCCAGCGACGTGTTGCATCCCCCTGAACAAACAGCGCTCTGGATGGTTGCAATATTCCAGTTGACGCCCGTGAAATAGGCGTATTTCAGGTTTAGTGTACTGTCCCGATAGCTGATGTGTGGTCTTCCGCTGGCATCCAGGGCTATGGACGATCCACTGCCGGTATGTATCCCGGTTACGGAATCCACAACTTGATTTTGCCAGACGCCCGCGGTCTTGTAGATATAGTTCAGGTTACTCGTGCCGACGTTTACCTTATATCTATAGGCAATGTGAGGGTTGTTTGCAGAGTCCAATGCCAAACACAGGTCGCCGGTTGTTCCCTCGCCAGGGCTTGCGATCGAGGTGACGTTTTCGATTTGCCAGATGCTTCCGGTGCGCGTTGCGTATTTGAGTGTTATGCCCTCGTCATAAGCAATCCGGGGCTGATTGTTAGTATCCAACGCCAGGGAGACATCGTATGACTGCGCATTTTCAACAACCTGGATTTGCCAGGCGCTTCCTGTCCATTGGGCGTGCTTTAATCGGAAGTAATTGGAATCGCTGTAAGCAATATATGCGTTGTTGCTTTGGTCAACTGCGATGGAAGTAGGAAATCCAGAGCAGTATGAGCTGCTAATACTCTCTACAGTTTGAATTTGCCAACTGCTGCCGGTCCAACGGGCGTATTTCAAATCGCAATTGGTGCTATCCACATAGCTGATATGAGGATTGTTGGCAGAATCCAGGGCAATTGAGTTATATGCGCCAACATCGCCGGCGCTATCCACGATCTGGATTTGCCAGTTGCTTCCGGTCCATCTGGCATATTTCAGGTCCCGGTTGTCATAGTCAAAGTAGCTGATGTGAGGGCGCCCCAACGGATCGAGATCCAGGGAGTTATATTTACCCACATCAGATGAGCTGTCTACAATCTCAGTACTCCAGGCTGGGATTTGTGGGGCAAGATGCCAGTCGCTTGATGCGAAACTTGCGGCGTGCTCCGCTGCGTTAATGTGATTATGGGCTAATACAATCGGTGATGCGAAAGTGAGCAAAAGGGAGGCAAGCAGGAGGGGTGAAAGGGAGTAGTTTAGTTTCATGATGCGCTTCCTATGATAGTATGGTAGGGCGGTACTCGCTCTCGCCTAACAGCGTGATCATGATCACGCTGTTTTGCCAGACAGGGGGCAAACCCGCCTTAGCTTGCCCCGCTGAGGGGCTGGTGGGGCTTGTCGGCGCGCCTCTCCTAATGGAAACCAATTGTTGATCGTTCATGTGAACCGGGTTCCTCTCGGGCAGCGCATAGCCACTCGACTTTACGGAAGAGGGATGGCAATGCTGCAATCCGAGGTGTTTTCCCAGGTATTTGGATGGAATAAGAGCGTCCAACCTGTCCCATTTGGGTCCACATCGAAGGCGACCCAGGTCAGGGATGGCGCGCCGATAGGGACGTCATCCGTGAATAAGATGAGATTGTCGGGATTCGCATCAAATTTAGTGTCAAAATACAAGCCATATGAGGCGTCGAATGATACCGGGTATTTTCTTTGCTCGCCGTTTACTATAGCCAGAATCTCATAATCTTCTGGCCAAAGTTTGTCGTACACCGAGTTGGTCAGGTTTTTAATTTGCAATTGAACGTATAGATAAACCCCATTTGCCTTTTCTCCGTTGAGGATTCCGTCAAAACGCTTTGTGCCAACGACCGAAACCTCGAACAAATTGCCGCAGCGCACAGGATTGCCGACAGCCTGTGGGGTTGGGGAAATCGCGGTTTGCGCTATGGGTGCGGAGGAGGTTTTCGTTGGCAGAAAAGCGGAAGAGGAGCCTTCCTGCGCGCCTGGCGGGGTTGGCGAGACGATGAATGAGCTGTTTTTGCGCCACCAGTCCTCCCATGCTCCGCCGCTCATAAAAGATTCCCCCGTGAGCATTGATAGAGCGGTCTCCATCTCTTGCTCTTGTTCGAATACTCTGTTTGCGGACTCGCTATTTTCCGCTGCCACCAACGCCTGAATGATCGGCTCAATGGCGCGCGGGTCGCCGATTACTCCCAGAGCATACGCCGCCGCGCCGTCGAGCTTCGGGTTCTTCAGGGCTTGAATCAGGGTATCTATGACCAGGGTTTTCTGTCCCTGAATGTCCTCGATGATGCCCATCGCCCTGATGGCTGCCTCCCTGACGAGCAGATCGTCGCCTTTGATGGCGGCAAGCAGGGGGGTCACGCCTTCGGTTTGTCCCAAAATCTCGAACAGCGCAACCATGTAGTTAAGTGGCGAAATCTGGCGAAAGGGTGCATCTTCTGGCTCTGTGGGTTCGTTGCCTTTGTAATACACGACCACCATGGGAGGGTGTTCGACAGCCTCAAATTCTCTTTTGATTACCTTGCCGTTGATCTCATAGGTTGCAACCCCTTCGACTTTTGCCCCCGTGTACAGGATGTGCCCGGTATAGTCGGCTTTTAATGGTTCGCCTTGAGATTCTATGTGCAATGAAGCATATGGGCTGTTTGATTCTCCCATGAAAATTTTAAGTTGCGCATAGCTGAAAACCTTTTCGGTCAGGGGGATGTAATCCAAACTTCCTCCCGTGATTTTCAGATCCATCAGGACTGTCCCTTTTATTGATGGGGTTGGCGTTTTGGTTGGCGCAGGTGTCTGCGTGCGGGTTGCCGTCGCCTGAGGGGTTGGCGTGGCAGTTCGACTCGCCCAGCCAACGCAGCCAGTTAAATTGAGCAGAAGCGTCAATGCCAGAAACGGCTCCCAAAAGGCGGCAAACGGTTTCCTGTGGATCATCTTACCCTCCAGCTACTTTGTGGCTCAGTTTGCTTACCTTTGTCGAACTCATCATAAGAATGGGGGGTTGTTGAGATTGCTTCTAACATGAAGAAAAGTGTAGTAAAGCTTTTCAATGTCATCCCCTGAGGAGCCTGCCAGGCTCTGAAGCGATGCGAATGACGGATGCACGAGTTACATGGAACAGGTCTGATGCCCTCGGCGGGAGGTCGCTTCGAGGCGCGCATCTTCTGGCGGATTGGGATTCCCCGCCCATAGATAAGTATAGCCATGCTGTACCGGTTGGCACCTTACAGCGAGCTTTCAAAATCCCCATTGATTGGGAAGGGCTAGCCCCGCTGGGAGTCTAGCCGGGCTTGTCGGCAAAGCGGTCATAGCAGCCTTCCGTCAGGTCGGCTTTCTGGCTGATGAGCACGTTCTTCTGGATTTTCTCGCTGGCGCTCTTCGGAAATTCGGTCACATACTCAATGTAGCGCGGCACTTTGAATTTGGCGATGCGCTCCAGGCAAAAGGCGATGATCTCCTCCGGCGGGATGGTCTCGGGCGTCTCGCCAGCGGCAGGCAGGATGTAGGCTTTAACTTCCTCGCCGCGGATTTTGTCCGGCACCGGCACCACCGCTGCCTCGGCAATCTTGGGGTGGCTCATCAGCACATGCTCCACCTCTGTGGCGGAGATGTTATCGCCCATGCGCCGGATCATGTCCTTCTTGCGGCTGACGAAGTAGTAATAGCCGTTCTCGTCCTGACGGAAGAGGTCGCCGGTGCGGAAATACTCGCCCAGGAAGGCTTTGGCGTTGGCTTCAGGCTTCTTGTAATAGCCCTTGAAGATGCCCTGTCCCTTCACCAGCAGCTCGCCCACCTGTCCCGGCGGCACGTCGTTGCCCTGCTCGTCCACGATGCGCAACTGGCGGAACTCCGGCGGTTTGCCCACCGAACCAGAGCCGACCATGTGCGTATCTTCGAAGGGCATCTGCGTTCCGGCGCCGATCTCCGTCATCCCATACACTTCGCGCGCGGTCACATGGAAGGTTTCTTCAAGCTCTTTGTGCAGGGCTGGCGGGAAGGCGCTCAGCAGAGCGTACTTCAGACGATGATCTTTATCGTCTTTGAAGTTGGTGAGATACAGCATCTCTGGGAACGCCCACAATGTGGTGATGGGATATTGTTTGATGCAGCGCGCCAGCGTTTCGAGCGAAATCTTCTCCACCAGGACGATGCCGCAGCCAGAGTAGAGCGCCATCAGCAGCTCCCACTGCGGGTCCATGTAGTAGAAGGGGCTCATGGTGAGGAAGACGTCGTCGGGGGTCATCATCTGAGCAGCGAATTTACCCAGCACCAGCCAGTATTCGTGGGTGGTGATCGCCGCTTTGGGGAAGCCGGTGGTGCCCGAGGTGTATTGCAGGTTCATGACGTCGTCCAGGGTCGGTTCGGGGCAGCTCAACTCTACCGGCGCCTGCGCCGCGGCTGCTGGCAGGTCTATTTCGCCCTGCTCTGCACCGCCGCCCACGCAAAAGACAGTTTGAATCTGATGGTTCGGCACCTGACGGAAGGTGGGCAGGTAGTCGCGGTGAATCACCAGCGCTGTAGAGTCCGAATCGTTGAGGACATATTCCAGGTCTTTGACTTTGTAACGCGTGTTCACCGGCACCATCACCGCTCCCAGCTTTGCCAGCGCCAGCCAGGTGAGCGGAAACTCCGAACAGTTTGGTAGCATCACGCTCACGTGGCGTCCTTTCACCACTCCCGCCTGCAGCAGGGCATTGGCGTACTGGTTCACCTGCGCATTCAGGCTGGCGAAGCTGAAGCGCCGGTTTTCATGATCTACGATGAGGAATTCACGCTCGCCGAAGCGTTGGGCGGCTTGTTCCACCAGTGTACCGATGTTTTTTTCGACCTCCATTGTTGCGGACCTCCTGCGTACTCTCAATCCAGATCGAACAATCGCAAGGCGTTTTTATACATCCATTTCTCTTTCACCGCATCTTTGAGCGGCAGCGCCAGCATCTCCTGCACGACCTGCGCCAGCGGCATGCCCAGGTCGCTGGCGCCTGAGGCGAACACCACCTGATCCTGCAGCAGGGTGTTGCCGAACTGCATCAGCATCTCCCAACCGGAGCCGGGCGTTGCCAGATGTTTGGGGCGGTGCGAGCTGGTGTTGATGTACACGTTGGGGTGCCGCCGCGCCAGCCCTACCAGCTCTGGCACCCAGGGCCAGCCGCCGCAGTCGGCGACAATCTTCAGTTCAGGGAAAGCCATCGCCACCGCGTCCAGGTTGAGCGGACGCGCCAGGTCCATTGGCAGTTCGGTGTTGTAATTCATGGCGGTATAGATGAAGACCGGGATGTTCAGTTCGGCGGCTTTGGCGTAGAGGGGGAAGAAGAGCCGGTCGTTAGCGGGGATTTTCCAGTCGAAGGGAGAGGCATAGAAGGCGACGAAGCCCAGTTCGAGCACCGCCGATTCCAGTTGGCGTACAGCCTGCATACCCTCGAAGGGGTTGAGCAGCGCCATGCCTTTGAAGCGCTCTGGGAAGCGTTGGACGAAGGCAGCGGTCTTGTCCAGGTCGGGCGAATCGACCAGCCCCCACTCGATGCCTGCCTGCTCCACCTGGCGGACGAAGGCTTCGGGGGAGATGGTGAGCATCTGCGCTGCGCTGTCGAGCAGGGCATTGAATTCGGCTTCGCTCAGCTCCTGCCGGCGGGTGTCTATATCCTCCAGCGTCATCCCCAGCGCTGCCGCCCAGCGCGGTCCGAAGATGCGCCGGTAGTTGGCAATGCCGCGCCCTTTAATGTCGCCTAAGAACAGCTTAAGCTTGGCGGCGATTTCCTCCGTGGAGGGGGGCAGATCCAGCCCCAGGTCTATGACTTTCATGCTTGACCCCTCCTCTCATAATGGTCCCACCCCAAATCCAATATAAATCCAGACGAAGATTGTCGCCACTGCCAGCCAGAGGGCGGTAAACAGCCAGTCGGCGCGGCGCATCTTCAGCTCGTGGTGCAGGCTGAAGCGGCTGGTGCCATACGCCCGCGATTCCACCGCCCGCGTGGTGTCGTCTGCCAGGCGCACTGTCTCGGTGAGCACGGGGATGGTGATGGGCATGAACTGGCGCGCCATTGCCAGGGGATTGCCCAGGCGCGCCTCCCAACCGCGCAGCCGCTGCGCCGCCATCACCGTGGAGAGCTTCTTGAAGATGTGGGGGAAAAAGCGGTACGCCACCATGACGATGAACACCAGCTTCGGGGGCAGGCGCGCCTGACTGAGCAGATACACCAGGTCGTTGGGACGCGTGCTGTAGACGAAGACGGCGATGATCAACACCATGGTCAGGCTACGCAGGGTCTGACCGGCGGTGTAGAGCAGCCCGCCGATGGTGACCGCCATCGGACCGAGGATGAACTCTTCGCCAGCGATGTGCCACAGCGTCACCCCCACCAGTTCGGGGTAGCGAGTGAAGACCCCTGGACGGGCGAGGAACAGGCTGACGATGAAGTAGCCGATGATGCCCAACACCAGGACATAGGTGAAAGGCTTAGCCCAACTGCGCCAGGGCAGCCTGCCAACCAGGAAGAAGGGCAGGTTGAGCAGGAAGAGCGCCAGCAGCGGCAACGGATCGAAGTAGATGGACAGGATCAAACCCATCGCCACCATCCAGACCGCCTTGGAGGCGGGGTGCAGACGATGAAGCAGGGTGTTGCGTTGCGTATAGACAAAAAGAGCCATCGGTTTACATCAACTGTGCAATACGTTCCGCCAGATCGGCAGGGGTGCGCAGGGCAGACAGGTCGCCCCAGCCCAGCGCTGCTGCCAGGCTATAGATGTCCGGTTGGGAGAGCGATGCCTGTTGCAAAACTGGCAGGTCGGCGAAGATTTGCGTCGGAGCGCCCTGGCGCAGGATTTTGCCGGCGTGCATCACCAACACGCGCTGAGCGAACTGCGCCACCAGGTCCATCTCGTGGGTGATAAAGATAATCGTCGTGCCGCTCTCTGCCAGCCCCTGCAGGGTCTGCATGATTTCGAGCGACTCGCGCCGATCCAAGCCGGTGGTGGGCTCGTCCACCACCAGCACCTCCGGCTGCATGGCGACTACCGAGGCAACGGCGATGCGGGTGCGCAAGCCGCGGCGCAGGCTTTTGGGGGCGTTGTGCGCATAGTCGTGCAAGCCGAACAGCTCCAGCGCCCACTCCAGGCGGCGTCGGCGTTCGTCGGCGGGGATGCCCAGTTGTTTCAGCCCGTATTCGATTTCCAGCTCGGCGGTTTCCTGGAAGAGCTGGTCGTCGGGGTTCTGAAAGACGTAGTTGATATGGCGAATCAATTCACGCAGCGGGGTGGTGCGCACGTCCAGCCCGTCCACAATCACCCGTCCTTGGGGGTTGGTGGGCTGGAGGATGCCCACCAGGTGGAACGCCAGGGTGGACTTGCCCGAGCCGTTTTGCCCGACGATGGCGGTGGTCTCGCCGCGGCGGAAGCGGGCGCTCACCGATTGGAGCGCTTGCACTTCGTCGCCGTAGCGGTGCTCGACCTCGCGCACCTCGACGATGGCGCCGTCGGCGGAGGGTGGGCTGAGGGTGTTGCTGTTTTGCGCATAGCCAGACCTTATTCGAGGCTTGAGCGCCGCGACGGCTTGTTCGACGGTGAAGGGCAGCGCCTCTTGCCACAGCCCTCTGCGGCGCAGCTCCCAGAAGGTTTCCACCATCGGAGGCAGCTTGGCGCCCACCTGCTGCAACGCTTCCACGTCGCTATAGACTTCCTGCGGCGTACCATCGCGAATCACCCGCCCGCCGTCGAAGAGCAGCACCCGATCTGCCAGTTCGATGATCAGCTCTGGGTTCTGCTCCACCACCAGGATGGTAGTGTTGGTCTCTGCTGCCAACGCTTTCAGGATCGAGACGATACGGGCGCGCCCGATGGGATCGAGCATGGAGGTGGGTTCATCCAGCGCCAATACCTGAGGGCGCATCGCCAGGATGCCCGCCATCGCCAGGCTCTGTTTCTCGCCGCCAGAGAGGGTGAAGGGGTTGCGCCCTTCGAAGCCAAGCAGGCGGGTCTGCTCAAGCGCCTGGCGGGCGTGACGGCGAATCTCCTCCGCCGACCAGCCCAGATTCGATGGTCCAAAAGCCACATCGTCTTCAACGGTGAGCGAGACGATCTGCGAATCGGGGTCTTCGAAGACCAATCCCACCTGGCGCGAGAGCTGCGCCACGCTCAGCTCGCGCGTACTCACCCCGTTCACCAGCACTTCCCCTTCCATGCGTCCGGGGATGTGGTGCGGAATCAGTCCGTTGAGCATTTGCAGGAAGGTGGATTTGCCGGCGCCGGTGGGTCCGGTGATGGCGACGAACTGACCGGCTGGGATTTCCAGCGTGATGTGTTGCAGCGCCGGCTCTTCTGCCTGCCAGTAGGTGAAAGAGACGTCGTGAAACTCGATGCTCACTGGCAAGATGGTTTCAGTTTGAGCTTGTGGGTGGTCTGGCTGCCTTTCCCCAGCGGGTGCGGTTCATGGCTTCCACCGCGCCCACAGCGATCAATGTGATTACCGCCAGCACGATCAGACCGCCGATCAGGTACTGGAAGGCGTAGGGCAACACCACTGCCGCTCCCAGATAGCCAACCGATTCAGCCACGATCAGGATGTACCATACCACGAACATAGCCAGCAGCATGATGGCGTAGCGTGTGGAGCGTTTTCCGGCTGAGGGCTCATCGCGAATCCACTGGTAGTAGATGACGCTGCACAGCGCCACCACCACCGCATCCGACATCATCCACAGCGGCATGGTTGCCAGTGGGTCGGAGTATCCGCCGACGATGAGCGTGCTGAGGATGTAACCCACCCAGCCGCCCAGCAATCCCTCCAGCAGCCCGAAGTACATTGCTCCGAACACCGGCGGCACGGTGCGGATGGACCACCCCAGGACGGGGATTTTGACGAAGGCGAAAACGATGGTGGCTGCGGCGATCAGGGCAATGCGCACGATGCGCTGGCTGGAGAAGATATCGATCTTCTGTCCTTCCTGGTACCAGGGCAGCAACCAGGTCTTGTTGGACTGGAAGTAAGCCCACATCATGATGATCAAGCCGGCGTAGAACAGATTGAACAGATAATCCAGCACAATCCTGCCTGGGGCGCGCGGCACGCCGGAATTGAGCGGCGTGAACAGACCCACGATATAGGCAGCCAGGCCCAGGATGGCAATTGCCAGCCCCGCCTGCATCAACCGGTCGGTTCGCAACAGGGATAAGACTCGTTTGAACATAGCGCATCCTCCACGATTTTTGATTTTGGAAAGCGAAGACCAGAGTTGTTGAATAGATGCAGACCAATTGCCAGGGTGAAACCGGGTATAGGGTGAGGGCTATATGCAAATTTGTATGAGTATACATGAGAGTGAGATTAAATGCAATAGCGTTGGTTGCGTTCTAGACCAGCAGGGTGGACATCCCTCTCCGCCTTCTGTAGGGCGGATGTCCTCATCCGCCTTAAACATTCTTACCATCCACGCTCCCCGCATGGGGAGCGACCTCCCCGCTTGTTCGGTCTATACCCCTGACCCTGTTTCAATCCACGCTCCCCGCATGGGGAGCGACAACGACGGTGGTCGATCACGAGGGACGATTGAAGTTTCAATCCACGCTCCCCGCATGGGGAGCGACGGCGCCCAAACCACCAGGACGGGGAGTTTGCCCTTGTTTCAATCCACGCTCCCCGCATGGGGAGCGACGACGCCAGGCAACCCCACCTGCGCTGCACATTATGTTTCAATCCACGCTCCCCGCATGGGGAGCGACTTGAATCTTGCGTCGTCTATTTTGAGCGCCCTACGTTTCAATCCACGCTCCCCGCATGGGGAGCGACCTCCCCATCCCGGGGGCTCGTGCGTCGGCGCCATGTTTCAATCCACGCTCCCCGCATGGGGAGCGACCTCATACAGCGTCCCGGTTGTGGCGCGCGGGTTGTTTCAATCCACGCTCCCCGCATGGGGAGCGACGGCGCCCAAACCACCAGGACGGGGAGTTTGCCCTTGTTTCAATCCACGCTCCCCGCATGGGGAGCGACTCGTGCGCTGCCAGATCGATGCCGCGACCCCCTTGAGTTTCAATCCACGCTCCCCGCATGGGGAGCGACAGCGGTCGCCGGAGTGAGCAATCGCGGGTGGCTAGTTTCAATCCACGCTCCCCGCATGGGGAGCGACCTGGTACGTGCTGACGCTATCGAGTTATGCACACGTTTCAATCCACGCTCCCCGCATGGGGAGCGACCTCCCCATCCCGGGGGCTCGTGCGTCGGCGCCATGTTTCAATCCACGCTCCCCGCATGGGGAGCGACCTCATACAGCGTCCCGGTTGTGGCGCGCGGGTTGTTTCAATCCACGCTCCCCGCATGGGGAGCGACCATCTCTCGGATTGGTCGTCAGCCTCCCAATCATGTTTCAATCCACGCTCCCCGCATGGGGAGCGACCGTACCGCAGGAGCTTCTGGGCTACCTGCTCCGGGTTTCAATCCACGCTCCCCGCATGGGGAGCGACGTTACAATGCCGTCCCGTGTTTTGATGGTGTACGGTTTCAATCCACGCTCCCCGCATGGGGAGCGACGTATCCCCCGCTATACCAAACGCCCAATAGCTCCTGTTTCAATCCACGCTCCCCGCATGGGGAGCGACGATTTGCAACCAGGTACAAATAACACAAGACGTGTTTCAATCCACGCTCCCCGCATGGGGAGCGACGATCTCCCCGTCCCAACGTGTTATACGGGCGAGGGTTTCAATCCACGCTCCCCGCATGGGGAGCGACGGGCGATCCGCCCCGCAAGCACATCGCGATATGGTTTCAATCCACGCTCCCCGCATGGGGAGCGACCTGGCACTACCTGCCAGAGCGCCGGGTTACATTTGTTTCAATCCACGCTCCCCGCATGGGGAGCGACCCTAGCCGGGTAGGAGGTCAGACCCGGCACACGGAGGTTTCAATCCACGCTCCCCGCATGGGGAGCGACGCGTCCTCGACGAGGACGCCTGGAAAGGCCTCGGCGTTTCAATCCACGCTCCCCGCATGGGGAGCGACTTGGCGTTTTCATAAACCTGTGTCTGTATGTCCTGTTTCAATCCACGCTCCCCGCATGGGGAGCGACTTGTAAAACTCATCTAAACTCCCAACCCCGCGAAGTTTCAATCCACGCTCCCCGCATGGGGAGCGACTTTTAGTGTCCAGGGTATTTTGGACGATATACTGTTTCAATCCACGCTCCCCGCATGGGGAGCGACAATACCCCATCACGAGTAACACCAGATTAATCACGTTTCAATCCACGCTCCCCGCATGGGGAGCGACGTTTGGTTGACGCCGTTACTGTCGCCTGTTTGGTGTTTCAATCCACGCTCCCCGCATGGGGAGCGACGTCGTGCGTCCACGTACGCGTGGCGGACGCTACTAGTTTCAATCCACGCTCCCCGCATGGGGAGCGACCAGTTTGTCAAGGGGGTTGGGGATGACAAATCTGAGTTTCAATCCACGCTCCCCGCATGGGGAGCGACGTGACCTGGAAGCCCTAGCTATGTCCTACTATCAAAACGTTTCAATCCACGCTCCCCGCATGGGGAGCGACACGGCCACCTTACTGGCCGGCGATGATGTCAACGGGGTTTCAATCCACGCTCCCCGCATGGGGAGCGACTAGGCGGTTAGACCCCGGCACATGGAGGAAAAAGTTTCAATCCACGCTCCCCGCATGGGGAGCGACTAACGAAGAGCGACAGGTCAGCGAGCTTGAGACACGTTTCAATCCACGCTCCCCGCATGGGGAGCGACTTGGCGCTCGATCAGGGCAAGGATCATTGCTTGGTGTTTCAATCCACGCTCCCCGCATGGGGAGCGACGTCCTCGACGGGGTAGTCGGGGAACGCCTCCTCGTTTCAATCCACGCTCCCCGCATGGGGAGCGACACAAAAGCTAGAACTTCCTTTCATGTTCCAGGTGGTTTCAATCCACGCTCCCCGCATGGGGAGCGACGATTGGGAGACAATCGCCGGTCAAACCAGGGCAATTGTTTCAATCCACGCTCCCCGCATGGGGAGCGACCATAGGTCGGGGTTGTCATCACGTAACTGTCCATGTTTCAATCCACGCTCCCCGCATGGGGAGCGACACGGCTCTGCGTCAAAATATGCCGACATTTTCGTTTCAATCCACGCTCCCCGCATGGGGAGCGACCCGACCCCGGCGAGGGCTTTCACCACGGTTGATGTGTTTCAATCCACGCTCCCCGCATGGGGAGCGACCTGGATTTTACTCCACACAATACCCGCAAGTTTTGGTTTCAATCCACGCTCCCCGCATGGGGAGCGACGCCGTGTTAAATTTGGGTAACACATCCTTGGCTAGGTTTCAATCCACGCTCCCCGCATGGGGAGCGACGGCTGCCGATTGTAACCTACGCCCCCACTTTTCCGGTTTCAATCCACGCTCCCCGCATGGGGAGCGACGCAAGTATGTTGCCAATCCAATCGGTAATAGCATCGTTTCAATCCACGCTCCCCGCATGGGGAGCGACCGGGGCGATCCGCCCCGCAAGCACATCGCGATATGGTTTCAATCCACGCTCCCCGCATGGGGAGCGACTTGAGACCAGTCCGAAGATTGGCAACCCGATTGGGTTTCAATCCACGCTCCCCGCATGGGGAGCGACGACCCGTTCGATGGTATCCCCAATCCCGTCAATCGTTTCAATCCACGCTCCCCGCATGGGGAGCGACGGCGCGCGCCGCCCTCGCCCCCGGAACGTTTAAGGAGTTTCAATCCACGCTCCCCGCATGGGGAGCGACGGGTAGATGGGTTGAGTTAAACCATCTGGGGGACAGTTTCAATCCACGCTCCCCGCATGGGGAGCGACCTGTTATCTACCCCCTTAATTCTGTACACAAATGTTTCAATCCACGCTCCCCGCATGGGGAGCGACGTCTGGCGGTCACCCCCCAGTCGGGCTGCTTGTGTTTCAATCCACGCTCCCCGCATGGGGAGCGACCTTACGGTCAATCTGATGCTGGACTTTGCTACCGGTTTCAATCCACGCTCCCCGCATGGGGAGCGACCGTTAGAAGCGGCTAGACAGTACCCAACACCAGGACGTTTCAATCCACGCTCCCCGCATGGGGAGCGACACATGCGGAGCAGCTTTTTGGCTATGCTTTCCTCGTTTCAATCCACGCTCCCCGCATGGGGAGCGACCATGTAATATTCACACATTCCGCCCGTGGAATTGGTTTCAATCCACGCTCCCCGCATGGGGAGCGACGCTTGCGACGCCAACGTCAGCGCAAAGCCCCCCAAAGTTTCAATCCACGCTCCCCGCATGGGGAGCGACTAAAGGTGTGCCCCGAACAGCTATTCCTGTTGCAGTTTCAATCCACGCTCCCCGCATGGGGAGCGACCGGGCTTACTCACCACAACCCTAAGATAGTCTCCGTTTCAATCCACGCTCCCCGCATGGGGAGCGACACGCTAGTCTGGCGGGGGTGACTAGAGGTCGGGCTGTTTCAATCCACGCTCCCCGCATGGGGAGCGACCCGTCGCCGCTGTATTCCCAGACTCTTCCTTTGGGTTTCAATCCACGCTCCCCGCATGGGGAGCGACGACTGGACGCGCTTAGCGGACGGCGCGTAACAAGTTTCAATCCACGCTCCCCGCATGGGGAGCGACGCTGGGAGTGACGTGATCAATCCCCCAAGTCGCGGCGTTTCAATCCACGCTCCCCGCATGGGGAGCGACCACGAACGTCCTCCGCTGTCTCCTATCGGTCATGGTTTCAATCCACGCTCCCCGCATGGGGAGCGACGTTATTGTCTCTTCGGCTACGCTGATATGTAGCCGTTTCAATCCACGCTCCCCGCATGGGGAGCGACCCCGCTGCATCCCCCTGACCGATGCGGTCATCAAGGTTTCAATCCACGCTCCCCGCATGGGGAGCGACCTCCGTGTACGTCTCCGTTTACCCCCACAATACCTGTTTCAATCCACGCTCCCCGCATGGGGAGCGACCAGGCCTGGCAATCATGCCGGTTTTCATCCAATCGTTTCAATCCACGCTCCCCGCATGGGGAGCGACAGCGTCGCACCGTTCTGTGCGACTCCTGGAGCGCTGTTTCAATCCACGCTCCCCGCATGGGGAGCGACCTGTGTGGCTTGGTCTACAGCGACCGGTTTCCCAGTTTCAATCCACGCTCCCCGCATGGGGAGCGACGCCGATTACACATACACACATGAGGCCATACTGGTTTCAATCCACGCTCCCCGCATGGGGAGCGACTTGCTGCCCGGTTTGGACAATACGACGATATACCAGTTTCAATCCACGCTCCCCGCATGGGGAGCGACCCAGGTATCGCCATCCGTAGGCGTTACTGAACGGTTTCAATCCACGCTCCCCGCATGGGGAGCGACATGGAGGATACCATGACAAACAAATCGGAGACGGCGTTTCAATCCACGCTCCCCGCATGGGGAGCGACATGATATGCATAGCGCGCCACACCTTACTATGGAGGTTTCAATCCACGCTCCCCGCATGGGGAGCGACGTGCGATGCGTAGGCGCGGACGGGACTGGTATTGCGTTTCAATCCACGCTCCCCGCATGGGGAGCGACGACAGGCAGGTAAATAATGTATATACTTAATGCCGTTTCAATCCACGCTCCCCGCATGGGGAGCGACGCGCCAAGCTGCCCGGTATGGTAGTACTCGCCAAGTTTCAATCCACGCTCCCCGCATGGGGAGCGACGCTGCGGCGCGAACTCTTGTTCGTTATCAAAATGTTTCAATCCACGCTCCCCGCATGGGGAGCGACTGGCGTTTTCATAAACCTATATCTATATGTCCTGTTTCAATCCACGCTCCCCGCATGGGGAGCGACCAGAGCTTTCCAGTTGAGCTTCCCGGGATATTCTGAGTTTCAATCCACGCTCCCCGCATGGGGAGCGACCTCCTTCCATGCCGCAAAGGTCGACTTGGACTTCGTTTCAATCCACGCTCCCCGCATGGGGAGCGACTTGAGACTTGACACCAGCCATAACGCACGATAGTTTCAATCCACGCTCCCCGCATGGGGAGCGACCTGCCACACCATGGGACGCCACGCCCACCTCGCTCCGTTTCAATCCACGCTCCCCGCATGGGGAGCGACTACCCCCCAAATTTTCGGTTCTGAGAAATCTCATGTTTCAATCCACGCTCCCCGCATGGGGAGCGACCGCGTGTATCCCCGATCCAGCATACGTTTGCGCCGGTTTCAATCCACGCTCCCCGCATGGGGAGCGACTCTTGCAATCCTGTATGAGCGATGGCGACGCTAAGTTTCAATCCACGCTCCCCGCATGGGGAGCGACATCACCGCCATGTTTTCCAAACCAAGGTCGACGCTGTTTCAATCCACGCTCCCCGCATGGGGAGCGACATGCATAGCGCGCCGCATTCTAATACCCGGAGGCAAGTTTCAATCCACGCTCCCCGCATGGGGAGCGACGGCAAGATGATAGAGAGTGTCTCAACCGTTATGAGGTTTCAATCCACGCTCCCCGCATGGGGAGCGACTTTGCGACGCGAACGCAATGGCGCGCATGGAACGTTTCAATCCACGCTCCCCGCATGGGGAGCGACCGCTTTCATCCTCTGGCGCACTATATCGTTTTGTGTTTCAATCCACGCTCCCCGCATGGGGAGCGACGACCGTCGTTATCCGACCTGAGACGGTTCTATAATGTTTCAATCCACGCTCCCCGCATGGGGAGCGACAGTGTTAGTTCATCCCTATCTATAATGCGACGATGGTTTCAATCCACGCTCCCCGCATGGGGAGCGACAATAGGTAGGTTTACAAGCGTGTTGCACACTCCCGGTTTCAATCCACGCTCCCCGCATGGGGAGCGACTCCTGCCAGGCGCATCCATTGACGCAGGCGTTGCTGTTTCAATCCACGCTCCCCGCATGGGGAGCGACGTCGTATCGTTCGCAGACAACCATGACGATCCCATTGTTTCAATCCACGCTCCCCGCATGGGGAGCGACCAATAGGTAAGTTCATAACCGTGTTGCATACTTCTGTTTCAATCCACGCTCCCCGCATGGGGAGCGACATTCCGCCTGTGGAATTGTCGAAAGTGTAGATTCTGTTTCAATCCACGCTCCCCGCATGGGGAGCGACGGTCGGAGCACCTGATGACGACATAACGTCCCAGTTTCAATCCACGCTCCCCGCATGGGGAGCGACAGTGCCCACGCCACGGGCATCGCCAGCCCAGGCAGGTTTCAATCCACGCTCCCCGCATGGGGAGCGACTGGAGCGGGGATACACGTGGGCGTAGTTCGGAGGTTTCAATCCACGCTCCCCGCATGGGGAGCGACCACAACAAGGAGACGAAAATGAGCACAAAGGATAAGTTTCAATCCACGCTCCCCGCATGGGGAGCGACCAGCCTGGATTAACACACTTTCCTGCAACAGTGTCAGTTTCAATCCACGCTCCCCGCATGGGGAGCGACGCGTGCCGAGTTTGATCGCCGCTACCTTGCAGGCGTTTCAATCCACGCTCCCCGCATGGGGAGCGACCCGACGCGGTCGGGAGCGCCGCGTCGGACGGAGGCAGTTTCAATCCACGCTCCCCGCATGGGGAGCGACGTCGGCGGTCTGGCTGTCCTGCGCCGTCAGGCCGGTTTCAATCCACGCTCCCCGCATGGGGAGCGACATGATATGCATAGCGCGCCATCTTTTACACGACCGTTTCAATCCACGCTCCCCGCATGGGGAGCGACGCCCGTGGCAGTGTGTATATACATAATATGTATATGTTTCAATCCACGCTCCCCGCATGGGGAGCGACCTTGCTCAAGGCGAGCGAGTACTGGTCAGCCGAAGTTTCAATCCACGCTCCCCGCATGGGGAGCGACGTGTGTATATACATGATATATATAATGATATATATGTTTCAATCCACGCTCCCCGCATGGGGAGCGACCGCCCGCGCAGGCGCTGTGCAGATTGGCGGGACCGTTTCAATCCACGCTCCCCGCATGGGGAGCGACTATGCATAGCGCGCCATCTTACAACCAGCAAGGAGCGTTTCAATCCACGCTCCCCGCATGGGGAGCGACCTATGATATGCATAGCGCGCCGACCTACACGACGTTTCAATCCACGCTCCCCGCATGGGGAGCGACGCGGACGCGTCCGCAACGCCAGGGAGCATTGCGTTGCGGTTTCAATCCACGCTCCCCGCATGGGGAGCGACGGCCAGGCGGCTACTCAGGATGTAGCCGCCGTCCGTTTCAATCCACGCTCCCCGCATGGGGAGCGACACGCGCCCTTGCCGTCCTAATGGACGCGGGGTTCGTTTCAATCCACGCTCCCCGCATGGGGAGCGACCCAGATCGGGTCCAATATCGTCCAGATTGCGATTGTTTCAATCCACGCTCCCCGCATGGGGAGCGACGTGTGGCTTCTATACAACTCATTCCACCTAGTTCCAGTTTCAATCCACGCTCCCCGCATGGGGAGCGACCATGTGGTGGACGATTACGGCAATCTTGACCTGGAGTTTCAATCCACGCTCCCCGCATGGGGAGCGACCGGCACGCGCGGGGAGTATTGAAATCGGGGGGAAGTTTCAATCCACGCTCCCCGCATGGGGAGCGACCCTTTGTCCCCTCGAACTTTCTATCCTTTGTGGTGTTTCAATCCACGCTCCCCGCATGGGGAGCGACAAGACCGGGTGGGTGGTCAACATGCAATTAGGGTTTCAATCCACGCTCCCCGCATGGGGAGCGACCATAGCGCGCCGACCATACTACTATTATGTAGGAGTTTCAATCCACGCTCCCCGCATGGGGAGCGACGTCCTCCGTCGTCCCGGGGTCTAACCACCTCCCCCGGTTTCAATCCACGCTCCCCGCATGGGGAGCGACGTGTCCTTATTGCACAATCGCCATATTTCGGCAAGCGGTTTCAATCCACGCTCCCCGCATGGGGAGCGACCGCTCTCCGCGCGCTCTTGGACGCGGGATTTGATGTTTCAATCCACGCTCCCCGCATGGGGAGCGACCTCAGCAATTGTTGCGATACGCTTGCGTATCAAGTTTCAATCCACGCTCCCCGCATGGGGAGCGACCATCGCGGCCGGTGAGCGCGTTCCTGCCTGGATGTTTCAATCCACGCTCCCCGCATGGGGAGCGACCGAAGACGGCGGCGAACCGCTCGTCTTCAACGACGTTTCAATCCACGCTCCCCGCATGGGGAGCGACATAGCGATGCCCGTGGCAGTGTATATGTATTAATGTTTCAATCCACGCTCCCCGCATGGGGAGCGACCACATAAATCTTACAACCACTCGGACAATTGGCAAGTTTCAATCCACGCTCCCCGCATGGGGAGCGACTGCCTGCACATAATCGGATTTCTTGTGAGGGGGTGTTTCAATCCACGCTCCCCGCATGGGGAGCGACGGGGGAAAATGACAAAAACCACGACGACGAAAATAGTTTCAATCCACGCTCCCCGCATGGGGAGCGACGGGCATC